>Ga0247725_1000002_pt1 | contig 1430168 bp, 1217 predicted proteins | sample OKSTACKMCFT3sol_FD_183021 | JGI IMG/M metagenome (GOLD analysis project Ga0247725, IMG submission 183021) | Subsurface sediment microbial communities from gas well in Oklahoma, United States - OK STACK MC-FT3-sol | ecosystem: Environmental > Terrestrial > Deep subsurface > Rock core/Sediment...
CGCGCCGCAGCGATGGACGCGTGGGCACTGGCAATGCGGACAGCACGGCGTGCCGGCGGCCCCGGCAATCAGGTCGAGGCACGCGCCATGATCGGCAACGGCGACGAGCCAGTCGCGCAGCCTGGCCACTTCGCCGGTGTCCAGCCGCAGGGACGTCAGTGCCGCGAACAATTCTTCGAACACCAAGCCTTGCATCATTGCCACCTGATGAGTTAACTCGACAGTGGCTGAGACCGGCGCGGAGGGGAAAGGTTCGCACAACTAACGCGAACAGCGCCATCAAAAAACCCGGCCTCGGCCGGGTTGCTCGTTTGCTGCGCCGGGTTTAGCGCATGCCTTCGATCATCTGCTTGAGCTTGATCGAATCGGCCACGAAGGCGCGGATGCCCTCGGCCAGCTTTTCGGTGCCCATCGCGTCTTCGTTCAGCATGAAGCGGAAGGTCTTCTCGTCGATCGCGATCTTCTGGATATCGACGCCATCGTCCTTGGCCAGCTTGCGCTCGACCGGCGCGTCGCTGTCGGCCAGCTTTTGCAGCAGGTCGGGCGAAATGGTGAGCAGGTCGCAGCCGGCCAATTCCAGGATCTGCGAGGTGTTGCGGAAGCTCGCACCCATCACTTCGGTCTGGTAGCCGAACTTGCGGTAGTACTGGTAGATGCGCTTGACCGACTGCACGCCCGGATCGTCGGCGCCTTGGTAATCGGTGCCGGTCGATTTCTTGTACCAGTCGTAGATGCGGCCGACGAACGGCGAGATCAGTTTCACGTTCGCTTCGGCGCAGGCCACCGCCTGGCACAGCGAGAACAGCAAGGTCAGGTTGCAATGGATGCCGTCCTGTTCCAGGATCTCGGCGGCGCGGATGCCTTCCCAGGTCGAGGCGATCTTGATCAGCACGCGCTCGCGCGCTACGCCGTTCTTTTCATACAGGGCGATCAGCTCGCGGCCCTTGGCTACCGTCGCTTCGGTATCGAACGACAGCGCGGCGTCGATCTCGGTCGAGACGCGGCCCGGCACATAGTTGAGGATCTCGACGCCGAAGGCGATCAGGAGGCTGTCGACGATCGCTTCGACCGAGGCGCCGGGCGCGTCGGCGATCGCTTTTTCCAGCAGCGGACGGTATTCGGGCTTTTGCACGGCCTTCAGGATCAGCGACGGGTTGGTGGTCGCATCCTGCGGGGCATACGCCTTGATCGACTGGAAGTCGCCGGTGTCGGCGACCACGGTGGTGTACTGCTTGAGCTGTTCGAGTTGGTTCATGTGGGTCTCTGGAGGGTTTGACGCAATTAGAAGTCGGTGCCGGCAACAAAGGCCGCGAGCATGGCCTCGAGGCCCGCGCGGTCTTCGTCCGAGAAGCGGTCCGGGCGCGGGCTGTCGATGTCGAACACGCCAATCAGCAGGTCGTCCTTGATCACCGGGATCACGATTTCGGACGCGGACGCCGAATCGCAGGCGATATGACCCGGAAAGGCATGCACGTCCGGCACCACGATGGTCTTGCGCTCGACGGCCGTCGTGCCGCACACGCCGCGCCCGAAGGGGATGCGGGCGCAGGCGGGTTTGCCCTGGAACGGGCCGACCAGCAGATCCTGGCCTTCGCCTTTTTTCGACGGCACGGTGAAATAGAAGCCGGCCCAATTGAGATCGGACAGGGTGTCGTAGACAAGGGCCGAGAACTGCGCGGCATTGGCTGTCAGGTCGCGTTCACCCTCGAGGACGCTGGTGACCTGGCGCACCAGCAGGTCGTAGTCGGGACGGTCGCTGCGTTCGGGATTGATATGCATATCAGGCGAAAATGCTGGTCGAAAACCGCTATTTTACAGCCACCGCTGCCGCAGGCGCTTCGGCGCCCGGCGGCGTCATCGAAATGACCAGCCTGAACTTCTGGCGCGGCCTTGGCTTGCCGTCGGCCAGCTTGCCAGGTCGATAATGCACGTCGGCCTGCAGGCGGTCGCCGTTCACCCGCAAGCGTTGCACCGTCGCGCCGGCGCGCGCATCGAGCGGCATCGCCACCTCGGTCTGGAACAGGTGCTGGCCGGCCGGGTCGAGCAGGTCGAGCAGCAGGCGCGCGCCGTCGCCCGACGCCACCAGGATGAAGTTGCCGGTGCAGGCATAGCTGTCGACGTCGGACCAGGGCCGGAACGACCACGCCCCGGCATCGAACTGGTTGGGCGAAGCTGCCGTTGCGATCCGGTAGGACGGCGGACAGCCATCGCCTCCATGGATGGGAGGGTCGATGCGGCCGGCCCGCAGCGGCGTGTGCGTGACGGGCGCTGCGCCATACGACGGTTCGTCGAACCGGCTGCCGGCGGGGGCCTGCGTGCCCAGCACCCTGCGCACGAACGCCATCGCATCTTCGCCAACCCGGCCGCGTTCTGCCTGGTCGTGCTGGGCGCGCAGGAACTTCCGGCCGAGCAATTCGTCGCCGTCGCGGATGGACAGGCTGGTGATGCGATCGGGCCGGTCCTCGGACCGGTCGGCGTGTTCCTCGACCACGTAGCGCGCGCGGACGTCCCCACGGGGACGCACGACGAAGCTGCCCGGGCCGGCGCTGCGATACACCTTGTCGCGATGAAGCACGAATGGATAGCCGGCCGGCAGCACGTCGTCAAGGCCGAACAGCGGCTGGAACGGGCCCGCGCCGGGCTGGTCGAAGCCGATATGGCGCAATTCGGAACCCTCGACGCCGCTTGCGCTGCGCATCACGACCGGAGCGGGAACACGCAGCTCGGACCTGGACATGCACATGGTCAGGGCGCCGGCCGCAATCAGGGCAGACAGGAGTAGCTTGTAAAACGTCGGCATTGGCAAGTCAGGACCGATCAACCATTGGAAGGTCGATATTCATGGGTTGATCGGCAAGCGTCAGGAAGCGCCCATTCTAGACCAAATGCGCTTGCGGCCGTCAGCGCCCGGTCCGCAAGTGGGCGATCGCGCGTTCCAGCACCGGGTCGGTCCCATTGCGGATCGACCGCAGGCTCGGTGCAGCCGCGATGTCCGGCGCAATCCCGACGCCGACCAGCTTGCCCCCATCCGGCAGCAGGTCGCGCTTGAAGCAGAAGCGTCCCCAGCCACCGCCGGGCAGGCGGACGCCGGTCGGCTGGCCGGTGCTGCCCGCGGTCGTGGCGCCGATCGTCGCACCACGCTTCAGCGCCTTGAAGGCAAGGACGAAATCCTCTGCGGCCGAGAAGGTCTGCGCGCTGGTCAGCACGGCGACCGGCCCCGCGAAGACGTCCGGGGCGGAATCCTGCGCCTGGGCGGTCTGCGTCACCGGCTCCCAGAGGACCGCGCGCGCCTGCTCGCCGCGCACGATGCTGGAGCCACGCAGAAAGCTCATGGCGCGCGGGATCGGCTGCCTGGTGAGGTGCTGGAGAATGCGCTCGCCATGGGCGGTCGAACCGCCGCCGTTCCTGCGTACATCGATGACCAGGCCCGTGGCGCGCAGGATGCGCGGCAGCGCCTGCGTGAACGCCTTGACGCCCTCGTCGCTGTCGAAATGGTCGAGCGCGATATAGGCAATCCCGCCCGGCAGCATGCGGAAGGCGAATCGTTCGTGCATGGCCAGGTCCTGCGCCGCGCTGCGTGCAACGGTTTCCTCGCGCTGGCGCCCGGCGCCGTCGCGCAGCGTCAGGCGCACCGGCAGGGCGGCGTCGCCCATCAGCAGTTGGTAAGAATAGGTGCGCAGCACGCGATCCTGCGGCGTCGAGCTGCTCACGAATGGCGCCACATTGTCCTCGGCGTAGCGCCTGACCGGCACGCCATCGATCGCGACGATCTCGTCGCCGGCGCGCAGCCGTGACGTCAGCGCCGCGCCGGTCACGCCGGTGATCACCACCTTGTCCTCCACCAGGGCAGTGGCCAGGGCGGGGCGCGCGAAGAAGCGCTCGGCCAGCTGCTCCGGCGGATAAATATTGCTGTGGCCGTCGCGCAGCAATGGCGCGAACTGCATCATGACCCGGTAGTAGTCGTAGGTGCTCTCCGCTGCCATGACCCTGGGCAGGAATTCGAGATAGGCCTGGTTCCAGTCCAGCTCAGGCGCATTGTCGAAGTGGACGAAGTATTGCCTCGCATCGGACCAGAACTGCGTCAAGCCTGCGATGCGTTCTTCCACCGTCAGGCGCTCGCGGTAGGGGGAGCCGGCGCCGAAGTCCTTCAGCATGCGCTGGGGGATGGCGGAAGTGCGCAGGATGGCCTGGAAGCGCGGCGCGGCGCGGACCGCATCGAAGGCCTTGTCGGCCAGCACAGCCGTCATGGCCTCGCCCAGCCAGCCGTAATGGAGCATGCTTTCCAGCGCATCCAGTGCCTTGTCGGTGTGGCCCAGGCGCAGCTGGATGATGGCCAGGTCGCGTTGCACGTCCAGCCCCCTGAAGTACAGGAAGCGGGAACCGGTGCCGAGGTCGCGCGTCAGCGGCGTGTCGAGCCAGGCGAGCAGCTGCTCGAGGCGCGCCGCGGCTTGCTCGAGGCTGGTCCGGTCTGGATTGTGCTCGAGCGTGGCGCTGACCTCGTTGCGCACCGTTTGCGCGTAGTCGTAACTTGCCTGGGCCGGAGAATAGCCGGGCTGCTCGCCGGCGCCGGCGGGAAGCGCCAGCATGGCGCACAGGAGAACGGCAAGTGTGGAACGCGGCATCGAGGTACCCGGCAGTTGACATGCCGAAAAGTGTACAAGGATGCAGGGGCGAGAAGCTCACCCTTTTCCACCGCAGCGTATCAGCCGATGAAGGAATCGAACTGCATGTCGAATTCTTGCAGCGCCTTTTGCGCGTTCTGCATCTTCTTGCGAAATTCCGGCCCGCGGCGCAGCGCCAGGCCCACCGCCAGCACGTCGATCACGACCAGGTAGGCCAGGCGCGCCGAGATCGGGGTATATGGATCGGTGGCGAACACCAGGTCGATCGGGATCAAGAGGGTGGCCATCTCGGCCAGCGGCGTGCCCGATGGGGCCAGCACGATCACGTCGGCGCCGCCGGCCTTGGCCAGCTTGGCCGAGCGCGTCAGCGACGGGTTGTTGCCGCGCTGTGAGATCGCCACCAGCGCATCGCCTTCGCGCAGCAGGGCCGCAGCGATCGAGTGGATCGACGGATCGGTGTAGGCCACCGTCGGCACGCCCGAACGGAAGAACTTGTGCTGGGCGTCGGCCGCCACGAAGCCGGACGTGCCCTGGCCGTAGAACTCGATCTTGTTGGCGCGCGCCAGGATCTCGAGCGCCTGCTGGACCAGCTCGGGCTTGAGGTTGTTGCGCAGGTCGAGCAGGGTGTTGATCGAGCGGCTGCAGATCTTGTTGATCAGGTCCGACGCCAGGTCGTCCTGGTGCGGCGCCTCGCTGGCGCCGGGCAGCGCCAGCGCCAGGCCTTGCGCCAGCTTGAGCTTGAACTCGTGCCAGCCGTCGTAGCCGAGCGTGCGGCAAAAGCGCACCACGGTCGGCTCGGAGACTTGTGCATTACGCGCCAGCGCGGTGATGTTCTGGCTCACGGTCGCGGATGGCGCGGCCAGCACCGCGAGCGCCACCTTGCGCTCCGACTTGGAGAGCGAGTCGAGCTGGGTGCGGATCGAGTCGAGCAGCATAATAAGTCGCCGGCGCCAGTTAGTCTTCCGGCAGCGCTTCTTCGCGCCACTGCAGGCCGTCGCGGCCGATCAGGGCGCTGGCCGAGGCTGGGCCCCAGGTGCCCGAGGTGTAGGGCGCGGGCGCGCCGTCGTCCTGTTCCCAGTGCTCGAGGATCGGCTCGACCCATTCCCAGGCCGCTTCGAGTTCGTCGCCGCGCATGAACAGGGTCAGCTGGCCGCGCAGCACGTCGAGCAGCAGGCGCTCATAGGCCTCCATGCGCGGCGCCTTGAACTGCTCGCGGAAATCGAGTTCGAGCTCGGCCTGCTTCAGGCGCATCGAGTCGCCCGGCGTCTTGGCCATCAGGTTCATCGACAGGCCTTCGTCCGGCTGCAGGCGGATCACCAGGCTGTTGGGCTGGAAGCTCGACGTCGGCTGGTTGAAGATCGAATGCGGGATCGGCTTGAAGCGCACCACGATCTCGGCCAGGCGGTCGGCCATGCGCTTGCCGGTGCGCAGGTAGAACGGCACACCGGCCCAGCGCCAGGTGTCGATCTCGGCCTTCATGGCCACGAAGGTCTCGGTGCGCGAGCTCTTGGGCGCACCGGGTTCCTCGCGGTAGCCCGGCACCTGCTGGCCGTCGATATAGCCGGCGCGGTACTGGCCGCGGATGATGTTCTGCGACAGCGTGGTCGGGGTGAAACGCTTCAGGGACCGCAGTACCTGCAGCTTGGCGTCGCGCACGGCGTCCGGCGCGATCGAGGTCGGCGGTTCCATCGCCACGATGCACAGCAGTTGCAGCAGGTGGTTCTGCAGCATGTCGCGCAGCGCCCCCGAATTGTCGTAGTAGCCCAGGCGGTTCCCGACGCCGATCTTTTCGGCGATCGTGATCTGCACGTCCGAGATCCATTCGCGGCGCCACAATGGCTCGAACAGGATGTTCCCGAAGCGCAGCGCCAGCAGGTTCTGCACGGTTTCCTTGCCCAGGTAGTGGTCGATCCGGTAGATCTGCGACTCGGCGAACACCTTGCCGACGTCGAGGTTGATCTGCTTGGCCGAGGCCAGGTCGCGGCCGAGGGGCTTCTCGAGCACCACGCGCGAATTGGGCGTGGCAAGGCCCGTCCTGGCCAGGTTGTCGCAGATCCGGGCGAACAGTTGCGGCGGCGTGGCGAGGTAGTAGACGCGGGTCAGCGATGGGTCGTCGCGCAGGGCCTCGACCAGCGCCTGGTAGGTGGAGGCGTCGGTCGCGTTCAGCGCCACATAGGTGATGCGCTGCAGGAAGCGCGCCCAGCTCGCTTCTTCCGGCCCGTCCTTGATGTGCGGCTTCGAGTTCGTTTCGACCATGCGCAGGAATTCTTCCTGCGTCGCCTCGTCGCGGCCCACGCAGATGATGCGGCTGCTGTCGGGCAGGTCGTTGCAGACGTCGCGCGAATACATCGCGGGCAGCAGCTTGCGCATCGCAAGGTCGCCGCTGCCGCCAAAGAAGACAAGGTCGAAATCGGAAAGGGCCATGGTCGGTAGTATCTGCGTGGGAGAAAATATGCGTGTAAATTTACTACATAAATACTCTTCAATCAAGAAAATCTACTACGTTTTGTCTTGACTGGCCTATGGTGCCATATCCGCCGGCGCCGGGGCGCGGGCGCCGGGTTCGCCTGGCTCGGCGGCCCATGCGGCGGGCTGCCAGCCAGGCTCGCGTGCGCGCACCAGCTCGCCGAGCCAGTCGGCAAAGGCGCGCACCGCCGACGACAGGTGACGGTGTTGAGGATACACCAGCGACACGGGCACCGGCTCGCCCTGGTAGCCGGCCAGCACCCTGACCAGGCGGCCGGCGCGCAGGTGCGGCGCCGCCAGGTAGCTGGCGACCCGGACCAGCCCCAGGCCTTCCAGGCCGCAGGCCAGGTAGGCGTCGGTCTCGTTCAGCGTGAGCCGCGTGCCAACCTCGATCGTGCACGGCTTGCCGTCGACTTGGTACGTCCAGCCGCCAGCGCGGCCGCTGCGGCCAGACTGGAAGCCGACGATCTCGTGGCGCGCCAGGTCGTCCGGCGTGCGCGGCGCGGGGTGGCGCCGCAGGTAGCCGGGCGCGGCGCAGGTGATCCAGTCGAAGCTGCCGATGCGGCGCGCGACCAGCAGGGACAGGGCGTCGGGCGTGCCCGTGCGGACCGCGCAGTCGACGCCTTCCTGGATCAGCTCCACCGGCCGGTCGTCGAGCGTCAGCGACAGGTCGACGTCCGGATAGCGCGCCCTGAAGTCGTGCAGCGACGGAATCACGAGCGCCCGCGCGAAGGATGCGGTCATGTCCACCCGCAGCAAGCCGCGCGGGTTGGCGGCGCCATCGGACAGGACGCCCTCGATGCCTTCGATGTCGCGCAGGATGCGCAGGCAGTGGTCGTAGTACAGGCTGCCGTTCGGCGTCAGGCGCAGGGTGCGCGTCGTCCGCTGCAGCAGGCTCGCGCCGAGCGCCGCTTCGAGTTCCTGGATCGACCTGCTGACGGTGGAGCGCGGCAGCGACAGGCCGCGCGCGGCGCCGGCAAAGCTGCGCGCCTCGACCACGCGGGAAAAGATCTGCATCGCCCGTAGCTTGTCCAAGGTCGTCCTCCGGTCGTCGTTGAACCTTGATTATCCCATTTATCGCAATTCTGAAACCAGGCGCCGACGGCTTATGCGAAGAAGGATCCATTCCTATACTGATCGCTTTCCACAGCAAGAAGGCATGTAAAATGGAACAATCGACCTCGATCGCGCGCAATGGCGGCATGCTGGTGCTCGGCGCCGGCGAACTCGGCATGGCGGTCCTGCGCCACCTGGCGCCGCGCTGCAGGGACGCCGGCATCCCCCTGGCCGCGCTGGTGTCGCCGCGCTCGCTGGAGGCGCCGACGCCGGCCCAGGCGCTGGCCCATGGCGCGTTGCGCGCCATGGAAGTCGAACTGCTGCCGTTCGATCTCGCCGCGCGCGATAGTGCCGGGCTGGTGGCGCTGCTGCGCCGTTTCGATACCGTGATCGGCTGCACCGGCTTTGTCGCGGGCGCCGGGACGCAAGCCAGGCTGACCCGGGCGGTGCTCGATGCCGGCGTGCGCCGCTACATTCCATGGCAGTTCGGCGTGGACTACGACATCGTCGGCAAGGGCAGCGGCCAGCCGGTCTTCGACGAGCAGTTCGAGGTGCGCGGCCTGCTGCGGGCGCAGCAGGCGACGCAGTGGATTATCGTCTCGACCGGCATGTTCACCAGCTTCCTGTTCGAGCCGGCCTTCGGCCTGGTCGACCTGGAGGCCGGGACCGTGCGCGGGCTCGGCAGCTGGGACACCCGGGTGACCGTCACCACGCCCGATGACATCGGCCGCTGCACGGCCGCCATCCTGTTCGAACGGCCGCCGGTCGCCGACCGGATCGTCTACCTGGCGGGCGACACCGTGTCCTATGGCCAGCTGGCCGACATCGTCGAGTCCGTGACGGGAGGCAGCGTGCAGCGCGAGCTGCTGACCGACGCGCGGCTCGCCGCCGACCTCGCCGCCGACCCGGCCGACGGCATGGCGGCCTACCGTATCGCCTTCGCGCGCGGCGACGGCATGTGGTGGGACAAGGAACAGACCTATAACGCCGCGCGCGGCATCCCGATGGTCGATGTCGCCGCCTGGCTACGCATGCATCGGGCATGAAGGCAAGTGACAAGGCGCGCTGTCGCGCCGTATCAACAGCGTGCGGGCCTGCTCCGGAGAGGCATGACAGCGGCACCGATTCAGACTATAGTTTCCTCAAATAAAGATCGCAGCCATTCGGCGCTGTGGATGGAGGGGACATGCTGTGGTTGCGTAATATCGGTCGGTTGGTGCGGCAGGTCGTCGCGCCCATCAAGGGGCGCTCTCTGTCCGGCAACGTCCGCACCCTGGTGGTCAAGGCGCGCGACGGCAGCATCCGCACGGCGATCAATGCCGCGCGCCTGCGCAAGGAAGTCGACCAGGCCCAGGTCCAGGCGGCGCGCCAGCACGCGGCGGCCGATGCGCTGGCGGCCAGCGCGCGCGAGGTGGCCGAGCTGTCGGCCGGCGTCAATGCCGGCACCGTGCGCATCGCCGACACCGCCCAGCGCAACCTGGCGCAAGCGCGCGAATCGATGGAAGAACTGGCGAGCCTCGAGCGGCGCATGCGGCTGATCGAAGAACAGGTACAGGGCTTTTCCGCCACCGTGACCCAGCTGGTCGGCCACCTGCGCGAGATCGGCGAGTTCGGCACCGTGATCGAGAATGTCGCCAACCAGACCAATCTTCTCGCGATCAATGCCGCGATCGAGGCGGCGCGCGCCGGCCCGGCCGGGCGCGGCTTCGCGGTGGTCGCGTCCGAGGTGCGGCGCCTGTCGCAGGTGGTCAATGCCGAGGCGGTCAAGATCGCGACCGCCAGCGGCGCGATGCGCGAACTCGTGACGTCGACCTCGGGCGCCACCGCCGGCATTCTCGACGGGGTGAACGTCTCGGCGCGCGAGGCCGGCAGCGCGGCCAGCCACCTGACGGCGTTTGTTGCGGACTTCGAGCGCATGACCGCGACCGTCGACCAGATGGCGGCGGCGATGCAGTCGCTCGACGGCGTCAACCAGCAGATCAATGCGAAGGTGGAAGAGGTGGCGCACAACGCCTCGAGCGCCGAGGCCACGATGCAGGACGCCTCGCGCCGGGTGGACGAGGTGCGGGTGGCCACCGAGGAGCTGCAGGGCGTGCTGGCGGGCTTTCGCACCGGCGGCACGGCCTTCGACGCGCTGGTGGACAGCACCACCGCGCTGCGCGACGAGGTGAGGGCCTGCCTGGAGCGGCATGCGGCCGGCGGCGCGAATATCTTCGACCAGCAGTACCGGCCGATTCCGCAATCCGATCCGCCGCGGTTCACGACGTCATACGACCGCCTTGTGGAGCGCGACCTGCAGCAGCTGTTCGACCGCGTGCTCACCGACCTGCCGGGCGCGGCGTATGCGCTGGCGGTCGACAACCGCGGCTATGCGCCGACGCATAACACCAAGTTCTCGCGGCCGTCTACCGGACAGCGCGAGCATGACCTCGTGTACTGCCGCAATAAGCGGATCTTCGACGATCCGGTGGGGATCAGGCTGGCGAAGAATCGCGAACCGTTCCTGCTGCAGACGTATCTGCGCGATACGGGGGAGGTGATCAATGATTTGTCGATGCCGATCGTGTTCCAGGGCAAGCACTGGGGTGCAGTGAGGATCGGGTATGACTCGGCGCGGATGATGGGGCGAAGCGAACGTTGATGGCCGGTAGGAGGCTGCTGTCGGCCAAAAACCGGGCTTCCAGTCTTCCACCAGTACCAGAAAAAACATGCTGCATCATTTATCCATCGCGGTTACTGGCCTGAACCGTGCTTCCATGCGCCCCTCAACTGGTCGATGCGCCGTTGCTTAGCAATACACCATCGTGGCAAACAGTAGTCAGTCTGCCATGACGGTGGGAGTCGCTGGCGCGCCTGCCGAAGTCTGTAACGTCACAAGGTGCCGGAGCTTATCGATGGACGGCCAGCATATTCAATGGTTGGCCGGCCTTGTCATGGCTACCAAAAACTTATTTGGTGGCTCTGTGCCCATAGCTGAGTACCCGTGTAATCTTCCATGCGCCGTCCTTGTTTGTCCAAATCATGACAAACTCCGCGATGCCGTCGCACGTGTTGGTGTCGAATTGGCAGAACCGATGGGAGCCTTGCGCAATCGCCCCGTAGTCCTTTATGGGAAAGACTTGCAGCGTACCTGGCATGATTTCCCGAGAAAATTTTCCACAGGCGTTTTTTTAGTGTTGGCGATCATGCTGTCCCTGCTCCAGGTCACCCCGCCGTTGTCGTGATAGAACTCGACATCGGGAACGAAATAGCCTGTGTGCTTCTGCAGCTGAGCAGGGTCGCCACACTTGTTAAATGCGTCGAATACGGCTGCATCCAGGGCGGCGATGGTGTCATACAAGGGGCTGACAGACGGCTTGTTTTCGGCCGCAAAAGCGCCAGCGCAAAGCAAAAGAAGCGGTGCCGTAATTATCTTAATGCACCCGATGGTAAGTTGCCTATTCATATGGTTCTCCGGTTGTGTTGAACTATCGGCGTATGGCTAACGAACCTGCGCCTGCAGATACGCCAGATAGCGTGGGTTTGCGCCCAACTTTTCAAGCACGGGAAGTACGGCTTTATGTCCGTTATCTCCGCTGGTCAGAATCACCACGCCATCTTGTGTGGATTTGCTGAGGTAAGCAAAAGTAAATACTCCGTCATCCTTGCCCGTGTGCATGAAGATGATATCCCCGGAGAAATCAAGGATTTCCCAGCCAAGGCCAAAACCGATGCGCTCGGGACAGGTCGGCGCCTTGTCTCCCGCACAGCGAAGATTGCGCAAGTCGACTTGTATGCGCCGCCGCTCACGGGCGACGTCCGAACTCAGCCCCTTATCCTGCATGACCTCGATCATGAAGCTCGCATAGTCGGCCACAGTCGTATACACCAGATCCGCAGCATTGGGTCGCTCGGCTATATGCGGTGTCATGTAATTCCCTAACGAATCGCTTGGCAAGGCAATCCGCTCTCGTAGCCAGGGCTGGTCCGTGAAGGTGGTATGCGACATGCCGCCGGGCTCGAAGAGCTGCGAGCGCGCTAGGATATCGAAACTCTTGCCTGTTTTTTTCTCGGAAAAACGCAATACATATTGGTAGCCTTCACCCGAATAACCCCACTGGGTTCCCGGATCGAAAATGAATTTCATCCCTGTCTTGCTGTCGCGCCAGTTAGGAAGACCTGTTTGATGAGAAAGTGCAAAACGTGCCGTCAGGGCCTGATGCCGGACATCGGTACTCACGTCAGGATCAATCCAGTGGTAAACCATCGGCTCATCCAGACCAAGCTGTTTTTTCGAGGCCAGTCGCAATACCACTTCCGCCGTCAGTGGCTTGGTCAGCGAGGCGATGTTATAGGTTGTGCTTTCAGTGGCGGAAATGCCGGGCGACTGCTCGCCGAACACGGCCGTCTGCACGATGCGCCCACTTTTGATACTGGCGATCGCGACGCTGGGTATGTTTGCTTCGGCCATCACAGTGGCAATATGTGATTCAAGCAATGTGTTTTGGGAAAATGCTGTTTGCGAGGTGAGCAGCACCAACGCTAGCGCAAGCCTGGCGCTGTAGTCGAGAACGGATCTAGGGGTAGATCGCATACAAACCCTTATAAGTGTATTCAAGACCTGAGGGTATGTGCTGCGAAAGATACGGGCCACTTCATTGCGACCAATGGTCGTTTGTATAGGATGAATGGTCGCATGAGAGCTCGAAAGGTCACAGGCACGGCAGGATGACCTTTTCTTGTCCGGTCCTTCACGGACTCCAGTAGGTGATGAAGATTCGGGAACATGAAGGGCGAGCTTGGAGCGAGCGAGGCCTCGCCCGAGGAGGCGACGCTACCGCGCCGTTTGCACTGCGCGCTGGTCAAGGGTATTGCGGATTACCTGGTGCTTCGGCATCCTCTGCAAACCGACAGGCGAGACAAGCATCCTGGCCTATATGGTGTTGTACATCGAACGAGATAACCGGGCGTTCAATTGCTGCGAAGGGGCCGAGTGAGTACGAAGCGCCGGTGGTCGCACCGAAATCGATCTGATCTGGAAGGCAAGCAGCGGCCAGGAGTGGAACACACAGTCATTGTTCCTGCGAAGTCGGGCTCCACAATTGACGACGGATGTCCCTGCCTCGGCGATTTGCAAGATGGCGGATCGACGTGCAGGAACAGTGAGGATACGAACGTCCGCTCTTGGGAGAAAGCGGACCTTGCCCAAAAGGTCCTAAGTCCTCGGACGCCTAATGTCTGGCAACGGCTTTACTGCGGCGGCTGCCCATTCGACGCCATCAACCCCGCATCCACCGGCAGGTTGACGCCCGAAATGAGGCGCGCATCGTCGCTCGCCAGGAAGGCCATCGCCGCCGCAACGCCAGCCGGATCTTCCGGCGCGCCGAGCGGCATGCGCTCCTTGAACTTGGCGACCAGTTCGGGATCGCTCACCATATCCTCGGTCATCCCGGTTTCGGTAAAACTCGGATTGACCGCGTTCACCCGCACGCCATCCTTTCCCGCGTCCATCGCCATGGCGCGCACCATATTGCTGACGGCGCCCTTCGAGGTGTTATAGGCGAACATATTCCAGTCCCCGCCCAGCCCGGAAACGGACGACGTCATGACGATCGACCCGCGCACCTTCACCAGTTCGGGCATCGCGGCCTTGGCCATGTGGAAGTAGCCGGCAACATTGACTGCCATGACGCGCGCGAAGTCTTCTTCGCTCGTTTGCGTGATGTCGCCTTCGGTGGCCACGCCGGCATTGTTGACCAGGATGTGCAGCCCGCCGAAGCGCGCGACCGCTGCCTTGACGGCCGCCGTTGCGGTCTCCTTGTCGGCGGTATCGCCGACGTGCACCAGGACGCGATCCTGCGGAAGGCCGGCGGCGGCTTCCCTGAGCTTGGCCTCGTCGATATCGAGCATCACGACGCGGGCGCCCTCATCGAGGAAGCGCCGGGCGGCCGCCAGGCCGATGCCGGACGCGGCGCCAGTGACGAGCACGGTTTTTTCGTTGAAACGGTTCATGTTCTTTCCTTTCTAGCGACTACAGGCGCGCGCGCAAACAGAGGCGGCCATGACACGTCCACGGGCATGGCCTTGCGAAGACCGCCCGCCCATCCGGTGCGAATTGCCTGCGCTTGGCTGATCGAGATCCTGGCGTCGACGATAGCACGGCCGTGCGCATGGGGTTTTTCGGTTCTCTCAAGAAATCCCACACCGCACGGAGCGCGAACGATATGCAGGCGGTCATCCGGATTGGCCGCCGAGCGCCACGCGGCCATCCGTGTCTGCTCGTTACCGTTGTTCATGCGACAATTCACCACCTGTTCCGGCGCAATCGATCGCCAGTTTCCTGATGAAAGCAGTCCACCATGACGACACCCAGACCGCACCGCGGATCCCTTGTTCTTCTGTTGCCCATCGCCCTGATCGTCGGGGTCCTGGCCTTGCTGTTCGCCTGGGTCGGCGGCTGGTTCGGCGGCAAGGGCGTGACGCCCCAGGCCATGGCCAATACCGCCGAGGCATCGGGTTCGCCCCAGCCGGGTTTTCGCCGTGCGCACAGCAAGGGCATCTGCATCGTCGGCACCTTCGCGCCCACCCCGGCGGCAGCCAAGCTGTCGACGGCGCGCGTGTTCGCGCAGGCGTCGACGCCGGTCCTGGGCCGTTTTTCCAATCCGGGCAACGATCCCCATGCCCCCGACAACAAGGCCGCCGTGCGCGGCATGGCGCTGCAGCTCAAGACCGATGACGGGCAGGAATGGCGCATGGCGATGAACAGCTTTCCGTTCTTTGCCGCGTCGACACCCGAGGGCTTCCAGGCCATGAATGTCGCCCGCCTGCCGGATCCTGCCACCGGCAAGCCCGATCCTGAAAAGATGAAGGCGGTGCTGGCGCAGCATCCGGAGATCGCCAGGTTCATGGCATGGTCCAAGAGCGCGCCGACGCCGGACAGCCTGGCCAATACGCGGTTCAATGGCGTCAATGCGTTCCGCCTGGTCGATGCAGAGGGCAGGGAGCGCGCCGTGCGCTGGTCGATGCGGCCGCATGCTCCCTTCGTGGCGGCCGATCCCGAGCGGCTCAAGAACGCCGGCCGCGATTTCCTGGGCGAAGACCTGGACCGCCGGCTGGCCGCAGGCCCGCTGAAGTGGGATATGGTGATGCAGTTCGCCGCGCCCGGCGATCCGATCGAGGATCCCTCGAAGGCCTGGCCCGACAGCCGTCCCGAGACCACGGTCGGCACCTTGACCTTGACGCGCGCCCAGGCACAGGCCGGCGGTCCCTGCTTCGACCTGAACTTCGACCCGCTGATCCTGCCCAAAGGAATCGTGGCAACCGACGATCCGGTGCTGCACGCACGCTCGGCCGTCTATTCGGAATCGTTCAACCGCCGCGAACGCGAAATCAGCCGCGGCCAGGCCAGGATCGGGAGCGCGCAATGAATCATCCACGCCACTTCAACCTGCTCGCCCGGGTGCTGCACTGGTCGATGGCGGTCGCCATCCTGGCCATGCTGTTCGTCGGCGCCGCGATGGTCGTCACGCTGCGTTATCGCGAGCCGCTGCTCGACCTGCACCGGCCGCTCGGGCTGGCGATCCTGCTGCTGGCGGTCGTGCGCCTGGTTAACCGGTTGATGCATCCGCCGCCGCCCTTGCCGGCCGACCTGCCGCGCATCCAGGCCTGGGCGGCCAAGGCGTCGCACTGGCTGCTGTATGCGCTGATGCTCGCCATGCCGCTCATCGGCTGGGGGATGCTGTCGGCCGGCGCCTATCCGGTCGAGCTGTGGCATGGCGTCAACCTTCCGCCGATCCTGCCGCACAGCCCCGCAATTTACGGCTTCCTGCGCCCGCTGCATGGCGTGCTCGCCTATGTCCTGTTCCTGACCATCCTGGGGCACCTGGGCGCTGCCTTGTTCCATGCCTGGATCAGGCGTGACGGCGTGTTTGAACAGATGGCCAAAGGAAAGTAGACATGGCGCGCGTGCGTCGGTTGAGGACGATGCTGGTCACGGGAGCGCTGGCAAGCGTGCTGTCATGGCCCGCGCATGCGGGCGCGGGACAGGCGGGACAGCCGACTGGCGGCGTGGACCCCGAGACGCTGCAGGCATGGCGCTTCAAGGCCATGGCGGGGGACGCGGAAATGCAGGAGCGGCTCGCCGGGATCATGCTCGGTCCGCAGGCAGGCGCGGTCGACGCCACCACGGTCGAAGGCGTGCAATTCCTGCTGCGGGCGGCGATCGCCGGGAGGGCCGGGGCCATGCGCCGGCTCGCGGGTGCCCTGGACCGGGGGAGCTACGGCTTGCGCAGGCTGCCGGAAGCGGCGCGCTGCTGGTCGGCGCTTCCGGCCGATGCCGAGGGGCGCCTCGCTTGCGTCGGGGCGACCGATTTCCGCAATCCGCGTCACCGCGTGCCCTGCAGCGATCTGACGGTGATGCCTGGCCAGGTGCGGGCAGGTGCAAGCGAGGGCGTTGCGAAGGCGCGGCTTTGCCTGGCCAACAAGACGCCCGCACTGCTGGTCCCCGGGGCGCCGCCCGGGCCGGAAGACGAAGAGCGCGCGCGACAATATGCGAAGCACGGCATCGAATGGTCGATTACCGGCGACGTGTACGAGGAAACGTTCGAGCGATACCGGAACGATTTCAACCGAACCATGGTTGCCGGCATCGAAGCCCGGCGCGGCACCGGCTACCTGCAGAAGCTGGACAGGCAAATCGACGCCCGCCTGGCGCGCCAGCGCAAGGCGGGGCAATGACCGTCAGGGCCGATATTCCGGCTCTTCGCGTCCCGCCACATCCATCTTGATGGCCAGCACCTTGCCGCTGAGCGGATACTGTTCCAGTTCCTCTTTCGAGCGGCCATGGCTGGCGCTGGTGATATACAGGGTGCGCAGGTCCGGGCCGCCGAAGGCGACCGAGGTCGGGCACTTCACCGGCAGCCTGATCTCGCGCACGATCTCGCCATCCGGCGCGATGCGCAGGATGCGCGCGCCTTCGAACATCGCCACCCAGTACATGCCTTCGGCGTCGATCGTCGCGCCGTCCGGCCGGCCGCCGTAGTCCGGCGCCGACTTGTCGCTCGGGAAGGTCACGATCGTGCGGCGGTTGCTCTGTTCGCCCGTTGCCGGGTCGTAGTCGTAGCAGTCGATGCGGTGGGTGGTGGTGTCGGCGTGGTACATCGTGCGGCCGTCCAGGCTCCAGGCCAGGCCGTTCGAGTTGGTCATGCCGCCGCGCCAGGCGAGGCGCAGCCGGTCCTGGTCCAGCACGTACATGTCGGCGGCCGGCTGGTCGCGCGGTTCGTACATGGTGCCGATCCAGAACCGGCCCGCCGGGTCGACGCGGCCGTCGTTGAAGCGCACCTTCGACGGATCGTAGGGCGCGTCGGCGATGGGCGTCTCCGAGCCGTCGGTCGTGTTCAGGCGCAACAGGCCGTGGCGGGTGGCCACGGTCAGGCAATTGTTGTCGTCGATCGCCAGCGCCGACGGGTTCGAGCCCATCTTCCACGAGGTGAACTTGCCGCTCGCCGCGTGCAGGCGGTTGACGGTCAGGCCCTCGATGTCGACCCAGTACAACGCCGACTCGACTTCGTGCCAGATGGCGGATTCGCCGACCAGCATCGGCGCATCGTGTACTACTTCAAATTTTTCCGTTGCCATAGTTCGATAAAAGAAGGTTCTAGACGGCAGCCTTGGCGCGCGCGATCAGGCCGTTCGTGGAGCTGTCGTGCTGGCCTGGCGCCGGTTCGCCCGCCAGTTCCGCTTCGATCTTCTTCGCCAGCACTTTACCCAGCTCAACGCCCCACTGGTCGAAACTGTTGACATCCCAGATCACGCCCTGCACGAAGGTCTTGTGCTCGTACAGCGCGATCAGGGCGCCCAGGGTCGATGGCGTCAGGCGCTCCATCAGGATCGTGTTGCTGGGGCGGTTGCCGGGGAAGGTCTTGTGCGGGGTGAGGCGCTCGACTTCTTCCGGCGCCAGACCCTGTGCCTGCAGGTCGGCGCGCACCTCGTCGGCCGTCTTGCCCTTCATGAAAGCTTCGGACTGGGCGAAGCAGTTGGCCAGCAGGGCGGTGTGGTGGTTGTCCATTTCGTGGGCCGGACGCAGGGCGGCGATGAAATCCATCGGCGTCACGTCGGTGCCCTGGTGCAGCAGCTGGAAGTAGGCATGCTGGCCGTTGGTGCCGCATTCGCCCCAGATCGCCGGGCAGGTCGGGGTGTCCACGGCTTCGCCGTCGCGGGTCACGCGCTTGCCGTTGCTTTCCATGTCGAGCTGCTGCAGGTAGGCCGGGAAGCGGTTCAGGTCCTGGTGATAGGGCGCGATCGAGACCGACGGGCAGTCCAGGAACTGGCGGTTCCAGAAACCGATCAGGCCGAGCAGGGCCGGCAGGTTCTGCTCCAGCGGCGCGCTGCGGAAGTGCTCGTCGAGCTCGTGGGCGCCGGCCAGGAAGTCCTTGAAGTAGCCGAAGCCCACGGCCAGCGCGACCGGCAGGCCGATCGCCGACCACACCGAATACCGGCCGCCGACCCAGTCCCAGAACGGGAACATATTGGCCGGATCGATGCCGAAGGTCTTGATCGCCTCGGTATTGGTCGACACCGCGACGAAGTGCTTCGCCAGCGCCTGCTCTGGGGCGTGCTGCAGGAACCAGGCGCGCGCGGTCTGCGCGTTCATCATCGTCTCGGCCGTGGTGAAGGTCTTGGAGGCCACGATGAACAGCGTGGTCTCGGGATCGACCTGGGCCAGCGCGGCGTCCATGTCGTGGCCGTCGACGTTCGACACGAAGTGCATGGCGAGGCGCGGGTGGGCGTAGTGGCGCAGCGCCAGCACCACCATCTTGGGGCCGAGGTCCGAGCCGCCGATGCCGATGTTGACGATGTCGGTGATCGGCTTGCCGGTATGGCCCAGCCATTCGCCGCTGCGCACGGCGTCGGTGAATGTCTTTACGCGGTCGAGCACGGCGTGCACGTCGGCGTTCACGTCCTGGCCATCCACCGTCAACTGTGCGCCGCGCGGCGCGCGCAGGGCCGTGTGCAGCACCGCGCGGTTCTCGGTATTGTTGATCTTCTCGCCGGCGAACATCGCGTCGCGGCGCGCCTCGAGCCCACGCTCGCGCGCCACCTGGACGAGCAGTTCAAGCGTGCGCCCGTCGAGGCGATTTTTTGAATAGTCTAGGAACAGGCCTGCGGCCTCGTCGGAGAAACGCTCGAAGCGGTCGGCGTCGGCGGCGAACAGGTCGCGCATTTGCCAGCTTTTGGCGGTGGCGGCGTGTTGGGCGAGGGCTTGGAAGCTGGCGGTACTGGTCAAAGGAGGCTGGCGCATGGGGTCCGGGTGCGTGGCACAATGTTGTCAATAGCAGATTATCGAATAATACAAGCATCCGCGCGTAAATTCACTACAAAAAAGTGCGCGAACCTGGCTTGCCCAATTTTTCCCCTCATCATTCGGCGCCGCCGGCATGGCTCATCCTCATAGAGAACGAAGAGGTCAATGCGCGCAGCGGACCAATCTGTAGTAAAATTTCAGATACTAAATTCAGGAAGGAACGAACATGGCGCTCCACCCCGTAGTCGAACAGGTTACCCAACGCATCATTCAGCGCAGCAAGAAGTCGCGCGCGGCCTATCTCGAACATCTCGAGGCGGCCCGCATCAAGGGCGTGCAGCGCGGCGCGCTGTCGTGCACCAACCTGGCCCACGGCTTTGCCGCTTTCCCGGCCAACGACAAGCTCAAGCTGCGCGAGTACAAGGAACCGTCGGTCGCGATCGTTTCTTCGTATAACGACATGCTGTCGGCGCACCAGCCTTTCGAGTATTTCCCGAAAGTGATCAAGGAAGCCGTGCGCGAAGTCGGCGCCGTGGCCCAGTTCGCCAGCGGCGTGCCAGCCATGTGCGACGGCGTGACCCAGGGCCAGCCGGGCATGGAACTGTCGCTGTTCTCGCGCGACGCCATCGCCATGGCGACCGCGGTCGGCCTGTCGCACAATATGTTCGACGCCGCCCTGTACCTGGGCATCTGCGACAAGATCGTGCCGGGCCTGCTCATCGGCGCGCTGCACTTCGGCCATATCCCGGGCATCTTCGTGCCGGGCGGCCCGATGACCACCGGCATCTCCAACAAGGAAAAAGCCGCGATCCGCCAGCGCTACGCCAAGGGCGAAGCCACCCGCGAAGAACTGCTCGAAGGCGAGTCGGCCTCTTACCACGGCGCCGGCACCTGTACCTTCTACGGCACCGCCAACAGCAACCAGATGCTGATGGAAGTCATGGGCCTGCACCTGCCGGGATCGGCCTTCATCACGCCGGGCACGCCGCTGCGCGACGCGCTCACCGCCGCCGCCGCCCAGCGCGCGGTCGAGATTTCCCAGCAGCGCGGCAGCTACATGCCGATCGGCCATATCGTCGACGAGAAGAGCATCGTCAATGCCATCGCGGCGCTGCACGCCACCGGCGGCTCGACCAACCACACCCTGCACCTGGTGGCGATCGCGCGCGCGGCCGGCATCGTGATCGACTGGAACGACTTCGACGAGATGTCGAAGGTGGTGCCGCTGCTCACGCGCATCTATCCGAACGGCGACGCCGACGTCAACCACTTCCAGGCCGCCGGCGGCCCGGGCTTCGTGATCCGCGAACTGCTCGACGCCGGCCTGGCCCACGACGACGTCAACACGATCCTCGGCCATGGCCTGCGCAATCACTGCAAGGAGCCGTTCCTGGACGCGGACGGCAAGGTCGTGTTCCGCGACGCCACGGCCGTGAGCGGCGACGAGAACGTGCTGCGCCCGGCCTCGAACCCGTTCAACAACAACGGCGGCATGGTGCTGGTCAAGGGCAACCTTGGCCGCGCCGTCATGAAAGTCTCGGCGGTCAAGAAGGAGCACTATGCGGTGGAAGCGCCGGCGCTGACCTTCGATTCGCAAGAAGACTTCATGCACGCCTACAAAGATGGCAAGCTGAACCGCGACTTCGTGGCCGTGGTCCGCTTCCAGGGCCCGCGCGCCAACGGCATGCCGGAACTGCACGCGCTGACCCCGGCGCTGGCCAACCTGCAGGACGCCGGCTACAAGGTGGCGATGGTGACCGACGGCCGCATGTCGGGCGCCTCGGGCAAGGTGCCGGCGGCGATCCACGTGTCGCCCGAGATCCTGGCCGGCGGCCCGCTGGGCCTGGTGCGCGACGGCGACCTGATCCGCGTCGACGCCAATACCGGCACCATGCAGGCGCTGGTCGCGGACGACGTCTGGGCCCAGCGCAAGCAGGCCACGGCCGACCTGACCTCGAGCCACATCGGCATGGGCCGCGAACTGTTTTCCATGTTCCGCAACTCGATCAGCGCGGCCGAGGAGGGGGCAGCCACCTTCCCGCTGCCGTCGCCGAAACAGACCGTCGTACAGCTGCACGACGGCATTGATGCCGGTGAAATCATCCCCGGTTCCGACGAAGACCATCTTTTCAGGACGAACAAGTGAGCATCCCAATGAGCCAACCAATGACCCTGCTTGAGATCATGCGCTCGGCGAGCGTCATCCCCGTCATCGCCATCGACGACCCCGACCACGCCGTGCCGCTGGCCAGGGCGCTGGTGGCGGGCGGCATCCGCGTGCTGGAAGTGACCCTGCGCACCGAACACGGCCTGGGCGCGATCCGCGCCATGAGCGAAGTCGACGGCGCCATCGTCGGCGTCGGCACCCTGACCCAGCCGGAAGAATTCGCCGCCGCGCGCGATGCGGGCGCCGTGTTCGGCGTCTCGCCGGGCCTGACCCCGGCCCTGATCGCGGCCGCGAAGTCGAGCGGCCTGCCGCTGCTGCCGGGCGTGATGACCCCCTCCGAGGTGATGGCGGCGCGCGAACAGGGATTCAAGCAGCTCAAGCTGTTCCCGGCGGTGCCGGCCGGCGGCGTCGGCATGCTCAATGCGATCGGCGGCCCGCTGCCCGACGTGACCTTCTGCCCGACCGGCGGCATCTCGATCGAGACCGCGCCGGCTTTCCTGGCATGCAAGAACGTGGCCTGCGTGGGTGGCTCCTGGCTGACCCCGAAGGACGCGCTGCAGGCCGGCGACTGGGGCCGCATCACCGAGCTGGCCAAGGCGGCCGCCGCGCTGCGCGCCTGAGCACAGACAAGGTCGCATGAAGCGGTCACGCTTCCGCCCTCTCAGCGAGGGCGAGACGGCGATGGCGTCGCTGCTGTTCGGCGACGCCATCGACTATTGCCGGGTCCGCGTGTACAACCGCCGCTACATGCCGTTCCAGCCGCGTAACTGCGCGATGACGCCGAACGGCAGCATGTATTTTCATCCGTCCTGTTTCCTGCCGGACTACTCGCGCGGCGATCCGCCCGCGATCCACTGGTTCATGCACGAGATGGTCCACGTCTGGCAGCACCAGCTGGGCTATCCGGTGCGGCTGCGCGGCGCCTTCCGCATCGGCCTGTCCTACGGCTACACCCTGCACGACGACGCCACCCTGGCCGACTACAATATGGAAGCCCAGGGCGACCTGCTGGCCGACTACTTCGTCCTCAAGTTCCTGCGCAAGCCGGGCGCCATGCGCCAGCAGCGCTATCGCGACAGCCTGGCCCTGTTCGAACGGGTGCTGGCCTCGTTCCTTGCCGATCGGGGCGACCCAGGCAACCTGCGCCGCGGACCGGCGCGCTGGCTGTCGACCCGGATCAGGGCCGCCTGGCCCTGACGTCGCCAGCGCCTCGCCCGGCCGGGCGCGGCTTATTTGCGCGATGCCGGCGCACTGCCGACTTCGTCTGCGCCGAGGTCGATCGTGCCTTCGATGCGGGCCTGGCCGTTGATGTCCGTGAGGCCGTTGACGGCAATCGCGCCGCCGGCAAAGTAGCGGCTCCACAACGGCGAAGTCCAGCCTGTCAACGCGGCGCCGGTCGCGCCGACATCGATGGCGGGCGACGTCGCCTGCAGGTTCAGGTTGCCGCTCTCCGGCGCAATGAAGCGCGGATCCGCGAGCACGCGCACGCCCGGCAGGCCGCTGCCGCTGGCGCTCGTGCCCCACCACAGGTTGGTGCCCCACACATTGCCGCTGTGGCCGCTGCCCAGGTTCGCATAATCGTTCGCCGCCGGGCCCGTTCCGAAGAAGATGTTATTGCTGAAGCGCGAGTCGATGACCTTGTACTGGAACACGATTTCGGTGCCCCAGCCCTGGTTCCTGTAGAAGGAATTATTGTGCACATGGATGCGCCGCGCCGCGCCCAGGCCGGATTCGTAGCCGCCGATCGTCAGGCCGACTTCGCGGTTCTTGTACACGACGTTATTCGACATCACGATATCCTCGGTCGACTTGCCGGCATGTTCGCTGGCGAACTCGAAGCCCAGGTCATTGCCGGTCGATATATTGCCGTCGAAGACGATGTAGCGGCCGCCGTCGACATAGAAGCCGGCCGCCGAACGGTCGCCGCCATACCACGGATTGGTCGCGCTCGAATTGTTCACCGCGCGGTTGTTCTTCACGATGCCGTTGCGGGCCCGGTCCTTGTCGCCGCAACCGGCGCACTCGCCTTCGAAACCGATGAAGTCGAAACCGATATTGTTATTGTCGTGGACGTAGTTGTTCAACACCTCGAAGCGGTCGACGTTGCCGTTGATGACCAGCGCTTCGCTGGCTTGCAGGACGTTCTGGTAGACCTCGTTGCCCTGCACCAGCACGTCGGTGATGCCGGTCGCGTCGGTGCCGAATACCGCCACGCCGTGGGCGCCGCGCGAGCATGGGTCCTTGCAGGTACTGGTGTGCTTGATGCCGTGAATCTTGTTATTGACGATCTGCAGGCCGGTCCCGTTGCCTTCGATGAGGATGCCGACCGGCGTCGTGGTGCTGCCGCCGGATGTGAAACCGGTCACCTCGAAGCCCTCGATGCGGATGTGGTTCGCATTCCTGATCGTGATCAGGCCCTGGCGGCCCGATGGCGTCACTCCGCTGCCGCCGGTCAGGACGACCCCGGGATCGGCCTTGAGCGTGATCGGCGCGCCGGCGGCGCCGGATTTGGCGGACACCAGGACCTTCTGCGTATAGGTGCCGGGCAGCACGCGCACGGTGTCGCCGGCGACGGCGGCGTTGACCGCGGCCTGGATCGACTGGCCGGGACCGACGGTGATGACGGCGGCGTGCGACACGCCCGGCAGGGCGGCCAGCAGCAGGCAGGCTGCGCCCGCTGCCGCGGATTTCATGAAGGCGTCGAGATGGTTCAACGTGTTCTCCCCAAAGGTGGATGGTGCGTAAATACTAAGGCGCACCTTTGGGGAAATCAACAACTTTCGAAAGTTTTTCTTACTTTCGATATCTTTCGTTATGCCTCGACCGGTACCTGATGGTGCACCTGCAGCGCGCGGCCGGCGGCCGGCAGCCGTGCACCGGGCCGGGCAGGGCGCGCCGCGCCGCCATCGCCGACCTTGAACACGCTGACCAGTCGCGCCAGCACGGCCGCCTGGTCTTCGAGCGAAGCCGCCGCCGCCGCCGCTTCTTCCACCAGCGCCGCGTTCTGCTGGGTGACGCTGTCCATTTGCGTGATGGCTTCGTTCACCTGTTCGATGCCGACCGTCTGTTCGGCGCTGGCCGAGGCGATCTCGGACATGATGTCGGTCACGCGCGCAATGCCCTGCACGATTTGCTGCATCGTCGCGCCGGCATCGTCGACCAGGCGCCCGCCGGCGTCGACCTTGGTGACCGAGTCGGCGATCAGGGCCCGGATCTCTTTTGCCGCGGTGGCCGAGCGCTGGGCCAGGCTGCGCACCTCGCCGGCCACGACCGCAAAGCCGCGGCCCTGTTCGCCGGCACGGGCGGCTTCGACCGCCGCGTTCAGCGCCAGGATATTGGTCTGGAAGGCGATGCCGTCGATGACCCCGATGATGTCGCCGATCTTCCTGGACGACTCGTTGATCGAGGCCATCGTCGCCACCACTTGCGCCACGACCTCGCCGCCGTGGGCGGCGATCTGCGATGCATTCCTGGCCAGCACATTGGCCTGCTGCGCGTTGTCGGCATTCTGGCGCACCGTGCTGGTCAGCTCCTCCATCGACGATGCGGTCTCTTCCAGCGAACTGGCCTGCTGCTCGGTGCGCGAAGACAGGTCGAGATTGCCGCCGGCGATCTGCTGCGAGGCGGTGACGATGGTCTCGGTGCCGGCCCGCACCTCCGTCACTGTCTTGCGCAGGTTCTCGGTCATGGTCCCGAGGGCGGTCATCAGGGCGCCGACTTCGCAGCGCGAGGCGGCCCGGATATCCGCTGTCAGGTCGCCGGCGGCGACCTGCTGGGCGACGTCGACGGCGCTGGCCAGCGGGCGCGTGATGCTGCGGGTGAGCAGCCAGCCGAACACCGCGCCGATCGCGACCGCGGTCGCGCCGAGCGCGATCAGGATGTGCCGGGCGGAGGCGCTCAGGGCGTCGATATTGGCCTGCGCTTCGGCGAACAGCGATTCCTCATGAACGACCACCGCCTGCACGGAGGCGACGTACCGGTCGACCTCGGGCATCACCTTGTCCCTGAAGAAGGCGGTCACCTCGGGATCTGCCGCGCCCAGGGCCGCCTTGCGCCGGAAACCCTCGTCGCGCAGGCCGGTGTAGAGGCTGCGCTGGCCCGCGACGGCCTCCATCAGCTGCTTGCCCTTGCCCCCGTCCACCATGGCCTCGAGCGCCTTCTGGGTCTTGCTGATGCCGGCGCTGGCCTTCTTCATCTCGGCGTCGTAATACGTTTCCTCGGCCGGATCGGCGGTCGCCGCCTTGGCCCGTGTGCGCACGGCGTTGCCCTCGGTCCCGCGCAGCCATTGCTGCGCAAGGCTGACGCTGACCGCTGCGTTCGCCATCACGGTCTTCGCCTCGCTGATGCGGCCGAGTTGCCACAGTGCGCTCACGAGCATGACGGCCACGAGGGCAAGGACGGCCGCGAACGCGCCGCCGAGACGGATTCCAATCCTGAGGTCGATGATTTTCATAATGTTCCAATGCGAATGGCGAAAGGACACGCGCCCTGCCGCGGCAGGATCCGATGAAGCGTGCAAATGCGTGCACCGATCACCAGCATAAGCACCAAAGTGGGGAGTTGAATACTGGAAATACACGAATTCTCACTTCTGTTGCGCCAAGGGAACACCAACGATGGCGAAACGACATGCTTCGATGCGCGGTTGGCATCGAAACGGCGGTCCGTCGCCGCGCCTCGGGTACCGGGGGCGGCGCTGGCGCCGATGTCAGGCGATGGCGTCTTCCTCGGCCTCGACCTCGGCGCGGGCGGTGCGTCCCGCGCCGAGCGCGGCCGCGCCTGGCGTGCGCACCGCCAGCGCCCGGCCGCCGGACGGACGGTGCGCGGCGCGGGCTGCCCCTTGGTCGCCCACCTTGAACACGCTCACCAGCCGCGCCAGCGTGGCGGCCTGTTCCTGCAGCGAGCCCGCCGCGGCGGCGGCTTCTTCCACCAGCGCCGCGTTCTGCTGGGTGACGCCGTCCATCTGGGTGATGGCTTCGTTCACCTGTTCGATGCCGACCGTCTGTTCGGCGCTGGCCGAGGCGATCTCGGACATGATGTCGGTCACGCGTTCGATGCCCTGCACGATCTCGTGCATGGTCGCGCCGGCGTCGTCGACCAGGCGTCCGCCGGCGTCCACCTTGGCCACCGAATCGGTGATCAGCGCGCGGATCTCCTTGGCTGCGCCAGCCGAACGCTGGGCCAGGTTGCGCACTTCGCTGGCCACCACCGCGAAGCCGCGGCCCTGCTCGCCGGCGCGGGCGGCCTCGACCGCAGCGTTCAGCGCCAGGATATTGGTCTGGAAGGCGATGCCGTCGATGACGGCGATGATGTCGCCGATCTTCCTGGACGACTCGTTGATCGACGCCATGGTCGCCACTACCTGCGACACGACGTCGCCGCCGTGGGCGGCGATCTGGGACGCGTTCTTGGCCAGGATGTTCGCCTGGCGCGCGTTGTCCGCGTTCTGGCGCACGGTGCCGGTCAGTTCTTCCATCGACGATGCGGTTTCCTCCAGCGAACCGGCCTGCTGCTCGGTGCGCGAAGAGAGGTCGAGGTTGCCGCTGGCGATCTGCTGCGAGGCCGTGACGATGGTTTCGGTACCGGCGCGCACTTCGGTGACGGTCTTGCGCAGGTTCTCGGTCATGGTGCCGAGAGCGGCCATCAGGGAACCGACTTCGCAGCGCGAGGCGGCCTGGATATCGGCCGTCAGGTCGCCGGCGGCGACCTGCTCGGCGAGGTCGACGGCGCTGGCCAGCGGGCGCGTGATGCTGCGGGTGAGCAGCCAGCCGAAGGCCGCGCCGAGGGCGATCGCCATGACGCCCAGGGTGACCATGACCTGGCGCGCGGAGCGGGTCAGCGCGTCGATGCGCTCATCCGCCTGCTCGTACATCATCTGCTGGCGGTCCATCACCTTCTCGACCGAGCCGACATAGGCGCGCATCTCCGGCGTCACCTTGTCGCGCAGGAAGGCTTGCACCGCCTCGCTCTGCACGCCCTGTTCGGCCCGCAGCTTGTAGCCTTCATTGCGGACCGCGGTGTAGCGCTGGCGGTGCGCCGCCACATTGGCCAGCAGTTCCTTGCCTTCGGCGGTGACCACCATCTTCTCGAGTTCCTCCTGCAGCTTGCTGACGTTGCTGCTGACGTCCTTCATCTCGGCGTCCAGCTGCTTTTCGTATTCCGGGTCGTCGACCTTGAACTTGGTCACGGTGCGCACGGTATTGGTGTCGATGCCCTGCTTCCAGCCGGTGGCCAGCTTGGACCGGTGGGTGGCCTGCGCCATGACGGTCTTGGCGTCGGCGATGCGCGCCATCTGCCATAGCGCGCTGGCCAGCATGATGACCATGAGTAGAAGAACGGCGGCGAAGGCGCCGCCGAGGCGGGTACCGATCTTGAGGTCGTTGATTTTCATATCTTCCGGTTCCAGAACAAGGGGCTGGCGTGTGTCTTGGCGTGCTTTTCCATGTAACGTATTGATCCATAAGGAAAGCAGCTCAAGAATAAGCGCCGATGGCCGTTTTTGGGAAACCGGAAGTCGATAAATTTCCGACTACGTTGCGAACAGGAAACAAAACAATGTGTGGAAGTTATCGACCAATAGTCGTTCTACATCGGAGTTGTCGAAAAATTCATCTTTTCGCTTCGGCGGTCCGCGCCCCGCTCTTCGGCCGCGCCCAGCACGCGCAGCAGGTTCCCGCTCCACAGCTTGGCCAGGTCGGCCTCCGACAGGCCGTCCGCCTTCAGGCGCGCCGTGATTCTCGGCAGTTGCGACACATTGTCCAGGCCCGGGATGCCGCCGCCGCCGTCGAAGTCGGCGCCCATGCACACATGGTCGATGCCGGCCACCGCGATCAGGTGCTTGAGCGCGGCAATATACTGTTCGAAGCTCGTGTTCCACAGCGGTTCGACGGCGTCCAGCGCCAGCCACTCCTTGCCAAGTGCGGCCTGCTGCTGCGGCGCCAGCGCGCCGATCTGCTCGATGCGGTCGAACAGTTCCGCGCGCCGCGGACCCATCTTCAGCGCGCTCAGGTAGATGGTCGAAGCGCAGATCGCGCCGCCGCCGGCCGCGATCTTGCGAATGCGTTCGTCGTCGATATTGCGCGGATGGTCGAAGCTGGTGCGCGAGTTCGAGTGCGACAGCAGCAGTGGGGCGGTCGACAGCGCCAGCATCTGGTCGACCGTGGCATCCGCCGCATGGCTGGCGTCGATCACCATGCCCAGGCGGTTCATCTCGCGCACCCAGTCGCGCCCGAGCGGCGACAGGCCATGCCAGGCCGGTTCGTCGGTCGACGAATCGGCGAACTGGTTGTTCTTGCTGTGGACGATGCCGACCAGGCGCACGCCCTGGCGCTGGAATTCGGCCAGTGCCTGTATGTCTTCACCCAGCGGATAGCTGTTCTCGATGCTCTTGAACGCGACCAGCTTGCCGGCCGCGTGAAGGCGGCGCGCTTCGTCGGCCGTGGTGGCGAACCCGATGCGGTCGGCGTGGCGCGCCAGGGTCGCGTCGATCAGCTGCGACCTGGCCAGCGCATGGCCGCGCGCGGCCGCGTAACCTTCCGGCGTCAGCGGACCCTGGTCGGTGAAGATGGCGAAGAAGCCGCCATCGAGGCTGCCGTCGCCCATGCGCGCCAGGTCGAGCTGGGCGACCTCGACGGCGGGATCGTGGCGCTGGCCGAAGTCCCAGCCTTCGCGGCCGAAGTGCACCGGCGTGTCGAGGTGGGCATCGAGCGTCATCAGGCGGCGATGGGTGTCGTCGGCCGGCGGCGCGGCGCAGCCGGCAAGCGCGAACAGGCAGGCGAGGGCGAGCTTGGCAGTCGTGGTCGTTTTCATTCCGGCGCCTTGATCGGGGTGAAGTCCAGGTCCGCATAATCCCAGCTGAAATCGGCGATCGGCGAGACCGGCGCCAGCTTGATGCCCTGCACCTTGCCATCCTTGTCGAAGGCGAAGCTGAGGTAGGCGGGCTCCAGGGCAGCGTCGTCGAAGCGGGTGATCCAGGTGTCGTACTGCCAGTGCTCGAGCCGGCCCGCCATGCGCGGGGTCGAGGTGAAGTCGACCCTCAGGCCATGTTTCTCCTGCGCGATCGCGAGCTTGCCATACCACGGGTCGGCATAGGTGCCCACCAGCGCCGACGGCGGCAGAGAGGGCGTCGATTTCACGGGCTTGGCCTGCTTGGCCTTCACCAGATCGAGGCCTTGCCGGACCTTCTTCGCCTTGTAGGCCTGGAAGGTGGCGGGCCAGTCGGCATTCGGCTTGCCGAGGTAATGGTCGGCCAGTTCGTACATCAGGCCGCGCACCAGTTCCCCGTCCTCGCTGTTGATCGCGATGGCGAAGCCCACGTTCTGCTCCGGCAGCAGCACCACGGCGGTGCCGAAGCCGAACACCGCGCCGCCATGCCAGATCATGCGCGCGCCGCGGTAGTCGACCAGGTCCCAGCCCAGGCCATAGCTGGACAGCTTCGACTCGATCGGCTTCAGCTCGGGCGGCATGGGCCCGGTGGGCATCGGCATGGACGGCGTCCACATCTGCGCATGGGTCTCGGCGCTGAACACGCGCTTGCCCTCGGGCGTGGCGCCGGCGCCGAGCTGGACGTGCAGCCAGCGCGCCAGGTCGTTGGCGCTGCTGGCGATGCCGCCGGCCGGGGCGGCGTTGCGCCCCAGGTCGTCGCGCTCGTCGAGCCGCACCTGCTCGCCGGCGCCGCGCAGGCCGCCGCTTTTCATCCCGCCTATCCGCGCGTGGGGATAAGCGCGGTTGGCGGTCGCGAAATTGTCTTCGTTATGGGTGGTCGACACCGTCATGCCGGCGGGACGCAGCACGTGTTCGCGCGTGTACGCTTCCCAGGTCTTGCCGCTGACCTGCTCGATCAGGTGGCCGGCCACCACGTACATCAGGTTCGAATAGGCATAGGTGCTGCGAAAGCTCGTCGCCGGCTTCAGGTAGCGCACGCGGCGCACCGTCTCGGCGCGCGAGAGCTTGCTGCGCGGGACGAACAGCAGGTCGCCGGCGCCGTCGCCAAGGCCGCTGCGGTGGGTCAGCAGGTCGCGGATCGTGATCTCGCGCGTCACCCACGGGTCGTACATCTGGAAACCCGGCAGGTGGTCGATCACCTTGTCGTCCCAGGTGATTTTGCCGCCATCCACCAGCGTGGCCAGGGCGGCGACGGTGATCGCCTTGCCGGTGGAGCCGGTCGGGAACAGCGTATCGCCATCGACCGCCGCCGGGGCGCCGAGCTGGCGCACGCCGAAGCCGCGCGCCAGGGTGGTCTTGCCGTCTTCGACGATGGCGATCGCCAGGCCCGGCACGCCGATTTTCTGGCGCAGCGACTCGACGCGGGCTTCGAAGTCCTTCGGGGGCGCCGCCAGCGCGGGCGCAGAAGCGAGGACGGCGGCGAACATCAGGGTAGATAGGGCGTGTTTCATGCAGGCTCCTGGCAAGCGTCGAGCAGTCGTTCGAAAGCGGGACCGCCGCGCAACGGATCGGCCACCGGATACGGCAGGCGCGCGGCGTGGGCAGCGATGGCCGCCTCGGCGTCGTCAAGCGTCATGCCGCCGGTATTGAGCGCCACGCCGACGCAGCGGATCGCGGGATTGGTCACCCGGCCCAGCGCGATGGTCTGGACAATCACGGTTTCGATCGACGGCAGCATGGACGAAGGATAACCCAGCAGGTGTTCGCGGCGGGGATCGTGGCAGACCACGAACATGTCGGGCTGGCTGCCGTGCAGCAGACCCAGCGAGACGCCGGCGAAGGCCGGGTGGAACAGGGAGCCCTGGCCCTCGATCACGTCCACGTGGCCGGGGGCCGCGGCGGGGCTGAGGATCTCGGCGGCGCCGGCCACGAAGTCCGAGACGACGGCGTCGATCGGCATGCCGCTGCCGGCGATCATGATGCCGGTCTGGCCGGTGGCGCAAAAGCGCACGTCGGCGCCGCGCGCGGCCAGGCCACGGCTGATGGCCAGCGCCGTGTACTTCTTGCCCAGCGCGCAGTCGGTGCCGACCGTCAGGATGCGGCGCCCGCTGCGCGGCAGCCCGGTCGCGATCGGGATCTCGGCCGGCGGCACGCGCACGTCTACCAGGCGCCGGCCGTTGCGCGCGGCCGCCTCGCGCAGGACGGGCAGGGAGTCGAGGCGCACGTGCATGCCCGATACGATGTCCAGGCCCGCGTCCAGCGCGGCGGCCAGGGTCGGTACCCAGGCCTCGGGAATGGCGCCGCCGGCGGCCGCCACGCCGATCACCAGGGCGGTCGCGCCTTGCGCCGCCGCCTGCTCGCAACCGAGCTGCGGCAGCCCCAGCGAGACGGTGCCCGCCGCCAGGCGCAGCTCGCCCACGCAACGTTCGCCGGCCCAATCGCGCAGGCCGAAGGCGGTCTTGGCGAAGCCCGGTTCGGTCACGTCGCCCAGGAACAGCAGGCAGCGTCCGATCGCCCGCTTGTCCACCGCAGTGAGCTTGGATGCTGCTGACATCAGTACTCCCGGGTCAAGGTGAAGCCGACGGTGCGCGGCGCGATCACGCCGGCGAGCATCGCGCCATTCGGAGAGACGAACATGCCATTGGCCGTGATCGAGGCCGTCGACAGCCGGCCGTCGCTATTGCCGAGGTTCTTGCCGAACACCTCGACCGTCCAGTTGCCGAGTTCGAGGCCGGCATAGGCGTCGACCACGTTGTACGACGGGATCTCGCGCTGGCGGCCGTTGGCGGTACGGTAGCCGAGGTCGAAATTGCCGTACTGCCCCGCCATGCGCCGCACCGAGGCGCCGACGAAGGCGGGCGTGGTGTCGCCGACGGTCCAGCGGTAGTCGGCCAGCAGCGCCGCCGTGTACTTCGGCGAGAACGGCAGGCGGTCGCCCTTGAAGCCGCCCACCAGCGGGCTGGTGTCGTCGTCCAGGCGCGCCTTGTTCCAGGCGCCGTTGGCCGACAGCCGCAGGCCGCGCAGCGGCCGCCAGCCGGCGGTGATCTCGACGCCGTCGGCGGTGGCGCCGGCGCCGTTGGTGTTGACGCCGTAGTCGTTCACCTCGGCCAGCAACTGGATGTCCTTCCACTTGATGTGGAAGGCCGACAGGTCGAGCGACCAGCGGCCGTCCGCGGTCTGGGTCTTGAGGCCGGCCTCGTAGCTCATCACGCTGTCCGAGTCGTAGGTGGCCGGGGTGCCGGGCGGGGCTTCCGGCGGCAGCACGTTCGGGCCGCCCGGGCGGAAGCCCTTGGCCGCGCGCGCATACACGGCGGTGCGCTCGCTGAATTTTCGCTTGAGCGAGACCGCGTAGGTGACCACGTCCTCGGACGATTCGGCGCGGTTGTCGACCGGCGCGCCGGCCAGCGCCCCCTCGCCGACCTGGCGCGCGTCCTGCTTGTTGTGGCTGTAGCGCCCGCCGATATCGAGGTCGTACACCGGGTTCAGGTGGATCGTGGCGTTGGCGAACGCCGCGACCTCGCGGTAGTTGGAACCAAGGCCGATCTCGGCCAGCAACGGCAGGCCGGTGGCGGGCGTCATCGTGCCCGGCACCAGCGCATTGTAGTGCTGGGCCAGCTCGGCGTCTTCGTCGGTGTAGTACAGGCCGCCCAGCCAGTCGACCCGTCCGCCGCCGTTGGAGGACAGGCGCAGCTCCTGCGTGAATTTCTTGACCTCGAGTTCCATGCCCATGAACAGGTCGTTCGGCACGCCCAGGTTTTCCTCGATGAAGCCGCTCAGGTTGTAGCTGATGTCTTCGCGCGCATATTGCTTCTGGGTGCTGTAGCTGGTCGACGACGTCAGGCTGGCGCTGCCCAGGTTCCAGTTGGCGGTGCCGTTGAAGACGCGGTAGTGGATGTCGCGCATCTGCGGCACGAATTGCGACTGGGTCGGGCGGCCGTACAGCGTCTCGAGCGAGTCCGGGTCGCTTTCCACGACGCTCGGGGCGTCGGTGGCGATGTTCTGCGCGACCGCCGTCAGGCGCAGGTCGAAGTCCTTGTGCGGCTTGTACAGCAGCGAGGCGCGGCCGCCATAGTTCTCGGCCTTGTTGATGTCGCGGGCGACGTCCGAGCCGGCGGTGCCGATCGAATCGATGAAGCCCGGCTCCTTCTGGTACGAGACCGAGGCGCGCGCGGCCAGCGTGTCGCTGATCGGCGTGTTGACCACCAGGTTGGTCCGGTACGAGACGCCGCCGCCATCGACCGACGCGGCGCCGATGCGGGCGCGCAGGGCGAAACCGTCGAAGTCGGGCGCATTGGTCACGAACTTGACCAGGCCGCCGAGCGAGCTGGCGCCGTACAGCGCCCCCTGCGGCCCGCGCAAGACCTCGACCCGGGCCAGGTCGAAAGTGTCGAAGTCGCCGGCCAGGATCGCGCCGTTGGCCAGGCCGCTGCTGGAACCGAACGGCGTCTCGTCGAGATAGACCGCGACGGTCGAGGCCACGCCGCCGGTATCCAGGCCGCGCAGCACCAGCCGGCCTTCGCCGGGCGTGCTCTGCACCAGCTGCAGGCTGGGCACCAGTTTCAGGTAGTCGGCGAAGCCGGTGGCCTGGTGCTTTTCGAGCGCGTCGCCGCCGACCACCGACATCGATTGCGGCACGTCGACCATCGTCTGGGCGCGCTTCTGGGCCGTCACGACCACCTGCTGGACGTCGTCGCGCGCGGCGCCTTCCTGGCCGGCCGCGTGCGCGATCGACGGGATGGCCGACAGCGCGCCGGATACGGCCAGGGCCATGGTAGTCAATGCGATGCTGCCTGCTGCTCTTGGCGTGGGAAATGCCATGGGTATCTCTCCTGTTTGTCGTTTTCGTTTCAGGTACATCAAGCGTTGGCGCCGGCGGGGGCGCCGCCGGCGTGCAGCCGGTCCGCATGCCGCATCGGACCGTCGAGGCGCCACAGCAGGGCGGCGGCGAGCGCCGCCAGCGCCGCCAGCAGGGCGAAGAAGGCGCCGGGGGCGAAGCGGCTCCACAAGCCGCCGACCAGGCCGGCCGACAGGCTGCCGGCGAAGGTCACCAGGAACCAGGCGGCAACCGTGGTGCTGCCCAGGTGGCGCGGGGCGAGCCGGGCGAACAGTCCCAGGCCGGTGGGCAGGATGAACAGCTCGCCGACCGTCAGCACCAGGAAGAACAGCACCAGCCAGATCCAGCCCGTAGCCGAACCTTTCGCGCCGCCCGCGCTCCAGCCGGCCGCTGCCAGCACCAGGTAGGCGCCGGCCACGATCAGCGCGCCGCAGGCCATGCGCCGCAGCGGCGCCTGGTCGGCGCCGGCCGCCGCGCGGCGGTGCCAATACGCCAGCAGGGGTGGCGTGAGCAGCATCACGAACAGCGGATTGAGCGACTGGAACCAGGTCATCGGGATGGTCCAGTCCCCCACGGTACGGTCGACGCCGCTGTCGGCCCACAGCGCGACCGTGTTGCCGACCTGCTCGTAGGCGGCGCGGAACACCGTCACCGCCAGCCCGATGCCGAGCAGGACCAGCACGGTTTCGCGGCCCAGGCTGCGCGGGGCGCCATCGTCCACCGATGGCGCGGCCGGTGCGTGGCGCGGCGCTTCCGGCGGCAGGTAGCGCTGGCCGGCAAGATAGATGGACAAGCCCAGCACCATGCCGATCCCGGCCAGGCCGAAGCCGTAGTGCCAGCCATACAGCTCGCCCACCGTGCCGCAGATCAGCGGCGCCAGGAAGCCGCCGATGTTGATGCCGACGTAATAGACATTGAAGGCCCAGCCACGGCGCGCATCGGTGCGCGCATACAGGTCCCCGACCTGGCTCGGCAAGGTCGGCAGGAACAGGCCGTTGCCGAGCGCGATGGTGGCCAGCGCGACGTAGAAGAAGGCGTCGAAGGCCATCATGAAGTGGCCGGCCGCCATGACCGAGGCGCCGATGACGATGGCGCGCCGCTTGCCCAGCCAGCGGTCGGCCAGCACCCCGCCCAGGATCGGCGTGAAATAGGCCGCCGCGGTATAGGCGCCGTAGATGAACGAGGCCTGGGCCTGGGCCAGCAGCAGCTCCTTGGTCATGAAGTAGACCAGCAGCGCGCGCATGCCGTAGTACGAGAACTGTTCCCACATATTGGTCAGGAACAGGATCGTCAGCCCGCGCGGGTGGCCGAACCAGGTTGGCTGGTTCATCGGGGTGTTCATGCAGCAGCCTTCGCGCCGCCGCCCCAGACCTCGGGGCCGGCCCAGATATTGCCGTCGACGTATTCGACGCCCGGGCGGCGGTCGTTGGCCAGGAAGATCGGGCCGTCCAGGTCGACGATGTCGCATTGCTGGCCCAGCACGAAGCCTGGCCCCATGCCCAGGCTCGAGCCGCCCATATTGCCGACCATGACGCCAAGGCCGAGGCGGCGCGCCTCCTGCGCCATCAAGAGGCCTTCGGTGAGTCCGCCGCATTTGTCCAGCTTGATGTTGACCACGTCGTAGCGGCCGACGCTCGGCGCCACGTCGCCCAGGGCCAGGATGCTCTCGTCGCCCGCCAGCGGGATCGGCGAGCGCAATCCTTCCAGCTCGGCCTCGCGGCCGCGCGCCAGCGGTTGCTCGAGCAGGCCCACGCCCTGGGCCAGCAGGCCGGCGATGAGGGCGTCGAGCTGGCCGGCCGCGAAGCCCTGGTTGCCGTCCACGCCGAGCCAGGCGTCGGGCCGCGCGGCGCGCACCGCCGCCACCCGCGCCAGGTCGAGATCGAGGTCGCCGGTCAGCTTGATCTTGATGGAATGGGCCTGGGCATACGAGCGCGCGGTCCGGGCCATGAGGTCCGGTTCGTCGGCGCCGAGGGTGAAGGTGGTGCGCAGCGCCCTGGGCGCCGCCTGGCCGGCCAGCTGCCATACCGGCATGCCGGCGCGCGCCGCCTCCAGCTCCCACAGCGCGCAATCGACCGCATTGCGCGCGCCTCCCGGCGGCAGGATGGCGCGCAGTTCCTCGCGCGTGGGGCCGGCGGCGATGGCGGCGCTGGCGCCGTCGAGCGCAGCCAGCATATGGGCCACGTCGTCGCCCAGGTAATAGACGCCGCCGGCTTCGCCGCGGCCCCGGTGGCGGCCGTCGTCCAGGGTGACGACGATCACGTCGAAGGCCTCGAAGACATAGCCGGAGATGCGAAATGGCTTGGCGAGCCGCAGTTTGTCGGTCGCGACCGAGATGTTCAGGCGTGTCATCAGTAGCTCGCAGTCATCGAAAGCAGGCCGAAGCGCAGGGCGATATAGGCCAGCAACAGCGTCGAGAGCAGGAACAGCACGCTCCACACCTTGCGCAGGCGGCCGGTGTCGCGGAACGCGAGCTGCAGGTTGCGCGCGCCGGCGGCCAGTGCCGCGACAAAGGCCAGCAGGCCGCCGATCTGCAGGAGCCACAGCCACGGGTCGAGCGGGGAAGTCGCATTCTCGAGCGTCGCTTCCAGCGCCGCCACGATGCCGCCCCATCCGGCCAGCACCGCCAGGATGGCCAGCGCGGACAAGCGCGTGGCCAGCGCCGCCTGGCGCGCCGGCCTGTCGAGCGTGTGCTGCAGCTTGTAGCGGCGGCGCACGATCCAGCCGGCCGGCATCGCCAGCACGGCGAACAGCAGCACCGCGATGGCCACGCAGGCGGCCGGGATCAGCCAGGCGCCATCCTTGGCGGCCGGGACGCGGTCGAACACCATGAAGGGCGACATGAAGTCCATGCTCCAGCGCACCACTTCACCGTCCACGACCTGGGCCGCGAGACGGTCTTCGCCGTTCTTGTCGCGCCACACGAAGGGCGCGATCTCGACCCATTCGCGCGGACGGCCGTTGGGGCCGAGCAGGGCCGGCACCACCAGCTTGCCCTGGTCGTCGAGCGTGACCTTCACCTGGCCGAGCAGGCCGAACACGGCGAAGAAGTTCGATTCCGAGCGGCGGCTGCTTTCCCACGAGCCGACCAGTTGTTGCGCATGCCGCTTCGCCTCGGCCTCGGGCACGCGACCGTCGGGAGGCAGGGTGGTGGGGAAGTAGCGGTCCGAGAAATCCTGGAACAGCGCGCTGCGCAAGGTATTCGACGCGCCGGCCCGGCCGCCGCTGTTGACCGACAGGTACAGGCCCACGCCTTCGTCCATGTACAGGTGCAGCGAGCTGTGGAAGCCCTCGGTGTCGCCCAGGTGGGCCACCACGTCGCGGCCGTTCACATTGGTCTCGAAAAAGCCCAGCTCCATGCGGTTGAGCGGGGGCAGCAGCGACGACTTGGCGATCCTGTCGAGCGGGCTGTCGTGCATCGTCTTCGCGGTGGCGGCGGACAGGATGCGCTGGCCATTGAACTCGCCGCCCTGCAAATGGGCGATCATGAAGTTGGCCATGTCGCGGCCGCTGGCCGAAAGCGCGCCGGCCGGCGCCGAATTGACGATCTCGAAGCCGAGCGACGGCTCGCCGGGCTTGCTGTAGCCCTTGGCCATCAGCGGCTCCAGGGCCGCCGGCAGCGGCTGGCGGAAGCTGGCGGTGCGCATGCCCAGCGGCGCGAAGACATGCTTTTCGACGTAGTCGTCGAACGGCATGCCCGACACGCGCTCGACCATGTAGCCGGCCAGCGAGGTCGCGTAGTTCGAATAGGCGGGCGTGCTGCCGGCGTCGAAGATGCGCTCGGGAATCCATTCCTTGAGCAGCTCGCCCAGCGGCCTGGCCTTGTCCTTGTCGTAGACGATCAGGTACTTGACCGACTCTTCGAAGCCCGCGGTGTGGGTCATGATTTCGCGCATCGTGACCGGCTTGCCGGCGCGCTGGGGAATGGTGAAATCGAGGTAGGCGTTGACGTCGGCATCGAGGTCGATCTTGCCCTGTTCGACCATCTGCATGACGGCGGTCCAGGTCACCAGTTTCGAGACCGAGCCGGGACGGAACAGCGTGCGCTCGCCATCGACCGGCGTGCGCTTGTCGACGTCGGCATAGCCGAAGCCGCGCGCGCTCACGACCTGGCCATCCTTGACCACCACCACGACCGCGCCCGGGATGTCGCTGGTATTGAGCGCGAACGGCATATAGCCGTCGAGCCAGGCATCGAGATCGGTCTTGTCGAGGGTGCGCGCGCCGCCCGCGCCCGGCGCCTGGACGACGGTTTGCGCGGTGTCGGACGGCGCCTTGGCGGCGGGCACCGGCGCGATCGGCGATGGCGGCAGGGTCGGCGCCTGCGCCGCCTGCTGGGCGCTCGCGCCGGCCTGCCAGCACAGCATGCCCAGCAACAGAATCTTCAGAAATCTCATCGGGTCTCCTTCTCCCTGTTCGTTCGGTTGATTGCGATCGATCGGATCAGCCTATAAAATAAAGCTTGATCCGAGTTATTTTTCTCTGATTGGAGAAATATCTCCCTAATCAGAGACCGTGTCAACATATAAAAAATTCTTCTATGACATCTGAAACACCCACACTCGGGGCATTGATCCGCAGCCTGCGCAGCCGCCAGGGATGGACCTTGAAGGAAATGAGCGAGAAAAGCGGCATCCCGGTGTCGACCTTGTCCAAGGTCGAGCACGGCCAGCTGACGCTGACCTACGACAAGCTGTACCAGCTGAGCCAGAAGCTGGGCATGCGCATGTCGGAGCTGTTCGCCGAGGATGAGCAGGAAGCGGAGGCGCCAGTGACGGCGCGCCGCAGCCTGGGCGACCTTGGCAATGCGGTGCGGGTCGAGACCCCCAACTACGACTACCACTACCTGTGCGCCGAACTGCGGCGCAAGCGCATGATCCCGGTGATCGCGCGCATCCGCGCCAAGTCGGTCAAGCAGTTCGGGCAGCTGGTGCATCACTCGGGAGAAGAGTTCACCTACGTGCTCAAGGGCGCCGTGGTGCTGCACAGCGAGTTCTACGACCCGGTGGTGCTAAAGGAGGGGCAGTCGATCTATTTCGACTCGAGCATGGGACATGCCTACCTGACGCCGGAGGGGTGCGACGAGGCGGAAGTGTTGACGGTGATGTCGAGTGCGGATGAAGAGCAGATGCAGTCGATCATGTCGACGCATACGCACGCGCACGCGGAGGAGATGCCCGCGGCGCCGGGCAGGCCACGCAAGAAGTAGCGGCTTCGGGTGGATGGCTGCGCCATCCACCCGCGTCATTCGTACCGCAGGCAGTCCACGGGCAGCAGGCGCGACGCCCGGCGCGCCGGATAGAAGCCGAAGAACACCCCGACCGCGGTCGAGAACCCGCACGCCACCAGGATGCCCGACATGGTCAGGTAGACCTCGAAGTCGCCGCCGCCGAAGGCCGTGATCAGCGCCGCGCCGCCGGCCGCGATCGCGATCCCGACCAGTCCCCCGGCCAGGCAGATCACCACCGCCTCGGCCAGAAACTGCAGCAGCACCGCGTTCGGCCGGGCCCCGATCGCCATCCGGATGCCGATCTCGCGGGTGCGCTCGGTGACCGACACCAGCATGATGTTCATGATCCCGATCCCGCCCACCAGCAGCGAGATCGCGCCGATGACGCCCAGCAGCAGCGCGATGCCGGTGGTGATCTTGTTGGCCGTCTCGGCGATCGTGTTCAGGTTCTGCACCCTGAAGTCGTCCGGATCGTCGACCCGGATCCGGTGGCGGTCGCGCAGCACTTCCTTGATGTCCTCGATCGCCTCGCTCATCGCCATGTCCGACCGGCCCTGGGCATTGATGTAGTGGACGTTCTGCGGGAACGGCGACTTGACCAGGTGGGCGCTGGCGGCCGTGATCGGCACCAGGATCTGTTCCGACAGTTCGGTGCCGTCGCTCTGGCGGCCTTCGCCGGCCAGCACCCCGACCACCTGGAACGACACGTTCTCGATGCGCAGGTAGCGCCCGAGCGGGTCGGCGCGGTAGAAGAACTGGTCGGCCACCTTCTGGCCGATCACCGCCAGCCGCGCGCTGGCGCGCACGTCGGCTTCGCCGAACGGCGTGCCCTGGTCGACCTTCCAGTTACGGATGATGAACATCGCCGGCGTCACGCCGATCACGGTGCTGCTCAGGTTCTCGCTGCCGGCGCTGACCTTGAAGTTGCCCTGCAGCGCCGGGGCGGCGCCGGTCAGGCTGGGCAGGGCATTGAGCGCTTCGGCGTCGCCCTGGGTCAGCACGGCCACCTTGCCTTCGCGGGCGCGCTGGGCCGCCGTGCGGTCGCCTCCCGGCATCACGTACACCATATTCGTGCCCAGCACCTCGAGCTGCTTGCCGATGAAGCGCTGCATGCTGTCGCCCAGCGCCAGCAGCAGCACCACCGAGGCGATGCCGATCACGATGCCGAGCATGGTCAGCGCGGTGCGCAGGCGATTCGCCGCCATCGAGCGGAACGACTCGACCAGGATCTGGATCGGGTTCATGGCGCGGCTCCTGTTTGGCCCGGGGCGAACTGGCGCAAGCCGTCGGCGGCCGGCCCGTCGTACAGCACCCGTCCGTCCTTCAGGCGCACCAGGCGCCGGCTGCAGGCGGCGATGTCCGGCTCGTGGGTCACGAGCACGATGGTGATGCCGCGCTCGCGGTTGAGTTGACCGAAACTGGCCATGATGTCGTCGCTGGTCTGGGTATCGAGGTTGCCGGTGGGCTCGTCGGCCAGCAGCAGCGGCGGATCGGTCGCCAATGCGCGCGCGATCGCGACGCGCTGCTGCTGGCCGCCCGACAGCTGGTTGGGCGTGCGTCCGGCGAGATGGCCAAGGCCCACCCGTTCCAGCTCGGCCAGCGCGCGCGCATGCGCCTTCGCGCGCGAGACGCCGCCATAGATCAGGGGCAGGGCGACGTTCTCGGCCAGGTTCATGCGCTTGATGAGGTTAAAGCTCTGGAACACGAAGCCGATCTTGCGGTTGCGGATGTCGGCCAGGGCCGGGCGGTCCAGGGTGCGCGTATCGACGCCGTCGAGCAGATAAGCGCCGCCGGTCGCCTGGTCGAGGCAGCCGAGGATGTTCATCAGGGTCGACTTGCCGGAGCCGGATGCGCCCATGATGGAGACGAAGTCGCCGCGCTCGACCACCAGGTCGACGCCATGCAGCACCGGCGTCTCGACGCTGCCGCTGACATAGGTCTTGGTCACGCCGCGGATGTCGATCAGCGGCCCGGTCATCGGTTCTCCGGCTGGGCCAGCGCGCGGGTCACCACGCGGTCGCCCGGTTTCAGGTCGCCGGCCAGGATTTCGGTATAGCGGAAATTGGACAGGCCCGCGCGGATGTCGACCGGCTGCGGCTGGTTCATCGCGTCGAGCTTGTAGATCTTGAACATGCGCGCGGTCTCGCTGGCGCTGCGGAAGGCGACGTCGTCGTCGGCCTGCACTGGCCTGGCGGCCACCCCCTGCTCTTGCCTGGCCTTGCCCTCGTTGCGCTTCTTCTCGGCCGCCTGCTCTTCTTCGGACAGGCGGAAGCGCAGCGCCGTGGTCGGGATGCGCAGCACGTCGGGGCGGTTCGCCACCACCAGCCGCACCTGGGCCGTCATGCCGGGCTTGAGCAGTTCGTCGCTGTTGTCGACGTCGAGCACGACGTTATAGGTCACGACGTTCTGCACCACGTTCGGCGCCAGGCGGAACTGGCGCATGGTGGCGTTGAATTCGCGGTCGGGATAGGCGTCGACCACGAAGCGCGCCGGCAGGCCATCCCTGAGCAGGCCGACGTCGGCTTCCGACACACTGGTGTCGATCTGCATCTTGGTCAGGTCGTTCGCGATCTGGAACAGGTTGGGCGTCGTGAACGACGCCGCCACGGTCTGGCCCAGGTCGATCGTGCGCTTGATGATCACGCCGTCGATCGGCGAGCGGATCACGCTATTGTTCAGGTCCGCCCGCGCGCGCTCGAACTGGGCCTGGGCCAGTTTGAGGTTGGCCGCCGCGACGTCCATCTCGCGCCGCGACTGGTCGAGCGCCAGGCTGGAAACGAAGTTCTGCGCCACCAGTTGCTCGTTGCGCTGGAAAGTGGCCTGGGCCAGGCGCAGGCTGGCGCGCGCCGAGGCGATACTGGCTTCGGCCTGCCCCACCTGGGCATTGAAGATGGTCGGCTCGAGCTTGAGCAGCACCTGGCCCTTCCTTACGCGGTCGTTGAAGTCGGCATGCAGCTCGGCCACGGTGCCCGATACCTGCGAGCCGACATTGATCAGCGCGACCGGGTTGATGGTGCCGGTGGCGGTCACGGTCTGGTTGATGGCGCCGCGGTCGACCACGCTGCTGCGGTATTTGGACGGCGGTACGACATTGTCCTTCGGCTTGAGCAGCACCGCGGCTGTCGCGGCGGCGGCGAGGACGGCGGTGGCGATGACGATGCGTTTCTTGGTAAAAATGTTCATTGGTTCCCACTGAAACGGACTGCGACTGAAAAGACGAGTGTGATGCCTCGTTACAATATTAGCAAATGCGGATTGCATGAACGTGGCATGCATATATGAAACAGTGCGACAGCTTTTCGAAGGAATGGCCACGGCAATCCGCTAGAATGACGGATTCTTTTCTTTCTACCAACCGCATCATGACTCAAGACGAACTCAAACAGGCAGTGGCGCGCGCCGCCATCGATTACGTGGTCGACGGCGAAATCATCGGCGTCGGCACCGGCTCGACCGCCAACTTCTTCATCGACGAACTGGCGAAGATCAAGGACCGCATCAAGGGCACCGTGGCGTCGTCCGAAGCGACCGCCGCCCGCCTGCGCGGCCACGGCATCCCGGTGTTCGACCTGAACGAGGTCGAGTCGATGGCGGTCTACATCGACGGCGCCGACGAGATCGACGCGCAAGGCGCAATGATCAAGGGCGGCGGCGCGGCGCTCACGCGCGAGAAGATCGTCGCCTCGGTATCGCGCAAGTTCGTCTGCATCGCCGACGGTTCGAAGCTGGTCGACACGCTGGGTACATTCCCGCTGCCGGTCGAGGTGATCCCGATGGCGCGCGCCGTCGTGATGCGCAAATTGGCGGCGCTCGGCGGCCAGCCGACGCTGCGCCTGAAACCCGGCACCGACCAGCCTTACATCACCGACAACGGCGGTGAGCTGATCGACGTGGCCGGCCTGTCGATCACCGACCCGGTGGCGCTCGAAGAGCAGATCAACCAGATCACCGGCGTGATCGCGGTGGGCCTGTTCGCCAAGGCCGGCGCCGACGTCTGCCTGCTGGGCACGCTTGACGGCGTCAAGACCCTGTCGCTCTAAAAGGGGAGCGGCCATGAAGCACGCGTGGATCATCGCAGCGGCCGTGCTGCTGGGTGGATGTTCCGTCTTTGGCAATGGCGTCGACTCGCCGGAACCGGCGCCCGTGACGCCATCGCCCGACGTGGTCGAGATCCAGCGCGTGCCGTTCAAGGTCGGCGTGTCGTCGGCCACGGTCGAGCAGCTGGCCAAGGCGCAGGCCTGCGCCAGCGAGCGGGGCGCCAGCCTGATCACCGAGCCGGGGCCGATCGAGGTCTACCGGATACAGTGCCAGGATGGCAAGGTGTTCATGGCGCGCTGCGAGCTGCGCCAGTGCCGCAGGATGTAAAAAAATCCCGCTGACGGCTGGCGCCGCAAGCGGGATTGTTCATCGACGATGCGCTTCGATCAGGCGGTCGGCGGCACGTAACCCACTGCCGCGTCGGCGCCTTCGCCGAAGAAGTGCTTTTCCATCTGCGTCGCCAGGTATTTGCGCGCGCGGTCGTCGGCCAGGTTCAGGCGGTTTTCATTGATCAGCATCGTTTGATGCTTGAGCCATGCCTGCCATGCCTCTTTCGAGATCGACAGGTACAGCTTCTTGCCCATCTCGCCGGGGACCGGCGGGAAATCCAGGCCTTCGGCTTCCTTGTTCAGTTTGATGCAGTGGACGGTGCGGGCCATCGTGTACTCCTGTGTGCGTTTTGTCAGGTAAGACCGCTATTATAAGGTCTTGATCAGCACCTGTGACCGGCGCTGCCAGTTGTACATGTGTTGCCGGTCTTTTGGCAGATCGTCCACGGTGGCCGGCACGAAGCCGCGCTTCTTGAACCAGTGCGAGGTGCGCGTGGTCAGCACGAACAGCTTGGTCAATCCGGCCGCGCGCGCGCGGTTTTCCATGTGCTTGAGGATGCGCTCGCCGTCGCCCTGGGTCTGGGCGTCCTGGCTCACCGTCAGGCAGGCCATCTCGCCCATCTTCGCTTCGGGGAAAGGATACAGCGCCGCGCAGCCGAAGATCACGCCGTCGTGGTCGATCACCGAGAACTGGTCGATCTCGCGCTCGATCAGCTCGCGGCCCCGGTAGACCAGGGTGCCGTCGGCCTCGAGCGGTTCGATCAGCTTGATAATTCCGCCGACGTCCTCAATTGTGGCCTGGCGCAGGCTTTCCAGGTTCTCGTGGCTGATCATGGTGCCCACGCCGTCGTGGGTGAACACCTCGAGCAGGGCCGAGCCGTCCATCTCGTAAGGGATGATGTGGGCGCGGTCGACGCCGGCGTTGCAGGCCTTGATCGCGTGCTGCATGTAGAACGCCGCGGAGTCCGACAAGAAGCCTGCCTGCAGCACGGCTTCGGCCATGTGCGACGACAGTTCGCGCAGCTCGGCGCCGCCGGCGTCGGTCATCATGGGAGACTCGGTGATGAAGATCAGCTTGTCGGCGTGCAGGGCGATCGCGGCCGACGCGGCCACGTCTTCCATCGTCAGGTTGAAGATCTCGCCGGTCGGCGAGAAGCCCAGCGGCGACAGCAGCACCAGGTTGTCCTCGGTCTGCAGGATCGGGTGGATTTTTTCGGCGGCGATCTTGCGGGTGACGCCGGTGAGCTCGAAGTCGACGCCGTCGATCACGCCCAGCGGGCGGGCGACCACGAAGTTGCCCGAGACGATGCTGATCTGGGCGTTCGACATCGGCGTGTTGGGCAGGCCCTGGCTGAACGCGGCCTCGATGTCGAGGCGCAGCTCGCCGGCGGCTTCCTTGGCGCATTCCAGCGCGGCGGTGTCGGTGACGCGCACGCCGTTGTGGAAGCGTCCCTCGACATTGCGCAGCGCCAGCTGTTCGGCCACCTGCGGCCGCGAACCGTGCACCAGCACGATGCGGATGCCGAGGCCGACCAGCAGCGACAGGTCTTGCGCCAGCACCGGCAGGGCGCCGGCGGCGACCAGTTCGCCCGGGAAGGCGACCACGAAGGTCTTGCCACCGAACGCATGAATATACGGCGCGACCGAGCGCAGCCACTGGACGAATTGGGTAGGAGTTTCCATTTGCCGCATTATAATTCGCTGCGCGTTGTGCGCACCAAATCCTTGTAAAAATCAATGTCTGAACAGAGTAACAAGCCTTCGCCACAGCCGGCGCGCGAAGCGGGCGCCACCGCCGATCCAACTTCTGCCGACCGTCGTCCCCGTCGCGCGCCGGGGGGGCGGGGCGAGCCACGTCCGCCGCGTCAAGAGCGCCCACCGCGCGAAGACGCGCCGGTCGTGCGCAATCCTCTGCCGCCGATTACCTTCCCCGAAGACCTGCCGGTCTCAGGCCGCCGCGCCGAGATCGCGAAAGCCATCCTCGAGCACCAGGTGATCATCGTCTCGGGCGAGACCGGTTCGGGCAAGACCACCCAGCTGCCGAAGATCTGCCTGGAACTGGGCCGCGGCAGCAAAGGGCTGATCGGCCACACCCAGCCGCGGCGGATCGCCGCCTCGTCGACCGCCAAGCGCATCGCGCAGGAACTCGGCTCGCCGCTGGGCGAACACGTGGGCTTCAAGGTGCGCTTCAACGACACCCTGCAAAAGGGCGCCTCGGTCAAGCTGATGACCGACGGCATCCTGCTGGCCGAAACGCAGACCGATCCGCTGCTGCGCAACTACGACACGATCATCATCGACGAGGCGCACGAACGCAGCCTGAACATCGACTTCCTGCTCGGCTACCTCAAGCAGCTGCTGCCGCGCCGTCCTGACCTCAAGATCATCATCACCTCGGCCACGATCGACGCCGAGCGCTTCGCGCGCCACTTCGCCGCCAACGACAGGCCGGCGCCGGTGATCGAGGTGTCGGGCCGCCTGTACCAGGTGGAGGTGCGCTATCGCCCGATCGACCGCGATCCCGTCCCGGGCGCCGCAGCCGTCGACCCGACCAGGCCGCTGCCGAAGGCCCAGGCCGCGCGCGAAAAACGCGACCTGATGGATGGCGTGGTCGACGCCGTCGATGAGCTGTGCCGCATCGGCTCGGGCGACGTGCTGGTGTTCCTGCCGGGCGAACGCGAAATCCGCGACTGCGCCGAGGCGCTGCGCAAGCACCATCCGCCGCACGTCGACATCCTGCCGCTGTTCGCCCGGCTGTCGGTGGAAGAACAGGACCGCGTGTTCCGCCCGAGCGGCAACGCGCGCCGCATCGTGCTGGCCACCAACGTGGCCGAGACCTCCCTGACCGTGCCGGGCATCCGCTACGTGGTCGACACGGGTCTCGCGCGCGTCAAGCGCTACAGTTTCAGGAACAAGGTCGAGCAGCTGCAGGTCGAGCCGATCGCGCAATCGGCCGCCAACCAGCGCGCCGGCCGTTGCGGCCGCGTGGCCGACGGCGTCTGCATCCGCCTGTTCGAGGAAGACGATTTTCTCAAGCGGCCGAAATTCACCGAACCGGAAATCCTGCGCTCGTCGCTGGCGGCGGTCATCCTGCGCATGAAATCCCTGCGCCTGACGGACGTGGAGACCTTCCCCTTCATCGAGGCGCCGCAGGGCCGCGCGATCGCCGACGGCTACCAGCTGCTGCAGGAAGTCGGCGCGGTCGACGACAACAATGAATTGACGCAGCTCGGCCGCAAGCTGGCCAAGCTGCCGCTCGACCCGCGCGTGGGCCGCATGATCCTGGCCGCGCTCGACAACCACTGCCTGACCGAGATGCTGATCGTGGCCTCGGCCCTGTCGACGCAGGACCCGCGCGACCGCCCGATCGAATACCAGCAGCAGGCCGACGAAAAGCACAAGAAGTTCGCGGACGAGAAATCCGAATTCCTGGGCTACCTGAAGATCTGGGCCTGGTTCGAGGACGCGATCGCGCACAAGAAGACCAATCGCCAGTTGCAGGACAACTGCCGCGCCAACTTCCTGTCGCAGCTGCGCCTGCGCGAATGGCGCGACGTGCATTCGCAGCTGCTCACGATCGTGCGCGAGCAGGGCTGGCGCCTGAACGAATCGCCCGCCACCTACGAGCAGCTGCACCTGGCGCTGCTCACTGGCCTGCTCGGCAATATCGGCTTCAAGTCCGAGGACGAGCAGGGCGGCGTCTACCTGGGCGCGCGCGGCATCAAGTTCCACATCTGGCCCGGCTCCACGCTGGGCAAGAAGGCTGGCCGCTGGGTCATGGCGGCCGAGCTGGTCGAGACCACGCGCCTGTACGCGCGCACCATCGCCCAGATCCAGCCCGAGTGGGTCGAGAAGATCGGCGGCCACCTGCTCAAGAAATCCTGGGGCGAGCCGCGCTGGGAAAAGAAACAGGCGCAGGTGACGGCGCTCGAGCGCGCGACCCTGTACGGGATCGTCATCTATGGCGGCCGGCGCATCAACTACGGCCAGCGCAATCCACGCGAGGCGCGCGAGATCTTCATCCGCGACGCGCTGGTGGCGGGCGACTACGAGACGCGCCTGCCGTTCTACATCCATAACCACAAGCTGGTGAAGGACATCGAGAACCTCGAGCACAAGTCGCGCCGCCAGGACGTGCTGGTCGACGATCAGCTGATCGCGGCCTTCTACGACAGCGAGATCCCGACGGACATCGTCAACGGCGCCGGCTTCGAGAAGTGGTACAAGGATGCGGCGCGCGAGAATCCGAAGCTGCTCTACCTGAACCGCGAAGAGCTGATGCGCCACGAGGCGGCCGGCGTCACCACCGAGCTGTTCCCCAAGACGATGGTCGTCACCGGCATCGAGATGGGCCTGACCTATCACTTCGAGCCGGGCAGCGTGCGCGATGGCGTCACGCTCGCCGTGCCGCTGTTCGCACTGAACCAGATTCCGCAAGAGCGCCCCGCGTGGCTGGTGCCGGGCATGATCAAGGAAAAAGTGCACCTGCTGCTCAAATCGCTCCCGCAGAAGCTGCGCCGCCACTGCGTGCCGCTGCCGGAGTACGCGTCCAGGTTCGTCGACCGCATCCACGCGGCGAACGCATTCGGACGCGGCGACCTGGTCGACGTGCTGATCATGGACGTGCGCGCGCAGACCGGCGTGGCGGTCAAGACCGCCGACTTCAAGCTCGAGACCCTGCCGGCGCACATGTCCATGAACTTCAAGGTCGTCGACGAGCATGGCCGCCAGCTCGACATGGGCCGCAACCTGTCGACGCTGCAGGCCGAACTGGGCGGACAGGCGCGCCAGAGCTTCCAGAAGATGGCGGAAGCGACGCCCGCCGCCGCCAATGCGCGCGCGCAGGCGGCGCGGCCGGTGACGGCTGCGCCGGGCGCGCCCGCTGCGCCCGCCGGCAAGGGCAAGGGCGGTGCGCCGCAGACTGCGGCGGCTTCCCCGCCGGCGCCGGCGCCGGCATCCGGCAGCCAGCATACGGGCCTGACCGCCTGGACCTTTGGCGAGCTGCCCGAGCTGCTGGAGATCAACCAGGGCAAGCTGACGCTGATCGGCTTCCCGGCCCTGGTCGACAAGGGCACGCATTGCGACCTGGAGGTGTTCGACGACCCGAACGTGGCGGCGCGCACCCACCGCGTGGGCCTGCGCCGGCTGTTCGCGCTGCAGTTCAAGGAGCAGTTGAAATTCGCCGAGAAGAACATCCCGGGCCTGCAGGGCATGGGCATGCAGTTCATGCACATCGGCTCGCAGGAAGACCTGCGCGACCAGATCGTGGCCAAGGCGATCGACATCGCCTGCCTGCAGGATCCGCTGCCGGTCGATGCGGCGTCGTTCAATCAACGGCGCGACCAGGGCAAGGGCCGCATTGGCCTGCTCATCAACGAGGTGGCGCGCCTGGCCGGACAGATCCTGGGCGAGTACCACGGCCTGCCCAAGCGGGTGCAGGGCCTGCCGGCGGCGGTGTCCGCGGACATCATGGCGCAGCTGCAGGCCCTGGTGCACAAGCGCTTCATCCTCGAGAACGAGTACGGCCAGCTGGCGCACTTCCCGCGCTACCTGAAGGCGATCAATGTGCGTCTCGAAAAGCTGCGCGGCAATCCATCGCGCGACGCGCAGCTGATGGCCGAGTGGCAGACGGCGGCCAGCCAGTTCCAGCGCACCCTCAAGAATATGGCGGGCAAGAACAACGATCCGCGCATGATCGAGTTCAGGTGGATGCTGGAAGAGCTGCGGGTATCGCTGTTCGCGCAGGAATTGCGCACGCCGATGCCGGTGTCGGCCAAGCGGCTGCAGAAGGTGTGGGAGTCGATGTTGCGGTGAGCTGTGCCGTGAGAAACCGCTTGCGGTTTCGCACACCTGTGCTAAAGTGGGTCGATGAACACCACGAGCAAAAGCGAAACCACCTACGCCACCATCCTGGACGCCGCGGTCGGGATGGCGTCGACCGAAGGTATCGGCCGCTTGTCGCTGGGCGAGCTGTCCAAGCGCACCGGCATCAGCAAGAGCGGCGTGTTCTCGCGGGTCGGTTCGCTCGAGGCCCTGCAGGCGGCGGTGCTGGACGAGTACGACCGGCGCTTCGCCGACGAGGTGTTCCTGCCGGCGCTGGCATCGGCGCGCGGCCTGCCGCGCCTGTCGGCGCTGGTCAACCTGTGGCTCAGGAAGATCGCCGGTGAGACCGCGCGCGGCGCCTGCCTCTACACGGCGGGCGCCTTCGAATTCGACGATATCCCGGTGCCGCATCCGCTGCGCGAGCGCATCGAGGCGGGCGTGGTGCGCTGGCGCGCATCGCTGCGCAAGGCCGTGCTGCAGGCGATGGAAGCAGGGCACCTGCGGCCAGACACCGAACCCGAGCAACTGGTGTTCGAGATCTACAGCCTGGTGATCGGGGTGATGCACGACGCGCGTTTCCTGCGCGACGAGGGCGCGCCCAGGCGGGCGCAGCGCGCGTTCAACCGCCTCATTTCCACGTACAGGAGTTTCAACGACCTCGAATGAGGTCGGCGGGCCGGGACGGGCATCGCCCGCCCTTTTTTTTCATCATATTTCGCACACCCGTGCGAAACGGGCTGTGCAGAAGGAGACGGTCATGTCTGGTGTTTACCTACTGGTGCTGGCCCTGGCCGGATTGGCAGGGTATCTGTTACGCGATGCGCTGCCTGGCATTCCGCGGTCGAACGACGATTTCGTGTTTTGCTGACCCGCTGGCGCGTCGTGAGCGTGGCCGGGCGAGCCGGCCACGCTGCCAACAAGTTTTGCCGAATCAACCGATATTGCTGCCCCGGATCTTGCTGATGTCCGCGTCATCGCCCTGGTTGCCCGCGCGCGGATCGAGGCTGTTTCCCGGTCCCTGGTTCGCCCGCGAGTCTCCCATGCCGGCGCCGGCGCCGCCCAGGCTGGAACCGGCATGCCCGGCGCCCACGCTCGAGCCCATCGCGCCGCCGGCATACGCGCCGCTGCCGGTCCCGGCGCCGCCGACCATGCCGCCCATCGGCACGCCCGGCCCCATGGTAGGCGCGCCCGAACGGTTCGGGTCGGTGCCGTAGAAGCTGTGGATGCCGCTGGCCCAGCTCAGGTCGCTCATATCGGGCCAGGCATCCTTGTCGAAGCCCGGCGCCGTCTTGAGGCGGTCCTTGTCGAGATTGAGCACGAAGCGTTTATTGACCGTGTCCAGGTGCAGCGCCTGCCATGGCACGGCGAACAGTTTTTCGCCCATGCCCAGGAAGCCGCCGAAGGCCAGCACGGCGTAGGCCACCTGGCCGGTCTGCATGTCGAGCATGATTTCCTTGATATCGCCAAGGTCTTCCTCGGCGGCGTTGACGACACTATCGCCGATCAAGGTGTCGGCGCCCATCAGTGACGGCCCCGGCCCGGCGCCCTTGCTGTCCCGGTAGATACCGTATTTGTCGCGATCTGCGTAGCCCATATGTTCCTCCATGTCGGTTGACGTTGCGAACAATGCGACGGTCACCCCGATGGAAGCAGACCGTTGCCCTACGAAGTTGCCATGATAGGACGCTGGCGATTCGGGGCGCGCGCGCTAGCTTTCGGCAGGCTGGGGCGCTATGCGAGCCAGCGCACGGAACGGCGCGCAAGGCATGGCTAATCTGCCAAGCTATGGATAGGAGGAAATGAGATGACTGTTGTATCGCGCTGCACCAATGCCGGCCCGCTTGGCCAGCTGATCCGTACCCGTTCCTTCGCTTCGCTGCTGGCGCGCCTGCTGCGCCGCGGCTGACCGCCCGGCAGCGCCAGGCGGCCCGAAGTCGACGCCTAAGGCTGGCCGCCGCCGCCCGCCGCGCCATAGACATGGCCGGTGGTATAGCTTGCCTCGTCCGACGCCAGCGTGACGTAGATCGTCGCCAGCTCGGCCGGCTGGCCCGGACGCTTCATTGGCGTATCTTCGCCGAATTTCTGGCGCCCCTCCGGCGAATTGCCGCCTGCCAGCTGCAGCGGCGTCCACACCGGCCCCGGCGCCACCGCGTTCACCCGAATCCCCTTTGCCGCCATCTGCTTGGCCAGCGACTTGGTAAAGGCCACCTCGAACGCCTTGGTCGCGGAATAGTCGAGCAGCTTCTCCGGCGGATCGTAGGCCGTCTGCGACGAGGTATTGATGATGGCGCTGCCGGCCGACATGTGCGGGATCGCCGCCTTGGTGATCCAGAACACGGCGTACACATTGGTCTTCACGGTCCAGTCGAACTGCTCGCTGGTGATGTCGAGGATCGACGCATTGTTCTGCTGGCGCGCGGCATTGTTGACCAGGATGTCCAGGCCCCCCAGTTCGCGCACCGCCGTCTCCACCAGTTTCTTGCAGAAGGCTTCGTCGCGAATGTCGCCGGGGATGGCGACCGCCTTGCGGCCGGCGTCGCGGATCAGCTGCATCACTTCGCGCGCATCCGGCTCCTCGGCAGGCAGGTAGCCGATGGCGACGTCGGCGCCTTCGCGCGCGTAGGCGATCGCGGCGGCGCGGCCGATGCCCGAGTCGCCGCCGGTGATCAGGGCCTTGCGTCCCGCGAGGCGGCCGCTGCCGCGGTAGGTGGTCTCGCCATGGTCCGGACGCGGCGTCATCTTGCTGGCCAGCGCCGGCCAGTTCTGTTCCTGGTTGGGGAAGGGCGGGCGCGGATAGCGCTTGGCCGCTTCGCGCGCGGCGTTCGGCGCCGGCTGGTTGCCGCCGGCCGCCTGCTGGGCCAGGGCGGGGACGGCGGCGGCCGAGGCGGCCACGCCGGCGGCGACGGTGCTGACAAAACGGCGGCGCGACGGCGTCACATCCGCCGGCTTCTGGTCTTCTGGATGCATGCTGGCTCCTCGATGGTGGGATGGCCGCCCATCGCGGCCAATGCTGGCAACGATGTTAGTCGTTATCGAAAAGATACGGAATACGGTAGCTCGCCGGCAAGAAATAACGCCGCGACGGTGGTGGCCCCGGCTCCTGCCCTCGCTGTGTCTCCGCCTGGGCCGCCGCGCCCGCGCCGGCGCCGGCGCCCGCCGCGGCCATGGCGCCGCAACAGGCGGCTGCGGCGATCCGCGTGACCCCGGCGGAAAAGCGGGCCAGACGAAAAAACGGGTGACCCGGCCATGCCGCGTCACCCGTTTCATTGGTATTGCCGGATCGCGTGGATCAGTCGACGGTCGCGCCGCTGTCCTTGACGATCTTCGACCACTTGGCGCTTTCGGCCTGGACGAACTTGGCGAAGTTTTCCGGCGAGTCGCCCACGTACTCGGTGCCGGTGTCGGCCAGCACGCGCTGGAAGTCGGGCTGCTTCATGACTTTCTGCGATTCGACATTGATCTTGTCGACGATGGCTTTCGGAGTCTTGGCCGGCACGAACAGGCCGTACCAGGCGTAGGATTCGATGTTCAGGCCCGCTTCGGCGAAGGTCGGCACGTCCGGCAGCAGCGGCGAGCGCTTGTTGCCCGAGATGGCGATCGGTTTCACCTTGCCACTCTTGATGTGAGGCATGATCGCGATGGTGGAGTCGAACATGACCGGGATGTGGCCACCCAGCAGGTCGGAAATCGCCGGCGCCGAGCCCTTGTACGGCACGTGCACCATATCGAGCTTGGTCACGCCGCGGAACAGTTCACCGGTCAGGTGCTGCGGGGTGCCATTGCCGGCCGAGGCGTACGAGAACTGGCCTTTCTTCGACTGGATGTAGGCCAGCAGTTCCTTGACGTTCTTGGCCGGCACCGATGGGTGGGCAACCAGCACCAGCGGCGCACGCAGCAGGTTGGTGACCGGGATCAGGTCTTTCGATGGCTCGAACGCCATCTTCTTGTACAGGCTCGGGTTGATCACGATCGGCGCGCTCGAGGTGATCAGGAGGGTCTGGCCGTCCGGCTTGGCACGGGTCACGGCCAGGGTGCCGATATTGCCGCCGCCGCCGCCGCGGTTATCGATCACGAACGATTGTTTCAGGCCTTCGGTCAGGCCTTTCGCCAGCGGACGCGCCGCGATGTCGGACGGGCCGCCTGCCGGCCATGGCACGACCACGGTCACGTTGCCGGTCGGCCAGTTCTGGGCGAAGGCGCTGGTGGAGAGGACGGTTGCCGCGAGAGCGAAGACGAGGGATTTTCCTTTGGACGGGAAGACTCGCATGGTTTTGTCACCTATGTAGTTGATTATCACGCGAATTATTCGCGAATTCTAGTTAAGCTGCTCGAACGATTTTACACGAAGGGTCATGCGGATTGCGTACGTAGTAGTACGTGGGTCGCCCGCCCGTGTCGTATCGCGGATTCCCTAGGGCGCGACGTCGCCCGCCTTCTCGGCGATCGGCCGCGCGTGGCGCAGCAGCGCGTCGAGCATCCTGCCCGGCTCTTCGTTGAACATCTCGTGGCCCGAGTGCTCGAACCACACCAGCTTCTTGGAGGGCGCCTTCACGGTCTCGAACCACTCGGCGGCCACGCTCGACGAGACGTTGTAGTCATGCCGCCCATTGAACAGGATGATCGGGCAGTCGAAGCGCTGGTGGACGCTGAAGTCGGTCGAGACGACTTCGGCCAGCAGGCGGTCTTGCGAGAATTCGTTGCCCTTCCAGATCATGGACAGGTCGGCGTCGGTGTACTCGGGCGCCAGGCGCGTCGCGGCGGCTTCGTGGGAGAAATCCTTGCGGCCGTGCATGGCGCCACCGTAGTAGCCGAGCCACTTGCGCTGCAGGTACAGGTCCTCGAGCACGATCGGGCGGCCCGGCGCGCCGTAGGGCCCGAGCGATTCGAGCTCTTTCACGGCCACGGCATTGTTGTCGCGCCGTGCGGCGTCGAGCGCGAAGCGCAGGCCGCGCCGCTCGCCTTCGGGCCCATTGGTGGCCTGGCCCATGCCGATATAGGCGTGCAGCCACTCCGGGTGCCTGCTCGCCAGTTCGATGCCGAGCGAGCTGCCCCAGGAGTGTCCGAGCACGAAGATGCGCTCCTTGCCGAACTCGCGCCGAAGCCATTGCACCATTTCCTCGGTGTCGGCGACCATGCGCGCGCGCGTCATGGTTGGCGCCACGCGCGCCGGATCGTTGGCGGCATGGGTCTTGCCGGCGCCGCGCTGGTCCCATTGCACCACGGTGAAGAAGTCTTCCCAGCCGCGCTGGAAATACCAGCTGGTCGGCATCGACACATAGCCCGGCCCGCCGTGCAGCATCAGGAGCACCGGATTGCGGCGGTCCACGCCGCGCACCGAGATCCACTGGTCGATGCCGCCGATGCGCACCGCCTCCAGGCGCTCGACGGCGCCCGGCATGACCAGGCGCCGCATGTCGGCGACGATCTTGACCGCCTCGGCGCGGCTGGCCGGTTTCTGGGCAAAGGCCGGCGCGAGGACGGCGCTGGCGAGAACCGTCGACAACATCAGGCGATGGAGCAGGCGTGCGGGCATGGGAGATCCGGCCGAAAAATGGAGCCTTCATTATCTACCAACCGTGTTGGATGGTAGCGAAAATGATCGATGGCCGGTCGCATCGCCGGCGCGGCCGACGAAGCGCGGCGTTTCCGGGTCGCGAGATGCGGCTCCCGCGCCGCGCGACGGCGGTGTCGTCGGCGCCGGCCTGTATTCAGGGCCTGGCGGGGGCGGGCGGTTCCCAGATGACGGTCGGCGTCCACCCGGTGGCGCCGAGGGTCGCCTGCATGACGGCCGCCGCATTTTCCTTCGCCGTATCGAGCACCGTGCTCTGGCCGCAGGCCGCCTGCACCGCTTTCTGCGCCGTCGCCAGCGCATTGTTCATCGCATCGGTGCGGGTCTGGGCCGAGGGGATGAACGCTTGCAGGCCCTGGTCGGTGACCGCATAGAAGTACGAGCCGCCGCGATCGCGCGCCTCGTGGCTGATGCGCGCCTGCAGCGGCGAGGGCGGCGGCAGCACGATGCTCAGGGTGCGCGCACGCGCGTCGACGTCTTCGTAGCGCGCCTGGCGCAGGTCGGTCGCGACCGTGCAATCGCCGCGCGCGACCAGCAGCACGCGGGTGCCGCCCAGGCGCACCTCCCATTGCGACCAGGGGATGTCGACCGCGTTCGGCTGCGTGAACTCGATCACGTCCGAGTAGTTCATCCGGAGCGAGACCAGGTGGCCCATCTTTTCCAGCGAAACCAGCGGCGGCGGCGGCGCTTCCTGTTCGGCCGGCTTCCTGATGAAGGCGAAGAGAATGGCGGCGGCGCTGATGGCGACGAGCAGGATCGGCAGGCGTTGCGGCGATGTCATGGACGGCAAGGTGGTGGCATGGACTGGAAACCCGGCCAGTCTACTGGATGATCGCGTCGAATGCCGCCAGCCTGGAGGAGGCGCACGGCGTCTCAGGCATAATCGTCGTCAAAGGACACCCCATGACCGCTCGAACCGATGCAGCAATCCTCGAATCCTGGTCGCGCAACGCGCACCCCTGGACCAGCGCCGTGCGCGGCGGCGGCATCGAAAGCAGGACGCTCGTGACCAATGCCGCCATCGTCGCTGCGGTGCGCGCGCATGCGCCGCGCACCGGCGTCGACCTCGGCTGCGGCGAAGGCTGGCTGGTGCGCGCGCTGCCCGAAGTCGAGATGGTCGGGGTGGATGCGGTCGAGGGCCTCGTCGAGCAGGCGCGGGCGGCCGGGGGCGGCGACTTCCGCGTGCTGTCGTACGAGCAGATCGCGGCGGGCGCGCTGGCGCTGGCGGTCGACGTCGCCGTCGCCAATTTCTCCTTGATCGGCAGGGAAGCGGTCGACGGCCTGTTCGCCGCGGCGCCCACTTACCTGCGCAAGGGCGGCACGCTGGTGGTCCAGACCGTGCATCCCCTGACGGCTTGCGGCGACGCGCCGTATGTCGACGGCTGGCGCGCCGGCAGCTGGGCGGGCTTCAGCGACGACTTCCGGGACGCGCCGCCCTGGTATTTCCGCACGATCGCGAGCTGGATCGCGCTGTTCGCGACCCACGGCCTGCGCGTGGTCGAAATGCGCGAACCGCTGCATCCGCACACCGGCAGGCCGGCCTCGCTGATCCTGGCCGGACGGCTGTGAGGCCGGTACTGTCGGATTCTTGCAACCCTATCCTGGTGCATCCGTGCATGTCCATGGCGCAATCAAGGCACTTAGTTCTTTGTGAGCAATAAAAAACGCCCATCACTGGTGCGTATGTCTCATATATAAAACGTGAATTTTTATTTGAAACAAAGGGCTGGCTAAGCACGATTTGTCTGCTATATTTCTCTCACGCTCAGCTCACTAATGAATCGACGTTTCATAGGTGAGACAAACTCGGCGCGCCAGCGCCGTATATCGTGAGAGACATATGATCGAAATCGAATTCCGTAAAGTCGGTAAGAGTTTCATCGACCGGCAAACCTCGCAGCCGCGTGCAGCGGTTACCAATGTCAATATTTCGATTCGCAGCGGCGAGGTGGTGTCCATCATCGGCCCCTCGGGCTGCGGCAAGAGCACGCTGCTGAACATGGGCGCGGGCCTGTACCTGCCGACTGCCGGCGAAGTCTATGTCGGCGGCCAGCTCGTTACCAGGCCGGTGCGCAAGGTCGCCTTCATGCTGCAGAAGGATCTCCTGATGCCGTGGCGGACCATCCGCGACAATGTGGCGCTGGGCCTGGAGATCGACGGCGTCGGCGCCGACGAGCGCCGCCGCAGCGCCGATGCGCTGCTCGCGAAATGCCATCTCAAGGGCTTCGAAGACCACTATCCCTACCAGCTGTCCGGCGGCATGCGCCAGCGCGCCGCGCTGGCGCGCACGCTGGCCGTCGATCCGCAGGTGCTGCTGCTCGACGAGCCGTTCTCGGCCCTGGATGCGCAGACCAAGATGATCCTGCAGCAAGACCTCGCCAGGATGCTGTACGAGAAAAAGAAGACGGCGCTGTTCATCACCCATGACCTGATCGAAGGCATCGCGATGTCGGACCGCCTGCTGGTGATGAGCGAGCGCCCCGGCACGATCGTCGAAGAAATCGTGGTCGACCTGCCGCACCGCGACAACCCGCTCGAACGCCGCAAGCTGCCCGAGATCGGTCCACTGGCCGGGCGCCTGATGGAACTGCTCAAGGTGGGCAAGAACCAGGATGCCGAGCTGCACTGACAGCCGCGCCACGTACCTCAACCATTGAACAAACGGGAGTTTTGATGAGCATGCAAACAATCCTCGCACGCGCCGGTTCCGGCATCGCCCTCGCACTCGCCTTCGCCGCCAGCGCCCCGGCCCTGGCCGCCGTGGAAGAAGTCACCTACCTGTTGCCGGCGCCGCCGAACACCCTGGCGTTCGCGCCCTGGATGATCGCGCAGCAGAAAGGGTATTACGCGGCCGAAGGCCTGAAGGTGTCCTTCGTCGCCGCGCGCGGCGGCGTCGACGTGGCCAAGCAGATCGGCTCGGGCAATGCCCTGATCGGCGGCGCCATCGGCGACACCCCGATCATCGTGCGCGCCAACGGCGTGCCGGTGAAGGCGATCGCGGTGCTCGGCGCCGGCTCGCTGACGATGGTGGGCGTGCACAAGGATGGCGGCATCAAGTCGCTGGGCGACCTGAAAGGCAAGACCGTCACCGTCATGTCGTACACCGACACCACGTATTACGCGCTGCTGGGCAACCTCAAGACGATCGGCATGGGCAAGAGCGATGCCGAGATCCAGGCCGCAGGTCCTTCGGGCGTGTGGCAGGTGTTCGCGGCCGGCAAATCGCAGGCCATGGCCGCGGTGCCGGACTGGATCGTGAGCGCCACCGGCGCCGGCGCCAAGGTCGACATCATCGAGACCGACGGCTTCAAGAGCATGGCGCAGGCCATCCTTGCCTCGGACGAGACCATCAGGACCAGGCCCGAACTGCTCAAGCGCCTGGTGCGCGCGACCTTGCGCGGCATGGACGACATCATGAAGGATCCGAAGGCCGCCACCACCGCCTACGTGGCGGCGGTCCCTTCGTACAAGGGCAAGGAAGCAGCTGTCGAGGAAACCCTCAATATGTACCGCAAATACGTCTACGCCAACCAGAAACCGCTCGGCCAGATCGACCCGGCGCGCATGGAAAGCGTGCAGAAGTTCTACGTCGGCGAAGGCATCGTGAGCCGCGCCAGCGCCGTGAGCGACCTGTACACCAACCAGTTCATCGGCACGGGGGGCAAATGAATACGGCTACTTCCACCGTTGCCGCGCCGGACGTGACGACGCCGCCGAAGGCCAATCCGGCGCGGCGCGAGAAAGCGTACACCGTGGGCGGCAGCCTGCTGGTGCTGGCCGTGTTCCTGGCCGCCTGGGAGTGGGGGCCGGGCTGGATGGGCATGCCCGAGTTCATCCTGCCGCGCTTCTCGCGCGTGGTGCAGGAAGCGGTCTTCATGTGGCACAACAGCGACCTGCTGGGCCATTTCGGCATCACCGCGCTCGAGGTGGTGGTCGGCTTCGTCCTCGGTTCGCTGCTGGGACTGGGCGTCGGCGTCGCGCTGGGCCTGTCGCCGCGCGCCGAGGCGATGCTCTCGCCCTACATCCTGGCGCTGCAGATCGCGCCGAAGGTGGCGTTCGCGCCGCTGTTCGTGATGTGGCTCGGCTACACGATCTATCCGAAGGTGCTGGTCGCCGTGCTGATCGTGTTCTTCCCGGTGATGATCAACGTGCTGTCGGCGATCCGCACGGTCGACCCGGACATGGTCAACCTGGTGCGCACCCTGAATGCCAGCCGCTGGCAGATCTTCCGCCTGGTCGAATTCCGCTCCGCGATGCCCGCCCTGTTCTCGGGCTTGCGCATCGCCTCGACCCTGGCCGTGATCGGCGTCACCGTGGGCGAGCTGGTGGGCGGTAACAAGGGCCTCGGCTTCCTGCTGGTCGACGGCGAAGGTCAGGGCAATACCGCCGCCGTGTTCGTCGCGATCTGCGCACTCACGCTGACCGGCATCCTGACCTACGGCGCCGTGGTCTGGGCCGAACGCCGCGTGCTGCACTACCTGCCGCGCGCCACCACCAGCACCAACTAAGGAAACGCCCCATGAACGACATCACTGGACTGCTCGCCGGCCGCAAGGTGCTGGTCACCGGCGCCGCGCGCGGACTCGGCCTGGCCTTCGCCACCGCCATCGCCGAAGCCGGCGCCCGCGTGGCGCTGGCCGACATCCTGCACGACGTGCTCGAAGACAGCGTCGCCGCCTTGCGCGGTCGCGGCCTGGACGTGCAGGGCTTCGCCCTCGACATGGCCGAGCCGGGCGCGATCGAGGCCTGCGCGGGCGCCGCCACCGCCTGGCTGGGCGGCCTCGATGGCCTGGTCAACAACGCCGCCATCACCAATTCGGGCGGCCGCAGCTCGGAGCAGCTCGACATCGCGCTGTGGGACAAGGTCATGGACGTCAATGTGCGCGGCACCTGGCTGATGACCAATGCCTGCCTGCCGGCGCTGCGCGCGTCCGGCCGGGGCGCGATCGTCAACCTGGCGTCCGACACGCCGCTGTGGGGCGCGCCGAACCTGCTGGCCTACGTCGCCAGCAAGGGCGCCATCATCGGCATGACCCGTTCGCTGGCGCGCGAGGAAGGCGCGCACGGCATCACGGTCAACGCCATCGCCCCCGGCCTGACAAAGGTCGAGGCCACCGAATACGTGCCGGCCCAGCGCTACCAGACCTACCAGGACGGACGCGCGCTGCAGCGCCTGCAACTGCCGGAAGACGTGACCGGCGCGGTGCTGTTCGCCCTGTCGCCGCTGGCGCGCTTCGTCACCGGCCAGACCCTTGCCGTCAACGGCGGCTTTGTCATGAACTGATCACCAGGAGCCCAACCATGAACGATATGACCGAACAGCAGCACGCCAAGCGCAGCTGGGATTGCCCCGAAGGCGCCAGCTTCGAGGAATGGATGAATACCCGCGTGGCGCGCTTCTCGACCCGCAAGTACGACTGGAACGCGCTCAAGTTCCAGGCCGATTTCGATCCCAAGTACGGGCGCGCCCAGATGCGCTACATCGGCACCGGCGGCACCGGCGTGGCCAGCGACAGCAGCGTGATCCCGTCCGAGCATTTCACCTTCTCGACCATGATCATCCCGGCCGGGCACGAAGGCCCGCCGCACCTGCACGTCGACGTCGAGGAAGTGTTCTTCGTCCTGCGCGGCAAGCTCAAGCTGGTGCTGGAAAAGGATGGCGAACGCTTCGAGACCATCCTCACCGACCGCGACGTGGTTTCGATCCCGCCCGGCGTCTACCGCGAAGAGATCAATATCGGCGAAGAAGACGCGCTGATGTGCGTGATGCTGGGCGCCCGGAAGCCGGTCACGCCGACCTATCCGCCAGACCATCCGCTGGCCAGCATCAAGCGGGGCTGAACGGGATGAACTACGCCATCGCGCCACAAGTGGACGACCTGCAAAGCGCCTTGTCGGTGCTGGAGCGCCGCTTCCCGGAACGCTGCATCGCCGTCGACGGCGGCGTCGTGTCGTTCCGCGAACTCGACCCCGGCGCCGCCCGGCCGGCGGGTGGCCCGGTGTTCGTGCTGTTGCACGGTATCGGCTCCGGCGCCGCTTCCTGGCTGCCGTGCGCGCTGGCCCTGGCGCACCAGGCGCCCGACGCCCGGATCGTCGCCTGGAATGCGCCCGGTTACGGCAAGTCGACGATGCTGGCCCTGACCAGGCCCGACGCCCGCGCCTACGCGGCGCGCCTGCGCCAGCTGGCGCTGGCGCTGGACATCGGCCGCTTCGTCCTGGTCGGTCACTCATTGGGGGCGATGATGGCCGCCGCCTACGCGGCAAGCGACGCGACCGCACTCGAGCGCCTGCTGCTGCTCAGCCCGGCGCGCGGCTACGGGGTGCAGGCGCGGCTGGGGCAGGGCGCGCAGGTGACCCGCGAACGGCTGTCGACCCTGGGCGAACTGGGCATCCACGGCCTGGCGACCCAGCGCTCGGCGCGCCTGTTGTCGGCGGCCGCGAGCCCCTGCCAGCGCGACTGGGTGCGCTGGAATATGGCGCAACTGAATGCGGCCGGCTACACGCAGGCGGTGCACCTGCTGTGCGGCGACGGCATCGAGAACTACGCGCAGCCGGCGCTGAAACTGCGCGGCAAGGTGTGGTGCGGCGCCGCCGACAACGTGACCACGCCGGACGACAGCCGTACCGTCGCGGGCGTGTATGGCCTGCCGTTCGGCCTGATCGAGGATGCCGGCCATGCCTGTTATGTCGAGCAACCCGAAGCCGCGGCCGCCGCGATCCTGAACTGATACGACAAGACGAGACGAGACCACTATGAGCAACAAGCCTGATGCAGCCGACGACGACGGCGCCGACAAATACACCGTACCGGGCCTGGAGCGCGGCCTGCGCCTGTTGTGCGAATTCAGCCGGCAGGAGCGGAACCTGTCGGCGCCCGAACTGGCCAAGCGCCTGGGCGTGCCGCGTTCCACCGTGTTCCGCCTGCTGTCGACGCTGGAGCGGATGGGCTTCGTCGAGCGCAATCCGGGCGGCCGCGACTATCGCCTCGGCATGGCGGTGCTGCGCATGGGCTTTGAATACCTGGCCTCGCTCGAACTGACCGAGATCGGACGCCCGTTGCTGGACCGGCTGCGCGACGACCTGCAGTACTCGACCAACCTGGTGGTGCGCGACGGCCGCTCGATCATCTACGTCTCCAAGTCGAGCGCCGAGGCGCCCTTCACCAGCACGGTCAATGTCGGCACCCGCCTGCCGGTGCACGCCACGGTGCTGGGCCGCGTGCTGCTGATGGACATGAGCCTGCCGCAGCTGCGCGAGCTGTACCCCGAAGAACACCTGAAGGTGTACAGCGAGAACACCCCGCACACGGTGCTCGACCTGTTCAATATGGTGCAGCACGACCGCGAGCGCGGCTATGTGCTGGGCGAGGGTTTCTTCGAGCGCGGCATCTCGACCGTGGCGGCGCCGGTGCGCGACCACAGCGGCAAGGTGGTCGCGGCGATGGGCGCCACGATTCCGGCGCCGCACATCGCCAGCGACCGCCACGACGCCGTGGTGAGCCGGGTGTGCGCGGCCGCCAACGAGCTTTCGCGCCTGCTGGACCATGCGCCGCATGAGTCGGCCCAGGTCGTCAACTTGTGGCCGCGTTGAGGGAGGACGGCATCATGCGCATGACCGATCTTGCCGGCCGCGTGGCCGTGGTGACGGGCGGCTCGTCCGGCATCGGCTACGCCACCGTCGAACTGCTGCTGGAAGCGGGCGCCGACGTCGCCCTGTGCGGCCGCGACGCTGGACGCCTGGACGCGGCGGTCGCCCGCCTGCGTGCACGCTTTCCCGAGGCGCGCCTGCTGGCGCGGCGCTGCGACGTGCTCGACACCGCGCAGGTCGACGCCTTCGCCGCCGCCGTCGCGGCCGAGCTGGGCGCGGCGTCCATCCTCGTCAACAACGCCGGGCAGGGCCGGGTCTCGACCTTCGCCGATACGACCGACGACGCCTGGCTCGAGGAGCTGCAACTCAAATTCTTTTCGATCCTGCGCCCCACCCGGGCCTTCCTGGGCCAGCTGCAGGGGCGGCCTGGCGCCGCGATCGTGTGCGTCAACTCGCTGCTGGCCGTGCAGCCCGAGCCGCACATGGTCGCCACCTCGGCCGCCCGCGCCGGCGTGCACAACCTGGTGCGCTCGCTGGCCACCGAATTCGCGCCGCAGGGCATCCGCGTCAACGGCATCCTGATCGGCCTGGTCGAGTCGGGCCAGTGGCGGCGCCGCTTCGAGGCCAGGTCGGGCGAGGACCGTGCGCTGGACTGGAGCGCATGGAGCGCCCGGCTGGCGCAGAAAAAACAGATCCAACTGGGCCGTCTCGGCCTACCCGAGGAAGCGGCGCGCGCCATCCTGTTCCTGGCGTCCCCGCTTTCCTCCTACACAACTGGCAGCCATATCGATGTTTCCGGAGGACTCTCCCGCCATGCATAACCCACACAACAGCAAGCAGCAAATGACCGTCGGCTGCGCCATCGCCGCCTTCCTCGAACAATGCGGCGTCAAGGCGGCGTTCGGCGTCATTTCGATCCACAATATGCCGATCCTCGATGCGTTCGGCGAACGCGGCCGGATCCGCTTCGTGCCGGCGCGCGGCGAAGCGGGCGGCGCCAACATGGCCGACGCCTATGCCCGCACCACGGGCAGCCTGGGCGTGTGCCTGACCAGCACCGGCACCGCCGCCGGCAACGCCTCCGGCGCCATGGTCGAGGCGCTCACCGCCGGCACCCCGCTGCTGCACCTGACCGGCCAGATCGAGACGCCTTACCTCGACCAGAGCCTGTCGTACATCCACGAGGCGCCGGACCAGCTCACGATGCTCAAGGCGGTCTCGAAGGCGGCGTTCCGCATCCGCAGCGTGGACACCGCGCTGGGCGTGGTGAAACAGGCGGTGCAGCTGGCGCTGACCCCGCCCATGGGACCGGTCAGCGTCGAGATCCCGATCGACATCCAGGCCGCGCTGATCGACACGCCGACCGACCTGCGGCCGCTCCCGGTGCGCCGCAACGCGCCGTCCGAGCATGCGCTCGACGAGCTGGCGCGTAAGCTGGCCGGCGCCCGGCGCCCGATGCTGTGGCTGGGCGGCGGCAGCCGCGGCGCGGCGCGCGAGATACAGCGCCTGCTGGACCTGGGCTTCGGCGTGGTCACCACCACCCAGGGCCGCGGCGTGGTGCCCGAAGACCATCCGCAATCGCTGGGCGCCTTCAACCTGCACAAGCCGGTCGAGCAGTTCTACCAGGGCTGCGACGCCATGCTGGTGGTGGGCTCGCGCCTGCGCGGCAACGAGACGCTCAAGTACGAACTCAAACTGCCGCAGCCGCTGTACCGGATCGACGCCGATCCGGCCGCCGAGGGCCGCTGCTACAAGAGCGACTACTTCGTGTGTGGCGACGCCGAGTCGACCCTGAAGGCGCTGGCCGACCGGCTCGAGGGCAAGATGGACATCGACCCGGCCTTCATCGGCGACCTGCAGCGCGCGCGCGACAGCGCCGTGGCCGGCCTGGTCGACGGCCTCGGTCCCTACAGCGCGCTGGTCGAGCAGTTGCAGGGGGCGGCCGGACGCCGCTTCAACTGGGTGCGCGACGTGACGGTGTCGAACTCCACCTGGGGCAACCGCTACCTGCGCATCTTCGACCCGCTGGCCGGCGTGCACGCGCTGGGCGGCGGCATCGGCCAGGGCCTGGCGATGGGCATCGGCGCCGCGGTGGGCGCGGCCGTGACCGACTCGGGCAAGAAGACCTTCTGCCTGGCCGGCGACGGTGGCTTCATCCTGAACCTGGGCGAGCTGGCCACGGCGGTGCAGGAACGGGCCGACATGGTGATCGTGCTGATGAACGACAAAGGCTATGGCGTGATCAAGAACATCCAGGACGTGCAGTACGGCGGCCGCCGCCACTACGTCGACCTGCACACGCCCGACTACGCGCTGCTCGCGCAGTCGCTGCAGCTGCGCCATGCGCGGGTATCGAACCTGGCCGATGCCGGCGCCGCATTGCAGACGGCGCTGGCCGCGCCGGGCCCGTTCCTGCTCGAGATCGACATGCTGTCGATCGGCAGCTTCAAGACCGCCTTCGCCGGGCCGCCGGTCAAGGCCTCGAGCCCGGCCGCGTCGTCCGCCGCCGTCGCCGCCTGAGGAGAACGCCATGCTGCATGTATCGATGATCGGCTGCGGGGCCATCGGGGTCGGCGTGATGGAGCTGCTGAAAAGCGATCCCGAAGTCGTGTTCGACCTCGTGATCGTGCCCGAGACCGCCCTCGAGCAGGCGGGCGCCACCGTGCGCAGCCTGGCGCCGGGCGCCAGGGTGGGCGTGGCGCTGGGCGGCGCCCGGCCCGACCTGCTGGTCGAATGCGCGGGCCACCGCGCGATCGGCGAGCATATCATCCCGGCGCTGGAGCGCGGCATCCCGTGCATGGTGGTCTCGGTGGGCGCGCTGTCCGAGGAAGGGCTGGCCGAGAAGCTGGAGCGGGCCGCCCAGCGCGGCAACACCCAGGTGCAGCTGCTGTCGGGCGCGATCGGCGCCATCGACGCCCTGGCCGCGGCCCGCATCGGCGGCCTCGATTCGGTGGTGTACACCGGCCGCAAGCCGGCCGGCGCCTGGAAGGACACCCCGGCCGAGAAGCTGTTCGACCTCGATGCGCTGACGGAACCGGCGGTGATCTTCGAGGGCACGGCGCGCGAGGCGGCGCGCCTGTACCCGAAGAACGCCAACGTGGCGGCCACCCTGTCGCTGGCCGGGCTGGGCCTGGACCGCACCCGGGTGCGGCTGCTGGCCGACCCCGGCGCCAGCGAGAACGTGCACCACGTCGAAGCCAACGGCGCCTTCGGCAACTTCGAATTGACCATGCGCGGCAAGCCGCTGGCGGCCAATCCCAAAACCTCCGCGCTGACCGTGTTCAGCGTCGTGCGGGCATTGAACAACCGTGCCCACGCCCTGTCGATCTGAGGCCATGATGAACATCACATTCGACCCTGCCGCCACGCAGGACATCTGCATCGCCGGCGTCTGGCGCCCTGGCGGCGGCGAGCGCTACGCGACCCTGTACCCGGCCACCGGCGAACCGGTGGCCTGGCTCAACGCGGCCAGCCTGGCCGACGTGCAAGAGGCGATCGAGGGCGCCGACCGGGCCTTTCGCACCAGCGGCTGGGCCCAGCGCAAGCCGCACGAGCGCGCCGCCGTGCTGTACCGGGTGGCGCAGCTGATCCGCGAGCGCGGCGAAGAGCTGGCCCAGTTGCAGCGCCTGGACAACGGCAAGCCGATCGCCGAGACCCGCAACCTGGTGGCCAGCGCCGCCGCGACCTTCCAGTTCTTCGGCGCCGCCTGCGAGACGCTGGAGGAAACCATCACCCCGGCGCGCGGCGACAATCTCACCATGAGCGTGTACGAGCCGATGGGCGTGGTGGCCGCCATCACGCCATGGAATTCGCCGATCGCCAGCGAGGCGCAAAAGCTGGCCCCGGCGCTGGCGGCCGGCAACGCGGTGGTGGTGAAGCCGGCCGAGGTGACGCCGCTGCTGGCGCTCGCGCTGGCGCGCATCTGCGAGCAGGCCGGCGTGCCGGCCGGGATGATCAGCGTGTTGCCGGGCAAGGGCTCGGTGATCGGCGACGCCATCACCGTGCACCCGCTGGTGCGTCGGGTGTCCTTCACCGGCGGCACCAGTACCGGCAAGCACATCGCCCATATCGCCGCCGACAAGATGATGCCGGTGTCGCTCGAACTGGGCGGCAAGTCGCCGACCATCGTGTTCGAGGACGCCGACCTCGATCATGCCGTAGCCGGCGTGCTGTACGGGATCTTCAGCTCCTCGGGCGAATCGTGCATCGCCGGTTCGCGCCTGTTCGTGGCCGGCAGCATCTACGAGCGCTTCATGGAGCGCCTGGCCGCCGGCGCCGCCGCCCTGCGCGTGGGCGACCCGGCCGACGAGCGCACCCAGCTCGGACCGCTCATCACCGCGCGTCACCGCGACAGCATCGAGACCTATGTGGCGCTCGGCGTGGCCGAGGGCGGACGCCTGCGCACCGGCGGCGCGCGCCCGCAAGGGGCGGCTTTCGACAAGGGCAACTACTACCTGCCCACGATCATCGAGGACGTGCGCAACGACATGCGCATCTGCCAGGAAGAGATCTTCGGGCCGGTGCTGGTGGCGATGCGCTTCGACGACGAGGCCGACCTTGTCGCGCAGGCCAACGACAGCGTGTACGCGCTCGCGGCCGGCATCTGGACGCAGGACTACAAGAAGGCGTGGCGCTTCGCGCGCGCGGTGCAGGCCGGGAACGTGTGGATCAACACGTATAAACAGTTCTCGATCTCGACGCCGTTCGGCGGCTGGCGCGACAGCGGCCTGGGACGCGAGAAGGGCCGCCTGGGCATCCTGCAATACATGGAACAGAAAAGCATCTACTGGGGCATGAACGCCATGCCGCTGCCGTGGGCGCAAGGAGAATGACGATGGACGTACTTGGTATCGATGAAATCAGCTATGGCGCCGACGACCTGGCCGGCTGCAAGACCTTCTTCCTGGACTGGGGCTTGACGCTGGTCGAGGAGGACGCCGGGGCGCTGGTGTTCGAATCGCTCAACGGTTGCCGCGTGATCGTGCGCCGCAGCGACGATCCGGCGCTGCCGTCGGCCTTCGAGGCCGGCCCCACCTTGCGCGAAGTGGTGTGGGGCGTGTCGTCGCAAGAGGTGCTGGAGCGCTTGCGCGGCGTCGTCGCGGCGCTGCCGCAGCCGGTCGACACGCCCGAGCGTATCGGCTGCACCGATCCCAACGGCATGGCGGTGCGCTTCCAGGTCTCCAGGAAACGCGACATCGAGGTGGAATGCGCGCAGATGAACACCTGGTCGCACCGCCCGCGCATGAACCAGCGCAGCCCGTCCTACGAGCGCGCGCACCCGATCGAGGTCGGCCACGTGGTGTTCTTCGTCGGCGACGTGCAGGCCTGCGAAGCCTTCTATTGCAATCACTTCGGCTTCGTGCCGTCCGACCGCTATCCGGGCCGCGGCGCCTTCCTGCGCTGCGCCAACGTGGGCGGCCACCATGACCTGTTCCTGCTGCAGACGCCGGACAAGAAAGTGGGCCTGAACCACGTGGCCTTCACGGTGCGCGACATCCACGAAGTGTTCGGCGGCGGCATGCACATCTCGCGCCAGGGCTGGGATACGCAGCTGGGCCCGGGCCGGCACCCGGTGTCGTCGGCCTATTTCTGGTACTTCCGCAATCCGGCCGGGGGCCTGATCGAATACTACGCCGACGAAGACCAGCTCGACGAGCAGTGGGAGGCGCGCGAATTCGAGCCGGGACCGACCGTGTTCGCCGAATGGGCGATCGATGGCGGCATCGACGGCCACACGCGGCGCCAGCGCGACGCCAAGGCGCCCGAAGGCAAATTCTTGACCGATAAAGCCAAATCCTGACGGTCGACCATCCGAGGAGAAACACCATGCAACAAGCACGCTACCTGACCGTCCACCAGTCCCGCCTGCGCGAACCGACCGCCTGGGAAGACCTGCTGGGCGACGCCATCGAACGCGCCTTCGCGTCCGGCATCACCGAACTGCCCGCCCTGGTGGCGCACCTGAACCGCACCGGGCCGAATTTCCCCGGTGGCGAGCCTTGGACCGAAGAATCGTACCGGGCCGAGATCGCGCGCCTGGCCGCCACCTGCTGAACCGGAAAGGATACATGATGAAAACCGTAGCCAACGATCCCGTCGACGCCGTCCTCGCCGCCGGCCTCAAAGACCTCTGGTATCCGATCTGCCCGTCCGGCTTCGTGGCCGACAAGCCGGTGTCGCTGCGCCGCCTGGGCCGCAAGTTCGTGCTGTGGCGCGAGGCGAACGGCGTCCTGCATGCGCTGGAAGACCATTGCCCGCACCGTGGCGCGCCGCTGTCGCTGGGCATCGTGCTGGGCGACCGCATCGCCTGCGGCTACCACGGCGTGCAGGTGCGCTTCGACGGCGTGGTGACCAGCGTGCCTGGCAGCCCGGGCTGCAAGCTCGAAGGCGCCCGGGCGACCCGCGCCTTCCACGTGAAGGAAGCCGCCGGCGCCATCTTCCTGTACAACGCCAGCAAGGACGTCGAGACGCCGCCGCCGCTCGACCTGCCGCCCGAGTTGAGCGACCCTGCATATTCGAATTTCCTGTGCTATGCCGAGTGGAACGGCGACTACCGCTACGTGCTGGACAACGTGCTCGACCCGATGCACGGCACCTTCCTGCACAAGCAGTCGCACTCGATGGCCGAGGGCGAGTCGACCGCCGCCTTCCGCGTGCGCGACACCGACATCGGCTTCGTGTTCGAGAAGGAGGGCCAGCGCGGCGTGAACTTCGACTGGACCGAATACGCGGAGACCGGCATCCAGTGGATGCGCCTCGAGATCCCGTATCCGAAGACCGGCGGCCCGGGCGGCAACTTCATCATCATCGGCGGCTATGCGCCGATGGAAGAGGGCGCGACCGCGGTGTTCTTCTGGCGCGTGCGCAAGGTCGAGGGCTGGCAGCGCGACACCTGGCGCTTCCTGTACAAGAACCGCCTCGAGGCGCGCCACTGGCACGTGCTGGAACAGGACCGCGTGATCCTGGAAGCGATGGAGCCGGACGCCAACCAGCGCGAGATGCTGTACCAGCACGACATGGGCATCGTGCGCCTTCGGCGCCACCTGCGCGCGCTGGCCAAGGCCCAGATCGCCGCCGCCGAGAACGTGGCCTGAACGCCGGAGCACCGCCATGAGCAACAGCCAACAATTCCTCTTGCGCGTGCAGTCGATGCGCTTCGAGGCCAAGGGCATCGTCAGCGTCGAACTGGTCTCGCCCACGGGCGAGGACTTGCCGGCCTTCGCCGCCGGCGCCCACATCGACCTGCACCTGCCGAACGGCATCGTGCGCAGCTACTCGCTGTGCAACTCGCCGCAGGAGCGCCATCGCTACGTGATCGGGGTGCTGAACGACCGCAACAGCCGCGGCGGCTCGCGCTACGTGCACGAGCAGCTGCGGGTGGGCGCCACGATCCCGGTCGGCGCCCCGCGCAACAACTTCCCGCTCGACGAGACGGCGCCCCATACGGTGCTGGTGGCGGGCGGGATCGGGATCACGCCGATCTTCGGCATGCTGGGCGAGCTGCGCCGCCTGGGCCGCTCGGTGGAGCTGCTGTACTGCGCGCGCAGCCGCCAGGAGGCCGCCTTCGCCGCCAGCCTGCCGCCGGACGTCGTGGTGCGCACCCATTTCGACGACGAAGCCGGCTGCGCGCCGGACCTGCGCGCCAGCCTGGCCGGCGTGCAGGCCGATAGCCACCTGTACTGCTGCGGCCCGACGCCGATGCTGGCCGCGTTCGAGGATGCCTGCGCCGCGCTCGGCCTGCCGAACGTGCACATCGAGCGCTTCGCGCCCGCCGAACCGGTGGTGGCGATGCAGGGCAGCGACTACGAGTGCCAGCTGGCGCGTTCGCAGAAGCTGTTGCTGGTCCCGGCCGGCAAGTCGCTGCTCGACGCCCTGCTCGAAGCCGGCGTCGACGTCGACCACAGCTGCCGCGAAGGCGTGTGCGGCTCGTGCGAGACGGCGGTGCTGGACGGCGTGCCGGACCACCGCGACGGCGTGCTGACCAGGGCCGAGCGCGAATCGGGGGCGACGATGATGGTGTGCGTCTCCGGCTGCAAGGGGCGACGTCTCGTGCTCGACCTCTAGTCGTTTTCTCGCCGGGCGCGCCGCGCCCGGCCCGGTGCATGTGAAAACCTGACCGCGGGAGGTCCGGTTTTTTTTGCGCCCGAATCAAGGATGAAACACGGTTTTGCTGGTGAAACGCGGCTCGCGCCGCACCAAAACAAGGGGAGTCACAATGAAAAAGCACTTGATCGGCATGGCAGTCCTGGCAGCATCCGCAAGCGTCACCTGCGCCCACGCGCAGAGTAGCGTGACCATCTACGGCAGCATGGACGCCGGCCTGGCGTATGTGAGCGACGTCGGCGGCAGTTCGGTCACCCGCCTCGACCAGGGCACGATGCAGCCGGACCGCATCGGCTTTCGCGGCAGCGAAGACCTGGGCGGCGGCATGAAGGCCTTCTTCCAGCTCGAGGCCGGGTTCGCCACCGATACCGGCAACCAGGTCAATGCCGGGCGCCTGTTCAACCGCAACGCCACGGTGGGCCTGTCGGGCAGCCTGGGCACGGTCACAGTCGGCAATATGCCGGACATCGTGTTCGATTATGCGGGCAAGCTGAGCAACGGCTTCCAGCTGACCAACTTCTACCTGTTCCACCCCGGGAACCTGGACACGCTGGCCAATACCTACCAGTTCAACAATGCGGTGCGCTATACCTCGCCGACCGTCAACGGCCTGACCTTCAGCGCGATGGCGGGCATGGGCGAGCAGGCGGAGAGCGCGAGCCGCAACCGCAACCTGAGCGCCGGCGCCAGCTACGCGGACGGTCCGCTGCGCATGGCCCTGGCCTACAGCCGCCAGAACGACCGCGCCGCCGGCTATTCGGGCGCCTTCCTGAGCACGCTCGACCTGGGCAATGCCGCGACCGTGTTCGACTCCCTGACTACCTGGGCCGGCGGCGTCGGCTACATCGTGGGCGACTGGCGCCTGAACGCGCTGTACACGCAGAGCGAGGTGGCGCTGCCGGCCGCCGCCGGCTTCAAGCAGCGCAACGGCGACCTCGGCGCCGCCTGGCGCTATGCGCCGCAGCTCACCCTCAATCTCGGCTACTCGCACAGCCGGGTGGAGGATGCGCGCTACAACCAGTTCAGCATCGGCAACGTGTACGCCTTCTCGAAGCGCACCGAGTTCTACGTGGTGGCGGCGTACCAGAAGGCGGGCGGATCGGCCAGCCTGGCGTTCCAGAACTATACGGGCGCCTCGTCGGACGACAAGCAGCTGGTGACGACGATCGGCCTGCACCACCTGTTCTGATGCCCTAACCACCACCTTGCGGAGGACCCATGTTCGTGAATCTCACCATCGGTGCGCGCCTGGCCGCCGGCTTCGCCATCGTCATCGCCCTGTTGGCCGGCATCGTCCTGATCGCGCTGCAGAGCCTCGCATCGCTGCACCGTTCGACCGCGCAGATGGTCGACGACCGGTATCCGCAGGTGGTGCTGGCCACCGAGCTGCTGCTGCAACTGGACGCGAACGCGATCGCGATGCGCAATATGCTGCTGGCCGACGACCCTGGCCTGCTGCGCGCCGAGACCGCCGCGCTGCAGGAGGGCGAACGCAGGATCGCCGCCGGGCTGCAGAGGCTGGAAGGCATGCTGTCGAGCGAGATGGGACGCAAGTCGTTCCAGGAAATCATGGCCCTGCGCGCCAGGTACCAGCAGGGGCAGGCGCGCTTTCTCGCGCTGGCCGCCAGCGGCGGCACGTTCGAGGCGTCGGCGCTCCTGATGACGACCTTGCGCCAGGACCAGCAAGCGTATTCCGCGCGCATGCGGGGCTTTCTCGCCGGCGGCGGCAAGCTGATGGAGCAGAGCGGACGCGACGCGGCCGCGCTGTACCGCGCCAAGCGCCTGCAGATCCTGCTGCTGGCCGCCACGGCGGGCCTGCTGGCGGTCGTCGCGGGCGCCTGGATCACCCGCTCGATCACGCGGCCGCTGCAGGAGGCGGTGCGGGTGGCGCGCACGGTCGCCGACGGCGACCTGGGCAGCGAGATCGCGGTGCGTTCGCGCGACGAGGTCGGCCAGCTGATGGCGGCGTTGAAGGAAATGAACGGGCGCCTGCGCCAGATCGTCGGCGAGGTGCGCGGCGGGACCGAGGCGATCGCCGGGGCGGCGCAGGAGATGGCGCAAGGGAATATGGACCTGTCGGGCCGCACCGAGCAGCAGGCCGGCGCCCTCGAGGAAACCGCGTCCACCATGGAGCAGCTGGGCGCGACGGTCGAACGCAACGCCTCCCACGCCGGCGCGGCGCGCGAGCGCGCCCAGGATGCGCGCCGCATTGCGGTCGACAGCCACGCGGTGGTGGGACAGGTGGTCGAGACCATGCAGGCGATCGACGACTCGTCGCGCCGGATCACCGAGATCACCGGCGTGATCGACGGCATCGCGTTCCAGACGAATATCCTGGCGCTGAACGCGGCGGTGGAAGCGGCGCGCGCCGGCGCCGAGGGCCGCGGCTTCGCCGTGGTGGCGGCCGAGGTGCGCACGCTGGCCCAGCGCGCGGGGACGGCGGCGCAGGACATCAAGCGCCTGATCGACAGCTCGCGCGCGAACGTGGAGAACGGCGGCAGGCTGGCGCGGCAGGCTGGCGCCACGATGGAGGGCCTGGTGGCGGGCATCGCCGGCGTGGCCGCGACGATGGGCGAGATCGCCGAGGCGAGCGCCGAGCAGAGCAGCGGCCTGGGCCAGGTCAATGCGGCAGTGCTGCAGATGGACGCCGCCACCCAGCAGAACGCGGCCCTGGTGGAGCAGGCCGCGGCGGCGTCGCAGGCATTGGAAGAGCGGGCGGCGCATCTTGCCGCGCTGGTCGGCGCCTTCCGGCTCGGCCGCGACGACGATCAGCCCAGCTCGGAAAACACGCCCCAGCGCCGCAGCAATGTCTTTTCGAGTTCGAGCACCGCCATGAACGCCAGCCCGATGCCGAGGATCGCCGCGCCGTCGATCGCCGCCACGGCGCGGGTATCGAACAGCACCTGCATCCACGGCAGGTAGGTGAACGCGAGCTGGGCGGCCACCACCGCGGCGATCGCCCACAGCACGGCCGGCGTGCCGCGCGCGCCGCGCCAGGTGAACGAGCGCATGTGCAGGTAGCGCACGTTGAACAGGTAAAAGATCTCCAGCACGCACAGCACGTTGACCACCATCGTGCGCGCCGCCTCGGCGCCCAGGCCGCGGCGCCCGGCCCAGGCCATCACGGCGAATACGCCGGCCGTGAACAGCACCGACACCAGGGCCACGCGCCACAGCATGAAGGGCGAGAGCAGCGGCGCCTGGGGGGCGCGCGGCCGGCGTTCCATCACCCCCGGCTCGGCCGGCTCGAAGGCCAGCACCAGCCCGAGCGTGATGGTCAGGATCATGTTGATCCACAGGATCTGCGGCGGCGTCATCGGCAAGGTCAGCCCGAGCACCAGCGCCGTGGCGATGGCCAGCGCTTCGCCGCCGTTGGTCGGCAGGGTCCAGGCGATCACCTTGCGGATGTTGTCGTAGACGGTGCGGCCCTCGCTCACGGCCGCCACGATGGAGGCGAAGTTGTCGTCGGCCAGCACGATCCGGGCCGCTTCCTTGGCGGCCTCGGTCCCCTTGTTGCCCATGGCGATGCCGACGTCGGCCTGCTTGAGCGATGGCGCGTCGTTGACGCCGTCGCCGGTCATCGCGACCACCTCGCCCTCGGCCTGCAGCGCGCGCACCACGCGCAGCTTGTGGACGGGATTGGTGCGGGCGAAGACGTGGGTGCGGCGCGCCAGGGCGCGCAGCTCGGCGTCGGATGCCGCGTCGATGTCCTGCCCGGTCGCCACCAGCGGCTGCCCGGCCAGGCCGAGCTGGACGGCGATGGCGGCCGCGGTCGCGCCATGGTCGCCGGTGATCATCTTGACCGCGATGCCGGCGCTGCGGCAGGCGGCGAGCGCGGCCAGCGCCTCGGGACGCGGCGGATCGATGAAGCCGACCAGTCCCAGGAAGACCAGCCCGTCCACGGTATCGACGTCGAGTTGCCGCGGAAGGTGGGCATGGCGGCGCATCGCGAAGCCGAGCACGCGCTCGCCGCACGAGGCGGCGGCGGCGACCTGGCGTTCCCAATAGGCGGCGTCCAGCGCCACCCGCGCGCCGGAGGCGTCGAGCTGGGCGGCGCTCATGGCCAGCACCCGCTCCGGCGCGCCCTTGACGAACAGCTCGGCGCCGCCGCTGGCCAGGCCGTGCAGCGTCGCCATGAAGCGGTGCCGGGCATCGAACGGAATCTCGTCGGCGCGCGGGTGGCCGGCGCGCAGCGCGTCCGGTTCGAGGCCGGCCTTCATCGCCAGTGCGACCAGCGCGCCTTCCATCGGATCGCCGTCGACCTGCCAGCCGGATGCGCCCTGCCGCAGGTGGGCGTCGTTGCACAGCAGGCCGGCCTCGACCAGGCGGCGGGCATCGGCCGGCAGGCCGGCGCCGCCATCCGGCAGGTCGAAGGCGCCCACCGGCGAATAGCCCGCGCCGCTCACGGCCATGCTGGCCGCCTCGGTCACCACGCGGCAGGCCGTCATCTCGTTGCGGGTCAGGGTGCCGGTCTTGTCGGAGCAGATCACGGTCGTGGCGCCGAGCGTCTCGACCGCCGGCAGGCTGCGCACGATGGCGTGGCGCGCGGCCATGCGCTGCACGCCGATGGCGAGGGTGATCGTGATCACCGCCGGCAAGCCCTCGGGCACAAGCGAGACCGCGATCGCGACCACCACCATCAGCGCCGCGACCCAGTCCATGCCGCCCAGGCCCACGGCATAGGCGAACAGCAGGGCGGCGACGGCGATCGACAGCAGCGTGAAGCGCCGGCCGAAGGCGTTGATCTGGCGTAGCAGCGGCGTGGCGAGGGGCTGGACCTTGCCGAGCATGGCGCCGATGCGGCCGATCTCGGTCTGGACCCCGGTCGCCACCACCACGCCGCTGCCCTGGCCGGCTGCGACCAGGGTGCCCGAATAGGCCATGCCCTGGCGGTCGCCCAGGGCAGCGCCGGCATCGACGGCGTCGGCGGTCTTGGCGCTGGGGACGGATTCGCCGGTGAGGATCGCTTCGTCGACCAGCAGAGAGCGCGCGCGCAGCAGGCGCAGGTCGGCGGGAACGCGGTCGCCGGCCTCGAGCAGCACCACGTCGCCCGGCGCCAGCATGGCCACCGGGACGGTCGCATGATGGCCGGCGCGCACCACGCGCGCATTGGGCGCCAGCATGGCCCGCAGGGCGCCGAGGGCCTGCTCCGCCTTGCCTTCCTGGACGAAGCCGACGATGGCGTTGATCGTCACCACGCCGACGATCACGGCGGCGTCGATCAGGTGGCCGAGGGTGGCGGCCAGCGCCGCGGCGGCCAGCAGGAACAGGATCAGCGGATTATTGAATTGCAGCAGGAAGCGCAGGAAGGCGGGCGTGCCCGGCGGCGACGGCAGGGCGTTGGGGCCGTACCGGGCCAGCCGGCGCGCCGCATCGTCCGGGGCGAGCCCGTCGGGGACGGAGTCCAGCCGGCGCAGGACGGCCTCGGCCGGCATCGCATGCCAGTCTTCGACCGGCGCGGAACGCACGCCGGAGACGGAGGACGAGGACGAGGTCATGGCGGGCAAGGAGCGCATCCCTGGTTACCGGATGACCAAAACTTAACATGGCAAGGATCGGTGATCAACGATTCCCGACCCCGCTGCTTGGGTATCGCGGCGTCAGCGCAGCAGCTTGAGTCCCGGCGGCAAGGCGTCGCCCAGCAGGCGCGTCTCGACGGCCTGGTCGAGCTCCACCACCTCGCGCACCATCGCGCTCCACATCGGAGGCGCGGCGCTGGCGGCCAGGCGCCGCAGCACATCGTCGCGCACCGCCTCCTCGACGTCGCGCGAGCGGTCGCCCGTCATGCGCGCGATGTGGGCGGCGGCGAAGCCGGCCGGCTCCACCTTGCGCCAGTCGAGGCGCAGCAGTCTTTCCAGCCAGCTTGCTGCGACGTCGGGCGGCGCCACTTCGTGGGCGCTCGACTGGAACGACTGGCGCGCGCCGACCCGGCCCAGCGCCCACAGGTAGCGTCCGTAGCGCGCGCTCGCGCGGGCGTCGAGCTTGCCGGCGGAGGGAATGGCATCGATCTGTCCCAGCAGCCATTCGCCGATCTCGGCTTTATAGGCGGAGGGGATGCGTTCCAGCGACGCGCCCACGCGCAGCATGTCTTCCTCGCTGCCGTCGACCAGGGTCACCGGCCGCCGTCCGCGCTCCGATGCGTCGGCCTGCAGGTTGAAGGCGAAATCGTCCAGCAGGCGCAACTGCGATTCGGTCGACAGGCCGCCCGCCACGCGGCGCCACAAGGTCCACCATTCGGCGCGCACCTGGCTGTCCTTGTGGTGCTGGACGCCGCCCTCGAACATCGCCCACAGCTGCTCCATGCGCCATTCGTCGAGCGGATGGCCGAAGCCGGGACGCAGGCAGTAGCCGGCGAGATTGAGCCAGGCGCGCTCGTGCTCGCTTGACCGGCGCCGGCCCCTGGCGCGCGCCAGCAGGGCGTCGAACAGGCGCCGCAGCAGGGGCGTGGTCCAGCGTTCGCGCGCGCCCAACACGTGTTCCAGGCCGGCGCGCAGCTGCCTGACTTCCTTGGGATCGACCTGCTTCGAACGGGCGCCGAACACGCGCTCGATCTTGTCGATGGCGACGTCCAGTTCCAGCGGCAGCGCTTCTTCCTGCGCGTCTCCGTCGGCCTCGCCGCGCAGCTGGAAGGCGAGCTGCCAGCGCTGGCCGCCATCCTCGGCGACGCAGTGCACGTCGAGCGTGCCGACTTCGCTCAGGGTCGTCACCAGCCGCACCGGGATCTCGGCCGGCGCCCCGCGCGCGGCGCGCAGCACGGTGGCGATCGCCGGCAGGCGCACCACCCTGGACGGATCCAGGTCGACCAGGTCGCCGGCCTGCGGCGGGGCGCCGTCGTCGGCGACCGTCGACACCAGGTGGAAGCGCACCGGACGTCCGACGCGCAGCGCGAAGCTGCGGTCGGCCAGCGCCACCTCGAGCGCGGCTGGCGTGCCGCGCGGGAGCAGGCAGACGGTGCGCAGTTGGTCGTTCTGCGCCTCGCCATCGAGCAGCAGGTAGTAGCTGCGCGCGGCGCCGCTTTCGATGCTTGGCGCCAGCCCCTGGCGCGCCAGCGTATAGGCGACGGCGCCGCGGGCGACGGCGATGTCGGGGTTTTCGTTGTGCAGCACGCGTACCGGCGCGCCGCGCCATGCGCTCAGGGTATCGACCAGGCGCCGGGCCAGCGCCGCGCCGCGGAACACGCCGCCGTTGAGCAGCACGGTATCTGGCACCGGCAGGCGGCCGTCGTCGGACAGGCCAAGCGCCTCGCGCGCGGCGGCCGCGTGCTGGCGCAGGAAACCCGCCAGGTGGCGCGTGACGGCAGGATCGCTGGCATACGGCAGGCCGAATTCGACGATGCCGGCGCGCGCGCGCTTGGCGTCCTCCTGCGCCGCATTGGGCGGAAAGAAGCCATCGAGCACGATGCGTTCGATGTCCTCGCGCCGCAAGTCCGCCTTGCGGCTGGCGCCGATCAGGCGGCTGCCGGCGCCGAGCAGGGTGACGGTGACCTGGTCCGGTGCATCGTCGGCCAGCAGCTGTTCCTTGGCTGCGCGGCAGCGTTCAGTGAGCTGGGCCAGGCGCGCGGCGGGCAGGCGGGTGCGCGCGGCGTCCTCGCCGCTTTGGCCGGCCATGCGCGCTTCGACCAGGTGGGCCAGCGCCAGGTCCATATTGTCGCCGCCCAGGATCAGGTGGTTGCCCACGCCGATGCGGGTAAGCAGGGGCTCGCCATCGCGGGCCTCGACCTTGACCAGGCTGAAGTCGGTGGTGCCGCCGCCGACGTCGGCGACCAGCACCAATCCGGCGTCTCCCAGCGCGTCGCCCAAGCGCGCGCGATGGCGGTACAGCCAGTCGTACAGCGCGGCCTGCGGTTCTTCCAGCAGGCGCACGTCCGGCAGGCCGGCCTGTTTCGCGGCCTCCAGGGTCAGCGCGCGCGCGCCTTCGTCGAACGAGGCGGGGACCGTGAGCACGATCTGCTGGCGTTCGAGCGGTTGCCTGGGAAAGCGCGTGTTCCAGGCAGCGCGCAGGTGGGCCAGGTAGCTGGCGCTGGCCGCCACCGGCGAGACCTTGGCCACGTCACCTTCCGCCCCCCAGGGCAGGATGGGCGCCATGCGGTCGACGCCGGTGTGCGACAGCCAGCTCTTGGCGCTGGCCACCAGGCGGCCCGGCGTGGCGGCGCCAAGCAGGCGCGCCAGGCGGCCGAGGGCGACGCGCTCGACGCCGGCGACGTCCGCGGTATTCCAGGGGAGTTGCAGTTCGCCGGGCGCGAGTTCATCGGCGCCCGGGTGGTAGCGCATCGACGGCAGCAGTGGCGCGCCGGCGACTTCGCCGGGCGCCACCAGCTGGTCGATCGGGAACAGCGCGATCGCGCCCTGGCCGTCGGGGCCGGGCATTGAATAGGCCAGCACCGTGTTGGTGGTGCCGAGATCGATGCCGACCAGGCAGGTCACGAGGCGTCGGGCGCAGTACGAACGTCGAACTCGACCTTCCAGCGCTGGCCGTCGCGGGCCACGGCCGCCAGCTCCAGCGTGCCGGCATCGGTGGCCAGCGCGTGCAGCCTGACCTGCACGACGTCGCCTGTCGCGCGGCCTTCGGCCGGCAGGGTGGCCTGGATCTCGTTCAGTTCCTGCAGTTCTTCCGGCCCCCAGAATTCGAGCACGTCGCCGATGCGGTCCTGGCGGCGGACGGTCGACCCGAAGAAGCGGAAGGTCACGGGCTCGCCGATCACCAGGCCGAATTCCTGGCCCGGCAATTCAAGCTCGCTGCCTTCTTCCATGCCGAACGGCGCCACGCACAAGGCCTCGAGCGGCGGCTCCATGCCGGGAATGGCCGGCATCGACGATTCGACGCCGACGTAATAGGAACGCGCCGTGCCGCCGCGGATGCGCACGCCGCCGCCGCGCCGCGCGTAGCTGAAATAGGCCGCGCCACGGGCGACGGCGAGATCGAGGTCGGCGCCTTCGAGCATGCGCGCCGGTTCCGCGCCTTCCATGTACAGCCAGTCGTTGATGGTGTCCATCACGCGCTGGGCCAGGATGCTGGATTTGAACACGCCGCCGTTGAACAGCACCGCGCTCGGGTGCAGGAAGGTGTGCTCCGCATTCACGCGGCCCTGGAAACCTGCGAGTTCGGCGGTGGCGCCGGCCTGGCGCGCCAGGAAGGCAGCCAGGTGGCGCGTGATCGCCGCGTCCTGCGCATACGGCAGGCCGAGCTGGGTCAGGCCGGCGCGTGCGCGCACCGCGGGCCGTGCCGATGCTTCCACGCGCGGGAAGAAACCGTCCGTGATGAAGGCGGTGACTTCCTCGCGCGTGAGCTCGGTGCGGATCGAGCCGCCGATCAGCTTCGAGCCGCGGCTCGGCACCACGATCGGGTGGGTCGTGGCGTCGGGATTGGCCAGCAGTTCTTCCTTGGCGCTGCGGCAGCCATAGGTGAGGGCGCGCATCTGCCAGGCGTCGAGCTGGGTGCCGTTGGCGGCGAGCTTGCGCGCCACGAAGTGGGCCAGGGCGAGATCCATATTGTCGCCGCCCAGCAGGATGTGGTCTCCCACGGCCACGCGGTGCGGCTCGAGCTTGCCGTCGCGCTCGAGGATCGCGATCAGCGAGAAGTCGCTGGTGCCGCCGCCGACGTCGACCACCAGGATGATGTCGCCCGGCTGTACCTGCTTGCGCCAGCGGCCGCCGCTGCCCTGGATCCAGCTGTACAGGGCCGCTTGCGGTTCTTCCAGCAGGGTGGGGGCGAAGCCGGCCTGGCGCGCCGCTTCCGCGGTGAGTTCACGCGCGGCCGGGTCGAACGAGGCGGGGATGGTGACCGTGACCGATTGCCGGTCGAACGGCGCCTCGGGGTGAGCCGCGTTCCAGGCCTGGCGCAGGTGTTCGAGGTAGCGGGTCGAGGCGGCCAGGGGCGAAACGCGCGTCACTTCTTCGGGCGCGTCCTGCGGCAGGATCGCGGCGCGGCGGTCCACGCCGGGGTGGCACAGCCAGCTCTTGGCCGACGACACCAGGCGGATCGGCGTGGTGGCGCCGCGGCTGCGCGCCATCTCGCCGGCGACGGCGGTTTCTTCATCCTGGCTCCAGGGCAGGGCGCGTTCGCCGGCCGGCATTTCGTCGGGGTGCGGCAGGTACAGGAAGGACGGCAGCAGCGGCAGCGCCTCGATCGTGCCGGGGGCGGTCAGCTGGGGGATCGGCAGCACGGCGTCGACGGCCTTTTCGCCGTCGCTGGCCTGCAGGTCGACGTACGACAGGGCGCTATGGGTGGTGCCCAGGTCGATGCCGATGGCATAGCGTGGGTCGTGTGCCTCGCTCACAGTTCCACCTCCGCCGGGGCCAGCACGCGCGCGTCGTGGCTGTCGGCCAGCTGCGGCAGCGTGACCTTCGATGCGCGCCAGCCGCGATGGGAAAGTAGGCCGGTGAACGGCGCCTTGCCGACCACGTTGCCGGTCAGGCGCACGCTGGCGGCGTCGAAGCCTTCGTCCAGGGTGATGCGGCTGCCTTCGTTCTCGCTGCGCACCGCTTCGATCGTGAAGTGCTCGCGCAGCACGCGCGCGCAGCCTTCGTGCACGACGCGGGCCGCGGCGCCGATGTCGGCGTCCGAGTAGCCGGCCAGGTTTTCGTGGGCGAAGTCGATCAGGCGGGCTTCGCGCTGGAATAGGCTCAGCAGTTGCAGGGCCGAATCCGGAGTCGGGGCGCGCAGCGGCGCGGGGGCGGGCGCGGGCGCCGCGGCTGGTGCCGGCGCCGGAGCGGGGGCCGGCGCAGGGGCGGGGGGCGGGCCGACGCCGTCGTCGCGCACGCGGGCGGCGAATTCGGCGTCGCCGAGCGACTTGAACAGGGCGCCGAAGGCGATCGAAAGACGGCTGAAGAAGCCGGGCAGGTTGGCAGGTTGGGTCATTTTTTCTTTGTAAACAGTGCGGGCTGGCTGGCCATCGTGTCGACGATCGCCGGAACCACCCCCGGAAAATGGCGCATGATACCAGTTGGCGCGGGGATGAGGCGGTTAGCCGGCCTCGCGCGCGCCGCTCAGCAATGCAGCCGAATAATCGGTGAAATCGTCGAGGCCGCGCTTGAGGATCGTCACCAGGGCCGGCAATGGCGCCGCCTGGTAGTCCCATTCGGCGCGGCAGAATTCGCCGGTGCGCTTGAGGTCTTCGGCCAGGACGGGGGCGATCCAGCCATGTTCGGCCAGCAAGGTCATGACCTCGCGCTCGTCCTGCGGCAGGCCGAGGCGGGCGTTGCCGATCACATGGTCGCCCATCTCGATCGCCGCTTCCCAGGCGCGGATCACGTTGAGCGTGGCCGCGTCCTGGCGCGTGACGTCGTCGGAAAAAGTGATCGGGTCCTTCTCGTATTCGTCGCGGGCGCGCCGGCAGCAGCGTTCGATGGTGGCGGCCTTGCTGACCAGGATGTCGTCGTCCATGGCGTCCTCGTTCTCGGTTGTCGTCCTGCGCAAGCAGGTTAGATGGTGCCGGAACGCCAATACGCAAGCGATTTCGCCAGCGTGATGTGGTCTTTATGCACAAGTTTAATTCCAGTCAATACCAATCGCCTAACTGGTATAGCCAAATTGAATAGACCTTGCCAAACCCGGGTTCAGATAGTACTGTATGTTTATACAGTATTCGTTTGATAAGGCCTATGACTCACTCAGCCATCCTTGCCGCGCCAGAGGCAGTGCACCCATCGCTGTGGCGCGCGTCGCAGCTGGCGCATGCCGACACGCGCTGCATCGACACCGGCCACACGACGCTCTCGAGCCAGCTTCCCGGCGGCGGCTGGCCCGGCGGCACCCTGGTCGACCTGCACCTGCAGCAACCCGGCATCGGCGAAATGCGCCTGCTGCGTCCGGCCCTGGCGGCCTGCGCCGAACGCCGCATCGTGCTGCTGCAGCCGCCCCATCCACCCCAGGCCCTGGCGCTTGCCGCGCTGGGCCTGGAGCCATCCCAGTTGTTGTGGCTGCGCACGACGCGCACCGCGGATGCGCTATGGGCGGCCGAGCAGGTATTGCGTAGCGGCAGTTGCGGCGCCTTGCTGTTCTGGGCCAACCACATGCGTAACGACAGCCTGCGCCGCCTGCACCTGGCGGCGCAAGGCGGCGAAACGCTGTTTTTCATGCTCCGCCCGCTGGCAGCGGCGCAAGATGCATCCCCCGCGCCTTTGCGTCTTGCTCTGCGGCCAGCGGCCGGCGGCATGAATGTCGACTTCGTCAAACGTCGGGGACCGCAGCGCGATGCGCCGCTATTCCTTCCTCTCGGCTCTTCACTACTGCAACGCCATGCGCCTCTGGATCGGCCTCTATCTGCCCCAGCTACCGCTCGAGGTCTTCAGCCCACGCTGGTTCAGTGACGCGGGCGGCGCGGCGCAGGGCAGGGGCGTTGCCGAGGCAGGCCATGCGGCCGACAGCGCAGCTGGCAGCGATGGCGATGACGGGCCAGGCCGCGACCTCGGCAGCGTGGTGCTCGAGCAGGAACGGGTGATGGCGCTGTCGCCGGCGGCGCGCGCCGCCGGCGTGCAGCCCGGCATGCGCCGCGGCGGCGTGCTGATGCTGATGCCCGAGGCGCGCATCGCGCTGCGCAGCCTCGAGCGCGAGGCCGAGGCCATGCAGGCGGTGGCCATGACGATGCTGCAGTACACGCCGCAGGTGGCCCTGGATCAAGAGGCGACCTTGCTGCTCGATGTCGGCGCCAGCCTGCGCCTGTTCGGCGGCATCCGGCGCCTGTGCGCGCGGGTGCGCGCCAATATGGCGGCGCTCGGCTTCACGGCCTGCATCGCCTGCGCCCCGACCGCGCGCGGGGCCTGGCTGCTGGCGCGCCGCAATGCGGGCCGCGCACTCACGATGGACTCGCTGGTGCGGCGCCTCGACCGCTTGCCGGTGGCTTTGCTGCCGCCGGCGCGCCCGTTCGCCAGCTGGTTCGAGGGCATCGGCTGCCGCCGCCTGGACGAGTTGCGGCGCCTGCCGCGTCCCGGCCTGCAGCGGCGCTGCGGGCGCGAATTGCTCGACATGCTGGACGCCGCCTATGGCTTGAACGCCGAGTTGTTCGAGTGGATCGCGCCGCCCGAGCGTTTCCATGCGCGGCTCGAATTGTTCGACCGGCTCGAACAGGCCGACCTGCTGCTGGCCGGCGCCCACCGCCTGGTGCTGCAAATGACCGGCTGGCTGTGCGCGCGCCAGCTGGCGGTCGAGCGCATCCGGCTGTCGCTCGAGCACGAGCGCGGCCGCATGGCGCGTCCGCCGACCCTGGTCGAGGTTGCGCTGGCCGAACCCACCTGGCGCGACGACCACCTGCTGCGGCTGCTGCGCGAGCGCCTGGCCAAGCTGGAACTCGAGGCGCCCGTGATCGGCATCGGGCTCGAGGCCCAGCAATTGCAGGCGATGGCGCCGTCGACCGATTCGCTGTTTCCCGATCCCGGCGGCAGCGAAGAAGACCGAGTGCGCATGATCGAGCTGCTGGCGGCGCGCCTGGGGGCAGACAATGTCTTGCAGGCGCTGCCGCTGGCCGACTACCGGCCCGAGGTGGCCAATGCGTGGGTGCCGGTGCAGCAAAAGGTGAGCGCATCCGCGCGCGCGGCCCAGATGCCGCCCGACGTGCAGAGCCTGCCGCGTCCGACCTGGCTGCTGGCCAAGCCGATCGCGCTCCTGATGCGCGACCACCGGCCGTTCTACGGCTCGCCGCTGCGGGTGGCTTCCAACCCCGAGCGCATCGAGGCCGGGTGGTGGAGCCAGACGCAGACGCGCGACTATTTCATCGCCGAAGGCCAGGACCATGCGCTGTACTGGATTTATCGCGAGCGCATCAACGGCAGCGGCGACGATGCGGCGCCGCGCTGGTTCCTGCATGGCTTGTTCGGGTGATGGCGCGGGCCGGCTGCCGGGCGGCCGCACACGATGGCGGAAGCAGGTTTCCCGGGCGGCGACATGCCTGCAACCCCGCCCGCGCGCACGCACAAGCGGCGGTCAGCCGGGGCCCTCGCTTCCACGGGCGCGAAGCGGCTTGATCCCACGCCCGCGCCGTCCCAGCGCCCCCGACCCCGCCGACGCCAGCATCCTCTTGAACGTCGGGCATTCCATATGCCTCGGCGCCGGACAAGCCGCCGCATGCCGCAATCCCTTGCTCATCGCCCTCAGCCGCAGCACCAGGGCGTCGATCTCGTCCGCCTTCGCCGCCAGCAGGCGCCGGTCGATCGCCGGCTCGGCATCGGCCCCGAACATCGCCTGTATCTCGTCCAGCGACAAACCCGCCGCCTGTCCCAGCGCGATCAGCGCGAGCCGGTCCAGCACCTCGGGCGCGAATGTGCGCCGCAATCCCTGGCGCCCGCTCGACGCGATCAGTCCCCGCCTGTCGTAGTAGCGCAGCGTCGAGGCCGGCACGCCGGTTCGTTTTGCCACCTCAGCAATATCCACCCAACACCTCTTGACTTGAAGTTGACTTCAACTTCTATAGTGGAACGCATCGCTTGCCCCGTCAACCACGAAGGAGAATTATCATGAACGAGATCGTCGCGATCGTGCTCATCGGCTGCGGCGCCACCGCGCTGCTCGACGCCTGGCTGGCGCTGTTGCGCCGGCGCGGCGTGCCGACCCTCGGCATGGCGCTGCTGGGACGCTGGGTCGGCCACCTGCTGCGCGGCCGCCTGCGCCACGCGGCGATCGGCAAGGCGCGCCCGGTACGCCATGAAACGGCGTACGGCTGGATCGTGCATTACGCGATCGGCATCGGTTTCGCTGCGGCGCTGGTGGCGCTGGCGGGCATCGACTGGCTGCGCGATCCGACGCTGGCGCCGGCGCTGGCCTTTGGCCTGGCCACGGTGGCGGCGCCGCTGTTCGTGATGCAGCCCGCCATGGGCGCCGGCATCGCCGCCTCCAGGACGCCGACGCCGCTGCGCAACTGCCTGCGCAGCATCGCGAACCACATCCTGTTCGGATTCGCGCTGTACCTGTGCGCCAGGTTCGTCGCCATGGCATCTTGAGCCCGTTGCTCGCCGCAGCGGTATGCCCGATGACAGATGCCGGCCTCGCTCCTGGCCATGCTATCGTTGCCCCGATACCGCCCTTCGCGGCGGCCGGACCACGACGACAAGGAGACGCGCATGGCAGGCCAGGCAGTCCACTTCAAAGGCGCCGACGGCCAGATGCTGGCCGCGCGCCTCGATGCACCCGAAGGCCCGGTCAAGGCCCACGCCCTGTTCGCCCACTGCTTCAGCTGCGGCAAGGACGTCTTCGCCGCGGCCCGCATCGCACAGGGCCTGGCGCGCCACGGCATCGCCGTGCTGCGCTTCGACTTCACCGGCATCGGCGCCAGCGAAGGCGAGTTCGCCGACACGAATTTCTCCTCCAACCTGTCCGACCTGGTGGCAGCCAGCGACTTCCTGCGCACCGAGTACGCGGCCCCGCAGCTGCTCGTCGGCCACAGCCTGGGCGGCGCGGCGGTGCTGGCCGCGGCCTCCGGCATGCCGGAGGTGCGCGCCGTCGCCACCATCGCCGCGCCGAGCGATCCGCACCACGTCACCGGCATGTTCCGCGAGCACCTGGACGCCATCGAAACGCACGGTGTCGCCCACGTCCAGCTGGCGGGCCGCCCGTTCACGATCAAGCGCCAGTTCCTGGAAGACGTCGCCGAGCAGCGCCTGGCGCAGAAAATCCGCGACCTGGATCGCGCGCTGCTGGTGATGCATGCGCCGCAGGACGACACCGTGGCCGTGGCCAATGCGTTGCAGATCTTCCAGGCCGCGCGCCACCCGAAAAGCTTCGTCTCGCTCGACGATGCCGACCACCTGCTCAGGCGGCGCCACGACGCCGTCTACATCGCCGACGTGATCGCCGCCTGGGCTTCGCGCTACCTCGACCTGGCGCGTGCCGAGCCATGGCCTGCCGAGCCATAAGCGCGCCAGCGAACGGTCGGGCCGCCCGGATCGGGCATAATTTCGCCCATCGAAGCCGACCGGAGGACCCATGAAGCGATCAATCAATCTGGCTGCCGTGGCTGCCCTGGCGCTGGCCGCGTCCGCATCCGCCCAGGCCCAGCAAACCCTGGAGACCAAGGGCTATACCGTCAAGATCACGCAGCAATGCGAAGAGGGCAACGTCACCTGCGACGACGTGCGCTATGTCGGCACCAGCAAGAAGTCGGGCAAGGCGATCGCCCTGCGCGGCAAGACCATGCACTCGACCGCCGCCGACGGCGTCACGCCCGGCGCCTTCCAGGGCTATGTGTTCAAGTCCGGCCGGGCGACCTATACCGTGTTCGCCGATGGCCGCCTGGTGGTCACCGAGGGCAAGAAGACCTTGGTGAACCAGCGCGGCGAATGGAAGTGATCCCTGCCTGAACTTCAATCCGGCGCCAGCAACTGCTCGAGCCGGCGCGGATAGTGGTTCAAAAAGTCGCGCGTGACCGCATAGTGTTCGGTGTCCTCATAGGCCATCTCGCTGATGCCGGACGCATCGAAGGCGAGGATCTTCGCGCCCGGATAGGCCAGCAGGATCGGCGAGTGGGTCACGATGATGAACTGCGACCCATCCTCGACCAGCTGGTGGATCGCGCGCAGCGCGGCCAGCTGGCGATTGGGCGACAGCGCCGCCTCGGGTTCGTCCAGCAGGTACAGGCCATTGCCCTTGAACTTGTTGAGCAGGACGCTCATGAAGGCCTCGCCGTGCGAGCGCGCATGCAGGTTGCCGCCATAACTGGCCGAACCGATCTGCTGGTCCATATAGGTCGCGACGTTATAAAAACTTTCGGCGCGCATGAAATAGCCGTCCCTGGGCCGGCGCACGCTGCGCGACATGCGCACATGCCTGGCCAGCGGCGAGCGCTCTCCCAGGGTATTGAGCAGCTGCACGGACATGGTGCCGCCCTCGACCCCGAAGCCCAGCGCCAGCGCGATGGCCTCCAGGATCGTCGACTTGCCGCTGCCGTTCTCGCCGACGAAGAACGTCACGTCGGCGTGGAACTCGATCGATTGCAGTTCGCGCACGGCCGGGATATTGAACGGGAAGGCGTCGAAGTCGACCTCCTTGCCGAAATCGGGCCAGATGCGCTGCAGGTAGGGCTTGGCGGCGAACTTGTTCATGGGCGGAAGGCGGACGAGGAATGCCGCCAGTGTGCCACAGCAGCCGCAGCCTGCAAGCTAGTAGATTTCCTGTACGCCAGCAGCGACCACGATGCGCACGTGCTGCTTGCGGCCCGCCGACAATACCCATTCGGCGCGATCGCCCGCCAGCGGCGCGTCGGCATCCATCGTCGCCACCCCGTCCAGCCGCAGGCCGCCGCCCGCGGCCAGGCGCCGCGCTGCGCCGCGCGATGCCGCCAAGCCGGCTTCCACGGCGAGTTCCGCCAGCGTCACGCCGGCGCTGCGCCGCGCCGCATCGATCGCATGGGTCGGCATGTCGCCGCGGTCCGCTCCGCCGAAGGCCGCCGCCCCCGCGCGCTGCGCCGCATCGAGCGCCTCCTGCCCGTGAGCCAGCCGCGTCGCCTCGTTGGCCAGCACGACCTTGGCGGCGTTGCGCTCCGCGCCACGCAGCGCGCCGAGGCGCCGCACCTCGTCCATCGGCAGTTCGGTAAACAGCGCCAGGAAGCGCTCGACGTCACGGTCGTCGACATTGCGCCAGAACTGCCAGAAACCGTATGGCGACAGGCGGTCGGCGTTCAGCCACACCGCGCCGTCAAGCGACTTGCCCATCTTCTTGCCGTCGCTGGTGGCAAGCAGCGGCATCGTCAGGCCGTACAGGGCCACCCCGGCGGAACGCCGCCCGAGATCGATGCCGTTGATGATGTTGGCCCACTGGTCGGCGCCGCCGATCTGGAGGGTGCAGCCATGGCGGCGCGCCAGTTCGACGAAGTCGTAGGCCTGCAGCAGGGTGTAGCCGAATTCGAGGAAGGACAGCGAGTGCTCCAGGCGCGAGCGGATCGCGTCGAACGTCAGCATGCGGTTGACGCTGAAGTGGCGCCCGACCTGGCCCAGGAAGTCCAGGTAGCCCAGCCCATCGAGCCATTCGGCGTTGTCGACCACGGCGACGCCTGGTCCGAGGTAGCGCGTGAAGGCCCCCTTGATGCCGGCAATATTGGCGTCGATGGCGGCGGCATCGAGCAGTGGTCGCGAAGTGTCGCGAAAGCTCGGATCGCCGATGCGTGTGGTGGCGCCGCCGATCAACAGCATGGGACGATGGCCGGCACGTTGCAGCCAGCGCATCAGCATCAGGCCCTGCAGGTGGCCGACGTGCAGGCTGTCGGCGGTGGCGTCGAAGCCGAGGTAGGCGGTGACCGGCGTGGCCATCGCATGGCGCAGGCCGGCAGCGTCGGTGCACTGGTGGATGAAGCCGCGTTCTTGCAGCAGATCGAGCAGGTCGGGAGTAGGGGTCATGTGGTTTCCTGGTGGTGGAACGCCCCAGGATGACCGATTGCCCATGCGTGGTCCGCCTGAGGCGGACCGGGTTGTGTGAAAGCCCCTACCGCCGCGAGATGCGGTAGGCGTAATAGCTGGCAGGGGAGGTCACGATAAAAGTCATGGGACCATCTTATCGGTCGACCAGCTGCATAGTCAAGTAGCGTGGACGGCGCCGCCGTCCACGCGTCCAACTGCATACGGCGTCACTCCAACATCATGCTGCGCGCCGACTCAGTCCCACCCCAATCAGCCGGATAGATCCCCCGCTTTACATACCGTCCAAACGAGGAATACGGCCAGTCCGCCGCACTGGCGGCATATCCGTGCTTCACCGGGTTGTAGTGGATGTAATCGACGTGGCGCTCCATATCTCGTTCATCCCTGATCTGATGCTCCCAGAATCGTCGCTGCCAGATCGCCGATTCTTCACGACGGCGAAGTGTATCGGTGCGTATGAACTCATCGTAGGTGTCGCGGCATGTATAGGACACGTGATGCTTGATCCGGGCCCAGCGGCTCGAGACGTTGAAATCTTCGTCAGGCAGAGTCCCGATGCAATGAAGGTGGTCCGGCATCAGTACGATGGCGTCAACCTCGAAGGGAAGACGATGGCGCACCCGGTCGAATGCCACGCGCAAGGCGGAGCGATCGCGTCATCGCACAGAATGGGGCGACGATGGTAAGCGACCAGTGTGAAGAAATAGGATGGACCAGAACGAATGCGGCGGAAATGGGATATGCCGCCGATCGTATGTGCAGTGAGAAAGGCGCGCAGTGCGGCAGATCAAGCGCTGGTTGAACGCGTGGACGGCGGAGCCGTCCACCCTACGATTATTTCGCTGGGTTGAACAACGCCTCGAGTCGATCCTTGGTGCCCGCAATGCGCTCGAGCTTCGGATAGCGCAGGCCGTCACGGTAGTCGAGCGTGATGGTGCGCAGCCTGTTCCCCTTGCGTACCAGGAGCGCGATCGGCGCCTTGCCATCCTTGTTGGCGCGCACCGCCGCCTTCAGCACGTCGCCCTTGTACACGCGGTCGTTGACCGCGACGATGGTGGTGTTGGCCGCCAGGCCGGCGCGGAAGCCCACGCCGTCCCACACCACGCCGGTGACGCTGCCGTCGCTGCGCACCGAGAAGCCGAGCGAATAGGTGAAGTCGGTGCTGCGGGCGCGTTCCTCGGCGGCGCGGATCGCATTGCCCGGCGCGTCGCCGTAGACCAGCTTCCAGCCGGCGCGCGCCAGGCCGTCGAGCGGCGCGCCAGGACCATGGCCATCCAGGCGCGCGCGCAGGAATGGCGCCCAGTCGAACTTCTGCACCTTGTCCAAGGCGGCCACCACGTCGTCGAAGGTGTAGTACGCGGTGTCGGTGCTGCCGTCCCGGATGCCGAAGAAGGCGCGCGCGAAATCTTCCAGGCTGCGCTTGTCGCCCGAGAGCTCGCGGATCTTGGTGTCGACGTCGAGCCAGACCAGCATGCCCTCGGTGTAGTAGTCCTCGCTGCGCTGCCAGTTGCCCCAGCCGATCGGCTTGCGGCCGTTGATGATCGGGTCGTTGACCGTGTCCTGCATCGCGCGCCAGTCGCGGCCCTGCGTGTTGTCGTAGCGCGCCGCGTCGATCGCCAGCGCCTCGCGCGCGTGCGCCTGCGACACCAGGCCCGAACGCGCGGCCAGCACCTTGCCCCAGAACTGGGTCTGGCCCTCGTACACCCACAGCAGCTCGTTCTGCAGCGGAGTGTTGAAGTTGGCCACGTCCTGGCCCGCGGGACGGCGGAACTTGCCGTTCCACGAGTGCACGAACTCGTGCGGCAGCAGCTCGCGGCCGGCTTCGTTGCGGTCCCAGTCGGTGAAGTAGCCGAGCCGCACGCCGTTCTCGCTCGACTGCTGGTGCTCGCGGCCGATGCCGCCGAATTCGTCCGAGATCGCGAACAAGAAGTCATACTGCTTGTAGTGGCGCGAACCGAACAGCTTGACCGCCTGGTCGACCATCGCGCGGTGCAGCGCGATCTGCTCGGGCTTGGCCTCGAGGTTCTCGGGATTGTCGGCCACCACGTTCAGCATCACCGGGTTCCTGGCGCCGGGCGCCAGGTCGATGCGCTTGAAATAGCGGCCGGCGAACAGCGGCGAATCGACCAGGGTGTCGAGGTCGTGCGGCTTGAAGCGCACTTCGTCGCCAGCACGGCTTTCTACCGCCAGCGCGCTGGCGAACTGCCAGCCGGCCGGCAGGGTCAGGGTCGGCTGCACCGTGATGCGCCGCGCGTGGTAGCCGGCCGGGTACAGCGCCACCGATTGCCACTGCACGCCGAGGATGTCGTCGGTCATCGTGATGCGACCCTGGCTGGTGTCGAGCGGCGACAGGAACTGGTATTCGGCTTCCAGGGTGGTGGCGCCTTCCGGCACCGTCACGTGGAAGGCGTGGACCTGCACCGGGTCGCGCGTCCACTCGAGCGGCTTGCCGCCCGCGCTGAACTTCAGGCCGGCCAGCTGCGTCAGCGGGATGTTCGGGCCGTGGTTGCCCGGCGCCCACTGCGGATAGAGCAGGGTCATCGGACCGGGACGCGCCGGCATCGACAGCCGCATGCGGAAGATCTGCTGCGACAGGTTGCTCGCGTCGACGTGCAGCGCGATCGTGCCCGGGTACGGGGCGTTGCCGACGGCGGGCACTTGGGCCGAAGCGGGCAGGGCCAGTGCGAGCGCCAGGGCGAGGGCGGTGGCCGGACGGGCGGCGCGGGCTATGAAACGGAATGCGGTCATGGTGGAACGAGGAAGCAGAAGGGAAGCGGGCGAGTGTAGCACCCGGGGGCGAGCCAGATTTCTATGGATACATCATGCAAATAAAATTTGCATATATTGCTAAAAATCCGTATTTCATATCACTTGAAAATCGTTTGGCATGACATTAGATTGGTTCCAACGGAATGCTCAAGCGAGGTTCCGTCCCTTATCGCTTAACTTTCACAAGGATATGACACCATGCGTACTTTCGACCTGACTCCCCTGTACCGTTCCGCCATCGGTTTTGACCGCCTGGCCAGCCTGCTCGAGCAACGCGCCGAAGCGCAGCCGAGCTACCCGCCGTACAACATCGAACTGGTGAGCGAAGACCAGTACCGCATCGTGATGGCGCTTGCCGGCTTCTCGCGCGACGAAGTCGAGATCGTCACCGAGCGTGACAGCCTGGTGGTTACCGGCCGCAAGCAGAAGGACGACGTCCAGCGCACCTTCCTGCACCGCGGTATCGCGGCGCGCGATTTCGAGCAGCGCTTCCAGCTGGCCAACCACGTGAAGGTCACCACCGCGTCGTTCGACAACGGCATGCTCACCATCGAACTGGTGCGCGAAGTGCCCGAAGCCCTCAAGCCGCGCAAGATCGCCATCGGCGACGCCAGCGGCACCATCAGCACCGACAACGTCAAGACCCTGGAACAGCGCGAAGCCGCCTAAGGCTTGGCAATGCCGGCAACGGTAACGGCCCGGTAGTCGTTTGAAAGAAGGGCGCTCGCGGTTTGGGCGCCCTTCGTACGTCCGGGCACCCCCATGCGCCGCTCATCCTTAAGACGCCCCTAAGCCCCAAGCCTTGCCAACTTAAGCATGATCTAAGGCGGCTGCGCGAAGATACGTCCATCGATACTCAACATCGATTCATTACATTTTCACCAGGAGCACACACCATGTCGAATCCAAGTGCCGTTACTGCCATCACTGCCAAACGCCTCACGCTGGCCCTGTGTGCCGCGGGCGTCATCGGCGGCGCGGTCGGTGCCATCGCTGTCAATCACAATAACGTCGCGGCCGAAAGCGTGCCTGCCGTCGCCGCCGCGCCGGCGCCTGCGCCCTCTCCTGCGCCGGCCGCCGCCGTGGGTGCTCCAGCGTCGACCGTGGCCCTGCCAGACTTCACCCGCATCGCCGCCCAACAGGGCAAGGCGGTGGTCAATATCCGCGTCGTCGGCGGCACCAAGGCCGCCAATCGCGGCGGCCTGCCGAACCTCGACCCGAGCCATCCCTTCTACGAATTCTTCAAGCAGTTTCAAGACCCGCGCTATGCCGAGCGCGGTCGCGAAGCTCCCGTTTTCGGCGCCGGATCGGGCTTCATCGTAAGCCCGGACGGCGTCATCCTTACCAACGCCCACGTCGTGCAAGGCGCCGACGAAGTGACCGTCAAGCTGCAGGACCGCCGCGAATTCCGCGCCAAGGTCCTGGGCTCCGACCCGCGCACCGACGTGGCCGTCCTCAAGATCGACGCCAAGGGCCTGCCGGTGGCGCCACTCGGCAAATCGCAGTCGCTGCTGGTGGGCGAGTGGGTGCTGGCCATCGGTTCGCCGTTCGGCCTCGAAAGCACCGTCACCGCCGGCGTGGTCAGCGCCACCGGCCGCGCGATCGCGGACGCCTCCGTCCCGTTCATCCAGACCGACGTCGCGGTCAACCCGGGCAACTCGGGCGGTCCGCTGTTCAATACCCGCGGCGAAGTCGTCGGCATCAACTCGCAGATCTACAGCATGACGGGCGGCTACCAGGGCCTGTCGTTCTCGATCCCGATCGACCTGGCGGTGCGCATCAAGGACCAGATCGTCGCGACCGGCAAGGTGCAGCACGCCAAGTTGGGCGTGGGCGTCCAGGAGGTCGGCCAGGCCTTCGCCGACTCGTTCAAGCTCGAGACGGTCGAAGGCGCCCTGGTCTCGAACGTCGAACGCGGCAGCCCGGCCGAACGCGCCGGTCTCAAGTCCGGCGACGTGATCCGCCGCGCCAATGGCAAGACCATCGTGTCGTCGGCCGACCTGCCGGCCATGATGACCCTGTCCAAGCCGGGCGACAAGCTGGCGCTCGATGTCTGGCGCGACGGTAAGCTGATGCGTGTCGATGCGATCCTGGGCGACGCCGCCGCCAGGCCGCGCCGTGGCCAGGGCGAGGAACTCGCCGACATGGCCGACAACAGCGCCAAGCTGGGCCTGACCCTGCGTCCGCTGGAGACGGTGGAGCGCCGCCGCAGCGGTATCGCCAACGGCCTGGTGATCGAGGATGCCTCCGGCGCCGCGATGGTCGCCGGCGTCGAGCCGGGCGACGTGCTCATCTCGGTCAACGGCCGGCCGGTGAACTCCGTCGAGCAGGTGCGCGACATGGTGTCCAAGGCCAGCAAGTCGGTGGCCTTGCTGATCCAACGCGGTGGTGACAAAATCTTCATTCCGGTGCGGATTGGCTAAAAAGCGTCCTCGACCCGCACGGGCTTCATATTAAGGAAACACATGCGGCTACTGCTGGTGGAAGACGATACGATGATCGGCGAAGTGGTGCTCGACCTGCTCAGGGCCGAGCACTACGCCGTCGACTGGGTCAAGGACGGCGAGATGGCCGACACGGCCCTGCTGCAGAACCAGAACTACGACCTGGTGCTGCTCGACCTGGGGCTGCCGCGCAAGGACGGCCTCGACGTGCTGCGCTCGATGCGTACGCGCAAGGACCGCACCCCGGTGCTGGTCGCCACCGCGCGCGACTCGGTCCAGCAGCGCATCGCCGGCCTCGACGCCGGCGCCGACGACTACGTCCTCAAGCCCTACGACCTCGACGAGCTGCTGGCGCGCATCCGCGCGCTGCTGCGGCGCGCCGCTGGCCGCGCCGAGCCGATCTTCGAATACCGCAACATCACCATCAATCCCGCCACCCGCGAAGTCCTGGTCGACGGCACGCAAGTGTCGCTGTCGGCGCGCGAGTGGGCGGTGCTCGAGGCGCTGGTGGCGCGTCCCGGCGCGGTGCTGTCGCGGGCGCAGCTGGAAGAAAAACTGTACAGCTGGCGCGACGAGGTTTCCAGCAACGCGGTCGAAGTCTATATCCACGGCCTGCGCAAGAAACTGGGCAGTGACCTCATCCAGAACGTGCGCGGCGTCGGCTATATGGTGCCCAAGGCATGAAAATGACGCACTCGCTGCGCGGGCGCCTGCTCTGGTTCCTGCTCGCGGCGATCACGCTCGCGGCGGTGGCCCAGGCGACCATCGCCTACCGCACCGCCTTGCATGACGCCGACCAGATCTTCGACTACCACATGCAGCAGATGGCGCTGTCGCTGCGCTCCGGCACGCCGCTGTCGAACGACGAGGCGCGCGCGCGCCTGGAAGCCGAGAGCAGCGCCAGCGGCAACGACGACATGGTGGTGCAGATGTGGTCTCCCGACGGCGTCCAGATGTTCCACAGCGTCTCTCGCGCGCGCCTGCCGCAGCGCGCGGTGCTGGGCTTTTCGAATGTGCGCGCCAACGGCACCACCTACCGCGTGTTCTCGATCCAGACCTCGAACCAGACCGTGCAGGTCGCGCAAGACCTGGCCGTGCGGCGCAATATGGCGGGCAACCTCGCGCTGCGCACGCTGGGCCCGATCGCGGTCATGATGCCGATCCTCATGCTGGTGGTGTGGTGGGTCGTGAGCGGCTCGCTGCAGCCGGTGGCGCGGGTGCGTTCGCAGGTAGCGTCGCGCCAGGCCGACGACCTGTCACCGGTGTCGGATACCGGCCTGCCCGACGAGGTGCGGCCGCTGGTGCAGGAACTGAACCTGCTGTTCGGCCGCGTCAAGACCGCCTTCGAGGCGCAGCAGCATTTCGTGGCCGACGCCGCGCACGAGCTGCGCACGCCGCTGGCCGCGCTGCGCCTGCAGGCCCAGAGCCTGGACCGTGCCGACAACCCGGAGGCGCGCCGCGTCGCGGTGGGGCGCCTGACGGCTGGCATCGACCGCGCCACGCGCCTGGTCGAGCAATTGCTGGTGCTGGCGCGGCAAGAGGCGACGGCGGCCGAAGGCGCGGTGTCGCGTCCGGTCGACCTGGCCGACCTGGCGCGCCGCACCGTGGCCGACCTGGCCGGCGTGGCCGCCGCCAAGGGCGTCGACCTGGGCGTGCAGCAGGCCGATCCGGCCACGGTCGAGGGCCAGCCGGACGCGCTGCAGATCCTGCTGCGCAACCTGGTGGACAATGCGGTCAAGTACACGCCGCCTGGCGGGACGGTCGACATCTCGGTCCAGCACGAGGGCGCCGGCATCGTGGTGCAGGTCGAGGACAGCGGCCCCGGCATCCCGCCCGAGGAGCGCGAGCGCGTGTTCGACCGCTTCTACCGCGTGGCCGGCAGCGAAGCCGCGGGCAGCGGCCTGGGGCTCGCGATCATCAAGGCGATCGCCGAGCGCCATGGCGCGACGCTCTCGCTGGACGCCTCGGCGCGCCTGGGTGGGCTGAAGGCGGTCGTCACGTTCAATTCGCCCTCGCGGTAGAATGACCGGTTCCGCGGGCCGTGCATGGCCCGCATTGCAGAGAACGAGGAATCGATGAACAAGAAGATGTTGGCTGTGGCCGTGTTGTCGACCGCCGCCGGCGTGGCGCCGGCCCAGGAAGTGGTCAGGATCGCCCACGTGGCGGGGTTGACCGGCCCGGTGGCCTATTTTGGCAAGGATACCGAGAACGGCGCGCGCATGGCGATCGAGGCGCTCAATGCGCGCGGCGTGACGATCGGCGGCAAGAAGGTCACCTTCCAGCTGGTGGCCGAGGACGACGCGGCCGATCCGAAGCAGGCCACCAGCGTGGCGCAGAAACTGGTCGACGCAAAAGTGAATGGCGTGATCGGCCACCAGACCTCGGGCACCACGATCCCGGCTTCCAAGATCTACAACACCGCCGGCATCCCGCAGATCTCGCACTCGAGCACCAGCCCGAAATACACCCAGCAGGGCTTCAACACGGCCTTCCGCGTGATCGCCAACGACGTGCAGCTGGGCCAGGCGCTGGGCCGCTATGCCACCGGCGCCATGAAAGCCAAGCGCGTGGCGGTGGTGGACGACCGCACCGCCTACGGCCAGGGCCTGGCGACCGAGTTCTCGCGCAGCCTGCAAAAGCAGGGCGGCAGCGTCGTCGCGCGCGAGTTCACCAACGACAAGGCCACCGATTTCTCCGCCATCGTCACCCGCATCCGCGCCACCAAGCCCGACCTGGTGTTCTTCGGCGGGATGAATGCGACCGCCGGCCCGATGCTGCGCCAGATGAAGCAGCTGGGCATGAACGTGCGCATGATGGGCGGCGACGGCATCTGCTCGGACGAGATCTTTAAACTGTCGGGCGGCACCATGCTTGATGGCCAGGTGGTGTGCGCCGAAGCGGGCGGCGTCGAAGGCGACGCCAAGGCCGGCATGGACAAGTTCCGCGCCGACTACAAGAAGCGCTTCGGCATCGACGTGCAGATCAATGCGCCGTATGCCTATGACGCGACGATGGCCATGGCCGAGGCGATGGTGAAGGCTGGATCGTCGGCGCCGGCCAGGTACCTGCCGGTGCTGGCGAAGATCCAGTACAAGGGCGTCACCGGGCCGATCGCGTTCGATGCGCGCGGCGATATCCGCGACGGCACCATCACCTTGTATACCTTCAAGGGCGGCAAGCGCTCGATGATCGCCGTTACCAAATAAGGTTGGCGGCAGGGCCGCCAATTCTATGGCTTGATCAGATGCCGGAACGTCGGCTCGATGTTCATCGCATGCAGGTGGCGCACGATGTCTTCGAGCGTCGCATCCTTCAGCAGCAGGCCAGGCGCCTGTTGCGGCATCGACGGTGCGGGCGCAGCGGCCACCGCGATGGGCGCTGGCACTGGTTTGCTTTCATGGGCCGCTTCGAGCGCCTGGAACGCCCGCTCGAACTGCTCCTCGCCGATGCTTTCCAGTCCCTCGAGAAAAGCCGCCTGGCCCAGCGGCGGCGGCGCCATGTCCAGCCCCGGCTCGTCGGCGAACGAGGCCCCCATGCCGGGATGGATGAACGCCGCCCACTTGCCGGTGCGCGGGTGCAGGCAGGGCGGCAGCGCGATCGGCGCCCGCACGGCGTCGGTGTCCAGGTCGACCTCGGGAAAATAAGCGTCGCGCAGGCGTTCGAGGAAGGCCTGGGCGCGCTCGGCCGGCACCGGCTTCGCCAGCGACAGCCACAGGTAATAGGCGTCGCCGCCCGAGATGCTCACCGCCGGCGCGGGCAGGCCGAGCGTCTCCTGCAGCGTGTTGGCGACTTCGCACAGCCGCAGCCAGTGGGCGTCGCCATCGACCGCCTTGGCCTTGCGGAAGGGGATCATCATGGCGCGCGCCAGGCCGTCGCCGCCCGTCAGGCTGACGGGCACGCTGCGCTGGCCGAGCAGGTGCGCCGCCAGTACGTCGGGCGGCGGCGCATCCGCGGGAAGATAAAGCCGCATCAGTTCGGCGATCAGTTTGTGCATGGCTTTCTTGTGACGTCAAAAGAAAAGCATGATATCGCCTGTGGGCCGAATGGTGGGCACAACGCACATGAAAACGGCCCGCGACGATGCGGGCCGTTGCTCTTGTGGCGAGTCTACGTTGTCAGAACTTGTGCGCCAGGCGTGCGAACAGCGCCGCGCCGTTCAGGCCGAACTGCACGCTCTCGTACTTGAAGCCGTTGTCGGTCTCGTTCGGATCCTGGCGGGTCGGCTTGACGTCGAAGATATTGGTGCCGCCCACGGTCAGGCGGGTCTTCTCGGTAAACGCCCAGGTGAACGACAGGTCGGCCGAGGTCTTCGCTTCGTACTTCTGATTCGGCACCGGCGGGCCCGAGAAGGTGCCCAGGGTCTGCGGGCCGAAGTGGATCACGCGCAGCGAGGTCTCGAGCTGGCCTTGCGTCCAGTCGAAGCCCAGCGTGGCCTTGCGGCGCGGCGCGCCTTCTTCGATGAACAGGCGCTCGCGCTCCGACAGCAGCACGTCCTCGAAACCTGCGAGCGCCGCCGGCGCCTTCACGCGCTGCACTTCGGTCTTGCTGAAGTTGACCGCCAGGAAGGTGGTGAGGTTACCTGCGCCGACCTTGGCGCGATTGGACACGGTCAGGTCCAGGCCCTGCGTCTTGGTGTCGACCGAGTTGACGAAGAACTGCGCCTGGCCGACGCCCAGCTGCTGCAGGGTGGCGCCCAGCGCCGGGTAGTTGTCGGCATCGAAGCGGCCCGACAGCACGATGCGGTCGTCGATGTCGATGCGGTACAGGTCGGCCGTGACCGAGGTGGAGCCGGTCGGCGACCAGGTCAGGCCCAGCGTGTAGCTCTTCGATTCCTCGTCCTTCAGTTGCGGGATGCCGGCGGCATTGGCCACCGGGCCGCCGTTCGGCGCCAGCACCACGTCTAGCGGCTGGCCGCCGACGAAGTCGGTGAAGGTCGACGAGAAGTACACCTGCTGCAGCGACGGCGCGCGGAAGCCCGTGCTGGCCGAGCCGCGCAGCAGCACGTTCGGCGCCAGGCGGTATGCGCCGGCCAGCTTGCCGGTGGTGGTCGAGCCGAAGTCCGAATAGCGTTCGTGGCGCAGCGCGGTCTGGACCTTGAAGCGGTCGGTCACGTCGGTTTCGATGTCGACATAGGCGGCATTGCTGTGACGGTCGCTGTCGGTCTCGTCGCCCGGCTGGAAGCCCGGGAAGCCCTGGCTGCCGGCGTTGCCCCCTATACCGACGCCATCGGCGTCGATCCACGATCCGGTCTCGCCGGCGAAGATTCTATAGTTCTCGCGGCGATGCTCGAGGCCGAAGGCGACGTTCATGCCTTTCAAGACATCGCCATAGAAGCGGCTGATGTCGAGATTGGTGGTCGATTGCTGGAACGAGAAGCCGCCGGCGTAGAAGCGGCTGGCGCTGACACCAGGCCCGCCGCCCAGCAGATCGAGGTTGGCGATCGAGGCGTTGAGCGTGTTGTTGATGTCGTACTTGAGGCGGTTGTAGCCATAGGTCTGCGAGACGTCCGCATTCCATTCGCCGACCGCCCAGCGGTAGCCGACGGTGCCCCAGCGGTCGTCGACATCGCCGTCGATGAAGGGGACGAAGCCGTCCGGGTACATCGCCGCCGAGTTACGCGACGGGATGTCTTCGGAGCCGACGCCTTCGCGGCCCCAGGCGGCCGATGATGCATCGCGCTTTTGCGCGCCGGCGGTGAAATACAGCTTGCCGGGGCCGGTGGGGAATTCGCCGTTGAGGTAGACGGTCTGGTTCTCGGACTTGGTGTCGCCGATGATGCGCGGGTTGCCCGGTTCGGAGCGGTTGGAGCGGCCGCGATCGTAGTATTCGCCGGTGATGCCCAGCACGCCGCCAGCCACCGCCACGCCGCAGTAGGCCGAGGCCAGCCAGTTCTCGCCATCGCCCGCGGTGTACTGGCCGTAGCCGAGCACCGATTCGCAGCCCAGGCTGCGTTTGAGGTCGATGTTGATCACGCCGGCGATCGCATCCGAGCCATATTGGGCGGCGGCGCCATCGCGCAGCACCTGCACTTCGCGGATCGCCATCACGGGGATCGCGTTCATGTCGGTGCCGGTATTGCCGCGGTTGCGCGCGCCGAACAGGTTCACCAGCGCCACCGTGTGGCGGCGCTTGCCGTTGACCAGCACCAGGGTCTGGTCCGAGCCCAGGCCGCGCAGCGCGGCCGAGTCGATCAGGTCGGCGCCGTCGGCGCCGGTCTGGCGGGTCGAGTTGAACGAGGGCGAGAGGTTGGACAGCACCTGCGCCAAGTCGAACTGACCGCTTTGCTCGGCCGCCTTCGTCATCGGAATGAAGTCGATCGCCACCGGGGTGTCGGTGCTCGATGCGGCGCCGACGCGGCGCGAGCCGACCACGCTGACGCTGGGGATCACCTCGCCGCTGGCGACGCTCGGCGCGGTCTGTGCGTGGGCGGTAGCGGGAGCGAGGGAAAGCAGCGCTGCGCTACCATATAAGGCAAACAGCACCGAACCAGACATTATTTTGAGTTTAATCACGATTTTCTCCGAAGGAAATTCGGATTTTACTCAATTGATTCTTCGATAACCATCGTACTGTAGCGATAACACAACGGTGTATTGCTATAGCTACAGTTTATTCAGCCAAGTGGCGACAAAGCGTGACAAAGATACGTGTTACATCGCCTCGACCCGGCCGCCGACCAGCACGGCTGCATCGGTGGTTCGGGTGACGATCAGGCAATCGCGGCCCGTCGCGCGGCCCTGGCGAAGCTGCAGTCCTTGACCGATCAGGGCGGTCAGGGCGCCGGCCGCGACGCCTGTGGCGCTGTCTTCGAGCCGTGGGTCGAGGTGGTTGAAGTTGCGGCCTTCGAATTGTGCGTCGGTGGCGGCCAGGCGGCAGTAGGCGTACAGGCCGTTCACGCCGTGCTGCTTGCCCCATTGCGCGATCGCTTGCAGGTCGGGCGCCAGCGCATGCAGGGTGGCCGCGTCGCGTACTTGCACCAGCAGTTTCGGGCTGCCGACTGAGGCTACTTGCGGCGGTGCGACGATGGCTGTCGCGGGGATGTCGAGCAGGCGCGCCGGCAGTTCGGGCGTCAAGAGCGATTGCGGTTGCGGTGCGGCTTGCGGCGCCAGGCGCACCAACAGGTCGTCGCCTTCGCGCGTCAAGGCGAGCGGCTGGCCGTGCATGGCGGTCTTCACGGTCAAGGGCGGCTGTGCGTCGGCGTGCGCGAACAGGCGCTCGGCCGCGGCCAGCGTGGCGTGCAGGCAGAGCGGGCTGCGCGTGTGTGGATAGTAGAAGTCGACGACTGCCGCGATGCCGTCGTCGGACGTTGGATCGATCCATACGCAGGTGGTGTCGCGCTCGCGCGCGAAGGCCTGGCGTGCGTCGGGGCTCGATCGATCGCCTTCGATCACGAGGGCCGGATTGCCGGCGCCCGGGGTGGCGCCGAAGCAGCGCAAGGCGTGGACGTGCATGGTTATTCCTTCGTGTGTGGCATGGGTGGTGTGGCCGGATCGAGCATAGCCGGATTGGTCCGGTCGTGCCGACCAAATGATGACAATTTCATGGGCCCGAAGAGGTCCGCCAAGGCCTTCCGATCGGTTAGAATTTGTGTATATTTTTCATCAAGCGGATAGCGCCGACATTGCCCATGTTTCAGGAATATCTCGATGCAGCAGGAGCCCACTTCGTGAGCGAACAAGCGTGAGCGATCCCGACGCCACACTGACAAGCTATGGGATGGCCGAAGACTTCGCGTCGGCGCCGGTGCTCGCCATCACGATCCTGTGGCACCCGCAGCGCGAACGTATCGGCGAACAGATGCTCGGCCCGGCTGCGGGCGGTGCGATTGCCATGAACCGCTTTGCGCCGCTGTTTGCACGCGCCGGCGCCGGGCATGACGGCACGCCGCTGGGCGAGCGCTCGATCACGCGCGAGCCGGTGCACATCCGCTTCATCGCCGAGGGCGGCATCCAGATCGACCATGTACGCGGCAAGATGGGGCTGGAGCTCAATGGCCGGCCGTCGAACGGGACCGACCAGTTCACGGCGGGCGACCTCGATCGCGGCATCGTGATCGGGCTCGGGAGCCAGGTGTTCGTGTGCCTGCACCTGATGCGCAGCCTGCCGCGCGTGGCGAACGTGCCGGGATTGATTGGCGTCGGCGACGGCGCGATCAAGATGCGCGAAGCGATCGCGCAGGTGGCGGGGACCAGCATGCCGGTGCTGCTGCTGGGCGAGACCGGCAGCGGTAAAGAGGTGGCGGCGCAGGCGATTCATGCGCTCAGTGGGCGGCGTGGCGGGCGCTTTGTCGCGATCAATATGGCGACCCTGAGCGAATCGCTGGCGGCGGCGGAATTGTTCGGTGCGGTCAAGGGCGCGTACACCGGCGCGGCGAACAACCGGCTCGGCTGGTTTGCCGAGGCCGGGGATGGCACCTTGTTCCTGGACGAGATCGGGGATACGCCGGCGTCGGTGCAGGCCATGCTGTTGCGCGTGCTCGAGAGCGGCGAGTATCGGCCGCTGGGGGCGAGCGCGGATGCGCGGTCGAATGCGCGGATTATTGCGGCGACTGACCAGGATTTGGGGACGGGTGGGTTCAATCAGGCGCTAAGGCGGCGTCTTGAAGCGTTCGTGATTCGGGTGCCGGCGTTACGCGAGCGGCGCGAGGATATTGGGGTGCTGGTGCGGTATTTTCTTGAGGCTGAGGCGGCGGGGGATGCGTGGAGTTTGCCGTTCGAGTTGTTGAGCCAGGTGTTCAATGGGGACTGGCCGGGGAATGTGCGGCAACTGGCGCATGCGATGCGGCGGGTAGCGCTGGATTTGCAGGCGGGGATTGTGCCGGTGTTGGAGCAGTCGGTGGTGATGGCTGCTGTGGTGGAGCCTGGTCCATCCAGTGCAGAGGCTTCCGCTTCAGCGTCGAGACCGATGCGGCGCAAGGTGTCGGAGCTGAGCGATGACGATCTTGTGGAAGCGATGGAGAAGAGTCAATGGCAGATTCTGGCTGCTTCAAAGACACTGGGGATTTCTCGGCCCACAGTGTACAAATTGCTGGAGGCTCACCCTCGGATTCGTTTTCCCGCCAAGATTTCGGAGGAAGAGATTCGTTCAGCCTGGGCGGCTTGTGAGGGTGATCTCCAGCGGTGTGCTTCAAGGCTCATGACGCCGGCGGAGGCGTTGAGGCGTCATGTGGGCCTTCTGGGACTAGGTGAAGAAACGAAGGCCTGATCAGTTTATCGTGGAGGATAGGTGCCGTTGCCGATCTCGGTTTCAGGGTCAAAGTAGAAAACCCTAAACTGATCAGGTTGCCCACCGTCACGTTTGATACGGACCGTCACGTAGAATGACAATTCCCAAACGCCGTTGTACGGGCCAACCGTTAGATGGCCGTCCCATAACAAAGTAACGTTTCGGCCTTTTTCAGGATCGATTCCCGTGCTGTGCACAGTAAACGAGGACGGATCAATCCGATAAACGGCGCCAAGCGGTTGACTACTGCTGGTTGCGAACATCGAAGGTGGCGCGTAATACGTGCGTTCGTTCGGTCCGCAAGACAGTATCTGAGGGCGTGTAATCAGGCAGCAATCTACAATTTCTAGCGATTCAAAGCCGGTTTTTTCCTTATCGCTAGCGGTGATGGCGATACGGAAATCCTGACCAGCTGAGAACTCGATGTCGCGATTCCAGTACGCTTCCACGGCGGCATTTTCGCTAGAGATGGCTGAGTCCAAGTCGGCGAATAGCCAGTCGATTCCGTCGTTAATTTGGTTGACGTCAAAACGTGCGGTCAACGTCATTAATGCTTGTGTCATCATTTCCTTTCCATTTGAAGTAAATCAAACCGCGGATCGCTCCGAAGCGCTAACAAATCAGGTTCCGTACTAATCAATTTGGTAGGGTAACCAAGTTTCTGAGCGCTAGTCAATTCAAACAGTGCTGCGTCGCGTTGACCAGTAATTTCGTAGGCAATGGCAGCCCGGAAGCGAATATCTGCATTGTCGGGCTGAGCATCTGTTGCCCTGCGGCTGAGCGACGCTGCTGTAGACTTGTCACCCAGCTTGGCCGAATACAGACCCATGCGCGAGATCATCGTGACATTGTCTGGCGTGCGTTCTATCAGAGGTTTAAGCAGGGCAGCCGCATTACGGTAAGCTTGTTGTGAGTCCCGCTCGCGCCCTGGAATCCAACGCAAAGTATCGGCCAAATTAGCCCATCGTAAATATGCGATATTGTTTCCCTTTTGGGATGAGACGGCATGCTCAAATGCTTTGGCTGCACCAATGTAGTCTCCGCGATTGAAAAGGGCGTTTCCTAGATTGGTATATAGTATTCCGCTAGGGCGAACTTGTAGGCCTTCCTGCAATACCTGCAATGCTTCGTCGCCACGGTCAAGGCGTTGGAGCACGGCACTTAGATTAGCGTAGGCATAGACAGCATCAGGCTCCAGTCTGATACTTTCGCGAAACGTCTTTTCAGCTGCGAGGTAATTTCCTTGGCGAGCTTGCAACTCACCCAATTGATCGATGAATAAACGCTCTGTCGGGTGTGCGGCACGTGCGGCAGCAATGCTCTTCTCGGCATCCTGATAACGTCGCGTGTATATTAGTGCCCCATTTCTGATATTGAGCGCGTAAACGTTTGAGGGATCGAGGCGCAAGGCTTGCTGCGCAAGTTGCAGTCCTCGCTCGTCTTGTCCTTGTTGAGATTTGACGAACGATTTGGCAGCGTAAGCTAGCGCTAATTGGTCATCCAATGCCAATGCTGTCTGTGCACTGGCATCGGCGCGCTGCAGCCAACTGGCATCGCTACGATCGCCGGCATAACGCAAGGCATATGCCAGCGCAATGCCTGCGGCGGCGGCGGCATGTTTGGGCTGGCTCTGTAATATGGCGTCAAAATTCTCAATCGCGATATCAAGGCTGCCGTCGCGGTCGAAATGGCGTAATGCGGCCATGCCATTTGACATGCGTGCTGCATCGGATACCGGCGGCAACCATTGACGCGCCAAATCTCCGGCACTGGAGAAGTACATTGCACCACCGATCACGACTGCAACTGCTACTAGTACGTTGCCAAGCCGGCGCCATGTACGCAGGGACAAAGAGGGAGCGCTGCTTGCTTTTGGCGGCGCGCGCAACTTGGATGATATGGCGCTAGGTTCGCCCAATGCTTGCGCAGCTTGCCTGACTGCTTCCATCGTTGAGAGGCGTGCTGCGGGGGCGGGTGCGCACATTGACCTCACCAGAGCGACCATATCCTGATCGGCATCCGGAGCAAAGGTCCACTGAGAACAGGATGATTGCACCTGAGCCGCAGCCAACGCCAGCCCATGCAAATGCGCAAACGGCCTCTCCCCATGCATCATCTCGTACATCAACACGCCAACAGCATAAATATCGCTGAGCGTACTCGGATGCTTGCCATTCAGGATTTCAGGCGCCAGATAAGCAATGGTGCCCTGCGTCTGCAACGCATCCCCCGACTCGGTCGCCAGCGGATCGATCTTGCGTGCCAGCCCAAAGTCCATGATCCGCAGCTGTCCCGAAGGCTCGATCATCAGATTTGCCGGCTTCAAATCCCCATGAATCAAGCCCGCCTCATGCGCCTGCGCCATTGCGTCCGCCAACTGGCAAACGATATCGAGAATCTGATCCCGTGACAGCTTGGTCGTGGACAGCAGCTGATGCAGGGTCTTGCCCCCAACCAGCTCCATCACGATCGACTTGCTGTGCCCGTCGTCTTCGAGCGAATAAATCTGGATGAAAGCAGGATGCCGCAGCGAAGCCGCCAGACGGGCTTCCTGCAGCAGATTGTCCGGCTGGTCGCGGACGAGATCGGGTTTCAGGCGCTTGATGGCGACGCTGCGCTGCAGCGCCGGATCCCAGGCCTCATGCACGTCGCCGAAACCGCCATTGCCAAGCAGCTTGCCGAGGCGATAACGCCCGGTACTGGGTGGAGCAATCAAGTCAGGCGATGAGGTCATGTGCGGCTCGTTCGGTCGGCGCAGGCGCCGTAAATACTACAGGAAAAGAAATTTGCCGAACAACATTTTTAACCTGTCATTTCGGCCCAGCGTGTCAACGACGCCGTTGACATGTAAAAACACCCGCTGTTTTACACCCAATGTGCATGAATAGTCGATTAAATCCTTGAATTTGTTGCTGCTACACCATTGTTTCGGGTTGGCATGGACTTTGCAAACCATGGCTGGTGACGGGGGATGAGACGCAAGGAAAACCGTCACACACCGCCGCTGTTGGCGCAAAGCATGTTATTCATTCCGGAAAGAAGATTCAAGTATGGCTACCCAAAACCCAGGCGTTCTGCAGATCGTTGGCGCGGCATATGGACTCAAGCAGGTCACCGCCCAGGTCATCAAGCTGGTCAACCGTCAATCCTTTCCGGAATCCCTGACCGTATTGGCGAGCAACCAGGTGTTCGGCGATACCTGGATCGGCCATGAAAAAACGCTGACCGTGGTCTACCGCTACGATGGCGGCCAGACCTTCGTGGCAACGGCTTCGGAAGGCCAGACCCTGGACATCGGCGTGCCGCAGTTCGAGCAAGCCGCCCAGGCTGCGGCGCCGGCGATGCAGGACGGCGCCGGGCAGCCCGAGCTGACGGTATGGGGAGCGAGTTTCGGCGCGACCGACGTCAGCGCCGCGACCCGCGCCCTGGTCGACAGCCCGGCCGCAACCCTGTCCCTGGTCGCAAACCGGGCCACCTTCGGCAACGCCGTCGAAGGCAAGCGCCATACCTTCGTCATCGTGGCCAGCTATGCCGGCCAGGTGCCGTTCGTCGACATCGTCGTCGAGGACGAACCCTATGCGCTCGGCTACCGTCCGCCCCTGCACATCCTGAGCGCCTTCTATGGCCTGAAGGACGTCACCGACATCGTTCGCGCCAGCGTCAGCCGCCGCAGGCTGTCGGTCAGCGCATCGAGCAGCGTCTTCGGCGATGGCTGGCCGGCCATGCGCAAGACGCTGCACGTGGTCTACCAGTATGGCGACCGCAAGCCGCAGATGGCCGCCACGACCGAGAACCAGACCCTGCATGTCGACTACGCCCCGGCCGTTCCCGCATCCCAGGCGTGGCTCGACCCGCGCGCCCTGAACATCATCGCCGCCGCCTACGGTCCGGTCGACGTCACGGCGAAGGTGGCCGCGCTGGTGGAAAACGGCGCGCTGTCGTTCACGGCTGACAGCCTGACGTTCGGCGACACCTGGCCGGCCGCCGTCAAGTCGTTCTCGATGGTCTATAGCTGGGGCACGACGGCGGTATCAAACGTCAACGTGCCCGAAGATACGCCAGTGTCCATCACCCGGCCCGAGCCGGCGTTTGCCGCCGACCGCACCTGCGTCTCGCTCGCGGGCCTGCTGGCCGCCGGCGACGAAATCAAGCTGCAGACCGCCGCCGGCGGCTACTGGTCGCTCGCCGCCGACGGCCAGGTCACGGCGCTCGGCACCTCGAGCGATGCGGCCGAGGTGTTCACCGTCGGAATCCCGGAGGCCGCCGAATCGCCCGCCATCACGCTGCGCTGCCGCGACGGCAGCTACCTGGGCGCCAGTCCCGACGGCACGCTGCGCGCGGGCGGCAGCGCACAGGAGGCGATCGGGCTGATGGCGTCGCTCCAGGCCAACGGCGCCATCAATATCGGTGTCGTCGGCGGAACGGGGGCGCCTTTCCTCGCGGTCACCGCGGGCGGCGCCATCGCTGTGGACGGCAGCTACGACACCAATTTTTCCACCTGCTTCAACCTGCTGCTCAATCCCACCCGGGCCGGCAACGCCAGCCATCTGCAAGCCTTTGCCAGTGCGACGATGCTGGACGGCCCGGTCGACATGAAGCTGGTGAAAGTGGTGTGGAAGCTGACTGGCGGCTGCTTTCTTGCGACCGGACTCGGTGCGCTGCTCGGGCAAGAGCAACAGGTCGGCCCCGCCTTGTACCGCTTCCTGCGGCGCTATCCGGGCGTGATGAACAAGATCGCGATCCTGATCGCGACCATCGACTGCAACCGCGCGATGCCGTCCAGCGCGCTGCTCGGCGTGCTCAAGGCGATCCACGAGGCGGGCATCCTGATGCCGGTGCTGCGCCTGACGCTGGCGACGGCGGGATGGATGGGGATTTCGTGGGCCGTCGTCACGCTCCTGACGAAGGTGCAGGGCGGCGCCACCGCGGGAGCCGAGCCGGGCGAGAGCTTCGCCGGCTGGGCTTACGAGACCACGATGGACATGCTCGACTACATCAACTCCACGGGCGGCACGGCGCTGATGCTGGCATATGAACGCATGATCGGCGCCGACCAGCCGATCATCCGCCGCGGGCAGGGCGGTGGCGTGTCCAGCCTGCGCGCACGGACGGGACAGCAAGAGATGTCCCGCTCGGCCTTGGCGCCTTTGCCACGTCCCTTTCCGGCCCATATCTGATTCGTAAATTGCCCGGTCGGGCTGGAAGCGTCGGTTATACTGTGTTTTTATACAGTATTGGCTGTTTGACAGCCCCACAGCGTGACCAAGCCTACCCCCACCGTCCAGTCTCCAGCCCCCCAGGCGCTGCCCCCCTACGCCGAGTTGTTCTGCCTCTCGAACTTCTCGTTCCTGCAGGGGGCTTCGCACGCCGAGGAGCTGGTCGCGCGCGCGGTGCAGCTGGGTTACTTCGCGCTGGCCCTCACCGACGAATGCTCGCTGGCCGGCGTCGTGCGCGCCCACGCCGAGGCGAAAAACGCCGGCCTGCCCCTGATCGTCGGCGCCCATTTCCACCTCAAGAACCCGGATGGCAGCCCGGCCCCGTCCCTGATCCTGCTGGCGCAGAACCGTAACGGCTACGGCAATCTGTCCGAGCTGATCACGATCGGCCGCACGCGCAGCGAGAAGGGCACTTACCTGCTCACGCCTGCCGACCTGGCCGATCCCGCGCCCGCATACGCGCATCTGCAGCACATGCCCGACTGCCTGGCGATCCTGCTGCCGCCATACCCCGGCCACGAGGCCCAGGACGTCGACCGCCTGCACGCGCAGGCCGCGTGGATGGCGGCCACCTTCCCGGGCCGCGCCTGGCTCGGCCTGACCCTGCTGCACCGCGCCTTCGACGACGCCCACCGCGCCACGGTGGAAGAGGTGGGCTGGCAGCACGGCCTGCCGATCGTCGCGCTGGGCCATGTGTGCATGCATGTCCGCTCGCGCAAGCCCCTGCAGGACACCTTGACCGCGACCCGCCTCGGCAAGCCGGTGTCGGCCTGCGGCTACGGCCTCGCGCAGAACGCCGAGCAGCACCTGCGCGCGCGCCTGCGCCTGGCCAATCTGTATTCGCGCGAGGCGCTGGCCGAGACGGTGCGCATTGCCCGCCTGTGCACCTTCTCGCTCGACGAGCTGCGCTACGAATACCCCGACGAGGTGGTCCCCGAAGGCCACACCGCCACCAGCTATCTGCGCAGCCAGACCTGGATCGGCGCGCACCGCCGCTTCCGCGAAGGCGTGCCGGCCAAGGTGCAGGCCCAGATCGAGCACGAGCTCGAACTGATCGCCGACATGGGCTACGAACACTACTTTTTGACGGTGTACGACATCGTGCGCTTCGCGCGCGCGCAGGGCATCCTGTGCCAGGGCCGCGGCTCGGCCGCCAATTCGGCGGTGTGCTACTGCCTTGGCATCACCGAGGTCGACCCGGCCCGCGCCAGCCTGCTGTTCGAGCGCTTCATCTCGCGCGAGCGCAACGAGCCGCCCGACATCGACGTCGACTTCGAGCACCAGCGGCGCGAGGAAGTCATCCAGTACATCTACAACAAATACGGCCGCGAGCGGGCGGCGCTGGCGGCGGTGGTGATCAGCTACCGTCCCAAGAGCGCGCTGCGCGACAGCGGTCGTGCGCTCGGCATCGACCTCGCCATCGTCGAGAAGGTGGCCAAGACCCATCACTGGTTCGACAGCCGCGCCGACCTGCTGGGGCGCCTGGCCGAAAGCGGCCTCGATCCCGAGGCGCCGCTGTCGCGCCAGTGGGCCACGCTGGCGCAGTCGCTGTTGAACTTCCCGCGCCACCTGTCGCAGCATCCGGGCGGCTTCGTGATCGCGAAGGGCAAGCTCTCGCGCCTGGTGCCGATCGAGAACGCGACGATGGTCGACCGCAGCGTGATCCAGTGGGACAAGAACGACCTCGAGGAACTGGGGCTGATGAAGGTCGACGTGCTGGCGCTGGGCATGCTGTCGATGATGCGGCGCGGCCTGGAACTGGTCGGCCAGCGTCGTGGCGACGTGTTCGAGATGCAGGACATCCCGGCCGACGACGTCGCCACCTACGACATGATCTGCCAGGCCGACACCGTCGGCGTGTTCCAGATCGAGTCGCGCGCGCAGATGAGCATGTTGCCGCGCATGCGGCCGCGCCGCTTCTATGACCTGGTGATCGAGGTCGCGGTGGTGCGGCCCGGGCCGATCCAGGGCGGCATGGTCCATCCCTACCTGCGCCGGCGCCAGGGACTCGAGCCGGTCGACTATCCCAGCCCCCAGATGAAGGTCGCGCTCGGGCGCACCCTGGGCGTGCCGATCTTCCAGGAGCAGGTGATGCAGGTAGCGATCCTGGGCGCCGATTTCACGCCGGGCGAGGCCGATCAGCTGCGGCGCGCGATGGCGGCCTGGAAGCGCAAGGGCGGCCTCGAAAATTACTACGAGCGCATCGTGGGCGGCATGCTCAGGAATGGCTATACGCAGGAATTCGCCGAGGCGATCTTCAGCCAGATCCAGGGCTTCGGCGAATACGGCTTCCCCGAATCGCATGCGGCCAGCTTCGCGCTGCTGGCCTATGCGAGTTCATGGCTCAAGTGCCACGAGCCGGCCGCCTTTCTGTGCGCGCTCCTCAACAGCCAGCCGATGGGTTTTTATAGTCCCTCGCAACTGGTGCAGGATGCGCGCCGCCACGGCATCGAGGTGCGGCCGGTCGACGTCACCGTCAGCACCTGGGATTCGACGCTGGAAGAACATGACCCGTTTGATCGCTCGCGCCAGCCGGCGGTGCGGCTGGGCTTTTCGCTGCAAAGGGGATTGAAGCAGGACGCGGCCGAGCGCATCGAGCAGGCGCGCGCCGTGCGGCCTTTCGACAGCGTGGCCGACCTGGCGCGCCGCGCGCATCTCGACCGGGGCGACTTGCAGGTGCTGGCCGCGGCCAACGCACTGCGCTCGCTGGCCGGGCACCGGCGCGAAGCCCTGTGGCAGGCCTCGGGCGCGGCGCCCGACAAGGATTTATTGCGCCCGACCGTGCCGCGCGAGGACACGCCGGCATTGCAGGCGCCGAGCGAAGGCGAAGAGATCGTGGGCGACTACCGCGCCCAGGGCCTGACCCTGGGCCGCCATCCGCTGGCGCTGCTGCGCGAACGCCTGCTCAAGCAGCGCTTCATGCCGGCGTCGGATTTGATGCATTTCCAGGACGGCCAGCTGGCGCGCGCCTGCGGCCTGGTCACGGTGCGCCAGCGGCCCGGCACGGCCAAGGGCGTGCTGTTCATGACCCTGGAGGACGAGACCGGCAACGTCAATGTGATCGTGTGGCCGACCCTGGTCGAGCAGCAGCGGCGCGAAGTGCTGGGTGCGCCGCTGCTCGGGGTGTATGGCGTCTGGCAGCGCCAGGGAGAAGTGCGCCACCTGGTGGCCAAGCGGCTGGTGGACTTGTCGCACCTGCTCGGCGGGCTGGATGCGCGCAGCCGGGATTTCTGTTGATTATGCCGCGACCAGTTTCGTGGCGCGCTTGCCTGCTAGGCCATGCGGCGCACGCGCCGCACGCGCCGCATGCGCCGGCGCGCCCGCCTGCAACTGGAATACCTGCAGGGCCTGCGATACCTCTTCTGTCTGCCGCGCCAGGGTCGCCGTCGCGGCGGCCGCCTCCTCGACCAGCGCGGCATTCTGCTGCGTGATCGCGTCGAGCTGGGTCACGGCCTGGTTCACCTGGCCGATGCCGCCCGACTGCTCGCGCGTGCTGCTGGCGATCTCGTCCATCACGCGCGTCACGTGGTCGACCGCGCCCACCACTTCCTGGATCGCCGCGCCGGCCGCCGCGCTCAGGCGGTTGCCGTTGTCGACGTTGGCGATCGAGGCGTCGATGAGCTGCTTGATCTCCTTGGCCGCGACCGCGCTGCGCTGGGCCAGCGTGCGCACCTCGCCCGCCACCACCGCGAAGCCGCGGCCTTGTTCGCCCGCGCGCGCCGCTTCGACGGCGGCGTTCAGGGCGAGGATATTGGTCTGGAACGCGATCCCGTCGATCATGCCGACGATGTCGAGCACCTTGTGCGACGAGGCGCTGATCGCCTCCATCGTGCTCACCACCTCGATGACGGTGCGCTGGCCGTTGCTGGCGGTCGCAGCGGCGCGGCGCGCCAGGTCGCTGGCCGCGTTCACGTTGTCGGCGCTCTGCGCCACGTTCTGGGTCAGCTGTTCCATGCTGGCGGCCGTCTCCTGCAGGCTCGATGCCTGCGTTTCGGTGCGGCTCGACAGGTCCAGGTTGCCGTTCGCGATCTCGCCGGTGGCGTGGCGCATCTCGTCGAAATTGGCGCGCACGTCGCCGATCACGCTGAACAGATTGACCGCCGACTGGCGCAGGGCCGCCACCAGCTGGCCCATCTCGTCGTCGCGGCGCGGCGCCAGGCGGCAGGTAAGGTCGCCCCCTGCCAGGCGGCGCGAGAAGTCCGAAGCGTCTGCCAGCGGCGCCAGCACGTTGCGGCGCAGGCTGGCCCACAGGCCCAGCACCATCGCCAGCGCCACGCCAAGGGATGACAAGGCCCACGCCGACAGGTCGCCGCGCCAGGATTCGGCCGTGATCGCGGCCAGCAGGATCGCCAGGCAGCCCATGCCGGCGTTGACCTGGGTGCGCAGCGGCAGCCTGCTCAGTGCGGCCAGCCGGCCGCGCAGGCCGCCGCGTTCGACGCGGCCGTTGCGCAGCACCAGGCCGCGCGGATTGCCGGCCTTGAATTCGGCATACAATGGCGCCGCTTCGCGCACCTGCTCGCGGGTCGGCTTGGTGCGCACCGACATGTAGCCGACCGCCTGGCCGTTCTCGAGCACCGGCGTCACGTTCGCATATACCCAGTAGTAATCGCCATTCTTGCAGCGGTTCTTGACCATGCCGCTCCACGGCTGCCCGGCGCGGATCGTCCGCCACATGTCGGCGAACGCTTCGACCGGCATATCGGGATGGCGCAGGATGTTCTGTGGCGCACCGATCAGCTCGTCCTCGGTGAAGCCGCTGACCTGCACGAAATACGGGTTCGCATAGCGGATATTGCCTTGCAAATCCGTGGTCGAGACGATGGTCTTGCCATCGGCGAGCTGGTATTCGGTATCGGTGATCGGGGTGTTGAGGCGCATGGGATGGTCCTTCGCTAACGGTCAAGCCTATGAAGTTGCCGGCAAGGAAAAGTATAGCGATCGCCGTGGCCGCCGTCTGCGCATTGGGTAGCTGATTCAGCAAAAATACAACATAAGATCCAGTAAAGTCACTAACTAACTTTCGGGCCAGTTTCATGCGCTGCCAGGGAGCCGCAAAAGGCCTTGCCGTTGTTGATAGAATGGAACCAGGGATGAAGAAAGCCACGACAGGATGACAATGGAAAAAACGGGCCGCAGCAGGGGCAGGGGAACGGGGCGCGCGACGCTCGAGCAGGTGGCGGGCATGGCCGGCGTGTCGATCATGACCGCGTCGCGCGCATTGAGCCAGCCGCAGATGGTCTCCGAAGTCACCCGCCTCAAGGTGGAACAGGCGGTGGCGGAACTGGGCTACGTGCCCAACCGCGCCGCGCGCGCGCTGGCCTCGTCGCAGTCGCACGTGATCGTGGTGCTGGTGCCATCGTTCTCCAACGCCGTGTTCACCGCCGTTCTCGAAGGCATCCACGATGCCGTGGCGCCGGGCCAGTACCAGCTCCTGATCGGCAATACCTATTATTCGCAGGCCGAGGAAGAAAAGCTGCTGCGCACCTACCTGCAATCGAGCCCGGACGGCATCCTGTTCTCGAGCCAGGCCCACAGCCCGGCCGTGGCCAGGATGCTCGAGGCGTCGCAGGTGCCTGCGGTGTCGATGATGGACCTGTCCGACGCGCCGGGCGACCTGTCGGTCGGCTTCTCGCAGTTCGAGGCGGGCATGGAGATGACGCGCCACTTGCTGGGCAAGGGCTATCGCCGCATCGGCTTCATGGGCGCCCAGCTCGACGAGCGCACCTTGCGCCGCGCCGACGGCTACCGCGCCGCGATGGCCGAGGCGGGCCTGGCCGATCCGGGGCTCGAGATGATGGTGCCGGAGCGCTCCACCATCGCGCTCGGCGCCGAGTTGATGGGGCGGATGATGGCGCGGATGCCCGACTGCGACGCCGTCTTCTGCTGCAACGACGACCTGGCCCACGGCGCCGTCTACCACTGCCAGCGCCACGGCATTCGCATCCCGCAGGACATCGCCGTGTGCGGCTTCAACGACTTGCCCGCATCGGCATTCATGATGCCGTCCCTGACGACCATCGACACGCCGCGCTACCAGATCGGCTTCGAGGCCGCCGGCCTGCTGCTGCAGGTGATCAGGGGCCAGGACCCCGAGCGCAGGCGGATCGACCTCGGCTTCACCTTGCGCGCGCGCGAAAGCGCCTGAAGCGCGGCCTATCGGCCAGCCGTCCACGATCGCCGCTTTACTTTTCCCGTGCAGCCGTTACAATCGGGGTAGGGATGTTAGCGTTATCATGGGAAATATGACGACACAAGCGCGAGACGACGGCAAGGGAACGGCCTGGGTGGTGATGGGCGTGAGCGGTTGCGGCAAAAGCAGCGTCGGCGCGCGGCTGGCGTCGCGACTCGGCATTCCCTTCATCGAGGGCGACGCCTTCCACTCCGAGGCCAATATCGCCAAGATGTCGGCTGGTATCGCGCTGACCGACGACGACCGTCACGGTTGGCTCAAGACCCTGCGCGACAAGCTTGCTGCGCGCGAGGACGGGGCGGTGCTGTCGTGCTCCTCGCTCAAGCGCGCCTATCGCGACCTGCTGCGCGGCGCCGGCGGCGACGTGCGCTTCGTCCACCTGGCCGGCGAGCGCAGCCTGCTGCTCGAGCGCGTCAGCAATCGCCCCGGCCACTACATGCCGCCGTCGCTGCTCGACAGCCAGCTGCGCACGCTCGAACCCCTGCAGCCGGACGAAGCGGGCGTCACCCTCGACATCCGCGATACGCCCGAACAGCTGGTCGCGCAGATCCTCGCCAGCGCCGGCATCCAGCCCGGCGCCTGAATCGGCGCAGACACCCGCGCATCCGTCCCCGCCATATGCCGGCGGGGTAATCGCGCACGCCATCCATCCTGCATGGACACGATCCCGAAATCGGACTATATTTTCCTTTCCAGATTGGAAAGGTTTCCAACCAGGTATTGCGCACGAATCTGCCCGACATCATTCGAGACCAACGCCAAGTTGGCAAGGCGCGGCGCGGCCATCCGGCACGGGCTGCATTTTCTTGTAGTGAGAACCGAGGAGTCGACGTGAATCAGCAAATCAACAACTACCGCTCGAGATGGAAACCTTTCCACGCCCTCGCCGCCGGCATCCTGGCGGTGTGCGGCGCGCAGGCAGCGGCCAGCGTGACCAATCCGGTCATCGGCCAGTTGCTGTGGTCGGAGGAGTTCAACGGCAGCGGCGTGAACACCGGCACCTGGAACCTGCAGGACGGGAACGGCTGCCAGATCGGCCTGTGCGGCTACGGCAACGCCGAGCTGCAGTACTACAGCCCCAATAACGCCAGCATCGCCGACGTGCCCTTCGAAGCCGGCACGCGCGCGCTGGCGATCCAGGCGCGCAGCCAGACGGTGGGCGGCAATGTGTTCACCTCCGCCCGCCTCGACACCAAAAACAAGGTCCAGGTGCAATACGGGATGATCGAGGTGCGCGTGGCCACGCCCAACCTCGGCACCGGCTTGTGGCCGGCCGCATGGCTGCTGGGCGTGAGTCCGCAGACCTGGCCGCGCAACGGCGAGATCGACATCATGGAGATGGGGCACAAGGCCTCCGGCCGCGCGGAAGGCGGGGCGCCGTCGTCGAACCATTTCGTCGGCTCGAACGTGATCACCTGGCAGCAGGCCGCCTGCGTGCCGGGCAACGAGAGCTGCGCCGCGTCGACCGCATGGCAGACCAAGAACTGGTACGTGCCCCAGAACTCCCTCGCCAACCGCTTCGTCACCTACCGCCTCTATTGGGACGAAAGCCAGATGCGCTTCACGACGGTCGACAACGGCGTCGAGCACAATATGTACAACGCGCCGCTGCCGGTCAATTCGACCGCGCTGCAGGCGCCGTTCTACCTGCTGCTGAACATGGCGGTGGGCGGCAATTTCACGGACGCCGCCACCCCCGGCCAGGTGACGGCGCCGTTGCCGGGCACCATGTATGTCGACTATATCCGCGTCTACCAGCTCGACGGCAAGGGCCAGGTGAAGCTGGGCGACCAGACCGTGCCCGAGGTGGCCGGCAAGTTCGGCGTGTTCACCGATAGCACGGCGGTGAACGACAAGCTGGTGGCGGGCACCAGCTCCGACATCTTCCTGTGGAATACCGCCTCCACCGGCGCCGGCAACACGGCGCCGTACGAAGGCAATAACGTCATCGCCTGGAGCTACAACACCCCCGGCCAGTGGTTCGGCGGCGGCATCCAGGCGCGCCAGGTGCGCAACCTGAGCAACTACCGCGCCAACGGCACCGTCAAGTTCCGCATCCGGATACCGGCCAATGTGGGCTTCCGCATCGGCATCGGCGACACCTATACGAACCAGAACTGGGTCAACTTCCCGGCCAATACCACGGCGTATGGATTGACGCGCAACGGCCAGTGGGGGCAGGTCTCGATCCCGGTCTCGACCTTGCTGGGGCCACTGGTGGCGGCCCAGTCGATCCACGACATCTTCATGATCTCGAGCATCGACGGCGCGCTGCCATCGTCGGCCTTCCAGTTCGCGATCGACGACATCGTGTGGGAGTCGGGCGGCGGCGGCGCCACGCCGACGCCGGAGCCGAGCGGCCCGACCTCGGTCAGCCAGACCTCGCCGACGATGCTGCAGTTCCGCACCACGACCGGCGGCTGGGCCGACGTGCACTACACCGTCAACAACGGCCCGCAGCAGAACGTGCGCATGCAGCTCAGCGGCAGCAACAATACCTACACGGCGGGCGGGCTGAAGATCGGCGACGTGGTGCGCTACTGGTTCACTTACTGGGATACGCAGCGCAACTTCGCGGTCGATACCCAGCAGCAGACGCATACGATGCAGTAAGCGTCACGGCTGCAGCAGCATGCGGTATTCGTGGCCTTCGGTGGCCACGACCGAAAAGCCCAGCTGTTCGTACAGCTTCCTGGCCGGATTCGCGGTCAGGACGTGAAGCATCAGCTGGGCATTCGCGGCGCGCGCCTGGGCGACCACCTGTTCGAGCAGCCGGCGCCCGACGCCCTGGCCTTGCAGGGAGGGATCGAGCTGGATCTGGACGATTTCCCAGCACTCGCCATCGCGCGCCACCTTCAGCAGCCCGGCGGGACGGCCGTCCGCCAGCAGCACCTCGGCGCAGTCGAAGCGCTTGAGCAGCCGCCGCATATGATCGGCCTCGCTGGCCGGCGCACCGGATGCCGAAAAATGGGCGTCCATGGTGGTACGGCGCAGCTGCAGCAGCCAGGGGATGTCGGCCTCCGTGGCCGGTCGCGTCGTGATATTCATGGTGTCGAAGGGACGGTGACCTCGAGGCGGTAGCTGCGGCCGGGTTCGATGTTGTCGATGCGGGCCGCGGGCAGCGCCACGCCATCGCATACTACCTCGACCTGTTCGACCGCGCCGCGCCTGATGTCGACCTCGAAAATCGCGCCACGGAAGCGCCGCGTCACCGTCATGCCATCCCAGCCCGACGGCAGCTGCGGCGCCACCGTCAAGCCCCGCGAATCGCCCTTCAAGCCGCACAGGCCCTCGACCAGGCAGCGGTAGACCCAGGCCACGGTGCCGGTATTGAACAGCTGGCTCGAACGTCCGGCGGTGCGCGGATACTCCTTGTACGCGCCGCGGTAATAGTTGGGGATGAATACCGGCAGCTGGCCGCGCTGCAGGTAGTCGTCCAGGCCTGGCCCCGGGATCATCTTGCGCAGTGCATCGAAGGCGCGGTCCGCCTCGCCGATCGCGTACAGGCTGTAGATGTAGAACACCGAGGCGTGGTTGTACACCGCGCCATTCTCGGCCGAGCCGGGATGCTTTTGCGTGACGCGGCCGACGTCTTCGCGCATGCCGCTGTAGGGCGGGGCGAACATCTGCACCCCGTACGGCGTCCGCAACTGTTCGTCGATCTCGGCCAGCATCCGGGCACGCTGCTCGCTGCTGGCCGCGCCCGACAGGAAAGCCCAGCTTTGCGGGTTCAGGTAGATGCGGCCCTCGGCATCGCTGGCCACGCCGAACTTGACGTCGTCGTCGGTGATGCCGCGCGCGAACCAGGCGCCGTCCCACAGGTGGGTGTTGGCGGCGTCGTTCATCGCGGCGGCGCCGGCGCGGTAGTGCGCCTCGCGCGCGCCGTCGCCGCGCGCGGCGCAGACGTCGGCCCACAGGTTCAGCGCATACGCCGCCGCCACCGTCAGCCAGCCCGAGACGCCGCGGCCCTTGTAGCCCACCATATTCATCGGATCGCACCAGTCGCCCTGCTCGATGTACGACAGGCCGCGCGCATCGCGCCGCTGCAGCAGCCAGTCCATCGCCAGCGAGATGCGCTCGAACGCGCTTTTCACCTGGCCGTCGTGGGTGGCGACCGGCGCGTCGAGGATGGCGTCGTCGCCCGTCTCGTCGAGGTAGGCGCGCAGGCAGACCGGCAGCCAGACGCAGTGGTCGGTGTGCGGGATCTGGTTGATGTATTTCAGTTCCGCGCCTTCGAACAGCAGGATCCCGTCGGGCATCGCGCCATTGGCTTCCTGCTGGCTCAGCGCGTGCAGGAAGGCCGCGCGCGCCGATGCCGGCTTGACGAAGGCCATGCCCATATTGTCCTGCAGGTAGTTGCGGGTCTGCGGGTCGGTGGAGAGGCGGTTGACGTCGCCGTGGTAATACACCTGGCGCGCCAGCCAGGTGTTGACGAAGTTATCCAGTTCGCGGTCCGGCGTCCTGACCTGGATGACGCCTTCGCCTTCACGGATATAGGCCGCGTAGTCGCGCGCGGCGGCGGCGAATCCCTCTTCGCTCAGGTGGCGCCGACGCAGCGCATCGATCTCGGCATCGTCGAAGGCGGGGCCGAACAGGAAGCGGCGCGTGATGGAATTGCCCGGCGCCAGCGCCAGCCGGTACTGGACCACGGCGGCCGGCGTCTCGTAGCGCGCGTCGCCGCAGCCCAGGCGCTCGCCCCCCAGGGCGGACGGGGCATGCAGGCCGCCTTCGCCCTCGAAGGCGACCTGGCCGGTCTCCCAGGCGTCCGGCGCCTGCTCGCACAGCAGCACGGTGCGGTCCTTGAACAGGCGGTTTTTAAAGTAGTCTTCCAGCTTCTGGTAGGGCGTGACGCTCGACGCCACGATGCCACCCAGGTCATGCCGGTACTCGGCCGACTGGTTCATCCACGACATATAGCCGATCGTGAAATAGGGGTAGACGCTGATGCGGCGCGGGCGGTCGGACAGGTTCGTCACTTCCATCGACCACAGCTCGGCGACGTCGTCCACCGGCAGGCCGAGCACGAGCCGGATGCGGATGCCGAGCTTCTCGACGGTCCAGCGCAGGTCGGTGCGGCCGACCGAGAATTCGAACAGGTCGACCCCGCCGCGCACCGGCTCGTAGGGCGCCGAGAACAGCTCGCCCGTGTCTTCGTCCTTCACGTAGAAGAAGCGGCCCGGATGGTGGGCATAGTAATGCTGCTCCGGCTGCATGAAGGACTTCGCCTGCATGTTCGGCGCATGCGAGTACTTGCTCGGTTCCGGCTGCATGAACTGGGCGGTGGCATAGCCGCGGCAGGTCGACTGGATCATCATCCTGCGGTTCCACAGGAAGCCGCCGGCCTGCGGCATCGCGGTGGGGCTGGTCAACACATAGCGGTCGTCTTGCGGGTGCAGCATGGATGGGATCTCCAGTGAATTCATGGCGCCGCCTTGCGCGCCGCCAGGTCGAGCTGGACGCGCGCCAGCAGCTTGCCGTCGAGGTTATAGAAGCACATGACCAGCACCGCCAGCAGGGCGAAGGCGGCCGGCACGAAGGACATCAGCCACACGATGCCGGCCTGCGAGCCGGTGGTCTGCGCCGCATTCGGCACGTAGCCGAGCGAGGTGAAGACGGCGCCGATCACGCTTACGGCGACCGCGGTGCCGAGCTTCTGCGAGAAGGTGGCGGCGGCGAAGGTCATGGCGGTGGCGCGGCGGCCGGTGGTCCATTCGTTGTAGTCGGCGGTGTCGGCATACATCGAGAACGCCAGCGGCGACTTGGGGCCGAGCACGAAGCCGGTGGCGGCCTGCAGCACGAACATCAGGTCGATGCGGTCCGCCGGGACCAGGAAGAAAGCGGACGACAGCACGGCGGTCGCGCTCATCAGGATGATCATCAAGCGCTTCTTGTCGACGAAGCGCGTCATGAGCGGCGTGCAGGCGGCGCCGATGGCGGCGAACACCATATAGGTCGGCACGAAGCTCGCCATCAGCTCGGGGCGCTCGACCACGTACTTGAAATAATAGGCCGAGGTGGTGGTGCGCAGGGTGATGGTCACCATGATCACCAGGGCCAGCACGAACAGCACCACCCAGGGGCGGTTGGAAGCCAGGTCGCGGATGTCCCGGATCACGTCGCTTTTCTGGCCGGGCGGCGGCGCGATGCGCTCGCGCGTGTTCAGGAAGGTAATGAGGAACATGAGCGCGGCCGCGATGCTCCACGCGACCATGGTCAGTTGCCAGCCGCGTTCGTTGTCGCCGTTGCCCAGCCATTGCACCATGGCCGGCGTGGCGGCCGTGACCAGCGAGCCGCCGGCAAAGGCGAAAATGAAGCGCAGGCCGTTGATGGTCGAGCGCTCCTGCGGGTCGGCCGACATCACGCCGGACAGCGCGTTGTACGGAATGTTGACGCAGGTGTAGAACACCATCATCGCCAGGTAGCTGGCGTAGGCCCACATGAGTTTGCCGTCGGCCCCGAGGTCGGGCGTGGTGTAGGTGAGTATCGCGGCGGCGCCGAGCGGGATAGACATCCAGACCAGATAAGGACGGAACTTGCCGAAGCGCGTGCTGGTGCGGTCGGCGGCGGCGCCGATCAGCGGGTCGGTGAAGGCGTTGATCAGTTTGATGGAGGCGAGCAGGGTGGCCGCCTGCGCCGCCGAGATGCCGAAGGTATCGGTGTAGAAGATCAGCAGGAAGGTTGCGATATTGGCCCAATAAAAATTGAAGCCCATATCGGCCACGCCATAACTGAGCTTTTCGCGCCAGCCGAGGGGGGCGTTCGCTGCTGCAGGTGTCTCGGGCCCGCGCTTGAACATGCTTGTCTCCAGATGTTGTAATGTCGTTATGTGAGCGCTAACATATCCATCAAGTATGCCGCCGAGTGCGCGACGTGTCAAATACAGAATCAATACGCGATCAGCAAGGGAGATAGTGAATCGATATAAAAAAAACCGCCGTCCCCGAAGTCGGGGCGGCGGCTGTCTGTCGGGCGATGGGGGAGGTTAGAACTCTTCCCACTCCGACTCATTGACCTTGGCTGGGGCGGCTTGCCTGCCGGATGCCGGCTTGGCGGCTGGTTTTGCGGTCGGCGTTGCGGTCGGCCTTGCGGTCGGCGCAGGCTTGGTAGCCGCAGCATGTGGCACCGGCTTCGCCAGTGCCGGCCGTGCCGGCGGACGCTTGACCGGCGTTACTGGCGCGCTTGGGGTCACATGCCGCGCATCGAGCTTGAACACGTCCACCACCTGCGCCAGGCGCTGCGCCTGGTCCTGCAGCGCCGCGGTGGCGGCGGTCGCTTCCTCGACCAGCGCCGCATTCTGCTGGGTCGCGTTATCCATCTGCCCCATGGCCTGGTTGACCTGGTCGATACCGGTGATCTGCTCCTGGCTGGCCGACGAGATTTCGCCCATGATGTCGGTCACGCGCTGGATCGAGTCGACCACTTCGCGCATCGTCGCGCCGGTGTGGTCGACCAGCTTGGTGCCGGTGTCGACCTTCTCGACCGAGTCGCCGATCAACTGCTTGATTTCCTTGGCGGCGGCGGCCGAGCGTTGCGCCAGCGTGCGCACTTCGGAGGCGACGACCGCGAAGCCGCGGCCCTGTTCACCGGCGCGCGCCGCTTCCACGGCCGCATTCAGCGCCAGGATATTGGTCTGGAAAGCGATGCCGTCGATGACCGAGATGATGTCCACGATCTTGCGCGATGATTCGTTGATCGAGCCCATGGTGGCGACCACCTGGTCGACCGCCTGGCCGGCTTGCGAGGCGACGCTCGAGGCGGCGATCGCGAGCTGGTTGGCCTGGCGCGCGTTGTCCGCGTTCTGGCGCACGGTGCCGGTCAGCTCTTCCATCGAGGCGGCCGTTTCTTCCAGCGCCGCGGCTTGCTGCTCGGTGCGGCTGGACAGGTCGAAGCTGCCGGCCGCGATCTCGCTCGAGGCGCCGCTGATGGTCTGGGTGCCGCTGCGTACTTCATCGACGATCTTCGACAGCGAGGTATTCATATGGCCCAGCGCGCGCAGCAGGGCGCCCGTTTCATCCGTCGCCTTGCTGTCGATGGCGACCGTCAGGTCGCCGGCTGCTACCTGCTCGGCGGCGTGCACGGCCTGGCGCAGCGGACGGGTGATCGAGCGGGTCAGCAGCCAGGCGAACACGCCGCCCAGCAGCAGGGCGCCGGCGGCCAGCGAACCGATCACGATATTGCCGCGTTTGGCGGTGCTGGCGATCAGGTCGGCGCTGGCGCTAATGCGCTTGTGCTGCAGCTCGACCAGTTCCTTCACGCGTTCCTGGTAGGCCTTGGCGGCCGGGTTGAATTGCTGGGTCAGGATCTGTTCGGCCAGTTCGACGTCGCCGTCGGCCTTGGCCTTGACGGCGCCGTCGCGCGCCTTGCTGTAGGCGGTGCGGTGTTCCATCACCGACTTGAACAGCGCGGTCTCGTCGTCGCCGCTGATCAGGGGCTCGATTCTCTTGACCAGGTCGGCCGACAGCTTGCCGGTGGCGGCCGAGTCTTCCTTGAAGAACCCGGTCAGCGACGGGTCGCTGCTCTTGACGATGGCGGCGGTGCGGCGCACGGCGGCGAAGATCTGGGTATACCACTCGGCGATCATGCGCTCCTTCGCCAGCGGTTCTGCCAGAATCGACGATGTCTCCTGCGCGACCTGGTTCAGGCGCCAGACGCCAACGGTGGCGATGATCACGGTCATCAGCAGCGTCAGTGCGAAGCCGGCGGCCAGGCGCGTACCGATATTGAGTTTGATGAAATTGCCCATGGTTTGTGTAGTTGAGATAGGGTTTTGCGCCGGATCTGGCGGCATCCTTGCGGCGCTTGTGTTTATGACACCGGACCTGTCTTGACAAGTGTTGTCGGTAAAATATTGTCTCGTCCGACAGGTTACAATTATTGCCCAACCGAAACGAAAATGCACTCAGAATAGTGGTTTTGTGCACGAGCAGCGACAAGGCCTTGCGGCGCATTGGCAGTCTGATATGAAGAAGTATTTGCAGCTTTAAGGTATAATTTCTATTTCCCGCGTGTGCCGTCCGGCACCATCAGCACAATGACCAAATTCGTATTCGTCACTGGCGGCGTCGTGTCTTCCCTGGGCAAGGGGATCGCGGCCGCCTCCCTTGCGGCCATCCTCGAGAGCCGCGGCCTCAAAGTCACCCTGCTCAAGCTCGACCCGTACATCAACGTCGACCCCGGCACCATGAGCCCGACCCAGCACGGCGAAGTGTTCGTCACCGACGACGGCGCCGAGACCGACCTGGACCTTGGCCACTACGAGCGCTTCATCAGCACCCGCATGAAGAAGGTGAACAATTTCACCACCGGCCAGATCTATGAATCGGTGATCCGCAAGGAGCGCCGCGGCGAATACCTCGGCAAGACCGTGCAGGTCATCCCGCACATCACCAACGAGATCCAGGACTACATCCGCCGCGGCGCCGAAGGCGTCGACGTCGCGCTCGTGGAAATCGGCGGCACCGTCGGCGACATCGAGTCGCTGCCGTTCCTGGAAGCCGCGCGCCAGCTGTCGCTGCGCTCGGGCCGCAAGGGCGCCGCCTTCGTGCACCTGACCCTGGTGCCGTACATCGCGTCGGCCGGCGAACTCAAGACCAAGCCGACCCAGCACAGCGTGCAGAAGCTGCGCGAGATCGGCATCTCGCCGAACGCGCTGCTGTGCCGCGCCGACCGCCGCATTCCGGATGACGAACGCGCCAAGATCTCGCTGTTCGCCAACGTCGAAGAGCAGGCCGTGATCTCGGTGTGGGACGTGGACACCATCTACAAGGTCCCGCAGGTGCTGTGCGACCAGGGCCTGGACGACATCATCCTCGAAGCCCTGGGCCTCGAGGCGCCGAAGGCCGACCTGTCGATGTGGACCAATCTGATCCACACGCTCGAGAATCCGAAGCACGAAATCACCATCGGCATGGTCGGCAAGTACGTCGACCTGATCGAATCCTACAAGTCGCTGACCGAGGCGCTGCGCCACGCCGGCATCCATACCGAGAGCCGGGTCAATATCGAGTACCTGGATTCGGAAGAGATCGAGTCGAAAGGCTGCGCGCACCTGGCCAAGTACGACGCCATCCTGGTGCCGGGCGGCTTCGGCAAGCGCGGCGTGGAAGGCAAGATCATGGCCGCGCGCTACGCCCGCGAAAACAAGATCCCTTACCTGGGCATCTGCCTGGGCATGCAGGTCGCGCTGATCGAGTACGCCCGCAACATGGCCGGCCTGCCGAACGCGAACTCGACCGAGTTCGATCCTGAAACCGACCAGCCGGTCGTGGCCCTGATCACCGAATGGCAGAACCACGACGGCAAGGTCGAGAAGCGCGACGTGAGCTCGGACCTGGGCGGCACCATGCGCCTGGGCGCCCAGACCTGCGCGGTCAATCCGGGCACCCTGGCGGCCGAGATCTACGGCAACGTCGTGACCGAGCGCCATCGTCACCGCTACGAAGGCAACAACTACTACCTGCCGAAGGTCGAAGCGGCCGGCCTGACCGTGTCGGCGCGCACCCCGAACGAAGACCTGTGCGAGATCATGGAACTGCCGCGTACGGGTGAAAACTCGCACCCGTGGTACATGGGCGTGCAGTTCCACCCCGAGTTCAAGTCGACCCCGCGCAATGGCCATCCGCTGTTCACGTCGTTCATCCGGGCGGCGCTGGCGCACCAGGCTTCCAACACCAATACCGCGGCCAATGCACCTGCCGTGCAAGGAGATGCAGCATGAAACTCGCTGGATTCGACGTCGGCCTCGAGCACCCGATCTTCCTGATCGCCGGCACCTGCGTGATCGAATCGCGCCAGATGGCGATGGACACCGCCGGCACGCTGAAAGAGATCACCTCGGCGCTGGGCATCCCGTTCATCTATAAATCGTCGTTCGACAAGGCCAACCGCTCGTCGGGCAAGTCGTTCCGCGGCCCTGGCCGCGAGAAAGGCCTCGAGATCCTGGCCGACGTGCGCCGCGAGATCGGCGTGCCGGTGCTCACCGACGTGCACGACGAAGAGATGATCCCCGAAGTGGCGAGCGTCGTCGACGTGTTGCAGACCCCGGCCTTCCTGTGCCGCCAGACCGACTTCATCAACGCCTGCGCGCGTTCGGGCAAGCCGGTCAACATCAAGAAGGGCCAGTTCCTGGCCCCTGGCGACATGAAGAACGTGATCGACAAGGCACGCGCCGCCGCGCGCGAGGCGGGCCTCGAAGAAGACAACTTCATGGCCTGCGAACGCGGCGCCTCGTTCGGCTACAACAACCTGGTGTCGGACATGCGGGCCCTGGCCATCATGCGCGAATCGAACTGCCCGGTGGTGTTCGACGCAACCCACTCGGTGCAGCTGCCCGGCGGCCAGGGCACGTCTTCCGGCGGCCAGCGCGAGCACGTCCCGGTCCTGTCGCGCGCCGCCGTGGCGGCGGGCATCGCCGGCCTGTTCATGGAAACCCACCCTGACCCGGCCAATGCGCTGTCGGACGGCCCAAATGCCGTGCCGCTCGGCCGCATGAAGGAACTCTTGACCACCCTCGTCGAGATCGACCGCATCGTCAAGAAGACCGGCTTCCTGGAAGCCAGCTTCAAGTAACAGCATCCTCTGGGGGCGCCCTGCGGCTGGGCGCTCCATCACGAATTTCTACCCTTCTGGAGACTGAGAAACATGAGTGCTATCGTTGATATTATCGGCCGCGAAGTCATTGATTCGCGCGGTAACCCGACCGTCGAATGCGACGTGCTGCTGGAATCGGGCGTGATGGGCCGCGCCGCGGTGCCGTCGGGCGCCTCGACCGGTTCGCGCGAAGCGATCGAACTGCGCGACGGCGATCCGAAGCGCTACTTCGGCAAGGGCGTGCTGCAGGCCTGCGAGAATATCAACACCGAGATCTCCGAAGCGATCATGGGCCTGGACGCCAATGAGCAAGCCTTCCTGGACCGCACCCTGATCGATCTCGACGGCACCGAGAACAAGAGCCGCCTGGGCGCCAACGCCATGCTGGCGGTGTCGATGGCGGTGGCAAAAGCCGCGGCCGAAGAAGCCGGCCTGCCGCTGTACCGCTATTTCGGCGGTTCGGGCGCGATGCAGATGCCGGTGCCGATGATGAACGTCATCAACGGCGGCGCGCACGCCGACAACAACCTGGACATCCAGGAATTCATGATCATCCCGGTCGGCGCGCCTTCGTTCAAGGAAGCCATCCGCTACGGCGCCGAGGTGTTCCACACCCTGAAGAAAATCCTGCACTCGAAGGGCCTGAACACCGCCGTCGGCGACGAAGGCGGTTTCGCCCCGTCGGTCGCGAACCATGAGGAAGCCATCAAGCTGATCATGCAGGCGATCGAGCAGGCCGGCTACGTGGCCGGCCAGGACATCGCCCTGGGCCTGGACTGCGCGGCCAGCGAATTCTTCAAGGACGGCAAGTACGTGCTGGAAGGCGAAGGCGGCCTTTCCCTGAGCGCGGCCGACTTCACCAATATGCTGGCTACCTGGTGCGACAAGTATCCGATCATCTCGATCGAGGACGCGATGGCCGAAGGCGACTGGGACGGCTGGGCGACCCTGACCGCCGCGCTGGGCAAGAAGGTGCAGCTGGTGGGCGACGACCTGTTCGTCACCAACACCAAGATCCTGAAGGAAGGCATCCAGAAGGGCGTCGCCAACTCGATCCTCATCAAGATCAATCAGATCGGCACCCTGACCGAGACCTTCGCCGCCATCGAGATGGCCAAGCGCGCCGGCTACACCGCCGTGATCTCGCACCGCTCGGGCGAGACCGAAGACTCGACCATCGCCGACATCGCAGTGGGCACCAACGCGCTGCAGATCAAGACCGGCTCGCTGTCGCGTTCGGACCGCATGGCCAAGTACAACCAGCTGCTGCGCATCGAGGAAGACCTGGGCGACATCGCCAGCTATCCTGGCCGCGACGCGTTCTACAACCTGAAGTAAGCCATCAGGCCGATGGACCGGCGATGGTGGGCGTAGCCACCCATCCCCGGTCCATCGGCCGTTTTCCTTCCTTTTTTTGCCGCCATGCGCCTGATCACGATCGCCCTTGCCGCCTTGCTCGTGCTGATCCAGTACCCACTCTGGCTCGGCAAGGGAGGCTGGCTGTCCGTGGCCGACATGCAGGGCCAGGTCGAGGCCACCCGGCTCAAGACCGAGCAGCTCACGGCGAGGAATGCCAAGCTGGCATCCGAGGTCGTCGACCTGCGCGAAGGCCTGGGGGCGGTCGAGGAGCGCGCGCGCTACGACCTGGGCATGATCAAGCAGAACGAGATCTTCGTCCAGGTGCTGCGCAAGAACGAGCAGCCGGTCGAATCGATGACCGTGCCGCCGCCTCCGCCACCGCCGAAGAACGGCGCCAGGCCTGGTGCGACGCCCACGAACTAAGCGACTGTATGAGCGAACATCATTTACCGATCGATCCCGCCAGCCTCGATACGCTCGATGCGATCGCGGACTGCCTGGCCGATGCCTTCGAAGATGGCGACGGCGCCGTCGTCGGCGCGGCCCTGGCGGCGGTGGCGCGGGCGCCGGGGTTGGGCGCGCTGGCAGCCAGCGTCGGCGTGCCGCGCGAACAGCTTGCGGCTGCCCTGGCGTCGGGCGAGTTCGACCTCGATCTCACTCTCGAGATCATGAAGGTCGTCGATTTGCATATGAGTGGCGGGCGTAGCGGCGATTGAGCCCGACGCACGTCCATACAAACGTTGGTTGAACGCGTGGACGGCTTCGCCGTCCACGCATCCATGCGGCCCAGGCGGACCGCGCTACATCATCAGTTCTTCGAATCCGACGACGCCTCGCCCTGGGTATGGCCCGCGCCCTGTTCCAGGAACGCGCGCAGCATCCACGCATTCTTTTCATGGATTTCCATGCGGGTCGCCAGCATGCCGGCGGTCGGCTGGTCGTCGGCGGCGTCGGCGATGCGGAAGGCCGCACGCGCGGTGCGCGCCACCGCTTCCTGGCCGGCGACCAGCTGGCGGATCATCTCCTGCGCACCCGGCACGTTCGCTTCTTCCTTGATGGTCGACAGCTCGGCGTAGCGCTTGTAGGTGCCCGGTGCGAAGTGGCCCAGGGCGCGGATGCGCTCGGCGATGTCGTCCAGCGCGTTCCACAGCTCGGTGTACTGCTCCTGGAACATCACGTGCAGGGTCTGGAACATCGGACCGGTCACGTTCCAGTGGAAATTGTGGGTTTTCAAGTACAGCATATAGCTGTCGGCCAGGACGTTCGACAGCGAGTCGACGATTTTTGCGCGGTCTTCGGTGCTGATGCCAATATCGATGTTCATGTGTTTCCTCCGTGAGTCAATGATGGTTACATGGAGCCGCTGTTCGAAAATGCAACAGTGTCATAACAGCATCAGCTTATCATTTCGGACGAAACCCTGTAGCCCGCCGGCCCGATTGGAAGAGGGACATGGGCCCCGCCGCCGTCGAAAACGGAACGGGGCGCCGCAGCGCCCCGCCAGACCCGGTGCACCGCGCAGCCGGCGCGATCGACCGGCCTAGTGCGTGCTGCCGCTCGGCGGCATCATGGCCTGCACCGGGCTGTCGCTGGCGAACAGCTGCGCGCAGTCGACCTTGTCGAAGGCATAGTGTTTGCCGCAGAAATCGCAGTTGATGCCCAGTTCGCCCAGCTCGGCCAATGCCGATTCGACTTCTTCCTGGCCCAGCATCTTGAGCATATTGCCGACCTTCTCGCGGTTGCAGCTGCAATGGAACTGCGGGTGCACCGGATCGAACACGCGGATGGTCTCTTCCCAGAACAGGCGGTGCAGCAGGGTCGAGATATCGGTCGACAGCAGCTCTTCGCGCTTGACGGTCTGGCCCAGCATGGCGGCGCGGTTCCAGGTTTCCAGGTCTTCGGCCTCGGTGGCCTGCCTGGTCTGGTCTTCCTTGCCGCTGTGGCGCGGCAGCTTTTGCAGCAGCAGGCCGCGCGCCACCTGGTCGTCGGCCGCCAGCCACAGGCGGGTGTCCATCTGCTCCGAGCGCAGCATATAGTTCTCGATCACGGTCGCCATGTCGCCGCCGTCGAGCGGCACCACGCCCTGGTAGGGCTGCTGGCCCGGCATCTTGTCGGCCGGGTCGAGCGTGATCACGAAACGGCCCTTGCCGTTCGCATTGAACATGTCGTGCAGGGTGATGTCGTCCGCGATCTCGACGTCGGGCGCCAGCTTGGCCGTGGCGCGCATGCGCAGGTCGGCGTCGCACTCGACCACCAGCAGGCGCACCGGGCCGTCGCCGTGGATCTGCATCACGATCGCGCCGTTGAACTTGAGGTTGGCCGACAGCAGGGCGCCGGCCGCCACCATCTCGCCCAGTACCGAACGCACGGCTTTCGGATAGGCGTGACGGGCCTGGATCTCGCGCCAGGTGTCCGAGATCTCGACCAGCTCGCCGCGCACGGCCGCATTGTCGAAGATGAATTTTTGCAGGGTGTCCCTGTTGGTGCTGCCAGTATCCGTAGTCGTCATTCTTTATCCGATTTTCTTGAGCTGCGTCTTGAACAGCTGGCCGCGCGCCACGTAGCCCGCAGCCGTGCCTTCCAGGCGCAGCAGGTCTTCTTGTGTCAGTGTCCGCACCACCTTCGCGGGCGAACCCAGGATCAGCGAGTGGTCGGGAAATTCCTTGCCTTCCGTGACCAGGGCGCCGGCGCCGACCAGGCAGCCCTTGCCGATCCGCGCGCCGTTGAGCACCACGGCCTGGATGCCGATCAGCGACCCGTCGCCCACCGTGCAGCCGTGCAGCATGGCCTGGTGGCCGATCGTCACGTTCTTGCCGATCTCGAGCGGGTAGCCCGGATCGGTGTGCATCACGGCGCCTTCCTGAACATTGCTGTTCTCGCCGATCGTGATGGGCTCGTTGTCGCCGCGCAGCGTGGCGCCGAACCACACCGAGGCGTTCGCCTCGAGCGTAACCCGGCCCACCAGGGTGGCGGTGTCGGCGACATACGCCGACGGATCGATCTCGGGCGCATGCCCGCCCAGCTGGTAAATCGCCATGGATGTGCTCGCGGAGGATGGAAATGGCGCTATTTTACCGTTCCCGACGCCCCGCCATGCAGCCATGCCACGCCTTGAAGACGGGCAGATGGGGCCGCAGCGCGCGAATTCAACCGCCGAACCGTATAATCCTGCGAACGTACGTACTAAAACCTTGGGAGACGCATGAAAGCCTCACGTTCCGAATTGCTCGCCGTGCGCGGCCTGCGCATGCATGTGCGCCACTGGGGCTCGCCCGGCGCGCCCAAGCTGTTCATGCTGCACGGCTGGATGGACGTGTCGGCCTCGTTCCAGTTCATGGTCGATTGCCTGCGCGGCGACTGGCATGTGATCGCGCCCGACTGGCGCGGCTTCGGCCAGAGCGAGCGCTCGGGTGCCGACACCTACTGGTTTCCCGACTACGTGGCCGATCTCGAGGCGCTGCTCGACCATTATGCGCCTGGCCAGGCGGTCGACCTGCTCGGCCACAGCATGGGCGGCAATATCGCCGGCATCTATGCCGGCGTGCGGCCGCAGCGCATCGCGAAACTCGTCAACCTGGAAGGCTTCGGCTTGCCGACCACCCATGCGGCGCAGTATCCGGGCCGCGTGGCCAAGTGGCTGGACGAGTTGCGCGACCCGCCCGGGATGCGCGGCTACGCCAGCCTGGACGAGGTCGCGGCGCGCCTGCGCAAGACCAATCCGCGGCTTGCACCCGAGCGCGCTGCCTTCCTGGCCGCCCACTGGGCCGAGCAGGACCGCGACGGCCTGTGGAAGATCCTGGGCGACCCGGCCCATAAGATGAGTTCGCCGCTGTTGTACCACGTCGACGAGATCATGGCCTGCTGGAGCGCGATCACGGCGCCTGTGCTGTGGGTCGAGGCCGAAGACACCGATATGTGGCGCTGGATGGGCGCGCGCGACCAGGCGCGCGCCGAAATCGACCGCCGGATGACGTACCTGAAACAGGTGACGCCGCGCATGGTGCCGCAAGCGGGGCATATGCTGCACCATGACCAGCCGGAACTGCTGGCGGCCATGGTCGAGGAGTTCCTCGCGATGTCGCCACGACAGGAATGATGGGGCATGGACGGTACGGTTGTCCGGGTCACATTGTCGCTGATCGGGCCGAGCATCATGCTGGTGTTCGGCCTGGCGTTCGCGGGCGCCTGGGCCGTGGACCGGCGGCGCCCCTATCTGCTCCTGCTGGCGCTGACCTGCCTGCTGTTCACGCTCGGTGCGGCGTCGCAGATCCTGTATTGGCCGAGGGATACCGGCGCGAACGCCATGGTCTCGGGAACGCTGTATACGGCGGCCGTCCTGCTGGCGGCCCAGGCCATCCTGCAGCGCTCCGGGCGGGCTTGTCCCTGGCCCTGGTACCCGCTGCTGCTCGCCGGATTCATGGCCCTGATGGCCTATTTCTTCTATGTGGACCGCAATCTGCTGGCGCGCGTCTACATCCAGAATTTCGGTTACGGATTCATCCTGCTCGCCGCGGCGCTGCGCCTCGGGACCGTGCCGTCCGACAGGCATGTCGACCGCATCCTGTTCTGGGTATTGCTGGCCTTTGCGCTGCACTTCTTCCCGCGGACGCTGATGACGATGGGTTTTGCGGCCCCGGTCGGGGAGCGCCCCTTCGCCGACTCGGTGTTCTGGCAAACGCTGCAGCTTTCGCTTGCCGTGCTGGGCGCCAGCCTGGCGCTGGCGATCTTCGCGGCCGCGTTCTCGGACCTGCTCGACGATGTGCGACGCGAGCGCAATACCGATCCGCTGACCGGGACCCTGAACCGCCGCGGCTTCGACGAGGCCGTGGCCGCCCGGCTGAAGAAGCCGGGCGGGCCGGCGTCCCTGGTGCTGTGCGACGTCGACCATTTCAAGCGGATCAACGACCTTCATGGCCATGACGCCGGTGACGCCGTCCTGATGATGCTGGGACGGCTCCTGCTCGACAGCGCCGGGCAGGATGACGCCGTGGGCCGTTTCGGCGGCGAGGAATTCGTCGTCTTCCTGGCGGCGACCGGCCTGCACGAGGCGACTTTGCGCGCCGAGCGCCTGAGGACCGCCGTGGCAGCCCAGCGCTTCGCGCACCTGCAGGACGGCGAGATGGTGACCGCCAGCTTCGGCGTGGCCGAATTCAGGCCGGGCGAACCCTGGGAGGGCCTGTTCAAGCGCGCCGATACCTGCCTGTACGCCGCAAAGAACGGAGGGCGGAACCGTACCGTGGCCGCTGTCGATCCGGAAGCGGCGACGCCCGCCCGGCCTACCGCATTGTCGTTGTAATCACACCTCATCCGTCAATAGATAAATTGCCGGTGGGCAACTGCTGTGCTACAGTCGGTCCCCGAGCGTGCGCCAGTCCGGCCGCACCACAGACCGACAGGATTCACGATGGCTTACCGAGGCGCCAGCGCGCTCGCCGCCGGCCTGCTGCTCGCAGGCTGCGCCATTCCCTATAGCCCGGTTCCCGTGGCAAGCAACTTCCCCAGCACGCAGCAGGCCAAGGTGCAGGCGGCGGCCCACTGGGGCGTGATCGCCCGCCATATGGCGACCGAGCTGGGGCCGACCCTGAAGACGGCGCCGAGCCGCTCGCTGTACGTCGACCCGCTGCAATCGTCGACCTTCAGCAAGGGCGTCAAGTCGCACCTGATCACGGCCCTGGTCAACGATGGCTTCGTGGTCGTCAAGAATCCGGCGCCGGGGGCGCTCAAGATCGAGCTCGACACGCAGGTGGTCGCGTTCTCGGCCGACCGTCCGCAATACCGCTACACCGGCCTGCCGACCGCGCTGGCCAGCGGCGCCTGGGTCCTGACCAGCATCCAGCACAGCCCCGAATGGCTGCTCACGGCCGGCCTGTACGGCTACGACGCCCATCGCTGGTTCACCGCCCAGTTCGCGCCGGGCGATACGCCGAAGACCGAGATGATCGTCACGGTGTCGGTGGCCGACGAACAGCGCTACTACGCGCGCAACACCTCGGTGTACTACACCGATGACGACGACGTTGCGCTGTACGACGCCGCGCTGGCCGCGAAGCTCGCGCCGCCGCCGGTGCAGGCCGCCAAGACCTTCGCGGTCAAGGATCATTGAGGCGAGCATGCGACCAATGAACCTTTCCGCCTGCGTGCTGGGCCTGGCCATCGTGCTGGGCGGCTGCGCCATCGAGCCGACCAACTACACCTCGGTGGCGGCGAACGATTTCGTCGCCGCCAACTACCGCGCCGCCGACGCGCTGCATACCCAGTTGCGGGGCAAGCTGAGCGGCAACCAGCCGCTGATCATGGCCACGCTGGTCAATATCGACGCGCTCGAGCACAGCTCGATGCTGGGCCGCGTGGTGTCCGAACAGATCGCCACCCGCCTGGCCCAGGGCGGCTTGCCGGTGCTCGAGATGAAGCTGCGCAACAGCGTCTACCTGAAGCGCAACCAGGGCGAGCTGATGCTCACCCGCGAGCTGGGCGAAGTGGCCGGCACGCACAATGCGCAGGCCGTCGTCGTCGGTTCCTACGCCGAGACGCGCGATACGATCTTCATCAACGTCAAGGTCATCCAGCCGACGACCAACCTGGTGCTGGCGGGGCATGACTACGTGCTGGCGAAGCAGGGGACGATCCGCTCGATGCTGGCGCCGGATTAGATAACGCAACGCGGCGCACGATCTCCGGCAACTGGTTGCGCAGCCAGCGCAGCTCGGCGTCTTGCAGCGGCTCGGGCGCCTGCGCCAGCATGGCGAGCCGTTCCCACGCGTCCGGAGCGACGCCAGGGACGCCGCCGTCTCCGATCGCAAGCAGGAAACGTTGCGCCAGCGGGCCGACCGGCCCGCCCCGGGCGCGATGCCGCAGCAGCTCGCCCATCAGGTAGAGGGCAAGGGCAGGCGGATCCGCGTCAGGCGCCGGCGCCGGCCGCATGCAGTTCGCGCACCAGGGTCTCCACCAGTTCTGCCGCGGGCAAGGCCCGCGCGAGCGGCGCCCCCTGGCCGGCCCAGTGCGCGGCGTGGTCATGGTTGCCGGCTTTCGCCGCCGCCGCGTGCAGCTGCTTGGCCGCATCATAGGCGACCGGATACGCCGCCGGCACGCCGGATGCGCCATGCGCGATGATCCGGTTGACGATGCCGCGCGCCGGCCGTCCCGAGATCGCGGCGCTCAAGGTGGTGACGGCCGCGCGCTCGCTTTGCAGGTTGGCGCGGTAGGCGTCGTTCGCCGCCGATTCCGGGCTCAGGATGAAGGCGGTGCCGAGCTGCGCGCCGGCGGCGCCCAGGTCGAGCGCGGCCCTGATGCCGGCGCCGTCCATGATGCCGCCGGCCGCGATTACCGGCAGGTTCGTCTGCCTGACGAGCAGGCGCACCAGCACCGCCATGCCCAGTCCTTCGTCGCTCGCCGCCGGATCGAACATGCCGCGGTGGCCGCCGGCCTCGATGCCCTGGGCCACGATCGCATCGATCCCTGCTTTCTCTATTTGCAGGGCTTCCTGCGGGCTGGTGGCGGTGGCCATGGTGCGGATGCCGGCCGCGCGCAGGGCCGCCAGCCGTGCGCCCGACGGCAGGCCGAAGTGGAAGCTGACGACGTCCGGGCGCAGCGCCAGCAGCATCCGGAAGCTCTCCTCGTCATCGTTGAAGCTGCGGTAGATTTCCTGGAGCGACGACGGCAGCGGCGCGCCGGCTTCCTCGAACAGCGGCGCCAGGTGGGCCAGCCAGGCGGCTTCGATCCCGGCATCGCGCCGGGCTGGCGCATGGCAGAACACGTTCACGTTGATCGGCCTATCGGTCAACGCCCGCGTTTCCTCGATCGTCGCGCGCGCCTGCGACGCCGTGCTCGCGCCGATGCCCAGGGAGCCAAGCGCGCCCGCATTCGACACCGCCGCCGCAAGCCGGGGCGTCGACGTGCCCGCCATCGGCGCCTGGATGATCGGATGCGTGATCGACAACCGGGAGAAGAATGGATGAACGGCTTGCATGGTCGGCTCCTGTCGTGCTCGGTATATATTCTTAAATAGAGAATGAACTGATGGTATCATTCTGTTTTGAGAAAAGATATATGGAAACTGAATCTTTGCGAATTTTTTGCGCGGTGGCCGCGGAGCTCAGTGTGACGCAGGCCGCCGCGCGCCTCGGGCGGGCGCCGTCGAACGTGACCACCCGCATCCAGCAACTGGAAACGGACCTCGGGGTCGCGCTGCTGGTACGCACGGGCAAGCGCATCGCGTTGTCGACGGCGGGCGAACAGTTTCTGGCCTATGCCGCGAGGCTGCTGGCGCTGGAGGACGAGGCGCGCCAGGTCGTCTCGAACGGCGGCTCCGGTGGCGTGCTGCGCATCGGCAGCATGGAAAGCACGGCGGCCAGCCGCTTGCCGGCGGTGCTGGCCGCCTACCACCTCGGCCATCCGGCCATGCGCCTGTCGCTGGTCACCGGTCCGTCGCGCCAGATCGTCGAGCGCGTCAGGACCGGCGCGCTGGACTGCGCCTTCGCGGCCTTGCCGGATGGCGACGCGAGCCTGGGCGAGATGGGCTTGCAGTCGATGCTGGCCTGGACCGAAGACATGCTGTTGCTGCTGCCGCCCGGCGCAGCGGACGTCGACGACGCCCGCCAGGTGACGGTGCGCTCGCTGGCCGCCTTCCCGCAGGGCTGTACCTACCGCAGCCTGGCGGAGGAGCGGCTGGGCGTGGCCCACGCCCCGGCCTGGCGGGTGCAAGAGATGAATTCCTACCATGCGATGATCGCCTGCGTGGCCGCCGGCGCCTGCGTGACGGTGCTGCCCGCGAGCGTGCTGGCCTTGGGCAACGCGCCAACTACGCTCAAGACCTTGCCGCTGGGGCGCCTCGACACTTGCCTGGTCTGGCGCGACGGCTTCGCGACGCCGGCGTTCCGTGCTTTCGCCGCCAGCTTGCCCGCCGCATGACACCACGGTGGAGTGGCAGGTAAATGCGCGTACAATGGGCCGTTCCAGATACCCGATTCGATCCATGCTGAAAGTCGACCTGCACTGCCATTCCACCGTCTCCGACGGCGTACTCGCTCCTTCCGACGTGGCTGCCTACGCGCGCAAGGGCGGGGTCGACGTGTGGGCGCTTACCGACCACGACGAGGTCGGCGGGATCAAGGCCGCGCGCAAGGCGGCGGGCGAACTGGGCATGCGCTTCGTGGCCGGGGTCGAGATCTCGGTCACCTGGGCCAACGAGACGGTGCACATCGTCGGCCTGCAGGTCGACGAAGACCATCCTGGCCTGGTCGCCGGCCTGGCCGCGACCCGCAACGGCCGCGAGCAGCGCGCGCGCGAAATAGCGGCCCAGCTGGAGCAGGCCGGCATTGCGGGCGCCTACGAAGGCGCGCTGCGCTACGTCGCCAATCCCGACCTCATGTCGCGCACCCATTTTGCGCGCTACCTGTGCGAGGTCGGGGTGTGCGAGACCACCTCCGAGGTGTTCCGCCGCTTCCTGACCGAAGGCCGGCCGGGCTATGTGCCGCATCGCTGGGCCACCCTGTCCGAGGCGATGGGCTGGATTCGCGGCGCGGGCGGCATTCCCGTGATCGCGCATCCCGGGCGCTACCGCTTCAGCGACACGGCGCAAGGCATCCTGTTCGACGAATTCCGCCAGCTGGGCGGCAAGACCATCGAGGTCGTCACCGGCAGCCACACGCCGGACCAGTACCAGGCCTATGCCGAGATCGCGCGCCGCTACGGCTTTCTGGCCTCGCGCGGCACCGATTTCCATGCGCCGGGCGAGGCGCGGGTCGAGTTTGCCGAATTGCCGCCGCTGCCGTCGAGCGTGACCCCTGTGTGGCATGACTGGTTCTGAAGACCGGTAAAAAATTCCCCAAAGTAATATAAAATACCGAAAAGAATTATTGTCGGTATATGGTCGCGCTGACTGCGCGGTTTTTCATGGGGAAGTCATGCAACAACAGCATTTCACGGATGAGTTTGCGCAGGTAATCAACCAGGATTCCACGCTGTCCGAAGACGCCAAGGCGCAGGTATTGCGCAATCTGTCGAAACTCAAGCAAACCAAGGTCAACATCCTGATTACCGGTGCTACCGGATGCGGTAAATCGTCGACGATCAATGCCCTGTTTAATGCAAACAGGGCGAAAGTGGGGCAGGGCGTCGATCCGGAGACGATGAATATCGTTAAATATGAACTCGACAATATTGTACTTTACGATTCGCCGGGCCTGGGCGATGGCAAGGAAGCCGATATCCGGCATTCGAAACAGATCATCGACAAGCTTTACCAAAAGGATGCCCAGGGCGAACTGCTGATCGACCTGGCGCTCGTCATCCTCGATGGCAGCAGCCGCGATCTCGGCACGTCATTCGAATTGATCAACCGTGTCATTATTCCTAACCTTGGCCAGGACAAGAAAAGGTTGCTGGTTGCAATTAACCAGGCCGATATGGCAATGAAAGGCCGGTATTGGAATTCGGCGGAAAATCGCCCCGAGGCCGAGCTGGTCCGCTTTCTGGACGAAAAAGTGACGTCGACCGCGCGCCGGATCAAAGAAGCGACCGATGTCGACGTTACGCCAATTTATTATGCAGCCGGTTACAAGGAAGACGACCAGGAACAGAATCCGTACAACCTGTCGAAGCTGCTCCTGCTGATTCTGCAGCATACCAAAGCCGAAAAACGGGCAGTCTTTACCCAGGATATCAACCCCGACAAGAAAATGTGGGCCGATGACGACAGGCTGGATAATTACCGGGAGAAGATTCAACAGACGCTCTGGGAGTCGGTCAAAACAGTGGTGGGAAGGGCAGTCGAGAAAGTCGCTGAGAAAGCCCTGGATTTTGTCGGTAAAACGGCGCGGGCCGTCTGGAATAAATTCTTCGGATAGGCGCCATGTCAGTTTTCTCCGCGATTTATGCCGCAAAGCTCGCCCTGACGCAGGCCGCGGCAGGAATAGAGCCGGATGTTCATTTTCGCTTCGACCAGTTGGAGGCCAGAGTCCGACAGAATGGCCTGTTGTGCCCACTGGACGTGTTGCTGGTTGGGGCAACAGGTACCGGGAAGAGTTCGACGTTGAACGCCATCTTCGGTTCGACCGTCGCAGTCGTTGGCGACGGCGTGGATCCGCAGACGATGGAAATCTCCGAGTACCCTCTCCACAGATACCTGCGCTTTCACGATTCCGCCGGACTTGGCGACGGCAAAGCGGCCGATCTAAGGCATGCGCAGAACATCACCAGCAAATTGCTCTCGACCTGTTTCGTCGATGGCCAGCGCTATGGCTTCATCGACCTGGCCCTGGTGTTGCTCGATGGCGGATCCCGCGACCTCGGGACTGCTTTCAATTTGCTCGAATCGGTTGTGCTGAAAGCGATCGACCCTGACCGGGTCGTCGTCGCAATCAACTGCGCCGATATGGCGATGAAAGGGCGCCATTGGAACCATGACCTGGCCCAGCCCGATCCCGTACTGAAACAGTTTCTTGACGAGAAGGCAGTGTCGGTCCAGCGCCGCGTGCTGGAATCGACCGGCCTGGCCATCAAGCGGCCTGTCTACTACAGTGCGCTGCACGGATACAACCTGTCTGCGCTGTTCGATCACCTTACCGATCACATGCCGCACAGCCGAAGAAGGCTCTAGTCGTGAACGAACCCGCTGCGGCGGGTTTTTTTACGACCAGGCAGGCACGCTACGAGAAATCGATCTATACTCCACCTGGAGTATATATGGAGTATTTGCGGAGTATTTATTGATGAAGATAGCTTCTCGGCAACAAAAACTGCCCGATAGTGACAAGGTCACGGTCAACGTCGGCCTGGTCGACCTGGCTCAGCTGGACCTGCTGGTCGACGAGGGCTTTTATTCGAACCGCACCGATTTTGTCCGCACCGCGATCCGCAACCAGTTGCAGGTGCATGCCGACGCCATCCGCCAGACGGTCACCCGCAAACGCTACGTCATGGGCATGCACCGCTACGGACAGCACGAACTGGCGCAGGTGGTGGCCGCCGGCCAGCAGCTCGAGATCCACGTGCTGGGCCTGGTCGTGATCGAAGACGACGTCCCGCCCGGCCTGGCCCGCGAAGCGATCGCCTCGCTCCAGGTGCTGGGCGCCTTCATCGCCCCGCCGGCCGTGCGCGAAGCGCTGGCCGACCGCCTGCAATCCCCATGAAAGGAAAATCCATGAAACCTTTTGAACAATTCATCGGCCAGATGATGGAATCGGCGCGCCGCGTGCAGGCGCGCGATCCGAAGGCCGCCACCGACGTCATCCAGCAGGCGCTGACCCGGGCCGGCCTGCTCACGCCACAGCAAGAGACTGCGACGTCGCCGCAAGCCCCCGAGTTCGTCGACCTCAATCCGCCGCCGGCCTGGAGCAAGCCGAAGCCGTGGCCGCGCCGCACGCCGCACGCGGACCGGGGTCTGCCCGGCCGTTTCATCGCCGGCAGCCACGCCGGCGAGGCGGGCAGCCGCCGCTACAAGCTGTACATTCCCGCGCACATGCCGGCCGGGCGCAGGCCATTGATCGTCATGCTGCACGGCTGTACCCAGGATCCCGACGACTTCGCCGTGGGTACCGGCATGAACGCGCTGGCCGAGGAAGCGGGTTGCCTGGTGCTGTACCCCGAGCAGGACGGCCGCGCCAACCGCTCGCACTGCTGGAACTGGTTCGAGCCGGGCCACCAGGCGCGCGACGCGGGCGAGCCCGGCATCCTCGCCGGCATGACGCGGCAGGTGATGAAGGAATACGACACCGAGCCGTCGCAGGTATTCGTGGCCGGCATGTCGGCCGGCGGCGCGATGGCGGCGGTGCTGGGCGCCGCGTATCCGGAACTGTTCGCCGCGATCGGCGTGCATTCCGGCCTGCCGGCGGGCAGCGCGCGCGACATGATCACTGGCTTGCAAGCGATGAAGAAACCGGGCCGCGCGCCCAGCCTGCGCGAGGCGGTGCCGGTCATTGTCTTCCACGGCGATGCCGACCATGTCGTGAGCCCGGCCAATGGCGACGCGGTGCTGAAGCAATTTGTCGGCGCCCATGCCGGCCTGCGCGCCACGCCGCTGCATGCAAGCGAGGCAGAATCGAGCCAGGGCGGACGCCGCAGCACATGCCGCGCCTGGCGCGACGAACAGGGACGGACGATGGCCGAACACTGGGTCGTGCACGGCGCCGGCCACGCCTGGGCCGGCGGCAATGCGGCCGGTTCGCATACCGATGCCCTCGGCCCGTGCGCCTCGCGCGAGATGCTGCGCTTCTTTCTGCAAGGGAACCGCTAAGCCCAGGTCCAGCCCGGCGGCCCCGGCCCGGGCCTTGAATTTTCCGCACATCAGCCCAATCTTGGCATCCTGTCATTAACCTCAGGTCAATTTTCAGGAGATGTCCGGATGAAGCGTGTCGTTCTATTCCTTGCCACCAACCTCGCCGTCGTGCTGGTACTGACGCTGGTGATCAACCTGTTCGGCCTGGGCCGGGGGGTCTCGGCGCAGGGCATCGATGTCGGCGAGCTGGCCATCCTCTCCGTGGTGATCGGCTTTACCGGCGCCTTCATCTCGCTCCTGATGAGCAAGCCGATGGCCAAGTGGTCGACCGGCGCGCGCGTCATCGAGCAGCCGGCCAATGCCACCGAGCAGTGGCTGGTGCACACCGTGCGCCGCCTGTCGGAGCGCGCCGGCATCGGCATGCCCGAAGTCGCCGTGTACGACGGCGAGCCGAACGCCTTCGCCACCGGCGCCTTCAAGAATTCGGCGCTGGTCGCCGTCTCGACCGGCCTGCTGCAAAGCATGAACCAGGACGAGGTCGAAGCCGTCCTCGGCCACGAAGTGGCCCACATCGCCAACGGCGACATGGTCACCCTGACCCTGATCCAGGGCGTGGTGAACACCTTCGTCGTGTTTTTGGCGCGCGTGGTCGGTTTCTTCGTCGACAAGGTATTGTTCCGCAAGGAGGGCGAGGGCCCGGGCATCGGCTATTACATGAGCGTGTTCGTGCTCGAGATCGTGTTCGGCCTGCTGGCCTCGATCATCGTCGCCTGGTTCTCGCGCCAGCGCGAATTCCGCGCCGACGCCGGCGCCGCAAAACTGATGGGCACGCCGGTGCCGATGCAGCATGCGCTGGCCCGCCTGGGCGGCTTCGCACCGGGTGCGCTGCCGCAGTCGATGGCCGCGTCGGGCATTTCCGGCAGTGGCGGCGGCTGGGGCGCGCTGTTCTCGACCCACCCGCCGATGGAGCAGCGCATCGCCGCGCTCCAGCAGCTGCGCTAACAGATCAACAGAAGGATGCACCGATGGGCCAATATTTCCAGATCCACCCCGAAAACCCCCAGGCCCGCCTGATCAAGCAGGCGGCGCACATTGTCAGCAGCGGCGGCATCGTCGCGCTGCCGACCGATTCCGCCTATGCCCTGGTATGCCGCCTGGACGACAAGGCGGCGGTCGACAAGCTGCGCCGCATCCGCGGCGTCGACGACAAGCACCACCTGACCCTGCTGGTGCGCGACCTGTCCGAGGTCGCGCAATACGCGCGCGTCGATAACGCGCAATACCGCCTGCTCAAGGCGACCATGCCGGGTCCGTACACGGTCATCCTCGAAGCGACGCGCGAACTGCCGCGCCGCCTGTCGCACCCCTCGCGCAAGACCATCGGCCTGCGCGTACCCGAAAACAAGATCACCCTGGCCCTGCTGGAAGAGCTGGGCGAACCGCTGATCGGCACCACCCTGCAATTGCCGGGCGACGACCATATGCTGTCCGACCCGGAAGAAGTGCGCGAGCGCCTGGAAAAACAGATCGAATTGATCGTCGACGGCGGCGCCGGCCTGCTGGAGGCGACCACCATCATCGACCTGACCGGCCCCGAACCGGAACTGGTGCGCGAGGGCAGGGGAGATCCGGCGGCCTTCGGCTTGTAATGCCGGAGCGATCAGCGGCTTAAGAATTCCATAGGACAAGTGCATACCGGCCTCTGATAGAATCCCCCCTTATGGATGAAACGATACGCAACATCGCCGTCTACGCGCTGCCCGTCCTTTTTGCGATTACCCTGCACGAAGCCGCCCACGCCTACGCCGCCAAATTCTTCGGTGACAACACCGCCTATTCCCAGGGCCGCATGAGCCTGAACCCGCTGGTGCATGTCGACATCTGGGGCACCATCGTGATTCCGATCATGATGTATCTGTTTACGCCGTTCGTGTTCGGCTATGCCAAGCCGGTGCCGGTCGATTTCGGCCGCCTGCGCAATCCGAAGCGCGACATGGCCTGGGTCGCGCTGGCCGGCCCGATCGCCAACCTGATCATGGCCGCGTTGTGGCTGCTGTTCGCGGCGCTGCTGGTGTTCTTCGGCGTCAGCGAGGCGTTCCCGCGCCGCATGGCCGAGGCCGGCATCCTGACCAACCTGCTGATCATGGCGTTCAACCTGCTGCCGATCCCGCCGCTGGACGGCGGCCGGGTGCTGACCAGCATGCTGCCCAATACCCTGGCCTACAAGTTCGCGCGCATCGAGCCTTACGGCTTCTTCATCGTGCTGGGCCTGGTCTTTTTGCAACTGGTCGGCTATTGGGTGATGCCGGTGATGCAGCTGGGCCGCTGGATCGTGGACCTGATGGTCCTGCCGTTCACCTTCCTCATGTTCTGAGCGCGATGCTGCCCGACCGGAACATGCAGGCGCTGCCGCCGTCGCCCTGGGTCGAGCGCTTCGCGTCCCTGGCGCGGCCGGGGGAGGCGCTCGACCTCGCTTGCGGCAACGGCCGCCACGCGCGCCTGCTGGCCGCGCGCGGCCTGCAGGTGCTGGCGCTGGACGTCAAGCCGGACGCGCTGGCCGCCAGCGCCGGCCCGAACGTGACGACCATGGAATACGACCTCGAGGCCGAGGATTCGCCCTGGCCCTTTGCGGAAGGCCGTTTTGCGGCGATCGTGGTGACCAATTACCTGCACCGTCCCCTGTTCGCCCGCCTGGCGGCGAGCCTGCGGCCGGATGGTATCCTGATCTACGAAACCTTTGCCCAGGGGAACCAGGTGTACGGAAAGCCGTCCAATCCTGCCTTCCTGCTGGCGCCCGGGGAACTGCTGGGCCTGGCCATCGACGGCGGCCTGCAGGTGCTGGCCTACGAGGATGGCCACGTGGAGCAGCCGCACCCGGCCCAGGTGCAGCGCCTGTGCGCGGCCGGACCGGCATTTGTCAAAACCGAGGCTCGGCTCGACCATATTGTGGTCAGGAATGAACCATAGGGGCGGGCTATCCGCTACAATCAGATTTTTTATTGAATGGCACGGCCAAAGATTATGATTAAGGGCAGTATCGTTGCAATCGTCACCCCGATGTTCGAAGACGGCAGTCTTGACCGCGATTCCCTGCGCAAGTTGCTCGACTGGCACATCGCGGAAGGCACGGACGGGATCGTTATCGTTGGCACGACGGGCGAATCCGCCACGGTGTCGCCAGAGGAGCATTGCGAGCTCGTCAAGCTGGCCGTCGACCACATCGGCGGCCGCATCCCGGTCATCGCCGGCACCGGCGGCAACTCGACCGCGGAAGCGATCGCGCTGACCCGCCATGCGAAGGAAGTCGGCGCCGACGCCTCGCTGCAGGTGGTTCCCTATTACAACCGGCCGACGCAAGAGGGCATGGTTCGCCACTTCCGCACCATCGCGGAGGCCGTCGACCTGCCGATCATCCTGTACAACGTGCCGGGGCGTACCGTGGCCGACATGAGCAACGAGACCGTCGCGCGCCTGGCGCCGATCGACAATATCGTCGGCATCAAGGACGCCACCGGCAATATCGGCCGCGGCATCGAGCTGCTCAAGATGGTGGACAAATCGTTCGCCGTGTATTCGGGCGACGACGCGACCGCGATGGCGCTGATGTTCTGCGGCGGCGCCGGCAATATCTCGGTCACGGCCAACGTCGCGCCGCGCGCCATGCACGAGCTGTGCGCGGCCGCGATGGCCGGCGATATCGCCCGTGCGATCGAGATCAACAACCGCGTGCTGGGCCTGCACGGCAAGCTGTTCGTCGAACCGAATCCGGTGCCGGTGAAATGGGCATTGGCCGAGATGGGCAAGATGCCGGCCGGCCTGCGCCTGCCGCTCGCGCCGCTGTCCGCTTCCTTCCATGAGACCGTGCGCGCTGCCCTGGTGGAAGCCGGCGTTCATCCCTAATCCCGGGCCCGCAAGGGTTCGGGTTCCTGACCTGATATCGAACGACATGAATAATAGCAAGTACTCGGGCTTCAACTCCACGCGTTCCAATTCCGCGCCCCTCGTTTCCGCTCCCGCCGCCGCGCGCGCGCTGGCGCTCACCGCGATCGCTTTCAGCCTGGCGGCCTGCACCACCGTGTTCGAAGGCGACAAGGTCGATTACAAGAGCGCCACGAAGGCCGCGCCGCTGGACGTGCCGCCCGACCTGACCAAGCTGCAGCGCGACAACCGCTACGCGATCCCCGACGGCCGCGGCGTCGCCACCGCATCCGGCCAGGCCGCAGCCGCGGCCGCCGGCACCGGCGGCGGTTTCGTGCCGGGCGTGGCTGCAAGCAGCCAGCAGATCGGCCCGATCTCGACCGATGCGGTCAGCGTGCAGCGCAACGGCGACCAGCGCTGGCTGGTGGTCAAGCAGACCCCTGAGCAACTGTGGCCGCAACTGCGCCAGTTCTGGGAAGAGCAGGGCTTCGCCATCGAGAGCGAGTCGGCCACGACTGGCACCATGGAAACCGCCTGGGTCGAGAACCGTTCGAAGATCCCGCAAGACTTCCTGCGCAACGCCATCGGCCGCGTGTTCGACCGCGCCTACTCGACCGGCGAGCGCGACAAGTTCCGCACCCGCCTCGAGCGACTGCCGGACGGCTCGACCGAGATCTGGGTGAGCCACCGCGGCGCCGAGGAAGTTCTGACCGGCCCGCAAAACGAAACCACCACCTGGACCGCGCGCGCCAACGACCCGGGCCTGGAATCGCAGTTCCTGGGCCGCATGGTCGCGATGCTGACCGGCACCAAGGAAGTGGCGACCGCCGAAGCGACCGTGGCCAATGCGCCGGTGGCGCCGCAGCATGCCAAGCTGGTGGGCGACACGGTCGAGGTCGACGAAGGCTTCGACCGCGCCTGGCGCCGCGTCGGCCTGGCGCTGGACCGCGTCGGCTTCACCGTCGAAGACCGCGACCGCGTGCAGGGCGTCTATTTCGTGCGCTACGTCGATCCGGACCTGGCCGAGAACAAGGACGGCTTCTTCAAGCGCCTGTTCTCCTGGGGCGGCAAGTCGGAAGACGAGCTCAAGGAAGCCCAGCGCTACCGCGTGCTGGTCAAGACCGAGCAGGGCGCCAACGTCAGCAAGGTCACGGTGCAGAACAACGAAGGCCAGCCGGATACCTCGCCGACCGCGACCAAGATCCTGAACCTGCTGCATACCGAGCTGAAGTAATCCACGCGCTGGGTCTCCCGCTCGAACACGTCGTCCCCGCCTGCGCGGGGACGATGTTTTTGGGCCAACGAAAATGGATGCTTCGCACGACACCCAACAAGTCCAGACGTAAAAAAACCGGCCCGCAGGCCGGTTTTTCTTACCGAGTAACGAATTACTTGGTGGTAGCAGCAGCGTCAGCAGCCTGGTCAGCCGAGGTCTGAGCAGCAGCAGCAGCGTCGGTTGCGGTGGTTGCAGCAGCAGCAGCGTCGGCGGCAGCAGCGTCAGCAGCAGCTGGTGCGGTTGCGTCAGCAGCTGGGGTTGCGGTTGCGTCAACAGCAGCAGCTGGGGTTTCGGTTGCAGCTGGAGCGACTGGCGCTTCTTCTTTCTTTGCGCAAGCAGCCAGGGTCACAGCGAACAGGGAGGCGATCAGCAGGGATTTTTTCATGATTTTTCCTTAGTATTTACAAGAGTCGAACACTTGTTGCGAATAATAATTACCGGTAATTATTTCTCGGTGGAATTCTCGTGCCTTCACAAATAGCGTTAACGCCATAGACGCAACGGAACCTTCCTGATTGATATTATAGACAATTTTACAGTTTCGCAATAGCGAACACATGCCGTAGCGAAAGAAATTTGCGCGCGAATAAGCTTCATATTGTTACAAGATGCAACTCGACTGTAAAACCGGTGCTTATGTCACGCCGAGTGATTTTATAAGCCCGTTTTGGACAGCTGCAGTGTGCGTTGTGACGCCTGCCAGAGCGCGTCGAAGCGGTGCCGGGAAAGGTCGCAGGCGGCTGGCTGGTCGAAGGCCGCTTCGCCGCGCGGATGATCGCTGTGGAAACGGCGCACGATATGCCGGTCGTCGCCGATCGAGAACGAATCGGTCAGCTGGCGCAGGTCGCGCGGCGTTTGCCGGCATTCGCACAGGTGACCATAGTCGCGCAACAGGCGCAGGAAACGCGGGTAACGGCGCTCGACATACGCCGCGTCGTGCAGCGCCAGGCGCAGCCGGCCGCCGCGCATGAAGAATGCGCGCAGCGCCGTGTCGATGCTGGTGCTGCCGAGGGGGAAGACCGCGAAATCCGGGTCGAACGCCGCCAGGGTGAGACTGGAGGCGTCCACGCAGGCATGGAACTGCGCCTCGCAGTCGAGGCGGGTGTCGAAGGCGATCGTGCGCGGCGCGTTCATCGACACCCGGCTCCTCAGCCCAGCTCGACCCAGCCGTCCTGGTACCAGGTGTACAGGGCTTCGAGCACGTCGTCGGTGGCCTTGTCGAGCACGGCGCCATCGATGCCGCGCTCGTTGGCCAGCACGTCCAGCACCGCCTTGTCGGCGCGGCCGACGGCGAACGATTCGCCATTGATGAACACGTGCTTGCCGCGATAGAGCATCAAGGTCTTGCTCGACAACTTGATGCCGCGCCTGGCGGCGCTTTCCATGAAACGGCCGACCGTCAATGGTTTTGCGGGACCGGTAAAGAAGACATTGTGTTTTGGCTCGGACATGTGTTCGCCCAGGAAGACGGTCACGTCTTCCTCGTCCCAGCGCACCTTGTTCAATTCTTCGGTGACGGTATCGAGCATATCGCGCGGAATCTCGGCCGGGTTCCTGGCCGGTTTCAGTTCAGGATCGCCATAACGGCCCGGCAAATCGATCGAGTCGGCCATGAATTGCAGGAAGGCTTCGCCCAATTCCTGGAACGAAGGCGAGCGGAAACCGATCGAATACGTCATGCATTCGCCTTCGGCAATGCCGTCGTGGGCATAATGCGGCGGCAGGTAGAGCATATCGCCCGGTTCCAGCACGAATTCTTCTTCAGGCTTGAAATTGGCCAGGATCTTGAGCGGCAAGCCCTCGACCAGGGTCAGGTCTTGCTGCGCACCGATCTTCCAGCGCCGCTTGCCGTGGGCCTGCAGCAAGAAAACGTCATAGGAATCATAATGCGGCCCGACGCCGGCGCCATCGGTGGCGAAGCTGATCATCAGGTCGTCGAGGCGGGCGTCGGGCACGAAGCGGAACTGGCGCAGCAGCGCGTCGGCGCGCTCGTCGTACAGGTTCACGCCCTGGACCAGCATCGTCCAGTTCGGTTCGGTGCGGGGCGGGAGTTCGGCCAGGGGACCATGCTGCATGTCCCAGTTGCCGTCCTTCTGGGTGACCAGGCGCGACTCGACGTGGTTCTGGCGCGCCATCTCGGCCAGTTTGTCGAACTTGAGCAGGGGCTTGAAGCCGGGGATGGCGCCACGGATCAGCAGCGGTTTCTTATGCCAGTAATCGCGTAGAAACTCGGCGGGAGTGATATTCCCGAGAAGCGGTAATTTTTTCATGCGTCATTATAACCAGCCGAACAAGGCGCGGAACCCTTCAAGGGTATAATCCGGGGCTTACAACGAAAGGATGTGCGATGAAGATTGCCAAAGACACGGTCGTGACGGTTAACTACAAGCTGTCGGATGCCCAGAATAACCTGATCGAAGAAGGCGTGCAGCCGATGGTCTACCTGCACGGCGGCTACGAGAACACGCTGCCCAAGATCGAAGAAGAGCTCGATGGCAAGGAAGCCGGTTATTCGTCGACGATCCAGGTCGAGCCTGACGACGCGTTTGGCGACTACGAGCCAGAGCTGGTGAAGGTCGAAGACCGCGCACGCCTGCCCGAGCCGATCGAAGTCGGCATGCAGTTCGAAGGCGTGGCCGAAGGCGGCGACGACGAACCGGTGATCTTCACCGTAACCGAGATCGCCGAAGACAAAGTGGTCCTGGACGGCAACCACCCGCTGGCCGGCATGGCACTGCGCTTCGAGCTGTCGGTGATCGACGTGCGCGCGGCCACCGCCGAAGAAATCCAGCACGGCCACGTGCATGGCGCGGGCGGCCATCACCACGAGATGGACGACAGCGAAGACGGCGACCACTTCCGTAGCCAGCCGCTGCAGTAATCCTTGCAACGATCGCGGTTCCTGCAAGCGCGCAGGGCCGCGGATGCCTCATTGCTTCGCGTCTTCGACCGCGAACGTCGCTTCCTTACCGAGCTTCACATTCACCTCGATCGCCTTCGTTCCCACCGACAGCTGCCCCAGGTTGCCCTTCCACGCGATTCCGGGCTGCTTTCCATGCGGCGTGCCGCCGTCGACCAGCAATACCTTGCCATCGAACTTGAGCGCCTGCCCCTGGATCTGGCGTCGCACCGCCTCGAAGCCATCCTTCTCCACGGGGTCGCGCCGCAGCAGGCCGCGTAGTCCCGCCGGCTGGTCCAGGTGGAACGGCCGCACCGCGCCTTCCGAGAACAGCACCAGCGCCTCGGCCTTGTCGCTGCGCGCGATCGCGAACAGGCGGTTCAGCCAGAAGCGGTTGGCGACCGTGCGGTCTTCGTACTCGCTGTTGCGGCCGGCTGCTTCGAGGTAGTGGTTGTTGTTGGCCGGAAGATTGATGGTGGCGTACAGCACCTTGCCCACCTTCCAGTGCGCGTTCTCGGCATAGCTGCGAAAACGCGGGCTGGCCGACAGCTGGGTGAGGTGGATTTTCTCGCGGCCCAGCGACTCGGGCTCGCCGTGGAACAATTCGCGCAGGCGGTTGAGACGCTCGATCGCATTGGTGCGGTTGGCCGAATTGCGGCACGCCGTCCAGTCGCTGCCGGCCAGCGACACGACGGTGGGCCGCCGCGCGCGCTCGATGATGTCGCGCCGCTGCTGGTACAGCCGGTCGCCGCAGCTCTCTTTCTCGCCCTTGATGCCGTTGATGACGACAAAGGCCAGCGATTTTTCGGACGAATCGGCCAGCGCCTGTTTCAGGCGCGCATCGCCGTCCTCGCCCGAATCGTTGCCGATCACCGCGAACCGGTGCGTGCTGGCGTCCGCCTTGTCCTTCGCGCCGGCGAGCGCCGCGAAGGACAGCAGGGCGGCCAGCAGCAGTGATCGGCGCCGTGGGTGCATCAGGCGGCCAGGCGCTTGAGCTCGTAGAGACGTTCGAGCGCTTCGCGCGGCGTGAGCGCATCGGGGTCGATCGCATCGAGCGCGTCGCGCAGCCCGTCGTCCTGCGGCGCTGGAGGGAACGCCGGCGCCGGCGCTTCGCCGATCTCTTCCTCGAGCACCGGCGCGGCGAACAGGTCGAGCTGCGGCGTCGCATCCAGCGCCTGCGCTTCCAGGCGCGCCAGGTGCTTGCGCGCGGCCTTGATCACCTGCGGCGGCACGCCCGCCAGCTGCGCCACCTGCAGGCCGTAGCTCTGCGAGGCCGGGCCGTCCTGCACCGCATGCAGGAACACGATGCTGTCCTTGTGCTCGACCGCCGACAGGTGCACGTTGGACGCGCTCGGGTAGGTCTCGGGCAACTGGGTCAGCTCGAAATAGTGGGTCGCGAACAGGGTGAAGCTGCGGCTGGTGTCGATCAGGTGGCGCGCGATGGCCCAGGCCAGCGCCAGGCCGTCGAAGGTGGAGGTGCCGCGGCCGACTTCGTCCATCAGCACCAGCGAGTGCTCGGTGGCGCCGTTCAGGATCGCGGCCGATTCGGTCATCTCGACCATGAAGGTCGAGCGGCCGTTGGCCAGGTCGTCGCTGGCGCCGATGCGGGTGAAGATGCGGTCGATCGGGCCGATGGCGGCACTGGCGGCCGGTACATAGCTGCCGACGTAGGCCAGCAGCGTGATCAGGGCCACCTGGCGCATGAAGGTCGATTTACCGCCCATGTTCGGGCCGGTGATCAGCAGCAGGCGCCGCTCGTTGGACAGCTTGCAGTCGTTGGCGATGAAGCGTTCGATCTGGTTCTCGACCACCGGGTGGCGCCCTTCGACGATGGTGAGGCACGGCGCATCCACCAGTTGCGGCGCGCACCAGTTGTGGCGCAGCGCGTGGCTGGCCAGGGCCACCAGCACGTCGACCTGGGCCAGCGCCCGCGCGATCGTCTGCAGCACGCCGATGTGCGGCGCCAGGTCGGCCAGCAGCTGGTCGTACAGCATCTTCTCGCGCGCCAGCGCGCGGTCTTGCGCCGACAATGCCTTGTCTTCGAAGGCCTTCAGCTCGGGCGTGATGTAGCGCTCGCAATTCTTGAGGGTCTGGCGGCGGCGGTAGTCGTCCGGCACCTTGTCGGCCTGGCCGTTGGTGACCTCGATGTAGAAGCCGTGCACCTTGTTGTATTCGACCCGCAGGTTGGCGATGCCGGTGCGGGCGCGCTCGCGCGTCTCGAGGTCGACCAGGAACTGGCCGGCGTTCTCGGACAGCGCACGCAGTTCATCGAGCTCGGCGTCGAAGCCGCGCGCGAACACGCCGCCGTCGCGCACCATGGCGGCGGGTTCTTCCATCACGGCGCGCTGAAGCAGGTCGACGCAATCGCCCGGCGTGGCCAGGTCGTCGTGGATCTCGCGCAGCAGGCAGGTGTCGCCCGGGACGAAGCAGCGCGCCACCTGCTCGCGCACGGTCGGCAATGCTTTCAGTCCATCGCGCAGGGCGGCCAGGTCGCGCGGGCGCGCGGTGAGCAGGGCGATGCGGGTGGTGATGCGCTCGATGTCCGGCACCTGCGCCAGGGTTGGCGACAGCGCGTCGTTGGCATCGGCCTGCAGCAGCGCTGCGATCGACTGGTGGCGGCTGCGCGCGACGCGCTGGTCGCGGCGCGCATGGTGCAGCCAGTGGCGCAGCAGGCGCGAGCCCATCGCGGTGCGGCAGCCGTCGAGCAGCGAGAACAGGGTCGGCGACTCCTGGCCGCGGATGGTCTCGGTCAGTTCCAGGTTGCGACGGGTGGCGGCGTCCAGGCCGATGTATTCATTCTCGGTTTCGCAGGTGAGGCCGCGCACATGCTGCAGGCCGCGGCCCTGGGTCGATTGCGCATAGCGCAGCAGCGCGCCGGCCGCGCCGAAGGCGGCGCCCAGGCCGTCGGCGCCGAAGCCGGTGAGGGTGGCCACGCCCAGCTGCTCGAGCAGGGCGCCGTGGCCCTTGAGCACGTCGAAATGCCATTCGGGGACGCGCTGGGTGTGGGCGTTGACAGATGGAGATGCGCCATCGCCCTCGAACATGTCGGCACAATCGGCGCGCAGGATCTCGGCCGGCGCGATGCGTTCGAGTTCATGCGCCAGGCGCTGTTCGACGGTGCGGGCGTCGCCCGAGAACTCCATCAGGCGCAGGTTGCCGCTGGCGAGCGACAGCCAGGCCAGGCCGGCGGTGACGGTCTTGCGCTGGTTGATCAGGCACAGCGCCAGCAGCGGGCGCTCGGCTTTTTCGGGGAGCAGGTCGGAATCGGTCAGGGTGCCGGGCGTGACCACGCGCACCACCTTGCGTTCCACCGGGCCCTTGGAGAGCGCCGGGTCGCCGATCTGTTCGCAGATCGCGCACGATTCGCCCAGCTTGACCAGCTTGGCCAGGTAGCCGTCCAGCGAGTGGAAGGGCACACCGGCCATCTTGATCGGCTGGTCGCCCGACTTGCCGCGCGCGGTCAGGGTGATGCCCAGCACGCGCGAGGCTTTCTCTGCGTCGTCGAAGAACAGCTCGTAGAAGTCGCCCATGCGGTAGAACACCAGCATGGTGGGGTAGTCGGCCTTGATGCTCATGTACTGCTGCATCATGGGGGTGAGCTTTTCCGTCGCGCTGTTCTTGAGGGCGGCGGCGTTGATTTCTTTGGGGGCGGTGGTCATGTCGTCTGAATCGGTACGGCTTGGCGCAGGCAAGGCCAGGACTTGCCATTTTACCCCGATCGACCCGGCAGTCCGCTGCAAAGAGCGTTGTTGCGCAAGAGTTTTTCGTCTGGAAAGACAGTGGCCGGCGAAAGCCGGCCACCTTTTCCACCACTACGGTTTCGCCGCAGCCTTTGCCTGTGCGATCCAGCTATCGAACAGTTTCTGGTGGAACTTGATCCAACCTGCCGTGTGGCGCGCGATCTCGGCCTGCGAATTCTGCCCTTCGCGCACCCGGTCGTTTTGCGCATTGATGTCGGCAATCGGCAAGCGCATGACGTCGAACAGCTTGACCGCGGCCGGATTCCTTTCGGCCCAGGCGCGGTTCACGACGAAGCGCGTGGTGTTGACGGCGAAGCCATAATCGCTGCCGTCGGGCAGGCGGGTATTGGCGTTTTGCGGATTCGACGAATGCGGCACCTGCAGCCAGACCACGTCCTTGCCGGGGATGAGGACGCTGCTCACCCAGTAGGGCGTCCAGGTGTAGTACAGGATGGATTCGCCGCGCTTGTAGCGGCCGATCGTGTCGGCGATCAGCGCGGAATAGCTGCCCTGCACGTGCTTGACCGTCGGACGCAGCTTGTAGCCGTCCATATGGTGCTCGATCATCGCCTCGCAGCCCCAGCCCGGATCGCAACCGGTCAGGTCGGCCTTGCCGTCGCCGTCATGGTCGAACAGCTTGGCGATGCCCGGATCGCGCAGCTGGTCGATATTGGTGATGTCGTACTTCTCGGCGGTGGCCTTGTCGATCAGGTAGCCCTGCGCGGCGGGGCCGGCATACTGCCCGACGCGCATCAGCTTGGCTTCGCCGCCGCCATTGTCGAAATAGTCGCCATGCAGCGGGTCCCAGTGCACCGCGAGGAAGGTCGCATCGCCGTTGCCGACCGCGATGTGGGCGGTCGGATAGGCGACTTCCTTGATCGGCTGCGTTTCGTAGCCCAGTTGTTCCAGGGCGCGATTGGCCAGCATGGTCTGGAAGGTTTCCTCGGCCAGCGGGCCTTGCAGCGCCTGCACCTTGATGCCCTTGCCGGGCAGGTCGGCGCTCGATGGTTGCGCGGCTGCGATGCCGGTGGTGAGGGCCAGGCCGGCCAGCGCCAGGGCCGCGATCCAGCGGAACGTGCGCTGTGTTTTATGGGTGGCGTTGAAGTGTTCGGTTTGACGCATCGGTATCCTTTCCTGTCTTATTTTGCGGTGGCGGGCGTGGTGGTGGCGGTGCCTGCATCGGCGCGCCCGGCGCCGGTCCGGCGCAGGACGAAGCCGACCGGGCCCGACTGGTACCAGTGGCGCACGCCGCGGCGCGGCTGGCCCATGGCCTGGGTCAGGCGGTCCAGCATGATGGCCAGCAGGACGATGCCCAGGCCGCCGACGGTGGCCAGGCCCATATCCAGGCGGCCAATACCGCGGAGCACCATCTGACCAAGGCCGCCCACCGCGATCATCGAGGCGATCACCACCATCGACAGCGACAGCATCAGCGACTGGTTGATGCCGGCCATGATCGACGGCATGGCCAGCGGCAATTGCACGCGGCTCAGCAACTGCCAGGGCGAGGCGCCATAGGCGCGCGCCGCTTCGATCAGGTCCGGACGGACCTGGCGGATGCCGAGGTTGGTCAGGCGCACCAGCGGCGGCAGGGCGAAGATGATGGTGACGATCACGCCCGGCGCATTGCCGATGCCGAACAACATGACTACCGGCACCAGGTAGACGAAGGCAGGTGTCGTCTGCATGGCGTCGAGCACCGGGCGCAGGACATTCTGCGCGCGGTCGCTGCTGGCCAGGAAGATCCCCAGGGGCAGGCCGAGCACCAGGCAGAACACCAGCGACGTCAGCACCAGCGACAGGGTGACCATCGCTTCCGGCCACACGCCGAGCATGGCGACCGCCACCAGCGCCGCCACGGTGCCGACCGCCAGCGCACGGGTGGTGAACTGCCAGGCCAGCAAGCCGATGATGGCGATCAGGACCAGGGACGGCACGGCCAGCAGGACCTGGCTGGAACCGGTCAGCGTCGCGTCGATCGGCGCGCGCACGGCCTGGAAGAAGGGGCGGAAATGCTCGACCACCCAGCCCAGGCTGTCGTTGATCCACGATTGCAGCGGCAGCCCGCCATCGACGATGTGCGCCAGGTCGAAACCGGCGGCATGTTCGGGCGTGGCGCCCGGCGCGGCGGCGTCGAGCCAGGCGGTGTCGCTTGGCGGCGTCGGCAGCCAGGGGTTGGTCTGGGCCGCCTGTTCGGCGGCGGGCTGCACTGCGGCCTGTCCTGCTGCGGCCTGTTCGGCGGCCGGCTGCACGCCGGCCGGCTGTACCGCCGTGATCGTGCTATCGCTCATGCTCATGCTCATGCTTGTCCTTTCTGATTCGCGGCTTCGGGAATGGCGGGCGTGTCGGGGTCGAGGAATTTCAGCAAGGTGGTCTTGCTGATCGCGCCGCACAGGCGTCCGTCGTCGCCCACCACCGGCACCGCGTAGGGCAGCTGCGCCACCTGGCCGAACAGGCCGGCGACGGGTTCGTCCGCCTTGATGGTCTGCACGTCGGGCAGGAAGGCATGCGCCAGGCCCAGCGGACCGGTGTGGCCGTCGAGGGCGCTGCGCAGGGAGTCGACCGATACCAGGCCGAGGAATTCGCGCTGCGGATTGACGACGTAGGCATAGGTCCGGTCCTGTTCCTCCAGCATCGACAGCGCCGCCCGCGAGCCGCGGGTGGGCGACTCGGACACCACGATCTGGCTCTTGCGGGCGATATCGCCGGCCTTGAAGACGGCCGCCGCATCGACGCCGCGCACGAAGCTGCGCACGTAGTCGTTGGCCGGCTTGCGCAGGATTTCCTCGGGCGTGCCGACCTGCACCACGTTCCCGTCCTTCATGATGGCGATCCGGTCGCCGATGCGCATCGCTTCGTCGAGGTCGTGCGAGATGAAGACGATGGTACGGCGCTTGATCTGCTGCAGGCGCAGCAGCTCGGACTGCATCTCGGTGCGCATGATCGGATCGAGCGCCGAGAATGCCTCGTCCATCAGCAGGATCGAGGGATCGCTGGCCAGCGCCCTGGCCAGGCCCACGCGCTGCTGCATGCCGCCGGACAGCTCGTCCGGATAGCTGCCGGCGTAGGCCGCGAGGCCAACCTGTTCCAGCGCCTGCCGGGCCTGCGCATGGCGCTCGGCCTTGGGGATGCCGGCCAGTTCCATGCCGAATGCCGTATTGTCGAGCACGGTAATGTGCGGCAGCAGCGCGAACGACTGGAACACCATGCTGATGTCCTTGCGGCGCAGGGCGCGCAGTTCGGCGTCCGGCAGGGTGTTGATGTCGTTGCCGTCGACCACGATGCGGCCGGCGGTCGGTTCGATCAGGCGGTTGAGCATGCGCACCAGGGTCGACTTGCCCGAACCGGACAGGCCCATGATGACGAAGATCTCGCCCGCTTCGATGGTGAAGGTGGCGTCGAATACGCCGATCGTGCAGCCGGTCCTGGCCAGGATGTCTTGCTTGCTGGCGCCCTGGCCGACCAGCGCCAGGGCCTCGTCGGGCTGGTCGCCGAAGACCTTGAAGACCTGGTCGATGATGATTTGTTTTGCCATGTTGTTGTTCTCCTTCGAGTTGGCGAATGGCGCGAACCCTGCAGCGACTGGAGCTGGCTGGTAGCGGCCGGCCTGGCCGTCGCGCTGCGACGACGCTTGGGCGTGGGAGGCGGCTGGACACGCTCTCCGCCGGGTTCTTGCCGGGATGTCGTGTGCGTCGTCAAAGCGGTCATGGCGGGGCTTTTGGCGACGCGGGCGCCGCGAAAGCGGCGTCGAACGAGGTCGAGATGCGGGCGCTGGGCCCAGGAGTCATTTCCCATCCAGGGGGGCGGGAAATGCGGTAAAGCAGGGGTGTTGCTGACAATAACTGTTTTTAAGTGGCATCTATTGTAGTTCAGCTACAAAGATAAGTCAATTTGATTTATTTATTGCGTGCGATGCGCCTGTGCGCCGGTTCGACGCAGCAGGAATGAACAATCGATAGCAGGATTGAACATTGCGGCCACCCATCTCGGATTGGTATCGTCCTGTCGGCGCCAGCGCGCCCGGCCATGGCGACGGCATGCCTTTCCCGCGTTTGCGGGCAAGGCGGCGCGCGGCGCGGTTGCAACGATGGGTAACGAGAGAGGGCAGTCGATGGCGGGAGCGAGCTTGGGGCAGACGATCGGACCTGCGGTCGTGCTGATGGGGGCGGCGGTGATCGCCGTGCCATTGTTCAGGCGGCTCGGCCTGGGATCGGTGCTCGGCTATTTCGGCGCCGGCATCCTGGTGGGGCCGTCGGTGCTCGGCCTGTTTACCGATGCACGCTCGATCCTGCATATCTCGGAACTCGGCGTGGTGATGTTCCTGTTCGTGATCGGGCTGGAGCTGCGGCCGCACAAGCTGTGGGCGATGCGCGGCCAGATCTTCGGCCTGGGCCTGGCCCAGGTGTTCGCCGCCATCGGCGCGCTCGCGCTGACCGCCTACCTCGTGTTCGGCCTGTCCGGCCCGGCCGCCTTCGTCGCCGGGGCCGGCTTCGTGCTGTCCTCGACCGCGGTCATCATGATGGCGCTGCAGGACCGCGGCGAGCTGGCGAGCGCCGAAGGGCAGAAGTCGGTCGCCATCCTGCTGTTCGAAGACCTGATGATCGTGCCGCTGCTGGCGGTGGTCGCCTTCCTGTCGCCCCTGGCGCAGGGGCAGTCGGGATGGTCCGGCGCGCTGCTGGCGGTGGCCGCACTGGCGGCGCTGCTGGGCGTCGCGCGCTGGGGCCTGGATCCCTTCTTCGCCCTGCTGGCCAGGTCGCGCACGCGCGAGGTGCTGACCGCGGGGGCGCTGCTGGTCGTCCTGTGCGCGGCGCTGCTGATGGAATTCGCCGGGCTGTCGATGGCCATGGGCGCCTTCCTGGCCGGGGTGATGCTGTCCAGTTCGAGCTACCGGCACCAGGTCGAAAGCGATATCGAGCCGTTTCGCGGCCTGCTCATGGGGCTGTTCTTCCTGGCGGTCGGCATGTCGCTCGACCTGTCGATCGTCGCGGCGGAATGGCGGCAGCTGCTGTCCATGCTGTTCTGGTTCATGGTCGCGAAGGGGATCGTCGTCCATGTCATCGCGCGCCTGTTCGGCGCGTCGAACCACCAGGCCCTGCAGCGCGGCTCGATGTTCCTGCAGGGCGGCGAATTCGCCTTCGTGCTGTACGCCGCGGCGCTGTCGGCCGGCGTGTTCGACGAACGCGAGAACGCCCTGTTCTCCACCGTCGTGATCCTCTCGATGGCCATTTCTCCGCTGCTCACGCTCGTGGCCGACCGCTTCCTGCGGGTCGAGAAATCGATGGATGGCGTCGAGCATGCGCGCGACCTGAAGGGACGGGTGCTCGTGATCGGCTTCGGCCGCTTCGGCCAGATCGCCTCGCAGGTCCTGCTGTCGAGCGGCGTGCGGCTGACGGTGATCGACAAGGACCCCGACCGCATCCGCGATGCGCAGCGCTTCGGCTTCAAGGTGTTCTTCGGCGAAGGCACGCGGCTCGATACGCTGCGCCATTCCGGCGCCGCCGAAGCCGACGCGATCATGGTGTGCATCGACGAGCCCAAGGCCGCGAGCCACATCGTCGAGCTGGCGAAGCAGGCGTTCCCGCAGGCCAGGCTGCTGGTGCGCAGCTACGATCGTGGCCATGCGATCTCGCTGATCCGCGCGGGAGTGGATGTCCAGGTGCGGGAAACCGTGGAATCGGCTTACCTGATGGGCGCCGAGGGCTTGCGCGCGCTGGGCTTTTCCGAGGCCGCGGTCGTTGAAGCCGCCAGTGACATCCGACAGCGCGACGCCGAGCGGCTGGCCGAGCAGATCCATGGCGATGAGCTGTCGGGCCGCGACCGTCTTCACTTGCCCGTCATCCCGCAGCCGCTGAGCGGACCGTCGGCGTAGCGTCTACCGGGAGCACCAGAGTGAATATCGAAGAGCTGCAGACATTCGTGGAAGTCGCCGATGCCGGCGGCATTTCATCTGCCGCGCTCCGGCTCGGCGTGGCCAAGTCGATCGTCAGCCGGCGGCTGGCACGGCTCGAGGCGGAATTGGGCATCCAGCTGCTGTCGCGGACCACCCGCGGCGCGGCGCTCACCGAGGCCGGCACGACCTTTCGCGACTATGCGGCCCGGGTCTGCGCCGAGATCGCCCTGGCGCGCGAGACGATACTTCCCGCCGGCGAGCTGCGCGGGCGCCTGCGCATTGCCGCGCCGCTGTCGTTCGGACCGACCCACTTCGCGCCAGTGCTGGCGGAAATGGCGCGGCTTCATCCGCGGCTGCACGTCCACGCCTGCTACAGCGACCACAACGTGGACCTCATCGCGGACGGCTACGACTGCGCGATACGCCTCGGCTACCTGCAGGATTCCAACCTGGTGGCGCGGCGCATCGGGCCGATCTACGGGCTCACCGTGGCGAGCCCCGCCTATATCGCCGCCCACGGGGCGCCCGAGACGCCGGACCAGCTGCTGTCGCACCAGGCGCTGATGCAGGGAACCGAGGCCTGGCATTTCCTGGACGGCGAGAAAACCGTGTCCATCCGGCCGCAAGGACGCTTCAAGGCGGACAACGGCACGGCGCTGGTCGCGGCCGCCCTGGCGGGGCTGGGCGTCGCCTATCTTCCCTATGGCCTGATGCATGATCACCTGGATACGGGAGCGCTCGTTCCGGTCATGACGCGCTACCCGCCGCCGCCGGCCGGCGCCTACGTCGTGCGCCCTCCTGGCCAGCATCCGGCGCGCAAGATCCGCATCCTGACCGATCTGCTGGTAGCCTATTTCGATACGAAGCCGCCGATCGCCCGCGCCTGGCCCCGCGCCTAGCGTTTCCCGCAATTCACAATGGAGCAATGAGAACCATGATTGACATGATCATCGAGCAGCGCCGCCGCAGCCTGGGCGGCAGTATGGAAGTCGGCCGCGTGCTGCCTTTCGCGAAACGGCGCATGGTGGGGCCATTCATCTTCTTCGACCACATCGGCCCGCTCGACCTGGCGCCGGGGATCGACCGCAGCGTCGACGTGCGCGCGCATCCGCATATCGGCCTGTCGACGGTCACTTACCTGTTCTCGGGCGAGATCATGCACCGCGACAGCCTCGGCTACGAGCTGCCGGTGCGGCCGCACGAAGTCAATTGGATGACCGCGGGCAGCGGCATCACGCACAGCGAGCGCTTCGAGCATGCGCGGGCCCATGGCGACCACCTGCACGGCATCCAGGCCTGGGTCGCGTTACCGGATGGGATGGAGGAAATCGCTCCCTCGTTCTCGCATCACTCGGGCAGCGACCTGCCGCAATGGCAGGATGGCGGCGTCGCCGGCCAGCTCATCGCCGGCAGCGCCTATGGCCTGAGCGCCGGCGCCCGGACCTGCTCGCCGCTGTTCTATGCCCATCTCGACATGCAGGCCGGATCGACCGCCGAGATCCCCGGCGGCTACAAGGAACGCGCGCTGTACATCGCCACCGGTGCGGTGGAGGTGGGCGGCATGCGCCACGAGAGCGGCCGGATGCTGGTGCTGGGCGCTGGCGCCTCGCGCGTGAAGGCGCTGGAGCATGCGACCGTGATGGTGCTGGGCGGCGAGCCGGTGGGCGAACGCCACCTGTACTGGAACTTCGTCTCGTCCTCGAAAGACCGGCTGGCGCAGGCGGCGGCCGACTGGAAGGCGGGCAGGATGAAGCTGCCGGATGCCGACGACCAGGAGTTCACGCCGCTGCCGGATGCGCCGCCGCCGCCAGCCCCCGGGCTGTCCTGATCTTGATCCTGGAGGAATCGATGGAACGTTTTCCGGTGGGACTGGAGATGGACGTCGCCTATCCGGAATTCCGGGTAAGCGTGAAATTGCTGTCGACGGAGCAATTGACGTTTGAAATCAACGAGGGGCCGTACGCGCGTGCCGAAACAGTCGATATCGAGGTGACGCCGCTTGGCAACGGCATCTACGCCATCAGCTGGCAAGAGAAGGACGGCGCCACCGTGACGAATATCCAGGATTACGACCGGGGCATCGTGCATTCGTTCGCTACTTTGCCTGGAGGGAAATTGCTTCGCATGAGGGGAGCCTCGACGGTCACGCGGCCAGCCGACCAGTCTCTCGACACCTGTCCCTTGCGCAATAAGGCCCTGGTGCTCGATGCGATGACGTCGCTGTTCCAGCGGCACGATGCGTCGGCGGTGGCACGCCTTTATGCGGAGGATTATATCCAGCACAATCCCGATATTCCCCAGGGACGCGACGCCCTGCAGTCGCTGGTCGCCGGCTTGTCGAACGAAGTTCATTACGAGCCCGGCATGATGATCGCCGAAGGAGACCTGGTGGCCATTCATGGCCGAATCCGGGGCTGGGGCGCCGCGCCACAGGTCGTGGTGGATGTATTCCGGATCGAGAATGGCAAATTGGCGGAACACTGGGACGTCCTGCAGGACGAGGTGGTATCGGCGACGGCAAGCGGCGCGTCGATGTTCGATCCGGGCGAAGCGCATGGATCGAACAGGTAGGCCGCATGCAATCGCCAGGGCCGCTGCTCAGCCGTGCGTCACGCTGGCGTCGCCCTCGATGGCAAGCCGGCCGTTGCACCGCACCGTGAAGCCGCGGTCGTTTTCGCCGGCGAACATGGCGGCGTCCGCCCCCAGCGGCACCGGCTGGCGAAAGCGGCACCAGACCGAGGCGATATCGCGGCCGGACTTCGCCTGCAATAACGCACAGGCTTGCGCCAGCGTGTGGGCGCCGTGGATGATCGGCGCGCGCATGCCCATCAGCCGCGCCGACCATGGCCACAGGTGGATCGGGTTCCAGTCGCCCGACAAGGCCGCATAGCGCCGGCCGGCGTCCGGCGCGACCGTCCACCCACCGAGCGCCTGGCCGGGCGGCGCATCGGGCGGCGCCGCGCTTTCGCCGCGCGGGCGCTTGCCGCGCTTGACCAGATAGGTGCTGTCGCACGAAAACACCGGGCGCCCGTCATCGAAGGCGCGCGTCTCCAGCACGCAGTGGAGCGCGCCGTTGGCGGCGGGCGGCGGCAGTTGCACGGTCGTCGTCAAGGCCAGCGGCGCGTCGGCCGGGAGCGGGCCGTGCATCGCCAGCCGGTTCTCCACATGGATCAACCCCGGGATCCGAAACGGGATCGGCCGCGCCAGCATGGTCGCCAGTTGCGCGCGCTGCGCCAGCAGGTAGAGGTAGGTGAGGGGAACGGCAGCGCCCTGGAACCCGAATGCCGCCCGATAGCGGCGCACATGACCGGCGTCGATCCGGTCGAGGCGGTAGCTGGCGCCGACCTGGCCGGCAGGCGCTGGTGCAGATGCGGTCCCGGGGCGCTGGAACAGCGCCCGCAGCAGCATGGCTGCACCGGGAGGCGGTAGAGGGGGAAGGGAGTCGACGGGCGGAGTGCTCATCCGCGCAGGATAGCACTGCGCGCCGACGCCCGGAACGTCAGGCCGCCTTGGCCTGCGTCACGCGCCGCGTGATATGGGCCAGCGCCGCGTCGACCTGGTCGATCAGGATCAGGCACAGGTCGCCCTCTTCCAGGCGGTCGAGCGCGCGGTCGATGGCCACGAACTCGCCATTGATCTCTTCCACGTGCCCGGTGCGCGTCGCGCCTGCCAGGCCCGAACGCAGCAGCTTGATCACCTCGCCGTCGGCGCGGCCGCGCTGGCACTGGTCCTGGTACAGCAGCACATCGTCGAAGGCCTTGCCCAGGATCTCGGTCTGCTGCGAGATGTCCTGGTCGCGGCGGTCGCCGGCGCCGCTGATCACCACCGAGCGGCGCTTGGCCGGCATGCCTTCGACCGCATTGACCAGCGCGGCGATCGCGTCCGGATTGTGGCCGTAGTCGGCGATCACGGTCGCGCCGCGGTAGTCGAACACATTGAAGCGGCCCGGCGCGTTGTCGCTCTCGCCCACGAAGGTCTTCAGGCCCAGGCGGATCGCATCCCACGACATGCCCACGCCCCAGGCGGCAGCCACCGACGCCATCACGTTCTCGACCTGGAAGCCCACCACGCCGCCGCGCGTGATCGGCACCTCGCGCAGGTCGATGCGCTCGGCGAAGCTGCCTTGCGCCGCGACCAGGCAGCCTTCCTCGACGAAGACGACGCGCCGGCCCTGGGCGCGGTGCATCGCCATGATGGGCAAGCCGACGTCCTGGGCGAAGAACGTCACCTCGCCGCGGGTCTTCTCGGCCATCGCCGCCACGGTCGGGTCGGCGGCATTGAGCACCGCCATGCCGCCCACGGCCACGTTCTGCACGATCACCCGCTTGAGGACCGCCAGGTCTTCGAGCGTCGTGATGTAGTTCAGGCCCAGGTGGTCGCCGGCGCCGATATTGGTCACCACCGCGACCTGGCACTTGTCGAAGGCCAGGCCTTCGCGCAGCAGGCCGCCGCGCGCGGTCTCGAACACGGCGGCGTCGACGTCCGGATGCAGCAGCACGTTGCGCGCGCTGCGCGGGCCGCTGCAGTCGCCGCTGTCGATGCGGCGGCCTTCGATGTAGACGCCGTCGGTATTGGTCATGCCGGTGCGCAGGCCGGAAGCCGTCATCAGGTGCGCGATCAGGCGCACGGTCGTGGTCTTGCCGTTGGTGCCGGTCACGGCCACCACCGGGATGCGGCCGTCGTCGCCGTCCTTGAACAGGGTGTCGATGACGGCGTCGCCGATCGCGCGCGGCTTGCCGAACGACGGCGCCAGGTGCATGCGCAGGCCCGGGGCCGCATTGACCTCGACGATGCCGCCGCCGACTTCTTCCATCGGTTTCAGGACGCTGTCGGCCACCAGGTCGACGCCGCAGATGTCCAGGCCGATCATGTGGGCGGCGGCGATCGCGCGCTCGGCCACTTCAGGGTGCACGTCGTCGGTCACGTCGGTGGCGGTGCCGCCGGTCGACAGGTTGGCGTTGTTGCGCAAGACCACGCGCTGGCCCAGGGCCGGCACGGAGTCGGCATTCATTCCCTGTTGCACCAGGGTGCCCAGGGCGATGTCGTCGAAGCGGATCTTGGTCAGCGAGGTCGCGTGGCCTTCGCCGCGGCGCGGGTCGCGGTTGACTTCGTCGACCAGCTCGCGCACGGTGTGCTTGCCATCGCCGATCACCTGGGGCGGTTCGCGCCGCGCGGCGGCCACCAGCTTGTTGCCCACCACCAGCAGGCGGTAGTCGTGGCCGGGCAGGTAGCGCTCGACCAGGATGTCGTCGCGGAACTCGCTGGCTGCCTTGAACCCGGCATCCAGTTGTTCGCGGGTGGTGACGTTGACCGTCACGCCCTTGCCCTGGTTGCCGTCCTTGGGCTTGATCACGACCGGCAGGCCGATCTCCAGCGCGGCGGCCCAGGCATCGTCAGGGTCGCTCACGCTGCGGCCCTGCGGCACCGGCACGCCGGCCGCGGCCAGGAGATTCTTGGTCAGTTCCTTGTCTTGCGCGATCGATTCGGCGATCGCGCCGGTGGCGTCGATCTCGGCGGCCTGGATGCGGCGCTGGCGGCTGCCCCAGCCGAACATCACCATGCTGCCTTCGGTCAGGCGGCGGAACGGGATGTTGCGGGCCACCGCGGCCTGCACGATCGAACCGGTCGACGGCCCGAGGCGCACGTCCTCATCCAGGTCGCGCAACTGCCTGAGCGCGGCGGCCAGGTCGAACGGCGTGTCGGCCCTGGCCGAGGCGATCAGTTGCTGGGCCAGGTCGAGCGCCAGGCGGCCGACGTCTTCTTCGCTGTATTCGACCACGACCTGGTAGATGCCGGTTTCCAGCGTGGCGGTGGTGCGGCTGAACGACACCGGGCAGCCGGCTTCGGCCTGCAGGGTCAAGGCCGTCAGTTCCAGCACTTGCGCCAGCGGCACCTTGTCGTCGTGGCCATAGGTCTGCAGGGCGCCCATCTGCGGAAAGCGCACGCGCAGGCGCGGTTCGAAGCCTTCCAGCGCGGCGATCGATTCTTCTTCGGGCGTGCATGCCACGATGGCCTCCACCGAGGTGTGGTGGCTCCAGAGATTCGGGCCACGCAGGGCCCTTACGCGAGATACTTCCATAAACCGTCTTCCTTTACTCAGGGATTACTTCTTCGGCGTCGCGTCGAAGGCGCGCAGTCCGCCGCACAGCAGGTCGCTCGGCACGCCGAGGGCCCAGGCGGCGGCCACCGCCGCCAGCACGTTTTCCGGATACTTCACGGTGGACGGCTGCATCGTCGACAGCGCGATCAGCGGGGTTTCCTGCTCGCCCGCGGCCAGCACGATGCGGCCGTCGCGCGCGAACACCACGCGCTCGCCGGCCTGACGGTGCGCGGCCACGGTCGGGTTGTCTTCGTCGACCGCGTAATAGATCACGCTGCCGTCGCACAGCTCGGCCAGGCCGGCCACGGCGTCGTCGGCCGCGTTCAGGACCGCCACGCCGTCCGGCAGGATCACGTCGACCTGGCTGCGGATCACGTTGCGCATCGCGTCCTGGTCGCGGATATAGAACTCGGCCACGTCCTCGATGCCGTTCATGTCGGTCACCACGCCCACCGCGCAGCGGTCGTAGGGCAGGCCATCGGCCAGGATCGAGCGCGCGTTCGATTCGAACACGGCGGTTTGCACGTTGCGGTTGATCAGGATGCGCTGGGCCGCCTCGACGCCGGTCGAATCGCGGGTCGAGATCGCGCGCGCGTTCAGGTACAGGCCTTCGCCGTTGGCGACGCCGACTTCCTTGCGCGTGATGTTGACCAGGCAGCCGACCAGGCGCGTGATCAGGCTGCAGCCCTTCGAGCCGGTCACGCCCACCACCGGGATGCGCGCCGTCGCCTCGCTCCCGAACAGGTGGTCGACGATGTCCTTGCCGACGTTGCGCGGGGTGCCGCTGGCCGGCTTCATGTGGGCCAGCAGGCCGGGGCTGGCGTTGACTTCGATGATCGCGCCGCGCTGCTCGGCCAGGGGCCGCGCGATGTCTTCGCAGACCAGGTCGATGCCGGCGATGTCCAGGCCGACGATGCGCGCGGCCAGGGCGGCGGCGTGGGCGACTTCGGGGTGCACCAGGTCGGTCACGTCGTCGGCGACGTTGCCGTTTACCTGGATCAGCACTTTCTGGCCCGCGGATGGAACCGACTCGGGCGTCAGGCCCTGGCGCTGCAACTGCAGCTGGTTTTCTTCGCTCTCGCGCGGCTTGACGGGGCTGAGCGGGAACTCCTCGCTCTCGCCGCGGCGTGGGTCGACATTGATCTGCGTTTCGCACAGCTCGGCCACGCTCTGGCGGCCGTCGCCGGTGACCCAGACCGACTCGCCGCGCGCGCAGGCGACCACCTTGCGGCCGACCACCAGCAGGCGGTGTTCGCTACCCGTGATGAAGCGCTCGACCAGCACCGACTTGCTCTCGCCTTCCGTCGAAGCGATCTCGTAGGCGGCCTTCACCTCGGCTTCGGTCGTCAGGTTCAGCGACACGCCGCGGCCATGGTTGGCGTCGATCGGCTTGACCACCACCGGCAGGCCGATGTCCTGCGCTTCTTCCCAGGCAGCGTCGGGGCTGCGCGCGATCGCGCCTTCCGGCACCGGCACGCCGCACGACGCGAGCAGGGACTTGGTCATGTCCTTGTCGCTGGCGATGCCTTCGGCGATCGCGCTGGTGCGGTCGGTCTCGGCGGTCCAGATGCGGCGTTGGAAAGCGCCGTAGCCGAGCTGCACCAGGTTGCCGTCGGTGAGGCGGATCGAGGGAATGCGGCGGTCCGTGGCGGCGTCCACGATATGCGCGGTCGACGGGCCCAGGCAGTACCGGTCGACCATGTCGGTCAGGCGCGCGACTTCGCCGGCCAGGTCGAACGGCTCGTCGTTGATCGCGGCCATCATCAGGCGGTGGGCGACATCCAGGGCGGCGCGGCCGACCGTTTCGTCGCGGGTGCGGAACGCCATCTTGTAGATGGCATGGTCGCCGGTCGAGCGGGTCTTGCCGAAGCCGGTCTTCATGCCGGCCAGGTTCTGCACCTCGAGCACGATGTGTTCGAGGATGTGGCCGGCCCAGGTGCCTTCGACCAGGCGCTCGTTGAAGCCGCCGCGGTGGCCAACGCCGCAATGGTGCTCGATCAGGCCGGGGAGCCAGGCAGTCAGGCGCTCGGTGAAGCCGGGAAGAAGGTTCGAGGGATAGTCTTCCAGCTCACCGATGTCGAGCCAGGCCTCGAGCACTGGACGGTAGGTCCAGATATTCGGTCCGCGCAGGTAAGTTACGCGCAGGAATTTGATGTCGTTCTTCTTGGTCATGTAATCGCTATTGCCGCCTGGACGCCTCTCTTCGCGCCGGCAACTTGTCCTTGTGTGCCTGACTACTTAACACGGCGCGCGAGAAGTCGGCCGCGCACCACCCATCCGGGGCCACTTGCCGGCCTACTGCGCCGCAACATTCCTACCAAAAACATTTCCGTGTCATCCAAACGATACCCAGAAACGTTCTAGCGCTCTGTGGAGCGTTTCACGCAATGGCGTAACGACGGTCCTCGTGCATCGCCGCATCGGCGCCATGTCCACCCTCTAGCACAACAAGCCTGTTACCGGGCGCAATACATGACAACTCAACAACTTGCTATTCCATCGTCGCTGGCACTTGCAGCCAGTTCTTTGCCTGATCAGTGGCAAAGTGACGTCGCGAAACAGCTTGCACCAGGGGAAAACGTTTTAAGCAGCGTGGAGGTTGACCTCGACGCGAAATTACATTTTTCGAAGGGCCTGGTGCTGGTGACGGATCGCCGCCTGCTGGCGCGCGCGCCGGGCGAAGCGACCTGGCGCGACTGGCCGCATCGCGCCGGAACCGAACTGCGCCACCACGACCACGCCGGGGTCGGCCATCTCGAACTGGTCGACGAGGGCGGGTTGCTGGCCGCCTGGCGCTTTACCTTGGGCCAGAACCTGCACGCCATGCGCGTCGCCGACCAGTTCCGCGACCAGGTGCAGAGCGTGGCCACTGGCGTGCCGGTCCAGCCGCCCGACCAGCATACTTGTCCAACTTGCAAGGCGCCGCTGGAGGCGGACCAGGACGATTGCCCGATCTGCGAAAAAGTGCTGCACACGCCGCCGTCGACCTGGACCCTGTTCCGCCTGTGGCGCTTCGCCCAGCCCTATAAAGGGCAGTTGCTGCTCGGCTTCCTGCTGATGCTGGGCTCGACCGGCGCCCACATGATCCCGCCCTACCTGACGATGCCGCTGATGGACAATGTCCTGATCCCTTACCAGAACGGGCAGGCGATCGACAGCAGCCTCGTCTATTTATATATGGGCGGCCTGTTCGCGGCCGCGCTGCTGGCCTGGCTGCTGGGCTGGGCCAAGACCTATGTGCTGGCGCTGGCCTCGGAGCGCATCGGCGCCGACCTGCGCTCGACGACCTATGAGCACCTGATGCGGCTGTCGCTGGAATTTTTTGGCGGCAAACGCACGGGCGACCTGATGGCGAGGATCGGCAGCGGTTCGGACCGGATCTGCGTCTTCCTGTCGCTGCACCTGCTCGACTTCCTGTCGGACGTCCTCATGATCGTGATGACGGGCGTCATCCTGTTCGCGATCAACCCCTGGCTGGCGGTGGTGACCCTGCTGCCGCTGCCGTTCATCGCCTGGATGATCCATATCGTGCGCGACAAGCTGCGCACCGGCTTCGAAAAGATCGACCGCGTGTGGGGCGAGGTGACTAATGTTTTGGCGGATACCATCCCCGGCATCCGGGTGGTGAAGGCTTTTGCGCAAGAGAAACGCGAAGCGGCCCGCTTCCGCGAGGCCAACAAGCACAACCTGGCCGTCAACGACAAGCTGAACCGGGTATGGTCGCTGTTTTCGCCGACCGTGTCCTTCCTGACCGAACTCGGCCTGCTGGTGATCTGGTGCTTCGGCATCTGGCAGGTGTCGCGCGGCGACATCACCGTCGGCACCCTGTCGGCCTTCATCGCCTATAGCGGCCGCTTCTACGTGCGCCTGGATTCGATGAGCCGCATCGTGTCGGTGACGCAAAAGTCGGCCTCGGCCGCCAAGCGCATCTTCGACATCCTCGACCACGTGTCGAGCGTGCCGGACCCGGTCAATCCGGTCAAGGTCGACCGGATCGCGGGCAATATCGAACTGCGCGAAGTCGGTTTCCGCTACGGCAACCGCGCCGTGAACCGCGGCATCTCGCTGAAGATCAAGGCCGGCGAAATGGTGGGCCTGGTCGGCCACAGCGGCTCGGGCAAGAGCACGCTCGTCAACCTGATCTGCCGCTTCTACGACGTGGCCGAAGGGGCGATCCTGCTCGACGGCCAGGATATCCGCACCTTCGCCGTGGCCGACTACCGCCGCCATATCGGCCTGGTACTGCAGGAGCCCTTCCTGTTCTTCGGCACCATCGCCGACAATATCGCCTACGGCAAGCCGCATGCGACGCGCGAGGACATCATCGCCGCCGCCAGGGCCGCCCACGCCCACGAATTCATCCTGCGCCTGCCGCAGGGCTACGATTCGATGGTCGGCGAGCGCGGCCAGGGCCTGTCGGGCGGCGAGCGCCAACGCATCTCGATCGCGCGCGCCCTGCTGATCGACCCGCCGATCCTGATCCTCGACGAAGCGACGTCGTCGGTGGATTCCGAGACCGAAAAAGAGATCCAGAAGGCGCTCGACAATCTGGTGCAGGGCCGCACCACGATCGCCATCGCGCACCGCCTGTCCACGCTGCACCGCGCCGACCGGCTGGTGGTGCTGGACCGCGGCGTGGTGGTCGAGGAGGGCAGCCACGACGCATTGATGGCGCGCGAGGGCGCCTACCACCGGCTCTACGAAGCGCAGGCGCGCAACGTGGACCAGGACCTGGACGACAAGGACGCATGATGACTTCGACTACGACCTTCCAGCTGCGCCGCGACCCTTTCGGCAAGCTGGTGATTACCCTGGAAAATGGCCACGAGTGGGTCGGCGTGACGCCGGTGCGCGCCTTCCCGATCCAGGCCCCGACCAAGGGCATCTCGCTGGTGCGCGACGGCGGCAAGGAAGTCGCCTGGATCGACGACCTGGACGATGTGCCGGACGCTATCGGCAGCCTGATCCGCGAGGAAATCGGCGGCCGCGAGTTCATTCCCGAGATCCTCGCCATCAAGGACGTCTCGAGCTTCGCCACGCCCTGCACCTGGTTCGTGAAGACCGACCGCGGCGACACCGAATTCGTGCTGAAGGTGGACGAGGACATCCGCCGCATCGGCGAAGCCTCGCTGCTGGTGGCGGACAACCATGGCATCAATTTCCTGGTGCGCGATATGTTCAGGATCGACAAGCACAGCCGCAAGATCCTGGACCGCTTCCTGTGAACCCCGATTGAACCGGCGCCGGGCGGCGATTTTTGGGAAGCGCCGTCCAGCGTTCGTCCACCCACATACCGCCGTCCGCGATCCGGCTACAGTCTTCCCATCGGCCGCATGGCCATGCTTTCAGGAGAAGACAATGGATTCCATCAACCGCAACCAACCCGAAGACAACCGCCGCGACCTCGCCGGCATGGACGCCATCGAGCGCATCAAGGACATGATCGACGATGCCGATGCGTGCTTCTTTTGCACCGGCAACGGCCAGGGCGATAGCCGCGGCGTGCGCCCGATGAGCGTGCGCGAGACCGACGATGCCGGCGCCATCTGGTTCCTGAGCAGCATCGACAGCCACAAGAACCAGGAGCTGCAGGCCAATCCTCAGGTCAAGCTGTTCTTCCAGTCGGGCAAGCACTCCGGCTTCCTGGAACTGGACGGCCATGCCGAGATCTCGCAGGACAAGGCGCGCATCAAGCAGCTGTGGAACCCGATGCTCAAGACCTGGTTCACCGAGGGCGAGGACGATCCACGCATTACCGTCATCAAAGTGACGCCCGGGACCGGCTATTACTGGGACAACAAGCACGGCGATGCGGTGGCCGGCGTCAAGGTGGCGGTCGGCGCGGTGATCGGCAAGACGCTCGACGATTCGATCGAGGGTACACTGAGCTTCCGATAACGTCGAGGAGGGCGGGTTGCATTTCATCCTGGCGACGATCGGCTCGGCCGGCGACCTGTTTCCCTTCCTCTGGATCGGCCGCGCCTTGCGCGAGCGCGGGCACCGGGTCGATTTCCTCGGCCCGGAACCGCATGCGCCCTACGTCGAGGCGGCCGGACTCGCCTTCCACGGCCTGCCGGCCGACATGGCGGTGCTCGACCATCCCGACCTGTGGCACGCGACCCGCGGCCTGGCGGTGGTGTGGGAGGCGACGCGGCCGGCGATGGCGCAACTGCCCACGGTGGTCGAGGCGCTGGCGACCGGCAAACGGCAGGTGCTGCTGGTGCATCCGCTGGCCCTGCCCGAGGCCGACCTGTGCCGCCATGCCTGCCCCGGCCTGAAGATCGCGGCCGCCTGGCTGGCGCCATCGAACCTGCCGACCGTGCACGATCCCTTGCTGCTCGGTCCCTGGCCGGTGCCGGCCTGGGTGCCGCACGGCGCGCGGCGCTGGCTGTGGCGCGGCCTGGCGGCGCGCTTCCTCGACCCGGTGGCGCTGCCCGGACTGAACAGCGCCCGCGTGCAACGGGGCTTGCCGCAGGTGGACAGGATGGTCGACTATATCCCGTCCATTCCCGACCTGTCGCTGGCCCTGTTCCCCGACTGGTTCGCGCCGCCGCCGCCGGATTGGCCTCAGCCGCTCTACCAGGCCGGCTTCCCGCTCTACGACCCCGACCCGGACGCCGCGCCGGGCGCCGAACTGCGCGCCTTCCTCGACGGCGGCGCGGCGCCGGTCGTGTTCACGCCCGGCACCGGCAACCGCCAGGCGCGCGGCTATTTTGCCGCGGCGGCGCAGGCGACTCGCGAGCTCGGCCTGCGTGCGATCTTCCTGACCCCGCACGTCGACCAGCTGCCGGCCACGCTCGGCCCGCATGTCTGCTGGCAAGACTACGTCCCGCTGAAGGCCTTGCTGCCGCACGTCGCGGCCCTGGTCCACCATGGCGGCATCGGCACCACGGCCGAGGCCTTGCGGGCGGGTGCGCCGCAACTGGTCGTGCCGCTGGCGCACGACCAGTTCGACAACGCGGCGCGGGTGGCGGCGATGGGGGCCGGCGCCAGCCTGCATGCGGCGCGGGTGACGCCGGCGCGCATGGCGCGGGCCTTGGGGCTGGTCGTGGGCAATGCGCAGGTTGCGGCCAGTTGCGCCGACGTTGCCGCACGTTTCGCGGGACGGCGCGATATCGACGGCCTGTGCGACCGGCTGGAGGCGCTGGACTGACGCATTGTTGGCAAGCGCACCGACATCGCGCGCGCGCAGGCGTCCAATGGGAGCATTCTCGATGACGTCGGAGGGCAGATGCCCAGCAACACCCCCAACAGGAAGAACATGGCCGAGGATGGCTACGTCCACGTGCGCGGCGCGCGCGAGCATAATCTCAAGAACGTCGATCTCGACATCCCGCGCGGCCGGCTGGTGGTGTTTACCGGCGTGTCGGGCTCGGGAAAATCCTCGCTGGCCTTCGGCACCCTGTACGCGGAGGCCCAGCGGCGCTACCTGGAATCGGTCTCGCCCTACGCGCGCCGCCTGTTCCACCAGATGCCCGTGCCCGAGGTCGACCAGATCGAGGGCTTGCCGCCCGCGGTCGCCCTGCAGCAGCAGCGCGGCACGCCGACCGCGCGCTCGTCGGTCGGCAGCGTCAGCACGCTCAGTAATTCCCTGCGCATGCTGTACTCGCGCGCCGGCGACTATCCGGAAGGGCAGGAGCTGCTGTACGCGGAATCGTTCTCGCCCAACACCCCGCAAGGCGCCTGTCCGCGCTGTTCGGGCCTGGGCCGCATCTACGACGTGACCGAACAGTCGATGGTGCCGGACGACAGCCTGACGATCCGCGAGCGGGCGATCGCCGCCTGGCCGCCGGCCTGGCATGGCCAGAACCTGCGCGACATCCTGGTCACGCTCGGTCATGACGTCGACACCCCATGGCGCGACTTGCCGAAGAAGGACCGCGACTGGATCCTGTACACCGACGAAAGCCCGACGGTGCCGGTCTACGCCGGCCTCACGCCCAGGGAAACCCGCGCCGCCCTGAAGCGCAAGGACCCGCCCAGCTACCAGGGCACGTTCACCGGCGTGCGGCGCTATGTGATGCAGACCTTCGCCAATACCGAAAGCGCGTCGATGAAGAAGCGCGTGGCGCGCTACATGGTCAGCGCCGCCTGTCCGGAATGCGAGGGCAAGCGGCTGCGGCGCGAATCGCTGTCGGTCACCTTCGCCGGCCATGACATCGCCGAGATCTCGCGCCTGCCGCTGGCGCGCCTGGCCGAACTGCTCCAGCCCTACGCGCATGGAAAGGACAAGGATGACGGACACCTGTACAACGAGCAGCTGATCGTGCGCCGCCGCATCGCCGCCGACCTGGCCGCGCGCCTGGAGGTGCTGCTGGCGCTGGGCCTGGGCTACCTGGCGCTGGAACGCAGCACGCCGACCCTGTCGCCCGGCGAACTGCAGCGCCTGCGTCTGGCGACGCAAGTGCGTTCAAACCTGTTCGGCGTCGTCTACGTGCTCGACGAGCCTTCGAGCGGCCTGCATCCGGCCGACACCGAAGCGCTGCTCGACGCGCTGGCCCAACTGAAGGCGGCCGGCAACTCGCTGTTCGTGGTCGAACATGCGCTGGACGTGATCCGGCAGGCCGACTGGCTGGTCGATGTCGGCCCGCTGGCCGGCGAGCGTGGCGGCCAGGTGTTGTATAGCGGCGTGCCCGAAGGGCTGCGCAAGATCGAGGCGTCGCAGACCCGGCGCTACCTGTTCGGCGAAGCGCCGCCGCCGCAGCGCACGCCACGCGAGCCCAGCGGCTGGCTGAAGCTCGCGGGCGTCCACCGCAACAACCTGAGGGACCTGGAAGTCGATTTCCCGCTCGGCGTGCTGACCAGCGTGACCGGCGTGTCGGGCTCCGGCAAGTCGAGCCTCGTGAGCCAGGTGCTGGTCGAACTGGTGGGCCAGGCCCTGGGGCAGGGCGGCGCGGCGCACGAAGAGCAGCCGGACGAGCCGGACCTGGAACGCGACGAGGAGTTGCCGCTGGAGGGCCGTATCGTCTCCGGGATGGAGGGCGTGCGGCGCCTGGTGCGGGTCGACCAGAAACCGATCGGCCGCACGCCGCGCTCGAACCTGGCAACTTACACCGGCCTGTTCGACCAGGTAAGAAAGCTGTTTGCCGCGACGGCGGATGCGAAGAAGCGCCGCTACGACGCCGGCCGCTTTTCGTTCAACGTCGCCAAGGGCCGCTGCGAGCATTGCGCCGGCGAGGGCTTCGTGATGGTCGAGCTGCTGTTCCTGCCCAGCGTCTACGCGCCTTGCCCGACCTGCGAAGGGGCGCGCTACAACGCCGAGACCCTCCAGGTCCGCTATCGCGACAGGAACATCGCCGAGGTGCTGGGCATGACGGTGGGCGAGGCGATCGACTTCTTCAAGGGCGAAGCGCTGGTGGAGCGCTCCTTGGAGGTGCTCAACGAGGTCGGCCTGGACTACCTGCGCCTGGGCCAGCCGGCCACCGAACTCTCCGGCGGCGAGGCGCAGCGCATCAAGCTGGCGTCCGAACTGCAACGCGCCACGCGCGGCAATGCGCTGTATGTACTGGACGAGCCGACCACCGGCCTGCACCCGGTCGACGCCGACCGCCTGATGGTGCAGCTGAACCGCCTGGTCGATGCGGGCAACACCGTGATCGTGGTCGAGCACACGATGCGGGTGGTGGCCGGCAGCGATTGGGTGATCGACGTCGGCCCCGGCGCCGGCGACGAGGGCGGTGCGGTAGTGGCTTCCGGCCCTCCAGAGGAAGTCGCGCGCAACAAGGAAAGTCGCACTGCGCGCTACCTCGCAGCCCAGATGACACCATCAAAGTGAGCAAATCCGGTGAGCCTAGCGGTGCGCCGGATTTGTGTTCACTTTGATAAGATCGTTGCGTCGCCGGCGGGACACGCTTGTGCACGACCGTGCCGCTTTCGTGTGCGCGAAATTTCACGTTTGCGTTACACTTAGGATATTTTTTTTCTAACAGAACAACAGGCATGGCCGGTCCAACTATCGAAAACAGCGAGTTTCGCCGCATTCTTACCCGCAATGTCGCGCTGCCGCTGAGCATGAGTATTGTTAGCGCGATTGTGTTTGTGGGCATCATCGCCTACCTGATCAACAGCCTGACCTGGGTCGAGCATTCCCAGAAGGTGATCGGCGGCGCGCATGAAATCCGCAAGCTGTCGGCCGAGATGGAATCGGGCATGCGCGGCTACCTGCTGGCGGGCGACGAGGAATTCCTGTCGCCGTATGTCCTGTCCAGGCAACGCATGGCCTCCAGCCTGGAATCGCTGAGCGAGCTGGTCAAGGACAATATTGCCCAGGCCGAGCGCCTGACCCGCATTGCCCAGATCCAGCAGCAGTGGGAAAACTTTGCCCAGGAAATGATCGACCGGCGCCGGGCCAACGACGTGAGTTATCTCGATGCCGTAAGAAGCGGCCGCGGCAAGGCCCTGAGCGACGAGATGCGCCGCAACTTCGACCTGGTGCTGGCTTCCGAGATGCGCCTGCTGCAAGAGCGCGGCGAGTCGGCGCGCAGCACCACCTTCTGGTCGGTGGCCGCCTTCCTGATCCTGTCCGCGATCGTCGGCGGCAGCCTGGCCGCCTTCGGCCGGCGCCAGCTGGTGCGCCTGTCCGACACCTATAACGAGGTGCTGGGGCACGAGGCCGAGCACAACGAAAAGCTGCGCCACCAGGACTGGCTGCGTTCCGGCCAGAACGAGCTCAATGTGCGCAGCGCCGGCCAGATCAACCTGGAACCGCTGGCCGAGGCCGTGCTGCCCTACGTGGTCAAGTATCTCGACGGCGTGATCGGCGCCATGTACGTGCGCAGCGACGACGGCACGATGCGCCGCATCGGCGCCTATGGCTTCAAGCACACCGACACCGAGCGGGCCGAACTCATCCCGCCGGGCGCCACCCTGGCCAGCAAGGCCGCCGAAGAGAACCGCCTGATGGTCCTGGACCAGCTGCCGGCGGACTACATCAAGGTCAGTTCGAGCCTGGGCGAGACCGCGCCGCGCGCCTTGATCATCGCCCCGTTCCACAACCACGGCAAGGTCAAGGGCGTGTTCGAGATCGCCTTCCTGCGTCCGGTGGAGCAGCGCGACCGCGAGTTCCTGGGCTTCATCGCGCAATCGGTCGGCGCCGCCATGGCGTCGGTGCTGTACCGCCAGCGCCTGCAGGACGCGCTGGAAGAGAGCCAGACCCTGAACGAGGAGCTGCAGGTGCAGCAGGAAGAGCTGCGCACCGCCAACGAAGAGCTCGAAGAACAGTCGCGCGCGCTGGAAGAATCGCAGTCGGCGCTGGAAAACCAGCAGGCCGAGCTGCGCACCACCAACGACCAGCTGGCCGAGCAGGCGCTGAACCTGGACATGAAGAACTCGGCCCTGCAATCGGCCCAGGAACAGCTGCACCAGCGCGCGGTCGAACTCGAAAGCGCGAGCCGCTACAAGTCCGAATTCCTGGCCAATATGTCGCACGAGCTGCGCACGCCGCTGAACAGCTCCCTGATCCTGGCCAAGCTGTTGGCCGACAACACCAGCGGCAACCTGTCCGACGAACAGGTGCGCTTCGCCCAGACGATCTACTCGGCCGGCAACGACCTGCTGCAGCTGATCAACGACATCCTCGACATCTCGAAGGTGGAAGCGGGCAAGCTGGAGCTGGTGCCGGAAGACGTGCCGGTGCGGCGCGTGGTCGAGGGACTGGCGCGCACCTTCGAGCCGCTGGCGCGCCAGAAGCAGCTCGAGTTCAGGATCGCCGTCGAGCCAGGCGTGCCGGCCAGCCTGCACACCGACCGCCAGCGCATGGAGCAGATCCTCAAGAACCTGCTGTCGAATGCCGTGAAGTTCACCGAAGTCGGCGCGGTCAGCCTGTCCGTGTCGACCACGCCCGAGGGCGACATCGCCTTCCGCGTGCAGGACACCGGCATCGGCATCGCAGCCGACCAGCAGGACAAGATCTTCGACGCCTTCCACCAGGCCGACGGCACCACCAGCCGCCGCTTCGGCGGCACCGGGCTGGGCCTGTCGATCACGCGCGACCTGACCCGCCTGCTGGGCGGCAGCGTGGCCGTGTCGAGTGCGCCGAACGAGGGCAGCGTGTTCACCCTGGTGCTGCCGCGCGGGATTCCGACGGCGCCGGCGCCGGCCGAGTTGCCGGTTGCTTCGGCTCCGCTGCCGCATTACACGCCGGCGCCTGCTGCGCCAGCCGCGCCGGCTGCGGCCAGCGCACCGGCGGCCAGCGCCGAACCGATCAACAGCTTCCCGGATGACCGCGACAAACCCGCCGGCGGCCGCCGCACCGTGCTGGTGGTGGAGGACGAGGCGCCGTTCGCGCGCATCCTGTACGACCTGGCGCGCGAACTCGATTACCGCTGCCTGGTGGCGATGAGCGCCGACGAGGGCCTGGCGCTGGCCGTCAGCCAGCGTCCGGACGCCGTGCTGCTCGACGTGCGCCTGCCGGACCGCTCGGGCCTGACCGTGCTGCAGCAGCTGAAGGACAATCCGTCGACCCGCCACATCCCGGTGCACGTCATTTCGAGTATCGAGAACGGCGGCGAAGCCCTGCACCTGGGCGCGATCGGCTATGCATTGAAGCCGACCAGCCGCGAAGAGCTGGAAGACGTGTTCCGCAAGCTGCAGGAAAAATCGAGCCAGAAGATCAAGCGCGTGCTGCTGGTCGAGGATGACGAGCGCCAGCGCGAGAGCGTGGTGGCCCTGATCGCCGACGACGACGTCGAGATCGCGGCCGTGGGCACCGCCAGCGAGGCCTTGATCCACCTGAAGAACGAGATCTTCGATTGCATGATCATCGACCTCAAGCTGCCCGATATGCAGGGCGGCGAGCTGCTCGAGCGCATGTCGCAGGAAGAACTGTGCTCCTTCCCGCCGGTGATCGTGTACACCGGCCGCAACCTGACGCGCGACGAAGAAGCGCAGCTGCTGCGCTATTCGCGCTCGATCATCATCAAGGGCGCGCGTTCGCCGGAGCGCCTGCTGGACGAAGTGACGCTGTTCCTGCACAAGGTGGAGTCCGAGCTCTCGACCGAGCGCCAGAGCATGCTCAAGGCGGTGCGCGGACGCGACCGCGTGTTCGAGGGCCGCACCATCCTGCTGGTCGACGACGACGTGCGCAATGTGTTCGCCCTGACCTCGGCGCTGGAGCAGCGCGGGGCCCGGATCGAGGTCGGCCGAAATGGATACGAAGCATTGGAAAAACTGGATGAAGTGCCGGGGATCGACCTGGTGCTGATGGACATCATGATGCCGGGCATGGATGGGTTGGAAGCGACGCGCCGCATTCGCGCCGACGGCCGCTTCGACCGCCTGCCGATCATCGCCATCACCGCCAAGGCCATGAAGGACGACCAGGAGCAGTGCCTGGCCGCCGGCGCCAACGATTACCTGGCCAAACCGATCGACCTCTCCCGCCTGTACTCGCTGTTGCGGGTCTGGATGCCCACCCTGGAGCGAATTTGAGCCAACCCCCGAGCGACTTCGACATCGAGCTGCGGATGCTCGTCGAAGCCGTCTACCTGAAGTACAACTACGATTTCCGCGACTACACCGGCGCTTCGCAAAAGCGCCGGGTGCTGGTCGCCATGCGCGAAATGGAATGCGACACGGTGTCGGAACTGCAGTCGAAAGTACTGCACGAGCCGAACGGTTTCGCCCAGCTGCTGCAATACCTGACGATTCCCGTCACCGAGATGTTCCGCGACCCGGAGTACTTCCTGGCGGTGCGCGAGCAGGTGGCGCCTTTCCTCAAGACCTACCCGTCGCTCAAGATCTGGGTGGCCGGCTGCAGCACCGGCGAAGAGGTGTATTCGCTGGCCATCCTGCTCAAGGAAGAGGGGCTGCTCGAGCGCAGCATCATCTATGCGACCGACATCAATCCCGAGTCGCTGGAGGCGGCGCGGCGCGGCGTGTTCCCGCTGGAGCGCATGCGCCTGTATACCGAGAACTACCAGAAATCCGGCGGCAAGGGCGCATTCTCGGACTATTACACGGCCGCCTACGGCGGCGCGCTGTTCGAGCGCAGCCTGATGGACAACGTCACCTTCGCCGACCACAGCCTGTCGACCGACAGCGTGTTCTCGGAAACCCACTTCGTCAGCTGCCGCAACGTGCTGATCTACTTCAACCGGCGCCTGCAGGATCGCGTGCTCGGCCTGTTCCACGACTCGCTGTGCCACCGCGGTTTCCTGGGCCTGGGCAGCAAGGAAAGCATCGACTTTTCCAGCTACGCCGGGCGCTTCGAGGCGCTGGCCAGGCGCGAGCGCCTGTTCCGCAAGGTGTCGCCATGAGCCTCGACCAGCAACTGGCCGCGGCCATGGGCGCGCGCCGCATCGAGATGGTCGTCATCGGCGGCTCGGCCGGCGGGGTCGACGCGCTGGTCGGCCTGGTGCCGGCGCTGCCGGCCGGGTTCACGCCGGCCGTGACCTGCATCCTGCACGTGCCGCCGGATCGCGAGAGCCGCCTGGCCGAGCTGTTCGCCATGCGCACGGCGCTGCCGGTGCGCGAAGCGCAGGACAAGGAGCCGATCCAGCCGGGCACCGTGTATTTCGCTGGTTCCGGCTATCACCTGTCGATAGAACAGGATCGCAGCTTTTCGCTCAGCTGCGAGCCGCCGGTGCAGTTCGCCCGGCCGGCGATCGATATATTGATGGAGTCCGCCGCCGACGTGTATGGTCCGGCGCTGGCGGGTATACTGCTGACTGGAGCCAACTTCGATGGCGCCGAAGGCATGTGCCGCATCCGCGAACGCGGCGGCCTGACCATCGTCCAAGACCCCGATGAAGCACAAGCCCGGTCCATGCCCGAAGAGGCTATCCGGCGCTGCGCTCCGCACCTGGTGTTGCCGCTGGCCGGCATCCGTACCGTGCTGCCCCTGTTGGAGACCCCATGAACCAGGACCCAAGCAAGATTCTGATCGTCGACGACCTGCCCGAGAACCTGCAGGCGCTCGAGGCGCTGTTGCGCCATGACCAGCGCGCCATCTACCAGGCGGCGTCGGGCGAACAGGCGCTGGCGCTGCTGCTCGAGCACGAGTTCGCGCTGGCCATCCTCGACGTGCAGATGCCGGGCATGGACGGCTTCGAGCTGGCCGAGGTGATGCGCTCGACCACGCGCACCCGCCACATCCCGATCGTGTTCGTGTCGGCGGCGGGGCGCGAACTCGACTACGCCTTCAAGGGCTACGAGAGCGGCGCGGTCGACTTCATGTACAAGCCGCTCGACGCCGACGCGGTGCGCAGCAAGGTCAACGTCTTCGTCGCGCTCGACCAGCAGCGCCGCGAGACCCGGCGCCAGGTGCTGGCGCTGGAGCAGAGCCGGCACGAGCAAGAGGTGCTGTTGCGCGAGCTGAACCAGACACAGCAGGAACTGCAGCGCTCGCTGCGCATGCGCGACGAGTTCATGTCGCTGGTCGCGCACGAGCTGCGCACGCCGCTCAACACGCTGTTCCTGGAAACCCAGATGCGCAGCCTGCAACTCAAGCGCGGCAACACGGCCGCCTTCGGCGGCCAGCAGATGGAAGCGATGATCCAGCGCGACGAGCGCCAGATCAAGTCGATGATCCGCCTGATCGACGACATGCTCGACGTGTCGCGCATGCGCAGCGGCAAGCTGTCGATTCGTCCGGCCAAGGTCGAGCTGATGTGCCTGCTGGAGCGGGTGGTGAGCGACCTGTCGCTGCAGGCGGCGACCACCGGCAGCTCGCTGACCCTGCGCCCGCACGAGGGAGTGAGCGGCTGCTGGGACGAGTTCCGCGTGGAGCAGGTGATCGTCAACCTGTTGACCAATGCGCTGCGCTACGGCTGCGGCCAGCCGGTCGAGGTCAGCGTCGAGCGCAGCGGCGAGATGGTCAGGATCGACGTGCGCGACCAGGGCAAGGGCATCGCGGACTCGGACCTCGAGCGCATCTTCGAGCCCTACGAGCGCGGCGCCCGCAACGGCGAGCCGAAGGGGCTCGGCCTTGGCCTGTACATCTCGCGCCAGCTGGCCATCTCGCACGGCGGCGAACTGCGCGTGGCGAGCAAGCCCGGCGAAGGCTCGGTCTTCAGCCTGGTGCTGCCCTGCACCGAAGTCCCGGTCTGCGCCGAGGCCGACGTCTGACCCGCCCTCGCGCCGCCCACTCCCAACAGAGGGACAGGGTCGCATCGTTTGACAACTTTCGCGGCTGAGCTGCCGATTCGACCCTGACCCCGGTTGTCCGTCGCGCCATCGGCCAATCATTCTCCGCGGACCGTCAGGGCTGGGCCATCGCTCGCAGCGAGGGGCAAGCGAGACGGCGGTTGCAGCCGCTTGCCATTTGCGACACACTGTCCGGGTTTGTTTCGAGCCGCTCCTTTCGCCAGGACGGGAAAGCTGCACTTGACTGATAGCTAAAATCAATCAAGAATATCGAATCAATCAATTTCACAAACGGCGGGCAGGGCGGTAAACTGCTTGTCATACGTTTCATCAACCCCAAACAGGAGATTACATGTCCCTCATCAACACCCAGATCAAGCCGTTCAAAGCCACCGCTTACCATAACGGCAAGTTCATCGACCTGACCGAAGAGAACTTCAAGGGTACCTGGTCGGTGGTGATGTTCTACCCGGCCGACTTCACCTTCGTCTGCCCGACCGAACTGGAAGATCTGGCGGCATTCCAGCCAGAATTCGAAAAGCTGGGCGTCAATGTCTACGGCGTGTCGACCGACAGCCACTTCGCCCACAAGGCATGGCACGACACCTCGGAAGCGATCAAGAAAGTGAACTACCCGCTGATCGGCGACCCGACCGGCGTCCTGTCGCGCAACTTCGAAGTCATGATCGAAGAAGAAGGCATGGCACTGCGCGGCACCTTCGTGATCAATCCTGAAGGCCAGATCAAGATCATGGAAGTGCACGACAACGGCATCGGCCGCGACGCTTCGGAACTGATGCGCAAAGTCAAGGCAGCCCAGTACGTCGCTTCGCACCCAGGCGAAGTCTGCCCGGCCAAGTGGACCGAAGGCGCAGAAACCCTGACCCCGTCGCTGGACCTGGTCGGCAAGATCTAAGCAGTCAGCAGGTAGCAGGTAGCACCCGTGACGGGCCGCTGCGGCGGCCCGTTTCACGCCCGGCCTGTGCAAGTTCAAGTCAATAAGCAAAAGGAAAACATCATGCTGGACGCAACCCTCAAGAAACAGTTGCAAGCCTATCTGGAAAAAGTGGTGCAGCCGATCGAGCTGGTTGCATCGCTGGATGATTCGCCCAAATCGCGCGAAATGGATGCGCTGCTGAATGAAATCGCAGCCTTGTCCGACAAGATCACCGTGCGCCAGGAAGCGAACGAGCGCACCCCGTCGTTCGCCATCAACCGCGTCGGCACCGATGTCGGCGTGCGTTTCGCCGGGATCCCGCTGGGCCACGAGTTCACCTCGCTGGTGCTGGCCCTGCTGCACGTCGGCGGCCATACCATCAAGCTGGAACAATCCGTCATCGACCAGATCGCAGCCCTGGACGGCGACTACGTATTCGAGACCTACATCTCGCTGTCGTGCCATAACTGCCCCGAAGTGGTGCAGGCGCTGAACACGATGTCGGTCATCAACCCGCGCATCAAGGTCGTGACGATCGATGGCGGCGTCTTCAAGAAAGAAGTGGAAGACAAGCAGATCCTGGCCGTGCCGATGATGTTCCTGAATGGCCAGCATTTCGGCCAGGGTCGTACCAAAGTCGAAGAGATCCTGGCGAAGATCGACGTCAACGGCGGCGCGAAAAAGGCCGCTGAACTGAGCCGGAAAGACCCGTTCGACGTGCTGATCGTCGGCGGCGGCCCCGCCGGCGCGGCAGCCGCGATCTACGCCGCCCGCAAGGGCATCCGTACCGGCGTGCTGGCCGACCGCTTCGGCGGCCAGGTGCTCGATACGTTGGCGATCGAGAATTTTGTCTCGCTCAAGGCCACCGACGGCCCGAAATTCGCCGTCGCCCTGGAAGAACACGTCAAGGAATACGACGTCGACATCATGAATACCCAGCGCGCCAGCAAGCTGGTGGGCGGCAAGCTGATCGAGGTGCATACCGAGAGCGGCGCGGTGCTCAAGTCGAAGACCGTGATCGTGGCGACGGGCGCGCGCTGGCGCGAGATCAATGTGCCAGGCGAGAAGGAGTACAAGAACCACGGCGTGGCCTATTGCCCGCACTGCGACGGTCCGCTGTTCAAGGGCAAGCGCGTGTCGGTGATCGGCGGCGGCAACTCGGGCGTCGAAGCGGCGATCGACCTGGCCGGCATCGTCAAGGAAGTCACCCTGATCGAATACGGCAATGAGCTGCGCGCCGATGCCGTGCTGCAACGCAAGCTGGTCTCGCTGCCAAACGTCAAGGTGATCAAGTCGGCCCAGACCACCGAGATCCACGGCGACGGCAAGATCGTCAACGGACTGAGCTACAAGGACCGCACCACCGGCGAACTGCATCGCCTGGACCTGGAAGGCGTGTTCGTGCAGATCGGCCTGGTGCCGAACGCCGAATGGCTCAAGGGCACGGTCGACCTGTCGGCGCATGGCGAGATCGAAGTCGACGCGCGCGGCCATACCTCGCTGCCGGGCGTGTTCGCCGCCGGCGACGTGACCACCGTGCCGTTCAAGCAGATCGTGATCGCCGTGGGCGAGGGCGCAAAAGCGTCGCTAGCCGCCTTCGACCACCTGATCCGCCTGCCGGTGGAAGACGAAGAGAAGAAAGCTGCCTGAGAACTGGAGCGGGCCGCGAGGCCCGCTGCAGAAGGACAAAACGCCGCTTCCCTGTGGGACGTGGCGTTTTTTTTTCATGGGGCCGGCCGCAACGCCGCCGACCCGGGCGGATTCAGTGGAAAGAGAAAAGCAGGGCCGACGACAGGGCGCCGGATTCCAGCAAGAACCACGTTGCAGCACTGGCAAGTGCCAGATGGACTGCAGTCCACGTCATGGGGTGGCGGCGCGACATGATGGTTCTCCTGGATGATGGCGGGGCTGTGATGGATGATCACAATAGTAAATGTCTAAATGGACACATGGCATCGGCCGATTCTCCGTCGCGTTGTAGGACTAAACCTTGTCGCGATTCCGTGTCGCACAATTGACACACCGAGCATGGCGCCTGGTCCATAACGCGCCGACCCCGCCAACAGTTGACGTCCTACGCATCGAGTAGGCTGTGTCCTATGGCCGAGTTGTCGCCGTGCCAATAAAGTCGGGGCTATCATGACCCGACACGACCCCACCCTCATGCACCGCGGCCTGCTCGCCGTGCGCCGCAATACCATCCGTCGCCTGCTCAGTGCCGTGTTCGGCATCGCCCAGCTGCGCGAAGGCCAGCAAAAAGTCATCGACAGCGTGCTCGACGGCAGGGACACGCTGGCCATCATGCCCACCGGCGGCGGCAAGTCGCTGTGCTACCAGATTCCGGCCAAGATGCTGGAGGGGATGACGGTGGTGGTCTCCCCCCTCATTTCGCTGATGAAGGACCAGCTCGAGAAGCTGGAAGACATCGGCATCCGCGCGGTCCAGGTCAACAGCAGCCTGTGCGCCGAGGAAGAACACGCGGCGCTGGAGGCGATTGCCGGCGAATCGTGCGAGATCGTGTTCTGCACCCCGGAGCGGCTGGTCTCGCCCGATTTCATCGCCGTGCTGCGCAAGGTAACGCTCGACATCGTCGTCATCGACGAGGCCCACTGCATCTCGCAATGGGGCCACGATTTCCGGCCGGCCTATATCGGCCTGGCCGCGGCGATCGAGGCGATCGGCCGCCCGCCGGTGCTGGCGCTGACCGCCACCGCCACCGACGAGGTCATCGCGGACATCGGCAAGCAGCTGGGCCGCAAGCTCAATGTGATCAATACCGGCATCTACCGTCCCAACCTGCACTACCGCGTGCTGCAGGCGACCAGCGCCCGCGAGAAGTACGCGCAGGCGCTGCGCCTGGTGCAGGAAACGGCCGGCGTCGGCATCGTCTACGCCGCCACCGTCAAGGTGGCCGAAGAGATGCTGGCCGTGCTGGAAGAAGCGGGCGAATCGGTCACGCTCTACCACGGCAAGCTGTCCGCGGCCGAACGCAAGCTGAACCAGGACCTGTTCATGGAAGGCGATCGGCGCGTGATGGTGGCGACCAATGCCTTCGGCATGGGCATCGACAAGAGCGACACCCGCTTCGTGATCCACCTGCAGATTCCGGCCAATCTCGAATCGTATTACCAGGAATCGGGCCGCGCCGGCCGCGACGGGCTGGATGCCGAATGCACCTTGCTGTTCCTGCAGGATGACAAGCGCATCCAGCAGTTCTTCCTGGTCAAGCACTATCCCGACGCGGACGAGCTGCGGCTGGTGCACGAGACCGTACGCACGCTCCACGACGACGGCCCCGTGGCCACCCGCCGGCTCGAAGAAGCGCTGGAAGACGTCGCCGAATCGACTATCAAGGTCTGCCTCAAGCTGCTCAAGGATGCGAAGCTGGTGCGCCAGAACCGCAAGCTGGAATACCTGCCGGGCGCCACCGAGCCGCGGCCCGGCGCGTATGCGCGCCTGGCCCAGGTCTATGTGCAGAAGCAGGAGCGCGACAAGGAAGCGCTGGACCAGATGGTGAGCTACGCCGTCAGCGGATTTTGCCGCTGGAAGCTGCTGCTCGATTACTTCGGCGACGAGGCGCCCGGTTTCGAACGCTGCTGCAAGTGCGACAACTGCCTGAACCCACCGGCGCTCGGCCTGGGCGAAGACATCGTGATCCGCGACGACGAATTCGAGCGCGAGGCGGTCGAGCAGGCGCCCAGGCCGAAGTTCGAGATCGGAGCGCGCGCCAGGTCGGCCAGGTACGGCGAGGGCGTGGTGGCGGCCATCGCCGGCGAGCAGGTGACGGTCGAGTTCCCGGACGGAGAAAGCCGCAGCTTCATGGCCGACTTCCTCGACCCGGCGTAAGGGAGCCGCATGGGAGACATGGTCGTCGTCCGCAAGGAGGGGCTGTACTGCGTGCCGGGGGATTTCTATATCGACCCGTGGCGGCCGGTGGCGCGCGCCGTCATCACCCATGCCCACGGCGACCATGCCCGTGTCGGCCACGGCCATTACCTCGCGGCGTCGCCCGGCATCGGCGTGCTCAAGTCGCGCCTGGGCGATATCTCGGTCGACGCCCTGGCCTATGGCGAGAAGGTCGTGCACAACGGGGTGACCATCTCGCTGCACCCGGCCGGCCACGTGCTGGGCTCGAGCCAGGTGCGCATGGAATGCGGCGGCGAAGTGTGGGTGGCCTCGGGCGACTACAAGGTCGAACCGGACCAGACCTGCGACCCGTTCGAGCCGGTGCGCTGCGACACCTTCATCACCGAATCGACCTTCGGCCTGCCGATCTACCGCTGGCAGCCGGAGGCCGAGCTGATGGCCGAGATCAATGCCTGGTGGCGCAAGAATGCCGAGGAGGGCCGCTGCAGCGTGGTGTTCGCCTATTCCTTCGGCAAGGCGCAGCGCATCCTGGCCGGGCTCGATCCGTCGATCGGGCCCATCGTCTGCCACGGTTCGGTCGAACCGCTGAACCGCGCCTACCGCGCCGAGGGCGTGGACATTCCGCCGACGGTACTGGTGACCGATATCGACAAAGCCGCCTTGCGGCGCACGCTGGTGGTGGCGCCGCCGTCCGCCAGCGGCTCGCCCTGGATGAAGCGCTTCGGCGACTACAGCGATTCCTTCGCCAGCGGCTGGATGCTGCTGCGCGGCGCGCGCCGCCGGCGCGGCGTCGACCGCGGCTTCGTGCTGTCCGACCACGCCGACTGGCCGGGCCTGATGAGCGCCATCAAAGCGACCGAGGCCGAGCGGGTGATCGTCACCCACGGTTCGATTCCGATCCTCGTGCGCTGGCTGTGCCAGAACGGGCTCGATGCCTCGGGCTTCGAGACGGAATACGGGGACGAGGAAGAGGACGAGCCGACGGCGCCGGCTGACGCAGCAGCAGGAGCGGCGAATGCGTGAATTCGCGCGCCTGTACGCCGACCTCGACGAAACCACGTCGACCACCCGCAAGCTGGAGGCGCTGCAGGGCTACTTCGCCAACGCCGCGCCCGAGAACGCCGCCTGGGCGGTCTATTTCCTGGCCGGCGGCAAGCCGCGCCAGGCGGTGCCGACCAAGCTGCTGCGCCAGTTCGCCATCGAGTACGCGGGCCTGGACGAATGGCTGTTCGACGAGTCCTATCACGCGGTGGGCGACTTCGCCGAGACCATCGCCCACATCCTGCCGCCCCCTGCCGAACGCTCGGACGTCGGCCTGGCGGTGTGGATGGAAGAGCGGGTCGGCCCCTTGCGCGGCGCCGATCCGGGCCGCATCCGCGAGGCCTTGTTCAGCTACTGGAACGAGCTCGATTGGCGCGAGCGCTTCCTGCTCGTCAAATTGATCGGCGGCGGCTTCCGGGTCGGCGTCTCCAAGCTGCTGGTGACGCGCGCGCTGGCCGCCATCGCGGCGGTCGACAGCAAGCTGATTGCCCAGCGCCTGATGGGCTGGACCGATGGCCGGGTGAAGCCGACCGCCAGCGGTTTTCTCCAGTTGATCGCCGAGCAGTCCGACGAAGAACACAAGCTGCGCGGCGGCCAGCCGTATCCCTTCTTCCTGTCGCACCAGCTGGGTGGCGACCCGGCGAGCCTGGGCGAACCCGACGACTGGCTGGTGGAGTGGAAGTACGACGGCATCCGCGCCCAGCTGGTGCGGCGCGACGGCCAGAATTTCCTGTGGTCGCGCGGCGAAGACCTGATCACCGAGCGCTTTCCCGAACTGGCGGCGGCGCGCCTGCCGGATGGGATGGTGCTCGACGGCGAAGTGCTGATCTGGCAGCCCGGCAGTGAGATGCCTGCCCCTTTCGCCGACCTGCAAAAGCGCATCGGCCGCAAAACGTTATCGGCCAAGCTGCTGAGCGAGCTGCCGGCGGTGCTGTGCTGCTACGACCTGCTGGAGCTGGACGGCGTCGACCTGCGCGGCCTGCCGCAGCATGAGCGGCGCGCGCTGCTCGAACGCGAGGTCGCCAAGCTCGCGCAGCCACAGTTACGTTTGTCGCCGCTGGTCCAGGCCGACAGCTGGGAAGCGCTGGCCGAACTGCGGGCGGGCTCGCGCGCGCGTAGCGTCGAGGGCATGATGCTCAAGAGCCGCACGGCGCAGTACGGCGTGGGCCGCACCAAGGATGTCGGCACCTGGTGGAAGTGGAAGATCGACCCGTATGCGATCGATGCCGTGCTGCTGTACGCCCAGCCGGGCAGCGGGCGGCGCGCGTCTCTCTACACCGACTACACCTTCGCCGTCTGGGATGGCGAAGGCGCCGAGCGCAGGCTGGTGCCGTTCGCGAAAGCGTATTCCGGCCTGACCGATGCCGAGATCGCCCAGGTCGACAACGCGATCCGGCGCACGACCATCGAGAAATTCGGGCCGGTGCGCTCGGTCAAGCCGACGATGGTGTTCGAGATCGGCTTCGAGGGCATCGCCCTGTCGCCGCGGCACAAGGCGGGGATCGCGGTGCGTTTCCCCCGCATCCTGCGCCGGCGCAGCGACAAGCCGGTGGAAGAAGCCGATACGCTCGACACGCTCAAGGGCTTGCTGGAGGCGGCCACCGCATGAGTCGCAACGAGGTAAGCCGGCGCATCGACGAATGGCTCGCCACGCGCGGCTGGACGGCGTTCCCCTTCCAGCGCGCCGTGTGGAAGGCCGCGCTGAAGGGCGAGTCGGGCCTGCTGCATGCGAACACCGGCGCCGGCAAGACCTTCGCCGTCTGGTTCGCGGCGCTGCAGCGCGCCGGCCTCGAGACGGGGAGGGCCAAGGCCGGCCTGCGCGTGCTGTGGATCACGCCGATGCGCGCGCTGGCGGCCGACACCCAGCGCGCGCTCGAAGACTCCGCCGCCGAACTGCTGCCCGAATGGCGCATCGGCGCGCGCACCGGCGACACCAAGCCGGCCGAGCGCGCGCGCCAGGCGCGCACCATGCCGGCGGCCCTGGTGACCACGCCCGAAAGCCTGTCGCTCATGATCAGCAATGCGGCCGCCCAGGAACAGTTCCGCAACCTCGACATGATCATCGTCGACGAGTGGCATGAGCTGATGGGCAGCAAGCGCGGGGTGCAGGTGCAACTGGCATTGGCCCGGCTGCGGCGCTGGCGTCCGGAACTGCTGGTGTGGGGCGTGTCGGCCACGATGGGCAATCTCGACCTGGCGCGCCAGGTGCTGCTGGGAAGTGAGGAGGGTAGTAATGCGGGCGTGCTGGTCGAAGGCGACACGCGCAAGAAAATCGTGGTCGACAGCCTGATCCCCGAGAACGTATCGCGCTTTCCCTGGGGCGGCCACCTGGGCCTGCAGATGCTGCAGCCGGTGATCAAGGAGATCGAGGGCCATGAGGCGACCCTGGTGTTCACCAACACCCGCTCGCAGTCCGAGATCTGGTACCAGAACATCCTCGAGGCGCGGCCCGACTGGGCCGGCGTGATCGCGCTGCACCACGGCTCGCTCGACCGCGAGGTGCGCGAATGGGTCGAACTGGGCCTCAAGAACGGCATCCTGAAGGCGGTGATCTGCACCGCCAGCCTGGATCTGGGCGTGGACTTCCTGCCGGTCGAGCGGGTGCTGCAGATCGGCAGCGCCAAGGGCGTGGCGCGCCTGCTGCAGCGCGCCGGCCGCAGCGGCCATGCGCCGGGCCGCGTCTCGCGCGTGACGCTGGTGCCGACCAATAGCCTGGAGCTGCTGGAGGCGGCCGGCGCCAAGAAGGCGGTGGCGGCGCGCCGGATCGAAGGCCGCTACGTGCCCAACAAGCCATTCGACGTGCTGGTGCAGCACCTGGTGACGGTGGCGCTGGGAGGGGGCTTCCGTTCCGAAGAACTGTACCAAGAGGTGCGCCAGGCCTGGTCCTACCGCCACCTGGAGCGAGAGGAATGGCAGTGGGCGCTCGACTTCGTCGCGCGCGGCGGGCAGAGCCTGACCGTCTATCCCGAATACCGGCGCGTGCTGCCCGACGACGAGGGCGTGTACCGCGTGCCCGACAGCGCCATCGGGCGCCGGCACCGGATGGGCATCGGCACCATCATGTCCGACGCCACGATCCAGGTGAAGTTCATGACTGGGGGCCGCATCGGCAGCGTCGAGGAATCGTTCATCTCGCGCCTCAAGCCCGGCGACCGCTTCCTGTTCGGCGGGCGCATCCTGGAATTCGTGCGGGTGCACGAGCTGACGGCCTTCGTCAAGCGCGCGACCGGCACGCGCGGCGCGATCGCGCGCTGGCAGGGCGCCAAGATGCCGATGTCGAACGAGCTGGCCCACGCCGCGCTCGAAGAGCTGCGGCTGGCGGCGCAGGGCGTGTTCGACGGCCCCGAGATGCGCGCCATCGAGCCGCTCATCGAGATCCAGCAGCGCTGGTCGGCGCTGCCCACGAGCGAAGTGCTGGTGCTCGAATCGATGAAGAGCCGCGAAGGCTACCACCTGTTCGTGTACCCGTTCGCCGGGCGCTCGGTGCACATGGGCCTGGCTTCCCTGATCGCGTTTCGCGTCGGCCGGGTGCAGCCGATCACGTTTTCGATCGCCATCAACGACTATGGCTTCGAGCTGATGGCGCCCGAGCCGGTCGACTGGGCGCGCATGTTCGATGCGCCAAGCGGCGCCGGCGTCGCGCTGTTCGATACCGGGCGGCTGCTCGAAGACGTGATCGACAGCCTGAATGCGACCCAGTTGTCGCAGCAGCGTTTTCGCGAGGTGGCGCGGATCGCCGGCCTGGTGTTCTCGGGCTATCCGGGCCAGCCGAAGTCGAACCGCCAGTTGCAGGCCTCGTCCTCGCTGTTCTTCGAGGTGTTTCGCAAGCACGACGCGGCCAACCTGCTGCTCACCCAGGCCGAGCGCGAAGTGATGGAACAGGAGCTCGAACTGACGCGCCTGCGCGACACGCTGGCCGAGCTGCATGGGCGGCGCATCGCGTATTGCGAGGTCAAGCGCGCGACCCCGTTCGGGTTTGCGCTGATGGTCGAGCGCTTCCGCGAAAAGGTCAGCACCGAAAAGCTCAACGACCGCGTGGCGCGCATGCTGCGCGAGCTGGAGAAAGCGGCGGCGGCATGAGCGGCGCGCTGGTACGGGTGGCCGGAGAATCGCTGCTGCTGCTGCCGGAGAAGGCGATCTATTGGCCGGCCGAGCGGATGCTGATCATCGCCGACATCCACTTCGGCAAGGCGGCCGCCTTCCGCGCGCTGGGCGTGCCGGTGCCGCGCGGGACGACCTCGGAAAACCTGGCCGGGCTCGACGCCCTGGTGGCCGCGCACGACGCGCGCCAGGTGGTCTTCCTGGGCGACTTCCTGCATGCGCGCGCCGCCCACGCCAGCTCGACCCAGCTGGCCATGCTGGCCTGGCGCCAGCGCCACCCCGGGCTGGGCCTGATGCTGGTGCGCGGCAACCATGACCTGCATGCGGGCGACCCGGCGGCGGCGCTCGGGATCGCGCTGGTGGACGAGCCGCATGCGATCGGACCGTTCGCCTTTTGCCACCATCCCGGCGTCGATGCGCCCGGCTATGGTCTTGCCGGCCACATGCATCCGGTGTATGTGCTGGCCACCCGCTTCGATGCGCTGCGGTTGCCGTGCTTCGTGGTTGGCGAGCAGGGCCTGATCCTGCCGTCGTTCGGCGCGTTCACAGGCGGGCATGCGGTCAGGCCGGGGCCGGGCGAGCGCATCTATGTGACGTCGGGCGACGCCGTCCACGCCGTGCGCTAGCACGCAGGCCATCGGTTCGTGACCGTACGGACCTTGCACCACGACACGCGTACTGTGTGGGAGAACCGAAGGCGGCGCCATGCCGTCTGCTGAAAGGAGATTGCCATGAAAAAACGCATCCTGGTGTGTTCGCTGGTGGCTGCCCTGGCGCCGGCCGGCATGCTGCTGGGTACGAGCAGCACGGCGCTGGCGCAGGCCTTGCCGCCGAGCCGTACCGTGACGCCCGCCATCGAAGGTTTCCATGTCGAGAAAGTGCCGAGCCTGGAGCAGGGCGCAGCCCTGCATTTTCATGTCTATGGCACGCAGAACGCCACCGTCAACGTGACCATCGACGGCGCCACCCGCAGCGTGCAGATGCGGGAAACCGAGCCGGGCCAGTATAGCGGCAGCTATGTGATCGGCAACCATGACCGCTTCCAGCCGGATAGCCGCGTCACCGCCGAGATGCGGCTGGGCAGCCAGGTCGCCGCCACGGTATTGCGCGATGGGCTGGTCAGCGGCGCCGGGGCGCCTGCGCAAGAACCGGTGCGGCAATTGGCGTCGAAAGATGCCCGCGTCGCTGCCGCCGCCCCCGGCGCCGCGCCGCCGCCGCCGCCGCGCACGACCGAGCGGCCGCGCGTGGCGCGCTATTGCACCAGTTGCGCCGTGGTCGAGAAGGTCGAGATCGTGCGCGAGGCGACAGGCAGCGCGCGACCGCTGGCCAGTGATGTGCAGGCCGCCCAGCGCTACCGCGTCACCGTGCGTTTCGATACCACCGAAGCGACGCAGGCAATCGAGTATGACAACAACCCGGGCTACCGCAAGGGCGACCGGGTGCGTGTCAACGATGGCGTATTGTCGCTTGACAAGGAGTAAGCGCAGCGCCAGCGGAAAGACCCACCTGTGCGAGCGGGCATTGCCGTTGGCATGATGCCGGGAGGACTCAGGCCGTTGCCAGTACCTGGTCGTCGCCAGACTGGTCGAGCTCGGCCTTCTGGCGAGCCGCGCCCTTGGTGCGCGAACGCGACGGCGGCAAGCGGCGCAGCGTCTTGAGCGCTTCGGCATCCTTGATGCCGATGGTGCGCTGGTCGACGGTGATCAGGCCGATCTCGTTGAAGGCCGACAGGGTGCGGCTGACGGTCTCGAGGGTGAGCCCCAGGTAGCTGCCGATCTCGTGGCGCGTCATGCGCAGGTTGAACAGCTTGCTGGAATAGCCCATCGCGGCGAAACGGTCGGCCAGCGAGACGAGGAAGCGCGCCACGCGCGCCTCGGCCGACAGGGCGCCGAGCATGCCGATCATGGTTTGCTCGCGCACCAGTTCGCGGCTCATGACGCCGTATATCATGTTTTCGAGTTCGCTGTGCACGCGGCCCAGCGCGGTCAATTTCTTGAACGGCAGCAGGATCAGGTCGCAGTCGGACAGGGCGACCGCTTCGGACGCGTAGTGGCGGGTGTGGATGCCGTCGACGCCGAGCATATCGCCCTTCATGGGGAAGCTCAGCACCTGTTCGTTGCCGAATTCGTCGATCAGCACCGTCTTGAGGAAGCCCGAATTGACGATGTACAGGGTGTCGAAGGCCTGGCCGATCGTGTGCACGCGCTGGCCGGTCTTGAACTGCACGTGCTGGAACAGCAGTTCTTCGGAGCTCACCGAGACGCTGGCGGGAATACGGAGCAGGTCGCAGACTTCCTTGAGGTTGGACCAGAGCCGGCCCTGGCGCTGGCGTCCGGCTTCCATCGGGGAATGCAGGGTCGGCTGGGTGACGTTGCGTTGTTCTGACGGTGGCTGGGACTGCATGCTCATCTCCGGTAAGGAACTCAGGTTTCACGCGATCCCGGCGGCACGGCAGCGTGCGGTTGCGCGTCTGCCATGCCCTGGTTGCTTGTGTGGCGGCCAACGAGTGGCGGCTACCGAGTGGCTGACGCCGTGACTTGGATCGCAAGCAAGTCGAAACGCTGAATTCAGTATGCCAACACGAGTCCGGCACGAATATCAGCGTTGCCTGAATATGTAGGTAGGACAGATGGCGAGGCCGTAGGAATGCTCCTACCACCAGGTATTCCCCCGAATGAGGAAGGGTTGCAGGACAGGGGGGATGCGGGCAGATGGCGGCCGGCGCCGGAAACGGGCGGCGGCAGGGTGGCGCCGCACGAAAGCCGCGCGCCGCGGTCAAAGGACATCAGTGCATCACGCTTTCAGCGGCGATAACAGGCGGTGTGCAACGGCGTACTGGACCATCTCGGACAGCGAACTCATGCCCATTTTCTGCATGATGCGGGTTTTATGGGTGCTGACGGTCTTGACCGACAGGTGCAGGCCGTTGGCGATCTCGGTAATCGACTTGCCGCTTACCAGTAGCGTAAACACCTCGAATTCGCGGTCCGACAACTGCTTGTGCAGCAATTGCTCGCTTGGCGCCATGATGTTCAGCGCCAATTGCTCGGCCACTTCGGTACTGATATAGGGCCGGCCCGAGGCGACCTTGCGGATCGCGCCCACCAGTTGCGTGCCCGCGCTTTCCTTGGTCAGGTAGCCCTGGGCGCCGGCGCGGATCGCCCGCACTGCGTATTGCTCTTCCTCGTGCATGGTCAGGATCAGGATCGCCAGCTTGGGCGCTTCGCTGCGTACTTGCCGGATCAGGTCGACGCCGCTGCGGCCGGGCATGGACAGGTCGAGCAGCAGCAGGTCGAAGCCGCCCTGGCGCACCAGTGACAGGACTTCGAAGCCGTTGGTGGCTTCGCCCACGATGTCGACTTCCTCGGCGCCGTCCAGGATGCGCTTGAGGCCTTCGCGCATGATCGTGTGGTCATCGGCGATGACGATTCTTACCATTATCGATTCCTCGCGCCTGAAGCGGTTTCCTACCCTGGATTGGCAAACAATCTATTGTAGCCGTAAATACACGAGCACTGACCGCGGCGGACTCAGGTGGCGGCGGGCTCGGCGATCAGGCGGTGCACCAGGACCGGCTTGGTTGTGTGCGACAGCACCTTGTTGGTGACGCTGCCCAGCAGCAGCTGGTTCCAGCCGCTGCGCCCGTGCGAGCCCATGAAGATCAGGTCGCACCCTTCCTGCTCCGCCACGTCGACGATCTTGAGCGCGGCCGAATCGGAAAAGGCGGTCATGCACTGGCATTGCAGGTTGGCGCCGGCGCAGGAGCGCGTGATCTTGCCCATGTACTCCTCGCCCATGCGCCGCATCTGGGCGATATAGTCTTCTTCGCTCGGATAGGAGGGCGGAATGATTTCGACGTAGACTGGATACTGGTATTCGGGGGCGACGAACAGGGCCAGCACTTCGGCGCCCATCTGCTGCGCGAACTTGACGCCGGCGCAAGCCGTGTGTTGCGACACGGCCGAACCGTCGGTGGTGATCAGGATCTTGCGGTACATGATGTTTATCCTCCTTGCCACATCCATTCTGACGACTCGGCGCAGGATGGCGGTTTCTGAGACGCAAACAGTTGAGTTCAATCAAATGTGAACGTACTGAAGCGATGGGACACTTCACCTGGAAAATCGACCTGCGATTACAAAATACAACACCAGGCTTATGAAAAGCATCAGGAACACCCGGTTTTAATTGTCGCGGAATTAAGTTTCCCTGTCCATTTTGTTGCATTGCCTTCGCTGAGATTTACCTACGGCAACCACGCTGCTACACTCGCTTTAATTACTCCACCGAAACTCAGGCGCGCAAGGCGGCCCGGTGGATCCAGCAGAACCCCCGGATTGCAGTGCTGATTGCACATTTATACATTATGGAGAAGCAGGGATTATGACCGACGCCGCTGACGATTTCGACGCACTATTCGAGGAAGTGGCGGCGCAGCGCACCAGCGCACCGCCAGGTCCCGCCGCCGAGCCGGTCCCGGCCGCGGCGAGCAACGACGAGGACGACCTGGAATCCTTGTTCGACCAGATGTCCGCCACCGCCGCCCCGGCGGCGGCGGCCCCGGCCGCCCCGGCCGCCACCGCCGTGGCCGCCGCACCGGGCGCCGCGGCGCACGCCGAAGACGGCCACGAAGGCGGGATGTTCGAGCGCCTGGGCGGCATCGTCCGCCTGCTGCACGATTCGCTGCGCGAGCTGGGCTACGACAAGGCGCTGACCGAGGCCTCGACCCAGATCGTCGACGCCCAGGACCGCCTGGAGTACGTCGCCACCCTGACCGAACAGGCCGCGAACAAGGTGCTCAACACCCTGGACGAAGGCATGCCGGCGCAGGACCTGCTGCAAAAGCAGGCCAAGGACATGGAAAGCCGCTGGGCCGACCTGTTCGAAGGCAAGCTGAGCCTGGACGAATTCAAGGCCCTGGCCGGCGATTCGCGCCAGTTCGCCACGCTCGTCAACGAAGCGACCGAAGCCGAGCGCGCACGCCTGCTCGAAATCATGATGGCCCAGGACTTCCAGGACATCACCGGCCAGCTGATCAAGAAGGTCGTCAAGATCACCCAGACCGTCGAGGGCGAGCTGGCCCAGCTGCTGCGCGACCATGCGCCGGCCGACGTCAAGGAAAAACTGGCCAAGAAAGAACAGCCGGCCGCCGCTCCGGCGCCGCTGATGCAAGGCCCCTCGGTGCCGGAAGCGGCGCTGAACCAGGACAATGTTGACGATCTTCTTGCCGATCTGGGATTCTAATGGACGATATGCTGAAGGATTTCGTCGTCGAGGCGATGGATCTGGCGGTAAACGTAGAAGAACACCTGCTGCGCCTCGAACGCGACCCCGATAACAAGGAAACGCTCAATGCCGTGTTCCGGTCGTTCCACACGATCAAGGGCGGCGCCGGCTTCATGGGCCTGCCCGCGCTGGTCGCGGCCTGCCACCTGACCGAGAACCTGTTCGACGCGCTGCGCACCGGCGCCGCGCCGGTGACCCCGCTCGCGATCGAGGCGGCGCTGCAGGCGTCGGGCTTCGTGGCCGACCAGTTGGGCGACCTGAACAACGGCACGCCGCCGGAAGGCCTGGCGCAGATGCCGGGCGACCTCGAACGCATCCTGATGGATGCGATCGAAGGCAAGGACAATGCGCCGGCCGCCCCCGCTGCCGCCGCCGCTCTCGCCGCTCCCGCTGCCGTCGCGACGGCGGCGCCGGCTGCTGCCGCTGCGCCAGCGCCGGCTGCCGTGGGCGAGGATGGACTCGACTGGACGGGCATGTACAACGCCGTGGTGCCGGCCGCGAAGGCGATCGCTGGCGCTGCCGCACCGGTCGCGGCGCCAGCCGCTTCCGCTCCTGCTGCCGCTCCTGCTGCCGCCGCACCCGCGGCCGCGCCGGCCGCCGGCGCCAGGAACTGGGACGGCGTCGAGCGCCGCACCGAGAACAAGGCTGCCGCCGCCGCGCCGGCCAAGGACGAAAGCATCCGCATCGATGCGGTCAAGCTCGACGCGCTGCTCGAAGTGGCGGGCGAGTCGGTGCAGGCCGCCAACCAGGCCGCGGTGCTGCTCGAGCGCCTGCAGCAGTTCAAGTTCGAAGGCCAGGCCGCCGTCCTGATCGCGACCCTGACCGAGACCCTGGAGCGCGCCTCGCGCTACTCGGCCGAACTGCAGCGCGCGACGCTCGCGACCCGCATGCAGCCGGTGGGCCGCCTGTTCCAGAAATTCCCGCGCCTGGTGCGCGAGCTGGCGAAAGACCTCGGCAAGGATGTCGAGCTGACCATCGAAGGCGCCGAGACCGAAGTCGACCGCGTGGTGGTGGACAGCCTGTACGATCCGCTGGTGCACATGCTGCGCAACGCGCTCGACCATGGTATCGAGGCGCCGGAAGCGCGCGTCGCCGCCGGCAAGCCGGCCAAGGCCTACATCCTGCTCAAGGCCTGGCAAGAGGCCAACAGCGTCATGATCGTGCTGCAGGACGACGGCAAGGGCATGGACCCGGTCGTCCTGCGCAAGAAGGCGATCGACAAGGGCCTGATCGGCGAGAACGGCGCCCAGAGCGACGAAGACGCCTACCAGCTCGTGTTCCTGCCGGGCTTCTCGACCAAGGAAGTCGCGTCGTCGGTGTCGGGCCGCGGCGTGGGCATGGACGTGGTCAAGACGGCGGTCGAGAAGAACCGTGGCGCGATCCGGATCGAAAGTCAGTTGGGCAAGGGCACGCGCTTCGCGATCCGCCTGCCGATCGAACTGTCGATCGTGCCGACCATGCTGGTGTCGACCTCGGGCGCGCAACTGGCGCTGCCGATGGCCGTCGTCGAGCGCGTGGTCGAGCTGCCGGACGATTTCGCCTGCGTCGGCGGCGCCCCGGTGCTGAAGGACCAGGGCCGCCCGCTGCCGGTGCGCTCGCTGGCGCTGGCGCTGGGCTACGAAGCCGCTTCCGAGAAGGTCGGCATCGTCATCAACGCGCCGCAGCCTTACATCCTGGCGATGGAAGCAGTGGACGGCACCGCCGACCTGGTGATCAAGCCGATGACCGCGCTGACGGTCGAAGGCATCACCGGCACCGCACGTTCGGCCGAGGGCGAACTGGTGCTGGTCGTCGGCCTGTCGTTCCTGATGGACGGATGCCGCAGCAGCGTACGTCTGGCTGCATAAAAAGCAACGCTTTTCGCCGCTTGCGCCAAAAGCGCAGACAAAAGCCTGTGTTGATGACACAGGCTTTTTTTATTTGCACATACCAAAATCCTTGCAAATATTATTTGCCACGTGGTAAGGTCGTTGGCATAAACGTGCGTCGCCCCGCCTTGGTGCGGCACTGCACAATTATGGCATAATCGAAAACCCGGTCCCGATGGACCGTGCACTATCTCACCGCATCACTGGATCGACCATGCAAAAAACGCTCTACGACAAACTCTGGGATTCCCATGTCGTGCGTGCCGACGCCGATGGCACCACAGTCCTCTATATCGACCGCCACCTGGTGCACGAAGTCACCAGCCCGCAAGCCTTCGACGGCCTGCGCGAGGCGGGGCGTGGGCTATGGCGCGTGTCGGCGAACCTGGCCGTGGCCGACCACAACGTGCCGACCACGGACCGCGCGCAAGGCATCCTCGATCCCACCTCGCGCCTGCAGGTCGAGACGCTCGACGCCAATACGAAATCGTTCGGCCTGACCTATTTCGACATGAACGACAGGCGCCAGGGCATCGTGCACGTGATCGGGCCCGAGCAGGGCGCGACCCTGCCGGGCATGACCGTCGTCTGCGGCGATTCGCATACCTCGACCCACGGCGCCTTCGGCTGCCTGGCGCATGGCATCGGCACCTCGGAAGTCGAGCACGTGCTGGCCACGCAGACGCTGCTGGCCAAGAAGTCGAAATCGATGCTGGTGAAAGTCGAAGGCGAATTGAATCCCGGCGTGACCGCCAAGGACATCGTGCTGGCCGTGATCGGCAGGATCGGCACCGCCGGCGGCACCGGCTACGCCATCGAATTCGGCGGTTCGACCATCCGCGCGCTGTCGATGGAAGGCCGCATGACGGTCTGTAATATGGCGATCGAAGCGGGCGCCCGCGCCGGCATGGTGGCGGTCGACGACACCACGATCGCCTACGTCAAGGACCGTCCGCTCTCGCCCAAGGGCGAGCAGTGGGAGCAGGCCGTCGCCTACTGGCGCACCTTGCATACCGACGACGGCGCCGTGTTCGACACCGTCGTCGAACTCGATGCGCAGGACATCCAGCCGCAAGTCACCTGGGGCACCTCGCCCGAGATGGTCACGGCGATCGACGGCCGCGTGCCCGATCCCAGCAACGAACCGGACCCGGTGCGCCGGAGCGCGATCGAGAAGGCGCTGGCCTATATGGACCTGGCGCCGAACACCCCGATCGTCGAAGTCCCGATCGACAAGGTGTTCATCGGCTCGTGCACCAATTCGCGCATCGAAGACCTGCGCGCCGCGGCGGAAGTCGTGCGCGGCCGCCATCGTGCCTCGAACGTCAAGCTGGCCATGGTGGTGCCGGGTTCGGGCCTGGTCAAGGAACAGGCCGAGCGCGAAGGGCTGGACCGCATCTTCGTCGATGCCGGCTTCGAATGGCGCGAGCCGGGCTGCTCGATGTGCCTGGCGATGAACGCCGACCGCCTGGAACCGGGCGAACGCTGCGCCTCGACCTCGAACCGCAATTTCGAAGGCCGTCAGGGGCAGGGGGGACGCACCCACCTGGTATCGCCGGCGATGGCGGCGGCGGCGGGTATTGCCGGCCGTTTTGTCGACGTGCGGGCGCTCTGATGCGTTAATAGGGCACGACCGACTATCCAGTAACAGGAAGATCATGAAAAAAGCACTTGCACTGTCCCTCATCACCGTTCTGCTAGCTGGCTGCAACACCATCTCGGGCATCGGTCGCGATGTCTCGAAAGTGGGCCAGGTTGTGACCAGCGCTGGCGGTAAGTAACTTAAGTCCCCGCCTGCGCGGGGATGAACTTGGGTCCTCGCCTGCGCGGGGATGACGTTAAATGGAAAAATTCACCGTACACCAGGGCGTGGTGGCGCCGCTCGACCGCGCCAATGTCGATACCGACGCCATCATCCCCAAGCAGTTCCTGAAATCGATCCGCCGCACCGGCTTCGGCCCGAACCTGTTCGACGAGTGGCGCTACCTCGACCATGGCGAACCGGGCCAGGATTGCAGCACGCGCCCGGTCAATCCAGACTTCGTGCTGAACCAGCCGCGCTATGCCGGCGCCTCGATCCTGCTGACCCGCAAGAACTTCGGCTGCGGCTCCTCGCGCGAGCACGCGCCATGGGCGCTGCAGCAGTACGGTTTCCGCGCCGTGGTCGCGCCGAGCTTCGCCGACATCTTCTTCAATAACTGCTTCAAGATCGGCCTGCTGCCGATTGCGCTCTCCGAAGAACAGGTCGAGGCGCTGTTCCAGGCGGTCGAGGCCAACCCGGGCTTCGAACTCACGATCGACCTCGAGAACCAGCGTATCGGCACGCAGGACGGCAGCCTGTCGTTCGGCTTCGACATCGACGAATTCCGCAAATACTGCCTGCTGAGCGGCCTGGACGACATCGGCCTGACCCTGCGCCATGCCGACGAGATCCGCGCCTTCGAACAACGCCACGTCGCGGCCCAGCCGTGGCTCGCCAACACCATCTAAGAAAGCAGCTTCAATGAAAATCGCGATCCTGCCGGGTGACGGCATCGGCCCGGAGATCACCGCGCAAGCAGTGAAGGTATTGAACGCACTCGGCGAATCGTTCGAGATGGAAAGCGCGGAGGTCGGCGGCGCCGGCTATGCGGCCCACGGCCATCCGCTGCCCGAAGGCACGCTGAAGCTGGCGAAACAGGCCGACGCGGTGCTGTTCGGCGCCGTCGGCGACTACCAGTACGACACGCTCGAGCGCGCGCTGCGTCCGGAGCAGGCGATCCTGGGCCTGCGCCGCGAGTTGAACCTGTTCGCCAACCTGCGCCCGGCGATCCTGTACCCCGAACTGGCCGGCGCTTCGACCCTGAAGCCCGAAGTCGTCTCGGGCCTCGATATCCTGATCATCCGCGAACTGACGGGCGACATCTATTTCGGCAAGCCGCGCGGCGTGCGCGAATGCCCCGACGGTCCATTCAAGGGCCAGCGCGAAGGCTTCGACACGATGCGCTATGCCGAAGGCGAGATCCGCCGCATCGCCCACGTCGCCTTCCAGGCCGCGCGGAAGCGCGACAAGCGCGTGACCAGCGTCGACAAGGCCAACGTGCTGGAGACCTTCCAGTTCTGGCGCGACATCGTCACGGATGTGCACAAGGAATACCAGGATGTCGCGCTCGAGCATATGTATGTCGATAACGCGGCCATGCAACTCGTTCGCGCGCCGAAGAAGTTCGACGTGATCGTTACTGGTAATATGTTCGGCGATATCCTGTCGGATGCGGCCGCGATGCTGACCGGCTCGATCGGCATGCTGCCCTCAAGCTCGCTCAACGCCGACAACAAAGGCCTGTACGAACCGTCGCACGGCTCGGCGCCCGATATCGCCGGACAGGGCTTGGCCAATCCGTTGGCGACCATCCTGTCGGCGGCGATGATGCTGCGCTTCTCGCTTGGTCTCCCCGAGCAGGCGGACCGCATCGAGAACGCCGTCAAGCGCGTGCTGGCGCAAGGGCTGCGCACGCCGGATATCCATGAAGCAGGTGCCACCAGGGTGGGCACCGAAGAGATGGGCAACGCGGTCGTCGCGGCGCTCTCATAAAGGTTTTCTAAAACTCCAAGGGAAGATGATGAAATTAGTTGGTCTGGTAGGTTGGCGCGGCATGGTCGGCTCGGTCCTCATGCAGCGCATGCAAGAGGAAGGCGATTTCGACCACATCGAGCCGGTGTTCTTCACCACCTCGAATCCGGGCGGCGCCGCGCCGAAGATGGCGAAAAACGAAACTACCCTCAAGAGCGCTACCGACATTACCGAACTGTCGAAATGCGGGATCATCATCTCCTGCCAGGGTGGCGACTACACCAGCGCCGTGTTCCCGCAACTGCGTTCGGCCGGCTGGAACGGCTACTGGATCGACGCCGCGTCGACCCTGCGCATGAACGACGACGCCGTCATCGTGCTCGATCCGGTCAACCGTTCGGTGATCGACGCAGCCCTGTCCAAAGGCGTCAAGAACTACATCGGCGGCAACTGCACCGTGTCGTGCATGCTGATCGGCCTGGGCGGCCTGTTCGAGCAGGGCCTGGTCGAGTGGATGACGTCGATGACCTACCAGGCGGCGTCCGGCGGCGGCGCCCAGCACATGCGCGAGCTGCTGACCCAGTTCGGCACGATCAACAACTCGGTGAAGCCGCTGCTGGACGATCCGGCGTCGGCCATCCTCGAGATCGACCGCACCGTGCTGGCGACCCAGCATGGCCTCTCCGCCGACGAAACCAGGCAGTTCGGCGTGCCGCTGGCCGGCAACCTGATTCCGTGGATCGACAAGGACCTGGGCAACGGCCAGTCGAAGGAAGAGTGGAAGGCCGGCGCCGAGACCAACAAGATCCTGGGCCGCGGTGCCGGCTTCGACAGCAAGCCGATCCCGGTCGACGGCCTGTGCGTGCGCATCGGCGCCATGCGCTGCCACTCGCAGGCACTGACCATCAAGCTCGCCAGGGACGTGCCGCTGGACGAGATCAACGACATCATCGCCAGGCATAACCAGTGGGTGAAGGTGGTGCCGAATACCCGCGAAGCGTCGATGCGCGACTTGTCGCCGGCGGCGGTGACGGGCGGCCTGGGCATCCCGGTCGGGCGCCTGCGCAAGATGTCGATGGGCGACGATTACCTGTCGGCGTTCACGGTCGGCGACCAGCTGCTGTGGGGCGCGGCGGAACCGCTGCGCCGCATGCTGCGCATCGTGCTCGAACGCTAGGCGCGGGTTGTTGCCTGCGTGGCAACTGCGATGCATGTTGTATATCGAATGCCCCGTCTACGGGGCATTCGTTTTAAAGAAGATGCATACTCCGGTCCTTCGCGTGCTTCGGGAGCTTGCGTGCTCCAGAGCATGATGTTATGTTGAGACTCCGGGAAACCGCCTTTCCCTCGGCCAACTCATTTCGCTGCTAACTATGCATTTTTCGCACCCATCCCCGCTCGTGGCATCCGCGCTGAAAAAGACCGCCGTCGCCGTGGCCAGTGCAGTGTTATTGTCTTCCGCCGCCCACGCGGCCGGACTGGGTAAATTGACAGTGTTGTCGGCGCTTGGCCAGCCGCTGCGCGCCGAAATCGAACTGACCACCGGCGCCGGCGAAGACCCGGCGAGCATGGCGGTCAAGCTGGCGACCCCGGAGGCCTTCCGCGCCGCGAACATCGAATTCAACCCGGCCCTGCTGTCGCTGCGCTTCGCCGTCGAGGAGCGCGCTGACCGCCAGGTGATCCGGGTCAGCTCGACCCAGCCGCTGAACGAGCCCTTCGTCGACATGCTGCTGGAGCTGACCTGGAATAACGGTCGCCTGGTGCGCGAATATACCTTCCTGCTCGATCCGGCCGACATGCGCGCGACCCAGCCCGCCCAGGTGGCGGCCGCGCCGCAGAACCGGCCTGCCGCGCCGCGCGCGCCTTCGGCGCCTGCCGCGACCGCTCCCGCCGCCGCCGCTCCCGACGAGGCGCGCATCGCCGCCGCCCGCCGCGGCGCCGAACGCCAGGCGCGCGAAGCGCAGGCCCGCGAAGCGCAGGACAACTACCGCGTGCGCCGCGGCGACACGCTCAGCGGCATCGCCCTGGACGTCAAGCCGGCCGACGTTTCGCTCGACATGATGCTGGTCGCGCTGTACCGCGCGAACCCGGACGCCTTCATCGGCAACAATATGAACCGCCTGAAGTCGGGCCAGATCCTGAGCATCCCCGACGCCGATTCCGTGCGCGGCGGCGCCAGCCAGGGCGAGGCGCGCGGCGTGGTCGTGGCCCATGCGGCCGACTTCGACGCCTACCGCAACAAGCTGGCCGGCCAGGTCGCGAGCAGCGCCCCGAGCGCCGCGCCGCAGGCCGGCCAGAGCGCCAGCGGCCGCGTCACCGCGCGCGTCGAGCAGCGCCCGACCGCCGTCAGCGAAGCGCAGGACAAGCTGCAACTGTCCAAGGCCGCGCCCGACGCCGCCGGCGGGCCGGACGACGGCACCGCCAGCGTCGAGGACACGATCGCCAAGGAACGCGAACTGGCCCAGGCCGAGGCGCGCGTGAAGGAACTCGAAAAGAACGTCAACGAGCTCGAAAACCTGATGACGGTGCCGAACCGGACCGGCGCCGAGGCCGAGCAGGGCGCGGCCGCTGCGGCCGCCGCCGCGGCGGCCGGGAAGGCTGCAGAGAAGCCGGCGCCGCGTCCGCGTCCCAGGAAGCCGGCCCCGCCGCCGGAGAAAAGCTTCGTCGACACCATCCTGGACAATATGCTCTATATCGGCGCCGGCGCGCTGGTGTTGTTGCTGGCCGCGCTGGGCATCTCGCAGCGCCGCAAGCGCAATCGGCCCGACGCCAACCCGCCGCCGGCCGAGCCGTCGGTGCTGGGCGTGCCGGGCGCCAGCGCCCATTCGCTGTTCGCCGAGAGCGGCGGCCAGAGCGTGGATACGAATAACAGCGTGTTCAATTCCAGCTTCGCGCCATCGGCCAGCCAGCTCGACACCAACGAAGTCGACCCGGTCGCCGAGGCCGATGTCTACATCGCCTATGGCCGCGACGCCCAGGCCGAGGAAATCCTGAAGGAAGCGCTGCGCACGCACCCGGAGCGCCATCCGGTGCGCCTCAAGCTGCTCGAGATCTACGCCACGCGCAAGGACTTGCGCGCCTTCGAAGCCCAGGCGCGCGAGCTGCACGCCCTGACCGGCGGCGCGGGCGACGAGTGGGCCCACGCGGCGGCGCTCGGCTTGACGCTCGACCCATCCAATCCGCTCTACGCGAACGCCGCGCCGGCGCCGAGCCCGACGCCGTCGCCGCAGGAACGCAGCCAGCAGGCCATCTTGTCGCAGCAGTATGAAGACGCCTTCCGCGGCGGCCCATCGGTGGGCGCCGGCATCGGCGCCGCAGCCGCCGGTGCGGCCGCCGGCGCGGCGGCGGTGACCCTGGCCAAGGACGACGAGGACCGCACCGCGGTCCCGGCGCCGGCGCAGGTGCAGGATAAGCAGGCCGACGACAATGCGCTCGACTTCGACCTGGGCGGCCTGACCTTCGAGCCGGTGAGCAATAGCGACCAGACGCCGCCGGCCGCCAGCCGCCAGGACCCGGAGGCGACCGCGGTGCCGGATCTGGAGTTCGACATGGCGCCGTTTGCGGCGCCGGCCGGCGCGCCGGCGGGACAGGTCAACGCCGCACCGGATGCGAACGACCTCGATTTCGACATGAACTTCGACGCCCCGCCGACCGCGCAGCCGGCCCCCGCCGCCGAGGATGACGACGACTTCACGCTCGACCTGTCGCCGCAGTCGCAGGTGCAGGCGACCCCGGTCGACATGGCCGGCCTGGCCAAGGACTTCGAAGGCCTGCCGCCGCTGCCGGGCAGCACGCCGCAACCGACCGTGGCGCAGGCCGATCCGCTGCACGATCTCGACGCCATGGACTTCACTGCGCCGACGACGCCGGTGGCGCCGGCCGCTTCGTCGTTCGACGATACCCCTGCGCGCGCGTCGACCGCAGCCGGCGCCTCGGAAGATCCGTTGTTCGACCTGGACACCATGGACTTCGGCACGCCGGACGCGCCGCGCGTTTCGGGCGGCGCCGAGCCGAAGGACTTCGGCGCGCGCCAGGACGATCCGTTCGACGCCTTCGACCTGCCGGAAACCCCGGCGCCGGTGCCGGCGCCGCAAGAAGTGTCGGCGCGCGACGCGTTCCAGCCCGATGCGCCTGCCGCGGACGACAAGGCCGCGCCGTCGTTCGACCTGGCCGACTTCGACCTCGACCTGCCGCCGTCCGAGCCTGCGACCGCGCAACCGCTTGCCGCCGACCCGGGCGTGCCGGACGCGGCGCCGGGCCAGATGTCGCCCGAGCACATGGAGATGGAGACCAAGCTCGATCTGGCCATCGCCTACCAGGAGATCGGCGACAAGGAAGGCGCGCGCGAACTGCTCGATGAAGTCATCAAGGGCGGCAACAGCGAGCAGGTCGGCAAGGCCAGCGCGATGAGGGAACTGCTGGCGTGACCCGTATTGCTCTGGGTGTCCAGTACATCGGCACCGGTTGGAACGGCTACCAGAAACAGCCGGAACGTCATACCGTGCAGGACAGCCTCGAGATCGCGCTCGAGAAGTTCGCCTGCGTCCCGCTGACGACGACCTGCGCCGGCCGCACCGACGCCGGCGTGCATGCGATGGAGCAGGTCGTCCATTTCGATACCGACCTGGAGCGTCCGGCCCAGTCCTGGGTGCGCGGCGTGAATGCCTTCCTGCCCGAGTCGATCGTGGTGCGCTGGGCGGCAGCGGTCGAGCCGGACGAAGACGGACAGGAATTCCACGCGCGCTTCTCGGCGCGCTCGCGTACTTATCATTATGTGCTCTACAACCACCCGAATCCGTCGGCCCTGCTGGCCAGGCGGGCCGGGTGGGTGTTCCGTCCGCTCGACGTCGAGCGCATGCGCGAGGGCGCGCGGCACCTGATCGGCACCCATGATTTCTCGAGCTTTCGCGCGTCCGGCTGCCAGGCGAATACGCCGGTCAAGGACATGCACGAGGTGAGCATCGCCCGCCATGGCGACATCATCGTGTTCACCCTGCGCGCCAGCGCCTTCCTGCACCACATGGTGCGCAATATCGTCGGCTCGCTGATTTATGTCGGCACCGGCCGCAACGAGCCGGAGTGGATGCGCGAGGTGCTGGCAGCCCGTTCGCGCGACGCCGCCGCGCCGACCTTCATGCCGGACGGCCTGTACTTCGCGAAGATCGAGTACGATCCGAAGTGGAAGCTGCCGCAGGAGGTCTCGACGCCCCTGCCGTGGCTGTGATCGATTTACCAGGAACAGCCATGCGACGCACCCGTATCAAGATCTGCGGCATCACCCGCGAACAGGACCTGCGCGCGGCGGTCGACCTTGGCGCCGACGCGCTCGGCTTCGTCTTCTACGAGAAGAGCCCGCGCTACGTGACGCCTGCGCGCGCCGGCGCGCTGTGTGCGGCCCTGCCGCCGTTCGTGAGCGCGGTCGCGCTGTTCGTGAACCCGACGCCCGAGGAAGTGCGCGAAGTGGCTGGTGCGATGCCGCTAGGGCTCATCCAGTTCCATGGCGACGAGACGTCAGGGCAGTGCGCGGCCATCGCCGCCGAGGTACAGCGGCCTTTCGTGCGCGCCTACCGCATCAAGCCTGACACGCCGCCATCGGCTTTGCTAGAATGTGAAGCTGCATACCGCGCCGCCAGTCCCTGGTTTTCGGGCCTTCTGCTCGATACCTACGTGGACGCCTATGGTGGCGCAGGAAAGGTCTTCGATTGGTCTCTTATTCCAAAAGAGCTCGCGCCTCGGGTCGTTTTGAGTGGTGGGTTGAGCGTACACAACGTCCTTGAGGCGACCGAACGTGTTCGTCCCTTCGCCGTCGACATCAGTAGTGGTGTCGAGGAAGCGAAGGGGATCAAGGATGCCCGCAAGATCGCCGCCTTCGTCGCGGCGGTGCGGGCGGCCGATGCCACCATCGAAAGCGAGTCGCACCATGACCACGAAAGACACCCTCACGGCGCAGCTTAAAGCCGCGCCCCTGTTCAAGACCCCTGATTACGCCCTGCCCGACGCGGTGGGCCACTTCGGGCCCTACGGCGGCAGCTTCGTCGCCGAAACCCTGTCGCACGCGCTGGCCGAGCTGAACGAAGCCTATGCGAAGTATGCGCAGGATCCCGAGTTTCTCGAAGAATTCCGCTACGAGCTGGCGCACTTCGTCGGCCGGCCGTCGCCGGTGTACCACGCGCGGCGCTGGTCCGAACTGGCCGGCGGCGCCCAGCTCTACTTCAAGCGCGAAGACCTGAACCACACCGGCGCGCACAAGATCAACAACGTGATCGGCCAGGCCCTGCTGGCGCGGCGCATGGGCAAGCAGCGCATCATCGCCGAGACCGGCGCCGGCCAGCACGGCGTGGCCACCGCCACCATCTGCGCGCGCTTCGGCCTGGAGTGCGTGGTGTACATGGGGCTCGACGACGTGAAGCGCCAGGCCCAGAACGTGTACCGCATGAAGCTCCTGGGCGCGACCGTGGTGCCGGTGGAATCGGGTTCCAGGACCCTGAAGGACGCGCTCAACGAGGCGATGCGCGACTGGGTCACCAATATCGAGAACACCTTCTACATCATCGGCACGGTGGCCGGCCCGCATCCGTATCCGATGATGGTGCGCGACTTCCAGTCGGTGATCGGCGAGGAATGCCGGGTGCAGATGCCGGCCATGACCGGGCGCCAGCCCGACTATGTCGTCGCCTGCATCGGCGGCGGCTCGAACGCGATGGGCATCTTCTACCCGTATATCGGCGAGCCGGGCGTGCAGCTGGTCGGCGTCGAGGCGGCCGGGGAGGGGCTCGGTTCGGGCAAGCATGCGGCGTCGCTGACGGCCGGCTTCCCGGGGGTCCTGCACGGCAACCGGACTTACCTGCTGCAGGACGAGAACGGGCAGATCATCGAGACGCATTCGGTGTCGGCGGGGCTGGATTATCCCGGCGTCGGCCCCGAGCATGCCTGGCTGAAGGACTCGGCGCGCGCGCAGTACGTGTCGATCACCGATGAGGAGGCGCTGCAGGCCTTCCACGACTGCTGCCGCATCGAGGGGATCATTCCGGCGCTGGAATCGTCGCATGCGATCGCCCATGGCGTGAAGCTGGCCGCCACGCTGCCGAAGGACAAGATCATCCTGGTCAACCTGTCGGGCCGCGGCGACAAGGACATGCACACGGTGGCGCAGCGGATGGGGCTGGATTTCGGCTGAATGCCGGCGCAGATCCTGCCCTGCTCCGGCCGCTTGCCGGCTGGAGCGCCGTGCCATCCACGACCATACAAAGGAACAACAGCATGTCCCGCATCGAACCAACATTTGCCGCGCTGAAGGCGCAGAACAAGACCGGCCTGGTGACCTTCATCACCGCCGGCGACCCCGGCCCCGAACTGACCGTCCCGCTGATGCACGCCCTGGTGGCGGGCGGCGCCGACGTCCTGGAACTGGGCGTGCCGTTCTCGGACCCGATGGCCGAAGGCCCGGTGATCCAGCGCGCCTGCGAGCGCGCGCTCAAGTTCAATATCGGCCTGAAGCACGTCTTCGCCTTCGTGCGCGAATTCCGCCAGGCCGACCAGAAGACGCCGGTGGTCCTGATGGGCTACGCCAACCCGATCGAGCGCATCGGCCAGTCCGAATTCATTCGCTGCGCAAAAGAGGCGGGCGCCGACGGCGCGATCGTCGTCGACTACCCGCCTGAGGAATGCGCCGACTTCGCCGGCGCGATGCGTGAGAACGGTCTGGACCTGATCTTCCTGCTGGCCCCGACCTCGACGACCGAACGGGTCAGGCAGGTCGCCCAGCACGGCGGCGGCTTCAGCTATTACGTCTCGCTGAAGGGCGTGACGGGCTCGGGCGCGATCGACACCGACGACGTCGCGCGCCGCGTGAACGCGATCCGCGAACACGTGAAGCTCCCCATCGGCGTCGGCTTCGGCATCCGCGACGGCGCAACCGCCCGCGCGGTGGCGCAAGTGGCCGACGCGGTCGTGATCGGCAGCCGCATCATCCAGGAAATCGAATCGACGACGCCTGACCAGGCGGTGGACGCCGTTCGCACCTTCACGTCCAGCATCCGCGCCGCGCTCGACGCGCGCTAGCAATGAGGGTCAGCGTAAAATTATTGAGCAATTTCCTAGCTCAATGTTGTCACTTAATTCGACGCTGACCCTCATTATTGCGCTGTTGATCCTGGAACAGAGGTGGGCGAGTCTGTCCCTCGTATAGTTGTCAAATCATTCAACGCTGGCACTCCCTGCGGGCCGAGTCGGTGGATGTCAAAGAGGCAATTGGCAGCTTGCTACGATTCGACAAGCCGGGCGTGAGCGGCTACACTACGCCACCTGAAAGATTTGCCGCAAAGGAGAGAATATGAGTTGGTTGGAAAAGCTGCTGCCCCCTCGGATCCAGCGCTCCGATGCCGCTAACCGCAAGACCATGCCGGAAGGCCTCTGGGTCAAGTGCCCGTCGTGCGAGTCGGTGCTGTACCGTGCGGACATCGAGTCCAATCTGCACGTGTGCCCGAAGTGCGACCACCATATGCGTATCCGTGCCCGCGATCGTCTCGATGCCCTGCTCGACGAAGGCGGCCGCTACGATATCGGCCAGGAGACGCTGCCGGTCGATACCCTGAAGTTCAAGGACAGCAAGAAGTATCCTGACCGTCTCAAGTCCGCCATGGAGGCCACCGGCGAAACCGATGCCCTGATCGTCCAGGGCGGCTCCATCATGAGCCTGCCGGTCGTCGTCGCCTGCTTCGAATTCGAATTCATGGGCGGCTCGATGGGCTCCGTCGTCGGCGAACGCTTCGTTCGCGGCGCGCAAGTGGCGCTGGAGCAGAAGGTGCCGTTCATTTGCATCACCGCCACCGGCGGCGCCCGCATGCAGGAAGGCTTGCTGTCGCTGATGCAGATGGCCAAGACCACCGCCATGCTGACCAAGCTGTCCGAGAAAAAGCTGCCGTTCATCAGCGTGCTGACCGACCCGACCATGGGCGGCGTCTCGGCCTCGTTCGCCTTCATGGGCGACGTCGTCATCGCCGAACCGAAGGCCCTGATCGGCTTCGCCGGCCCGCGCGTCATCGAGAACACCGTGCGTGAGAAATTGCCAGAAGGCTTCCAGCGCGCCGAGTTCCTGGTCACCAAGGGCGCCGTCGACATGATCGTCGACCGTCGCAAGATGCGCGAAGAAATCGCGCGCCTGCTGGCCCTGCTGCAAAACCAGGCGACCGAGGTCCTGGCCTGATCGACCATTCGAGGCGACAGGCGAAGGGCGACCGGCGCGCGCATGCTGCAAAGCGGCGTCGCAGCGGTCGCCCTTTCCGTTTCCGTCGCCAAGCGCACATATACCGTTAGCATCCATGTCCTCACTTCCCACCACCTTGCCCGACTGGCTGGCCCTGCTCGAGTCGCGCCATGCCGAAACCCATATCGACATGGGCCTGGACCGCGTCCGCGCCGTCAAGGAGCGCATGGGGCTGGCCTTCGATTGCCCGGTGATCATGGTCGCCGGCACCAACGGCAAGGGTTCGACCTGCGCGATGCTCGAATCGGTGCTGCTGCAGTCCGGCTACCGCGTCGGCCTGTATATCAAGCCGCACTTCCTCGACTTTAACGAGCGCGCCCGCATCAACGGAGAAATGGCGTCGAGCGAGGCGCTGGTCGGCGCCTTCAACGACGTCGAGGCCGCGAGAGGCGGCACCGACCTGACGTACTTCGAATTCACCACCCTGGCCATCGCCCACCTGATCTCGAAAAGCGGCGTCGATGTCGCCATCCTCGAAGTCGGCCTGGGCGGACGCCTGGATGCGGTCAACGTCATCGACGCCGACGTTTCCATCGTTACCAGCATCGACATCGACCATACCTCCTACCTGGGCGACACGCGCGAAAAGATCGGCTTCGAGAAGGCCGGCATTTTCCGTCCGGGCAAGCCGGCCATCTGCAGCGACCCGGTGCCGCCGCAATCGCTGATCGACCACGCCGAGCAGATCGGCGCCGACCTGTGGCTGCTGGGCCGCGACTTCAACTACCAGGGCGACCAGCAGCAGTGGAGCTACGGCGGCCGCGGCCAGCGCCGCAATTCGCTGGCCTATCCGGCCCTGCGCGGCGCCAACCAGCTGCTCAACGCCTCGGCCGCGCTGGCCGCGCTGGAGGCGCTGCGCATGCAACTGCCGTGCGGCGCCCAGGAGACCCGCGCCGGCCTGGCCCTGGTCGAATTGCCGGGCCGCTTCCAGGTGCTGCCGGGCCGCCCGACCCAGGTGCTCGACGTCGCCCACAATCCGCATGCCGCCGCCACCCTGGCCCAGAACCTGGGCAATATGGGATTCCACCGCTTTACCTATGCCGTGTTCGGCATCATGGAAGACAAGGACATCGACGCCGTGATCGCCCCGATGGCCGGCATCATCGATCACTGGTGCGTGACGGCCCTCGATTCGCCGCGCTCGGCCCAGCCCGGCGTGCTGGCCGACAAGCTGCACGCACTCAGGCCGGCCGGCGCCAAGGATGATGATTTTTCTGTAAGCAATTTCGCAACGCCGGCCGAGGCCTATGCGAATGCGCTGAGCCGGGCAGGGGAGAATGATAGAATTGTGGTCTTTGGCTCTTTCTACACGGTTGCAGGCGTCATGGCGGCCCGTAAATCGAGTCTTCACTGACCTTCTTCATCCTATTACCTGAACCACATGGGCTTGTTCTCGTTCGGCAATAAAAACAAGCAAGAAACTGTCCGGGACAGCGGGCACTTCGTCAAGGACGACGATGCCGCCTATACCGAGCGCGCCCGTTCCAAGCGCGCGAGCTCGGCCGGCGACGGCCGCCGCACCAGCCGCGGCGATCCGATCCTCCCCGAGAAAAAGCGCGCCCGCCGCCGCCTGGTCGGCGCCATCGCGCTGGTGCTGGCGGCCGTCGTCGCGCTGCCGATGCTGCTCGATTCGGAACCCAAGCCGCTGGCCACCGACATCGCCATCCACATCCCGGACAAGGAAAAGGCGGCCCCGCTGCCGGTGCCGTCCGAGCAGGTGGCGCCGTCGGCCAGCGTCGACAGCGACGAGGAAATCATCGAACCGGTGCCGGCGCCGCCTGCCGGAACCCGCGCGGCCGATGCGACCTCCAGCGCGCCGGTCGCCGCGCCGTCCGCCAGTGAACCGCCGCCGATGCGCATGCTCGAGCCGGCCAAGCCCGTCGAGCCGCCGAAACCCGAACCGAAACCGGAACCGGTCAGGAAGCCCGAACCGGTCAAGCCCGAACCGAAGCCGGAACCGAAACCCGAGAAGAAGCCCGAGCCCGTGAAGAAGCCGGCCGAGACCCATCCGAAAGCCGAGGCGGTCGTCAAGCCCGCGCCGCGCGACGACGCCGCGCGCGCCATGGCCATCCTCGAAGGCAAGCCGGCCGAGCCCCAGAAGGCGCAAGGTCCGGCGCCGCGCTTCGTGGTCCAGGTCGCGGCCCTGGGCAGCCAGGAAAAGGCGACCGAGCTGCAGGAGCGCCTGCGCGGCGCCGGCATCGCGTCCTTCACCCAGAAGTCGGGCGAGCTGATCCGTGTACGGATCGGCCCGTTCAGCAGGGAAGAGGCGGAGAAGGTCCGCGCCAAACTGGGCGGCATCGGCCTGTCCGGCACCATGGTGCCGCTCTGACCCAGTCCCGCGCGTGACGATTTTCGATTACCTGGTGCTGTTCGTGCTGATCTGCTCCGTCGTCATCAGCACCCTGCGCGGCCTGGTCAAGGAAATCCTGTCGCTGCTGGGCTGGATCGTCGCCTTCGTGGTGGCCAATGCCTACGGCGCACAGCTGGCGCCCTTGCTGCCGGAGATGATTCCCGGCGCCACGGCGCGCCTGATCGTGGCCTTCATCGCGCTGTTCCTGGGCGTGCGAATATTGATGGGCCTGCTGTCGCTGGCGATCGGGGCCCTGGTGGAAGCGACCGGCCTGTCGCTGGCGGACCGCGGCCTCGGAGGATTGTTCGGATTGGCGCGCGGCATTGTAATCGTGCTGGCCGGCGTCATATTGTGCGGGATGACGGACATCCCGAAGCAGGCATTCTGGCAAGAGGCGCTGTTGTCGCCGATCGCCGAGACCGGCGCTCGCACCGTCAAGCCTTTCCTGCCCGCTGCCATGGCGCAGCATGTGAACTTTTGACGCGAACCTTCAACGATCAAGCATCAGCCTCATCGCATCAACGTAAGAACCTTTTTGTAATCAAGCACTCAAGCTTTTAGGAGCACACCATGTGTGGCATCGTCGGCGTCGTCTCTCACTCTCCCGTCAACCAGCTGTTGTATGACGCATTGCTGCTGCTGCAGCACCGCGGCCAGGACGCGGCGGGCATTGCGACCAATCACAGCAGCATGTTCTCGATGTTCAAGGCCAACGGCCTGGTCCGGGACGTGTTCCGTACCCGTAATATGCGTTCCCTCCAGGGCAATACCGGGATCGGCCACTGCCGCTACCCGACCGCCGGTTCGTCGAGCGAAGAAGAGGCGCAGCCGTTCTATGTCAACGCGCCGTTCGGCATCACCCTGGCCCACAACGGCAACCTGACCAACCAGGCCCAGCTGAAGGACGAGCTGTTCCGCAACGACCGCCGCCACATCAACACCGATTCCGACTCCGAAGTGCTGCTCAACGTGCTCGCGCACGAGATCCAGGAAGCGGCGGACGGCTACTCGCTCGACGCCGACGCCGTGTTCAAGGCGGTCGGCGCGGTGCACCGCCGCGTGCGCGGCGCCTACGCCGTGGTGGCCCAGATCGCCGGCCACGGCATGCTGGCCTTCCGCGACCCGTTCGGCATTCGTCCGCTGTGCCTGGGCATCAACGAGACCGAGCAGGGCGCCGAATACCTGGTGGCCAGCGAATCGGTCGCCCTCGAGGGCCTGGGCTTCCGCTTCGTGCGCGACATCGCGCCGGGCGAGGCGGTGTTCATCGACGAAAACAACCAGCTGCACGAGCGCCAGTGCGCCGAGAACCCGTCGCTCAATCCCTGCGCCTTCGAATTCGTCTACCTGGCCCGTCCCGACTCCGTCATCGACGGCGCCTCGGTCTATGCCACCCGCCTGCGCATGGGCGAATACCTGGCCGACAAGGTCAGCAAGGAAATCCCCGTTGAGGAGATCGACGTCGTGATGCCGATTCCCGATTCGTCGCGCCCGGCCGCGATCCAGCTGGCGATGAAATTGGGCGTGGAATACCGCGAAGGCTTCATCAAGAACCGCTACATCGGCCGCACCTTCATCATGCCTGGGCAAGGGATGCGCAAGAAGTCGGTGCGCCAGAAACTGAACGCCATCAGCTCCGAGTTCAAGGACAAGAACGTGCTGCTGGTCGACGATTCGATCGTGCGCGGCACCACCAGCCGCGAGATCGTGCAGATGGCGCGCGAAGCGGGCGCCCGCAAGGTGTTCTTCGCCTCGGCCGCGCCGCCGGTGCTGTATCCGAACGTGTACGGCATCGACATGCCCACCCGCGACGAGCTGATCGCCCACGGCCGCACGACCGAGGAAGTATGCCGCGAGATCACGGCCGACCGCGTGGTGTACCAGGACGTCGACGCGCTCAAGCGCGCCATCTCGGACGTGAATCCCGAACTGAAGAACTTCGAAGCCTCGTGCTTCGACGGCGTCTACATCACCGGCGACGTGACCCCGGAGTACCTGGACCGCCAGGAATCGGCGCGCCACAATCCGAAGGCCAAGGACGTCGAGGACAAGGTGCGCACCCAGCTCAACCTGAACCCGCCGGTGGCGGCCGAGTAAGCCATGCCGGACAACAAGCGCTACGGCTTCACCACCACCATCCTGCACAACGATCGCCGCAAGGCGATCGAGCAGGGTTCGCTGCACAAGCCGGTGCATACCTCGGTCGCGTTCGGCTATGCCGACGCGCGCCAGCTGGCGTCGGTGTTCCAGGGCAAGGAGCCAGGCTTTCGCTATGGCCGCCAGGGCAACCCCACGGTGTCGGCCCTGGAAGACAAGATCAGCAAGATGGAAGACGGCGTCGCCACCCTGTGCTTCGGCACCGGCATGGCGGCGATCGGTGCGCTGTTCCAGGCGCTCCTGAAGGCCGGCGACCAGGTCGTGTCGTCGAGCTTCCTGTTCGGTAACACCAACAGCCTGTGGCAGACGGTGGCGGGTCAGGGCGTCGACGTCGCGTTTGTCGACGCCACCGACGTGGCCCGGGTCGAGGCGGCCCTCAGCGCGAACACGCGCATGGTGTTCGTCGAGACCATCGCCAATCCGCGCACGCAGGTGGCCGACCTGGCGCGCATCGGCGAACTGTGCCGCGCGCGCGGCATCCTGTACGTGGTCGACAACACGATGACCACGCCCTGGCTGTTCCGTCCCAAGGACGTGGGCGCCGGCCTGGTGGTCAATTCGCTGACCAAGTCGATCGGCGGCCACGGCATCGCGCTGGGCGGCGCGCTGACCGACACCGGCCTGTTCGACTGGAGCGCGTATCCGAACATCGCCCCGAACTTCAGAAGGCAGGCGCCAGCTGCGCAGGGCATGGCCCAGTTGCGGGCCAAGGCGCTGCGCGATTTCGGCGCGGCCCTCGGGCCGGAGGCGGCCCACCACATCGCCGTCGGCGCCGAGACGCTGGCGCTGCGCATGGAGCGCACCTGCGCCAATGCGCTGGCGCTGGCGACGATGCTCGAAGCCGACGAGCGCGTCGCTGCCGTCCACTATCCGGGCCTGGCCTCGCATCCGCAGCACGGCATCGCCAAGGCGCTGTTCCGCTCGGGCGGCTCGCTGCTGAGCTTCGAGTTGAGGGAAGACATCGATCCGTTCGAGGTGTTGAACCGCCTCGAGCTGGCGATCCCGGCCTCGAACCTGGGCGACAACCGGACGCTCGTGATCCCGGTCGCGCACACGATCTTCTTCGAGATGGGCGCCGAACGGCGCGCCAGCATGGGCATCGCGGAAGGCCTGATCCGGGTATCGGTCGGCATCGAGGATACCGACGACCTGGTCGGCGACTTCCGCCAGGCGCTGGACGTGTAAGGTGGGGTAAAGATCGTTCGACGGGGCCGGCGCAATGCCGGCCCTGTCATATTTGCGGTTGAGCCCAGCCGTAAAACGGGGCTATCATGGTCTTTTACCAGTCCCGCCTTGCCGAATGCCCATGAAACGATTACTGTTCTGCCTGTCCCTGATCGTGAGTAGCGCCGCCTATGCCGGCGAACTCGACGATGCCAATGCCCTGTTCGAGAAGAAAGACTACGCGGGCGCGCTGAAGCTGTATACCAAGCTGGCCAATGCCGGCAATCCGCAAGCCCAGCAGCAACTGGGCCAGATGTACTGGTATGGCGAAGCCGGCGCGGTCGACGAAGCCAAGGCAAAGGGATTGTTCGAGCAGGCCGCCGCCAGGGGCAACAAGGTGGCCGCGGACTCGCTCGTGATCATGCAGCAGCGCATCGAGCGCCGCGCCGAGATCGACTACTGGATCAAGGGCTATGACGGCGCCGACCTGCAGTCGGGTGAATACCGCTGCCCGTCGCCGCGCATCCCGGCGGTCTCGAAAGTGAACGACGAAATCGAGCGCGTGAACAAGGCGGTCACCAACTGGCAGGATTGCTATAACAGGATGGTGACCAACCTGAACGCGCAATCGCCGCTGATCAAGCGCATTCCACCCGATATCGCCAGGCTGATGAACAAGCAGGAAACCGAGGCCTCGGCCGCCTACCTGGAGCAGGTGCGGCAGAACATCGCCGAAGGCGCGAAAGTCAATTCGAAGATGGTGCTGGCCGATTTCGCGGCCTGGCGCAGCGCGACCGAAGCGTTTGTCGACCAGCACAATGCGGTGATCAACAAAATCAAGGACTGATGACAACGCGCCGGCTGCAAGGCCGGCGCGGTGGGGAAGGCGGAGTTCAGTTCCAGCTGCGCATCAGGCCAACTGCCAGGCCCTCGAGCGCGAATTCTTCATCCGGCGTGACTTCGATCACCTTGAAGTCGGGGTTCTCGGGCAGCAGCTCGACCAGGTCGCCCGTCTTGCGGTAGCGCTTGACGGTCACTTCCTCGCCCAGCCGGGCGACGACGATCTGGCCATTCTTGGCGCTGTCGATCTTCTTGACCGCCAGGAAGTCGCCATCCATGATGCCGGCGTCGCGCATCGACCAGCCTTTTACCTTGAGCAGAAAGTCGGGCCGGGCCGCGAACATGGCGGTGTCGACGTTATAGGTGGCTTCGACGTGCTCCTGCGCGAGGATCGGATTGCCGGCGGCGACGCGCCCGACCAGCGGCAGCGACATCATCGACGGCGGCGGCATGGGAATCTGGTCGACGCTGGCGCCGACTAGGCGGATGCCGCGCGAGGTGCCCGGCGAGATCTCGATCGCGCCCTTGCGCGCCAGCGCTTGCAGGTGTTCCTCGGCCGCATTGGCCGAGCGGAAGCCGAGTTCGGCCGCGATTTCGGCCCGGGTCGGTGGGAAACCCGTGTTCTCGATCGCTTCCTTGATCAGGTTAAGGATCTGTTCTTGCCTTGCAGTGAGCTTGAGCATAAATATCGTTGAGATGCGATCTTGCCGCAACGGGTTGTAGTAGTAGACTGTATTTTTGTACAGTATTCTGCTATACGCAAGGGATATACACGAAAAAGCGCAAAAAAAGCGCACGGAGCACGAAAAACCCGCGGTTTGCCGGTCTAATTGTCGAGTGAGTACGATGCGACGATGCCGGTCTTGACAGCCTGGTTCCCATTTTGCCCATTTCACGCTATACTAGCTGGCTGTTCCCTTCCCACACTCGTCTTGACGCCGAGGTGGGCATTTGTTTAAAACGTCCTCAAGGAGTAATGCATGCGTCATTATGAAATCGTTTTTATCGTCCATCCGGACCAGAGCGAGCAAGTCCCGGCGATGATCGAGCGTTACAAGACCACGGTGACCAGCCGCGGCGGTAACATCCATCGCGTCGAAGACTGGGGCCGCCGCCAGATGGCCTACCAGATCCAGAAGCTGCCGAAAGCCCACTACATCTGCCTGAACATCGAGTGCGACAACGAGACCCTGGTCGAGCTGGAAACCGCATTCAAGTTCAATGATGCCGTTCTGCGTCATCTGACCGTCAAGATGAAGAAAGCAGAAACCGCACCGTCGCCGATGATGAAATCGGTGCAGCGCGAAGACGCAGCCAAGAGCCACCGTGCAGAAGCAGCCGCTCCTGCAGCTGCCCCGGCCGCCGCTGCCTAAGGTTTTTCCGAGGAATTCGTAGTAACGTAGCAGAAGAACCACCGGGTGAACCAGCTCCAGCTCGTGGCGACCATCGCCGAGCGTGACGTACTGCGCTACACCCCGGCCGGCGTGCCGATCGTTTCAGCCGTCCTGGTGCACAGTTCGCACCAGCGCGAGGCGGGAATCGATCGCCTGGTCGAGTTCGAAGTCCCCGCGTTCGCCGCGGGCGAGATTTCGGGCAGGTTCGGAAACGCCGAGCTCGGCGCCAGCTACCGCTTCGATGGATTCCTGGCAAAGAAAAATCGCAACAGCAAAGCCCTGGTGTTTCACATCATTGATTTCAGTGCCGCCTAGTTCGGCAATTTAGATATACAGGAGCCTCACATGGCATTCGGTAAAAAGTTCGACAAAAACAAAGCTAAAGAAAAACTCAAGCGCAAGCAGCAGAACCCGCTGTTCAAGCGCAAGAAATTCTGCCGCTTCACCGCCGCTGGCGTTGAGCAGGTTGACTACAAAGACGTCGACACCCTGAAGGACTTCGTCCAGGAAAACGGCAAGATCATGCCAGCACGTCTGACCGGCACCAAGGCGCACTACCAGCGCCAGGTCGACACCGCCATCAAGCGCGCCCGTTACCTGGCGCTGCTGCCGTACACCGACCTGCACCACGGTTAATCGTCGGTCACGACAGTCAGATATCCTGGAGATAAAACATGCAAGTTATTCTGTTGGAAAAAGTTATCAACGTCGGCAACCTGGGCGACGTCGTCAAAGTCAAGGATGGTTACGCACGTAACTTCCTGATCCCGCAAAAAATGGCCCGCCGCGCGACCGCCGGCGCCGTCGCCGAGTTCGAAGCCAAGCGCGCCGAACTGGAAAAAGCAGCTGCCGAGAAACTGGCAGCCGCCCAAGCCCAAGGCGACAAGCTGAGCGGCCTGACCGTCACCATCGGCCAGAAGGCCGGCGTCGACGGCCGCCTGTTCGGTTCGGTCACCAATGCCGACATCGCCGAAGCGCTGACCAAGCAAGGCTTCCCGGTCGAGAAAGCTGCCGTTCGCCTGCCGACCGGCCCGCTGAAGACCACCGGCGAATTCCCGGTTGCAGTCGCCCTGCACACCGACGTCGTGTCGGAAATCACCATCGCTGTCGTGGGCGAAGCTGCCTGAGCGAATGCTGAACTGAAGTAAAAGCAGTGCACAAAAAAGCCGGGTTCTCCCGGCTTTTTTGCTTTTGAAACTCACCAATTATGACAGCCGTGTGACAGGAGAAGGTATAATGCCGCCCATGAACGCAGCACCCGCCGACCCGCAACTCGAAGCACTACGCATCCCCCCGCACTCCATCGAAGCAGAGCAGTCCGTCATCGGCGGCCTGCTGCGCGACAATGCGGCGTGGGACCGTATCGCCGACTTCATGCATGCGGAAGACTTCTACCGCTACGACCACCGCATCATCTTCGAGCAGATGGTACGCCTGATCAATGCCGGCAAGCCGGCCGACGTGATCACGGTCTATGAAGCCTGCAACCAGCTCGGCAAGGCCGAGGACGTGGGTGGCCTGCAATACCTGAACGCCATGGCGCAGAACACGCCGTCGGCCGCGAACATCCGGCGCTACGCCGAGATCGTGCGCGACCGCGGCATCCTGCGCCAGCTGATCACCGTCGCCGACGAAATCTCGGGCAATGCCTTCAACCCGCAAGGCAAGGAAGTCAAGCAGATGCTCGACGAAGCGGAGTCGCAGATCTTCGCCATCGCCGAGCAGGGCGCGCGCGGCGCCCAGGGCTGGCTGGCGGTGCAGCCGCTGCTGACGCAGGTGGTCGAGCGCATCGACGAACTGTACTCGCGCGAAAACCAGGGCGAGATCACCGGCGTGCCGACCGGCTTCATCGACCTCGACCGCATGACGTCGGGGCTGCAGCCGGGCGACCTGGTCATCGTCGCCGGCCGTCCGTCGATGGGCAAGACCGCGTTTTCGGTCAATATCGGCGAGAACGTCGCGATCGAGGCCGGCCTGCCGGTCGCCGTGTTCTCGATGGAGATGGGCGGCGCCCAGCTGGCCATGCGTATGCTCGGTTCGGTCGGCCAGCTCGACCAGCACCGCCTGCGTACCGGCCGCCTGAACGACGAGGACTGGCCGCGCCTGACGCACGCCATCCAGAAGATGAACGATGCCCAGCTGTATATCGACGAAACCCCCGCCTTGAACCCGATCGAGATGCGCGCGCGGGCACGACGCCTGGCGCGCCAGTGCGGCAAGCTCGGGCTCATCATCGTCGACTACCTGCAACTGATGCAGGGCTCCAAGCCGGGCGACAACCGCGCCTCCGAGATCTCGGAGATCTCGCGTTCGCTGAAAGGCCTGGCGAAAGAGCTGCAGTGCCCCGTGATCGCGCTGTCGCAGCTGAACCGCTCGCTGGAACAGCGTCCCAATAAACGTCCCGTGATGTCCGACCTGCGCGAATCCGGCGCTATCGAACAGGATGCGGACGTGATCATCTTCCTGTACCGCGACGAAGTCTACAACCCGGATTCGCCTGATAAAGGCACCGCCGAGATCATCATCGGCAAGCAGCGTAACGGTCCGATTGGGGCGATTCGCCTCACCTGGATCGGCCAATACACCAAGTTTGGCAACTACAGCGGCAACCTGTCCATCTACCAGGGCGACTAAGGCCGCATCCCGCGGCCGGCGTCACGCCGCACTTCATGCCGTCGCTTTTCCCGGAGCGACGGCAATACCGAGAGAAAAACGGAGAAAAACAATGTTTGGACGCTTTTTGCCTAAAGAAGGCAATTTTTTTGAACTGTTCAACCAGCACGCCGCCTTGTGCGTGAAGGGTGCCCAAGAGATGGTCGGCCTGATGACCAACTTCGACGATCTCGAGACCCGCACCCACGCGGTCGAGACGATCGAGAAACAGGCCGACAAGATCACCTATACCACGGTCGACCTGCTGCACAAGACCTTCATCACACCGCTCGACCGCGACGACATCCACAAGCTGATCACCCGCATGGACGACATCCTCGACATGATGGAAGACGCGGCCCAGACCGTGTCGCTGTACGACCTGCACGCGGTCACGCCGGAAGCGAAACGCCTGGCCGAGCTGTGCCTTTCGTGCTGCCTGAAGGTGCAGGAAGCCGTGTCGATGCTGCACGATATGGACAATGCGCCGAAGATCGTCGCCATCTGCGAAGAGATCGACCGTTTCGAGTCGGACGCCGACCACGTGATGCGCGCCGCCATGTCCAAGCTGTTCCGCGACGAGCCGGACGTGCGCAACCTGATCAAGATGAAGGCGATCTACGAGATCCTGGAAACCGTGACCGACCGCTGCGAAGACGTGGCCAACATCATCGAAGGCATCATCGTCGAGAACGCGTAAGCGTCTCCGATCGTTCACGATTATGGAATCTCTACATATCAGCATCTATGTGCTGGGCATGCTGGTCGTGCTGGCCCTGATCTTCGACTTCATGAACGGCTTCCACGACTCGGCGAACTCGATCGCCACCGTCGTGTCGACCGGCGTCCTGAAGCCGCAGCATGCCGTCGCGATGGCCGCCTTCTTCAATTTCATCGCGATCTTCGTGGTCAACATGAAAGTGGCGCAGACCATCGGCAAGGGCACCATCGACCCGCATATCGTCGATCATTACGTCATCTTCGGCGCCCTGGTCGGGGCGATCTCCTGGAACCTGATCACCTGGTACTACGGCATCCCGTCCTCGTCCTCGCACGCCCTGATCGGCGGCCTGGTCGGCGCCGCGGTGGCCAAGGCCGGCACCGGTTCGCTGGTTTCGGGCGGCCTGCTCAAGACCGTGGCCTTCATCGTGGTCGCGCCGCTGCTGGGCTTCGTGCTCGGTTCCGTCATCATGCTGATCGTGGCCTGGGTGTTCGTGAAGGCGACGCCGCGCAAGGTCGATGGCCTGTTCCGCAAGCTGCAGCTGCTGTCGGCCGCGGCCTACTCGCTGGGCCACGGCGGCAACGACGCGCAAAAGACGATGGGCATCATCTGGATGCTCCTGATCGCGGCCGGCTACGTCAGCGCCAACGACGCGCATCCGCCAGCCTGGGTCATCATCTCGTGCTACGCCGCGATCGCCTTCGGCACGCTGTTCGGCGGCTGGCGCATCGTCAAGACCATGGGCCAGAAGATCACCAAGCTGAAACCCGTGGGCGGCTTCTGCGCCGAGACCGGCGGCGCCATGACGCTCCTGATGTCGAGCGCCTTCGGCATCCCGGTGTCGACCACCCATACCATCACCGGCGCGATCGTCGGCGTGGGCGCCGCGCAAAAGGCCTCCGCCGTGCGCTGGGGCGTGGCCGGCAACATCGTGTGGGCCTGGATCTTCACCATTCCGGCGTCGGCGTTCATCGCCGCCGTGGCGTGGTGGGTCGGGACGCACATCATGTAAGTCGCGCGATCGCGCAAGGAAGAAGCGGAGCCAGCGGCTCCGCTTTTTTTTAATGCAGCTCCACCTCGAGTCCTTCGTAGGCCAGGAATACCTGCAAGCCATCCAATCGGCCCTCGTAGCGCGCCATCACCTCGGCGAACACGGCCTCCAGCTCGTCGTCCCCGCGCGCCGGTTCGTGGTGGGTGCAGTACAGCGCCCGCGCGCCGACCCGCAGCGCCATCTCCAGTGCACCGTCGAAGGTGCCGTGGCCCCAGCCCCGCTTGGACGGATATTCCTCGCGCGTGTACGAGCAGTCCACGATCAACGCGTCCACGCCGCGCATGACGGCGTCCATGCAGCGCTCGCGCTCGCGCAGATGGGCGTCGAGGGCGGCGCCGTCAAGGCTGCCGGCCGGGTGCGGATTGGGCCACGGTTCGTGGTCGCCGGTGAAGAACAGCGACTTGCCGTTGCAGTCGATGCGGTAGCCGAGGTTGAGCACGGGGTGGTTCATCGCCACGTTCGACACCATGGCATCGCCTACTTCGACCGGCACGCCGATGTCGAGCGTGCGGTAGTCGAGGGTGGCGCTCATCTGGGTTTCGCTGACCGGAAAATAACTGTTTTGCAGCTGCACGCCCATCACGTGCTCGATGCCGTGGCCGGTGACCTCGTCGTGGGCGCCATGCAGGCGCACCCGGCTGCCCTTGACGAACAGCGGGGTGAAGAAGGGCAGGCCGTGGATGTGGTCCCAGTGGCTGTGCGTGATGAAGATATTGGCCTCTACCGGCCCCTGCTGGACCAGGTGCTGGGCCAGCGGGAACAGGCCGGTGCCGCCATCCAGGATCAGCAGGGCGCCGGCATCGGTGCGCACCTCGATGCAGGTGGTATTGCCGCCATAGCGCGCCGTGCGCGGGCCGGGCGACGGGATCGATCCACGCACTCCCCAGAAGCGGAATTTCATTGCAGCTCTCCCGTCACGATCGTGTCATTATTATTCTAGCCAGCTTCGATCATAGCGGGTTGTATCCTTGCGGCATAGGTGCCGATGTACGCTATCCTGTTTGCCCTACCTCAAATCGATCAGGCATCGGCGGCATCGCGCATCCGCGCCAGCAGCAGTTCGCGCTCGGCGGCATTGGCGGTGAGCGCCGCCGCCCGCGCGAACTCGGCGCGGGCTTCCTGGCGCCGGCCGAGCCTGGAGAGCAGGTCGCCGCGCACGCTCGGCAGCCAGTGGTAGCCGTCCATGCGGCCATCGTCGAGCAGCCGGTCGGCCAGCGCCAGCCCGGCCGCGGGCCCGTCGGCCATGCCGACCGCCACCGCGCGGTTGAGCTCGACCACCGGCGAGGGCTGCACGGTGGCCAGTTCGGCGTACAGGTCGGCGATGCGGCGCCAGTCGGTCAGGTCGGCGCGGTGCGCGCGCGCATGGCAAGCGGCGATCTCTGCCTGCAGCAGATAAGGGCCGCGCGCCGCACCGGTCTGCGCGGCGCGGGCGAGCGCGGCCAGGCCGCGCTTGATCAGCACCCCGTCCCAGCGCGCCCGGTCCTGGTCGAGCAGCAGCACCGGGCGCTGCCGTGCATCCAGGCGCGCCGCCATGCGCGAGGCCTGCAATTCCATCAACGCCACCAGGCCGTGCACCTCGGCTTCGTGCGGCGCCAGTTCGGCCAGGATCCGGCCCAGGCGCAGCGCCTCGTCGACCAGCGCCGGTCGCATCCAGTCGTCGCCGGAGGTGGCGGTATACCCCTCGTTGAAGATCAGGTAGACCGCTTCCAGCACCGCGCCCAGACGCTCGCCCAGTTCGGCGGGCGGCGGCAGTTCGAATGGCACTTTCGCCTCGCCCAGGGTGCGCTTGGCGCGCACGATGCGCTGGGCCATCGTCGCTTCGCTGACCAGGAAGGCGCGTGCGATCTCGGCGGTCGCCAGGCCGCCCAGCAGCTTGAGCGTCAGCGCCAGGCGCGCGTCGAGCGACAGCAGCGGGTGGCAGGCGGTGAACATCAGGCGCAGCAGGTCGTCCTTGATCACGTCGCGCGCCTTCGCATCCAGGTCGTCCACGAAGTCGGGCACCACCAGCGCCTCCTGGGCCGCGAGGTCGAGCCCGATCTGTGCCAGTTTCTCGCGCAGGCTGCGGTCGCGCCGCAGCAGGTCGAAGGCCCCGTTGCGCGCGGCCGTGAGCAGCCAGGCGCCGGGACGGTCGGGGAGGCCATCGCGCGGCCAGCGCTCCAGCGCCGCCACCAGGGCATCCTGGGCCAGCTCCTCGGCCAGCCCGACGTCGCGCACGATGCGCGCGATGCTGCCGACAATGCGGCCGGATTCGATCCGCCACACCGCCGCGATGGTGTCCTCGACCCTGGCCGTCATTGCCCTTCGCTCGGCGGCATGCTTTCCATGTAGGCCAGCTCCCAGATATGGCCGTCGAGGTCTTCGAAGCAATGCTGGTACATGAAGCCGTGGTCCTGCGGCGCGCGCGGGGCGCTGCCGCCCGCGGCCACGGCCCGGGCGACCGTGTCGTCGACCGCGGCGCGGCTGTCGCGCGACAGGCACAGCAGCACCTCGGTGCTGGTGCGGGCGTCGGCGATCTTCTTGTCGATGAAGGTCTGGAAGAAGGGCTCGGCCAGCAGCATCACATAGATGTGATCCTCGCTGACGATCATGCAGGCGGCGTTGTCGTCGCTGAACTGCGGGTTGAACGCGAAGCCGAGCGCGGCGAAGAAGTCGCGGCTGGCCGCGAGGTTCTTTACTGGCAGGTTGACGTAGATTTGCTGGTTGCGCATGAGTGTTCTCCTGTGTCAGGCTTGTTGCGCGCGCATGCGGTCGATGGTCTCCGAGGGGGCGAAGTCGTCCAGTTCGAACAGCTGGCGCACCTCGATCTCGGCTTCCAGCCCCGGGCCGCGCGGATTGGGGAAGCGGCGCGTCCATTCCAGCGCCTCCTCGCGCGAGCGGACCTGGATCAGGGTGTAGCCGGCGACCAGCTCCCTGGTTTCGGCAAACGGGCCGTCGTCCACGCGCCGCTCGCCGCCTTCATAGCGGATGCGCCAGCCCTGGCTGGTCGGCTTGAGCCCATTGCCGTCGAGCAGAACGCCGGCGCGCGCCAGCTCCTGGTGGTAGTCGTTCATCTCGGCGAGCAGCGACTCTTGCGGCATCTCTCCCGCTTCGGACGCGGCGCTGGCCTTGACGATGATCATGAAGCGCATATCGTTCTCCTGGTGAGTGGCCAGCGGCAGCGGGCCTTTCATGAACCACGACGAACGGCGATCATCGTTTTCGACAATGCCGGCAAACACAAGTGAAAATGATTGCTAGCGCATGAAGCAGGGCGCCAGCGCCCGCACCTCGACCGTGGCCCATTCGGCGGCCGGGCATTCGGCGGCCAGGCGGATCGCCTCGTCGCGCGCGTCGACGTCGACCATGAAGAATCCACCGACCATTTCCTTGGCCTCGGCGAACGGACCGTCGACGATGCGCGCCTTGCCGGCGGGGACGGTCACGCGCACCGCGGTGTCGGTAGATGCCAGCGACTCGGCCGCCAGCAGCAGGCCGCGTTCCTTCAGGTCTTCGCCCCAGCGCAGCATGCGCTCGTAGGCGGCGCGCCCTTCGGCCTCGCTGCGGGCGGCGCGCTGGCCGATCGGCTCGTGAATGAGCAGCATATGGGGCATGGGGTCTCCTGTGGTTGGGGGAACCGGTCTATTCTACGACCTCGGCAACCGCCAAGGCACGCTGCGCTGCGGCATTCACTGCCGCTCCCTGGCCCGGGGAGGAACGGGGCGCCGGCGCCCTAAATAAAAACGCCCGCCGGTGAGGGCGGGCGTCGGTCGAGGCTACGCCGCTGCCGGCGCAACCGTCATGCTCACAGCACGTCGCTGGCGTGGTCGGCCAGGCGCGAGCGTTCGCCGCGCGCCAGGGTCACGTGGCCGCCGTGGCTCCAGCCCTTGAAGCGGTCGACCACATAGGTCAGACCGCTCGAACCTTCGGTGAGGTAGGGCGTGTCGATCTGCGCGATATTGCCCAGGCACAGGATCTTGGTGCCGGGACCGGCGCGCGTGACCAGGGTCTTCATCTGCTTCGGCGTCAGGTTCTGCGCCTCGTCGATGATGAGGAACTTGTTCACGAAGGTGCGTCCACGCATGAAGTTGAGCGACTTGATCTTGATGCGCGAGCGGATCAGGTCTTGCGTGGCGGCGCGGCCCCAGTCGCCGGCATCGCCGTCCGACTTCATGAGCACCTCGAGGTTGTCGTCGAAGGCGCCCATCCATGGCGACATCTTTTCTTCTTCGGTGCCCGGCAGGAAGCCGATGTCCTCGCCCACCGGCACCGTCACGCGGGTGACGATGATCTCGTTGTAGAGCTTGGTCTCCAGCACCTGCGCCAGGCCGGCCGCCAGCGCCAGCAGGGTTTTACCGGTACCGGCCTGGCCCAGCAGGGTGACGAAGTCGACCTCGGGGTTCATCAAGAGGTTGAGGGCGAAGTTCTGCTCACGGTTGCGCGCGGTGATGCCCCAGACATTGTTCTTGTTGTGGCTATAGTCGCGCAGGGTCTGCAGCACGGCGGTCTTGCCGTTGATCTGCTTGACCTGGGCATACAGCGGCGATTGGCCATCCTTCGGTTCGAGGAACACGAACTGGTTCACCAGCAAGGTCGGGATCAAGGGGCCGGTGACGCGGTAATAGGTCGCCGAGCCGCCGTTCTTGTTCTCTTGCCAGGATTCGACGTCCTTGCCGTGCTGGTCCCAGAAGTCGTCCGGCAACTGGACGATGCCGGAGTACAGCAGGTCGGTGTCTTCCAGCACGTGGTCGTTGAAGTAATCCTCGGCCGGCAGGCCGATGGCGCGCGCCTTGATGCGCATATTGATGTCTTTCGACACCAGCACGATGGCGCGGCCCGCCATTTGCTGCTCGAGCGCGCGCACGACACCCAGGATCTGGTTGTCGGCCTTGCCGGACGGCAGGCCCTCGGGCAGGGCGGCGCTGGTCAGGCGGGTCTGGAACAGCAGGCGGCCCTTGGCGTCCTTGTTGCCCAGCTTGGACAGCGGGATGCCGGACTCGATGGCGTCGTCGTCGACGTTGGCGATCAGGGCGTCGAGCGTGCGCGACACCTGGCGCGCATTGCGCGCGACTTCGGACATGCCCTTCTTGTGGTTGTCCAGCTCTTCGAGCGTCATCATCGGCAGGTAGACGTCGTGTTCCTCGAAGCGGAACAGCGAGGTCGGATCGTGCATCAGCACATTGGTGTCGAGCACGAAGACCTTGGTGGCGCCGGAACGGTCGGCCTTGCGGCTGGTGGACGACTTGATGGTGACCTCGACTGGCTTGTGCTTGGCCGGACGCGCTTGTTCGGCATCGAGCTCGCGCAGCTTGGCCGGGACCGGGGCGGCCGCGGGCTTGCCCGGTTTGCGCGCGGCAGGCGCCTCATTGGCGGCGACGGCGGCTGGCGCGGCTGCCGCGACACGGGATGGAGCGGAAACAGGAGCGGAAACAGGAGCGGAAACAGGAGCGGAAACCGGCGCCTGGGCGGCGGCCAGGGTATCGGAAGCCTTGCGGCGTGCGCGCGATTTCGGCGTCGGCACGGCCTGGCCGCTGATCAGGTCCTCGACGTCGTCGTTGGCCTGGGCCGAGACGGGACGTACCGGCGATTTGCCGGGTTCGGCCTTGGGGTAGTCTTTTGCCAGCAGCATGGTCGCTGGCTGGGTAGGCATCTTTGGCAGTGGCATCAGGTTCTCAATCTAAAAAAGTCTGGATGGACGTGCGCGCGCGGGCCACGTGGCGCGCTGCCGCACGGATTCGATGCTACTAACGTGGGTTGCGGACGGACCGCGAAAGGCAAGGCGTGGAACAATGCTTGCAGGTTGGCCGAGCCCGGAAATGCCCCGGCCCGGCGGGAAACCAGATTGGATTGATGCGGATGTATTGCGGGTTGACTCAAAATAAGGATAGCGATCCAGCAGGTTGAACAACTGGAGCCATCCATGAATTCAGGGCTGGCTCTTCAAAAATTCCAGCACTTCGGCGACGTGATCGTTGACTTTCACGCCACGCCATTCTTTCACCAATCGGCCTTGAGCGTCAATGACAAACGTGCTGCGCTCGACCCCACGCACCTGTTTGCCATACATATTCTTCATCTTCATGACATTGAACTGCGTGCAGACGGCTTCGTCCGGATCGGAGATCAATTCGAAGGGCAGGCCGAGCTTGCCCTTGAAGTTCTCGTGCGAGCGCAGCGAATCGCGGCTCAGGCCATAGATCTCGGCGCCCAGCGCCTGGAATTCGGGCCAGGCTTCGCGAAAGGCGATGCTCTCGGTGGTGCAGCCCGGGGTATTGTCTTTCGGGTAGAAGTACAGCACGGTGTACCTGGCGGGACGGCCGAGCAGCGCGAAGGTCTGGCCACCGGTCATCGGGGCGGAAAATGGGGCGATGGTTGCTTGGCTCTCGGCCACGGGCTTCTCCTGGCAGTGACAGCGCGGCGCGCTGCCGTGTTTATCCTCCCGGCGCATGGTGGCGGGGAGCGGCACTGGCATGATAATCCGGCCATGCCACCCGCCGCTAGTGCCCGCCTGGGCAGAATCGCAATATTTACGCGGATTTGGAAATGTTTCTGCCAATTTAAGACTGGGCTAATCCATCAGGCCTCGATGATCAGCGCCAAGGTGACCTTGCGACCCTCTCCCATCAGCACGTTATAGGTGCGGCAGGCGGCCTGGCTGTCCATGCTTTCGACGCCGACGTGCATGGCCGACAGGCTGGCCACCAGGCGCGGATGCACGAAGCGCTGGCGCTCGCCGGTGCCGAGGATGACGACGTCCGGGGCGTCCTGCGCGATCTCCTCGAAATGGGCGGCCGTCAGGTCGTCGAAGCGCGTCACGTTCCAGGGGCGCGGTGGGATCTCGGGCAGTACCGTCAGGCTGTAGTTGAAGCGTTCGGCATTGATTTCGACGCCCGAGGCGTCGTAGCCGGTGACGGTCTGGTATTGTTGAGTGTTGTCGGAATGAAGCTTCATGGCGCTGGCTCGGTGTTGGTGGTCTTGGCGAAGGCCCATTGTAACCGGATCGGCAAGGTTGCCTAAACGGGGCGGTTTCGGCAGAATGGTATTTTTCGCACTGCAACAGAGCACGCTCACCCAGGGGAAATTTTTGAGACCGATCGCCAAATCGAACAAGCTCGACGACGTCTGCTACGAAATCCGCGGTCCGGCCCTGGACAAGGCGCGCCAGATGGAAGAAGACGGCCAGAAGATCATCAAGCTCAATATCGGCAACCTCGCCGTGTTCGGCTTCGACGCGCCGGACGAGATCGTGAGCGACATGATCCGCAATATGCACGGCGCGGCGGGCTACACCGATTCGAAGGGCATGTTCGCCCCGCGCAAGGCGGTGATGCACTACACCCAGGAGAAGAAGATCGCCGGCGTGGGCATCGACGACATCTACCTCGGCAACGGCGCCTCGGAACTGATCGTGATGTCGATGCAGGGGCTGCTGAACAATGGCGACGAGGTGCTGGTGCCGGCCCCCGATTACCCGCTGTGGACCGCGGCGGTGAGCCTGGCCGGCGGCGCGCCCGTTCACTATGTGTGCGACGAAGGGTCGGGCTGGATGCCCGACATCGAGGACATGCGCCGGAAAATCACGCCGAACACGCGCGCGATCGTCGTCATCAATCCGAACAACCCGACCGGCGCGCTGTATCCGCGCGAAGTGCTGCTCGACATCATCGAGCTGGCGCGCCAGCATCAATTGATCATCTACGCCGACGAGATCTACGACAAGACCCTGTACGACGGCGCTGAACACGTCTCGATCGCCTCGCTGGCCGACGACGTGCTGTTCGTGACCCTGAACGGCCTGTCGAAGAACTACCGTTCCTGCGGCTACCGTGCCGGCTGGATGGTGGTCTCGGGCGAGAAGCGCCATGCGAAAGGCTATATCGACGGCCTGAACATGCTGGCTTCGATGCGCCTGTGCGCCAATGCCCCGGGCCAGTTCGCGATCCAGACCGCGCTCGGCGGCCACCAGAGCATCAACGAACTGGTGGGGCCGGGCGGGCGCCTGTTGAAACAGCGCGATCTCGCGCACAAACTGCTTACCGATATACCGGGTGTGTCCTGCGTCAAGCCAAAAGCCGCGCTCTACATGTTCCCGCGCCTCGATCCGACGATGTACCCGATCACGGACGACCAGCAGTTCATCTGCGAACTGCTGTCCGAGGAAAAAGTGCTGCTGGTGCAAGGCACCGGCTTCAACTGGATCGCCCCGGACCATTTCCGGCTGGTGTTCCTGCCTAATTCCGACGACCTGCTTGAGGCTTGCGGACGCATCGCGCGCTTCCTCGACGGTTACCGACGACGCCATGCCTGAACCGGGCTGGTGTCCAGACCATCTAGAGAAACAGATTTTATGAAACCGATTCAAGTTGGCCTCCTGGGCATCGGCACCGTCGGTGCCGGCACCTTCAATGTCCTGCAACGCAACCAGGAAGACATCCGCCGCCGCGCCGGCCGCGGCATCGAGATTGCGATGATTGCGGCGCGCAATCTCGAGCGCGCGCGCGCGCTCACCGGCGGCGCGGTCGAGATCGTGGCCGACCCGTTTGCGGTGGTCAACAATCCAGCCATCGACATCGTCGTCGAGCTGATCGGCGGCTATGAGCTGCCACGCGAGCTGGTGCTGCAAGCGATCGCCAACGGCAAGCATGTGGTGACGGCCAACAAGGCGCTGCTGGCGCTGCACGGCAACGAGATCTTCGCGGCGGCCCAGGAGAAGGGCGTGATGGTGGCCTTCGAGGCGGCCGTGGCCGGCGGCGTGCCGATCATCAAGGCGCTGCGCGAAGGCCTGACCGCCAACCGCATCGAATCGGTGGCCGGCATCATCAACGGCACCACCAACTTCATCCTGACCGAGATGCGGGAGAAGGGCCTGGATTTCGCGACCGTGCTGAAGCAGGCGCAAGAGCTGGGTTACGCCGAGGCCGACCCGACCTTCGACATCGAGGGTGTGGACGCGGCGCATAAGCTGGCCATCATGTCGGCGATCGCCTTCGGCATCCCGGTGCAGTTCGACAAGGCCTATGTGGAAGGCATCAGCCAGCTGCAGGCGGCCGACATCCGCTACGCCGAGCAGCTGGGCTACCGCATCAAGCTGCTGGGCATCACCCGCCGCACGCATGCCGAGGCGGGCGAGGGCGTCGAGCTGCGCGTGCACCCGACCCTGATCCCGGCCACGCGCCTGATCGCGAATGTCGAGGGCGCGATGAACGCGGTGCTGGTGCAGGCCGACGCCGTCGGCGCCACCTTGTATTATGGCAAGGGCGCCGGTGCGGAACCGACCGCCTCGGCCGTGATCGCCGACCTGGTCGACGTGACCCGCCTGTTGAGCGCCGATCCGTACAGCCGCGTGCCGCACCTGGCCTTCCAGCCGAACCAGATGACCGACGTCGCCATCATGCCGATGTCCGAGATCACCAGCAGCTACTACCTGCGCGTGCACGTGCAGGACAAGCTCGGTGTGATGGCCGACCTGACCCGCATCCTGGCCGACGCCGGCATCTCGATCGACGCCGTGCTGCAGAAGGAGCCGGGCGACCAGGTCGACATCGACATCATCATGCTGACGCACCAGACGCGCGAAAAGAATATCGACGCGGCGATCGCCAAGATCGAGGGCTTGCCGGCGGTGATCGGCAAAGTGACGCGAATCCGCCTGGAAGCGCTGGGCTGACCGGGCCGGCCGTCGATGCCGCCACTGCCCGCATGGGCAACGGCGGCTTTTTTCATGGCGGCGGCAGGCCTTCGTGCGCCAGCCATATGGCTGGAGAGGGCTCTGAACGGTGTGGCGATTCCTCGTCATCGTCGAGGAGGGCGGTGGTGAGCAGCAGCAGGTCCTGCTCGATGTGCTCGAACAGCGCGATGGCGACGCTGGCGTAGCTGATGTGGAAGTTGGCGGAAGTCATCCGCGGATTCTACCCTCGCTGCATTGCACCAATGTGCCAGATTAAGCCGGATTTGACCGGCTTCAATCGTTCCTCTCGTACTGCCAGGCAAGACTCGCGGTATCGACGGCAGATACGTGCTTACGCGCAAGCATGAATGTGAGAAACAGCGTTTGTCCCGCTGTGCTTGCCGTTGTACATTACGCACTCCACAATACCCGAGCTTCCCAGATGAGCCAACCGAGCCAGTTTTCCCTGCTGACCCAGCGCCGTTTCGGCCCGTTTTTCTGGACCCAGTTCCTGGGCGCCTTCAACGACAACCTGTTCAAGACCGCGCTGCTGGTCGTCATGACCTATGACGCGATCAACTGGACCACGCTCGATCCTTCCCTGCTGAACAACCTGATCCCGGGCCTGTTCATCCTGCCTTACGTCCTGTTCTCGGCCACCTCGGGCCAGATCGCGGATAAATTCGACAAGGCGAAGCTGGCGCGCATCGTCAAGGTCGCCGAGATCGCGATCATGCTGGTGGCCGGCATCGGCTGGTACACGCATACGCTGTGGCTCCTGATCGCGGCCGTGGTCGGCATGGGCATGCATTCGACCCTGTTCGGGCCGGTCAAGTACGCCTACCTGCCGCAAAACCTCAAGCCCGACGAGCTGGTCGGCGGCAATGGCGTGGTGGAGATGGGCACCTTCGTCGGCATCCTGCTGGGCGAGGTGGCCGGCGCCGTGCTGGTCGGCTACAAGCCGCATGGGATCCTGCTGGTGGCCGGCGCCACCGTGCTGTTCGCGGTGCTGGGCCTGGCCGCGGCCTGGCGCATCCCGCCGTCGCCGGCCCCGGCGCCCGAACTGCGCATCAGCAAGAATTTCATCGCCGAATCGTGGCGCAACCTGTCGTTCTCGCGCCAGAACCGCACCGTGTTCCTGTCGATGCTCGGCAATTCCTGGTTCTGGTTCTATGGCGCCTTGCTGCTGGCCCAGTTCCCGGTATTCTCAAAGGACTACCTGATGGGCGACCACAGCGTGTTCGTGCTGCTGCTGACCGTGTTCTCGCTCGGCATCGGCGCCGGCTCGCTGCTGTGCGAACGGCTGTCGGGCCACAAGGTCGAGATCGGCCTGGTGCCGTTCGGCGCGATCGGCCTGTCGGTGTTCGGCATCGACCTGTACTTCGCCAGCGAAGCGTTCACGGCCGGCGGCGCTGTGGTGGACTGGATGACCCTGCTCGGCCAGCCGGGCGCGCTGCGCATCCTGGGCGACCTGGTGATGATCGGCGTGTTCGGCGGCTTCTTCATCGTGCCGCTGTTCGCCCTGATCCAGACCCGCTGCGACCAGAAGCACGTCTCGCGCACGATCGCGGGCATGAATATCCTGAACGCGATCTTCATGGTGGCGTCCGCCGGCGTGGCGATCCTGCTGCTGGGGCAGGGCTTCAGCATCCCCGAACTGTTCCTGACCACGGCCCTGCTCAATGCGCTGGTGGCGGTGTATATCTTCTCGCTGGTGCCGGAATTCCTGATGCGCTTCCTGGCCTGGCTGCTGATCCACACCGTGTACCGGGTGCGCACCGTGGACACGGCGCGCATCCCGGCCGAAGGCGCGGCGGTGCTGGTGTGCAATCACGTCAGCTATGTCGATGCGATCGTGATCAATGCGGCCAGCCCACGGCCGATCCGCTTCGTGATGGACCACCGCATCTTCAAGACCCCATTCCTGCGCTGGATTTTCCGCGCCGTGAATGCGATTCCGATCGCGCCAGCCAAGGAAGATCCGTGGACGATGGAAAAGGCGTTCGTGGATATCGCGCAGGCGCTGCATAACGGCGAGCTGGTGTGCATCTTCCCGGAAGGCCGGCTGACCTCGACCGGCGAGATCAACGCGTTTCGCAACGGCATCGCCAAGGTCGTCGAGCGCAGCAAGGTGCCGGTGATCCCGATGGCGCTGCGCGGCCTGTGGGGCAGCTGGTTTACGCGCGACCAGGGCAACCTGTTCGGCCGCCGCATCGCGCGCGGCATGCGCTCGCAGCTGTCGCTGGCGGTCGGCTTGCCGGTGGCGCCGGAGCAGGCGACGCCGGAATACCTGCAACAGCAGGTGATGGCGCTGCGCGGGGACTGGAAGTGAGTGCCTGTTGACCCGTGGCCAGCGACGATCTTGCACCGTATGGCAAAAACGCAAGATTTTTTCGCTGGCTCTGATATAATTGTTGACTAGTCGGGGCGTAGCGCAGCCTGGTAGCGTACGTGCATGGGGTGCACGGGGTCGGAGGTTCGAATCCTCTCGCCCCGACCAAAGAAAAACGTTGTAGATCAATGGGTTGGGAGGTTCGTCCTCTTGACCCATTTTTCATTTCAGGCTTCGGTGCACCGGCGATGCAGCATCTTCATTTGCTGCTCAGTTCGAATGGTGCATGAAAAAAGCCGCTGCCATGCGAGTGGTAGCGCTTCCGGGTCCGTGCGTTCCCGCTGTTCGCGCATGCCACATGCGAGCTGCTTGCGCGCCATGGAACCGTTCCGGAGCCCGCCTCGATTGCCCTTGTTGCCTTGGCACTGGCTGGATTGGGATGCACGCGACGCCGGACATCGGTTCATCTGGATTGCAGCCGTGGCGACAACACGTCTACAATCGACAATCCGTCCACCTTTCGGCCTTCTGACATGGCAAACCAGCTAGCGCTTCCCGAGAATTTGGTCGATGTGTCGACCGTCACGCGCAGCTGGAACGGTGTCGATGTCGTGCTCACCGAGTTTTCCGGCACCGGCCGGGTGCTGCTCCCGCTGGCGCACGACGACCAGTCGCGGCTGGGCATGATCCTGGACGAGGTCGGCGAAGGCCGCGCCGAGCCTCGGCTGCGCGGCAATGTCCCCTGTCCGATCGACTACAAGCCGCGCCAGATGCATTTCACACCCGCAGGGATGCCATTGTGGGGCTACAGCGACGACGTTCGGTATGCCCGCGACATCAACCTGTGCTTCGATGTCGGCGCGCTCGGCGAACGTTGCGGGATCGACGTGCCGCGCGATCGCGCCGGCACGCCGCGGCTGCGGTTCATCGACGACGGCACCCATGCGCTCATGGGCTTGCTGGCCGATGCCGTGAACGATCCGGACCCGTCCGCGCAGCTGTACGGCGACGCGCTCGTGAGCGCGATCGCGATCCGGCTGTTTCGCGGCGACCGGCCCGCCGCCAAGGGGCCGGCCAAGCTGTCGCCGGTGCAGCTGAACGATGCGCTGGGCTTCCTGGAAACGAACCTGCCCGCCAGGGTGGACCTGGCCACGCTGGCGGGCCTCGCCGGCCTGTCCCAGTCCCATTACCACCGGGCCTTCAAGGCCTCCACCGGCCTTGCGCCCTACCAATGGCAGCTCGTGGCGCGCATCGAGCGCGCCAAGGCGCTGCTGCTCGACACCCGTAGTTCGCTCGACGACGTGGCGGCGGCGACCGGTTTCGCCGATGCCGTGCATTTCGGCCGGACCTTCCGCAAGCTGACGGGGGGCACGCCGTCGGCCTGGCGCAGGGACCGTTTCAGCTAGACAGCAGCCCGCGCGCGGTCCGGCGCTCAGGCCGGGGGCGTCGTTTGCAGCAGTTGCAGTTCCCAGGCCAGCGCGACGCCGCTTGCGCCGCCGTGTTCCAGCACGACGCTCGAGAGCGCGGTGGCCGATTCCACGCGCGCCCAGTCGCGTTGCCACTCCGAGATCACCGCCATCCAGGTGATCGGCACGGCGCCGGCCTGCACCAGCCGGCGCACCGCCATATCGTGCGCTTCGGCCGACACGCCGCCCGAGGCGTCGGTCACGATGAACACGTCATAGCCTTCGCCCAGGGCCTGGATCGCCGGCATGGCCAGGCAGATCTCGGTCCACAGCGCCGCCAGGATGAGCTGCTTGCGGCCGCTCTCCTTCACGATGTCGGTGACGTTCGGGTCTTGCCAGGTATTGATGAAAGTACGGTTGATCGGCTTCTGGTCGGGGAAGACGTCTTGCAGTCCCTTGATCAGGTTGCCGCCACGCTCTTCGATCACTGTCGTGAGAATGGTCGGGACGTCGAATACCTTCGCGGCCTTGGCCAGGCCGACGACGTTATTGACGATCATCGTCGGTTCGTGGCTGTGCAGGTTGGCGAACTGGTAGGGCTGGTGGTCGATGAGCACGAGGATGCTGTCTTCAGGGCGAAGCAGGGCGGGAAGACCGGTCTTGGACATGTAACACTCCTTGATGAATATGGCGTGCGTGCGCCGTTGCGAAAGACTGTGACCGGGCGGGCGCACCGCCTGTCAGTCACGCAACGATGGTGCCATGGCAGGTCGCGCATGGCACTGACTCGCCTTGCGGCGAACAGTCCGAATTGATCGTGAGCCCGCGCCCTGGCGCCGCCGTCCTCAGGCCGCGCGCGGCGCCACCTCGCCCAGCACGGCCAGCAACTGGCCGACATCCACCGGCTTGACCAGGTGCCTGGCAAATCCGGCCTGCATCGACGCCGCCATGTCCTGGGGCTGACCATAGCCGCTCAGGGCGACCATGGCCGCATTCGCCAGCAGCGGGGCCGCGCTCAGCCGTCCCACCAATTGATAGCCATCCAGGTCTGGCAAGCCAATATCCAGCAGACACACATCGAAGCTGTCCGTGTGCGCGCGGCGCAGCGCCGCCATCGAGGAATCTTCCACTTGCACGGCATGCCCCACCGCCGCCAGCACGATGCCCAGCGACTCGGCTGCGTCGCGGTTGTCGTCGACGATCATGATGCGCAGTGCCGGGCCGGCGGCCAGCGTGGCGTCCAACTCGCCATGCCCGCCAGGACGGGCAGCGCCATCGGCGCCGAGCGGCAGGACGACGCTGAAGCAGCTGCCGCGCCCCGGCCCGTCGCTGTGCGCCTCGACCTGCCCGCCGTGCAGGTCGACCATGCTGCGCACCAGCGCCAATCCCAGCCCAAGGCCGCCCTGGGCGCGGTCCGGCGTGCGCTTGGCCTGCGTGAACAATTCGAAGATGTCGGGCAGCAGCGCGGCCTCGATGCCGATGCCGTTATCCTTGACGCTCAGCTTGACCTGGCCCGCGTCCGGCAGCGAGTCGGCGCAGACCGCGATTTCTCCGCCGTCCGGCGTGTACTTGGCCGCATTGTTGATCAGGTTGGCCATCACCTGCACCAGCCGCTTGCGGTCGCCGGTGACGGTGACGTTGGCCGCGCCCAGGCGGGTCGACAGGGTATGGCCCTTCTTTTCGATCAGCGGGCGCACCTGCTCGATGGCGTTGTGGATCACCGACTTGAGGTCAACCGGTTCGCGTTCCAGCTCGACCAGGCCGCGCGTCACGCGCGAGACGTCGAGCAGGTCGTCCACCAGCTCGACCATGTGCCGCACCTGGCGCCCGATGACGTCGCTGGCGTGGGCGATGCGCTTCGGATCGGCGCCGGACAGTTTCAGCATCTGGGCGGCGGTGCTGATCGGCGCCAGCGGATTGCGCAGCTCGTGGGCCAGCATCGCCAGGAATTCGTCCTTGCGCGCATTGGCCGCCTTCAGTTCCTCGGCCGCCAGCTTCTGGTCGTGCACGTCGGTGACGCTGCCCATCCAGCGGATGACATGGCCGGCCTCGTCGCGCACGGGCAGGGCGCGGTTGAGCACCCAGCGGTACTCGCCGCTGCAGTGGCGCAGCCGGTGCTCGATCTCGAACAGGGCGCCGGTCGCCAGGCTTTCGGACCAGAGCGCCTGCAGCACGGGCAGGTCTTCGGCGTGGATGGCCGCGGTCCAGTTGGCGCGGCTCGGTTCCGCGTTCGGCAGGCCCGTGAAATCGCTCCAGCGCCGGTTCGTAAAATCGTTCTCGCCGTCGGCCCGGCACGACCACACCATCTGCGGCATCGCATCGGTGATCGTGCGGAATTTTTCTTCGCTGTCGCGCAAGGCGCGCTGCGTCTCGACCTGGTCCGTGAGGTCCATCGAGGCGGCGACCGCACCGGCGACCGCGCCGTCTTCGGTGCGGATCGCCGTGGCCCGGGTGAGCAGGATGCGCCGCTCGCTGGGTCGGCCGAAGGGCTCGATCTCGACGATGTCGGCCTCGACCTGCTCGCCGCGCAGGGCGCGCGCCAGCGCCCATTCGTGGGGCTGGATCTGCCGGCCATGGCGCTCCGCGCCGTCGGCCCACCAGCCGCGCCATTCGGCATACTGGTCCTGGCTGGTGGACATCGGGTGTTCGCCCCACAGCTGGCGGTTCATGCGGTTGACGGCAGATAGCGCGCCATGCTCGTCGACGTAGACGATGCCGACCGGAGCCGAACTGAGCAGGGCGTCGAGGCGGCGGCGGTCGGCCTCGGCCTGGCTCGCGGCGGCGCGCGCCGCCATCTCGCTGGCCTGCAGGGCGCGCTCGGCGTTCTTCTTGTCGGTGATGTCGGTAAACAGCAGGGCCACGCGGCGCTTGCCCGGATGGTCGATCGGGCTGGCGTAGACCGTGAACCAGCGGCCCATCGCTTCCGATCCCTCTTCGAAGCGGCGCGCCACGCCACTGCGCGCGATCCCGTCATAGGTGTCGACCCAACCCTGTTCCAGCCCGGGCACCAGCTGGCGCGCTGTCTTGCCCACGCTGTCGACCAGGCCCGTGTGGCGGGAAAAGGCATGGTTGGCTTCGATGAACAGGTAGTCGACCGCGCGTCCCTCGGCGTCGTCGATCATCTCGATCAGGCAAAAGCCATCGTCCATGGTCTCGATCAGCGCATGGTTGGTTTGCCGCAGGCGTTCGCGCAGCACGTGGTCGGCGGTGACGTCGTTGCAGATCACCAGCACGCCGTGGATGCCGGCTTCGTCCTCGATCGGGCTGTAGCCATAGGTCCACCAGACGTCTTCGCGCCGGCCGTTGCGGGTCAGCGGCACCAGCCGGTCTTCGTACCAGGCGCTCGTGCCATTGCGCATGACGCGCTCGATATCCGGCCCGATCAGATCCCAGGCTTCTTCCCAGCAGGGACGGCCGGGCTGGCCCAGCGCAGCTGGATGGCGTTCCGGTCCCATGGTCTGGCGGTAGCCGTCGTTGTAGAACTGGATCAGATCGTCGCCCCACCAGATGAACATCGGATGATTGCTCGACAGCAGCACCCGCAGTACGGTCTTGAGGGTCGAAGGCCAGCCGTCGGGCGCGCCGAGCGGGCTGTTTTGCCAATCGTAGGCGCGCATGAGGGCGCCCATTTCGCCGCCACCGGCCATGAAGCTGAAACTGGAATTCAAAGTGATCGAGGGAGAAGGTGGGTAGCCGTCAACGATACGGCTTGCATGATCACTTGGCAACTGTAATGGTGCGTGGCAATACCAGGTTCAATCGGTCGCGTCGGCCTCTTGCTGCTGCTCCGCCAAGAAACGGTGGACTTGCGCCACCACGGCCGCGCCTTCGCCGGCCGCGGCGGCGACGCGCTTGGTCGAACCGGCGCGCAGGTCGCCCACCGCGAACACGCCCGGCACGCTCGTTTCAAGGTCGCGCCCGCCATGCTGGCGGGTGGCCTCGTAGCCGGTCAGCACGAAGCCCTTGCGGTCGAGCGCCACCCCGCATTCGAGCAGCCAGTCGCTGTTCGGATCGGCGCCGATGAACAGGAACAGGTGGTGGGTGTCGAACGCGGCGGGCTCGCCGCCGCTGCGGCTGCGGCAGTGCACCCGCTCCAGGCCGGCGTCAGTGCCTTCGAGCGCGGCCAGTTCGAGCCGCGTGTGCAATACGATGTTGGCGGTGGCGGCGATGCGCTCGATCAGGTAGCTCGACATGCTCGCCTCGAGGCCGTTGCCGCGCACCATCAGGTGCACGGTGTGCGCATGCGCCGCCAGGTAGACGGCGGCCTGGCCGGCCGAGTTGCCGCCGCCCACCAGCACCACGGTCTGCTGGCGGCAGACCTTCGCCTCGACCGGCGAGGCCCAGTAGTACACGCCACGGCCCTCGAAGCGGGCCAGGTCGGGCAGGTCGGGCTTGCGGTAGCGCGCGCCGGCCGCCAGCACCACGCTGCGCGCCCGCGCGCAGGTGCCGTCGTCCAGTTCGATGCGCAAGGGCCGCTCGTGGCACAGCAGGCGCATCGCCGGCGCGGGAATCGCGACCTCGGCCCCGAACTTGCTGGCCTGGACGAAGGCGCGGCTGACCAGGGCATGGCCCGAGATGCCGGTCGGGAAGCCGAAGAAATTCTCGATGCGCGCGCTGGCGCCGGCCTGGCCGCCGTAGGCGCGCTGTTCGAGTACCAGCACCGACAGCCCTTCCGAGGCGGCATACACGGCCGTCGCCAGGCCGGCCGGGCCGGCGCCGACCACCAGCACGTCGTAGACGGTGTCGCGCGCGATGCGCGGCATGGTGCCCAGGAAACGGCCCATCTCGAGCAGGCTCGGGTTCTTGACCACGAAGCCGTCCGGCATCGCGACCAGCGGCCAGTCATGCTCCTGGCGCCAGTGCTCGCGCACCAGCTCGGCGGCGTCGTGGTCCGATGCCGGGTCGCGCCGGGTATAGGGTTGCGCGTTGCGCGACAGGAAGCTCTCGAGTTCGAACAGGCGCGCATGGCCCGGCGGCCCGATCAGGATCGGACCGGTCGGCTGTTCGCCGATCAGGCGCGCGCGGCGCAGCATGAAGGCGCGCATCACGCGCTCGCCGAGCACCGCCTCGGCCATCAGGAGCGCGCGCAGCGCATCGGGCTCGAGCACCAGGGCTTCCAGGCGGCCGACCGCGACCCCGTCGACCAGCGGCGGGCGGCCCGACAGCTGCGAGACCTCGCCGGTGAACTGGCCGGGCTCGAACAGGTGCACCTCGACCCGGTGGCCGAGGGCGTTGCTGCGGCTGCAGCGCAACTGGCCGGACAGCACCACGACCATGCCTGGCGAATCGACCAGGGCCCGGAACACGTAGTCGCCGTCGCGCCAGCTGCGTTCGGCGGCGAAGCGGCGGATGCGCCTGATGTCGTCCTCGCCGAGGACGGGATAGACCTGGTGGCCGCGGGTCTTGAGGTCGATCAGGTAGCGCGGATCGATGACGGACGGTTCCGTGATGGATTCTGGGGGGCTGTCGTTCATGGCGGCTCTCGGGTCTCGTGCGGTGGATGAATGCGGCGCTGGCGAATGCATGGTAATGCAGGCGCACCGTCTTGGGAGCTATACCCTAGGATGGGTTCACAATGCGAATGCTTCCCTGTCTATTCAGCGCTGGCGCTGCAGGCGCAGCAGCAGCCAGCCGGCCACCGTGGTGAACGCCACGACCAGGCCCAGCGCGATCCAGAAGCCGTGGCGCTCGCCGGCCAGCGGGATGCCGCCGACATTCATGCCAAAGAGGCCGGCGATCAGGTTGATCGGCAGCGCCATCACGGTCACGATCGTCAACAGGTAGAGGCTGCGGGCATTGTCTTCGTTGACGCGGGCGGCGATTTCTTCCTGCAGCAATTTGATCCGTTCCTGCAGCGCGGCCAGGTCGCTCAGCACCACCGTGAATTCCTCGGTTGCCTGGCGCAAGTCCTGGCGGTCTTCGGCGTCGACCCAGGACGGCGGCCGTTGCAGCAGGCGGAACAGGGCGGCCGGTTCCGGCGCCAGCAGGCGCTGCAGGCGCACCAGCACGCGGCGCAGCGAGCCCAGGTCTTCGCGCTGGCGGGTCAGGCGGCCCGCCAGCAGGCGGTCTTCGATGGTGTCGACCCGCGCCACCGCCTCGCGCACGATGTTCACCAGCACGTCGGCCTGGTCGCGCAGCAGGTGGATCAGGAGTTCGCTCGACGAACGGAGCAGGGCGCCCTGGCGCACGTCCTGGCGCAGGCGCTCGATCGAGGCCAGGGGCTTCCTGCGCGCGCTGATCGCAACCTGCGGGGTGACATGGACCCACAGGGTCGAGATCTCGGCGCTGTCGAGCGAAAAACCATGCAGCACGTCGTTGACGACGGCGATCAGGGCATTGTCGGCCAGTTCCAGGCGGGTGGAGCGCGACCCCTGGTGCAGGGTCTCGTAGAATTCGTCGGCCAGCTCGGCGTGGGTGCGCAGCCAGCGCTCGCTGGCGGTGTTCGACAGGTTGAAGTGCAGCCAGATGAACTGGGCCGGTTGCGGATCGCGCATCCAGGCCAGGGCCTCGTGCACGCCGATCGGCGCCGCGGTGGCGTCGCCGCCGATCAGGAATCCCCATACGAGGCCCGAATCGTCGGAGCCGTAATTGAAACCGGGAGCCGCCATCTGCGTCATCGACCTTCTGCGTGAATAAACGATAGGCAATTGTAGAGCGTTCCAGGCGGGCCATGTTGGGTTTGGGCGACACCCCGGGTATGTCATCAAGTTGAAACCGATGGTCGCTAAGATTGCTCCTGTGTCTCTCCGCGTGATCCCTCAACCGGATACTGCGTTTCTCCGTCGGCTTCACGGTCGACGGATTTTTTTTATCCGCGCCGCCAGCAAGGGCGCTGCACGCCGGGCCGTCATCGATGGCGCGATGAAAGGAAACAGATGCAAGTCTCGCAGATCGACCGTCGCGGCGCGGCGCCGTCCGACATGGCTGACCATTCCCTCGCCAATCCCTATGCGGGAGCGACGCAAGTCGTGCGCCAGGGCATGCTCATCCAGGCCAGCCTGGGTACCCGCAGCGCCGTCGAGTTCCTGAAGCAGCACGGCGTGCATGGCGCGGTGATCCACCGCGTGCTGATGGGCGAGAACGTGCGCGACGACGACCAGTCCGCGCTCGACGCGGTGGCGCCGCGCGACCACGACGTGGCGATCGACGATCCCAGGATGTGATCGCGGGCGCGCCTGCATTCCATGCAGGGACGCGCCCCCCACGCGAGGGGCGCCGGGGCAGGCGTGTTCGCTCAGGCGTGTTCGGTCAGGCGTGTTCGGTCAGCTCGCGCAGGATGGCGCACTGGCCGGCCGGGCGCACCGAATCGCAGCGCCCGCGCAGGTTCGACAACTCGGTGCGCAGCTTGCTCAGTTCGAGGATCTGGCGGTCGATCTCGGACAGTTGGCGGTCGACCAGCGCGTTGACGCCGCTGCAGGAGCGCTCGGGCTGGTCCTGGTAGCCGAGCAGGGTGTCGATCTCGTTCAGGGCCATGCCCAGCGCCCGGCAGCGGCGGATGAAATGCAGCCGCTCGGCGTGGCTGGCGTCGTACATCCGGTAGTTGGCCTGCGACCTGACCGGTGGCGGCAACAAGCCCCGTTGTTCGTAGAAGCGGACCGTCTCTGGCTGGCAGCCAGTCAGTTTCGCCAATTCTCCAATGCGCATCAGCATCGATATCCTCGCTTGACCTTGTAGTAACTACAGGGATTTTAATACGGGATTCTAATACGGATATCGTCTCTGGAGGTGTCACATGTCTGCCTGTTGCTCGGGTTCCTGCAGTTCGTCCACGCCGCCCGAGGGGCGCTATCGCAAGGTGCTGTGGGCCGCGCTGTTCATCAATGCCATCATGTTCGGCGTCGAGCTGGCCAGCAGCATGGCGGCCGATTCGGTCTCGCTGCTGGCCGACTCGGTCGATTTCCTGGGCGACGCCGCCAATTACGCGGTGTCGCTGTTCGTGCTCGGCATGGCCGTGGTCTGGCGTTCGCGCGCGGCCTATGCCAAGGGCGTCGTGATGGGCGCCTTCGGCTTGCTGGTGCTGGCGCGCGCGCTGTGGTTCGGCCTGGACGGCCATGTGCCGCACGCCCAGGCCATGGGTGCGGTGGGCTTCGTGGCGCTGGCCGCCAATGGCGCGGTGGCGGCCATGCTGTTCGCGTTTCGCCATGGCGACGCCAATATGCGTTCGGTATGGTTGTGCACCCGCAATGACATGATCGGCAACCTGGCCGTGATGCTGGCCGCGCTCGGGGTATTCGGCACCCGCGCCGGATGGCCGGACATCGCGGTGGCCAGCATCATGGCCTGCCTCGGCCTGGCGGCCGCGCGCGAAGTGATGCGCCAGGCGCGCGCCGAGCTGCGCGCGCAGGCGGCGCCGGTCGACGCGCCGGCGCCATCGCCTGTCTCGCAGGCGCCGATGCGGCCGCCGGCGCAGGTCATCGAGATCCGCCGGCGCTGACGCGTTCATCGCAGCTCGCCGTGCTGGGCGATCAGCATGGCCGCGCTGTACAGGTCGGGCGCCATGCGCGTGGGCAGGCGGCGCGGCCCGAGACGCCATTCGGTCTCGTTGCCGTTGTCGATGAGCAGGGTGCGGCAGCCGGCCCGGTTGCCGGCCTCGACGTCGTGCAGGATGTCGCCGATCATCCACGACGCGCGCAGGTCGATGCCATGCTCGTGCCCCGCGCGCAGCAGCATGCCGGGCGAGGGCTTGCGGCAGGCGCAGGCGCAGGCATAGTCGCTGACGGTGCCGAGCGGATGGTGCGGGCAATAATAAAAACCCTGCAACGCGAGATGTTCGCGAAACAGCAGGTCGTGCAGGCGGTCGCAGACCGGCCCCATCGCGTCTTCGCCATAGCAGCCGTGCGCGATGCCGGACTGGTTCGACACCACGAACAGGCGGTAATCGAGGCTGGCCAGCAGGCGCAGCGCCGGGCCGGCGCCGCTCACCAGGCGAATGCGGCGCGGCTCGGCATTGAACGGGATGTCGTCGACCAGCGTGCCGTCCTGGTCGAGGAAGATGGCTTTCATGCGCTCGTCTTTCGATGCGTGGCGGCGGATGCCTGCGCCTGTCCGGCCATGCCCATGGCCCGGGCCAGCAGCGGTTGGCGCTGCAGGCGGGCCAGGCAGCGGCACAGGGTTGCGGCGTCGCGCGGGGGAACCAGGTAGCCAGTGGCGCCATCGCGCACCGTGGCCGCGATGGCGCCGCCCGCGGCGCCGACGACCGGCAGGGCGCAGGCCATCGCCCGGGTCACCGCGCGCGCCGCCACGCCCGATGCCTGCCAGGGCGTACAGGCGAAGACGTCGGCGGCGGCGTGGTAGTCGTCGAGGACCGCATGGGGATGGCTGCCGGCAAAGCGGACGTGGCGCGCCAGGTCGAGCTCGCGCGCCAGATGGCGCAGGCGTGCCAGTTCGGGATCGTCTCCGCTGTCGCGACCTTGCCCGCCGCCGCGCCCAGTGCGCGGTTCGGCGCGTCGTTCGGCGCCGATCACGACCAGCATCGCATCGATTCCATGGTGCCGGTACAGCATTGCGCAGGCCAGGATGACGGTGTCGATGCCGTCGCGCGGCGCGATCGGGCCCACGATCCTGCCGGCACACAAGATCACGAAACGCGATGGCGCGATGTCGAGGCGCAGGCGCGCCGCGCGCACTGAGTGCTGGTGCATGGCGTTCAGGCAAAGCGTACGCGGTAGCGCACCGCACCGGCCAGGCGCCAGAATACGGACAAGGGCGGCAGCAGGATCGAGGTGACCGCCATCTCGGCCACGTGCGAGGCGCTGTGGGCCGTGCCCTTGAGGCGGCGCATGCACAGGCGCACCGTCAGCGCCAGCCAGGCCAGCGTGGCGGCCAGCGCCAGCCAGCGCACGCCCAGCGTCCAGCTGGGCAGGGCCAGCAGCAGTGCGGCGACGATGGCGTAGTGGTCCCAGCATGGACGAGGCTCGATGCGCTCGCGGTACAGCGCCGGATGCTTCTTGTACAGCAGCGCATCGAATACGGCGTGGCGGATCTGCAGCAGGCTCGCGCCCCACGGCGCCGGGCGCACCGGATGCACCGCCAGCGCCTGCGGCGCCCGCGCGATGCGGACGCCTTGTTCGAGCAGGCGAAAATGCAGGTCGGCATCGCTGCCGCGCTGGACACTGAAACGTTCGTCGAAGCCGTCGAGCTTTTCGAGCACCGTCTTGTGCACGAAGCAGTTGGCGCTAGTAAATTCAGCGTGCTCGTGCGCATGCGCACTGCGCTGGCGGTCGGTAGGGCGCGCCGGCACCGGGGTCTCGATGCGGCCGCACACCACGTCGGCGCCGCCGTCGAAGGCCGCCAGCCCCTGGGCCAGCCAGTCGGGGCTGGGCACGGCGTCGTCGCTGGTGAAGGCGATGACGGCGGCGCGCGCCGCCCGCCAGCCGCGGTTGCGCGCGGCGCCGGGACCGCGCGGCCCGGTGTTGGCGACATAGGCCAGCCGTGGCCCGCGTTCGAGCGTGCGCGTGCGCCAGCCGGCCACCAGGTGCAGCGTGTTGTGGTTGGGTTCGTCGTCGACGACGATGACTTCGACGCTGCGCGCGTCGACGCTCTGGCGCATCAGGGCGTCGAGGCTGCGGTCGAGCAGGTCCATGCGGCCGCAGGCCGGCAGCACCACGGATACCGTGGGCGTGGCGGGGGAGGGGGCGTCGTCGCTTGCATGCATGAGGATCTCCGCTGGTCTGGCCACGGCACGATCGTGGCGATGTCGAGCGGTTCGATTGCCCTGCATACGGCGCGGTTCCTCCGGTTCGGGACGGCCTGGAGGTGGATCAAGCTGGACGCCGGAAAAAACAAGCGGCCCCTAGATGGGGCCGCTTGAAGGGAGTGTGGCGCCGTCAGCCGCGCGAGAAGCCGGTATCGTCGTCCATCTTGCGGTCGCCTGCCAGCTTGTTGGCGCCGCCCGGGCTGCGCGGGTAGCCGCCGGCGGCGTCGTTCGACTGGTGCACCGGATTCGGTTCGGCATGCATGCTGCCGCCGACCTGGTAGCCTTCGCCCTCGGTGCGCGGGCCCGAATTGCCCGGGCTGCGCGGCAGGCCGCCGGACACATTGTTCGACTGGTGGACGTCGGCTGTGCCGGTATCGCGCGCGCCGGCGCCGGTCTGCGAACCCTGGCGGTCGGTGCTTTGCTGGACCTGGCTAGCGCTTGCGTCCTGGGTATCGGCGCGGTTGTCGCCGGCGCCCTGGCGATTGCCGTAGATATCGCCATGCTGGACACCCGGTACGCCGGCCTCGGTGCCCACAGGTTCCGGTGGCACGGTGCCCGGCACGCGGCCGTCGCGGCCCGGCTCGGCGCTGCGCAATTGCGGGTGGGCCGGGTCTTGCGGACCGAGCGTATCGCCGGTCTGGGTCTTGCCCTGGCGATTGACCACGTCCTCGCCGACCGAGACGCCGGTATCGCGCTGGCGGTGGCCGACCGGCTGTTCGAGCTTGCCCCAGGCATCGGAATGCATGTCCATCTGGCGCTGGTGGCTGTCGGTCACGCCCTGGGTCGCGCCCGAGCCGCCGGTTTGCTGGCCCTGCATCGATCCCGCATGCGCCATGCCGGTGCCGGCGCCGTCGACCGCCGCCTGGCCGCGCTGTTCGCTGGCGCCTTGCGGGTGGGTATGGTCCATCGGGCCGCTCGTGGTGGTTCCTTTGGACCCTGGCGTCCATTTTTCGTTGGCGCCGTTATTGGTCTGGTTATTGATTTCGCTGCGTTGATTCGCGTCCATGTCGGTCTCCTTTGCATTGGCAGACGGGCAGGGTGAAGTCCTGCCTGATACCGCCATCATGCGCGCCTCCGGCGGGGCGCAGAATAGGAAGAGGTAGGGGAGGAATGTAGGACTGGGCCTGTCAAGTTTGTTGACGACTGGAAGTACTTTTTCGCAGATGCATTATTTGTCTCTTGAAGTCCTACAAAGTCATCTGAAATGCTCCTATAGCCGCATCGGAGATGCCTGCCTAAGATGGGCTTTGACTCATCGTTCGCCGGCCGCAGTCCGGCGGCGGTCGGGTCTTCAAGCCTGCCGCAGGACGCGGCGGCTTCCACCAGTGTACAAGGGAGAACGTCATCATGGCCTCAAGCAACCAAGGTAACAAGCAGTCGGGCAACCAGGGCAATAGCCAGAGCACTGCCAGCGGTACCCGTAACCGCGGATTCGCCTCGATGGATCCGGCACGCCAGCGCGAAATCGCCAGCCAGGGCGGCAAGGCCGCCCATGCCAAGGGGACCGCCCACGAATTCACGTCCGAGGAAGCCCGCCGCGCCGGCAGCTTGAGCCACGGTAATCGGCAGTCGGCCAGCGCGAGCGCCGGCGGCGCGGCGCGCACCTCGAGCAAGAGCGGCAATCGCCAGAGCGCACAGGGCGGCAACCGCAGCGGCGGCTCGAAGGAATGAACAGTCGGCCGGCCAGGCGCCGGCGCCAGATCCGACGGGAAGCCACAGCGCTTCCCGTTTTGCTTTTAATACACACATAACGAGGATGGTATTTGGTAGAATCGCTGCGCCTTTTTCAACCTTCCCCAAGGAACAACGTCGTGAAACCAGCGGTCATTCGTCAAGTCAAGAGCCTGTCCATGTCCTGCGACCGGGTCGGCAACCTGTTGCTCACCAAGTTCTCCACCCAGGGTGCGAGCGACCTGGCCATCCACATCCCGGCCTCGATGGTGTTCTGGCTGCTCAAGCACTTGCCCGTCAACCGCGATCCGCAGCTGAAGGCGCCGCCGGCCGGCCCCGGCATCGGCCAGGCCGACTGGGAACATCCGAATGTGCCGCGCGCGCTGTACGTCAACTGCAAGGAATTGCCGGGTGCGATCAGGATGTCCTTCACGCTCGACCGCAAGCCTGACCTGACCGTCGTGCTCGATCGCGGCAACGTCGAGTTGATGCGCCAGATCATGGCCATGTACACCAAGGACCTGATCGACCTCGACGCGCAGTAAACACCCGTTCCCGCCCCGGCGTGGCATGACCGGTCGGCGTGGCCGATCCGGTATCATGGCCGGGCCAGCAGAAGCCGACGCCGGGCCGCGCCCGGCGTCCGTTCGACCCCCTTACCGTCCCCCGTGACGGGCCATGAAAGGATTCCCACGATGCCCATCAAGATCAGCACGATGTTCGACTCCGGCTCGATCGACGTCGTCCGCGCCGACAATCCGAAACAGATCGACCTGAACCTGCGCAGCGATTCGCACGCCGACATTCACCAGTGGTTCCATTTCCGCCTGCAGGGCGCGCGCGGCCAGGCGGTCACGATGCGCTTCCTGAACGCCGGCCAGGCTACTTATCCGAAGGGTTTCGAGGGCTACCAGGCCGTCGCGAGCTACGATACCGAGAACTGGTTCCGCGTTCCCACCAGCTTCGACGGCCAGGTGATGACGGTCGAGCACACGCCGGAACTGGACAGCGTCTACTACGCCTATTTCGAGCCCTATACCTGGGAACGCCACCTGCGCCTGCTGGGCGAGGTGGCCGAGAACCCGATCGCGCGCGTGCACGATATCGGCAGCACCGTCGACGGCCGCGACATGAACCTGGTGGTGATCGGCAATCCGCAGGCCGAGAAGAAGATCTGGGTCATCGCCCGCCAGCACCCGGGCGAATCGATGGCCGAATGGTTCGTCGAAGGCATGATGGATGCGCTGCTCGACAGCGCCAATCCGGTCGCGCGCAAGCTCTTGCAGCGCGCCGTGTTCTACATCGTGCCGAACATGAACCCGGACGGCTCGGTGCGCGGCAACCTGCGCACCAATGTCGCCGGCGCCAACCTGAACCGCGAGTGGATGAATCCTTCGCTCGAGCGCAGTCCTGAAGTGTATTGCGTCAAGAAGAAGATCGAGGAAGTCGGCATCGACATGTTCTTCGACATCCATGGCGACGAGGCGCTGCCCTACAATTTCGTGGCCGGCTGCGAGATGCTCGAAAACTTCACCGCCGAGCGCGCGCTGGAACAGAGCACTTTCATCGACCGCTACATCGCCTGCAGCCCCGATTTCCAGAAGGAATACGGCTACGCCGCCAGCAAGTACAACGACGAGCTGCTGACCCTGGCCTCCAAGTACGTGGGCCACCACTACAAATGCCTGTCGCTGACGCTCGAGATGCCGTTCAAGGACAACGCCAACCTGCCCGACCCGCACACCGGCTGGAACGGCGCGCGCAGCGCCGGCCTGGGCGCGGCGATGCTGCAGCCGATCCTGCAGGCGCTGGGCTGATCCATGGGCGTGGAAATCGAACGCAAGTTCCTGCTCGCGAACGATGCCTGGCGCTCGCTGGGCACGCCGGTCCTGGTGCGCCAGGGTTACCTGACGTCGGATCCGGTGCGCACCGTGCGCGCGCGCCTCTACGGCGACCGGGGCTTTCTCACCATCAAGAGCAAAAGCGAAGGCGCGGCGCGCGGGGAGTGGGAATACCCGATCCCCGCGGCCGACGCGGCCGAGCTGCTCGACAGGCTGTGCGAACGGCCGCTGGTCGAGAAATACCGCCGCCGCATCGCGCACGCGGGCTTCACCTGGGAAGTCGACGAATTCCTGGGCGAGAACGCGGGCCTGGTGGTGGCCGAGATCGAGCTGCCGGCCGAAGACACCGTCTTCGACAAGCCGGACTGGATCGGCCGCGAAGTCACCGCCGACAAGCGCTATTACAACGCCAACCTGATCCGCTCACCGTACTCGACCTGGACCGACACCGACCAATGACGATCGTTACCCGCCGCAGCCTGCTCGCCCTTTCCCTCACCACCGCACTGGGCCTGGCGCTGCCGGCCGCGGGCGCCCATGCCGCCGACGCGGCGGTGTCGCATTCTGCTTATTTCCCGCCGGCAGGCGAATGGGCCCGCAAGGACCCGGCCCAGCTGGGCATGGACCCGGCGGCCCTGGCCGCGGCCGTCCAGTTCGCGCAATCGCGCGAGACCGAGCGTCCGCTCGACCTGTCCGACCAGGAAGCCGTGTTCGGCACCCGGCTCGGCTCGATGCCGACCCGGCGCGCCCGTACCAACGGCCTCGTGATCTACAAGGGCCATGTGGTGGCCGAGTTCGGCGACACGCGCTTCGTCGACCCGACCTATTCGGTGGCCAAGAGCATGCTGGCGACGGTGGCCGGCATCGCGGTGCGCGACGGCCGCATCGAGGTCGACGATCCGGTGGCGAAGACGGTCGATGACGGCGGCTATGCCGCCCCGCACAATGCGCTCGTCACCTGGAAGCAGCACCTGCAGCAGGAATCCGAATGGGAAGGCGCGCTGTGGGGCAAGCACAGCAATTTCATCGGCCGGGAGGCCTTCGGCAAGGGCGAGAGGAAGCCGCGCGCGATCAAGGCGCCGGGCAGCTTCTATGAGTACAACGACACCCGCGTGAACCGTTTCGCGCTGTCGCTGCTGCGCGTGTTCGGCCAGTCGGTGCCGGACGTCTTCCAGCAGCAGGTCATGGACCCGATCGGCGCATCCCAGACCTGGAAGTGGGTTCCCTACCATAACAGCTACGTCGAAATGAATGGCAAGCAGCTGGCATCGGTCAGTGGCGGCACGCGCTGGGGCGGCGGCATGTGGATCGACAGCTGGGACATGGCGCGTTTCGGCTATCTGTGGCTGAACGGCGGCAACTGGGCCGGCAGGCAGATCCTGCCGGCTTCCTATGTGAAGGAAGCGCTCACTCCAAGTGCCCATGGCCCGGATTATGGCTATCTGTGGTGGCTCAATACCAAGGGCAAGAACCTGCCGGGCATGCCGGCCGCGGCCTTCGCGGCGCTGGGGGCGGGCAGCAACGACATCGTCGTCTCGCCCGAGCACGACCTGGTGATCGTGTGGCGCTGGCATGCCGGCAATGCGGCCGAGTTCGCAACGCGCGTGATCGCCGCCATCCGCAAATAAGGAGGTTCACACGCCGCAGCGCAGGGTTACTAAATGCTTCGTCAATTGTGCGAGGCAAAACGGTATTTGGATGATATATTTTTATCATTAATTCCACCCGCGATGCGGCGTTGTGTGTCCACGATAGACCGACAATCTGTTCTTGAGGTAACCCGGTCGGGTCGAGGTCAGGCATACGCTCCGGCATTGCCAACACCACCAGGACACACAAGAATGAACAAGAATATCGCCATCGTCGGCGCTGGATTCTCCGGGGCCGTGATCGCAAACCAGCTGGCCCAGGCCGGCTATACCGTCGACGTGTTCGAATCGCGTCCCCATATTGCCGGCAACTGCTATTCGGAGCGCGATGCCGAGACCGGCGTCATGGTCCACGTCTACGGCCCGCACATCTTCCATACCGATAACGAGCGCGCCTGGGAGTTCGTGAACCGCTATGCCGAGTTCAAGCCCTACGTCAATCGCGTCAAGGCCATCACCGGCGGCAAGGTATTCACCCTGCCAATCAACCTGTTGACCATCAACCAGTTCTTCAACAAGACCATGGGCCCGGCCGAGGCGCAGGAGTTCCTGCAGAACCTGGGCGACAAGTCGATCGAGAACCCGACCACCTTCGAAGAGCAGGCGCTGCGCTTCGTGGGCCGCGAGCTGTACGAGGCCTTCTTCAAGACCTATACGATCAAGCAGTGGGGCCTGCATCCGAGCGAGCTGCCGGCCAGCATCCTCAAGCGCCTGCCGGTGCGCTTCAATTACGACGACAATTACTTCAACCACAAATACCAGGGCATGCCGGCCGACGGCTATACGGCGCTGGTCCAGAACATCCTCGACGTGCCGGGCGTCACCGTGCACCTGAGCACGGCCTTCGACCCGGCTGATAAAGGCAACTACGCCCACGTGTTCTACAGCGGCCCGATCGACGCCTGGTTCAAGCACGAGGAGGGACGCCTGCCTTACCGCACGCTGGATTTCGAGACTTTCCGCGCCGATGGCGACTACCAGGGCAATGCCGTCATCAACTACTGCGACGACGACAAGAAATACACGCGCATCACCGAGCACAAGCACTTTTCGCCGTGGGAAAAGCACGAGAAGACCGTCTGCTACGCCGAGTACAGCCGCCAGTGCGAAGAACAGGACGTCCCGTACTACCCGATCCGCCAGACGCGCGAGAAGGCGCAGCTGGAACTGTATGTGAACAAGGCCAGGAACGAAGAAAACGTCACCTTCGTCGGCCGCCTGGGCACCTACCGCTACCTGGACATGGACGTCACCATCCACGAGGCGCTGCTCACTGCCGATAAATTCCTCGACAGCGCAAAGAACGGCGAGCGCATGCCGGCCTTCGCCATCGATCCGATGGCGTAAGCCGGACAATCAAGCCCCGGCCGCTCAGGCGGCGAAGCCGCCGTCGATCAACAGGTCGCCGCCGGTGACGTAGGCCGCTTCCGGTCCGGCCAGGTAGGCGACCATGGCCGCGATTTCTTCGGGACGGCCGTGGCGCTTGATCGCCATATAGTCGTGCAGGCCGGCGCCGAACTCAGTATTCTCTGGATTCATGTCGGTGTCGACGGGGCCCGGCAGCACGTTATTGATCGTGATGCCGCGCGGCCCCAGTTCGCGCGCCAGCCCCTGGGTCAGTCCGCTCAGGGCCGACTTGCTCATCGCATACACCGCACCGCCGGCCAGCGGCATGCGCAGTGCATTGGTGCTGCTGATATTGACGATGCGCCCGCCCTGTCCCATATGGGGCGCGGCCGCCTTCACGCCGGCGAAGACCGCGCGCACATTGACGGCCACCGTCTTGTCGAAGTCGTCGAGCGTGAATTCGTCGAGCGGCCCGAACAGGGCGACGCCGGCATTGTTTACCAGGATGTCGATGCGCCCGTGCCGTTGCGCGACCTGGGCGATCGCGGCCTCGATGGCGCTGGGGTCGGCCGCATCGCTGCGGATCGCTTCGGCGCTGCCGCCGCTCGCTTCGATCCCGGCCACCAGCGTCTGGGCGGCGCCGGCGGATTGCTGGTAAGTGAGCGCCACGTGCGCGCCCTGGCTGGCCAGGCGGCGCGCGATGGCGGCGCCGATGCCGCGCGAACCGCCGGTGACCACGGCAACCTTGCCCTCGAATGCGTTTGTCATGATGAACCCCCCCGTGAGTGACTGGACGAGTGCGCAGTATGCTGCGGACCACCGGTTGAAACTAGCAGGTCCAATGTCGTATGACTTTCAACCGTGGGTATAAAATCCCTGGTATATCAACGTCCATTGCCACGCCATGCCGGAATCGATCAGCCACCTCGTGTCGTTCATCTACAGCGCCGAGGAGCGCGGCTTTTCGCCGGCCGCGCGCCGGCTCGGCCTGAGTCCGGCCGCGGTCAGCAAGAACGTCGCCCGCCTCGAGCAGCACCTGGGCGTGCGCCTCTTCCAGCGCACCACGCGCCAGTTGCGCCTGACCGCCGAGGGCGAACGCTATCTGCATGAGGTGGCAGAGCCATGGAGGCGGATCGAGGAGGCGACCCTTGCCACGCGCCAGGACGCCGGCCAGCCGGGCGGCCAGTTGAAGATCGCGATGGCGCCGCTGGTGGGCCGCATGGTTTTCGTGCCGATGCTGGAGGAATTCCTCAAACGGTATCCCGCCATCGTGCCCGACCTGCACTTTGCGAATGGCCAGGTCGACCTGGTCAGGGAAGGCTTCGACGCGGCCATCGGCGGCGGCGTCGAGTTGGGCGATGGGATGGTGGCGCGCGAACTGACCACGGTGCGCAGCGTCGTGCTGGCCAGCCCGGCCTACCTCGCGCGGCGCGGCTGGCCGCTCGGCCCTGACGACCTGGCGCGGCACGACGGCATCGGCCGCCGCGCCGTGGGCAGCGGCCGCCTGCTGAGCTGGATCCTGCGCCACGACGGCGGGCGGCAGGCGCCGGTCGATCTGCGCACGGTGGTGGTGTGCGACGATCCCGAGGCGATGGCGCAGGCTGCGCTGGCCGGCATCGGCGTGGCCGTGCTGCCGCTGCCGCATGCGCAAGCCTTCCTGCGCAGCGGGGCGCTGGTCGACGTCTTGCCGGGGTGGTTCGTAGAGGGACGGCCGCTATGCCTGTATTACGCGAGCCGCAGGCTGTTGCCGGCCAAGACGCGGGTGTTCATCGACTTCGTGGTCGAGCGTTTCGAGCAGCAGGCGCTGGCGCGGCAGTTCATGCGGCCGGAGGCGCCCGCAGGATAGGAAGAGAGCGCTCCCGCTGCAGCGGGAGCGCAAGGACATCAATGGAAATGCTCGGTACCGGCCGGCGCGTCTTCCGGCATCTCTGCATGCACGAGTTCGCCGGTCGGATCGGCGAACAGCGGTGCGCCGCAGTCGTCACAGTACTCGGCCACGTAGCGCTCGTTGATGCGCTTGATGTGGGCGATGCCGGCGTCGTTCAGGTGGGCAGCAATCTCGTTGACCGGCGACAGCGGCGTGGTGCTGACCGCCAGCGGGCCTTCCATCGGCGTGCCGTTCTCGTCTTCTTGCCCATATAGCGGCCAGACGATGCCGTACACCACGTCCGCGCTCTGGCGCATGGTGAACGAGACACGGTATTCGTCGATCTGGATGTCCGGCGCTTCTTCGCCGAAGCCGGCGATCACGGCGCGCAGGTCGGACGCTTCCACCCCCAGCGTATTGGTCAGGTAGTGCACGGCGGCGCGGATCGAGATCGGGCGGATCAGCTTGTCGGCTTCGCGGCAAGCCACGTAATACGCTTCGGGCAGCAGCAGCTCGATGCCGCAGCCCGGCAGCAGGCGCGCCACATTGGCGGTCGCCTGGGCGCGCCATTGCTCGAGGCTGCGGTTGCGTTCTTCGGCGAAGCGCAGATGGTGCTGCGGCTCTTGCCAGCGGAACAGCGGCTCGCCGGCCGGCGCGACGATGGCGACCAGCAGGTAGCGGGTATCGGCCAGGAAGGGCGCGGTCTCGTCCAGGTGCGGCGCCGGCTTGATGCTGCCGCCCTTGTGGGCCGCCGCAGCCAGCTTCTGCGTCAGCGCGGCGGTTTCGGCATGGGTGCGCGGCAGCTGGTCGAGCGAATACAGGGTGGGCGCCATCGCCATCCTGGTGCCCTCGGCCAGCAGGTGCGCCGAGAAGTGGGCGCCGAGGGTCGACAGCAGGTCGTTGGGGATGGCGCCGGTGGCGATCGAAAAGCGGGTCCAGGCCAGGATCGGCGCGGCGACCAGCAGGGCTTGCCAGGTGACGTCGCCGTTGCCGGCCTGCTCGACCATGGTGGCCGATTCGCTCACGGCTTCGACGGTATCCATCAGCACGTCGTAAGAGGCGAGGTCGTCCTTGAACAGGGCGTTCAGGGCGCTGTCGATGCTGTCCTGGTGGTTCGTCTTGAGCAGTTTTTGCAGGCAGGTGTCCAGCTGGCGTTCCCATGCCCTTTCCTCGGCACGGCTGGCGGCCTGCATGAGGGCTTGGGAGAGGCTGACGAGGCGCTGGCTTTCTGCGGATAGTTTTGGAGTTGAATCTTTGGAAGGACGACGCATGGCGCTGGTGGGTCTCTTGTCAGTTAGTGGTTCTCAAGTTCGGATTTTGAAGTTCTGTTCAACAGTCCGAAGGGTCATCTTAAACCCATATCCCCCGTATTGTAGTTGATTCGGCTACAAGCCATGAACAATGGGGGAGGGCGGCCATGGCGGCAAATTGGTGCACGCGAACGCTTGCACAAAGCGCGAACACGGTACATAATGAGAATAATTCTCATTCAAACATGTTTGGGAAGAGCGATTGACGTGTTCACTGGTGTTTCCAGCTTGTGTTGCAGTAGCCGTTGGCGACCGGGAAAGCGCTGACGGATGTTTCTCACGGAGTACCACCCCCGCCGGGCAACCGGATTCACCCCTCCTGGCCATGTCAGGAGGGATTTTTTTGTTGGCGCAACCAGACCAAGAACGACATGATGCTGCATATTCCCGGCGTGCTCACGCCGGACCAAGTGGCCCAACTCCGCACGCGCATGGCCGGCGCACCCGAATGGACCGATGGGCGCGAAAGCGTGGGCCCGCAGGGCGCCCAGGTCAAGCGCAACCGGCAACTGGGCGAGGGCTCGCCGCTGGCCGTGGAACTGGGCCAGGTCGTGAGCGCGGCCCTGATGGCGAATCCGATGTTCTTTTCCAGTGCGCTGCCGCTGCGGGTGCTGGCGCCGTATTTCAATGCCTATGGCGGCGGCGAGCATTACGGCCTGCACGTGGACGGCGCGATCCGCGCCCAGCGCGGCGGCGGCGCGCCGGTGCGGGCCGACGTCTCGACCACCGTCTTCCTGAGCGACCCCGACGAGTATGAGGGGGGCGAGCTGGAAGTGGTCGACCTGTACGGCACCCACGAGGTCAAGCTGGCCGCGGGCGACGCGATCGTGTATTCGTCGGGCAGCCTGCACCAGGTGCGGCCCGTGACGCGCGGCGAGCGCGTGGCGTCGTTCCTCTGGACCCAGAGCATGGTGCGCGACGACGGCAAGCGCGGCATGCTGTTCGATCTCGACATGCAGATCCAGAAGCTGCGCGCGCAGCATGGGGAGTCCGAGATCACCGTGAGCCTGACGGCGCATTATCACAACCTGCTCAGGATGTGGGCCGAGGTGTGAGGCTGCCGCCCTCCGAGCGTTAGCATCGGGAGATTTGCTCCCTCTCAACGATGCCGGCCCAGCGCGGTGCCAGAATTCATGCTTGTTCCGGTTGGAAATAACTGGAGGCTTGTGTGGATATCGCTCGCGAACTCAGCAGTCTCTTGGAGACTGGAACCAGCCTCAGCGCTGATAACCGCCCGATCCGGCTGCGGCTTTTTCACCGGGACAAGCAAAGCGGCAATATTCTACTGCCCCAATCGATCAGTGGAACCGAAGCCGTATGTGGCGGCTTCAAGTACCAGGTCGATTGTGTGGCGACCTCGTGCAAGCTGCCCCTGAAGGAGTTTATCGGCCTGCCGGCCACCCTGGAATTCGTCAACGACCGGGGGCGGTTGCGCCAGATGAGCGGGATCGTCGCGCAGGCGAGTTCGGGCGAGACCGACGGCGCCATCTCCAGCTATCGCATCGTCATCTGCGATGCGATGACGATCATGGAGCAGCGTATCAATACGCGCGTCTTCCGGCGTTTGAGCTGGCCTCAAGTCGTGATCGTCGTGCTGAAGGAATGGTTGCAGATACACAGTGTGCTGGCCGGCGCCTTCGACTATGAGTTTGCAGAAGGTTTTCGGCTCGAAAATTATGCAGAGCGCGAGCAGACGGTACAGTTCAACGAATCCGATGCGGCATTCGTGCGCCGTCTTCTCGGCCGCTCCGGCATTGCCTGGTTTTTTCGATCCGGCGGTAGCCGCGTATTGCAGCACGATCGCCAGGCAAGCGAGTCGATGGCGATCCATACGGTCGTATTGTTCGACGCTCACAGCAGCCTTGCACAGAACGATGCCGGTGTGGTTCGCTATCACCGCGATGACGCTACCGAACAACGCGACTCCATCACGCGGTGGGGCGCGAACCGTAAGCTCCAGGCGGGGAGCGCCAGTGTATTCAGCTGGGACTACAAGCAGCCGGCCAATACCCCATTGATGCTCGTCGAGGCGCCTGGAAAGATCGATCAGGGACGGTCGGGCAACCTGCTCGCCGGCGGGGTACAGGAATATATTGTCGAATCGCCGCATGTCGCGACGGACGGCGGCGAACTGTACCGCCTTGGCCTGCTCCGCATGCAGCGCAAGGAACTCGATGCGAAATGCTTTGCTGGAGAGGGAACCGTACGCGATTTTCGTGTGGGTGAATACTTCACGATCACGAACCATCCAGAGATTGACGGCCATCTCGTGGCCGATCGCGATTTCGTCATCACGGCACTCGACATCAGGGCACGGAACAACCTGCCACGAAGCCTGGAAGAGCGGGTGCGGCGTTTGTTCGCGAACAATGGCTGGGGCGAGGAAAACGATGGCTGGAATGGCGGAGACTGGAACGCGCATCCATTCCAGATGCGGTTCGAGGCGGTCCGGCGTGCCATTCCGATCGTCCCGGCATTCGATCCACGGATCGATCTGCGCGATCCCGGTCTTCAGATTGCACTTGTGGTTGGCGGCAAAAACGAGACCGTCCATTGCGATGAATATGGCCGCGTCAAGATCCGGTTTCCCGCAACACGTCCAGCTGACCACCAGCACGGGGGCGGTGCCGGCGCATCGGATACGGACTCGGATTCAGCCTGGGTGAGGGTGGCAAGTAATTGGGCTGGCACAGGAGATTCACATTGCGGCAATCTCGGCCTGCCACGTGTAGGGACGGAAGTGCTGGTCGCGTTCATCGGTGGCGACCCGGACAAGCCCATCGTCATCTCCCAACTGTATAACGCACGTGCATTGCCACCGCCGCTGAGCAAGAACGCGAACCTGCCAACGACACGATACCTGTCGGGCATGCGTAGCCAGGAAATTCAAGGCTGGCGCGGCAATCAACTCCGGTTCGACGACACGCCGCACGAAATCAGCGCGCAGTTGGCGAGCGACGATGGGGCTTCGCAACTCAATCTGGGATGGCTGACGCATCCAAGAGGCGAGCGTCGCCAGCCGCGTGGCGAAGGTGCGGAGCTGCGCAGCGACCATGCAGTAGCGATTCGTGGCGGTAAAGGTGTGCTGATCACAGCCGATGGCCGTTCCAAAGCCGAAGGTAATCAGTTGGAGCGGGCCGAGCTGATCGGGCTTGCCGACGGCTTGCGCGATATCGCGGACCAGCTGGCAAAGCTGGCCGAAACGCATGCCAAGGATCCGCACAATGGGCCTTTGCTGGCTCAACTGGTGGACAAGCTCAGGCATCTAGATCACGGAACCAATGCCGCCGAGGGCGGCGCAGGTGGCGCGCCCATTGTCGCCATCAGCGGACCGGCGGGGGTCGTCATGGCAAGCGCGGAAAGCCTGGCGCTGGGCGCGGAGAAGAATATCGATATGGTCACGGCGGCGGACACGCATCTGGCTGCGGGCGGCAGGACCTCGCTACGTGCCGCCATGGGCCTCAGCGCTTTCGCGAACGACGGGGGCATCAAGCAAGTTGCGGCGCGGGGCGATATCCAAACGGAGGCGCAGGATGGCGCAATCGATCTGATTGCAAAGAAAGTAGTGGAGCTGATCAGTAACACCGACTGGATCAATATCAAGGCCAGGAAGGGTGTCCGGATCTATGGCGGCGGCAGCGAATTGAAGATCAGCGCCGAGGGGATTGTTGGCAACACGACCGGCAAAAGTCACATGTATGCCGCCGATCACCAGACATTTGCCAAGAAAGCCTCGGAGGTCCAGTTTCCTGACGAGCTCCCGCATCACGACATTTGCATCCCTTGCATGCTTGTGGCAGCGCGTGCGCATAGTCCGCTGGTGGAGGCGGAATGAACGCTGACAAGCGCGGAGTGTTCCTATATCTCCTCATCGATAACGGATCGTTGCAGGACGTATCGGCGAGTTATGTCGGAACCGACACGCAATCCCATCCAAGCTGGCTGGAACCGATTTACCCGGAGCGCGCCCTGGAAGTAAGTCCATTATTAATGGATGTCGAAGCGGCATATGAGGCCGGTGAAATCGATGAGGTTATGGGCTATCTGAACGCGCACAGGCCGGCATTACATGTGTCGATCATTGAGAGTGAACTACGTCTTGCCGAAATCGCCCAGCATCTGCGTCGGTTCATTTTCGTTCTCGATCCGGAGGGAAAGCAGTTCACGCTCAGGTTTGCGGATTGCGCGGTTCTTGAGGAGTTGTCTTCCGTGTTGACACCATCACAGTGGGCGGTCATGAGAGGCCCATTTTCGCGTTGGGGAATGCATGATCGATCAGGATCGGTTATTCAACTGCCCCCGAATGAATCAGGTGCGCATTCGCCGACGCCCTTATGCCTGGATCGGGATCAATTGGTGGCGCTCGATGAAGCGAGCGAACCTGATCACTTGATCGCCAAAGTGCAAATGATGCGCCACGGTGCGCAATTGCCGGGGACGGTGGCAGATCAGCATGCATGGGCGCGAGAGGCACAAAGAGCATGGCAGGCTGCACACCTTTCCAATCCGCTGTTTCTCTTGGTTCTGGCGGAGGCTATGATCTTGTCCCAAGGCAAAATTCTCCGTATTCCAGATATAAAAAATGTTCTTGCGACCGACGATGCAAGCATTTTTCGACAGCGCTTGCAGGAAATTGTTAGGGAAAACGTAAGGAGTTTAACTATGGAATCGAATGCTGGTAAGAAATGATCTGAGCAATACACACCTTTCGAGATGCAAGTTCAATGAAAACTATAGTTTCTATTTTGTGGAGGCATCCTATTCGTTGTTTCGTAGTATTGGGAGGTCTTTTTCTACTTTATAAGGCGATGGTAAATCATTCTGCGACGGAAGACAGGAGTCCGGTTTCCATGTTTAGTGTCCATCATTTGGGTGAAGACTATTTGATCAGCCGATTTTATGTCAACAAAAGTATTATGGATAGCGTGGGCGAGGGTGGCGGAGGCGGCAGTCGCATGTGCTGCGTGAGTCTTCCGGATAAATGGAACCCTAGATTAAGTGCTGAAGTGCGATGGGAGGTTCACAAGCTGATTCGTTCATACGATCATGGCCCTTCTCAAACCGCAGAACTCGTTGGGATGTACAAGGCTCAGGTGCCGATCGAGATATATGATAAACCTTCCCATTTCTGGGTTCATTTTTATTCCGGTGGAAAAGTGCGTATCGTCGTGTCACCATTTTCCTTCGATCGAGAAAATCATCCTATTCGCTGGGGTGACGAACAATCAAGTCGTTTCGCGTCGAGCGGGGAAAATCTTCAATACTTCTTTACGGCCGACGAACTCGCTGAGTTTGATCGAAAAATCGAAAATGATAGAAAGAAATATGGAGGTTGGCGATGAGCAGGAGCGAAATTTTTTTCTCCTCGGCCAGAAATGCCCCGACTGCGAGCATCCAAACAATTGCGCCACAAGTCAATTGGAGCGCGAAAAAATGTGAAGCTGTCTTGAGTATCGGACTCTTCTTCGATGGAACAAACAATAACATGCATCGAGATTTTGCTAGCCTTTCCGATAGTAATATTGCACGCCTCTTCAAGTCCTACCGTGAAGATGTTAAAAGTGGATGCTACAAAGTTTACGTTCCCGGAGTTGGTACAAGATTTCCGGAGATTGGGGAGGAGGGTGAAAGCAATTTTGGGAAAGGCTGCGCATTTGGTTGCGAGGAGCGTGTAATTTTCGCCTTGCTATCGGTGTTTAATGCATTCCATCATCATGGCTTGGGGAGCGATTTCTTCGATGACGGCGCTGTCCTGGCCTTGTGTCGTAACGGTTTCCGAGTAAGCAACCGCAAGGATCACGAAAGCCTGGATAAGCTAAATATGGAAGTAGGGCTCTTGTCCGGCAAAGCAGATGGCATCAGTGTTCGTCAATTATTTTTAAAGCGGCAGGACGGTGTTTTGAAGCTAAAATTAGAGAACTGCAAGCCACGTATCGTTGAATGCTTTGTGGATGTTTTCGGTTTTTCCCGCGGCGCTGCGGAAGCCCGTGTTTTTTGTAATTGGTTGAATGAATTGCTGGTGAATGGTCGCTTGGCAGGTGTCCCAGTGCAGTTTCGTTTCATTGGAATCATCGATACCGTCGCATCGGCCGGATTTTGGTCTGGAACAATGGCATTGGCAATGAATTCAACCGGAGGGCATGGGGCATGGGCAAGTGCAGCGTCGTTGCAGATACCAGCCTCCGTTCGGAACTGTGTACATATGTTGGCAATGCATGAGTTACGCCGCAATTTCCCGTTAGACGCAATGAACATCAGTAAAGCACGACCGGGGTGCATTCAACAAGCCTACCCGGGTTCGCATAGCGATGTCGGAGGCGGTTATCGACCTGGGGAACTCGGACTTGCCGCAGGAGATGACTCACAGAAGTTATCTCAGATACCACTGAACCATATGCTGGACTGTGCAATCGCCGCAGGCGCTCCACTGAGCAGACCTAAAGTGGTTTCAGGTAGCTACAATCCTTTTGCAATTCATCCCGACTTGGCGAAGGCATATGATGAATTCATTTCACATGCTACCCTGGCGCCTCGCCCAATGTATGAATGGCTGCAGCCGTACCTTAATTGGCGATGGCAGGTGCGTGACCGCTTCCACACGACGAATCAAGTCAAGCGGGCAGACCCGACAGATAGGGAAATCCTGCTGACGTTCAACAGGAGTTTGATCAGTGATGCGGCTGCAATGACACGAAGCGCCGAAATGGGCGTCAGCAAGCGGACGCTTGCAGTGTTTAGAGATATTTTCTCTATGGGCGCCAGAAAGGATTTGGTGACGACGTCATTCCTTGAGCCCGAGGCACGATCGGTACTTGCCCTGGCCCAGAAATCCGCTAAGACACCGCCGGCTTACACCGCTTTATTCGATGGCTATGTGCATGATTCGCTGGCTGGCTTCAATTCGCCGAGCCTGGAAATGCCTGGTTACTGGCGTTATCGCCGAGTCTTCCTCGGTACCGACGATCACGTCATCGCGGCTGACCACGATGTCGATGCGGCGCGCAGCGCGGCATGACCCACACAACTCAGGAGCCGCTATGAAGGATCAGGATGGGCGAGGCGTCATCCGACTCGGCGACAGGACCACGCACGGCGGCGAGGTGATCTCCGCGGTGAAGGACTTCACGGTCCTCGGCAAGTGCGTTGCGGTAGAAGGCGACATGTCCTTCTGCCCCAAATGCAAAGGTCAGTTCCCGATTCAGCCCAGCGGCGGCAACCGCAAGCATCATGGCAAGCAAGTCGCCTTTGACCAGGATCTCACCGCGTGCGGGGCCAAGCTCATCTCTTCAATATGACTCTTGCAAGAAGCCGAGCAAGTCAGGGGCACGCAAAAACAAAGGGCTGGAACCCCTGAAGATTCCAGCCCATTTGCGATCCAGGCAGCCCGCCGAAACGGGCCTTCCTGATTACGCAGCCAGCAACTGACGCAGCACGAACGGCAGAATACCGCCATGCTTGTAGTAGTCGACTTCGATCGGCGTATCGATACGCAGCAGCACCTGCACTTCTTGCGATTCGCCGTTTTCGCGGTGGATCACCAGGGTCGCCAGTTGTTGCGGCTTGATCTCGCCTTCCAGGCCCTTCAGGTCGTAGGTTTCCTTGCCGGTGATGCCCAGCGATTCGACGCTGTCGTTGCCGATGAATTGCAGCGGCAGCACGCCCATGCCGACCAGGTTCGAGCGGTGGATGCGCTCGTACGAACGCACGACCACGGCTTTCACGCCCAGCAGCTGGGTGCCCTTGGCCGCCCAGTCGCGCGACGAGCCGGTGCCGTACTCTTCGCCGCCGAAGATCATGGTCGGGGTGCCCGCGGCCACGTACTTCATTGCAGCGTCGTAGATCGACATCTGTTCGCCGGTCGGCTGGTGCAGGGTGATGCCGCCTTCGACTGCCGAACCGTCGGCCTTCGGCGGAATCATCTTGTTCTTGATGCGCACGTTGGCGAAGGTGCCGCGCATCATGATCTCGTGGTTGCCGCGGCGCGAGCCGTAGGAGTTGAAGTCCGCCTTCAGGACGTTATGTTCTTTGAGCCACTTGCCTGCTGGACCGTCTTCCTTGATCGAACCGGCCGGCGAAATGTGGTCGGTGGTGATCGAGTCGCCGAACACGCCCAGCGCGCGGGCGCCGGTGATGCCGGTGGCGGCCGCTTTCGGGGTCATCTCGAAGTCGGCGAAGAATGGCGGTTCGGCGATGTAGGTCGATTCTGGCCAGTTGTACACTTGACCTTCGGTCGACGACACGCGTTCCCACAGCGCGCCAGGGTTGCCCTTGACGTCGGCGTAGTTTTTCTTGAACACGTCCGAGTTCATCGCGAAGCGCATCAGTTCGCCGATCTCTTGCGAGGTCGGCCAGATGTCGCCCAGGTAGACGTCGACGCCGTCCTTGTCCTTGCCGACCGGCTCGGTCATCAGGTCCTTCGTCATGTTGCCGGCGATCGCGTAGGCGACGACCAGCGGTGGCGAGGCCAGGAAGTTCGAACGGATGTTCGGGTGGATGCGTGCTTCGAAGTTGCGGTTGCCCGACAGCACTGCAGCAGCGACGATGTCGTTCTGGGTGATCGCGGCGTTCAGTTCCGGGGTCAGGTCGCCGGCATTGCCGATGCAGGTGGTGCAGCCGTAGGCGGTCACGCCGAAGCCCAGTTTGTCCAGGTAGGGCAGCAGGCCGGCGGCGGTCAGGTATTCGGTGACCACGCGCGACCCAGGGGCCAGCGACGACTTGATGTGCGGCGCCACGGTCAGGCCGCGCTCGACGGCTTTCTTGGCCAGCAGGCCCGCGGCCAGCAGCACGCTCGGGTTCGAGGTGTTGGTGCACGAGGTAATGGCGGCGATCAGGATGTCGCCGTTCTTCACGCGCACGCCGTTGGTGGTCTCGTAGACCTTGTGCAGGTCGTCCGGGTTCTTGTTGAAGCCGTTCTGGGTGGTCGGTTTGCTGAACAGCTCGGTGAAGGTGTTCTTGACGTGGCCCAGTTCGATACGGTCTTGCGGACGCTTCGGACCGGCCAGCGATGGGGTCACGGTCGACAGGTCCAGTTCCACCACGCGGGTGTAGTCGATCTCGCCTTCTTGCGGGATGCCGAACATGCCCTGGGCCTTGTAGTAGCCTTCGAAGGCAGCCAGTTCTTCTTCGGTACGGCCGGTGCCGCGGAAGTAGTCGACGGTCGCTTCGTCCACCGGGAAGAAGCCCATGGTCGCGCCGTATTCCGGCGCCATATTGCCGATGGTCGCGCGGTCGGTGGTCGACAGCGAACGGGTGCCTTCGCCGAAGAACTCGACGAACTTGCCGACGACCTTCTCTTTGCGCAGCAGTTCGGTGATGGTCAGCACCAGGTCGGTCGCGGTGCAGCCTTCGCGGAGTTTACCCTTCAGGTTGACGCCGATGACGTCCGGGGTCAGGAAGTAGACCGGCTGGCCCAGCATGCCGGCTTCGGCTTCGATGCCGCCCACGCCCCAGCCGACGACGCCGACGCCGTTGATCATGGTGGTGTGCGAATCGGTGCCGACCAGGGTGTCAGGGTAGTACACGTCGCCCTGTTTCATGACGCCGCGCGCCAGGTATTCCAGGTTGACCTGGTGGACGATGCCGAAGCCCGGCGGCACGACGCCGAAGGTGTCGAAGGCTTGCATGCCCCACTTCATGAACTGGTAGCGCTCGTTGTTGCGCTGGAATTCCAGTTTCATGTTCAGGTCGAGCGCGCCCGGCTCGCGGAAGTGGTCGATGGTGACCGAGTGGTCGACCACCAGGTCGACCGGCACCAGCGGCTCGATCTTCTTCGCGTCCATGCCCATCTTGGCGGCGACGTTGCGCATCGCGGCCAGGTCGGCCAGCAGCGGCACGCCGGTGAAGTCTTGCAGCACGACGCGGGCCACGACGAACGGGATCTCGTCGGTACGCTCCGCGGTCGCGCCCCAGTTGGCGAGCTGCTTGACGTGTTCTTCAGTGACCTTCTTGCCGTCGCAGTTACGCAGCACGGACTCGAGGACGATACGGATCGACACCGGCAGGCGCGACAGGTTCACACCGAGGTTTTCCGCCAGCGCCGGCAGCGAATGGAACTGGCCGCTCTGGCCTGCGCCGATCGGGAATTCCTTCAGAGTGTTCAGAGTGTTGCGAGACATAATCTCTCCTTCAGTGGGGATATTGTTATTTCAACAGCTTCAATCGACCGAAATAACGACAGGAACAAAGCGGGCGACAGGATGGCCGGGTCCGGGAATCCGGCCACATTCTTCACGTGGTGCTGGCCTCCGGTGCCGCGGTCGCCACGATCGCGGACTGTTCGGCGTTCTTGCATTCATTGGCCAACTGGCGGTTGAGCTTCGAGTCGAGCAGGATGCCCTTGGACGGAATCCCGATCCAGATCAGGCCATAGTGCGGATTCTCGAAGCGCAGCGCGCCGGTGGTGGTGCCGATGCGGGACAGGCGGTGCAGGCGCTGTTTCCAGCGCAGCGCGATATGGCCGTCGTCCAGTTCATTGGTATAGATCGTGATCTTGTTGCCGAGTTCGCAAGCGTATTCGGTCACCTTGGTGTCGGTGATGTCCGGCTCGTTGACTTCGAGCGGGTTCGCGGCCGCCGCGGCAGTTGCAGCGGCGGCCGCTGCAGCAGCCTGGGCTTTTTTCGACGGTTTCTTTTTCGCTTGCGCATTCAGCACCGCTTGCGCCTTCGGATGTTTTTCCTTGGAAGACGCGGACGAGGCGGCGGCATTCGCCGGCGCAGATGCGACGGCGGCCGCGAGCGCGACGGCGCAGGCGGCGATCAGTTTCGGGAGGAGGATGGCCATGGTCGGAGGATTACTCGCTGTCGGGGAGGTTGACGATAGCGGCAGCGGCTTCCGGCAGCGCCAGGCCGGCCAGCTTGGCACGCTGCAACACCGACCAATAATATCGGTAGCTTGCACGGTCGTGCAAGCGGCCATGTTGTGCAATCGGCCCCCATTCCGCGGCCATCGCCTCGCTCAGGATATTCGTCGCTTCGTTGACCTCGGACAGGCGCGGCGTGAACGCCTTCAGGATCGGTTTGATCTGGTCCGGATGGATGCTCCACATGCGCGTAAAGCCGAACTCGGCGCCGGCGCGCTGGGCGTCGTTGGCCACCGTCGGGCTGTCCTTGATATCGGTCGTGACATTGTGCGACGCCACCTTGCCGTGCGCATGGCAGGCCGCCACCATCTCGAGCTTGGCGCGCACCACCAGCGGGTGGGTGAACTGGCCCGGGGTGCGCATCGCGCTGGCGGGAATCGCGCCATAGTGGCTCGAGACGAAATCCATGATGCCGAACGACAGGCACTCGACCTGGGGCAGGGCGGCGATGTCATGGGCCTCGCGCAGCGCGCCGTGGGTCTCGACCAGCACGTGCACCGGCAGGTCCATCCGGCCCGCAGCCTGGGCGTGCTGGTTGATCAAGTCGATCGCGCGCGTGACTTCCAGCGCGCTTTCCACCTTCGGCAAGACCACGTAGGCCAGGCGCCGGGCTGCGCCGCCGACGATGAGTTCGACGTCTTTCGCGAAGTGGGGGCTGGCCGGCTCGTGCAGGCGGGCGCCGATGCGGTCGAAGCGGTTGTCGTCGCTATTGACGAGCTGCGCCACGAGGATGGCGTGTTCCAGTTCGCTGCCGGCGGTGGCGCCGTCCTCGCAGTCGAAGGTGATGTCGAACAGGGGACCAAGCTCTTGTTGCAGGGCCATCGATTTGCGCATCAGCTTCTCGGAGCCGGCGTAGTGATCGCAGGCGGGGAGAAGGAGCGGCTGGCGTTTGCCCTGGAATAAAACCTCGGAAGGATGCATAGCTCTCGTTAAAGCACGGTGTGTCAAATCTTGGTTACCACGTAAAACCGCCGTGCCGGTTGAAGGGCACGGCGTTGTTGGCGCATGGCAATCGCCGTGCGCCATATTCAGCATCAGCCCAGCAGGTGCGCGACGCCGGCTTTCTCTTCTTCCAGCTCTTTCAGGGTCAGGTTGATGCGCTCTTGCGAGAATGCATCGATGTCCAGGCCCTGGACGATGGTGTATTCGCCATTCTCGGCGGTGACCGGGAAGCCGAACATGGTGCCTTCAGGGATACCGTAGGAACCATCCGACGGGATACCCATGGTGGTCCACTTGCCATTGGTGCCCAGCACCCAGTCGCGCACGTGGTCGATGGCGGCGTTGGCGGCCGACGCGGCCGACGACAGGCCGCGCGCCTCGATGATGGCGGCGCCGCGCTTGCCGACGGTCGGCAGGAAGGTGTTGGCGTTCCATTCCTGGTCGTTGATCAGGTCCTTGATCGACTCGCCGCCGGCGGTGGCGAAGCGGTAGTCGGCGTACATGGTCGGCGAGTGGTTGCCCCAGACGACCATCTTCTCGATGTCCTTGACGGCCTTGCCGGTCTTGGCCGCCACTTGCGACAGGGCGCGGTTGTGGTCCAGGCGCAGCATGGCGGTGAAGTTCTTGGCGGGCAGGCTCGGGGCCGATTTCATCGCGATGTAGGCGTTGGTGTTGGCCGGGTTGCCGACCACCAGCACCTTGACGTTGCGCGACGCGACGGCGTCCAGGGCCTTGCCTTGCACGGTGAAGATCTGGGCGTTGGCTTCGAGCAGGTCCTTGCGTTCCATGCCCGGGCCGCGTGGGCGGGCGCCGACCAGCAGGGCGACGTCGGCGTCCTTGAAGGCGGTCATCGGATCCGCGTGGGCGGTCATGCCTTCGAGCAGCGGGAACGCGCAGTCGTCGATTTCCATCATGACGCCCTTGAGCGCCTTCTGTGCCTTCTCGTTGTCGATCTCGAGCAGCTGAAGGATGACCGGCTGGTCCTTGCCCAGCATGTCGCCGTTGGCGATGCGGAACAGCAGGGAATAGCCGATCTGGCCGGCCGCGCCGGTGACGGCGACGCGCATTGGGGTTTTAGCCATGATGAATCTCCAAAGTGGGAATGAAAACGGTTTGCGCCGAGGTCGACGCCGAGCATACGCCTGTCAGGTTACCGGTTGCTTTCACAGCGGTGCGATGAAGCTGCAATGATACCAAAAGCGCACGTCATGCCTCCAGCGCCAGAAGACGGGTGTCGCGCGCGTACAATGATGGCAAGGCGGCGCCGACTCCCGGTCGGCCATGAGTGTATTCCTCCCGTATTGGGTCTGTCAAATATCATATGTCTTATATAAGACACATATCTAAAGACCTCTAATACTGGACGGTCATGCACTTTTGTGGTGAAATCGCGGTCTATGAATTCCGCCCCGTCCAATCCGGCCGTTGATCCTGTCAGCAGTGGCTCGCCGTCATTCCGGCCCCTGTACCAGCAGATCAAGGCGCTGATCACCCAGAGCCTGCAGGCCGGTGAATGGAAACCTGGCGAACTCATGCCTAGCGAAGTCGAGCTGGCGGCCCGTTTCAAGGTCAGCCAGGGCACGGTGCGCAAGGCGATCGACGAGCTGGCCGCCGAAAACCTCGTGCTGCGGCGCCAGGGCAAGGGGACGTTCGTGGCCAGCCACGCCGAAGAGCGCGCCCATTTCCGTTTCCTGCGCCTGATGCCCGATGAAGGCGTCCCCCATCATCCGGAAAACCGCTTCCTCGAAGTCAAGCGCATCCGTGCGCCGGCCGAGGTCGCGCGCCTGCTCGAACTCAAGCCGGGCGATGCCGTCGTCTATATCAAGCGGGTGCAGTCCTTCGACGGCCAGCCGACCATCCTGGAGGAGCTGTGGCTGCCCGGGCAGCTGTTCAAGGGCCTGAGCGCGGAGCGACTGGTGGAATACAAGGGGCCGATGTACGGCCTGTTCGAGACCGAATTCGGCACGCGCATGATCCGCGCGACCGAGAAGATCCGCGCCGTGGCGGCCGACGCCGTGACGGCCGAGCACCTGAAGGTGGCGCCCGGCACGCCGTTGCTGTGCGGCGAGCGCGTGTCGTTCACCTACGGCGACAAGGCCGTGGAACTGCGCCGCGAGATGTACTCGACCGCGAAACACCATTATTTGAACGAGCTGTCGTAAGGAGAAGCAAAGAAGAAATCGGCAGGGTAAGCAGGCTCGGATTTCTGTCTTTTCAAACACTTCGGAAAATAGCCAAATGGGATATCCATCCCTTCAGCGGCGATCGCCCGAATGCGATTAAAATATATTGGTTTTGGGTACGCGACGGACATGACCCGGTTCGCCGCTCGCTGACCCGCTGGCCTGATCCAACTTTCCCGGACCGGGCCGTCAAATCGGCAAGAATAGCAGGGTTCATACAAAAATTTGTCATAAATGGGAGGTGTACCATCATGTCGGAAGCCGTGAGAGAAGCAAGCAAGAAAGGGCGGCCGGTGTATCGCAACGTCGATTTCGGCGATATCACGACGAAATATCGGATGCCGCCGTCGGCCATCGTGTCGATCCTGCACCGCGTCAGTGGCGCCGGACTGTTCCTGCTGCTGCCGTTCCTGCTCTACCTGTTCCAGCAGAGCCTGCTGTCGGAATCGTCGTTCGGCTACTTCGCCGGCATCGTGTCGCACCCGCTGGTCAAGATCATCCTGCTGGGCCTGTCCTGGGCCTACCTGCATCACTTCACCGCCGGCATCCGCCACCTGTTCATGGACAACCACTTTGCCCTGGACAAGGATGCAGCGCAATCGACCGCGCGCTGGGTGCTGATCATCAGCCTGCTGCTGACCGCCGTGGTCGGCCTGAAACTGTTCGGAGTGTTTTAAATCATGGCAAGCAAGAATAATATCGGCCCACGCCGCATGGTCGTCGGCGCCCACTACGGCTTCCGCGACTGGCTGGCGCAGCGCGTTACCGCCATCGTCATGGCGCTCTACACCGTGGTCCTGCTGGTCATGTTCCTGACCGGCCAGAATTTCACCTATGAAGGCTGGGCCGGCCTGTTCGCCCGCCAGTGGTTCAAGCTGTTCTCGCTGGTCACCTTCCTCGGCCTGTATTACCACGCCTGGGTCGGCATCCGTGACATCTGGATGGACTACGTCAAGAACGCAGGCCTGCGCCTGCTGCTCCAGCTCGCAACGATCTTCTGGCTGATCGCCTGCGCCGCCTGGACCGTGCAAATTCTGTGGAGTGTGTAATCGTGGCAGCAATCAAAACCGCAATCCCTACCCGTCGCTTTGACGCGGTCATCGTTGGCGCCGGCGGTTCCGGCATGCGCGCCTCGCTGCAACTGGCCGAAGCCGGCCTGAACGTCGCAGTCCTGTCGAAAGTCTTCCCGACCCGCTCGCACACCGTCGCGGCGCAGGGCGGCATCGGCGCCTCGCTGGGCAATATGAGCGAGGACGACTGGTACTGGCACATGTTCGACACCGTCAAGGGTGGCGACTACCTGGGCGACCAGGATGCGATCGAATTCATGTGCCGCGAAGCGCCGAAAGTCGTGTACGAGCTCGAACACTTCGGCATGCCGTTCGACCGCAACCCCGACGGCACCATCTACCAGCGTCCGTTCGGCGGCCACACCGCGAACTTCGGCGAGAAGCCGGTCCAGCGCGCCTGCGCCGCGGCCGACCGTACCGGCCACGCGCTGCTCCACACGCTGTATCAACGCAACGTGCGCGCCCGCACCCACTTCTTCGTCGAGTGGATGGCCCTCGACCTGATCCGCGACGCCGATGGCGACGTGGTCGGCGTGCTGGCCCTCGAAATGGAAACCGGCGACGTGATGATCCTGGAAGCGAAGACCACCATCTTCGCCACCGGCGGCGCGGGCCGCATCTTCGCCGCGTCGACCAACGCCTTCATCAACACCGGCGACGGCATGGGCATGGCGGCGCGCGCCGGCCTGCCGCTGCAAGACATGGAGTTCTGGCAGTTCCACCCGACCGGCGTATCGGGCGCGGGCGTCCTGATCACCGAGGGCGTGCGCGGCGAGGGCGGCATCCTGATCAACTCGAACGGCGAACGCTTCATGGAGCGCTATGCGCCGACCCTGAAAGACCTGGCGCCGCGCGACTTCGTGTCGCGTTCGATGGACCAGGAGATCAAGGAAGGCCGCGGCTGCGGCCCGAACAAGGACCACGTGCTGCTGGACCTGCGCCACATCGGCAAGGACACCATCGAGAAGCGCCTGCCGTCGATCCTGGAAATCGGCCACAAGTTCGCCAACGTCGACGCGACCAAGGAACCGATTCCTGTCGTGCCGACCATCCACTACCAGATGGGTGGCATCCCGACCAATATCCACGGCCAGGTCGTCGCCCCTGACGGCCAGGGCGGCCAGAAGATCGTGAACGGCCTGTACGCGATCGGCGAGTGCGCCTGCGTCTCGGTCCACGGCGCGAACCGCCTGGGCACCAACTCGCTGCTCGACCTGGTGGTGTTCGGCCGCGCGGCCGGCAACCACGTGGTGGCCTCGAACCTGAAGCAGAAGTCGAACAAGCCGCTGCCTGCAGATGCAGCCGATTTCGCGCTGGCGCGCCTGAACAAGCTCGAGACCTCGACCGGCGGCGAAAAAGTGCAGCACGTCGCCAACGACATCCGCGCCACGATGCAGAAGTACTGCGGCGTGTTCCGTACCCAGGAACTGCTGGATGCCGGCGTCAAGGAAATCATGAAGCTCGACGAGCGCCGCAAGCACGTGTCGTTCCAGGACAAGTCGAAGGTGTTCAACACCGCCCGCGTGGAAGCGCTGGAACTCGACAACCTGATCGAGACCGCGAAGGCGACCATCGTGTCGGCGGCGGCGCGTCCGGAATCGCGCGGCGCCCACGCCCACAGCGACTTCCCGAACCGCGACGACGCGAACTGGATGAAGCACACGCTGTTCTTCTCGGAAGGCAACCGCCTTGAGTACAAGCCCGTGGTGCAGAAACCGCTGACCGTCGAGACCTTCAAGCCGAAGGCCCGTACTTTCTAATATTGACTGGGCCGGGGCATCGCGCACCGGCCCGATACAACAGGTAATCAAATGGCACGCACCGTCCAACTGAAAATCTACCGCTACGATCCGGACAAGGATACGAAGCCCTATATGCAAGACGTGACCGTCGAGCTGAAAGACACCGACAAGATGCTGCTGGACGCCCTGCAGCGCATCAAGTCGGACGTCGACGACTCGCTGGCCCTGCGCCGCTCCTGCCGCGAAGGCGTGTGCGGCTCGGACGCGATGAACATCAACGGCAAGAACGGCCTGGCCTGCACCACCAACCTGAACGAGCTGAGCCAGCCGATCGTGCTGCGTCCGCTGCCGGGCCTGCCGGTCGTGCGCGACCTGATCGTCGACATGACCAACTTCTTCAAGCAGTACCACTCGGTCAAGCCGTATCTGATCAACGACTCGATCAAGCCCGAGAAGGAGCGTCTGCAGTCGCCGGAAGAGCGCGAAGAACTCGACGGCCTGTACGAGTGCATCCTGTGCGCCTGCTGCTCGACCTCGTGCCCGTCGTTCTGGTGGAATCCGGATAAATTCGTCGGCCCGGCCGGCCTGCTGCAGGCTTACCGCTTCATCGCCGACTCGCGCGACGAAGCGACCAACGACCGCCTGGACAACCTGGAAGACCCGTACCGCCTGTTCCGCTGCCACTCGATCATGAACTGTACGGACGTGTGCCCGAAAGGCCTGAATCCGAACAAGGCGATCGGCAAGATCAAGGAACTGCTGGTTCGTCGCGCCATTTGATGGTGTCCTGCATGCGGCGGCCTGTACGGCGCCGCATGCGGTGTGCAGACGTGCGTTGAGCGCGGGCGTTGGTTGGACGCGTGGACGGGGACCCGCCCACGCTGCGACGCCCCGTACCGTAGGGTGGACGGCTTGGCCGTCGACGCGTTCAACGCACGTGTGCATCACCCCGTTTCGGCGCTGAATATGCCGAAGCAATACAGTAAAAGTACCGTACTGCCGAATCGCGGCAGCCGGAGTATAGTGTTGACCACCCCACAACGGACTCAAGTGTGAAAACGCATCAAGCCGATCCTGCCAACCGTGCGCGCCTGCGCTGGCGTGCACGCCGGGGCCTCCTCGAGAACGACCTGATCCTCACGCGCTTCCTCGATGCGCACGAGCAGGACATGTCCGACGAAGAGGTCGACGCGCTGACGCGTCTCTTGGACCTGGCGGACAACCCGTTGATGGACCTGCTGCTGGGCCGCTGCGAGCCCGAAGGCGAAGTCGACCTGCCGCACGTGCGCGCCTTGCTGGCGCGCCTGCGGCAAGCGTAAGCGAAATTGGGCATCCGATCCGCCTCGCGGGCTGGTCGCGGCGCCCCCCGGTTTCGTTTTATTTTGTAGACCCACTCCCACAAGAAGGAAGTGCCATGAACATCTCTGATACCAAAGCCACCCTGTCGTTCTCGGACGGCAGCCCGTCGGTCGACATGCCAATCTACAAGGGCACCATCGGCCCGGACGTCATCGACATCCGCAAGCTGTACGGCCAGACCGGCAAGTTCACCTACGATCCTGGCTTCATGTCGACCGCCTCGTGCAACTCGAGCATCACCTACATCGACGGTGACAAGGGCGAACTGCTGTACCGCGGCTACCCGATCGAGCAACTGGCCGTCAACTGCGACTTCCTGGAGACCTGCTACCTGCTGCTGAACGGCGAACTGCCGAACGCCGAGCAGAAAGAGAAGTTCAGCGACACCGTGACCAAGCACACGATGATCCACGAGCAGATGCAATTCTTCTTCCGTGGCTTCCGTCGCGACGCGCACCCGATGTCGGTGCTGGTCGGCACCGTCGGCGCGCTGGCGTCGTTCTACCACGACTCGCTGGACATCAACGATGCCAAGCAGCGCGAAATCTCGGCGATCCGCCTGATCGCCAAGCTGCCGACCCTGGTCGCGATGGCCTACAAGTACAACGTCGGCCAGCCGTTCATGTACCCGCGCAACGACCTGTCGTACAGCGCCAACTTCATGTACATGATGTTCGGTAACCCGTGCGAAGAGTACAAGGTCAACGACGTGCTGGTGCGCGCCCTGGACCGCATCCTGATCCTGCACGCCGACCACGAGCAGAACGCATCGACCTCGACCGTCCGCCTGGCCGGATCGTCGGGCGCCAACCCGTTCGCCTGTATCGCTGCCGGCATCGCCTGCCTGTGGGGCCCGGCGCACGGCGGCGCCAACGAAGCCGCACTGACCATGCTGAAGGAAATCGGCTCGGTCGAGAACATCCCGGCCTTCATCGAGAAGGTCAAGGACAAGAACTCGGGCGTGAAGCTGATGGGCTTCGGTCACCGCGTGTACAAGAACTTCGACCCGCGCGCCACCCTGATGCGCGAAACCTGCCACGAAGTGCTGAACGAACTGGGCCTGCAGGACGACCCGCTGTTCAAGCTCGCGATGGAACTGGAAAAGATCGCCCTGAACGACGAATACTTCGTGTCGCGCAAGCTGTACCCGAACGTCGACTTCTACTCGGGCATCGTGCAGTCGGCGCTGGGCATCCCGGTCTCGCTGTTCACCGGCATCTTCGCCATGGCCCGTACCATCGGCTGGATCGCCCAGTGGAACGAAATGATCGCCGATCCGGAGCAGAAGATCGGCCGTCCACGCCAGCTGTTCGTCGGTTCGCCGTCGCGTGACGTGCAGGAAATCGGCAAGCGTTGATACGACGCGCTGTCACTCAAGAAGCGGGCTGCATGCCCGCTTTTTTTTCGACGCATCATGCAGGCGCCAGCAGCAGGCGCTGCTGGTAGACGCTCGGCGTCGTCCCGAACGCCTGCCGGAACACGGCAATGAAGGCGCTGGCCGTGGAATAGCCCAGGTCGAGCGCCACCGTTCCCACAGGGTCGCCCGCAGCCAGCATCTCGAGCGCGCGCATCAGCCGCGCGCGCTGGCGCCAGGCGGTGAACGTGAATCCCGTCTCGGCAACGAAACGCCGGCTCAGCGTGCGGCTGCTGAGCGCGCCCCAGGCCGCCCATTCGTCGAGGTCGCGCTGCGAGGCCGGATCGTCGGCCAGCGCGCTGGCGATGCGCTGCAGGCGCGCATCCTGGGGCATCGGCAGGCCCAGCGGCTCGGGCGGCAGGCTGCGGATCTCGTCCATGATCACGCCGGCGATGCGTTCCTGCGCCGGCGACAGCGGCTGGTGCCGGTCGAGAGGCCAGCTGGCGGCGCGCATCACGGCCTCGCGCAGCAGGTTCGAGATGCGGATGGTGCAGGCGGACGAGGGCAGGTCTGCGCACAAAGCCTCCGCCACGTAGGCGCCCCAGCCCTCGAACGGCCCGTGCGAGCGCGCCGAATGCACGTGGTGCGGCGGCAACCAGACGGCGTGGACCGAAGGCACGACCCAGACCGCGTCGTCGACGCCGATCGTCAGCAGCCCGCGCATCGAGGCGAACAGCTGGCCGCGCGCATGCGAATGCGGTTCCGACTGGCGCATGGTGTCGTCGCGACCGGCAGCGACGATGACGGAGGGGCCGTCGGCCCAGTTGACCAATCCGTGGTCGACAACGAAGCTGCTCATGCGTGAAGGGTGTGGCGTCGTTTCGTTATTCGATGGCGTCGCTACTGTACAGCCGCCATCGATCCCGATGCTACAGTGCTTTCAACCTCACCACAAGGAGCAGAGTCCATGTCAACGTTGGCAGCATTCCCGGCCGTCCCTGGCGGCGTCGATCTCGACGCGCTGTACGCGCCGCCCGCCGAGCGTATCCAGAAAGCCGTGCTCGACCGCCTGGTCGACGTGCACGAGGATTACCTGAAGGTCGCCACCTTCTTCTGCCTGGCGACCAGCGGAAACAGCGGCCTGGATGCCTCGCCGCGCGGCGGCCCGCCGGGCTTCGTGCGGGTGCTCGACCCGCATACGGTTGCCTTTGCCGACTGGCCCGGCAACAACCGCATCGAGTCGATGCGCAATCTCGCGCAGGACGAGCGGGTCGGCATGCTGTTCCTGTTTCCCGGCCTGGACGTCTTCTTGCGCATCAACGGCATCGCGCGCGTCAGCGCCTGGCCCGAGCTGCTGGCGACCCTGGCCGAGAACGGCAAGACGCCGAAGACGGCGACCGTCGTGCGCGTGAACGAAGTACTGTTCCATTGCGGGAAGGCCGGCAATCGGGCGCGCCTGTGGGCCCAGGAAAGCCTGGTCGATCGCGACAAGGTGCCCACGCCTGGCCAGATGATGGCCCGGCTCACCGGTATCTCGCAGGAAGAAGGCGCCCAGCTCGATACGCACTATGCGCACGCCGTGCGGCACGATCTGTACTAACCGCCATCAGCGCGGTGAAAAGTGCTAATCTTGCCTCGCTCACTCATTTGCTGAAGGAAAATATGCGTTCCCTGCGTCTTGCCCTGATCGCCACCGCGCTGGCAGCCGGCGCGGTGAATGCGTCTCCGACCGACCCACGTAACGGCGCCGAGTTCACGACACTGGCCCGGCCGCAGGCGACCCAGGCGACGGGCAAGAAGGTCGAGGTGATCGAATTCTTCGCCTATCACTGCGGTGCCTGCAACGCATTCGAACCGACCCTCGTCAACTGGGCCAACAAGCAGGGCGACCATATCGTGATGCGCCGCATTCCGCTGCCGTTCCAGGGGCCGCTCGACCCGGAGGCGCGCCTGTTCCTGACCCTGGAAGCGATGGGCAAGCTCGACGCATACCACCACCGCGTATTTCGCGCCGTGCACGTCGAGCGCAAGCGCCTGATGAAGGACGACGACATCATCGCCTGGGCCGCGGCCAACGGCCTGGACAAGGCAACCTTCCTCGCAACCTGGAACTCGTTCGGCGTGCAGACCAGGCTTAAGCGCCTGTCGCAGGTTGCCGATGCCTACAAGGTGAGCGTGACGCCGACGCTGATCGTCGACGGCAAATACCTCGTGTCGCCCGATGCGGTGCGCAAGGCCAATAACATCCAGGACGTGGGCCAGTTGATGACGGCCACCGGCCAGGTGCTCGACGCACTCGTGAGCCGCGCCGCCGCCAGCAGGTAAATAAGCCATCGTCCAGACTGGCCGCCGGTTGACTGGACGACAAAGCGGGCTATACTGCGTTAATCGCTTTCGCCGCCCGCCATGACCCAAGCACGCCCGCCACGATTCGCCGCCGCATTGCCCCTGAGCGCAGGTGGCGTGTGCACGCGCGTGGCGATGCGCCGAGCGGCGCACCTTTCCAGCCTCGACCTCGCCCGGCTTTCCCGGGCTCGGTGAGGAAGCACGGCAGGCCAGCGCCTGCCCATCCTCCCGGGCCGCCTCCATTCACAGAAATCGCCGCGTCGGCCATGCCGGCGCCGTCATCCTTCATTGGGCCCGCGCCCATCTTGTGGAGAATATATGAAACCATCCATCGTCGTATCCTGGCTCGACCTCGAGCGTCTCGAACGCATCCTCGACCGCCTTCCCGCCGCCCAATCGCCTGCGCGTGACGCGCTGCTCGGCGAACTCGAGCGTGCCGAAATGGTCGAGCCGTGGGACATGCCGCCCGACGTCGTCACCATGAATTCGCGGGTGCGCTTCCGCTTCGCCGGTTCCGACGAAGACGTGACCATGACCCTGAGCTACCCGAAAGACATGAAGGACAGCGGCGAGCAGTTGTCGGTGCTGACGCCGGTCGGCACGGCCCTGCTGGGCCTGCGCGTTGGCGCCAGCATTACCTGGCAGCGTCCTGGCGGCGGCACCTTCGAGGCGACCGTGCTCGAGATCGACTACCAGCCGGAGCGGGCCGGCGAACTGCACCGTTAAACCGCGTGAGCGCGGTGCATTGTTCGGCACATTTGCATGTGTACAATAACTGCGCTCAAACACTCTATCGAAGGGACCTTTCGTGAAACGCTTTCTGACCGCCTGCTTCCTGTGCCTGGGCCTGATCGGCGCCGCCAGCGCCGCCACCGACGCCGAACTGACGAAACAGGTCAACGCCTTCGTCGACGAATGGCATGACGATGCCGCCAATACGCGCATGGCCTACTTCGACAAGATCGCCAGGGACGGCGTGTATATCGGTACCGACCGCACCGAACTGTGGACCCGCGACGCGTTCAAGGCCTGGTCGAAGAAGTATTTCGACGCCAAATCGGCCTGGACTTTCAAGGCCACCCGCCGTAACGTCTACGCGTCGAATGACAAATCGTTGATCTGGTTCGACGAGCTGCTCGACACGAAGAATATGGGGCATGCGATGGCCAGCGGCGTGATCCGCAAGACCAGGAACGGCTTCGAAATCGTGCATTACCAGCTGTCGGTCGCGGTGCCGAACGACGTGGTCGACCAGGTCACCGGCATCATCGCCGACCACGAAAAAAAGGCCAAGAAATAAGCACGTGAACCCGTCCTATATCGGCCGCTTCGCCCCATCGCCCTCCGGCCCGCTGCATGCCGGTTCGCTGGTGGCGGCGCTGGCCAGCTATCTCGACGCGCGCTGGCACCAGGGCACCTGGCTGGTGCGCATCGAAGACATCGACGAGGGCCGCAGCGTGCCCGGCGCGGCCGAGGGCATCCTCGCGCTGCTGCACGCGCTGGGCATGCATGCCGACGGCGAGATCGTCTGGCAGAGCCGGCGCAAGGCCTTGTACCAGGCGGCGGCCGAGCGCATCGTGCACGATACCTACCCCTGCGGCTGCAACCGGCGCGAGATCGCCGATTCGCGCCTGGGCTTCGCGCCCGACGGCGCGGCGATCTATGCCGGGACCTGCCGTCACGGCCTCGGACCGGGCCGCGCCGTGCGCAGCCTGCGCGTGCGCGTGCCCGAGGCCGGCCTCGATGAGATCACCTTCCTGGACCGCTTCGCGGGCAAGGTCACGCAGCACCTCGCGGCCGACTCGGGCGACTTCCTGTTGAAACGCGCCGACGGTTTCTGGGCCTACCAGCTGGCGGTGGTGGTGGACGATGCGGAACAAGGAGTGACCGACGTCGTGCGCGGCGCCGACCTGCTCGACTCGACGCCGCGCCAGATCTACCTGCAGCGCCTGCTGGGGGTGCCGACGCCGCGCTACCTGCACGTGCCCGTGGTGCGCAACGACAACGGCGAGAAACTGTCGAAGCAGACCGGCGCGCTGGCGGTGACGGCGGGCGACGAGCCCGCCGCCGTCGCCGCGCTGGTGGATGCGGCGCGTTTCTTCGATCTCGGCCTCGATGCCGCACGGTCGCCGCCGCGCTCGCGCGACGATTTCTGGCAGGCGGCCATCCCGGCCTGGGGCCGCCTGCTGGCGCGGCGCGAGGCCGGCCTGGCACCGCCAACTGCGGCCGCATCCGGATCGTAGGCCGCCGAGCGTTGCGGCAATGGGCAGCCTGGCTACTGGGGATTGCTCAGGATGCTGATCCGTCCATCCGCTTCGAGAAAGGCGCATTTCATCTTGTGGCGCGGACAGTCGGCCTCGCGCAGCGCTTCTTCGACATCGCTTTCCGACAAGCGGCAGCGCTTCATGACCTTATCGAAAAAGACGCCGTCGCGGCCGATCAGGATCGGGCTGCCCTCGATGAGCGCTTCGAGTTTCCTGCTGCGCGACGTGACGAAGGCGAACAGCACCGTCAAGGCGACCAGCGTCGCGGCGATAACCAGGCCGCCGAACAGGGATTCGTCGCCGCCGGTCATCGAATTCGAAACCGCTTCCGACAGCAGCATCACCACCAGCAAGTCGAAGGGCGTGAACTGGCCGACGGTGCGGCGGCCGGACAAGCGCATCATGACGAGCAGCGCGCAATACACGATGGCGCCGCGAGCAATTAGTTCCCACCAAGGAAGATCGAGATCGAACATGGGCCCTCCGCAGGCATGGCACGGTTCGTTTCATTGTAATCACTTTATTAACATAATGCCTTTCATTTGCGTGCCGCTTGCGTCGCTTCCCAGGCCGCGAGCGCGGCTTCGTAGCGCGCCAGCGCGTCGTCGTACAGGTCGAAGACGCAGGGCACGCAGCCGCTGCGGCAGCAATCCTCGAGGTCGGGTGCGACGGGCGGCTCGGGGCGGGGGCTGGCTGGATCGATGGACGTCATGGGGCCCAGCATAGTGGATGCCCGGCCTGGCGTCGATCGCCTCAATCGGCGCGATGGTAGCTGCGCAGGTGGAACACCATCTTGCCGCCTTCGTTCTCGCAGACGCCGCCCATGCCTTCGCCGGGCCGCAGCGTCAGGTTCAGGCGGGCGCCGTCCGGCTTGCCGGCGCAGGCAGCGTGAAAGGCGGCGGGTATCTCCGGCAGGTCGACGCCCGGCGGTGCCGGCGGCGCCGGCGGCGCGGGGATGGCGGGGATGGCCGGCGCGGCCTGGCCGGCGGTCGGCGGCGGCGCCGGCGGCGCCGGTGGGGCGGGGGGCGTGGGCGGCGCCGGTGGCTTCGGGCATGTGCCGCGCGCGGGCTCGCACACGTAATGGACGGCGGCCTGGGCCGCGGTGGCGCCAAGCGCCAGCATGGCGGCCAGGATCAGGGGGATGGTGCGGTGCATGGTCGTTCTCCTCGGTGTCGATGAACGCCATCGTGCATCCCGAATGTGGAGAAAACATGGAGGCCTGGCTAGAGGTCGCAGCGATAACCGAGCCCGTAGATCGAACGGATCGGCTCCAGTCCCGGCGCGATGGCCTCGATCTTGCGCCGCAGGTTCTTGATGTGGCTGTCGATCGCGCGGTCGTTGGCCTCGAGATTGTCAGCGCTGGCCGCGTCGAGCAGTTGCGCGCGCGACAGCACCTGGCCGGGCCGGCGCGCCAGGGCCGCCAGGATCGCGTATTCGCTCGGCGTCAGCTCCAGCGCCTGGCCATGGAGCGCGATGCGGCGCGCGGCCTCGTCCAGGACGAGGGCAGGCGCGGCCGCAGTACTCCCGGCGCGGCGCAGGATGGCCTTGATGCGCGCCATCAACTCGCGCGGGCTGAACGGCTTGCACAGGTAGTCGTCGGCCCCCGTTTCCAGCCCCAGCAGCCGGTCGACTTCTTCCACCCGCGCGGTGACCATCACGATCGGCACGTCGGAAAAGGCGCGCACCGCGCGGCACAGCGCCAGGCCGTCCAGGCCGGGCAGCATCAGGTCGAGCACGACCAGGGCCGGCGGCGCGCGGCGGATCGCCGCCAGCGCCTGCGCGCCGTCGCCGAACACGCAAGGCAGGTAGCCCGCGGCGCGCGCATAGTCGGCGACGACGGACGCCAGTTCCGCTTCGTCCTCGACGATCATGATCGCGGGGCTCATGGGCGGTCCCTTGCCGCCAATGGCATCGACACCGTCACCCGCAGGCCGCCCAGCGGCGAGTGGGCGAAAGCGAGGCTGGCGCCTTGCGCCGCCAGGAGGCGCCGGCACAGGGCCAAGCCGAGCCCGGCGCCGCCATGCGCGCGGCTGCGCGACGCGTCGACCCGGTAGAAGCGCTCGGCCAGCCGCGCCAGCGCCTCGTCGGGCACGCCAGGCGCACTGTCGTCCAGCACCAGGCGGATGTGGCCGGCTTCGAGCTGCGCACCCAGGCGCACCGCGCCGCCGGGGCGCGTGTAGCGCAGGCTGTTTTCAAACAGGTTGGCGAGCACCTGGCGCATGCGGTCCGGGTCGGCGACGACCTGCGACCGTGCCGGCGCTTCGGCAAGCTCGAACGCGATCCCCGCCGCCTGGAACCGGGCCGCGAAGGCGCCGGCTTCGGTGGCTGCCAGCGCCCACGGGTCGAGCGCTTCGCGCCGGCATTCCAGCTCGCCCACGTCGGCGCGCGCGAGCGCGTACAGCTCGTCGATCAGCCGGGTCAGGGCCAGCACTTGCCGCCGCATGGCGTCGATGGCCTCCGGCGTGGCCTGGCGCACGCCGTCCTGGATCGCTTCGAGCTGCGCGCGCAGCACGGCAAGCGGCGTGCGCAGTTCGTGCGAGGTGTCGGCCACCCACTGGCGACGCGCCGTCTCGGCCTGGTCGAGGCGTTCGGCCAGCGCATTGAAGTGGCGCGCCAGCTCGCCCAGTTCGTCGCTGCGCGCGTCGCGCAGGCGCACCCCGTAGTCGCCGGCCGCGAGCGTGGCGGCGCCGCGCGCAAGACGGTCGATCGGGCGCCGGAAATGGCGTGCCAGCAGGGTGGCGGCCAGTGCGCTCAGCACGACGGCGACGGCGCCGATCAGCCACAGGCTGCGCCGCAGTTCGGAGAGAAACGCGTAGGCCATCGCATCGCTCGGCCGGTGGCTGCGCGCCACGCCGAGAAAGCCGACCGTGCGGCCGTCCACCGTGATCGGGCGCCGCGCCATCGGCAGCGTGCCCGGCATGCGGCCGGCCAGGTAGCGGCCGGCGGCGTCGAGGAGGGTGATGCGCGCGTGCAGGTCCTGGATGACGCCTTGGGCGCCAGGCGCCGGCAGGGCTGGCGGCGGCAGTGGCGGGAGCGGCGGCGCCGGTGGCGCCGGTGGCGCGGGCGGCGCCGCCGGAGCCTGAGCATCCGGAGCATCCGGAGCGACCGGAGCGACCGGAGCGACCGGAGCGACCGGCCCCGCGGGCCCGGGGACACGCCTGGCTTGCAAGCGGGCCAGCTCGTCCGCGATCCAGCCCTGGCGCGCATCGCCGCTGGGCACGAAGCTCCAGCCTCCATCGACGCGGTACTGGCGCGCGAGCGCCGTCGACAGCCCATCCAGCCGATCGAGCTCGATGGCGACCGCATAGTCGCCGAAACTGTCCAGGACATTCTGCCTCAGCAAGAGGACGCCCGCCCCGGCCACCGTCAGAATGGCGAGCAGGACAGCGACGAAAAGGCGATGCCCGATACCGATCTTCATATTGCCGTCAAAAAACTACGGTGTCCCAGGATAGCCCATTTCTTCCGTGGGGGTTTCATTTTTATAATTATCATTCTATAAACTGGCATGTTTATAACTAATTTTCTCTCAGTATGCCAGTCCACACAGACGGGCCAATGAGGCGCGGTCCTACAGGATGACTGCCGGTTTTTGGTGTTCAGCGCGCTGTCAGGTGGCTACGATGGAGTCCTTCGAGTCGGCGACGCCGGCATTTTGTTCACGATGAAAAGGAGTCAATCATGGCAAACAATTCGCGTAACAACAACCCACAGGGCAACAACCAGTATTCGCAGCAAGGCAATAGCCAGAGCGGTAACCAGGGTAACCAGGGCAACCAGGGCAGCCAGGGTAGCGGCAAGCAAGGTTTCGCATCGATGGATCCTGAACGCCAGCGCGAGATCGCCAGCCAGGGCGGCCGTGCTTCCCACGGGTCGAGCAACCAGCAGAGCGGCAATAACCAGGGCAGCCAGCAGAGTAATCTGAATCAGGGCAGCCAGCAGAGCGGCCGCAGCCAGGGCAGCCAGCAGAAAGGCGTCCAGGGCGGCTCGCCGGAACAGCATGCCGAGGCCGGCCGTCAAAGCCACAAGAACGACAAGCGCTGACGCTGTTTGAACACAGCCAGCTTGATCGATACCGCCGGCATTGCCGGCGGTTGTCCTTCCACCCCTAGTACACGTCGCGGCGGTAGCGCCCGTCGGACGTCATTGCATCGACCGTGTCGGCGCCGAGCGCCGACACCAGCGCATCGTGCACGCCGCCCGCCATGCCCTGCAGGCTGCCGCAGACATAGATGGCGGCCCCTTCCGCAACCCAGCGGCGCAGTTCCTCGCCATGCGCCTCCACCAGGTGCTGCACATAGCGCGCCTGCCCGCCATCGCGCGAAAACGCCAGGTCGAGCCGCGCGAGCATGCCGCCATCGCGCCAGCTTTCCAGTTCTTCGCGGCACAGGAAATCGTGGGCCGCATTGCGCTCGCCGAACAGCAGCCAGTTGCGGTCGATACCAGCATCGATGCGGGCCTTGAGCAGCGAACGCAGGCCGGCCAGGCCGCTGCCGTTGCCGATCGCGACCAGTGGCCGCTCGGCATTCGTGCCTAGCCGGAAGCGTGCATGGGCGCGCACCCGCAGGCGGATCGTGTCGGTCGGATCCGCCCACAAGCACAGCCAGCCGGAGGCCGCGCCGGGCGTGCCGTCCTCGCGCGCCTGCAGGCGCACCAGCAACTCGAGCCGGCCTTCGCCGTGGATGGAGGCGATCGAGTATTCGCGCGGATGGCCGGGATCGAGCGGCGCGCTGACCTGGGCCAGGTCGCCTGCTTCCCAGGCCGGCAGGACGCCATCCCGGGGGATGAGCGCGATGCGGTACAACGGCGCGCCGGCGCTGCCGGGGTTCAGCCGGATGCGGCTGGCGATGCGCCATTCGCCATAGGCCGGCGCCTCCCAGTCCGGCGCATCGCTGGTGCCGGCCAGGTGGCTCAGGTGATGCTGCCAGGCGGCCAGCGCCTCGGGCGCGCCGCGGTCGACGTCGATCCGGTCGAACAGCGGCGTCGCGCCGCGTTCGAGCAGCCAGGCGTCGAGCGCGCGGCCGAAGCCGCAGTAATTGGCATAGGTAGCGTCGCCCAGCGCCAGCACGCCATAGTGCAGCCGCGACAGGTCGGGCGCCTGGCCCATCGTGTGGCCGGCAAAGCGCGCGGCCGTATCGGGCGCGTCGCCCTCGCCATAGGTACTGCAGATGAACAGCACGCGCGAGGCGGCGGCCAGCTGCGCGCCATCGACCGTGGACATGCAGGCCGCCCGCGCATCGAGGCCGCCCAGGGCCAGGGTGGCGGCGGTGCGTTCGGCCAACAATTCGGCGCTGCCGGTCTGGCTCGCGTGGACCACCAGCCAGTCGGCCGCGCCCCCGGCCGCCTGCTTGCGCGCCAGGCGATGGCGCCAGATGCCGAGGCACATGGCGAGGTAGGCGCCGGACAGCGCGAGCGCGCCGCCCCAGCGCAGGGGTTCGATCGTCAGCATCATTGTAGAAGCGAGCGCCACGCGCCGGACGTGCTCTCGGCCAGGCCGCCAGGCGTGCGCACCAGGAAGCGCGCCGCGATGCCGCGCGCCTCGGCGAAGGCGAGGCCCGCGTCGGGCCCCAGCACGGTCAGTGCGGTGGAGAGCGCGTCGGCCGCCATGCAGGTCGGCGCCAGCACCGTCACCGAGGCGACCCCGTTCGCGACCGGATAGCCGCTGCGCGGATCGAGCGTGTGCGCGGCGCGCCGGGCGCCATATTGAAAATAGCGGCGGTAGTCGCCCGAGGTGGCGATCGCCAGGCCGTGCAGGGCGACGATGGCCTGGGTGCCTGCGCCTTCCGCGTCCGGCACCCCCTCGACCTCCACCCACCACGGCTCGCCATTGGCCTTGGTCCCGGCGCCGCGCAACTCGCCGCCGGCCTCGACCACGTAGTGGCGCACGCTGCGCCGTTCGAGGCAGCGCGCCATGCAGTCGACCGCATAGCCCTTGGCGACGGAAGAAAAATCGAGCAGCACGCCGCCCGGCTGCAGCAGCCGGCGTCCCGCGCGGTCCAGCAGCGGCCGGGCGGCGGCGCGGCGCGCGAGGGCGGTGCCGATCGCGGCCGCGTCCGGTGCGTGGAAACCGGCCTGGTCGTAGCGCCGCCCGGGGCCGAAGCCCCACAGGTTCACCAGCGCGCCGCCAGCCGGATCGTAGGCGCCATTGCTATCCTCGAACACCCGCAGCGCGTAGTCGGCCACCTCGAAGAATTGCGGCGGCAGCGCATGCCAGCTGCCGGCCGGGGCCGCGTTATAGCGCGACAGCAGGGAATCGGGTTCCCAGTGACTCATTTGCGCGACGATCTCGTCGAGCTCCGCCTGCAAGGCGCGCCTGGCGGCTTCGCCGTCGGCGCCGGGCGGCAGCATCAGCCGCGCCGACCAGCCGGTGCCCATCGACGTGCCCGACGCCGTGTACATGGTGCTGCCGCCGGGCGGCAACGCCCTGTCGACCTCGAGCGGAACGAGAACGTCGCGCATCCGGCTTATTGCGGCAGGACTTCGAGCGTGGCCGCGTAGCTGTAGCGCTTGGCGCCCGGCTGCGGTTTTTCCTTTCCTTCGCCGAACGGCGCGTTGGCGCTGAGCCAGTACATGTTCGCGGCCGGGACGGTGAACGAGGCTTCGCCCCTGGCGTCGGTGGTCAGGCGCTGCTCGCCGGAGGAGCCGCGGTACTTGACCGTTCCTTGCACGATGCTGAACGGCAGGTTGGCGACCGGCTTGCCGTCGAGGTGGAAGCGCACGCGGATCGTCTCGCCGACGCGCAGGTCGGACGGGTTGGTGAGCGGAATCATTTCCAGGCCCTCGCCGCTCGGCTTGAGCGCGGTGTCGTTCAATTTATTGGCCGACACGAAGGTCTCGTTGCGCGAGTGGACCGCCGTGGTCTGGACGTCGGTGGCGCCGGCCGGGATCGCCACTGCCGGGCTGCCCGCGGCGCCGCGGAAGCGCTTGGTCTCGCCGTTCAGCTTGTAGCTGCCGATGACATTGTTGTTGACGATGGCCAGGCGGTAGGTGCCGTCCTTCGGCAGGCGCAGGTCGAGCGTGCTGCGGTACTTGCCGACCACGGCGCCTTCGGCCTTGGTTGTCGCGCCGTCCGGATCGGTGATCATCAGGTTGTCCAGGCGCAGCGGATGGTGGTTGAACTCGAACACTTCGTTCGAGATCGCGGCATCGATCGTGACCCAGGCTTCCTTGGAATCGACCATGGCGGTATTGGGCAGGATCCAGGCGCGGTGGGCCTGGGCCGACAGCGAGGCGCCGGCGAGCATCAGGCCGATCAGGGCGGTCTTGTACAGGCGGTTGGTGTTCATTGACGAGTTCTCCCGGTGATTGGTTATTGGATTTGCAGCGCCACGGCGCCCAGTTCTTCCTTGCCGGCCGCGTTCGCGGCCAGCTTGCCCTTGCCCGCCCAGGTGAACGGCACCTTGACGACTTCGCGCCCGCCCGCTTCGCGCGCCGCCTCGACCACCAGCTTGTAGTCGCCGGCCGGCAGCTTGTCGATGCCGTAGCGGGCGCCGTCGAACTTCATGGTGTGGGTGCCGGGCGCGCGGGTCGCGCCGCTGACGCCGTCGATCGGCAGGGTGGCGTCGCGGCCCGCCTTGCGCCACCAGGTGCGCAAGTCCTTGACCCATTTCTCGCCGCCCTTGTCCTTCATCTTGACGTCGTACAGCACGGCCAGGTTGGAGGCGACGCCCTGGTTGGCGTCCTCGATCCAGATCGCGACATAGGGTTTGTGGTATTCGGCCACGTTCAGCTGCGGCACGTCGAACTTGACGGACAGCTCGGCGCCGAAGGCCGCGCTTGACGCGAGCGGCAAGGTGAGGGCGAGCGAGTGGGACAGTTTCATTCTTGGTTTTCTCTCGGGTTCAGTGGACAAACAGGAGGGCCAGCACGATCGGCAGCACGATGCCGAAACCGACCACCGGCCAGGTCGACGGCCGCTTGGCCGCGTGGTACTTCAGGATCAGGAAGCCGGTGATGCAGAACACCACGCAGGCGATGGCGAAGATGTCGATGAACCAGCTCCATACCGGGCCCGTGTTGCGGCCCTTGTGCATGTCGTTGAGCCACGAGATCCAGCCGCGGTCGGTCTTTTCGAATTCGGCGCTGCCGTCGACCGCGAGGCGCAGCCAGGCGTCCCCGCCGGGGCGGGGCAGGGCGACGTAGGCGTCTTCCTCGCTCCATTCGGCGCGCTTGCCGCGCACGTCGACCGGGAAGGCGCCATTGGTCCAGTCGGCGATCTCGCTCGGCAGCGGCACCTCGGCGTCGGCGTGCTCTTCGGCATAGGCCTGCAGCTGGGCGCGCAGCGGCTCGGGGAGCGTCGCCTTCAGGCGCGTGACGACGGGCCTGGCTTCGATCAGGGTGGCGTTGTTCAGCGTGAGGCCGGTAAAACTGAACAGCAACATGGCCATCAGGCAGATGGCGGAACTGATCCAATGCCACTGGTGCAGCTGCTTGAGCCACATGGCGCGGCTGGCGCCGGGCAGGGCGCTTCCCGTCGCGGCGTCGTTCTTGAGCGGAGTTGCAGTAGAGGGCATCCATAAATGATAACGATTATCATTTACAAGGTCAACTCGGCAATGCGTCATCGGCACGATGCATGCCCAAAGTGCGACACGGAGAAACACATTTTGTAATAAATAATTTCTTGGACCAGGGTCTGCCCTGGTCAAGATCATGCGTTACAATAATGTGCGCAAATTGGCAGGATTTTGCACACGTATTTTGGTACCGAACAGTCCTTCCCCCACAACTTGATGTCTTGAAGTGCAATCCGCTAACCGGTCAGGCCGTGTCGCGGAAGGTTTTAAACAACCCGCCCAACCCTCGCGAAGCGCGAAAAGAAAGGTGAGCAAGAATGATGCAACAATATAACGCCAACTCCTACCTGTTCGGCGGCAATGCCCCGTACGTGGAAGAGTTGTACGAGGCCTATCTGGACAACCCGAGTTCGGTGCCCGAAAACTGGCGCGCGTATTTCGACCAGATGCAGCACGTGCCGGCAGTCGACGGTTCCAACCGTCCCGACGTCGCCCATTCGTCGGTGGTCGCCTCGTTCGCGGAACGCGCCAAGCAGGGCCCGATCCGTACCGTCGTCGCTTCGGCCGACTCCGAACTGGGACGCAAGCGCGTCGCCGTGACCCAGATCACCGCCGCCTACCGCTACCTGGGTTCGCGCTGGGCCAACCTGGACCCGCTGCAGCGCCAGGAACGTCCGCCACTGCCAGAGCTCGATCCCGCCTTCTACGGCTTCTCCGAGGCCGACCTCGACACCGTCTTCAATATCAGCAACACCTATTTTGGCCAGGAAACCGCGCCGCTGCGCGACATCCTGAACATGTTGCGTGATACCTATACCCGTTCGATCGGCGCCGAGTTCATGTACATCAGCGACCCGACCGAGAAGCGCTGGCTGCAGGAACGCCTGGAATCGATCCGCTCGACCCCGACCTTCAGCGCCGACAAGAAAAAGCACATCCTCGAGCGCCTGACGGCGGCCGAAGGCCTGGAACGCTACCTGCACACCAAGTACGTCGGCGCCAAGCGCTTCTCGCTGGAAGGCGGCGAATCGTTCATCGCCTCGATGGACGAAGTGATCCAGCGCGCCGGTGAGAAAGGTATCCAGGAAATCGTGATCGGCATGGCCCACCGCGGCCGCCTGAACGTGCTGGTCAATACCCTGGGCAAGAGCCCTGCCGACCTGTTCGAAGAATTCGAAGGCAAGCACGCCGACGACCTGCCGGCGGGCGACGTCAAGTACCACCAGGGCTTCTCGAGCGATATCTCGACCCCGGGCGGCCCGGTCCACCTGTCGCTGGCGTTCAATCCGTCGCACCTCGAGATCGTCAACCCGGTCGTCGAAGGCTCGGTCAAGGCGCGCATGATGCGCCGCGGCGACAAGAAGGGCAAGGAAGTGCTGCCGATCCTGGTGCACGGCGACGCCGCCTTCGCCGGCCAGGGCGTGGTCATGGAAACCCTGAACCTGGCCCAGACCCGCGGCTACGGCACCGGCGGCACCGTCCACATCGTCATCAACAACCAGATCGGCTTCACCACCTCGGATCCGCGCGATGCGCGCTCGACCCTGTACTGCTCGGACGTCGTCAAGATGATCGAGGCGCCGGTGCTGCACGTGAACGCCGACGACCCTGAAGCCGTCGTGCTGGCCAGCCAGATCGCCCTCGACTACCGCGTCGAGTTCGGCAAGGACATCGTGGTCGACATCATCTGCTACCGCAAGCTGGGCCACAACGAACAGGATACCCCGGCGCTGACCCAGCCGCTGATGTACAAGAAGATCGCCAAGCACCCGGGCACCCGCAAGCTGTACGCCGAGAAGCTGGCCGCGCAGGGCACCATCGAAGCCGACGGCGGCGACAAGCTGGTCGCGGCCTTCCGCGACGCCATGGACGCCGGCAAGCACACGGTCGATCCGGTGCTGACCAACTTCAAGGGCAAGTACGCCGTCGACTGGGCGCCGTTCCTGAACAAGAAGTGGACCGACGCCGCCGACACCGCCGTGCCGGTCACCGAACTGAAGCGCCTGGCCGAACGCATCACCAAGGTGCCGGAGGGCTTCAAGCCACACTCGCTGGTCGAGAAGGTGCTGGCCGACCGCGCCGCCATGGGCCGCGGCGAGATGAACCTCGACTGGGGCATGGGCGAGCACCTGGGCTTTGCCTCGCTGCTGGCCTCGGGCTATGCGATCCGCCTGTCGGGCCAGGACGCCGGCCGCGGCACCTTCGTGCACCGCCACGCCGTGCTGCACGACCAGAACCGCGAGCGCTGGGACCAGGGCATCTACCTGCCGCTGGCCAATGTTTCGGATAACCAGGCCGACTTCACCGTGATCGATTCGGTGCTGTCCGAAGAAGCGGTGCTGGGCTTCGAATACGGCTTCTCGACCGCCGAACCGAACACGCTGACGATCTGGGAAGCCCAGTTCGGCGACTTCGTGAACGGCGCGCAAGTGGTCATCGACCAGTTCATCGCCTCGGGCGAAGTCAAGTGGGGCCGCGCCTCGGGCCTGGTCATGATGCTGCCGCACGGCTACGAAGGCCAGGGTCCGGAGCACTCGTCGGCCCGTATCGAGCGCTTCCTGCAACTGTGCGCCGACAACAACATGCAAGTGGTCCAGCCGACCACGGCGGCCCAGATCTTCCACCTGCTGCGCCGCCAGATGGTGCGCCAGTTCAGGAAGCCGCTGGTGATCTTCACGCCGAAGTCGCTGCTGCGCAACAAGGACGCCGGTTCGCCATTGACCGACCTGACCAAGGGCGGTTTCCAGACCGTCATCGGCGAGTGCGACGACAAGATCGAAGCATCGAAGGTCAAGCGCGTGCTGGTCTGCTCGGGCAAGGTCTACTACGACCTGGTCAACACCCGCAAGACGCGCAGCGCCGGCGACACGGCCATCATCCGCATCGAGCAGATGTACCCGTTCCCGCACAAGTCGTTCGCGGCCGAGCTGAAGAAGTTCCCGAACGCGACCGAAGTGGTGTGGGTGCAGGACGAGCCGCAGAACCAGGGTCCATGGTTCCAGATCCAGCACAACATCTTCGAAGGCATGGAAGATGGCCAGCGCCTGTCGTACGCGGGTCGCGCCGCGTCGGCATCGCCGGCGGTGGGGTATGCGGACAAGCACATCGCCCAGCAAAAAGAACTGCTGGAGACCGCGTTCTCGAAGCTCAAAGGGTTCATCCTGACCAAGTAAGGTCAGGCAGGTCAAACCACGACCCCCGCGTTCCATGCGCGGGGGTACTTGCAAAGAATAATTACTGGAGTTTTAAAAAATGGCACAAATCGAAGTCAAGGTCCCCGTCCTGTCGGAATCCGTCGCTGAAGCGACCCTGCTGTCGTGGCACAAGAAAGTCGGCGAGTCCGTCTCGCGCGACGAAAACATGATCGACATCGAAACCGACAAGGTGGTCCTGGAACTGCCAGCGCCTAGCGCCGGCGTGATCGTGCAGCTGCTGAAGGCCGACGGCGCGACCGTCGTCGCGAACGAAGTCATCGCGATCATCGATACCGAAGCGTCGGCGCAGACCAGCCCGCTGCCAGTCAAGTCCATCCCGTCGGCCGCGCCGAACGCGCCGATCGCCTCCGCGCCGGCAGCCGCACCAGCAGCGGACCAGTCGAAGGCAGGCGTCGCCATGCCGGCCGCCGCCAAGATCCTGGCCGAAAACAACCTCTCGGCCTCGGACGTCGAAGGCTCGGGCCGCGATGGCCGCGTGACCAAGGGCGACGCCCTGGCCGCCGCCGGCAACAAGCCTGCCGCCGCACCGTCCGCGGCGCCGAAGGCCGCCCTGCAGCAAGTCGCGGCGCCTGCACCGGCCAACCTGGGCGACCGTCCTGAAGAACGCGTGCCGATGAGCCGCCTGCGCGCCCGTATCGCCGAGCGCCTGCTGCAATCGCAGTCGACCAACGCCATCCTGACCACCTTCAACGAAGTGAACATGGCGCCGGTCATGGAACTGCGTAACAAGTACAAGGACAAGTTCGAGAAAGAACACGGCGTCAAGCTGGGCTTCATGTCGTTCTTCGTCAAGGCTGCTGTCGCCGCGCTGAAGAAGTACCCGATCCTGAACGCCTCGGTCGACGGCAACGACATCATCTACCACGGTTACTTCGACATCGGCATCGCCGTCGGTTCGCCTCGCGGCCTGGTGGTGCCGATCCTGCGCAACGCCGACCAGATGACCATCGCCGAAATCGAGAAGAAAATCGGTGAATTCGGCCAGAAAGCCAAGGACGGCAAGCTGACCCTGGACGACCTGTCGGGCGGTACCTTCTCGATCTCGAACGGCGGCGTGTTCGGCTCGATGCTGTCGACCCCGATCATCAACCCGCCGCAGTCGGCAATCCTGGGCGTGCACGCGACCAAGGACCGCGCCGTCGTCGAGAACGGCCAGATCGTCATCCGTCCGATGAACTACCTGGCGATGTCGTACGACCACCGCATCATCGACGGCCGCGAAGCCGTGCTGGGCCTGGTCGCGATGAAGGACGCGCTGGAAGATCCGGCCCGCCTGCTGCTGGACCTGTAATCTTCACCACGTGCCGGCGCCATCCCCGGCGCCGGCTGTTGTTTGCCGGAGAATGTCATGCTGTCAGACGAAATCAAGCGCTTGCACGAGCTGCACCAGGCGGGCGCGCTGTCCGATGCCGAATTCGAGCAGGCCAAGGCGCGCATCCTGTCGGGCGCGTCGACCGTCAGCCTGAGCAAGGATTCGACCTTCAGGGAGCCGCCGGCCACCGAGCGGATCTCCTTCGACCAGCACCGCGACGACCTGCTGAGCGGCTTGCGCCGCTCGCGGACCGACCGCTGGCTGGGCGGCGTATGCGGCGGCCTGGCGCGCACCTATGGTCTCGAATCGTGGGTCTGGCGCCTGATCCTGGCGCTGTTCGTCATGACGTTCGGCTTCGGCATCCTGATCTACCTGCTGCTGTGGGTATTCGTTCCGGAAGAATAAAAAGGAATCAAAGTAATGAGCGATAAACAATTTGACGTCGTCGTGATCGGCGGCGGTCCTGGCGGCTACATCGCCGCCATCCGCGCGGCCCAGCTGGGCTTCAAGACCGCCTGCATCGACGAGTGGAGCAACGCCGCCGGCAAGCCTGCCCCGGGCGGCACCTGCACCAACGTCGGTTGCATCCCGTCGAAAGCGCTGCTGCAATCGTCGGAACACTTCGAGCACGCCGGCCACGCCTTCGCCGACCACGGCATCAAGGTGTCGGGCCTGGAGCTCGACCTGCCGACCATGCTCAAGCGCAAGGACACCATCGTCAAGCAGAACAACGACGGCATCCTGTTCCTGTTCAAGAAGAACAAGGTCACCTTCTTCCACGGCCGCGGCGCCTTCGCCGGCAAGGCCGAGGGCGATGCCGGCTACACCATCAACGTCTCCGGTCCGACCACCGAGACCATCACCGCCAAGAATGTGGTCGTCGCGACCGGCTCGAACGCACGCCAGCTGCCTGGCGCCGAGTTCGACGAGAAGCTGATCCTGTCGAACACCGGCGCACTGGCGATCGACGCCGTGCCAGGCAAGCTCGGCGTGATCGGCGCCGGCGTCATCGGCCTCGAAATGGGCAGCGTGTGGCGCCGCGTCGGCGCCGACGTCACGGTGCTGGAAGGCCTGCCGACCTTCCTGGGCGCCGTCGACGAGCAGATCGCGAAAGAAGCCCACAAACTGTTCACCAAGCAGGGCCTGAAGATCAACCTGGGCTGCAAGATCGGTGCGATCACCAAGGGCGCCAACGACGTCACCGTGGAATACGCGGATTCGACCGGCGCCGAACAGAAAGCCACCTTCGACCGCCTGATCATCTCGATCGGCCGCGTGCCGAACACCAACGGCCTCGGCATCGAGACCGTCGGCCTGCAGCTCGATGAGCGCGGCTTCGTGGTGGTCGACGACGAATGCCGCACCAGCCTGCCGGGCGTGTGGGCGGTGGGCGACGTCGTGCGCGGCCCGATGCTGGCGCACAAGGCCGAGGAAGAAGGCGTCGCGGTTGCCGAGCGCATCGCCGGCCAGCACGGCCACGTCAACTTCAACACCATTCCCTGGGTGATCTACACCTCGCCGGAGATCGCCTGGGTCGGCAAGACCGAGCAGCAGCTCAAGGCCGACGGCGTGCAGTACAAGGCCGGCACCTTCCCGTTCATGGCCAACGGCCGCGCGCGCGCGCTGGGCGACACCTCGGGCATGGTCAAGTTCCTGGCCGACGCCACGACCGATGAAATCCTGGGCGTGCACATCGTCGGCCCGATGGCCTCCGAGCTGATTTCGGAAGCCGTGGTCGCGATGGAGTTCAAGGCCTCGTCGGAAGACATCGCCCGCATCTGCCACGCGCACCCGTCGCTGTCGGAAGCGACCAAGGAAGCGGCGCTGGCGGTGGACAAGCGTTCGCTGAACTTCTAAATCCTGGCCTCTAGCAAGGCTCAAGAAAAAATGTGGGGTGGACGGCAGCGCCGTCCACCCCACATCGTTTGATGGTTCGATCATGAATGTCCAAGAGTATTACCAGCACGCGCTGAACGAGCGCGGCTTCCAGTCCGATCCGGCGCAGCAGATGGCGGTCGACCGCCTGCAACAGGCGTACGACGACTGGGTCCACTACAAGGCCCAGCGGTCGTCCGCTTTCAAGCGCCTGATCAACCGCCCCGACGTGCCCAGGGGCGTGTACATGTGGGGCGGGGTGGGGCGCGGCAAATCGTTCCTGATGGATTCGTTCTACCTGGTGGTGCCGGTGGTGCGCAAGACGCGCCTGCACTTCCACGAGTTCATGCGCGCCGTGCACGGCCAGCTGGACGAGCTCAAGGGCGTGGCGGATCCGCTCGACGAAGTGGCCAAGCGCATCGCCAAGAAATACCGCCTGATCTGCTTCGACGAATTCCACGTCTCGGACATCGCCGACGCGATGATCCTGTACAACCTGCTCAAGGCCTTGTTCGACAATGGCGTCAGCTTCGTGATGACCTCGAACTACGAGCCGTCGACGCTGTACCCGGACGGCCTGCACCGCGACCGCATGCTGCCCACCATCGCGCTATTGCAGGAGAAACTGGATGTGCTGAACGTCGATGCCGGCAACGACTACCGCAAGCGCGCCTTGGCCCAGGTCGATGCCTATTACATGCCGCTCGACGCGGCGTCCGACAAGGCGTTGCGCGATGCCTATGCCAAGGTGGCCGATACCGCCGACGAATCGCCGGTGGTGCACATCGAGAAGCGCGAGATCCGCGCGCTGCGCCGCGCCGGCGGCGTGATCTGGTTCGATTTCGCCACCCTGTGCGGCGGCCCGCGTTCGCAGAACGACTACCTGGAACTGGCCAGCCAGTTCCATACCGTGATCCTGTCCGGCATCCCGGCGATGTCGGCGGCCCAGTCGTCGGAAGCGCGCCGCTTCACCTGGCTGATCGACGTGTTCTATGACCACAAGGTCAAGCTGATCATGTCGGCCGCGGTCGAGCCCGAGGAGCTGTACACCACGGGCCAGCTGGCGAACGAATTCCACCGGACCGTATCGCGTATCATCGAGATGCAGTCGCGCGAGTACCTGCTCGCCGAACGGCGCGGCGCGGCCGACGCCATCGCATGATCGAAAGGAATACCATGACAAGACCACCGATGCTGCGCACCGTCGCGATCGCCGCCGTCGCCCTGGTGCTGGGCGCCTGCTCGAACGCCGAACTGGCACGCGAAGAAGCGCCGCCGGCGCCCACCACCTCGCCGGAACAGGCCGAGCAGCGCCTGGCGGCGGTCGCCGTCGAGCGCGCCGCGATCGAGGCGCGCTATGCCGACCGCGAGACGGCCTGCTACGACAAGTTCTTCGTCAACCGCTGCCTGGACGAAGCGCGCGAAGTGCGGCGCGCGGCCCTGGTGACGCAGCGCGCGATCGAGATCGAGGCGTCGCTCTACCTGCGCCGCCTGAAGGTCGAGGAGCGCGACCGGGCGATCGCCGAGGCCGATGCCGCCTATGCCGCGGAAGAAGCCCGGCTGGCGGCCAATCCGCCGCCGGCGAAGAATCCCGCCGGCGCCGCCGCGCCGCCGCCGCGTACCAGGTCGGGCGAATCGCGCGTGGTGCGCAGCGAGCAGCGGGCCCGGGAAACCGCGGCCAACGCCGGGAAAGACGCGGCCGAGCGCGCGGCGAATGTCGCGGCCTACGAAGAACGCCGCCGCAAGTCGGAAGAGCGCCAGAAGGAAGTGGCGCGGCGCGTGGCCGAGCGCGAAGCCAAGGCGGCCCAGCGCGCGGCCGAGGAAGCCAGGCGGACAGGCGGCAACGGAGCGGCGCCGACGAATTAGGTCCGGTTCGGCCCGGCGAACGAACCGTCCTGGGCCGGTTTCACGAGCTTGACGATCGCCATCGTGCAATTGCCGCCCTTGCCCTGGGAGCGTTCGGTGGCCTTGTTGATCAGCATTTCGGACGCCTGGCGCGGCGTCGCCCTGGCGGTCACGGCCGCCAGTTCGGCGTCGGTGAAGAAATGCCACAGGCCGTCCGAACATAGCAGGAAACTGTCGCCCGCGGCCAGGCCGGTATGGCTGCCGGTGGTGACGAAGGGTTCCTTGCGGCTATTCCCTAACACATTGAGCAGGAGCTTGGAGCGGCGGTGGTTGCGCGCCGCTTCGGGCGGCAGGCGGTCGCTGGCGACCAGGTGCTCGACATAGGCGGCGTCGCTGGTGCGCACCGCGCACTTGCCGTGCTCGAAGCGGTACAGGCGCGAGTCGCCGACATGGGCCCAGACCGCCTCGCCGTGCGGGCTGATCACCAGGCCGACGAAACTGGCATGGATGTCGGCCTGCCTGGCAACGGCGTTCATCTTGATGACCGTATGGGTTTCGCTGATCATCTCGTGCAGCAGCTGGGCCAGGCGCTCGATGCCGGGCCGCTCGCCGGGCTTGAATTCGTCGAAGACCTGGCGCGCCGTGTGCAGGACCTGGTCGGCCCCGGCCGGGCTGGCGATGCCGTCCGACAGCACCGCCAACATATAGCCGGGCGCGCGCGCGCCGGTGAACAGGGCGGCGCGGTCGTTCTGCTGGGGACGGTTCCCGATGTGTTGCGCAGTGCCCGCCTCGATCTTGTAAGAAGTCATAAATCCGTGTTTTCCAGGACGCTAGCGCCATTCTTTGTTGGCGGCAACCTCCGCCTCGATTAAACTATGCACTGACAAGCCACCGGCGTGCAAGTTAACGTCGTGGCAACAGCATAGCAAAACCCGGAGCGCCCCGCCTAGGCCGGCGCTTTTCGCCATTCTTCCCGTAACCGCCACCAACATGACTGACGCACAGGACATCCAGCGCCGTATTATCGAACTCGATGTGGAACACCGCGACCTCGACGCGGTCATCTCCCTGTTGACGGCGGACGGTCATGCCGACCAGTTACAACTGCGCCGCCTCAAGAAGCGCAAACTGCAGCTCAAAGATCATATTACGCTGCTGAAGATGCAGCTGGTACCCGATATCCCGGCCTGATTCATTCCCAGGCTTAACGAAACCACGTATTTTGACCGACCACATTTCTGCTTCTCCGGATGCGGTGGAGACCATCGCTCCCGCTCCGGCATCCCAGGCGCCCACCGGCAAGTACGATGCCGACGTCGACCGCCTGTTCGGCGCAGGCGGCCCGCTCGCGCCCGCCGTCGGCACCTTCAAGCCGCGCCAGTCGCAGACCGAAATGGCCAAGGCCGTGGCCGCGGCCATCGCCGACCAGCAGGTCCTCATGGCCGAGGCCGGCACGGGCACGGGCAAGACCTTCGCCTACCTGGTGCCGGCGCTGCTGTGGGGCGGCAAGACCATCGTCTCGACCGGTACCAAGAACCTGCAAGACCAGTTGTTCCTGCGCGATATCCCGACCGTCCGCGCAGCCCTGCGCGCGCCGGTGTCGGTGGCCCTGCTCAAGGGCCGCTCGAACTATGTCTGCCATTTCCACCTCGAACGCACCTTGCAGAACGGCCGCCTGACCTCGCGCGACGACGTCGGCCACCTGCGCGAGATCTCGCGCTTCATCAAGATGACCAGCTCGGGCGACAAGGCCGAGCTGGCCAAGGTGCCCGAGACCGCCACCGTCTGGAACCTGGTCACCTCGACCCGCGACACCTGCATGGGCGCCGAGTGCCAGTACTACCAGGACTGTTTCGTAATGAAGGCGCGCAGGGAGGCGCAACAAGCCGATGTGGTGGTGGTCAACCACCACCTGTTCTTCGCCGACGTGGCGCTGAAGGATACCGGCGTGGCCGAGCTGCTGCCGTCGGCCAATACGATCATCTTCGACGAGGCGCACCAGCTGCCCGACGTCGCGACCCTGTTCTTCGGCCAGTCGGTCTCGACCTCGCAAGTGCTCGAGCTGTGCCGCGACGTGCTGGCCGAGGGCCTGGCCCACGCGCGCGGCGGCCCGGACTGGGCCAAGGTCGTGACCGTGGTCGAGAAGGCCGCGCGCGACCTGCGCCTGTCGTTTGGCGACGGCAACCTGCGCCTGTCGCTGCCGCAGATCATGCCAACCTCGCAGTTCTTCCCGGCCCTCGACAAGCTGAAAGAAGAGATCGCGGGCATGATCACGATACTGGAAGAAAACTCTGCGCGCGCCGAGACCATCGAGGCCTGCCGCGTGCGGGCGCATGAGCTGGCCGCCGCCTTCGAGGCCTGGAAGCCCGACCATAAAGCGCCCGCCAACGAGCAGGCGGTCCTGTGGGCCGAGGCTTTTTCTTCTTCGCTGCAATTGCACAAGACGCCGCTGTCGATCGCGCCGATCTTCGCCAGCCAGCGCGAGGGCACGCCGCGCAGCTGGATCTTCACTTCGGCGACCCTGGCGGTGAAGAACGATTTCAAGCATTTTTCCGACCAGCTGGGCCTGACCGGCGAGCCGGCCAAGACCTGGCCCAGCCCCTTCGACTACCAGAATCAGGGCATCCTGTACGTGCCGACCGGCCTGCCCGAGCCGCAGGCGGCGGTGTATACCGACGCCGTGGTCGACGCCGCCCTGCCGGTCATCGAGGCGGCGGGCGGCCGCACCTTCTTCCTGTGCACGACGATCCGCGCGGTGAACAAGGTGGCCGAACGCCTGCGCGCCGAATTTGCCGAGCGCGGCTGGGATTTCCCGCTGTTCGTGCAGGGCGAGCGGGGCCGCACCGAACTGCTCGATTCCTTCCGCAATGCCGGCAATGCGGTCCTGGTCGGCAGCCAGAGCTTCTGGGAAGGCGTCGACGTGCGCGGCGATGCGCTGTCGCTGGTGATCATCGACAAGCTGCCGTTCGCGCCGCCCGACGACCCGGTACTGGCCGCGCGCATCGAGGTGATGGAAAAGCAGGGCATGAACGGCTTCATGCACCACCAGCTGCCCGAGGCGATCATCACACTCAAGCAGGGCGCCGGGCGCCTGATCCGCGATGTCGAGGACCGCGGCGTGCTGATGATCTGCGACCCGCGCATCATCACCAAGCCCTATGGCCGGCGCATCTGGCAAAGCCTGCCGTCGTTCAAGCGCACCCGGGTGCAGGAAGAGGTGATCCAGTTCTTCCGGCCGGTCGCCGAGGCGGACGACAGCGCCTCCTGACGCGCCGCTGCCGGTTCAGGGCACGATCACGATCTTGCCGATGACCTTGCGCGCCGCCATGTCGTCCAGCGCCCGCGCCGTGTCGGCCAGCGGGTAGCGCCGCGACACCAGCGGCGTCAGCTTGCCTTGCGCGATCCAGCCGGCGATGCGCCGCATCGCCGCCAGGTGCGCGTCTTGCTCCTTGCGCGTGAAATCGCCCCAGAACACGCCGACCACCGACGCGCCCTTCAACAGCATCAGGTTCCACGGCAGGCGCGGGATCTCGCCGGCGGCGAAACCCACCACCAGGTGGCGGCCGCGCCAGGCGATCGAGCGCAGCGCAGGCTCGCTGTACCTGCCGCCGACCGGGTCGTAGATGACGTCCGGGCCGCGGCCATCGGTGGCGGCGCGCAGCGCTTCGCGCAAGTCGTCGCTCTCATAGTCAACCAGCACATCGGCGCCATGCGCCTTGCACACCGCCAGTTTCTCGGCGCTGGAGGCGGCCGCGATCACGCGCGCGCCGAGCGCCTTGCCGATCTCGATCGCCGCCAGGCCCACGCCGCCGGCCGCGCCCAGCACCAGCATGGTCTCGCCGGCCTGCAAGGCGCCGCGGTCGGCCAGCGCGTGGTACGAGGTGCCGTAGGTGAGCGTGATCGCGGCGGCGACGTCGAAGTCCATGTCGTCCGGCATGGCCAGGTAGGCGCTGGACGGCGCCACCGCCTGCTCGGCGAAGGCGCCGGTGCGGGTGAAGCCGATCACGCGCTGGCCGGGGGCGAAGTCGCGCACGCCGGCGCCGACGGCGCGCACCACGCCCGCGAACTCGTTGCCCGGCGTGAAGGGAAGGGGAGGGCGCACCTGGTACTTGCCCTGGACGGTCAGCACATCGGGGAAATTGACGCCGGCTGCTTTCACGTCGACCACGACCTCGCCGGGACCGGCAGCCAGGTCGGGCAAGTCGTCGAGCACCAGGCTGTCTGGCGGTCCCCAAGCGGTGCAGCGTATGGCTTTCATTGCTTCCTCACATGATCTATCAACGGTGAATTTTCGGGGCGAATTATGCCCTAAGAAAGAGAGCGGATCTTCGTCCCACGGCCCGTGTCCGCTTGTCCGTCCGCAAAGCCGGCGGGTTCGTGCGCGCTAGAGTCATGGGATGGCGCCGCCGTGTAACGGCGACGTGCAACGGCACCACCAGAGCCCGGGACAAGAGGACGAGCATGGCAATCCGTTACGGTTGTTTCTTCAGTTACGCCCACGGCCGGCACGCGCTGATGCAGCGGTTCAAGTCGGCCCTGGCGGACGCCCTGCGCTGCTATCTCGAACCCTACTTCGACAACGAGGACGAACTGTTCATCGATACCGAGCAGCTGGGCGGCGGTGACGACCTCGACCGAAAGATCGCGCGCGCGATGTGCGAGAGCGTCTGCATGATCCTCATCTACACGCCCAAGTACGAGGCGCATGCCTACACCCGGCGCGAGTACGAGGCCATGCGCCTGATCGAGGCCGAGCGCGGCGCGTGGTACCCGCTGCCGAGCCGCCTGATCATCCCGGTCGTCATGACGCGCCACCCGGCATCGCTGCCGTCGCAGATCAGCGACGCGCGCTTCTACGTCGACTTTTCGCACTACACGATGGCGACGGCCGACCTGATGTCGAACCCCGACTTCCTGCCCGACATCGACAAGATGGTCAAGCGGATCGCAGCCCATTACGCATATCAAAAAAAGCATACTCCGCCCGACCACGACTGCAACCAATTCGTGCTTCCCGCTGTCCCACCCGAATGGCGCGATGTTCCGGACCTGACCTTTCCAAAAGAATGAGGAGCCATATGGACCAACAGGGAGTTTCGCTCCAGCCGCTGCCACTGCCCGGCGCGGTGACGAGCTTCTATGCCTACGAGGGCGGGGCGGCGCGCAATGCCGTGCTGGCGGCGCTGGCGCTGCAGCTGGCGGGGACGCACGACGCGGCGCCGGTGCTGGTGATCGACTGGGATCTCGAGGCGCCGACACTGCATCGCCACTTCACGCCGCCGGGCGCCGACGCGCCGCAGCCGGCGCCGCCGCAGGTCCCGGCGCCACGATACCAGTCGCGCTTTCCGCCGCAGGCCGCGCCCGGTCCAGGCGCGCCGGCGGGCAGCGACGACGCGGGCGAGCAGGCCCGGCCCGGCCTGCTCGAATTCCTGGAAGCTTGCCGCGCCCGCCTGCGCGGCGCCGCCGGCCGCGGCGACGAACTGGCCGGGCGCGTGATCGACGCCGTGGGCTGGCAGGCCCATGTCGAGCGTGCCGACGGCCGCCGCCCGCTCTACCTGCTGCGCGCCGGGCGCTTCGACGACAGCTATGCCGAACGCGCCGGCCGGCTCGACTATCCCGCCCTGTTCGACGCCTGCCCGGCGCTGTTTCGCTGCTTCGCGGCGCGCCTGGCGCAGCACTTCGCCCACGTGCTCGTGGCCACCGGGGCCGGGCGCTCGGCCGGCGTCAGCGTGTGCACGACCCTGGTGCCAGACCGCTTGCTGGGCCTGTTCACGCCGGCGCCCGGCAGCATCGAGGGCCTCGAAGGCGTGCTGCGGCGCGCGATCGATTACCGCTGCACGCACGAAGAAGAACAGCGTCCGCTGCTGTTCTACCCGCTCGCCTGCACGGCCGACGGCGCGCGCAGCGACCCGCAGGCGCGCTGGCGGCGCGGCGATGCGCGCCATGGCCTGCCGGGCTACCAGCCGCGCTTCGAGGCGCTGCTGCGCGCCAGCTATGGCTGGTCGCGCGTCAATCTCGACAGCTGGTTCGACGAGACCCCGCTGGCGCTGGCCGATGCCCTGGCGGTCGCCGGCCCGGCCGGCGACCGGCGCGCGCTGGCGCGCCACGCCGCGCTGCTGGCCGAATGGCTGGCGCCGGGCCGTTTCCCCTGGCAGTCCTTGACCGAGGTCCGCCTGCGCGCGGCGCTGGCCCAGGCCAGACACATGGCGAATGGCGACGAGATCGGTTCGCCGCCGCTGGCCGAGCACCTCGCCCGCCTGGGCGAACTGTGCCGGCGCGAGCGGCGCCGCGACGAGGCGCGCGCCTGCTTGCAAGAATCGCTGGCCCTGCGCGAGCGCCTTCTCGACGACGACCACCCGGCCACCCGGTCCGGCCGCGCGGCGCTGGCCGCGCTGCTGCTCGAGAGTGGCGAGCTGCACGATGCGCGTCGCCATGCCGACCTGCTGGTCCAGGCCTGCGCGCGCAAGGCCGGCCCCGACGCGCCGGAGACGCTGGCGGCGCGTTCGCAGCTGGCGCGCGCACTGGCCGGGCTGGGCGAGGGCGAGCGCGCGCTCGCGCTGCACGAACAGGTGGTTTCCGCCTGCGAACGCGCGCTCGGCGCCGAACACCTTGTCACGCTCGACTGCCTCGAAGACATGGCGTACAGCCTGGTGCAGCAGCGCGAGTGCGAGCGCGCCCGCATCGTCCATGAACGGGTGCTGGACGCGCGTCGCCGCAGCCAGGGCAGCGAACATGCCGACACCCTGCGCAGCGGGCAGCGGCTGGCGCTGCTGCTGGGCGAGACAGGCGAATTGGGCAACGCGCGGCGCATGCTCGAGGCGGTGCTGCGGGCCCACGAACGCCACGATGGCCCCGACGCCGCCAGCACCCTGGCGGCGCGCGAGGCGCTGGCCGAGATCCTGGCCGCCCAGGGCGACCTGGCGGCGGTGCGCAGCATCCAGGAATCGCTGGCGCGCACCCGCGAACGGCACCTGGGGGCCGGCCACCCCGAAACGCTCAATATGCAGCTGCGGCTGGCCTCGACCCTGGGCCAGCAGGGCGAGGCCGAAGCCGCGCGCCGCCTGCGCGAACGGGTGGCCGAGCTGCGCCGGCACTTGCGCGAAGTCGAAGGCGCCGAGGGCGGGCCGGCCATCGGCGCCGGCAATGGCGATGGTCCGGCGGCGCCAGTCGACACGGCCGCCGGCCCGGCGCCGTGCGGGGCCGCATCCGGCCTGTCCGCGCCGGTCTTGCCTGCCGAACAAGGGGATGCCGCGCGCGTCCCGCCCGAACACGCGGCGACTGGCAAGCATGCAGAGCTCGGCCATGCCTTCGACAACCTGGGCCACAAGCTGGCCCAGCTGCAGAACCTGATCGACAACCGCAGTCCGGGAGAGGCGAGGGCGCTGGCCGACAGCCTGCGCACCTCGGTACTGCGGCCCAGCGCCGCGCATCCGCTGCGGCGGCGCGGGGCTGCCATGATCAAGCAGGTCTACCTGCAAGAGGGCGACAAGGACGCACTGCTGTCCTTTACACAAGACGAGGTGTCGCTGCTCGAGGGCGCACTGATCGAGGCTGCGCGCGACAACCCGATGGCGATACGCTGAGGCGTTCCCGCGCCGACGGGGCCCGCCGGCGCCGGCCCTGCGTACGCGGACGCAGCCGCAGGCGCAGCCGATCGGCGCAGCCGATCGGCCCCCGCGCATGCGCTTGCCGCCCCCTCGGCCTGGCGGCAGGCGGGCATGGCTTGGTCACAGGATCGACGCGAACGTCGGCCGTCCGGTTGCCAGGCATGCCGCGCCCGCCCATGCTTGATCGCTCGACAAGCAAGTTGGCAGGACGGCATTTTCCAGCGCAGCGGCGACTTGCCGCCCTGACCAGACAACTGTCGCATGGCCGCCGCACTGTTATCGCGTCGGCCACCGCTCGTCCCGGATTATGAAATCACGGCGCGAATTTTCGCTGGCCTTGTGTCGATACAGCCGTTGCTTCAGGTAAAATCTCGGCCATGCGAATCTTGATCAGTAACGACGACGGCTATCTGGCGCCCGGGCTGCAGGCGCTGGCGGATGCGCTCGCGCCGATCGCCGACATCGTCGTCGTCGCGCCCGACAGCAATCGCTCGGGCGCGTCGAATTCGCTGACCCTGGACCGCCCATTGTCGGTCTTCAAATCCGCCAACGGCTTCTATTTCACCAATGGCACGCCGACCGACTGCGTGCACATCGCCCTGACCGGCATGTCCGACGCGCCGCCCGACCTGGTCGTCTCGGGCATCAATAATGGCCAGAACATGGGGGACGACACCCTGTATTCGGGCACTGTCGCCGCCGCCACCGAAGCCTTCCTGTTCGGCCTGCCGGCGATCGCCTTTTCGCAGGTGCACGGTGGCTGGGCCCACGTCGACTCCGCCGCCCGCGTGGCGCGCGACATCGTCGAGCGCTTCGCCGCCGGCGGCTTCGACATGCTGCCCAAGCCCTTCCTGCTGAACGTGAACATCCCGAACCTGCCGTACGAGGAGATCGGACCGCTCACGCCGACCCGCCTCGGCCGCCGTCACCAGGCCGAGCCGGTGATTCGCGCCCAGGACCCGCGCGGACGCGAGATTTTCTGGATCGGCGCCCCCGGCGCTTGCCGCGACGCAGGCGAGGGCACCGACTTCCATGCGACCTCGGAAGGCCGGGTCTCGATCACGCCGCTGCAGATCGACCTGACCCACAAGACCCAGCTGGCGCTGCTGGCCGGAGGCCTGGCATGAAGGACCCGCGCCCGAACTTCCCGCTGCCGCTGTCGTCGGTGACGAGCGGCGCGCGCAAGCCCGGCACGCCGGCGCCGTTCGCGACGCCGCAGACCGCCACCCGCAACGCGGCCAGCAGCCATGGCGGCGTCAAGACCCCGCAGCCGCCGTCCCCGGCGCCGCGCGCGCCGGGCTATGCCCCGGCGGCGAGCAGCGCCCCGGCCGCCCAGCGTTCCGACCTGGCCGCGACCGAGGCGGTGCGGCGCGCGATGGTGGCCCGCGTCGCGCGCCAGGGCGTGAGCGACCCGAAGGTGCTGATGGCGATGGAGACCGTGCCGCGCCACCTGTTCATCGAACCGGCCCTGTCGGGCCAGGCCTATGTCGACGCCTCGCTACCGATCGGCCACAACCAGACGATTTCCCAGCCCTACATCGTGGCGCGCATGATCGAAGTCCTGAATGCGTCAGGTCCGGCCGCCGGGAAGCTCGGGAAAGTACTCGAGATCGGCACCGGCTGCGGCTACCAGGCGGCGGTGCTGTCCTTCGTCGCGAAGGACGTATACTCGATCGAGCGGATCAAGCCCCTGCACGAGCTGGCCAAGACGAACCTGCGCCCACTGCGGCTATCGAACCTGCGCTTGCAGTATGGGGATGGTATGCTAGGCTTGCCGCAGGTTGCGCCTTTCGATGGCATCATCCTCGCCGCCGCCGGGCTCGAGGTGCCCCAGGCCCTGCTCGAGCAGCTGGCCATCGGCGCGCACCTCGTGGCGCCGGTCGGTGCACAGGTGCAGCACCTGCACCGGTTTACCCGCACCGGCAAATCCGAGTGGTCCAGCGAAACGCTGGAAGCGTGCCACTTCGTGCCGCTGCGCCCAGGCACCATCTGAAACCCAAGAGGGCCGTGGTGTCCTGAATTTTCAATTCAGAACACCTAGCCCGCCGTACGCCGATAAGACAATAGAATGCCAATGACACAAGCACCGCGTTTAGCCCTCCTGACGATCCTCATCGGCCTCGTGGCCGGCTGTTCCACCACTACCCGCCAGGCGCCCATCGTCGAGCGCCCCGTCGCCGCCGCGCCGAGCCGCCCGGCGCCGACCCCGGTCGAAGACGCGCCGAAGCAGGACGAGCGCGGCATGTACACCGTGCGCAAGGGCGACACCCTGCTGCGCATCGCGCTCGATTTCGGCCAGAACTACCGCGACCTGGTGGCCTGGAACAACTTGGCCAATCCCGACGACATCAAGGTCGGCCAGGTGCTGCGGGTGACCCAGCCCCAGGGCGAGCGCAGCGCCAATGTGCAGACCCAGCCGGTGCCGGCGCCGCCGCCGGCCACCGTGCCGCGCAAGACCGAGCCGCGCGCCGACAAGACGCCTTATACCGACGGCAAGGTGGCCGCCGCCACGCCGCCGGCCAGCACCGCGCCGGCCACCCCGCCCGCGCCCGTCGCCGCCGACGAAGCGCGCCTGAGCTGGATGTGGCCGTCCGATGGCCGCGTCATCGCCACCTTCGACGACGGCCGCAACAAGGGCCTGGACATCGCCGGCAAGCTGGGCCAGCCGGTGGTCGCGGCCAGCGCGGGCAAGGTAATGTATGCTGGCAGCGGCATTCGCGGTTATGGTAATCTCGTTATCGTCAAGCACAGCAACAGCCTGTTGTCGGCCTATGCCCATAATCGCAAGATCGTGGTCAAGGAAGGCGACAACGTGACCAAGGGGCAGGTGATCGCCGAGATGGGCGATTCCGACGCCGACCTGGTCAAGTTGCACTTCGAGATTCGTCAGCAGGGCAAGCCGGTCGACCCGACGAGGTTCTTGCCCGTTCGTTAGGAACGGTATGACGCAGCCGCCGCACCCGCTGGACCACGAGGAGTCGGACGAGTTTCCGGATGAGCCGGACAGCGGGCGCGTGGATGCAGCGGGCGACGGCGCCGATGGCCAGGACGTCCTCCCCGGCAACGCCGGCGCCGAGACGGTCGACGAGCTGCGCAAGGTGTTGCAGGCCGAGCTCGCGACCGACACCACCCAGCACTACCTGAACCAGATCGGCGCCAGGGCGCTGCTCACGGCCGGCGAGGAAGTCCACTTTTCCACGCTGGCCAAGGCCGGCGACTTCGACGCGCGCCAGAAGATGATCGAGCATAATCTGCGCCTCGTCGTCTCGATCGCCAAGCACTACATCAACCGCGGCGTGGTCCTGCTCGACCTGATCGAGGAGGGTAATATCGGCCTGATGCGGGCCATCGACAAGTTCGAGCCCGAACGCGGTTTCCGTTTTTCCACCTACGCCACCTGGTGGATCCGCCAGAGCATCGAGCGCGCCATCATGAACCAGGCGCGCACGGTGCGCCTGCCGGTGCACATGGTGCGCGAGCTCAATGGCGTGCTGCGCGCCAAATACCATCTCGAAGCGCAAAAGCACGACGGCAAGGAAGCCTCGAGCGAAGACATCGCCAGCCTGGTCGGCCGCCCGGTCGAGGAGGTGCAAGACATATTGACGCTGTCCGAGCACGCGACCTCGCTCGATGCGCCGCTCGACAACGATCCCCAGTCGAGCCTGATGGACATGCTGCCCGACGATGGCGAGGACAGTCCCGACGCCCATGTCGAGCAGCAGGAAGTGGCGCTGCTGGTGCGCGACTGGCTGGCCCGGCTGCCGGACAAACAGCGCCTGGTCGTCACCCGCCGCTTCGGGCTCGACAACGACGATCCGGCCACCCTGGAAACCCTGGCCGAAGAAATGGGCGTGACCCGCGAGCGGGTGCGCCAGATCCAGCAGGAAGCGCTGGTCAAGCTCAAGCGTGCGATGGCGGCGCGCGGCGTCGTGCGCGATTCATTGCTGTAACGACAAGTCCTCCGGTAGCGTCCACCCTGATTCCTTGCTATCATGCCCGGCTGTTCATTTGCGCGGCCGTCGACGCATGCGCCGCCGGCCAGGACGGGTTCCCGGCCCTTACTCCATATTCCTCACACCATGCAAGAAATCTTCATCGACATCAAATCCCTCGACATGGACGGCCGTGGCGTCGGCCACCTGGAGAACGAGGACGGCTCGCCGGGCAAGGTGATCTTCGTCGAAGGCGCGCTGCCGGGGGAGCGCGTCAGCTTCGAGACGCTGCGCAAGAAGAAGAACTGGGAATCGGGCCGCATGGTCACCCTGCAGCGCGCGTCGTCGATGCGGGTCGAGCCGAAATGCCAGCACTTCGGCTATTGTGGCGGCTGCTCGATGCAGCACCTCGAGCCGGGCGCGCAGGTGGCGATGAAGGGACGGGTGCTCGAAGATAACCTGTGGCACCTGGGCAAGGTAAAGGCCGAGACGATCATGCGCCCGATGTACGGCCCGACCTGGGACTACCGTTACCGCGCGCGCCTGTCGGTGCGCCACGTGGCCAAGAAGGGCGGCGTACTGGTCGGCTTCCACGAGCGCGCCTCGTCCTACGTGGCGGACATCACCACCTGCGAGATCCTGCCGGACCACGTCGCGCGCCTGCTGGTGCCGCTGCGCGAACTGGTCGGCAGCCTGTCGATCTACAACCAGATGCCGCAGATCGAGGTGGCGATCGGCGAAGAAACCACGGTGCTGGTGCTGCGCATCATGGCGCCGTTGACGGCGGCCGACGAGACCCTGGTCAAGGCCTTCGCCGACCAGTGGAACATCCAGTGGTGGCTGCAGCCGAAGGGGCCGGACACCGCCCATCCGTTCTACCCGCTGGGCAAGGAGCTGTACTACACGCTGCCGGAGTTCGGGATCCGCATGCCGTTCAAGCCGACCGATTTCACGCAGGTGAATCACCACATCAACCGCGTGCTGGTGGCCAAGGCGCTGCGCCTGCTGGAAGTGCAGCCGCAAGACCGCGTGGCCGACCTGTTCTGCGGCCTGGGCAACTTCACCCTGCCGCTGGCGACCCAGGCGCGCGAAGTGGTCGGCATCGAGGGCAGTACCGCGCTCACCACGCGCGCGCTGGACAATGCCAGGGCGAACGGCCTGGCCGACAAGACCTCGTTCTCGACCCGCAACCTGTTCGAGGTTACCAGGGACGACCTGGTGGCGCTGGGCAAGTTCGACCGGATGCTGATCGACCCGCCGCGCGACGGCGCCATGGCCTTGGCGCTGGCGCTGGCCGAGTTGCGCGAAATCCGCGAAGACCTGATGCCGCAGCGCATCGTCTACGTCTCGTGCAGTCCGTCGACGCTGGCGCGCGACGCCGGCATCCTGGTGCACAAGGCGGGCTATGTCATGAAGAAGGCGGGCGTGGTGAACATGTTCCCGCACACCTCGCACGTCGAGTCGATCGGCGTATTCGAGCTGGGAGACAGGCCCGTGCCGGCCTCCGACGGCGCCGCCTACGCGCCGGCCGACCTGCCGCCGGCATCGGACGCAGCGGTCTGATCGAGGCGCTCGCGGGGGCAGGGGCAATGGCGGGGTCACTGGCGGGGGCACCAGCGGGGCGCCAGCGGGGTCGGGTCTGCCGTTCGGACATGGTCTCGACGGCTGACGCTATTGGCGGCCGGGGCTGTGTCGCAATGTCAGGCCTGATCCCCGGCTTTCGTGACGCCGGTTTTCCCGATGCCGCCCTGCCGTGTCCGAAGCGCCCATGAAAAAACCGGCCGCGCGGGCCGGTTTCTTGTCGGGACAGCGGTCGATCAGTCGTCGCCGCCCACGATGCCCAGCAGTCGCAGCAGGCTGCTGAAGATGTTGAAGACGTTCAGGTAGATCGACAGGGTGGCGGTGACGTAGTTGGTTTCGCCGCCGTTGACGATGCGCTGCACGTCATACAGGATGAAGGCCGAGAAAATACCGATCGCCAGGACCGAGACCACGATCGACAGCGCCGACATCTGCAGGAAGATATTCGCCACGACCGCCAGCAGCAGGACCACCACGCCGGCCATTAGCCAGCTGCCCATGCCGGAGAAATCGCGCTTGGTGGTGGTGGCGATGCTGGCCATCACGGCGAACACGACCGCGGTGCCGCCGAAGGCGGTCATGATCAGGCTGCCGCCGTTGGAGTAATTGAGCGTGTGGGTCAGCAGCGGGGCCAGCATCATGCCCATGAAGAAGGTAAAGCCGAGCAGCAGGGCGACGCCCAGGCCGGAATCCTTGTTCTTCTCGATCGCCCACATGAAGCCGAAGGCCACGGCCAGGAAGATCACGAAGCCCATGATGCCGGTGAAGGCGATGCCCAGGGACATGCCGGCGACCGCGCCCAGCACGGTCGGGATCATCGACAGCGCCAGCAGCCAATACGTGTTGCGTAACACTTTGTTACGCGTGGCCTGGCCACCTTTGCTCAGGTCGATGGTACTTTGCTGTTGGGTACTAGGGTACATATAGTGCCTCCGGTTGGATGAATGGTACGGGCAAGCGCCCGATAGCCGAGTGACTACAAGCGCTTGCGAGGTACGTCACAACAATCCTACGACAACATTCTTAACCGACGATGAAGAACGCGCAGGAATTGGACGGACTTTTGCCGCCACTGTAACACCATGCTTGCCACTACCGCAATATCGGATATCTGGGGGAGGTATGGTAAAATTAAAGGTTGATTGAGTCCCAAAGTTCACACGAATTTCTCAGTTCAAAACCTTACTTTTATTGGAGTTTTCTCATGGCAATCGAACGCACCCTGTCCATCATCAAGCCGGACGCAGTTGCAAAAAACGTGATCGGCAAAATCTATAGCCGTTTCGAAGAAGCCGGCCTGAAGATCGTGGCTGCCCGCATGGTGCAACTGTCGCGCGCCGAAGCCGAAGGCTTCTACGCAGTGCACGCCGCACGTCCATTCTTCAAGGACCTGGTCGACTTCATGATCTCGGGTCCGGTGATGATCCAGGTGCTGGAAGGCGAAGGCGCCATCCTGAAGAACCGCGACCTGATGGGCGCAACCGATCCGAAGAAAGCCGACGCCGGCACCATCCGCGCCGATTTCGCCGACTCGATCGACGCCAACGCCGTCCACGGTTCGGACGCTGCCGAAACCGCCGCTGTGGAAATCGCTTACTACTTCCCGGCGCTGAACGTCTACTCGCGTTAATTAGTAAGGGGGAGCGCAGTCCGGGCGTTCCCCGGATCGATTCCCCCGGACTAATTTAAATGAGTGACCTGCTCGCCTGCGGCCACGGGCCGATGCGAGCAGGTTCAGGAATATAGGAAATACGACATGACTACTCTCACCAATCTGCTGGACTTCGATCCCGCGCAACTCGTCGCTTACTGCGCCGACTTGGGTGAGAAACCTTTCCGCGCCAAGCAATTGCAACGCTGGATACACCAGTTCGGCGCAGCGGACTTCGACAGCATGACCGACCTGGCCAAGTCGCTGCGCGAAAAGCTGAAGTCGCGCGCCGAAGTGCGCGCGCCAGCCATCGTGAGCGACAAGACGGCCAGCGACGGCACCCGCAAATGGCTGGTCGACGTCGGCAACGGCAACGCGGTCGAGACCGTATTCATCCCGGAAGAAAACCGCGGCACCCTGTGCATCTCCACGCAGGCGGGCTGCGCCGTCAACTGCCGCTTCTGCTCGACCGGCAAGCAGGGCTTCAACCGCAACCTGACGGTGGCCGAGATCATCGGCCAGCTGTGGATGGCCGAGTTCGAGCTGCGCGCTACCCGCGGCATCGAGCCCGGCCCGAAAGGCGAACGCCAGATCACCAACGTGGTCATGATGGGCATGGGCGAGCCGCTGCTGAACTACGAACCGACTGTCACCGCGCTCAAGATGATGCTCGACGATAACGCCTACGGCCTGTCGCGCCGCCGCGTGACCCTGTCGACCTCGGGCGTGGTACCGAATATCGACAAGCTGGCCCAAGACGTGCCGGTCGCCATGGCCGTGTCGCTGCATGCGTCGAACGATGCGCTGCGCGACATCCTGGTGCCGCTGAATAAAAAATACCCGCTGCGCGAACTGATGGCCGCCTGCAAGCGCTATCTCGAGTTCGCGCCGCGCGACTTCATCACTTTCGAGTACTGCATGCTCGACGGCTTCAACGACAGCGACGAGCATGCGCGCGAGCTGATCGCGCTGGTGAACGATCCGGTGGTCGGCGTGAACTGCAAGTTCAACCTGATCCCGTTCAACCCGTTCCCCGAGTCGGGCCTGACCCGTTCCAAGAATCCACGCATCAAGGCCTTCGCCGAGGTGCTGATGAACGCCGGCATCGTGACCACCGTGCGCAAGACGCGCGGCGACGACATCGATGCCGCCTGCGGCCAGCTGGCGGGCGAGGTCAAGGACCGCACCCGCGTGGCCGAGCGCATGAACAAGATGGCCGAATACCAGAAGAAATTCGGCGCCGATTTCGGACGCATCGTGGAGATCCCGACCTGATGAAATTCGCCGTCACTGCCCGCGCCGCGAACGCGCTCGCGCTCGCTTCGACCCTGGCGCTGCTGGGCGCTTGCGCCAGCAGCGGCAGCGGCGGCACCGCCCGTGACGGCGAACTCAAGACCGCCTCCGACCAGACCGCGCTCGAAAAGCGCGCCTCGATCCGGGTGCAACTGGCGGTTGGCTATTATCAGGATGGCAAGCACGAGATCGCCCTCGACGAAGTCAAGCAGGCGCTGGCGGCCGATCCGAACTATGCCGACGCCTATGGCTTGCGGGCGCTGATCTATACCTCGATGGGGCAGTTCGCGCTGGCCGACGAGAACCATCGCCACGCGCTGCGCCTCGAGCCGGGCAATCCCGAGTTCGCGAACAACTACGGCACGTTCCTGTGCCAGTCGCTGAACAAGCCTGCCGAGGCGCTGCGGCATTTCGATGCGGCCCTCAGGAATCCCGCCTACCAGACGCCGCTGTCGGCACTGGTCAATGCGGGCGCATGCAGCATCAAGCACCGCAATTTCGACGCGGCCGAGCGCTACCTGCTCGAGGCCTTGCGTCTCAACCCGGCGCTGCCGGCCGTGAATGCCGGCCTGGCGCGGGTGTACTTCGAGCGGCGCGACGTGCAGCGCGCCGGTTTTTTCGTTAACCGCCTGATCGAGACGGCAAGGATCGACACATTGCCGGCCGACGCGCTCTGGCTCGCCATGCGCGTGCAGCGCAAGCTGGGCGATCGCACCCACGAAGCGACGCTGGCGGCCCAGTTGCGGCGCCGCTTCCCTGGTTCGCCCGAATACGCGGCATTCGAGCGCGGCGCCTTCGATGAGTGAAGCAGGCGCGAGTACAAGCGCAGGAACAGGCGCAGTGACAAACACAAGGACGAGGACAATGAACGAGCAAGCAGATCAGCCCGCGACGCCAGGCAACCAGCCCGGCATTCCTGGCAAGACCCTGCAATCCCAGCGCGAGGCGCTGGGCTGGAGTGTGGAACAGGTGGCCGACCAGCTCAAGCTGGCCCCGCGCCAGGTGGTGGCGCTGGAGGCGGGTGACTACGCCTCGCTGCCGAGCCCGGCCGTGACACGTGGCTTCGTGCGCGTCTACGCCAAGCTGCTCAAGATCGACGCCGCGCCGCTGGTGTCGATGATCGAACTGAACATGCCGCCCGAGGCGCAGGCCGGCGCCACGTCCGGCGCCACCGCGGCGCGGCGCGAACAGCGCCCGGCCACGTTTTCCGAGACCCGGTTCCCGATCGCCGGCCGTCGCAGCCGCCTGCCGCTGGGCTGGATCGCCGCCGTCGTGGTGGTGGCCGGGGCCGCCGTCGCGGCCTGGCAGATGGACCTGATCCCGAGCCTGCCGCGCGATGGCGCCGCGGGCGGCGCCACGGTGCTCGAGAACCCGGCCGCCGGCGTCGTCGCCCCTGGCGCGGCGGCGCCCGGCGTTGCGGCGCCTGCCAGCGGCGCGCAGCAGGGCCTGATCAATCCGTCGGTGCCGCTGATCTCGGTGCCGGCGCCGGCCGCGGAAGGCGCGCAGTCCGCCGCGCCGACGGGCGATGCTCCCGCCACCGCGGCGCCGTCGACCGCACCGGCCACGGCCACGCCGGCCACGACCACGCCGGCCACGACGACCGCGGCGGCGCCGGCCAGCCCCGTGGCGACCGCCGGCGCCAACACCCTGGTGCTGAACGTGCGCGAGGATTCGTGGATCGAAGTGCGACCGAGCGCAGGCGGCCGTCCGTTGATTTCGCGCCTGGTCAAGGCCGGCAGCACCGAATCGGTCGAGCTGAGCGGCCCCGCGACCCTGGTGGTCGGCGCGCCGGGCGGCGTGACTGCGACCTTGCGCGGCGCCGAGATCGCGCTGCCGCAGCAACCGGGCAAGACCATCGCGCGCGTGGCGCTGAAATAAGCTGAAGCTGGAATACACCAAATGAATTCGTTCAACGAAGCCTGCACCCCAGAAGCAATCCCGTCCGGTCCGCTGGCGCGCCGCGCCAGCCGCAAGGTCGCTGTGTCGCACGGCCAGCGTACGGTATGGGTGGGCGGCGACGCCCCGGTGGTGGTGCAGTCGATGACCAATACCGATACCGCCGATGCGATCGGCACCGCGATCCAGGTCAAGGACCTGGCGCGCGCCGGTTCCGAGATCGTGCGCATCACGGTCGACACCCCGGCCGCGGCGGCCGCCGTGCCGGCGATCCGCGCACAGCTCGACCGCATGGAAGTCGACGTGCCGCTGGTCGGCGACTTCCACTACAACGGCCACCTGCTGCTGCGCGACTATCCAGAGTGCGCGCAGGCGCTGTCGAAATACCGCATCAATCCGGGCAATGTGGGGCAGGGCGCCAAGCGCGACACCCAGTTCGCCCAGATGATCGAGATCGCCGCCAAGTACGACAAGCCAGTGCGCATCGGCGTCAACTGGGGCAGCCTCGACCAGTCGCTGCTGGCCCGCATCATGGACGAGAACGCCGCGCGCGCCAATCCCTGGAGCGCCCAGGCCGTGATGTACGAAGCGCTGATCACGTCGGCGATCGAGAATGCCGTGCGCGCCGAAGAAGTCGGCCTGGCGCGCGACAAGATCATCCTGTCGTGCAAGGTGTCGGGCGTGCAGGACCTGATCGCGGTCTACCGCGAGCTGGCGCGCCGCTGCGACTATCCGCTGCACCTGGGCCTGACCGAGGCCGGCATGGGCAGCAAGGGCATCGTCGCCTCGACCGCGGCCCTGTCGGTGCTGCTGCAGGAAGGCATCGGCGACACGATCCGCATCTCGCTCACGCCAGAGCCGGGCGGCGACCGCACCCGCGAAGTGGTGGTGGGCCAGGAAATCCTGCAAACGATGGGTCTGCGCAAGTTCACCCCGATGGTGATCGCCTGCCCGGGCTGCGGCCGCACCACCTCGACCGTGTTCCAGGAACTGGCCGACAATATCCAGAGTTTCCTGCGCGAGCAGATGCCTGAATGGAAGAAAACCTACCCGGGCGTGGAGGCGATGAACGTGGCCGTGATGGGCTGCATCGTCAACGGTCCGGGCGAATCGAAGCATGCGAACATCGGCATCAGCCTGCCGGGCACCGGCGAATCGCCGGCCGCGCCGGTCTTCGTCGACGGCCAAAAATTCGCGACCCTGCGCGGCGAGCGCATCGTCGATGAGTTCAAGACCATCGTGCTCGATTATGTAAAGAAAAACTATAGCCGCGAAGCGGTCACGGAATAAGCCGAAGAGTCAACCACCATGTCCAAACCAGAAAAAATCGTCGCCATCAAAGGCATGAACGACATCCTGCCGCAAGATGCCGCGCTGTGGGAGCTGTTCGAGAACACCACCGAAACGATCCTCAAGAGCTACGGCTACCAGAAGATCGTGACCCCGATCGTCGAGCAGACCGGCCTGTTCGCGCGCGCCATCGGGGCCGTGACCGACATCGTCGAAAAGGAAATGTATTCCTTCGAGGATGCGATGAACGGCGACCAGCTGACCCTGCGTCCGGAAGGCACCGCCAGCGTCGTGCGCGCGGTGCTCGAACATAACCTGGTCTACGACGGCCCGCGCCGCCTGTGGTACAAGGGCCCGATGTTCCGCCACGAGCGTCCGCAGCGCGGCCGCTACCGCCAGTTCTTCCAGTTCGGCGCCGAAGCGATCGGGTTCTCGGGGCCGGACATCGACGCCGAGATGATCATGATGTCGCGCCGCCTGTGGGACGACCTGGGCCTGCAGAACGTGCGCCTGGAGCTGAACTCGATCGGCAACGCCGAGGAGCGCAACCGCCACCGCGCCGACCTGATCGCCTACCTCGAGCAGCACGAAGACATCCTGGATGCCGAAGCCAGGCGCCGCCTGCACAGCAACCCGCTGCGCATCCTGGACACCAAGAACCCGGCGATGCAGGAGATGGTCAACGGCGCGCCGCGCCTGCTGGACTACCTGGGCGACGAGTCGCTCGCCCACTTCAACGGCGTCAAGGCGCTGCTGGACAAGAATGCGGTGCAGTACACCGTCAATCCGCGCCTGGTGCGCGGCCTCGACTACTACAACCGCACCGTGTTCGAGTGGGTTACCGACGAGCTGGGCGCCCAGGGGACGATCTGCGCCGGCGGCCGCTACGACCCGCTGATCGAGACCTTCGGCGGCAAGCCGACCCCGGCGGTCGGCTTCGCGATGGGCATGGAACGCATCATCGAGCTGATGAAGGCAATGGGCGAGCCGGCCGAGCCGAACGTCTGCGACGTCTACATGGTCCACCAAGGCGACGAGGCACAATTGCAGTCCTTCATCCTGGCCGAGCGGATTCGGGATGCCGGCCTGGATGTTGTGTTACATTGCGCAACGCCAACGGGTGCGGGCAGCTTCAAGAGCCAGATGAAGAAGGCCGACGGCAGCGGCGCGGCGTTTGCCGTCATCATCGGCCAGGACGAGATCGCGAGCAGCGCCGCGCAAGTGAAGACGATGCGCGGCGAAGTGGGCGAGCAGCAGCAGGCCAGCGTGCCGTTCGAGGAAGTGGTCGACTACCTGGTCGACCAGATCACCGGCGGCCACGATCACGACCACGACCACGATCACGTGCATTACCACCCGTAATCCGGCGTTCGGCACGACAACCAAACCACTCACTACAAGAATACGCACATGGCATACGATCACCAGGAACAGGAACAGCTCGATTCCTTCAAGGCGTTCTGGGCGCAGTACGGCAATATCATCATCTGGGTCCTGATTCTCGCGCTGGGCTCCTACGCCGGCTGGAATTACTGGAAAACCCACCAGCGCAACAAGTCGGTCGAGGCCTCGGCCCTGTATGACGAGCTGCAGGCGTCGCTGCTGGCAAACGACAATGCCAAGGTGCAGCGCGTCGCGGGCGATATCCGCGCCAAGTACGAGTCGTCGGCCTATGCGCCGATGGCGGCCCTGGCCGCGGCCAAGACCGCCTTCGAAGCGAACGACCTCAAGACCGCCAAGGCCCAGCTGCAGTGGGTTGCCGAGCACGGCAACGACGAATACAAGTCGATCGCCAACCTGCGCCTGGCCGGCGTGCTGCTGGACGAGAAGGCGCACGACGAGGCCCTGAAGACGCTGAACGGCAAATTCCTGCCGCAATTCACCGCGCAAGTCAACGACCGCAAGGGCGATGTGCTGGTCGCGCAGAACAAGCTGAACGAAGCGCGCGCGGCCTATGTCGCGGCGATCGCCGCCATGGACCAGAACGCGCCGGGCCGCCAGCTGGTGCAGGTCAAGCTGGAAGCGATCGGCGGCACCGCGCCAGCCGCCAACAAGTCGGAACCAGAAAAAGCTGCCGAACGGCAGGCAGCCGCGTAATACTCGCGCATGAGATGGCCCGCGCACGCCTGACGGCGGCGCGGGCTTTGCGTCCTCTATAGTCTTGGCAGAAGGTAGAAAAAAATGCGTATTTGCAGCAAGCTTGTTGGTGTCGGCGTACTGGCCCTGATGACGGGTTGCTCGACCCTCAATTCGCTCAATCCATTCGCTTCGGATAAAAAAGGCGACCAGCCGGCCAAGCTGGTCGAACTGAAGGGCAGCATGGCCGTGCGCACCGCATGGAAACTTGATATCGGCAAGGCGCGCGGCTACACCTTCTCGCCTGCGCTGACCGGCAATACGGTGGTCGTGGCCGGCGGCGACGGCAAGATCGCGCGCGTCGAAGCCGAAAGCGGCAAGCAGCTGTGGCGCATCGATGCCGACGCCGAGCTGACCGCCGGCGTCGGCACCGACGGCAACCTGATCGTGGTCGGCGCCGACAAGGGCGTACTGATGGCCTTCGACATGGACGGCAAGAAGATGTGGACCAGCCAGCTGTCGAGCGAGATCCTGTCGGCGCCGGTGGTGTCGCAGGGCGTCGTGGTGGCGCGCTCGATCGACAACCGCATCGTCGGCATCGACGCCGCCAACGGCAACAAGAAGTGGACCGTGCAAAAGGTCTCGCCGCCGCTCACCCTGCGCAATGCGCCGGGCATGATCGTGGCCGGCACCGACGTCATCGTGGCCCAGCCGGGCGGGAAGCTGTCGTCGCTGATCCTGGCGACCGGCGCCCCGCGCTGGGACGTCGAGGTCGGCGTCTCGCGCGGCGCCACCGAGCTGGAGCGCGTGACCGATATCGGCGGCGCCCCGGTGCTGTTCGAGAACGAGGTGTGCGCCGCGTCCTACCAGGGCCGCGTCGGCTGCTTCGACCTGGCGACCGGCTCGGCCAAGTGGACGCGCGACCTGTCATCGAGCGTCGGCGTCGCCGTCGACCAGATGTACGTGTTCGCACCGGACGACAAGGGCGCCTTGCACGCCTTCACCCGCGACACGGGTTCGAGCAGCTGGAAGAACGACAAGCTGTCGTTCCGCCGCCTGTCGACCCCGCTGTCCTATGGCCGCGCCGTCGCGGTCGGCGACTTCGAGGGCTACGTGCACTTCCTGTCGCGCGAGGACGGATCCTTCCTGGCGCGCGCAGCGACCGATGGCAGCCCGATCATGGGCACGCCGCTGGTGGCCGGCACGAACCTGATTTTTCAAACACAAAATGGAACTGTGACCGCGATCGCGGTCGAATAGCATAAAACATGAAGCCGGTAATCGCACTCGTAGGTCGTCCCAACGTCGGGAAATCGACCTTATTTAACCGCCTGACCCGTTCGCGTGACGCGCTGGTGGCCGACCTCCCTGGCCTGACGCGCGACCGCCACTATGGCGAAGGCCGGATTGGCGAACGGCCATTCCTGGTCATCGACACGGGCGGTTTCGAGCCGGTCGCCAAAGAAGGCATCATGCATGAAATGGCGCTGCAGACGCGCCAGGCCGTGGCCGAGGCCGACGTGGTCGTGTTCATCGTCGACGGCCGCCAGGGCCTGACCCCGCACGACAAGACCATCACCGACTACCTGCGCAAGAGCGGCCGCAAGGTCATGCTGGTGGTGAACAAGTCGGAAGGCATGAAATACACCTCGGTGACCGCCGACTTCTATGAACTCGGCATGGGCGATCCGTACGTGATTTCCGCCGCCCACGGCGACGGCGTGCACGACCTCGTCAACGAGGCGCTCGACATCGCCTTCGCCCAGCGCCCCGATGAACCCGAAGAGCTCGAGCCGGCCGACCACGGCTTCAAGATCGCCATCGTCGGCCGCCCGAATGTCGGCAAGTCCACATTGATCAATACCTTGGTCGGCGAGCAGCGCGTGATCGCCTTCGACATGCCGGGCACCACCCGCGATGCCATCGAAGTGCCGTTCGAGCGCGACGGCAAGAAATACACCCTGATCGACACCGCCGGCATCCGCCGCCGCGGCAAGATTTTCGAAGCGATCGAGAAATTTTCCGTCGTCAAGACGATGCAGTCGATCTCGGATGCCAACGTCGTCATCCTGCTGCTCGACGCCCAGCAAGACATTTCCGAGCAGGACGCCCACATCGCCGGCTTCATCCTCGAATCGGGCCGGGCGCTGGTGGTGGCCGTCAACAAGTGGGACGGCCTGCAGACGGACCAGCGCGACCAGGTCAAGAACGACCTCGACCGTAAGCTCGACTTCCTGGGCTTCGCCAAGACCCACTTCGTCTCGGCGCTGCGCGGCACCGGCATCAGCCAGCTGATGAAGTCGGTCGAATCGGCGTACGCCGCCGCCACCGCCAACCTGTCGACGCCGCGCCTGACGCGCGCGCTGCAGGAGGCGGTCGAAAAGCAGGAACCGAAACGCAAGGGCACTTCGCGTCCAAAAATGCGCTACGCCCACCAGGGCGGCCAGAATCCCCCGATTATCGTCATCCACGGCAATGCCCTGGAGGGAATCACGGAGCCCTATAAACGGTATCTGGAAAAGCATTTCCGTGACACGTTCAACCTGGTCGGCACCCCGCTGCGAATCGAGCTGCGCAGCGGGAAAAACCCGTTCGCCAAGGACTGATTCGACGCGTTCAAAAAGCGTAGCAGTACGACAAAAAGCGGCAAAACAGGTTACAGTAGGTTCAGGGCTGCATTCGCTCACGCAGAATATGGCTCTGACTCCTTGAAAACCGGCAAATCGCCTCAAACTTTTAACTACAACAACATTACGGAGCTGTTATGAGCAACAAAGGGCAACTGTTACAAGACCCATTCCTCAACGCCTTGCGCAAGGAACACGTCCCTGTCTCGATCTACCTCGTCAACGGTATCAAACTCCAGGGTCATATCGAATCCTTCGATCAATACGTCGTCTTGCTTCGTAATACCGTGACCCAGATGGTCTACAAGCATGCCATTTCCACCGTCGTGCCGGCCCGTGCCGTCAACCTTAACCTCGACTCCAACGAAGCCGAGTAAGGCCGATGGCTGACGCCCCCGGCACTCCAAGCCTGCGCGCAGCGCTGGTCGGCATCGATTTCGGGACTGGCGACTTCGCCGCCAGTCTGGATGAGCTGTCGCTGCTCGCGCGCTCCGCCGGCGCCGATCCGGTCACCACGATCACGGCGAAACGCAGCAGCCCGGATCCCGCGCATTTCGTCGGCAGCGGCAAGGCCGATGAAATCGCCCTCGACGCCAAGGCCCTCGGCGCCGAGATCGTCATCTTCAACCACGCCCTCTCTCCCGCCCAGCAGCGCAACCTGGAACGCCGCCTGCAACTGCGCGTGATCGACCGCACCAGCCTGATCCTCGACATCTTCGCCCAGCGCGCCAAGAGCCACGAGGGTAAATTGCAGGTCGAACTGGCCCAGTTGCAGCACCTGGCCACGCGCCTGATCCGCGGCTGGACCCACCTCGAACGCCAAAAAGGCGGTATCGGCCTGCGCGGTCCGGGCGAAACCCAGCTCGAGACCGACCGCCGGCTGATCGGCGAGCGGGTCAAGATGCTGCGCGCGCGCCTCGCAAAGCTGCGCAAGCAGCACGAGACCCAGCGCCGCCAGCGCGGCCGCAACAAGACCTTCTCGGTGTCGCTGGTGGGCTATACCAATGCCGGCAAGTCGACCCTGTTCAACACGCTGACCAAGGCCGGCGTGTACGTGGCGAACCAGCTGTTCGCGACCCTGGACACCACCAGCCGCCGCATGTACCTGGGCGACGAGGTGGGCAGCGTCGTGATTTCCGACACCGTCGGCTTCGTGCGCGAATTGCCGCACCAGCTGGTGGCCGCGTTCCGCGCCACGCTCGAGGAAACCATCCATGCCGACCTGCTGCTGCACGTGGTCGACAGCGCCTCCCCGACGCGCATGGAGCAGGTCGAACAGGTCAATGAGGTCTTGCGCGAGATTGGCGCAGATCATGTTCCGCAAATTCTGGTATGGAACAAGATCGATGCCGCCGGCCTGGAACCGGGAATCGAGCGTGATGAGTATGATAAGATCAACCGGGTTTTCATCAGCGCCCATAGTGGCGCCGGCCTGGACCTGCTGCGTTCGGCAATCGCCGAGGCGGCCAAGTCCGGGCCCGATGCCGGCCAGTACGATGACACAGAAAACGAAGCGCAAGATCAAGCCTTCGGGTTCGCCGAGGATGACGCGTCGGTGGACGCGCACCCCGGCGGTCTTGCCGACAATATGCCAACTTCCACCCATGTCAGGCCCAACTAGCCTATGCTTGTTTCTCTACTAAAAAGATTCGGCGTCAAACTGTCGCTGAACGACCCACGCTGGGGCCGCAACCCCGAAGACGACCGCAAGGCCCAGGATGGTCGCCGCCCCGGTGACGGTCCGCCCGACCTCGACCAGATGTGGCGCGACTTCAATGCGCGCCTGAACCGCATGTTCGGCGGCCGCGGCAACAATAACGGCGGCGGCGACAATGGCGGCCCGCGCGGCGAAATGCGCGGCGCCGGCATCGGCGCCGGCGTGATCGCCATCATCGTCGGCTTCATCTGGCTCGCCAGCGGCGCCTTCATCGTGCAAGAGGGCCAGGTGGGCGTCGTCACCACCTTCGGCAAGTACAGCCACTCGACCACGCCGGGTTTCAACTGGCGCTGGCCGTATCCGTTCCAGGCCCACGAGACCGTCAACACCTCGCAGATCCGTACCGCCGAGATCGGCTACCGCGCGAACGTGCGCAACAAGCAGCCGCAAGAATCGCTGATGCTGACCGACGACGAGAACATCATCGACATCCAGTTCGCGGTGCAGTACACGCTGAAGGATCCGGTTGCCTGGCTGTTCAACAACCGCGACCAGGACACCACCGTGCGCCAGGTCGCCGAGACCGCGATCCGCGAAGTCGTCGGCCGCAACAAGATGGACTTCGTGCTGTACGAAGGCCGCGAGCAGGTCGCTGCCGACGTCCACAAGATGATGCAGGCCATCACCGACCGCTATGCGCTCGGCGCCCTGATCACCAACGTGACGATGCAGGGCGTGCAGCCGCCGGAGCAGGTGCAGAGCGCCTTCGACGACGCCGTGCGCGCAGGGCAGGACCGCGCCCGCGCCCGCAACGAGGGCGAGGCGTATGCCAACCAGATCATCCCGGCCGCGCGCGGCCAGGCCTTCCGCCTGCAGCAGGACGCCGAAGCGTACCGCTCGATGGTGGTCGAGAACGCGACCGGTAACGCCTCGCGCTTCGACCAGGTGGTGGCTGCCTACGCGCGCGCCCCGGCCGTGACCCGCGACCGCATGTACATCGACACCATGCAGCAGATCTTCACCAGCACCACCAAGGTGATGATCGACTCGCGCGCCAACAACAATATGCTGTACCTGCCGCTCGACAAGCTGATGCAGCAGCAGGCGGCCAACGACGCCCAGATCGGCAGCAAATCGGGCCCGGTGCAACTGCCGCAGTCCGGCCAGCCGGCCGAAGTGACCCAGGCCATGGAAGCGGTGCGCCAGCGAGACGAGCGCAGCCGCGATTCCTCACGTGACAGGGAGACCCGCTGATGAACCGCCTCGTAACCATCTTCGTCGCGGGCTTCATCGCACTGATGCTGCTGTCGTCCACGATCTTCGTCGTCGACCAGCGCCGTTTCGCGATCGTGTTCGCGCTCGGCCAGGTGAAGGAAGTGATTTCCGAACCCGGCCTGCACTTCAAGCTGCCGCCGCCGTTCCAGAACGTGATCTACCTGGACAAGCGCATCCTCACGCTCGACACGCCCGACGCCGACCGCTTCATCACGGCCGAGAAGAAGAACATCCTGGTGGATGCCTTCGTCAAGTGGCGCATCCTGGATCCGCGCCTGTACTACGTCAGCTTCACCGGCGACGAGAACCGTGCGCGCGACCGCATGTCGCAGATCATCAAGGCGGCCCTGAACGACGAGATCACCAAGCGCACCGTGCGCGAAGTGATTTCCGGCGAGCGCGCCGCGGTGATGGCGGCGGTGCAGGCCAAGGTCGTGGCCGAGGCGAAGGAAATCGGCGTCGGCATCGTCGACGTGCGCCTCAAGCGCGTCGACTACATCGAGCAGATCAACAACTCGGTGTACGAGCGCATGCGCGCCGAGCGCGTGCGCGTCGCCAACGAACTGCGTTCGACCGGCGCCGCCGAATCCGAGCAGATCCGCGCCGACGCCGACCGCCAGCGCACCGTGATCATCGCCGAAGCCTTCCGCGACGCCGAAAAGGTGAAGGGTGACGGCGACGCGAAAGCGTCGGCCATCTATGCCGAAGCCTTCGGCAAGAACCCGGAATTCGCCCGCTACTACCGTTCGCTGGAGGCTTACCGCGCCAGCTTCAAGGACCGCAGCGATGTGCTGGTGGTGGATCCGAGCTCGGAATTCTTCAAGTACATGAAGCAGCCGGCGGGCGCGGGGCGCTAAACGTCGCACAAGCGCTTGGCCAGGACGGGCTCCCACAAAAATGGGAGCCCGTTTTTCGTGGCGGATTGTCAACCTGCCACCCTGTCTAGACAGCATTCCATTCCTCGATCCGGCCGTTTTCGGGTAAAATCACCGATTCGGCGTTCGCGCCATGCGCTGGCACGTCTGTCGTTTTCCCGTGCCTGTCGCCACTGACAATTCCCAACTCCCATCTGTTGCCCATGCCGAACTGGCTATTGCCTGAGAATATTGCCGATGTCTTGCCGTCCGAAGCGCGCAAGATCGAAGAATTGCGTCGTTTGATGCTCGACAACTTCCGGCTCTACGGCTACGAACTGGTGATGCCGCCGCTGCTCGAATATACCGAGTCGCTGCTGGCAGGCGCCGGTGAAGACACCGACCTCAAGACCTTCAAGGTGGTCGATCCGCTGTCGGGCCGCCTGCTCGGCCTGCGCGCCGACATGACCACGCAGGTGGCGCGCATCGACGCCCACCTGCTGAACCGCGAATCGATCACGCGCCTGTGCTACGCCGGCAGCGTGCTGCATACCCGTCCATCCGGCCTGCACGCGACCCGCGAGCCGGTACAGATCGGCGCCGAGATCTACGGCCATGCCGGCCTGGAAGCCGATGCCGAGATCCAGGAACTGGCCCTCGGTTCCCTGAGCCTGGCCGGCTTCGCCAGCGTGCGCCTGGACCTGGCCCACGTCGGCGTGCTGCGCGCGCTGCTGGCCGAGGACCCGGCCGCCAAGCGCGACGAGAACCAGATCTATTGCCTGCTGCGCGCCAAGGATGCGCCCGGCCTGGACGAGATCTCGCAGAACTATTATCCGCAGACCCGCCAGGCGCTGCTGGCGTTGCCGCACCTGTACGGCGACGTCGAGGTGCTGGCCAGGGCGCGCGAACAACTGCCGGCGCTGCCGGGCGTGCAGCGCGCGCTGGCCGAACTGGCCGCGCTGGCCGCCGGCGCCATCGGGCGCGCCGAGGTGGCGATCGACCTGGCCGACCTGCGCGGCTACCAGTACGAAAGCGGCGCCATGTTCGCGCTCTACGTGCCGGGCCTGCCGAACGCCGTCGCCCGCGGCGGACGCTACGACCATGTGGGCGAAGCCTTCGGACGCGCCCGTCCGGCCACCGGCTTCTCGCTCGACCTGCGCGAACTGGCCCGGCTGCTGCCGACGGCCGAGCGCAAGCATTCCATCCGCGCGCCGTGGGGCAATGCCCCCGAGCTGAAGGAAAAAATCGCTGACCTGCGCAAGGCAGGCGAAGTCGTGATCCAGAGCATGCCTGGCCACGACAATATTCAGGACGAGTTCGAGTGCGACCGCGTGCTCGTCCTCGACAACGGAAATTGGATTCTCAAAAACTTAGGTTAAGTGATGTCAAATACTAACGTGGCAAAAAACGTCGTCGTCATCGGTACCCAATGGGGCGATGAGGGCAAGGGCAAGATCGTCGACTGGCTGACCGACCACGCCGCCGGCGTGGTGCGTTTCCAGGGCGGCCATAACGCCGGTCACACCCTGGTGATCAAGGGCCAGAAGACCGCGCTGCAGCTGATCCCGTCGGGCATCATGCGCGAAGGCGTGGCTTGCTACATCGGCAACGGCGTCGTGGTCTCGGTGCCGGACGTGATGCGCGAGATCGACAAGCTGCAGGCGGCCGGCATCGAAGTCGTGTCGCGCCTGAAGATCTCCGAGGCCTGCCCGATCATCCTGCCTTACCACGTCGCCATCGACAAGGCGCGCGAAGCCAAGCGCGGCGAGAACAAGATCGGCACCACCTGCAAGGGCATCGGCCCGGCGTATGAGGACAAGGTCGCGCGCCGCGCGATCCGCATCGCCGACCTGCTCAACGCCGAGCGCTTCGCCGAGAAGCTCAAGGAGAATCTCGACTACCACAACCACGTGCTGGTCAATTACCTGGGCGGCGAAGCGATCGACTTCCAGACCACCTACGACGACGCGATGGCCCTCGTGCCGCGCCTGCGTCCGATGGTCGCCGACGTGTCGTCGCTGCTGTACGCGGCCCACAAGCAGGGCGGCAAGCTGCTGTTCGAAGGCGCGCAGGGTTCGCTGCTCGACGTCGACCACGGCACCTATCCCTTCGTCACCTCGTCGAACTGCGTGGCGGGCAACGCCGCCGCCGGCGCCGGCGTGGGCCCGAACATGCTGCACTACATCCTGGGCATCACCAAGGCCTACACCACCCGCGTCGGCTCGGGCCCGTTCCCGGCCGAGCTGTCGACCGACGAAGGCGTGGGCGAGCACCTGTCGCGCATCGGCCATGAATTCGGCACCGTGACCGGCCGCGCCCGCCGCTGCGGCTGGTTCGACGCCGCGCTGCTGCGCCGCTCGGTGCAGATCAACGGCGTGTCGGGCATGTGCCTGACCAAGCTCGACGTGCTCGATGGCATCGAGTCGCTCAAACTCTGCACCGGCTACAAGATCGACGGCCGCGATGTCGACATCTTCCCGGTCGGCGCCGAAGACGCCGCCCGCTGCGAGCCGGTGTACGAAGAGATGCCGGGCTGGATCGACTCGACCGTCGGCGCCAAGTCGATGGAAGAGCTGCCGGCCAATGCCCGCGCCTATATCAAGCGCATCGAAGAGCTGGTCGGCGTGCCGGTCGACATGGTCTCGACCGGTCCGGACCGCGAAGAAACCATCGTCCTGCGTCACCCGTTTGCCGCATAACCAAAAACAATCTGGAGTAGAAGATGAATACCCCCGTATCGACCGACAAGGACCTGTGGGTCTCCTGGGATGAATACCACCGCCTGATCGAGCGCCTGGCGCTGCAGGTCTATGAATCGGGCTGGAAGTTCGACCAGGTGCTGTGCCTGGCGCGCGGCGGCGTGCGTCCCGGCGACGTGTTCTCGCGCATCTTCGACGTGCCGCTGGCGATCCTGTCGACCAGCTCGTACCGCGAAGAAGCCGGCACCAAGCAGGGCGACCTGGACATCTCGAAGTACATGACCATGACCAAGGGCCCGCTGTCCGGCCGCGTGCTGCTGGTCGACGACCTGGCCGATTCCGGCGTCACCCTGCGCAAGGTCAGCGAGCACTTGACCGAGAACTACAAGGACGTCACCGAAGTGAAGTCGGCGGTCATCTGGGTCAAGGGCACCTCGTCGATCCGTCCGGATTACTTCCTGGACGACCTGCCGCACAATCCGTGGATCCACCAGCCGTTCGAAGAGTATGACGGCCTGCGTCCGCATCAGCTGGCGGCGTGGCTGAAGAAATTCGAGAAATAAGACCGGTCCGCGAGATCGAATCGAAGCAGGGAAGGGTGCAAACCTCTCCCTGTTTTTTTTCGTCGGCCGGGGTGGCGGCTGCTACTATTGCGTCACCAATATTTCTGGCAACCCAACAATAACAAGCCATGACCCAAAGTTTTTTCCAGACCTTCATCCTCCTCATCCTGGTGACCGACCCTTTCGGCAACGTCCCCCTGTTCGCCGCCGCCCTGAAGGACACGCCCCTCGAGCGCCGCAACAAGATCGTGATCCGCGAATGCGGCATCGCCTTCCTGCTGCTGCTGGTCTTCATGTTCTTCGGCCAGCACTTCCTCGAAGCGCTGCACCTCTCCCCGGTCGCGCTGCGCATCGGCGGCGCCGTGATCCTGTTGATGATCGCGATCCGCATGATCTTCCCGCACCCCGACGGCGTGCTGGGCAAGAGCGAAGGCGGCGAGCCCTTCATCGTGCCGCTGGCGATTCCGGCGCTGGCCGGACCGTCGGCGCTGGCCACCGTGCTGCTGTTCTCGTCGACCAGCTTCACCGACACGATGGTGCACGTCGCTGCGCTGGCGGCGGTGGGCGTGGTGTGGCTGATGGTGTTCCTCAGCGCCGAGAAGCTGCAGCAGAAGCTCGGCCCGCAAGTCATGACCGCTTTCGAGCGGCTGATGGGCCTGATCCTGACCGCCATGTCGATCGAGATGCTGTTGGGCGGCATCCGGGAGTTCGTCCGGTCGCTCTGAGAAGCTATCCCGGCAGGAGCGACTCCGATCCACCGGGATAGGCTCCTGGCCATCCGTGCGGGAGTTCTGTGGCAAATCTGGCACACTGCACGTGCGCAGATGCGCAGGACTCCCAATGAGCGAATGGCATGAAACAGGAACCAGCGACACCCTCCGAATGGCTGCCTTTCCTCAGCGGTGGCTGCATGATGGGCGCGATGATGCGCGCCCACGACTGGAGCGCATCGCCCCTGGGTTCGCCACGCGACTGGCCGCAGGCGCTGCGCACCACGGTCGGGCTGATGCTCAATTCGAAGTTTCCGATGTTCGTCGCCTGGGGCGGCGAGCTCGGCTTCCTGTACAACGACTCCTATATCGCGATCCTGGGCGACAAGCATCCGGCCGCGCTCGGCACGCGCTTCCACGATGTCTGGTCCGAGATCTGGCATGACATCCATCCGCTGATCGTGCGCGCGCTCAAGGGCGAGGCCAGCTATATGGACCGCCTGCCGCTGCGCATGCGCCGCCACGGCTACGACGAAGACACCTGGTTCCGCTTTTCGTATTCGCCGGTGCGCGACGAGGACGGCACCGTGGCCGGCATGTTCTGCGCCTGCGTCGAGATGACGGGCGAGGTGCTGGCCCAGCGCTACCGCGAAGAAGAAAACGAGCGCCTGGTGACCCTGTTCGAGCAGGCGCCCGGCATCATCGCCGTGCTGCGCGGGCCCGACCACGTGTTCGAGATCACCAACCGTTCCTACCTGCAGCTGGTCGGCCACCGCGCGCTGGTCGGCAAGCCGGCGCGCGACGCGCTGCCCGAGGTGCAGGGCCAGGGCTTCTTCGAGCTGCTCGACCACGTGTACCAGACCGGCCAGCCCTTCGTCGGCCACGCGGTGCCGCTGCGCGTGCAGCGCGACCCCAATGCGCCGCTCGACGAGCGCTTCATCGACTTCGTCTACCAGCCGATCCGCGACCAGCATGGCAAGGTCTCGGGCATCTTCGTGGAAGGCAGCGACGTCACGGCGCGCAAGCGCATCGAGGACGAACTGCGCGCCGCCAATCGCCAGAAGGACCAGTTCCTGGCGATGCTGGCGCACGAGCTGCGCAACCCGCTGGCGCCGATCACGACGGCCGCCCAGCTGCTGAAACACGGCGCGCTGGATGCGCCGGGCATCGAGCGCGCCAGCGACATCATCGCGCGCCAGGCTCAGCACATGACGTCGCTGGTCAATGATCTGCTGGACGTGTCGCGCGTGACGCGCGGCCTGGTGACCATCGCGAAGGAGGCGCTGGAGATGCGCGAGGTGGTGCATGAGGCGGTGGAGCAGGTGCGGCCGCTGATCGACGCGCGCCGCCATGCGCTGCAGTGCGAGATCGCCGCGACCCCCTTGCGCGTGGAAGGCGACCGCACGCGCCTGATCCAGGTGGTGTCGAACATCCTGAACAACGCGGCCAAGTACACGGCGCCGGGCGGACGCCTGTTGCTCAGCGCACGCATCGAGTCGGGCTGCGTGCGGGTGGCGGTGCGCGACAACGGGCAGGGCATCGATCCGCCGATCCTGCCCTACATCTTCGATCTGTTCATCCAGGCCGAGCGCACGCCCGACCGCTCGCAGGGCGGCCTCGGCCTGGGCCTGGCGCTGGTCAAGAGCTTGGCGGTGCTGCACGGCGGGCGGGTCGAGGCGCATAGCGAAGGGCTGGGCGAGGGCAGCGAGTTCGTCGTCTACCTGCCGTGCCTGGCCGAGGCGCCGGCGGCCGGCGCGCCGCGCCTCGACGAGCAATCGCGCGGCGCGCGCGGGTTGAGGGTGCTGGTGGTCGACGACAACGTCGACGCGGCCGAGATGCTGGCGACCCTGCTCGAAATGAACGGATACGAGGTCGCCCTGGCCTACGACGGCAAGAGCGCGCTGGCCAGCGCGGTGCAGGCGCCGCCGGACGTCGCCCTGCTCGACATCGGTTTGCCGGATCTCGACGGCCATGAACTGGCGCGTCGGTTGCGCGCGATGCCCGAGACCACGCAGGCGGTGCTGGTGGCGCTGACCGGTTACGGACAGGCGGAAGACCGGCAGCGTGCGCGCCATGCCGGGTTCGACCATCACATGGCCAAGCCGGCCGACCTGGCGAAGTTGCTGGAATTGCTGGCGAACGTCGGGTCGGCGGCGACGCCGCCGATGCGCTGATCGGACCGCGGGCCTTATTTTCCCAGCATCGACACCACGTTGTCCGCCCCCGGCGCCCCGAACGCCTGCTGCTTGAGCACATGCAGCTGGTCGCGTACCTGCGCGGCCTTTTCGAATTCGAGGTTCTTGGCGTGATCGACCATGAGCTTCTCGAGGCGCTTGATCTCCTTGCTGATCTGCTTCTCGCTCATCGACTCGACCTTGGCCGTCGCCGCGTCTTCATGCACGCCTTCGACCATGGCCTTTTGCGCGGCGCTGCTGTACACGCCGTCGATCATTTCCTTGATCTTCTTCTGCACGCCCTTCGGCGTGATGCCGTTGGCCTCGTTGAAGGCGATCTGCTTGGCGCGCCGGCGCTCGGTCTCGTCGATCGCGCGCCGCATCGAATCGGTGATCTGGTCGCCATACAGGATCGCCACGCCATTCAGGTTGCGCGCCGCGCGGCCGATGGTCTGGATCAGCGAACGCTCGGAGCGCAGGAAGCCTTCCTTGTCGGCATCGAGCACCGCCACCAGCGACACTTCGGGCAAGTCCAGGCCCTCGCGCAGCAGGTTGATCCCGACCAGCACATCAAAGGTGCCCAGGCGCAGGTCGCGCAGGATTTCCACACGCTCGACGGTGTCGATATCGCTGTGCAGGTAGCGCACCTTGATGCCGTGGTCGCCCAGGTATTCGGTGAGCTGCTCGGCCATGCGCTTGGTGAGCGTGGTGACCAGCACGCGCTCGTCCTTGGCGATGCGGTCGTTGATCTCGCTCATCAGGTCGTCGACCTGCGACAGGGCGGGGCGCACGATGATTTGCGGATCGACCAGGCCGGTGGGACGCACCACCTGCTCGACCACATTGTCGGCCTTGCCCTGCTCGTAATCGGCCGGCGTGGCGGAGACGAAAATCGTCTGGCGCGCCTTGCCCTCGAACTCCTGGAATTTCAGGGGCCGGTTGTCGAGCGCCGACGGCAGGCGGAAGCCATAGTCGACCAGGTTGGTCTTGCGCGACCGGTCGCCGTTGTACATCGCGTTGAGCTGGCCGATCATCACGTGCGACTCGTCCATGAACATCAGCGCGTCCTTGGGCAGGTAGTCGATCAGGGTCGGCGGCGGCTCGCCCGGCATGGCGCCGGACAGGTGGCGCGAGTAGTTCTCGATGCCCTTGGTAAAACCGATCTCGGCCAGCATCTCGAGGTCGAAGCGGGTGCGCTGCTCGAGACGCTGCTCTTCGATCAGTTTGTTCTGCTGGCGGAACTCCTCGAGGCGGTCGCGCAGCTCGGCCTTGATCGACTCGACCGCGCGCAGCACCGTCGAGCGTGGCGTGACGTAGTGCGAGCCCGGATACACGGTGAAGCGCGGGATTTTTTGACGCACGCGGCCGGTGAGCGGATCGAACAGCTGCAGCGATTCGATCTCGTCGTCGAACATCTCGACGCGGATCGCCAGTTCGGCGTGCTCGGCCGGGAAGATGTCGATCGTGTCGCCGCGCACGCGGAAACTGCCGCGCGAGAAATCCATCTCGTTGCGGGTGTACTGCATCTGGATCAGGCGCGCGATGATGTCGCGTTGCGCCACTTTATCCTTGTGGCGCAGGGTCAGGATCATCTTGTGGTATTCGTTCGGATTGCCGATACCGTAGATCGCCGACACGGTGGCCACGATGACCACGTCGCGCCGCTCCATCAGCGACTTGGTGCACGACAGGCGCATCTGCTCGATGTGCTCGTTGATCGACGAGTCCTTTTCGATGAACAGGTCGCGCTGCGGCACATAGGCCTCGGGCTGGTAGTAATCGTAGTACGAGACGAAATACTCGACCGCGTTCTGCGGGAAGAATTCGCGGAACTCCGAATACAGCTGGGCCGCCAGCGTCTTGTTCGGTGCGAACACGATCGCAGGCCTGCCGGCGCGCGCGATGACGTTGGCCATCGTGTACGTCTTGCCCGAACCCGTCACGCCCAGCAGCGTCTGGTACGACAGCCCGTCGTTGATGCCTTCGATCAGCCCTTCGATCGCGGTCGGCTGGTCGCCGGCCGGCGGGAAGGGCTGGTGCAGCTTGAACGGCGAATCCGGGAAGGTGAGGACGGTCGGTTCAGGGGATGTTGCGATGGATAAATCAGCCATACTTACAGACCTTTGCTAGAATGGGAATCCGCCTGCGGCCTTGAAGCTCAAGGGTCGCTGTCTATACAATTGCTAACCCCGCCGCTGCCAACCCAGCCGATACAACCGAGTTTATCACGATGACTTCCACCGCCTCTGCAAGCCTCTTTGGCGCCATTGAAATGGCTCCGCGCGACCCGATTCTGGGGATCACCGAAGCCTTCAATGCCGACACCAACCCAGCCAAGATCAATCTCGGCGTAGGCGTCTACTACGACAACAACGGCAAGGTGCCGCTGCTGGAGTGCGTACAGAAAGCGGAAGCCAAACTGATGGAGCAGCCGGCGCCGCGCACCTACCTGCCGATCGACGGTCTGGCGGCATACGACAAGGCCGTGCAAGAGCTGGTATTTGGTGCCGACAGCGCTGTTATTCAAGAGAAGCGTGCGATCACCGTGCAAGCCCTGGGCGGCACCGGCGCGCTCAAGATCGGCGCCGACTTCCTCAAGCGCTTCCTGCCGCACGCCGACGTCTACATCAGCGACCCGAGCTGGGAAAACCACCGCGCGCTGTTCGAAAGCGCCGGCTTCGCCGTCCACAACTACGCCTATTATGATCCGAGCACCCGCGGCGTGAACTTCGACGGCATGCTGGCCGCGCTCAAGGCCATGCCGGCCGGTTCGATCGTCGTGCTGCACGCCTGCTGCCACAACCCGACCGGCGCCGATCTGTCGCAAGCGCAGTGGGATCAAGTCATTGCCGCCGTGCAGGCGGGCGGTCTGGTGCCGTTCCTGGACATGGCCTACCAGGGCTTTGCCGACGGCATCGCTGAAGACGGCGCCGTCGTGCGTCGCTTCGCCGCAACCGGCATGCCGCTCCTGGTGTCGAACTCGTTCTCGAAATCGTTCTCGCTGTACGGCGAGCGCGTCGGCGCGCTGTCGATCGTCGCTACCAGCGCTGAAGAAGCTGGCCGCGTGCTGTCGCAGCTCAAGCGCGTGGTGCGCACCAACTACTCGAACCCGCCGACCCATGGCGGCAAAGTGGTCGCGACCGTGCTGTCGACCCCGGAGCTGCGCAAGCTGTGGGAAGAAGAGCTGGCCGGCATGCGCGTGCGCATCCGCGAAATGCGCGGCGCGATGGTCGAGAAGCTGAAAGAGAAAGCGCCGGGCCACGACTTCGAATTCGTGCGCCAGCAGGTCGGCATGTTCTCGTATTCGGGCCTGACCAAGGAGCAGGTGGGCAAGCTGCGCGAGGAATCGATCTACGCCGTGGACACCGGCCGCATCTGCGTGGCCGCGCTGAACTCGACCAATATCGATCGCGTCGTTGACGCGGTTGCCAAAGTTCTCTAAAATCCCGGCTCTCCGCAAGCGTTACGGCGCAGGCGGAGAGCAAGCGTGAGTGGCTGATCACTGGCAAATGCGCACTGTGCAAATTTGACAGAAACGTTTCAGCAGCCATATAATGCAAGCATCAATTCCCTGATAGCTCAGTCGGTAGAGCGACGGACTGTTAATCCGCAGGTCCCTGGTTCGAGTCCAGGTCGGGGAGCCAGAATTCAGAAAGGCCGCATCTTGGGATGCGGCCTTTTTCGTTTGTGCGGCGTATCAATGCGGCGCTGGCGAACATCACAGGAGACTCTCGCGTGAAGCAATTGCCCAAAAGCCATGCCACCCTGATCGAGGGGCAGATGTTCCGCCTGATGAAGTCGGGGCAGGGCAAGCCGTCCATCGTGCTGATCAATGGTGCGGGCGGTCCGCTCGATGGCTGGTACAAGCTGTATCCCGAGATCGAGCGACTGGGCACCGTGTTCGCCTATGACCGGCCCGGCGTCGGCGGCAGCCCCAAGCCGCGCGAGGCGCAGTATGGCGAGACCGTGGTGGCGCAGCTGCGCCTGCTGCTGCAGGCGGCCGGCGTCGCGCCGCCGTTCGTGCTGGTCGGGCATTCCTTCGGCGGCCTGCACGCCAACCTGTTCGCGCGCGTCTTCGCCGATGAGGTGGCGGGCGTGCTGTTCCTGGAAGCCACGGCGCCAGGCGACGTCACCACGCTCAAGCAATTCCAGTCGCCGCTGCAGCGCGGCTTCGTCAAGCTGCTCGATCGGATGTCGCCGCGCGACCCCTTCGACGAGATCCGCAACGAACTCGAGACCGTGAAGGACATCGAGGAGGCGCCGGCGTTTCCACCGGTGCCGGTGACGGTCTTGTCGGGCACCAAGCGCCTGCCGCGCTGGATGGTGCCTGCGGCGCTGGTGCGCGAGCGCGAACGCACCCAGCTCGCCCTGGCGGCCTTGTCGCCCCTGGGGGAGCGGATCGAGGCGCGGCGCAGTGCGCACTTCCCGCAACTGACCGAGCCGGAGGTGGTGCTGGATGCCTTGAAGCGCTTGGTGGCGCGGACCAGAACCTGATTCAGGATTTTTTCGGCGTGCGGACACTTGCGAAATCGAAAACAGCAGGTATAATGCGGCCTCCTTTCCCTGATAGCTCAGTCGGTAGAGCGACGGACTGTTAATCCGCAGGTCCCTGGTTCGAGTCCAGGTCGGGGAGCCAGAATTGAGAAGGGCCGCATGCGAATGCGGCCCTTTTTGCGTCCAGGTCGCGCCAGGGAAGAACATCAGCCGGCGATCGGCCAACCGTGGCTTCGCCAATGCTGCCAGACCGGGTCGGCCCATGGAGCGGCTTGTGCGCCGATCCGCCGGGCCCCAGGGCGCTCGGCCCGCCCGTTCACGAATCCGCGCCTGTACGGCCTATTCCTTGCCCGGCACGGGTTTGACCTTGCTTGCCGCTTCCAGTGCGCGCCGGCGCGCGGTCTCGATGTCGTCGGCGCTGGCCAGCGCCACACCCATGCGGCGGCGCGCGAACGACTCCGGCTTGCCGAACAGGCGCAGGTCGGCGCCCGGCACGCGCAGCGCCTCGGCCACGCCCTCGAAGGCGATGCCGGCCTGTTCCAGCTGGCCGTAGATCACGGCCGAGGCACCCGGCGCCCGCAGCGCGGTATTCACCGGCAGGCCGAGGATGGCTTTCGCGTGCAGCTCGAACTCGCTCTGTACCTGGCTCGCCATCGTCACCATGCCGGTATCGTGCGGACGCGGGCTCACTTCCGAGAACCACACCATGTCGCCCTTGACGAACAGCTCGACGCCGAACACGCCCAGGCCGCCCAGGCTGGCGGTGACCTTGGCCGCGATGTCGCGCGCGCGTTCCAGGGCCAGCGGCTGCATCGGGTGTGGCTGCCACGATTCGACGTAGTCGCCCAGCACCTGCTTGTGGCCGATCGGCTCGCAGAACGTCGTCTCGACCCCGCCGTTGGCCCCCAGCGAGCGCACCGTCAGCAGGGTGATCTCGTAGTCGAAATCGATGAATCCCTCGGCGATCACGCGGCCGGCGTCGACCCGCCCGCCGGCGGCGGCGTAGTCCCAGGCGGCCTGCACGTCGCTGGCCGCGTCGAGTTTCGACTGGCCCTTGCCCGACGAGGACATCACCGGTTTCACCACGCAGGGAAAGCCGACCGCGGCGCAGGCCTGTTCCAGTTCGGCCAGGCTGCTGGCGAAGCGGTAGGGCGACGTCGCCAGGCCCAGCTCCTCGGCCGCCAGGCGGCGGATGCCTTCGCGGTTCATCGTCAGCTGCGCCGCGCGCGCGGTCGGGATGCAGATGATGCGGCCCGCGGCCTCGAGTTCGGCCAGCCTGTCGGTGGCGATGGCTTCGATCTCGGGCACCACCAGGTCGGGGCGTTCCCGCTCGATCAGCGCTTCCAGCGCGGCGCCGTCCGTCATGTCGATCACGTGGGCGCGGTGCGCCACCTGGTGGCCGGGCGCGTTCGGGTAGCGGTCGACGGCGATCACCTCGACGCCCAGGCGCTGGAGGGCGATGATGACTTCCTTGCCTAGCTCGCCGGAGCCGAGCAGCATGACTTTGGTTGCGGAAGGGGAAAGCGGGGTGCCGAGGATGCGGGGAGTGGTCATGGTCTGTCAGTGAAAGAATGGCTGGCGCGGACGGCCGTGGAAGTGCGACTATAGCAAAGCAGGCCTCCTCCGCGCAGATGGCAACTTCGATTCACAAGAGGCACTGGTCAAACTGCGAACGCCCGGCTATAATATTGCCTCAATTCCCTGATAGCTCAGTCGGTAGAGCGACGGACTGTTAATCCGCAGGTCCCTGGTTCGAGTCCAGGTCGGGGAGCCAGAACAAGAGAAGGGCCGCATGCGAATGCGGCCCTTTTCGTTATGGCGCCGTCCCCGTTGGATATGGATGAGGTTTGAACTCTTGAGCTCGCCGGCGGCCCATCCCCATCCCCATCCCCATCCCCATCCCCATCCCTCAGCGACTCTTTTTCTTGTTCGAAGTGTAAGTACGGGTATAAAACCCGGGCGGTTTCTTCGCCACCCAGGCGATGAAGGCGGCGATGTCCTCGTGCCCTTGCAGGGCCTCCCAGGTATGGTAGGTCTGCAGCAGTTCGCGCTCGGTGAACGCCGAGTGGATCTTGCGATGGCAGATTTTGTGGATCGGGAATTGCTCCTTGCCCTTGAAGGTCCTCGGGATCAGGTGGTGGCGGTCGATATTGGCCGATCCCAGGATCCGTCCACACAGCGGGCAGCAGTTGTCTTGCACGCAATACTCCTGATTGTATTCAGTTTCTGGATAAGATATGGTGCGTGTTCATTATTCGTACAAGGCTTGACCCGCTAATTTCACTAGAGCAAATGCCAGCCCCGGACCCTTGTTAAATGGTATTGGTGTAGAATTAACGCTCAGTATGCTTGCAATATGTTTCACTCCAGCCCGAAAGCGACGCAGTTGCAATGATCGAAGACGACTCCATTCGTTGTTCCGTGCTGTTGATCGACGATGAATCGTTCGCCCAGGACATCATTTCCCACGGCCTCAAGGGTTGTGCCGGTCACCAGCTGTGTTATGAATCCAGTCCCGCGCGTGCCGTCGAGGTGGCGCGCGAAATCGACGCGACCGTGGTGCTGGTCGATCTGCGCATGCCCGGCGGCCTCGACGGTTTCGACGTCATCGCCGCGCTGCGCGCCGATCCCGGCACGCAAGACGTGCCGGTCATCCTGCTCTCGTCCGAGGACGATCCCGACATCAAGGCCAAGGCGTTCGCGGTCGGGGCCAGCGACTACATGGTCAAGTGGCCCGATCCGCGGGAGCTGGTGGCGCGCGTGCGCCACCACAGCGGCGCCTGCATCGCGCGGCGCGAACGCGACCAGGCCTTCGCATCGCTGCGTCGCAGCCAGGAAGAGCTGGCCGCCAGCCAGTCGGCCCTGCAGCAGGCGCAGAAGATGGAAGCGATCGGCCAGCTCACCGGCGGCGTCGCGCACGACTTCAATAACGTGCTGCAGATCATCGGTGGCAACCTGCAACTGCTCAAGCTGGTCGGCAGCCTGAACGACGCGGCGCGCGCGCGCGTGGAGATGGCGTTGTCGGGTGTCGAGCGGGGCGCCAAGCTGGCGTCTCACCTGCTTGCGTTCGCGCGCCGCCAGCCTCTGCAATCGGTGGTGATCGATCCCACCCACCTGCTGCGCGAGCTGGACGACATGGCGCGTCGCGTGCTCGGCGCCAGCACCCTGGTTCGGACCGAGATCGCGCCTGCCCTCGGCAGCACGATGATCGATCCGAACCAGCTCAATAACGTCTTGCTGAACCTCGTGATCAATGCGCGTGACGCGATGCCGGACGGCGGGACCCTGACGATCCGCGGCGCCAATGTCGATCCGGACGATGAGTTGCCTCCGGGCGTGCCGCACAACGATTACGTGATGCTGGAGATTGCCGATACTGGAAAGGGCATGCCGCCCGAGGTGCTGCAGCGTGCTTTCGAACCTTTTTTCACCACCAAGCCGACCGGGCAGGGCACGGGGCTCGGGCTGTCCATGGCCTATGGATTCGTCAAGCAGTCGGGGGGCGAGATCCTGCTGCGCAGCGAGAAGGGCAGGGGCACCAGCATACGCATCTACCTGCCGCGCAGCAGCGCTTCGCCGTTGGCGAGCGAAGACCATTCATCGCACCAGCCCCTCGCTGGTGGCCTCGAAACCATTCTCGTGGTCGAGGACGAGCCGGATGTGCGTTCGTCGACTTGCGGCATCCTGTCCGCATTGGGCTACGACGTGCTGGAAGCGGGAAGTGCCGCCGAGGCGGCCGAGATCATCGAGGCAGGCCGCCACATCGACCTGGTATTTTCCGATGTGATCATGCCCGGCCCGGTGAGCAGCCTGCAGTTGGGCGAGATCGTGCGGCGCCATTTGCCGGAGTGCCAGGTGCTGTACACCTCGGGCTATGCCGAGGGTGTGCTGGCGCATGAGGGCAAGCTGGACTCGTCGGTCCACTTGCTGCAAAAACCTTACCATCCGGATGCGCTCAGTGCACGCATCCGTCACCTGCTGCGGCGCGCCAGGCGCGCCACCAGCAAGTCGTCAGCGCCAGCTCATTTCGGCTTGATGTAACGGTGCGAACCCGGCGGCGGCTCGTTGAGCACCGCCCAGAAGATGCCCAGGTCGCCGATCGCGCGCACAAATTCGTTGAATTCGACCGGCTTGACCACATAGGCATTGACGCCCAGTTCGTAGCTGCGTACGACGTCCTGTTCTTCCTTGGACGAGGTCAGCATCACCACCGGGATCGGCTTCAACGCATCGGTATGGCGGATTTCCTTCAGTACCTCGAGACCGTCGACCTTCGGCAGCTTGAGGTCCAGCAGGATGACCGCCGGGCTGCCCAGCTGGCGCGTCGCGAACTCGCCGCGCCGGTGCAGATAGTCGAGCGCTTCCGCGCCGTCGCGGACCACGACCACTTCGTTGGCGAGCTGACTCTTCGACAGTGCGATGAGTGTCAGCTCCAGGTCATGGGGATTGTCTTCCACCAGGAGGATGGGCTTGAGCATGGATATCGCCTTAGTTGGATGAGTATTTTTTTGGAAGGCTGAAGGAGAACGTTGCCCCTTCGCCGAGTGTCGAGTTGGCCCACACGCGGCCGTTGTGGCGCTCCACGATGCGCCGCACGTTGGCCAGGCCGATCCCGGTTCCCTGGAAGTCTTCCATGCGGTGCAGGCGCTGGAACACGCCGAACAGCTTGTGCACGTACTCCATATTGAAACCGGCGCCATTGTCGGCCACGTGGAATACGTAGTCATCCCCGGTCTCGTCGCACCAGATGCGGATCACGGCTTGTTCGCGTTCTCCCGTGAACTTGACCGCGTTCGACAGCAGGTTGAACATCGCCAGGTGCAGGAAGCTCGGATCGGCGTGGATGACCGGCAGCCGTTCGATATGCCAGTCTATCTTGCGCTGGCCGATGTCCACGCCCAGCTTGTCGATGCAGCCCGATACCAGCTCGGTCATGTCGACATCGGTCGGGCGCAGGGCCGCGCGGCCCATCTGCGAGAACGACAACAGGTCGTCGACCAGCTTGCCGGCCAGGCGCGCCGACTGCTTGATGTTCTTCAGGAAGCGCTCGCGCATCGCGCTGTCCTCGCTGCCGGCCGACTCGATCAGGAGGTCGGAGAAGCCGACGATGTGGCGCAGCGGCGCGCGCAGGTCGTGCGACACGGAATACGAGAATGCCTCCAGTTCCTTGTTGGCGCGGGTCAGCTCCTCGGCCAGCTCGGCCATCTGTTCGGCGCGTTCGAGCGCGATGCCCAGCAGCGCGCTGCGGAATTCGATGGCGAGCTCGATTTCGGCGGCATGCCAGGGCAGGCTGTGGCCGTGGATGGTCTCGCGCCATGCGGCAAAGCTCTGGCGCGGCGACAATTGGGTCGGCGAGCCCGGCGGCGCCTGCTTTTGGTAGGGATTGCCGGCCCATTCCACGGTCTGCACCAGCTCCGGGCGGAACCACAGCAGGTAGTGCTGGTGGATGCGCGAAATCGGCAGCGCCAGCAGGCCGCTGGCGTTCCCGGTCAGGTTCGCGGCCGGAGCGTAGACCCCGGACAGGTGGTTCGTATGGAACAGTTCGGTATGCCCGTGCACGGCGAGCCAGGTCGACAGGTCGCGGATCGCCTGCTCGCCTGGCGTATCGCCGTAGGTGAGCACGCGGTCGTCGACGACGACCGCCACGCCGCCGGCGCGCGCAAAGCGCAGCAACTCGGGGAATACGCCGCTGAGGTTATCGATGAAATCGGTGCCCTTGGTCAGGTGGCCCAGCACCTCGACCATGATGCGGCGCACGTCGAGGCGGAACTGCAGCTCGGCGCCATCCTCGCGGGTCTCGATGCACAGCGCCAGGATCTGGCCCAGCTGCTCGCAGGCCGTGCGCTTCTCGACAGGTACCGGGCACGGCGCGGCGTTATGGCATGAAATCAGGCCCCACAGCTTGCCCTTGACGATGAGCGACACCGACATCGATGCCAGCGTGCCCATATTGCGCATGTACTGCAGGTGTACCGGCGACACGCTGCGCAGGGCGGCGAAGGACAGGTCGTTGCGCTCGCCCGTGACCGGGTTCTCTCCGGGCACCAGCGGCGCCGGAGCGTAGTTGGCGTCCTGGATCAGGCGGATCGGCGACAGCGTGTACAGTTCGCGCGCCTGGGCCGGAATATCGCTGGCCGGGAACGACTGCCCCATGTAGGAGTCGTAGTCCGGCGATTTCGACTCGGCCACCACGCGGCCGTGGCCGCTGGGGTCGAACTGGTAGATCATCACGCGGCCGTAGCCGGTCACCGAGCGCACGTGGCGTGCCGCCAGGTCGGTCAGCGCAGGAATCGAGGCATGATCGTTGACCCTGGCCAGGAAGTCACTGATCAGGGGGTACAGATGGCGGAAATCGGCCGGCTGGGCGCGCTCGACCGATTCGAACTCGACGATCATGAGTCCGTCCCACAGATGGGCCAGCACGTCGAAATGCCTGCCATTGTCGGCAGTGACGGTACCCAGATAGGACGGACGCTGGCCGAGCGCGCCGCCACCCAGCTCCAGGGCCAGCGGCTCGCTGGCGCCAGCGCCGATCACGGCGGACAGCGGGCGGCCGATCGCGGCTTGCGCAGCGATGCCGATCCAGTCTGCAAGGTTGGCGCTGGCCTGAAGAATGTCGAGCGCCGGCGACAGCGTCAGCATGAAGCCGTGCGGCTGGATGCTGCCGGGCGTGCGGATCGGTTCCTTGTCGCAGCCGGCGATGTCGAGTTGGTCGGGGAGTGCCTGGGTCATAATGCCGTGTGGTAACGCGCGGGGGAAACAGGCCTACATTGTAGCGTGAAAAGCTGGCTGCAATTGATGTGCTACCAGCCGTCACTCACGATTTACCTGACTTCGTGTCAAGCCAGGTGTCACATTGCACTACCTGGTTACTGTCGCGCACGCATCAATGGTTGCGTGGCATGTTGCGACGAAGCAGATGTATCATGGCCTTTTATCGGTCCAGCAGACAGGAAGCCGCATCGCCACCATGGAAACCTCCCTACCCGTGAAGCAACCGCTGACCGACGAGCAGCGGTTTCAATACCTGATCGCCGGCATCAGCGACTACGCCATCTACATGCTCGATCCGCAGGGGTACGTGAACAGCTGGAATGCCGGCGCGCAGCGTTTCAAGGGCTATCTCGAGCACGAGATCCTGCACCAGCATTTTTCCCGTTTCTATACGCCCGAAGACCGCGCCAGCGGCCTGCCGGCCCAGGCGCTGGCCCGGGCGCTGGCCCAGGACCGCTACGAATCCGAAGGCTGGCGCGTGCGCAAGGACGGCGGCCGCTTCTGGGCCCATGTCGTCATCGATTCGATTCGCGACGGCAGCGGCGCCCTGATCGGCTTCGCCAAGATCACGCGCGACGTCACCGAGAAGAAGCAGGCCGAGGATATGCTGCGCGACAGCGAGCAGCGCTTCCGCCTGCTGGTGCAGGGCGTGACCGACTACGCGCTCTACATGCTCACGCCCGAGGGCATGGTCTCGAACTGGAACGTGGGGGCCGAGCGCATCAAGGGTTACAGCTACGACGACATCGTCGGCCACCATTTCTCGCGCTTCTACACCGATGAGGACCGCCTGCGCGGCCTGCCGGTGCGCGCGCTCATGACGGCCGGCGACGTCGGCCGCTACGAGGCCGAGGGCTGGCGCGTACGCAAGGACGGCACCCGATTCTGGGCCAACGTCGTGATCGATGCCATCCGCGACGAAGAGGGCCGCCTGCTCGGCTTTGCCAAGATCACGCGCGACCTGACCGAGAAGAAGGCGGCGGCCGAGGCGCTCGACAAGGCCCAGGCGGCGCTGTTCCAGGCCCAGAAGATGGAATCGATCGGCCAGCTCACCGGCGGCATCGCGCACGACTTCAACAACCTGCTGTCGGTGATTTCGAGCGGCCTCGAGGTGCTGAGCATGCAGCGCACGCCGGGCGGCGACGCCAAGACGCTCGACAGCATGCGGCGCGCGATCGACCGCGGCGCCACGCTCACCCAGCAATTGCTGGCCTTCGCGCGCCAGCAGCCGCTCGAGCCCGAGACGCGCAACGTCAACCGCGTCCTGAGCGGCTTCGAATCGGTGCTGCGGCGCGCCGCCAATTCGTCGATCGAGTTCGTGCTCAAGCTCGACGCCCGTGCGCCGAACGCCGTGATCGACGCCGCGCGGCTGGAGTCGGCGGTGCTGAACCTGGTGGTCAATGCGCGCGACGCGATGCCGGGCGGCGGGCGGATCGTGGTGGAGACCGCCAACGCGTTGCTGGCCGAGGGCGAACACCCGTCGCTGGCGGCCGGCCACTACGTGCGCCTGAGCGTGAGCGACACCGGCACCGGCATGGCGCCGGAGACCATCGCGCGCGCCTTCGAGCCGTTCTTCACCACCAAGGAAGTCGGCAAAGGCACGGGCCTGGGCCTGTCGCAGGTGTACGGCTTCATCAAGCAGTCCGGCGGCGAAGTGACCATCGAGAGCACCGTGGGCGAGGGCACCAGCATCGTCATCTGGCTGCCGGCCGCGACCTCGCACGCGCACGACCTGGTCGAAGTCGAGACCGAGACCGTGCTGATCGTCGAGGACGAACCGGATCTGCTGGACGTCGCGTCCTCGCTGTTCCTGAGCATGGGCTACGACGTGATGACGGCGGCCAGCGGCAGCGACGCCCTGAACCTGCTGGCCAGCCGCGACGTCGACATCCTGTTCACCGACGTGGTGATGCCGAACGGGATGAACGGCATCGAGCTGGCGGCCTATACCCGCAACCACTACCCGAACGTGAAGGTGATGCTGGCCTCGGGCTATCCGCAGCCGGCATTGAAGCTCGACCGCAAGAGGCTGGGCGAGTTCGCGTTCGTCAGCAAGCCGTACCGGCTGTCGGACCTGGCGCGCAGCCTGCGCAGCGCGCATTAGTCCATGCCCCCTGGAGGGTCTTCATTGAAATGAGAATCATTATCATTTAGAATGGCGGTCGTGGCGCGCGGTGCGCCCTGGCGAGGAGGACGCCGATGCTGGCGGAACGGGATGTCGATCGACTGCTGAGCGAACATGGCGCGCTGATGCGGGCCCATGCGCAAGCGCAGGCGCGCTGCACGATCGTGCTGCGCGAGCAGGCCGAGCGCATGCGCCGCCTCGATGCCGAATTGATGCGTTCGCACGCCCACGCCATGCGCAGCCTTACCGCATTGGCCTGGGAACGCGAAGACCGCGCGGCGCTCGAAGCGGCGGCCCCGGGCCTCGGGCGGCGCGCCGCCATGGGCCGCCAGGTCGAGGCGCTGCAGGCGCGGGTGCACGAACTTTCCCGCGAGCTGACCCGCCAGCTGCACCGGCGCCCACTGGCCGACCACGCCGCGCGGCCCGCCGAATCGCTGCCGCTGGCGCTCGAAGCCAGCTTGCGGGCGGCCGATCTGGTGATCTGCCAGACCGGCTGCCTGAGCCACAACGACTACTGGCGGGTGCAGGACCACTGCAAGCGCAGCGGCAAGGTGTGCATGCTGGTCGACCGGCCCGACCGGCTGCAGATCGTCCGCGTCGACAGCCTTACAGCGCAAAAATGATGTCGCTGACCCGCTCGTAGAGTTGGTTGGCCGACGGCCCCCCGTTGGGCCAGTTCAGGATGTCGAAGTGGTCGTAGCCCTTGTAGTTGCCCAGGAAGTTCCAGGCGCCGCGCACGGCCGTGCCGTCGTAGTCGCGCGCCGGGTGGCCTTGGGGCGCGCGCATGCTGACCGTATTGACCACGCCGTCGTTCGGGAACCAGTCGCTATCGATGCGCTGCCGCCCCGGGGCATTCACCGTATAGCTGCCCATGCCGCGCTGCAGCGCCGACGGCACGATCCATTCGCCGGCGAAGGATTTGAAGTAGGGGATCATGTCGGCGCGCGCATACTGGAACACGGTGGTTTGCACCGGCGCGATCACGCGGTCGGTGCCGTTGCAGCACCAGCTGCCGCCCTCGGTCGCCACCGTGCCCACCGAAAAATAATAGACGTGCGGCGAGGTGCGCGCCCAGGCGTTGAATTCGCGCGCGCCGTCCGGCGCCAGTTCCCACTGGGCCGCCTTGTGGGCGAGCAGGTCGCGCAGCGGCGCGTGCACAGTGGGCAGCACGGCGAACACGGCGTCGCTCAGGGTGGTGCCGTTGTGCGGGGCCGAGATCGTGGTCACGCTGCGGACCCAGCCGACCTTGCCGCCCCTGAACAATTCGCCATCGCCTTCGTCCTGGCTGGCGCCGTGTTCGAGCAGTTCCACCAGCGCGCGGATCGTGGTGCCGCCCATGCTGTGGCCGATCAGGTGGATCGGGTGGTCCTGGTCCCAGGCGGGATACAGCGCCAGCGGAAAATTGTGCGGATTGTCGCGCGGGTTCGCCGCCCAGCATTTGCCGGGCGGCTTTTGCACCTGGCCGGGCGGGCCGTGGTCGCGCACATGGGCCTTGCCGTAGTCGACGCAGCCGCCCTTGATCTGGGTGTACAGGTCGGCGGCGCGGTCCCAGTTGGACGAGATCGGGCCGACCGCGGCGGCGAACACGGCGCGCGGCCCGCGGTAGACCTGCATGTGCGAGGCGATGTCGCCGTAGCCGCCCCAGTAGTTGAAGCCGCTGTGCTGGAATTGCTCGGGGCCGAAGCCGAGGAAGCCGTGGACGAGGACCACGGGATCGTTGTTGGCCGCGCTGGCGGCAGGCGCGGCGAGCAGGCCGAGCGCGGTCAACAAGGCGGCGCAGGCGTGGATGAGGCGGGCCATCTTGGCGTCTCCGGTGAATGCGTCAAGCACATTGTCGGAGGTAGGACGACGGTCGGGTTTGCGCTGCGTCGTCCCGCGGCGCCGGGTCAGAAATTCACGCGAGGAAACATGCGCGCGCCGCTTGACAGCGGCGCGTCACTTTCCTTCCATACTCCCCACGCGCGATCAGCGCACCGTGGTGCTGCCGACCGAGGTCGTTGGATCGGAGCTGGCGGCGGTTGACGTTGCCGAGGCAGCGCCCGGCACCGGCGCGTTCGAGGCGGTGACGGCGGCCTTTTCGGCCTGCTCCAGGCGGCCATCGGTCCACACGACGTAGTCGTCGACCGAATACAGCTGGCACGGGTCGCGGCTCTTGGCCGAGCAGGTGGCGAGGGCGCGGCCTTCGGGGTCTTCGCCTTCCTCGGCCCAGGTCCAGCCGCCGCTGGGCGACACGGCGAAGGCGCGCGGGGTCATCTTGGTCAGGTATTCGCGGTAGGCGCGGCGGCCGTGCTCGGACAGGAAGGGCACGGCGCCGGCGTCGTCGACCCGGGCGTAGTCGGTGCGCGCCGCGCTCGGCGGGGCGGGAACGTCGACCACGACCGCGGTCGGCATGCCGATCTCGTCCAGAAAGCGTTCCGTGTCCGCGAGCCACACTTTTTCGCCGTCGCGGCTGGCCAGCATGCCGTGGGCATCGCGCTTGAACGACGGGAACTCGACCAGGCGCCCGCGGCCACCCGCCTGGACGTAGGAAGCGTGCATGCGTCCCGCCAGTTCCGGGCCGAATAGCGAATCGTTCTGCCCATACATCCACAGGCTCGGCACCTTGGCCTTGGCGCCGTATTCGGCGAAGGCCGACACCAGCTGCGAGCGCCAGGCGCAGCGGTCGCTGTCGTCGCGCAGGCCGCCGGCGAAGTTGATCAGGCCGCGCACGCCGGGCAGGCGCTCGGTGCCGAGTGCGATCGTCGCCAGGCCGCCGTACGACTGGCCGGCCACCACCATGCGGTCGCCATCGACCCAGGATTGGCGGCGCGCGTAGTCGAGGGTGGCGCGGATGTCCTCGGCCTGGGTGTAGCCGTTGGCCGTCATGTTGCAACCGTGGTCGCGGTAGCGGCCGCCCGAATGCGAGAAGCCCTGGCGCATCGGCACCATCACCGCATAGCCGCGCCTCACGAAGGCGCTGGCCATGTAATAGAAACGGTCGCGCGGTTGCAGCCTGGGGCGGCCCGGGTCCTTGCCGTGGTTGATGACGATCAGGGGGAAGGGGCCGGGACCGTTGGGCTGGAACACGGTGGTCTCGAGCGTGACGCCGGCAGCGCCGGCCGGGACCTGGACGATGTGCTCGTTCATCCGGTAGTCCAGCGGGGCGGCGGCGTCGGCAACCGGGAGTTCCTGCAGGTGGGCCAGGGCAGGCACCATGGCCAGCGCGGCAATCGAAGTGGAGATCAGGGTACGGAAGGACGGTGTTCTCGACATGGATGACTCGGAGCTTGCTAAGGCATATTTACTGCCGTGCGGAACAATTTCCGCATGGAATAAACCGAGTCTAGGTCGGGTAAATCCTGAGAGCAATATCCGGTTGACCAGTTCTGAAGGTATATTTTTGTGTGTGGCTAAAGTGACATCCGACGCGTTTTTCGTTGAAGGAGTATCATCGCCACCCTGTGAGTTGCATGGGAAATGACGGATGAGCAAGTATGCGCCGCGCGAGTGGGCACCCGACGAAAAGCCGATGCTGCCCGGCTCGCCGTCGACGCCGGCGCACCCGACGCATATCCGCCTGGCCTACCTGGCGGTGGGCATCCTGGTCACCATCACCGGCGGCCTGGGCAACGCGCTGGTCTCGGTCAACCTGCTGCACCTGCAAGGTGTGATGGGCGCCACCCAGACCGAAGTCGCCTGGCTGCCGGCCGCCTATGTGATGGCGAATGCCTCGATGAACCTGCTGCTGGTGAAATTCCGGCAACAGTTCGGGCTGCGTCTGTTTACCGAATTCTTCCTGGTGCTGTATGCGCTGGTGACGTTCGCCCACCTGTTGGTGGGCGGCCTCGGTTCCGCCATCGCGGTGCGCGCCTTTCATGGCATGCTGGCCGCCGCGCTGTCGACCCTGGGCCTGTACTACACCTTGCAGGCCTTCACCAAGCCATGGCGCCTGAAAGGGCTCACGATCGCGCTCGGCGTCGCCCAGTTGTCGCTGCCGCTGGCGTATATCTTTTCCAACGACCTGCTGCAAATCGCCGAGTGGAACGGGCTCTACCTGTTCGAGCTGGGCCTGACCCTGGTGTCGCTGGGCGCGGTGCTGCTCCTCAAATTGCCGCCGGGTGACCGCTTTCGCGCCTTCCGTCCCGCGGATTTCCTGACCTTCGGGCTGTTCGCGCCCGGCATCGCGCTGCTGTGCGCGGTGCTGACCTTCGGGCGCATCCTGTGGTGGCACGAGACGCCGTGGATCGGGGTGGCGCTGGCGGCGTCGATCGTCCTGCTGGCGGCCGCCATCTGCGTCGAACACAACCGCGCCAATCCCTTGCTCAATATTCGCTGGCTCACCACCGGCAAGATCCTGCACGTGGCGCTGACCTTGCTGCTGGTGCGCGTCGTGCTGTCCGAGCAGAGCGTGGGCGCGGTCGGTTTCCTGCGCGCGGTGGGCCTGGACAACGACCAGATGCAGTCCCTGTTCGCCTGGGTGCTGGCGGCCACCGTGGCCGGGATCGCGGTATCGGCGCTGACCCTGAACGTCGAGCGCCTGACCTGGCCGCGGGTGGTGGCGCTGCTGTGCATGGCGCTCGGCGCCTGGCTCGATGCGCACGCCAGCAACCAGACCCGGGCCGAGCAGATGTACCTCAGCCAGGGCCTGCTGGCGTTCGGCGGCACCCTGTTCATCGGGCCGTCGCTGGTGTCGCTGATCTTCACCGTGGTCGGCAATCCCGGGGCGCTGATCAGCTTCTCGGTGCTGTTCGGCCTGACCCAGAACCTCGGCGGACTGCTCGGTTCGGCGCTGGTGGGCACCTTCCAGACCTGGCGCGAGAAATTCCATTCTTCGACGATCGTCGAGCAGCTCAGCGCGCTCGATCCGCTCGTGGCCGGCCGCATCCAGTCGGGCGCGGCGGCGGCGGGCCGCCTGCTGGCCGACCCCGCCGCGGCCACGCGCCAGAGCCTGCAATCGCTGGCGGCGACGGCCACCCGCGAAGCCAATATCCTTGCCTACAACGACGTGTTCCTGGTGCTGGCCATCCTGGCCGCGCTGAGCGCCTGCTGGATCTTCCTGCACGCCGTGTGGCTGCATTGCTATCCCGCTCCCCAGCCGGCGCCGGCGCCCGCCGCACCGGCTCCACCCGATCCCGTGACCGACTGATATGCCAGAGCCATCCACCGTCCCCAACGCCGCGGCGTCGCGTTCGCGCCGCATCCTGCTGAGCGCACTCGCGTTCGGCGCCATCGCCATCGCCGGCGTCCTCGTCGTGCTGTACGCCTGGAAGCTGCCGCCGTTTCGCAGCACCCTGGAGAGCACCGAGAACGCGCTGGTGCGCGGCCAGGTGACGATCATCAGTCCGCAGCTCTCGGGCTACGTGGTCGAGGTACGGGTACAGGATTTCCAGGTGGTGAAGAAAGGCGAACTCCTGATGCGCATTGACGCGCGCATTCCTACCCAGCGCCTGGCGCAGGCGCGCGCCGAGCTGGCCAACCGCCAGGCGGCGCTCGGCAATTTCACGCAAAGCCAATCCAGCGCACGCGCGACCATCGCGCAGAACCAGGCGCTGCTCGCGTCGAGCGAAGCCCAGGCCCGGCGCGCGCAATCCGACCTGCGCCGCGTGCAAGAGCTGGCGGCCGACGGCTCGCTGTCGACCCGCGAGCTCGACGCCGCCCGCGCCACGCAGGCCCAGGCCGCCGCCAGCCGCGACCAGTCGCGCGCCGCGCTCGAGATCGCGCGCCAGAACCTGCGCTCGGTCGACGTCAACCGCGCCGCGCTCGAGGCGGCGGTGGCCAATGCCGAGGCGGCGGTGAAGCTGGCCGAGATCGACATGGCCAATACCCGTATTACCGCCCCGCGCGACGGCCAGCTGGGCCAGGTGACGGTGCGCCAGGGCGCCTACGTGAACGCCGGCGCCCAACTCACGGCCCTGGTGCCGGACACGATGTGGGTGATCGCGAACATGAAGGAAACGCAGATGGCCAACGTCGCCATCGGCCAGCCGGTGAGCTTCACCGTCGACGCCCTGGGCAATGCGCGCCTGCGCGGCCGCGTCGAGCGCATCTCGCCGGCCACCGGCTCGGAGTTCTCGGTGATCGCACCCGATAACGCCACCGGCAACTTCGTCAAGATCGCCCAGCGCATTCCGGTGCGGATCAGCATCGATCCGAACCAGCCGCTGGCGCAGCGCCTGCGGCCGGGCATGTCGGTGGTGACCACGATCGATACCGCGCAAGCCGGGGCCGCGCGGTGAGGCGGCGTTCGCTGGTTCCCGCAGCGCTGCCGCTGCTGCTGGCGGCCTGCGCGATGGCGCCGCAGCCGGCGCCGCAAGCGTCCCTGGCCGTGCCGCCGGGCTGGCGCACGGCCGGCGCCGGCGATGCCGCCGCCATCGACCGCGACTGGTGGCGCGCCTTCGGCGATCCGGTGCTCGAAACGCTGGTGCGGCGCGCGCTCGACAACAACGGCGACCTGAAAATCGCGCGGTCCCGGCTGCAGGAATACCGGGCGCGCATTCGCGTGGCCGACAGCGCGCGCCTGCCGGCGCTGAACCTGTCGCTCGGGCCCACGCGCGCGCGCGCCATCGGGCCGTTCGGCGAACCGGTCGACACCACCTCGGTCACCGGCGCGGTGCAGGCCAGCTATGAGCTGGACCTGTTCGGCCGCATTGCCGGCAGCGTCGAGGCGGCGCGCTTCGAATCGCTGTCGCAGGAGGCGGCGCTGGAGGCCGCGGCGCTGGCCGTGGCCGCGAACACGGCGTCCGGCTACCTGACTCTGCTCGGCCTCGATGCCCAGCTGGGGCTGGCACGGGCCACCCTCGCATCGCGCGCGCGCTCGTTCGAGCTCGCGCGCCACCAGTTCGAGGTCGGCTACAGCTCGCGCCTCGAGATGTCGCAGGCCGAGGCCGAGCTGCATGCGACCGCCGCCGCCGTGCCCCAGCTGGAGCGCCAGGTCGCGCTGCAGGAGCAGGCGCTGAACGTGCTGCTGGGCGCCAGTCCTGGCCCGGTGGCGCGCGGCGCCGGGCTGATGGCGCTGCGCGCGCCGCGGCCCGCGCCGGGGCTGCCGTCCGAACTGTTGCGCCGCCGTCCCGACATCGCCCAGGCCGAGCGCCTGGTGGCGGCCGGCGACGCCAGCCTGGCGGTGGCGCGCGATGCGCTGCTGCCGTCGATCCGGCTGACCGCCTCGCTCGGCGCGCAGGGCCACAGCCTGTCGCAGCTGCTGCGTTCGCCCACCGGGTTGTGGAGCATCGGCGGCAGCGTGCTGGCGCCGCTGTTCGATGCGGGACGGCTGCGGGCCCAGGCCGAGATCGCGGGCACGGTGCGCGACCGCGCCGTCTACACCTATGAATCGGTGGTGCGAGCGGCCTTCGCCGAGACGGAGAACGCGCTGGCCTCGATCGACGGACTGCAACGCCAGCTGGTGGAGGCCGAGGCGCGCAGGGTGGCGGCGAACGAGGTGCTGCGGGTGGCGCGCAACCGCTACCGCAACGGTTATGCGTCGTACCTCGAAGAACTCGACGCCCAGCGCACGGCCTTCAACGCCGACCTGAATGCGCTGCAGCTGCGCGCCAGCCTGCTGGCGGCCCATGTCGACCTGTATCGGGCGCTGGGCGGTGGATGGGCGCCGGCGCCGTGAGCGCTGCCCGGCGACCCGCCTGCGCCACTTGCCTGCGCGCGCAAACGGCCTGCATCTGCCGGTGGATCGCGCCGGTGGCGCCGCAGGCGTCCCTGCTGGTCCTGCTGCATCCGCTCGAAGCCGGCAATGCCAAGAACAGCGGGCGGCTGCTGCACCTGAGCGTGGCGGGCAGCGCCCTGGCGGTCGGCGAGAGGTTCGAGCCCGATGCGCTGGACGGGCTGCTGCACGCTGGCGGGCGCACGCCGGTGCTGCTGTATCCCGCGACGCCGGACGACCCGAACCTGCCCTTGCCGCCGCCGTTGCCGGTGCTCCCGGCGTCCGCGCTGCGGCTGGTGGTGCTGGACGCCACCTGGCGCAAGAGCCGCAAGATGCTGTACCTGAATCCAGCCCTGCAGGCGTTGCCGCGGCTGGCGCTGCTCGATGTGGCGCCGTCGAACTACCGCATCCGCAAGGCGCATGCGCCGCACCAGCTGTCGAGCCTGGAGGCGGCGGCGCAGGCGCTGGGCCAGCTGGAAGGGGAGGGCGAACGTTACCACGTGCTGCTGGACGCCTTCGACGGGTTTGTGGCGCAACAGGCGTCGTACGTGCGCGCTTGAATTCGGCGCCGGGGCGGCGTAAGATACTGTATAAACATACAGTATGGGAGCCAAGGCCATGGCCACTACCGATCATCCGCTCGTCCGGGAGCCGTTCGACGATGGGCATGGCGCCCTTGCGCCGGCCCGGCCGCCGCTCGCGCGCAAGGGGCGTGGGGCGGTATCGAACCTGCAGGGCCGCTACGAGGTCAATGGCCGCGAGCGCTTCGACGACGGCTGGGCGGCCGACGACGGCGCGAGTCCGGCGGCCTTCAAGACCGTCGTTACCGACGAGGTCGCCAAGAGCATCCTGTCGCGCAATACCTCCCCAGATATTCCGTTCAGCGTCTCCCTGAATCCCTATCGCGGCTGCGAGCATGGCTGCATCTATTGCTTCGCGCGGCCGACGCACAGCTATCTCGGCCTGTCGCCGGGCCTCGATTTCGAGAGCCGCCTGTTCGCCAAGGTCAACGCCCCCGAGCTGTTGCGGCGCGAGCTCGCCAGGCCAGGCTACGTGCCCGAGCACATCGCCATCGGCGTCAACACCGATGCCTATCAGCCTTGCGAGCGCGAGCGCAAGCTCACGCGCTCGGTGCTCGACGTGCTGGCCGAATGCCGCCATCCGGCCGGGCTGATCACCAAGTCGTCGCTGATCGAGCGCGACATCGACATCCTGGCGCCGATGGCCGCCAGGGGCCTGGCGTGCGCGGCAATCACGCTCACCACGCTCGACGCCGAGATCTCGCGCACGCTCGAGCCGCGCGCGGCGGCGCCGATGCGGCGGCTGCGCACCATCCGCACCCTGACCGAGGCCGGCATCCCGGTCAGCGTGAGCGTGGCGCCGATCATTCCCTTCGTGACCGAGCCCGAGATCGAGCGCATCCTGGAGGCGGCGCGCGACGCCGGCGCGGTCGGCGCGCACTACACGGTGCTGCGCCTGCCGCACGAGGTCAATCCCTTGTTCCAGGAGTGGCTGCAAGCCCATTTCCCCGATCGCGCGCAGCGGGTGATGAACCGCATCCGCGAAATGCGGGGCGGCAAGGACTACGACAGCGATTTCGCCACCCGCATGAAGGGCGAGGGCGTGTGGGCCGACCTGATCCGGCAGCGCTTCGAGAAAGCCTCCGAGCGGCTGGGCTTTGCCGACTTGCGCGGGCGCTTCGGGCGCCTCGATCGGTCGCAGTTCAGGCGGCCGCTGGTGGTGCCGCAAGCGGGCGGTCAGCAGCGCGCCGGGGCGCACGGGCAGCTTGCCCTGTTCTAGCCGCGTGGCGGCGGCGGCCCCGGGCGCCCGACCGTCCGGCCAGATTGTCTTTGCGGCTGCAAAGTTATAAAATACATCTATTTTCAAAGAAGTTCCATGACTCCCACCGCAATCCGAGAATTACGTCAGCTGTTAAAAGAATCGCAAGCACAGTTCGGCCAGCGGTTTGAAGTGAGTCAGATCACGATCGCCCACTGGGAGAGCGGCAGGTCGCAGCCGGCGGCGCAGCGGCGTGACCAACTCGAGGTCCTGGCGACGAACGCCCAACCGGTGGCGTCGGCAAGCGCGTCGTTTCGCCCGATACAGTACCTGGGTAGTAAGCAAAGGCTGTCTGACACCATCGTCGCCGTCATCGACGACGTGGCGCCCGATCGGTCGCGCGTGGGCGACTTGTTTTCCGGCAGCGGCGCCATCAGCTCCCTGCTGGGCCAGGGCAGGCCGGTCACGGCGGTCGATCTGCAAGCCTATTCGCACGCGCTGACATCGGCGCTGTTGCAGGGCGAGGCGGAGCATTTCGAGCAGCTCACGGCCCTGCCGTTCCGGACGCGGCTGGGCGAGACCGCCGCCCGCATATCCCTTTGCATGGCGCCACTGCTCGCCTTCGAGGCACAGGCATTGCAAGAGGCCGCTGCCGGGGAACCCCAGCGCCTGGCGCATCTGGTGGAGTTCGGCTCGCTGGCCGTGCATGCCCAGCGGCCCCTCAGCCATTGCCCGCCAGACCTGGGCTTGCTGATGACAGAGGCACTCGCGCGTCTCGATGCCAGTGGCTTGCAGGGCGGCGACCTGACGGCCACCCGCTATTTTGGCGGCCCATATTTTTCTTATGCGCAGGCGATCGCGCTCGACGCGATCCATATCGCGGCCAGCACGCTGCCGACGCCCCTGTCAAGAGGCTGCGCCATGGCGGTGCTCCTGAGCAGCGCCAGCGAGACGGTCAATACCGTGGGCAAGCAGTTCGCACAACCCATGAAACTGATGAAGCCCGACGGACGGGTCCCGCCGCTCCTGCTCAGCCGCGCCTTGCGCGACCGTTCGCTCGACGTCGGCGCCGTGTTCCATGACTGGAGCATGCGCTGGCGCGACCATGTGGCTCCCGGCGTCAGGCATGACAACCGGGTCGTTTGCGGCGACGTCATCGAGTTCGTCAGCCAGGATCGCGAATGCGGCATGTACTATGCCGATCCTCCGTATACGATCGATCATTATTCCCGTTTCTATCATGTGCTCGAAACGCTGGTCTTGCGGGATTCTCCGCGCCTGGACGAGATGAAAAAGCGGGGTGAGGTGTCGATCATGCGCGGCATCTACCGTACGGGGCGCCATCAATCGTCGTTCTGCGTTCCGTCGCAGGCGGCGTCGGCGTTCGACAGGCTGTTTGCCGCAACCGCCCGCCGTGGCACGCCGCTGTTGTTGTCGTACTCGCCCTTCGACGAGCAGGAAGGCGACCGGTCGCGCCTGCTGGCGCTGGCGGAGATGGTGGCCATCGCCGAACGGTATTACTCGCAGGTATCGGTGATGGAAATCGCCGAGCACAGCCATCGTAAGCTGAACCGCAAGGCGCACAACACCAGCGTGCGCAAGGACGCCGAGCGTCTGCTGATTTGCAGGTCCTGATGCCATGGAAAAATACCTGGGTAATAAAGCGTCCCTGCTGCCATTGATCGAGAATTTTCTACGCCACCGCATGGCGGGCGCCACGCGCATCTCCGATCTGTTTGCCGGGACCAATAATGTGGGTCGATATTTCCGTAGCCGCGGCTGGGCAACGGCCGCCTGCGATTCAAACCGCTTCAGCTACGTGCTCGCGCAAGCCTATCTCGGCACCGCTGCCGCGCCCACCTTCGACGGTCTGCAAGACGCCCAGGCCGATCCGTTCCGCCTGCGCCAGTTGCAGGCCGAGCTGGGGCGTGGCATATCGCGCTTCGGCGAGATGTACCTGCCGGGCCGGAACGCCGCGCGCGTCTTCGAGGACCTGGCCGCGCTGGCCGATGTGCTGGCGCGCCTGCAGGTGATCGGCGAAGAAAACGCCACGCCAGGCGTCATCACCGACTGCTACACGGCCTGGGGTGCGCGCTCGGGGTTCACCAGCCTGCGCGGCACCCAGGGCGTGCGCAACTATTTTTCGCGACCGAACGCGCTGTTCCTCGACGGCGTGCTGGGCACGGTGCGCGCCTGGTGGCGCGAGGGCCGGCTGCGTCGTCACGAAGTGTTCCTGCTGCTGACGAGCGTCCTGGAAGAAGTCGTCATCACCGCCAACGTGAACGGCACCTTCCACGATTTCAACCGCACCCGGATCTGGCCGAATGCCGAGCAGTCGTTCCAGCTCAGGCTGCCGTTGATCGCGTGCGACGGGCCGCCCGCCGAAATCGCGAACGCCGACTCGATGGCCGCTGCCAGCGGCTTCGCCGGCCACGACGTCTGCTACCTCGACCCGCCCTACAATTTCAGGCAGTACGGCGCGTATTACCACCTGCTTAATTTCATCGCCGCGTTTCCCTTTCTACCGGATATCGAAACCTATGTCGGTGGGCTCAGGCACGTGCGCGGACAGCACCCAGAAGACGACTTCGCCAGCAATTTCTGCTACAAGGACCGCTTCATCGACAGCTTGCGCCGCCTGATCGCCAACGCCGATGCCGACCATGTGGTGTTGAGTTACTACGGCGGGCGCAATCACTGGAACCATTGGAGTGCGGTCAGCGAACCGACCGACGAAGGCTTGCGCGAGCTACGCGCCCTGTTTGAAGACCGTAGCCTGTTCATGAGCAGCGAAGTGGTGCCGGCGCTCGAGATCCGCCGCAATTACCAGAGCCGCGCAGGCGAGCAGAAAGAGCTCGTCAACGAATACCTGTTCCATGGCGTGCGCCATGCCAGGCCGGCCCGCCCGGCGCCGCAAGCCATTGCCCCCTTAGCTGCCAACGTCCGGTGGGGCCTGGCCAACGAATTCGGCCACACCTTTCCGATGGCGGATGATGGTGTCGAGGATGGCGTTCGCACGGTCGGCTGAGATCGCCGGGTACCGCAGCAGCAGTGCGGCAGGATCGAGGCCCCAGGCTTCGATCGTGCCGAAGCCGCGTCGCGCGCCTTCGATCGTCGCATAGCCCAAAAAGCATGGCAGGGTGGCGCCGGGCATGGGCAGCAGGAAGATCGACAGCAGTTCGGCTTCGGGATTGCGCAGCGATTCGGCGTAGTACAGCTGCTTGACGATGTCGGGGCCGCCCGGCCGCGCGTGCGGGAAGGGATGGTAATACTTGGCGTCCAGGATCAACAGCCAGCGTCCACGCCGCACCACCAGGTCGGGAATTTGCTCCTGCTCGTGGCGCTGCTTGCTGCCATCGGCGCCCTTGCTCCACCACACCGGCTGGCCGAGGAGGGCGCCATATTGCGCGGCATCGGCACAGGCGATACCCGTCCTGCAGGCGTCTTCCCATACCGCATAGAATGCCGTGGTGCCGTAGATGTGTGGCTGGGCGTCCGGAGCGGCGAGGCGACTGCTCAATATCTCATGCAGCAATTCGAACAGGCGCAAGGAGTGGGTACGAAAGACACTGCGGCGCTCCACGGCCAACCGGCGTTCGTAGTATTTCCGCGAACTTTCTTCGAGTGGCCAGCGCCACGCCCCGGTGCCGGTCGCGGCGACGGCGTTGTGGACCGAGCCGGGAACCGGGAAGCCATACCGTTCCAGCAGCGTGCGGAGCAGGCCGATCTGGAGCGCGCTGATGGCATCCAATGTCATTTCGCGCCGTTCGGCCAGCACCACCGGATACACGACGGCGTCCTGCGTGACGAGCGGCGGGCATTTGGCGATCGTGCGCGGCCATTGCGGCCGGCCGCGCAGGTCGCTGATCGACTGTTCGCGCTGGTAGACGCCATGGACGAAAAACCAGTCCTGCAATCCGCGCAGCGCGTCGAACTCACGCAGGACTTCGCTATCGCCGAACTCGGGGTCGCGCTCGGAGTCGCTATGGGGACGTCGAGCGCTGCTCCTGGAGAAATAGCTGCGCAGGATGCGCAGCACGTCGTTCATGCCCAGCCCGTCGACCGCGCCGAATTTCGGCCGCGCGTACAACAGGGCGTCGGCGAAGATCACGACGCCGACGAAGGAGAGTCTGTAGCGTCCGGATGGCGTCAGGCGCAATACGCGCGAGCGTACCAGGTGATCGATGTCCAGGGCGCCGATGCCGGCGCGCGCTTGCCACTGCGCGTGCGTCAGCTCGGCGCCCTCATCGACGGTGACGATGCTCATGGACCGTCCGGCGCGCGATCCTGCCCGTCCTGGCCCTCCTGCCCGTCGCCCGCCACCGGGACCGGCAAGCTGAGCGTGAGTGGCGCGCCCATGCCCCCTGCCCAGGCGGTCGACACGAGGGAAAAACTCCTGGCGGTAAACAGGGCGTCCTGGCGGAAGCGCAGTACGTCGTCCCACAGATACAGGAACAGCTTTTCGAGAATACTGCCGGGGCTCATCAACTGCTGCTCGGTGAGGAAATACGGGCCGATCAGCTTGTCCTCGTGGATGCCGAGTTCCAGCAGGCGCGTGTTGATGGTGGCGCGCAGGTCGTCCCATCGATATCCCACGCCGCCATAGAGCACGGTGGCGTTCGCGTACGAGCACGGCTCGGCATAGCCCTTGTACACATAATCCCAGCGGCGCCGGAACGCCGTATCCAGGGGAAATACGCCCTGGTCGGCACTGTTCATCGTGGCCCACAGATACAGGTTGGCGGGCAGGCGTATCTCGTCGAGCGCATGGCCCTCGCCCGCAAGGAAGGCGCGCTGTTCCGCGCTGGCCGCCAGGGGATAGCGGCTGGCGCCGCTCGCATCGCGATCGAGCAATTGCAGCATATCGCCCAGGATCGACGCCGCATTGCCGCGGTTGATTTCCTCGATCACGATGACCACGTTCTGGTCGGGGTGGGAAAGGGCGTGCGCCAGGCCGCGCATCAGCGGGCCCGGGACGAAACGATAATCGATCAGCGGGCGGCCGCGGGTGAAGGGAGAGCCATCGCCTTCCAGCAAACCGCCGGCAGGGGGCGCCGGTTCGTACACCGGCTGCGGCTTGTAGGCGCCGATGAAGTCGAAGAACGACGATTCGGGATGAAACTGGGTGCGGATGACGGTGCAGTCGACCGCGGCGAGCAGGACGTCGAGGTAGTAACTCTTGCCCGAGCCGGGGCAGCCCGTCACGATCAGCTGGTGTGGATGGGGGAGAGGCGTGGCCGTCGGCCCCGCCGTGCGCGTCCCCGCCGGTGGCGAAGCGCGATGGTGCGAGTCGGCGCCGTCGGTGGCGCCGGTGCGCAGCACCAGTTGACGATCCAGGCGCGGCAGCGCAGCGCCGAGTTCCTGGCGCAGTGTCTCATAGGCGTTCAGGAAGCCGCTGATGCGGAACCGAACGTCGTTCTGGTAGGTGGCAGCGGCATCCTTGTATTTTGCGGCAGCGACTTCGATCGATCTCGCCGGCTCCCAGTCGGCGCTTGGCGGCACTTTGGCGAACGCCGCGTCGAAAGCAGCCCGCTCGGCCTCGTCCAGACGAAAATAGCGCGCGATTTCCCAGCCATTCGAATTGATGCGAAACAGCTTGAGCAAGAAGTCCGGACTTGCCAGCACCGTCGGGAGTTCCAGTGGCGGCACGTAATCGAAGAAGGTTTGCGCGCCGAACCATACCTGCCTGAAGAAGCCGCTCGTGGCCGCACCGGTACCGAGGCGCGCGGCCAGCGCCCTGACGACCGCGAGTTCGACGGCGTCACCACCGCTGCCTTGCCAGAACGCGTCATCGGCGCCGTTGTCGAGCGCGTCGAGATAGTGCGATGCGAGCGGGGTGAGGCGCGGCGCATCGGCCGTTCCTTCAACCAGTGCCTGGTTGGACAGCGTGTTGAAATAGCGGTTGCGCGCGACTTCGCTGTCCGACAGCGAGCGGGTGCTGCGTATCTTGTCCAGGCTGCCCGCGATCTGCTTCCTGCCCTTGAGCTCCGAACTGTACAGGGACAGGGGTTGCAGCAGGGGCGTCCGCTTGCGCGTCAGGGCCAGTTGCAGGTCGAGCACACGCGTGAGCAACAACCGTTCTTTATTGGATAAGTCTACTGTCGCCACGTGTACTCCGCTGGTTGATTTTATTGCTTGATTTTAACAAAATAGGCATGGACGGCGGTAGCAGGCATACTGGCGTCCGGGCCGGCATATTGGCTTGCCGAACATCTTGGGGAGTCACGACATTTCAGCCGATCCATTCACGCCGGGCGCGCCGGCGCCTTACTCGGTGGAACAAGGCCTGCAGGCGGCGGGCGTTGGCAAGTTCCAGTACCGCCTCTTCACGATCTTCGGCCTGGTCTGGCTGGCCGACGCGATGCAGGTGCTGTCGATCGGCTTTTCCGCGCCGTCGATCGCCAGGACCTTCGGCCTGAGCATGCCGCAAGCGCTGCAGACAGGCACGCTGTTCTTCGTCGGGATGCTGGTCGGCGCCTTCGCGTTCGGGCGGCTGGCGGACCGCATCGGGCGCCGTCCGGTGCTCATGATGGCGGTGGCGATCGACGCCTGCTTCGGCGTCGCATCGAGCTTCGCCCCCGACTTCACCTGGCTGCTGGCGCTGCGCTTCCTGACCGGCATCGGCGTCGGCGCCACGCTGCCGGTCGACTACACGATGATGGCCGAATTCCTGCCCAGCGACCGGCGCGGCCGCTGGCTGGTGCTGCTCGAATCGTTCTGGGCGCTTGGGACGATCTGCCTGGCCGTGCTGGCGCTGGGGGCGGCGCGATGGGGCGACGATGCCTGGCGCGTCATCTTCCTGGTCACCGGCCTGCCGGCCCTGGTCGGGCTGGTCCTGCGGTTCACCATTCCCGAGTCGCCGATGTACCTGCACCGCAGCGGCAAGCTCGATGAAGCGCGCGCGGTGCTGGCGCGGGTGGCCAGGACCAATGGCCGCAACGTCGAGATCCCGCCGCTGCAGCCCGAACGCAGGCAGGCCACGTCGCTGTTCGCGCTGTTCGGCGACGGCCTGCGCCGCCGCAGCATCTGCCTGTTCCTGGCCTGGGCGCTGATCTCGATCGCCTATTACGGCGTGTTCGTCTACCTGCCGATCAAGCTGGGCGCCGAAGGCTTCGGCTTCATGCGCGGCCAGGAATTCCTGATCGTGCTGGCGCTGGTCCAGCTGCCGGGCTTCGCCCTGGCCGCCCATGGCGTCGAGCGCTGGGGCCGCAAGCCGACCCTGGTCGGCTTCTTGTTGCTCAGCAGCGTAGGCTGCCTCGGCTACAGCCTGGGGACATCGGCCGTGCTGGTGGTGGGCTCGACCTTGTTGATGAGCTTTGCCCTGCTCGGGACCTGGGGCGCCCTGTATGCGTTCACGCCCGAAGTCTACCCGACCCGGCTGCGCGCCAGCGGCATGGGCATGGCCGGCGCCGTGGCGCGCTTCGGCGGCCTGTTCGCGCCGGCGATCGTCGCGCCGGTGATGGCGACGCATTTCACGCTGGCGCTGGCGATGTTGTCGAGTTTCCTGCTGGCGGGGGCGGTCGCCATCCTGTGCGTCGATGCCGAATCGCGCCAGCAGGCACTGGATTGAACGGTGGTCGCGATGAACGAGGTGCGAAGGTGAAGCGGGTGGATGCGCCGCAGCAGGACGTCGGGATGATCGTGTTCGTCGGGGCCGAGTCGACCGGAAAGTCGACCCTGGCCCAGTATCTGGCGCGTCGGCTCGATGCCGGCTTCGTCCCCGAAATCGGCCGCTTCGTCTGGGAAGAGAAACAGGGCAAGCTGAGCGCCGACGATTACGTCGAGATCGCCGAACGCCACCGCGATGCCGAGGACGCCGCGCTGGCGCAGGCGCCCGGCCCCTGGGTGTTCGTCGACACCAATGCGCTCACCACGCTGCTGCTCGGCCTGTGCTTCGGCCAGGTCGCCGAACCGGTCCCGCCGGCGCTGCTGCACTACGCCGACGATTGCCGTACCCGCTACGCGCATCACTTCGTCTGCGCCGACGACATCCCGTACGAAGAGGAACCCGGCGTGCGCGAAAACGCCGCCTGGCGCACGCGGGTCCAGCGCCTGGTGCTGGAAGACCTCGGCCGGCGCGGTATCGGCTACACGGTGTTGACGGGCACGCTGGAGCAGCGCGCCGCCAGGGTGATGGACGTCCTGTCCGCGCTCGAACGGGCGCGGCAGCTCACGCGCGCAGCTGCGTAGGCGCGAGATCGGCCAGGTGCCGCTCGAGCGCGAACACGTGCGGATCGGGTTTGCCGAGCTCGCGCAAGGCGTGGGCCAGGCCCAGCAGGTATTCGCTGTTCGGACCGCTTGGGCCCCGCGCCGAGGCGATCTGGCGCGCGATATCGCGCTCGTCGGCCGGGCCGAGATAGGCCTCGTTGTCGTGCGTGGCGATATAGACGATTCCCTCGTCGCTGCTGCCGTCGTCGAAATGCATCTCGGTCGCCAGGCGCAGGTAGCCGTTCTTTTCGCGGTGGTCGAGATGGGCGAATTCTTCCGGCGTCACCAGGTAGGCCATGCCGTGGCAGTGCGCGCCAGGTTCGGGCACCAGGGTCGCGACGCGCCCCGGCGCGGTCTCGGTGCCGCGGTGGTCGTGCGAACCTTGCCAGAAGCGCCGCGACCAGCCGCCGATATGGGCCGGGCGCCGGTCGAGGAAGGGAAAGTCGGCCTTGAAGATCAGGGAACCGTAACCGAACAGCCAGACGCTTTGACGGCCGTCGAACTTGTTCATTTGCTGGTTGATCGCGATCGTGTTGTGGGACATCGTGAGGGCGGGCAGGAAGGCAGATGCCGTTCATTGTAGCGTGGCCCGCCTCAACAGCGTTGCGACCGTTTCACATATTCAAACAGGAAATTGATATAACTCTCGGCCGCCGGCGACAGCGAGCGGCCGGGGCGGGTGTAGACGAGGAAGCGCCGCGTCAGCACCGGCTCGTCGAGCGGCCGCAGCACCAGGCCATGCAGTTTCACCAGTGGCTCGGCATATGGCAGGCACACCGTCACGCCCAGCCCGGCGCTGACCATCGCCAGCGCCGTGGTCATGAAGGTCACCTCGTGCGCCGGCTTGATGGGCGTCTCGCGCAGCGAGGCGTGCCGCAGCGACGCGCCGATATCGTCCAGCAGGCGCTCGGTGAACTGGCCCTGCAGCGATATGAAGGGGTGATCCGCCACGTCGCGCCAGGTCAGGCGCGCCAGGCCGGCCAGCGGATGATGCGGCGGAAACACGAGTGCGAACGGCATCTCGAACAGCGCGCGCGCTTCCAGCGGCGGCGCCGGCACGCGCTCGGGGCCGATGCCGACGTCGGCCTCGCCCGACAAGACGCGTGCGATCACGCCCTCGACCTCGGTATCGCTCAGCCGTACCTCGATCCCCGGATGTCCGGCGCGGTAGGCGGCGATCGCCTGCGGCAGCAGGGTGCACGACATCAGCTGCGGCGCCGCGATGCGCACCAGGCCCTTCTTGAGACGCGTGTGATCGGCCACGTTAGCCAGCGCACCGTCCAGGTCATCGATCATCTGGCTAAATAGCGGAAACAGTTCGCGGCCGATATCGGTCAGGACGATCCTGCGCGTGCTGCGGTCGACCACGCGCGCGCCCAGGGTCTGTTCCAGTTCCTTGATCAGCCCGGACAGGGCCGATTGCGTCACGTGGATCGCCTGCGCCGCCAGCGTGAAATTGCCGGCCTTGGCCAGGGCGACGAAGGCGCGCAGTTGGCGCAGGGTGGGATTCATGAGAAAACCTGATAAATCGCGTTGAAAATACTGTTTGTATGATAGTGCGTTTTGCATTGTAATGGCGACTACTCAGCAATATCGAAGGAAAACCCATGAAACTCGCCACCCTCAAAACCGGCGGACGCGACGGCACCCTGGTCGTCGTCAGCCGCGACCTGGTCACCTGTCAAGCCGTGCCCGGCATCGCCCGCACCATGCAGGCCGCTCTGGACGACTGGGATGCGCTCGCCCCGCGCCTGCAGCAGGTCTATGAGCAGCTCAACGACGGCAATGCCGACGGCGCCGAGTCCTTCATCGAGCAGGAATGCCATTCGCCGCTGCCGCGCGCCTATCAATGGGCCGACGGCTCGGCCTACATCAACCACGTCGAACTGGTGCGCAAGGCGCGCAATGCCGAGGTGCCGGCCTCGTTCTACACCGATCCGCTCATGTACCAGGGCGGCGGCGACTCCTTCGTCGGGCCGTGCGACCCGATCGCCGTGCTGTCCGAGGACTGGGGCATCGATCTCGAGGCCGAAGTGGCGGTCGTCACCGGCGACGTGCCGATGGGCGCCAGCGTCGAACGCGCCGCGGGCGCGATCCGCCTCGTCATGCTGGTCAACGACGTTTCGCTGCGCAACCTGATCCCGAACGAACTGGCCAAGGGCTTCGGCTTCTACCAGTCCAAGCCGGCCAGCGCCTTCGCGCCGGTCGCCGTCACGCCGGACGAGCTGGGCGAGGCCTGGCGGGACAGCAAGCTGCACCTGCCGCTGCTGGTCACGCTCAACGGCAATGCCTTCGGCCGCCCGAACGCCGGCGAAGACATGACCTTCAGCTTCGCCCAGCTGGTCGCGCACGCGGCCGCCACCCGCGAACTGTGCGCCGGCAGCATCATCGGCTCGGGCACGGTGTCCAACAAGCAGGGCAGCCTGCACGGTTCGAGCGTGGAGAACGGCGGCGTCGGCTACTGCTGCCTGGCCGAGGTGCGCATGTATGAAACCATCGAACAGGGCAAGCCGAAGACCCCGTTCCTGGCCTTCGGCGACACGGTGCGCATCGAAATGCTGGATGCCGACGGGGCCAGCATCTTCGGCGCCATCGACCAGGAGGTCTCCCGCTACCATGAGAGGCAACGATGAGGCTCTATACCTATTTTCGGAGCTCGGCCGCCTACCGGGTGCGCATCGCGCTCAACCTGAAGGGGATGGCGTATGACGCGATTCCCGTGCACCTGCTGAAGGACGGCGGCCAGCACCTGCAGGACGATTACCGCAAGATCAATCCGAGCGGCCTGGTGCCGTCGTTCCAGGACGACCGCATCACGCTGACCCAGTCGATGGCGATCATCGAATACCTCGAAGAGATCCACCCCGAGCCGCCGCTGCTGCCGAAGGACGCGCCGGGCCGCGGACGGGTGCGCGAGCTGGCCCAGATCATCGGCTGCGACATCCACCCGGTGAACAACCTGCGTGTGCTGAACTACCTGGTCAAGCACCTGGGCCTGTCGGACCAGGCCAAGACCGAGTGGTACCGCCACTGGGTCATCGAAGGCTTCCAGTCGCTCGAGGCGCACCTGGCGCGCGATCCGGGCGCCGGCCCGTTCTGTCACGGCGACCACCCGACCATCGCCGACTGCTACCTGGTGCCGCAGGTATTCAACGCGCAGCGCTTCAATATCGACGTCTCGGCCTATCCGAACATCGACCGCATCAATTCGCTGTGCGTCGAGCTGCCGGCGTTCAAGGCCGCGCATCCCTCGCACCAGCCGGACACCGAATAACCATCGGGGGCAGCCGCGCTGCCCGTTTCCGGTTTCACGCACCCCTCATCGATCGTCATGCCATCCGGGATTATCCCTGCCCTGGATAATCCAGGGCGAGCCATTGCGCTAAACATCGACGGAATTTGAGTAAACGCGCCAACCATCCCCGGCCAATCTTTATTAACTGGTTCCCGATTGCAGCAATCGTTTCTATGGGGAATAATCAAATTTCCAATAGTAAATTTGCTACATAATGATGACAATTTAGCGGTGTGACGCCATAGACCGGGAAATAAGCCGCGCCTAGAATTGCTTACCCATTCGCTTTTATTTATTCCAGCATGCGTTAAATCGATTTTCCGGTTTCGGCTGGAACGGGTGGGTATTCGCCTTTTTTCTGGAATCTCATCAAGGAAGATCATGACCATGCATAAATTAATGTTTGCGTTGGCGCTTTCCCTGGCCGCTACCGTCGTCAATGCCGCACCGGTGTCGTCACATGTCGATTTTTCGAATGGAAGCCAAGGCTGGGAAGGTTCGCAACCCGCGAATGGCGTCGGCGGTTCGTGGATCGATTCCAGCCTGGGCAACGGTGCGCCGGCGCTGCACACCGTCATGGAAAATTTCGGCATCAGTTTCACCAATAGCGGCCCGAATTACGCGGGGGATTATGCGGCGCTCGGCAGCGTGACGATCGGCCTGGACATCATTGCCAATTCAATTCGCTATGTCGGCCAGGAGGTGACGCGCAACCTCGTGGTGGAATTACGCGACTACGACAATACGCCGCAGGGCATGCCTTATACCAGCGTCTGGTTCGACCTCGGCACGATCGACGCCACGCAGGGCTGGCAGCACCTGTCGGTGACGATCGACGACACCACCATGGCGGCCTTGCCGGCCGGCTGGGGCGGCTACGGTTCGACTGACGATGCCCAGGGTCCAGGCCTGCCTCCCGGCCGCACGTTCGCCGACGTGCTGTCCAGCGTGGATGAACTGGTCTTCACGACGCTGGTTCCCGGCTGGTTCTACGGGTTCACCGATTTCGATGTCGCAATCGACAATATCTCGGTCAGTGCCGGCGTGGCCGAAGTGCCGGAACCGGCGAGCCTTGCGCTGGTGGCCGGCGGCCTGGGCCTGATGGGCTGGGTGACACGCCGCCGCGCGCGCCGCAACCCGAGCGCCTGAGGCTCCGTCCGCGGGAAGGCGGCGGACAGGCGCGGCAAGGCGGGCTACAATCGCCGCTCTTTTTCTTGCCTATCCACCATGACGACCACCGCCATTCCCGCTCCCATCCTGCACGCCCTCGACCTGGCCGACGCCTCCTGGCGGCCCATCCTGCAGGCCGGCCTCGAGGCGGTCGCGCGCGCCAATCCCGGTTATCTGCCGGCCCTGGCGGTCGACGACTACGTCCCGACCGAAAACCGCCTGTTCGCCGCCTTTGCCCAGCCGCTGGGCAAGGTCCGCTACGTGCTGGTGGGCGAGGGCCCGTACCCGCGCGCCGAGAGCGCGACCGGCGTTTGCTTCATGGATGGGGCAGTCGGGGAGTTGTGGTGCGCAACCGGCCTGTCGAAGCCGGTCAACCGCGCGACGTCGCTGCGCAACTTCATGAAGATGCTGCTGGTGGCGAGCGGCCGGCTGCAGCCGGGCGCGACTGGCGGCGCGGCCCTGGCGCCGATTGCCCAGGCAGCGTTGCAGGACGGCTCGATCCGCACGCTGGCGCAGCTGCAGGATAATCTGCACGACCAGGGTTTCCTGCTGCTGAACGCGGCGCTGGTGTTCCGCAGGCATGTGGCGCCCGCGATCGATGCGCGCGCCTGGCTGCCCTTCCTGCAAACGGTGCTGGCGGCGCTGGGCGAACAGCCGGCGCCGCCGACCCTGGTCTTGTGGGGCAAGATTGCCGAGCAGCTGAAAAAGCTGCCCGAGACGGCCGCCTTCCCGCAGGCGCAGGCCGAGCATCCTTACAACCTGAGCTTCATCGACCACCAGGGCATGCAGGGGCTGTTCGGCCCCATGGAACTGTTGCGCCAACGGTAACGGCTGTTTTTGGTGGGTCCCAAGACAAGCCGCCCGCGATTTGCTATACTTGACTAAATCGTTCAACTAATCGGGTTATTGGCCGGTCCCGCGAGGGAAGTCGGTGTCGCTGCGGGATAGTTGGGCAAGAGGAATATTTTAACATTGACCGGGGTTGTAATGCGTCTGACCACCAAAGGCCGTTTTGCTGTTACCGCGATGATCGATCTTGCCATGCGTCAAGGCAATGGTCCCGTCACGCTGTCAGGCATCAGCCAGCGCCAGGCCATTTCGCTGTCCTACCTCGAGCAGCTGTTCGGCAAGCTGCGCCGCCACGAGATCGTCGAATCGATCCGCGGCCCGGGCGGCGGCTACAGCCTGGCCAGGCCCGCGGGCAAGGTGACCGTCGCCGACATCATCATCGCCGTCGACGAGCCGCTGGACGCGACCCAGTGCGGTGGCAAGGAAAACTGCCATGGCGCCCACGTCGATGGCGCCCGTTGCATGACCCACGAACTGTGGACCACGTTGAACGAAAAAATGGTCGACTACCTCGATTCCGTTTCGCTGCAAGACCTGGTCGACCAGCAGCGGCAAAAAGAACAGAACGTCGTGCATGTGCACCGTGGCGCCCCTGCCGCGGTCGGACAAGATTAACAGCGGATTGACGCTTACTGGAGTGAATTGATGAACGCGCCTTTGGACAAGAAAACCGAGCAGAGCTTCGCGACTGCGCCCCATTTCCCGATTTACCTGGATTACTCGGCCACCACGCCGGTCGATCCGCGCGTCGCCGACGCGATGATCCCGTTCCTGCGCGAGCAGTTCGGCAACCCGGCCTCGCGCAGCCACGCCTATGGCTGGAGCGCCGAGGCGGCGGTCGAAGAGGCGCGCCAGAACGTCGCGAACATGGTCGGCGCCGATCCGCGCGAGATCATCTGGACCTCGGGCGCGACCGAGAGCAACAACCTGGCCCTGAAGGGTGCGGCCCAGTTCTACAAGACCAAGGGCAAGCACATCATCACGGTCAAGACCGAGCACAAATCGGTGCTCGACACCGTGCGCGAACTCGAGCGCGTGGGCTTCGACGCCACCTACCTCGAGCCGCAGGACAACGGCCTGATCACCGTTGCGCAGCTCGAAGCCGCGCTGCGTCCGGACACGATCCTGGTTTCGGTCATGCTGGTCAATAACGAGATCGGGGTGGTCCAGCCGATCGAAGAGCTGGCCGCGCTGTGCCGCTCGAAAGGCATCGTCTTCCACTGCGACGCCGCGCAAGCGGTCGGCAAGGTCCACATCGACCTCTCGACATCGAAAGTCGACCTGATGACCTTCACCGCGCACAAGGTCTACGGCCCGAAAGGCGTCGGCGCCCTGTACGTGCGCCGCAAGCCGCGCGTGCGCCTCGAAGCGCAGATGCACGGCGGCGGCCACGAGCGCGGCCTGCGCTCGGGCACCCTGCCGACCCACCAGCTCGTCGGCATGGGCGAAGCCTTCCGCCTGGCGAAAGAAGAGATGGACAGCGAACTGGCCAAGGTGCGCGCGCTGCGCGACCGCCTGGCCAAGGGCCTGCTCGAGATCGAAGAGGTGTACATCAACGGCGACATGGACCACCGCGTGCCGCACAACCTCAACGTGTCGTTCAACTATGTCGAGGGCGAGTCGCTGATCATGGCGGTCAAGGACATCGCCGTGTCGTCCGGTTCGGCCTGCACCTCGGCCAGCCTGGAGCCGTCGTACGTGCTGCGCGCCCTGGGCCGCAGCGACGAACTGGCGCACAGCTCGATCCGCTTCACCATCGGCCGTTTCACGACGGAAGAAGAGATCGACTTCGCCGTCGAGCTGCTGAAGGCCAAGGTCGGCAAATTGCGTGAACTGTCGCCGCTGTGGGACATGTTCAAGGAAGGGATCGACTTGAATTCGATCCAATGGGCAGCCCACTAAAAATCACTGAAGGAGCATCACCATGGCATATTCGGACAAAGTACTGGACCACTACGAAAACCCGCGCAACGTCGGCGCCTTCGACAAGGGCGACGATGCCGTCGGCACCGGCATGGTCGGCGCGCCGGCCTGCGGCGACGTCATGAAGCTGCAGATCAAGGTCAACGACCAGGGCCTGATCGAAGACGCGAAGTTCAAGACCTATGGCTGCGGTTCGGCCATCGCCTCGAGCTCGCTCATCACCGAATGGGTGAAGGGCAAGAGCCTTGATGAGGCGCTGGCGATCAAGAACACCCAGATCGCCGAAGAGCTGGCCCTGCCACCGGTCAAGATCCACTGCTCGATCCTGGCCGAAGACGCGATCAAGGCCGCCGTCGCCGACTACAAGGCGAAGCACGAGAAGGCAGCAGCGTAAGTATTTTTTAGTAGAACAGAGCTGGAGAAGCAGATGGCAATCACCCTGACCGAAAAAGCCGCGAAGCACGTCAACCGTTACCTCGAACGCCGGGGCAAGGGCATCGGTTTGCGTTTCGGTGTGCGCACCACCGGCTGCTCCGGCCTGGCCTACAAGCTCGAATACGTCGACGAGAGCGCCGCCGAAGACGCGGTGTTCGAGTCGCACGGCGTCAAGGTCTTCGTCGACCCGAAAAGCCTGGCCTATATCGACGGCACCGAGCTCGATTTCGCCCGCGAGGGATTGAACGAAGGCTTCCGCTTCAACAACCCGAACGTCAAGGACAATTGCGGCTGCGGCGAGAGCTTCCGTATCTAAATGCAGAACCACTTCGACCTGTTCCAGTTGCCGGCCCGTTTCGAGGTCGACCAGGACGCCCTCGACGCCGCCTACCGCGAAGTCCAGGGCCGCGTCCACCCGGACCGCTTCGTCAACGCGACCGACGCCGAGAAGCGCGTCGCGATGCAGTGGGCGACCCGCGCCAACGAGGCCTATCAAATCCTGCGCAACCCGCAGAAGCGCGCGCAATACCTGTGCGAGCTGAACGGCGTCGATTTGCAGACCGAATCGAATACGGCCATGCCGCCCGCCTTCCTGATGCAGCAGATGGAATGGCGCGAAGAGCTCGAGGATGCGCGCGCGGCCAGGGATGCGATCGCGCTCGACCGGCTCGAGGCGCAGTTGCGCAGCGAGCGCAAGAACATGCTGGCCGCCGTTGCGCGCCAGCTCGACGCGGGCGACTTCAGCGGCGCCGCGCAAGGCGTGCGCGGCTTGATGTTCCTCGATAAATTCGGCGACGAGGTGCAGTACGCCTTCGAAGCGATCGACGCCTGAACAGGGGGGCGGGGTGGACGGCTCTGCCGTCCACGCGTTCAATCCTCCCGCGCATTGCGTCGACATGCGGGCTGGCTGGACGCGTGGGCGGGAAACCCTTCCACCCCACGGTATCTTCACCAGGCGCGTAAAATAGCGGTCGCACCGCCCCGGCGCAAAAAAACAATATTGGTATCACGACTATGGCACTCCTCCAAATCGCCGAACCCGGCATGTCCACCGCCCCGCACCAGCACCGCCTGGCGGTTGGCATCGACCTGGGCACCACCAACTCGCTCGTCGCCACCGTCCGTAGCGGCAGCCCCGAAGTGCTCAGCGATGAAGAGGGCCGTTCCCTGCTGCCGTCGATCGTGCGCTACCTGCCGAACGGTCACGCGAACATCGGCCACAAGGCGCGCGTGCACCAGACCACCGATCCCAAGAACACCATCGTCTCGGTCAAGCGCTTCATGGGCCGTGGGCTGAAGGACATTGCCCACGCCGAAAACCTGCCTTACGACTTCGTCGACGGCGAGGGCATGGTGCAGCTGAACACGGTCGCCGGCGTGAAAAGCCCGGTCGAGGTCTCGGCCCAGATCCTGGCCACCCTGCGCCAGCGCGCCGAGGATTCGCTGGGCGACGACCTGGTCGGCGCCGTGATCACCGTGCCGGCGTATTTCGACGACGCCCAGCGCCAGGCGACCAAGGACGCGGCCCAGCTGGCCGGCCTGAACGTGCTGCGCCTGCTGTCCGAGCCGACCGCCGCCGCCATCGCCTATGGCCTCGACCACGGCAAGGAGGGGGTGTATGCCGTGTACGATCTTGGCGGCGGCACCTTTGACATTTCCATCCTCAAGCTCTCGAAGGGTGTATTCGAGGTGCTGTCGACCGGCGGCGACTCGGCCCTGGGCGGCGACGATTTCGACCATCGGCTGTTTTGCTGGATTACCGAGCAGGCCAAGCTGGCGCCGTTGACGGAACAGGACACCGCGACCCTGATGGTCAAGGCGCGCCAGGCCAAGGAACTGCTGTCGACCAATGAAGAAACGACGGTCGAGGCGATCCTGAAGTCGGGCGAGATCGTGCAGGTGACGGTCACCGCCGCGGTCTTCTCCGAGATCACCAGGCACCTGGTCGGCAAGACCATGAACGCGATCCGCAAGGCAATGCGCGATGCGAACGTCAGCGTCGACGACGTCGACGGCGTCGTGATGGTCGGCGGGGCCACCCGCATGCCGCACGTGCGCCGCGCCGTCTCGGAATTCTTCCAGACCATCCCGCACGCCAATATCGACCCGGACCGCGTGGTGGCGCTGGGCGCCGCGATCCAGGCCGACATGCTGGCCGGCAACCGTCTTGATGCCGACGACTGGCTGCTGCTGGACGTCACGCCGCTGTCGCTGGGCATCGAGACGATGGGCGGCCTGGTCGAGAAGATCATCCCGCGCAACTCGACCATTCCGGTGGCGCGTGCCCAGGAATTCACGACCTTCAAGGACGGCCAGACGGCGCTGGCGGTGCACGTGGTGCAGGGCGAGCGCGAGCTGGTGTCGGACTGCCGTTCGCTGGCGCGCTTCGAGCTGCGCGGCATCCCGCCGATGGCGGCCGGCGCCGCGCGCATCCGCGTCACGTACCAGGTCGACGCCGATGGCCTGCTGTCGGTGGCGGCGCGCGAAATGCGTTCGGGCGTGGAAGCGTCGATCACCGTCAAGCCATCCTATGGCCTGGCCGACGACGACGTGGCGCGCATGCTGCAGGAGTCGTACAGCGCGGCGTCCGACGACATGCAGATGCGCGCGCTGCGCGAAGAGCAGGTCGAGGCCGAGCGCATCCTGCTGGCCACGCAATCGGCATTGGACGCCGACGTCGACCTGCTGTCGCCGCAAGAGCAGGCCGCGATTGGCGGGCAGCTGCAGGCGGTGCGCGATGCGGTCGCCGCATCGAACGATGACGCGACGGCGCCGGGCCAGCGCCAGGATGCCTTGCACGGCGCCGTGCAGGCGCTGGCCAAGGGCACCGAGGAATTCGCCGCCCGCCGCATGGACAAGAGCGTGCGCAAGGCGCTGGCGGGCAAGTCGCTGGACGAGGTCTGAGCCTCGCCCGATCGACGCGCTACGCAATATGAAGAACAACGGATAATCGGATTATCCACCCAACCGAGGTAAGCCAAGTGCCACAAATCGTCATCCTCCCACACCCGGTGTTCTGCCCCGAAGGCGCCGTGCTCGACGCGCCTGCCGGCAAGTCGGTCTGCGACGTCCTGCTCGACAACGACATCGAGATCGAGCACGCCTGCGACCGCGTCTGCGCCTGCACCACCTGCCACGTGATCGTGCGCGAAGGTTTCGAGTCGCTGGGCGAGCAGGAAGAAAAAGAAGAAGACATGCTCGACAAGGCCTGGGGCCTGGAGCCGCATTCGCGCCTGTCGTGCCAGGCGATCGTCGCCGAAGAAGACCTGGTGGTCGAGATCCCGAAGTACACGATCAACCACGCCGCCGAAAAGAACCACTGAGCCGTCCATGAAGCGTCTTGAGCAAGCCAGGAAAGCCCCGGCACCACAGGAACTGCCGCCCGAGGTCCGCCCCGGCCAGTCGATCGAGCTGCTCAAGGAGCTGCACATCCTGACCCGCGACGGCAAGCTGAACCAGGACAGCCGCCGCAAGCTCAAGCAGGTCCACCACCTGGTCAACTTCATCGAGCCGCTGCTGCGCGACGTGAAGAGTGACAAGGGCAGCGTCTCGCTGGTCGACCACGGCGCCGGCAAGTCCTATCTCGGCTTCATCCTGTACGACCTGTTCGTCAAGGCCGAAGGCGAGGGCTCGCACATCTACGGTATCGAGACCCGCGAAGAACTGGTCAGCAAATCGGCCGAACTGGCCGCGCGTCTCGGTTTCAACGAGATGTCCTTCCTGCCGCTGTCGGTCGCCGAATCGACCACCTCGAGCGCACTACCGGAGACGATCGACATCGTCACCGCGCTGCACGCCTGTAACACCGCCACCGACGACGCCATCGACTTCGCCCTCAAGAAGAAGGCGAAGCACATGGTGCTGGTGCCGTGCTGCCAGGCCGAAGTCGCGTCGGTGCTGCGCAAGAACAAGGGCAAGGACCTGGGACGCAGCGCGCTGACCGAGATCTGGCGCCACCCGATCCATACCCGCGAATTCGGCAGCCAGATCACCAATGTGCTGCGCTGCCTGCAGCTCGAGGCCCACGGCTACCAGGTGACCGTGACTGAACTGGTGGGCTGGGAGCACTCGATGAAGAACGAGCTGATCGTCGCTACCTACAAGAACCTGCCGCGGCGCCGGCCGGCCGAGCGCCTGCAGGAAGTGCTGCACGAGGTCGGCCTGGACGAGATGAAGAGCCGATTCTATACCCCGCAAGCCGAGACCACGGAATAAGAAGATGAGCCAAGACCAACAGCGCTGGATCGACCTGCGCAGCGACACCGTGACCCAGCCGGGCGCCGCGATGCGCGCCACCATGGTGGCCGCGCCCGTCGGCGACGACGTCTACGGCGACGACCCGACCGTCAACCGCCTGCAGGACTACGCGGCCGAGCTGTTCGGCTTCGAGGCCGGCATGTTCGCCCCCAGCGGCACCCAGACGAACCTGATCGCGCTGATGACCCATTGCGCTAGAGGCGACGAATACCTGGTCGGCCAGGAAGCGCATACCTATAAATACGAAGGCGGCGGCGCCGCGGTGCTGGGCAGCATCCAGCCGCAGCCGATCGCGAACCAGCCGGACGGCTCGATCGCACTCGGCGATATCGAGGCTTATATCAAGCCGGATGATATGCATTTCGCGCGCACCCGCCTGCTGGCGCTGGAAAACACCATCGGCGGCCGGGTGCTGAGCCAGGAATACGTGGCGGCCGCCACGAAGCTGGCCCACGACAAGGGCCTGGCGACCCACCTCGATGGCGCGCGCATCTGCAATGCCGCGGTCAAGCAGGGCATCAGCCTGCGCGACGCGGTAAAGGGTTTCGATACCGTGTCGGTCTGCCTGTCCAAGGGTCTGGGCGCACCGGTCGGCTCGGTCCTGCTGGGACCGAAAGCCTTCATCGAACAGGGCAAGCGTTGGCGCAAGATGCTGGGCGGCGGCATGCGCCAGGCCGGCGTGATCGCCGCCGCGGCGCATTACGCACTGGAGCACAACGTGGCGCTGCTGGCCAACGACCATGACAACGCGGCCGAACTGGCGCAGGGCCTGGCGAAGATCGAACAGCTCAAGGTCGGCACGCCGCAGACGAATATCTTCTGGATGGACGTGCCGCTTGCTGCCTGCGCGCCGCTGCGCCAGGCGCTCGAACGCGCCGGCATCCGCGCCACGGTCGGGCCGAAGATGCGCCTCGTGACCCATCTCGACATCTCGAACGCCGATGTGAAGCGCACGGTCGAGGCGTTTACGGCCTTCTTCGCGGATTGACGCGCATGACCGGACCACTGACAACCGACGACGGCATCCGCCTCGCCAAGCGCGTCGCCGAAGTGGCGGGGTGCTCGCGCGCCGAAGCCGAACGCTATATCGCCGGCGGCTGGGTCAGCATCGATGGCGTGGTGGCCGAAGATCCCGCCGCGCGCGTGACGCCGGCGCAAGCCGTCGCGCTGCTGCCTGGCGCCACCCCGGTGGAACCCGAACCGGTCACGATCCTGCTGCACAAGCCGGCCGGCATCGAACAGGACGCGCTGCTGGCTGCGATCGGCCCCGAATCGCACGTGCTGGACAATGGCTTCGGCAAGCCCTTCCTGCGCCGCCACCTGTTCAAGCTGGCGCTGGCGACCCCGCTCGAGACGATGGCCTCGGGGCTGGTGGTGTTCAGCCAGGACTGGCGCGTGATGCGCAAGCTGGTCGAGGATGCGCCGCGCAACGAGTACGAGTACGTGGCCGAGGTCGAGGGCCGGATCGCGGAAGGGGGGCTGGACAAGCTGGGGCGCATGTTCCGCGCCAGCTGGCAGAGCGAGGCGCGCCTGCGCATCGCCGGCAAGAACATCCAGCGCGGCCAGATCGAGCGCCTGTGCGGCGACGTCGGCCTGAAGGTCACCGCATTGCGCCGCCTGCGCATCGGCCGCATCTCCATGGGCAGCCTGCCGCCGGGCGGCTGGCGCTACCTGCGCGACGTCGAGCGCTTCTGAAGCATTCCGTCATGCAGGGTTCGTTCCGCCTGGTCGCCAGCAGCGTCCTGTTTTTCCTGTTGCTCGGCCCGGTGATGCCGGTCATCGAATTCACTCTCGCCACCCTGTTCACCAAGGGCCGCATCGAGATCATGCCCGCGTTTTATCTGGCGGCGCTGCTGTTCGGCGCGCTGATCGCGGGCGCGCTCGGCCTGGCGCACGGCGTGCTGGTGGCGCTGGCCGTCAAGCTCGCACCGCTGCGCCGGCGCCTGCACAGCACGCCGCGCCGCGTGGCGCTGGGAGCGGGCGCCGCGCTGCTGTGCGGGCTGGCGATGACCGCCGCCACGCTGTATATCGCGCGCCATTCCTACGGCGACCTGCTGGGCGGGATGGACCCGAACCACCCCGATCCATGGAAGATCATCCGCGCCTATATGGTGATCGAGCTGTTCATCGTGCCGGCGCTGGTGTGCGGCGTCCTGTTCCAGCTGCTGCCGTGGCCGCGCAGGCTGATGCAGCGCGCCGTGGCATCGGCTTGAGCGGTCATACTGCTGTCATCATCGGTCAATATGCTGTCGATTTTTCACACTTGGAGAATCGACAACCATGTTCCTGCGCCGTCCCGCCAAACCATTCACCTGCCTTCCCATGATGAGCGCGATCGCGCTGGCCTGCGCACTCACCGCCTGCGGCGGGGACGACGACGAGGATCCGACGCCGACCATGCTCGCGCTGGAGAAGATCGGCAGCTATCACGGCGGGGCGGCCGGCGCGGCCGAGATCACGGCCTACGATGCGGGTAGCCGCCGCCTGTTCGTCGTCAACGGCGCCAACGGCACCGTCGACGTGCTGGACCTGGCGGCGCCGGCCACGCCGAAGCTGATCGGCACCATCAATGTGGCGAGCCTGGGCAAGGCGGTCAACAGCGTCGCCGTGCACGACGGGCTGGTGGCGCTGGCGATCGAAGCCAATCCCAAGACCGAACCGGGCACCGTCGCCTTCTACAACGCGGCCGACCTCAAGCTGGTCAACAGCGTCAAGGTCGGCGCGCTGCCCGACATGCTCGCCTTCACCCCGGACGGCAGCAAGGTGCTGGTGGCGAACGAGGGCGAACCGAGCGGCTACGGCGTGGCCGGCACGAGCGATCCGGAAGGTTCGGTCAGCATCATCACCGTCAACCGCGGCGGCACGCCGTCCGTCGCCACTGCCGACTTCCGCGCCTTCAATGGCCAGGAAGCCTCGCTGCGCGCGCAGGGCATCCGCATCTATGGACCGAACGCCAGCGCGGCCCAGGACTTCGAGCCGGAATACATCACCGTCGGCGACGACAACCGCACCGCCTACGTGACCCTGCAGGAGAACAACGCGATCGCGATCGTCGACATCGCCAGCGCCAGGGTCACCGCGGTCAAGCCGCTCGGCTTCAAGGACCACAGCCTGGAAGGAATGGGCATGGACGCGTCGGACGAGGATGGCGGCACGAACACCAACAGCGGTTCGCCGGCCATCAAGATCGGCCCGCAGCCGGTGAAGGGCATGTACCTGCCGGATGCCATCGCCAGCTACACGGTGGATGGCAAGCGCTACCTGATCACCGCCAACGAGGGCGATGCGCGCGCCGACTGGCCGGGCTTCAACGAAGAGAGCCGCGTGCGCGCGCACTGCACGGCGGGCCTGGACCCGGCGGTCTTCCCGGATGCGGCCAACAAGGTCTTCGATTCGAACCTGGGACGCCTGCGCGTGACCACGACCCCGAACGGCGGCGTCACGGGCAAGAACGCGGCCGGCCAGTGCACCGAGTTGTATACCTTCGGCGGCCGTTCGTTCTCGATCTGGGACACCGACATCAGGCGCGTCTACGATTCGGGCGACGCGTTCGAGCGCCGCACCACGGCGCTGCCGAACGTGAAATTCAACGCCAGCAACGACAACAACGAGCTCGAAGACCGCAGCGCCTCGAAAGGCCCGGAACCGGAAGGCGCCGTGGTCGGCAAGTTCGGCAACAAGCACTATGCCTTCATCGGCCTGGAGCGCGTGGGCGGCGTGATGGTGTATGACGTGAGCAGGCCGGCCCAGGCGTCCTTCGTCACCTACCTCAATACCCGCGAGGGCGACAAGGGCGACCTGGGTCCGGAAGGCCTGACCCTGATCCCGGGTAACAAGTCGCCGAACGGCAAGCCGCTGCTGATCGTCGGTAACGAGGTCAGCGGCACGACCGCCGTCATGCAGATCAATCTGACTTATTGATCCGCACGTCCACGCAGTAGCTGAAGACCTGCCACGGCGGCCACCAACGCCGCGCCGGCCAGCAGCGCCTTGTGGGCCGGCTGGCTCCCTGGCTGGCTGCGTGGTTGGTTCAGTTGCCCCGGCTCGCTATGGATGCCGCTGGCGCCATGCGGCGGCTCATACAGCGCGCCGCGGGTGTCGCGCGCCGGATCGGCGCGTTTGGCCCAGGCATCCAGGAAGCGGTTCATGCCGGCCGAGATGAGGTTCGGCGCGAGCTGGGTGGCTTTCATGGCGGCAGCGGGCGCGCCGATCACGGTCGTGTCGCGCGGGCTGCGCGCCAGCTTGACGATGGCGTCGGCGACGGTTTCCGGCGCCAGCGCGCCGGGCGGATACGAGAGGTGGGCGCCGGTATAGTTGGCCGCGTGGCTGAAACCCGGCGAGTCGACGAAGGTCGGATACACGTCGCAGACGTGGATATGGCGCCGCTTGCCCAGTTCGGCGCGCACGGCTTCGGAAAAGCCGCGCAGCCCGAACTTGCTGGCCGAGTAGGCCGCCGCGTAGGGCGAGGCGACGTAGCCGCCCGCCGAGATCATATTGACCCAGATGCCGTGGTCCTGCTCCAGAAAGATCGGCAGCACCGCGTGCGCGTCGTGCATGTGGGTGAGCAGGTTCGTCTCGACCACCTGGCGGTGGTCGGCCATCGGCACCGCGTGGTATTTACCGACCACGCCGGCGCCGACATTGCTGAACCACAGGTCGATCTGGCCCAGGATGCCGCGCGCCTCGCGGGCGAAGGCGGCCACCGCATCGGCGTCGGTCGCATCGACCACCACCGTTTCGGCGCGGCCACCGGCCGCGAAACAGCGGCGGGCGACATCGTCGAGCCCTTCCTTGCCGCGTGCGCCGAGCACCAGGTCGGCGCCCTGGCGAGCAAAGGCGACGGCAGTCGCGGCGCCGATGCCGCTCGATGCACCCATGATGACCACGCGCAGAGTCGATCGCTTCATCGTTGACCTTTCATTCATGATGTAAAAGGCCGATTATTCCGCGATTCGGCAGACCGACGCGTTCGAATGCCGCGCGGCAAGTTCGAGAAGATCAGCGCTTGATCCCGGGAAGCTGGATCAGGCGCGTGCCGGCCAGGCGGTCGTGCGGGAACTGGCGTTCCTTGTCGAGAAAGGCCGTGAGCGCCCACAAGACGATGCCGACCGTGAGCGCGATCGCGATCTGGCCCGTGGCATGCAGTCCGAACACGGCGCACACGATCAGCGCCGGCGCGAACCAGGCCCAGGCCAGCAGGTAGCGCGCGATGGCCGTGCGCCACGGCAGGCGCGCATGGCCCGGCTGGACCACCTTGATGCGCCAGGTCTTCATGGCCAGGGTATGGCCGCTGTCGCGCCAGCACCAGGTGAAGTACAGGCCCGTGACCAGGAACAGGTAGAGCTTCAGCCCGTACTGGAACACCGGCTCCTGGCGGTTGCCGGTGAGCAGAAGATAGATGAGCACGGCCAGCATCTCGACCGCGAACAGCAAAAAGAATTCATAGACCATCGCCGTGACGCGGCGCTTGACGGTCGGCGCAGGAAACGGCATTGCGTTTGCCGGGGCGGCAGGGGGCTGGTCGAGGGCCGGTTTAGTTGCTTGCATTGGCAGCCTGGGCGGGTGCTTGCTGGCTGCCGGGCGCGGCCATGGCGCCGCTGCCGGCTGTGGCGGCAGGGGCGTTCAACGCAGGCGCAGGCGGCGGATTTAGGGCCGGTGCGGCGCCGGCAGGCGGCGTCGCGGCCGGCACGCTCGCCGTCGCGGCCGGCACTGCGGTGTCGGTGCCGATCAGGATGCACTCGGCGCCGCGGCGCGAGGTGTTCGGCGGGCAGGGCGTCGGCACGACCAGCATCGGCGCTTCGGGCAGCGCGATCGGGATGCTCTTGTGGCGCGTCGCCGCCGGGCTGTTGGCCAGCTTGCGTCTCTGTTCGGCGGACAGCTGCTTGTAGTTCTCCCAGTCGGCCGCCTTGTCGCCCTGGGCCACGCGGCTGGCGCGGCTGAAGTTCTCGCGCGCGAGTTCGCGTTGCGCCGGCGTGAGCTTCAGCCACTGGCGCATGCGTTCGTGCACGCGCTGCTGTTCGGAGTCGGACATCGATGCGAAGCGGGCCGACATTTCGATCCACTTGCGCTTGCGCGGGCCTTCCATGCGATCCCACTCGGGTTCGAGCGGGGCCAGGGCGACCTGCTGGGCATTGCTCAGGTCGCGCCACAAGGGCTTGTCGAGCGTTTTTGGCAGCGGACGTTCGCCGTCCACGGCCTGCGTCAGCGTCGGTATCACGGACGGGGTATCGAAGCGGTCGACGATGACCCAGGCGATCACGCCCGCCACCAGCACGCCGGCCGCCGTCTTGAAAACGGGGAACCTCGATTTCGGCGCGCCAGGTTTGCTTGCGCGGGACGGTGAAGCGTCTTTCTTCGTCATTGCCGGCGCTGCTGCGACTCCAGATAGGCGGAAAAGCCAGGGTCGAGGTAGGCGGTCAGCGGCAGTTCATCGGACAGCACGGCGGCGTCGATGTCGGCCAGTTCGGCAATCTGCTGTTGCTGTTCGTGCTGGTACATCCCGCCCATGCCGATCACGAGCGCCAGGACCGGCACGGCAACCGCCAGGCGCGACATGGCCGGCGCACTCACGAAACCGCCGATATTGGCGATGGCCTGGCGCCAGCCGGACCCGGCAGTCTTGACCTGGAGGAAAGATTCTTCTGGCTTCTTGCGCGCAAGCGCGGCCGCGCGCGCGGCCGCCAGCCGGTCGGTCGTCGAAGCCGGCAGGGTGTCGAGCTGTTCGTTCAGTGCGTGGCGTACCTTGTACGCCAGGTTGATGTCGTCGGTATTCATAGTCTGATTCCCTTGGCCTTGAGCGCTGCGGCGAGGGCGTGGGTGGCACGGGAGCAATGTGTTTTGACGCTGCCCTCGGAGCATCCCATTGCTTCGGCCGTTTCGGCCACGTCCATATCCTGCCAGTAACGCATGAGGAAGGCTTCCCGTTGACGCATTGGGAGCTTTTGTACTTCTTCTTCGATCAAGCGCAAGGTTTGTGCGCGCTCAACCTGGTCCGCACTCGACTCTGCGGCGGCCGATCCATCCTCGGCTTCGTAGGAGGCAAGTATATCAAAGTCATCGTCGTCATCTCCCTCCTTGCGGCCGAAGCCCGAAAACAGGCTGACCCAGGTATTGCGCACCTTTTCGCGCCGGAAGTAGTCGAGGATCGTCGTCTGCAGGATGCGCTGGAACAGCATCGGCAGCTCGGCGGCCGGCTTGTCGCCGTATTTCTCGGCCAGCTTGATCATCGCGTCCTGCACGATGTCCAGCGCCGACTCGTCCTTGCGCACCGCATACACCGCCTGCTTGAACGCACGCCGTTCGACATTCTCGAGGAAGTCGTTGAGTTCTTTATCTGTGGCCATGCGGGTTCAGGGAAGCGCTACTCTTGCTCGTGCTTTAGGGAAAACCTTCGCATCCTAGCAAAAAACGCCCCGGCCTGCACCGATAACGCATCGCGGCGGGGCGCCCATGCCGTCATTGGCACGCAGGAACGACCACGCACAGCCGCGATCGGCGGCGCCGGACAGGCGGGCGCGCAAAAACGCCGCATATTTCGGGCTCCTGGCCGAATTTGTTGCACCGATTTCGTTCGCCGGGCGATTTTTATCTTTCCTTCTTGACCAAAATGGTGCGGCGCGGTAAGGTGTCCCTCACGCTTTGCATCCCCAAGGCTTTACGTCATCCGGAGTCGGCACACAAGGCCCAGTCCGGTTGTGACACGCTTTCATTTGTAGGCAGTTTGCTCCGACCCGCGCCACAAGCGCGAGAGATGCGTAAGACCGCTACAGACACTCACGCTCAACGAGTTGCGCCCAGCGCCGGTGCGTAAGGACCCTACGGTGTCCGAAACATCGACGTGCACGCAGAAAGTAGTCAAGCCTGAGGGTTGTCGCGCAAGGACGCATATCGCCAGGAACGGGCATCCGATCAATCTCCCATTGGGTTTTGAAAGGAATGTACATGAGTAACGATTCAGCCGTCCCGATCACGGGCGCTGAGATAGTGGTCCGTTGTCTGGCAGAAGAGGGCGTCAAGCACGTCTTCGGTTACCCCGGCGGCGCGGTCCTCTATATCTACGACGCCATCTTCAACCAGGATAAATTCCAGCACGTCCTCGTTCGCCACGAACAGGCCGCGGTGCACGCCGCCGACGCCTATTCGCGCAGCTCGAACACCGTGGGCGTGGCCCTGGTTACTTCCGGCCCCGGCGTCACCAATGCCGTCACCGGCCTCTCGACCGCCTATATGGATTCGATCCCGATGGTCGTGATCTCGGGCCAGGTGCCCAGCCATGCGATCGGCCAGGACGCCTTCCAGGAATGCGATACCGTCGGCATCACGCGGCCGGTGGTCAAGCACAACTTTCTGGTCAAGGACGTGCGCGAGCTGGCCTCGACCATCAAGAAAGCCTTCTTCATCGCCCGCACCGGCCGTCCCGGTCCCGTGCTGGTCGATATTCCGAAGGACATCACCATCAATAAATGCCTGTACGCGTACCCGCGCGAGATCGAGATGCGCTCGTACCGTCCGGTCGACAAGGGCCACGCCGGCCAGATCCGCAAGGCAGTCCAGCTGCTGCAGAACGCCGAACGGCCGATGATCTATGCGGGCGGCGGGGTGATCCTGGCCAATGCCTCGGATGAACTCAACCGCCTGGTCGAAAAGACCGGTTTCCCGATCACGAATACGCTGATGGGCCTGGGCGGATCGCGCTCGTCCGATCCGCATTTCGTCGGCATGCCGGGCATGCACGGCACCTATGAAGCGAACATGGCGATGCAGCACTGCGACGTCCTGATCGCCATCGGCGCGCGTTTCGACGACCGCGTGATCGGCAACCCGAAACACTTCGCGTCCAATCCGCGCAAGATCATCCACATCGACATCGACCCGTCGTCGATCTCGAAGCGGGTGCGGGTCGATATCCCGATCGTCGGCAACGTCAAGGACGTGCTGGTCGAGCTGCTGTCGCAACTCGATGCCGGCAACGTGGCGCCGAACACGAATGCGCTGCAGGGCTGGTGGAAGCAGATCGCCGAATGGCGCGGCCGCGATTGCCTCAAGTATCCGACCTCGGATAGTGTGATCAAGCCGCAGGCGGTGATCGAGCAGCTGCATAAAGTGACCGACGGCGACGCCTTCATCACCTCCGACGTGGGCCAGCACCAGATGTGGGCGGCCCAGTACTACGCGTTCGACAAGCCGCGGCGCTGGATCAATTCCGGCGGCCTGGGCACGATGGGGGTCGGCCTGCCGTACGCGATGGGCGTGCAGATGGCCAATCCGGATGCGACGGTCGCCTGCGTCACCGGCGAAGGCTCGATCCAGATGTGCATCCAGGAGCTTGCCACCTGCAAGCAGTATCACCTGACGCCGAAGATCATCCTGCTCAATAACCGCTTCCTGGGCATGGTGCGCCAGTGGCAGCAGATCGACTACGGCTCGCGCTATTCCGAGTCGTACATGGATTCGCTGCCGGACTTCGAAAAGCTGGCCGAGGCCTATGGCCACGTCGGCATGCGCATCGAGAAGCCGGGCGACGTCGAGGGTTCGCTGCGCGAAGCCTTCGCCATGAAGGACCGCCTGGTGTTCATGAACTTCATCACCGACCAGAGCGAGAACGTGTGGCCGATGGTCAAGGCGGGCCGTGGCCTGAACGAAATGCTGCTCGGCTCGGAGGACTTGTAATGCGCCACATTATCTCTGTCCTCCTGGAGAACGAAGCCGGCGCGCTGTCGCGGGTGGTCGGCCTGTTCTCGGCGCGCGGCTACAACATCGAGACCCTGACCGTGGCCCCGACCGAAGACGCGACCCTGTCGCGCATGACGATCGTGACCTCCGGTTCGGACGACATCATCGAGCAGATCACCAAGCACCTGAACCGCCTGATCGAGGTGGTGAAGGTGGTCGACCTGACCGAAGGCCAGCACATCGAGCGCGAGCTCATGTTGATCAAGGTGCGCGCCGTCGGCAAGGAACGCGAAGAAATGAAGCGCACCGCCGACATCTTCCGCGGCCGCATCATCGATGTCACCGAGAAGACCTACACGATCGAGCTCACTGGCGCCAAGTCGAAGCTGGACGCCTTCATCGACTCGATCGACCGGACTTCGATCCTCGAGACGGTCCGCACCGGCGGCTCCGGCATCGGGCGCGGCGAACGCATCCTCAAAGTCTGATCACGACAAGAACGCTGAACATCGGACGCAGGGTTGGCGGCTTCGCCGCCGACGCGTGACGCCCGGACACCCTTACATTACTCAAATACAGGACACCCAAAATGAAAGTTTTCTACGACAAAGACTGCGACCTCTCCCTCATCAAAGGCAAGAATGTCGCGATCATCGGCTACGGCTCGCAAGGCCATGCCCACGCCCAGAACCTCTCGGAATCGGGCGTCAACGTCACCGTCGGCCTGCGCCGCGGCGGCGCATCGTGGAACAAGGTCGAGCAGGCGGGCTTGAAGGTCGCCGAGGTCGACGAGGCAGTGAAAGCCGCCGACGTCATCATGATCCTGCTGCCTGACGAAAACATCGCCGAGGTCTACAACAAGAACGTCGCGCCGAACGCCAAGCAGGGCGCGGTGCTGGCCTTCGCCCACGGCTTCAACGTCCACTATGGCCAGGTCGTGCCGCGCGCCGACCTCGACGTGATCATGGTCGCGCCGAAGGCGCCGGGCCACACGGTGCGCGGCACCTACACGCAAGGCGGCGGCGTGCCGCACCTGGTCGCCGTCTACCAGGACAAGTCGGGCGCGGCGCGCGACATCGCGCTGTCGTACGCCATGGCCAACGGCGGCGGCCGCGCCGGCATCATCGAAACCAACTTCCGTGAAGAAACCGAGACCGACCTGTTCGGCGAGCAGGCCGTGCTGTGCGGCGGCGCGGTCGAGCTGATCAAGGCAGGTTTCGAAACGCTGACCGAAGCGGGTTACGCGCCCGAGATGGCCTACTTCGAGTGCCTGCACGAGCTCAAGCTGATCGTCGACCTGATCTATGAAGGCGGCATCGCCAACATGAATTACTCGATCTCGAACAATGCCGAGTACGGCGAATACGTGACCGGCCCGCGCATCGTGACCGAAGACACCAAGAACGCAATGCGCCAGTGCCTGAAAGACATCCAGACCGGCGAATACGCGAAGAGCTTCATCCTGGAAAACAAGGCCGGCGCCCCGACCCTGATCTCGCGCCGCCGCCTGACGGCCGAGCACCAGATCGAAGAAGTCGGCGCCAAGCTGCGCGGCATGATGCCGTGGATTGCAAAGAACAAGCTGGTGGATCAGTCGAAGAACTGACGTTTCTGGAGCAAAGCGAGGGTCTGGTCTGATATTCGGACACGGCCTCGACTGTAAGCGTGTCCATTGCCGGGGTCGTGTCTGAATGTGAGACCCGACCCCGCTGTTATTCGGCCCGGCTGTTACAAATTCGCCCGCAAAGCTACTCAATTGCAACTGTCCATTACAAAATCACGATGGAATCCTTGCGATTGGTAACGTATAAGTGCAGTCAGACATCTGTCGCAACTTATAGGAGAACAATACATGGCCATTTCTAAATCCCTCGTCGCTGCCGCCCTGGTCCTGGCTTTCAGCGCCGCCCATGCGCAAAGCCTGCCGGCGCCAGCCACCAGCGGCACCATGGTCGTGGTCCCGGCCTTCGGCGAAGTCAAGCACGCCAACGACCAGGCCACCGTGATTTTCGCCGTCGAAGAGCACGACAAGGACAAGAATGCCGCCGCCGACCGCGTCAATCGCAAGATGAAGGAGGGCACCGAGATCGTCCGCCGCGCGGATCCGAATGCCGAACTCAAGACCCAGGGCTACTACACCTACCCGGTCTATCCGGAAGTGCCGCCGCAGCCGGTCGGCCGCAGCACCCAGCAGCCGGTCAAGCCGGTGCCGATCGCCTGGCGCGTCGGCCAGTACCTCGAAGTCAAGACCACCAACCTGGCCGCGTTGCCGAAGACCGCCTCCGCCGCCCAGAAGGTGTTGCAGATCAATGGCGTCAATTTCGGGCTGAGCCCGGAACTGCTGAAGCGCCTGGACGACCAGCGCATCGCCGCCACCTACCGCAACCTGAACGAGCGCATCGTCTCGATCGCCAGGGCCATGGGCCGCCAGCCGACCGACGCCGTGCTCGATACGGTCGACTTCGAAGGCTCGGGCAACTACGCCGGCGATGCCGCCGCGCCGCAAGCCATGATGATGCGCAGCGCCAAGCGCGAGATGGCCGACGAGATGTCGGAACCGAGCTTCGAACCGGGCGAAACCACCCTGCAAATGCGCGTGGTCGGCAAGGTCAAGTTCAAGTAAAGGACGGCCGTGTTCAAGTAAGCGCCATGCGATCGCCAGTCGGGTTAGCGTAGTGTTTCGCTAACACCTGTCCCCACCTCTATAATGTGGGGCAACTGTCGCCCGGCGACTTACTTGAATACGATTCCTTATGCCAACCTTTCCACGAAGAAGAACACCAGGGACAACGCCGAAGGGTCCACGATTCTCCCGGCTCAAAAAGCGCTTCGGCCGCCGCGCCGAAGACCGCCAGGTCGGCGAACGCGGCCGCGGCATCTACCTGCTGCCGAATGCCTTCACCACCGCCGCGCTGTTCTGCGGTTTCTACGCCATCGTGATGGCGATGAACCAGCGCTTCGAGCATGCCTGCTGGGCCGTGTTCATCGCCATGATCCTCGACGGCCTGGACGGACGCATCGCGCGCCTGACCAATACCCAATCCGAGTTCGGCGCGCAGTTCGACAGCCTGGCCGACATGGTGTCGTTCGGTGCCGCGCCGGCGCTGGTGATCTATGAGTGGTCGCTGCGCGGCCTGGGCAAGCTGGGCTGGATCGCGGCCTTCATCTACTGCGCCTGCGCGGCGCTGCGCCTGGCGCGCTTCAATACCAACATCCAGGTGGTCGACAAGCGCTTCTTCCAGGGCTTGCCGAGCCCGGCTGCCGCGGCGCTCGTGATCGGCTTCATCATGATGATGACCGACCCCGACATCAGCGTCAGCGCGCGCAAGGTGGATTGGGTATCGTGGTGTATCGCCGTGTTCGCCGGCTTGACGATGGTGTCGAATGTGCCGTTCTATAGCTTCAAGGACATCAACTTCAAGAAGTCGGTGCCGTTCATCGCGGTGTTCCTGATCGCGCTGGTGCTGGCGCTGCTGGCGATCGATCCGCCCAAGGTGTTGTGGCCGATCTTCGTGGTGTACGGCTTGTCGGGTTATGCCGTGTATGTCTGGCAGAAGGCCAAGGGCAAGCCGGTCAGCATCATCCCGCTGGACGACGAGTCGGACGACATCCGCCGCTGAGCGGCCGGCACAAGAACGAGGAGGCGCTGCGCCATTGGGGCCCGGCGCCTTTGTCATTACCAGCGGCCGCGGTCGCGCGGTTCGTACATCGGATCCGGCGCATTCATCATCTGGCGTACCACGCCCTGGCCGTCAAAATGGACGTGCATCAATGAATTCCACACGCCGGCTTCCTTGTAGCGGTAAGACCAGACCTCGTAGTTCTGCATCGCCACATGCGAACGTTCGGCGGGTCGGCCGACTGTACGCAGCACCTGCTCCCTGGTCGCCTGGTCGATTTTGATGGCGGCAAATTTTTCGCTTGTAAGCACTTGCTCGTAGGACGACAGGCGGCCATCCGGGCCGAGGTGCGCCATCCACGTGGTCTGGCCCATGGGGCCGGTGGCGTACTCGAGGATGCGCGCTGCGCCGTCGGTATAGACCGCGGTCGGCTTGCCCAGCTTGGACTGGACCACGTCCTGCGAATCGCCCGGCGCCGGCGGCGGACCCATGGCGCAGCCAGCCAGCAGCAGGGCGGTGACCAGTGTTGTGAATTTGCACATCGTGTTCATTGTTCTCACCTGTCTCGAGCTAGCCAGCAAGCGGCTGCCGTGTCCAATCGCGCAAGGAGGATACCAAACACTGGTTCGCAGCGGCGTTTTGCACTATACTGGCGGGTCTGTCCAATCCGGACAGGTATTTGATAAATCACGGTGCCTGGGGTTCCGACTCTTGCACCGCATGTGAAAGGTAACATCATGTCGGTTGAAAACATCAACAAAGCCGCAATCATCGCGGACAATGCACGTGGCCAGAACGATACCGGTTCGCCGGAAGTCCAGGTCGCACTGCTGACCGCGCGCATCAACGAACTGAACGGCCACTTCAAGGCACACCAGAAAGATCACCACTCGCGTCGTGGCCTGATCATGATGGTCAACCGCCGCAAGAGCCTGCTGGCTTACCTGAAGAACAAGGACCTGAATCGTTATCGCGACCTGATCGCCAAGCTGGGCCTGCGTAAGTAATCGCAAGCTTGCTTCAGACGGTTTAGTCAAAAAATGCCTGCGCCAGTATAGCTAGCGCGGGCATTTTTCGTTTTTGCGGTTCTGTTGAATGTAGCAAAGGTTGCCTAGGCAACCCGTGGTGAGAGGTGAACGACAGCTCCTGAAAATCTGTCGGCAAAATGAAAGGGATTACCCAATGTTTAATAAAGTTACGAAAACCTTCCAGTACGGTCAACACACGGTCACCCTGGAGACGGGTGAAATCGCGCGCCAGGCCAGCGGCGCCGTCGTCGTGTCGGTCGAGGATACCGTCATCCTGGCGACCGTGGTCGCCAAAAAAGACGCCAAGCCGGGCCAGGATTTCTTCCCGCTGACCGTCGACTACATGGAGAAAACGTACGCTGCGGGTAAGATCCCTGGCGGTTTCTTCAAGCGCGAAGGCCGTCCTTCCGAAAAAGAAACGCTGACCTCGCGCCTGATCGACCGTCCGATCCGGCCGCTGTTCCCGGAAGGCTACCTGAACGAAGTCCAGGTCATCATCCACGTGCTGTCGGTCAACCCTGAAATCGATCCGGACATCCCGTCGATGATCGGCGCCTCGGCCGCCCTGTGCATCGCCGGCATCCCGTTCGCCGGTCCGATCGGCGCCGCGCGCGTCGGCTACGCCAACGGCCAGTACATCCTGAACCCGACCACCACCGAACTCAAGACTTCGCAGATGGACCTGGTCGTGGCCGGCACCGAAACCGCCGTCCTGATGGTGGAATCGGAAGCCAAGCAACTGTCCGAAGAAGTCATGCTCGGCGCGGTCGTGTTCGGCCACGAGCAGATGAAGGCCGTGATCGATGCGATCCACGACCTGGTCGCCGAAGGCGGCAAGCCGGAAGTCGAATGGGCGCCGGCGCCAAAGAACGAGGAACTGATCGCCCGCGTCGGCGAACTGGCCGGCGCCAAGATCCGCGACGCCTACCAGACCCGCGAAAAATCGGCGCGCCAGCAAAAGCTCAAGTCGCTGTCGAGCGAAGTGCTGGCCGCGCTGTCGGCCCAGGGCGTCGCCGCTGACGCTGGTGAGGTCGGCAACATCCTGTTCGACATGGAAGCCAAGGTCGTGCGTTCGCAGATCCTGGACGGCGAGCCGCGCATCGACGGCCGCGATACCCGTACCGTGCGCCCGATCTCGATCCGTTCGAGCGTCCTGCCGCGTACCCACGGCTCGGCCCTGTTCACCCGCGGCGAGACCCAGGCACTCGTGGTCGCCACCCTCGGCACCGCGCGCGACAGCCAGAAGATCGACGCGCTGATGGGCGAGTACACCGACGACTTCATGATGCACTACAACATGCCTCCGTTCGCCACCGGCGAAACCGGCCGCGTGGGCACGCCGAAGCGCCGCGAAGTCGGCCACGGCCGCCTGGCCAAGCGCGCGCTGGTCGCCGCGCTGCCGGCGCAGGACGAGTTCTCGTACTCGGTCCGCCTGGTGTCGGAAATCACCGAATCGAACGGTTCGTCGTCGATGGCATCGGTCTGCGGCGGCTGCCTGGCGCTGATGGACGCCGGCGTGCCGATGAAGGCGCACGTGGCCGGCATCGCCATGGGCCTGATCAAGGAAGGCGGCAAGTTCGCCGTCCTGACCGACATCCTGGGTGACGAAGATCACCTGGGCGACATGGACTTCAAGGTCGCCGGCACCGCGCAGGGCATCACCGCGCTGCAGATGGACATCAAGATCCAGGGCATCACCAAGGAAATCATGCAGGTCGCGCTGGCCCAGGCCAAGGACGGCCGCCAGCACATCCTGGCCGAGATGCAGAAGGCCATGCCGACCGTGAAGACCGAGCTGTCGGACTTCGCGCCGCGCCTGATCACCATCCGCATCAACCCTGAAAAGATCCGTGACGTGATCGGCAAGGGCGGCGCCGTCATCCGCGCGCTGACCGAAGAAACCGGCACCCAGATCGACATCACCGACGAAGGCGTCGTGACCATCGCGTCGGTCGACGCCGCCGCCGGCCAGGAAGCCAAGCGCCGCATCGAAGAGCTGACCGCATCGGTCGAAGTGGGCAAGACCTACGACGGCACCGTGCTCAAGCTGCTGGACTTCGGCGCGATCGTGCAAGTCATGCCGGGTAAAGACGGCCTGCTGCACATCTCGCAGATCGCCAACGAGCGCGTCAACGCCGTGGCCGACTACCTGAAAGAAGGCCAGCAAGTGCGCGTCAAGGTCCTCGAGACCGACGAACGTGGCCGTCTGAAGCTGTCGATGAAGGCGGCGGATCCGGTGGAAGGCGCGGCGCAGTAATAAGCTGAAAGCAATAGAGCGGTTCGCCGCTGAATGCAACAACCGCCAGTGCGTGAGCCTGGCGGTTTTTTTGCGTCAAGAACCATTGTGGTCGAGGTACCCGTGCCAACGTCAGCCCGCTACCGAATCCGTACCCGCCGTGCGGGAATGGCAGCCAATGCCACGATAGTGCTTGACCCTCTAGCGGCTACAGGGTATTTAATAGCTGGTAGCAAAAATCGGCCACCGGCCGTGCGCTAACCGACCACGATTGACGCGATGCGACGCCTGCTCCTGATCTTCCTGCTGCTCTTGATGCCGCTCCAGGCCGCCTGGGCCGCCGGTGCGCCGTATTGCAGCCATGACGAAGCCACCATGCATCCGGGCCACCACACCCACAAGCATGCGACGCCGGGCAGCCAGGACGACGCCACGCCGGGCGAGCATTGCGACGACTGCGACGCCTGCCACCACCTGTCGGCCAGCGCCGTCCTGTCGGCGCAACCGAACCTGCCCCTGCCCAAGGGCGCCCCGCATATGCGCGGCGAATTGCGGCGCTACGTCTCCCACGTCCCCGACCTCATCCCCCCGCCCGACCGGCCGCTGCGCAGCTAAGGCGGCGGGCAACCCTTCGCAGCGCCGCACCACGCGGCGCACCGCAATGCCCCGCCGGACATCCACCTGTTCGGAGCATCATCATGAAACATCGTTTGACACCGCTGCTGGCGGCGCTCGCGCTCGCCTGCGCGTGCTCGTCGTCCGCGGCATGGTCATCGCCGCTGACCCTGGAAGCGGCCATCGACCTGGCCCTGCGCGCCAATCCAACCCTGCGCGCCGCCGGCAGCGAAGTGACGGCGCAGGATGGCGCGCTCGCCCAGGCCGGGGCGCTGCCCAATCCGGAACTCGAACTCCTGCGCGAGGGCGAGGGGGGCAACAACCGCACCACGACCGCCACCCTGAACATCCCGATCGAGCTGGGCGGCAAGCGCGCGGCGCGGGTCGAGGCCGCACGGCAGGAACGAGCGCTGGCAGCCATCGCCCTGGAAGCGGCGCGATCCAGGGTGCGCGCCGACACCGCCGCCGCCTTCCATGAAGTGCTGGCCGCGCGCGAGCGCGAACGGATGGCTGGGGAGCTCGTCGCCCTTGCCGGGCGCGCCCTGGCCGCCGCCGGCAAGCGGGTCGAGGCCGGCACCTTGTCGCCGGTCGAGGAGACCCGCGCCCGCGTGGCCCAGGGCAGCGCCCGGATCGAGGCGCTGCAGGCGGCGCGCGATCTCGACGGCGCGCGCATCCGCCTGGCCGCGCTGTGGGCGGGCGACGCGCGCGGTCTCGAGATCGTCGCGCCGCGGGCCGCCGCGCTGCCCACGGCGGCGCCGCTCGACAAGCTGCTGGCGCAGCTCGACGCATCGCCGGCGATGCGCCATGCGCGCCTTCAAGTGGACCATCGCCGGGCGCTGGCCCGGGTGGAGCAGAGCCGGCGCGTACCGGACGTGAACGTGATCGTCGGCGCCCAGCGCGAAGGGCCGGCTGCCCGCGACCGCGCGGTGCTCGGCCTGTCGGTGCCGCTGCCGCTGTTCAACCGCAACGACGGCGCCGTGCGCGAGGCGCTGCGCCGGGTCGACAAGGCGCAGGATGAAGAAGCCGCCGAAGGCGCGCGCCTGCGCGCCGAGCTGGCGCAGGCGCATGCCCGGCTCACGGCGGCGCTGGCCGAATGCACACTGGTCTCGACCGAGATCCTGCCCGGCGCCGAAGATGCCGAGCGCGCCGCCAACCGCGGCTTCGAGCTCGGCAAGTTCGGGCTGGTCGACGTGCTCGATGCCCAGCGCGTGCTGGCGCAATCGAAGAACCACTATCTGAACGCCGTCGCGGAGAGCCATCGCGCGGCGGCCGACATCGTACGGTTGCTCGGAGATGCAGCCGTCCAGGAGAATCCATGAACAAGCAGCAAAGCAAGGTCATCGCCATCATGCTGGCGATCGCCGTCCTCCTCGCCGCCGTCGTGCTGGTGCGCGACCGCGCTCCAGGCGGCGCCGGCGAACACGGTCATCACGAGGAACAGGAAAACAAGGACGGGCACGGCGAAGAAGGACACGCGGACGACGGCGTGATCCGCTTCACCGACGGCCAGGTCGGCGTGGCCGGTATCACGATCGCCAGCGCCGGACCGGTCCACCTGGACACCTTCATCCGCATGCCGGGCCAGATCGCGCTCAACGAGGACCGCACCGCCCACGTGACGCCGCGCGCCGCCGGGGCGGTCAGCGAGGTCCATGCCACGCTCGGCCAGCGCGTAGCCAGGAACCAGGTGCTGGCCAGCGTCGCCAGCGCCGACGTGGCGGGCCAGCGCGGCGCGCTGGCGGCGGCCGAGCGCCGGCTGGAGTACGCGCGCAAGGTCCATGCGGCCGAGAAGACGCTGTGGGAAGAGCAGATCTCGGCGCGCCAGGATTTCCTGCGCGCCGAGCAGGAGCTGCGCGAAGCGGAAATCGCCGTGCAGAGCGCGCGCCAGCAGTTGCAGGCGCTGGGCGCCGTTGACACCGGCTCGTCCAACATCCTGAAGATCCGCGCGCCGTTCGACGGCATCATCGTCGAGAAACACATCACGATGGGCGAAGTCGTCGGCGCCGATACCCGCGTGTTCACCCTGACCGACCTGTCGACGGTGTGGGCCGACGTGGTGGTGCCGGCGCGCGACCTGGACATCGTGCGGGTCGGCACCGACGCCGTGATCCGCTCGATCGCCTCCAGCACCACGGCGCCGGGCAAGGTGTCGTATGTCAGCGCGCTGGTGGGCGAGGAGTCGCGCTCGGCCAAGGCGCGCGTGGTGCTCGATAATCCGGGCGCGGCCTGGCGTCCGGGCCTGGCCGTGAACATCGACATCGTGACCGGCTCGAGCGACGTGCCGGTGGCCGTGGCGGTCGATGCGATCCAGGCGGCGGACGGGCGCCAGGTGGTCTACAAGCGGGTCGAGGGCGGCTTCGTCGCGCAGCCGGTCGCCACCGGCCGTTCCGACGGGCGCTTCGTCGAGATCACGGCCGGCCTGCGCGCGGGCGAGGCCTATGCCGCAGCCGGCAGCTTCGCGGTCAAGGCCGAACAGGGCAAGGGGGAGGGCGGTCATGAACACTGAACCCGCCACCCTGTTCGACCGCCTGATCGCCACCGCCATCGCGCGCCGCTGGCTGGTGATGCTGGCCGTGCTGGCCATGGCCGGCATCGGCGTGTACAACTATGGCCGCCTGCCGATCGACGCGGTGCCCGACGTGACCAATGTCCAGGTCCAGATCAATACCGCGGCGCCGGGCTATTCGCCGCTCGAAACGGAGCAGCGCATTACCTATCCGGTCGAGGCGGTGCTGTCCGGGCTGCCGCACCTGGAGCAGTTCCGTTCCCTGTCGCGCTATGGCCTGTCGCAGGTGACCGTCGTGTTCGAGGAGGGCACCGACATCCAGTTCGCGCGCCAGCTGGTCAGCCAGCGCCTCCAGGACGCGCGCGCGAGCCTGCCCGCCGGCGTGGTCCCGGCGCTGGGCCCGATCGCGACCGGCCTGTCCGAAATCTACCAGTGGACGGTGGAGACCGAACCGGGCGCGAAGAAGGCGGACGGCACGCCGTACACGCCGACCGACCTGCGCGAGATCCAGGACTGGATCATCAAGCCGCAGCTGCGCACCGTGCCGGGCGTCACCGAGATCAATTCGATCGGCGGCTTCGACAAGGAATACCTGGTGGCGCCGAACACGGCCACCCTGTCGTCCTACGGCCTTCAGTTGCTCGATCTCGTCCTTGCGCTGGAGCGCAACAACAGCAACGTCGGCGCCGGCTATATCGAGCGACAAGGCGAGCAGTACCTGGTGCGCGCGCCGGGCCAGGCGGCGTCGATCGACGACATCGGCAATATCGTCGTCACCAGCATCCGCGGCATCCCGGTGCGGGTGCGCGACGTGGCCGAGGTGACGATCGGGCAGGAGCTGCGCACCGGCGCCGCCACCGAGAACGGCGTCGAAGTGGTGCTGGGCACCGTGGTCATGCTGATCGGCGAGAACAGCCGCGCCGTGTCGAAGGCGGTCGACGCGCGCATGCTCGAGATCAACCGCGGCCTGCCCAAGGGCGTCAAGGCGGTCACGGTCTACGACCGCACGGCCCTGGTCGAGCGGGCCATTGCCACGGTGCGCAGGAACCTGGTCGAGGGCGCGATCCTGGTGGTGGCGGTGCTGTTCTTCTTTCTCGGGAACCTGCGCGCCGCGCTGCTCACCGCCATGGTGATCCCGCTGTCGATGCTGTTCACCTTCAGCGGCATGGTGGCCAACCAGGTCAGCGCCAACCTGCTCAGCCTGGGGGCGCTGGATTTCGGCATCATCGTCGACGGCGCCGTGGTGATCGTCGAGAACTGCGTGCGCCGCCTGGCCGCCGCCCAGCACCGGCTGGGGCGCGTCCTCACGCGCGAGGAGCGCTACGCCGAAGTGTTCGAGGCCGCGCGCGAGGCGCGCCGGCCGCTCGTCTACGGCCAGCTGATCATCATGATCGTCTACCTGCCGATCTTCGCCCTCACCGGCATCGAGGGCAAGATGTTCCACCCGATGGCCTTCACCGTGGTGTTCGCGCTGCTGGGCGCGATGATCCTGTCGGTGACCTTCGTGCCGGCCGCCGTGGCGCTGTTCATCGGACGTTCGGTCGAAGAGAAGGAAAGCCGCGTGATGGGCGCGGCGCGCCGCTGGTATGCGCCGGCACTGGACTATGCGCTGGCCAACCGCGTCGTGATGCTGGCGTTCGCCGGCCTGGTGATCTTTCTCGCCGGCCTGATGGCCACCCGCCTGGGGACCGAGTTCGCGCCCAAGCTCGATGAAGGCGACATGGCGGTGCTGACCATGCGCGTGCCGGGCACCAGCCTGTCGCAGTCGGTGAAAATGCAGCAGCAGATCGAGACCGTCCTGAAGAGCGAATTTCCCGAGATCGCGCGGGTGTTCGCGCGCATCGGCACCGCCGAGATCGCGTCGGACCCGATGCCGCCCAGCGTGGCCGACAGCTACATCATTTTCAAACCCGAGAAAGAGTGGCCCAAGCCAAGGCGTTCGCGCGCCGAGGTCGAAAGCGCGATCCGGACGACGCTCGAAGGCCTGCCCGGCAACAGCTACGAATTCAGCCAGCCGATCCAGCTGCGCGTCAACGAACTGATCTCCGGCGTGCGCAGCGACGTGGCCGTGAAGCTGTTCGGCGACGACCTGGACGTGCTCGAAGCGAGCGCGAACCAGATCGCCGCCGTGCTGCGCCGGGTGCCGGGCGCGAGCGAAGTGCAGGTCGAGCAGACCAGCGGCCTGCCGATGCTGCAGATCCGGGTCGACCGCGAACGCGCCGCGCGCATGGGCCTGAACATCGGCGACGTGCAGGAAATGATCGCCACCGCCACTGCCGGCCGCACCGCCGGCACCCTGTTCGAGGGCGACCGCCGCTTCGACATCGTGGTGCGCCTGCCCGAATCCGCGCGCAGCGACATCGACGCGCTGCGCCGGCTGCCGGTGGCGCTGCCAGCAGGCGAGGGACGGGCCGAGGGCATGCGCAGCTTCATCGCCCTGGGCGAAATCGCCAGCTTCGAGGTGGCGCCCGGGCCCAACCAGCTGAGCCGCGAGCAGGGCAAGCGCCGGGTGGTGGTCAGCGCCAATGTGCGCGGGCGCGACATCGGCTCCTTCGTCGCCGAGGCCGAGGAGCGCATCGCCGGCGAGGTGCGCATCGCCCCCGGCTACTGGACCTCCTGGGGTGGCCAGTTCGAGCACCTGAGCACGGCCGCCGAGCGCCTGCGCCTGATCGTTCCGGCCTCGCTGCTGCTCGTCTTCGTTCTTCTTTACCTGGTGTTCGACAATGTGCGCGACGGTCTGCTGGTCTTCACCGGCATCCCGTTCGCCCTGGCCGGCGGGGTGGCGGCCCTGTGGGCGCGCGGGATACCGTTGTCGATCTCGGCGGCGGTCGGCTTCATCGCCCTGTCCGGGGTGGCGGTGCTCAACGGCCTGGTGCTGATTTCGTTCGTCCGCAGCCTGCGCCAGGACGGCATGCCGCTCCCCGACGCCGTGCGCCAGGGCGCGCTGGCGCGCCTGCGCCCGGTATTGATGACGGCGCTGGTCGCCTCGCTCGGTTTCGTGCCGATGGCGCTGGCGGTCGGCACCGGGGCAGAGGTCCAGCGGCCCTTGGCCACGGTGGTCATCGGCGGCGTGCTGTCGTCGACCGTCCTGACCCTGCTTTTGTTGCCAGTCTTATATGAATGGGTGTACCGGGAGCGACTCGCGCGGCCCTGGTGGCCACGCGTGTGCGCATTTTTGCACAGGGATAGCAAAAATATCCGCTAGACAACCGTGCGCTACATGTTGCTCTATATGAAAATGGTATAGTTGGACGTTTAACAGAATTTTGTCCGCGCCAGCACCGGCAATGGGGGCCAGGCGCGGCGCCGATTACCATTTCAAGGGATAAGACAGATGAGCATGAAGGATTACGCGGACCGCATCAGCCAGACGATCCTGGTCCAGGAGGCCGCCATCGGCGCCGACTGGCACGCCCAGCTCGAAGCGCAGAGCGTGCGCAGCAACGCCGCCGCGCGCGAACAACTTCGCTCGCACTGCAACCAGTTCCTGAAAGCCTTCGCCGCCGCCACCCGTGGCGGTGAACTCGAGAACACCGAACACCGCTCGTGGGACGAGGTGCGCGACCTGCTGGCCGAGATCTCGTCGACCCGCGCCAAGACGGGTTCGACCCCGAGCGAGACCGCCACCTTCGTGTTCTCGCTCAAGCAGCCGCTGTTCGCGCGCCTGCGCGACAGCTTCGCCGGCGACCCCGAAGGCCTGGCCACGGCTTCCTGGACCGTCAACACCCTGCTCGACAAGCTGGGCCTGTATACCATCGAGGTGTTCCAGAAGACCAAGGACCAGATCATCGTGCGCCAGCAGCAGGAGCTGCTCGAGCTGTCCACGCCGGTGGTCAAGCTGTGGAACGGCATCCTGGCGCTGCCGCTGATCGGCACCCTCGACTCGGCGCGCACCCAGGTGGTGATGGAAAACATCCTGCAAAAGATCGTCGACACCGGCGCCATGATCGCCATCATCGACATCACCGGCGTGCCGACCGTCGACACCCTGGTGGCGCAGCACCTGATGAAGACCATCGCCGCCGCCCGCCTGATGGGCGCCGACTGCATCATCAGCGGCATCCGTCCGCAGATCGCGCAGACCATCGTGCACCTGGGCGTGAACCTGGAAGACGTGATCACCAAGGCCACCCTGGCCGACGCCTTCCTGGTGGCGCTCGAGCGCACCGGCGCCTCGATCACCATCAAGAACGCCTGAGGCAAGCCCTATGGAACGCATTCCGATCCTGCGCATGGGCGACCTGCTCCTGGTGACGATCCAGGTCGACATGCACGACCGTCTCGCCATGCAGCTGCAGGACGACCTGACCGAGCGCATCGTGAGCGACGGCGCCAAGGGCGTCCTGATCGACATCTCGGCGCTCGACCTGGTCGACTCCTTCATCGGCCGCATGATCAGCAATACCGCCGCCATGGCGCGCGTGCTCGACGCCCGCACGGTGGTGGTGGGCATGCAGCCGGCGGTGGCGATCACCCTGGTCGAGCTGGGCCTGACCCTGCACGGCGTGAAGACCGCGCTGAACGTCGAGAAGGGCATGGCCCTGCTCGGAAAGAGCTATAAATAATGGTCGACGCGCATACCGATGCCGTCCTGTTCGAGACGCGACTGCTCGATCGTCACCGCCAGCAGCGCAGCGGGCGCACGACGCTGCCGCTGCGTTCGGACGAGGACGTGGTGGGCCTGCGCAAGCAGGTGCGCGAGCGCGCGGTGGCGCTGGCGCTGTCGCTGGTCGACCAGACCAAGCTGGTGACCGCCGCCAGCGAACTGGCGCGCAACACGATCAAGTATGGCGGCGGCGGCGAAGTGCATCTCGATGCGCTCGACGACGGCGTGCGCCGTGGCATTGGCCTGCTGTTCGTCGATGCCGGCCAGGGCATTCCCGACATCGACAGCGCGCTGCGGGACGGATTCACGACCGGTGGTGGATTGGGCCTGGGCCTGGGCGGCTCCAAGCGCCTGGTCGACGAGTTCGACATCGACAGCCGTCCGAAGGAGGGCACCGCGGTGCTGATCGTCAAATGGAAGCGCTGATCAGTTCGCAGTTCGCGCAGCATGTGTTCGCCGTTTCCCACGCCAGCGACGTCGCCGCCGTGCGCCGCGCCGGCCAGAAGCTGGCCGAGTCGCTGGGCTTCAACGAGACCCGCGCCGGCCAGCTGGCGCTGATCATCACCGAAGCCGCCACCAATATCCTCAAGCACGCCGGCGAAGGCCAGATCCACGTCGGCTCGGCGCAGTCGCCCGCCGGCATCGGCATCGACGTGCTCGCGCTCGACCGCGGTCCCGGCATCGCCGACCTGGCCAGCAGCCTGGTCGACGGGGTCTCGACCGCCGGCACCGCGGGCACCGGCCTGGGCGCGCTGCACCGCCTGTCGGACGAATTCGACGTCTACTCGGCGCGCGGCGACGGCGCCGCCTTCTTCATGCGCCTGTGGCGCGACGTGCCCGGCCCCGCCCCCTGCGGCGTCGAGGTCGGCGCCTTATGGAGCCCGATCCGGGGAGAGGACGTGTGCGGCGACGGCTGGGCGGTGGCCTGCGGCGCCGATGGCGCCACCCTGCTCGCGGCCGATGGCCTGGGCCATGGCCCCGACGCCGCGCGCGCGGCGAACGCGGCGATCCGGGTGCTCGACCAGCGTGGCGCGATCGAGGCCGGCGAGATGATGCATGCGGCCCACGAGGCGCTGCGGCCCACGCGCGGCGCGGCGCTGGCCGCGGCGCGCATCGACTTCGCAGCCGGGGAGCTGCGCTTTGCCGGCGTCGGCAATATCGGCGCGGTCGCCATCGGCGACACGCGCCGCGCGCTGGTGTCGCACAATGGCATCGTGGGTCACAATATGCGCAAGGTGCAGGAGTTCTCCGTGCCGTTCGGTCCCGGCGCACTGTGCGTCCTGCACTCGGACGGCATCGAGACCCGCTGGGATCTCGACAAATACCCCGGCCTGCAGGGCCGCAGTCCGGCCCTGGTCGCGGCAATCCTGATGCGCGACCATATCCGCGGCCGCGACGACGCGATGGTGCTGGTGGTGCGCCGCATGGCGGGGACGGCATGACGAAATCACAGCGCATCCTGAGCGTCGGCCTGGACAGCGACCAGGACGTGGTGCTGGTGCGCCAGCGCGCGCGCCAGGTCTCGGCGCTGCTGGGCTTTTCTCAGCAGGACCAGGTGCGCATCGGCACCGCCGTGTCGGAGGTCGCGCGCGGCGCCAGCCACCAGGGCCCCGGCGGCCGCGCGCTGTTCCAGCTGCGCGAGAACGAAGGGCGCCAGCACCTCGAGGTGCTGGTCAGCGGCGGCCAGGCGCGCGCCGGCGAGCCCGAGGCCGAATCGCTGCGCGAACTGGCGATCATCACCGCGCACCGCCTGATGGATGCGTGCGAGGTCGATCCCGGCGAAGCCGGCGCCACCACCGTCACCGTGCGCAAGGCCCTGCCGCGCCACGAGCACGTCACCGGCGCCAGGCTGGCCGAGATCGGCGCGCGCCTGGCCGACACCCCGGTGTCGAACCCGGTGCACGAGCTGCAGCTGCAGAACCAGGAATTGCTGGCTACCCTGGCCGAGCTGCGCGAGCGCCAGGACGACCTGCTGTCGCTCACGCGCGAACTGGAAGACACCAACCGCGGCATCGTGGCGCTGTACGCCGAGATCGAGGACAAGGCCGAGCGCCTGCGCCGCGCCGACGAGATGAAGTCGCGCTTCCTGTCCAACACCAGCCATGAATTGCGGACGCCCCTGTCGTCGATCCGCGCGCTGGCCCAGCTGCTGCTGGACCGCATGGACGGCGACCTGACCGACGAGCAGGAGCGGCAGGTAAAGTTCATCGCCAATGCCGCCAACGACCTGTCGGAACTGGTCAACGACCTGCTCGACCTGGCCAAGATCGAGGCCGGCCGGGTGGAGACCCACGTCGAGCCGGTGGTGGTCGAGAACCTGTTCCGCGCCCTCAAGGGCATGCTGCGCCCGCTGGTGGACGAGGCGCGGGTGGAGCTGATCTTCGAGCCGTCCGGCATCGAGGAACCGTTTTATTCCGACGAAGGCAAGATCTCGCAAATCCTGCGCAACTTCATCTCGAACGCATTGAAATTCACCGAGCAGGGGTCGGTGCTGGTATTCGCCGCCCACGACCCCGAGGCCGACACCATCGCCTTCGCGGTAGCCGACACCGGCATCGGCATCAGTCCCGACAACCTGCAGCTGATCTTCGAGGAGTTCAGCCAGATCGAGCATCCGCTCCAGCGCCGCAGCAAGGGCACGGGACTCGGCCTGCCGCTGTGCCGCAAGCTGGCCGACCTGCTCGGCGGCCGGGTCGACGTATCGAGCACCCTGGGCGTGGGTTCGACGTTTACACTGACCCTGCCGCGCACCTTGCCCTCTGCATCGCCGCAACCGCCCATGGATCCCGATGGAACCGCATCATGAATAGTCATCCGACCCAGATTCTCAACGTCGACGACAACGACGGTGCCCGCTACGCCAAGACCCGCATCCTGCAGAGCGCCGGTTTCGACGTGATCGAGGCCGCCAACGGCACCGATGCGCTCGAGATGGTCAAGCGCCACCTGCCGGCACTGGTGCTGCTCGACGTCAAGCTCCCCGACATCAACGGCATCGAGGTGTGCCGCCGCATCAAGGCCGAGTCGGACAGCAGCAGCGTGCTGGTGTTGCAGACCTCGGCCGCGCTGACCGGCCGCGCCGACAAGATCCGGGGCCTGGAGGGCGGCGCCGACAATTACCTGGCGGCGCCGATCGAGGCCGACGAACTGATCGCCAACGTCAATGCGCTGCTGCGCATGCGCCGCATCCAGGTCGACCTGCGCGACAGCGAGGAGCGCTTTCGCCAGCTGACCGACAATATCGACGACGTGTTCTGGATGTTCTCGGTGCCCGGGCGCGAGCTGGTCTACGTCAGCCCCGCATATGCGACGGTGTGGGGCGGCAGCGCCGACGCGCTGCGCCAGCAGCCCGGCGGCTGGCTGGACGCCGTGCATGCCGACGACCGCGCGCGCCTGACCGCCCGCTGGGAGCGGCTGGCGCAGGAGCCGCACTATGACGAGGAATTCCGCATCCACGGCGCCGACGGCCAGCTGCGCTGGGTGCGCGACCGCCTGTTCCCGGTGCGTAATGCGCGCGGCGACGTGTACCGGGTGGCGCGCATGAGCAGCGACATCACGGCGCGCAAGGAAATGGAAGCGCTGCTGCGCACCGCCGACAGCAACAAGAACCAGTTCCTGGCCACGCTCGCGCACGAGCTGCGCAACCCCTTGAGCCCGATCCGCAACGCGGCGGCCCTGCTGGGCGCCAGCGGCGACGGCGCGGCCGAGCGCCAGGCGCGCGCGCGCGACGTGATCACGCGCCAGGTCGACCACCTGGCGCACCTGGTGGACGATTTGCTCGACGTGGCGCGCATCTCGGAAGGCAAGATCGTGCTGCGCAACGAAGAGGTCGACCTGAAAGGCGTGATCGCACAGGCGATCGAGACCGCCGGTCCCCTGATCGCCACCCGCGAGCACAACCTGGAAGTGCGCGAGCCGCCCGACGACATCTGGGTGATGGGCGACCCGGTGCGCCTGGCCCAATCGGTGGGCAACCTGCTGCACAACGCCGCCAAGTTCACCCCGGCCGGCGGCACGATCGTGCTGGGCGTGGACGTCGGCGGCGACGGCGAGGCGCGGCGCGTGCGCATCTCGGTGCGCGACAACGGCATCGGCATCGACGCCGACAGCCTGCCGCGCATCTTCGACATGTTCGCCCAGGCCGCGGTGCCCCCGGATCGCGCGCCGGAAGGGCTGGGCATCGGGCTGTCGCTGGTGTCGCACCTGGCCGAGCTGCACGGCGGCCAGCTGGAGGCGGCCAGCCCCGGCATCGGCCAGGGCAGCACCTTCGCGATCGAGCTGCCGCTGCTGCGCACCGCCGCGGGCGCGCCCGCGGCGGCGGCGCCGCAAGCCGGGGACGGCGTCGGGAGCGGCGGCATGCGCGTGCTGCTGGTGGACGACAACGTCGACGCGATGGAGATGATGGGTTTCCTGCTGGCCGAGATGGGTTACCAGCCGGTCACCACGGCCGACGCCGGCGAAATCGAGGCGCTGGCGCTGCACCACAAGCCGCAGGTGATCGTGCTCGACATCGGCCTGCCCGGCGTGGACGGCTACCAGGTCGCGCGCCGCATCAAGGGCAATCCCGAACTGGCGCATATCCGCCTGGTGGCCCACACCGGCTACGGCTCGCCCGAAGACCGTCGCCGCGCCCAGGAGGCGGGCTTCGATGCCCACCTGGTCAAGCCGGCCGAGTTGTCCGACCTGGAAGCGGCGCTGCGCGGCTGATCCGGCCGGCAGCGGCATCGGCGTCAGGCCAGCAGCGCCACCGCCTTCACCTGGGCCCATAGCGCAAGGCCCGGTTCGACCGCCAGCTCGCGCCGCGAGCGTTCGGTGATGCGCGCCAGCAGCAAGGTCGGGCCGACCTTCAAACGCACCAGCACCTGGCCGGGCGATGCCGCCGGCCCGACCGCATCGACCACGGCCGGCAGGATGTTGGCGATGCTGGTTCCGCGCGGCCGCTCGAGCGCCAGGCTGACGTCGCGCGCGTGGATGCGGCAGCGCACCCGGCTGTCAATGGCCGCGTCGCGCCGTCCGACCAGCAGCACGCCGCCGGGGAAGGCCAGGTGCGACAGCCCGTCGGCGTCGCATTCGGCAAGCAGGGTCTCGATCATCACGCCGGCGTCGTCCTCGAAGTGTGTCGCCAGGTCGAGCCGCGCCAGGGTGTCGGCCAGCGCTCCGCTGGCCAATACCCGTCCCTGTTCCAGCACCACCAGGTGGTCGGCCAGGCGCGCCACCTCGTCGGCCGCGTGGCTGACGTAGACCACCGGCAGCGCCAGTTCGTCGTGCAGGCGCTCCAGGTAGGGCAGGATTTCGTGCTTGCGTTTCATGTCGAGCGCCGCCAGCGGCTCGTCCATCAAGAGCAGGCGCGGCGAGGCGAGCAGGGTGCGCGCGATCGCGACGCGCTGGCGTTCGCCGCCCGACAGCGTGGCCGGGCGCTGCGCCAGCAGGTGCTTGATGCCGAGCAGTTCGGTCACGGGCCCGATCTCGAAGCGGCGCGCGTCGCGCGGCAGGCGCTTGAGGCCGAACTCCAGGTTGGCGCGCACGTCGAGGTGCTCGAACAGGCTTGCTTCCTGGAACACGTAGCCGACGCAGCGCCGGTGGGTCGGCACGAACACGCCGCGCGCATCGTCCTGCCAGGTGTCGCCCCCCACGGCGACGTGGGCGCCGGCGGCGCGTTCCAGCCCGGCCAGGATGCGCAGCAAGGTGGTCTTGCCGGAGCCGGAATGGCCGAACAGGGCGCTCACGCCGTGGCCCGGCAGGACGAGGTCGGCGTCCAGTGCAAAGCCGCCGCGATCCAGTTTTACGTTGATGCGAATGCCGCTCATCGGCGCGTCCCCCTCACCGATTGCGGATACAGCGTGTACAGCACCAGCAGCACCGCGAACGAGAACACCAGCATGCCGCCCGCCAGCCAGTGGGCCTGCGCATATTCCATCGCTTCCACCCGGTCATAGATCTGGGTCGAAACCACCCGCGTCCTGTCGGGGATGTTCCCGCCGATCATGAGCACGACGCCGAACTCGCCGATGGTGTGGGCGAAGCCGAGGATGGCGCCGGTGACGAAGCCGGGGCGCGCCAGCGGCACCGCCACCGACCAGAAGGTGTCCCAGGGCGTGGCGCCCAGGGTCGCCGCCACTTCCAGCGGGCGGGTGCCGACCGCCTCGAAGGCGTTTTGCAGCGGCTGCACCACGAACGGCAGCGAATAGAACACGGAACCGATCACGAGGCCGGTGAAGGTGAAGGACAGCGTGCCCAGGCCCAGCGCCATGGTCAGTTGGCCGAGCGGGCCATTGGGCCCCATCGCCAGCAGCAGGTAGAAGCCGATCACGGTCGGCGGCAGCACCAGCGGCAGCGCCACCACCGCGCCGACCGCATGCCGCAGCCGGGAATGCGTGCGCGCCAGCCACCAGGCCAGCGGCGTGCCGAACGCCAGCAGCAGCAGGGTGACGACCGTGGCCAGCTTGAGGGTCAGCCAGATCGCGGCCAGGTCGGACGAATCGAGCATCGTCAGACTTCGTAGCCGAAGCTGCGGATCAGCGCTTTCGCCTTGTCGGTGCGCAGGTATTGCAGCAGCGCCCGGGCAGCAGGGTTGTGCGCGCCCTTGGCCAGCAGCGCGGCGTCCTGGCGGATCGGGGCGTGCATGCCGGCCGGGACGATCCAGCCCGAACCCGCCGTGAACCTGCCGTCGCGCCAGACCTGGGCCTGGGCCACGAAGCCCAGTTCGGCGTTGCCGGTGCGGGCGAATTGCCAGGCCTGGGCGATGTTCTCGCCCTGGACGATGCGCGACTGCACCGTGTCATATAGGCCCAGTTCTTGCAGGGTCGAGACGGCGGCGGCGCCATACGGCGCGGTCTTCGGATTGGCGATCGCCAGGTGGCGGTAGGCGCCGGTCCCGAGCACCTTGCCGCCCGTGTCGACGACGCCATCCCTGGCCGACCACAGCACCAGGCGGCCGGTGGCGTAGGTGAAGCGGCTGCCGGCTACCACGTGGCCTTCGGTTTCCAGCCTGGCCGGGGTGCCGTCGTCGGCCGACAGCAGCACCTCGAACGGCGCGCCGTTGCGGATCTGGGCGTAGAACTTGCCGGTGGCGCCGCTGGCGACGACCGCCTTGTGTCCGGTGTCGCGCTCGAACCCGGCGGCCAGCTTTTCCATCGGGCCGGCAAAGTTGGCGGCGACCGCGACCTGGACTTCTCCGGCATGCGCCGATCCGATGACGGTCAGTACGAAGGCCAGGCTGGCAAGGCGTTGCATGGGTTTTCTCCGGTATTTGTCGGGGCCCTCGTGGTAGGCTGCCGAGTGGAACAGCAGGGCGCTGCATACTTAACGCTGTATACTTAAGTATATAACGAAATGGCGGACCTCAATCGATGAGCAATGAAGAGAGGGAAATTGCCCTCGAAGGCAAGGTGTGGATGACGGTCGGCGGCGAGAACCTCGGCGGCGGCAACCGGGTCGAGCTGCTGGCGGCGATCGGGCAGCTGGGCTCGATCACCGGCGCGGCCAAGGCCGTCGGCCTGAGCTACAAGGCGGCCTGGGATGCGATCGACACGATGAACAATCTCGCGGGCGAGGCGCTGGTGGAGCGCGTCACCGGCGGCAAGGGCGGCGGCGGCACGCGCCTCACGGTGCGCGGCCGGCAGCTGGTGGACAACTTCAGGACGATCGAACAGGTGCACAATGATTTTCTCGCGCGACTCAACCGCCAGGCCGGCGACGTGGCCGACGATCTTGCGCTGTTCACGAGGTTCAGGATGAGGACCAGCGCCCGCAACCAGTTCTTCGGCACGGTCACGCGGGTGGCGCGCGGCGCCGTCAACGACGAAGTCGAGCTCGGGATCGCCGGCGGCCAGGCGATCGTCGCCATCGTCACGCGCGAGAGTGCCGAGAACCTCGGCCTCGCGCCGGGGCGCCAGGCCTTCGCGCTGGTCAAGTCGTCGTCGGTGATCGTGATGACCCGGGGCGATGGCGCGCGGCTGTCGACCCGCAACCAGCTCAAGGGCGAGGTGTCGCGCCTGATGCGCGGCGCGGTCAACGCCGAAGTGGTGATCGCCCTGACGGGCGGCGGCAGCGTGGCGGCCACGATCACCAACGAGAGCGTGGATGCGCTGGGGCTGGCCGAAGGAGGGGTGGCGACTGCGCTGTTCAAGGCCTCGAGCGTGATCCTGGGCGTGCCCGAGTAGGCGTTATTGGCCGCACAGCTGCTGCACCGCGACCAGCCGTGGCGGCGGATCGCAGCGGCACAGGCACAGGTCGCCGTCGAGGGCGTACTGCCGGCCGTCGTGGCGCGCCGGCAGGCGCGGCCCGTCGAGGCCGATGATGCCGGTCGAACCGCAGGCGGGGCAGGACACCTGGTCGCCTTCGAGCGCGACCCTGACGCCGTCGAGCGCCAGCAGCGAGCTGGCCGAGGTTACCGTGCCGCCGGCCGTCGTCGATGCGCCGAGCGTGATGTAGTAGCGCGTTGCCATGCCTGCCTCCTCGGGTGCCATGCTGCAGCTTAAGGATGGACCGGGAGCCCGGGTTTGACAAGCCATAAAAAAGCCCCGCGAACATCGCGGGGCTGTCAGGCCAGCATCGACGCCGGCTTACTTTTCCTGCACCGTGAACGTCCCATACGGCTTGAGCTGCTCATCCAGCTTCGATGGGTCGCCGACCACCACGATCGACTGGTTCTCGGGCGCGAAATACTTCTTCGCCACCGTGCGCACCTGTTCCGGGGTGACCTTCTGGATCTTCGGCACGTACTCGCCCAGGAATTCCGGCGGCAGGCCGACCAGCCAGTTGGCGGCCAGGGTGCTGGCGACCGAACGCTGCAGCTGGTTGCTGAGCAGGTAGCCGCCCGCGACGTAGCGCTTGTTCATGTCCATTTCCTCGGCCGGCACCAGGTCGGCGCCCAGGCGCTTGTACTCCTTGAAGTACTCTTCGAGCGAGGCGCCGGTGACTTCGTTGCGCACGTCGGCGCCGCCCACCATCATGCCGCCCGCGCGGCTCATGCGCGCGCCGGCCGAGGCGCCGTAGGTATAGCCCTTCTCCTCGCGCAGGTTGGTGTTGATGCGGCTCGAGAAGCCGCCGCCCAGGATCGTGCTCGTCAGGCGCAGCGGGATCTGGTCAGGCGCGCTGGCGGCGATGCCGGGGCTGCCCAGGCGCAGGGTCGACTGCACGCTGCCGTCGCGCTTGAGCAGGACGCGCGCCGGTTTCATGCTGGTCGCCGCGACCGGGGTGTCCGGCAGCGCCTTGCCGCTGGCTTTCCAGTCGCCGAAGGCCGCCTGCGCCAGTTTCATCGCCTCGGCTTGGCTGATGCGGCCGGTGACGACCAGCAGCGCGCGGTCCGGGCGGAAACGCTTCGCGTGTTCGGCGCGCAAGGTCGCGGCGGTGACGGCATTGATCGATTCGACCGTCGGGTCGGTGCGGCCGTAAGGATGGTCGGCATACACCGCCTTCTTGATGGCGCGCTCGGCGCGGAAGCCCGGCTGGGTTTCCGAGACGCGCAGCGCCTGCAGCGCATTGGCCTTGGCCAGCGCCACTTCGTTCTCGGGGAACGATGGCTGGCGCGCGATCTCGGCCATCAGGTTCAGCATGGCCGGCGCCTGCGAGGCGAGGGCGTTGGCCGACAGGATGATGCCGTCGGCGGCCGGGCTGGCCGCCACCTCGCCGCCCATGCCCTGGGCCGCTTCGGCGATGGCGCGCGAATCGCGTTTCGCCGTGCCTTCGTTGAGCATGCCGGCCAGCATGGCGGCGAAGCCGCTCTGGTTCGGGGCGTCGGCCGCGAAGCCGGCGCCGCGCAGCGCCAGCACGTAGTCCACGCGCGGCAGGCCGTCGCGCGGCACGACCCAGACGGTCAGGCCGTTGGACAGGGTCTGCTTGGCGATCTTCGGCGCCGGAATCGATTTTTCCTGGCCGTAGGCGGGCATGTCCTTCGGCTTGGCGGGCGTCTTGCCGTCTTGCGCGTAGGCACTTGGGGCGAATGCGAGCGAGACGGCGACTGCGAGCATCAGTTTGTTCATGATGCGCTCCTTATTTGGTGTTGGTGGCAGCCGCGGCGGTCTTGGCGGCGTCGATCATGGCGGCCGGCTTGCGGTCGATGACGGTGCGGTTGGTCGGCACCAGGTAGGTCTTGACCGCGCGCTGGATGTCGTTCGAGGTCACGCCTTCGATCCAGCCCGGGATCTTGTTGACCACGTTGGCGTCGCCCCACAGGGTCTGCAGCTTGGCCAGGGTGTCGGCGCGGTTCACGAAGCTTTCCAGCTTGTTGTTCCAGTCGGCCAGCATGCGCGTCTTGACGCGCTTGAGGGTCGCGTCGTCGACGCCATCCTGCGCGATCTTCGCGATCTCCTCGTCCATGGCCTTGAGCACGGCGTCGGCGCTGCTGTCCGGCTTGTACAGCGCGAACACGGTCATCAGGGTCGGGCCGTTGTATTCCCACGGGCTGGTCAGGCCGAACATGGTGTCGACGTTCAGGGCGATCTCGCGGCCCTTCACCAGTCCCTGGTAGAACAGCGAGGCGTCGCCGCCGCCCAGCAGCTCGGCCAGCACCGCGATCGGCGCCTGGTCGCGGCTGCCGCGTTCCGGCACCTTCCAGGCCGCGGCGATCGCCGGCACCTGGGCCAGGGCGTCGCTCTGCTCGAGGCGTTTCTCGGCGGTGTTCAGCGGCTCGGTGAAGTCGGTGCCCTTCGGTACCGGACGCGCGGGGATCGCCCCGAAGTATTTCTGGGCCAGGGCGAAGCCCTGCTGCGGGGTAATGTCGCCGGCGATCGCCAGCACCGCGTTATTGGGGCCGTAGTAGTCGCGGTGGAAGGCGCGCACGTCGTCCAGGCTGGCGTTTTCCAGGTCCTCGAAGCTGCCGTAGCCGTCGTGGTTGTTTTCCCATTTCTGGAACGCGTGCTGGCTGATGTCGATCCACATGAAGCCGCCGTAGGGCTGGTTCTTGACGTTGACGCGGATCTCTTCCTTGACCACGTCCTGCTGGTTCTTGAGGGTGGCCGGGTTGAAGTCGAGGGTCTTCATGCGGTCCGCTTCCAGCCACAGGATCGGCTCCAGGCTCGATGCCGGGGCGGTCTCGATGTAGTTGGTGAAGTCGGGGCGGGTCGAGCCGTTGTTCCAGCCGCCGCCGGCGGTGATGGTGGTGTCGAAGATGCCCTTCGGCGCGTTCGGCGTGCCCTGGAACATCAGGTGTTCGAACAGGTGGGCGAAGCCGGTGCGGTTGCGCGGCTCGAGGCGCATGCCGACGTGGTAGACCACCGACACGCCGACCGTCGGCGAGCTGCGGTCTTCCGACACGATGACGGTCAGTCCGTTGTCGAGTTTCTTGGTATTGACCGGCAGGGTCCACTGGTCGGTCGAGGCGGCGAAGGCCGACATCGACAGGGTGAACCCGGCCATCAGGGCAGGTAATTGGCGCATGCGCATGGTGACCTCAATGATGAATGATAGGGCGATGGCCCGGCGGCCGTCGGCGAGCCATCTTAGCGCAATGGCATGCCAATAAGTAATCTTTTCGTTGTTGCAGCGCAGGACGCGAGGATGTCATGCAGGCAGCATCCCATCGCCCGCGCGTGCATTTCGGGCCGCGATTCATGCAGTTCGTCGCATATGGCATGGCCCACCCTGGCCGTCGGGGTTATAGTTGCAACATGACAAGTCCCGGCGCGAGGCCGGCAAGAATTCACTGGAGGGAATGGATGAACCACCTGATCAAGCTGGGCGCCGCGCTTGCCCTGTTGGGAGCCTCGATCGGCATCGCGGATGCCGCGCCGGACACGGGCACAGAGACGCGCCCGATCGACGCGCGCGTGGTGCGCGTCAAGCTCGAAGGGGTGGGCGACCTCAGGATCCGCCAGGGGACGACGCCGTCCCTCGTCCTCAGCGGCGATGCGCGGCTGCTGTCGCGCACCATCACCGCGCAGCGCGGCGATACCCTCCAGATCGAGACCGAGGGCCGTCAAACCGGCTTCAGCTTCGGCCGCTCCTCGGGGCTGCAGGCCGAGCTGGTGCTGCCGAACCTGCGCGCGGTGTCGTCCGAAAGCGTCGGCGCCACCACGGTGAGCGGGTTCGCCGGTGACACACTGGACATCAACCTCGATGGCGCCGGCTCGATGTATGTATCATCATCGGAATACCGCAACATCAAGGCCAGCCTGGGCGGCGTCGGCAACCTCAAGATCCAGGGCGTGGACAGCGAGACCGTCGACCTGAGCCTGGGCGGGGCCGGCTACGTGACCCTGAGCGGGCGCGGCAAGAACCTCAGGGCCGAGCTCGGCGGATTGGGCGGGCTCGACGCCCAGGCTTTTACGGCCGAGGCCGTGACGCTGGAGCTGTCGGGACTCGGCAATGCCACCGTCCATGCCCGCGCCAGCGCCAACCTGTCGCTGTCGGGCATGGGGTCGGTCACGGTGTTCGGCAAGCCGGCCAACCGCAAGGTCGCCCTCGACGGCCTTGGCAAGGTCAACTGGAAGTAATAGCGGCGCATACGCCACCGCATCTACAACGACCGCGGGAATTCCCGATCGATCCAGATACTGTGCACGAGACATGAAAAAAATATTCCTTGTGACGCTGCTTGCCATCGGCCTGCAACTGGGCCCGCAGACGAGCGCCCGGGCCGGCTTTGCGGAGGGCGCGAGCGCCTACAACGCCCGTAACTATGCACTGGCACTGAAAGAAATCAACCCGCTGGCCAAGGCCGGCAATCCCGATGCCCAGCACCTGCTGGGCCTGATGTACTACATGGGCCGCGGCGTCGCGCGCGACTACAAGCAGGCGTTTGCCTGGCACATGAAGGCCGCCGAGCAGGGCAAGGCCGACGCGCAGTACGTGGTCGGCGCCATGTACTACACCGGCAATGCCGTGCCGCAGGACCAGAAGCATGCCGTGACCTGGTTCCGCAAGGCGGCCGAGCAGGGCAATCCCGACGCCCAGCACGCGCTCGGGCTGATGTACCGCTACAGCGTGGCCGGCGTGCCGCAGGACGTGGTGCTGGCCTATATGCTGTACAACCTGGCGGCGGCCGGCGGCCACCGCAATGCGGTCGAACAGCGCGCCGCGATCGCCAAGAAAATGACGCAGGAGCAGGTTGAAGAAGCGCAGGCCCTGTCGCGGACCTGGAGGGCGGGGACGGCGCTGCCTACCTCATCGAAGACCGGCGCGGCTATGTGATATGCCGAACTGAGGAGAATGCCATTGCAGTCCAGCATAAGCCTGAATTCATGGACGGGAGGCTGCGATGAAGAATGTCGAACTGACGATGGCCACCGAGGTCGCGGTATCCACGCAGGAAGCGTGGGCCTGGTCTACCTCGCTCCAGAGCGTACGCGCCGAAATGCGGCCCCTGCTCAAGCTCGTCTTCCCGAAGGGGATGACGGATATCGGCGCGAATACCATGCTCGGCAGGTCGCTCGGTCGCTGTCAATTTTTCCTGTTCGGACTGTTTCCGATCGATATGTCGAAGCTGACCTTCAGCGAGATCGTGCCAGGCCACCGTTTCGTCGAGCAATCCCAACTGCTCTCGATGCGCGCCTGGCGGCATGAGCGGATCGTCACGCCGGGCGCCGATGGCCGCGGCGCGACGATCACCGACCACCTGACGTTTTCGCCGCGTTTTGCAACGCCGGTCGTGCGCCTCATGGTCAAGCTGCTGTTCTCCCATCGGCACAGGATGCTGGCGCGCGCGCTCGCGCGCCGAGAAGTTGTGGACGATAAAGCTGCCATCAGGAACGAAAGGGCGCGCCAGGACAGGTCCGCGTGGTAGGCTTCGGCTTTGAACCACGCATATACGCCAGTAAATACAGGGCGTTGCGACCATTTGGAGCATGTATGTTGATTGCCACTCACGGCGGCAAATTCCACGCGGACGATGCGTGGGCGGTCGCCGTCCTGAAGGTGCTGTTCCCCGAGGCGGACATCGTCCGCACCCGCGAGCAGGCCAGGATCGATGCCGCCGACTTCGCGATCGACGTCGGCGGGGTCTGGGACCCGGCCGCGGGCCGCTTCGATCACCACCAGAAGGAATTCGACGCGACCCGCGCGTCCGGCGTGCCCTATGCCAGCGCCGGACTGGTCTGGCGCGAGTATGGCGCGCAATGCGTGGCCGCGCTGGCCGAACGCCATACCGGCGAACTGCTGGCGGACGACGCGGCCCAGCAGATCGCGTATGCGATCGACGCCGACATCGTGCAATACCTCGACCTGTCCGACGTGGGCGTGGCCAAGAATGCGCCGGGCAGCTACGGCCTGTCGGCGGTCGTCTCCGGCTTCAACCCGGGCTGGCTCGACGAGCAGCGCCTGGGCTATGGCGAGGCGGTGGACACCTACCGCATGGGCCAGTTCATGCGCGCGCTCGAGTTCCTGACTGACATCATGGGCAACGCCGTGCGCTACCGCGTCGGCGCGATGCTGGCCGTGGCGCAGGTGCGCCAGTCCGAGGTGCTGGAAGACGGCAAGCTGCTGTTCCTGAAAAATGCCGCGCTGCCGTGGAGCAGCGTGGTGCGCAAGGAAATGCCGAAGATCCTGTTCGTCATCAGCCACAGCCTGACCGAACAGCGCTACATCCTGCACACGGTGTCGGTCGATACCGAAAGCTTCGACGCCCGGGCCGACCTGCCGGCCGCCTGGGCCGGCCTGCGCGAAGCCGAACTGGCGGCCGTGACCGGGGTCGAGGACGCCGTGTTCTGCCATACCGGCCGCTTCATCGCCGCCGCGCGCAGCTATGCCGGCATCCGCAGCATGGCGCGCCAGGCGCTCGACGAGGTGGAGCGGGGCGCGTAAGGCGGTGCACGGTGGCGCGCAAACGGCGCCCGACTTCCGTACAATGACGGTTTTGCTAACACGGGAGTCCTGTCTTATGCGCGCCATCGAGATCACCCAGCCCGGCAAGCCGGAAGTCCTGCAACTGTGCGAACGTCCCATGCCGGTCCTGAAGGCCGGCGAGGTATTGATCAAGGTCCACGCCGCCGGCATCAACCGGCCCGACGTGCTGCAGCGCATGGGCAAATACCCGGTGCCGCCCGGCGCTTCCGACCTGCCGGGCCTGGAAGTGGCCGGCGAGATCGTCGACGGCGACCTGGCCGGCAGCGGCTTCGAAAAGGGCGACCTGGTGTGCGCGCTGGTGCAGGGCGGCGGCTACGCCGACTACTGCGCCGCGCCGCTCGGGCAATGCCTGCCGGTGCCCGAAGGCCTCTCCGCCCTCGAGGCGGCCACCTTGCCGGAGACGTATTTCACGGTCTGGAGCAATGTATTCGACCGCGCCCGGCTGGCCGAAGGCGAGAGCCTGCTGGTGCAGGGCGGCAGCTCGGGCATCGGCGTGACCGCGATCCAGCTGGCGAAGGCCCTGGGCCACCGGGTGTTCGCCACCGCCGGCACCGACGACAAATGCCGCGCCGTCGAGGCGCTGGGCGCCGAGCGCGGCATCAATTACCGCGACGAGGATTTCGTGGCGGTGATCAAGGAACTTACAGGCGGCAAAGGTGTCGATGTCATTCTGGACATGGTCGCGGGAGATTACGTGGCGCGCGAGATCGATTGCCTGGCCGACGATGGCCGGCTGGTCGTGATCGCGCTGCTGGGCGGTTCGCGCGCCACTATCGACATGGGGCAGGTGCTGCGCCGCCGCCTGCACGTCACCGGCTCGACCCTGCGACCGCGTCCGGTGGCGTTCAAGGCCGCGATCGCGGCGCAACTGCGCGAGCATGCCTGGCCGCTGTTCGCCCAGGGCAAGATCAAGCCGGTCGTGCACCGCGTGTTCCCGCTGGACCAGGCGGCCGAGGCGCATGCGCTGATGGAATCGAGCACCCACGTCGGCAAGATCGTGCTGCAGGTGCAAGAGGGCTAGGAAGAAGACAAGACGCGCCGGACAGGGCCAGGACGGCCCGCCGCGGCGCATTCGGAGGCGGTCTCGCGGCGGCTTGACAGCCCAGCCGGTGTTTGACCGTCATATCAACGACCGCTAGAATAGCGGGTTATTTGACATGGGGTAGTATGCGTCCCAAACTCGTCGTAGGTAACTGGAAGATGAACGGCAGCCGTGCGGGCAATGTACAGCTGCTGCAGGGTATTCTCGCTGGATTGACGGACCGGGGCGCCGCATGCGCCGTCTGCGTGCCGGCGCCTTACCTGTTCCAGTGCGAGCAACTTCTCGCGGGCAGCGCGATGGCCTGGGGCGCGCAAGACGTCGCGACCGAGCCGTGCGGCGCCTTCACCGGCGAAGTCTGTTCCTCGATGCTGCAGGATTTCGGCTGCCGCTACGTGATCGTCGGCCACTCCGAACGCCGCGCCTACCATGGCGAATCGAATGCGCTGGTGGCGAAGAAGGCCAAGGCGGCGCTCGACGCCGGCCTGACCCCGATCGTCTGCGTCGGCGAAACGCTGGCCCAGCGCGAGGCGGGCGCGACGCAAGAGGTGGTCGGCGCGCAGCTGGACGCGGTGCTGGAACTGGTCGGCGCCGACGCCGTCGCGCGCCTGGTCGTGGCCTACGAGCCGGTCTGGGCGATCGGCACCGGCAAGACGGCGACGCCGGCGATGGCCCAGGAAGTGCACGCCTTCTTGCGTGAGAAACTGCGCAACTGCAACGCCAATGCCGCCGAAAACGTACAAATCCTTTACGGCGGGAGCATGAAGCCGGAGAATGCTGGCGATCTGATGGCGCAGCCGGATATCGATGGCGGCCTGATCGGCGGGGCGGCCTTGAAGCCGGCCGATTTTCTCGGGATTATCGGCGCCGTTCGCCAGGCCGCATGAGATTTGGCGGGAATGCCTACTGAATTTTCGAATCTTTTGAAAATATAAGAAATTTAAAAACGTTGTCTTACACTTGGAATGGAATTGCAATGATCTGGTTCAATTTGATTATCGTCGTGCAGGTGGTTTCCGCTCTGGCCATTATCGGCCTGGTGCTGATGCAGCACGGTAAGGGCGCCGACATGGGCGCGGCCTTCGGCTCGGGCGCGTCGGGCAGCCTGTTCGGCGCCTCGGGTTCGTCGAACTTCCTGTCGAAGTCGACCGCCGTGGCGGCCGCCATCTTCTTCGGTTCGACCCTGGCCCTGGCCTATATCGGCAATGGCGGCGGCAGCAGCGAAAGCGGCGGCGGCGTCATGGGCCGCGTGACCGTGCCGTCGAGCCAGGCGCCTGCCACGGGTATTCCCGGCGGCGCACCGGCCCAGACCGCGCCGGCCGACGTGCCGGCCCTGCCAGCCAACAGCGCCGCTCCGGCCGAAGCCATCCCGGCGACGCCGGCGCCGGCGCCGGCGCCGGCAGCGCCGGCCCCGGTCGCCCCAGCCAAGTAAGAGGGCGGGCGCGGCAACCGCGCCACACTGCTTGCTCAGAAACGCGCCGTTCTCCGGCGCGTTTGTATTTTTAGGCGTAGAATGCTGCGGCGCGTGGCTAAAGTATCAAGCCATTCGGTACGTGACCCTGGAATATTGACACGTACTCTGTTTAGCAGTGCGGTCTGTCGGCGCAAGTAATTGATGAGCCATCGATTATTCGGCGACACGATCTAAAAAATTCGCAAATATCCTTGTGATTGCGCAATTTGAGCATTGATAAGACATGCTAAGGCAGGGTAAAATACTGGTCTCCAGCCGACGTGGTGAAATTGGTAGACACGCTATCTTGAGGGGGTAGTGGCGCAAGCTGTGCGAGTTCGAGTCTCGCCGTCGGCACCAAAATTTAGAAAGAAGCCAGCAAGGGCGCACGAGTCTTCCCTCATGCCTGAGCTGGCTTTTTTACGAGGATCGTCGTCCGGTCCTGGTGGCAGGCTTGATGCCAGGTTCGCACGATTCGGTGCTGCATCCCCGCAGCGTCCCATTAACCGATCGTTCAGGAAGCTTCATCTGTGAACCTCGAAAATTATCTCCCCGTTCTTCTCTTTATCCTGGTCGGCATCGGCGTCGGTGTTGCCCCGCAGGTGCTCGGTCGCCTGCTCGGGCCGCACAAGCCCGACGAGGCCAAGCTGTCCCCGTATGAATGCGGCTTCGAAGCGTTCGAAGACGCGCGCATGAAGTTCGACGTCAGGTACTACCTGATCGCGATCTTGTTCATTTTGTTTGATCTGGAAACGGCATTCTTCTTCCCATGGGGCGTCTCGATGCGCGAGCTGGGTTGGACCGGTTTCATCACGATGATGGTGTTCATCGCCGAGTTCGTGGTCGGTTTCTGGTACATCTGGAAGAAAGGTGCCCTTGATTGGGAATAAGCCATGGCAATTGAAGGCGTATTAAACGAAGGTTTCATCACCACCACAGCCGACAAGCTGATCAACTGGGCGCGTACGGGATCGATGTTCCCGATGACGTTCGGTCTGGCCTGCTGCGCGGTCGAGATGATGCACGTGGGCGCGGCCCGCTACGACATGGACCGCTTCGGTATCGTGTTCCGTCCATCGCCGCGTCAGTCCGACGTGATGATCGTCGCCGGCACCCTGTGCAACAAGATGGCGCCGGCGCTGCGCAAGGTCTACGACCAGATGGCCGAGCCGCGCTGGGTGATCTCGATGGGTTCCTGCGCCAACGGCGGCGGCTACTACCACTACTCGTATTCGGTGGTGCGCGGCTGCGATCGCATCGTCCCGGTCGATGTGTACGTGCCAGGCTGCCCGCCGACTGCCGAAGCCCTGCTGTACGGCATCATGCAGCTCCAGAACAAGATCAAGCGCACCAATACCATCGCGCGCTAAAAACGGACGGCGTACTCCATGACGACAAAACTCGAGACCCTTGAACTCGCCCTGAAAAATGCATTGGGCGAGGGCGTAGCCATTTCGGCGGCGCTGGGCGAAGTGACGGTGGTGGTCAAGGCCGCGGACTACATCAAGACGATGCAGACCTTGCGTGACGACCGCACCCTGGCATTCGAACAGATGATCGACCTGTGCGGCGTCGATTACTCGACCTATGGCGAAGGCACCTACGAAGGTCCGCGCTTTGCCGTGGTCGTGCACCTGCTGTCGATCGAAAAGAACTGGCGCGTGCGCGTGCGCGTGTTCTGCCCGGACGACGACATGCCGCTGGTCGAATCGATCACCGGTATCTGGCGCGCCGCCAACTGGTTCGAACGCGAAGCGTTCGACATGTTCGGCATCCTGTTCGACGGCCACGGCGACCTGCGCCGCATCCTGACCGACTACGGTTTCATCGGCCACCCGTTCCGCAAGGACTTCCCGGTGTCGGGCTATGTCGAAATGCGCTACGACCCGGAACAGAAACGCGTGATCTACCAACCCGTCACGATCGAGCCGCGCGAGAACATCCCGCGCGTGATTCGCGAAGAGACCTACGGGACGAAATAATGGCTGAGCTTAAGAACTACACCCTGAACTTTGGTCCGCAGCACCCGGCAGCGCACGGCGTGCTGCGTCTGGTGCTCGAACTCGATGGTGAGGTGATCCAGCGCGCCGACCCGCACATCGGCCTGCTGCACCGCGGCACCGAGAAGCTGGCCGAGACCCGCACCTACCTGCAATCGGTTCCCTACATGGACCGCCTCGACTACGTGTCGATGATGTGCAACGAGCACGGCTACGTGCTGGCGATCGAAAAGCTGCTCGGCATCGAAGCGCCGATCCGCGCCCAGTACATCCGCACCATGTTCGACGAGATCACCCGCATCCTGAACCACCTGATGTGGCTGGGCGCGCACGCGCTCGACATCGGCGCCATGGGCCCGTTCCTGTACTGCTTCCGCGACCGCGAAGACCTGTTCGACGTCTACGAGGCGGTGTCGGGCGCGCGCATGCACGCGGCCTATTACCGTCCGGGCGGCGTCTACCGCGACCTGCCGGACACCATGCCGCAGCACAAGCAGTCGCCGATCCGCAGCGCCAAGGCGATCGCCGAGCTGAATGAACACCGCCAGGGCTCGGTCATCGACTTCCTCGACGCCTTTACCAAGCGCTTCGACGGCTATGTCGACGAATACGAAACGCTGCTGACCGATAACCGGATCTGGAAACAGCGGACGGTCGGCATCGGCGTCGTGTCGCCGGAAGACGCGAAAGCGATGGGCTTCACCGGCGCCATGCTGCGCGGCTCGGGCATCGCCTGGGACCTGCGCAAGCACCAGCCGTACGCCGCCTATGACAAGGTCGAGTTCGACATCCCGGTCGGCACCAACGGCGACTCGTACGACCGCTACCTGGTGCGCGTGGAAGAACTGCGCCAGTCGAACCGCATCATCAAGCAGTGCCTGGCCTGGCTGCGCGCCAACCCGGGCCCGGTGATGATCGACAACAACAAGATCGCGCCGCCAAGCCGGATGGACATGAAGTCCAATATGGAATCGCTGATCCACCACTTCAAGCTGTTCACCGAAGGTTTCCACGTCCCCGAGGGCGAGGCCTATGCCGCGGTCGAGCACCCGAAGGGCGAGTTCGGCATCTATATCGTTTCCGACGGCGCCAACAAGCCATACCGCCTGAAAATCCGCACCCCGGACTACGTCCACCTGCAGAGCCTCGACGAGATGGCACGCGGCCACATGATCGCTGACGCGGTGGCCATCATCGGTACCCAGGACATCGTGTTCGGTAGTATCGACCGGTAAAGGGAAGGGCAGAGAGAAGACTATGTTATCCGCGCAGTGCTACCAAAAAATCGATCGCGAGCTGGCCAAGTACCCAGCCGATCAACGCCAGTCGGCCGTGATGGCTTCGCTGGCCCATGCCCAGGTCGAACTGGGCTGGTTGTCGCCTGAAACCATGCAGGAGATTGCCGACTACATCGGCATGCCGGCCATCGCCGTGCAGGAAGTGGCGACTTTCTACAATATGTTCAACATCAAGCCGGTCGGCCAGCACAAGATCACCGTGTGCACCAACCTGCCATGCGCGCTGTCGGGCGGCGAACGCGCTGCCCAGCGCATCAAGGACGCGCTCGGCATCGACTTCCGCGACACCACCGAAGACGGCAAGTTCACCTTGATGGAAGGCGAGTGCATGGGCGCCTGCGGCGACGCGCCGGTCATGCTGGTGAACAACCACCGGATGTGTTCGTTCATGAGCGACGCCAAGATCGACGCCCTGCTTGAGGAACTGAACAAATGACCAGCCTGCACGACCGCCACATCAAACCGCTGATCCTCGCCGACCTGAACGGCGAGAACTGGCACCTGGCCGACTACGTCAAGCGTGGCGGCTATTCGGCGCTGCGCCGGATCATCGAAGAGAAGATCACCCCCGAGCAGATCATCGCCGACATGAAGGCCTCGGGTCTGCGTGGCCGCGGCGGCGCCGGTTTCCCGACCGGCCTCAAGTGGAGCTTCATGCCGCGCCAGTTCCCTGGCCAGAAATACCTCGTCTGCAATACCGACGAAGGCGAGCCGGGCACGTTCAAGGACCGCGACATCATCCGCTACAACCCGCACGCGCTGATCGAAGGCATGGCCATCGGCGCCTATGCGATGGGTATCACCGTGGGTTACAACTACATCCACGGCGAGATCTTCGCCGACTACCTGCGCTTCGAGGAAGCGCTGGAAGAAGCGCGCGCGGCGGGCTTTTTGGGCAATAACATCCTGGGCTCGGAATTCTCGTTCCAGCTGCACGCCCACCATGGCTACGGCGCCTATATCTGCGGCGAAGAAACCGCCTTGCTCGAGTCGCTGGAAGGCAAGAAGGGCCAGCCGCGCTTCAAGCCGCCATTCCCGGCTTCGTTCGGCCTGTACGGCAAGCCGACCACGATCAACAACACCGAGACCTTCGCGGCCGTCCCGTTCATCCTGAATATGGGCGCCGAGAACTACATGGCGCTCGGCAAGCCGAACAACGGCGGCACCAAGATCTTCTCGATCTCGGGCGACGTCGAGCGTCCGGGCAACTACGAAGTCCCGCTGGGTACGCCATTCGCGACCCTGATGGAGCTGGCCGGCGGCATGCGCGGCGGCAAGAAGATCAAGGCCGTCATTCCTGGCGGTTCGTCGGCGCCCGTCGTGCCCGGCGACCTGATGATGCAGACCGACCTGGACTACGATTCGATCGCGAAAGCCGGCTCGATGCTGGGTTCGGGCGCCGTCATCGTCATGGACGAGACCCGCTGCATGGTCAAGTCGCTGCTGCGCCTGTCGTATTTCTATTACGAAGAATCGTGCGGCCAATGCACCCCATGCCGCGAAGGCACCGGCTGGATGTACCGCATGGTCCACCGCATCGAGCATGGCCAGGGTCGTCCGGAAGACATGGATCTGCTGAACAACATCGCTGACAACATCAAGGGCCGCACCATTTGCGCGCTCGGCGATGCGGCCGCGATGCCAGTCCAGGCGATGATCAAGCACTTCCGCCAGGAATTTGAATATCACATCGAGCACAAGCACTGCCTCGTGCCCGCATACCTTTAAACCAGGTCAGGTAACGATCAAATGGTTGAAATCGAATTAGACGGCAAGAAAGTCGAAGTCCCACCGGGTTCCATGGTGATGGACGCCGCAAACAAACTCGGCACGTATATTCCGCACTTCTGCTATCACAAGAAATTGTCGATCGCAGCGAACTGCCGCATGTGCCTGGTCGAAGTGGAAAAGGCGCCGAAGCCGCTGCCGGCATGCGCGACCCCGGTCTCGCCGGGCATGATCGTGCGCAGCCACAGCGACAAGGCCGTGCAGGCCCAGAAGTCGGTGATGGAATTCCTGCTCATTAACCACCCGCTGGATTGCCCGATCTGCGACCAGGGCGGCGAATGCCAGCTGCAAGACCTGGCCGTCGGCTATGGCAAGAGCGGCTCGCGCTACGAAGAAGAAAAACGCGTGGTGGCCCCGAAGGAAGCGGGCCCCTTGATCTCGATGGAAGAGATGTCGCGCTGCATCCAGTGCACCCGTTGCGTGCGTTTCGGCCAGGAAGTGGCCGGCGTCATGGAATTCGGCATGCTGGGCCGCGGCGAGCATTCCGAGATCACGACTTTTGTCGGCAAGACCGTCGACTCGGAAGTGTCGGGCAATATGATCGACCTGTGCCCGGTCGGCGCGCTGACCAGCAAGCCATTCCGCTACTCGGCGCGTCCATGGGAACTGCAGCGCCGCAAATCGGTGTCGCCGCACGATTCGCTGGGCGCCAACCTGATCGTCCAGGTCAAGGGCGGTAAAGTCATGCGCGTGCTGCCGCTCGAGAACGAAGCGGTCAACGAGTGCTGGATTTCGGACAAGGAGCGTTTCTCGTACGAGGCGCTGGACAATGCCGATCGCCTGACGAAGCCGATGATCAAGCAGGACAACAAGTGGATCGAGACCGAGTGGTCGACGGCCCTCGAATATGTTGCCCACGGCCTGCGCAATATCCGCCACGAGCATGGCGCCGACAGCCTCGCGGCCGTCGCCACCGCCCACTCGACCGTGGAAGAACTGTACCTGCTGAACAAGGCCTTCCGCGGCTTCGGCTCCGAGAACGTCGACTTCCGCCTGCGCCAGAGCGATTTCGCGCTGGACGGACAGGTCACGCCATGGCTGGGCATGCCGATCAACGACATCAGCAAGCTCAAGCGTGCACTGGTGATCGGCTCGTTCCTGCGCAAGGATCATCCGCTGGTCGCGACCCGCCTGCGCGCCGCCACCAAGTCGGGCCTGCGCCTGTCGCTGCTGACCGGCTCGGACGACGAACTGCTGATGAAGACGGCCCACAAGCTGGTCGCCGCGCCAAGCGACTGGCTGGTCGCGCTGTCGGAAGTCGTGGTTGCCATCGCCGCCGACAAGAATATCGCCGCGCCAGCCGGTTTCGAAGGCATCGAAGCCTCCGATATCGCCAAGGCGATCGCCGCTTCGCTGGTGGTCGTCGGGGACGTCGACGTCCCCGGCGCGATCCTGATGGGTAACGCCGCCGCACAACATCCGCAGGCATCGCGCATCCACGCTTGCGCCCAGTGGATCGCCGAGCAGACCGGTTGCAGCTTCGGCTACCTGGTCGAAGCGGCCAACTCGGTCGGCGGCCACCTGGTCGGCGCTACCACCGGCAAGAAAGAATCGCTGTTCGCCACGCCGAAGAAAGCCTATGTGCTGCTGAACGCGGAACCGGAACTGGATGCGGCCAACCCGCAGCAAGCCGTCGCCGCCCTGCAGGGCGCCGACATGGTCGTCGCGATGTCGGCCTTCAAGCACGGCATGGACTACGCCGACGTGCTGCTGCCGATCGCGCCGTTCTCGGAAACCTCGGGCACCTTCGTGAACTGCGAAGGCCGCGCACAGAGCTTCAACGGCACCGTGCGTCCGCTGGCCGAAGCGCGTCCGGCCTGGAAAGTGCTGCGCGTGCTCGGCAACCTGCTGGGCCTCTCCGGTTTCGACTACGAGACCTCGGAAGCGATCCGCGACGAAGCCCTCGGCAAGGGCAATACCGACCTGTCGGCCAAGCTGAACAACAAGGCCAACCTGGCGCCAACCGCGGGCTCGTACGCCCCGGCCGGCCAGCTCGAGCGCCTGACCGACGTGCCGGTGTACTTCACCGATGCGCTGTCGCGCCGTTCGGAACCGCTGCAGCGCACCGCCGACGCCAACGCGCCGCTGGTCACGCTGTCGAAGGCGGTCGCCGAATCGATCGGCGTGAAGGCCGGCGACAGCGTCAAGGTCACGCAAGGCAGCGGTTCGGCCGTGCTGGTCGCCGATGTCGACAAGACCCTGCCGCCCTACGCGGTGCGTGTCGCCGCCGGCCATCCGGCCGTCGCTGCGCTCGGCGCGATGTTCGGTTCCATCCAAGTTGAAAAAGCAGGGGAGGGCAAGTAATGGCAACGCCCGGTTACATCGATTCGTTCAACGCCGGCGGCGCCGACCTGCTCGGCCCGGCCTGGCCCCTGGTCTGGACCATCATCAAGATCGTCGCGGTGGTCGCACCGCTGATGATCGCGATCGCCTACGCCACCCTGTGGGAACGTAAATTCATCGGCTGGATCCAGATCCGTATCGGCCCGAACCGCGTGGGCCCTGGCGGCCTGCTGCAGCCGATGGCCGACGGCCTGAAGCTCCTGATCAAGGAAATCGTGATCCCGGCCAAGGCGAACCGCAACCTGTTCGTCATCGGCCCGATCATGACCATCATGCCGGCGCTGGCCGCCTGGTCGGTCGTGCCGTTCGGCCCGCAATTCGCGCTGGCCGACGTCAACGCCGGCGTGCTGCTGCTGCTGGCGATCACCTCGGTCGAAGTCTACGGCATCATCATCGCCGGCTGGGCATCGAACTCGAAGTACTCGTTCATGGGCGCGATGCGCGCCTCGGCGCAGATGATCTCGTACGAAATCCCGATGGGCTTCGTGCTGGTGGTCGTGCTGATGGTCTCGGGCACCCTGAACCTGTCGGGCATCGTCGCCGGCCAGCAGGTGGGCATGTTCGCCGACCTGGGGCTGAACTTCCTGTCGTGGAACTGGCTGCCGCTGTTCCCGCTGTTCATCATCTACCTCGTGTCGGGCCTGGCCGAATGCGGCCGCCACCCGTTCGACGTGATCGAAGGCGAATCGGAAATCGTGGCCGGCCACATGGTCGAGTACTCGGGCATGTCGTACGCGATGTTCATGCTGGCCGAATACGGCAACATGATCCTGATCGGTACCCTGGCTTCGCTGTTCTTCCTGGGCGGCTGGTCGGCGCCGTTCGCCTTCCTCGAAGTGGGCGGCACCCTGGGCGGCTTCATCGGTTTCTTCTGGCTGTTCCTGAAGGCCTTCCTGTTCGTGACCTTCTTCATCTGGGTCCGCGGTACCTTCCCACGCTACCGCTATGACCAGATCATGCGCCTGGGCTGGAAAGTCTTCATCCCGCTCACCCTGATCTGGCTGGTCGTCGTCGCCGTCTGGATGCAGACGCCGTGGAATATTTGGAAGTAAGGAAAGCACCATGTCCAGAATGAAAGAAATCCTCGGCAGCCTGATGCTGACCGAGTTGATCAAGGGCCTCGCCCTGACCGGGAAATATGCGCTGTCGCGCAAGATCACGGTCCAGTACCCGGAAGAAAAGACCCCCATGTCGAACCGCTTCCGCGGTTTGCACGCGCTGCGCCGCTACCCCAACGGGGAAGAGCGCTGCATCGCCTGCAAGCTGTGCGAAGCGGTGTGCCCGGCGATGGCCATCACGATCGAGTCAAGCCAGCGCGATGACGGCACCCGCCGCACCACGCGCTACGACATCGACCTGACCAAGTGCATCTTCTGCGGCTTCTGCGAAGAATCGTGCCCGGTCGACTCGATCGTGGAAACCCATGTGCTGGAATACCACGGCGAGAAACGCGGCGATCTCTACTACACCAAGGAGATGCTGCTCGCCGTGGGCGACCGCTACGAAGCCGACATCGCCGCCGCCCGCGAGGCGGATGCGAAGTACCGCTAATAACAAAAGGGTCCTGGGTAAGTCATGACATTTACAACTGTTTTGTTCTACGTGTTCGCGGCCATCATGGTGCTGGCAAGCTTGCGCGTCATCACCGCCAAGAATCCGGTCCACGCCGCGCTGTTCCTGGTGCTGGCCTTCTTCAACGCGGCCGGCATCTGGCTGCTGCTGAAGGCCGAATTCCTCGCCATCGTGCTGGTGCTGGTCTATGTCGGCGCCGTCATGGTGCTGTTCCTCTTCGTCGTCATGATGCTCGACATTAATATCGACCGCATGCGCGAAGGTTTCTGGGGCTACCTGCCCGTGGCGGCCGGCGTCGGCGGCCTGATCGTGCTCGAGATGGGCGCCGTCTTGTGGCATGGCTATGCCGGCTTCCAGCAGTCGCCGGAAGCGGCCGCCCTGAACATCGGCGGCACCAAGGAACTGGGCCTGCAGATCTACACCCGCTACATCTACGGCTTCGAAATCGCCGCCGTGGTGCTGCTGGTGGCGATCATCGCCGCCGTCGCCCTGACCCTGCGCCGCCGCAAGGACACCAAAGCCATCGACCCGGGCCTCGCGGTTCGCGTCAAGCGTAACGACCGCCTGAAGATCGTCAAGGTCGACACGGTCAACCAGCGCGCCATCGACGCAGCGAACGTCGAGAAGGCAGCTGCTGCAGCGGCGGCAGCCGCAGCAGCAGTGCCGCCTACCGATTCTAAGGAGCCAAAATGACCTTGACGCTCGCACACTACCTGATCCTGGGCGCGATCCTGTTCGCGATCTCGGTGGTCGGCATCTTCCTGAACCGGAAGAACATCATCATCTTGCTGATGGCCATCGAACTGATGCTGCTGGCGGTGAACCTGAACTTCATCGCGTTCTCCCATTACCTGGGCGACGCGGCGGGGCAGATCTTCGTGTTCTTCATCCTGACCGTCGCTGCCGCCGAATCCGCAATCGGCCTGGCAATCCTGGTGGTCCTGTTCCGTAACCTGGACACGATCAACGTGGAAGACCTCGACCGCCTCAAAGGCTGATGGTCTCGGCTAGATAAACAAAAACGAAAAGGTTCAACATGGCGGGGCAAATTTCAACCTCACTCTTACTGGCGGTGCCTCTGGCGCCGCTGGCAGGCTCGGCGATCGCCGGCCTGCTGGGCACCAAGTTCCTGGGCAATGTCGTCGGTCGCAAGGTATCGCATACGGCGACCATCCTGGGCGTGCTGATCGCGCTGATCATCTCGGTCCAGACCCTGATGGCCACGCTCGACGGCTTCAAGCTCAATGAAGACATCTACACCTGGATGACGGTCGGCACGCTGAAACTGGCGGTCGGCTTCCAGATCGACACCCTGACCGCGATGATGATGTGCGTCGTGACCTCGGTGTCGCTGATGGTCCACATCTACACGATCGGCTATATGGCGGAAGACGACGGCTACAACCGCTTCTTCTCGTACATCTCGCTGTTCACCTTCGCGATGCTGATGCTGGTCATGTCCAACAACTTCCTGCAGCTGTTCTTCGGCTGGGAAGCGGTGGGCCTGGTCTCGTACCTGCTGATCGGCTTCTGGTACACCCGTCCGACCGCGATCTTCGCCAATATGAAGGCGTTCCTGGTCAACCGCGTGGGCGACTTCGGCTTCATCCTCGGCATCGGCCTGATCCTGGCCTCGGCCGGTTCGATGAACTACGTCGAGGTGTTCGCCAAGGCCGACCAGCTGGCCCTGATGACCGTGCCGGGCACCGACTGGCCGCTGCTGACTGCCGCCTGCATCTGCCTGTTCATCGGCGCGATGGGCAAGTCGGCGCAGTTCCCGCTGCACGTCTGGCTGCCTGACTCGATGGAAGGCCCGACCCCGATCTCGGCACTGATCCACGCCGCGACCATGGTTACCGCCGGCATCTTCATGGTGTCGCGCATGTCGCCGCTGTTCGAGCTGTCGGATGGCGCGCTGAGCTTCATCATCGTCATCGGTTCGATTACCGCGCTGTTCATGGGCTTCCTGGGTATCATCCAGAACGACATCAAGCGCGTCGTTGCTTATTCCACCCTGTCGCAGCTGGGCTACATGACCGTGGCGCTGGGCGTGTCGGCCTACTCGGTCGCCGCCTTCCACCTGATGACCCACGCCTTCTTCAAGGCGCTGCTGTTCCTTGGCGCCGGCTCGGTCATCATCGGCATGCACCACGACCAGGACATGCGCAATATGGGCGGGCTGCGCAAGTACATGCCGATCACCTGGATCACCTCGCTGATCGGTTCGCTGGCCCTGATCGGTACCCCCTTGTTCTCGGGCTTCTACTCGAAGGATTCGATCATCGAGGCGGTGCACGCAAGCACGCTGCCGGGTTCGGGCTTCGCCAACTTCGCGGTGCTGGCCGGCGTGTTCGTCACGGCGTTCTACTCGTTCCGGATGTATTTCCTGGTGTTCCATGGCGAAGAGCGGTTTGGTAAAGCCCATGCGCATGATCATCATGACGATCATGCCCATCACAAGGCGGCCGCGCACGACCACGCCGATCCGCACGCGCTGCACGATTCGGGCGCGCACCATGAGGAAGACGCGCACGACGACCACCACCACGGCCTGGCCCCGGGCCAGAAGCCGCACGAGTCGCCATGGGTCGTGACCCTGCCGCTGATCCTGCTGGCGATCCCGTCGGTCGTCATCGGTTACCTGGCAATCGGTCCAATGCTGCACGGCAGCTTCTTCGATGGCGTGATCACCGTCAATCCGGCACACCCTGCGATGGCTGAACTGGGCGAGATGTTCCACGGCGCCGGCGCGATGGCAATTCACGGCCTGCAGACCGCACCGTTCTGGCTGGCACTGGCCGGCGTGGTTGCCGCCTACTACTGCTATATGATCAACCCGCGCGTGCCGGCCTGGTTCTACGCCAAGTTCAAGCCGCTGCACACGCTGCTGGACAACAAGTACTACATGGATGCGTTCAACCAGAAGTTCTTCGCTGGCGGCGCACTGGGCGTGGGCAAGGGCCTGTGGAATGTCGGCGACCGCGGCCTGATCGACGGCCTGGTCGTCAACGGCAGCGCCAAAGTGGTGGCCTGGTTCTCGACCATCACCAAGCAGGCGCAGACCGGTTACATCTATCACTATGCATTCGTGATGATCGTCGGCGTACTGGCAGCGATGCTGTACTTCTTCCCGTTCTGGCGCGGTTAATCACAGGCAGAGATAACGAAAAATGATGCAGTCAACAATTTCTACATTTCCACCGTATCTGAGCCTGGCGATCTGGCTCCCGATCCTGTTCGGCGTGCTGGTGCTGGCCGTGGGCCGCGACAAGAACGCCGGCATGGTGCGCATGATGGCCCTTAGTGGCGCCGTCGTCAGCCTATTGCCGACGATCCCGCTGATCGCCAATTTCGACAACGCCGCCCACGGCATGCAATTCTATGAACAGGCCGCCTGGATCGAGCGCTTCAACGTCTTCTACCGCCTCGGCGTGGACGGTCTGTCGCTGTGGTTCGTGCCGCTGACCGCCTTCATCACCATCATCGTGGTGCTGGCGGCGTGGCAGGTGATCGAGGAACGCGTGGCCCAGTACATGGGCTCGTTCCTGATCCTGTCGGGCCTGATGATCGGCGTGTTCTGCGCGCTGGACGGCCTGCTGTTCTACTTCTTCTTCGAAGCCACCCTGATCCCGATGTACATCATCATCGGCGTGTTCGGCGGCCCGAACCGCGTGTACGCGGCATTCAAGTTCTTCCTGTACACCTTCTTCGGTTCGCTGCTGACCCTGGTCGCGATCGTCTACCTGTACACCCAGTCGCAAACGTTCGACATCCTGGCCTGGCACCAGCTGCCATTGACGATGAAGGAGCAGATCCTGATCTTCGTCGCCTTCTTCATGGCCTTCGCCGTGAAAGTGCCGATGTGGCCGGTGCACACCTGGCTGCCGGACGCCCACGTCGAAGCGCCGACCGGCGGTTCCGTCGTGCTGGCCGCGATCATGCTGAAGCTGGGCGCATACGGTTTTCTCCGATTTTCGCTGCCGATCACCCCGGACGCATCGCAGTATCTTGCTCCGGTTGTCATCGGCCTGTCGCTGGTGGCCGTGATCTACATCGGCCTGGTGGCCCTGGTCCAGAAGGACATGAAGAAACTGGTCGCCTACTCGTCGATCGCGCACATGGGCTTCGTGACCCTGGGCTTCTTCATGTTCAACGACCTGGGCGTGCAGGGCGGCCTGATGCAGGCGATCTCGCACGGCTTCGTGTCGGGCGCGATGTTCCTGTGCATCGGCGTGCTGTACGACCGCGTGCATTCGCGTGAAATCGCCGACTACGGCGGCGTCGTAAACACCATGCCGAAATTCGCGGCCTTCGCCGTGCTGTTCTCGATGGCCAACGCCGGCCTGCCGGCCACCTCGGGCTTCATCGGCGAGTTCATGGTGATCCTGGGCGCCGTCGAGTTCAACTTCTGGACCGGCGTCGCATCGGGCACCGCCCTGATCCTGGGCGCGGCCTATTCGCTGTGGATGGTCAAGCGCGTCGTGTTCGGCCCTGTCGCCAACAAGAAGGTTGCCGCGCTGACTGACCTGAACGGGCGCGAGTTCGCCATCCTGTCGGTGCTGGCCATCGCCACCCTGGCGATGGGCCTGTACCCGGCGCCGATCGCCGAGACGCTGCAAGTCTCGGTCACCGACCTGCTTCAGCACGTCGCAGTCAGCAAAGTGCCTCAATAAAACGCCATGAATGAAATGAACTCGACCCTGTTATCGGCGACCGACACCAATCTGGCGCCGGTCTATGCCGAAATCTTCCTCCTGATCGCGACGTCGGCGATCTTGCTGATCGACCTGTTCCTCAAGGAAGGCAAGCGCAACCTGACCTACGGCCTGTCGCTGCTGGCGATCGGCGGCTGCGCGGTGTTTTCCTTCATGGACTTCAGCGCCGGCGCGACCGTGTACACCTTCAATGGCATGTACGTGTCGGATCCGATGTCGAACCTGCTCAAGATGTTCACCTACCTGGCCATGGCCATGACCATCGTCTACTCGCGCCAGTACGCCGGCGACCGGGGCATGATGTCGGGTAACCTGGGCGGCGAGTTCTACACGCTCGCGCTGTTCTCGATGCTGGGCCAGATGATCATGATCTCTGGTAACAGCATGCTGTCGATCTACCTGGGCCTGGAACTGATGTCGCTGTCGCTGTATGCGCTCGTCGCGCTGCGCCGCGACCACGCCGTCTCGACCGAAGCCGCGATGAAGTACTTCATCCTGGGCGCCCTGGCGTCGGGCTTCCTGCTGTACGGTATCTCGATGATCTACGGCGCGACCGGCTCGCTCGACATCACCACCATCGGCCAGGTGACTGCGGCCGAAGGTGCGAACCGCACCATCCTGGTGTTCGGCCTGGTGTTCGTGGTGGCCGGCCTGGCCTTCAAGCTGGGCGTCGTGCCGTTCCACATGTGGGTGCCTGACGTGGTGCAGGGATCGCCGACCGCCGTGACCCTGCTGCTGGGCGGCGCACCGAAGATCGCCACCTTCGCCATCGTGATCCGCCTGCTGGTGGAAGCACTGCCGTCGATGGCCTTCGACTGGCAGCAGATGCTGCTGGTGGTCGCCGTGCTGTCGCTGGCCTTCGGTAACATCACCGCGATCGCGCAGACCAATATCAAGCGCATGCTGGCGTATTCCACCATCGCCCAGATGGGCTTCGTGGTGCTGGCCCTGGTGGTCGGCAACGTCGACGGCGACACCACCAATGCCGCCGCTGCCTACAGCGCCGCGATGTACTACACCATCATCTACGTGATCACCACGGTCGGCACCTTCGGCCTGGTCATGATGCTGGCGCGCGCGGGCCATGAGGCCGAGCTGATCAGCGACTTCAAGGGTCTCGGCAAGCGCAGCCCATGGTTCGCGATCGTCGCCACGATCCTGATGTTCTCGCTGGCCGGCGTGCCGCCGGCGGTGGGCTTCATCGCCAAGTACGCGGTGATCCAGGCCGTGGCCGATGCCGGCATGGTGTGGCTGGCGGTGGTGGCCGTGATGTTCTCGCTGATCGGCGCGTTCTACTACCTGCGCATCGTCAAGACCATCTGGTTCGACGAGGCGGCCGACACGAACGTCATCGCTGCCCCGTTCGATATGCGCGTCATCATGTCGCTCAATGGCGTGGCCGTGATCGTGCTGGGCGTGATCCCGGGCGGCCTGCTGGCGATCTGCTACAGCGCCATGCAGGCGACCCTCGCCAATTAAGCCATGGACAGCTCGCTGGCCGTCATGCTGGTGATCGCCCTCGCGCTGGCGGGGGCCAACCTGCCGTTCGTGAACGAGCGCCTGTTCGGGCTCGTGCCGGTCCCCGGCGGCAAGGCGGCTGCCGAGCCGCGCAACAAGGCGTTCGCGCTGCGCCTGCTCGAACTGGTGGTCCTGTACTTCATCGTCGGGCTGGTGGCCAGGCTGCTGGAGTCGCGCATCGGATCCGTGTTCGTGCAGACCTGGGAGTTTTATGCGGTCACCGGCTGCATGTTCCTGGTGCTGGCGTTCCCGGGCTTCGTGATGCGGTATATGCGCAAGCGGCGCGGCTGAATCCAGTCCACCGTTTGGCTTATGATGGTGCCTACCTGCGTATCACATGGAGCACATAGTGTCGGATCTGAAAGAAACACGCATCGATGGCGGCGTCGTCTATGACGGCCACTTCCTGAAAGTCGAGAAAGACCGCATCCGCCTGCCCGACGGCTCGGAAAGCCAGCGCGAGTTCTTCCGGCACCCGGGCGCGGTGGTGATCCTGCCGCTGCTGCCCGACGGCCGCGTGCTGCTCGAGCGCCAGTTCCGCTATCCGAACGCCCAAGTCTTCATCGAATTCCCGGCCGGGAAGATCGACCCGGGCGAAGACCACCTCGAATGCGCCAAGCGCGAGCTCAAGGAAGAGACCGGCTACACGGCGGGGCGCTGGCGCTTCGTGTGCACCATCCACAATGCGATTGCCTATTCGGACGAGCACCTCGAGATCTTCCTGGCCGAAGACCTGACCGCCGGCGAGCAGCAGCTCGACGCCGGCGAGTTCCTGGAAACCTTCACCGCCACCGTGCCCGAGCTGCTCGGGATGGTGCGCCGCGGCGAGATCACCGACGTCAAGACCATCATCGGCACGTTCTGGCTCGAGAAGATCCTGGCCGGCGACTGGTCGCCTGCCTGACGATCATGCGGCCGCGGTTTCGCGCGCCGGTGGCGCTGCTGCCGGCCGCCATGTGCATCGTGCTGGCCGCGTCCGCCGCACCCGCCGCGGCCGAGGCGCGCACGCCGTTCCAGGCCAGCTGCGAGGACACCATCGGCGAGACCATCTCGGTGCTGTCCAGCCGCCAGGACGGCTACCGCATCGACAACACGCGGTCGTATGCCGACCTGACGCGCCTGAAAGGCAGCGTGCGCCGCGGCGCCTGGGTACTGGGACTGACGCATACCGAGGCCCGGGTGAGCATCAAGGTCGGCGGGCGCATGCTGACGGACCGGTCCAGCGGCTACGAATGCGTGGCGCCGCGCATCGACGTCAACCTGTATTACGCGCCGATCGTGATCTATGTCAGCCGCGAATTCCCGCCCGGATCGTGTTCCTACAAGGAAGTGCTGGCCCACGAAATGCGCCACCTGCAGGCCTACCAGGATTTCCTGCCCCGGGCCGAAGCCGTCGTGCGCGCCAGGCTGGCGGCGCGCTTCGCCGGCAGGCCGCTGTATGCGCCGATCGGGCAGGCGCGACACCTGCTCCAGCGCGAAGTCGACCGCAGCTGGATGCCCTATATTAAGCGTGAGATGGCGAAGGTCGAAATCGTGCAGGCGGCCATCGATACGCCGCAGGAATACGCGCGACTGGGCAAGGTTTGCGCAGGTGAGGTACAGTCTTTGCTTAGACAGGCAACACGAAGCAGTTCATGATCACCGAACAAGCAGACCAAACGAACGCGGCCGCGCCGCGGTATGTGGCCCTCATTCCGGCCGCCGGGGTCGGCGCCCGCATGGCGGCCGGCAGCCCCAAGCAATACCTGGCGATCGGCGCCAAGCCCATGCTGCGCCACACGGTCGACGCCTTCCTGTCCAGCCCGCTGATCAGCCACACCTATGTCGTGGTCAGCGCCGACGACCCGTTCATCGACGGCGTCCTGCCCGACGCGCAAGCAGCGGCCAGCCGCGTCACGGTGCTGCGCTGCGGCGGCGCGACCCGCATGGAGTCGATCCGCAACGGCCTGCATGCGCTGCAGCACGCGATCGGCGCGCAAGACCGCGTGCTGGTACACGACGCGGCGCGTCCCGGGCTGGACGGCGCGTTGATCGAACGCCTGATCGTCGAGACCGGCGACCACGAGGCCGGTGGCCTGCTGGCCCTGCCGGTGGTCGACACCGTCAAGCGCAGCACGGGAACAAGCGGCGCGGGCACGGTCGCCACCGTCGCGCGCGACGGGCTGTGGCTGGCCCAGACCCCGCAGATGTTTTCCTACGCGCTGCTGTGCCGCGCGCTCGACGCGGCGCGCGATCCGGCCGCCATTACCGACGACGCCAGCGCGGTCGAAGCGCTGGGCCTGGCCCCGCGACTGGTCGAGGGGCATCCGCGCAACCTGAAGGTCACGCTGCCATCCGACATCCGCATCGCCGAGATGTACCTGGCGGCTGGCTCCTCCTTTTGAACGACACCGAACAACGACCATGGCACTCGCATCCTACAACCCCCACCCTCCGTTTCGCATCGGCACCGGTTACGACAACCACGCGCTGGTCGAAGGCCGCAAGCTGATCGTCGGCGGCGTCACCATCCCGCACCGCCTGGGGCTCCTGGGCCATTCGGACGCCGACGTGCTGCTGCACGCGATCATCGATTCGCTGCTGGGCGCGGCCGCGCTGGGCGACATCGGCAAGCATTTCCCGGATACCGACCCGATGTTCGCCGGCGCCGATTCGCGCACGCTGCTGCGCGAAGTCGCGCACCGCGTGCTCAACTCCGGCTACACGATCGGCAATATCGACGCCACCATCATCGCCCAGCAGCCGAAGATGGCGCCGCACATCCCGCTGATGGTTTCGCGCATCGCCGAAGACCTGGGCGTGTCGCCGCAGCAGGTCAATATCAAGGCCAAGACCAACGAGAAGCTGGGCTACCTGGGCCGCGAAGAGGGCATGGCGGCGCACTCGACGGCGCTCTTGATCCGGGCCTCCACCGACTAGCATCGACGGGCGTCGGCAAGGGTCGGAAAGGCCATCTATAATTGCCTGATGACCAATGCCAACCCCGTACTGCCGCCGCGCGCGGCCTGGATCCTGATCCTGGTCGCCAGCGCCATCATGATGATCACGATGGGCGCGCGGCTGACCACCGGCCTGTTCCTGTCGCCGCTGAACACCGCGACCGGGCTCGGCGTGGCCAGCATCAGTTTCGTGATGGCGGTGGCCCAGCTGATGTGGGGCGCGGCGCAGCCGGTGTTCGGCGCGGTCGCCGACAAGTACGGGCCGGGCAGGGTGATCGCCCTCGGCGGCCTGATGCTGGCGGCGGGCACCGCCGCGACGCCCTTCGTCGACTCGCAATGGGCGCTGCTGCTCACCATGGGCTTCCTGTCGGCGGCCGGGGCCGGCGCCGGCAGTTTCTCGATCCTGATCGGCGCCACCGCGCAGCGCCTGCCCGCCGAACGGCGCGCCTTCGCCTCGGGCTTCATCAATGCCGGCGGGTCCTTCGGCCAGTTCGTGTTCGCGCCGCTGATGGGCGCCATCATCGCCGGCGCCGGCTGGATCTGGGCCATGCTGACCATGGCCGCCGCCACCTTGCTGACCATTCCGCTGGCCTGGCCGCTGCGCGGCAGGAAGGCCGGCGTCGCTACTTCCGCCGCGCCCGCTGCATCCGCTGCCGCCGCCGCGTCGGCCGATCCCCAGCCAGCCGCTCCCACGATCTCGCTCGGCCAGCAACTGGGCCAGGCCATGCGCGACCGCAGCTATATCTGCCTGCACCTGGGCTTCTTCACCTGCGGCTTCCACATCGCCTTCCTCGTCACCCACCTGCCGGGCGAGGTCGCACTGTGCGGCCTGCCCACCAGCGTCTCGGCCACCGCGCTGGCCCTGATCGGGCTGTTCAACATCGTCGGCAGCCTGGGCGCCGGCATGCTGGCGTCGCGCTACCGCATGAAGTGGCTCCTGTTCTGGATCTACGCCAGCCGCGCCGTGATGATCGGGCTGTACCTGCTGGCCCCGAAGACCGAATGGACCTTCTACCTGTTCGCCGCCGCGCTCGGCGCCACCTGGCTGGCGACGGTCCCGCCCACCGCGGGCCTGGTCGGCAAGCTGTTCGGCGTGCGCTACCTGGCCACCCTGTTCGGCATGACCCTGCTGTCGCACCAGATCGGCGGCTTCTTCGGCGCCTGGCTGGGCGGCCTGGCCGTGGTGCAGAATGGCGACTACAGCTGGATGTGGTACGCCGACATGGCGCTCGCGCTGGCCGCGGCCTTCGTGAACCTGCCGATCCGCGAAGCGGCGGTGGTGCGCGCGCCCGGACTGGCGGGGGCATGAGCATGGCGCGTGATGCGTGGGCCTATCGCGAACTGGTCGTGGAATCGGCGCTCGACCCGCGGAGCGGCGGGGTGCGCATCCGCCCGGTGTCGGGGCAGGCGTTTGCGACCGATATGCGGGTACAGTGCTCGCGGCGGTTGCTCGATCTCGGGCAGTACCCGGTCGGCACGCGTTTCCTGCTGTCGGCCCGAATCACGGACCGCCAGGGCGGCGCACCGTTCTTGTACGCCTGGCATGGCGATCCGGTGACCGTCATGAGCAAGGCCCAGGTCACGCGCTTCCTGCAGATGTACCGGCGTTTGCGGCTGTAAGGACGAAAAAAAGGCCGCGGATCGCGGCCCTGTCTCGTCAGTCGATGGCGGGAGGCGGGGCGCCGCCCCCGGCGGCGAGCACGAACAGGCTCAGGGCGATTCCCGTGCCGGCGATGGTCGCCAGCAGCGCCGCGGTACGCGGCCTGGCGTCCCGGTGCGAGCGCCAGGCCGCATCGAGCAGGCCGATGCCGATCACCAGGTTCACGAACAGCATGGCGTCCATGGCCGCTCAATCCCAGTCCAGCGCGCCTTTCTTCCACTCATAGGCCAGGCCGATCGTCAGCAGGCCCAGGAACACCATCATGGCCCAGAAGCCGGGCGAGCCGATGTCGGTGACGACGACCGCCCACGGCACCAGGAAGGCCACTTCCAGGTCGAACAGGATGAACAGGATCGCGACCAGGTAGAAGCGCACGTCGAACTGCATGCGCGCGTCGCCGAAGGCTTCGAAGCCGCACTCGTACTGCGACAGCTTTTCGGCGTCGGGGCGGTGCGGGCCCAGTACGCGGCCCAGCACCTGGGGCGCGACGCCGACCAGGATGCCGATGAGGATGAACATGAGGACGGGGAAGTATTCTTCGAGGTTCATGGTTCTGCTGCGCGTGCGCGCGCGTGGGTTGATAAAGGCGGTAGTGCGCTTGCAGGACCTGGCGCCGTGCTGTTCCGGCATCGCGTACGGCGCCGGCGGGTAAGGTCGGGCTCGATTCTAACTGGATATCAACCTGTTGCCAACCGTGCATTTGCGTGCATTTGCCGTGTTTACGAGGGTATTTACATGTATTTCGCGCATATCGCGCACTTGGTGAACGAAACTCGCTATCATCGGCAGTTGGCAGAACGACCTCTTCACAATAAAGGAAAACCATGGCTTCGAAAAAAATCGAAGTCCTCGTCGGCAGCCTGCGCAAGGACTCGTACACCCGCCGCGTCGCCCACAGCCTGATGGAACTGGCGCCGGAAGGACTCGAGCTCGCGATCGTCGAACTGCGCGACCTGCCGCTGTATAACGAGGACGACGAGACCGATCCACCCCCGGGCGCCTTCGCGGCGTTTCGCGAAGCCATCCGCGGGGCCGACGGCATCCTGTTCTGCACCCCGGAGTACAACCGCTCGGTGCCGGGCGCGCTCAAGAATGCGATCGACGTCGGCTCGCGTCCCTACGGAAAGGCGGCCTTTGCCGACAAGCCGTGCGCCATCGTCAGCGTGTCGCCGGGCGCGCTGGGCGGCTTCGGCGCCAACCACCACCTGCGCCAGATGCTGCCCTTCCTCAACATGCCGACCATGCCGGCGCCGGAAGCCTATGTCGGCGGCGTGGGTGGCAAGTACGAAGGCGACCGGCTGGTCGACGAATCGTCGCGCGCCTTCTTCCGCAAATTCATGGTCGCCTTTGGCGCCTGGGTCGAGCAGCATGCCGCCTGACGCCGCTTTGGCGCCGCCGATGGCGATGCCCGGCTTCGACCACGGCTGCGGCGCCGAAGGCGAGGGCCCGTCGATCCACCTGCGCGACCCGCGCGGCAACACGGTCGAACCGAAAGGCCCGTCCGCCGCATGATCCGCTCCACCGACAGCGCGCCGTTGCCGATCCCGCCGCGCGACCTGCCCGCGATACTGGGCCGCCCGCCGCATGGCTGGCGCGCGCGCATGTTCGACGTCATCTTCGGCACCGACACCCCGGCGGGGCGCCGTTTCGACATCGTGCTGGTGATCCTGATCCTGCTCAGCATCCTGGTCGTGATCCTCGACAGCGTGCCGGCCATCTACAGCCGCCATGCGGGCGTGACGTCGGTGCTCGAATGGAGCTTCACGATCCTGTTCACGATCGAATACATCGCGCGCCTGGCATGCGTGCAGCGCCCGGTGCGCTATGCGCGCAGCTTCTACGGGATCATCGACCTGGTGTCGGTGCTGCCGACCTACCTGTCGCTGCTGCTGCCCGGCAGCCAGGTGTTCCTGGACGTGCGCATCCTGCGCCTGCTGCGCGTGTTCCGCATCTTCAAGCTGACTCTCTACATCGAGGAATACACGCGCCTGGGCGAGGCCCTGGTCGCGAGCCGGCGCAAGATCATGGTGTTCCTGTCGGTGGTGCTGATGCTGATCCTGATCCTCGGCACCGTGATGTACGTGATCGAGGGTCCCGAGAATGGCTTCACCAGCATCCCGATGGCGATGTACTGGGCCACCGTGACCATCACCACGGTCGGCTACGGCGACATGGTGCCGCACACGCCGGTGGGCAAGGCGATCGCCTCGTTCATGGTGCTGCTGGGCTGGGGCATCCTGGCGGTGCCCACGGGGATCGTGTCGGCCGAGATGACGTCGCAAAAGATGTCGCGCCACGCACCGCGCGGCACGCCGCGGCGGTGCGGCGCCTGCGGCAGCGGCGACCACGATCCGCGCGCCCATTTCTGCAAGGATTGCGGGGCGCCGCTGGCGCCGGCCGCTGAGTAGTCCGCCGCGCGCACGGCGCACCGCGCACCACGATGGCGAACGGTGCACCGCGATCGCTCAGGCCATGGCGGCGTGCATGGCGAACCGTGCCGGTGCGTGCAATGGTGCATGCACCGGAGGACGCGGCGGGGCCGGGCGCGCCAGCGTGACCGGCTTCGGCACGCAGGCGTCGCGCTCGAGCCAGTAATTGAACTGGCCGAAGCTCGGCTGCGCGCCGGCGTCGACGTCCTGGAAGAACTCCGCGATCATCTGGCGGTAGGCGGCGCGGCGCGAGAACTGGTCGTTGCTGGCCGCATGGCGCGCGGCGGCGGCGCGGAAGATCGCGCGCATCCGTTCGTCGGCGTTGGTGCCGGTGGCGGCGTCCTTGCGCGGCCGTCCGCGCTTGATGCCGGCGGTGACCGCGCGGGTGCGGCCCGGCGCGCCCGAATTGCCATAGTCGGGCAGCAGGGCGTCGGGCGACTGGCCGCGCTCCCAGTAGCGGCGCAGGTAGCGCAGCACGCTCGATTTCGAGATGCCGTGGGCCGCGGCATACCCGGCGACCAGCGCGGCGCGCTGGCGCGGATCGACCAGCGCGCGGCGGTCGGCATGCAGGGTGCGCACCGCGGACCAGGCCTTGGCCTGCAGGTCCAGGTAGCCCTGCGGCACCGGCTCGCGCGGCGGCGCGGCGGCGAACGGGTCGACCAGCAGGCGCCGCGCGCGCCCCGCGGCCAGCGCTTCCTCCAGCGCCGCCACCCGCGCCGGCTCGGGCATCGCCGCATGGCTGCCCATCCGATACGTCCAGGCCAGCGCCCCATCGATCCACAGCACGCGGATCGTGCGCGCCGGCATGCCCGCGTACTCGATTACATCGTTTTGTCCAATCATCGCATCCTCCCGCAAAGCCCTTCGATCCAGGGTGCTTTCTGACATGCAAGGATCGGGCCAGCACGCGCGCCCCGGGGGCGTGCACGTTTGGTGCACCTCAACTGTGCGGGACGTGGCGCGTTTTAGTCTTCGTGGTTCGTGCCCGGGCACGCCATTCGATCATGTCGTTCAGCAATCAATCATTCAAAGAGAGGCTTGCATGTATCCATTCCCGCAATCCGTGACGCCGGCCGTGCGCACCCATATGGACGCCCAGACCGCGTTCGTCAACGAGATGTCGAAGTCCCTGTTCCGTTCCTTCCAGCAGATGTGCGAGCTCAACATCCGGCTGGCCCAGACCATGCTCGAGGAAACCACGCTGGCCAGCCAGCACGTGCTGAGCGTCGATCGCCAGTCCGGGCTGCTGGGCGCCGCCTCGGCGCGGGCCCAGCCGGCCACCGAAAAGCTGCGCGCCTACCAGCAGCACATCGCGCGCCTCGCCGCCGACGCCCAGGTCGAGCTGGCGCGCGTGGCCGAGCAGCATGTGCAGAACACCACCCGCACCGCGCGCGCCGTGGTCGACGACCTGGCGCGCACCTCGGCCGAGGAAGCCGAACGCGGCATCCTCAGCCAGCAAGAGGCGTTGCGCACCATGACCGACCCCTTTGCGCGCGCCGATGGTGCAATCCATGGGCGCGCCGATGGTGAGGCGCAGTCGATGCCGCAGGCGGGCCAGCATGCCGCACAACAGGCCGCACAACAGGCGGGGCAGGTGCAGGCCAGCCAGCAGGGGCGGCAGGCCGGCACGACGCATTGAGCCGCCAGCGGGCAAGGGCAGCGGCTGCCCCGGGGCCGGCTCAGCGCCGCGCCGGCGCCGATGCTGGCGCCGCAGCTTGCATCGGCGCCGGCTGGATTGGCGTCCTCGCCCCCGATGCCAGGCCGAACAGCGGCCGCGCCCAGCGCAGGCGGCGCACGGCCTCGTACAGCGCGAAACTGCCGCTGGCGGCGAGCACCATCAACAGCAGCGCCTCGATGCCGGGCGCCAGGTGCAGCGGCTTGAAGGCGTGCGCCATCACCACGATCAGGGTCTGGTGCGCGATATACACCGGGAACACCGCATCGGTGAGGTAGCGCCGCGCCGGCCCATCGCGATCCAGGTGGCGCCGCGCGAAGCCGCAGGCGGCGACGATGGCGCTCCAGGCGCAAAGCGCATACACGCAGCGCATGATCGGCCGCCACAGCGCGATGACCTGTTCGGTATATTCGTGATGGGGCGCGCCATACCACGCCACCGTCGCGGCCCACCCGGCCAGGGCGAGGCCCAGGGCGGCCCAGCGCATGTCCTCCATGCCTTGCCACACCGGACGGCTGGCGGCCACCAGGGCGCCCAGCAGGAATATCGGCAGGTAGGTGGCGTGGTTGAACCAGTCGTCGACCAGCGCATGCGTGCTCGGAAAGCGGTCGGCCAGCCCGATGCGCACCGCGGCCAGGAACAGCGCCGGCAACGCGATCAGTGTCCAGCCATGCAGGCCGGCGGCGGTGCGCCGGGCCAGCGCCTCGATGCGGGCCGCCGGCAACAGCGCCACGCAGGCGGCCAGCGCCAGCGTGTACGCCCACAGGTAGACCACGAACCACAGGTGGTTCCAGGTCGGCAGGACCAGGCAGCCGTCCTTGCAGAAGCCGCCGTAGCCGCTCAGGTACAGGCGCATGAAGGCGCCGATGCCATCGCCGTAGCCGAGTTTTTCGACCACTTCCAGGTAGGGCTGCGGTGGCACGATGACCAGCATCCCGAACAGTAGCGGCACCAGCAGGCGCCGGCTGCGCATGCGCACGAAGGCGCCCGGTCGCGTTTTTTGCAGCAGGAAATGCGAGGCGGTGCCAGCGACGAAGAACAGCAGGGTCAGGCGCCAGGGCGAGGACAGCAGCATGAACGGTTCCGGCCCCGCGCCGGCGTGGGGGCTCTTCACATGCCAGTCCCAGCTCACGTAGTACATGCCCACGTGATAGGCGATCAGCACGAAGAAGGCCAGGATGCGGACCCAGTCGAGGAAGAACAGGCGTCGGTTGCGGATGGAAGTGTCTGGCTGCATGGCGCGCCCTGGTGATGATGAAGGCGCCAGCATCGCGCGCGGCGCAAGCCGGCGCCAGCGCGGTGGGGCGAAGCGGGCTTCAGGCGGGGCGAGCCGGGTCCAGCAGCGCCAGCAGGGCGGGCCGGTACTGGCGGCTGCACGGCACCCGGGCGCCGCTTCCCAGCACGAGTTCGCAGTCGCCCTTGTCCAGCGGCGCGATGCGCTCGATGGCCGCCAGCCGCACCGCCGCGCGCCGGTGGCAGCGCGCGAAGGCGGGCCCCAGCTGCTCGAGCAGGGCGCCGAGGGTCTGGCGCAGCAACGGCGCCCCGGCGCGGGTGTGCAGCGCCACGTAGTTGTCGGCCGTCTCGAGCCACTCGATGTCGGCCACCTGCACCACGCGGGTCGCGCCGCGCTCGCTCACCAGCAACCGGCGCGGCGGGACCGGGGGCGAGGCCGGCGCCGGCGCCGCAAGCCGCGCGCGCAGCCGCTCCAGCGCCCGCTGCAGGCGGCCCTGGTCGAAGGGCTTGAGCAGGTAGTCCACCGCTTCGCTGTCGAAGGCGCGCAGCGCGTAGTCTTCGTGGGCGGTGACGAACACCACCAGCGGCGCCGGCGCCGGCAGCGAGGCGGCCAGGTCGATCCCCGACAGTGCGGGCATCTCGATATCGAGCAGCAGCGCGTCCGGCCGTTCGTTCTCGACCATGCGCAAGGCCTCGACGCCGTCGGCGGCTTCGCGCAGCGTCGCGATGCCCGGTTCCAGCGCCAGCATACGGCGCAGCCGGTCGCGCGCCGGGCGTTCGTCGTCGACGATCAGCAGGTGCATGCCGCTCATGTCGGGGCCCGCATCTCGGCGCGCACGCCGGCGGGCGCCAATGCGGTCAACGTCAGGCCGGCGTGCTCGCCGTGCAGCGCAGCCAGCCGCGCGCGCAGGTTGGCCACCGTGATGCCGGGCGTCCCGGCGCCGTCCAGCGCGCCGCCATCATCGTCGACCTGCACGACCAGCGTGCCGCCGTCGATCCTGGCCACGACCGTGATCGCGGTCGCTTCGCGCCGCCGTCCGACCGTGTGCTTGAACACGTTCTCGAGCAGGGGCTGCAGGCTGATGGCGGGCAGCATGGCGTCCAGCGCCGCGGGATCGATGTCCCAGTCCAGCGTCACCCGTCCGTCGAAGCGCTCGGCCATCACCGCGGCATACCCCTGGGCCAGGCGCAGCTCGTCGCGCAGGCTGGCCTGCGGCCGTTCGCCCAGCGCCAGGGTGGCGCGCAGCACGTCGGCCAGGCGCACCAGCGTGGCGTCCGCGCGCGCCACGTCGGTATGCATCAGCGAAGAAACCGTGTTCAGTGCATTGAACAGGAAGTGCGGCTGCATCTGGCGCGTCAGGCGCGCGAGCTGGGCTTCGCGCAGCAGGGCCCCGGCCTGCTCGGCGCGCACCCTTTCCTTCATCATTTCCCGGTAGGACAAGAGACCGAAGCCGATGGTCATGAACAGCCCGAAGAACACCGAGATCTTGAGCGCCTCGTAGACGAATACCTCGCCCCAGGGTTCATGGTGGTAGCGGGCGCCGGCCAGCGCATGGATGCCGTGGCGGACCGCGAACACGGCCGGCGTGAAGCCGAACCAGTACAGCGGCAGCCAGCGCAACTGCCGGCCGAACCAGCGCCGCGGCGTGGCGACCAGCGCGTCGTCGCCGCGGCTGAAGCGGCGCTGGACCAGGAACAGGAGCGTCGCCACCACCGCGGACGAGGTCTCCCACAGGATCGGCTGCCACAGCGCAGTGCCGCCGTCGCGACGGTAATCTTCCAGCGCGACCAGCACCATCAGGGTCCAGAACAGGACCCAGGCGATGCTGGCGACGGTGCGGGTGCGCGGCTGGCTTGGCGGCGGGTTCGGCGGCATGGGGGCAGGAAAGAAGCGACAGGTCGGATCATCGGACATCGGCCACCGATTGTCAAAACGGCGCGCCCACGTGCAGATGTGACAATTGGTGACGATTGCCGTCTCCACCAGGCCCGCGTGCGACAATGGGCCAATGAGCGAATTCGGCCAACACAGCGACGATCACACCGACCGCCCGGCGATGCGGGCACTGCTTGCCGCCCATGACTGGTCCGCCAGTCCCATGGGCGACGCGGGCGGCTGGCCGGTCGAGCTGCGGGTGGCGCTCGACCTGATGCTCGATGCGCCCTATCCGACGCTGGTATGCTGGACCGGGCGCTACCTGATGCTGTACAACGACGCCTATGCCGACCTGCTGGGCGCGGCCCACCCCGCCGCGCTCGGCCGGCCGCTCAGCCAGGTGATGCCCACGCTGTGGCCGGCCATCGCGCCGCTGGCCGATGCCGCCATGGCCGGCCGGCCCGGCCGGCTCGACGAGCTGTGCGTCGTGCTGCCGCCCGACGACGAAGCCTGCCAGCGCTGGTTTTCCGCCACGTACATCCCCTTGCGCAGCCCGGCGGGCGAGGTCGGCGGCTTCGTGCATACCGCCTTCGAGACCACCGGGCGCGTGCTCGAAGCGCGCCGTGCCGAGCAGGCGCGGCGGGCGAGCGATGCGCGCCTGTCGGCCCTGTTCGACAGCCTGCCGGTCGGGGTTGGCGTCAGCGACGCCGGTGGCGCGATCGTGCTGGCCAACGGTGCGATGGAACGCTACCTGCCGACGCGCCGCCTGCCTTCGCTCGACGCGGAGCGCCTGGCGCGCTGGACGATCCTGGACGCCGACGGCAATCCGGTGGCGCACGCGGACTACCCCGGCGCGCGCGCCCTGCGCGGCGAGTCCGTGGTGCCGGGCGTGGAGGCCCTGTACCGCGAAGACGACGGCCGCGAGACATGGGTGCATATCAGCTCCGTGCCGATCGTCGACGCCGACGGCAAGGTCAGCGGCCAGGTCTCGGTGGTGACCGACATCGACCGCGTCAAGCGCACCGAGGCGGCCTTGCGCGAGTCCGAGGAAAAATACCGCAAGCTGTTCGAGGAAGTGGACGAGGCTTTCTGCATCCTCGAGGTGAAGTTCGACGCTGGCGGCGCCCCGGCCGACCTGGTATTTCTTGAGGTGAACCCGATGTTCGCGGTCCAGAGCGGCATCGTCGACGCCCGCGGCCGCTCGGTGCACGAGCTGGCGCCGGGCCTGGAGTCGGTCTGGCTGGAACGCTACGGCGCGGTGGCGCGCACCGGCGAATCGATCCTGTTCGAAGAGTATTCGCCCATGCTCGAACGCTGGTTCGAGGTCAATGCCTCGCGCATCGGCGCGCCCGACGCCGGCCACGTGGCGCTGGTATTTCGCGACACGAGCGAACGCAAGCGCATCGAGGAAGACATGCGGCGCCTGGCGCGCGAGGCGTCCGAGGCGAGCCGGCGCAAGAGCGAATTCCTGGCGGTACTGGCGCACGAGCTGCGCAATCCGATGGCGACCATCCGCACCGGGCTCGAGATCATGCGCCTGCGCGCCGACAACCCCGATACCTTGGCGCGCGTGCGCGAGATGCTCGAACGCCAGACCCACCAGCTGTCGCACCTGGTCGACGACCTGCTCGACATCGCCCGCGTCAGCAGCGGCAAGATCGAGATCCGCAAGCAACTTGCCGACCTCAACCGGGTGGTGACGGGCGCCGTGGAAACCAGCTCCGCGGTCATCCAGGGCGCGCGCCACCGGCTCGAGGTCGGGCTCTGGACCGAGCCGCTGTTGCTGGACATCGATCCGATCCGCATCGCCCAGGTGGTGAGCAACCTGCTGACCAATGCCGCCAAGTACACCCCGCCGGGTGGCGACATCCGCCTGGCCGTGCGCAAGGAAGCCGCTGCGGCCGTGGTCGCGGTGAGCGACAGCGGCGTCGGCATCCTGCCCGAACACCAGGAAGCGATCTTCGAGATGTTCAGCCAGGTCGGCGACAGCGGCGGCCTGGCCCAGGGCGGGCTGGGCATCGGCCTGTCGCTGGTGCGCCAGCTGGTGAAGCTGCATGGCGGCGGCATCGAGGTGCATAGCGCCGGCGCCGGCCGGGGCAGCACGTTTACCGTGCGCCTGCCGCTCGGCGCGGATCCCGGCGCCGGGCAGGATGCGGCGCCGGCGGGGCTGCCGCGCGAGCAGCGCGCGCTCCCGCGGCGCAGCTTCCGCATCCTGGTGGTGGACGACAATACCGATGCCGCCGAGAGCCTGTCGCTGCTGCTGCAGCTGAACGTGCACGAGATCCGCACCGCGACCAACGGCCGCGACGCGCTGGCGCTGGTGCGCGACTTCACGCCCGACTTCGCTTTCCTCGACATCGGCATGCCGGGCATGACCGGCTACGAACTCGCGCGGCGGCTGCGCGCACTGCCGGCGCTGGCGCACACCACCATCGTCGCCGTGACCGGTTGGGGCTCGGAAGAAGACCAGCTGCGCGCGCGCGAAGCCGGTTTCGATCACCACTTCACCAAGCCGATCGCGGCCGAGTCGGTGAGCCGGCTGCTCGGCGGGCTCGGCTAGTCTGGGCGACCGCGCCGGCCCGGCTGGCACAGAGCGTGCGCCACCGCCCGCTCGCCGGCAATCATGGCCCGCCGCCGCCCCGTTCCTCGTCGATCTCCTTCTTCATCGCGCCGACCTGGTCGATGTAGTCGGCCACCGGCACGTCCGGGCTGGCGCGCAGTTCGGGCGGCAGCAGCACCGGCATGTACAGTTCGTCGGCGGTGCGGCCGTGGCGCTGCATGTTCCCGGCCAGGATCAGGACCGACGACAGGACCGCCAGCAGAGCGCAGGCCAGGCGCAGGCGGCGCCGGAACTGCGGAGTGACCGTGGCGAGATGGAAGTAGACCGCTACCGCCACCGTGGCCACCGCCGCATGCGAAGCGTACGCCGTCAGCCACTCGATCGACCAGGCATAGGCCACGACGCTGGCCAGGAGGCGCACGCCGACCAGCGCCGCCAGCGCGCAGCCGAAGATGAACAGGTGGCGCCCGAGGCGCGCGCGGCGTCCGAACAGGCGGTTGCCGAAGGCCCACAGGCCGCTCCAGGCCAGGCCGATGCCGGCCGCCGCGGCCGGGAACTGGGCGTAGCGCTCCAGGTCGTTGCTGGCGTCGGTCAGCCAGGCCACCAGCAGCGCCGCCAGCACCGCCAGCACGATCCCGGCGCCGCCCGGCAGCATGCCTTCCCAGCCGTGCATGGTGCGGTCGACCAGTTCGGGCGGGACCGGGTGGCTCGCGCCGCGGATGCGCAAGGTCGTATGGCCCATGCGCACCACGGTGGCGCCGTCGAGCGCCAACGCGTCCTGGATGCGCCGGCCCTTGTGCACGATGCCGTTGCGGCTGTCGAGGTCGCGCAGCCGCAGCCTGCCGTCCGGCCCGGCCTCGACCACGGCGTGGTGGGCGGCCGCGTAGTCGTCGTCGACGATGAAGTCGTTGTCGTAGGCGCGCCCCATGCGGATCGGCAGCGCCGCGACGCGGTGCCGGTGCAGCACCTCGCCGTTGCGGGCCAGGGTCTCGACCGTCCACGGGCCGCGCAGGCGCGCCGTGGACGGTTCGCTCGCGGGCGCACCGGTCGGCGCGTCGATTGCCTCGCCGGTCGACTCGCTCATCGCCGGCCGCTGCGCCCGAAGGCGCCCAGGTAGGCGCGCGTGACGCGCAGCCCGTTTTCGTAGGAGACGCCGGACACGTCGAGGCGGCTTTGCAGGCTCGATTGCGAGGCGTCGGTGCTGGCCGTGAGCAGGGTAAAGTTATACAAGCCCTCGAATTTGCGGTAGGCGCGCACGCAGGTGACGGCCCGCATCGGCAGGCTGCGGGTGTGCACGAAGCGCTCGGTGCAGAACGGCTTGGTCAGGCGCGGGTCGCCAGTGCTGCCCAGGTCGTTGACCTGGAAGCTGTCGCTGGCGAGCGTCGCGAAGCGCATCGGGTCCATGGTGCCGCTGCGGATGTACTGGTGGCTCATGGCCACGTTGCCGGTCTGCTGGACGTCCGACACGAACACCGCCGACTGCATCACGCAGTTCATCGCATCGACGCTGTAGACCGCGCCACGGGCGTTCGAACGCCCCCAGCAGCGCACTTCGCCCGATTCGCGCACCGGCACCAGGTACTGCCCCATGCCCTTGAGGGTGAGCGGTTCCTCGAGCAGCTTGTCGACCATGCTGCCCTGGTGCGCCAGCAGCTGCTTGCCGATCAGCGGATTGAAGTCGCCCGGCGGCGCCGCCTGCTCGGCCACCTTGCGCAGCAGCTCCTGCGCATGCTTGACCGGCACCAGGAAGCTGACCGACTCGCCGTCGCGCCGGCGCGAGACGTTGATGCCGGCCACGGTGCCGCTGGCGGTCACGCTCGGCCCGCCGCTCATGCCCGAGTTGATCGGGCCGCTGAAGATCAGGCGGTCGTAGAAGCTGCGCGTGAGCACGCCGTTGTACGCGCCTTCGGAGATCGCGAAGCCCAGGTCGAGCGGATTGCCGAGCGAGTACAGGCGCTGCCCCTGGCGCAGCCGCACCGGCTGCTCGGGCACCTTGAAGAAGCCGCTGCCGTTGCGGTTGATGCGCACCACCGCCAGGTCGTGCAGCACGTCGACCGCCATCAGCTCGACGGGGCCGGTATTGCCGTCGGTGTCGATGTATTCGGCGGTATAGATGGCGGGATCGAGCGCCATCTGCGACACCACGTGGTAGTTGGTCAGCGCCAGGTTGCTGGTGCCGACCAGGAAGCCCGAGCCGACCGTCGACTGGGTGCGGCCGTTCTTGAGCAGCATGCGGATCTGCAGCAGGTCGCCGCGCGCCGATTCGTACAGGTCCTGGGCCGCCGAGGAGGGTTCCGGCAGGGCGTCCTGGGTCTCGGATTCGCCCGGCAGCGGCGCGTTCGGGGTGGCGGCCGGCGCGGTGTCGACCGGCATCTGCGGGGCGCCGACGGCGGCGCCGGCGCCTGTGGCGGACGTGGTCCGGGTCGCCTGCGGCGAAGGTTGCGCCAGGTTCTGCCCCTGGGGCTGGGCGGCAGCCTGCCGCGACGTCGCCTCGAGGGCGGCGCCGATGGCGGTGCAGGTCAGCAGCAATGCCAGGACAGCTCGTTTCATGCAATATTTTGATGGCAGTGTGAGACGCTATCTTGCCACCGGATCAACGCGCGTTGCGCGCGCTAGCGCACGTTTCACAGCAATTACGGAGCAAATGCGCAGCAAATCCGCGGCAAATCCGCGGCAAATCCGCCGCAACTACGCGGCAACTACGCGGCCGACTCCGGGGCCGTGGCGGGAACGACCACCGCGCGCTCGCCCTGTTCGACGGCGGTCAGCGGCGCCATCATGTGGCCCAGCTTGGCCTGCTTGGTGTCGAGGTAGCTGTTGTTGTAGGCATTGCGGTTGACCAGCAGCGGTACGCGCTCGGCAACCTCGATGCCGATGCGGTTCAGGGCATCGATCTTGCGCGGGTTGTTGGTCATCAGGCGCACCGATTTGATGCCGAACTGTTCCAGCATCGGACGGCACAGCTCGTAATTGCGGGCGTCGGCATGGAAGCCCAGCTGCAGGTTGGCCTCGACCGTGTCGGCGCCGGCTTCCTGCAGCCGATAGGCGCGGATCTTGTTGACCAGGCCGATGCCGCGGCCTTCCTGGCGCAGGTAGAGCAGGATGCCGCGGCCTTCCTCGGCGATGCGCTGCAGCGCGCCTTCGAGCTGGGCGCCGCAGTCGCAGCGCTGCGAGAACATGACGTCGCCCGTCAGGCATTCGGAGTGCACCCGCGCCAGCACCGGTTCGCCGCTCGACAGGTCGCCCAGGGCCATCGCCAGGTGTTCCTTGCCGGTCGCCGGCTCGACCCAGGCGTGGAGGGTGAACTGGGCCCACGGCGTCGGCAGCGCGCACGAGGTGGCATAGTCCAGCAGGGAAGGTGGGGTAAGGGCGGCGGCGGTGGCTTGCATGACGGTGTTTCCAATCGATGGCGGTGTACTGATCGCCGTGAAGTTTACCGGAAATCGGACGTGGCCGTGCGGAATCACCGGCTTTTCGGCCGGCGACGGCGCAGGCTCTGCCGTAAGGTGGAACCAACACGTTTCATGCATGCTGGATCGAATGCGGTCGTGACGCGCGATTGACCAAGTCTCTTCTTGCAGGAAGCCGGGAGCGGCGTGATACGCTGGCAAAAAAATAACTTCAGGTGCGTATGCCAAATATCCGTCGCTTCACGGCTCGCTTCACCCCGCGCGGTCTCGGCGCCTGGCTGGCACTCGCGTTCTCGCTGCTGACCGTGGTCCTGACCCTGCTGCTGGTCGAGGTGGTCGAACGCTTTGCCACCGCCCAGGTCAAGAGCAGCATCGGCAACGGACTCGGCGAGATGGCGATGCAGACCGCCGACAAGCTCGATCGCGGCATGGTCGAGCGCTACCGCGAGGTGCGCCTGATGGCGCGCCGGGGCGACCTGGTGGCGCCGGGCGCGTCGCACGCCGAGCGCCGCCGCATCCTGGCCGACATGCAGTCGACCTACGGCTACTACGAGTGGATCGGCATGGCCGCCCTCGACGGCACGGTGCTGGTCGAGGCGCGCGGCCTGCTGGAAGGGAAGAACGTGGCCGCGCGGCCGTGGTTCGCCAACGCCCTGGAGGGCAAGCATGTCGGCGACGTCCACGAAGCGGTGCTGCTGGCCAAGCTGCTGCCGGTGCAGGAGGGCGAGCCGCGCCGCTTCGTCGACGTGGCGTTTCCGTGGCTGGACGCGAACGGCCGGCCGGCCGGGGTGCTGGGCACCCACCTGTCGTGGGAATGGGCGCGCGACGTCGAGCGCTCGATCATCGCGCCGGTCCAGACCCGCAACCGGGTGCAGGCCCTGATCGTCAGCGCCGAGGGCGTGGTGCTGCTCGGTCCCGAGGGCTTGCAGGACAGCCGGGTCGACCTGGCCAGCCTGGGCGAGGCGCGCCAGGGACGCGCCGGCTATGCGGTCGAGCGCTGGCCCGACGGGCGCGACTACCTGGTCGGCTATGCCGCCACGCGCGCGGTGGGCGATTATCCGGGCCTGGGCTGGCATGTGCTGGTGCGCCAGGATCTCGAGGACGCCTACCGCCCGGTGCGCGAGCTGCGCGCACGGGCGCTGTGGAGCGGCGCCGGGCTGGCGCTGCTGTTCTCGCTGGCCGGCCTGCTGCTGGCGCGCCGCATCACGCGCCCGCTGAAAGCCCTGGCCGCATCGGCCGACAGCCTGCGCCGCGGCGACGGCGAAGCCCTGGCGCCGGCGCGGCGCGGCTACACCGAGGTGCGTCAGCTGTCGGGTGCGCTCCATGCGCTGGTGAGCGCGCTCGTACGCCAGCGTGGCGAGCTGCAGGCATTGAACGACACCCTCGAAGTGCGGGTCGAGCAGCGCACGCAGGAGCTGGAGCGCGCGCTGGCCTCGGTGCGCGCGAGCGAGCAGCGCATCGCCACCATCGTCGGCGCGGCCCAGGATGCCTTCATCGCGGCCGACATGCGCGGCATGATCCTCGACTGGAATCCGGCCGCCGAACGCATGTTCGGCTGGACCCGCCACGAGGCGGTGGGCTGGCCGCTGGCCGAGATGATCCTGCCCGAGCGCTACCGGGACAGCATCGGCAAGGCGCTGCGCGGCTACCACCAGGGCGGCGAGTTCTCGTACGACCGGCGGCTGGAGCGCACCGTGGTCAACCGCCAGGGCCACGAATTCACGGTCGAAGTGACGGTGGCGCTGGCCGGCGAGGGCGAGGACGCCTTCTTCAGCCTGTTCCTGAACGATATCTCCGAGCGCAAGAAGGTCGACCGCATGAAGAGCGAGTTCGTGTCCACCGTCTCGCACGAGCTGCGCACGCCGCTGACGTCGATCCACGCCTCGTTGTCGCTGCTCGACAGCGGCATGGCCGGCGAGCTGCCGCCCGACGTCGCCCAGCTGATCCACATCGCCAGCCAGGGCTGCGAGCGCTTGATGCGGATGGTGAACGACCTGCTCGACATCCAGAAGATCGAGGCCGGCCAGATGGAGTACCGGCACAGCGTGCAGCCGCTGGCGCCGGCGCTGCGCCACGCGGTGGAGACGATGGAGGGCCAGGCGCGCCAGGCCGGCGTCGCGCTGCGCCTCGACCTGCCGCCGGGCGCCGAGCGGGTCGAGGCCGCGGTCGACCACGACCGCCTGGTGCAGGTCTTGAGCAATCTGCTGTCGAATGCGATCAAGTTCACGCCGTCGGGCAAGGCGGTGACGGCGGGCCTGGCCCAGCGTCCGGGCTGGGCGCGCCTGAGCGTGACCGACGAGGGACCGGGCATTGCGCCCGAATTCCAGGGACGGGTGTTCGAGCGCTTCGCCCAGGCCGATGGCGCCGACTCGCGGCGGCGCAGCGGCACCGGGCTGGGGCTGAGCATCAGCAAGGCGATCGTCGAGGAGCATGGCGGGACGATCGGGTTCGAGACCCGGGCCGGCCTGGGAACGCGGTTCACGGTGGAGTTACCGTTGGCGTAGGGTGGGCGGCATGGCCGCCGACCCGACGGCCTACCGTAACTCGTGCACCACCATTCCCCCGAAGCTTTTCCACGCGCCGAATGTCCGTTCGAGCTGCGGCAGCAGGCGCATCAGCGCGGGCTTGTCGAAGTGGAAGGTGGTGGCCGAGCCGGCGATGTCGCGGCGTCCGTCCAGCAGGTAGCCCTGCGCCTCGTCCTGCGCCGCCGGCACCTTCAGCAGCACCAGCACTTTTTGTCCGCCGATCTCGAACAGCAGCAGGTTGCCCTTCGCGCCGGGCCCGATGCGCCGGTAGCGGCGTTCGACGCCGATGCCAGCCGGTCCCGCCTCCAGCGCGATGCGCACGTGCTTGCCATGCTTGACGCCCCAGTCGAGGAAGGGCGCCGCGTTGCGCCGGATCTCGCCGGGGTCGGTGCGGTAGTTGCGCACCGTGAGCGCGTCGGCATGGCGGGCCAGGCCGCGCAGCAATGCCTGCTCGGCGCTCCACGCGGCCGGCGCCACGAACCCGAGCCGCATCCTGTCCGCGCCCTCGCCCGCGGCCTGGCGCAGCGCGGCGACCAGTTCCACGTAGTGGCCTTCGCGCGCCGCCTGCGGCAGCTTGTCGGACGCCAGCAGTTGCGGCTGGACGTCGAACTGGACGCTTTTCAGGCGCTCCTTGTCGCCGGCCTGGGCGTTGTAGGCGACGTAGGCGCGCATCCGGCCGATGGCGTCGCCGCGCGCGGTCGGCAGGATCAGGTCCGGCCCGTCCTCGAAGGCGGTGACCGCGATGCCGCGGCCGGCCGCCTGGCGCACGAAGGCCGCCAGCGCCGCCGCTTCGGCCACCCGTCCATCGCGCACCGGCACGTTGATGAACAGTTCGCCCATGCGCTGTCCTGCGGCCCAGTCGAGCAAGCCATCGGCGCGTTCGCGCCAGGCGTTCGGGCTCCAGGCCCAGGTCGCGCGCGGGGCGCGCTCGCGCACGTCGGCGGCATCGTCGGGGCGCTCGGTCGCCAGGCCCGGCGTCGCCGGCGCGGGCTGACCGCCGCCCAGCGTGTGGCCGGTGATGGTGAAGTCCCTGTTCTGCTCTTCTCCCTGCAGCAGGATGATGTCGCCGGGCGCCGCGTCGGGAGGCAGGAAGTGCAGGGCCAGCACGCCGCTGGCGGCCACGTTCAGCGGCATGGCATGGCAGCCCGGTTCCGGTTTGCCCGGTGCTTCGGTCACGATGGCGCGCATGCGCTTGCCGAGGGGGCCGGTGTAGTCTTCGGTCAGGGCGCCGGGCGAGGCGAGCGGCGTGCCGGGGCACAGCAGCAAAGTGGCGGCCTGGACCGGCAGGGACAGCGGGAACAGCAGTAGCAGGCGTAAAAGTCGGTAGCGTGACATGCCCCGAGTGTAAGCGAGACGGGCGATCTCCCGCGCCCGCTTGGGCGGCGGCTCAGGCGGCGGCTCAGGCGGCGGCTCAGGCGGCGGCTCAGGCGGCGGCTCAGGCGGCGGCTCAGGCGGCTGGAAGCAGCAGGCGCCGCACGCGCGCCAGCAATTCGTTCGGCTGGAAAGGCTTGCTGACGAAGTCGTTGGCGCCGGCGTCGAGCGCGCGCACGGTGTCGCGCTCGGTGTTCTTGGCGGTCAGCATCAGGATCGGCACGGCGGCCCAGTCGGCGCGGGCCCTGGCCAGGGCCACGATCTCGAAGCCGTCGAGATAGGGCAGCATCACGTCCATCAAGACCAGGCTCGGCACCTCGGGACTGGCGCCGACGTACTCGCTCGCGGCGCGGCCGTCGGCCAGGTGCGTGACCCGATAACCCTGGCGTTCGAGCATGAAGCGCAATACCTGGGCGATGTGGTCGTCATCCTCGACCACCAGCACCAGGGGCGCGGGAGCGTGTTCGTTGAGCATGGTGGATTCTTCGTTGAATATTCGATTATACCGATGCCCAAGTGAATTCCGGCGGGTGTATTGCTAGAGGGTATCACCTAGTTCGCGCGCCGCGCAGCGGATCGAGCAAGCCGCGCAGGTCATTGTGGTCGAGTTCATGCATCAGGGCCAGCAATTGGCCCAGTTCGCCGCGCGGGAAACCTTCGCGCGCGAACCAGCCAAGGTAGAGGCCCGGCAGGTCGGCCAGCTTGCGGCCCTTGTATTTCCCGTAGGGCATTTCGCGGACCAGGAGAAGTAACAGGTGTTCAGCGTTCATCGTGCGGCACTTTAGCAAACAACGGCGACGTTGTAGCATTTCGGTGACAAGGGGAGGGAAGCATCATGGATGAATTCAACTTGGCGCGCTTCGCCGAGGCGCAGGAGCCGTGCTATGCCAGGGTACTGGCCGAATTGCGGGCCGGGCGCAAGCGCAGCCACTGGATGTGGTTCGTGTTTCCGCAGATCGGGGGGCTGGGCAGCAGCGAGATGGCGCAGCGCTACGCGATCGCCTCCGGGGACGAGGCGGCCGCCTACCTGGCGCATCCGGTGCTCGGCCGGCGGCTGCGCGAATGCGCCGGCATCGTGGCGGCGCTCGACGGGCCGTCGGCGCACGACATCTTCGGCCATCCGGACGACCTGAAATTCCGCTCGTCGATGACCCTGTTCGCCGACGTGGCGCCGGACGAGGCGGTGTTCCAGGCCTGCATCGACAAGTATTTCGACGGCGCGGCGGATCCGGAGACGCTGGCGCGGGTGTAGGAAGCGTCAGGCGTCGGCAAACTGCGCCAGCAAGGCCTCGGGCCGGCCGCGCACGGCCACGTGCAGGATCACCGCGTTGGCAAAGCGCAGCGCCGGGTGGCTGGCGCGGTGGCGCGCGAACCAGAACACCTCGTCCAGGTCTTCGTCCTCGTGCGCCGTCGTCAGCACGTTTTGTTCGGGCGCGACGTCTTCGTAATCGGCCGCTTCGAGCGCGGCGTCCTCGACCGCCTCGTTCCAGCTCGCGCATTCCTTGCCCCAGGCCAGCATGTAGCGGCAGCCGGCATCGACCAGCCAGCGCGCCACGTCCCAGCGCCACATCTCGTCGCTGTCGTCGTCGATCACGACCACCGCCATGAAGGGCGCGAGATGCTGGAGGTCGGGCAGGGCGTCGTGGGGACGCAGTTGCAGGTAATGTGCCTTGTGTGCTTGCATGGTGAAGGTGCTCGGGAGAAGACGCCATTATCGCCGCTCGCCGCGGATCGTGGAAGGGCGCGCGGCGTTCAGGCGGCCGGCGCGGGCGCGCCTGCGAGCAGGGCGTACAGGCGCCCGGTATCGATCGGCTTGACCAGGTGGTGGTCGAAGCCGGCGCCCAGGATCTGCTCGCGGTCGCGCTCCTGGCCGTAGCCGGTCACGGCGACCAGCATCGCCTGCGTCGTTTGCGGCAGCGCGCGCAGGCGCCGCGCCAGTTCGAGCCCGTCGATCCCGGGCAGGCCGATGTCGAGCAGGCAGACCTGCGGGACGAATGCGCGCGCGCATTCCAGCGCCTGCGGCGCCGCGTGTTCCACCGCCACCCGGTGGCCGGCCGACTCCAGCAGCATCGACAGGGTGACCGCCGCATCGACGTTGTCGTCGACGACCATCACGCGCAGCGATCCCGGCTGCGCGGCGGCGCACGGTTGCGCGCATGGCGTGCCGGCACCGGGGGCTTGCCGGGCCAGGAGCGGCAGGCAGACCGAAAAGCGGCTGCCGCGTCCCGGCCCGGCGCTGTCGCAGGCGACGCTGCCGCCGTGCAGCTCGACCAGGCTTTTCACCAGCGCCAGGCCCAGCCCCAGGCCGCCCGAGGAACGGTCGGACGAGCGCTCGGCCTGGGCGAACAGTTCGAAGGCGCGCCCCGCCAGCTCGGGCGCCATGCCGATGCCGTTGTCGACGACGTCGATGCACAGGCGCTCTTCGGTATCGATGCGCGACACGACCTCGAGGCGGCCGGCTTCCGGCGTGTACTTGGCGGCGTTGTTGAGCAGGTTGGCAACCACCTGCACCAGGCGCTTGCGGTCGCCCGCCACCAGTGTGCCCGGCGGCGGCAGGCCCAGCGCCAGGTCGTGGCGGCGCGCCTGGATCAGCGGCGTGACCTGTTCCACCGCCTCGTGCAGCACGGCGCCGACGTCGAGCGGCGCGCGGTCCAGTTCGACCAGGCCGCGGGTGACGCGCGACACGTCCAGCAGGTCGTCGATCAGCGCCGTCATGTGGCCGACCTGGCGCCCGATGATCTGGCTGGTGCGCTGGATGATCGATTCGTCCAGCTTCATCCGCTGCAGCAGCTCGGCCGCGGCGCCGATCGGCGCCAGGGGATTGCGCAGTTCGTGCGCCAGCATGGCCAAGAATTCGTCCTTGCGGCGGTCGGCCTCGCGCAGTTTTTCTTCCGACGCCTTGCGCTCGGTGATGTCGCTGGCGGCGCCGATCCATTCATAGACCCGGCCGGCGGCGTCGAACATCGGCACCGCGCGCGACAGGGTCCAGCCGCTGCTGCCGTCGGCGCGGCGCACCCGGTGCTCGAGTTCGAACACCGAGCTGTCGCGGATGGCGCGCGCGATCGCCTGGTGCAGCCGGTCCTGGTCCTCGGCCGGAATGTACTCGTCCAGCCAGAAGCGGTTGGGGTCGGCGGTGTCCTTCAGGAAGCCGCGGCCTTCGAGATGGCGCAGCTGGGTCCAGTCCGGGCTCATGCGATAGATGACTTCGGCCGTGGCGTTGGTCAGCGCGCGGAAGCGCTTCTCGCTTTCGCGCACTGCCGCCTCGCTACGCACCTGGTCGGTCACATCCCTGTTGCTGTGCGAGATGCAGACCAGTTCGCCTGCGGCGCCGAAGATCGGGGTGCTGGTCGAGGTCCAGAAGCGTTCCTCGAATACCGTCTCGCCATTGGGCAGCACGACCGGGATCGGGTAGCGCACCGCCGGCAGGGTGTCGGGCAGGCCGCTCGCGCGCACCCTGGCGAGCGAATCGCGCAGGTCGGCTTCGCCGGTATCGGTCGGATCGTCCGGATTGCCGGGGAAGGCCTGGAACAGGCTGACCCCGACCAGTTCCTCGCGCGTGCGCGACGCCGCCCTCAGGAAGGCATCGTTGACGGCGAGGATGATTGCGTCGGGGGTGGGCGACAGCAGGTAATGCCCGAAGGGCGAGCTGTTGAAGGCTGACTCGAACAGGGTGGATGGGAGCATCGTCGGCGACCGGTTGCTGGAGTCGGGATTGAATGGGAAAGGAGCGGGCGTGTCAAACGGACAATCCAGGCGGCCGCGACGCCGTTCGCCAGTATGACGTATGTATTGTTTTTTTGAAACAAATTCGCGCTTCTCGATAGCATCGGCCTGTCCTTGCCTTCGTCGGGCGGCCCATGCGCGTACTTTTCCCCGGCTTGCTGCTACAGCTGTCCTGCATTGCCCAGGCGGCCGGGAGCTGGCTGCTGAAGGCCGATCGCCGGGGCACGGTCTCGACCATGACCTTGCGCCTGGAGCAGGGCGGCGCGCGCATGCAGGGCAGCGCCGACTTCCCGGATACCAACCAGGCGGGCGCCCGGGCCACGCATGCGTTCAGCGCGCGCCCTGTCGGAGACGGCCATCGTGCTGGCAGCGGCGTTGAGTATTCGGTGGCGAACCTGGCCGTACGCAGCGAGGGCATGGCGGCGAAACTGGACCAGCGCTTGCTGCGGCGCCGAGCCGGCCGCAGGCGGCGCGGCAAACGCGACGACGGCAAACCGCGCCGGTTGCGTATAATCGCCGTACGCTTGTCTTATCATTACCAGAAAACAACAACCTATGGCCTCATCTTCCGACAACATCAGCATGGCGGTGTTCTGCGACTTCGAAAACGTCGCACTGGGCGTGCGCGACGCCAACTACGAGAAATTCGACATCCGCCCGGTGCTGGAACGCCTGCTGCTCAAGGGCAGCATCGTGGTCAAGAAGTCGTACTGCGACTGGGACCGCTACAAGGGCTTCAAGGCGGCCATGCACGAGGCGAACTTCGAGCTGATCGAGATCCCGCATGTGCGCCAGTCGGGCAAGAATTCGGCCGACATCCGCCTGGTCGTCGATGCCCTCGACCTGTGCTATACCAAGTCGCACGTCAATACCTTCGTCATCATCAGCGGCGACTCCGACTTTTCGCCACTGGTGTCGAAGCTGCGCGAGAACGCCAAGCAGGTGATCGGCGTCGGCGTCAAGCAGTCGACCTCCGACCTGCTGGTCGCCAACTGCGACGAATTCATCTTCTATGACGACCTGGTGCGCGAAAAGAACCGCGCCACCGCCAAGCGCAAGGAAGAACAAGAGGCGCGCAAGGGCCAGTCGAATCGACGCTCGGGTACCGCGGCAGGTGCAAGCGACGACAAGCGCAAGGAAGAGCTCGAGGCGCGCAAGGTGCAGGCGCTGGACATGGTGGTCGAGACCTTCGACGCCCTGGTGCTCGAGCGCGGCGACACCGGCAAGATCTGGGCGTCGCTGCTGAAGGACACGCTCAAGCGCCGCCGTCCGGACTTCTCCGAGACCTATTACGGCTTCCGCACCTTCGGCAACCTGCTCGAAGAAGCGCAGACCCGCGGCCTGTTCGAATTCGGCCGCGACGAGAAGTCGGGCACCTATGTCTACCGCAGTACGAATGCGCCGCTGCTGGCGCCTGGCCTCGACAGCGCGGCGCAGGATGCCGTGCCGGCCCCGGAAGCCGTGGTCCAGGATGGCCTCGAGGCCGCCGTCCCGCAGGACGCCGCGCCGGAGGAAGCGGCCAAGCCGGACACCCGCCGCGGACGTGGCCGCGGTGGCCGCAAGCAGGGCGGTCGTGGCGAAGCCGCGCCGATCCCGGCCCTGCTGGAACCGGTGCCGGCCGACGTCGAGGCGGGCGCCGAGGCGCAGGACGACGCCATCGAACAGCCGGCATCGCAACCGACGCTGTTCGTGAGCGAAGCGGAAACGCCGGCCGCCGAGGCAGCCGAGCCGGCGCCCGACGCAGCGCCGGCGCTGGTCAAGGAGCGCCGCCGCACGCCGCGCAAGCCGTCGGCCAAGAAGCTGGCCGAACAGGCCGCGCTGGAAGCCGCCGCCGAGGCGCCCGCAGCGCCGCCGGCCGAGCCGGAGTTCGAGGCGGTTGCCGAAGCGGCCGGCGAAGCGGTCGACGAAGCCGCCGAGGGCGAGGCCAAGCCGGCGCGCAAGAAAGCCGTCCGTCCAGCCCACAAGGCGCCGGCGCGCAAGGCCGCGCCGCGTGCCCGCCGTCCGGCCAAGCCGAAGACCGGCGCCGAAAACGGCTGACCGGCGAGCGGCGCGGCGCGTGCGCCGCCGCGCCATCGTTGACGCCATAATGGCGGCGCCTGTCCGATCCCCGGGCCGGCGCCGAGCGTCGAAGGAGCCCGCCATGCGCGCAGTTGCCAGCCTGTTGCTGTTGTCCCTGCTCTGCGCCGGCCTGCCGGCGTCCGCGCAGAAGGGACCGGCGTCCGATCACCCGATCCTCGGCATCTGGCGCCTCGAGGTGCCCGATACCGGTTGTTCCGAGACCTACCGCTTCCGCGGCGACGGCACCACCCTGGTCACCAGCGCGGCCGAGATTTCCGAGAGCGTCTACACGATCCCGAACGAGCCCGATGCCGACGGCTTCTACCGCCTGACCGACCGCGTTACCAAGGACAACGGCAAGCCCGATTGCTCGGGCAACGTGATGAAACCGGGCGCCAACGCCACCCATTTCGTGCGCTTCCATCCATCCGGCAAGCTGTTCCTGCTGTGCGCCGACGCCTCGATCGATGCCTGCATCGGCCCCTTCACGCGGGTGCGCGGCGAAGAAATCTAGCGGCCAGGCTCGGCGCCGGCCCTTGGGCCATGCCCGAGGAGGGTGTATATTGCTGGGCGAAACGACAACCTCGGCACACCATGTCCCCGCTACTCCTGTTCTGCATCCTCATCGCTTATTTCGCATTGCTGCTCGGCGTCGCCTGGGCCACCTCGAAAGGCGCCAACAACGACAGCTTCTTCATCGGCAACAAGAGCAGCAACTGGATGCTGGTCGCCTTCGGCATGGTCGGCACGACCCTGTCCGGCGTGACGTTCGTGAGCGTGCCGGGCGCGGTCGGCGTCGACGGCTTCGGCTATGCCCAGATCGTCATCGGCTACGTGATCGGCTACATCGTCGTCGCCTACGTGCTGCTGCCCCTGTACTACCGCCTGCAACTGACCTCGATCTACCACTACCTCGACGTGCGCCTGGGGCGGCGCGCCTACCAGAGCGGGGCCGGCTTCTTCATCATTTCGCGCCTGCTGGGCGCCACCGCGCGCCTGTACCTGGTGGTAAACATCCTGCAGGCCATCATCCTCGACAGCCTGGGCGTGCCGTTCTGGCTCAGCACCCTGGTCGTGCTGGGCATGATCCTGCTCTACACCTACCAGGGCGGCGTCAAGACCATCGTCTGGACCGACACCCTGCAGACCAGCGGCATGCTGTTCGGCCTGTTCGCCTGCGTCTGGATCCTGCTCGGGGAGCTTGACATGTCGGTGCCCGAGAGCCTGAACCGGATGCAGTCGCAAGGCCTGGCCAACATCTTTACCCATGACGTCGACAGCCCCAACTTCTGGCTCAAGCAGATCATCGCGGGCGCCCTGATCACGATCACCATGACCGGCATGGACCAGGAGATGATGCAGAAGACCATCTCGGTCAAGACATTGAAGGACTCGCAGAAGAACATGCTGACCCTGACCGCGGTGCTGGTCGTGGTGCTGCTGTCCTTCCTGTTCCTGGGCGGGCTGCTGTACCTGTATGCGCCGACGGTCGGCCTGGCGGCCAGCGGCGACAAGATCTTCCCGGCGGTGGTGATGGGCCACCTGCCGGCGGCGATCCAGATCATCTTCCTGATCGCGCTGATCTCGGCCCTGTTCCCCAGCGCCGACGGCGCGATCACGGCGCTGACCTCGTCGACCTGCATCGACCTGCTGGGCATCAAGCGCCGCACCGACCTGTCGCAGGCCCAGGCCGAAAGCCTGCGCCGCCGCGTGCACCTGGGCTTCGCCTTCCTGTTCCTGCTGCTGGTGCTGGGCTTCAAGGCGGCCGACAACCCGAGCATGATCGGCGTGATCCTGAAGCTGGCCGCGTATACCTACGGGCCGCTGCTCGGCCTGTTCGCCTTCGGCATGCTGACCCGGCGCATGCCCACCGACAGGCTTGTCCCGCTGGTGACGATCGGCGCACCCGTCCTGTGCGCGATCCTTGAGTACAATCAGGCTTACCTGCTCGGCTCTTACCGGCTCGGGCTCGAATTGCTGCTGATTAACGGCATACTGGTGTTTGCCGGCTTGTATGCGATCTCGCGGCGCGCGCCTGCCGGCGCCAGTGTCGGGCAGGCCGCCTGAACGCATGCGTTTCATTTGACTTTGACTGGAGTTTCGATGGCCTTCAAGCCCCTGAGCGCCCTGCGGCGCGGGTTCGTGTTCCTGTGGACCGCGCTCGACGTGACCCGGCGTACCTTCTTCAACCTGCTGTTCCTGCTGCTCGTGATCATCGTCATCGCGATGTTCTTCGGCGGCGGCGTCAAACCGCTGCAGGAAAAAACCGCGCTGGTGGTCGAGGTCAAGGGCGACCTGGTCGAGCAGTACGAGACCACCTTGCGCGACGCGGTGCTCGACAATGTGGGCGGCGCTAGCCAACGCACCGTGCGCCTGCGCGACGTGATCCAGGTGCTCGACAACGCCGCGCGCGACCCCAACATCACGAGCGTGGTGCTGCTGCTCGACGAGATGAACGGCGGCGGCATGGCCATGCTGCGCGAGTTCGGCGCCGCGGTCGAGCGGGTCAAGAAAGCCGGCAAGACGGTCGTGGCCTGGAGCGGCCAGTATGACCAGAAGCGCTACCTGGTGGCCTCGCATGCGAACGAGGTATACGTGCACCCGATGGGCATGGTGCTGATCGAAGGCTTCGGCGGGCGCCGCAACTACTACCGCGACGCGCTCGACAAGGTCGGCGTGACGGTCAACCTGGTCAAGGTCGGCACCTATAAGAGCGCGGCCGAACCGTATATCGCCAACGGCCCGTCGGACGCCGCGCGCGAGGCCGACGCCTACCTGTACAACGCGATGTGGGCCGGCTACACCGGCCTGGTCGAAAAGAACCGCAAGCTGCCCGACGGCGCGCTGGCCAGCATGATCGACGGGCTGCCCGAGCGCATGGAAGCCGCTGGCGGCAGCGCCGCCAGGGTCGCGCTGCAGGCCAAACTGGTCGACGGCCTCAAGACCCGCGACGAACTGCGCGCGCTGATGATCAAGCGCGGCGTGTATGAAGAAGACATCAAGTCCTTCCGCCAGGTCGGCTTCCATGAATACCTGGCGCGCCATCCGCAAAAGCAGTTCGGCGATGCGGTGGGCGTGATCGTGGCGTCCGGCACCATCACCGATGGCGCTGGCGGACCGGGCAATATCGGCGGGCGCAGCACGGCCAACCTGATTCGCCAGGCGCGCGAGGACGACGCCATCAAGGCGCTGGTGCTGCGCGTCGATTCGCCCGGCGGCAGCGCCTATGGCTCCGAATTGATCCGGCGCGAGCTGGAACTGACGCGCGCCGCCGGCAAGCCGGTGGTGGTGTCGATGGGCAGCGTGGCGGCATCGGGCGGCTACTGGATCTCGATGGCGTCCGACGAAGTCATCGCCGACCCGGCCACCATTACCGGCTCGATCGGCGTGTTCGCGCTGCTGCCGACCGCCGACAGGGTGGCCGACAAGCTGGGCGTGCGCACCGAGGGTGTGACCACCACCTGGCTGACCGACGCCTACAACCCGCTGCGTCCGCTCGACCCGCGCTTCGAGAAGCTGGTCCAGCAGAGCATCAACCATGTGTATGCCGACTTCACGAGCAAGGCGGCGGCGGCGCGCAAGACCACCCAGGCGAAAATCGACGAAGTGGGGCAGGGCCGCGTCTGGACCGGCGCCCAGGCCAAGGAACGCGGCCTGGTCGACCGCCTGGGCAGCTATAACGATGCGCTGGCCTCGGCTGCCGGCCGCGCCAGGCTGGCCAAGGATTACCGCGTGGTCTATGTCGAGCGTCCGGTCACGCGCGTCGAGCGCTTCCTCCAGATGGCGGGGGCGACGGCGGCCCAGGCGATGACGATCCAGGTCAAGCTGGGCCTGGTCGAACAGGCGATTCCGGCCGGCCCGGTCGGCCAGGTGGCCGAGGACATGGCCTTCCTGTCCGAGCTGACGCAAGAACGCAAGCCGTTCGCCGCGGTGGCGCATTGCTTCTGCGGCACGTGGTAGTGGATATGTAAGCAGTTTGTAACTGATTAATACAGCGGTGGAGCGGGCGCGAGAAGGGTTTCGCGCCCGTTTTTCGTTTTCTGCGCCTAATTAGGGGGGAACCGTGTAAATCGGCGTTAAGGCGCTCGCGGATGGGCGGTTTCAACGGCAGAGCAATGTACGTTACGAAACATATCCGATGAAACGCCCATGCTAAAGTCATTGTGACCCGTATTGTGCAATTAGCATTTATATAGAACAAGGATAAGCATGGACCAGCATTCCCCGACCCATCCCACCACCGGCCGACCAGCGCGCACCCGGCGCACCCGCATCATCGGCGGCGCGATCGCCGTGCTGTCGATGGCGGCGCTGGGCTACCTGGCCTGGTCGCTCACCCACCAGCCGGCAGGCGGGCCCGGTGGCGCGGGTGGGCCGGGGATGGCGGCCGGCGGCCCTGGCGGCGCCCGCGGTCCCGGCGGGCGGGGCCCGGCCACCACGGTCGGCGTCGCGACCGCCGAGCAGGCGGATATTCCGGTGACCCTCGAAGCCCTGGGCACCGTGGTCGCGGCGGCCACCGCCACCGTGCGTCCGCAGGTGTCGGGCGTGGTCCAGAAAATCCATTTCACCGAAGGCCAGCTGGTGAAGGCCGGCCAGGTGCTGGCGACCATCGACCCGCGCCCGTTCGAGATGGCCTTGCTGCAGGCGCGCGGCCAGCGCCAGCGCGACGAGGCCCAGCTCGAGAGCGCGCGCCTGATCCTGTCGCGCTACCGCACCCTGCTGGAACAGGATTCGATCGCGCGCCAGGAAGTCGACACCCAGGCCGCGCTGGTCAAGCAGCTCGAGGGCACGGTGCTGACCAACAAGGCGGCCGAGGGCACGGCCCAGCTGAACCTGGATTACGCGACGGTGCGCGCGCCGATCGGCGGGCGCGTCGGCCTGCGCACGGTGGATGTCGGCAACCTGGTCGGCAGCGGCGACGCGAACGGCATCGCCGTCATCACCCAGCTGGCGCCGATCGACGTCGAGTTCGCGGTGCCGCAAGACCACCTGCCGGCCCTGCAGCGTCGGATCGCGCAAGACAGCAAGCTGCCGGCCACCGCGCTCGACCGCACCCGCATAGACGCGCTGGCGACCGGCAGCTTCATCGCGCTCGACAACCAGGTCGACACGCAGACCGGCACCGTGCGCGCCAAGGCGCGCTTCGCCAACGCCGACAACCAGCTGTTCCCCAGCCAGTTCGTCAACCTGCGCCTGACCGTGAATACCTTGCAGGATGCGATCGTGGTGCCGGTGACGGCGCTGCGCCACGGCGCCAACGGCGACTTCGTCTACGTGCTCAACCCGGAAGCGCGCACCGTGGCGCTGCGCACCGTCCAGCGCGGACAGGCGACGGTCGACAAGGTGCAAATCGTGAGCGGCCTGAAGGTGGGCGAGCGGGTGATCACCGAAGGCGCCGACCGCCTGCGCGATGGTGCGAGCGTGGTGCTGCCGGGCGATCGCCCGGCCGGCCCCGGCGCGCGCGGCCAGGGGCAGGGACGTGGCCAGGCTCAGGGCCAGGGCCAGGGTCGAGGCCAGGGCCAGGGCCAGGGCCAGGGCCGTCCTGCCCAGGGAGCGCAGCAATGATGCTGCGGACCCGCGATGAGCGGGCGGGGAGCGTCCGATGAGCCCCTCCACTCCCTTCATCAACCGCCCGGTCGCCACCGCATTGCTCATGCTGGCGATCGTGCTCTCGGGCCTGGTCGGCTACCGCTTCCTGCCGCTCTCCGCCTTGCCGCAGGTGGACTTCCCGACCATCCAGGTGCAGACCCTGTACCCGGGCGCGAGTCCCGAGGTGATGGCGCGCACCGTCACCGCCCCGCTGGAGCGCCAGTTCGGCCAGATGGCGGGTCTTACCCGCATGAGTTCGACCAGCGCCGCCGGCGTCTCGATCGTGACCCTGCAGTTCGCGCTGGGCGAGACGCTCGACGTGGCCGAGCAGGAAGTGCAGGCCGCGATCAATGCCGGCGGCTCGCTGCTGCCGACCGACCTGCCGGCGCCGCCGGTCTACGCCAAGGTCAATCCGGCCGACGCGCCGGTGCTGACCCTGGCCATCACCTCGGACACGCTGCCGCTGACCGAGGTGCAGAACCTGGTCAACACCCGGCTGGCGCTCAAGATCAGCCAGGTCTCGGGCGTCGGCCAGGTCTCGCTGTCGGGCGGCCAGCGCCCGGCGGTGCGGATCCAGGCCGATACCGAGGCGCTCGCGTCCTACGGCCTGGGACTGGACACGCTGCGCAGCGCGATCACCGCCGCCAACGCCAACAGCGCCAAGGGCAGCTTCGACGGGCCGACCCGCTCGTATGCGATCAATGCCAACGACCAGCTGGTCACCGTCCCCGACTACGAGAACCTGATCGTCGCCTACCGCAACGGCGCACCCGTCACGCTCAAGGAAGTGGCGAACGTGGTCGACAGCGCCGAGAACGTGCGGCTGGGCGCCTGGGCCAATATGAAGCCGGCGATCATCCTCAACGTGCAGCGCCAGCCGGGCGCCAACGTGATCGCCACCGTGGACGCGATCAAGGCGCGCCTGCCCGAGCTGCAGGCCGGCCTGCCGACTGCCCTGCGCATGGACGTGCTGAGCGACCGCACCACGGGCATCCGGGCCTCGGTCAAGCACGTGCAGATCGAGCTGCTGCTGGCCGTGGTGCTGGTGGTGCTGGTGATCTTCGCTTTTCTCCACAGCCTGCGCGCGACCATCATCGCCAGCCTGGCGGTGCCGATCTCGCTGATCGGCAGCTTCGGCGTGATGTATCTGCTCGGTTACAGCCTGAATAACCTGTCGCTGATGGCGCTGACGATCGCCACCGGCTTCGTGGTCGACGATGCGATCGTCATGATCGAGAACATCGCGCGCTATATCGAGAAGGGCGAAAAGCCGATGGCCGCCGCGATCAAGGGGGCGACCCAGATCGGCTTCACCATCATCTCGCTGACCGTGTCGCTGATCGCGGTCCTGATCCCGCTGCTGTTCATGGGCGACGTGGTCGGGCGCCTGTTCCGCGAGTTCGCGGTGACGCTGGCCATCACGATCCTGATCTCGGGCGTGGTGTCCCTGACCCTGGTGCCGATGATGTCGGCGCGCTGGCTGCGCAGCCATGAGGACGAGAAGCCGAGCAGGTTTGCCCAACGCTTCCAGCGATTCTTCGATCGCGTGATCGAGCGCTACGACGTGATGCTGGGCTGGGTATTGAAACGCCAGGGACTGACCTTGCTGGTGGCGCTGGGCACGCTGGTGCTCACCGCCCTGATGTGGATGATCATCCCGAAAGGCCTGTTCCCGACCCAGGACACCGGCCAGCTGCAGGCGCGGGTGCAGGCGCGCCAGTCGATCTCGTACACCGACATGGCCAGGCTGCAGCAAGAGGCCGCGCGCCAGATCATGGCCGACCCCGAGGTCGCGTCGGTCGCGTCCTATGTCGGCGTCGATGCGGCCAACAACACGATGCTGCACACCGGGACCATGCTGATCAACCTGAAGGCCGACCGCGGCGACCAGGCGGACACCATGCTGCGCCTGCGCCAGCGCGTGGCCGACGTCCCCGGCCTGCAGCTGTTCTTGCAGCCGACGCAGGATCTCACCATCGACGCCGAGAGCGGCCCGACCCAGTACCGGCTGTCGATCGAGGGCGCCGACGAGGACACGGTCAACGAATGGGCGCGCAAGCTCACCCAGAAGATCGGCAGCCTGCCCGAGCTGCGCACCGCGGTCACCGATGCCGGCGCGACGGGCGCGGCCGCGTTCATCGACATCGACCGCGACACCGCCTCGCGGCTGTCGATCACGGCCGCCTCGATCGACGACGCGCTGTACAGCGCCTTCGGCCAGCGCATCGTGTCGACCATCTTCACCGAAACCAACCAGTACCGCGTGATCCTGGAGGCGCAGCAGGACGAGGCGATGTCGATCGCCGCCCTCGGCCGCCTGCAGCTGCGCACCGGTTCCGGCCAGCCGACGCCCTTGTCGGCGATCGCCACCATCAGCGAGCGCCAGGCGCCGCTGCAGGTGATCCATGTGGCGCAATATCCGGCGGCGACCGTCGGCTTCGATACCGCGTCCGGCGCCTCGCTGGGCCAGGCGGTGAGCGCGATCCGCGCCGCGGCCGAGGACATCGGCATGCCGGCCTCGGTCAGCATGACCTTCCTGGGCGCTTCCGGCGCCTACGAGGCGTCGCTGTCGAACCAGCTGTGGCTGATCCTGGCCGCCGTCGTCTGCGTCTATATCGTGCTCGGCGTGCTCTACGAGAGCTACATCCACCCGCTGACGATCCTGTCGACGCTGCCGTCGGCCGGCGTCGGCGCGCTGCTGGCGCTGTGGGTCAGCGGCCAGGGCCTGGGCGTGATCGGCATCATCGGCATCATCCTCCTGATCGGCATCGTCAAGAAGAACGCGATCATGATGATCGACTTCGCGATCGAGGCCGAGCGCGAGGAGGGCAAGACCCCGCTGGTGGCCATCAGGCAGGCCGCGCTGCTGCGCTTCCGCCCGATCCTGATGACGACCCTGGCGGCGCTGTTCGCTGCGGTCCCGCTGATGCTGGGCACGGGCGAAGGGGCGGAGCTGCGCCGGCCGCTGGGCCTGGCCATCTTCGGCGGCCTGATCCTGAGCCAGCTGCTCACGCTGTTCACGACGCCGGTGATCTACCTGGCGTTCGACCGTGCCGCGCGGCGCTGGACGGGCAAGGCGCAAGACGGGGACAAACGCACCACCGAAGGGGCGGGCGCATGAACCTGTCGCGCCCCTTCGTCGAGCGCCCGATCGCCACGGTCCTGTTGACCCTGGGCCTGGCATTGGCCGGCATCGCGGCCTATTTCGTGCTGCCGGTGGCGCCGCTGCCGCAGGTGGACTATCCGACGATCTCGGTCTCCGCCTCGCTGCCCGGCGCCAGTCCGGATACCATGGCTTCCAGCGTGGCCACGCCCCTCGAACGGCGCCTGGGCGTCATCGCCGGCGTCAACGAGATGACGTCGCGCAGCGGCACCGGCTCGACCCGCATCAACCTCCAGTTCGAGCTGAACAGGCAGATCGACGCCGCCGCGCGCGAAGTGCAAGCCGCGATCAACGCCTCGCGCGCCGACCTGCCGGCCACCCTGCGCAGCAATCCGACCTATAGAAAGGCCAACCCTTCGGACGCGCCGGTGCTCATTCTCGCGCTGACCTCGAAGACGAAATCGCCGGCGCAGATCTACGATTCGGTATCGAACCTGGTGCAGCAGCGCCTGGCCCAGGTGAAAGGCGTAGGCGAGGTGGAGATCGGCGGCGGCTCGCTGCCGGCGGTGCGGATCGAGCTGATTCCCTACGCGATGAACCGCTATGGCGTCTCGAGCGAGGACGTGCGCGCCGCGGTCCAGGCCAGCAATCCGAACCGTCCCAAGGGCGAGATCTCGGGCAACGGCAATCGCCTGCAAATCTACTCGCAGCCGGCCGGCGGCGATGGCCGCAGCGCCAGCGACTACCGGGACCTGGTGGTGGCCTGGCGCGACGGCGCCGCGGTGCGCCTGTCGGACGTGGCCACCGTCTTCGACGGCCCCGAGAACATCTATACGCTGGGCCTGTTCAACGGCCAGCCGGCGGTGATCGTGCTGGTCACGCGCCAACCCGACGCGAACGTGATCGAAACGGTGGACGGCATCCGCGACCTGCTGCCGTCGCTGCAGGCCCAACTGCCGGGCGACATCAACCTGGCTGTGGCGTCGGACCGCACCAACTCCATTCGCGCCTCACTGCACGAGATCGAATTCACGCTGGTGCTGTCGATCGTGCTGGTGGTGGCGGTGGTCAGCGTGTTCCTGCGGTCCTTGCGCGCCACCGTGGTGCCGGCAGTGGCGACCGTGGTGTCGCTGCTGGGCACCTTCGGCGTCATGTACGCGCTCGGCTTTTCGCTCAACAACCTGTCGCTGATGGCGTTGACGGTAGCCGCCGGCTTCGTCGTCGACGACGCCATCGTGGTGCTGGAAAACACCGCGCGCCACATCGAGAACGGCATGGACCGCATGCAAGCGGCGCTGCTCGGCGCGCGCGAGGTCGGTTTCACCGTGCTGTCGATTTCGCTGTCGCTGGTGGCGGTGTTCATCCCGCTGCTGTTCATGGGCGGCCAGGTGGGACGGCTGTTCCGCGAGTTCGCCGTGACCTTGTCGGCGGCGGTATTGATCTCGCTGGTGATCTCCTTGACCACGACGCCGATGATGTGCGCCTGGCTGCTGCGCAAGGAGGACAAGGATAAGAAGCCGGGCCGCCTCGCACGCTGGCTCGAATCCGGCTTCGCGCGCGTGCTGCGCGTCTACGAGCACGCGCTCGACTGGGCGCTGGACAGCAAGCTGCTGGTGATGATCATCCTGCTGTTTACGGTGGCGCTGAACGTCTACCTGTTCGCCAGCGCGCCGAAGGGCTTCTTCCCCCAGCAGGATTCGGGCCAGATGAACGGCGGTATCCGCGCCGACCAGAGCATCTCTTCCGCGGCGATGCAAGAGAAGATCTACCAGCTGGTCGAGATCATCCGCAAGGATCCCGCGGTCGAAACCGTGGTCGCGTTCACCGGCGGCGGGCGGGCCGGCGGCGGCTTCATGTTCGTCAACCTGAAGCCGGTCGGCGAACGCGACGTTGCGGCCCAGGCGGTGATCGCGCGCCTGCGTCCGCAGATGGCCAAGGTCACCGGCATCACGATCTTCCTCAATCCGGTGCAGGACTTGCGCATGGGTGGTCGCTCCAGCAATTCCACATACCAGTACACGCTCAAGAGCGACAGCGCCGACGCGCTGAAGTCGTGGGCGGCGCGCCTGGGGGAGGCCATGAAGGCGCAGCCGGCGCTGGTCGACATCGATACCGACCTGGAAGAAAACGGCGTGGAAACCTTCGTCACCATCGACAAGGAGACCGCGGCGCGCATGGGCATCAGCACGCGCGACGTCACCAATGCCCTCTACAATGCGTTCGGCCAGCGCCAGGTCGCCAACATCTACGATGAGCTGAACCAGTACCATGTGGTGATGGGGGTGGCCCAGCAATATGCGCAGTCGCCCGAGGCCCTGAAAGACGTTTATGTGCCGGCGCGGCCAACCGGCGGATCCTCCGGCGTCGTATCGGCGACCACCGGTACCGCAGCCGCAGCCGGTGCGGCGGGCGCGCCGACGTCGTCGACGGCGAACCTGACCGCGGCGCGCGATCCTTCGGGGGGACAGGCCCTGGCCGGCAACGCCGCCACCATGGTGCCGCTGAGCGCGATCGCGCGCTTCGCCGAAAGCGCCACGCCGACCTCGGTCAGCCACGAGGACGGCGAGCTGGCGACCACCGTCTCCTACAACCTGAATCCGGGCTTTACCCTGGCCGATGGCGAAGCCGCCGTGCGCCAGGCCGAGGCCGACATCGGCATGCCGAACAATGTGCGCGGCAGCTTCGCCGGCGCCGCGGCCGCGGCGCAAGAGTCGAGCAAGGAACAGCCGCTCCTGATCCTGGCCGCCATCGTCGTCATTTATATCGTGCTGGGCATCCTGTACGAAAGCCTGGTGCACCCGGTGACGGTGCTGTCGACCTTGCCGTCGGCCGGCGTCGGCGCGGTGCTGGCGCTGCTGCTGTTCAGGATGGAGTTCTCGATCATTGCCCTGATCGGGGTGTTCCTGCTGATCGGCATCGTGAAAAAGAACGCGATCCTGATCATCGACTTCGCGCTGGAGGCCGAACGCGCGCGCGGACTCACCGCGATGGAGGCGGTGCGCGAAGCCTGCATGCTGCGCTTCCGCCCGATCCTGATGACGACCCTGGCCGCCGCCCTCGGCGCGCTGCCGCTGGCGATCGGCTTCGGCGAAGGCTCGGAGCTGCGCCGCCCGCTGGGCATCGCCATCATCGGCGGCCTGGTCGCGAGCCAGCTCCTGACCCTGCTCACCACGCCGGTGGTCTACGTCCTGCTCGACAAGCTGCGCACGCGCAAACCCGACGAACACAATCTGACCCGTCATCCCCACGAGGACGACATGGGTCCATCGCTGGCAAAACCATGATCTCCATCCGACACACCATCCCATTCCGTCTCTCCCTGCTCGCCGTGGCCGCGCTGCTCGCTGGCTGCGCCGTCGGGCCCGCCTACGAGCGTCCCGCTCCGCTGCAGGCCGGCGCCGCGCTGGCGGGCGCCTACAAGGAAGCCGAAGGCTGGGTGCCGGCGGCCCCCGCCGACGCGCTCGAGCGCGGCTCCTGGTGGACGCTGTTCGAAGACCCCGAGCTCGACCGCCTGGCGAAACAGGTTCAGGCCGCCAACCAGAACGTGGCGGTGGCGGTCGCCAACTACGCCCAGGCGCGCGCGCTGGTGGCGCAGCAGCGCGCTTCGCTGTTCCCGGTGGTGTCGCTCGGCGCCGGCGCCGATCGTGCGGGAGGAGGGGAGCGCAGTGCCGGGAATGCCTACCGCCTGCAGATCGGCGCCAGCTGGGAGCCGGACGTGTTCGGCCGCCTGAGGAATGCCGTGACCGGCGCCGAAGCGAGCGCGCAAGCCACCGCCGCCGACCTGGCCAGCGCCGTCCTCGCGGCCCAGGGCGAGCTGGCGATCAACTACTTCTCGCTGCGCCAGACCGACGCCCAGCGCGAGATGCTGGCCTCGACCATCGAAGGCTACGAGCGGGTGCTGCAAATCACCTCCAACCGCTTCGATGCCGGCATCGCGGCCCGTTCCGACGTGCTGCAGGCCCAGACCCAGCTTGCCAACGCGCGCAGCGAAGCGCTCGGCCTGCAGAACCAGCGCGCCCAGCTCGAGCATGCGATCGCGGTGCTGGTCGGCCAGGCCCCCTCCAGCTTTTCGCTGCCGCCCGCCCCATGGCATGTGTCGGTGCCGGACGTGCCGGTCGGCGTGCCGTCGACCCTGCTGCAGCGCCGTCCCGACATCGCCGCCGCCGAACGCGACGTGGCGGCGGCCAATGCCGACATCGGCATCGCGCGCGCGGCCTACTTCCCGAACTTCGGCCTGTCGGCCAGCTATGGCAACACGACCAGCCGCGTGGGCGACCTGTTCTCGGCGTCCGCCGCGGCCTGGTCGTTCGGCCTGTCGGCGGCCCAGACCATCTTCAATGCCGGCGCCACCCGCGCCAGCGTGGAAGGCGCCGAGGCGCGCCACCAGGCCACCGTGGCGCGCTACCGCCAGGTGGTGCTGGACGCCTTTGGCGCCGTGGAGAACGGCTTGTCGGCCACGCGCGTGCTGGAACAGCAGCAGCAACTGCGGGCCGAGGCGGCCGAAGCGGCCGGGCTGGTCGAAGAGCAGATCCTGAACCGCTACAAGGCGGGGCAGGTGAGCTATACCGAGGTGGTGCAGGCCCAGGTGACGGCGCTCAATGCGCGCCGTTCGCTGGTGCAGGTGCAGGCCGACCGCCAGACGGCGGCGGTGTCGCTGATCCAGGCCCTGGGCGGCGGCTGGCAGGACGGGGCGCTGGCCACGGCCGCACGCTGAACCGTGCGCCAGGCATTGCCATGAGCGCTCCCCACCCACCGGGATAGGCTCTACAATGCTGCGATTATCGATTGTCAGACACACGCCATGAAAAACTGGATTAATCGCATGTTGAGCAGCGCCGACAAGGCCCCCGACGGCGGCGCCGCCGTCCCGCAGGCCGAGGTGCACGAAGAAGACTATGGCGTCCAGGTCGACGCCGCCTATTACCGCTGGCTGACCGCGTCGAGCGGCTACCAGGCCGGCGCCGAGGTCGAGGAACACATCCTCGACCTGGTGCGCACCCTGGCGGCCGACCCGGTCGCGGCCAGCGGCCTGGTGCCGCGCGTGCCCGAGTTGATCCCGAAGCTGCTGCGCGACCTGGCCGACGACGACGTCTCGACCGGCATTCTCGCGCGCCAGGTCGAACAAGACCTGGTGCTGGTGGCCGAGGTGATCCGCGAGGCGAACAGCGCCTACTACCGGCCGCTGCAGGCGGTGAAGTCGCTCGACGCCGCCCTGATGATGATCGGCCAGAACGGCCTGCGCATGCTGCTGGCGCGGATCGCCTTCCGGCCGCTGATCAGGATGGCCGACCAGGGCTTCGCGCGCCAGGCCGCGCCGCTGGTCTGGAACCAGTCCGAGAAATGCGCGCTGGCCTCGAGCCTGATGGCGCCGGGCCTGGGTGCGGGCGTGTTCGAGGCCTACCTGGCCGGCCTGATGCAGAACCTGGGCCTGGTGGTGGCGTTCCGCCTGGCCGAGCGCGCGGTGGAGTCGGGTAAAATCCCGGGTTCCAGCGAATTCGGCCGGCGCCTGTTCGACGTCAGCCGGGGCCTGTCGTCGACCATCGCCGCCCATTGGGAATTCCCCCCCGACGTGGTGGAGGGCATCGCCGGCTTCGGCCGGCCGGCCGCAACGGCGCTGGCCCGGACCCTGGAGCGGGGCGACCGGATCGCCAAGCTGCGGGTGCTGCTCGACGCCCGCGTGGTCGACGATGACGATGCGCTGGTCACCGAGGGCCTGGACAGTTTCGAGCGCCGTTGCCTGGGCAAGCTGACCGACTTGCCGGGCTGATCGCCGCGTCGCGTTACCTTTTTTCGAAGGGAGAGCGCCATGAAGATGACTGCCGAGCACCTGGCCGAGCTGCACGAAGCCAAGCGCCTGCTGGAGAACCCCGGCCTGGCCGCGCGCATCAGCAGCCTGGCCGGCTCGCCGATCGAAGCCGCCATCGAACGCCTGCCGGCGCCGTGGCGCAAGCGCGTGGGCGGCGCGACCGAGAGCGCCTTGCAATACGCGATGACGGGCGCCCTGTCGACCATGCGGGATGGAGGCAGGGAAACGTCGTACCCGCGCCTGCACAAGTTGGCCGCCAGCGTGTCCGGCGGGGTGGGCGGCGTCTTCGGCCTGCCCGGGCTGCTGGTCGACCTGCCGCTGTCGACCGTGATCATGCTGCGCTCGATCGCCGAGATCGCGCGCGATCACGGCGAGCGTCCGCAAGACGTCGAGACGCGCCTGGAATGCCTGCGCATCCTGGCCATGGGCGGCCCGGCCGGCGCCGACGACGCCGCCGATTCAGGGTATTTTGCGATGCGCGTCGCGCTGGCGCAAGCGGTCAGCGAAGCGACCCAGGCGCTGGCGGCGACATCGGTGAACGCCGCCGCCGCGCCGGCGCTGCTGCGCCTGATCGCCACGGTCGCGGCGCGCTTCCAGGTGCAGGTGACGCAGAAGGCCGCCGCGATGCTGGTGCCGGCGCTCGGCGCCGTGGGCGGCGCGGCCATCAACCTGCTGTTCGTCGACCATTTCCAGAACATGAGCCGCGGTCACTTCGCCGTGCGCCGCCTGGAGCGCCTGTACGGCGAAGGGGCGGTGCGCCGGCAGTACGAGGCGATCGTACTGGCCGGCGCGCCGGCGGGATCGCTTACCGGGGCACTACGCTGACAAATCGGGGCAGATGCGATTGCGGCCGGTTTCCTTGGCGGTATAAAGCATCGCGTCGGCGCGCAGGAACAGCTCGTTCTCGCTGCGGAACTCGGGAAACGCGGCCAAGCCGCCGCTGAACGAAAAGCGCCGCAGCTCGCCGCGCGCGACCTGGAAACCGACCGCGCCGAAGGCCTGGCGCAGCGCATCGAGCCGGCGCCAGGCCGCGTCCAGCGTGCAATCCCAGAACACCACCACGAATTCCTCGCCGCCGAAGCGCGAGAGCAGGTCGCGCTCGCCCATCTGCGGCGCCAGGCACAGGCACAGGCGCTTGATGACGATGTCTCCGAAGTGATGGCCCCAGGTGTCGTTGATGGTCTTGAACTTGTCGATGTCGATCACGCCGAAGGCAAGCGGCTTGCCTTCGTTGCCGGCTTGCCGGATCAGGTCTTGCGCCTTGCGCTGCAGGCCGATCTTGTTCAGCAAGCCGGTGGCGCGGTCCTTGCCGATCAGGTCCTTGCTGACGCGGATCTTGTCCGCGCGCCTGGCCAGCTGGGCCTCGACCATGCCGCCGCCGGCGTCGAGCAGCACCGAATCGAAGCCGTCTTCCAGCGCGCGCCGCGCCAGCGCGTCGTCCGGACGGCGCTGGAGCAGCACGATCTCGCGCACCGGGTCGGCCTCGATGTTCTTCTTCATGACCCGCGCCAGCGCGTCCTGGCGCCGGTACTCGTCGTCGGGAATCACCACCAGGTCGGGCTGCAGCTCCTTGACGCGCAGGTGCAGGGTGGCGGCGTCGAGGTGGGGGACGACGTCGATGCGCCGTTCGCGCAGCGCCGCCGCACCCAGGCCGTCGGGCCGGCCGAGGTGGACCAGCGACACCAGGTCGCCGCGCGCCGTGCGCACGAACAGGTTGAACAGCTTGTCGACCAGGACGTCGTTGGCGATCGGCTTTTCGGCGTACGCCAGGCAGTTGCTGTCGACCAGGCGCTGCTGGAGCAGGAAGCGGCTGCCCTGGCGGCTGGACTGGAGATAGACGTATTCGTGCCCGCGCGGCAGGCGTTCGAGCAGCTCGCCCAGCATCAGGGTCTTGCGGCTGTCGTGCAGGTCGGCCTGCATATTGTGCAGGGCGTCGAGGTCGATCACGAACAGGCTGCCGCCCCGGTCGGCCGCGACGGCGGCGGTGAATTCGGCCACTTCGCTGAAGAACCGGATGTCGAAATCGTATTTGTGCGCGTGCAGCAGCAGTTCGGCGCGGTTGTCCTTGATGAAGAAGCTTTGGGAGAGAAAGAGGACCTGGTGCCGGTACAGGGGAGCCTCGGTTGTCATGTCTGCTTGCCTTCCCGCCAGGCGCTTGCCGTCTTTGCAATACACCCTGGCGCGTGAATCGGGTGATCGGGTATATGACATCCTGCCACGCCAATATGACGCGATGTTGACGCCACCGGGACGGCCGTCAATACGCCAGAAAACCTGACGGGCATGACACAACAGGGCTATACTCGCGCATTGTTTTTTTCATCCCGGGGACTTGTCTTGTTCAAATCGATCCTCCTGCCCGTGGCCCTCATGGGCTTCGCCGGCGCCGCCTTCGCCGACGAGGGCCAGTGGCAACCGCACCAGCTGCCGCAACTGAAATCCGAACTGAAACGCATCGGCATCGCCATGCCGGCCGAGAAACTGGCCGACCTGCGCAAGCATCCGATGAGCGCCATCGTCTCGCTGGGCGGCTGCTCGGCATCCTTCGTGTCGCCCGACGGCCTGGTGGTGACCAATCACCACTGCGCCTATGGCGCCATCCAGCGCAACTCGACGGCAGAGAAGAACTACATCGTCGACGGCTTCCTGGCCAGGACCCGCGCCGACGAACTGCCGGGCGGCCCGAACACGCTGGTGTACGTGACCGAGAAGGTCGAGAACGTCACCGGGCGCGTGCTTGAGGGCTTGAACTCGTCGATGTCGGGCCGCGAGCGCCACGCGCTGGTCGAGTCGCGCATCAAGGCCCTCGTGGCGGAATGCGAAACCGACAAGTCCACCCGTTGCTCGGTACCGGCCTTCCACCGCGGCCTGGAGTACTACCGCATCAAGCAGCTGATGATCCGCGACGTGCGCCTGGTGTACGCGCCGTCCGACCGCATCGGCAACTATGGCGGCGACATCGACAACTACGAGTGGCCGCGCCATGTCGGCGACTACGCCTTCTACCGCGCCTACGTCGGCAAGGACGGCCGTCCGGCCGACCCGTCGCCCGACAACGTGCCCTACAAGTCGAAGGACTTCCTGGTGGTGTCGGCCGAAGGGCTGAAGAACGGCGATCCGATCCTGCTGGCCGGCTACCCGGGCCGCACCAGCCGCTACAAGCTGCCGAGCGAAATCCGCTTCGCGCGCGACGTCGACCTGCCGGCCAAGGCCGCGAGCATCACCGCCGACCTGTCGGTGATCGCCGCCGCGACCCAGGGCAACCCGGCCTGGAATGTGCGCTATGCGAGCGTCGACAAGGGCCTGAACAACGTGCTCAAGAAGACGAAAGGCCTGCTGGACGGCTTCGCGCGCAAGGACATCGCCGCCATCAAGGACGTGCAGGATGCCGGGTTCCGCGCCTGGCAGAAGTCGCATGCGGGGGCCAATGCCGGCCTGCTGGCGGAACTCGATGGCGTGATCGCCCAGGACATGGCGCTGCAGCGCCAGGAAGCGGCGTGGCTCGAGGCCACCCACAGCGACCTGCTCAAGAGCGCGCGCACCCTGTACCGCCTGGCGCTGGAGCGCCAGAAGCCGGACGCCCAGCGCGAAAGCGGCTACCAGGAGCGCGACCTGTCGTTCATCAAGGCGCGCCTGACCCGCCTCGAGCAATCGTTCGTGCCGCAGGTGGACCAGGCCAGGTACGCCGCCGCGCTGGCGCGCTATGCGCGCATCGACGCCACGGTGCGGCCACAGGGCGTGGACGCGCTGCTGCCGAAGCACGATGCGCTGGCGAGCCTGTACCAGGCCAGCGACCTGGCGGACACCGGCAAGCGCCTGGCCTGGATCGGCAAGTCGCCGGACGCCTTCCGTGCGTCCAGCGATCCATTCATCGCCCTGGCGGTGCGCCTGCACGACGCCGGCATGGCGCTGGAAGAACGCCGCAACGAGGTCGACGGCAACCTGGAGCGCGTGATCCCGCAATACATGTCGGCCGTGATCGCGTGGAAGAAATCGCAGGGCAAGCCGGTCTACCCGGACGCCAACTCGACCTTGCGCGTGACCTACGGCACCGTGTCGCCATTCGCGCCGCGCGACGGCCTGCTGAAAGGCCCGTTCACCACGGTCGAAGGCATCCTCGAGAAGGAAACCGGCAAGTATCCGTTCATCGTGCCGGCCCCGCTCAAGGAAGCGATCCAGGCCAAGCGCTACGGCGTGTTCAGGGACCCGGCGCTGGGCACGGTGCCGGTCAACTTCCTGTCGAGCGCCGATACCACCGGCGGCAATTCGGGTTCGGCCGTCATGAACGGCAAGGGCGAGCTGGTGGGCCTGAATTTCGACTCGACCTATGAATCGATCACCAAGGACTGGTATTTCGACACCGCCATCACGCGCGCGATCCACGTCGACATCCGCTACATGCTGTGGGTGATGAAGGAAGTCGACCATGCCGACAACCTGCTTAAGGAAATGACGATCAAGTATCCGAAGAAGTGATTCGGCCACGTCGCCCCCGGCCCCCTGCGGCAGCCGCCGGGGGCGACGGTTTTTCCGCCTACCATGAACGAACCCCTCATCATCGCCGGTCTCACGACCTCGCCGCTGGAACTCGTTTCCTTCCTGCTGGCCGTCACCACCGTGGTGCTCAACATCCGCCAGAAGCACTGGGCCTGGCTGTTCTCGATCGCCTCGTCCGCGACCTATGCGCTGGTGTTCTACGACGCGCGCCTGTACGGCGACATGGGGCTGCAGTTCGTGTTCATCGCGGCCTCGATCTGGGGCTGGTTCCAGTGGCTGCACGGCAGCGGCAACGCCGCGCCGCTGCTGCCGACCTTCCTCAGGCCGAGCGGTCGCGCCTGGTCGCTGGCGGCCTGGCTCGCAGGCTTCTTGATCCTGTCGACCTTCCTCGACAATTTCACCGACACCGACGTGCCGCACGCCGACGGCTTCCTGACCGCCGGCAGCCTGGTGGGCCAGTTGCTGCTGGCCAGGAAGAAGGTCGAGAACTGGCATGTGTGGATCGCGGTCGACGTCCTGTACGTCGGCCTCTACCTGTACAAGGGCCTGGTGCTCACGGCCGTGCTGTACGGCGTGTTCGTGCTGCTGGCGATCGCCGGCCTGCGCACCTGGTCGGCGCTGGCGCGGGAGCGCGCGTGAGCGGCGAGGCGGCGCGCGTCGCCATCCTCGGCGCCGAGTCGTCCGGCAAGTCGACGCTGGCCGAAGCGCTGGCGCGCCGCTATGGCACGGCCTGGGTGCCCGAGTACCTGCGCGAATTCGTCGACACGCTCGGCCGCGTGCCGCGCGAGGAAGACCAGTACGGCATCGCACTGACCCAGCGCGCGCGAGAGGATGCCGCGGCCGCGCGTGCCGAGCGTTTCCTGTTCTGCGACACCACGCCCCTGATGACGGCGCTGTACAGCCGCGTGTACTGGAAACGGGTGGATGCGCAACTGGCGCGGCTCGACGGGCGCCACGATTACGCCTGGACCTTCGTCACCGCACCCGACGGCCCATGGGAGCCGGACGGCCTGCAGCGTGAATCGGAACAAGTGCGCCAGATGGTGCACCGGATGCTGGTGGAGACCTTGGCCGTGCGCGGCATCGCCTATACGCTGCTGGAAGGCGACTTGCCGCATCGGGTGCGGCAAGTCGAGGCGCTGCTTGGCCGGGCCTAGGACTCAGGCCTTCGGCAGGCCGGCCGCCAGGTCGAGCCACGACTGCGGCTGCGGCTTGCCGCGCTCGCGCACGCCGAAGAAGGTCACCACCAGGTCGCCCTGGTCGTCGAAGAACTCGACCGAGGTGACGTCGGCGCGGCGCACCACGTAGCCGCTGCGCAGCGCGCCGTCGCGCAGGTGCAGGTTGAAGTCCGGATCGAGCACGTTGAACCAGCCCTCGGCCGCCATGACCTTGTTCACCTTGCCGCTATGGATCTGGGTCACGGCGCCGTTGCCGAGGAACGTCATGATCGCCACCTGCCGCCTGGCCGCGTCTTCGAGCAGCTTGCGCACGCCTTGCGGCGCGATTTCCCTCACCATGCCGGCCGGCGCGAGGCGCAGCGCCTGTTCGCGCGTCATGCCGAACTCGGACACGATGCGGTTGAACTGGTGGACGTCGGTCATCTCTTGCCAGGCCGCCTGGAATTCCTTGACGTCGATCGCGCTGTCGGGCCTGGCGGCCGGCCTGGGCGCGGCCGGCGTCACGTCGAGCGGCGCGCCCTGGTTCGGGTTGCGAAAGTCCTGCACCAGCTGGTCGAATACCGGGATACTGGCAGCGTCGCGCAGGTAGAGCTTGTGCACGGCGTTGCCATGGACGTCGAAGAACTGCAGGCTGCGGTTCACCGCGCCGTCGCGCCCGGCTTGCGTCACGGCGAAGGCATGCTTCCATTTGGCGAACTGGAAGCGCAGGTCGATCGGGCCGCCCAGGTAGCCGCCGGCAATATTCAGGTTGCGCGCCTCGCGCTCGGCCTCGTCGGCGCTGGCCTTCTCCGCCTGCTTCGGGATGCGCATGGCCACGCCGGTGGTCTCGATCACGCCGTTCTCGTTGCGCGTGAGCGCCATCACCTTGCCCAGGTCGAGGGCGCGGCGCATGATCTCGCGCGCAGCGTGCTCGGTTTCCTTCAGGCGCACCACGCTGCTGCCGATGCCGGTGGCGAGCAGCTCGGCTTCGGATACCTTCAGTTGGCGCGCGGCGTCGCGCGCCTGCAGGCGCGGCTCCCCGGCCTTGAGGGCATTCCACTGTTCCAGCAGCGGCGGGGCGGCGTGGCCGGGAATGACGGCTAGCGCGATGGCGGCGGCCAGGATGTGACGGGTGAGTTGCATGTTCAGGGTCTCCTTGATCGATCAATAAACCAGCTTGAGGGTGATGGCGGCGTAGCGGCCCGGACGCGCCTGGCGTTCGATGTCGGCGGCGGTGGCGGCGCTGGTGGCCGCCGGCAGGGCGCGCGACGAGGCGTAGTCCCAGTATTTTTTATCGGCCAGGTTGTAGATGCCGGCGGTGAGCGATGCGTGCGGGTTGAGGTTCCAGTAGCCGGTCAGGTCCATCACGGTGCTCGACGGGATCGCGAAGAAGGCGGTGTCCACGCCGCCGATCACGTCGCGCCCGGCCTGCTTGGCGCGGGTATGCACCGCGGCGAAGGCGACGCCGCCGCGCTGGCCCGGGTCGTCCCAGGCCGCGACCAGGCTGGTCTTCGCAGGCAGGGTCGACGCCAGCTCGCTTTCCTGGCCGGTGCGGCTGTTTCGCGCCTTGCTGCGCTGGACGCCGCTGGCCAGGGTCAGCTTGCCGCCCTCGAGCGCCCCGTGCCATTGGCCCAGGTCGGCGTCGAGCGTGAGTTCGCCGCCCCAGGTGCGGGCGGCGCCGACGTTCTCGGGACGGAACAGGCCGTTGGTGACGTTCGGGTAGTTGACCGGATCGCGCGGCTGCGAGGCGTATTCGATCAGGTTCCTGTAGCGCGTGTTGAACAGGGTCGCGTGCAGGCGCAGGCCGCGCGCCACGGCGCCTTTCAGGCCCAGTTCGACAGCGTTGCTGGTTTCCTTGTCCAGCTTCGGGTTGCCGAGCACGGCATAGGCGTTGCCGGCGCCGGTGTAGCTGAGCGAATCGTAGGTGCCGGTGCGCTCGGCGGCGGTCGGCAGGCGCACGCCGCGGCTGTATTGCAGGGTGGCCTCGAACTGCGGCGCCAGCCGGGCGGTGACGCCCAGGCTGGGCACGACGTCGCCGTCGGTTTGCTTCTTCAGTTCGCGGGCGGCGGCGGGAATGCCGATCACGTAGTCGTCGGTGGCATTGGGCTTGAGTTCCCGCCATTGGTAGCGCAGGCCGGGCGTGATGCTCGCCCAGTCCGACAACGCGATCCCGGCGCGCGCGAACGCCGCCAGCTTGAGCGAAGCCATGTCGGCCATGCGGTTCTTGCTGGTTACCTGGTGGACGCCGGTCGCGATGATCGTGCGGTCCTCGCGCCAGGGGCGCCGGGAGTCGGCCTGTTCGGCGCTGACGCCATAGGCCAGCGTGTGGCGGCCCAGGCGCTTGCCGGCATTGCTGGCGAAGCCCACGCTGCGGTTCTCGAAACTGGTCGCGATCGCGCGCAGGCTCGGCTGGCCGAAGGCATAGCGCGCGTGGGTGATGTCTTCGATGTCGGCGTCCTGCACGTAGAGGCGGCTCTCGAGCGTGTCGAACCACGGCGCGTCCCCCTCGAGCAGGTGGTCGATGCTGAAGCGGTCGCGCCTGGTGCGCCCGGACTGGGTGGCGCCGTCCGGGTAGGACGCGCCCGCCTTGTTGCGGTATGCGCGGTCGTGACGGGCCCGGAAGCCGTCCAGCGCCGCCGTGAAGCGGTGCCCGGCCCGTGGCGCCCACGACAGCTTGGCCAGCAGCGCGTCCGAATCCCAGTCGTCCGGGTTGGGCGGGGCGCTGCCGAGCGAATCGGGTTCCTTGCCGTCGCGGTGCACCAGCACGGCCAGCAGCCTGACGGCGCCGGACTGCGCGGCGCCGGTCAGCGCGTGCATGCGCATGTCGTTGTCGCCGCTCGCGCCGAACTTGTATTCGGCGTAGGCGGGGCGGCTGTCGCTGACGTAGTCTTGCGGGGCCTTGGTGACGAAGGAGACATTGCCGCCCAGGCCCTGGGCGCCGGCGCCGGCCGGCGCGGTGCCGGACTGGATGGTGACCGAGCGGAAGGTCTCCGGATCGAAATAGTCGCGGCCGACGCCGAAGGCGTTCAGGGTCGACGCATCGGGCTTCGGCGCGGCCTCGGGCAGCGCGATGCCGTCCAGGTCCAGGCCCACCCGGTTGCCCTCGACGCCGCGGATATTGAAGCCGGTATTGCCGGCGCCGTCCCACACATTGCCGCTGCCGCTGGCGGCGCCGGGCACGCTGACCAGCGGCGCGTAGCGCGCCATGTTCTGCATGTCGGCCGCGCCCTGGCGGGCGAGGGCGGCGGCGTCGAGCACGGTCACGGCGCCGGCCTGGTCGAGGCGCTGGCCGGTGATGACGATGGGATCGAGCGGGGCGGGCGCGGCGGGCGCCTCGACGGCGAGCGCCTGGGCGGCGCAGGCGCAGGCAACGGTGCTGGCGAACAGCGAGGAAAGCCCCCGGGGGCCGGGAAGGGTTGCTGCCATGGTGGTCCAGTCAAGAGGGTGTACACATGCTCGGCCCCGCATGCTTCACAAGCAGACCGGGCCGAGCTCTTAAATGAGAATTGTTCTCATTTATGGCGTATACTAAATGATAATGATTATCATTTGCAATATGGACCGAAGCGTTTTTGCACGGGCCGCCGGCGCATCGCGCTTGATAGAGATCAATCAGCCGTCGTTACAAACAATAAATCTTTACGGGACCATGACTATTTGTTTCCATATGGCATTACAATCATTCGATTTCGAATGGTCGGCGGGGCGCTATGAAAAACTGGATTGGACGCTTGTGGGGCGGGTCGGACAAGGAGGCGGAAGCGGCGGCCGGCGTCGGCGCGCCGGCGGCTTCCGAGCACGACGAAGACATGGTGGAGCGGGTGCACGCCACTTTCTACCGCTGGCTGACCGCCTCCAGCGGCTTCAATGCCCGGCCCGACCAGGAAGCGCAGATCCTGGCCGAGGTCCGCTCGCTGGCGGCCGATCCCGTCTGCGCGTCCGGCCTGGTGCCGCGCATTCCCGAGCTGGTATCGCAGCTGCTTACCGCGCTGTCAGATGAAAACATCTCGACCGGCGCCTTGTCGGCCCAGGTCGGGCGCGACCTGGTGCTGGTGGCCGAAGTGATCCGCGAGGCCAATAGCGCCTATTACCGGCCGGTGACGCCGATCGAGACGCTGGAAGGCGCGGTGACGATGCTCGGCCTGAACGGCTTGCGCATGCTGCTGGCGCGCATCGCGTTCCGGCCGCTGGTACGGGTCAAGGTGCAGGGCGTGGCGCGCCAGGTGGCGCCCAATGTGTGGAAGCATTCCGAGCGCTGCGCGTTTGCCGCCAGCGTGATGGCGCCGGGCCTGTCGGCCGGCGTGTTCGAATCCTACCTGGCCGGCCTGATGCAGAATCTCGGCCTGCAGGTGGCGTTCCAGGTGGCCGACCGTGTTTGCGAAGGCAAGGTGCCAGGCAACAGCGAATTCGGCGTCGCGCTGTTCGCGGCCAGCGGCCAGCTGTCGTCGGTGATCGCCAACCACTGGGACTTCCCGCCCGAGGTGGTGGAAGCGATCGAGCAGGCCGGCGATCCCGATGGATCGCACCTGGCGCAGGCGCTGGCCCAGGGCGACCGCATCGCCAAGCTGCGCCTGCTGCTCGATGCCGAGGTGATCTACGACGACGATCCGCTGGTCGCCAGGGGGCTCAATGGCTTCCAGCGGCGCTGCCTGGGCAAGCTCGAGGATCTGTCGGATTGATGCGCCTTGCCTGCCACGATGCGCGTGGCAGGCAAGGCGGCGCGCCGCTCAGAAATCGATCTGCGCCGACAGCCTGAACGTGCGCGGCGCGCCCGGCAGCAGGTAGCCGCCCAGCGACTGCGTCACGTCGCGCCAGTAGAACTTGTCGAAGGCGTTGTCCACCCGCGCGCGGATGACCGTGTTCAAGCCACCCGCGCGCAGCAGGTAGGAGGCGCCGAAGCCGGCCACGTGGTAGCCCGGCACCGTCACCCGGTTGGCCGGATCGAACACCTTGTTGCCCGAATACTGCCACTGCGCGTCGAGCTTCAGGCCCGCCACTTGCGGCACGGCGTATTCGACCCAGGCGCTGGTGCGCAGCTCGGGCACATTGGTCACGCGCTTGCCTTCGGTGGTCGCGTCGCCGGTATCCTTCTGGTCGGTGTCGAGCGCCATCAGCGACAGGCTGTAGTTGAGGTCGGGCGTGGCCTTGCCCATCGCCGACAGCTCGACGCCGCGGTGGGTCTGCTCGCCCGCGCGCACGAAGGTGTTGGCGGCATTCGTGTACTCCAGGCCCTGGCGGATCTCGAACAGCGCACCGGACAGGGCCAGCTGCTCGTTGACGTTGCGCTTGACCCCGAACTCCAGCTGCTTCGAGCGGCTGGGCGGCAGGGCGGTGTTCTGGTTGACGGTCTCCATCGGCGCGATGCCGCCATACTGCAGGCCATGGCTGATCGAGCCATACACGCGCCAGTCCTGGGCCGGCGCGTACACCAGCGCCACGTTCGGCAGCGCGAACGAGTCACTGGCGCGCACCCAGCCTCCCTCGATCTCTTCCAGCGCGTCGAGCTCGAGCTTCACGTAGCGCACGCCGGCGTGCAGGGACAGTTGCGGCGACAGGGTCATCACGTCCTGCACGAACAGCGAACGTTCCTGGGTCGCGCGGCGCTCCATCACCGGGCCCGTCACGCGGTCGCTCGCCACCGGCGGCACGACGGCGTTGTTCCAGATATTGCTCGAGCCGACGTAGTCGTAGACGTATTCGCCGAAGCTGTCGTGGCGTTCGGCATACGCGCCGCCGACGGTCAATGCATGGCGCACCGCGCCGGTGTCGAGGCGCCCCTGCAGCATCGCCTGCAGGCCCCACGGCGTCTTGCGCTCACCGGTGCTCTGGAAGTCGTACACGTCGTAGTCGCCGTTCGAGCAGTAGCCCGGATAGTAGCCGTCGCCCTCGTTGCTGCAGCCGTAGGGGAAGGCGGTGAAGTCGTCGCGCTTGAACCAGTGCTTGTTGGCGCTGACGGTGGCGCGCCAATCGTCGCTGATGCGGTATTCGAAGCGCAGGCCGAGATTGCTGCTGTCGGTGTCGACCGGTTTGGTCCAGGGCTGGTCGTTGAGCAGGGTCCTGGCCGAGACCCCGGTCGGCAGCACTTCGTTGCGCAGCAGCTGGTAGCCGGGCGCCGTGATTTGCGCCTTGTGCTGGTGGTCGAGGTCGATCTGGAACAGCGCGTCCGGCGTGATCTGCCAGTCGAAGGCGGCCGACACGAACTGGCGCTCGCCGTCGGCGCCGCGCACGTAGGACTTCAAGTCTTCTGCGGCGGCATTGATTCGGTAGCCGAAGCGGCGGTCGTCGAAGCGGCCGCCCAGGTCGACCGCGCCGTACACGGTGCCGCGCTCGCGCACCTCGACCGTGGCCTGGCGCAGCGGCGCACTAAGCGGGCGCTTGGTGACGAAGTTGATCATCCCGCCCGGCGCCGCGACGCCGGCCTGCAGGCCGGCCAGGCCGCGCAGGACCTCGATGCGCTCCTTGTTCTCGAGCGGGATCTGGGTGTCGCCCGAGATCGCGATCATGTCCTTGCGGTAGCTGGTGGCGTTGTCCAGGGCGAAACCGCGGATCGAGAACTGCTCGGCGTAGCCGACCGCGTTGTAGGCGTCGCCGATCGAGGCGTCGTAGCGGGCGGCGTCGGTGGCGCTGCGGATCGACAGGTCCTGCATCTGGCCCTGGCTCATCGAGGTGATCGAGGCCGGGGAGTCGAGCAGCTGCATGTCGGAGAAGCCGCCCACGCTGGCGCGGTCGAGGGCGATCCATTTGCTGCCGGTGACGACGACCGACGATACTGCGGGCGGCGCGGCCTCTTGCGCGGATGCCTGGGACGACAGGGAAAACGCCTGCACGATGGCGCAGGCGAGGACGGTGTGCTTCGAAGTGAATGTCATGGTTTGCTCGTGTTCGCGCGCCACGGGGCGCGCTGCTTTTATCAAAGCCGGAGCCAACGTGGGGGAAGGGCAAACGAATGGGGATGCTGCTTTGCGCTTTCCTTCGCTGGCATTATCCAGATCAGGTACGAAGGGTATCTCTCACCCGGAACGGCGTTCCAGGACCCCTAGCGAAGCGCGAGTGTACCACGGCCTTCGGCGGCCGTGGCGAATCTGTCAAGACTGTCCGATCCGCGCCACTCAGGCCCTGGCGGCCGACGGCGACTCGGCCGGCGCTGCCTGGACGGCGGCCGGCGTCACCATATGGCGCAGAAGCGCGCTGCGGGCCGCGTCGCCGATGGCGCGCCAGTGCTCGCGGCGCTGGGCCGCGCGCTTGCGGTGCTTGGACGGCATGTCCTGCAATGGCTTGAGGTAGAACGGCAGCGGGACGACGAAGCTGCGCGCATCGAGTTCGGCGCCCCCCAGGATGCGCCAGAAGCCGTCGTAGGCGTTGTCGAATGCCTTGTCCTGCGCAGCGTCGTAGGCCACATGGGCATTGCCGCGCACCGCGACCACCCGGTCGAAGCCGAGCGCCTGGGCCGCGCCCTGCAGGGCGGCGAAGCAGAAGAAGCTCGGCGAATTGTTGGGGAAGACGCGCTCGAAGGCGTCGAAGGCGCCGCCGGCATCGCGCCACAGGCCGGCATTGCGCGAGACGAAGGGCACGATCGGCAGGTCGACGCCCACCACCGCGCCTTCGACCCAGGTCCAGGACAGGCGGTGCAGGACCGCGCCGTCGACGACCAGGGAAATCGTCAGTTCGCCCTCCGGGTCGATGCGTGGCGCGTGTTCGAGCCGCAGGACGAAGTTGCCGCCGTCGTCCTCGTGCTGCCACAGGGCCAGGCCGCCATGGTGGACGGCCTGGCGCCAGGCGCCGTCGAAGGTCGCGTCCACGAAGCGGTGATGGGCCAGCACGCAGCGCATGCGTTCGCGCACCTTCATGCCGCGCGCCAGGTAGTCGCGGCTGCTGACACGGCGGAACAGGTCGTCGTCGGGCGCGTTTTCAAGGCGGCGCACCAGCTTGAGACGGGACAGGGACTGGTGCTCGCGCCAGTAGCGCAGCGCGTGCCAGCGTTGGGTCAATCGAGCGAAGATCATCGAGCGCTCCATTCGGCATAAAGGGCTTGGTCAGGCAGGGCGCCCGTCACGGGTGGCGGGCGCGCACTGCATTCGGCGGAAAATAATTCCGCCGTGCAATTATGTGCCGAATTGTTAACTTGTGCCCGGACGCGGGGCAAACAGCGCTTGGGAACCAAGGCGGGGACGGTCGGTCATGGAACTCTCTCTGGACGTGTTAACTTATGGTTGCTTTTTGGCATGCACGACAAGACTACCATGTTTGCGGTGCGCGATGGCAATGGCTGCTGCTGCCGAATAACTGTGCGTCATTCGTGGAAGATATTGTTCAGGCTGGCGGCAGCAAGGCTGGGGTTCACTTTAACTGCCCATCAGCGGAAAGATTCAAATGAAAACCGCGCTCATCTCCCTCGGGGCAGCCTTCCTGACTGCCGTGCTTGTTTATATCGTCATGCTCATGTTCGCAACAGGCATGTACGTCGAGACAGTCGGAAACATCATCGTCCTTTCATCCATTGGGGTGGGAAGCGTCACTGCCTTGGCATTGTGGTTACGGAGCCGCCACCGCTGACGTAGTGCGTCGACACCGTCCCGTGCATCGTGCATGGGCCGCTACGGCTACCATGAGCCGCTCACAGACACGGGAGAAATTCATCATGGTGGAACCGTACCAACTATTCTATTGGCCCAGCATCCAGGGACGCGGCGAATTCGTCCGCCTGGCGCTGGAAGAAGCGGGCGCCGACTATGTCGATGTGGCGCGCCGCGAGGGCGGCGTCGATCTGTTGATGGCGGCGCTCGAGGTCGAGGAATATCCGGCGTTCGCGCCGCCCTTCCTGAAGTCCGGCGAACTGGTCATCGGCCAGGTGGCCAATATCCTGCTCTACCTCGGCGAGCAGCACGGCCTGGCGCCGCGCACCGATCCGGGCCGCCTGTGGGTGCACCAGCTGCAGCTGACCATTGCCGACCTGGTGACCGAGGCCCACGACTCCCACCACCCGATCGCGTCCGCGCTGTACTACGAAGACCAGAAACCCGAGGCGCTGCGGCGTTCGGCCGACTTCATCGAGTCGCGCATCCCCAAGTTCCTGGGGTATTTCGCGCGGCTGCTGTCCAACCCCGAGCCGCGCGACTACCTTACCGGCGACAAGGTCACCTATGCCGACCTGTCGCTGTTCCAGGTCATCGAGGGCTTGCGCTACGCTTTCCCGAACGCGATGAAGAAGATCGAGCAGGAGCATCCGGTGTTGACCGGCCTGCGCGACCGGGTGGCCGCGCGGCCGAATATCGCCGCCTACCTGGCGTCGAAGCGGCGGATTCCGTTCAACCAGGAAGGCATCTTCCGCCGCTATCCGGAGCTGGATCAGTAAGGCTTCAAGCCCACTGCGGCGCGAAATCGGGGCTGACCAGGCGGCCGCCGCCATCCGGGACGTCGAGCGCATCGATGGCGGCGCAGTCCTCCACGCTCAGCACGAGCTTGCGCGCCTGCAGGTTGCCGGCCAGGTTGTCGCGTTTGGTCGACGACGGGATCACGGCGTAACCCTTGGCCAGCAGCCAGGCCAGCGTCACCTGGGCCGGCGTCGCCCCTTGGCGGCGCGCGATGTCGCCAATCGCCGGATCGTTCATCACCTTGCCATAGGCCAGCGGCATATAGGCGGTGACGTGGATGCCGGCCGCCCGGGCGAAGGCCGCCACGGCGCGGTTCTGCAGGTAGGGGTGCAGCTCGACCTGGTTGGTGGCGATGTTCGAGGCACCGACGCTGTCGATTGCTTCGCGCAGCAGGGCCACCGGAAAGTTCGACACGCCGATCGCGCCGGTCAGGCCGGCGTCGCGCGCGGCCAGCAGGGCCTGCATCGATTCGGCCACCCATACCGCGCCGCCCGGCGACGGCCAGTGGATCAGGGCCAGGTCGACCTGCTCGACCTGCAGCTTGTGCAGGCTGTCCTTCAGGCTGGCGGCCAGCTTGTCAAAGGCCAGGTGCTCGGTCCAGATCTTGGTGGTCAGGAAGACCTCGCGCCGCGGCACGTTCGATGCGGCCAGCGCCTGGCCGACCTCGACCTCGTTGCCATAGATCTGGGCGGTATCGATGTGGCGGTAGCCCAGTTCCAGGCCGGTGCTGACCGAATCGATGGCGGCCTGGCCTTGCAGGCGGAAAGTGCCGAGACCGAGTTGGGGCATATTCATCGTGGTTTCCTTTGGGTCGAGTCAATGGGGCGCGACGGCGCTGCGCACGGCAGCCCTGGCCGGCAGGCCTTCGCGGCGATCGAGCCAGCCGGCCAGGGTGGTGAGCAGCAGGGCGCCGACCACGACCAGGGCGCCGATCCATGGCGTGGCCATCAGGCCGAGCCTGGCGACGATCAGGCCGCCGCCCCAGGCGCCGAGCGCGATGCCGACATTGAAGGCGGCGATGTTCAGGCCCGAGGCCACGTCCACCGCCTGCGGGGCATCGCGTTCGGCGCGCTGCACCACATACACCTGCAGGCCGGGCACGTTGCCGAAGGCGACCGCGCCCCAGGCCAGCACCGTGAGCAGCACCAGCGGTTTGCTCGGCGCGGTAAAGGTCAATACCAGCAGCACCAGGGACAGCAGCGCGAACACGATCTGCAGCGCGCGCACCGGACCGTGGCGGTCGGCCAGCTTGCCGCCCCAGATATTCCCGGCCGCGACCGAGACGCCATACACCAGCATCACCAGGCTCACGGTCGACGCCGCGAAGCCCGAGACTTCCTGCAGCACCGGCGCCAGGTAGGTGAATGCGATGAAGCTGCCGCCGTAGCCCAGCGTGGTCATGGCATACACCAGCAGCAGGCGCGGCTTCTTGAGAACCGCGAGCTGGGTCAGCAGGCTCGATGGCTTGCTACCGGCGATATTCGACGGCACCAGGATGGCGCTGCCGATGATGGCGACCACGCCCAGCAGCGACACCGCCAGGAAGGTCGCCTGCCAGCCGAAGTGCTGGCCGATGAAGGTCCCGAGCGGCACGCCGGTGACCAGGGCCACGGTAAGGCCGGTGAACATCAGGGCGATGGCGCTGGCGGCCTTCTCCTTCGGCACCAGGCCGGTGGCGATGGTCGAACCGATCGAGAAGAACACGCCGTGGGCGAGGCCGGTGAGCACGCGCGCGGCCATCAGCGCTTGATAGTTCGGCGCCATCCAGGCCACCAGGTTACCGATCGTGAACAGGACCATGAGGCCGAGCAGCAGCAGCTTGCGCGGCACCCGGCCGGTCAGCGCCGTGAGCACCGGCGCGCCAATGGCGACGCCGAGCGCGTACAGGCTGACCAGGAGGCCGGCCGACGGCACCGACACGCCCAGGCTGGCGGCGATGGTGGGGATCAGGCCGACGATCACGAATTCGGTCGTCCCGATGGCGAAGGCGCTCAAGGTGAGCGCCCAAAGTGCGAGTGGCATACGATTCTCCTTGTTGTTACCGTTACCTGACATGGGCAGGAATGACGCAGGCATGCAGTGTGCCGTGTCTGGCTGCAAGGAAAAATAGGCCCCTGTACAATGGACTTTTGATCTGGAGTCATCAATGATCGATGTCGATGCCTTGATTGTATTTGTCGCAGTCATAGATTCCGGTTCGTTTTCGGCCGCTGCCGAGCGGCTGGGGCAGACGCCGTCCGGGGTCTCGCGCACGATGTCGCGGCTCGAGGATCGCCTGGGGATGACCCTGATGCACCGCACGACGCGGCGCCTGCAGTTGACCGAGGAGGGCGCCTGGCTGCTCGAGCGCGCCCGCGCCATCCTGGGCGACCTGGCCAATACCGAGGCCGAGGCGCAGGCGCGCCGTTCGCAGCCGTCGGGGCTGGTGCGGGTGAATGCCTCGACGCCGGCACTCGACCATTTGCTGGCGCCGCTGCTGCCCGACTTCCTGGAGGCCTATCCGCTGGTGCAGCTGGAACTGACCAGCGGCGAGACCTACGTCGACCTGATCGAGGAACGGGCCGACCTGGCGATCCGCATCGGCGCGCTGCCCGATTCCACGCTCAATGCGCGGCGCCTGGGAACCGGCAGGCTGCGGGTGGTGGCGGCGCCGTCCTACCTCGAGCGCCATGGCGTGCCGCGCGACCCGTCCGAGCTGGCGCGGCACCGCACCGTGGGTTTTACCGCGCCGGCCTCGCTCAATACCTGGCCGCTGCTGCATGCGGGCGGCGACGGCTACACGGTCACGCCGCAGGTGCTGGCCTCGAGCGGCGAGACGGTGCGCCACCTGGTCCTGCACGGGGCGGGCATCGGGTCGTTGGGGGAATTCCTGGTGCGCTCCGACATCGAGGCGGGACGCCTGGCGCCGGTGCTGCAGGAGCACACCCTGCCGTGGACCCAGCCCGTGTGGGCCGTGTTCTACAAGCAGGGCGCGCTGGCGCCGCGGGTGGCGGCGCTGGTGGATTTCCTCGCCCGCCGGCTGGGCGAGGTGCTGGAGCGCTAACCGTCAGAACGCATAGCTTGCGCGGCCGTAGATATACCGTCCCGAACGGCCAAACGGCGCATAGGTCGAGAACGGCATATTGCTGGTGGTGTTGATCGCCGGCGGCAGCGTCTCGGGGTACTGGTCGAAGACGTTCTCCGCGCCCAGCGCCAGGGTCAGCTTGGGCGTGACGGCAAAGCGGCCTTCCAGGTCGACCACGGTCTTGGCGCCAAGCTCGAAGTCGAAGGCCGGCGTGGTGCCCGGCGACAGGACTTCACCATAGCGCGTGGCGCGCAGGGTCGCGCCCCATGGGCCCAGTTTCCAGTTGACGTTGGCGCTGATCTTGTTCTTCGGCTGTCCCTTCTCGAGCGACAGCACATTGACGCGGTCGAACAGCACCGGAGAAGGGCTCAGGTTCGACAGCTGCTCGGTCACCGGCACCTTCGTGACTTCGGTATCGGTGTAGTTGCCTGCCAGCGTAAAGTCGAAACGGCCGGCCGCGCCCGCGTTGTGGGCCCAGTTGATCACCACATCGACGCCCTTGGTCGTGGTGTCCACGCCATTGATGAAGAAACGCCCGCCGCCCACGCCGATGAAGCCCTGGCTGGCGATGTAGTCGCGCACATTGGCTTGCGTGAGGTTCTCCGACAGGATGATGCGGTCGTCGATGTCGATGCGGTAGGCGTCGACCGTCACGCTCACGGCGCCCAGGCGCAGGACGGCGCCGAGCGAAGCGTTCACCGATTCCTCGGCGTCGAGCGGCTTGGCGCCCAGCGCCACGGCCACCGGGTCGGACGGCTTGAAGGTGGTGATCTCGTAAGGGACGCCGTTGATGAAGTTGGTGGACGTCGCCGTGAAATGCTGCTGCTGCGGCGACGGCGCACGGAAACCGTTCTGGATCGCGCCGCGCAAGGCGAACGACTTGGTGAAGTCGTAACGCAGCGCCAGCTTGCCCGCCACGCTATTGCCGAAGTCCGAATACTTTTCGGCGCGCACCGCGGCCGAGGCCAGCAGCTCCGGGGTGATATTCGCTTCCAGGTCGACGAAGGCGCCGACCGCATTGCGGTGGGCATCGACCTCGTTGGCCGGACGGAAGCCCGGGAACACCTGGGCGCCTGGCGCGGCCGGCGTCCCGTTGGGCAGCACCTCGCCGCCATAGCTCCACGACTGCTCTTCGCCGGCGAACAGCTCATAGCCTTCGCGCCGCGCCTCCACGCCCACCGCCACGTTCAGCGGCGACGACAGCGAGGCCAGTTCGATGCTGCGCACGCCGGTCAGGTTGAACACCGCCTGGTCGTACGCATAGCCGCCGGCGTAGAACGCGGTCTTGCTGGTCGGGCCCAGCGAGCGGTTCAGGGTGTTCTCGATGGTGTATTCCATCTTGTTCTTGCCGTAGCCGAGCGAGGCGTCCATGTCCCACTGGCCGGCCTGCCAGGTCACGCCGCCCGTCATCGAGAAATCCGTGACGGTCGGCGAGATCAGCGGCAGGAAGCCGTCCGGATAGATCGACGGGATGTTGCGCGCATCTTGCGGCGGGCGGAAATAGCCGCCCGAGGTGGCGTCGCGGTCCTGGTAGCTGGCCCAGCCATACACCTTGACGCCGCCGCCGAGGTCATTGCCGGCGTTGGCGAACAGGGTGGATTGTTCGAGTTCCGGCTCACCGGTCCATGCATTGAAGCGGTTGATGGTGTTCTCGCGCGGGTCGAAGCCGCCGTTCACGCGCGGGTACTGCTGGCGCATATCGTAGCCGGTGCGTTCGGTGCGGTGCTGGTCGCGGTACTCGGCGGCCAGGGTCAGGAAGCCCGACTCGCCCAGGGCCAGGCCTTTCCACAGGCTGACGGTGGCGGTCTGGCCGTCGGTACGCTTGCGCGAATCCGGGCCCGACCAGGTGCCGCCCGCCGGGGCTGCGTCGTTCCACAGATCGTATTCGGTCTTGCGCGCGCCATACGTCACGCTCGCTTCGCCGCCATCGCGGTCGGTGCGCAGGCGCATATTGACCACGCCCGAGATCGCGTCGGATCCATATTGCGCCGCGGCGCCATCGCGCAGCACCTCGACCGATTTCACGATCGCGGTCGGGATCGTGTTCAGGTCGACCGCCGCCGAACCGCGGCCGATCGAGCCGTTGACGTTGACCAGCGAGGACGCATGGCGGCGCTTGGAATTGATCAGCACCAGGGTCTGGTCGGGCGCCATGCCGCGCAGGGTGGCGGGGCGGATGGTGTCGGTGCCGTCGGTGATCGAAGGCCGCGGGAAATTCAGCGAGGGCAGGGCCAGCGACAGCGCCTGGTTCATCTCGGTGCTGCCGGCATTCTTGAGGGTCTCGGACGAGATGATGTCGACCGGCGCCGCGGTGTCGAGCGCGGTGCGGTTGGCGACCCGGGTGCCGGTGACGACCACGGTGGCGGCGTCGCCGGCGGTGGCGGCGGGTGATGGCATGGCTTCCTGGGCCTGGGCGATGCCGGCACACAGTGTGGCGATCGCGATGGCGAGTGCTGTCTTTTCCGTCCTGGCTTTCTGCATGGCGCTGATTCCTTTTTTTGTTCTACGGCGGTGGTCTTGGGAAAGGGCGAGGCGTTCGTCCTCCAGTTCATACTGCGCAGCACGATGAAGCGTGTCAATTCGTTAAACCCGCTCTATGCGTCTTTACAACAATGATCGAAATGTCAGGCTCATGTAAGAACATGCCGGCGGCATAAAACGCAGGGGCGCGGCAGCCAGGGAAGGGAAGCGGGGCGTGCTAGAGTAGCCGGCCACGCATCCCGCCATTCACGATATCGACACCATGACACCGCTATTCCCCAACTTCCGCTCCCTGCAGGTCGAGGTGACGCCGTCGGTTTCCATCAATGCCGTCACGGGCGGCTCCGGCCCGCCGCTGCTGCTGTTGCACGGCCACCCGCAAACGCACGCCATCTGGCACAAGGTGGCGCCCCGGCTCGCCGAGCGATTCACGGTGGTCGCCTGCGACTTGCGCGGCTATGGCGATTCGGGCAAGCCGCGAGGGGATGCGGACCACGCGAACTACAGCAAGCGCACGATGGCGCGCGATGCGCTGGCCGTCATGCGCTCGCTCGGCTTCGAGACCTTCAGGGTGCTGGCCCACGACCGCGGCGCGCGGGTCGCGCACCGGCTGGCGCTGGACCACCCGCAGGCGGTCGAGCGCCTGGTCCTGCTGGATATCGCGCCCACCCTGGCGATGTACGAACAGACCTCGGAAGCGTTCGCGCGCGCCTATTGGCACTGGTTCTTCCTGATCCAGCCGGCGCCGCTGCCCGAGCGCCTGATCGAGGCCGACCCGGCCGCCTATGTACGCGACGTGATGGGCAAGCGCAGCGCCGGCCTGGCGCCGTTCGATCCGCGTGCGCTGCTTGAATACCAGCGCTGCCTGGCGCTGCCTGGCGCAGCCCACGGCATCTGCGAGGACTACCGGGCCGCCGCCGGCATCGACCTCGAACACGACCGGTTCGACCGCGACGCGGGACGCAAGCTGCCCATGCCGCTGCTGGCGCTATGGGGCGAACAGGGCGTGGTGGGGCGCTGCTTCGATCCGCTCAAGGAATGGCAACTGGCGGCGCACGACGTGCAGGGTGGGGCGCTGCCCTGCGGTCACTACATCGCCGAAGAAGCGCCGGACGCGCTCCTGGCGCGGGTGCTGCCGTTCCTGGCGTGATTCACACCCCGGCGCCGGCGAACTCGATGGTCGCGGTCAAGCCGCGGCCGCCTTCGCCGTCCGACAGCACGATGATGCCGCCGTTGCGCGCCGCGCCGCGTTCGGCGATCGCCAGCCCCAGGCCGCTGCCCGACTGTTCCTGGCCCGGCACCCGGTAGAAGCTGTCGAATACCTTGTCGCGCAATTCTGGCGCGATGCCCGGGCCCTGGTCGGCGATCGCCAGGCAGAAGATGTGGCCGATGCGCTTCAGGCGCACCCCGATGCGGCCGTCCTGCGGCGAATACTTGATCGCATTGCTGATCAGGTTATCGACCGCCGACGCCATGCTTTCGAGGTGCAGCGGCAGGCTGCCGTCGCCGTCGGCGTGGAACTCGATCTCGATATTGCGCTGCACCGCCAGGTGGGCCGCCGCCGCCACCCGGTCGCGCACGAACTCGGCGACGTCGGTCGGTGGGCAGGCGTGGGCGACCTGCGGTTCGGCGCGTGCCCGCTCCAGTGCCAGCAACTGGTGCACGGTGTGGGTGGCGCGCGCCACGCCGCTTTTCAAGCCGGCCGCGGGCTCGGCGCAGCGCTCGGCAACTTCGCTGCCAGCGCGGCTGAGCAGCACGTGGGCGTTGATCTGGATCGCCGCCAGGGGCGTCTTGAGTTCGTGGGCGGCGTCGGTCAGGAACTCGTGCTCGTGTTCGATGCGCTGCGAGAGCCGCGCCATCAGGCCGTTGATCGCGTCCACCAGCGGCGACAGTTCGCGGTAGGTGGACTCCGGCAGGGGCGTGAGGTCGGCGTCCGAGCGCTGGGCGATGTTCGACGCGATCGTGCGCAGCGGACGCAGGCCGATGCCGACGATCAGCCAGGCCGGAATCAGGAGCAGCGGCAGGCTGAAGATGGTCGAGGACAGCAGGAAGCCGACGCCGCCGATCGAGAACATCCATTCGTCGTCGACTTCGTGCCTGCGCTCGACCACGATGCCCTGGAGCGTGTCGTGCGCTTCCCAGCGTACCCAGGCGTAGGCAGCGCGGGTGGCCACTTCGGGCAGCCGGTCGGGCAGCTCGGGCGCCGAATTGTAGACCAGGCGGCCGTGCAGCCAGACGCGCACCCGCACATGCGAGTGGTAATCGAGTTCCCGGAACATGCGTACCCGGTTCGCCTCGATCTCTTCCAGGACCGGCAGCATGCGCGCCACATTCGGCCCGACATCCGACAGGTGGGCCAGGATATTGGCGGTGTGCGCCTTGTTCTCGCTGAAGGTGCGGCTGCGCTGGGTGGCCTTGGCTTCGAGGAACACCCACACCAGTCCGATGATGGCGACGCCGATGATCACGCCAGTGAAGCTGAACATCAGGCGCTGGAACAGCGACGACGGCCGGTTCGCGAGCCGCCTAAGCATCCTGCTGCACCATGTAGCCGACGCCGCGCACGGTGCGGATCACGCCTTCGCCGATCTTCTTGCGCAGGTTGAAGATGTGGACGTCCAGGGTCTGGCTTTGTCCGCCTTGGCCGTCCGCGGCGGGCAGGGCGCGCCGTTCCAGTTCCACCCGCGTCAAGACCCGGTTGGCCTGCTTCATGAGCGTCAGCAGCAGCGCGAATTCGGTCTTCGACAGCGTCACCGGCTGGCCCGCGCGCGTCACCGCCATGCGGTTCTCGTCGAGCACGATCTCGCCCGCCGTCCACAGGTTTTCTTCCAGCGCGCCGTGGCTGCGGCGCACGATGGCGCGCAGGCGCACCAGCAGTTCGGGAATCTCGAACGGCTTGATCAGGTAGTCGTCGGCGCCCAGGTCGAAGCCCTTCAGCCGGTCTTGCAGGCTGTCGCGCGCGCTGATGATCAATACCGGCAGGCGCACGCCGTCGGCGCGCAGCAGGCGCAGCAGATCGTTGCCGTCGCCGTCGGGCAGGCCGAGGTCGAGCACCACCGCGTCGAAGGCTTCGTCGCGGATGCGGGCCTCGGCGTCGGCCGCCATGCGCAGCCATACCGCGCTATGGCCTTCGTCCTGGAATACCGACAACAACGCTTGGCCGATGGCGAGATCGTCTTCGATCATGAGTATTTTCATGGCGCGAGTTTACCAGCGCCGCGTACCGGCAGGGCGCCGGCCAATCTTCAGATTCGCTTCAGCGCATGCGTTGACCCGGCCCGCGCGATATTGGACTATCGCACCCAACCGGCGTCAAGCCGGAAAAACCATAATCAGGAGACAGACAATGACGACACGTCGGGACGGCGCGCGGCGCCAGGCTTTCCAGTTGCATTCCATTGCAGGCGCTTGCGCGCTGATGATGGCGGTGGCGCCGCTGCAGGCGCAGGAAGCCGGCGCCCAGGACCCCGACGACGCCGTCCGGCCCGCAACCACGGTGACCGGGGAGGCGCCGATCGCCACCGTCAACGTGTCCGGCATCCGGCGCGGCATCGAGGCGGCCATCGAGATCAAGCGCAACGCCACTTCGATCGTCGAAGCCGTGTCGGCCGAAGACATCGGCAAGCTCCCCGACACCACCGTCGCCCAGTCGATCTCGCGCCTGTCGGGCGTGACCACCCAGCGCAGCAAGATCAACGGCAAGGCCACCGAAGTGAGCGTGCGCGGCATGTCGCCGACCTTCAACGGCTCATTGCTCAACGGCCGCGAGCAGGCCTCGACCAGCGACGCGCGCAGCCCCGAATTCGACCTGTTCCCGTCCGAGCTGACCGGCAGTGTGCTGGTGTATAAGACGCCGGACGCGAGCCTGATCGGCCAGGGCCTGGCCTCGACCATCGACCTGCGCACCCTGCGTCCGCTCGACTTCGGCAAGCGCATGTTCGCGGCCAATGCGCGCAAGGAGCGCATCGGCTTCGGTTCCGGGTCCGACCTCGGTTCGGGCCACCGCAAGACGCTGACTTATGTCGACCAGTTCTTCGGCCGCAAGCTCGGCCTGTCGGTCGGCCTGACCTCGTTCAAGCAGGACAACGGCGGCGAGCTGAAATTCGACAGCTGGGGCGCCAATACGGCCGACATCGACTACAACGGCCAGACCGTCAAGGCGATCAACGGCTTCATGGCCGAGACTTCGCGCCGCAAGGCAGAGCGCGACGGCGCCTCGGTCACCCTGCAATTCCGCCCCAACGACAAGTTCCGCTCCACGGCCGACCTGTTCTATTCGCGCGGCGAAGAGGCCACCAAGAAGACCGGCCTCGAAGGCGCCATCGTCGGCGGCACCGGCATCTACGACCCGAATGCCGTGCTCACCGACGCCACGATCGAGAACGGCATCGTCACCGCCGGCACCTTCAGCAACTACAAGGGCGACGTGCGCAACCACATGTTCTCGAACAAGGACCGCCTGTTGTCGGTCGGCGTCAACAACGAGCTCAAGGTGGGCGAGTGGCGCATCGTGAACGACCTGTCGTATTCGAAGGGCACCAAGCGCATCAGCAACTTCGAGACCATCGCCGGCCAGCCGGGCAATACCCCGGAGAGCCAGCTCGGCGCGATCAGCTACAGCGGCTTCGACGGCACCAACTACAACAGCGTGCGCTTCACGCCGAGCCTCGATTATTCGGACCGCAACTTGGCGCTGCTGACCGACGTCGCGGGCTGGGGCGGCGGCCCGCTGTCGCCGCAGGCCGGCTACGTGGCCCTGCCGACCATCGACGACAAGGTGCAGGCGGCGCGCCTGTCGGCCGAGCGCGACGTGGAATGGGGGCCGCTGGCCGCCGTGCGCTTCGGCGTCAACTTCACCAAGCGCGACAAATCGCGCCTGGGCGAAGAGGGCCGCCTGTCGATCCGCGGCGGCGACGGCTATGCCAGCGCGCCGATTCCCGGCGCCGGCATCGACTATGCCGGCCCGACCGGCATCCCGGTCGCGTCGTTCGATCCGACCGGCAGCCTGGGCACGATCTACGACATGAACCGCTGGGTCGACGCCACCGTGCTGGCGCGCGACTGGACGGTGGGCGAGAAGGTCACCACCGCCTACCTGATGGGCGAACTCGATGGCGCCCTGGGCTCGCTGCCGTACAGCGGCAATATCGGCGTGCAGGTAGTGGACACCCGCCAGCGCGCCAGCGGCAACCAGGTCGACCTGGCCAACTGCACCGGCATCACCCTCGAGACCTGCCCGGCGGTCGTCAAGACCGGCGGCATCGACTACACCAAGGTCTTGCCAAGCCTGAACCTGACCTTCGACCTGGGCAATGACCAGCTGCTGCGCCTGGGCGCCGGCAAGCAGGTCTCGCGCGCCAACCTGGACAACCTGAAGGCCAGCATGAACTTCGGCCTGCAGAGCGCCACCGCCGAGGATCCGGCGCTGACCGGCTTCGCCGGCAACCCGGAACTGAAGCCCTATGAAGCGCGCGCGCTCGACCTGTCGTACGAGAAATACTTCGGCAAGAAGGGGTATATGAGCGCCGCCGTGTTCTACAAGAAGCTCGACAACTACGTGATCAACGCGCCGCAGATGTTCGACTTCGCCCAGTACACCAGCCCGACCACGCCGCTGCCGGCCACCGGCCAGTATGCCGGCTCGACGATCGGCTTCTTGACCATGCCGCAGAACGGGCCGGGCGGCATCATGCGCGGCATCGAGCTGTCGGCCAACCTGCCGTTTGGCCTGGTGGTGGGTGCGCTCGACGGTTTCGGCGTGCAGGTCAACCATTCTCACACCGACTCGTCGGTGCGCTTGCCGACCAGCGCTTTCGTCACCGGCAGCAATGCGCCGGTGTTCAACGGCGCGGTCGACGAGATCGGCCTGCCCGGCCTGTCGCGCAACGTCACCAGCCTGCGCCTGTACTATGAGAAGCACGGCCTGCAGGTGTCGCTGGCGGCCTACCGCCGCTCGAGCTTCATCGGCCAGATCCTCGACTACCGCAGCGAATCGCAGTTCACCTTCATCAAGGGCGAGACGATTGCCGATGCCCAGGTATCCTACGACTTCCAGGGCGGCATGCTGCAGGGCTGGTCGGTGTTCCTGCAAGGGCATAACCTGACCAATGAGCCGTTCCGCGAGTACACCAGCGACCCGAAGGTGTACACCAACACCGTCAACTTCGGCCGCACCTACTCGGCGGGTCTCAACTACAAGTTCTGACCAGGACTGGATTGCCCATGAAACCCACACTCGTTCGCGCGTTTGCAGCGCTGTCGCTGCTGGCCGCTGTGCCAGCGGCGCTGGCGGCGCCCGCCGCCGATCCGTATCGACCGCAGGAGTACGTCCAGTTCCAGCACGCCGACTGGACGAAGAACGCCAGCATCTACCAGATCAACACGCGCCAGTTCACGCAGGAGGGCACGTTCAGGGCCGCCACCCTTCAGTTGCCGCGGCTGAAGGAGCTGGGCGTCGACATCCTGTGGCTGATGCCGATCCACCCGATCGGCGAGGTCAAGCGCAAGGGTTCACTGGGCAGTCCGTACGCGGTGCGCGACTTCCGCGCCGTGAATCCGGAACTGGGCACGATGGCCGACCTGAAGGCGTTCGTACAGCGGGCCCACGCGCTGGGCCTGCGCGTGATCATCGACTGGGTCGGCAACCACACGGCGTGGGACAACGTCCTGATGGCGCAGCACCCGGACTGGTACGCAAAGGGACCGGACGGCAAGCCGCAGCCGACGCCCTGGTTCAACTGGGACGACATCATCGACCTCGACTACGGCAAGCCCGCGCTGCGACGCTACATGACGGACGCCATGAAATTCTGGGTGCAGGAGGCCGGCATCGACGGCTACCGGGTCGACGCCGCCGGCCTGGTGCCCCAGGACTTCTGGGACAACGCCAGCCGCGAGCTGCGCGCCATCAAGCCGGTGTTCATGCTGGCCGAGTGGGAAAGCCGCGACATGCACCGCGCGGCCTTCGACGCGAGCTATGCCTGGACCTGGTGGGAAGCGCTGCACGATATCGCGCGCGGCCGTTCGGATGCGACCCGCCTGCATGCCTATTACGCCTGGAACAACAAGTTCTATCCACGCCAGGCCTATCGCATGCTGTACACGACGAACCACGACAAGAACGCCTGGGACGGCACCGAGTTCGAGGCCTTCGGCCCGGCGGTAGACGCGGCCATCGTGTTCAGTTTCGTCAGCGAAGGCATCCCGATGATCTACAACGGGCAAGAGGTCGGCAACACCAAGCGCCTGGCCTTCTTCGAGCGCGACCCGATCGCCTGGAAGGAATCGCCCTACACGGCGTTTTACAGGAAGCTCATCGCGCTCAAGAAAGGGAACACGGCGCTGTGGAATGGCGAATTTGGCGCCCGGATGGTGCAGGTGCCGAACAACGCGCCGCAGCAAGTCCTGAGCTTCGTGCGCGCCAACGGCAAGGACAAGGTGTTCGTCGCATTGAACCTGTCGGACAAGCCGGTCAAGGCCACGTTCGAGAAGACGCTGCACCATGGGTCGTACCGCGACTTCGCCACCGGCGCGAAGGTGGAGGTGAGCGGATCGTCCAATGTTGAAATGGCACCGTGGAGTTACCGCGTGCTGGTGAAATAAACAAGGAGAGATATGGTTTCCAGATTCATGAATGTCAGCCTGGCCACGCATTGCTGCGTGTTGCTGGGGATGGTGGTGAGCTCGAGCGCCTTCGCGCTTGATGCGATGAGCGCGAGCGTCGAGTCGCCGGGCAAGGTGCTGAACGTGTCGGTGCAGGTCGCGCCGGACGGGCGCCTGTCGTACCAGGTCGAACGCAAGGGCCAGCAGGTGATCGCGCCGTCGCGCCTGGGCTTCGTGCTGGGCAGCGACAAGCCGCTGGACTCGGGCTTCAAGATCGAACGCCAGGTCGTGACCGACCATGACAGCACCTGGGAACAGCCCTGGGGCGAGCGCCGCACGGTGCGCAACCACTATCGCCAGATGCGGGTCGACGTCAAGAAGAACGACGGCCGCCGCATGGCGATCGTGTTCCGCGTGTTCGACGACGGCCTGGGCTTCCGCTATGAATTCCCCAAGCAGCGCAACAACCGCGCGCTGCACATCGCCGACGAGCTGACCGAATTCGTGGTGGCCCAACCCGCCACCGCCTGGTGGCAGCAGGCCGGCGAAGTCTGGGCCCTGGAATACCCGATCCAGAAGTCGCCCCTGCGCGAAGTCGGCATGGCCAACACCCCGATGACGGTGCGCATGGACAACGGTACCCACATCGCCTTCCACGAGGCGGCCCTGGTCGACTATGCCTCGATGTGGCTGCGCCGGGTCGAGGGCCAGCGCCTGCGCGCCCACCTCACGCCTTCGGCCACCGGCAATCCGGTGGTGCGCACCGGCGCCTTCACCACCCCGTGGCGCACGATGCAGATCGCCGACGACGCGGCAGGCCTGTACATGTCGGACCTGGTCCTGAACCTGAACGAGCCGAACAAGCTGGGCGACGTTTCCTGGGTCAAGCCGTCGAAGTACGTCGGCGTGTGGTGGGACATGCACCTCGAGACCAGGTCGTGGGCCTCCGGTCCGAAGCATGGCGCGACCACCGACTACACCAAGCGCTATATCGACTTCGCGGCCAAGCACGGTTTCCGCGGCGTGCTGGTCGAGGGCTGGAACCCGGGCTGGGACAGCGACTGGGCCGGCAACGGCGCAGACATGGACTTCACGAAGGCGCATCCCGGCTTCGACATCGCCGCCGTGACGGATTATGGCCGGCAGAAGGGCGTGCACCTGATCGGCCACCACGAGACCGGCGGCAATATCGCCCACTACGAGAAGCAGATGGAGGCGGCGTTCAGGCTGTACGCCAGGCACGGGGTGGACAGCATCAAGACCGGCTACGTGACCGACGGCGGCGCGGCCCAGTTCATGGGCAAGAACGGCAAGGTCCATTTCGGCTATACCGACTCGCAAGAAGGCGTGCGCCACTACCAGAAGGTGGTCGAGGAGGCGGCGCGCTACAAGATCGCGATCAACACCCATGAGCCGGTGAAGGACACCGGCCTGCGCCGCACGTATCCGAACTGGATCTCGCGCGAAGGCGCGCGCGGCGTCGAGTACAACGCCTGGGGCAATCCGGTCAACAGCGTCGAGCACGAGGCCAACCTGGTGTTTACCCGCATGCTGAGCGGCCCGCTCGACTACACGCCGGGCATCCTGAGCCTGGAGGGCAAGGACAAGCGGCCGTTCAACTCCACGCAGGCCAAGCAGCTGGCCAACTTCGTCGTCATCTATTCGCCGGTGGTGATGGCGGCCGACCTGATCGAGCACTACGAGCGCTATCCGGGCCCGTTCAAGTTCATCAAGGACGTGCCGGCCGACTGGGAAGAGACCCGGGTGCCGCACGGCGCGGTGGGCGAGTACGCGACCATCGTGCGCAAGGATCGCAATTCGGACGCCTGGTATGTCGGTTCGGTCACGGATGGGACGAAACGCACGCTGGACCTGAAGCTCGACTTCCTCGACGCAGGCAAGACCTATGTGGCCGAGATCTATCGCGACGGCGACAATGCCGACTACCGCGACGACCAGCGCCGCTTCGACATCGCGATCGAGAAGCGTAATGTCACCAATGGCGACACCATCAAGATGGTGCTGGCGCCCGGCGGCGGACAGGCGATTCGCCTGGCGCCGGCGAAATAAGGGCGCATCGGGAACGCTGCCGGCGCGCATGGGCCGAATTCACCGGTCCATGCGCGTTCCGTCGAATTGGCATATGCTGTCGGATTGTCCATACCGCGTTGGCGCAATCCGAGTCTGCCGTCCCATGTCCACACCATCGTCTTCCAGTACCAGCACCAGTACCCGTACCAGTTCCAGTTCCACTGCCGCGACCAGCCCCGCCGCTTCCGGCGCCGTGATGCAGATCCTGTTCTCGGTCGCCTTCGTTCACCTGTTGAACGACTGCGTGCAGGCCGTGCTGCCCTCGATCTACCCGCTGCTCAAGCATGAATTCGACCTGACCTTCACCCAGGTCGGCCTGATCACCCTGACCTTCCAGTGCACCGCCTCGCTGCTGCAGCCGTGGATCGGCCTGTACACCGACAAGCGCCCGATTCCCTTCCTGCTGCCGGCCGGGATGTCGGTGACCCTGCTGGGCGTGGGCGTGCTGGCCTGGGCCGGCAGCTTCGCGATGCTGCTGGTCGCGGCGGCGATGATCGGCATCGGTTCCTCCACCTTCCACCCCGAGGCCTCGCGCGTGGCGCGACTGGCGTCGGGCGGGCGCTTCGGCTTCGCGCAGTCGCTGTTCCAGGTCGGCGGCAACGCCGGCTCGGCGCTCGGCCCGCTGCTCGCCGCGGCCATCGTGGTGGGGCGCGGGCAGGGCGAGATTGCCTGGTTCATGCTGCTGGTGCTGGTCGCGGTGGCGGTGCTGGTCGGGGTGAGCCGCTGGTACAGCAACCACCTGCTGAACATGGTCAAGAAGGCGGCCCGGCACGCCGGCCCGGCGCTGCCGCGCGAGAAGGTGATCCAGGCCCTGGCGGTGCTGGCGCTGCTGGTGTTCTCCAAGTACATCTACATGGCGAGCCTGCAGTCGTACTACACCTTCTTCCTGATCGAGAAATTCCACCTGCCGGTGGGCACCGCCCAGCTCTACCTGTTCCTGTTCCTGGCCTCGGTCGCGGCGGGCACCTTCGCCGGCGGCCCGATCGGCGACAGGATCGGCCGCAAGCGCGTGATCTGGTTCTCGATCCTGGGCGCGGCGCCGTTCACCATCGCGCTGCCGTATGCGAACCTGGCCTGGACCGGCGTGCTGTCGGTCGTGATCGGGCTGGTGATGTCGTCGGCCTTCTCGGCCATCGTGGTCTTCGCGCAAGAGCTGGTGCCGGGCAAGGTCGGCCTGATCTCGGGCATCTTCTTCGGCCTGATGTTCGGCATCAGCGGCGTGGGCGCGGCGGCCATGGGCCATATCGCCGACATCCACGGCATCGACCAGGTGTACCGGATCGCGTCCTTCCTGCCGCTGCTGGGCATCATGGCGGCGCTGTTGCCGAAGGTCGAGAAGCGGTGAACGACATCCAGCGCATCGCCGCCTTCGACGACGACGGCCAGGGCGGCAATCCGGCCGGCGTCTGGATCGGCGCCAGCCTGCCGCCGGCTGCCGAGATGGCCCGGATCGCGCATGAAGTCGGTTTTTTCGAGACCGCCTTCGCCGCGCCGCACGGCGATGGCTGGCGCGTGCGCTATTTTTCGCCCGAATCCGAAGTGCCGTTCTGCGGCCACGCGACCATCGCCCTCGGCGCCGCGCTGGCCCGGGCTCATGGCGACGGCCGCTACGCGCTGCAGCTGAACGGCGCCGCCATCACGGTCGAGGGCAGGCGCGATGGCGCGCGGGTGCAGGCAGCGCTGCAGTCGCCGCCGACGCGCAGCGCTCCGGCCGACCCGCTCCTGGTCGATGCGGCGCTGGCGCTGTTCGGCTACACCCGCGCCGACCTCGATCCGCGCATTCCTCCCGCGCTCGCCCACGGCGGGGCCGACCACCTGGTGCTGGCCTTGTCGAGCCGCGCGGCGCTGGCGGCGATGCGCTATGGACTCGATGCGGGCCGCAAGCTGATGCTGGAACACGGATTGGTGACGGTCGTGCTGGCCTGGGCCGAGCATCCGCAGCGATTCCATACGCGCAATCCGTTCGCCTCGGGCGGCGTGCTCGAAGATCCGGCCACCGGCGCCGGCACTGCGGCGCTGGCCGGCTACCTGCGCGACATCGGCTGGCCGCATGGCGGGCGCATCGAGATCGTGCAGGGCGAGGACATGGGCATGCGTTCGCGCCTGACGGCCGAGATCGGCGACGAGCGGGGCGGATCGGTGCGCGTCGCGGGCACGGCGCGCATGTTGTAGTAGTGATTTGCGGCAACGCACAAGACCGGCGCCGTCAATCAGCTATTTTGTCATCCACATACGCCTTTACACAAAATCAAATAGAGGGCAAAAAGCACGCCTGCTCAGCAGTTAGATTTTCCATGAGCGGATTGATAATTTGATCCAGACCAACCCTGTTTCAATCATATCAACCCAGGAGTACCGCCATGGAGCTGTTCCCAGCAGCTGTGTTCAACCCCTCGAAAGCGTCCCGTCCGCGCACCGCGCGCGGCCCCGTCGCTGGAGGCGCGATCGAGCGTTTGCCGTTCACCGTCCGCCGGGTGGAAACCGAAGCGGATCTTCTCAAGGCCGTCCGCATCCGCCATGCGGCCTATGCCCGCCACGTCCCCGACTTCGCACGCAGCCTGGCCCAGCCCGAGGCCGCCGACTACGACGCCGATACCATCGTCCTGCTGGCCGAATCGAAGCTCGACGGCACGCCGATCGGCAGCACCCGCATCCGCACCAACCTCTACCGCCCGCTGGGCGTCGAGGAATCGATCGTGCTGCCGGACTGGCTGCAGGGCAAGCGCCTGGTCGAAGCGACCCGGCTCGGTATCGACGAGGGCCGCGTCGGCCGCATGGTCAAGATTGCACTGGTCAAGGCCTGCTTCATGTATTGCGAAGACAACGCCATCGACTATTCGGTCGCGACCGGCCGTCCGCCAGTCGACAAGCAATACCAGCAACTGATGTTCGTCGACGTATTCCCGGAGCAGGGCCTGGTGCCGCTGCGCCATGTGGGCAATATCCCGCACCGCGTCATGGCCTTCGAGATCGCCACCTTCCAGCTGCGCTGGGCCGAGGCGCGCCATCCGATGCTCAAGTTCTTCTTCAATACACACCATCCGGACATCGACATCGGTCCGATCGCGCCGCCGCCATCGCTCGCGCTGCCGGGACGCGCGATGCCGCCGGCGGTGCGGCCGCGAACCGACCTTGCCTTTGCCTGATCGGCAAGTGTCGTAGCAGAAAGAAACGGAACATGGTCCGGGCTGGCCATGTTCCGTTGCACCGCACACGCAAACCGTTGTGAAATGGTCCTCGCTGGCCTATTTATTGCATGACGGCACTAGCGTAAAGTTGTATCCTTGCGCTTTAATGGCCGCCGCTCTAGCGCAGAGTCACCAGTCCCACCCAAGATCGTCCATGCCCAATGTCAAACATCAGCTCCGTGCAACGCTGCCGGCCGCGCTCCACGCGGTTGTCGAGCTGGTGCTGAAGATCTTCTCCTATTACCTGATCCCGGTCGGCATCGGCATCGTCTCGCTGATCGCGCTCGTATTCTGGCACGACGAATACCGCACCAGCGGCGACGTGCCGCTGGCGATGCACGTCACGGTCGACGCGGGCGCGGCGCTGGCGCCCGTCGATGCGCTGGCGCTGGCGCGCGCCACGCCGCTGGGCAACGGCCATGATACCCACCTGTCCGAAGCGCCGGTCTGGTTCGCCTTCGAGCCGATGCCCCGCGCCGGCGAGCAGGTGATCGAATTCCCGTCGCGCCACGCGCTCGACATCGCCTGCTGGGATGCGACCTCCCTGGCCCCGCTCGGCGCGGCCACCCGCAGCACCCATGACGGCGTGCTGGAGGCCGACAAGGCCGGCTTCGCGATGCGCATGGCGCCGCTGCCGCGCCAGGTGCTGTGCCGCGCCAGCTTCTCGGGCCCGGCGCGGCTGTCGGTGCTGCAGTGGCCGGCCGAGCAGTTCGCCCTGTCGGTCAAGCAGTACCATCGCAAATCGGGCCTGCTCGACGGCGGCATGATCGTGCTGGCGCTGTTCATCATCATTACCGCCCTGATCAACCGCCAGCCGCTGTACGTGCTGTTCGCCGGCTGGCTGATCCTGAACCTGCGCGTGGGCGCGCTGTCGGCCGGCTGGGACATCCAGTGGCTCGGCCAGACCGTGCCGCCAGAATGGCTGCTGCGCAGCCGCGCGGTGACGATCACGCTGTACGGCATCGCCACCCTGACCCTGTACCAGGCGCTGCTCAAGGAACACATCGCCGAAATGCGCTACGTGCTGCCGATGCGCGTCATGCAGTGGCTGTGCATGCCGATGCTGGCGGCGGCCATGCTGCTGCCGTACGGCATGTACCTGCCGCTGTTGTGGGGCATCCTGGTGTGCTGCTTCTCCCTGATGACGATCGGCCTGTTCAAGATCATCGTCGAATCGCGCACCCGGGTTGCGGCGTGGTTCGCAGCATCGTTCGCGGTCACCTTCCTGGCCTCGCTGGCCGAGGTCCTGTCGGCCGCGCTCGGCATGCGCGAGCTGCTGGGTGTGATCAATAGCGTCACCGCGGCGCTCGCATCGAGCCTGCTGGCGGCGCTGGCCGTGGCCGAGCAGATGCGGATGGAAACCGAGAAGCGCCAGGAAGCCCAGGAAGAACTCGAGCACGCCTACCAGGCGATGCCGGTGGGCCTGTTCACGCTCGACATGTACGGGCACTTCTTGAGCGTCAACCCGGCCCTGCAGAAGATGCTGGGCATGAGCGGTTTCACGCCGGGCCGCACCGCCTGGCGCCAGTTCTTCACCGAAGCCAGCTGGGCCAACCTGCACGAGCAGGTGCATGCCGGCGCCGAGGCCGAGATGGAGCTGGCCAGTCGCGACGGCAACCAGCGCTTTCTGGTGAGCGCCACGCTGGCCCGCTCGCGCATCGAGGGCGTGCTGCAGGACACCACCGAAAAGCACAAGGCCACCGAGCAGCTGCGCTTCATGGCCAATAACGATCCGCTGACCAAGGTCTACAACCGGCGCGGCATCGAGCGCGAATTTTCAAGCGCGGCCGCCAGCCTGGCGCTGGGCCGGCCGATGGCGCTGGCCTACGTCGACCTCGATCGTTTCAAGCTGATCAACGATCTGTTCGGCCATGCAGCGGGCGACGAAGTGCTCAAGCAGGTGTGCGAGCGCATGGGCACGATGCTGGCCGGCGGCCAGCAGATCGGGCGCGTGGGGGGCGACGAATTCGTGATCGTGATGCCGGAAACGGCGATCCCGCTGGCCTCGATCATCTGCCGCGGCATCGTCGACCGCCTCGGCAACACGCCCTACCGGGTGGGCGACAAGGCCTTCCACGTGCGCGCCTCGGTCGGCCTGATCGAGGTGGTGCCGGGCATGCCGATGAAGGATGCCGTGTCGACCTCGGACCGCGCCTGCCGCGAAGCCAAGACCGGCCTGGGCGACGGCCTGGTGGTGTACGAGCGCGGCGCCGACGCCTTCCGTCAGCGCGCGGCCGAACTCGACCTGGTCGAGCGCCTGTCGGGCGCGAATGCGACCGACAACCTGCTGCTCGAGATGCAGCCGATCATGTCGCTGCGCGCGCCGAACGAGTCGCTCAATTTCGAGGTGCTGCTGCGCATGCGTGAGCCGGATGGCCGCGTGGTGCCGGCCGGCGCCGTGATCGCCGCGGCCGAGAAGAGCGGCCGCGCCAGCATGATCGACCGCTGGGTCTTGACCACCACGCTGGCCTGGATCGCCGACCATGCCGAAGACCTGGTCAATACCCGCTTCGTGTGCATGAACCTGTCGGGGGCCTCGCTCAACGACGAGCGCTTCGTGCAGGACACCTTCGACATCCTGGGCCGCTACGTGCACGTGGCCAGCCGCCTGTGCCTGGAGATCACCGAGAGCGTGGCGCTGCACGACCTGGACAACACGCGCCGCTTCATCGACCAGGTGCGCAGCTTCGGCGTCAAGGTCGCACTGGACGACTTCGGCGCCGGCTATACCTCGTTCTCTTACCTGAAGGAGCTGCCGGCCGACGTGCTGAAAATCGACGGCAACTTCATCGTCAACATCAATGCCCATCCGGCCAATGTGGCGATCGTCGAGGCGATCGTGAGCCTGGCCGTGAACCTGGGCATGAAGACGATCGCCGAGTGGGCCGAGGACGCGGCCACCGTGCAGACCCTGCACGAGATCGGCGTCGACTATGTGCAGGGCTATGTGGTGGCGCGCTCGATGCCGCCCGAGCGCCTGCTCGAAGGCCGCTCGAGCGCCGGCTTCATCAAGGATGAAGAATTGCTGGCGCTGCTGCAGGAGCTGGAAAACCCGCCGGCGCCGCACCTGGCCAGCGTGACCAGGCTGCACTGACGGCCTGCGCCGGGCTCATTCGAGACCGGCCAGCGTTTCCTTGCCGCTACCGGCATCGCCGAGAAGAAATTGCGCGCGCGCCGCCTTCAGGGTGGCGACGTCGCTGGCCATGGGCTTGGCCGCGACGCGCTGCATCGGCAGCGCGCGCCGCTGCAGCGCCTGCGGCGGCGGCAGCGTGTCGTGGCGGGCCGCCAGCGGATAGGGCGCGGCCGGAGGGGCAATGCGGGTCATGCCGTCGTTCGACGGCATGCCGGCCATGCGCACGGTGGCGGCGCCGGCTTCGCACGGTCGGTCGGTGAGAGTGATGCGGCCGGCGCCGTCGACGCACTTGACGATGACGGAATCGGAATAGGCGTTCGGCGCGGCGATCGCGGCGGCGGCCAGCAGGCAAATGCTCAGTTGACGCTTCATGGCGTGGCTCCTGGACGGATCCATAATCAGGAATTTCATTGTCTTCCTTGCATCATTGCGCTTCTGTTCGCCACTTCACGTGGCGCTGTAGGCGCATACGCCGTCGTTTTTTACAGAACCGCCAGTCTTGGATAAAATGTCCAATATGACCAAGACATTGCCGAGCAAGGAAGAAACCGCCCTCATCGAGCAGGTCCGGCACATCGCCGACGGCCTGGCCCAGACCTTCGCGCCATTCTGCGAAGTGGTCGTGCATGACCTGCGCGACCCCGGTCACGCGGTGCTGGCGATCCACAACAACCTGTCGAGCCGCGCGGCGGGCGACCCGGCCACCGAACTCGGATTGGCGCGCATCGCCGACAGCGCCTATCCGCAGGTGATCGCCAACTATCCGAACCGGTTTCCGGACGGCCGTCCGGCCAAGAGCACCTCGATCGGCATCAAGGATGCCGATGGCAACTACGTCGCGGCGCTGTGCCTGAACGTCGACCTCACCCTGTTTCGTTCGATGCAGGGCATCCTTGAACGGTTCAACGCCGTGGGCGAGGCCCCGCTGGGCGAATCGCTCGATCCGGCCAATGCCGACGCCATCCGGCGCCGCATCGACGCCCATGCGGCCCGGCTGGCGTCGACGCCGCAGCTGCTCAAGGCCCATGAGCGGCGCGCGCTGATGCGCGAGCTCAAGGAAGGCGGCTATCTGGAAGTGCGGCGCGCGATGGAAGTGGCGGCGGCGCATCTTGGCATTTCGCGCGCGACGGCGTATAACGACATCAAATAGAATCGGGCTGTATCGTTCACTCCGGGAGAGCGCCTTGAAGACCGCCGTGTACAGCGCGCGCCGCTACGACAAGACCATGCTGGCCCAGGCCAACGAGGGCGCCGGCCACGAGTTGCGCTTCCTCGAAGACCGGCTGAGCCGCGAGACCGCGATGCTGGCCCGTGGCTGCGAGGCGGTCTGCGTCTTCGTCAACGATACCGTCGATGCCGAGGTGCTGGGCATCCTGGCGGGGCAGGGCGTGCGCCTGGTGGCGACCCGCTCGACCGGCTACAACCATATTGATGCTCGCGCTGCGCGCGACCTCGGCGTTGCCGTGGTACGCGTCACCGATTATTCCCCCAACTCGGTGGCCGAATTCGCGGTTGGGTTGCTTCTGGCCGTGAACCGCAAGATCGCGCGCGCCAGCGTGCGCACGCGCGAGGGCAACTTCGACCTCGACGGCCTGATGGGTTTCGATTTGCACGGCAAGACGGTCGGCGTGATCGGCACCGGCAAGATCGGCACGATCTTCGCCCGCATCATGGCCGGTTTCGGCTGCACCCTGGTCGGCTACGATCGTTACCCAACGCCGGCCTTCGAGGCCTTGGGCGGACGCTATATCGGCGTCGACGAGCTGCTGGCCTGCAGCGACGTGGTGTCCTTGCACTGTCCGCTGCTGGAAGAAACCCATCACATCGTGAATGCGGCGGCGCTGGCGCGGGTCAAGCGCGGCTGCGTGCTGGTCAATACCAGCCGCGGCGGACTGGTCGACACCGAGGCCGCGGTGCAGGCGCTCAAGACCGGCCAGCTGGGCGGCCTGGCGATCGACGTCTACGAGCAGGAGGCGAGCCTGTTCTTCCAGGACCTGTCGTCGACCATCATCACCGACGACGTGATCCAGCGCCTGGTATCGTTCCCGAACGTGATCGTGACCGGCCACCAGGCCTTTTTCACGGTCGAGGCGATCGGGCAGATCATGCGCACGACCATCGACAGCATCAGCGCTTGCGAAGCCGGCGAGGAGCTGGTCAATCGCATCCCCGATTGATGCTGTGTGCATGAGTTGGCCTTTGTACTGGACAGGACGGGGCGTGGTGCGCTAGGGTGCCGGGCATGGGCAACGCGCGGCAAGGGGCAAGGATGCACATCAAGCAGGTCAGGTTCGATCGGGTGTTCGACGTCCAGGAACGGTTGGGCGATTTCAGCTTCGAGGATGGCGGCTGGCCGGTCTATGGCGTCAATGTCGCCGCCATGGGCATCCCGCGCGCGGGTTCGACCTATGCCGTCGCCTTTGCCGACGCGGACAACTGGACTACGGTCATCGGCTGGCGCGACCTGGCGACGTCGACGGTAGAGATCAGGCGCTCCGCCTGGCAACTCGCCATCCAGCAGCTTCCCTATCACTACCTGATGATCCCGGTCCCGTTCGCGGTTTCACTGGGACTGGGCGGCTACTGGGCGGCGCTGCCGGTGGCGGCGCTGATGCTGCTGGTGGTCGGCGCCTGCGTCTACCGCGCCGCCTGGCGCAACAGGCAGGCAGCGCAGGCGCTGCGCGAAGTGCATCCTGCGGCGCCCCTGGCGCCGGGCAAGCGCAAGCCGCCGTTCCCGGCAAGCTGGATCTGGGCGCTGGCCCCCATCTTGTGGAAATGAGAAATGCGATGAACCGACGAGTGGAAGACGTTGCGGACATCGTGCAGGTCACCTTCGACCGGGTGTTCGATATCCAGGGCCGGATGTTCAGCTTCGAAAGCGGCGGCAGGAAGGAATACGGTGTCAGCTTCTCCGACGGCACGGTCCCGCGCGACGGATCGCGGTATGCGGTGGCGCTGGTGGAAGAGGGCGACTGGCAGAAGGTGATCGGCTGGCGCGATCTCGCTACCGACAAGGTCGTGCTGGCGGAAACGGCCTGGGACGTCGCGCGCGAGCAGGCCTGGTCCTTGTACTGGTTCGGGCCGTTCTTCATCGCCGGGACGTTCGTGTTCCTCGGTGGCTGGGCGGCGCTGGCGGCGCTGGCCCTGTTCCTGTGGGCTTCGGCGTATGTCGTGCGCCGCGCGCGCGCGCGCAACCGGCTGGTCGACCAGGCGCTCAGGGATATCCCGCCGGCTGCGCCGCCTGGATCCGGCACCAATCCGCCGATGTCCGTTCGCGCGTGGATCACCGGCATCCTGACCCTCTATTTCAGGTTCTGAGAAGGAAGACATTCGCCCGTGGCGGTTTGACGGCCATTCCAGAACTGGATAATATGTCTAATATTGGATCGGCGTTCCACTCCGTCACCGCGAACCTGAAAGGACTGCACCATGACTTCGCTCCAGCTTCCCACTTATGAAGACGTCGCCCAGGCCGCCGAGCGCATCCTGGGCGCCGCCCACCGCACGCCGGTGCTGACCTCGCGCACCGTCAACGAGGAATTCGGCGCCGAGGTGTTCTTCAAGTGCGAGAACATGCAGCGCATGGGCGCCTTCAAGTTCCGCGGCGGCTACAACGCGCTGGCGAAGTTCAGCCCCGAACAGCGCCGCGCCGGCGTCGTCGCTTTCTCGTCCGGCAACCATGCGCAGGCGGTCGCGCTGTCGGCAAGGCTCCTGGGCATGCCGGCCACGATCATCATGCCCCAGGATGCGCCGGCCGCGAAGGTGGCGGCCACGCGCGGCTATGGCGCCACCGTGGTGACCTATGACCGCTATACCGAAGACCGCGAGCAGATCGGCCGCGCGCTGGCCGAGGAGCACGGCCTGACCCTGATCCCGCCGTACGACCACGCGGACGTGATCGCGGGGCAGGGCACGGCGGCCAAGGAGCTGTTCGAAGAGGTGGGGCCGCTGGACGCCTTCTTCGTCTGCCTGGGCGGCGGCGGCCTGCTGTCCGGCTCCGCGCTGGCCACGCGCGCGCTGTCGCCGGGCTGCATGCTGTATGGCGTCGAACCCGAGGCCGGCAACGACGGCCAGCAGTCGCTGCGCAAGGGCGAGATCGTCCACATCGACACGCCGCGCACCATCGCCGACGGCGCCCAGACCCAGCACCTGGGCCAGCTGACTTTCCCGATCATCCAGCGCGACGTCAACGACATCCTGACGGTGAGCGACGACGAGCTGGTGGCCTGCATGCGCTTCTTCGCCGAGCGCATGAAGATCGTGGTGGAGCCCACCGGCTGCCTCGGCTTCGCGGCGGCGCGTCGGATGAAGGATCAGCTGAAAGGCAAGAAGGTCGGGGTGTTGATCAGCGGCGGGAATATCGATCTGGGGCGGTTCGCGAGCTTGATCGGCGATCAAGCGTAGGCTGGACGGCCTAGCCGCCCACCCTGCACGACGGAGGCAGTACGTTCACGCCGCCAGCGGCAAGGCAACCTGCAGCAGGAACCCGCCGCCCTCGCGGTTGCGCACTTCCAGCCCCGCGTTGTGCCGGGTCAGCACCCGCTCCACGATCGCCAACCCGAGCCCGGCGCCATTGGCCTGGCCGCGCGCGCTGTCCAGGCGCGTGAAGGGCTTCATCAGCTGCGCGATCTGGTCCGGCGGCACGCCGACGCCATGGTCGCCGATCTCGATCACCGCGCGTCGCCCATGGCCCGTGGCCTTCACGCGCAGCACGATGTCGATGTCGGTGCACGAGGCGCCCGGCGTCTTGCCGTAGCGGCGCGCGTTCTCGATGATGTTGTTGATCACGCGCCGCAGGTCGGTCGCGTTGCCCATCACGTGCACGCCCGGCATCAGGTCGGTCTTGACGTGCAGGTCGGGAATGCGGGCCGCCTCGCGGCCGACGTCGGCCAGCATCTCGGACAGGTTCACCGCCACGAAGGTGGCGGCCTCGGTCGGCTTGGCATAATCGAGGAACTGCCCGATGATGGCGTCCATCTGCGCGATGTCCGACTGCATCCCTTCGCGCGCATCAGGCGACAGATTGGCCATCTCGACCTCGAGACCCATGCGCGCCAGCGGCGTGCGCAGGTCGTGCGAGATGCCGGCCAGGATCACGGCGCGGTCCTTCTCCACCTGCGCCAGGTCTTCCACCATTTGATTGAAGCTGCGGTTGGCCTCGATGATCTCCTGCGACCCCTTCTCGGGCAGGCGCGCCGGCCGCTCGCCCTTGGCGATCGCGCGCGCGGCCGCCGTCAGGCGCGCCAGCGGGCGGTTGACCAGGCTCGAGATCAGCGCCGCGCCCACCACCGACAGCAAGCCCACGACCGTGGCCCAGCCGAGCCACTGCACGCGCGTCAGGCCGGCCAGGCGCTCGCGCTCGAGCATCAGCCAGTACTTGTCGTCCTCGATATTGAAGCTGATGTAAAAGCCCGGCACGCCGTTCACGCCGCTCGAAAAGCGGGTGTCGGATCCCAGGCGTTCGCGCACCATGGCCGCGATCTCGGGCATCAGGGGATTGTGCGGCGGCGGGTCGACGACGTCGCTGTCTTCGAGCGTGAAGATACGGATGCCTTCGTTCGACACCAGTTCGAGCAGCAGTTCGCGCCGCAGGTCGGGCGCCGAGTGGGTCAGCGCCGCCTTGGTGATCGTCACCACCGACACCACCAGCTCGGCGGTCTGCTGCACCTGCTTGTCGCGCTGGAATACGCTGATCATGCCGATCCAGGCCAGCATCGAGACCGCGGTCAGCACCGACATCAGGAAGAAGGTGCGCCAGAACAGGCCGCTCCTGAACCAGGCGAAGCGCAGCGCGCGCCGTGCCTGGGCGATTGGCGTGAACACTAGCGCGGCTGCCCTTCAGGGATGAACACATAGCCCAGGCCCCACACGGTCTGGATGTACAGCGGGCTCGATGGATCGGGCTCGATCAGCTTGCGCAGGCGCGAGATCTGCACGTCGAGCGAGCGGTCGAACACTTCGTATTCCCGACCCCGCGCGAGTTCCATCAGCTTCTCGCGCGACAGCGGCTGGCGCGCATGGCGCGCGAACACTTTCAGCACCGAGAATTCGCCGGTGGTCAGGGGCACCGTCTCGCCGTTCTTCTTGAGCGTGCGCGTGCCCAGGTCGAGCACGAAGTCGCCGAACTCGAAGGTCTGCGGGGTTTCGGACGGCGCACCGGGGATTTCGTCCGGGCCCTTGCGGCGCAGGACGGCGCCGATGCGGGCCACCAGTTCGCGCGGGTTGAACGGCTTGGGCAGGTAGTCGTCGGCGCCCATCTCGAGGCCGACGATGCGGTCGACGTCCTCGCCCTTGGCGGTCAGCATGATGATCGGGGTCTGGTCGCCGGCGCCGCGCAGGCGGCGGCAGATCGACAGGCCGTCTTCGCCGGGCAGCATCAGGTCGAGTACCAACAGGTCGTAGCGTTCGCGCAGCCACAATTTGTTCATCGCCGGCGCGCTTTCGGCGGTCACGACCTGAAAGCCCTGTTCGGTCAGGTAGCGGCGCAGCAGGTCGCGCAGGCGCACGTCGTCGTCCACGACCATGATCTTGGCGGAGTGGCCCGATGACGCGCCCGTGCCCGCATTATTGTTCGTAGTGGATGAAGTCATAGAACTGTCCAGAATTGTCAGATGAATGTCGCTATGGTAACTTCTTATGGGTTTGGCGTAGGCACGACTCAGCTCAGCCATTACAATGTGTTACAAACTTTACCCAATAAGTCTTACTCCGCTTTCGGTATGCACCTACACTGGCGACAAGTGATCAACACAGCTTATCCGTTTATCAGGCATCGCGGAAGAGGAACACCATGAACCACGCGCACATCGACAAACCAGCAGCACTCGGCGCCCACGGCAGCCCGCTCGCCCGGCTTGCGCGCCTCGGTGTTCTCGCCTGCGTGCTGGCCGGCGCCGGAGCCGGCGCACTGGCGCAGAACCAGGATCGCGATCCACGCCGCGACGAGGCGGCGCAGATGCGCGAACGCTACCAGATGCAGGCCCAGCAGGATGCACGCGTGTACGAGATGCGCGACCAGGAACGCCGGGCGATGGAGTCGCAGTCCGACGCCGCGCGCGACGACCGCCGCCGCGGCCGCCTGTCGCCGGACGAGCGGCGCGACCTGCGCCGCCAGATCAAGGAAGGCGCGGACCTCTATCCGAACACCCGCCGCCGCTGATATCAGCGGCCGGCAATGTAAAACGACGGCGCCCATGGCGCCGTTGTCGTTTCTGGAATGTGACATTTCACCAGCCGCTCACATGGCGTGCCGGGTGCGTTTTTGCCGGATTCGCGCGCATTTCGACCTTCTCGCCATGGTGTCGCGCACGTCACAAATTTTCTTTTTAGAAATCTAGTTGCTATATGTTTATTTAGATTGCGCAACATGCTATGGTTGCCTCCAGCTTACTGTTGGCGGGTATCAGCCGCCAGCCTCGATCGCCACCTGGAGCGCAACCGTGTCCGACCTCGCCGTAGTCCCAGATGCAGTGCCCGTCGCAGCTTCCCCGGTCCGTTTCAGCGGCAGCGGGCCGGAACATTGCATCGCCAGGCGCGACGACGGCATCTATGCCGACCCCGAAGTGCTCGGCACCACATTGGCGGCGGCGGTCGACGGCATCCTGCGCTCGAACCATTATTTCGCCGGCCTCGATTACCCGGTCCTGATCAAGGCCCTGTATGGCCACGGCCCCGCGCTGCCGCGCGATGCGGCGGGCCGGGTGTCGGTGCGCATCGCCGACGACATCGTGGCCTTCCCCCCGCAGCGCCAGGCGCTGTACCGTTCGGTCAAGATCGCCGACGGCCAGGCCGAATACTATTTCGAGCCCGTGTTCGAGCGCGACGACGACGGCAACGAGCGCCAGACCCGACTCGACGCCGATGAATTCGTGGCCGACATGTGGGTCAAGGGCATCCGCTTCGGCGCCGAGGTCGACGCCATCCGCCGTCACATCGAGACCGGCGCGGCCGGCCGCTACGTGGTGGCCCGGCGACTCGATCCGCGCAACGGCGACGACGCCCGCGTCGAAGAGGTGACGAGCGACCTGCACCGCAGCGACGCGCCGCGCCAGCTCGCCAACGGCAAGCTCGACCTGATGAGCTTCCAGAACCGCTTTCCACAAGTCGCCGCCGGCGCCCGCCTGCTGCGCAAGGTGCCGCGTACCAGCGGCAGTCCCGGCTTCGACCTGAACGGCATGCCGATCGCACCCGACGAGGCCCGCGACCTCGACTTGTCCGCATATGCGGCCGACGGCACGGCGGTCGAGCTGGCGCCCGAAGGCGAATTCCTGGTCGCGCGCCAGGACGGCTTCCTGAACGTCGAGCCCGGGAGCTGCCGCATCGCCATCGCCGCCAAGATCGTCAGCCGCGACGGCGTCAGCGCCAGGACCACCGGCAACCTGCACCTGTCGGGCGACTACGAGGAATTCGGCGAGGTGCAGGAACAGCGCATCATCGAAGGCGAGGGCGTCACCGTGCACGGCGACGTGTACGGCCACCTGGTCTCGCGCGGCGGCGCCATCCTCCTGCACCGCAACCTGGTCGGCGGCAGCGCGCGCAACCAGGGGGGCGGCGTGCGGGTGCTGGGCGTCGCGTCAGGGGCGACGATCCAGGCGCCCAAGGGTGAGATCCAATTGGGCCGCGCCGAGAGCTGCGTGATCTCGGGCGCGCGCATCAAGGTGGAGACGGCGATCAACTGCGAGATCATCGGCGACGAGGTCGAGGTGGCGCACGCCGAGGGCAGCGCCATTGCCGGGCGGCGCGTGGCGATCGGCAGCGCGGCGCCGTGGAAGCAGGGCGAAATGCTGGTCTGGCTGCTGCGCCCGGACTGCGCGCGCATCGACGCGGCGATGGCGCAGGTGCGCGAACGGGTGGACCAGTTCGTCCAGCTGGCGGCGCGCCACCGGGGCGCGATGGAAGCGCTCACCGGCCGGCCCGACATGCGCAAATACCTGCTGATCGCGCCGCGCCTGCGCAAGGGCGAGCTGGCGCTCACGCCGGCGCAGGAGCCGCAGTTCAAGCGCCTGGCGGCGGCCGTGGCGCCGGCGCTCAAGGAACTGGCCCGGTTGTCGCAAGAGGCCAGATCGCTCGACGGCGAGCGCCAGGCCGGGATGGCGCTGCTCGGCCGCCTGTCGGCGCAGCGTTTCGAACGCGTCGGCGCGGCCGGGGTCGCGCTCGGGATGCTGGCCGGCGAGGTGCAGGTGCTGGCGCTGCCCTACGAGCCGGACCTCGGCTGCGCGTGGGACCTGGCGGCGCGCGAGATCAAGTTGCGCCTGCGCGACACCAAGGGCGCCGAGGTGCTGCATGCGGGCAGCGAAGGCGCGTGGTCGTGGGATAGCGCGAGCGCATCCGGCGCGGCCCCGGCGGCGTCCTGAGCTCGCCCCGCGCCATGCCGCGGGCTGCGGGCCGCGGCTGGAGTTGACTGCTGTCAACAACCGCCCCGTGGGGCAGGCATACGATGGTGATCGCCCCCACAAAGGATCAACCATGGTCACCTCCAGCATTTCCCGCTTTCCGGCGCCACGGCATGCCGCTCCCAAGGAGTACCTCAGCTTCACGCTCGACGGGCAGGAGTACGGGCTCGATTGCGCGCGGGTGCAGGAGCTCAGGCTGCTCGCTTCGCTCGAGCGCTTCGCGGCCGACGGCGAGATCATCGGCGGCGTGGCGCTGTCGCATGGGGTGATCATGCCGGTGGTCGACATGCGCGCGGGCGGCGCGCACGGGGCGGGCCAGGGGCCCTCGGCGAAGGACACCGACGTCATCATCCTGCGCCTGTCGAGCGGGATCGTCGGGATGGTGGTGGAGGGCGTGACCGGCATCGTGCACGTCAGGCCAGAGGCCGTGCAACCCCTGCCGGGCGGGCCGGATGCGGGCTACCTGATCGGCATGGCCCGCGTCGATGGCAGGCGCGTCGTGTTGATCGACATCGATCGCCTGATGTCGTTCTCGCCCAGGCGGCCCTTGCGGGCCGCGTGACGGCAACGCCCGAGCCGCCCTACGCGGTCAACGCTTCCAGCTGCTCCTGGATTTCCAGCCACTCCATCTCGAGCGCTTCCAGGTCGCGCGCGGCGAATGCCTGGTCGGCCACCAGCGTCTTGAGGCGTTCCTTGCTGGCCGCTTCGTAGATCGCCGGATCGAGCAGTTCGGCGTCGATCGCTGCCTTCTTGGCGCTCAGTTTGGCCATCTGCTCGTCCAGGCGCTTGACCCGGTTTTCCAGGGGTTTGCGCTGGGACGCCAGGCGCTGGCGTTCCTCGGCTTCGAGGCGCTTTTGTTCCTTGCGCTCGGCCGGCGAAGCCGCCGGGACGGGCGCGGCGGCAGCGGGCTTCGCGGCCGCCGCCGGCGTGGCGCCGGGCAGGGCCTCGGTTCCCTTGCCCAGCTTGGTCTTGAACAGCCAGTCCTTGTAGTCGTCCAGGTCGCCGTCGAACGGCTGCAGGCGGCCGTCGGCCACGATGATGAACTGGTCGGTGGTGGCGCGCAGCAGGTGGCGGTCGTGCGAGACCACGACCAGCGTGCCTTCGAACTGGGCCAGCGCCATCGTCAGCGCCTCGCGCGTCTCCAGGTCCAAGTGGTTGGTCGGTTCGTCGAGCAGCAGCAGGTTCGGGCGCTGCCACACGATCAGGGCCAGCGCCAGGCGCGCCTTTTCGCCGCCCGAGAACGGCTTGATCGGACTGGTCACCATATCGCCCGGGAAGTTGAAGCTGCCGAGGAAGTTGCGCAGTTCCTGTTCGCGCACGGTCGGCGCGATCTTCGCCAGGTGCCACAGGGGCGATTCGTCGTGGCGCAGCATCTCGACCTGGTGCTGGGCGAAATAGCCGATCGACAGGCCCTTGCCGAGCGTGGCGTGGCCGGTCAGCGGCGCCAGTTCGCCGGCGACGGTCTTGATCAGGGTCGACTTGCCGGCGCCGTTCACGCCCAGCAGGCCGATGCGCTGGCCGATCTGCAGCGAAAAATTAATGTGGTTGACGATGGTCCTGGCGCCGACCTTGTCGCCATGCGCGTCGAGCAGCGGGTAGCCGGCGTCGACGCCTTCCAGCACCAGCAGCGGATTCGGGGCCGCCAGCGGCTCGCGGAACTCGAACGAGAATTCGGCGGCGGCGCGCAGCGGCGCCAGTTCTTCCATCTTCGACAGGGCCTTGATCCGGCTCTGCGCCTGGCGCGCCTTGGTGGCCTGGGCCTTGAAGCGGTTGATGAAGGATTCGAGGTGGGCGCGCTGGCGGTTCTGCTTTTCGATGGCCGAGGCCTGCAGCACCATCTGGGCCGCGCGCTGGCGCTCGAAGGCGGAATAGTTGCCGCTGTAGCGCTTCAGCTTGCGCTCGTCGATGTGCACCACCACGTTCACGATCTCGTCCAGAAAATCGCGGTCGTGCGAGATGATGATCAGGGTGCCGGGATAGCGCTTGAGCCAGTCCTCGAGCCAGATGATGGCGTCCAGGTCCAGGTGGTTGGTCGGTTCGTCGAGCAGCAGCAGGTCGGAAGGGCACATCAGCGCCTGCGCGAGGTTCAGGCGCATGCGCCAGCCGCCCGAGAAGCTGGCCACCGGCTGGTTCATCTGCGCCAGCGAGAAGCCCAGGCCCAGCAGGAGCTGTTCGCCGCGCGACTGCACGGTATAGGCATCGGCGTCCGCCAGGGCCGCATGCAGTTCGCCCAGGCGCATGCCATGGGCGTCGGCGTCCGGGTGCGCTTCCAGTTCTGACAGCTCGGCCTGCAGGCGGCGCAGGCCGACGTCGCCGTCGATCGCGTAGTCGAGCGCCGCGCGTTCGAGCGGCGGCGTCTCTTGCGCCACATAGGCCATGCGCCACCGGGCGGGGAAGTCGATCTGGCCCTGGTCCGGATGCAGCTCGTTGCGCAGCAGGCCGAACAGGCTCGATTTGCCGGCGCCGTTGGCGCCGATCAGGCCGATCTTGTCGCCCGGGTTGAGGGTCAGGTCGGCATCGACGAGCAGCGGCTTGGTGCCGCGCATCAGGCTGACGTTCTGGATACGGATCATTTCGGGACAGCGTAAGGGTGTGAAGGGCAGGGCTGGCGGCGATGCCGCCAATGCTGCGGTTATTGGGCAGTCTGCAGCTGCTCCGCCGTCAGCAGGAACACCGCATCGTCGCCGATGCTGGTGGTCAGCCAGGTCAGGCCCAGGTGGCCGAAGGCCGCTTCGGCGTATTCGCGCTCGTTGCCGATCTCGACCACCAGGATGCCGTCCGGGGTCAGGCGCTCGGCGGCGCCGGCGATGATCTTGCGCACCAGGTCCATGCCGTCTTCGCCGCCGGCCAGCGCGATCTGCGGCTCGTTCATGTATTCCGGCGGCAGGGTGCGCATCGATTCCGCATTCACGTATGGCGGATTGGTGACGATCAGGTCGTACTTCTTGAACGGCACGTTCTCGTACAGGTCGGACTCGATCGGGTTGACCCGGCCTTCCATCTTGTATTCGCGGATGTTGTGCTCGGCCACGGCCAGCGCGTCCTTCGAGATGTCGACCGCGTCGACCACCGCGTTCTCGAAGGTATCGGCCATCATGATCGCCAGGCAGCCGCTGCCGGTGCACAGTTCGAGCACGTTTTCGACGCCGTCCGGGTCGGTCAGCCATGGGCTGAACTGCTGCGGGATCAGTTCGGCGATGAAGGAGCGCGGCACCAGCACGCGTTCGTCGACGTAGAAGCGGTATTCGCCCAGCCAGGCCTCCCTGGTGATGTAGGCGGCCGGCACGCGCTCGGTGACGCGGCGCTCGATCACGTTCATCACTTGCAGCACTTCCTCGGGCAGCAGCTTCGCATCGAGGAAGGGCTCGAGGCGGTCCAGCGGCAGTTTCAGGGTGTGCAGGATCAGGTAGGCGGCTTCGTCGAAGGCCTCGGCGCTGCCATGGCCGAAGAACAGCTTCGCGCCGTTGAAGCGGGTGATGGCATAGCGCAGCAGGTCGCGCGGCGTACTGAAGGTGGTGTTGGTCATGGCCTTGTTCTCTTGTTGGTTCAGGCACCCAGCAGGCGTTCAAGCGTGCGGCGGTAGATATTCTTCAGGGGATCGATGTAGCGCAGTTCGATGTGCTCGTCGATCTTGTGGATGCTGGCGTTCGGTGGGCCGAATTCTATCACCTGGGGACAGATGCGGGCGATGAAGCGGCCGTCGGAGGTCCCGCCGGTGGTCGACAGTTCGGCCTGCACGCCCAGCTCTTCCTCGATCGCGGTGCGGATCGTGTCCGACAGCGTTCCTTTCTCGGTCAGGAAGGGCTGGCCCGACAGGGTCCAGTCCAGGTCGTAATCCAGGCCGTGGCGGTCGAGGATGGCGTGCACGCGCGCCTGCAGGCCCTCGGCCGTGCTGGCGGTGGAGAAGCGGAAGTTGAAGTCGATCGTCAACTGGCCCGGGATCACGTTGGTGGCGCCGGTGCCGGCCGCCATGTTCGAGATCTGCCAGCTGGTCGGCGCATAGTAGTCGTTGCCTTCGTCCCAGACTTGCGCGGTCAGCTCGGCCAGCGCCGGCGCGGCCTGGTGGATCGGATTGCGCGCCAGCTGCGGATAGGCGATGTGGCCCTGGATGCCCTTGATGAGCAGGTGGCCCGACAGCGAGCCGCGGCGGCCGTTCTTGATCGTGTCGCCCAGCACGTGGCTGGACGTCGGCTCGCCGACCAGGCAATAGTCGAAGGTCTCGCCGCGCTCTTCCAGCAGGTCGACCACGACCGCGGTGCCGTCGACGGCCGGGCCTTCCTCGTCGCTGGTGACGAGGAAGGCGATCGAGCCCCGGTGCCCGGGGTGGTCGGCGATGAATTCCTCGCAGGCGATGACCATCGCCGCGATCGAGGTCTTCATGTCCGAGGCGCCGCGCCCATACAGCTTGCCGTCGCGCTGGGTCGGCACGAAGGGTTCGGAAACCCAGTGGTGCAGCGGGCCGGCCGGGACCACGTCGGTGTGACCTGCGAACACGAACACCGGCGCTTCGGTCCCCTTGCGCGCCCACAGATTGGTCACGCCGTTCGACTCGATGGTCTCGCAGCGAAAGCCCAATGGCGCCAGCAGTTCGATCAGGCGCTGCTGGCAGCCCTTGTCGTGCGGCGTGATCGAATCGAGCGCGATCAGCTCTTCGGTCAGCAGCAGGGTGCGCGAGGGTTTCACCTGGCGCTTTCGAACTTGTGCGCGAAGGCGTCGCTCGAGAAGCCGACCGAGACCGGGCCGACGCCCTGCAGGACCGGGCGCTTGATCACGGACGGGTTTTCCAGCATCAGATCGGTGGCGCTGTCGGCGTCCTTGACTTGCGCCTTGCGCTCGTCCGGCAGGTTGCGCCAGGTCGTCCCCTTGCGGTTGACCAGGGTCTCCCAGTCGACGTCCCTGAGCCAGCCCTGCACCAGTTCGCGGCTCAGGCCTTGTTTCTTGAAGTCATGGAAGGTGAAGTCGTGGCCATTGTCCGCCAGCCAGGTGCGGGCTTTCTTGACGGTGTCGCAGTTGGGGATTCCGTAGAGAGTGGTAGTCATGGGCTGTCTTGGCCGGCGGGGCGGCGTGGTCGGTCGAAAAGGCGTAAGGATAGTGCTTGCGCGTAGGGGCGCACAAGGTCTTCCGGGCCGATTGTACACAGATGAGGCGGAGGGTAGCGCCGGCTGGCGCTTCGGCAATGCTGTCAGGAATTGAGCGTGAATTCGGTGAACGAGGCGCCCTGCGGCGCGGCCGGCTTGTCGGTTTCCTGCTGCTGGACCTGGCTCTCGGGCCCATTGTTGAGCAGCCAGAGCAGGTTGGTCGCCGAATCGGCATTGGACAGCGCTTCGTCCTGGGTGACGAGGCCATCCTTGACCAGCTTGAACAGCGCGCCTTCGAACGATTGCGAACCGGGGGACAGGCTCTTGTCCATCGCCTCCTTGATCTGGCCGATCTCGCCTTTTTCGATCAGGTCGGCGATGTAGCGGGTGTTCAGCATCACCTCGACCGCCGCCTGGCGCGCGCCGCCGGCGGCCGACTTCACCAGCCGCTGCGAGACGATCGCCTTGACGCTCGAGGCCAGGTCCTGCAGCAGCGCTGCGCGGTTTTCCATCGGGTAGAAGCTGATGATGCGGTTCAGCGCGTTGTAGCTGTTGTTGGCGTGCAGGGTGGCCAGCACCAGGTGGCCCGACTGGGCATAGGCGAGGGCCGCGGCCATCGTCTCGCGGTCGCGGATCTCGCCGATCAGGATGCAGTCGGGAGCCTGGCGCATCGAGTTCCTGAGCGCGATGGCGAAGCTGCTCGCGTCGCTGCCGATCTCGCGCTGGTTGACGATCGATTTCTTGTTCTTGAAAAGGTATTCGATCGGGTCTTCGAGCGTCAGGATGTGGCCGGTACGCGCTTCGTTCCGGTGGTCGAGCATGGCGGCGATGGTGGTCGACTTGCCGGAGCCGGTGGCGCCGACCACCAGCAGCAGGCCGCGTTTTTCCATGATCAGTTCGGACAGCACGGGCGGCAGGCCCAGCCCGCCCAGCGGCGGGATATCGGCCGGCACGAAGCGGAACACGGCCGAGACCGAGCCGCGCTGGCGGAACGCCGACAGGCGGAAGCGCCCCAGGTTCGGGACCGAGACGCCCATGTTCAGTTCGTTGTCGCGCTCCAGTTCCGCCAGCTGTTCCGGCGTGGCGACTTCGGACAGCAGCGACAGGATGTTCTCGGGTTCGAGGCGATGCTGGTTGATGGGGATGAGGGCGCCGTTGATCTTGATGTGCACCGGGGAGTTCACGGCGAAGAACATGTCGGAGGCGTTCTTCTCTTTCATCAGCTGGAACAGGCGGTCCATGGCCATGGCATCGTCTCCGTGGTTCAGAGTGTTTCAGGGCCGGCTGGACGCGTCCAACCGGCGTGACCGGGTAACTTAAACGCCGCGCAGCAGCTCGTTGATGCCGGTCTTCGAGCGCGTCTGCGCATCGACGCGCTTGACGATCACCGCGCAGTACAGGCTGTACTTGCCGTCGGCGGACGGCAGGCTGCCCGATACCACCACCGAGCCCGACGGCACGCGGCCGTAGCTCACTTCGCCGGTTTCGCGGTTGTAGATCTTGGTCGACTGGCCGATGTACACGCCCATCGAGATCACCGAGTTTTCTTCGACGATCACGCCTTCGACGATCTCGGAACGCGCGCCGATGAAGCAGTTGTCTTCGATGATGGTCGGATTGGCCTGCATCGGCTCGAGCACGCCGCCGATGCCGACGCCGCCCGACAGGTGGACGTTCTTGCCGATCTGGGCGCACGAGCCGACGGTGGCCCAGGTGTCGACCATCGTGCCTTCGTCGACGTAGGCGCCGATATTGACGTAGGACGGCATCAGCACGACGTTCTTGCCGATGAAGCTGCCGCGGCGGGCGACGGCCGGCGGCACCACGCGGAAACCGCCGCGGGCGAAGTCTTCGGGCGTGTAGTCGGCGAACTTGGTCGGCACCTTGTCGTAGAACTGGATGTCTCCGGAAGCGACCGGCACGTTGTTCTCGAGGCGGAACGACAGCAGCACGGCTTTCTTGATCCACTGGTTCACGACCCAGCCGCCGCTGTCTTTCTGCGCCACGCGCAGGCTGCCGTCATCGAGGCCGGCTAGGACGTGGGCGACGGCGTCGCGTACTTCGGCGCTGGCGCTGTTCGGGCTGATGTCGGCGCGCTGTTCCCAGGCGGTGTCGATGATGGTTTGCAGTTGTTGGGTCATGATACTGGTCTTGGTTGAAATAAAAACAGGGATTCGTGGGGCCTTACCGGAGGCCCTGGCAGAACTGTACGATGCGGTTGGCCGCTTCGAGTCCTTCGTCGACGCCGGCGACCAGCGCCATGCGGATACGGTCCTGTCCCGGATTCTGGCCATGCGCTTCGCGCGCCAGGTAGCTGCCCGGAAGGACCGTCACATTATAGTCGGCGTACAGGCGGCGCGCGAAGTCGGTATCCGACAGGCCGGTCCGGCGCACGTCGGCCCACAGGTAGAAGCCGGCGTCGGGCAGCTCCACGTCCATTACCTGTTTCAGCAACGGCGTGATGAGGCTGAATTTTTCCTTGTACAGCGCGCGGTTGTCCTGCACGTGCTGCTCGTCGTTCCAGGCCGCGATCGAGGCCGCCTGCACCGGCGGCGACATCGCGCCGCCGCAATAGGTACGGTAAAGCAGGAATTTCTTCATCGCGGCCGGGTCGCCGGCGACGAAGCCCGAGCGCATGCCCGGCACGTTCGAGCGCTTCGACAGGCTCGAGAACACGATCAGGTTGCGGTAGGGCTGTGCGCCGCCGCTCCTGCCCAGCTGGTGGGCCGCTTCCAGCGCCCCGAGCGGCGGCGCCGAACCGGTGTAGATCTCGGAATAGCACTCGTCGGCCGCGATCAGGAAGCCCCAGCGGTCCGACAATTCGAACAGCTGGCGCCAGTCTTCCAGGCCGAGGGTGGCGCCGGTCGGGTTGCCGGGCGAGCAGACATACAGCAGCTGCACCCGCGGCCACACCGCGTCCGGCACGCTGCCGAAATCCGGTGCGAAGTTGCGCGCCGGTTCCGAGTTGACGAAGTACGGCGTGGCCCCGGCCAGGTAGGCCGCGCCTTCGTAGATCTGGTAGAACGGGTTCGGGCACATCACCAGCGGCGACGGCTGCGAAGCGTCGACCATGCACTGGGCGATGGCGAACAGCGCTTCGCGCGAGCCGTTCACCGGCAACACCATGGTGGCCGGGTCCAGCGCCGGCAGCCCGTAGCGGCGTCCGAGCCAGGCGGCGATCGCCGCCCGCAGCGGCTCGGCGCCGACCGTGCTCGGGTAGTTCGCCAGGCCGGCCACCGCATGCGTGAGCGCCTTTTCGATGAAGGGCGGCGTCGGGTGCTTGGGCTCGCCGATGCCCAGGCTGATGGCGCCATACGCCGGATTCGGGGCGATGCCGGCAAACAGCTGGCGCAGTTTTTCGAACGGGTAGGGGTGGAGCTTGTCGAGATGGGGATTCACGGCAGTCTGGTGCGCGTTGCGCAGTGTGCGTTTTTCGATAATTTTTTATTATAGCTCCATGAATGCATGGCGTTCACAGTGCGTAGCAAGTGATTTGCGGTAACATCAGCGACACACCAACCAACGATTTCTTTCCGAAAGCGATTCGCCGTGCCGATCAGTTACGCGCGCAGCCTGACAGGACATGAACGCACGCCCGGCGCCAACCGGCACTTGGGCGTTGCCCTGGCCTTCGTGGCCGGCGCGATCAACGCCGGCGGCTTCCTGGCGGTGCGCGAATATACCTCGCACATGACCGGCATCGTCTCGAGCGCCGCCGACCACCTGGTGCTGGGCGACACCGACCTGGTGCTGGCGGCGGTGGGCGCGCTGCTCAGCTTCCTGCTCGGCGCGGCCTGCACCGCGGTCCTGGTCAACTACATCCGGCGCCGCGGCCTGCACAGCGGCTTCGCGCTGCCCCTGCTGATCGAGGCGGTACTGTTGCTGGTATTCGGCATCCTCGGCGCGCGCCTGGCCGGGATCGACGCCCTGTTCATTCCGCTCACCGTGATGCTGCTGTGCTTCATGATGGGGCTGCAGAACGCGGTCATCACCAAGGTCTCGCACGCCGAGATCCGCACCACCCACATGACCGGCATCGTGACCGATATCGGCATCGAGCTGGGCAAGCTGGCGTACTGGAATGCCGACGGGCCGCTGCGGCTGCCCAGGGTGACGGCCAACCTGGGCCGCCTGGCGCTGCTGCTGTCGCTGCTGGGGGCGTTCTGCCTCGGGGGCGTGGCGGGGGCGCTGGGCTTCAAGCACCTGGGCTACCTGTCCACCGTGCCGCTGGCGGCCTTCCTGTGCGTGCTGGCGATCGTGCCGGTCGTCGACGATGCCGTGCGCGTGTTCGGACGGCGTGGCAGGGCAGGGCGTGACGCCTGACACCGCCGCCCGAATCGCCGGCGCGCGGGTAAAAGCGGCTATCATCCCGTTTTGTCCTGCCCGCCACCCATGCACAACGCATCGTTTTCGCCTGCCGCACCGGGCCAGCGCCAGCTCAACTGGCCGCTGGTCGCGATTGCCTTCGCCATCCTTGCCTACGCCGTCATGTGCTGGCGCTGGGGCGGCACGGTCGAGGATTCGCAGGCGTACTACGATACCGCGCGCTACCTGCGCGGCGAACTCGCGGCGAGCGAGCTGCGCGCGCCATTCCCCTATCGCCTGCTGGTGCCCGCGCTGGCGTCCAGCATGCCGGGCGACCTGCGCAACGCCTTTGCCCTGCTGAACTGGCTGCTGGTCGTGGCCGGCGCCTGCTGCATGTCCGCCGCCATGCTGCGCGCGGGCCTCGACCGCCGGCGCGCGATCGCGGCCGGCCTCTTGATGATCGTGTCGCTGCCGACCTTCTGGTATGCGCCTTACCTGCTGGTCGACCCGGGCTCGATCTGCGCCCGCGCCGCCTTCGTGCTGGCGGTGCTGTCGGGCCAGCCCTGGCTGGCCGCGCTGGCGGGGCTGGTCGGCTCGGCCATCCGCGAAGAGAACGTGCTGCTGCTGGTGTGGCTGGTCGCCATGCGCCAGGTCGCGCTGCTGCCGGGACTGGCCTTCCTGGCCGCTGCCGGCGGCTGGATGGTGCTGGTGCGCTGGCACATCATCGCCGGCCTGCCCAGCTATACCTGGCAGCCGAACCTCGGCACCGTGATGGCGGCGCTGCGCGACGTGCGTTCGCTGGCCTCGATCGCGGGCACGGCCTTCCTGGTGGCGCCGCTGGCCATCGTCGGCTGGCGCTCGGCGCCGCCGCAGGTGCGTCCATTGGCCAGCCTGCTGCTCCTGATGGCCTTGCCCCAGCTGTACGCGGCGCTGAGCGTGCGGGTCGAGGGGCGCCTGGTATGGGGCCTGTACCCGTTCCTGGTGCCGTTCGCCGTGTGCGCCGGCCTGGCGCGGGGCAGGACGAAGGCCGGGAGCGCTCCTAGCGAACCAGCGCGAAAGAGCCGGCCACGATGAGCGCCATGCCGGCGATCTTGCTGGCCGTGAGCGGTTCGTTCAATGCCGCCACGCCGAGCGCCGCCACCGCCAGCATCGCGACGCCGGTCATCACCGGGTAGGCCAGGCTCATGTCGAGTTTTTGCAGGGCCACCGAGTAGCACACGAAGCCGAGCGCATAGGTGGCCCCGGCGCCGCCCAGGAAGGACAGGCGCACCAGGTTCCAGTCGGCGCCGTGCTGGCCCGACAGTTTGATGAGGAAGGTGGCGGCCGCGCTGGCGAGCGACGCCAGCGCGCACCACAGGTAGCCGGTCATGGCAGGGGTCATGGAATGTCTTCTGTCGCAGTGGAAGGGATAGGGCGCGATTGTACCGCCTCGCCCGGCTCGACTGGAATCGCCAGCGTGACCAGGGTGCCGGCCGGGCCGCTCTCGATGCGCAGCCTGGCCCCGACCTGCGCGGCGCGCTCGCGCATCCCCTGCAGGCCGAAGTGCCCGGCCCTGTCCCTGGCGCCGCCGCCCGCGCCGTGGCCGGCGTCGCCGACGGTCAGCGCCAGCTCGCGCTGGGAATCGGCGGCCTTGAGCCGCACCGGTCCCGGCGTGTGGCGCAGGGCGTTGACCAGCGCCTCGCGCACGATCGCCTTCACGTCGCCGCGCAGGCGCACCGGCAGGCGTTCCACGGATCCCGGCGCGGCGTCCAGCGTCAGGCGCTGGCTGCTTCCCGGGACGATGAGTTCGACGTCGCGCAGCAAGCCCCGCCAGAATGCGTCGGCGTTCTCGAAGCCCTTGCGCAAGCCCTGGACCTCGTCGCGGCCTTCTTCCAGCACCTGTTCCGCGGCGTCCAGGATGCGCTCGAACTCGGCCCGCGCCTGACTGCCGGCCGGCAGCCCGGCCATCACCGAATTCATCCGCAGCAGCATGCCCTGCACGCCCTGCAGGAAGGTGTCGTGCAGGGCGCGCGCGATCGACTCGCGCTCGCGCAGGCGCGCCAGCAGCTCGCCTTCGATGCGCGCGGCCAGCCGGCGGGTGCGCAGCCGGTAGGCATGGACAGCGATCGCCGCGACGGCGAGCAGGCAGCTGGCCAGGAACCACCAGGTCTCGAAGAAGCGCGGCGGGATGTGGAAGGGCAGGGCGGTGACGGGGCCGGGCACGCCGCTCTCGTTGATGGCCATGACCTCGAAGGTGTGGGCGCCGGGCCGCAGCCGCTGGAAGAAGGCGCTGCGGCGCGTCCCGGCCTCTTCCCAGTCCTGGCCGTCCAGGCGGTACCTGAACTGCACCTTCTGCGGCATGCGCAGGCTGGGGGCGGCATAGTCGATCTGCAGGTTGACGGTGCCCTGGTCGAGTTCCATGCCCATGCCGGCCGCATAGCGGCGTGCGCCGCTGGACAGCGCCAGCACCTCGACGGCCGGCGTGGCCGGATTGGGCGCGGTCTTGCGCGGGTCGATCCAGGCCAGGCCGCGTTCGCCCGCGAACCACAGCGTGCCGTCCACCGACATCGCGACGGTACTCGACAACAGGCCTGTCACCCCGCCGCCCAGATATCCGTCGGCGGCGTCGAACAGCCGTCCGCGCAGCGCGATCCCCGGGTCCTTCATCGAACGCGCCCAGTCCTGGGGCGTAACGCGGTAGATGCCGCGCTCGGCGTTGATCCAGCGGTTGCCGGCGGCGTCGGCGACGATCCCGCTGGCCATGCCGAGGCCCTCCTTCAGGTCGACGGCGAGTCGCCGGAAGCGGCCCCCCGCCAGGACCTGCATTCCTTCTTCGCCGGATACCAGCAGCGGGTCGCCGGGTTCGATGAACGAGAACTTGCCGACATCGAGACCGTCCTGCGGACCATATTCGCGCACGAGCAGGCCCCTGTCGACAATGCGCAGGCGGTTCGCGCGCAGGCCCAGGAAGCTGCGGCCTGCGGCGTCGAATGCAGCCCGCTGCGGCTGGTCGTTCCTGGGGAGCTGGCGGGTCCAGGCGCCTTCGCGGTAATGCCAGGCGCCCAGGCGTCCGGTCCAGAGCCAGATGTCGTCGTTGCCGGCCGTGAGCCGTTGGGCGCGAACGCTGTCGCCCGCTGCGGCGACCGCCTGCGGCAGCGGGATGCGTTCCACGCCCGCCGGGCCGTGGCGCTCGATCCCGTTGCGGCCGCCGAATACCAGCGTGCCGTCCGGGGCCCGGTCGAGCACGCGGGTGGCGAGTGGATCGGACAGTTCGCGCAGCTTGCCGTGTTCGATGCGCAGCAGGGACGCCGTGTCGTCCAGGCGCTGGGTCCGCACCGCGACGATGCCGCCTCCCGGATGCGGCGCCGGGTGGGAGATGCCGCGATCGAGCAGTGCGGGCACCATGTGCACCACGTGGTCGCGCAGCCGCTCCAGTCCCGACGGCGTACCGATCCAGATGCTGCCGTCCAGGTCTTCCATCAGCGACAGTACAGACAGGCTGGTCATCTGCCACGGCTGGTCGAGGCGCTCAACGGCGCCGACCGGCGTGAAGCTTGTGCTGCCCTGCCAGCTGGCGGGACGCAGCACGCACAGGCCGACCGGACAATTGCCGGACCAGGCGTTGCCGTCGCGATCGAACAGCGACTGGAACGAACTGGCGCTGCCAACCGGCGCCGGTATGCGGCGCGGCGTTGGCGGCGCCAACCGTTCGAACTGCTTTCCGAGCACCAGCCAGACGCCGCCATCGGGCGCTTCGAGCAGCATCGGATCGCCGCGCCCGGCGCGGACCAGGCGGAATTGCCGGTCCCCGGCGTCGCGCACGTAGACCGCCGCCCCGTTGGCTGCCCAGATCCGGCCAGCGCGGTCGGCCAGCACGTATTCGGCGCGCGCGTCACCGTAGCCGAGCTCCGGGCCGATGCGCGTGACGCGGTCCCCTGTGACCCGGAACAGCCCGCGCCAACTGGCGATCCAGGCCGCGCCATCGGCGTCCAGCGCGATGGCGAACACGCTGCCGCTCACCTCTGGCTTGATCAGGTGGTGGTAACGGCCCTGACGCAGAACGCTCAGGCCGCCGCTACCGTAGCCGATCCATAGCGCGCCATCGCGTCCCGGCCGCAGCACGCTGATGCTGTTGTTCAGCGGGCGGCTGCCGTCGGCGGTTTCGTACGGCAGAAAGCGCGTGCCGTCGAAGCGCAGCAGACCGGTGTGACGGCTGCCCACCCACAGCCAGCCGTCGGCGCTGCGCGCCAGTGCATCGACGTAGCGCGGTGCGCCCTCCAGCTCACCCCAGCGCTCATGGCGGTAACCGTCGAGGCCAACCGCCGGGTCGAGCGCAAAGGCGCGCGGGGCGGCGCAACACAGGGCCAGGATGAATGCGCAGAGCAGGGCGCAGGATCGGGAAGTGATACTCATTCGCGAATTGTTGCAGCTAAACGTATCGTGGTCCAGTGGCGCTGGCCGATTCAGCCGACCTGCTCGCGCCATGCGCCCGGATTCATCCCGCTCCACTCGCGAAACGCGTGCGTGAACGCGCTCTGTTCCTGGAAGCCGAGCAGGAAGGCGATGTCGACCAGTCCCAGTTCGCGCCGGCGCAGGTAGTCCCGGGCCAGGCCGAAGCGCAGCGCATCGAGCACTTCCTGGTAGCTCGACCCGGCCTCGGCCAGCTTGCGCTGCAGGGTGCGCGGCGACAATCCCAGCTCGGCCGCCACCGGCGCCAGGCGCGCCTCGCCGCCGGCCAGGCGCGGCAGCAGCGCGGCCCGGACCCGGGCCACGATATGTTCCTGTTGCGCGGCGCGCTGCACGAGCAGCCGGTCGGCATGGTGGAGCAGGACCGGGTACAGGCTGGTATCGGCATGCGGAACCGGCATCGCCAGCAGGGCGGCATCGACCGTGGCGCAGTCGACCGGCGCGCCGAATTCGGGCGCCACGCCCAGCACGCGCAGGTATTCGGCGCTCCCATGGCCCGGATCGGGGTGGCGCAGGCGCAGCGCCAGCGGCACCAGGGGCCGCCCGGCCAGCCAGCTGCCGAACACGCGGATGCCGGCGTAGACGCTTTCCACCAGGTGGCGGGTGGCCTCCGGATAGTGGCTGATCCATGCGTAGTGCGCCTCGGCGCCCGCGATCTCCAGGCGGCTCAGGCCCAGGTCGTGGGCCAGCGATTCGTAGCGCCGGGTCAGCTCCAGGGCATGGCCGAAGCTGTTGCAGGCCAGGAGCAGCATGCCATAGGCGCTGTAGGTGGCGGGACCCGCCTTTTCGCCCACGTGCAGGCCGAAGAACGGATCGTCCGCCAGCCGCGCGCCGGCTTCGAGCAAGGCGATGTAGCGTCGTGCGGGCAGGCTGTCGAGCGGCGCATCGAGCGCGTCTGGGGCCAGGCCGGCCGCCCGCGCCAGCGCATCGAGGGCCAGGCCGCGCTCGCGTGCGGTGTCCAGCAGGGGTTGCAGGTAGGAACCGGTCACGCGCGCGCCGTCGGGCGGAGCTGGCGCGTTAGAGCAAGGCAGTGTCATGAAAGCGCAATACGGGTGGCAGGGGCGGTCTTAATGTGATACCTGAGCTGGTAAAAAGAGCAACTTACAGTATAAGGCAAAGTCATTGATGCGGCGTTGGAACGGTTGGGGTGACGAGTCGATCACGGTGCAGCTCGAGGGCGAGGCGCGCGCTTTCCTGGGATCGCGGCTGGGCCGGGGCGCCACCCCGCAGGACGCCACCTTCGAGCAGGCCTGCGCCGGCCTGGTGCCGGGCCGCCTGCCGGCCCACCCGCTGATCGACGCCAGCCCGGCCACCCGTGCCCGCCATGCCGTCGGCCAGAGCCTTCCGGACTGGCTGCGCCTGCGCCACGGGCGCCTCGGCAGCGTGCCGGACGGCGTGGCCTTTCCCGAATCCGGCGCCCAGGTGCGCGAGCTGCTGGCGTTCGCCGCCCGCCACGACGCGGTGGTCATCCCCTACGGCGGCGGCACCAGCGTGGCCGGCCACCTCGACGTGGGCCACAGCTCCAACGGCGGCCTGCGCCCGTCGCTGAGCATCGACATGGGCCGCATGCGCGCGATGATCTCGCTCGACCGCGAGGCGCAGCTGGCCTGCTTCGGCGCCGGCGTGTCCGGTCCCGACCTCGAGGCGCAGCTGCGCGCCCACGGCTACACCCTGGGCCATTATCCGCAATCGTTCGACTACTCCACGCTGGGCGGCTGGATCGCCACCCGTTCGTCCGGGCAGCAGTCGATGCGCTACGGCCGCATCGAGCAGCTGTTCGCGGGCGGCCGCATCGAGACGCCGTCCGGCACCCTCGACATTCCGACCTTCCCGGCCTCGAGCAGCGGCATCGACCTGCGCGAGATGGTGCTCGGTTCCGAAGGGCGGATGGGCGTGCTGACCCACGCCGTGGTGCGCATCAGCCGCCTGCCCGAACACGAGGCTTTCCATGCGCTGTTCTTCCCCGACTGGGAACACGCGGTGCGGGCGGTGCGCAACCTGGCCCAGGCGCGCCTGGGGCTGTCGATGCTGCGCCTGTCGAACGCCGGCGAGACGCAGACCATGCTGGCGCTGGCCGGCCACGGCCGCCGGGCGGTGCTGCTCGAGCGCTACCTGGCCTGGCGCGGCTGCGGCCGCGACAAATGCATGCTGCTGGTGGGCGCCAGCGGGGCCCGGGGCGAGGCGCGCGAGGCCTTGCGCGCGGTGCTGGGCCTGGCGCGGCGCCAGCGCGGCGTGCACGTCGGCCGCGCCCTGGGCGAGCGCTGGCGCCGCAACCGCTTTCGCAGCGTCTACCTGCGCAATGCGGCCTGGGAGCAGGGCTATGCGATCGACACGGTCGAAACCGCGCTCGACTGGCCGCACGTCACCCATGCGGTGGAAGCGATCGAGCAGGCCGCGGCCGCCGCGCTCGAAGCCTTCGGCGAACGGGTCCACGCCTACACCCACCTGTCGCACCTGTATCCGCAGGGCGCCAGCGTGTACTCGACCTTCGTCTACCGGCTGGCGGGCGACTACGGGGCCGACCTGGCGCGCTGGCGCCAATTGAAGGACCGGGTGTCGAGCGCGATCGTCGGCTGCGGCGGCACCATCAGCCACCAGCACGGCGTCGGCGTCGACCATGCGGCGTGGCTGGCGGCCGAGAAGGGCGAGCTGGGGCTGGGCGCGATGGGCGCGCTGTTCCGCCACTTCGATCCCGAGTGCCGCATGAATCCGGGCAAGCTGGTGACGCCATGAGCGAGGCCAATGCGGCCGGCAAGGCCAACGTCTTCCCGCCCGGACGCGACTGGGACTTGCTGGTGATCGGCGGCGGCATCACCGGCGCCGGCATCCTGCTCGAGGCGGCGCGGCGCGGCCTCAAGACGCTGCTGGTCGAGCAGAAGGATTTTGCCTGGGGCACCTCGAGCTGCTCCTCGAAGCTGGTGCATGGCGGCCTGCGCTACCTGGCCGGCGGCAACCTGCGCCTGACGCGCGACGCGGTGCGCGAGCGCGAGGCGCTGCTGCGCGCCGCCCCCGGCCTGGTCGAGCCGCAGGGCTTCGCGTTCGCCGACCACGGCACCGACATCAAGCGCCGGCTGGGCTTTCTCGCCATGCTGCGCGTGGTGGACATGCTGGCCGGCCGCCGCGAGCCGCACTGGGAGCGGCCGGAATCGTTCCGCATGCTGGCGCCCAATATCGGCGAAGCCCCCCTGGCCGGCGGCATCCGCTACACCGACGCCAAGACCGACGACGCGCGCCTGGTGCTGCGCGTGCTCGATGAGGCGCGCACCCACGGCGCCGTGGCCTGCAACTACGTGACCGTGCAGGCGCTGGTGCGCGACGGCGGCAAGGTGCATGGCGCCATGCTGCGCGACGAGCGGAGCAAGGCCGAGACGGCGGTGCGTGCGCGGGTGGTGGTCAATGCCACCGGCGCCTGGTCGACCCTGCTGGGCGGCGAGGGCAAGCCCGACCGCGCGCCGCGCCTGCGGCCGCTGCGCGGCAGCCATCTGGTGCTGCCGGCCTGGCGCCTGCCGCTGGCGCAGGCGGTCAGCCTGCTGCACCCGGCCGACAGCCGGCCCGTGTTCGCCTTCCCCTGGGAGGGCGTGACCCTGGTCGGCACCACCGACGTCGACCACGACGAAGAGGTGAACGCCGAAGCAAGGATCACCCGCCCCGAGTTCGACTACCTGATGGCGGCGCTGCACGCCCAGTTCCCGCAGCTCGACCTGGTCGATGCCGACGTCGTGGCCACCTTCGCCGGCGTGCGGCCGGTGGTCGACGGCGGCCAGAACGGCGCGCCGTCGTCCGAGAAGCGCGACCATTTCGTGTGGTCCGAACCCGGCCTGGTCTCGGTCGCCGGCGGCAAGCTGACCACCTTCCGCTCGATCGCCCTCGACGTGCTGCGCCACGTGTCGCAGCAGCTGCCCGGCTGGCAGATGCGCTCCGAGCGCGGGCCGGTGTTCGCGCGGGTGCCGGTGCCGGCGCGCCACGACGTGCCGGCCACCCTGCTGCGGCGGCTGGCCGGGCGCCACGGCGCGCATGCCCGCGACCTGCTGCTGGCCGCCAAGGAGGGCGAGCTGGATTGCATTCCCGGCACCCAGACCCTGTGGGCCGAGCTGCGCTGGGCCGCGCGCTTCGAACAGGTCTACCGGCTCGACGACCTCCTGCTGCGCCGCACCCGGCTCGGCCTGCAGCTGCCCAAGGGCGGGCTGGACCAGATGGCGCGCATCCGGGCCATCTGCCAGGCGGAACTCGGCTGGCTCGATCCCGACTGGGAAGCGCAGGAACGGCGCTACCTGGCCGAATGGCGCAAGCAGTACGGCATCCCGCCCGCCGCCTGACCGTGCAGGCTCCGCTGCTGCTGGCGATCGACAACGGCACGCAAAGCGTGCGCGCCCTGCTGTTCGACCTGCGCGGCGAACTCGTGGCCAGGTCGCAGGTGGCGCTCGAGGCCTACCGTTCGCCGCAGCCGGGCTGGCACGAACACGACGTCGACGCCTACTGGCAGGCGCTGTGCCAGGCTTGCGGGCAGTTGTGGACCTTGCCCGGCGCCGACCGCGCGCGCCTGGCCGGCGTCGCCGTCACTACCCAGCGCGGCACCGTGGTCAACCTCGACCGCGAGGGACGTCCGCTGCGCCCCGCGATGACCTGGCTCGACCAGCGCCGCACGGACGACGTTCCGCGCCTCGGGCCGCTGTGGCGCGCCGCCTTCCAATTGGCGGGCGTGGCCGGCACCATGCGCCACCTGGCCGGCGAGGCCGAGATCAACTGGATCCGCGCCCACCAGCCCGAGGTCTGGGAAGCGACCGACAAGTTCCTGCTGCTGTCGGGCTACCTGAACTGGCGCCTTGGCGGCCGCTTCGTCGATTCCAGCGGTTCGCAGGTCGCCTATCTCCCATTCGACTACCGGCGCCTGCGCTGGGCCGGGCCGCGCGCCTGGCAATGGCAGGCGCTGGCGCTCGAACCGTCCATGCTGCCCGCGCTGGCGCCGCCCGGCGCGCGCCTGGGCGTCGTTACCGCCGCGGCGGCGTTCGAGACCGGCATCCCGGAAGGCTTGCCGCTGCTGGCGGCGGCCGCCGACAAGGCCTGCGAGGTGATCGGGGCCGGCTGCTGCGAACCGCACGTCGCCTGCCTCAGCTACGGCACCACCGCCACCATCAACATCACGTCGACCCGCTACGTCGAGGCGGTGCGTTTCGTGCCGCCGTATCCGAGCGCGCTGCCGGGCGCGTACAGCATCGAGCAGCAGGTGTTTCGCGGCTACTGGATGGTCAACTGGTTCAAGGAGCAGTTCGGCCACCACGAGCAGTCGCGCGCGCTGCTCGAGGACGTGGCGCCCGAGCGCCTGTTCGACGCGCTGGCCAGCAGCGTGCCGCCGGGTTCGATGGGCCTGATGCTGCAGCCTTACTGGACGCCAGGGATTCGCCTGCCGGGACGCGAGGCGAAAGGGGCGATCGTGGGCTTCGGCGACGTCCATACCCGCGCCCACGTGTACCGCGCGATCCTCGAAGGATTGGCGTATGCGCTGCGCGAAGGCAAGGAGCGCATCGAGCGGCGCGGCGGGGTGCGCGTCACCGAATTGCGGGTGTCGGGCGGCGGCTCGCAAAGCGATGCGGCGATGCAGCTCACGGCCGATATCTTCGGGCTGCCGACGGCGCGGCCGCATGTGTACGAAACATCCGGGCTGGGGGCGGCGATCGATGCCGCGGTCGGGCTCGGGCTGTATCCCGATTTTCCTTCCGCGATCGCCGGCATGACGCGGGTGGGCAAGGTGTTCGAGCCGGTTCCCGGCAACCGCAAGATCTACGAGCGCCTGTACCGGGACGTGTACCTGCAGATGTACCGGCGGCTCAAGCCGATGTACCGCGACATTGCGCGCATCACCGGGTACCCGCGCGGCGCCTGAATCTCAGGGGGAGCGGTGGGCGTCGGGCGGTGGGGCTACCCAGGCATGCATGCGTTCTTCGTACACCGATACGGTCGGCGCCGGCAAGCCGGGATCGGCGAAGGCGCCGACCGGGATGGCGCTGGCGTCCGCGGCGCCTTCGGTCTCGTCATAGACCGTCGCCCCACAGGTTGGACAGAAGTGGAAGTGCGCACGCGACCCTTCGTCGCCCACCAGCGCGAAACTGGTCGATGCGCCCGAGATCGCGACGCGTTCGCGCGGCAACGGCAGGACAATGAACAACCACATATCGTTTTCCTCGAGGTCGAAGGTCGATTTCGCGATGAAACCGATGCGGGAACCCCAGGCGCAGCCGGCGCCGACGATTGCCGAGATCACGGCGACGTAGCGCAAGACGATTTCTGATGGATATGCTTCTTTCGCCGCGCCTCGCCGGGATGGGTGTCGGGTCAAGGAGAGCGATCGCCGCCAGTTGGTCAATGCGCCAGCCGGTATGCCGGCGCATGCGGACCGCGAGGCGTCATTCTGCGTGATTCCCGCATGCGGAGTGATCCAGGTATTTCGCCGTCACCAGCGACAGACACTGGAGAATACGGCGAGCGCGCAATTGCTTCATCGTCGAGTATCCGGCAAGGCGCCTAGTTGAGCAGCCCGCCCCGCACCGGCTCCCACGCCGCCCCGGCCTGCGTCGTCACTACCTGGTTGCGCCCGCGCGCCTTGGCTTCGTACATCGCGCGGTCGGCCGAGACGAAGAACGAGCGGATGTCGTCGAACAGGGTCGGCACGATGCACGCCACGCCGACGCTGACCGTGACCACGGTCGTGCCTTCGGCGCGCGGGTTCGGGATCGCGAGGCGCTCGACGTGGGCGCGGATCGCTTCGCCCAGCCGCGCCGCGGTCGCAGCGGGGGTGTCGGCCAGCAGCACCACGAATTCCTCGCCGCCGTAGCGCGCCGCGAGGTCGGTCGGGCGCATCGCGTGCGATTGCAGCGCCTCGGCGATCGCCTGCAGGCAGGCGTCGCCGGCGGCGTGGCCCAGGCTGTCGTTATAGCCCTTGAAATGGTCGACGTCGAGCACGATTAGCGACAGCGGCTGGCTGCTGCGGATCGCGCGCTGCCATTCCTTGTCGAGGAAGGCGTCGAAGTGGCGGCGGTTGGCGATGCGCGTGAGCGGATCGACCAGGGCCGCGCGCTGCAGCGCCGTCTCGGATTGCTTGTGGTGGGTGATGTCGTGCAGCAGGGCGACGAACAGCGCTTCGCCGCCGGCCATCGGCGACAGGCCCAGGTCCATCGCGCGCAGGGCGCCGTCGGCCTGGCGCACCAGCACCTCGCGCGTGCCGCGGCAGCGCGCCGCGGCCTCGAGGTCGGCCGGGTCGGCGAAATAGTCTGCGTAGTCGTTGGCCGCAGGCGGCTCGATCAGGTCGGCCAGCGCTTCACCCTCCAGCACTTCCTTGGGTTGTGAGAGAAAGCGTTCGCAGGCCGGGTTGGCATACACCACGCGGCCCTCGCGGTCGACCAGCAACAGGCCCTCGTCCATGCCGTCGACGATCATCTGCAGCCGCTCGACCTGCTGTTTCTGGCTTTCGCTGCTGCTGCGCAGGCGCAGCTGGGCGCGCACCCGGGCACAGACCTCGGCCATGCGCACCGGCTTGGCGATGTAGTCGGCGGCGCCGGTGTCGAAGCCGGCGACGATGTCCTCGGTCTCGCCGCAGGCGCTGACGAAGATGACGGGGATATGGGCGGTATCGGACTGGCGCTTCAGGCGGCGGCAGATTTCCAGGCCGTCGAGGTCGGGCAGGATCACGTCGAGCAGGATCAGGTCGGGCTGGACGCGGGTGGCGATGTCGAGGGCGCGCCGGCCGGAATTGGCGACGAAGGTCTGGTAACCCTGCTGGCGCATGATGTCCTGCAGCAGGCCGAGGCTGTCGGGGGCGTCGTCGACGATCAGGATCGCGGATTGGCGCGCCGGTGCGGCGAGCGCTAGGGCAGGATGCATCATCGGTGTCTGGTAGACCTCATCAGTGACGAGAAATCATACTCTTTACACGGCGAATTTGGATAATTAACGTTGCCTAAAATCCACGATCTGATGCAATTGTTGCACTGTCGCAACTGACCCGCGTTGGTCCCGCTGACGGTACCACTGCCGGTGCTACTGCCGGTGCCACTGTTGGTACCGGTATCGACCGACTATCAGCGGGAAACCGGGGCTGCGCGCACGGCGCAGCCCGGTCGATCACAGCATGCCGGCGATCAGCTTGCCGAGGACGGCGATGCCCTCGCGGATGCGTTCCGGCGGCACGGTCACGAAGGACAGGCGCAGGGTGTTGGTGGCCGGATCGTTGGCATAGAACGGGGCGCCCGGCACGAAGGCCACGCGCGCCGCCAGCGATTGTTCCAGCAGCTTCATCGCGTCGATCTGCTGCGGCAGGGTGACCCAGATGAACATGCCGCCTTCCGGCTTGGTCCAGCTCACGCCGGCCGGGAAGTGCTCCTGCATCGCGTCCAGCATCACCTGGCACTGGTCGCCGTAGAGCTGGCGGATGGTCGGGATGTGCTGGTCCAGGAAGCCGTCCTTGACCACTTCGTGCACCACCATCTGGGTCAGCTGGGCGGTGTGCAGGTCGGCGGCCTGCTTGGCCAGCTCGAGGCGGCGCACCAGCGGCAGCGGGGCGCAGACGTAGCCGAGGCGGATGCCCGGGGTCAGCACCTTCGAGAACGAACCCATGTAGATGACGCCGTCCGGATTCATCGCGACCATCTTCGGGCTCGGCGCGCCCCGGTAGGACAGCGAACCGTAGGGATCGTCCTCGATCAGCGGCACGCCGAGGCGGGCGCAGGTCTCGACCAGTTCCTGGCGGCGCTCGACCGACAGCGAACGGCCGGTCGGGTTCTGGAAGTTGGGCAGCGCGTACAGCAGGCGCGCGCCTTGCGCGATGCCTTCCAGCGACGACGGCACCAGGCCGTGTTCGTCGGTGTCGACCGATTTGAATTCGGGACGGTAGACCGAGAACGCCTGCAGCGCGCCCAGGTAGCTTGGGGTTTCGACCAGCACGCGGCTGCCTTCGTCGATCAGCACCTTGCCCAGCAGGTCGAGCGCCTGCTGCGAGCCCGAGGTCATGAGGATCTGTTCCGGCAGGATGGTCGAACCTTCGGTCGACAGCGAACCGGCAATCCATTCGCGCAGCGGCGCGTAGCCATCGGTCGGTCCGTACTGCAGCGCCACCTTCCCGTTGTCGGTCAGGACCTTGTCGTAGGCGGCTTTCATGCGCTCGACCGGGAACGTGGCTGGCGACGGCAGGCCGCCGGCGAACGAGATGATTTCCGGACGCTGGGTGATCTTCAGGATCTCGCGGATGAAGGAGCTTTGCAGCTGCTGGGCGCGTTCCGAGAACTGCCACTGGATGGGATTGGGGTTTTCGATTTTCATACTCGTCTCACAGGAAGGTGCACGGTCGTGCCGGGCCATTATATAAAACACGCCGGGTAGGCGGCTTCACGTCGGCGGGTGAAGCCGGGTCAGCCCCACCCGGGTTACAACAGTAATTGATTTACCGACAAATTAATGCCGGTTGTAGGCACGTAATCGACGGCTTTATGCCACTTCCACGATCATCTCGATCTCGACGCAGGTGCCGCGCGGCAGGGCAGCCACGCCGAAGGCCGAGCGGGCGTGCTTGCCGGCGTCGCCGAACACCTCGCCGATCAGTTCCGAGGCGCCATTGGTCACCAGGTGTTGTTCGTTGTAGTCCGGCGTCGACGCGACCAGGCTCATCAGCTTGACGATGCGCTTGACGCGGTTCAGGTCGCCGCCCACGGCCTCCTGCAGGGTGCCGATCAGGTCGATCGCGACCGAGCGCGCGGCAGCCTGGCCGTCGGCGGTAGTCTTGTCGCGGCCCAGGATGCCGGCGTTGATGCTGCCGTCCTTGTTCTTGGCGATGTGGCCCGAGATGAACACGAGGTTGCCGGTCTGGACGTACATGACGTAGGCCGCGGCCGGGGTGGCCGGCGCTTCCAGGGTGATGTTCAGTTCCTTGAGTTTGTCGTAGACGGACATGGTGTGCTCCAATTTTGCGTTGAGTAAAGGCGGTATTGTACGTCGAGCCGGCGTCATGCACCGTGGGCACGATCAGCCGGGCCGGCGCCGGACCTGCAGCCGGCGCCCGGCAAACACGACGCCGATCACGGCCAGCGCGAACGAGACCTTATGCATGGTCAGCGCCTCGCCCAGCAGCACGGCCGCGCCGACCAGGCTCAGGAAGGGCTGCAGCAGCTGCACCTGGCCGACCCGCGCGATCCCGCCCAGGGCCAGTCCGCGGTACCAGAAGAAAAAGCCCACCACCATCGAGATCACCGTCACATAGCCCAGCCCCAGCCAGGCCGGCGCGCCAACCTCCAGCAGGACATCGAGGCGGTGGCCCAGGCACCAGGCCAGCAGCAGCGGCGCCAGCACCGGCGCGCCCAGCAGCAGCGCCCAGCAGATGGTCTCCGGTCCGCCGAGCGTACGCGCCAGCTTGCCGCCCTCGGCATAGCCGACGGCGCCGGCCACGACTGCGCCGAACATCATGAAATCGGCCCCATGCAGCGCGCCGCCGCCCTGGGACAGCGCGAACGCCACCACCAGCGCCGCCCCGAGCACGGCCATCAGCCAGAACGCGGGGGAGGGCCGCTCGTCGCCGCGCAGCGCGGTGTACAGCGCCGTCGCCAGCGGCAGCAGGCCGGCCAGCACTGCGCCGTGCGAGGCCGGCACATCGCGCATCGCCATCGAGCTCAATAGAGGGAAACCGATCACCGCGCCCAGCGTTACCAGGGCCAGCGGCAGCAGCGCGCCGCGCGACGGCAGCGGCGCCCGGCGCCAGGACAGCCACAGCCCGGCCAGCGCGGCGGCGCCGAGGGCCCGCGCCAGCACCACGAACTGCACGTCGAGTTCGACCACCGCCATGCGCGTGAACGGCATGGTCAGGCTGAACATGGCCACGCCGGCCAGGCCGAGCAGCATGCCGCGCGCCTCGTCGCGGGCGGTGGAGGTGGAAACGGCGGGGGCGGGGGCGAGGACGGGCATCGTGGTTCCTTCGTCTGGCTTGCGGCAACAGGGTAGTGGGTCTATCCTAATCCCAGGGACCAATACAGTCCCAGTACACTTCATCCGATAATTTGCCGACTGTGATGGTGAAATGACCGATACACCTGCCTTCGCGCTGCTGCGCGACGCCGGCGAACCGCTGGCCGACCAGATCGTGCGCGCGGTGGCGGCGCGCGTCGACGAGCGTCTGCTGCGGCCCGGCGCGCGCATGCCGTCGATCCGGCGGTTCGCCGCCAGTCACGGGGTGTCGCCGTTCACCGTCGTGGCCAGCTACGACCGGCTGGTGGCCCAGGGCTACCTCGAGTCGCGGCGCGGCGCCGGCTTCTTCGTGCGCGAACGCCAGCCGGCGCCGGCACGCGCGGCCATGCCCCCGCTGCCGGTTCCGGCCGAACTCGACATCGCCTGGCTGGTGCGCAGCATGTTCCGCCAGGCCCCGCTCGGGCTGGCGCCGGGTTCCGGCGTGCTGCCGGCCGACTGGCTCGACGGCGCGGCCCTCGCCAACGCGTTGCGCGCGCTGAGCCGCCAGAACTGCGACGGCCTGCTCAACTACGGTTCGCCGCACGGCTTTTTGCCGCTGCGCCAGCAATTGCAGCGGAAACTGGCCGAGCTGGAGATCGAGGCCGCGCCCGAGCAGCTGGTGACGACGCTCGGCGCGACCCAGGCGCTGGACCTGGTGGCGCGCGAATTCTGCCAGCCCGGCGACACGGTGCTGGTCGACGATCCGGCCTGGTTCCTGATGTTCGGTTCGTTCGCGGCGATGGGCTTGAAGGTGGTCGGCGTGCCGCGCCTGGCCGACGGTCCCGACCTGGCCCGGCTCGAGGCGCTGGCGGCGCTGCACCGGCCGCGCCTGTTCGTCCTCAATTCGGTGCTGCACAATCCCAGTTCGACCTCGGTGTCGGCGGCCAAGGCCTTCCAGGTGCTGCGCCTGGCCGAGCAGCACGACTTCATCGTGGTCGAGGACGACGTCTATTGCGACCTGCATCCGGGCGGGGCCACCCGCCTGGCCGCGCTGGACGGCCTGCAGCGGGTGGTCTACCTGACCGGCTTTTCGAAGTCGATGGCGGCCAACCTGCGGGTGGGCTTCATCGCCACCTCGCGCGAACGGGCCCAGCGCCTGGCCGACCGCAAGATGCTGGCCACGCTCAGCACCAGCGATATCGGCGAGCGGGTGGTCTACAAGATCCTGGCCGAGGGCCACCACCGCAAGCACCTGGACCGCATCCGCGGCCGCCTGGATGCGGCGCGCCCGGCCGCGCTGCGCCGGCTCGAATCGCTCGGGATGCGGGTCGACCCGGCGCCGGCGGCCGGCATGTTCCTGTGGGTCGATGCCGGCGTCGACACCAACGCGCTGACGGCGCGCGCGATGCAGCACGACTTGCTGCTGGCGCCGGGCAGCCTGTTCTCGCCCAGCCAGCAGCCGTCGACCCGGATGCGCCTGAACCTCGCGGCGCTGCAGGATCCGGGCGTGTGGGGTTTTCTGGAGGACCAGCTGCCGGGACTGCGCGGCGCCTGAATCAACCGGCTTGCTGGCCCGGGCAGCCGCTCGCCATCATCTTGTCCATGCCTTCCCTGATCTGCTCGGGCGTCAGGTCCTGCTTGTGGGTGGCGATCGACCAGCGGTGGCCGAACGGGTCTTCGAGCTGGCCGTAGCGGTCGCCCCAGAACATGTCGGACAGCTCCATCAGCGGCTTGGCGCCGGCGTCCACCGCCCTGGCCCACGCGGCGTCGGCGTCTTCCACATACAGGTGGATGACCACGGACGTGCCTTTCAGGGCCAGCGGGCCCAGGCTGCCGAACTCGGGATAGTCCTGGGCCAGCATGATGGGCGAATCGCCGATGCGGATCTCCGCATGCATGATCCTGCCGTCCGGCCCCGGCAGGCGGGCGATCTCGACGGCGCCGAAGGCCTGCTTGTAGAACGCGATGGCATCGAGCGCCTGTTCGCAGACCAGGTGCGGGGTGACGGTACGGTAGCCTTCCGGGATGGGGCGCACTGCCTGGTTCATGATCTTCTCCTGTAGTGTGTGGATGGGTGCTGCATCGCTACGACGAACGGGGAGGAGCCGATTCGACATCCCGCATGCATAAATACGCACAATCCTCCGGCTCGACGGGAGCTTGTCAAAAACACCTCTTGAAATTCCTTTTGACAGCCTTATATGCCTCCGAGTCTGACAACCCCCCATGTTTTTAACGAGGAACAAGATGGCAAGCGCCGAAAAAGAAACCCTTGGCTTCCAGGCAGAAGTAAAACAGCTGCTGCAACTGATGATCCACTCCTTGTATTCGAACAAGGAAATCTTCCTGCGCGAGCTGATCTCGAACGCATCCGACGCGGCCGACAAGCTGCGCTTCGAGGCAATCAACAACGACGCCCTGTACGGCAACGACCACGAACTGAAGATCAAGGTCTCGTTCGACAAGGACGCCAAAACCATCACGATCTCGGACAACGGCATCGGCATGAGCCGCGACGAGGTGATCGCCCACCTGGGCACCATCGCCAAGTCGGGCACCAAGGAATTCTTCAGCAAGCTGTCGGGCGACCAGCAGCAGGATGCGGCCCTGATCGGCCAGTTTGGCGTGGGCTTTTATTCGGGCTTCATCGTGGCCGAGAAGATCGTCGTCAATACCCGCCGCGCCGGCGCCTTCGCCGAGCAGGGCGTGCGCTGGGAATCGCGCGGCGAGGGCGATTATTCGATCGAGCAGATCGAGAAGACCGGCCGCGGCACCGACGTGATCCTGCACCTGCGCGAAGGCGAGGAGGAGCTGCTGTCGTCGTGGAAGCTGAAGTCGATCATCCGTAAATACTCCGACCACATCTCGCTGCCGATCGTGATGCAGAAGGAAGAGTGGGACGAAGAGAAGAAAGAAACGGTCGCCCGGGACGAATTCGAGACCGTGAACCAGGCCAGCGCGCTGTGGGCACGCTCGAAGAGCGACATCACCGAAGAGCAGTACAACGAGTTCTACAAGCACGTTTCGCACGACTTCCAGGACCCGCTGACCCATACCCACAACCGGGTGGAAGGCCGCAGCGAATATACCCAGCTGCTGTACGTGCCGGCGCACGCCCCGTTCGACCTGTGGGACCGCAACAAGCGCGGCGGCATCAAGCTGTACGTCAAGCGCGTGTTCATCATGGACGACGCCGAGCAGCTGATGCCGACCTACCTGCGCTTCATCAAGGGCGTGATCGACTCGAGCGACCTGCCGCTGAACGTCTCGCGCGAGATCCTGCAGGAGTCGCGCGACGTGCGCGTGATCCGCGAAGGCTCGACCAAGCGCGTGCTGGGCATGCTCGAGGAGATGGCGAACTCGGACGAGCAGGCCGGCAAGGACAAGTATGCGACCTTCTGGAAGGAATTCGGCCAGGTGCTCAAGGAAGGCATCGGCGAGGACGCGACCAACAAGGACCGCATCGCCAAGCTGCTGCGCTTCGCCTCGACCGCCGGCGAGTCGGACGAGCAGACCGTGTCGTTCGCCGACTATGTCGGCCGCATGAAGGAAGGACAGGACAAGATTTACTATGTCACCGCCGACAACTACCGGGCGGCCAAGAACAGCCCGCACCTCGAGATCTTCCGCAAGAAGGGCGTCGAGGTCATCCTGATGACCGACCGCGTCGACGAGTGGATGCTGTCGTTCTTCACCGAGTTCGAAGGCAAGGAACTGGTGTCGGTCGCCAAGGGCGGCCTGGACCTGGGCGCGCTGGAAGACGAGGCCGAAAAGAAGGAACATGCCGAGACCGAGGCTGGCTACAAGGAGCTGGTCGAAAGCATGAAGGGCGTCCTGGGCGAGAAAGCCAAGGACGTGCGCGTGACCTTCCGCCTGACCGACTCGCCGGCCTGCCTGGTGGCGGACGAAAACGAGTTGTCGGCCAACCTGCTGCGCATGCTGAAAGCCGCGGGCCAGAGCGCGCCCGAGTCCAAGCCCATCCTCGAGATCAACCCGAACCACCCGCTGGTGCAGCGCCTGAAGTACGAGGACGCGAGCGGCGCCCGCTTCGCCGACTGGTCGCACATCCTGTTCGACCAGGCGATGCTGGCCGAAGGCGGCAGCCTGGTGGATCCGGCGTCGTTCGTGAAGCGCCTGAACGAGATGCTGCTGGCAACCGCCAGATAAGGCGCCAGGCCGGCGCAGTGCAAGAGCCGGGGCAGCGATGCCCCGGCTTTTTTCATCGCGCGGCCCTAGAACGTCGCCTGGAGCGTGGCCGTCACGTTGCGCGGTTCGCCATACCAGTTGCTGCCCCTGGCGTCGCCCAGGGTGCGGTAGTAGTGCTTGTCGAAGATATTGTTGAAGTTGACCGACGCCAGCAGGTTGCGGTTGATCCGGTAGCCGACCCGGCCCGACCACACCGCGTAGCCCCCCTGCTCGAAGCGCAGCGCGCCGCTGGTCTTGTAGGTCAGGCTCTGGGCGTTGACGCCGCCGCCCACGCTCCAGGCGCTGCCGCCCGGCCGCCAGCTGGCCCAGATGCGCGCCAGGTGGCGCGGGGTGAAGGTCGACAGCGGCTGGTTCTCGTTCGCGCTCGGGGCGCCGCTGGCGCTGCGGTCGTGCAGGTACTTCGTCTGGTTCCAGGTATAGCCCGCGCTGACGTCCAGGCCCGGGACGACTTGGCCGGTCAGCTCGGCGTCCAGCCCCTGGCTGCGCACCTTGCCTTCGGCAATGAAGCAGGCGCCGCCGGTCGGCGAGCCGAGGCAGGGCGATGGATTGAACGGGTCGCTTTGCGAGCGGTTTTCCTCGATGATGCGGAACGCCGCCAGCGAGGCATTCAGGCGTCCGCCGAACAGCGCGCCCTTCAGGCCGACCTCGCTATTCCCGCCGGTGGCGGGAGCGAGCCGGTCGCCGCTGGCGGTGAACTGGTTCGCCTGCGAGCGGAAGATCTCGGCATAGCTGAGGTAAGTCGTCCACGCGGGGGCGAAGTCCCATTGCAGCGCGCCGAATGGCGTGAATTCGCCGTCCTGCTTGTACGGCGCGGTGTTGTAGCCGTTCGTCACCAGGTTATGGACCGCGTTCTTCCAGTTGCTCAAGCGCCCGCCGGCAACCAGCTTCACGTCGTCGGTCAGCGCGAAGCGCAGCGAACCGTAGATGCCCGACTGTTCGGTCGCCGTCAGCGTGTTCGAGGCTGCCCGCGCCGGGGTGGTGGGCGCGACCGCGTAGTCGTGGGGATCGAAGGTGAAGGGATTGACCACCGGATTCGCGATCGCATACAGCTGGTTGCGGTAGTCGTAGTCGCGTTGCATCCAGTTGGCGCCCAGCAGGACGTCGTGGCGGCGGCCGAACGCGCGCAAGCCGCCCTCCAGGGTGACGTCGGCCGCCTCCTGCTCACCCAGCAGGTGGGCGCGGAACGAGGACAGCGTCGGGCCGAGATTGGTCGCGCGGTCGACCGCGCCGAACGCCGAGCCGCTCAGGTCATGGTTGTCCTCGCGCATACGGCTGAAGGCCAGGCGCAGCTTCCAGTCCTCGCTGAAGCGGTGCTGCAGGTCGGCGAAGGCGGTGGTCGACCTGACGTTGGTGTCCGACCAGGCGGCGTTCAGGTAGGTCGAGCGCGGCAGGCCCAGGTCGCCGCCATCGGCAAAGCGCGGCAGGCCGCCGTAGAACGGCGTGATGTCGTTCTCCTCGCGGTGCAAGCCCACGCCGACCGTGGTCGACGGCGCCAGGTCGGCCTCGACGATGGCGTACAGCACCGAACGCCGGTTCCTGGAAACGTCGTAGAAGTACTCGCGGTCCTCGAAGGCGCCGACGACGCGCGCACGCACGCTGCCGCTGTCGTTCAGGACGCGGCTCGCATCGACCTCGGTCCGGTAGTTGTCCCAGCGTCCGGCGCTGGCCAGCGCATCGATCCGGTTGGCCTTGAGCGGGCGCTTGCGCACCAGGTTGACGGCGCCGCCGGGATTGCCGGCCCCGTTGAAGAGGCCCGTCGGCCCGCGCATCACTTCGACCCGTTCGAATACCGACAGGTCGGCGCTGATATTGAAGCCCGCGCCGCGTTGCGTGGTCACGCCGTCGTACTGGACGGTCTCGATTTCGAAGCCGCGCGAAAAGAAGCGGCGCTCGTGGCTGCTGCTCTGCTCGACCACCAGGCCGGTGATGCTGCCCAGCGCCTCGTCGAGCGTGCGCAGGTTCTGGTCCGAGAGGCGCTGGCGATTGGCGACCGACACCGATTGCGGCGTCTCGCGCAGGCTGCCGCTGCCCTTGGCCATCGACGCGGCGTGGGTCGCATAACTGCCTTCGAGGCGGTCGGCGGTGACCAGCACGGTCGATGCCGGCACCGGCTGGTCGGACGCAGCGGGCGCATCCGCGGCCAGGGCGGCGTGGGTCGGGTAGGCGAGGGCCAGGGCAAGCGCGAGCGGCAAGCGCAGCGGTGAACTCATGCGTATCTTTCTGGAGGGAGGTGGACGGGCAAACGCAACTGCGTTGTTAATGCAAATGATAATGATTCGCATTATGTTTGAAATATGGAAACTACGCAATATGCACAGTCCGCGGTGCGGCGTCGGGACGACATTGGGCCGGAGGTGGCGTTTCAGAGGTGGCGTATTTCGTCCGGCGGCGCGGACCAGTTGTCGTTGCGTCCATCGATATGGCGCACCGGCGCCGCGAGCAGTTCGTCCAGCGGGATGTCGTCCAGGCTGGAGACCGTGACGGCGACGAACGGCCCGGTGGCCGGCGCGGCGCCAGTCGAGAACACATTGATGCCGCACTCGCCGCAGAAATAGTGGGCGTCGCGCCGCGTATGGAAGCGGTATTCGCGCAAGACGCCCTGACCCTGCAGCAGGCGGAAGGCAGCGGGAGCGACTTGGGCGGCCCAGAACCGCATCTTGGCGCAGACCGAGCAGTTGCACTTGATCGTGCCGCGGGCCAGGTCGATGTCCGCCTCGTAGCGTACCGCGCCGCAGTGGCAACTGCCGTGGAAGGTCGTCATTCCCGGCCGCGCGCCGACCAGGCCGCGCGATCGATCTGGTAGACGAGCGCGTTCTGTCCGTGCCAGACTTCTTCGCCCCGCAAGCGCATGCCGAGTTGTTGCATCACGCGCGACGAACGCGCGTTGGCCGGATCGCAGATCGCGCACAGCAGCGGCGCGTGCAGGTCGTCGAATGCGAAGCGCGCCATGCGGCCGGCGGCTTCGATCGCATAGCCGCGTCCCCAGCGATCGGGGCGCAGGCGCCAGCCGATTTCATGGGCATTGGCGGGATCGTGGCCCAGATTCTGGATGCAGCCGGCGCCGACCAGTTCTTCCGACGCTCGCTCGAACAGGCTCCACCAGGAGTAGCCGAGCGTGTTCCAGCGGGCCTGGACGCGGGCGATGCCGGCGCGCGTTTCCGCAGGCGTTTCGGGCTTGCCCGAAATATGGCGCATCACCTCCGGGTCGCCGTTCAGCACCCGCAGACCCGCGTAATGGGCGTCGCGCATCGGCTCGAAGCGCAGGCGCGCGCTGTGCAGGACGGTCATGGGCCCGATATCTCGTCGCAGAACTGCTCCAGCAGACGCAGGCCGTCGGGCCAGTCGCCATGGCCCGAGTCGGTATTGAGGTGGCCGGCGTCGCCGATCTCGACCAGGCGGCTGCCCCAGGCGGCGGCGAAGGCGCTGGTGCGCGCCGGGCTGGCGAAGGGATCGTTGGCGCTGCCCACCACCAGGCTCGGGAACGGCAGCTGTTGGAGCGGAATCGGCGCCCAGCAATTGAGGTCGGCCGGGTAGGTGGACGCCTCGACGTCGCTGGGCGCGACCAGGAAGGCGCCGGCTGCCTTGAGTGGGGAGCGCGACAGCGCCCAGTGCGCGACCAGCATGCAGCCCAGGCTGTGCGCCACCAGGATCGGCGCGCCCTGGCAGTCGGCGATGGCGGCGTCGAGTTCGGCCACCCATTCGTCGCAATGGGGATTGGTCCAGTCGCGGTGCTCGGCGCGCCGCCAGTGCGGGTTGCGTTCATGCCACAGCGATTGCCAGTGGCGTGGCCCCGAATTCCACAGGCCGGGCAAGAGCAGGACGTCACATTTCATTTTTTGCTTCTCCTTGATGGGGGCGGCGCAGCGGGCGCGCGAACAGGCGTCGGTAAACGTCCTTGCGCTGCTCGGTCAGCATGCCGAGGATGGCGGTCGCGAGGGCGATCGCGGCGCCCAGGACCAGCAGGTCGGCCGGGCTGGACGGATCGTGCGGATACAGTGCGGGCCAGGTGGCCAGCACCAGCGCGTGCGACAGGTAGAGCGTCAGGGTGTACGACGCCAGGCGCCGGATCGGCGGCGCCCAGCGCAGCAGCGTTTCGAAACCGGCAAAGCGCGCGCAGGCGAAATTCAGGCACACGATCAGTCCGAACACGTAGTCGGCCAGGAAGCGGTCGCTGTTGCCGAGCGCGACGGCCTGTCCGAGCCAGGAAGCGCGGCCGGCGGCGCGCAGGCTTTCCTCGACGCCGCTGGCTTCGTAGGCCGCCAGCAGCGCCAGGCTGGCGATCCAGCCGAGGCGGGCCAGGCCGCGCGCCAGGGTGTGACGCTGCTGCCAGCGGTACAGTGCGACCCCGGCCAGCCAGACCGGCAGCAGCAACCACAACTTGACGCCCATGACGGCCAGCACCAGCGCCAGCGCCGGCAGGCGCCACGGCCCGCGCACATGGCAGGCGACGCCGAACAGCACGTAGTACCAGACTTCGTAGTTGAGCGACCACCAGGGACCCAGCCAGGGCGGCACCTCGGCCAGCGTCCACAGGTCGCCCAGGAACAGCAGGTGGAAAGGAATATAGAGCCAGGGCTTGGCCAGCTGGTAGTGCTGGCCCGCGTCGCTTGCCAGGGCCGGCACCAGGCTGGCGCAGGCGAAGGCCAGCAGCAGCACCGGCAGCGCCACCGAATAGATGCGCGCGGCGCGCGCCAGCGCATAGTCGCGCGCGCTCGGGCGGCGCCGGTCGGTGGTGTAGGCGATCACGAAGCCGGACAGCACGAAGAAGGCCATCACGGCTTCGCGCCCGAGCAGGGTCAGTTGATCGGCGCCCGGCAGTTCCACCAGGCCGAACTGGCGCAGGTGCATCAGCACGACCGCCAGCGCCGCCAGGAAACGGACCAGGTCGAGGTACACCGAGAACGGCGGGTCGAGTGGAGAGGGGGCGGCGCGCATGGCGTTTATATTAATGCAAAACGGGCGGCTGGCGACGCGGGCCGGGCGCGCCGAGGGCGGACAGGCCGGTCGCAGCGCCGAAGGCGGGCACGCCAGACCTGTCCGCAGTTCTTTACTACAGCTCGGTACGCAGGGCGAACAGTTCCGGGAACAGCACCACGTCGAGCATCTTGCGCAGGTAGCTCACGCCGGCCGTGCCGCCGGTCCCTGGCTTGAAGCCGATGATGCGCTCGACCGTGCTGACGTGGCGGAAGCGCCAGAAGCGGAAGGCGGTCTCCATGTCGACCAGCTTCTCGGCCAGTTCGTACAGCGCCCAGTGGCGCTCGGTATCGCCATACACCTGCAGCCAGGCCGCCTTGACCGAATCGTCGGCGCGGGTCGGCCGGGTCCAGTCGGACGCGAGCCGCGCCGGATCGATCGGGAAGCCGCTGCGCGCCAGCAGCATCACCGCTTCGTCGTAGAGCGACGGCAGCTGCAGCTCGCGCGCCAGCAGGACGTGGGCGTCGGGCGATTTTTCGTGCACCGCCAGCAGGGCCGCGTTCTTGTTCCCGAGGATGAATTCCAGCTCGCGGTACTGGAACGACTGGAAGCCGGACGAGGCGCCGAGGTAGGGACGGATCGCCGTGTACTCGGGCGGGGTCATCGTGGCCAGCACGTCCCAGGCATGCACCAGCTGGTCCATGATGCGCGCCACCCGCGCCAGCATCTTGAAGGCGGGCGGCAGGTTGCCTTCGCGGACATGGCGGCGCACCGCCTGCAGTTCGTGCAGCATCAGCTTGATCCACAGCTCGCTGGTCTGGTGCTGGACGATGAACAGCAGCTCGTTGTGGTTCGGCGAGCGCGGATGCTGGGCATGCAGGATCTGGTCCAGGCCCAGGTAGTCGCCATAGCTCATGGCTTCCCTGAAGTCCATCTTCGCGCCGTGCCATTCGGCCGTGCGCTGGTCCTTGTCATTCTCGTTCATGGTGCTGCCTTTCAGGTGACGGCGCTGCGCTCGGCCGCGACGTCGTAGTCCTCGCGGTCGAGGATGTCCTTCAGGATCTCGACCGCGTCCCAGACGTCGGCGAAGCTGGTGTACAGGGGCGTGAAGCCGAAGCGCATGATCTCGGGCTCGCGATAGTCGCCGATCACGCCGCGCGCGATCAGGGCCGCCATCACCGCGTAGCCGTGCGGATGGGTGAAGCTGACCTGGCTGCCGCGGCGCGCGTGTTCGCGCGGAGTCACCAGACCCAGCGGGTGGCCGGCGCAGCGGCTTTCGACCAGGTCGATGAACAGGTCGGTGAGCAGCAGCGACTTGGCGCGCACGGCCGCCATGTCGGTCGCCTCGAAGATCTCGAGGCCGCATTCGACCAGCGCCAGCGACACGATCGGCTGGGTGCCGCACAGCGCGCGCCCGATGCCGGCGACTGGAGCGAAGGCGGGCGCCATCGCGAACGGGCTCGCATGGCCCCACCAGCCGGACAGCGGATGGTCGAACTGCGCCTGGTGCCTGTGCGGCACCCAGATGAAGGCCGGGGCGCCGGGGCCGCCGTTCAGGTATTTGTAGGTGCAGCCGACGGCGAAGTCGGCGTCGCTGGCGTTCAGGTCGACGGGAACGGCGCCGGCCGAATGGGCCAGGTCCCACACGGCCAGGACGCCCGCTTCGTGCGCCAGGCGGGTCAGCCCGGCCATGTCGTGCTGGTAGCCGGTCCGGTAGTTGACATGGGTGAGCATCAGCACCGCCGCGTCCTGGTCCAAAGCGGCCGGGATCTCGTCCACGCTGTCGACCAGGCGCACCCGGTAGCCGCGCTCGAGCCAGCGGCTCAGGCCCTCGGCCATATAGATATCGGTCGGGAAGTTGCTGCGCTCGGTGACGATCACCCGGCGCGCGCTGCCCGCGCCCCGGGACTGGATGCGCAGCGCGGCCGCCAGCGCCTTGAACAGGTTGAGCGACGTGGTGTCGGTGACGGCCACCTCGCCGGCGGCGGCGCCCACCAGCGGGGCCAGGCGGTCGCCCAGGCGCTTGGGCAGGTCGAACCAGCCGGCCGTGTTCCAGCTCTTGATCAGGTCGGCGCCCCATTCGCGCGCAACCACCGCCTGGGCGCGGGCCAGGGCGGCGGCGGGGCGGGCGCCGAGGGAGTTGCCGTCCAGGTAGATGACGCCGTCGGGCAGGTCGAAGCGGGTGCGCAGCGCCGCCAGCGGGTCGTGCGCGTCGCGCGCCAGGCAGTCGGCGCGGGTGATGATTGGTGCGGTCATGCCGGTCCCATGGTTGGTTGAGGCTTCAAGAATGCGTGCAGGTCGGCAGTGTAGCAAGTTCCAGGGTGATCGACAGCTTGATGTTGCTGTTGCGACATCAACCCGGCGGGCGAAAAAATCTCGAATTTTTTTTGCAGCGGACCCTAAAGTTCCTGATGAGCTGTCCGATAACGAGTCAGAAGGGCGGCAAGGCGCCGAAAAAAATATCAAAAAATATTTTCAATCAGCCCTAAAGTCCTCCCCGACGCTGCCGTTAATGATGAGTGAGGTGCATAAAAGCAACACTTGCACCCCGATGGCAACGTGGTTTTCTGAGTTTCCAGCAGTAAATTCAGTAAAACCTGTAGTGATTCCGCGACAGCCAGTGGCTGGAGCAAACCTAAATCAAGGCGCTTCCCGGCGTCGTTTCAACCCGGTTTCCAGCGGGTTTTCATAGGGAGCCAGAGGCGTTTGTCAGACAAACTCCTACGGCTCCATCTCGTCGTTCGCCTACCCAAAATACAGAGTTCGTCCAATTCTCCAAAAGTTTCCTCACAGTCAGAATCTATCTCATCGGCAACACAAACAACGCCGAAACAACCAACGGAGAGAGAAGATGACGATGAACGACATGATGGCTGAGATTCGCGACGCAAACCTGAGCTACCTGATGCTGGCCCAGCAGATGATTCGTGCCGACAAAGTCACCGCCATCTTCCGCCTGGGTGTGTCGGCCGAGATCGCCGACCTGATCGAAGGCATGAGCAATGCCCAGATCCTGAAGCTTGCCGGCGGCAACATGATGCTGGCCCGCTTCCGCTTCGACGACAGCGCCATCCTGGGCATGCTGACCAGCCACACCAAGGAACGCAGCCTGGCTCAGTCGCACGCCGCCATCCTGATGGCAGGCCAGCCGGTCGAAGAGATCGTATAATCCTGCCAGCGGCCTCGCTGGAAGGCCGACCGGGAGCGGGGAGCAGTTGATGAGCCATAAATCATGAGCAAAAAAAGCGTGGTATCCGAAGCGCAGGAAATCCAGCTCGCGATCGAACTGATCAACCTGGGCGCACGCCTGCAGCTGCTCGAGACCGAGGTCTCGCTGTCGCGCGAACGCTTGCTCAAACTGTACAAGGAGCTCAAGGGTGTCTCTCCACCCAAGGGCATGCTGCCGTTCTCCACCGACTGGTTCCTGACCTGGCAACCGAACATCCACTCCTCGTTGTTCATCAATATCCACCAGTTCCTGGTGGAACATGCCGGCGCCACCGGCATCCAGGCCGTCATGAAGGCCTATCAACTCTACCTCGAACAGATGCCGCCCGCGCCGGGCGAAGAACCGCTGCTGTCGCTCACCCGCGCCTGGACCCTGGTGCGCTTCTTCCAGAGCGGCATGCTGCTGCTGGCCCCGTGCAGCCGCTGCCAGGGCAAGTTCATCGTCAACGCCCTCGACCTGAACGCCGACTACCTGTGCGGCCTGTGCCACATGCCTTCGCGCGCCGGCAAGACCCGCAAGGCCAGGGATGCCCGCGAAGCCGCCGAGCGCGCGGTCGCGGATGCGGCCGACGACGCCACCGGCCGGGACGGCGCCTGACTCCGGGCCGCGCTCTTCCTTGCGCTTCCCGAGATTCCCCGCGGTCCGGGCGCTGCTGATCCAGGCCGCCGCCTTTCCGCTCACCCTCGCCATCGTCTACCTGCTCGCCAGCGGCGGCGTCACCGTCCATTACTGGCACGTGGCCCTGGTGCAGGGCCTGGTCGCCGCCTTGCTGTCGTGGTGGCGCGGCCTGGCCAGCTGGTGGCGCGCGATCCAGTTCGGCTTTCCGCTGGCGCTGCTCGGCGCCAGCCAGCTGGCGGTCCCGCCGGCGGCCTTCCTCGCCATCTTCCTGTTCCTGCTCCTGCTGTACTGGTCGACCTACCGCACGCAAGTGCCGTATTACCCGTCCGGGCGCAGGGTGTGGGACGCGGTGGCCGCCGCGTTGCCGCCGGGGCGGCCGCTGCGCGTGATCGACATCGGCAGCGGGATCGGCGGCCTGGTGCTCGAACTGCAGCGGCGCCGGCCCGAGTCAACCATCGAGGGCATCGAGCTGGCGCCGCTGCCGTGGCTGGCCAGCCGCCTGCGGGCGCTGCTCGCCGCCAACGGCGCGCGTTTCATCCGCGGCGACTATGAACGACTCGACCTGGGCGAGTACGACGCCGTGTTCGCCTACCTGTCGCCGGCCGCCATGGGCGCGCTATGGCGCAAGGCCGCGCGCGAGATGCGGCCCGGTTCGACGCTTTTCAGTTACGAATTCATCATCGAAGACCGGCCGCCGAGCCGCGTTATCCATCCGACCACGAATGGTCCGGCCCTGTACATATGGGACTTTTAGGCGACAAATGGTGAGTATTCGGGGTGGTTTTACTTGCCCGTAGGCCATTCTCCAGCTAGAGTAGTTCCCTACATAAACTTTTTCTGAAATTACCGGTTTCGGGTCATCAGGACGTGATCGAAACAGGCTTTTCTGGAGCAAAATCCCTTGTTAGTGATTGTTGGTTATATCATCGTCTGCGCCTGCGTCTTCGGCGGGTTCGCGCTCGCCGGCGGCCACCTGGCTTCGCTGTGGCAACCGATCGAGCTCCTGATGATCGGCGGCGCCGCCTTCGGCGCCTTCTTCGTCGGTAACAACGGCAAGTCGATCAAGGCCACCATGAAGGCCTTTCCGACCGTCTTCAAGGGCTCCAAGTTCACCAAGGACATGTATATGGAGCTGATGGCCCTGCAGTTCGACGTGCTGTCGAAAGTGCGCAAGGAGGGCCTGATGTCGATCGAGGGCGACATCGAGGCGCCGGAATCGTCGCCGCTGTTCTCCAAATACCCGGCCGTGCTGGCCGACCACCACATCATCGAATTCATGACCGATTACCTGCGCCTGATGGTGTCGGGCAATATGGACGCGATGCAGATCGAGAACCTGATGGACAACGAGATCGAGACCCACCACCACGAGGGCGCGATTCCGGCCCACGTGATCGCCAAGATCGGCGACGGCCTGCCGGCCTTCGGCATCGTGGCGGCGGTCATGGGCGTGGTCCACACGATGGAATCGGTGGGCCTGCCGCCGGCCGAGCTGGGCATCCTGATCGCGAAGGCGCTGGTCGGCACCTTCCTGGGCATCCTGCTGGCCTACGCCTTCGTCAGCCCGCTGGCGAGCGTGCTGGAACAGAAGCTCGAGGAATCGACCAAGATGTTCCAGTGCGTCAAAGTCACGCTGCTGGCGAGCCTGAACGGCTATGCGCCGGCGCTGGCCGTCGAATTCGGCCGCAAGGTGCTGTACTCGACCGAGCGCCCGAGCTTCGCCGAGCTCGAAGAGCACATCAAGAAGAAGAAGTAAGCCGCGATGACCGCATTCGATATCACGTTGCGAAGGGTGAAAGGAGGCGCGCATGGCTGACGACAACGCGCGGCCCATCGTCATCAAGCGCATCAAGAAGGTGGCCGGCGGCCACCATGGCGGCGCATGGAAGATCGCCTACGCCGACTTCGTGACCGCGATGATGGCGTTCTTCCTGCTCATGTGGCTGCTGGGCTCGACCGCCAAGGGCGACCTGGTCGGCATTTCCGAATACTTCAAGACGCCGCTGAAGGTGGCGATGGCGGGGGGCTCGGGCTCGGGCGACTCGTCGTCGGTGATCAAGGGCGGCGGCGAAGACCTGACCCGCACCGCCGGCCAGGTCAAGCGCGGCGATTCTCCGCCCGAGAAGAAGACCTACGACCTGCAGGCGGCCAAGGCGGCGCTGGCGCGCGAAGAAGGGCAGCGACTGCAAATGCTCAAGTCGCGCCTGGAAGCGGCGATCGAGGTCAACCCGATGCTCAAGAAGTACCAGAACCAGCTGCTGCTCGACATCACCAGCGAAGGCCTGCGCATCCAGATCGTGGACGAGAAGAACCGCCCGATGTTCGCGCTGGCCAAGGCCGAGCTGCAGCCGTATACGAAGGAAATCCTGCACATCATCGGCATGGTGCTCAACGAGGTGCCGAACAAGCTGGGCATCTCGGGCCACACCGACTCGACGCCGTATTACAGCGAATCGGGCTACAGCAACTGGGAACTGTCGGCCGACCGCGCCAACGCCTCGCGCCGCGAGATGGTGCTCGGCGGCCTGCAGGACGACAAGGTGCTGCGGGTGGTGGGCCTGGCCTCGGCCGCCCACCTGGACGCGAAGGACCCGTTCAACCCGATCAACCGCCGCATCAGCATCATCGTCATGAACAAGCGCACCGAGGATGCGGTGCGGCGCGACGCGGCGACGCTGGACGTGCCGGCGGAAGACGCCGAGGCCGCGGCCACCGCCACGCTGGACGCAGTAAAAAGGTAACAGTGAAAAAGTAGGCCGGGGCAGGACTGGAGAGAACGAAATGACAAGAAAAAAAATATTGGGATCGCACGTCAAGCGCCTGCTGTCGGGGGTGTCCGTGCACGGGCGGCGCCACCTGACCGAGGTCGAGACCGACCTGCTGCAGACCGAACTGCTGCTCGAAGAGGCGATCGACAAGCTCACCGCCAGCTTCATGGCCGTGCATACCGCGGTCGGCGCGCGCCAGGAAGCGATCGAGCGGCTGCTCGACGGCGCCGCGCCGACGCCGGAAGACCGCGCGCTCCTGAGCTCCATGTCGGGCGAAGTGGGATCGCATGTGAACACGGCGATCACCAGCATGCAATTCCAGGACATGACGGCGCAACTGATTGAACGTACACTGCGACGCGTGGCGGGCCTGCGCGACTTTCTGGGCACGCTCAGCGACCATGGCGCCGACATCGCCCCCGAGACCGACAGCGACGAGATCGTCGACCGGCTCGGCAAGGTCAGCATGGCGCTGGCGATCCAGTCGCTCGAACTGCGCAGCATGCTGCGCCGCTCGGTCGAGCAGAAGCACCTGGAAAGCGGCGACGTCGAGCTGTTCTGAAGCGCACATATCAATATAAACAATTCAACCGGCCCAGAGCCGGATACAAGATAGCAGGAGCAAAGAATGGCAAAAACGATTCTCGCGGTCGACGATTCCAGTTCGCTGCGCCAGATGGTGGCGTTCAGCCTGAAGGCGGCGGGTTACAACGTGGTGGAAGCCGTGGACGGCCAGGATGGTCTCGACAAGGCGAAGCAGCAGGCGGTGGACCTGGTGCTGACCGACCAGAACATGCCGAAAATGGACGGCCTGCAGCTGATCAAGACCCTGCGCACCTTGCCGGGCTATGCCAAGACCCCGATCCTGATGCTCACCACCGAGTCGTCGGACGAGATGAAGCAGAAAGGCCGCGCCGCCGGCGCCAACGGCTGGCTGGTCAAGCCCTTCGATCCGCAGCGCCTGATCGAGGTGGTCAAAAAAGTGATCGGCTGACGCCATGCGCGACGCCCTGACCTTGCCACCCTCCGAGCGGACGGCCTTATGAGCATCGACATCAGCCAGTTCTACCAGGTCTTCTTCGACGAAGCAGAGGAACTGCTCGCCGAAATGGAACGCCTGCTGCTGGGCGTCGACGTCGCCGCGCCGGACCCGGAAGACCTGAACGCGATCTTCCGCACCGCCCACTCGGTCAAGGGCGGCGCCTCGACCTTCGGCCTGACCGATATGTGCGACGTGACCCACGTGCTGGAGTCGCTGCTGGACCGCATCCGCAAGGGCGAGATGGCGCTGACCTCGAACCACGTGGACGCCTTCCTGGCGGCCAAGGACGGTCTCAAGATGCAGCTCGACGGCCACCGCCACGGCGCCACGGTCGATAACGAAGCCATCGCCAACGTGCGCATGGCGCTGCACGACCTGGCCGAGGGCCTGGTGCCGGCCGCGCCTGTCGTGGCGCCGTCGTACCTGACGGCCCAGCCGCGCACCGAGCACTCCACGGAAGGCGCGCACCGCTACAAGATCGAGCTGCCGCAAGTCGCGCAGCGCGACATCAATGCCCTGGTCGATGAACTGGGCCTGATGGGCCGGGTCTCGGTGGCGCCGCTCGACGGCGGCCGCACGGCGCTCATCATCACCACCCACGAGAGCCTGGACGACATCATCGCGATCTGCTCCTTCGTGCTCGACCCCGACGACCTGAAGGTCTTCGAGGCGCCCGCGCTCACGCCCGAGCAGCGCGCGATCGAGGCGGCCGAGCGCAAGCGGGTGGAGGATGCCCAGGGCTATGGTTTCTTCGGCCCGGACGACGACGTGGCTCCCGCCGGCGGCGAGCTGTCGGAAGACGACCTGGGTTATGGTTTCTTCCAGCCGATCGAACAGATCCGCGCCGCGGCCGGGATCGTGGAAAGCAGGCCGGAACCGGCGGCAGCGACCATCTCGGCCCAGGCGCAGAACATGGTCGAGCACCTGGCCGAGCTGAGCGCCGAGAAAAAGGCCGCCAAGAAGGACGCCCAGTCCGAATCGTCGTCGATCCGGGTCTCGGTCGAGAAGGTCGACCAGCTGATCAACCTGATCGGCGAACTGGTGATCACCAACGCCATGCTCGAGCAGCGCAGCACCGTGCTCGATCCGATCCTGCACGAACGCCTGCTGTCCTCGGTCAGCCAGCTGGGCCGCAATACCCGCGAGCTGCAAGAGGCGGTCATGTCGATCCGCATGATGCCGATGGACTTCGTGTTCTCGCGCTTCCCGCGCATGGTGCGCGACCTGGCCGGCAAGCTGGGCAAGAAAGTCGATTTCATCACCCACGGCGCCGCCACCGAACTCGACAAAGGCCTGATCGAGCGCATCGTCGATCCGCTGACCCACTTGGTGCGCAACTCGATCGACCACGGCGTCGAGATGCCGGCCGCGCGCGTCGCGGCGGGCAAGTCCGAAGCCGGGCGGCTGTTCCTGTCGGCCGGCCACCAGGGCGGCCACATCGTGATCGAGGTGGCCGACGATGGCGGGGGCCTGAATCGCGAGAAGATCCTGGCCAAGGCGGCCTCGAACGGGCTGGCGGTATCAAGCAGCATGACCGATGCCGAAGTCTGGCAACTGATCTTCGCGCCGGGCTTCTCGACCGCCGAAGTGGTCACCGACGTCTCCGGCCGCGGGGTCGGCATGGACGTCGTCAAGCGCAACATCACCGCCATGGGCGGCACGGTCGACATCCGGTCGGCGGCCGGTTTCGGCACCACGATCTCGATCTCGCTGCCCCTGACCCTGGCGATCCTGGACGGAATGTCGATCCGCAGCGGCGACGAGATCTATATCCTGCCGCTGTCGTTCGTGGTCGAGTCGCTGCAGCCGGCGCGCGAAGACGTGCGCGACATCGCCGGGCGCGGGCGCGTGCTGAAGGTGCGCGGCGAATACCTGCCCTTGATCCCGCTGCACCAGATGTTCGATATCGAGCCGCGCCACCGCGAGCCGAGCGACGGCATCGTCGTCATCCTCGAGACCGAGGGCAAGAAGGCGGCGCTGTTCGTCGACGAGCTGGTGGGCCAGCAGCAGGTCGTGGTCAAGAACCTGGAAGCGAATTACCGCAAAGTGGCCGGGATCTCCGGCGCAACCATCATGGGCGACGGCGGCGTCGCCCTGATCCTGGACGTGGCGGCGCTGGTGCGCTCGTCGCGCCAGCTGGCCGACGATCCCGTCGTTCTATCATCTTCAACACCAAACTAAGGAAAATCCCATGTCCAACCTGGCAAACACCACCTCGGCCGACGGGACCGCGAACGACGGCGCCGGCAACGAATTCCTGGCCTTCACCCTGGGCTCGGAAGAATACGGCATCGACATCCTGAAAGTGCAGGAAATCCGCGGCTACGAAGCAGTGACCCGCATCGCCAACGCCCCCGAGTTCATCAAGGGCGTGATCAACCTGCGCGGCATCATCATCCCGGTGGTCGACATGCGCATCAAGTTCAACCTGGGCACCCCGGTGTACGACCAGTTCACGGTCGTGATCATCCTGAACATTGGCGGGCGCATCATGGGCATGGTGGTCGACAGCGTGTCCGACGTGACCACCCTGACGCCAGACCAGATCAAGCCGGCGCCAGAGATGGGCACCGCCTTCAACTCCGACTACATGATCGGCCTGGGGACCGTGGACGAGCGCATGCTGATCCTGGTCGACATCGACAAGCTGATGTCGTCGGGCGAAATGGGCCTGATCGACAAGCTGGCCGCCTGATCGCAGCGCCTCCGGCGGCACGCAGTACCGACAATCCGGACCGCGCCATGACGGCGCGGACCAACCAGCATTCAAAAGGCGACGAACGTGCCGCAGCAGAAAACAGAGACGGTCAAGGAATTCGATTTCACGCGTCGTGACTTCGAACGGGTACGCGCGCTGATTCACCAGCGCGCCGGCATCTCGCTGGCCGACAGCAAGCAGGAGATGGTCTACAGCCGGCTGGCGCGGCGCCTGCGCGCGACTGGCATCCAGTCGTTCGCGACCTACCTGGACGACCTGGAGGCGGGCCGCATGGACCGCGAGTGGGAGTCGTTCACCAATGCGCTGACCACCAACCTGACCTCGTTCTTCCGCGAGGCGCACCACTTCCCGCTATTGCTCGAGCATCTGACCGCCTTGCGCAAGAAGGACACGCGTGCGCTCACCATCTGGTGCTCGGCCGCCTCCACCGGCGAAGAGCCGTATTCGATCGCGATGACGGCCTGCGAGGCGTTCAACACGCTCACGCCGCCGGTGCATATCGTCGCCACCGACATCGACACCAATGTGCTGTCCACGGCCTCGAACGGCGTGTATCCGATGGAGCGGGTCGAGAAGATGAGTCCCGAACGCCTGCGCCGCTTCTTCCTGAAAGGGAAGGGCGCCCACGAGGGCATGGCGCGGGTGCGGCCCGAGCTGCGGTCCCTGGTCACGTTCAAGCAATTGAACCTGCTGGCCGACGGCTGGCCGCTGGAAGGGCAGTTCGACGCCATCTTCTGCCGCAACGTGATGATTTATTTCGACAAGCCCACCCAGCGCAAGATCCTGGGCCGCTTCGTGCCGCTGATGAAGCCGCACGCGCTGCTGTTTGCCGGCCATTCCGAGAACTTCCTGTATGTGTCGGATGCGCTGCGCCTGCGCGGCAAGACGGTGTACGAACTCGACGGACGCAGTGCCTGAACCCTGACACGATCATGAACAGCCAGTTCGCCACCAATCTTTATCACGACCGCACCTTCAACGTCGACGCGGCCAAGATCCTGCCGGGCGAGTATTTTTATACCGGCAAGGACATGCTGATCGCGACGGTGCTTGGCTCCTGCGTGTCGGCCTGCATCCGCGACCGCCTGACCGGCCTGGGCGGCATGAACCATTTCATGCTGCCCGACGGCGGCGCCGACGCGGGCAACAGCCCGGTGTCGGCTTCGATGCGCTACGGCTCGTTTGCGATGGAGATCCTGATCAACGACCTGCTCAAGGCCGGCGCGCGGCGCGAGCATCTCGAAGCCAAGGTCTTCGGCGGCGGCGCCGTGCTGCGCGGCTTCACCGCGATGAACGTCGGCGAGCGCAATGCGGCGTTCGTGATGCAGTTCCTCAAGACCGAACGCATCCCGGTGCTGGCCGAAGACCTGAACGATATCTACCCGCGCAAGGTGTTCTTCTTCCCGCGCACGGGCAAGGTACTGGTCAAGAAACTGATGCAAACCCAGAACGATACCCTGGCCAAGCGCGAACTCGACTACGCCAAGCGACTCAAGGTCGAACCCGTCGGCGGCGCCGTCGACCTGTTCTGAACCCTTGCCAGCCGAAAGGACAACTTTATGAAGACCAAGGTGCTGATCGTCGACGATTCCGCGCTGATCCGCAGCGTGATGAGCGAGATCGTCAATTCCCAGCCCGACCTCGAAGTGGTCGCCACCGCGCCCGATCCGCTGGTCGCGCGCGAGCTGATCAAAAAGCATAACCCCGACGTGTTGACCCTCGACGTCGAGATGCCCAAGATGGACGGCCTCGATTTCCTGGAAAAACTGATGCGCCTGCGGCCGATGCCGGTCTTGATGGTGTCGTCGCTGACCGAGCGCGGCTCGGAGATCACGATGCGGGCGCTCGAGCTGGGCGCCGTGGACTTCGTCACCAAGCCCAAGATCTCGATCCAGAGCGGCATGCGCGACTATGCCGACATGATCGCCGACAAGATCCGCGGCGCCGCCCGGGCCCGCATCGCGGCGCGCTCGCGCACGCCCTCGGTGCCCAGCGCGCCGCTGTCTGCCTTGAGGAGCCCGCTGATTTCTTCCGAAAAACTGATCATCATCGGCGCCTCGACCGGCGGCACCGAAGCGATCCGCGAATTCCTGATGCAGATGCCGTCCGACTGCCCGGGCATCCTGATCGCCCAGCACATGCCGGAAGGGTTCACCAGCTCGTTCGCCAGGCGCCTCGACTCGCTGTGCAAGATCAGCGTGGTGGAATCCGCCGGCAATGAGCGGGTGCTGCCGGGCCACGCCTATATCGCGCCGGGCCACTCGCACTTGCTGCTGACCCGCTCGGGCGCCAACTACATGACCCGCATCGAACAGAGTCCGCCGGTCAACCGCCATCGGCCCTCGGTCGACGTGCTGTTCCGCTCCGCTGCGCAGGCGGCCGGTAAAAACGCCGTTGGTGTTATCCTGACCGGCATGGGCAAGGACGGCGCGGCCGGCATGCTCGAGATGCGCCAGGCCGGCGCCCACAACTTCGCCCAGGACGAAGCCAGCTGCGTGGTGTTCGGCATGCCGCGCGAGGCGATCGCGCTGGGCGCCGCCCACGACGTCGGTCCCTTGCAGGCCTTGCCGCGCATGGTGCTCGACCATCTGGCGGCGCAGGGCGGCCGGGCGTTGCGTGTTTGATCCGAATTAGGGGCGGTGTGATGCTTTGAGGGCTATTTTATCGCCGTAAAGCAACAAAAATGCTATTCTTGAGCCTGTAACCGAGTCGGTAGCCGAGGCTCCTAGAGCTCACCCAACAAACCACAGTAAAAAGATTCAAACGGAGTTATTCATGGCTGATCCAAAGATGCGTTTCCTGGTTGTTGACGATTTCTCGACGATGCGCCGCATCGTCCGGAATCTGTTGAAAGAACTGGGTTATGCCAACGTCGACGAGGCAGAAGACGGCGTGATGGCGCTGGCCAAGCTGCGCAGCGAATCGTTCGACTTCGTGGTGTCGGACTGGAACATGCCGAATATGGACGGCCTGACCATGCTGCAGAACATCCGTGCCGATCCGGCCCTGGCCAAGCTGCCGGTGCTGATGGTGACCGCGGAAGCGAAGAAAGAGAACATCATCGCCGCCGCCCAGGCGGGCGCCAGCGGCTACGTGGTCAAGCCGTTCACGGCTGCGACCCTCGACGAGAAACTGAACAAGATCTTCGAGAAACTGGACAAAGCCGGAGCCTGACATGGGTGAGATGAACTCGGCACATGAAGCCGGGGCGGCCTCGCACGAAGAGGTGCTGAGCCGGATCGGCCACATGACCCGCTCGTTGCACGAGAGCCTGCGCGGGCTGGGGCTCGACAAGCTGATCGAGAAGGCGGCAAGCGACATCCCCGATGCGCGCGACCGCCTCGACTATGTGGCGCGCCTGTCGGAACAGGCGGCCAAGAAGGTGCTGGACGCGACCGACGCGGCCGGCCCGCTGCAAGACGCCATCGAGACCCGCTCGGCCGAGCTCAGCGCCGGTTGGCAGGCCTTGCTGGACAAGGGCGCGAGCGAGGCCGAATGGCGCGCGATGGCCCAGCGCACCATCGCCGGCCTGGATGAGTCGGCGACTGGCGCGGTCGCCACCCGCGGCGAGCTGATGAACATCATGATGGCCCAGGACTTCCAGGACCTGACGGGCCAGGTGATCGGCCGCATCACGGGCATCGCGCAAAACCTCGAGAAGCAACTGGTGCAGGTGCTGATCGATTTCGCCCCGAGCGAGATCAAGCGCGAGCTGGACAACGGCCTGCTCAACGGTCCGCAGATCAAGCCGACCGGCACCGAAGTGGTGGCCAACCAGGGTCAGGTCGACGACCTGCTCGACAGCCTCGGCTTCTGATCCGGCGCCGCGCAACACCATTCGGCGCCTTTCATGCATCGCACCAACTTCATCGTCCGCGAACCGCTGCTCGACCCCAAGCAGCGCGTGATCGGCTATGAGCTGTCGTGGCAGCAGCGCGACGGCATCACGCCCACCGACCAGGACCTCGAAGGGCTGGTCGGTTTCGTCGCCCAGCACGTCAACCATGAAGACCACGGCTGGCTGCTGCGCGACAAGATCCTGTTCCTCGACGCGGTGCCGGGCATGCTGTCGCTGGATGCCTTGCACGCGTTGCCGCCGGAACGCACCGTCCTCACCTTCGACATCCGCCAGCTGGCCGACCTCGACGTGCGCGCGGCCGTGCAGGCGGTGCGCGCCGGCGGCGTCGGCGTCGCCATCCGCGGCTGCGACATCAACCTGCTGGGGCGCAACCTGTCGCCGTATGCGTCCTACCTCGAGGTGCGCTTTACCGGCGCCAATGTCGCCGACCAGGCCCGCACCTATGCCGCCGCCAAGCATTCGGCGCTGCGCATGGTGGGGCGGCCGGTGGGCACCTGGACCGACTTCGATGCCTGCGCGGCACTCGGGCTCGATGCCTTCGTCGGGAAATTGCATCTGACCCCGCGCCCGGGCAATCCGGTCAAGGGCATGAATCCGACCCAGAGCGTGATCCTGCAGCTGATGCAACTGGTGCAGAACAACGAGGACGTGCCCAGGCTCGAGAGCGTGTTGAAACGCGATCCGGCGCTGACGTATAAACTGCTGCGCTATATCAATACCGCCGGCTTCGGGGCCGGGCGCGAGGTGCAGTCGCTGCGCCAGGCCATTGCCCTGCTGGGATATGCGCCGCTGTACCGCTGGCTGGTGCTGCTGCTGGCGACGGCCAGTGCCAGCGGCTACTCGCCGGTGCTGATGGAGACGGCGGTCGTGCGCGGGCGGCTGGCCGAATTGCTGGGACAGAAATTCCTGGCCAAGGGCGAGGCCGAGAACCTGTTCGTGGCGGGGATGTTCTCGCTGCTCGACCGCCTGCTGGGATTGCCGATGGACGAGGTGCTGCAGACGATCCAGCTGCCGGATGAGGTGGTGCAGGCCTTACGGGGGCGAGCAGGGCGCTACGGGCCGTATCTGGCGCTGGCCGAGGCTTGCGAACTCAATTCCAACCTGGTGGCGTCGCTGGCCGAGTCGCTCGATATCGCGCCGACCGAAGTGAACCAGGCGCATCTGTCGGCGCTGGCCTGGGCGCAGAGCGTGGCAGTCGAGGCGTAGGGTCGGCAGCTTCGCTGCCGACGCGGTGGTGGTTGGCAGCGGGATCATCCGGCGCGATGACGGAGCCGATATCGGTCACCGCGTCGGCGGCAAAGCGGCCGGCCCCACCGACCTGCGTTCCGGCTGCCCGGTCGTCACGAACCGCTCCAGCGTCCGCTGCAACTGCATCGAAATATTCACGAAGCTGCACCCGATCTGCACCTGCTCGCCGAGCAGGAAGGTGCGGAACGGCCGCATCAGGCGCACCTCGAGATCGGCCACGACGACCAGCGCCGGCCCCAGTTCCAGTCGCACGCCAATCAGCTTCTTGCCGACGTGGAGCCCGAAGCACTGCTCGGGCGCGGCGCGCATGCCGACACCGCCTTGCGAAAAATCGTAGAGCGGCAGTTCATACTGCCTGCCGGACAGCCCGAAGCTGGCGGTATAGTTGGCGCCGATCGGTGTTTCGACCCGGCGCGCCGAGCGCCGGTTCAGCACCAGGCAATGTTCGGGGAAGGTCGCCGGCACCAGATGCGGCTGTTCGGGCACGGTGGCCCAGTCGCTTTCCAGTTCGAACTGCAGTTTGGCGTTGCCGCCGATCGAAGCGACGAAGGTCGCGTGATGGGTCTGCGGCGGCGTGCTGCCGGTGAAATCGAGCACGAAATGCGGCAGTTCGGGGTCGACCGACTCGATCCTGGCCAGGATCGGATCCTGGGTCCCGGCATAGACCGTGACCGGGTCGCCGCCGAGCGCCAGGGCGGTCAATACCTCGCCGATGTCGAAAGGGTCCGACATCTGATGCGGTGCGGCATTGCCCGGAATGCGGGTCAACAGGTCGGAAGGCTTGGGCGGGCCCTTGCGGCGAAGAGCGACGGCATCGGAGACGTTCACGGCGGGATCCTGGGCGTGATTGTAAAATGCTGCTGCACGGAAGTATAACACTCTTTGCAATTATCTTGCAAACTGGAAATCAATCGTGCAGCTTTAGCACGATCAAATTTCCAGATTGTCGATCAGGCGGGTGCTCCCCAGCTTCGCCGCCGCCAGCACGACCAGCGGTTCGGCGCTGTCCAGGTCGGCCAAGCCGGGCGCCTGCAGGTCGATGCGCTTGCGGATCGAGATATAGTCGGGTTTCCAGCCACGTTCGCTCAAGGCCGCCATCGCACGCGCCTCGACGGCGCCAATGTCGCGCTCGCCGGCGCGGATGCAGTCCGCGACCGCATTCAGGTTCTGGTACAGCGCCGGCGCCTCGGCCCGCTCTTCGCTGGAAAGATAGCCGTTGCGCGAGGACAGGGCCAGGCCGTCTTCCGCGCGGAAGGTCTCGGCGCCGATGATCTCGGTCGGCAGCGCAAACTGGCGCGCCATATTACGCACGATCATGAGCTGCTGGTAATCCTTTTTGCCGAACACGGCCACGCGCGGCTGCACGCAGGAAAACAGTTTGGTCACCACGGTGCACACGCCGCCGAAGAAGCCGGGACGGAACTCGCCTTCCAGCGTATTGCCCAGTCCGTCCGGCGGAGTCACGCGGTACTCTTGCGGCTCGGGATACAAGTCCTTTTCGGTCGGCGCGAACAGCACGTACACGCCTTCTTTTTCCAGCTTGGCGACGTCTTCCTGGAAGGTGCGCGGGTATTTGTCGAAATCCTCGTTCGGGCCGAACTGCAGGCGGTTGACGAAAATCGAGGCGACCACCGGATCGCCGTGGCGGCGCGCCAGGCGCATCAGCGACAGGTGGCCTTCGTGCAGGTTGCCCATCGTCGGCACGAAGGCGGTACGCAACTGGCCGCGCAACTGGTCGCGCAATTCGTCAATGGAAGAAATGATTTTCATGGGTGATCGGAAAAGAATAAACCGGCGTTAAGCCGGCGAATAGGCCAGGCGCACGTAGATCGGCGCAAAGGGCTCGGCCTGTGTGATTTCAATCAAGGTTTCTTTGGCCAGTTCGAGCATGGCGACGAAGTGGACGACCACGATGGGCACCGTGTGCTGGCCGGCGAACAGGTCGCCGAACTCGACGAAACGCTGCGATTGCAGGGTGCGCAGGATGGCCGACATATGCTCGCGCACCGACAGTTCCTGGCGGCCGATCCTGTGGTGCTGGGTCAGCTTGGCGCGGCGCAGCACGTCGAGCCAGGCGCGCTGCAGATCCCAGGGATCCACGTCGGGCAGGGCGGGCGCCAGGCCCTGTTCCACGAACAGCTGGGGCCGGACGAAATCGCGGCCTTCCTGAGGCACATTGCCCAGTGCGACGGCAGCGCTCTTGATCTGTTCATAGTCCAGCAGGCGGCGCACCAGTTCGGCGCGCGGGTCGCCGGCATCCTCGACCAGGTCGTCCTGGCGCTTGGGCAGCAGCATGCGCGATTTGATCTCGATCAGCATCGCAGCCATCAACAGGTATTCCGCCGCCAGCTCGAGATTGCTCTTGCGGATCTGCTCGACGTATTCCAGGTATTGCAGGGTCACCTGCGCCATCGGGATGTCGAGGATGTTGAAGTTCTGCTTGCGGATCAGGTACAGCAGCAGGTCGAGCGGACCTTCGAAGGCGTCGAGGAAGATCTCGAGCGCGTCGGGCGGGATGTACAGGTCGTTCGGCAGGCGCGTCAGCGGCTCGCCATACAGGCGCGCGATCGCGGCGTCTTCCGGCAGGGGCGGCGCGGCATGCGGGGTGTCCACGGCGGCATCGAGAGGTACTTCTTCTCCTTCTGCCGCCCCTTGGGGCATCATGCGCGCGCCCTCGTCCTCAGACCTTGGTCTGGTACGGGTAGGCCTGCTGGCGCAGGCGCGATTCCTGGATGCGTGCCTGTTCGTCGAGCGAAACCGGTTCCTTGTCCCACAGCAGGGCGCGGCCGGCGACCTGGCCTGCGTCCAGGTGCGGGTTCTGTTTCTTCAGTTCCGAGATGAACTTGGTGTGCTCGGATTCGTACATCACGTGTTTTTTCGAGAAGATCATGATTCGCAGTGCGTAAGGTTAGGGGCGGCTGGGTAGCCGGCAACGGGGCAGATTCTTGAGCCCCGCGCCGCCGGCGTCAAGTCTTACTTGTGCAACTCGTTCAGCTGGCGGGCGATGATGTCGTGGTTGAGCCACACCACGGGCGCGATTTTTTCCGAGGCGCCATGGAACATCAGCGGGCCGGCGCCTTCCAGAACCAGGCTCGACAGGTGGTCGGTGATCAGCGCCTTCTTGTCCTTGTGCAGGGCGGTGATGGCTTCCGAGGTGCCGATCATGACCTCGGCCAGCGCCGGGGTGTTGTCCATCGGCCAGGCTTCGAAGTTGCGGAAGGTGGCGCTGGTCGCATCGTTATTGTAGCCCTCGATGGTGTCGAGCAGCTGTTGCAGCGAGGTGCCTTCGCCCAGCAGCTCTTCGCAGATGCGCCACTGCTCGTCGGCCCAGGCGCCGCCGCCTTCCTGCTTCAGCGCGCGCAGCAGCGGGAACAGCGACAGCTCGACGCCGACGAAGATGTCGGACGAGTTGGTGCGGATTTCCGGGCAGTTGAACACGGTCGCATGGATGCCGCCTTTCCAGGCCGCCTCGGCGATCGATTCGAGGCGCATCTTGGCGTAGCCCTGGGTGTAATTGGTGTAGGTCTGCCACTGGTACTGGTCTCCGATCAGGATCTCGGTGCCATGGTAGCCGTAGGCCGTGTAGCGCACTTCGCCGCCGGCCTTGGTCACGCGTTCGCGGATCGCGCTCGATGCGTCGATCAGGTACTTGAGCGTATTGGCCGAGACTTCGTCGAAGTTCATCAGGATCAGCTTGCCCAGGTCGCTGTCGAGCAGGGCGCGCGAGGACATGAAGCGCTCGCCGCGGCCTTTATAGATGCGGTTGGCGATGGCCAGGAACGCCTTGATGCGTGGAATGCCACCGGCCATCGTGTGGGCGAAGAAGACATTGGCGCCTTCCGGCACCAGCTTGTCGATTTCAAGCATCACGGTGGCGGCCGAGGCGGTGAAGCGGCGCACGCCGGCTTCGCGCGAGCGCTCGATGCGTTCCCAGTCGAGCTTTTCTTCCTGCCAGTTTTTCAGGGTGATACCCGACAGCATTTCGGTCGGGTTCTGTTCGCCTTCCGGGGCGTCCATGTCGAAGCCGGCCATCAGCGGCACGTTGATGATGCGGCCACCCAGTTTCTCTTCCGCTTCGGCCAGCTCGGCATCGTCGAGCGCGCGCAGGACGCCGGCGTCGTCACGGCGGCCCACGGTGATGCCGACGATGGTCATGCCGGCGGCGCGCGCCTGGTCGATCAGGCCGTTCACATAGCCGCGGCCGAACAGTTCGCCGAACAGGACGAAGACGTCGCCCTTGCGGAACACATTGGCTTCTGGGATATGGCGGAGAGGAGTCAAATCGGTCATATTATTAGCTACCTGTCAAAAGAGTTTGTGGCGGCGTTTTGTCATATTTAAAACATGGCATTGTACACACACGCCACATGCTCGGGAATGCTTCCCGAGGCTTGCATGAGGCCGCTCTACGGCCGGTCGTGCCGGCGATAAAGCGGCCGCATGCCTTGAAGATTAACGGATGCGCATGCCCGGCGTTGCGCCCGGCATCGGGTCCAGCAGGTACAGGCCGGGGTTCGCTTTCTCGTCGGCGCTCGATGCGCACAGTACCATGCCTTCGGAGACGCCGAACTTCATCTTGCGCGGCGCCAGGTTGGCGACCAGCACGGTCAGCTTGCCGATCAGGTCTTCCGGCTGATAGGCCGACTTGATGCCCGAGAACACATTGCGGTGACGGCCTTCGCCCACGTCCAGGGTCAGACGCAGCAGCTTGCTCGAGCCTTCCACGTGTTCGCAGTTGACGATCCTGGCCACGCGCAGGTCGATCCTGGTGAAATCGTCGATCGAGATCTCCGGTGCGAGGGCTTCGATGCCGCTGTCGCCGGCGGCTTGCGCTGCCGGGGCTTGCGCTGCCTCAGCTTTAGGCGCCGGCGCTGCAACTGCCGGCGCGGCTGGCTTGTCGAACAGGTTTTCGACCATCTTGGCATCGACGCGCTGCATCAGGTGGGTATAGGCGCCGATCGTGCGGCCGAGCATGGTCTCGTAGACGGCGGCGCCATGGGTGTCGGCCCAGCTCAATTCGGCGTCGCCCAGGAACTCGGCCACGCGGGCAGCCACGTTCGGCAGCACCGGCGCCATCATGACGGTCAGCTGGCGGAACAAGATGAGTGCCGTGGTGCACACGTCGTGCAGCTCGGCGGTCTTGCTCTCGTCCTTGGCCAGCAGCCACGGCTTGTGCTCGTCGACGTACTGGTTGATGACGTCGGCGATTTCCATGATTTCGCGCAGCGCGCGGCCGTACTCGCGCGCCTCGAAAGCGGCGGCGATGCTGGTCTGGCGCTCGGCGCCGTCCGCCATCAGGGCCTTGCAGATCGTGTCGCGGGCGGTTTGCGACAGGCTGTCGGCCAGCTTGCCGTCGAAGCGCTTGGCGATGAAGCCGGCGCAGCGGCTGGCGATATTGACGTATTTGCCGATCAGGTCGCTATTCACGCGGGCCACGAAATCGTCGCCATTGAAGTCCAGGTCCTCGACCTTGGCGTTCAGCTTGAAGGCCAGGTAGTAGCGCAGCCATTCCGGGTTCATGCCCAGTTCCAGGTAGCGCAGCGGCGAAATCCCGGTGCCGCGCGACTTGGACATTTTTTCGTTGTTGACGGTCAGGTGGCCGTGCACCGCGACCTTCAGCTTGTCGATGATCGGGTGGCCCGAGAAGTTCAGCATGGCGGGCCAGAACAGCAGGTGGAAAGACACGATGTCCTTGCCGATGAAGTGCAGCTGCTCGGCGTCGGGATCGTTCAGGAAGGCGTCGAAGTCCTTGCCCTGTTTTTCGAAGTAATTCTTCAGGCTGGCCAGATAGCCGACCGGCGCATCCAGCCACACATAGAAGAATTTGCCCGGCGCATCAGGGATCGGGATGCCGAAGTAGGGCGCGTCGCGCGAGATGTCCCAGTCGGCCAGCTTTTCGCCTGCATCGCCCAGCCATTCCGAGACCTTGTTGACCATCTCGGGCTGCAGGCGGCCCGGCGTGTTCAGCCATTCCTTCAGGAAGGTAAAGCAGCGCGGGTCGGACAGCTTGAAGAAATACTGCTCGGACGGTTTCAGGATCGGGGTCGAGCCGGTGAAGACCGAGAACGGGTTGATCAGTTCGGTCGGCTGGTAGGCGGCGCCGCAGACTTCGCAGTTGTCGCCGTACTGGTCCTTGGCATGGCAGACCGGGCATTCGCCCTTGATGTTGCGGTCGGCCAGGAACATGCCCTTGGCGGTGTCGTAGAAACGGTCGACGGTCTTGGTGACGATCAGGCCGGCGTCAACCAGCTTGCGGTAGATGCCCTGCGACAGCTCGACATTTTCCGGCGAATCGGTCGAATACCAGTTATCGAAAGCGATATGGAAGCCGTCCAGGTATTGCGGGCGGCCGGCGGCGATCTTGGCCACGAATTCCTGCGGCGTGATGCCTTCTTTCTCGGCCGCGATCATGATCGGCGTGCCGTGGGTGTCGTCGGCGCAGACGAAATGCACTTCGCGCGGCTGGCCGCCTTGCTGGTTACCCTCGCGCTGCATTCGCTGGAAGCGGACCCAGATGTCGGCCTGGATGTATTCCATCATGTGGCCGATATGGAAGGCAGCATTGGCGTAGGGCAGTGCGGTGGTAACGAACAGCTTGCGGGTCATGGTGTCGAAACGCTCGGGTTATATGAAAAGAAGCATTTTACCAGTGGATGGCCCTGCGCGCTCAGGGGGTATTTCCGGGTTTTGCCCCCTCCAGGCCAGCCCGCAGGCCGTTTTGCGCTACACTTCGCCCCAATATCATCCGGAGAGCACCATGAGCATCACTGAGAACGACGTCAAGACCGCTTTGTCGGAAGTCATCGATCCGAATACCCAAAAAGACTTCGTCACGACCAAGTCGGTCAAGAACATCAAGATCGAAGGCGGGCAAGTCACTTTCGAGCTGGAACTGGGCTACCCGGCCGCCAGCCAGGTCGAAATGCTGCGCGGCATGGCCGCCGCCGCCGTGCTGGAATTGCCCGGCGTCGAAGGCGTGGCGATCCGCGCCTACAGCAAGATCGTGTCGCACACCGTGCAGCGCGGCATGAAACTCATGTCGAACGTCAAGAACATCATCGCCGTCGCCTCGGGCAAGGGCGGTGTCGGCAAATCGACCACGGCTGTCAACCTGGCGCTGGCCCTGTCCGCCGAGGGCGCCAGCGTCGGCATCCTGGACGCCGACATCTACGGCCCGTCGCAGCCGATGATGCTGGGCGTGTCGGGGCGGCCGCTGAGTCATGACAATAAAACCATGGAACCGCTGGAAAACCACGGCATCCAGGTGTCGTCGGTCGGCTTCATGATCGATCCGGACGAGCCGATGGTATGGCGCGGCCCGATGGCCAGCGGCGCCCTGCAGCAATTGCTCGAGCAAACCAACTGGCGCGACCTGGATTACCTGATCGTCGACATGCCGCCCGGCACCGGCGACATCCAGCTGACCCTGTCGCAGAAAGTGCCGGTCACCGGCGCCGTGATCGTCACCACGCCGCAAGACATCGCGCTGCTCGACGCGCGCAAGGGCCTGAAGATGTTCGAGAAGGTCGGCATCCCGATCCTGGGCGTGGTCGAGAACATGAGCACCCACACCTGTTCCAACTGCGGCCATACCGAGGCGATCTTCGGCCACGGCGGCGGCGAGAAGATGTGCGCCGACTTCGGCGTCGATTTCCTGGGCGCGCTGCCGCTGACCCTGTCGATCCGCGAGCAGGCCGACGCCGGCCGTCCGACCGTGGTCGCCGAGCCCGATGGCCAGGTCGCCGCCGTCTACAAGCAGATCGCGCGCAAGGTCGCGGTCAAGATTGCCGAGAAAGCGAAGGACATGAGCAGCAAGTTCCCGAGCATCGTCGTCAAGAACGACTGATCCCAGGCGGGGCTCCAGGCCCCGCGCGCCGTTGCGCATGCCGCCTCGGACCGACGCGCGCCAGCACTTGTTGCTGGCGCGCGTCGTGCATTTCGTATGCCGAAAACGCCAGGCGGCCAGCATTTTCCTGCTAACAGTCTGTTTGAAAATAAAGTCGTTAGGAAATTCCCTACCTACACTCTGACCTGGGGCATCCACGGCACAAGTGTGCGCAACGGTCATCGGGAACGGCATGGACGACGACAGCACACAGGACCGCGGTCAACTGTCGGCGCCAGCTGAGCGAACCGGGACTCTGGCGGGGCGCGTGATCGACATCCTGCAACAGGCCGGGATGCCGCCGGCCTTCCTCGAGCTCGAGATCACCGGGGGCGTCCTGATCGAAGACCTGGCCGCCAACTGCGCCGTGGTGAGCCGGTTGCCAGCCGGGCGACCTGTGCGCGATGGGCGTCGATGCCGCCCAGGGCGATCTGTCCGACCGGCCGCTGGCGCCCGGCCTGGTGGCAGCGCCCCCGGCGACCCGCATTCTCGAATCCGTAGACGGAGGACGCCGTGCAGAATGAACCGATTCCCTTCGACCCGGTGCACGACCCGGCCACCCTCGGCGCCTCCGGCGCCCTGGACGGCAACGTGGCCATGTATGCCCAGCCGCGCGGTCCCGACCTGCTGCAGCGCGGCGGGGCGCTCGACGCCTGGGTCCAGCTGCGCGCGCGCCATGGCGTGTGGCCGTACGGCCGGGTGCTGGATGGCGCTCCGGGGCCGCTGGCCAGCGTCGCCGCCAGCGGCGAGGCGCCCGCGCGCGGCATCAATTTCGCTTCCCAGGACTACCTGTCGCTGGCCGCCCACCCGGCGGTGCACGAGGCGGCCCGGCGCGCGCTGCACGACGCCGGGCCGCATAGCGCCGGCTCGGCTGTCTTGATGGGCAATACCGGCTATTCGCACATGCTGGAACGTGCGCTCGGCGAGCTGCTGGGCCTGGACCAGCTGGTGCTGTTCCCGACCGGGTGGGCGGCCGCCTTCGGCGCCATCACGGCCCTGGTGCATTCGCTCGACCACGTGGTGATCGACGCCCTGGCCCACGCTTCGCTGCGCCAGGGCGCGGCCTGCGCCACCCGCAACGTGCTGGTGCACCGGCACCTGGATTGCGACCACGTGCGCGAACTGCTGGCGCGGATCCGCGCCCGGGATGCGGCCAACGCGATCCTGGTGGTGACCGAAGGCCTGTTCGGCATGGACGCCGACAGCCCCGACTTGCCGCTCCTGCAGCACCTGTGCCGCGAGTATGGCGCGACCCTGCTGGTCGACGTGGCCCACGACCTGGGCGCGCTGGGGCCGGGAGGGGGCGGGGTGCTGGCCAGCCAGCGCATGCTGGGCAAGGCCGACATCGTGATGGGCAGCTTCTCCAAGACCTTCGCCACCAACGGCGGCTTCGTTGCATGCTCGAGCGGGGCGGCGCGGCGCCAGCTGCAGCTGTACGCCGGGCCGCACATGTTCTCGAATGCGCTGTCGCCGATGCAGGCGGCGGTGGCCTGCGAGAGCCTGCGCATCGCGGCCTCGGACGAGGGCGACGGGCTGCGCGCCGACCTGCTGCGCAACGCGCTGGAATTACGCGCGCTGCTCACCTGTTCAGGCCTGCATTGCCTGGGCGGGCCGTCGCCGATCGTGCCGGTGTGGACCGGTGCCGAGTCGGCGGCGCGGATTGCCGGCATGCTGCTGGCGCGTGACGCGGTGTTCGTCAATCCGGTCGAGTTCCCCTGCGTGCCGCTCGGCGCGGCGCGGCTGCGGCTGCAATTGATGGCCCGGCACACGCCGGCCCAGCTGCGGCGCGGCGCCAGCATGGTCGCCAATGCCTGCGGCCGGGCCGGCGCGACGCTTCCCGCGCCCAGGGCATGCCAGGGGCGCTATCGTGGCTGAACGCGAGCCGCCGCAGGCAGCTGTCGTCCTCCGCCAGCTGTCGTCCTCCGCCAGCTGGAGCGCCACGCAAGGGTGGCGCCCGTGCGCATCGCCTTCACCTTCGTGCGCGAGGACGGTCGCGAGGAATCGCCGGGCAACGCCGGGCTGGCGGCGCGGCGCACTTGCGCGCTGCCGGAAGACGCCGATCCTGGCGGTGGCCTGCAACGGCGCCAAGCCGGTGCGCGACGACGTGCCCTTCGCCGAGGTGGGGCTCGGCTCGCTGTCGGCGCTGCCGGTGGCGCTCGAGCTCGAGGGCCAGACCGGGATGACGATCAATGCCGAGCTGCCGTATGAATACCAAACGGTGGCGCTGTCCGCCGCCTGTCCCGATGCCGGGCGGGCGGCGGGGGCGACGCAGGAGAGCGGCTGAGGCATGCTGCCGCGGGGAGGGCAACCGGGTAGAATAGACCTTTTACCTGAATGCTTTCTGCCATGACCGTCCGCACCCGATTCGCTCCGAGCCCGACCGGCTACCTTCACCTTGGCGGCGCGCGCACCGCGCTGTATTCCTGGGCCTACGCCCGCCACTTCGGCGGCACCTTCATCCTGCGCATCGAGGACACCGACCTCGAACGCTCCACCCCCGAGGCGGTGCAGGCGATCCTGGACGGCATGAAGTGGCTGGGCCTGGAACACGACGAGGGGCCGTTCTACCAGATGCAGCGCATGGACCGCTACCGCGAGGTGGTGAAAGGCATGCTGGAAGCCGGCACCGCCTACCTGTGCTACTGCTCGCCCGAAGAAGTCGAAGCGATGCGCGAGCGCATGCGCGCAGCCGGCGAGAAGCCGCGCTACGACGGCACCTGGCGCCCGGAGCCGGGCAAGACCCTCCCAAGCGTGCCGGAAGGCGTCAAGCCGGTGGTGCGTTTCAAGAACCCGCTGGACGGCGAAGTGACCTGGCTTGATGTGGTGAAGGGCCCGATCACGATCGGCAACAAGGAGCTGGACGACCTGGTCATCGCGCGTCCGGACGGCACCCCGACCTATAACTTCTGCGTCGCGGTCGACGACTGGGACATGAAGATCACCCATGTGCTGCGCGGCGACGACCACGTGAACAACACCCCGCGCCAGATCAACATCCTGCGCGCGCTCGGCGCCGAGCTGCCGCAGTACGGCCACCTGCCGATGATCCTGGGCGCCGACGGCCAGAAGCTGTCCAAGCGCCACGGCGCGGTGAGCGTGATGGACTACCCGGAACAGGGCTACCTGCCCGAAGCGATGCTGAACTACCTGGCGCGCCTGGGCTGGAGCCACGGCGACGACGAGATCTTCTCGATGCAGCAGTTCACCGAGTGGTTCAACCTGGAGCACCTGACGGCGTCGGCGGCCCAGTTCAACCCGGAAAAGCTGGGCTGGCTGAACAACCACTATATCAAGGCGAGCGACAACGAACGCCTGGCGCAGCTGGCGCTGCCGAAGCTGGAGCGCGACGGCGCGCGTTTCGATGGCGCCCCGAGCCTGCCGACCGTGCTGGGCCTCATGAAGGAACGGGTCAACACGATCAATGAACTGGCCGATGCGGCGATGCTGTTCTACCGCGATCCGCAACCGGACGCCGAGCTGCTGGCCCTGCACCTGACCGAGACCGTGCGCGCCGCGCTGGCGACCTTCGCCGAACGCTGCGCCACGGTGGAGTGGAACAAGGCGGCGCTGGCGGCCATGATGAAGGAGGTGCTGGCAGCCCACAGCCTCAAGATGCCGCAACTGGCCATGCCGCTGCGCCTGCTGTTGACGGGGCAGTTGCAGACGCCGGCGATCGATGCCGTGCTCGAGCTGTTCGGCCGCGACGTCGTGCTGGCGCGGGTGCGCAAAGGGCTGTAACAGGGGCGTGTCGACAGCGACCCGTCGGAAAGCGTAGGGTCGGCGGCTTCGCCGCCGACGCGGTGAATGCTGGCGTCAGATCATCCGGCGCGATGCCGGAGCCGGCAGCCATCGCCGCGCCGGGCAAGCTGCTTCAGCGCCAGCCGACGGCCCGCCGACCCTGCGCATGTCGCGTCGAAGGCGGGGCGCTTGCTCACCGCGACGTTGCTCGGCGCGGCCTTGATCGATGTGGCGCGGTCGACATATAACGGGCGCCAAATAAAGCACTACACAAACGACAAATCGTAGTTTGCGAAATGCAAGGGCGTCCTATATAATGCTCGCACTTCAGCGCTGCGGGGGTATAGCTCAGCTGGGAGAGCGCTTGCATGGCATGCAAGAGGTCAGCGGTTCGATCCCGCTTACCTCCACCAACTCTGAAGTATGCAGTAAGGTAGTGGCAGTAAAAAAGTAGCAGTCGGTTGTTCCCGGTCCCTATCGTCTAGAGGCCTAGGACATCACCCTTTCACGGTGAGTACCGGGGTTCGAATCCCCGTGGGGACGCCAGGCAACTGGCAAGGATGACCGGACGAAGGCAGCGCAAGCGGCACTAGTCGAAGCAGTAACAGTGTAGTAAAATGTTGTTTTCCCGTAGGGGGTATAGCTCAGCTGGGAGAGCGCTTGCATGGCATGCAAGAGGTCAGCGGTTCGATCCCGCTTACCTCCACCACGTAGGAAAAACAACAGCAGTATCGGAAGTTACTAGGGTCCCTATCGTCTAGAGGCCTAGGACATCACCCTTTCACGGTGAGTACCGGGGTTCGAATCCCCGTGGGGACGCCAAGAATTTGGCAGTGCGCCGCGCCAGCGGCGGCGCATGGCAAGGTAGTCGGTAGTTTAAGTTTTGTGCAGTTTTAGGTCCCCATCGTCTAGAGGCCTAGGACATCACCCTTTCACGGTGAGTACCGGGGTTCGAATCCCCGTGGGGACGCCAGCTTAAAACCGGAGTAGACCAACGCGCAGGCGCGTCAGAGGTGCTCCGGTTTTGCTATTGTGCTGGCAAATGCTCGCCCGTATGAGGCAGGCAGCAAGCAGCAGTACAGTTTTAGGTCCCCATCGTCTAGAGGCCTAGGACATCACCCTTTCACGGTGAGTACCGGGGTTCGAATCCCCGTGGGGACGCCAAATGGAAGCCGGAGCCGGCCACGCGAGTGGGGCTCCGGTTTTTTTTGTGCGCCGCGTGCGCCATCGCCGACGCGCTGTCCTGGGCGTTGCCTACCCAGCGCCGCGATAAGGCGGCGATGCGTCACGCATGCTTGCTGGTTCGCTGATCAAGCTTTCGTGCATCGTCGTGATTGCGAACGCCATCGTCCTTTCAGCCGCGTCACCATCCCGACGGACGCAAACCCGCGAACGGAAATTGCATCGCCCCGGGCAGGCCCGCGGCGCCAATGCCGGGCGGTCCCAGGCCCATGCGCGCGCCGTCGCCTGGCGACCCGGCGAACACGCCAGCCGGAATGCCGAATCCCGCAACCCCACTCTGCCATGCCATGCCGGGCTGCGCCATGGGCAAACCCAGCGCAACCAGGGCGTCCGGCAAGCCATAGCCGACCCGGTTGGGATCGCTCACCGTGACGGGACGCGCGCTCATGCGCAAGACCTGGAACAGGCGCTCGACCCGTTCTGGCGAGCGTGGCAAGGACATGGACTGGAATTCGGGCCGGTGCGCCAGCACCAGGGCGGCCAGGCCGGTGACGTGCGGCGCCGCCATCGAGGTGCCGTCCCAGGCCGCGAAATTATTGGGCGGTACGGACGAGACAACGGCCACGCCCGGCGCACAGACGTCGACCTGCGGACCGAAGCAGCTGAACTTGGCCGTAAAGTAGCCTTGCGCATCGCAGTCGGGGCCAATGGTCTCCGCGTGGTAGCTGTCTGGTGGAAACTCATGGACATTGCCGATTGCCGCCACCGCCAGCACGTGCGGCGATGAGGCCGGGTACTGAACGGCCGCGGCCGAGTTGCCGGCCGCAGCGATGCAGGCGATCCCGGCCTGCTTGGCGCGCACGATCTGCCGCTCCAGCGCCTCGGATGGCGACCCGCCGCCCAGGCTCATGTTGACGACGTCGATGCCCTGCTCGATGCAGTATTCGAGCGCATCGATCAGCTGGCTGACCTGGCCGCCCGGGAACAGCTTGCAGACGTGGATTTCGGCCTCGGGAGCGAAGCCGCGGACGCCCCAGGCGGGGTCGGTGGCGGCGATCACGCCGGCGCAGTGCGAGCCATGGCCGAGCGTGTCGACGTTCCAGGTCGAGCGGTCGACCTTCTTGTTGACGACGTCGAAACCGGCGCGGATCTGGTTCAGGTTGCCGTGCGCGGTGGCGGCGCCCGAATCGATGACGGCGATCTTGACGCCGCGGCCGCGGAACTGTTGCGGCACCTGGTCGAGGCGCATGGCGCGGGCGCCCCAGCCCAGGGCGGCCTGCTGCGGCATGCCGCGCAGCGCCGGCCAGTCGGCCAGGGCGTGCACCATGACGACGTTCGGCTCGTCGACGCTCAGGTCGGGGTCGCGCTGGTAGAAGCTCCAGTAGTCGGTGCGCGGCTTGACGTACAGGCCGCTGACCGTGTGCGGGTCTTCGCCGTACAGGCGCAGGCGGGCGACGCCGTCGGGACCGGTGACGCCCGTGCTCGGTAGCACGCCGCCGAACAGCGAGACCTCGGCGTCGGCCAGCGGCGCGCCATCCTTGCCGACCACGGCGAGCAGCAATTCGGCCTGCGGCCCCCCGTAGGGCGTCAGCGAGGTGACCAGGCCGGGACGGCGCAACATGGGGTCGAGCAGCTCGAGGTGCTGGTCGCGCTCGACCAGCAGCTGGCCCTGGCCCCGCTGGAACAGCTCGCCCGCTTTCCGGTCGGTCATGCGCGCCACCACGACGCCGTCGGCCGGTTCGCCCATGGCGGCCAGGCCGAAGCCGGCCGGCGCCATGCCGCCGCGGGTGGCGATGGTGTCGACCACGTCGATGTCGGGCAGGGCGTGCAGGGCCTGCTGCACGGCCGACAGGCCCGGCGGCGCGACCCAGCTGCTGGCGCCGAAGGCGCCGCCGAGCGCCGTGCGCGGCGCGACCAGGTATCTTTTCTTGCGCTCGGTGACCGTGCGGCCGCGCGCGATGGCGGCGGCGCCGGACGTCGCGCCTTCGGCGGCCGCGCCACGCCCGGCCGCAGGGCCGTCAGGAGTGGCATCGGGCGTCTCCGGCGCTTCGTCGGCGGCGCTTTTCGTATGTTTTGGCATGGGATGTCCTTTGTCCGGATGCGCTCAGTCAGACAGCGAGAGCGGCTGGTCCGGTTCGATCGTTAGCTGGCGAAGACTCTGTTGCCGCAGCCGTTCGGCGGTTGGCGCGTCGGTCTCGACGACGGCCGTGTGCGGCGGCCCGGATGAGGGGCCGATGATGTCGACCAGTTGCACGCCGGGCTCGGCGGCCAGGGTCGCGAGAAACTGGGCGAGTGCGTTGTTGTCGCTGGCGGCGCGCACGATGTAGCGGCCGAGCGTGGGTGGCAGGGATGCCGGCATGACGGAGCTCCTGGATGCCGGCCTGCCGTCCTTGCATGGCAGCGGGCCGGCCGGTTCGTGGTGGTTCAGTGCACGGTCTGCTGGCCGCCGAACTGCTGGCCCGGGTATTGCCCTTGCGGGCCGGGGTACTGCTGGCCGCCGAACTGCTGCTGTTGGCCGTAAGGATCGACCGAGAACGGCACATAGCGGCCGAGCTCCCTGGCCATATTGCCGATCGCGCTGCCCAGGCCCTGGTTGCCCAGTTGCTCGCCGATGAAGCCGCCGACCGGGCGCGCATACTGGGTGATCGCATTGCCGACCCACCCTTGCGGCGCAACCTGGCCCCCTTGCTGGGCCAGTTGCTGTTGCAGCAGCGCCTGCTGTTGCTGGACTTGCTGCAAGGTTTGCTGCAATTGCTGTTGCAGGACGTGCAGGTGCTGCAGCTGCATCAGCGGCGACGGCTGCTGGCCCTGCTGCATGGCTTGCGGGTCGGCGCCGAACGGCACCATGCGGCCGTAGCCGGAACCTTCGCTGATGATATTGCCCAGGGTTTTATTGCCGGTCAGGTTGCCGATCAGGGCGCCGGCCGGGCGGCCGATCGTGCTGATCAGGTTGCCGAAGAAGCCGCCCTGCGGAGTCAGCTGGCCTTGCTGTTGCTGCAGTTGCTGCAGTTGCTGCAGCTGCTGCAATTGCTGGAGCTGCTGGAGCTGCTGCAGTTGCTGTAGTTCTTGCAGTTGTTGCGGATCGAGTGGTTGCGCACCCAGGCCGCCCGACGGGTCGGCCGACAGCGGCGAGAAGCGGCCCAGGAAGCCGCCGGCCGTTTCGCCGATGCGGCCGCCCAGGCCCGAGTTGTTGAACAGCCCGCCGATGCCGCGCCCGATCAGGCCGCCCAATGGCGCGCCGAACATGCTGCCGAGCGATTGCGGTGCGAACTGTTGCGGCACGAATGGTTGCGCGTAGCCTGCTTGTTGATACTCGTTCATGTGTCGACTCCTCCAGGTAGTCGGCCGTGTCGCAGGCGGAGGACGCAAGCGAACCGCCGCAAACGGCCGTGTTGAGATAGTTCGCGCCAGGCAGGGCCGATGGCGAGAGCGAAGGACAGGAACGGCCGCCATCGAAGGCGCCCTCCCTGCAGGTAGGCGTTTGACCGGGCGCCGATGGCGAAGTTTGTGCCTGCTTGTGGCCGAGGCCCGCTTCGTTTCTGGTCATTGCGATAGCGCAGACGCGTGCCACAAAGGACTGTGTTTCTTCGCGCATTGCACGGTGTTCGGCGCATTGTTGTCGGATGGCGGTAGAATGGCGTCCCCTGCCACCAGGGCCCGACCGGCCCGCTTCTCCACCATGTTCCAGAACGCTCGTGCGCCGTCGCTGGCCATCTTCTGCAAGGTCGTCGACAACTATGGCGACATCGGCATCTGCTGGCGCCTGGCGCGCCAGCTGCGCCACGAGCACGGGGTGGCGGTCACGCTGTGGGTGGACGACCTGGCGAGCTTTCGCCGCATTCGTCCGGAAGTCGATCCCGCCCTGGAAGAGCAGTCCGTGCACGGCGTCGCGGTGCGCCACTGGCGCGGCCAGGAAGGCAGCCATGCCCCCGGCGACATTCCCGACGTCGTCATCGAGTTCTTCGGTTGCGAACTGCCCCCGGGCTATGTGGAGGCGATGGCTGCGCGCGACCCGCGACCGGCATGGATCAACTACGAGGGCCTGACGGCCGAGGACTGGGTCGAGGGCTGCCACCGGCTGCCGTCGATGCATCCGCGGCTGAAGCTGACCAAGCATTTCTTCTTCCCCGGCTTTAACGAGCGCACCGGCGGCCTGTTGTGCGAAACCGGCCTCGATGCGCGCCGCCGCGCCTTCCAGCACGATCCCGCGCGGGGCGCCGCCTTCCTGGCGCGTTTCGGGGTAACGGCGCAGGAGGCGGCCGGGCGCAAGGTCTCGTTGTTCTGCTATCCCGATGCCCCGGTGGACGCGCTGTTCCGCGTCTGGGAAGCAGACCTGCAGCCGACCCTGTGCCTGGTGCCGGAAGGCGTGGCGCGCGAGCGCATCGAGGCCTTCATCGATGGCGCGGCGCCGGCGGGCGCGAGCGCCACCCGCGGCCGGTTGACGGTGCGGGTGCTGCCTTTCGTGCCCCAGGACGACTACGACCTGCTTCTGTGGGCCTGCGACCTGAACTTCGTGCGCGGCGAGGATTCCTGGGTCCGCGCCCAATGGGCGGGCCGCCCCTTCGTGTGGCATATTTACCCGCAAGACGAGAACCTGCACCACAAGAAGCTGCGCGCCTTCTTGGGGGCCTACGCGCAGGACCTGCCGGCGCTGGAAGCCTTCATGCTCGGCTGGAACGGCGCCCGGGCAATCGCCGACTGGCCGGCGGCCTGGAAGGCGCTGGAGGCCGCGCTGCCGCGCCTCGCGCAGCGGGCCGAGGCCTGGCGCACGCAGGTCACGGCGCATGGCGATTTGGCGACGAAGCTGCTCGATTTCGTACGCGAGCTGGGGCAGGCCCAGGAAAACCGAGTATAATGCCCGGTTAGTTTCTTACGGATTCCGACGATCAAACGCAGGTTCCGAGGCGTTCAGCCCGCCAGCCCGCGATGATTTAATGCAACTATCTTTTTACGTAAAATACCTATGAAACCCGCAAAAGAAATTCGTGTTGGCAACATCATCATGGTTGATGAGAAGCCGTTCATCGTGCTGCGTTCTGACGTCAACGGGTCGAGCCGCACGGGCTTCACCTACAAGTGGAAGATGAAGAATCTTCTGACCAACGCTCCTCTGGAAAACGTGTTCCGCGGCGACGACAAGTTCGACGTGGTCGTGCTGGACAAGAAGCCGGTCACCTACTCGTACTTCGCCGACCCGCTGTACGTCTTCATGGACGAAGAGTACAACCAGTACGAAATCGAAGAAGAGAACCTGGGCGACGCGCTGCACTACCTCAAGGATGGCATGGAATGCGAAGCCGTGTTCTATGACGGCAAGGCCATCTCGGTCGAACTGCCGACCATCATCGCGCGCCAGATCGTGTACTCGGAGCCAGCGGTCAAGGGCAACACTTCGGGCAACGTCCTGAAAGAAGCCAAGCTGGAAAACGCGATCGAAGCCCACCAGCACACCATCATGGTGCCGCTGTTCGTGAGCCAGGACGATACCATCGAGATCGACACCCGTACCAACGAGTACAAGAAAGTCGTGCGTAACTAAGCACCGGCTGTTCAAGAAAAAACGCTGCCCCGGCAGCGTTTTTTTTCGTCCGTGCGGACCGTCGACCTGCGCTGGCCCGCGCCCGTATCAGCGCCGCAACTGCGACAAATCCCGCACCGCGCCACGATCGGCCGAGGTCGTCAACGCCGCATACGCCTGCAGCGCCTGCGACACATAACGCTCGCGGTCGACAGGCTGCCAGGCATCGCGGCCGCGCCCCTCCATAGCCGCGCGGCGGTGCGCCAGCTCTTCGCTGCTCACGCGCAGGTTGATGGTGCGCGCCGGGATGTCGATATCGATCAGGTCGCCTTCTTCCACCAGGCCGATGGCGCCGCCTTCCGCTGCCTCCGGCGAGGCGTGGCCGATCACCAGCCCCGACGAGCCGCCCGAGAAGCGCCCGTCGGTGAACAGCGCGCAGGCCTTGCCCAGGCCCTTCGACTTGATGTACGAGGTCGGGTACAGCATCTCCTGCATGCCCGGGCCGCCTTTCGGGCCTTCGTAGCGGATGACGACCACGTCGCCCGCCTGCACGGCGTCGCCCAGGATCGCCTCGACCGCCGCGTCCTGGCTCTCGAACACGCGCGCCTTGCCCGCGAACTTCAGGATGCTCTCGTCCACGCCGGCCGTCTTCACGATGCAGCCCTTCTCGGCGATGTTCCCGTACAGCACCGCCAGCCCGCCGTCCTGCGAATAGGCATGCGCGCGGTCGCGGATGCAGCCGGTCGCGCGATCCAGGTCGTTCTGTTCGTAGCGCTCCGACTGCGAGAACGCCACCTGGGTCGGCACGCCGCCCGGGGCCGCGCGGAACCAGCGGTGCACCTCGGGGTCATCGCTGCGCTTGATGTCGTACTTCTCGATCGCAGCCCCGATGCTCGAGCTGTGCACGGTCGGCAGCGAAGTGTCGAGCAGGCCCGCGCGCGCCAACTCGCCCAGGATCGCGGTGATGCCGCCGGCGCGGTGCACGTCCTCGATGTGGAACTTGTCCGTCATCGGCGCCACCTTGCACAGGCAGGGCACCTGGCGCGAGATGCGGTCGATGTCGGCCATCGTGAACGCCACCTCGGCTTCGTGCGCGGCGGCCAGCAGGTGCAGCACGGTATTGGTCGAGCCCCCCATCGAGACGTCGAGCGCCATCGCGTTCTCGAATGCAGCCTTGGTCGCGATCGAACGCGGCAGCACGGAGTAATCGTCGCCCTCGTAGTGGCGTTTCGCCAGCTCGACCACCAGGCGTCCGGCGCGCAGGAACAGCTCCTTGCGGTCGGCGTGGGTCGCGACGATGGTGCCGTTGCCCGGCAAGGACAGGCCCAGCGCCTCGGTCAGGCAGTTCATCGAATTCGCGGTGAACATGCCGGAGCACGAGCCGCAGGTCGGACAGGCCGAGCGTTCCACTTCGGCCACCTCGGCATCGGACACGCTGGCGTCGCCGGCCTTGATCATGGCGTCGATCAGGTCGAGCTTGATCACCTTGCGGTCGTTGTTGACGACCTTGACCACCTTGCCGGCTTCCATCGGACCGCCAGAGACGAACACGGTCGGGATGTTCAGCCGCATCGCCGCCATCAGCATGCCGGGCGTGATCTTGTCGCAATTCGAGATGCACACCATGGCGTCGGCGCAGTGGGCATTGACCATGTACTCGACCGAGTCGGCGATCAGGTCGCGCGAGGGCAGCGAGTACAGCATGCCGCCATGGCCCATGGCGATGCCGTCGTCGACGGCGATGGTATTGAATTCCTTGGCCACGCCGCCGGCCGCTTCGATCTCGCGCGCCACCAGCTGGCCCAGGTCCTTCAGGTGCACGTGGCCCGGCACGAACTGGGTGAAGGAATTGACGACGGCGACGATGGGCTTGTCGAAGTCGCCGTCCTTCATGCCGGTGGCGCGCCACAGGGCGCGTGCTCCGGCCATGTTGCGGCCCTGGGTGGTGGTGCGTGAACGGTAAGTCGGCATGGAAGGCTCCTGTAGATCAATCAGGCGAAAGACAATGATGGCATCAGGGTGAAGCCTGGGACTGGATTTGTCCAATATATGATCATATGGTCTGTAAGTGGTTTTACGTATCACACGGGACTGCAGGGCGCGGGGTCGTACTGCTATGCTATTGCTTTGTAATACATGGAGCAGCACGGCATGGAGCGCAGGGATTTCGTACGACTGGGATTGGCGGCCGGATCGGCCGCGGGAGCACCGGGCCTGGCGCTGGCCGCATCGGTGAAGAAGGCGGCGCCTGCAAGCTTCGCGGCCGATCCGATGCTCGAAGCCGGCGTGCAGGTCCAGCAGCAGGCCATGCGCGGGGGCAAGTTGACGGCGCACGGCCTCGCCACGCGCTACCTGGCCCGGATCGAGGCCGTCGACCGCGCCGGCCCGCGCCTGCGTTCGGTGATCGAGCTGAATCCCGACGCCCTCGGGATCGCGCGCGAGCGCGACCGCGAACGCAAGGCCGGCAAGCTGCGCGGTCCGCTGCACGGCATTCCCGTGCTATTGAAGGACAATATCGCCACCGGCGACAAAATGTGCACCACGGCCGGCTCGCTGGCGCTGGACGGCGTGCGCGCCACGCGCGACGCCCACCTGGTCGCGCGCCTGCGCACCGCGGGCGCCGTCATCCTGGGCAAGACCAATCTGTCGGAATGGGCGAACATGCGCTCGGTGAAGTCCACGAGCGGCTGGAGCGCGCGCGGCGGCCAGACCCGCAACCCGTATGCGCTCGACCGCAATACCAGCGGCTCGAGCAGCGGCTCGGCGGCGGCCATGGCGGCCAGCCTGGCCACCCTGGCGGTGGGCACCGAGACCGACGGCTCGATCGTTTCTCCCAGCGCCAGCTGCGGCATCGTCGGCATCAAGCCGACCCTGGGCCTGGTCAGCCGCGCCGGCATCATCCCGATCGCGCATTCGCAGGACACGGCCGGCCCGATGACGCGCAGCGTGGCCGACGCGGCGTTCTTGCTGGGCGCCTTGTCCGGCCCCGACCCCCAGGACGACGTCACCGCCAGGGCGCCGCGCGTGAACTACGCGGGCTTCCTGCGCAAGGACGGCTTGCGCGGCAAGCGCCTGGGCGTGGCGCGCGATTTCTTCGGCGCCAACGATGGGGTCAATGCGCTGGTCGAGAAGGAATTGCGCCTGCTGCGGGAGCAGGGCGCGATCCTGGTCGACGTCGCCATCCCCAATAGCGACAAGTACGGCGAGACCGAGCTGACCGTGCTGCTGCACGAGTTCCGCCCCGATCTCGAGGCCTGGCTGGCGGCCTATGCACCGCACGCGCCGGTCAAGACCATGGCCGACATCATCGACTTCAACGTGCGCAATGCGGACAGGGAGATGCCGTTCTTCGGCCAGGAACACCTGATCGCGGCCCGGTCCAAGGGCGGCCTGCAGGCGCGCGACTACGTGAAGGCGCTGGCCAACAACCGCCGCTACGCGCGCGACAAGGGGCTCGACCAGGTGCTGCGCGACCAGAAGCTCGACGCCCTGGTGGCGCCCACGGGCGGCCCGGCCTGGCTGACCGACTACATCAACGGCGACCATTACGGCAGCAGCTTTTCGTCGCCGGCGGCAGTGGCCGGCTATCCGCACGTCACGGTGCCGGCCGGCCTGCTGCATGGACTGCCGGTCGGGCTGTCTTTCGTGGGCAGGGCCTGGAGCGAGCCGGCGCTGATCGCCATGGCCTATGCCTACGAGCAGGCCGGCCGGCGCCGCCGCGCGCCGGGCTATGCGGCGCACATCAGGCTCTAGCGTCCGGCTAGCGGCCCGCGGCCTGTTTCGCCTGCGCGAACACGGGCCCCCATTGCGGGTGTCCATGTTCGCCGGGGCCCAGGTCGAACGACGCATCGAGCCTGAAGGCGCGCTCGAAACTCTGGCGGCATAGCGCCTGGCGGCCCGTCAGGCAGTAGCTGAATGCGGTGTATTTCAAGGCGGCCAGCCGTTCGCGCTGGCCGGCGCCGTTCATGTCGCTGCCGGTCAGGCGCCGGATCGCGCCGTCGTAGTCGCCCTTGTCGTACAGCGCGATGCCTTCGCGCAGCGCGACGTCGTCGCGCTTCGGATCCTGCGCGGCCGGCCGGAACGCCGGCGCGCGCTGGGCGCGCGGCTTGCCCGCGTCGGCGCGCGGATGGGGACGGGCTTTTTCCTGGCCGCCAAGCATGGGGCCGAACTGGGTGCAGCCAGCCATGGCCAGCGCCATCAGCGCCACCGCTCCCGCACGGCCCAGGTAATGAATGTTCACTGCGCTCCCTCCTCGGTGAAATCAAGTTCGATCGTGCCTGCCTGCCCCTGTACCGATTGCACGGTCACCGTGTGTTCGGGGAAGCTGGGGTTGACGATGCGGATCGTGTGCTCGCCCGGCGGCAGCGTGATGTGCCTGAGCGGCGGGCTGGCGCCGCGCTCGACGCCGTCGACGACGATCGTGCCCCACGGCTTGACCGCGAGCGTATAGGTGGTGCCGGCCACGGCCGCCTCGGGCGGCGTGCCGCGCGGCGCGAGCCGTACCGCCGTCGGCGGTACCGCAGCGTCCGGCGCGGGCGGCGGCGCGACCGCCGCGCCGGACGCCGATTCGTCGATCACCGGGCCTTGCAAGCGGGCAGGCTGGTCCTGGGGCAGGGTCACCAGCGGCGCGTCCGACGCATGGTGAGGATCTTCGAGCGCGGGCGGCGCCGGCTGGGCCGGCGCATCGCTGGAATCGGCCTGCTGCGACAGCGCGACCAGGGCAGCCAGGGCGGCGGCGACGAGCAGTGCGGCCAGGCCGAGCAGGAGCCAGCGGCGCGGGCGTGCAGGAGCGGCGGGCGGCGTCGGATCGGGCGCGGAGCGGGTTTGCGGCACGTGCGCCGGGGCGCGGGCGGGGGCGGCGGCGGCCGGCGCCTGGAGAGGCGCATCCGGCGCATCCGGCGCATCCGGCGTCACGGCGGCCGGCATCGGCGACCGCATATCGTCTTCTTCCGGCGGCAAGGACGCCGCGGGCGCCGCGCCGAGCACGACGATGCCCAGCAGGTCGCGCATGCGTTCGATGGTGCGCGGCCGCGCGGCCGCATCCGGCGCCAGGCAGCGGTCGATGGCGTCGATGAAACCGTCGCTATAGTCGGGCAGCGGACGGCCGCGCAGCGGCGTGGTGGGCGCGAGATCGAGCGTGACCGCGTAATGGACCACGGCCGCCAGGTCGTGCACGTCGCGCGCCTCGATCGCGGGCAGCGCGTCGGGGGCCGGTTCTTCGTCGGAGCTTGGCAACAGGACCGGGTCGCCGGAATCGAGGATCAGCAGGGTGTCGGGCGTGATCACGCGGTGCGGCATGCGCATGCCGTACTGCACCTCGAGCGATTGGAGCACCTGGCGCACGATGCGGCGGCACCAGGCTTCGCTCACCATCTCGTGGTTGTGCTCGACGATTTCGCGGACGGTACGGCCGTCGAGCTGCTGTGCTGCGGGGTCAGGGGTCATCATGGCATCGTGCCGGATGCCGGGAGCGCATCCGGTGAATGTTTATTTATTGCAAATAATGCCAGAATTACGCCGAGGATGGCGCGGCCCCGCTCAACCGTGCGCCGGTGCGCCACCTGCACGGCCGCCAGCGCGTTCAGATCTCGACGAAGCGCATCTTGAACCAGCGCCCCTTGATGGCGCCGAAACCCGGGCCCGGCGCATCGCCCTGGCCCAGGCGCGCGACCGCGGCCTGGGCGACCGTGCGCTCCAGCGCCACATAGCTGTTGAACTCGCCGATATTGATCTTGCCGACCTGTTCGCGGGTAAGGCCCGCATCGCCCGTCAGTGCGCCCAGCAGGTCGCCGGGACGCAGCTTGGCCTTCTTGCCGCCGGCGATGGACAAGGTCACCATCGGCGCCGGCGCGGCCGGCTCGTGGTGCTCGCCCAGCGTGTCCAGGTTTTCCCACACGGCTTCCTGGTCCTGGTATTCCTCGACCAGGCGCACCCATTTCTTCTCGTTCGGCGCCACCAGCGTGTGCGCCATGCCGCTCGCCCCGGCGCGGCCGGTGCGGCCGACGCGGTGCACGTGGACTTCGGGGTCGCGCGAGATGTCGACGTTGATCACGGTATCGAGGTCGGCGATGTCCAGGCCGCGCGCGGCGACGTCGGTTGCCACCAGCACCGAGCAGCTGCGGTTGCTGAACAGCACCAGGATCTCGTCGCGCTCGTGCTGTTCGAGCTCGCCATACAGCGCCAGCGCCGAGAAGCCCTGCGCCTGCAGGCTGTCGGCCAGCTCGCGGCAGCGCGCCTTGGTATTGCAAAAGACCAGCGCGGACACCGGCCGATGGTGCTTGAGCAGGCGGCCGACCGCTTCCTCGCGGCCTTCGAAGCCGATCTCGTAGAAACGCTGGTCGATCGCTTCCAGGCTGTGCTGGCCCTCGACCGTCACTTCGAGCGGATCGCGCAGGAAGCCGGCGGTGGCGAAGCGGATATCGTCCGGATAGGTGGCCGAGAACAGCAGGGTCTGGCGGTGGACCGGCGTGGCGGAGACGATCGCCGCGATCTCGTCGTAGAAGCCCATGTCGGTCATGCGGTCGGCTTCGTCGAGCACCAGGGTCTGGACCTTCGACAGGTCGAGCGTGGCGCGGCCCAGGTGGTCGCGGATGCGGCCCGGGGTGCCGACCACGATGTGGGCGCCGTGTTCGAGCGAGGCGATCTGCGGACGCATCGACACGCCGCCGGTCAGGGTCAGGATCTTGACGTTGCCGACGCCGCGCGCCAGCCGGCGCAATTCGCCCGCGACCTGGTCGGCCAGCTCGCGCGTGGGGCACAGCACCAGGCCCTGCACCGCGAACCAGGCGGGATTGAGCTTGTTCAGGATGCCGATGCCGAACGCCGCGGTCTTGCCGCTGCCGGTTTTTGCCTGGGCGATCAGGTCGCGGCCGGCCAGGACCGACGGCAAGGTCTCGGCCTGCACCTGGGTCATGTGGTGGTAGCCGAGCGTGGCCAGGTTGGCGAGAAAGCGCGGTGCGAGAGACAGCGCGGTGAAGGAATCGGATTGCATTGCAAAGCCTCCAGCCGGCAGCGCCGGGCTATTCGGGATCGGGCGCCCAGACCGGCAGGCCGGTCAGGTCGAGTTTGTCGTCACGCTGCCAGACCGGCAGGCCGGTGGTGTCGGTTTCTTCGAGCAGGTGAAGCTGCTCCTGCCTGAGCGCGATGCGGCGCGGACGAGGGCCGGTGCGTTTCGGCTCAACAACAGGAACGGGCGGCGCGGCAGGCTCGAAGCCCGGCAGGTCGAACGTCGCGTTGTCTTTCTTGTCTCTCATCTTCTGCCTTTTGTTGGCGCAGAAAACAAAAGCCCGGCTCGTTGAGTCGGGCTTTCGTATCGAATTTGGTTGCGGGGACAGGATTTGAACCTGTGACCTTCGGGTTATGAGCCCGACGAGCTGCCAGACTGCTCCACCCCGCGTCTGAGAACGATAGTATAGCGCCTCTGGCTGCCAATTGCAATGAAGGCTAGTCAGGCAGCGTCGAGGTCGCCGCCCAGAACAACAGGGCCGCCAGGCTGATGCCGCCGCCCAGCAGGCACACGCCGCTCCAGCCGGCATGCGCGTAGGCCTGGGTCGAGGCCATCGCGCCCAGGCCGCTGCCCACGGCGTAGAACAGCATATAGGCGCCGACCATGCGGCCGTGCGCGTCGCCGGCGCCGGCGCCGCGCAGGAGCATGCCCTGGTTGGCGACGTGGATGGCCTGGCCGCCAAGGTCGAGCAGGACGATGCCGATGACGAGCGCCCACAGCGACACCGGCAGCAGCGCCAGCGGCAGCCAGGCCAGCACCAGCAGGAGCAGCGCGGCCAGCGTGACCTGCCGCTCCCGGCCGCGATCGGCCAGGCGGCCGGCGCCGGTGGCGGCCAGGGCGCCCGCCGCACCGGCCAGGCCGAAGGCGCCGATGGCGGTGTGCGAAAAGCCGTAGGGCGCCGCGCCCAGCGGGAGCACGAGCGCGCTCCAGAACACATTGAAGGCCGCGAACATCAACAGGGCCAGCACGCCGCGCACCTGCAGGGTGCGGTGCCGGCGCAGCAGACCGAACATCGAGGCCAGCAGCGCCGGATAGCGCATGCGGACCACGCCCGTCGGCGCCAGCAGCGGCAGCCGGCGCCACAACAGCGCCGCCAGCAGCAGCATGGCGCCGGCCGAGCACAGATAGACGCCGCGCCAGCCCGCCACGTCGCCGATGACGCCCGCCACCACCCGCGCCAGCAGCAGGCCGACGAAGACGCCGCCCTGGGTGGCACCGATCACGCGACCGCGTTCGCGCTCGGCGGCGCTGCCGGCCGCGTAGGCGATCAGGCCCTGGGTCATGGCCGTGCCGAGCAGGCCGGTCAGGAGCATGGCCGCCAGCAGCAGCGGCGCCGACCGCACCAAGCCCATGGCGGCCAGGACTGCGGCCAGCAGCAGGGCCTGCACCAGCATCAGGCGCCGGCGGTCCAGCAGGTCGCCGAGCGGCACCACGAACAGCAGGGCCAGGCCGCAGCCGAGCTGGGTGGCGGTGACGATGCCGCCGATGGCGGCCTCGGGGATCGCGAAGTCGCGCGCTACCGCGTCCAGCAGCGGCTGGGCGTAATAGACGTTGGCGACGCTCATGCCGGCCGCCGCGGCGAACAGCAGGGTGGGGATGCGGGTAGGGCCGCGTGGATGCGACGTCATGCGGGATTCTCCATCCGGTTGCAAATTGAAACCAGTTGAAGCCTATCCAAAGTGGTTTTAAAATGCAACTACTATGAAGAAAAGCGATACCTTGGCCGATGCGCCATGTCCGGTTGCCAGGTCGGTCGACCTGGTCGGCGACCGCTGGTCGCTCCTGATCGTGCGCGATGCCTTCGACGGGATACGCCGGTTCACCGATTTCCAGCGCAACCTGGGTGTTGCTCGCAATATTCTGGCGGACCGCTTGCGTCGGCTGGTCGAGGCCGGCATCCTGGCCGTCCAGCCGACGGCGGCCGGCGGCGCCTACCAGGAGTACGTGCTGACTGCGCGCGGCGCGCGGCTATTCCCGGTCGTGGTGGCGCTGAGGCAGTGGGGGGAAGGCGAATTGTTCGCGCCGGGCGAGGCGCATTCGAACCTGGTGGAGAAGAAGACCGGCAAGCCGCTGGCGCGCATGGCGCCGATGGGCGCGGACGGCAACTTGCTGGCGCCGGATGACACCGAGGTGCGCAAGTTACCGCCGCAAGGCTGAGTCAGGCGATGGCGCGCAGGCGCCACAAGGACGTGACTTCCTTCGCGCGCGCCGCATGCAGCGGATCGTCCGGATCGCTGGCGCGTGGATGCACCGGCCGCGTGTCGTGGCGGGCGACGACTTCCAGGCCCGCGTCAAGAATCCAGCCCAGCAGCTGCTCGCGGCTGCGCAGGCCCAGGTGCTCGGCGAAATCGGACATGACCAGCCAGCCTTCGCCGCCGGGTTCCAGGTGCGCGGCCAGGCCGGCGAGGAAGCCGCGCAGCATGCGGCTGTCGGGATCGTAGATCGCGTATTCGATCGCCGAACTCGGTTTGCCCGGCAGCCACGGCGGATTGCACACCACCAGCGGCGCGCGGCCTTGCGGGAACAGGTCGGCCTGCCGGATCTCGACCTGGGAGGCGAGGCCGAGCCGGGCGACGTTCTCGCGCGCGCAGCCGAGCGCGCGCGCATCCATGTCGGTCGCGACTACCCGCATGCCGCGCCGCGCCAGCACCGCCGACAGCACGCCGGTGCCGGCGCCGATGTCGAAGGCCAGCCCGGCGCCGGACGGCAGCGGCGCCTGCGCCACCAGCTCGACGTACTCGCCGCGCACTGGCGAGAACACTCCGTACCAGGGATGGATGCGCTCGTCGAGCGACGGCACCATGACGCCCTTGCGGCGCCATTCGTGGGCGCCGATCACGCCCAGCAGCTCGCGCAGCGAGGCGACATAGGGTTCGTCGGCGGGGCCGTAGGCTTCCAGGCAGGCCAGGCGCGCATCCGGCGCGCGCCGCAAGGGGACGCCATGGTCGGCCTCGAACGGGATCAGCAGCATCGCCAGGGTGCGGGCGCGCTGGAGCTGGGTCAGGCGATGGCGGTGGAACGCTTCCGTTGGCGTGGCCGGCGCCCTGGGCTTGGCGCGGCGACCACGCTCGCCCTTGTGCTCGATGCGGCGCACCAGCGCCTGCAGCAGCTGGCGCGCGTTCTGGAAGTCGCCCCGCCAGAGCAGGGCGGTGCCGTCCAGCGCCAGGCGATAGGCGGCATCGGCGCTCATGGTGTCGTCGGCCAGCACCACTTTCTTCGGCGCCGGCCAGCCGCTCTCCGAGCGCCACAGCGCCGAGCGGGTGTCGCCGCCTTCGACCCATTCGATCCGCGTCGTCATGTCAGTGATGGTGATGCCAGTTGCCGTCGCTCGATGCGAGATAGGACTTGACCGCGTCCGGGCTGCCGGTCGCGTGGCGCTTGACTTCGCCGCAGTCGCAGATGCCCTGGTAGGGCTGGATGTGCGAGCAGGCGGACACTTTCTGGAGGAAGACTTTGACCGGCTTCGTGCATTGGGCGCACTTGAAAGTCAGGATGCGGGCAGGCTTCATGGTTGCAGCGTATTCGTGGATGGGAAAGGCGGCATTTTACACCCCGCGCCGCGTTGGCTTTCCGCGCTTGCGTTGACAAGCAAGAATGGACAAACCTATACTCGAATGATCGCGCTAACACAAAATGTTATAAATTGTTATTCCGATCGGCGCGGACCATAATAACCTGGAGACAAGAAAGCTCATGACACTGACAATCAAGCTGTTCGGGCGCGCCCTGGCGCCACTGGCGGCGCTATGCGCGGTGCTGGCCGCGCCATCGGCCTGGGCGCTGGGCGAGCGCCAGATCGTGCGTTTCGAGGCCGGCCCGCAAGCCGTGGTGTTGGCCGGCAAGGGCCGCGCCGCGCCGCTGCTGGTCGACCCGAAGGACGACGCGGGCGTGCGGCGCGCCGTCGCCGACCTGCAGGGCGATATCGCGCTGGTCACCGGCGCCAAACCGGCGTTGACGCACACGGCGGGCGCCACGGCGCACAGCGTCGTCATCGTCGGCACCCTCGGGCAAAGCGCCCTGGTCGACCGCCTGGCCGCGGAAGGCAAGATCGACGTCGCCGGCCTGCGCGGCAAGTGGGAAGGCTTCCTGATCCAGACCGTGAGCAAGCCGATGCCGGGGGTGGCGCGGGCGCTGGTGGTGGCCGGCAGCGACCGCCGCGGCGCCATCTTCGGCGTGTATACCCTGTCGGAACAGATCGGCGTCTCGCCCTGGAAGTGGTGGGCCGACGTGGTCCCGGCGCGCCAGTCCACGCTGGCGGTCCCCCTCGATACGAAAGTCAGCGACGCGCCGGTCGTGCAGTACCGCGGCATCTTCCTGAACGACGAGGCCCCGGCCCTGACCAACTGGGCCAAGGAGAAATACGGCGGTTTCAACCACCGATTCTACGAGAAGGTATTCGAGCTCGTGCTGCGCCTGCGCGGCAACTACCTGTGGCCGGCGATGTGGCCGCCCGCGGGTTTCTATGCCGACGATCCCGAGAACGGCCGCCTGGCGCACGAGATGGGCATCATCATGGGCACGTCGCACCACGAGCCGATGATGCGCGCGCACGACGAGTGGGCCCGCTTCGGCAAGGGCCCCTGGGACTACAGCAGGAACGCCGGCATGCTGCAGGAATTCTGGAAACAGGGCCTGCGCAACTCGCACGGCCAGGACCGCGTGATCACGCTGGGCATGCGCGGCGACGGCGACGAACCGATGTCCGAGGAAGACAACGTCGACCTGCTGCAGAAAATCGTGCGCGACCAGCGCGCGATGATCGAGAAGGACACCGGCAAGCCGGCCGGCGAGGTGCCGCAAGTCTGGGCGCTGTACAAGGAAGTGCAGGGCTATTACGAGAAGGGCATGCGGGTGCCGGACGACGTGCTGCTGCTGTGGTGCGACGACAACTGGGCCAATATCCGCCGCCTGCCGACGCCCGAAGAGCGCGCGCGCCCGGGCGGCGCCGGCGTGTACTACCACTTCGATTACGTGGGCGGCCCGCGTTCGTACAAATGGCTGAACGTGACGCCGATCCCCAAGATCTGGGAGCAGATGCACCTGGCCTGGCAGTACGACGCCAAGCGCATGTGGATCGTCAACGTCGGCGACCTCAAGCCGATGGAGGTGCCGATCGAGTTCTTCCTGACCTATGCCTGGAATCCGCAAGCCTGGCCGGCCGAGCGCCTGCCCGACTACCTGCGCCTGTGGGCGACGCGCGAATTCGGCGCCGAGCACGCGGCCGAGATCGCCGACCTGGTCGAGAAATACACGCGCTTCAACGGCCGCCGCAAGCCAGAGCAGCTCGCGCCAGACACGTACAGCGTGCTCAATTACGACGAGGCCGGTCGCATCGCGCGCGACTATGCCGCGCTGGCCGAGCGCGCCAGCAAGGTCGCGGCCAGGCTGCGCCCCGAACAGCGCGACGCCTTCTTCCAGCTGGTGCAGTACCCGGTCGCGGCCTCGGCCAATATGAACGAGCTGTATGTGGCGGCCGGCCTCAATCACCATTACGCCACCCAGTTCCGCGCCACGACCAACGACATGGCCGATCGCGTGCAGGCGCTGTACCAGAACGACGTCGAACTGGCGCGGCAATACCATGCGCTCGGCGGCGGCAAGTGGAACCACCTGATGTCGCAGACCCGCTTCGGCTACGTCAACTGGGAGCAGCCACGCGCCAATGTACTGCCGGCGGTGCAGCGTATCGACGTGCCGGCAGGCGCCGCCATGTCGGTGGCGGTCGAGGGAAGCGCCAAGGCCTGGGGCGCCTATGGTCTCAAGGCGCTGGACCTGCCGACCTTCGATCCCTATGCGAAGAAATCACACTACCTCGACATCTTCAACCGGGGCAGCGCGCCGTTCGAGTACCGCATCGAATCCAGTCAGCCCTGGGTGGTGCTGAGCCAGGCGCGCGGCAAGGTGACGGGCGAACAGCGCGTGACGGTCGACGTGCGTTGGGACAAGCTGCCGGCCAGGCCGCAGCCTGCCGTGCTCACCATCACCGGGCCGAACGATACGCGCGTGCTGGTCAACGTGCCGCTGCGCGGCAAGGACATGCCGGCCGGCGCCAAGGGCTTCGTCGAGACCGATGGCGTGGTGGCGATCGAGGCCGGCAATCATGCGCGTGCGCTCGCTCCCGATGGTCGCAGCTGGTTGAAGATTCCCGGCCATGGCCGTACCGATTCGGGCATGACGACCTTGCCGGTGACCGCGGCGGCGCTCGATGTGAAAGACGGCATGCGCCTGGAGTACGACGTCAACACCACCAGCAGCGGCCCGGTGAAGGTGCAGGTCACGCTCGCGCCGACCCTGAAATTCCAGCCCGGCGCCGGCTTCCGCTACGCCGTGTCGATCGACGACGAGGCGCCGCAGGTCGTCAACGTGCACGCGGACGAGTCGGAGAAGTACTGGGAAAGGATCGTGTCGGATGGCGCGGCCGTGTTCACGACCGAGCACGCGTTGGGCAAGCCGGGCAAGCATGTGCTGAAGTTCTGGGCGCTCGACCCGGGCCTGGTGGTGCAGAAGCTGGTGATCGATGCGGGCGGCCTGAAGCCGAGCTACCTGGGACCGCAGCAAAGCCCGCGCCTGTAATCGCAGGCCAGGTTAACTGAAAAAGGGCAGTCCGCATGACGCGGACTGCCCTTTTCGACGTGCTCAAGCCGACGGATCAGGCTTTCCGCATCGGCATCGCGCGCAGCGACGCGGCAATCGCCTCGCGCATCGGCTTGGCGCGCAACTGGCTGTCGTAAGGCGTCGGACGCTGCGCCAGGCCGTCCGGACGCTTCGCTTCGGACCAGGTCTGCAGCCAGTTCACGTGGTCCGCCATGCCCCACAGCAGGAAGTCGCGGCAGGTCGGATAGCTCAGGGTCACGTCGAGGTAGTCGCGCGCCAGCGCCGCGGTGGCCGCATCGCGCTTGGCGATATCGGCCGGGAAGGCCTTGTCGTTGACGTCGAACTCGGTGATCAACAGGTCCAGCCCCATGCCGGTGACCTCGTCGAGGAACTTGCGCCACTCGCGCAGCACCGCCGCGTTGGCGGGGCCGGACATCATGTCGCCCGCGCTGATATGGCTTTGCAGGCCCAGCGCGTGGATCGGAGCGCCGCGCTTCTTGAGTTCGGCCAGCAGTTTCAGGACGCCGGCGCGATGCTTGGCGTCGTCGCCCAGGCCGGGGCCCATGAAGTCGTTGTAGACCAGTTGCGCCTGCGGCGCGTGCTCGTGCGCCTGGCGGAAGGCGAACGCGATCTGCTCGACGGCGCCCATGCGCTTGGTGAACACGTTCTCGATCAGGGTGCCATCCTTCGGCGAGACCGCCTCGTTGACGACGTCGTGGCTGACGACGTCCTGGCCCATGTGCCGGCACACGGTCCTGATGTGCTCGCGCAGGATCGACTCGGCATGGCTCACCGGCCTGGACTCGAGGTCGAGCGCATTGACCCAGTCGGGCAGCCACCTCGGCGCCTGCCAGATCAGGGTGTGGCCGCGGACCGCCATGCCTTCCTTCCTCGCCCAGGCGAACATCTCGTCGGCCGGCCCCCATTGGTAGGGGCCTGGCTTGGGCTGCAAGGCCTGCCACTTGGTCTCGTTCTCGGCGACGATGATGTTGCACTCGCGTGCCATCAGCGCGCGGTAGGCCGGGTCGCGGAAGCTCTTGCGGGTGTCCTGGTCTTCCAGCATGCCCATGGCATTACCGAAGCGCATGCCCTTGGCCTTGGCCAGGTCCTTGAGCGCAGGGGAAGCGTCCTGGGCAGCCAATGCGTGGGGCGCCAGCATGGCGCCGGCCGCGGTGCCGAGCAGTTTGAGGGTATCGCGTCGGGATGTCATCGGATCGTGTCTCCTTGTATTGTCGTTATTCAGGCCTGTCGATAAGGCTCGATGGTGACGATCTTGCCGTCGTCGTCGTAATGCAGTTCGGTTACCTTCACCGAGCGCAGGTGGGTCACGCCGCCCGACAGGCTGCTGTCGTGATAGAACAGGTAGGTGCGGCCTTCGAACTCGCAGATCGAATGGTGGGTGGTCCAGCCGATCACCGGGTTCATGATCCGGCCCTGGTAGGTGAACGGGCCATAGGGGCTGTCGCCGGTCGCGTAGCACAGCAGGTGGGTGTCGCCGGTCGAGTACGAGAAATAGTACTTGCCGGCGTGCTTGTGCAGCCATGGCGCCTCGAAGAAGCGGCGCTCGTTGTCGCCGGCCAGCAATTCATTGCCGTCCTGGTCGAGGATGCGCACCGGGCGCGGCTCCTCGCCCAGTTCCAGCATGTCGCGGCGCAGGCGCGCCACCCGCGGTTGCAGCGCCGGCTCGTGGGCGGCCGGTTCCTCGTGCGCGGCGCCGTAGGCGTTGTCGCGGTACTTCTGCAACTGCCCGCCCCAGATGCCGCCGAAGTACAAATAGAACTCGCCATCGTCGTCGCCGAACACGGCCGGATCGATCGAATAGCTGCCCGCGATCGGCTGCGGCTGGGCGGTGAACGGGCCGGTCGGCTGCTCGCTCACCGCCACGCCGATCTGGAAGATGCCGTCCGGACGCTTGGCCGGAAAATACAGGTAATACTTGCCGTCCTTGCGCGCGCAGTCCGGGGCCCACATCTGGCGCTCGGCCCAGGGCACGTCGCGCACGTGCAGCGCGACGCCATGGTCGACCGCTTCCGCGCCCGGATGGTCCATCGACACCACGTGATAGTCCTCCATCGCGAAATGGGCGCCGTCGTCGTTGAACGGCACGCCGGCCTCGATATCGTGCGATGGATAGATGTAGATGCGGCCGTCGAATACGTGGGCGGACGGATCGGCGATGAAGATGTGCTCGAGCAGGGGCGCCGAAATGGCGCGCTCGGCCAGGGACTGCACGCGGTCTTTGTCGATGGTTTCAGGCATGGATATCGTCTGGTTCGGGTTCAAGTAAAAATCATTGCTGGGCTGCGAGCGCGCGGCGTTCGCCGAGTTCGCGCTCGATCTGCAGCTCGGTGGTCTTGCGGATGTCGTACAGCGCCAGGCAGCACACGGCCAGCAGGAAGGGGATGGCCGCGTACACGCTGACCGACAGGCGCACGCCATCGGCGACCTGGCCCGACTGGACGGCTTGCGCGGCATCGTAGCCATAGGCCGACAGCAGCGCGGCCACCAGCGCGCCGCCGATGGACAGGCCGGCCTTGAGGCCGAAGATCATGGCCGAGAACAGCAGGGCGGTGGCGCGGCGGTTGTTCTTCCACTCCGAGTAATCGGCGACGTCGGCGATCATGGCCCACAGCAGCGGGATCGTGATCCCGTAGAAGAAGCCGTACAGGACCTGGGCGCCGAACACCAGGCCGATCGAGCCCGGTCCAATCCAGTAGTAGCTGAGGCGGAACAGGGCGGCCAGCAGCAGGGCGGCGCCGAACACGTCGCGCTTGCCGAAGCGGTCGGCCAGCGGCTTCGAGAAGCCGATCCCGACGATCATCAGGATGATGCCGACCGCGTTGAACAGGGAGAAGCCCGAGGTGGCGGCGTCTTCCGGCCAGTGGAACTTGGTCAGGCCCATATTGGTCAGCACCGTGTTCAGGCCATCGATGAAGGACAGGAAGCCGACGTCGTTCAGGAAGGCCGCCAGCGCCGCCTCTTGCAAGAAGTTTCGGAAGTAGAAGATGTACATGCCGCCCTTGAGCGACAGCGTGATGAACACCAGGATGGTCAACACCAGCATGACCACCCAGGGGCGGTTGCGCAGCAGGTCGGCCACGTCCTGCCTGATGCTCGAGCGCTGGCCCGGGCTGGGCACGATGCGCTCGCGGGTGGTGAAGAAGGTGACCAGGAAGCAGATGGTGCCGGCCACGGCGAAGATCATCATCGTGGTCTGGAAGCCGGCCACCTTGTCGCCGTCGCCCAGGATCAGCACCAGCGGCAGCAGCAGCACCTGGATCACGAGCTGCGCGACCAGCACCGCGACGAAGCGGTACGACGACAGGCTGTTGCGGTCGGCCATGCTGCCGGTGAGTACGCCGCTCAGGGCCGAGTAGGGCAGGTTGTTGGCCGAGTACACCAGCATCAGGAGGATGTAGGTCAGCAGCGCGTAGATGTACTTGCCGCGCTCGCCCAGGTCGGGCGTGCTGAAGGCCAGGATCGCCACCAGGCCGAACGGCACCGAGGTCCACAGGATCCAGGGGCGGAACTTGCCCCAGCGGGTCGAGGTCCGGTCGGCGATGATGCCCATCAGCGGGTTGAAGCAGGCGCCGACCAGGCCGCCGATGAAGATGATGCTGGCCGCGGCGTTCGGCGAGATTTGATAAACGTCGGTGTAGAAGAAGGCGAGGAAGGTGAGCAGGGTCTGGAAGATCAGGTTGGCGGCCAGGTCGCCCAGTGCATAGCCGATTTTTTCGGTGGTCTCCAGCGTCGGCTGCGCTTTTATCGTTGTCGTCATTGTCTTGCCAATCTATATGTTGAAAAGCAATTGCAGCCGTCGACCCCTGTGGTGCCAGCAAGCTGGCGCAGGCGCATCGGGCCATGCATGTATCACGCTCTGCTACCAAAAAGTTAGCGCAATCATCGCTGTCGATTGTGGAGGAAGCACCATGCTCCCGTCAACCGCTTTATTGCCATTTCATATACCAGATATCAGCGGCGCACCTGCGGTATGTACAACGCTGCGTGTTAGAATGCGATCATCAAAGTTCGCGCTAACATAGTTTTGTCAGAGGTAACCCGCATGTCTACTTCCAATATCGGGCCCGTCAATCCAGCAGATGCCAGGCGTGGCCCCAACATGGCCGATGTGGCGAAGCTCGCCGGGGTGTCGCCGATGACGGTTTCGCGCGTCATGAACGGCAAGTCGACCGTGCGCGCCAGCACGCGCAAGAAGGTGACGGCCGCGGCGGCGGCACTGAACTACACGCCGAACCCCGAGGCCCGCATGCTGGCCGGGTCGCGCCCGATCCGCATCGGCTTCCTGTACAGCATGCCCAGCGTGCGCAGCGGCGCTTATCTCACCGAGGTCCTGCTGGGGTTGCTGAACAAGGTCAGCCTGAACAACGTCCAGCTGCTGGTCGAGAAGTGCGCCGACGGCGACCAGATCGCCGAGCAGACCCAGCGCCTCATCGACAACCATATGGACGGCATCATCCTGCCGCCGCCACTGGTCGACAATGCCGAGATCGTGTCGCGCATCGTCGAGGCCGGCATCCCGCTGGCGCTGATCGCCTGCGGCCAGCCCGATCCGCGGGTCAGCGCGATCGGCATCGACGACCGCCGGGCCGCCTATGACATGACGCGCCACCTGATCGAGCTGGGCCACCAGCGGATCGGCTTCATTACCGGCCACCCCTACCAGTCGGCCAGCGCGGCGCGGCTGGAGGGCTACCGGGCCGCCATCGCGGCGTTCGGCGCCGACCCGGCTGCCGAGCTGGTGACGCAGGGGATGTTCAACTACCGCTCCGGGCTGGACGCCTCCGAAATCCTGCTCGCGCTGCCCGACCGTCCGACCGCGATCTTCGCCAGCAACGACGACATGGCCGCCGCCACCGTCGCCGTGGCCCACCGCCTGGGGCTCGACGTGCCGGGCGATATCACCGTGGTCGGGTTCGACGACACCGCGCTGTCGACCACCATCTGGCCGGCGCTCACCACGGTGCGCCAGCCGACGATGGACATGGCCGAGGCCGCGATCGAATGCATCGTCCAGCGCGTCACGGCCGAGCGCACCGGCGCGAAGGCGGGGCCGGCACACGTCAAGGTCGATTTCGCCCTCGTGCGGCGCCAGTCGGACGCGGCGCCGCGGATCCGGCCGCCGGTGCGCATCGTTGCCTGAAACATCTCCCAACGCTCGTTTGGTTGCGCTATCATTAGCGTTATAGATTTGGTAGCCCTGCCTCCCGCAGGCCATGCCATCACCGGAGACCATCTTGCACACTCATCGCCCTGGCCGCTTGGCCATCGCCGTCCTGGCCGCGCTCGGCCTGGGCGCCTGCGCCCTGCCATCCACCGATACCGGGCACGCCGACCGCCACTGGGTCGCCAGCTGGGGCACCTCCCAGATGTCGTTCGGCCAGGCCGAAGCCCTGCCGGCCGCGTCGTGGCGGGACGGCACCGTGCGCCAGGTCGTGCGCCTGTCGCTGGGGGGGAGCCAGGTGCGGGTCCGCATCAGCAATGCCTACGGTAGCGAGATGCTGGTCGTGAACGAGGCCAGCATCGCGCGCGCGGTACGGCCGGGTTCCTCGGAAGTGGTGGCGAACACGCTCCAGCCGCTGCGCTTCAACGGCAGCGCCGCGGTGCGGATACCGGCCGGGGCCGAATACGTCAGCGATCCAGTCGACATGGCGGCGGCGCGCGGCCTCGACGTGGCCGTCACCATGCACCTGGCGAATGCGGCGGGTCAGCAGACCGGCCACGCCGGCGCGCGCACCACCACCTTCCTGGCCCCGGGCAGCCAGGCCATGGCGGCGAGCCTGGCGGACGCGAAGACCGTCACGCGCTGGCACCAGCTGGCCGACGTCGAAGTCAGCGCATCCCGGGCAGCGCGGGCCGTGGTCGTGATCGGCGACTCGATCACCGACGGCTATGGCGCGACGACCGACGCCAACAACCGCTGGACCGATCACCTCGTGCAGCGCATCGCCCAGGACGGCGGGCGCCCGCTGGCCGTGATCAATGCCGGCATTGGCGGCGGTCGCCTGCTGCGCGAAGGACTGGGTCCGAGCCTGGTCGCGCGCTTCGAGCGCGACGTGCTGGCGAGGAATGGCGTCAGCCACGCGATCGTCTTCATCGGCGTCAACGACATCGGCGTGCTGCGCCGCTCGAAGGAAGACACGCCGCAAGCGATCGAGGCGATGCTGGCCGACTTCAAGCAGGCGCATCTGCAGACGATCGCGCGCGCCCACGCCAGGGGCATCTGCGTGATCGGCGCGACCATCACGCCGTTCATGGGCAGCGGCTACTACGCGCCGGCGCCGCACAACGAGGCGCTGCGCCAGGCGGTCAACGACTGGGTGCGCAGCGAAAAGGCCTTCGACGGCGTGCTGGATTTCGACGCCGTGCTGCGCGACCCGGCGCGGCCGTCCTACCTGGCCAAGGCCCATGACAGCGGCGACGGCCTGCATCCGTCGCATGCCGGTTACGCCGCGCTGGCGGCGGCGGTGCCGCTCCAGCAGTTCGATCACTGCGCCTACGGCCGGGCCCGATAGGGCCGCTCGCGGTAGTCGAAATAATCGAAGTCGGCATGCAGGGCGGTGCCGGCCATGTCCTGGCAGGCCATGCCGACGAAGGCGCCCGTGAAGTTGGGCTGGCCGGGCGCGCTGGCCTCGTCCGACAGGATGCTGGCGTCGAACGGCTGCGCGATCCACTGCCAGGCGTCGTCGCCGAGCCGGTAGCCGAACAGCAGGCGTTCCTCGTCCACTTCCACCCGCAGCTCGACCGGCACGCCGTCCGGCAAGGCGATCGGCGCGGTGAAGCTGTCGGCCTGCATGTGATTGGGCAGGCTGCTCATCACGCGCAGGTGCTTGCCGATCCCGTCGTCGCGCGTGATGTACAGGTAATGGAACTTGGCGGCGCCGTAGTAGCAGACCAGGCCCGCCTGCTGCTGGAAGTGCGCGGGCTCGAAGTCGACCACGGTCGCGGCGCTGAAGCAGTGCGCCTGCTGGCGCCGCGCCACCAGCGCCTGGGTGAACTGGCTGCCCAGGCTTTCGCGGCCGAACAGGCGCAGGTGGCCGGGCCGGGCCGTGAGGCTGAACAGCGCTTCCGGATACGGCGTGCGCAGCCACTGGAAATCGAGCGGCAAGTCCGGCGCATCGAAGTCGGCGCGCTCGGGCGCCGTCTCGAAACGGTGCTCCGGCAGGCCGGGCGCCGGCACGTCGCGCTGCGGCATGCCCTCGCCATCGAGCGTGCGCAGCCAGCCATCGTCGCCCCACACGACTTCCTGGATCGCCGTCTCGCGCCCCAGGGTGCAGGCGCCGCGGTTGCGCAGCGGCCGGCCGCAAAGATAGACCATCCAGCTGCGGCCGTCCGGCGTGTCGACCAGGTCGGCGTGGCCGGCGCGCTGCAAGGCGGCGTCGGGCCGCGCGCGCGTCGTCAGCACGTTCACGTCCGGATGCAGCTCGTAGGGGCCGAGCAGGTCGCGCGAGCGCGCCATCGTCACGCCGTGGTTCCAGCCGGTGCCGCCTTCGGCGGTCAGCAAGTAATAGTAACCGTTGCGCCGGTACAGGTGGGGCGCCTCCGTCAATCCGTGCTCGGTGCCGGCGAAGATGTTCGTGCGGCGGCCGACCAGGCGCCGCTCCTCGACCGAATATTCCTGCAGCACGATGCCGGCGAAGCGCTTGCCGCCGGGGCGGTGGTCCCACAGCTGGTTCAGGAAGTATTTGCGCCCATCGTCGTCATGGAACAGCGAGGGATCGAAGCCGCTGCTGTTGACGTGGACCGGATCGGACCACGGGCCGTCGATGCTCGGGCTGGTGACCAGGTAGTTATGGAAGTCGCGCAGCGAGGCGCTGCCGCCGGCGGCGCCGGTCGAGGTGCGGCCATAGCGCTTGACGTCGGTATAGACCAGCCAGAACAGGCCATCCGCATGCGTCAGGCAGGGCGCCCACACGCCGCAGGAATCGGGCGCGCCGCGCAGGTCGAGCTGGCTGGCGCGGGTCAGCGGCCGGCCGGCCAGGCGCCAGTGGACCAGGTCGCGCGAATGGTGGATCTGCACCCCGGGATACCATTCGAAGGTCGAGGTGGCGATGTAATAGTCGTCACCGACCCGCACGATGGACGGGTCGGGATTGAATCCGCGCAGGATCGGGTTGTGGATCATGTCTTTTGCATCGAAAGAGGTTGGGGCTCGAAAGCAGGATCCCGTACAAGGGTCCACAGCAGCACGGCCGCGACCAGGTCGAGCACCGCCAGGCTGACGAAGAAGGGCGTGTAGCCGACGCTGGCCAGCAGGGTGCCGATCAGCAGCGAGAAGATGAGCAGGCCCAGGTTGCCGAAGGTGCCGCACATGCCGGCCACGGTGGCGACCTCGTTGCGGCGGAACAGGTCGGACGACATGGTGATGACGGTGACCGACAGCGTCTGGTGGGCAAAGCCGGCAAGGCTGAGCAGGGCGATCGCCGCGTAGGCATCGTCGACATAGCCGACGAAGGCCACGCCCATCATCATGATGGCGCCGAGCGTGAATGCGCCGCGCCGGGCATTGATCAGGCGGATGCCGCGCTTTTGCAGGGCCAGCACCACCAGCGGTCCGAACATGCAGCCCAGGTCGGCCGCCAGGAACGGCAGCCAGGCGAACATGGCGATGTCCTTGAGCTCGAAGCCGCGCACCGTGGTCAGGTACAGCGGCACCCAGAACGCCAGCGTGCCCCAGGCCGGATCGGCCAGGAAGCGCGGCAGGGCGATGCCCCAGAAGTTGCGCTGCCTGAGGATGGAAAGGACCGACGGCTTGGCGCCGTCGCCGGCCAGGTGGTCTTCCTGGCCGGCGGCGATGTGCGCCGCTTCGGCGCTTGATAAACGACGATGGCGCTTCGGCGCATCGTACAGCAGCAGCCAGGCGCACACCCAGACCAGGCCCAGTGCGCCGGTGATCACGAAGGCCGATTGCCAGTTGTAGTGCAGGATCGCCCACACCACCAGCGGTGGGGCCAGCATCGAGCCGAAGGAGGCGCCGATATTGAAGACGCCGCCCGCCAGGCCGCGCTCCCTGGCCGGGAACCATTCAGACACGGCCTTCATGCCGGCCGGGTTGGCCGAGCCTTCGGCGAAGCCCAGCAGGCCGCGCAGCACGGCCAGCGTCTGCCAGTTGGTGGCCATGCCGTGCGCCATGCAGATCAGCGACCAGGCGGTGGCGAAGATCGCGAAGCCATATTTGAGGCCGATCACGTCGAGCACATAGCCGCACAGCGGCTGCAGCATGATCGCGCCCTGGAAGGCGGCCGTGATGTACGCATATTCCCTGGCCGTGATGTCCAGCTCCGTCAGCAGGGTGGGAGCGGCCACCGCCAGCGAGCTGCGGGTCAGGTAGTTTACTACGGCTCCCAGCATGATCAGGCCGATCATCCACCAGCGCAGCCCGCGGACGGGCCCGCCCCTGGCGCGGCCCAGGATCGCCGCGATCATTCGGCGGCCTTCATGGCTTCACCATGCTGGGGCGTTTGGGGTCGTAGACGAAATCGGGCACCAGGTAGCGCATCGCCATCGCATCGTCGCGGGCGCCGCCCGCCACCTTCTTGTAGAGCGCATGGGCTTCCTCGATGCGCGCCATGTCGGGCTCGATGCCCAGGCCCGGACGCTCCGGCACCGCCACCTGGCCGCCCACGATCTGCAGGGGCTCCTTCGTCAGGCGCTCGCGGCCTTCCTGCCAGATCCAGTGGGTGTCGATCGCGGTGATGATTCCCGGCGCAGCGGCCGCGCAATGGGTGAACATCGCCAGCGAGACGTCGAAGTGGTTGTTCGAGTGCGAGCCCCAGGTCAGGCCCCAGTCGTGGCACAGCTGCGCCAGGCGCACCGATCCCTGCATGGTCCAGAAGTGCGGGTCGGCCAGCGGGATGTCCACCGCGCCCAGCAGGTGCGAATGCGCCATCTGGCGCCAGTCGGTGGCGACCATATTGGTCGCGGTGCGGATGCCTGTCGCGCGCTTGAACTCGGCCATGATCTCGCGCCCCGAATAGCCGCCCTCGGGGCCGCACGGGTCTTCGGCATAGGCCAGCAGGTGGCCCTGGCCGCGGCAGGCGCCGATCGCCTCGCCGAGCGACCAGGCGCCGTTGGGGTCGAGCGTCACGCCGGCGTCCGGGAAGCGGCGCTTGATCGCGGCGACCGCTTCCATCTCTTCCTCGGCCCGCATCACGCCGCCCTTGAGCTTGAAGTCCCTGAAACCGTAGCGTTCGACGGCCGCCGCGGCCATGTCGCCGATCGATTCGGCCGTGAGCGCTTCCTGGTTGCGGACCCGGTACCAGCCGTCGCGGCCGGCGTCGTCGTCATAGGCCAGGTCGGTGCGGCCGCGGTCGCCGATATAGAACAGGTAGGCCAGCATCGGCACATGGCTGCGCTGTTGTCCCTCGCCCAGCAGCTCGCATAGCGGCAGGTGCATGAACTGGCCGAGCAGGTCGAGCAGGGCCGCTTCCACGGCCGTCACCACGTTTTCCAGGCGCAGATTGATCTCGTGCGGCTGCTTCATCACCGCCGCCTCGGCGCTGGACGTGACCTGGTGGCTGGCGCCGGAGATGGCGGCGCGCAGCATGTTGAGGGTCTGGCGGTGGCGACCGACCTCGGTGCCGGTCACCAGCGGCGCCAGCTTCTGCAGGGCCAGCAGGATGCCGTTCGAGCCGGGCACCTCGCCCATGCCGGTGCGGCCGGCGCTGTCCTTGAGCAGCACCAGGATGCGGGTGAAATACGGCGCATGCGCGCCGCACAGGTTGAGCAGCATGCTGTCGCGGCCGGCGACCGGGATCACCTGCATCTCGAGGATGGTCGGGGTGGCGGCGCGTTGGATCGGGTTCATCTAGGCTTCTCCAGGAGTGAATCGGGCAATGGGAATCGGCTCAGATTCCCGGGGCATACGGGAAGCGGATCGACTTGTAGTGCTCGAGCGAGTGCGCGGGCTTGCGCACGCCGGCCGGCAGGGGCAGCCCCGACCGGTCCTGGAAATAGGCGATGCTGGCGTCGCGCCACCATTGCGCCTCGGCGTGCTGGCGGGTCAGTCGCTGGGCCGTGTCGGCGAAGCGTTCGGCGTCGACGAAGGGTTGCAGAAGTTGCCACTCGGCCTGCATCGCCGCGGCTTCGGCCACGCCGTGGTCGTAGCGCGCGATCAGCTCTTCCCACAGCGTGCGGCCGGACGGCATGCGGTAGTCCCATGGCAGGCGGTGGAACCACAGCAGCAGCTCGGGCGGCGTCGTCCTGGGGTCGGCGAAGCGGCGCGCCACCTCGGGCGCATACTGGGCCACGGCATTGCTGCCGCTGGCGGTGCGGTCGAAGCCGATGCCGTCGCGCGCGGCGCGATGGTAGTAGACCGGATTCCAGTCGGCGCGTTCCAGGTTGTCGACCCAGGGCGCCGGGCCGTGGTGGTGGCTGCTGCCCATCACGTGGTTCAGGCCGAGCGGCGTCATGTAGTCGACCACGGCTTCGCGCGACCGCATCATGATGTTCACCACCGGGTCCAGCAGGCGCGGCTCAAGGCTGAAGGTCTGCGCCGCCCATTCGCGCGCGATGTCGCGGCTGTCCAGGCCCTGGTCCCAGGCCATGCGGCCGTAGACATACCAGTTGGCCTGGTCGAAGATCGAGCCGCTCCAGCTGCGGCTGCTGCCGATATTGGCCACGCCGGCGATGCCGCCGACGCGGCCCTGCTTGCCCTGGATGGCGTCGGCCACGGTGAGTTTGCGACCGCCAATGCGGGTATCGAATGCCAGGGTCTCCTGGAACATGGGGCCGAGATAGGCCAGGTGGGTGGCGAAGCCCAGGTACTCCTTGGTGATCTGGAATTCCATGACCAGCGGCGTCTTCGGCATGGCGCCGAACATCGGATGGGCCGGCTCGCGCGGCTGGAAGTCGATGGCGCCGTTCTTGACCTGCACCAGCACGTTGTCGTCGAACTTGCCGTCCAGCGGGATGAACTGGTCGTAGCCCTCGACCGCGCGGTCGTGCGCCTTGCCCGCCTTGGACTCCTCGGGCGAGGCGTACACGAAGGCGCGCCACATCACGATGCCCTTGTGCGGGGCCACGGCGCGCGCCAGCATATTGGCGCCGTCGGCGTGGTGGCGGCGATAGTCCTGCGGACCCGGCTGGCCTTCGGAATTGGCCTTGACCAGGAAGCCGCCGAAATCGGGAATGGCGCGGTAGATCTCGTCGGCCTTGTTCTTCCACCAGGCGGCGACTTCGGGGTCGAGCGGATCGGCCGTTTTCGTCTGCTTCATCTCGAGCGGGGTCGACCAGCGCACCGAGAGATAGACGCGGATGCCGTAGGGGCGCAGCACGTCGGCGACGGCGGCGGCCTTGGCGATGAAGGGCGCGCCAAGCACCTCGGCCTTGGAATTTACGTTGTTTAACACGGTGCCATTGATGCCCAGCGAGGCATTGGCGCGCGCATAGTCGGTGTAGCGCGGATCGATGATGTGCGGGAGTTCCCACCAGTTCCAGATCGATTCGCCGGCGTAGCCGCGCTCCACGCTGCGATCGAGGTTGTCCCAGTGGTTCAGCACGCGCAGGGGCAGGGTGGGGCTGGAGGCCAGCGCCACCTGGTCGGCGCGCGTGCCCAGCTGCAGCTGGCGCAGCCAGGCGAAGCTGCCGTACAGCAGGCCGGCGTCGGTATTGGCCGCCACCAGCGTGACCGGCACGCCGTCCAGCTTCGCGCGCCGCACCAGGTAGCCCTCGGCGCCCAGCTTGCCCAGCTGCTCGCGCACGCCGGGCGCCGCGTCCAGGCCGGCCGGCAGGTCGGCGCCGCGCGCCAGCACCACGCTATCGGGGCGCGCCTTGTCGACGACGGCGGGCGCCTTGCCCAGCAATCCCTGCAGGCCACGCTGGAGTTCGGCGCGCGCGGCGGCCTTGGCCGGCGTGTCGGCGCCGAGCACCAGGATCGCGTCGGCAACCTGGGCGCGCTGGGCCGCGGGGAGGGGCTGATAGCGCAACCACAGTTGATAGCCATCTTCTGCGGCGGCATGCGGCGGGATGCATGACAGCATGCCGAGGAATAGCGCGGCCCAGAGCCGCCCGAAGAGTCGTTGCATTGCTTGTCTCCATGATTTTTATTGGCCCGGATGGTTGTTTTATACCATTCAATGTGCGTGAATGTTAGCGCGAACCTTTTGGATTTGAAAGGATTTTATTGGCGCCGCCCTTGGCGCCGGCAGGGAGGACGGCGGCCTGGGCGACCCGGATATTGCCAAACTGATGTCCCTAACATTGGCGTGTTCGCCACGCCCGGAATATTTTGTTGACAATCATTATTTTTGACCAGTAGACTGGGATGGTTGCGATAACATTCGTGTTAGTAAAAATGTTCGCATTCGGTGCTTGAAGTAAAAACCTAGAAATAAAAAACCATCAGGAGACACAGCATGACCCGACATTCCAAGCAGCAGGGTGTAGCACGCCGGCGCCAGTGGGCGCTTGGCTTGACCGTACTGGCGGGCCTGGTCCACCAGGCGTACGCGCAGGACGCCACCGCCACCACTACCGACGCCAATGCGCAAGCCAACGTCAATGTCGTGAAGGTGACCGGCTACCGCGGCAGCCTGCTGGCGTCCGCGAAAGACAAGAAGGAAGCCATCGGCTTCCAGGACACCATCAGTTCGGAAGACATGGGTAAATTCCCGGACAAGAACATCGCGGAATCGCTCAGCCGGATTCCCGGCGTCCAGATTTCGCGCGACGTCACCGGCGAGGGCATGAACGTCCAGATCCGCGGCCTGGGCTCCAGCTTCACGAAAGTCCTGTTGAACAATGCACAGATCGCAGTGGCATCGTCCGGGCCGATCGATGGCGCCAGCACCAACCGCGAGATCGACCTCGACCTGCTGCCGACCGAACTGTTCACAAAGTTGACCGTCAGCAAGAGCCCGAATGCTTCGCAGCTCGAGGGCGGCGCGGCCGGCGTGGTCAACCTGCGCAGCGCGCGCCCGTTCGACAAGGAGGGCGCCTACGTCGTCTACAGCGCGACCGCGCAGAAGCAGGAAATCGCCAACGATGTCGGTTCACGCGGCTCGCTCCTGGCCAGCAAGACCTGGGGTGACAAATTCGGTATCCTCGCCGGCGTTTCCCTCAATCGTCAAAAAGCACGCACCACCGGCTACGAGACGGTCGGCCTGACCAACGCCAACCTGTCGGCGGCCCAGAACGGCCTGCCTTCGCGCAACAATACCGGTGGCGGCAACTGGACGATTCCCGGGACGGTGCCCAATGGCGCCGGTGCGGGCCTGGTCCCCGGCACCGTCATCGACCAGGCTTTCCTGGAGAGCCGCAACCCGGGCACCAGCATCACCGCGATCGACAACGCGCTCGTTCCCCGTCTCGGCCGCTACATGGACTACTACGGCAACCGCGACAAGACCGCGGCGATCGTCAGCGCCGAATACCGTCCGACCGAAAACCTGCACTTCTACGTCGATACGCTGTACAGCGAAAAAGACGACGACATGCAGCGCATCGCCTACACCTGGGCCATGCGCAACGAGTTCGCCATTCCGCTCGACATGACGGTGGACCGCGACGATTGCAGCATGGGCTGCACGGCGACCAGTGGCCGCTTCGCCAACTCGCGCTACTTCATCGAATACGGTCCGCGCCGCGACAAGACGACGCTCAAGGGCATCAATCCGGGGATGATGTGGCAGATCGCGCCAACCCTGAAGCTCGAGGCGCAGGCCAATGCGACCAAGTCGGACTTCACGCACGAAGCGCCGACCGTCATGCCGATCACCCCGGCGGGCAGTGGACTGGTGGCCAGCTATGACGCCACCAATGGCGGCGTGCCGAGCATCACGTTCAACAACGATGTGAACAACCCGGCCAATCTCGGCTGGGCAGGTGGCCGCGTCAACATCCAGAACGAGCTGCGCGAAACCAGCACCAAGGGCTTCCATACCGACCTCACCTGGGGCGACAGCAAGCTGAACCTGAAGCTGGGCTACGCCTACGACGACATCGACCGCCGCATCCGCGGCCAGGACAACTCGGCCGCGTGGCAGGCTGCGGTGTGCGGCAACAATCCGAGTGTGTTCATTCAGGGTCCGAACGGCGCTCCTCCGTGCGACGGCGCCAACACGCCCGGCGCCAGCGCCGCAGCGCTCTATCCCGGCTATGGCACCGGTTTTACCGCGGGAGCGACCGCGCCGCTGACCTACCAGGGTTCGCTGATCCCGGCCGACAAGCTGGCAAGCTATCTGGTGCCGGGCGAATACGGCCGCCTCGTGGTGGACTGGGACCGGTTCAGGAAGGATTCGAACTACGACTATTACAACTCGTCGGCGCCGGACTCGACCAGCTCGTCGACCGGGGCGAGCTCGGGCTTCATGCGTGAGAAGACCTCGGGCTTCTATACCGAGATCAATGGTTCGACCTTGCTCGCCAACATGCCATTCCGGTATAACGCCGGTGTCCGCTACGTGCGCACCAAGCAGCAGGTCGGCTCCCTGAATTCGTTCAGCGACCCCCGCAACGCTTCGCTCACGCTCAATGGCTCCAAGTACCCGAACGCCACCCAGTGGCAGTATGTCGACAACACTTATAACAACACGCTGCCATCGGGCACCGCTGCCCTGACGGTGGCCAACAACGTCATCGTGCGCGCCGCGGCATCGAAGAGCATGACGCGCGCGAATCCGAACTCGCTGCGCCCCGGTATCAATTTCAGCTCGGTGTCGGCCGACGTCGGCACGATCGGCAGCCCGGAACTGCAGCCCTACCTCTCGAAGAACCTGGACTTCGGCGTCGACTGGTACACCGGCGGCGAAGGCTATGTGAGCCTGACCGTGTTCCAGAAGAAGCTCAAGGGCTTCACCGTGATCGAGAACCGTACCCTGCCGTTCAGCGCGCTGGAGCAGTATGGCGTCACCTATGCCAACCTGATTCCGAACCAGCAAGCGGCGATCGACGCGCGCGGCGGTCCGGGCGCGGCAACCGTGGTGATGAGCCAGGAAAGGAATGCCGGCGGCATCCTGCGCATCCGCGGCCTGGAAATCGGCTGGGTCCAGCCGCTCGACAAGTTCTTGCCGATCAAGGGCTTCGGCTTCAGCGAAACCGCGACCCTGATCAACCAGACGGCCAGCGGCGAAGGCACCAACGGCTTCGTGGCATTGAACGTGCCGCGCAAGAGCAACAACTTCGGCGTCTACTACGAGAACCACGGCTTCATGGCGCGTTTCTCGCACACCTACCGCGAAGGCAGCCAGGCGGCCAACGGCGGCCAGAACGGCATCGCGGCGGCTGCGCTGTATGGCCGCGCCTACAAGCAGGCCGACTTCTCGTCGAGCGTGGATCTGGAGCAGGTGTTCGATCGCGAAGGCTGGCCGACGATCACCTTCGACGTCGTCAACATCAACAAGGCCAAGCGCGACTCCTACTTCCAGTTCGAGAGCGCGCAGTTCGGGTTCTATGACCCGGGCCGCACCTTCCAGCTCGGCATCCGCGGCCAGTTCTGATCCTGGCGCCGCCCGACCCGGGGCTGCCGCGCCCGCCGCCTGCCGGCGGGACGCGGCTGCGCCGGTCGGGCGCCTGCGGCAACTGCGAATGATTGCGTTAACATTAATGTTAGAATGATGTCCGCCGGTCTCATCGCGAACCCACACTGCAATAGAGGAACCATGACTACCATCCAAGCCAATCCGCTTCCCGACGATCTCGACCGCGCGCTGCTGGTGGGCCGGGTCTGGCGCAGCGGCGCCAATGAAGGGCCCGCCGTGGTCGCCGTGCGCGGCGGCCGCGTGGTCGACATCACCCGCCATGCGCCGACCGTGGCCGACCTGTTCGAGCGGCGCGACCTGCTGGCCATCGTGGGCAGCGCGCAGGGCGAAGACCTCGGCCCGGTGCGCGAACTGGTCGACGCGGCGGAGCGCGGCGAACCCGGCCCGGCCGGCATCCGCCTGCTGGCGCCATGCGACCTGCAGGCGATCAAGGCCGCCGGCGTCACGTTTGCCGTGAGCCTGCTGGAGCGGGTAATCGAAGAACAGGCCAAGGGCGATCCATCGCGCGCCGAGGCCCTGCGCGCGCAGCTGCAGGCGACGATCGGTGTCGACCTGTCCGAGATCGTGCCCGGTTCCGAGGCCGCGCAACGCCTGAAGACCGAGCTGTCCGCGCGCGGCCTGTGGTCGCAGTACATGGAAGTGGGCATCGGCCCCGACGCCGAGGTGTTCACCAAGTCGCAGCCGATGTCGGCGGTCGGCCACGGCGCGGACATCGGCCTGCATCCCACGTCGAACTGGAACAATCCGGAACCCGAGATCGTGCTGGCGGTGAACAGCCGCGCCGAAGTGGTCGGCGCCACGCTCGGCAACGACGTCAACCTGCGCGACATCGAGGGCCGCAGCGCCCTGCTGCTGGGCAAGGCCAAGGACAACAACGGCTCCTGCGCCATCGGTCCCTTCATCCGCCTGTTCGACGACGGCTACACGATGGATACCTTGCGCGAATGCGAAGTGCGCATGCTGATCGAAGGCGTGGACGACGGCTTCGTCCTCGAGGGCAGCAGCCGCATGCGCGAGATCAGCCGCGACCCGCTCGACCTGGTGGCGCACACCTGCGGCCCGCATCACCAGTATCCCGACGGTTTCGTGCTGTTCCTCGGCACGATGTTCTCGCCGATCGAGGACCGCGACGCCAAGGGAGAGGGTTTTACCCACCACATGGGCGACAGGGTCAGCATCTCGACCCCGTCGCTCGGCACCCTGGTCAACCACGTGCGACGCAGCGACGCGATCACGCCCTGGACCTTCGGCGTGCGCGCGCTGTACGCCAACCTGGCGCAGCGCGGCCTGCTGGCGCCAGAATGAAAACAGCCCTGAGCGGCACACCTGAAATTAGAAAACACCCATGTCTGACACTATCCAACCAGCCTTTGTTTACGCCAGTTATCCGGACCTCAAGGCCAAGCGCGTCGTCATCACCGGCGGCGGCAGCGGCATCGGGGCCGAGCTGGTCGCCGCCTTCGTCGGGCAGGGCGCCCGGGTCTGGTTTCTCGACATCGCCGAGGCCGCAGGACGCGCCCTCGCCGAGTCGCTGGCCGCCGCGTCGACCACGGCGCACGCGCCGCGTTTCCTGCACTGCGACCTGACCGACCTCGACGCGCTCAAGACCACGTTCGACCTCGTCCTGCGCGAAGCGGGCGAGGTCGACATCCTGCTCAACAACGCAGCCAACGACGACCGCCACGCCATCGAGGACGTGACGCCGGCATACTGGGAAAGCCGGATGAACGTCAACCTGCGCCACCAGTTCTTCTGCTCCCAGGCCGTCATCCCCGGCATGAAGCGGCAGGGCCATGGCGTGATCCAGAACTTCGGCTCGATCTCGTGGCACCTGCCGCACACCGAGCTGGCCCTGTACATGACGGCCAAGGCCGGTGTCGAGGGCATGACGCGCGCGATGGCGCGCGACCTGGGTCCGCACGGGATCCGCACCGTGGCCGTGGTGCCGGGCGCCGTGCGCACCCCGCGCCAGGAAGCGCTGTGGCACACGCCGCACGAGGAGGCGCGCATTTTGAACGGCCAGTGCCTGCAGGAGCGCGTCGAGATGCAGGACGTGGCGGCGCTGTCGCTGTTCCTGGCCTCGAACAATGCGCGCCGCTGCAGCGGCCGCGAGTACTTCGTCGACGCCGGCTGGTACGGCGCATGAGCAGCGGGATGCCGCATTGCCTGTGGGAGGTCGCGGCGACGCTGGGCGAGGGCGCCTTGTGGCATGCCGCGGCGGGCCAGGTCTGGTTCGTCGACATCAAGGGCCGGCGCCTGCATTGCCTCGACGTGGCCAGCGGGCGCCAGCGCAGCTGGGACGCGCCGGGGCAGGTGAGCTTCATCGTCCCGGTCGAGGGCGGCGGCTTCGCCTGCGCGCTCGAGGACGGCCTGTACCGCTTCGACGAGGAGACGGGCGCGTTCGCCGCGCTGCTGGCGGTGGAGGCCGACCGGCCGGGCAACCGCTTCAACGACGGCCACGTCGACGCCGCCGGGCGCCTGTGGTTCGGCTCGATGGACGACGCCGAGGATGCCGCCACCGGCGCGCTGTATTGCTTCGACGGGCGCGCTGTGCGCCGCATGGACGACGGCTACGTCATCACCAACGGCCCGGCCACCAGCCCGGATGGGCGCACCCTGTACCACACCGACACGCTGGCCAGGCGCATCTTCGCCTTCGACCTGGCCGAGGACGGCAGCCTGGCCGGCAAGCGTGCTTTCGCCGAGCTGCGCGATGGCGGCTATCCCGACGGCATGGCGGTCGACGCCAGCGGCCACCTGTGGGTCGCGACCTTCGGCGGCTGGCGCATCGACCGCTTCGATCCGCGGGGACGCAAGGTGGGCGAGGTGCGCTTTCCCTGCGCGAACGTCACCAGGCTCGCCTTCGGCGGCGACGACCTGCGCACCGTGTACGCCACGACCGCGCGCAAGGGCTTGTCCGCCGCCCAGCTGGCGGCGCAGCCGCTCGCGGGCGGGCTGTTTACCTTCCGCGCCGAGGCGCCGGGATTGCCGCAGCATGCACTGCGGCTGCAGGACCAGAAAGAGAGTTAAAGAGAATGGGCGACACTAAAGCCAGGAACACCCCGCGTCGCTTCCGGTCCCAGGACTGGTTCGACAACCCCGAGCGCATCGACATGACCGCGCTCTACCTCGAGCGCTTCATGAACTACGGGATCACGCCCGAGGAGCTGCGCTGCGGCAAGCCGATCATCGGCATCGCCCAGAGCGGCAGCGATATCGCGCCGTGCAACCGCATCCACCTGGAGCTGGCCAAGCGGGTGCGCGACGGCATCCGCGACGCCGGCGGCATCCCGATGGAATTCCCGCTGCACCCGATCTTCGAGAACTGCCGCCGCCCGACCGCCGCGCTGGACCGCAACCTGGCCTATCTCGGCCTGGTCGAGATCCTGCACGGCTATCCGATCGATGCGGTCGTGCTGACCACCGGCTGCGACAAGACGGTGCCGGCCCAGCTGATGGCGGTGGCGACGGTCGACATTCCCGCCATCGTGCTGTCGGGCGGGCCGATGCTCGACGGCTGGTTCGAGGGCGAGCTGGTGGGCTCCGGCGCCGCGATCTGGAAGGCGCGCCGCCAGCTGGCGGCGGGCACCATCGACGAAAAGAAGTTCGTCGACATCGCCACCGCCTCGGCGCCGTCCGCCGGCCACTGCAACACCATGGGCACGGCATCGACGATGAACGCGGTGGCCGAGGCGCTGGGCATGTCGCTCACCGGCTGCTCGGCGATTCCCGCCCCTTACCGCGAGCGCGGCCAGATGGCCTACGAGACCGGGCGCCGCATCGTCGAGCTGGCGCAGCAGGACGTGCGTCCGTCGCAGATCCTGACCCGCGACGCCTTCCTGGATGCGATCGTGGTCAACGCCGCCATCGGCGGCTCGAGCAACGCCCAGCCGCACATCGTGGCGATGGCGCGCCATGCCGGCGTCGAGATCGCGCCCGAGGACTGGATGGAGTACGGCTACGAGGTGCCGCTGCTGCTGAACATGCAGCCGGCCGGCAAGTACCTGGGCGAGCGCTTCCACCGCGCCGGCGGCGTGCCGGCCGTGATGTGGGAGCTCGAGCAGGCCGGCATGCTGCGCTCGCAGCGTCCCACCGTCACCGGCAAGACCATGGCCGAGAACATCCACGACCGCGAGACAGACGACCGCGAGATGATCAAGCCGTTCGCCGCGCCGCTGAAGGAAACGGCCGGCTTCCTGGTCCTGAAGGGTAACCTGTTCGACTTCGCGATCATGAAGACCAGCGTGATCTCGCCGGCCTTCCGCGCGCGCTATCTCGCCAATCCGGGCCACGAGAACTGCTTCGAGTGCAAGGTGGTCGTGTTCGACGGCTCGGACGACTACCACCACCGGATCAACGATCCGAGCCTGGGCATTGACGAATACACGATGCTGGTGATCCGCGGCGCCGGCCCGGTCGGCTGGCCCGGTTCGGCCGAGGTGGTCAATATGCAGCCGCCCGACGCATTGATCCGCGAAGGCATCAACAACCTGCCGACGCTGGGCGACGGCCGCCAGTCGGGCACGTCCGACAGCCCGTCGATCCTGAATGCCTCGCCCGAGAGCGCGGCCGGCGGCAACCTGGCGCTGCTGCGTACGGGCGACGTGATTCGCGTCGACCTGAACCATGGCCGCTGCGACGTCAAGCTGTCGGATGAAGAGCTGGAGGCGCGCAAGCGGGAAACGCCGCCGGCGATTCCCGCCAGCCAGACCCCGTGGCAGGAGATCTACCGCGCCACGGTCGGCCAGCTGCACCGGGGCGCCTGCATGGAACTGGCGCTGCCTTACCGCGGCGTGGCGCACGACATGCCGCGCCATAACCACTAAGGCCAGCACGTCGTCCCCGCCTTCGCGAGGACGACGTTCTACTCTACGACGACGGCGCTGCTTCCACCGCCGGCGGGTCGCACCAGCACCTTGGTCGCGATCCGCTCGGTCATCTCCTGCACGTGCGAGATCACGCCGACCTTGCGGCCCTGTGACTGCAGGGCGTCGAGCGCATCCATCGCCACGCCCAGCGTCTCGCTATCGAGGCTGCCGAAGCCTTCGTCGATGAACAGCGACTCGACCCGCACCCGGTTCGACGACAGCGAGGCCAGGCCCAGCGCCAGCGCCAGCGACACCAGGAAGGATTCGCCGCCCGACAGCGAATTGACCGACCGTACTTCGCCGCCCATGTCCTGGTCGCGCACCATCAGCGCCAGCGACGGCATGCCCTGGTAGCTGACCCGCTCCAGCCGGTAGCGCCGCGCCAGGTGCTTGAGGTGTTCGTTGGCATAGCCGAGCAGCACGTCCAGCGTGAACTGCTGGGCGTAGTTGCGGAATTTCTTGCCGTCGCTGGAGCCGATCAGCTCCGACAGCTTGCCCCAGCGCTGCTCGAGCGCCTGCTGGCGCTCGATCTCGGCCAGGCTGGATTCGGCCTGGCGGCGCCGCTCGTCGTCCTGCAGCGCGCGCAGGCGCAGCGCGGTGGCGGCCTCGATCGCGGCCTGGAGCTCGACCGCCAGCGCGTCGAGCGTCGCCTCGACGACGTCCCTCGGCTGCCCATCGGGTGCGCTGGTCTCGAGATGGGCCGCGCGCTGGGCGCGCCGTTCGTTCAGGATGGTGGTGGCGTTGCCGACCTGGGTCTCGATGGCGTTCAAGGCGCTGCGCTCCTGCGCCAGCCAGGCGGCGCCGACCTGCAGCAGGCGCGCCAGTTCGCCGGTGTCCGCGATCTTGTCCAACTCGTCGTCCAGGCCGTCGGATCGGCGGCGGTAGTCGTCCAGCCAGTCGGCCAGGGCCGCGCTGGCCGCGGCGCCGGCGCCGTCGAGTTCCAGGATGCGGCCGGAGAGCTGGGCCAGCGCGGTGCGGGCCCGGGTCTCGGCTTGCGCCGCCTCGCTGGCGGCCTGCTGGCGCGCCGCGACCTGCTCGCGTGCGCCGCTCACCGCGGCGCCCAGTCCGCGTTCGATCTCGGCCGCCGCGCGGCCTTCCCACAAGCTGGCGCGCGCCGCACGTTTCGCGGCCAATTCGCCGTCGATGCGCTCGAACTCGGCGGCCAGCCTGGCGCCGGCGGCGTCGATTTCGGCGATGCGCGCCTGGAGCGCTGCGGCCTCGACTTCCAGCGTGGCGATCGCGGCGGCGGCGCGGGCCTGGACCTCGGTCTGCTCGCGCCATGCGGCGGCGTCAAGCGCGCGCGCCTGGCTCCAGCCGGCCGGGTCGCGGCGCCATGCCGCTTGCCAGCCGTCGCCGTGGGCGGCGGCCATCGCAGGATCGAGCTCGGCCAGGAGGGAATCGAGCTGCGTGCCGGCCGCCTGCTGGCTGGCGTCAAGGGCTTTCAGCTCATTCTGCAGGCGGGTTGCGGCTTCGCGCTCGGTCTCGGCTTCCTGGCGCAACCTGGCTAGCACCGATTGCGCGCCGTCGACGTCGCGCTGGGCCGCATCGCGCGCGGCGGCGGCGGCGCGCCAGGCTTGTTCACGCCCGGTCAGTGCGTCGAGCGCCGCGCGCAAGGCGCCGCGCTGGGTGCCGAACCAGTCAAGGCGCTCGGTATCGGCCGGCGCTTCGCCCGCCAGTGGATCGGCGTCCCATGCCTCGGCCAGGCCGGCGATGCGGACATCGATCGCCGACCGCTCCTGGGCCAGCGCCGCCATGCGCTCCTGGGCGGCGGCAAGGGCGGCGCCATGGTTCGCCTGCAGCGCGCCGTTCTCGCGCACCCGCCTGCGGCAGCCGTCGACTTCCTCGCGCAGGCCGGCCAGCATCGCCTTCAATGTCGCATCCTGGTGGGCGTATGGGTGGTCGAGGGCGCCGCACACGGGGCAGGGATCGTCGTCCACCAGGTTCGCGCGCAGTTGTTCCACATTGGCGGCGCACGCCAGTTCGGCGGCGCTCAGCGAACGTTCGGCCTGCGCCATCGCCGCCTCCAGTGCCGGCGCGGCGGTGCGCGCCTCGTGCAGGGCGCGTTCGGCGCCTGCCGCGCCGGTCGCGGCGCGCCCGGATTCCCGCGCCACGCCGGCCAGCGTCTCGCGCGCCGACTCCAGGTCGCGCCAGGTGCGCTCGGCCGCCGCCAGCCGTTCGCGGCGTGTTTCCAGTTGCTGGCGCTCGGCGCCGATCGCCTCGGCGTCAAATTGTTCGAGCGCCGCCATTGCCGTGCGCCGCTGCGCCTCCAGTGCATCGAGGCGTTCGACGGCCTGGGCCAGCGCGCCGGCCGCCTGGGCATCGCGCCCACGCGCCCCGTCGGCCGCGGTGCGGGTTGCCGCCAGCGCCGTGCTGCCTGCGGCAAGGGCGGTTTGCGCCTGGCCGGCCTGGCGCAGCAGGCGTTCCCACTGCTGCCAGCCGGCGGCCACCGCTTCGTGGCGGGAGTGGCCCGCAAGCCAGGCGGCCGCAGTGTCGCGCAGGCCACGGGCGCGCGCCAGTTCGTCGGATTTTGCCTGGTGCTGGACGCGCGCCTCGCGCGCCTGCTGGCGCGCAGCTTCCAGCGCCAATCGCGCTTGGGCATGGCCGGGCGCCAGCGTCTCGAGCGCCGCGTCGAGCGCCTTGGCCTGGTCCAGTTGCGGCGCGGCGGCGCGCAGCTGTTCTTCGGCGGCGTCGAGGCGCGCGATGGCGGCATCGACGTCGCCGCTGCTGGTGCGGCGCAGTTCGAGCGCCGCCGCCAGTTCACCTTCGAGTTTGGCGATCGAGGACTGGGCCTGGCGCCGCTCGGTCTCCAGGCGCTGCACCTCGAGCGCCAGCGGCCGCGCCGGCTGCACCGCTTCCAGCGTGGCCAGGCGCTGGCGGCGTTCATGGGCCTGCGCGCGTTGCGCATTGGCGGCGGCCAGCGCCTCCTCGGCCTGGGCTAGTCCGCCCTGCAGCTTGTCGAGCTCCTGGTGCCAGCGCAGCTGTTGCTGGAGCAGGGCGTGGCGGCCGGCCAGCGCTTCGCGCGCCGCCTCGGCCGTGGTTCGCTCGAGGTCGAGCTGCGCGCGTTCTTCGAGCGCGAGCGGCGCCGCGTTCTGCAGCTTCGCCTGCAGCGCCTGGGTGCGCTGCTGTTCGAGCTTGTAGCGCTCGAAGGCGCGGCGCGAGATCTCGCTGTAGATGGTGGAGCCGGTCAGCGTTTCGAGCAGTTCGCCGCGCTCGTTCTCGTCGGACTTGAGGAAAGCCGAGAACTCGTTCTGCGCCAGCAGCACCGCGCGCGTAAACTGGTCGAACGACAGGCCGACGCGCTGGACGATCTCGGCGGCGGCCTCAGTATTGGTGCCGCCCAGCGACGCCAGCTCGGGCAGGCGGTGCAGGGTGACCTTGACCGGCTGCAGCGCGCCGCCGGGCCGGCTGTGCGAGCGGCGCACGGCCCAGCGCGCGCGGTAGCGGCCGTCGTCGCTGCCGGCGAAATCGACCTCGGCCCAGCCCTCGGCCGCGCCGCGCCGCAGCAGGGTGCGGGGATCGTGCGCCGTCACCGTGTCGCCGCCGACGTCCGGCAGGCGGGTGCCCGATCGTTTCAGCAGGCGCGGCGTGTCGCCGTACAGGGCCAGGCACAGGGCGTCGAGCAGGGTGCTTTTGCCGGCGCCGGTCGGCCCGCTGATGGCGAACAGGCCGCTCGAAAACAGCGGCTCGGACTCGAAGTCGACCGCGAACTCGCCGGCCAGCGAAGCCAGGTTCTTGCCGCTGATGCGCAGGATCTTCATCGCGCGTCTCCTTCCAGTGCGTGGAACAGTTCGGCGAAGGCGTCGATCTGCTCGGGCGGCGCTTCAGCGCCGTATTTCTGGCGCCACAGGCGGCGGAAGATGTCGTCCGGCTGCAGCTGCGCCAGCTGGTCGAGGCTCAGCGCCTCGGGCTCGTCGGATGCGGCGACCGGCTTGCGGGTCGGCTCGATCTTGGCCAGGCGCACCGGCTTGCCCGCCAGGGCCGCCTCGATCCGGCCGCGCAGGCCCGGCTCGGGGCCGTCCAGCAGCACCCGCACTTCGAGAAAGGGCCAGGCCTTCTCCGGCAGATCGGGGTCCAGTGGCAGGGCTTCGAGCGCCGCCAGCGCCTCTTCGAGCGGGGCCGGCGTGGCCGGCACGCGCAGCAGTTGCACCGGGCGCGGCACGAACAAGGGGACGATGGCGCCCGCCTTGCCGTCCTGCAGATCGATGCGCAGCACCTGGTGCCGGTAGCCGACCTCGGAGAACGACAGCGGCAGCGGGCTGCCGCAATAGCGCACGTGTTCCAGGCCGCCGACGCGCTGCGCCAGGTGCAGGTGGCCCAGGGCCGCATAGGCGATGTCAGGGGCGAACATGCTGACCGGCAGGGCTTCGCTGCCGCCGATCACGATGCTGCGCTCGGAGTCGGCCGAGGGCTCGCCCCTGGCCATATGGCAGTGGCCCATGGCGATGATCGGTTGTCCTGCCGCCGCCCGTTCGCGCGCCAGCGCATGCGCCTGGTGGTAGAGCAGGGCGGCGCCGTGCAGGTAAGGATTGCGCGCGCCCTCGTGGGTTGGCCCGTCGCCTTCGGCGGCGCGCAGGCGCGGCAGGTCGCCCGGCCGCAGGAAGGGCACGGCCAGGCACCAGGCCGCGACCCTGCCGTCGCGGTCGTGCAGCGGCACCAGCAGGCGCTCGAGGTCGATCTCGCCGTCGCCGCGGCGCAGCACGTTGCCGACCACGATCGTGCCGTGGGCTTCCAGCAGCGGCGTGGGCGCCTCGAGCCGGCCCGGCGAATCGTGGTTGCCGGCGATGACCACCACCTGCAGGTGCGGCGCGCGCGTGCGCGCCTGCTGCAGGAAGCGGTACAGCTGGCGCTGGGCGCTCGACGAGGGATTGGCGGTGTCGAAGATGTCGCCGGCCACCAGGAGCACGTCGATGCGCTCCTCCACCAGCGTGTCGGCCAGCCAGTCGAGGAAGCACTGGTGTTCGTAGGTCCGGTCGTGATTGTGCAGGGTCTGGCCGAGGTGCCAGTCGGAGGTGTGCAGCAGCCGCATGAGAGACTCGAGATAAGGGAAACGACAAATCGGCGCCTACTATAGCGCAGCCTGCGGCTGGGCTGCCGACGAAACCGGTTCAGTAGCATGTTAGAGGGACATGTTGTGCAGGGAATTCACCCCGCCTGACCTCGCTCGCATCGTGAAATCGGGTTTGAGCAATGTCAAACCCGCCCACACCCTTGTCTCTACACTACGAAGTTCTTGTCGGCCGGCGCCATACCAAACCAATCGTCGGCCACCCCCTATATAAAGCATCCCCGGCCGCCCCATGCGTGGACTGTCCACGCGCCGGAGGAACGACTCGCGCATCCAGAGGAGACACCCATGCTGACATCAACCTATACGCTGGTCGCCTTGTCCGTCGAGCAGGCACGCGCGCGGATCGAGGTGCAGGCCTTGCTCGAACGCTGGCGGCCCGACGCCTGGTGGGGCGAACCGCCCGCCATCGGCCAGTATGAACAGGCGTGCGAAGCCCTGCGCCAGGTCAGCGAATCCTGCCATTGGCGCAAGCTCGACAAGTTCGTGCTGCCGGCGCTGCGTCGCCGCGGCGAGGACGCCGCCAGGCTGGTGGCCGAGCTGGACGGCTTGAGCCGCCAGGCGTTCGAGGCGCGCCAGGCTGCCCAGGCTGCCGCCGTCGAGGGCGATCCCGGCTGCCTGGCGGCGCTCGAACGCTGCTGCCGGCTGCTGCTCGAACGCCTCGAGCGCGAAGAGCGCGAACTGCTGCCGCTGGCCCGCACCCTGATCCCGGGCGAGACCTGGTTCGCGATCGCCAACCAGATGCTGGCGCACGATGCCCACCACAACGAGAACCGGGGCGCGGGCCCCGTGCCGGGGCGCGGCCTGCCGCCGATGGAGTTTTCTTCAAGGAAAGTCACTGCCTTTCCATTGGTAAATTGAATAGGACGGCTGGGCCGGGCATGCCGATCGATCCCTAGGTTCTTTGCTATGATGGGAGTTTTGGAAGTGCGATTTCATCATGTTCGAATTCCTATTCAAGCGGCAGGGCGGGAAATCGGCCGCGTCCGGCGCCAAGCCGGGGGCGAAGCCTGCCGCAGCGAAGGCCTCCGCGGGGGATGGCGGCGCGAAGCCTGGTTCGGGCAAGGCGGCGCCGGCATCGACGCCTGCGCATGACGCGCGCGCGGCGCTCGCGGACGCCCGCCAGCGCCAGGCCGAACGGCTCAAGCAACTGGGCGCCGACGAAGCTGCCGCCGTCGATTTCCTCCTCCAATCCGAATTCTCCGAATTGCGACTCGCCGCGGCCGAGCTGGTCCACGGGCGCGAACACCTCGAGCGCGTGCACGCGGCGATGCGCAACGTCGACCGCCGCGTCGCCAAGCTGGTGCAGGGCAGGCTGGACGCGATCCGCCATCACGACGCCGAGCTGCGCCGCGGCCAGGAAGCGCTGGACCAGGCCAAGGCGCTGCTGAACGATACCCTGCTGACCCCGAACCACGTTGCCGAGCTGGACCGCAAATGGTCGGTCATCCGCGCGCCCGAGCTGGCGCCCGCATTCGATGCCGTGCGCGCCGAACTCGGCCATCGCCTGGCGTCGCAGGTGGCGCTCCAGCGCGCCATGATCGACCGCCTGGCCGTGCTGCGCCAGCTGGACGCGAGCGGCCTGGATGCAGCCGCGCTGGCGGCGCGCCTGACGGCGCTGCAGCAGGAGCAGGCGGCCGCCCTGGCCGATCCCGGCCACGCCTCGTTGCCGCGCGCACTGGCGGCCGAATTCGCGACCGAGCACGCGCGCCTGACGGCCAGCCTGGCGACGATCGAGCAAGACCAGGCCGCGCTGGCCGCGCGCGAGGCGGTCCTGGCCGCCTGGGAAGCACAGGCTCCGGCCGAGCTCACGCACGAGACGCTGCGCAAGGAGTGGCAGCGCCTGCCGGCCATGCCGTCGAACGCCGCGGGCAATGCCTTGCAGGCGCGCTTCGAGGCGCTGCGCGCGACCCTGCCGCAAGAGGCGCACAAGGCCAGGGCCGCGCCGGCCGCGGCGAAGGATAACGCCAGGGAGGGAACCAGGCCCGCTGCCGCCCGCGGCGCCGACCAGGCCTTCCTCGATCAGATGGACGCCCTGGAGGCCGCGCTGCAGCAGGGTTCGCTCGGCACCGCCGCCGAACTCGACAAGGCGCTGAAGGACGCCAAGGACAAGGGCATGCGTCTTTCTGCCCCCCAGGCCGACCACCTGGCCCATCTGCGCGCCGAACTCAAGCGGCTGTCGGACTGGGCCCGATGGGGCGGCAACGTGTCTCGCGAAGAATTGATCAAGACGGTCGAGTCGTTGCCGGCCCAGGGCCTGGCGATGGCCGAGCTGGCCAAGAAGGTAGGCAGCATGCGCGAGCGCTGGAAAGCGCTGGACAGCCTGTCGGGACCGGCGCCGCGCAGCCTGTGGGAGCGATTCGACGCCGCCTGCAGCGCCGCCTACGCACCGGCCGCGGCCCACTTCAGGCAACTGGCCGACGAGCGCCACGCCAACGCGGCGCGCGCCCAGGCCCTGGTCGACGAAGCCCAGGCCGAGGTGGCGGCCCTGCAGTCGGCACCGGCCGACTGGAAGCACGTGTCGGGCACCGTGCAGCGCCTGCGCACCGCATGGAGCCACCTGGGCGCGGTCGACCGCAAGGAAAAGAAGCGCCTGGACGCGCTGTTCTCGGAAGCGTTGACCACCTTGCAGCGGCCGCTGGAAGACCAGCGCAAGGTCGAGATCGCGGTGCGCGAGCAACTGATCGAAGAAGTGCGCAAGCTCGACCCGCACGAGCGCCACGCGGTCGACCTGCTGCGCGAACTGCAGGCGCGCTGGCAGGAGCATGCGCGCGCGCTGCCGCTCGAGCGCAAGGCCGAGCAGGCGCTGTGGCAGCGCTTCCGCGGCGCCTGCGACGCGCTGTTCGCCGCGCGCAAGGAACACGCGCACGCGGCCGACAGCGAGCGGCGCGCCCACGAGGCGGCCAAGGACGCCGTGTGCGAACGGCTCGAGGCCGCCGCGCCGGAGGCGACGCCGGCCAATGTCGGCAAGCTGCTGCGCGAGGCGGCCGCCGAATGGCAGGCGATCGGTCCGGTGCCGCGCGCCCACGAGGCGCGCATCGACAAGCGCTACCACGCCGCGATCGCCAGGGTGCAGCAGCATGCCGACAGCGCGCGCCGCGCCCAGGACACGGCGCTGGCCGGGGCCGTGCGCGACAAGCTGCGCCTGGTGCAGGCGCTCGAGGCGGCGCTGGCCAACCCCGATGCCCACACCCGGGCCGCCGACTGGCGCGGGCGCTGGGACGCCTTGCTGCCGCTCGAAGGCGGCTATGAGCCGATCCTGCAGGCGCGTTTCGCGTCCGCGCTGGCGGCGCTCGAGGCCCCGGAAGGCGAGCGGGGGGCTTACGTGCGCCAGATGGAAGGCAACCACAAGCGCCTGCTGGACGAGCTGCTGCGGCTCGAGATCGCGGCCGGCATCGACAGCGGCGCCGAATTCGCGCGCGAGCGCCTGCGTTTGCAGGTCGAGGTGCTGCAAACCTCCCTCAAGTCGGGCCACAGGCCAGGGGCGCAGACGGCAGGGCTGCGCGCGCTGCTGGCGTTGCCGGCCCTGCTCGACGTGCGCACCGAAACGCGCATCGAACATCTGCTTTTGCGCCAGCCAAAGGACCATCCATGAACGAAGTACGGGTGCAAGCCGGGGACTTCGACCTCGGCCTCGAAGTGGCGCGCCTGCGCGCGAACGATGCGCGCATCGGTGCGGTGGTGTCGTTCGTGGGCACCGTGCGCGACCTGAACGACGGCGCCAGGGTGTCCGGAATGGAGCTCGAACACTATCCCGGCATGACCGAGAAATCGCTCGAAGAGATCGCGGCGCGCGCCTGCGAACGCTGGCCGCTGTACGGCACCCTGGTCATCCACCGCGTCGGCCCGCTGGGGCCGCTGGACCAGATCGTGCTGGTGGCCTGCAGCGCCGCCCACCGCGGCGACGCTTTCGCGGCCTGCGAGTTCATCATGGACTACCTCAAGACCGACGCGCCGTTCTGGAAGAAAGAGCAGACCCCCGATGGCGCGCGCTGGGTCGACGCCCGCGTGACCGACGACAAGGCCAGGGCCAAGTGGCAAGCGCATTGAGCTTTGCCGCGGTCGGCCTGGGCGCCGCGCTCGGCGCCTGGCTGCGCTGGGGCCTCGGCTTGTGGCTGGGCGGGCTGCACGGCCTGGTGCAGGTCGGGACCCTGGCCGCCAACCTGCTCGGCGGCTTCCTGGTCGGCCTCGCCCTCGGCTTCTTCGCCGACCAGCCGCAGATGGCGTCCGCGTGGCGGTTGTTCATCATCACCGGCTTCCTGGGCGGCCTGACCACCTTTTCCAGTTTCTCGGGCGAGTCGGTGACCCTGCTCCAGCGCGGGGAAGTCGGCTGGGCGCTGGCGCATACGGCGCTGCACCTGTGCGGCTCGCTCCTGCTGTGCGCGGCCGGCTTCGCCACCTGGCGCGTCTTGCGTGGCTGAGCCCTCGCTATCCGCCGGGCGCCGCATCGACGACGGCATCTCCCTCTACCGCCAGGGCGCGTTCGGGGCCGCGCTGGCCGCGGTCGACGGCCTGCTGGAAGGCGGCGCGGCGAATGTCGACGCCCTGAACCTGGCGGCCGCCTGCGCGCTGGCCCTCGGCCAGCCCGAACAAGCCGAGCGCCGCTGGCGCCAGGCGCTGGCGCTGCAGCCCGGCCATGCGGCCTGCCGCGACAACCTGCGCATCCTGCTGCAGGAGCAGGCCGACGCCCTGCAGCGGCAGGGGCGGCGCGCCGAGGCCGAACCGCGCTACCTGGCGGCGCTCGCGCTGCAGCCCGATCAGCCGGAGCTGCACAACAACCTGGCGGCGCTGTACGCGGGAGCCGGCCATCCCGACCCGGCCGAGGCGCACTACCGGCGCGCGCTCGAGCTGCGTCCCGCCTATGCCGAGGCCTGGCACAACCTGGGCCTGCTGTACACGGCCCGCCGTCGCCTGCCGGAGGCGGAACGCGCCCTGCGCGAATACGTGGCGCTGCGCCCGCACGACCCGGAAGGCCTGAATTCGCTCGGCAACGTCTGCCAGTACCTGCACCGCGCGGCCGAGGCCGAGGCGATCTACCGCGCCGCGCTGGCGCTGGGACCGGGCAATGCCCGCACCCTGAACAACCTCGGCGCGCTGCTGCAGCGCGAGGCACGCCCGCTGGATGCCGAGGCGGCCTACCGCCAGGCCATCGCGGCCGATCCGGGCTATCCGGAAGCGCGCTGGAACCTGGGCTTCCTGCTGCTGGCGCGCGGCCGGCTGGAAGAGGGCTGGCCATGGATGGAGGCGCGCTACGACCCGGCGCTGGCGCGCCCGATCGCGACCATGCCGCAACTCGGCTGTCCGCAATGGCAGGGCGACCCCCTCGACGGGCGCAGCATCGTGGTGTGGCCCGAGCAGGGCTTCGGCGACACGATCCAGTTCGTGCGCTACCTGCCGCTGCTGAAGGCGGCAGGCGCGGGCCGGGTCACGCTGGTGTGCCAGGACGCCTTGCTGCCGCTGCTGGGCGCGGTGGCCGGCGCCGACCGGGTGCTGGGCCTGGGCGCGGCCGCCGACCTGGCGCCGCACGACTGCTGGGTGTTCTTGCTGAGCCTGCCGCTGCATGCGCGCACCTCGCTGGCCACGATACCCGCCGCGCTGCCCTACCTGGCGCCGGATCCCGCGCGCGCCCGGCGCTGGCGCGAACGGCTGGGGAGGGGGAGCGAAGGCTTGCGCGTCGGCCTGGTCTGGCGCGGCTTCGGCGGCCACGTCAACGACGCCAACCGCTCGCTGCCCGGCGTCGATTGCCTGGCGCCGCTATGGGCCGTGCCCGGCGTGCGCTTCTTCAGCCTGCAGCGCGGCATGGACGCCGCTGCGGAGCAGGGGGAAGGATTGCCGCCGCAACTGGTGGACCTGGGACGCGAGATCGCCGATTTCGGCGACACCGCCGCCATCGTCGCCGCGCTCGACCTGGTCATATGCGTCGATACCGCCGTGGCCCATGTGGCCGGCGCGCTGGGCAAGCCGTGCTGGGTGCTGCTGCCGGCCGTGCATCCCGACTGGCGCTGGATGGAAGGGCGCGACGATACGCCGTGGTATTCCGGGGCGGTGCGCCTGTATCGCCAGCCCGCCCATGCCGACTGGGACGCCGTCATCGGCAGAATCGCCGCCGACCTCGGGGCCCTGGGCACGATCGAGCGATCCCCGGCCCGCGGATGAATGTGTATTTTCACGTCGGGATCGCCTTTCCGGCGTCACACACTGTGGTGAAAATGCACCAGGCATGCGCTGATTCGGTCTTGACGGCATTTTGTATTGTTCAGTGGCATTGTTTCCGTTAAATAATATCGGTTTTACGGCTTTCGCCGTCTCTGTCACTTACCGATACCGCCATGAACCATATTTACCGCCTCGTCTGGAACAAGAAACGCCATATGCTGATGGCCGTGGGCGAGCTCGCCAGCACGCATCGCAAGGAAACCGGCAAGGAAGCCGGCGCCGTCAAGCTGGCGCTCGACCCCGGCCTCCCCGGCGCCATGACCCTGGTCGCGGCGGCGGTGTTGGCGCTATTCCCGATGGCGGCCTCGGCCCAGCTGGACAATACCCACTATATTCCGTTCAATAGCGCCGAGTATCTGTACGACTCCGACGGCAGCAACGCTGCCGCGGCCGGCTGGCGCGTGAACAATGACGGCACACTCGGTATCGCCGGGACCGATGCCGGTTCCACCTTGCTGGGTCTGTCCGGCTCCGGCACCGTCTTGCTGGGCAACCATTCGCTGACGCTCAGCGACGCAGCGGACCTGTTCAGCGGCCAGATCATCGGTTCCGGCGGCCTGATCCTGGCCGGCGGCATGGAGATCCTCGGCGGCGTCAACGTCTATGATGGCGCCACCTCGATCGCCGCCGACAGCACGCTGGCCCTGTCCGGCTCGGGCAGCATCGCCGTGTCGAGCGGCGTGCTGAACAATGGCAAATTCGACATCTCCGCCGCCGCGAAGGACGTGAGCATCCGTTCGCTGGCCGGCAGCGACTCGGGCAGCGTGGCGCTCGGCGGCCGGACCCTGGTCCTGAGCGCGGCCAGCGGCGAGTACGCGGGCACCATCGAGGGCGACGGCGGCCTGACCGTCGCCAGCGGCGGCGAAGTGCTCAGCGGCGCCAACCGCTACACCGGCGCCACCACGGTCGGCACGAACGCCAGCCTGCTCCTGGCGGGCGATGGCAGCATCGCGGATTCGCGCGACGTGCGGGTCGACGGCACCTTGTCGCTGTGGATGGCGAATGGCAATACCGCGCTGCAGTCGCTGTCCGGTTCCGGCGCGGTGCAACTGGGCGACGGCACGCTCGAACTGACCGGCAACGGCGGCAGCTTCAGCGGCCGCATCGACGGCCTGGGCGGCTTGACCGTCAGCCACGGCACCCACACCCTGACCGGCGCCACCGGCTACACCGGCGCGACCAGCATTGGCCCCGACGGCACCCTGGCCCTGGGCGGCAGCGGCGCCATCGCGATGTCGAGCGGCCTGCTCAACGACGGCAGGTTCGACATCTCGGCCACCAATCACGGCGCCCAGATCCAGACCATGACGGGTAACGGTACAGTATGGTTGGGCGGCAAGACGCTGACCCTGACCAATGCCAGCGGCCAATTTGACGGCAGCATCCACGGCTCGGGCGGGCTGGCGATCACGGGCGGCGCGGCCACCCTGACCGACATGCAGCACTATACCGGCAAGACCACGATCGGCCAGCACGCCGCGTTGTCGCTGGTTGACCAGGGCAGCATCGCCGCCTCGAGCGAAGTCGCGGTCGAAGGCTTCCTGTATTTCTCGCAGCCCGGCCAGGACGCGCGCCTGTCTTCGCTGTCCGGCTCGGGCGCGGTCTCCCTCGGTGACAGCAACCTGACCCTGACCGACGCGCACAGCCGTTTCGACGGCACCATTTCCGGTGCGGCCGGCCTGACGGTCGCGGGCGGCGCCCAGACCCTGAACGGCGCCAACTGGTACAGCGGCGTGACCCGGATCGAAGAAGGCGCCCAACTCGCGCTGGGCAGCTCGGGCAGCATCGCCTTCTCGAGCGGCGTGGTGGCCGATGGCCGCTTCGACCTCTCGCAAGCCACCAACGGCGCGCAGATCACGACCCTGTCCGGCTCGGGCGCCGTGCTGCTGGGCCGCCAGGACCTGACCCTGACGAATGCCAACGGCAATTTCGCGGGCAGCATCCAGGGTTCGGGCGGCCTGTTCATCGCCAATGGCCACGAAGTGCTCAGCGGCGCCAGTACCTATCGTGGCGACACCGTCCTGGGATACGGCGCCAGCCTGTCGCTGGAAGGCAAGGGCAGCATCGCCAACAGCCGTTTGGTGCTGGATGGCAATAACTTCAATATTGCGGCCAGCGACGGCGCAGCCGCGGTCAAGAGCCTGTCCGGTTCGGGCTTCGTCATGCTGGGCGACCAGACGCTGACGCTGACCGGCGCCGGCGACACCTACGAAGGCATCATCGTCGGCGCCGGCGGCCTGAACGTTGCCGGTGGTACCCAGGTGCTCGATACCCGGTACAGCTACTTCGAGGGCGCGACCATCATCGGCAACGGCGCCACGCTCGGCCTGGCCGGCGAAGGCAGCGGCGGCCTGGCGCTGTCGAGCGGCGTGCTGGCCAACGGCACGCTCGACATCGCCGCCATGGACGCGGGCGCGGAGATCAAGTCGCTGTCCGGCGCCGGCGCCGTCAACCTGGGCAACAACAAGCTGATCCTCACCGACGCCAGCGGCAACTTCTCGGGCACGATCCGCGGTTCGGGCGGCCTGGAACTGGCCTCGGGCCACGAAATCCTGAGCGGCCGCAACACCTACAGCGGCGACACCAGCATCGCCCAGGGCGCGACCCTGGCCCTGTCGGGCAACGGCAGCATCGCCAACAGCCGCGTCACCGGCGACGGCACGCTCGACATCTCCGGCAGCAACGGCAGCGCAGCCATCAAGAGCCTGGCCGGCGCCGGGAGCGTGCTGCTGGGCGGCCAGACCCTGACGCTGACCCGCGCCAGCGATACCTTCACCGGCAGCATGGGCGGCTCGGGCGGCCTCGCGGTCACCGGCGGCACCGCGGTGCTGGCCGGCGACATCCGCTACACCGGACGCACCAGCATCGGCGCCGGCGCCACCCTTGCCCTGTCGGGCGCGACCAGCCTCGCGCGCTCGAGCGGCGTGACGGCCAACGGCACCTTCGACGTCAGCGGCGCCGACGGCGTCCAGATCAAGACGCTGTCCGGCAACGGCGCCGTGACGCTCGGCGCCAACACCCTGCACCTCGCCAGTGCCGATGGCGTCTTCACCGGCGTCATCAGCGGCGCAGGCGGCCTGGACCTGATGGCCGGCCGCCAGACGCTGGGCGGCAACAACAGCTACCGCGGCCGCACCACGGTCGCCCGCAACGCCACGCTGGCGCTGGCCGGCAATGGCAGCATCGCCAGCAGCCGGGTCGACCTCGCCGGCAGCCTCGATATCTCGGGCAGCCAGGGCAAGGCGGCCGTCAAGAGCCTTGCCGGCGCCGGCACGGTACGCCTGGGCAGCCAGACGCTGACGCTGACCGATGCCGCGGGCAGTTTCGACGGCGCCATCGGCGGCGCCGGCGGCGTCGACATCGCCGGCGGCAAGCTGACCTTCACCACGGCCCACGACTACACCGGCGCCACCGGCATCGCCAAGGGCGCCAGCCTGGTCCTGTCCGGCCAGGGCGGCATCGCCGGCAGCGCGGTCGACGTGGACGGCGTGTTCGACGTCGCCGGCGCCTCCGGCGCGGTCACGGTCGCGGGCTTGAGCGGCGCCGGTTCGGTCAAGCTCGGCGCCAACACGCTGGACGTGACCCGCGCCAACGGCGTCTTCAGCGGCACGCTCGCGGGCAGCGGCGGCCTGAACGTGAAAGGCGGCACGCTGGCGCTGAGCGGCAACAACAGCCATACCGGCAAGAACGTGGTGTCGAACGCCACCTTGCGCACCACGGCCGACGCCAACCTCGGCCTGGGCCGCGGCGCGCTCGAACTGCGCGACGGCGCCTGGAACACGGGCGCCAGCATGACCCACGACCGCGGCCTGCTGCTGACCGGCAAAGGCACGGTGGACGTCGATGCCGCCACGACGCTGCGCGAAACGGGCACGGTCGCCGGCAGCGGCGCCCTGGTCAAGGACGGCGCCGGCACCCTGATCCTGAATGGCGTGCTGGCCAATGACGGCGGCCTGAAGGTCGGCGGCGGGACGCTGGCCTTGAACGCGGTCAATACCTATACCGGCGACACCACGATCGGCAGCGGCGCCACCCTGCGCATCGACCGCGACGCCAACCTGGGCGCGGCCGGCAATGGCCTGGTGCTCGACGGCGGCCGCCTGCAGACCACCGGCACGCTCGACTCGTCGCGCGCGATCGCGGTCACGGCGAACAACGGCGTGGTCGATACCGAAGGCGCCGACAGCATCGTCACCCTGGACGGCAACATCACCGGCGCCGGCCGCGTCGTCAAGGACGGCGAAGGCACGCTGGTGCTGGCCGGCGACAATGCCGGCGGCCGGCTCGGCGCGAACCGGCCGGGCGACGGCTGGACCGGCGGCCTGACCATCAATTCGGGCCTGGTCATGGTGACCAATTCGTGGGGCCTGGGCTGGGGCAGCGTGATGACCTTCAATGCGGGCACCATCCGCGCCACGGTCGACATCCTGACCGGCCAGGACATCACCATGGGCCGCAAGACCGACATCAAGGTCGACAGCGGCACGACCACCACGCTGGCGGGCGATCTGATCTCGACCGGCAGCGGCGACGGCTGCTTCAACAAGACCGGCCTGGGCACCCTGAACGTGACCGGCGCGGCGCGCATCGACGCCACCTGCGTCCTCGAAGGCAAGCTGCTGGCCAACGGCGTCTTCGCCAGCAAGGTGATGGTCGCCAAGGGCGCTACCCTGGGCGGCGCCGGCACCGTCCAGGGCGACGTGATCGTCCATGGCACCCTGTCGCCAGGCAACTCGCCGGGCATGCTGAGCGCCGATTCGAACATCACGATGGCCGCCGGCAGCACGTACAAGCAGGACATCGGCGGCGCCCGCCAGGCGGGCATGGACACCCCGATCGGTGCTGCGGGCCACTACTCCTTCCTGCACGTGGTGAACGGCAAGCGCTTCACGATCGAGGCGGGCTCGACCCTGGCGCCAGCGCTGAAGAACCTGTACACGCCCGGCCAGGCCGGCTACGGTTCGGCGCAGTTCGTACCGGAGCTGGGCCAGAACTTCCGCATCCTGACCGCCGAGGGCGGCATCGACGGCCGCTTCGACGCCCTGGTGCAGCCGGAAGGCCTGGGCGCGAATACCCGCCTGGCGGCGTTCTACGACCATGGCGGCAACAACAGCATCGAGCTGAAGGTGCTGCCGGCCTCGTACGCCGCGTGGGCCCGGGATGCGGGCGCCAATGCGCGCTCGGTGGGCGCCGCGCTCGACCGTATCGTCGAGCTCGACCAGGCCGGCAAGGGCAGCGCCGCCCAGACCAGCCTGAGCTACGAGACCGGTTCGCGCAATGCGCAGCAGCTGGGCGAGGCGATGCAGGGCCTGGCCGGCGAGGTGCACGGCGCGCTGGCGGCGGCCCTGCCGCAGGCCAACTGGGAACTGCAGCGCACCCTGCTGCAGCGCGCGGACAGCCAGGACGAGCGCGCGCTGTGGATCGACCTGGGCGCCGGCCGCGCCAAGTGGAAGGGCGGCGACGTCGCCTCGGGCTTCGACGCCGACCGCGTGCAGGTGAGCGTTGGCTTCGACCTGCTGCGGGAGCGCGGCATGCGCCTGGGCTTCGGCGCCAGCCATGCCAGCACCGACCTGGATGCGCAAGCCGGCGACGGCAAGCTGCGCCAGAACAAGGTATTCGCCTATGGCGAGGCGACTGCGGGCAGCGTGGTGTTCGACCTGCAGGGCAGCTATGGCCGCGACAAGACCGAAAGCCGGCGCGCCGATCCACTGGCGCCAGGCGCCGGCCTGGCCACGCGCGGCACGGGCAATAGCGCGCTGCTGGGCTTCGGCGCCAGCCTGCCGAAGCTGGTCGGCGACACCAGCCTGGCGCCGTTCGCCCGGGTGAGCGTGCAGCGCGTCGAGCGCGATGCGCTGCGGGAGGCATCGACGTCGGCGCCGGCATCCGTGACCGCGCTGGCGCTGGACGACTGGTCGGCCAACGGCGCCCGCGTGGTGGCGGGCCTGTCGGGCGCCTCGCGCAACCTCGATCCGCTGCTGGCTTCGACCTACCGCTTCAAGGTCGGCGCCGGCGTCGACGGCGGCGCGCTGCTGCGTCCGGCACTGACGGCGGTGCTGGCCGGCGAGCGCTTCGGCGTCGGCGCGCCGGACGTCGGCCGCGGCTTCGTGCAGGGCAGCGCCACCGGCACCGTGCAGCTCAGGAAGGGCGCCTACCTTTACTTCGGCGTGAGCGGCGAAGCGCGCAGCGACTACCACACGCTCGGCGGCAACGCCGGCGTGCGCGGCGTGTTCTAACCCGGCGGCGAAGCCCGCCATCCCCAGCATGGGCCGGCACTGCCGGCCCATGCCGTTTTACGCTAGACTGGACGCCATGCTCGAAGGACTCCCCCATTTCTGGATCAACCGCGCCGCCGATACGCAGCGCGCCCTGCTGGCGCAGCGGGCGTTCGAGGCCGCCGGCGTCGCGCATGCGCGCGTCGAGGCGGTCACGCCCGCCACGCTGCCGCAGGTGAGCGTGCGCGAGCCGCTGGCCAATTCGCTGCCCGAGCTGGCCATCGTCGCCTCGCACCTGCGCGCGGCCGGGGCCGCGCTCGACGCCGGCGTGGCGGCGGCCGTGATCATGGAGGACGACGTGCGCGCCCACCACCGCTACGACGGCGCGGCGCTGCTGGCATCGGCGCCGCCCGACTGGGAAATCCTGCAGCTGCACGTGAGCCACGCGCCGGTGGTGAGCGAACTGGGCGAACTCTATCTGCGCCACGGCATCCTGTGGCACGAGTGGGAGCCAAGCTGCTACTCGGCCGGCGCCTGGGTCGCGCGGCGCGGCGCCTTGCAGGCGCTGCTGGCGCGCTACAGCCCCGACGGAATCCGGCTCGACCTGTCCGGCGTGCACGCCTGGGGCAAGCTGGTGGCCGACCACCTGCTGTACCGGCGCAGCATCTGCTACACGGCGACCGTGCCTTACTTCCATAACGACGTCGCGCTGGCGTCGACCCATGCGCCGCAGCGCGACGCCACCCACCATCGCCCCGGCGCGCTGGTTGCCGAGGGGCTGCACCAGCGCATCCTGGCGGCGCAGGGCGGCTATCCGTTCGCCTTGGCGCGCCCATGAACGCCGCCAGCCACGCCGTCGCGGTGGTGATCGTCACCACCTGCCGCCTGTCGCTGCTGCGCGCGGTGCGGTCGGTGTACCGCCAGCGCATCGACGGCAGGGTGCAGGTGCTGGTCGGCGTCGACTGCGATCCGCACGGGCGGCTGCAGTCGCTGCTGGCGGAGCTGGCGCCAGCCTGTCCGAGCCACGTGACATTGAGCCTGATCGACCTCGGTTATTCGACGTCGCGGCGCCATGGCGGCGTGCATGCCTCGTTCTATGGCGGCTCGCTGCGTTCGGCCCTGACCTTGCTGGCCGACAGCCGGGTGGTGGCCTATCTCGACGACGACGACTGGTTCAAGGACGATCACTGCGCCCGCATGCTGGCGGCGATCGAGGGCAAGAAGTGGGCGTTCTCGTATTCGATCTACGCCGACGGCAACACCGGCCGCGAATGGTGCGTCGACGAGATCGAGAGCGTCGGCGTGGATCGCGGCATCTACGCCGAGCGCTTCGGGGGCTTCGTGCGCCCGAGCGCGCTGGCGATCGACAAGCTGCAGCTGCTGCATGTGGTGCACCTGTGGTCGTGCGCGGCGTTTGCCGGCGGCGACGGCGAGGACCGGCTGGTGTTCGAGCAGTTGCGCCGCGAGCCGCATGGCTGCACCGGCGTTGCCAGCGTGTGCGTGGCGCTCGATCCGCATGACGCGCTGCATGGGCAACGGGTGGCGTTCATGCGGTCGCGCGGGGTGGACTACCAGGGAGCGGACAAGGTCGAGTCGAGCCGGTAGCGCCGTCGATGCCGGAGTCAGCCTGCCGCAGCCGCCTTGCTGTCGGGAGCGGGGGAGGCGTCGGCGATCACGACCCGGTTGCGTCCGTTCTTCTTCGCCGCGTACAGGGCGCGATCGGCCGCCTGCAGGGGATCGGCATCATGCCCGCCATCGCCGCGCCATTGGGCCACGCCGAACGAGGCCGAGATGCCCGCGATCGTCGCGCCCTGGTGCTGGATGACCAATTCGGTAAGAGTCAGGCGGATCGCTTCGGCGCACTTCGCCGCTTCTTCCGCGCCGCAGTCGGGCAGCATCAGGACCAGTTCCTCGCCGCCGTAGCGGCACGCCACGTCGCTGGCGCGCACCCGCTGCAACAGGACGCGGCTGGCCGCCTGCAGCACGAGGTCGCCGCCATCGTGGCCATGCGTGTCGTTGATGCGCTTGAAATGGTCGAGGTCGATCATCACCACCGCGCAGACGCTGCGGCTGCGCTGGGTGCGCGCCAATTCGCGCTTGAGCGATTCGTCGAAGAACCGCCGGTTGTACAGCCCGGTCAGCGGGTCGACGGTGGACTGGTAGCGCAGGGTGTTGCGCAGCAAGACGTTGCTGATCGCCAGGCTGAGCTGTTCGGCCAGCGTGACGATGTGGGCGCTGTCGTTCGCGTTGCTGTCATGCCGGGTGCCGGCAATGACCAGGATCCCGATCACGTCGCCCTGGGAAACCATCGGCACGCAGGTCTGGGTCTCATGGGTGCCGAGCCAGGTGGCGCCGTGGTCGCAGCACAGGTCGTGTTCGCGGTTGGCGCGATGGACCTTGCCCAGTCGTAGGCCCCAGCATTCTTCCGGCGCCACCGTCGACGGCGCGTCCTCCACCAGGCCCCAGCTTGCCTTCAGTTCCAGCACGTCCCGCGAGTTGCGATAGAGATAGACCGCGCCGGACGTGTCTGGCAACAATTTGCGCAGGAATACCGGCAGCACGCGTTCGAGCTCGGGCGGCGTCTTGACGCTGTCGAGCGCCTGCAGCATATTGGCGCTGATCGACAAGCGCTCGGCACGGATCGCGGACTGCTGCGCCAGCTGTGCGTTGCTCTCGGCTAGGGATTTCGACTGGCGCGCGGATTCTGCCTGTTCGTTCAAGCTCCTGGTCACGATATAGATGGTGGCGGCGATCAGGACCAGGCTGGCCATGCTGGCGCCGATGCCCAGCACCGAGTTGTAGCGCAGGGTGGTGGTCAGCTCGTCGCGCAAGCCGTTGCGATGGTCGGCCAGCGCTTTCTGCTGGCGGCCGAGCAGGGTGCGCAACTCGTCCATGATGACCTTGCCGCGCTGGCTGGCGACCATCTCCATCGCCGCCCTGGTCTTGCCGGCCTTCTTGAGGTGGATGGTACGGTCCATTTCGCGGACCTTGGCCTGGCTCAGTTCGACGATACGCGCCACCAGTGCGCGTTCCTGTTCCGAGCCGGCATGCCGCTCCAGATGCGCCAGCGCGGCGGGAATGCCCGCCAGGCCGGCGCTGTACGGTGCCAGGAAGCTCTCGTCGCTGCCGATCAGGTAGCCGCGCTGTCCGGTTTCCGCATCCTGCAGCAGGGTCAGCATGAGATTGTAGGCACGTTCCTTGGCCGCCCCTTCCTTCAGCTCTTCGAGGGTCGCATTGGCCTGGGAACTGCTCAGGATCGGCAGCGTGGCAAGACAGGCGAGGATGACGATGATCAGGGCGCCGAAGATCTTCAGGCTGGAGTCGAGTCGCGAAAACATGCTGCTAGGAAATAGTGAGTTTGACGGATGATAGCGCTGGCCCGGCGTGGCCGATGCGTCGAACAGTCGGCCACATTCGCCTCAGTTCGGACGATGGGCGCGCGTGAGGGCGGTCAGGTTGCCGCCGCCCTGGCCAGCGCCGCCGCGTACGCCGCGTGCGGACCGTGCGCGCCCAGGGACGCCAGCGCGGCGTCGTACTCGGCGTGCGCCTGTTCGAAGCTGGCCGCCGCCCAGATCGCCGCGAAGTGCTCCGCGGCCCAGGTATTGACCCCGGTCTGCACATAGGTATACACCCACGGCGCATCGAGCAGAAGCACCCGCCCGCGCCGCAGCATGGCGTGCATGACGGCGGTGTCCTCGCCGCGCGCCAGCGCCGGGTAGGCCGGCACGTTCGCGCGCCGCGCCAGCATCGAGCCTTCCCATTCGCGCGCGCCGGACACGCCGAGCCGGCGCGCGCCGGGCGCCCACAGCAGCCAGCGCTGCAGGAACATCGTGTCGGCACCCATCGCCAGCAAGCCCTGCATGCCCAGCGCGATGCGGTCGGGGTGGTACAGGTCGTCGTCGTCCCACTGGCAGACCCAGTCGCCGCGCGCGGACGCGAGCGACAGGTTGCGCAGCTCGCCCAGGCTGGCGGCCGGCGTCGCCGGGAACGCGAAGCGGATGCGTGGATCGCCGAGCGCGCGGCAATAGGCCTCGACCTCGGTGCCGGGCGCGTCGCAGACCAGCACCAGTTCGCGCTCGGCCCAGCCCTGGGCGCGGAAGCAGTCGACCGCGAAGCGCGCCGGGAACAGGCGGCCGCGGGTCACCATCAGGCACGAGACCTGGGGCCGCGGTCCGGGCCAGGCCAGGTGCTGCAGCACGCCCTGCGCCACCAGCGCGCCGTCGTGGCCCAGCCTGAAGCCGGCGCCGCGCCCCGGCCCCGGCATGAAGTCGCTGAAGCGCACGGTCTCGCTCATGGCGCGGCGCCCGGCAAGTACGGCCGCGCCAGCAGCGCATAGGTCGAGCCGCCGGCGCGCACCCAGTCCTCGGTCAGCAGGCCCGCGTGGAAGCCGGTGAAGTCGGTGCGCGCGGCATCCCACCACAGGTGGCTGCACAGGTGCAGGCTGACCACGTCGCGCAGGTCGGGATCGACGCGTTCGAACAGGTTGCGCATGCCTTCCGGCGTCCATGGATGGCGATAGAAATACTGGCGCGGCACGACGTGCACCAGTCCGGGATGCGCTTCCCACAGGCGCGTGGCGAGCTGGCAGGAGTGACTGGTCCATTTGCCGTCGAAGGCGGCGTACGAGTCTTCCAGCCAGCGCGCGACGAACGGCGCGCCCGGACGGGCCATGATCAGGGCGTTGCACAGCGAGGGACGCAGGATGCCGCGCTCGCCCGGCAGGGCGCCCTCGTCGCCCAGCACGCAATCGGCGTCATGCAGGTGCTCGGGCATGGGGGCCACGAACAGGGTGTCGATGTCGGCATACACGCCGCCATGCTCGGCCAGGATGCGCAGGCGGATGAAGTCGGCCTCGTGGGCATAGCTCCAGCCGGCGGCGGCGATGGTCCGGCCTTCGCTCGAGGCCTGGTAGGCGGCCTGCGGCAGCGCTTCGCGCCGCGCCTTGCGCAGCACCAGGTGCGGCTTGATGCGCTCCCACAGCGGTCCCCACGGCTCGTGGTCGTGGTGGAACCAGATCGCGTGGCCGGGGTTGAGCCGGCGGCAGGACTCGAGGCACAGGTAGTGCGCGAGGTGGAAGGGTTCGTCCTGCACGCGCAGGCCGAAGATGAAGTGGAAGACGCGCGGAATCATGGCTGGCCCCCGAGAATGCCGATCGCGCGCCCGAACTGGCGCATCACGACGCCTTCGGCAAAGCGGTTGGCGATGGTTTCGGCCAGGCGCCGCGCGTGCGGGTCGGGCGCATGCCGGTGTTCGAAGCGATAGCGCATCTTGGCGCGCGCGTCCGCCACGTCGGCCACCGCCCAGCGCTGGTCGGGCGCATAGCTGGTGCCCGGCCAGTCGATCGCTTCCAGGCGTCCGCCGATGAGTCCCGGATGGTCGCGCCCGAGAAAGTCGAGCTGGCCGCTCCAGCCGGTCATCAGGACCGGGCGCCCGAGCGCGGCGGCATCGAAAGCGCCCATGCCCCAGCCTTCGGCGCGGCTGAGCGACACATAGGTGTCGCCGATGCCGTGCAGGCGATCGATCCAGGCGCCCTCGAGGCCGTCGCCGGCCAGCACGCTCACTGGCGGCAGCTCCGTGCGTCCGGTGCGCGCGGTGTAGGCGCCGGTGATCTGTCGCACCAGTTCGACCGAGGTCTTGCCCTGTTCGTGCGGCAGCGGGAAGTGCACCGGCATGCGCGACGTCTTGATGCACAGGGCGGCCGGCTCGTCGGCCGTGAACTCGTCGAGGAAGGCTCCGATCAGGCGCGGCAAGTCCTTGCGCAGCATCCAGGCGCCGATCGTGTAGAACACGTGGTGACCGGGCCCGCAGCCGAGCCGGGTGCGCAGCTCGGCGCGGCCGGCGGGCGTGACCTCGTCGATCGCGTGGCGCCGGATGTGCGGCACCACGTGCACCGGCACCGTCACGCCGCCGGCGCGGAACACGTCGGCATTGAAGGTCGACGGCACCAGCACCGCCTCGAAGCGGTTCAGGATCGCCGGCCAGTGGGCCGGGATGCGGTCGGCCTCCCAGGTGCAGTATGCGTAGTGGCGCTTGCCCGGCTCCAGGCAGGCTTCCAGGTATTCGGGCACCAGGTGCGCCACGACGATCTCGCAGTCGCGCGGCGCGGCGGTGTGCGCGAGGATCGCGGGCAGGTCGCGCAGCGAAGGATCGGCGCTGGCTGCGCGCATGCATTCGAGCAGCTGCGGCGCCATGTCCGGCGTCCAGAACTGCAGGCCCTGCGGACCCCAGAACACCGGCTGCCATTGCACGTCCAGGCCGATGTTGAGCAGGCCGCGCAGGTAGGCCAGGCCGGACAGGCCGTAGCCGGTCGTGTCGCCGTAGGAGATGTACTTGATGCTCATGCGTGTCCCTGTCCCTGTCCTTGACCTGGTCCCTGCCCGTGTTCTCGTGCCTGCAGCGGGCGCTCGATGCGCAGGCCGGCGATGCGCAGAGGCGTGGCGCTGGCGCTGAAGACGCCGATCACGATGTCCTTGCGGCTGGTGGCGACGTCGAGTTCGAGCGCCGGCAGCGCCGCGCCGCCGGCCAGGCGGTGGTCGGCGCGCGCCAATGCCTGGCCGGCGCCATTCTCCAGCGCCACCAGGGTCACGCCGGCGCCGGCCGCGCCATCGGCCAGCTCGAGCAGCACCCGGTAGCGGCCCGCCGCGAACGGGATCGGCAGGTGGCAGAGCGCCACCGTGTCGAGCGCATCGCCGTGCATCGGCGGCGCGCCCGGATAGGCCAGATGGCCGGCGCCCTGCGTGGCCGCGGTGCGCCCATGGCGCGCGATGTAATCGGCTTCGATCCGGACCGGGTAATCGGCGGCGTAGGCGAGGCGGGCGTCATAGAAATCGTTGTAGTTGTTGACGCCTTGCTCCAGGCCCAACTCCTGCAGGCCGGCGCCGCGCTTGGTGCGGTAGCCGACCAGGCGGCCATCGGTAGCGTCGACGAAGGCCAGCGCCTCGGTATCGCTGCGCTGCGCCAGGTTGCTCACCTCGCCCAGGTGGATCTGGCCCGGCTCGCAGTGCAGGGCGATCGCCTTGCCGAGCAGGACCGGGCCGGTCGGGCACAGCGACGAGGCGCCGCGGTAGCGGGTGCGGCAGTTGGCGACGATCATCCGGATCGCCGCTTCCAGCGCGGGCGCGCGCGCCGGCGCGCCGAGGATGGTATTGCTGACGATCCAGGGCGCCACCACGGCGCGGTCGCGGAACACGATCATCTTGCCGGACACGAGCGGCAGGGGAGCATGGAAGAACACCGACAGGTCGGCATACAGGCCGCCGAGTTCGTGCAGCAGGCACAGGCGCGCCAGGTCGGCGCGGTAGGCGTAGGGCAGCAACTGCTCGTAGGCCCAGGCGACATCCGGTTCCATGTGCGTGCGCAGGAAGTCGCGGATGGCGTCCTGGTCGTACAGGCGGTGCGGCAGGCCGGGATGGTGTTCGCGCAGCGACGCGATATTGCGTGCGATCGCCGGGGGCAGCGCCGCCGGATCGCCCACGGGCTGGTCGGCGATGAGAATGCTGAACAGGTTCATTGATGAAGAGTGGATCGTCGTGCCCCGATTGTAAAGGATAGCGCCAGGAAGGGCCGACATCGCGGCCGGCCTGCGGCTTGTCGGGATCCTGGCGGTGGCGCTTGCGGCTATTGTTGCTCATCATCAATTCTGGATCGCAGGGATCTGGCACAGTTGCCCCTACATTCATTCCGGGAGCCGGGACATGCAGACTATCCAACGACCGACCGCTGCTTTCGTAGGCGCCTCATGGGGCGCGCTGTTGATTGGCGCCGCCGCCTACTTGATCGGCTTGTGGAACGCATCGATGCAACTGAACGAGAAGGGCTATTACCTGACGCTCTTGTTGTATGGCCTGTTCGCCGCCATCTCGCTGCAAAAAACGGTGCGTGATCGTGCGGAAGGCGTCCGGGTCACCAATCTGTATGTCGGGCTGTGCTGGCTGTCCTTGATCGCTTCCATCCTGCTGCTGACGGTCGGCCTGTGGAACGCGGTGCTGGAGCGCAGCGAGAAGGGCTTTTATGCGATGTCGTTCGCACTGACCCTGTTCGCGGTGATCGCGGTCCAGAAGAACGTGCGCGATCTGCAAGCCGCGGGCCCCGATCCCGCGCCCCAGGCTGCCAACTCCTGAGCCAGCTGCCCGCACCCTGCCAACGCCCGCCGCCATGCGGGCGTTGCGCATCTTGAAAACCGTCGCGTTGATCCCTATCTTGTTCTCCAGCCAAGAACAACCTCTAGGGAGCAACACCATGCGGCAAGATAAATTGACGACCAAGCTCCAGGAAGCCCTGGCGGACGCCCAGAGCCTGGCGGTCGGCAACGATAACCAGTACATCGAATCCCTCCACCTCCTCATCGCCCTGCTGAACCAGGACGACGGCAGCGCGCGCTCGCTGCTGCAGCGCGCCGGCGTCAACGTCGGCGGCCTGACCAGCGCCCTCAAACTGGCGCTGGAGCGCCAGCCGAAGGTCACCGGCGCCGGCGGCAACGTCCAGGCCGGGCGCGACCTGATGGCGCTCTTGAACCTGTCCGACCGCGAGGCGCAGAAGCGCGGCGACCAGTTCCTCTCGTCCGAGATGGTGCTGCTGGCGCTTGCCGACGACAAGTCCGACGCCGGCCGCCTGGCGCGCGAGAACGGGCTGGCGCGCAAGTCGCTGGAATCGGCCATCTCCGCCGTGCGCGGCGGCGAAGCGGTGAACTCGCCCGAGGCCGAAGGCCAGCGCGAAGCGCTCAAGAAGTACACGCTCGACCTGACCGAGCGCGCCCGGGCCGGCAAGCTCGACCCCGTGATCGGCCGCGACGACGAGATCCGCCGCGCGATCCAGGTGCTGCAGCGGCGCAGCAAGAACAACCCGGTGCTGATCGGCGAACCGGGCGTGGGCAAGACCGCCATCGTCGAAGGCCTGGCCCAGCGCATCGTCAACGGCGAGGTTCCCGATTCGCTCAAGGGCAAGCGCGTGCTGTCGCTCGACATGGCGGCGCTGCTGGCCGGCGCCAAGTTCCGCGGCGAGTTCGAAGAGCGCCTGAAAAGCGTCTTGAAGGAGCTGGCGCAGGACGAAGGCCAGACCATCGTCTTCATCGACGAGATCCACACCATGGTCGGCGCCGGCAAGGCCGAAGGCGCCATGGATGCCGGCAATATGCTCAAGCCCGCGTTGGCGAGGGGCGAATTGCACTGCGTCGGCGCCACGACCCTGGACGAATACCGCAAGTACGTCGAGAAGGACGCCGCCCTCGAGCGCCGTTTCCAGAAGATCATCGTCGACGAGCCGAGCGTGGAGGCGACCATCGCGATCCTGCGCGGCCTGCAGGAGAAATACGAGCTGCACCACCAGGTCGACATCACCGACCCGGCGATCATCGCCGCGGCGGAGCTGTCGCACCGGTATATCACCGACCGCTTCCTGCCCGACAAGGCGATCGACCTGATCGACGAGGCGGCGGCCAAGATCAAGATCGAGATCGACTCCAAGCCCGAGGTCATGGACCGCCTCGAGCGGCGCATGATCCAGCTCAAGATCGAGCGCGAAGCGGTGCGCCGCGAGACCGACGAGGCCTCGCAGCGCCGCCTCGAGCTGCTGGGCGAGGAGATCGCGCGCCTGGAGCGCGAGTACAACGACTACGAAGAAGTGCTGAAGGCCGAGAAGGCGGCGGTGCAGGGCACCACCCACATCAAGGAAGAGATCGAGCGCATCCGCTACCAGATGGAAGAAGCGCGGCGCCAGAGCAACTGGCAGCAGGCGTCCGAGCTGCAGTACGGCCGCCTGCCGGAGCTCGAGACCCAGCTGCGCCAGGCCGAGGAAGCCACGGCGCGCGCCAATGCCGAAGGCCAGCAACCGAAGCTGCTGCGCACCCAGGTGGGCGCCGAGGAGATCGCCGAGGTCGTGTCGCGCGCGACCGGCATCCCGGTGGCGCGCATGATGCAGGGCGAGCGCGACAAGCTGCTGCACATCGAGGACGAGCTGCACAAGCGCGTGGTGGGCCAGGACGAGGCGATCGAGGCGGTGTCGGATGCGATCCGCCGTTCGCGCGCCGGCCTGTCGGATCCGAACCGTCCTTACGGCTCCTTCATGTTCCTGGGGCCGACCGGGGTCGGCAAGACCGAGCTGTGCAAGGCGCTGGCGGCCTTTCTGTTCGATACCGAGGATGCGCTGATCCGCATCGACATGAGCGAATTCATGGAGAAGCACTCGGTGGCCCGCCTGATCGGCGCGCCGCCGGGCTATGTCGGCTACGAGGAGGGCGGCTATCTCACCGAGGCGGTGCGCCGCAAGCCCTATAGCGTGATCCTGCTCGACGAGATCGAGAAGGCGCATCCGGACGTGTTCAACGTGCTGCTGCAGGCGCTGGACGACGGCCGCATGACCGATGGCCAGGGCCGCACCGTCGACTTCAAGAACACGGTGATCGTGATGACCTCCAACCTTGGCTCGCACCGGATCCAGTCGATGGACACCGACGAACCGGGCGTGGTCAAGCTGGCCGTGATGGCCGAGGTGCGCGGACACTTCCGTCCCGAGTTCATCAACCGGATCGACGAGATCGTGGTGTTCCACGCGCTCGACGAGAAGAATATCGGCGCCATCGCCCGCATCCAGCTGCACAACCTGGAAGTGCGCCTGGCCAAGATGGAGATGACGCTCGATATCGACGACGCCTCGCTGCAGAAGATCGCCGAGGCCGGCTACGACCCGGTGTATGGCGCGCGCCCGCTCAAGCGCGCGATCCAGCAGCAGATCGAGAATCCGCTGTCGAAGGCCATCCTGGCCGGCCGCTTCGGGCCGAAGGACGTCATCCCGGTGCGGGTGCGCGGCGGCGAGCTGGCGTTCGGCGAGGAGACGGTCGACCTGGCCAAATAAACACGGTCGGGAAGGATATGGGAAAGGGCGCGGCGAAAGCTGCGCCCTTTTGCCGTTAACGGCCGCGCTCGCGATGTGTTTCTTGACGGAAGTAAGGCGCGATTTTTCAGGATGCGAAATCATCATCCTGCCATACGGGATGTGCAGCAATGCGGCGTGCGGACTTGTTCTCATTGTAAGAAATTTGGTTTCATATACCAAAATGCATGTCGTAAGCTATTGAATATGAAGAATTAAATTTCATTACTCTGTCTTATATAAGAGTGATTGTGCTGCGCACAAACCGGGCTATGATTTGTCCAACGGATTCGCAGTCGCGCCCCGCATTCCTACCATCGCATCATCCACACAGGAGAGACACCATGACTAGCCGTGAACAGCAAATCGCCGACCTGCAGCAGGACTGGGACACCAACCCACGCTGGAAAGGCGTGGTCCGCAACTACACCGCGGCCGATGTCGTCCGCCTGCGCGGCTCGGTCCCGATCGAGCACACCCTGGCCCGGCGCGGCGCCGACAAGCTGTGGCAGCTGGTGCATGACGAGCCCTATGTCAACGCCCTCGGCGCGCTCACCGGCAACCAGGCCATGCAGCAGGTCAAGGCGGGCCTGAAGGCGATCTACCTGTCGGGCTGGCAGGTGGCGGGCGACGCCAACGCCGCCGGCGAGATGTATCCCGACCAGTCGCTGTACCCGGCCAACTCGGTGCCGCTGGTGGTGCGCCGCATCAATAACACCTTCCAGCGCGCCGACCAGATTCAATGGTCTGAGGGCAAGGACGACATCGATTACTTCGCCCCGATCGTGGCCGATGCCGAAGCCGGCTTCGGCGGCGTGCTCAATGCCTACGAACTGATGAAGTCGATGATCGAGGCGGGCGCCGCCGGCGTCCACTTCGAAGACCAGCTGGCTTCGGTCAAGAAATGCGGCCACATGGGCGGCAAGGTGCTGGTGCCGACCCGCGAGGCGGTCGAAAAACTCAACGCCGCGCGCCTGGCCGCCGACGTGATGGGCACGCCGACCCTGGTCATCGCCCGCACCGATGCCGAGGCGGCCGACCTGCTCACGTCCGACGTCGATGCCAACGACAAGGAATTCTGCACCGGCGAGCGCACGGTCGAGGGCTTCTTCCGCGTCACGCCGGGCATCGAGCAGGCGATCTCGCGCGGCCTGGCGTATGCGCCGTATGCCGACCTCGTGTGGTGCGAGACCGGCAAGCCCGACCTCGAATTCGCGCGTCGCTTCGCCGACGCCATCCATGCGAAATTCCCGGGCAAGATGCTGGCCTATAACTGCTCGCCCTCGTTCAACTGGAAGAAAAACCTGGACGACGCCACCATCGCCAAGTTCCAGAAAGAGCTGGGCGCCATGGGCTATAAATTCCAGTTCATCACGCTGGCCGGCTTCCACGCGCTCAACTACGGCATGTTCAACCTGGCCCACGGCTATGCCCGCACCGGCATGTCGGCCTTCGTCGAGCTGCAAGAGGCCGAATTCGCCGCCGCCGAGAAGGGCTTCACGGCCGTCAAGCACCAGCGCGAAGTGGGTACCGGCTACTTCGACGCCGTGACCCAGGCCATCCAGCAGGGCCAGAGCTCGACCACCGCCCTGCATGGCTCGACGGAAGACGAACAGTTCTTCGAAGAGAAAAAGGTGGCGTGATCGTAGCGTCGGCGGCTCTGCCGCCGACGCTACTGGAATTCCCAGCCGCAGCCGGTTGTAGTGGATAATGGCGCCTATTCTGCCGCCACCTTTTCTGCGGCAACGACTCTTTTAGGAATTCCAGCTTATGTTGAGCTACCGCCACGCCTTCCATGCGGGTAACCACGCCGATGTCCTCAAGCATTTTGTACAGGTGCAGTTGCACCTGTATATGAACCAGAAGGACGCCGCCTATACCTATATCGACACCCACTCGGGCGCTGGCGTGTATGCGCTCGACAGTTTCCAGGCGACGAAGACCGCCGAATTCGATACCGGCATCGGCCCGCTGTGGAACTGCGGCGACGTGCCAGCCCCGCTGAAGGAATACCTGGACCTCATCAAGGGCATGAACCCGAGCGGCAAGATGCGCTACTACCCGGGCTCGCCCTACGTGGCCGAGCAGATGTCGCGCGAGCAGGATCGCCTGCGCCTGTTCGAACTGCATCCCGCCGACTGCAAGATCCTGGCCGATAATTTCCGCAAAGTGGAAGCCCACAAGGCCGAGCAGGGCGAGCGTTCGCGCGGCCGCCGCGTGATCATCGAGCACGGCGACGGCTTCCACAGCCTGAAGGCGTTGCTGCCGCCGCCGTCGCGCCGCGCGCTGGTGCTGATCGACCCGCCCTACGAGATCAAGGACGATTACAAGCGCGTCCGCGATGCGCTCGACGAAGCGCTGGCGAAGTTCCCTAGCGGCATCTACGCAGTCTGGTATCCGGTCCTGCAGCGCATGGAATCGCGCCAGTTCGCCGACCGCCTCAAGCGCCTGCCGGCCAAGGAATGGCTCAACGTCACCCTGACCACCAATACCCCGACGCCGGACGGCACGGGCCTGCACAGCAGCGGCATGTTCATCCTCAATCCGCCCTACACGCTCGAGCCGATCCTGCGCGAAGTCATGCCCTACCTGGTGCGCGTGCTGGGCAAGGATGCCGGCGCCCGCTTCACGATCGAGAAGGGCACGCAGGTGACCGGCGCCGCCGCCGGACGCATGACGGGCGACGCGCCGCGCACGCCGGTGGGCAATGCGCGCCGGGCCAGCCCGCTGTCGGGCAAGGGCAGCCTGCGCCTGCCGGGCCAGAGCATGCCGCGCGCCGACGAGGCGCCGGCCCCGGCCGGCAAGCCGGCCCGCTCCGCCAGCCCGCGCACTGCCACGCCGCGCGATGGCGCATCGCCCGCTGGCGTCGCGCGCACCCAGCGCAACAGTACCGCACGACCCTCGGCCCCGAACGCGCCGCGCAACGGCCGCGGCCGCCAGGGCGAGCGCGAAGGCTGACGTTTGCCCGCCGTTCGATTCGATGTCGAAATGCTAAGATTAGTATTTTTGTAGTATAGTCGGCGTGGGTGGATGGCGCCTGCCGTCCACGGTCTGTTTCCAGGAGTATTCTTTCGATGCACGCCGATGCAACGGCAGCGGTATCCGTGCCGTCCGATGATTTCTTTCTTGCACGTCAGCCCATCCTCGGGCGCGACCAGCACCTGGTGGCGTTCGAGCTGCTGTTTCGCGCCGCCGGCGAAGACGACGACGCCAAGCTGACCGACGGCGCGGCGGCCACTGCCGCCGTCATTTCGCATGCATCCCAGCTCGGCATGGAACAGGTGGTGGGCGAGCAGCTGGCCTTCGTCAATGTCGACGAAGTCGTGCTGATGAGCGACTTCGTGCGCTTCTTGCCGCCCCACAAGGTGATCCTGGAAATCCTCGAGACCGTCGAGCCGACGCCGGCCCTGCTCGCGCGGGTGGCCGAACTCAAGGAACTGGGCTTCAAGTTCGCGGTCGACGACGTGGTCGAGCATTCCAGCGAGCTCGACAAGCTGGTGAAGCTGGTCGACATCATCAAGGTCGACGTCAAGGGCGTCGCGCCGAACGCGCTGGCCACGCTGGTCGATTCGCTGCGCGGCACCGGCAAGCGCCTGCTTGCCGAGAAGGTCGAGACCATCGACGAGTTCAAGCTGTGCATGGAGCTCGGCTTCGAATACTTCCAGGGCTATTATTTCGCGCGTCCCGTGATCCTGAGCGGGCGCAAGATCACGCCGTCCGAGATCACCATCCTGCGCCTGCTGGAACTGGTCAACTCGAATGCCGACAGCCAGGCGATCGAGACCGCCGTCAAGCGCGACGCCCTGATCAGCCTGAATCTGCTGCGCCTGGTGAACAGCCGCGCCGTGCCGGGGCCGCGCATCGAATCGCTGTCGCAGGCCCTGGTCCAGCTCGGGCGGCGCCAGCTGGGCCGCTGGCTGCAGATCCTGCTCTATACTGCGGCCGGCGCCCGGGTCGAACTCAACTCGCCGCTGTTGCAGCTGGCCACCACGCGCGGCAAGCTGCTCGAGCTGATGACCCTGCACGTGCGGCCGGGCGACACGGCCAGCGCCGACCGCGCCTTCACGGTCGGCATCATGTCGCTGGCCGAGGCCCTGTTCTCGGTGCCGATGGCCGACATCCTGGCCCATGTCGATATCGCGCATGACGTGCGCGAAGCGCTGCTCGAGCGCGAAGGCGATTTCGGCACCATGCTGCGCATCGCCGAGCTGCTCGAGGCGGCCGAGGGCGGCCGCAAGCTCGCCAGCGCGCTCAAGAAGATCGGCCTGACCGTGGCCGAGGTGCGCGAGATCGAGCTGGCGGCGTTCGACTGGGTGCGCGAGCTGACGAACGACGTACAGCAGGACCTGCCGTAAGTCCTACTGCCCCAGCAGCAAGAACACCGTCGGCTTCTTGTGGAAGTCCGGCCCTTTATTGGCGGCCAGCGCCGCTTTCCACCTGGCCGCCGTCAGGGTGCGCACCGATTCGGTCGGCAGCGACAGGTCGGTCGCCACGCAGATCAAGGTGCCCGGCTGGCAGGAGGCCGCCAGTGCTTCCAGCATGGCGCCGTTGCGGTAGGGCGTCTCGATCAGCAGCTGGGTCTGGCGTTCCGCGCGCGAGCGCTTTTCCAGCTCCTGGATGCGCTTGCCGCGCTGGGCCGCGTCGGTGGGCAGGTAGCCATTGAAGGCGAAGCTCTGGCCGTTCAGGCCGCTCGCCATGACGGCCAGCAGCAGCGACGACGGCCCCACCAGCGGCCGCACCGCGATGCCGTGCTGGTGGGCCAGGCGCACCAGGTCGGCGCCGGGATCGGCCACCGCCGGCACGCCGGCTTCCGATACCAGGCCGGCATCGCGGCCCGCCAGCAGCGGAGCCAGCAGTTGCGCCAGCGCCGCCGGCGGCGTGTTCACGTTCAGTTCCGCGATCTCGATTTCCTGCAGGGGTGTTGCCAGCGGGTGGTCGATCGCGACCAGTTTCAGGAAGGCGCGCGCGGTCTTGGCGTTCTCGGCCACGAAGTAATCGAGCCTGCTCGTCAGCGCCTGCACCTGGGTCGGGAGCAGGGCATTGAGGGCGCCAGGGGCGGCGTCGGTGGGGCCGAGGGTGTTGGGGATCAGGTACAGGGTGCCAGGCATGATGAGATGAAGTGTGAATCAGGCGCCGAAGAACCGTACGCCGGCCTTGCGCAGCATGCCGGTCAGGGCAATCAGGGGCAGGCCGGTGAGGGCGGTGGGGTCGTCCGACTGGATGCGCTCGAGCAGGGCGATGCCCAGCCCTTCGTTCTTGGCGCTGCCGGCGCAGTCATACGGCTGCTCGATGCGCAGGTAGGCGTCGAGCTCATGGTCGGGCAGGTCGCGGAACGCCACCCGCACCTGCACGTTCTCCACCTGCGCGGCCAGGGCCGGGTCGTCGATGCGGCCATCCCACAGGCACAGGGCGGTGTGGAACACGACTTCGCGCCCGCGCATCAGCTGCAGCTGGGCCAGGGCGCGCGCATGGTCGCCCGGCTTGCCGATCTGCAGATGATCGAGCGTCGCGACCTGGTCGGAACCGATCACGAGCGCGCCAGGGTGCAGGCGCGCAACGGCCTGCGCCTTCTCTTGCGCCAGGCGCAGGGCGGTCGCCTGCGGCGGCTCGCCTTCGCGGGGCGTCTCGTCGATCTCGGGCGCGATCGCCTCGAAGGGCAGACCGAGCCGTTGCAGCAGTTCGCGGCGGTAGGCGGAGCTCGACGCCAGGATCAGGCGCGCGGGAACGGAGGCAGGTAGCATGGGGCGATGTGAAAGAATGCGACGGTTTTTTGACGCTGGCGCGAAAAGCCTGCTATTATCGCAGGTTTTCCGGGGTAATTTTCTAAATGAGCGCTTTTGTCATCGACGCCTTCGAGTTTTGCAAGAACGACGGCCATCGCGAAGGCACTACGCCCCTGGTCGAGATGACCCGTCTCGCCGCCGAAAGCGTGGAAAAGGGTGGCGACATCCGCTGGGCGATCCAGGGCGGCCAGACCCGCCAGGGCTATCCATCCCTGACGCTGTCGGTCGCCGGCCACGTCAAGCTGGTATGCCAGCGCTGCCTGCAGCCGCTCGACTACGAGATCGATTCGTCGACCATGCTGGTGCTGGGCGAGAACGATGAAGACGCCGATGCGATCGAGGAAATCCTCGACGACGAAAGCATCGACGTGATCGTCGGCAGCCGCACCTGCGATATCCGCGACCTGCTGGAAGACGAGGCCCTGCTGGCCTTGCCGCAGTCGCCGCGGCATGAAGTTTGTCCGGATACGGGCTTGCTCGATAGCCTGAAAACCGATAAAGTATCGCCTTTCGCCGCCCTCAAGAACCTGAAGGCGGACTAAGAAGAAACAGCAGGAACAATCAGCAATACAGGTTTCGCAGTACGGTGGCGGCAGCGTAGAAACAATGTCGTCCAAATTCTGCAAAAAAACGTGTCAAACGCGTGCAATCGAGTATGGCATTCGCGGTAGTTGTAGCAGCGTTCAACATGTCGGCAGCCGTCAAGGTTTGCCGCCGAGATACTCGACTTGCATCCGTCTTGCATATCGAATGTGTTAAAATTTTAGAACTTTGTACTAGGAGTTATCATGGCAGTTCAGCAGAATAAAAAATCCCCATCGAAGCGCGGCATGCACCGTTCGCACGATTTCCTGACCGCCCCTAACCTGGCAGTCGAGCCGACCACCGGTGAAACCCACCTGCGTCACCACATCTCGCCAAACGGTTTCTACCGTGGTCGCAAGGTCCTGAAGACCAAGAACGACGAGTAATCGACGTTCCGGCTTTTAGCATCATGAAAGCGGCGCAACGTATGGTATCTGCGTGGCGCCGCTTTTTCTTTGGCATCTGCTCAGTAACCGGCTGCATCCCTGGCACCGCCGTCATGTTGAACAGCCTGGATCCCGTGCGCATGCGCGCCACGTCCCGATCCCCTCTGGCCGCCCGTCCTGTGTGAGCCGCGGCATCTCCAACAAATGACAATTAAAATATCCATTGACTGCATGGGCGGCGATCACGGCCCCTCAGTCACCATTCCGGCAGCCATCTCCTTTCTCAAAAAGCAAGCTGACGCCGAGCTCGTGCTCGTTGGCGTCGACGATGTGCTGCGCGCAGAACTCAAGAAGCACCACGCGGACAACCACCCGCGCCTGACCGTCAAGCATGCCTCCGAAGTCGTCGCGATGGACGATCCGGTCGAAGTGGCCCTGCGCCGCAAGAAGGATTCGTCGATGCGGGTGGCGATCGAGCTTGTGAAGGACGGCAGCGCCCACGCCTGCGTCTCGGCCGGCAATACCGGCGCCCTGATGGCCGTCTCGCGCTACGTGCTCAAGACCATGGCCGGCGTCGACCGTCCGGCGATCTGCTCGATCATGCCGAACCAGAAGGGCGGCCCGACCTATATCCTCGACCTCGGCGCCAACGTCGACTGCGAGCCCGATCACCTGCACCAGTTCGCCATCATGGGCTCGGTGCTGTGCTCGGCGATCGAGGGCATCCCGCGCCCGACCATCGGCCTGCTCAATGTCGGCACCGAGGACATCAAGGGCAACGAGGCGGTGAAAGCGACCGGCGTGCTGCTGCGCGCCGACGCCGAACGTGGCAAACTGAACTTTTTCGGCAATGTCGAAGGCAATGACATCTTCAAGGGCACGGTCGACGTCGTCGTGTGCGACGGTTTCGTCGGCAACGTCATGCTCAAGGCGATCGAAGGCCTGTCGCGCTTCATGAAGACCACGTTCAAGGAAAGCATCATGTCGATGCTGGGCGCGCTGTTCGCGCGCAAGGCGCTCAAGAAGCTCAATCCCGAGCGCTACAACGGCGCCGGCCTGCTCGGCCTGAAAGGCCTGGTCTTCAAGAGCCATGGCGGCGCCAATGCCTATGCCTTCGAGTGGGCGATCAAACGCGCCTACGACGCCGCGCACAATAATGTGCAGGAACACCTGTCGGCCCTGATCGCCGAACTGATGCCGAGCTCTCCGGTAACGGCTTCGGATGCCGCGCCCGCAGTTGTACCGGCGCCGGCGCCCGTACTCGACGGCCAGCGCCAGGCGCAATAACCCAGCAGGATGGTGAAGCAATGACCTTGTATAGCAAAATCACCGGCACCGGCAGCTACCTGCCAGCCAACCGCGTTACCAACGACCAGCTCGCCGCGCAATTGGCCGAGAAGGGCGTCGAGACCTCGCACGAGTGGATCGTCACCCGCAGCGGCATCGAGGCGCGCCACTTCGCGGCCGCCGACGAGATGTCGTCCGACCTGGCGGTGCACGCCGCGCGCGGCGCGCTCGAGATGGCCGGCAGGACCCCGGCCGACGTCGACCTGGTGATCGTCGCCAGTTCCACCCCCGATTTCCACGGCAGCTTCCCGAGCACCGCCTGCATCGTGCAGCAGAAGCTGGGCATGGCCAACGGCAGCGCCGCCTTCGACGTGGCGGCCGTCTGCAGCGGCTTCGTGTATGCGATGTCGACCGCCGACGCCTTCATTCGCGCCGGCAACCACAAGCGCGTGCTGGTGATCGGCGCCGAAGTGTTTTCGCGCATCGTCGACTTCAACGACCGCACCACCTGCGTGCTGTTCGGCGACGGCGCCGGCGCGGTGCTGCTCGAAGCCTCGAACGAACCGGGCATCCTCGGTTGCAAGCTGCATGCCGACGGCAGCCATGCCGACATCCTGTCGATCCCGGGCAACCTCGCCAACGGCGCGGTGGCGGGCAGCGGCTTCCTGCACATGGACGGCCCGGCCGTGTTCAAGCTGGCCGTGTCGGTGCTCGAGAAGGTCGCGCACGAAGTGCTCGACCACGCCGGCGTGTCCGCCGGGCAGGTCGACTGGCTGGTGCCGCACCAGGCCAATATCCGCATCATGAACGGGACGGCCAAGAAACTCGGCCTGGCGCCGGAAAAAATGGTCGTCACCGTCCATGAGCACGGCAATACCTCGGCCGCCTCGATCCCGCTGGCGCTCGACCAGGCGGTGCGCGACGGCCGCATCAAGCCGGGCCAGAACGTCCTGATGGAAGGCGTGGGCGGCGGCTTTACCTGGGGCGCGGTGCTGGCGCGCATGTAAGCGCCACCGTCCCCGCAGAACAACAATTACGGAAAACAACGATGAGCAAATTCGCATTCCTGTTCACCGGACAAGGCGCCCAGGCAGTGGGCATGCTGAACGGCTTCGCCGGCAATCCGGTGGTCGACCAGACCGTGCAAGAGGCGTCCGACGCCCTGGGCTTCGACCTCAAGCGCCTGATCGCCGAAGGCCCGAAAGAAGACCTCGATCTCACCACCAATACCCAGCCGGTCATGCTGACCGCCGCGGTCGCCGTGTACCGCGCCTGGATCGCGGCCGGCGGCCCGGTGCCGAATGTCGTCGCGGGCCATAGCCTGGGCGAATATTCGGCCCTGGTCGCGGCCGGCGTGATCCCGTTCGCCGACGCCGTGCCGCTGGTGCGCTTCCGCGCCCAGTCGATGCAGGACGCGGTGCCGGTCGGGCAGGGCGGCATGGCCGTCATCCTCGGCCTGCAGGCCGACGACGTGCGCGCCGTCTGCCTCGAGGCGGCGCAGGGCGAGGTCGTGGAAGCGGTCAACTTCAACGAACCGACCCAGATCGTGATCGCCGGCCAGTCCGCCGCCGTCGAGCGCGCCTGCGAGATCGCCAAGGCCAGGGGCGCCAAGCGCGCCATGAAGCTGTCGGTCTCGGCGCCGTTCCACTCGTCGCTCCTGAAGCCGGCGTCGGACCGCCTGCGTACTTATATGGCGGACCTCGCGTTTGCCGCGCCGCAAATCGACGTCATCAACAACGTCGACGTCGCCGTGCTGAACGATCCCGAGCAGATCAAGGATGCGCTGGTGCGCCAGGCCGCCGGCCCGGTGCGCTGGGTCGAGACCATGCAGAAGATGGCCGCCGAGGGCGTGACCCAGGTCATCGAATGCGCGCCGAGCAAGACCCTGATCGGCATGGCCAAGCGCATCGACGCCAACCTCGTCGGCGAGGCGCTGGTCGACCAGGCCGCGCTGGAGCGCGTGCTGGCCTCGTTCACCGAATAAAAGTCAAAGGAAAATCCATGAATCTGCAAAACCAAGTCGCCCTCGTCACCGGCGCATCGCGCGGCATCGGCAAGGCCATCGCGCTGGAACTGGCGCGCCAGGGCGCCAAGGTCGTCGGCACCGCCACCAGCGAGTCGGGCGCCCAGGCGATTTCCGATTGCCTGGCCGAATTCGGCGGCAAGGGCGTCGTGCTGAACGTGCTCGACGCGGCGCGCTGCGCCGAGGTGGTGGACGAGGTGCAGAAGGGCTTCGGCAGCCTGTCGATCCTGGTCAACAATGCCGGCATCACCCAGGACAACCTGGCCATGCGCATGAAGGACGACGAGTTCGACAGCGTGATCGCGACCAACCTGACCGCCGTCGGCCGCCTGTCGCGCCTGGTGCTGCGCGGCATGATGAAGGCCAAGGCCGGCCGCATCATCAGCATCACCTCGGTGGTCGGCGCAGCCGGCAACCCGGGCCAGATGAACTACGCCGCCGCCAAGGCCGGCGTGGCCGGCATGACCCGCGCGCTGGCGCGCGAGATCGGCAGCCGCAACATCACCGTCAACTGCGTCGCCCCGGGTTTCATCGACACCGACATGACCCGCGCGCTGGGCGAAGGGCAGCACGAAGCCCTGCTCACGCAGATTCCGCTGGGCCGCCTGGGCCAGCCGGAAGACATCGCCCATGCGGTCGCCTTCCTGGCCGGCCCGCAAGCGGGCTACATCACGGGCGCCGAGCTGCACGTGAATGGCGGCATGTACATGAACTAATTTGATGGCGCCTGTTTTCCGCCTCTTGTGAACAGGCGAACCAGGCGCAATCTCGACTTTTAGCAGGACTTTCCGGCGAATTAGCCGCAGTCGCCGAAAATAGTTTTTCGGGTCGCAAACCTGATAAAATGCGCGCACTTTCCGCAACACATACCTTAATGGAGCCAAAACATGTCGGATATCGAACAACGCGTTAAAAAAATCGTCGCTGAGCAACTGGGCGTTGCCGAAGCAGACATCAAAATCGATTCCTCGTTCGTTGACGACCTCGGCGCTGACTCGCTGGACACCGTTGAACTGGTGATGGCACTGGAAGACGAGTTCGAAATGGAAATCCCTGACGAGCAGGCTGAGAAGATCACCACCGTCAAGCAAGCCATCGACTACGCAACCGCGCACGTCAAGGCCTAAGTAGTCGCTTTACCGTTTTTGGGAGAATCGCTTGAGTCGTTCACGCAACCGCCGTGTCGTCGTCACCGGCCTGGGCTGCATCTCACCGATCGGCAACACCGTTGCCGAAACGTGGGACGCGGCACTGGCTGGCAAGTCGGGCATTGCCAACATCACCAAGTTTGATGCAGCGCCATTCACGACCCACTTTGCTGGTGAGGTCAAGAACTTCAACGTCGAAGACTACCTGCCGGGCAAGGAAGGCCGCCACATGGATACGTTCATCCATTTCGGCATGGCAGCCGGCATCCAGGCCCTGCAGGATTCGGGCCTGGAAGTCACCGAAGAGAACGCGGACCGCATCGGCGTGGTGATCGGTTCGGGCATCGGCGGCCTGCCGATGATCGAAGCGACCAAGGAAGAATACGCGAACCGCGGCGCGCGCCGCATCTCGCCGTTCTTCGTGCCGGCCTCGATCATCAACATGATCTCGGGCGATCTCTCGATCAAGTTCGGCCTGCGCGGCCCGAACCTGTCCATCGTCACCGCCTGCACCACCGGCCTGCACAGCATCGGCGCGGCAGCGCGCCTGATCGAGTACGGCGATGCCGACGTGATGATCGCGGGCGGCGCCGAATCGACCGTGTCGCCGCTGGGCCTGGGCGGTTTCGCCTCGGCGCGCGCGCTGTCGACCCGCAACGACGATCCGGCCACCGCCTCGCGTCCATGGGACCGCGACCGCGACGGCTTCGTGCTGGGCGAGGGCGCCGGTGTCATGGTGCTCGAAGAATACGAGCACGCCGTCGCGCGTGGCGCCAAGATCTATGCGGAAGTCATCGGCTTCGGCATGAGCGCGGACGCCTACCACATCACCTCGCCGGTCGAGGATGGCGCCGGCGCGGCGCGGTGCATGGTCAATGCGTTCAACAACGCCGGCATCAATGTCGACCAGGTGCAGTACGTCAATGCGCACGGCACGTCGACCCCGCTGGGCGACAAGGCCGAAGTGCAGGGCATCAAGCGCGTGTTCGGCGACCATGCGAAGAACCTGGTCGTGAACTCGACCAAGTCGATGACCGGCCACCTGCTGGGCGGCGCCGGCGGCCTGGAATCGGTGTTCACCGTGCTGGCGATCCACAACCAGGTCTCGCCACCGACGATCAACATCTTCAACCAGGACCCGGAGTGCGACCTCGACTTCTGCGCCAACACGGCGCGCGAGATGCAGATCGACTACGCCGTCAAGAATTCCTTCGGCTTCGGCGGCACCAACGGTACGCTGATCTTCGCCAAGGTCTGAACCAGATCGCCCCATCCCGGTCCAACGGGATGGGCGCTTCCTGAAAACCTGCCCCCGGGCAGGTTCCCTCCTGCTGTATCCACCGCTCTGATTGGTTTCCCCTTTGCTGGGCCTGCGTCATGTCGCATGTGTCCGTCATCATCGCGCCGTCGCGTCGCTTGCGCTGCCTGCTCGCCGCCTTCTGCGCGTCCCTGTGCGCGGCCGCCCTGGCCGTAGGCCTGCTGCTGCCTGAACGCTTCGCATTCGGCGGCGCTGTCGCATGCGTGCCGCTGCTCGCCGCATTGTCCCTCCTGCGCCCGCTTTTGCACGCGATGGCAACGGTGCGCCGGATTGATATTTCTGGAGTTGGGCAGCTTGGGCTGACGGTACAACAGGAGTGGGGAGTGCGCGGGGCGGCGGCCGCATTCGCTGCGCCGAGCTCACCCATGACGCTGCTGCCCGGCGCCACGGTCTGGCCTTGTTGCATCCTGCTGCGCCTGCGCGCCGGGGACGGCGCCATCCGGCCGCTGGTGCTGCTGCCAGATGCCATGCCGCCCGGCCAGTACCGCGCAGTCGCGGTGGCCGTGCGCAGGCTGGCTAACGGTGCAGCAACAATGCCGATACAAACCAGGTTGAACTTATTGCAGGGGGCCAACTCTTAGGATGGGTGGGCCGCCAATGGGGCATGGTCCGTGACGACAGAACGCGAGTGTGATCAGCTGTTGGTAGAGCGCGTCCAGGCCGGGGACCAGGGGGCTTTCGATCTGCTCGTCTCCAAGTACCAGCGTCGCCTGATGCGCCTGGTGTCGCGTCTCGTCCACGATCCGGCGGAAGCCGAAGATGTGGTGCAAGAGACCTTTATCAAAGCCTACCGGGCCTTGCGCCATTTTCGCGGGGATTCGGCTTTTTATACATGGCTTTACCGGATAGGAATCAACACGGCCAAGAATTTCTTGGTTACCCAGGGAAGACGCGCACCGACCTCGACCGAGACGGATGCCGAACGTGCCGAAGGGTTCGACGATGCAGACAGTTTGCGCGACATTAATACACCAGAATCCATGCTCGCCAGTAAGCAGATCGCCCTGACAGTCAACGCGGCCATGGAAGCATTGCCGCTCGAACTGCGCACGGCGATCGTCTTGCGCGAGATCGAAGGACTCAGCTATGAGGAAATCTCCGAAGTGATGGCCTGTCCAATCGGTACCGTGCGCAGTCGGATTTTCCGCGCGCGCGAAGTCATTGCCGAGAAATTACGTCCTTTACTCGATTTCCCGGTTGACAAACGTCGGTAGGTGGCGGGATCGTAGGCACACATATTGAACATACCGACGACGTCGACGGATATTCCGATGGACACCAACAAGAAATTACGCGAGCACATTTCCGCCCTGAAAGACGGCGCCTTGCCCGAGGCCGACCTTGAACTGGCACTGGCGGCCCTGCAGGGCAGCGATGGCCGCCAGGCATGGGAGCTGTACCACCTGATCGGCGACAGCCTGCGCGATGCTCCGGCCCACGCCGCGGCGCCGGCGCTGTCGCCCGCTTTTCGCGCCCGCCTGGCCGAACGCCTGGCGGCCGAGCCGCCGCCACTGCGGCGCGCGGCGATCGCCGTCGAGCCCACCGGCCTGGCGGCAGCGCTCGCCAAGACCGCTTCCTCCTGACTTCCCCGCGCCGGCATCCGGCCGACATCCCGCCGACATCCCGCCAGCTTCCCGGCGACCTACCCGCCAGCATCCTTACTCCACGCTTAAAATCCCGCTTTCCCATGCCGCAGCGCCGCCTTCAGGGGCGATGTGGGCCGGCACGACGCGACAAAGCGCGCAATTTGGCTTACCATTCAGTCAATCTTAGCCATTCGATAGCGAATCCATGACCAGTAAAACTGCCAGCCTGTTCCTGTCGGCACTGCTCGTGTCCGGCGCCACGGTCTCCCTCCCGCCCGCCCACGCTGCCGCACCCGTTCCGACCCCGACCGTTTCCGGCCTGCCCGATTTCACCGACGTGATCGACAAGGTGGGGCCGGCCGTCGTCAATATCCGCACCACCGAGCGCGTGCGCGCCCGCGGCGGTGCGCCTGGCGAAGAAGAAATGCAGGAATTCCTGCGCCGCTTCTTCGGCGGCCAGATCCCGCGCGGCGGCGGCCGCCGCGCACCGCAGCAGGAAGAAGAACGCGAAGTGCAGCGCGGCGTCGGCTCGGGCTTCATCATCTCGGCCGACGGCTTCGTGCTGACCAATGCCCACGTGGTCGAGGGCGCCGACCAGGTCACCGTCACCCTGACCGACCGCCGCGAATTCAAGGCCAAGGTGCTGGGCGCCGACCGCCGTTCCGACGTCGCGGTGCTCAAGCTCGATGCGACCAACCTGCCTTACCTGCGCACCGGCGACTCGAGCAAGATCCGGGTCGGCGAGTGGGTGCTGGCCATCGGCTCGCCGTTCGGTCTCGAAAACACCGTGACCGCCGGCATCATTTCGGCCAAGTCGCGCGATACCGGCGAATACCTGCCGCTGATCCAGAGCGACGTGGCGGTCAACCCCGGCAACTCGGGCGGCCCGCTGATCAACCTGCGCGGCGAAGTGATCGGCATCAACTCGCAGATCGCGACGCTGTCCGGGGCCTACAACGGCATCTCGTTCGCGGTGCCGATCGACGAGGTCATCCGCGTGTCCGACCAGCTCAAGGCCACCGGCAAGGTGACCCGCGGCCGCCTGGGCGTGCAGATCAGCGAAGTCACGCGCGACGTGGCCGAGTCGCTGGGCCTGGGCAAGGCGCGCGGCGCCGAAGTCTCGATGGTCGAGCCGGATGGCCCGGCCGAGAAGGCGGGCATCAAGGTCGGCGACATCATCCTGGCCTTCAACAAGCAGCCGATCCAGACCACCGGCGACCTGCCGCGCCTGGTCGGCGCATCGAAGGTCGGCAGCCGCGCCACCGTCACCGTGTGGCGCCGCGGGGCCCAGGTCGAGGTGCCGGTCACCATCGTCGAATTGCAAGAAGAGCGTACGACCCAGGGCCGCCAGGCGCCGAAGAAGCCGGCGCCGGGCGCCACGCCGGACGCGCTGGGCCTGCACCTGGCGAATATCGCGCCTGCCGACCGCAAGGAGCTGGGCATCGACCACGGCCTGCTGGTCGAAGAGACGCAAGGACCGGCCGCCAGCGCCGGCATCCAGCCGGGCGACCTGATCCTGCAGTGGAACAATACGCCGATCACCAGCGTCGAGCAGTTCAAGGCCCTGCTGGCCAAGCACGACAAGTCGAAGGCGGTGGCCCTGCTGGTGCAGCGCGACGACACCACGCAATACATCACGCTCAAGCCGCGCCAGTGACGCGGCAGGCGGGCGGGCAAGGGCGGGCGCCGCAATTCACCTTGTACTCGCGCAGCTGGTGCCACCTGTGCGAGGACATGCTGGCGGCGCTGCGCGCGCTCGAGCCGCCCGGGCAGCCGTTCGACGTCGCCGTGATCGACGTCGACGCCGACCCGGCGCTGGTCGCACGCTTCGACGAACTGGTGCCGGTGCTGTACGGCGACCCGGCCCAGCCCGAGCTGTGCCACTACTTCCTGGACGAGGCGCCGGTGCTGGCCTACCTGGCCGCGCGTGCCGACGCTCAGGCCGCGCCCTGAAGGTCCCTCTGGAAACCGGCCTTTCTGCCTCGAAATCCGGTAAAATGCCGGGTCGGAGCGGTGATGTCCAACCTTCCCAAGAATTCCAAGGCGCTCGCGTGGGGACCGGCATGGCCCCGACGCAGCGCTTTTTCGTATTGCGCAGCCCGTTCGTGCTGCATCGCAGTGCGCCATATTTCGTCGTAGTCGCCGCCTTTCGCGGCCTTTCTGGTTTTGAGCTTTGTTAATGAACAACATACGTAACTTCTCCATCATCGCCCACATCGACCATGGCAAATCGACCCTGGCCGACCGCATCATCCAGTTGTGCGGCGGCCTGTCGGACCGCGAAATGGACGCCCAGGTGCTCGATTCGATGGACCTGGAACGCGAGCGCGGCATCACCATCAAGGCCCAGACCGCGGCGCTGCAGTACAAGGCGCGCGATGGCCAGGTGTACAACCTGAACCTGATCGACACCCCGGGCCACGTCGACTTCTCGTATGAAGTGAGCCGCTCGCTGTCGGCCTGCGAAGGCGCGCTGCTGGTGGTCGACGCCTCGCAGGGCGTGGAAGCGCAGACGGTCGCCAACTGCTATACCGCGCTCGACCTGGGCGTCGAAGTGGTGCCGATCCTGAACAAGATCGACCTGCCGCACGCCGATCCGGACAACGCCAAGAAAGAAATCGAGGACGTGATCGGCATCGATGCGTCCGACGCCACCGTGTGCTCGGCCAAGACCGGCCTGGGCGTGGAAGACGTGCTGGAAACCCTGATCGCCAAGGTGCCGCCGCCGAAGGGCGACCCGGACGCGCCGCTGCAGGCACTGATCGTCGACTCCTGGTACGACCCGTATGTCGGCGTCGTGATGCTGGTGCGCGTGGTCAACGGCACCCTGCGTCCGAAGGACAAGATCCGCCTGATGGCCACCGATTCGGTCAACCTGGTCGAGAACATCGGCGTGTTCACGCCGCGCTCGGTGTCGCTGCCGCAACTGACCGCCGGCCAAGTGGGCTTCATCATCGCCGGCATCAAGGAACTGACCGCCGCCCGCGTGGGCGACACCGTGACACTGGCCAGCCGTCCGGCGCCCGCGCCGCTGCCGGGCTTCAAGGAAGTGCAGCCGCAGGTGTTCGCGGGCCTGTTCCCGGTCGAGGCGAACCAGTACGACGCGCTGCGCGACTCGCTCGAAAAGCTGAAACTGAACGACGCCGCCCTGATGTACGAGCCGGAAGTGTCGCAGGCGCTGGGCTTCGGCTTCCGCTGCGGCTTCCTGGGCCTGTTGCACATGGAAATCGTGCAGGAGCGCCTGGAGCGCGAATTCGACATGGACCTGATCACGACGGCGCCGACCGTGGTGTACGAGGTCGAGATGAAGGACGGCAGCATCATCCGCGTCGACAATCCGTCGAAGATGCCCGAGCCATCGAAGATCAACGAGGTGCGCGAGCCGATCGTCGACGTCAACCTGTACATGCCGCAAGAGTACGTGGGTGCGGTGATGACCCTGTGTAACGGCAAGCGCGGCATCCAGATGGACATGGCCTACCACGGCCGCCAGGTGAAGCTGCACTACGAGATCCCGATGGCCGAGATCGTGCTGGACTTCTTCGACCGCCTCAAGTCGACCTCGCGCGGCTATGCCTCGATGGACTACGAGTTCAAGGAAAACCGCGCGGCCGACGTGGTCAAGGTCGACATGCTGATCAATAGCGAGAAGGTCGATGCGCTGGCCATCATCGTGCACCGCGCCAACGCGCCTTACCGCGGGCGCCAGGTGGCCGCGAAGATGCGCGAGCTGATCCCGCGCCAGATGTTCGACGTGGCGATCCAGGCCGCGATCGGCGCGACCATCATCTCGCGCGAAAACGTGAAGGCGCTGCGCAAGAACGTGCTGGCCAAGTGCTATGGCGGCGACATCTCGCGCAAGAAGAAACTGCTGGAGAAGCAAAAGGCCGGCAAGAAGCGCATGAAGCAGGTCGGCTCGGTGGAGATCCCGCAAGAAGCCTTCCTGGCCATTCTCCAGGTGGAAGATAAATAATGAACCTGCAACCCATCCTGGGCAACTTCGCCCTGATCCTGTTCATCGCCATGGTGATCACGGGCATCATCTGGTGCCTGGATACGTTCTATCTGGCCAAGCAGCGCCGCCGCGCGGCCGATGCCGCCTTGCGCGAATACGATGCGCGCAACGCCAAGCTGGCGGCGGAGGGGATCAAGGTCGACCACAACGGCAACCGCGCGGCGATCGAGCAGGCCAACCTGCGCCAGCCGACCTGGATCGAATATTCGGGCAGCTTCTTCCCGGTGATCGCACTGGTGTTCATCTTGCGCTCCTTCCTGTGGGAGCCGTTCAAGATCCCGTCGTCGTCGATGGTGCCGACCCTGCTGGTGGGCGATTTCATCCTGGTGAACAAGTATACCTATGGCATCCGCTTGCCGATCATTAATAAAAAGATCATCCAGATCAACGATCCGCAGCGTGGCGACGTGATGGTGTTCAAGTATCCAAAAGACATGAACCAGGATTACATCAAGCGCGTCATTGGCGTGCCGGGTGATAAAATCAGTTACGAAGACAAGCGCCTGACGGTCAACGGCAAGCCGGTCGAGTACACGGCCCTGGACGACTACCTGGACGACCAGCATCCGGTCTACCACAAGCAGTTCGTCGAGAAATTGCCGAGTCCGGGCGGCTTGACCGACCACCGTATCCTGAACACGGCCGACAAGCGCACTATCGACCTGGGCAGCGTGGATAACTTCCCGCTGCGCGAAAACTGCGAATACACGTACGACAAGTTCACCTGCGTGGTGCCGGAAGGGCACTATTTCATGATGGGCGATAACCGCGACAATAGTGCGGACAGCCGTTACTGGGGTTTCGTGCCTGACCGTAATATCGTCGGCAAGGCCTTCGTGGTCTGGATGAACTTCAGCAATCCGAAACGTGTCGGCGGTATCCAATAACGGGGGGCGCGCATGGATCGCAGCAAGCTGTTGAACAAGCAAGCCGGCATCTCGCTCTCCGGCCTGATCCTGGTCCTGGCCGTGCTCGGCGTGGTGGTCATCTTCGCCATGCGCATGGTTCCGGCCTATATCGAGTACAACGCGATCAAGTCCGCCATCGTCACCGTCAAGGACGGCGGCGGCACCATCCGCGACATGCAGCAGGCCTTCAACCGCCATACCAGCGTCAACGACGTCGAGGCGGTGCGTGGACAAGACCTGGTGTTTACCCGCGATGGCGACCAGGTGGAAATCAGCTTCGCCTACGAGAAGCGCCTGCCCTTGATGGGCAATGTAAGCCTGCTGATCGACTTTTCCGGCACCACCGACCCCAGCGGCGTGGTGGCCGAAGCCGGCAGCGCCGCCCAATAGGGCTTTATGAAAAACACCGTGGCCCGGCCACGTTGACGACATCGACAATGAATCTTCAGTTATTGCAAACGCGCCTGGCTTATACGTTCCGGGATCTCGGGCTGCTGCAGCAAGCCTTGACCCACCGTAGCCATAGCAGTCTGCATAACGAGCGCCTGGAATTCCTGGGCGACTCGGTCCTGAACTGCGTCGTGGCCTCGGTGCTGTACGAACGTTTCGGCACGCTCGACGAGGGCGACCTGTCGCGCCTGCGCGCCAACCTGGTCAAGCAGCAGGCGCTGTTCGAGATCGCCCAGAAACTCGACCTGTCGCAATTCCTGCGGCTGGGCGAGGGCGAACTCAAGTCGGGCGGTTTTCGCCGGCCATCGATCCTGGCCGACACGCTGGAAGCGCTGCTCGGCGCGATCTTCCTCGACGGCGGCTTCGACCGCGCGCGCGACGTGATCCGCGCCTTCTACATCCCGCTGCTGGACACGGTCGACCCGAGTACCCTGGGCAAGGACGCCAAGACCCTGCTGCAGGAATTCCTGCAGGCCAAGCGCGTCGCGCTGCCGACCTATAATGTGGTGGCCACGCACGGCGCCGCCCACAGCCAGGAATTCGAGGTCGAATGCCTGGTGCCGAAGCTGGCCGTCCAGGTGTTCGGCCGCGGCGGCAGCCGCCGCGCGGCGGAGCAGGCCGCCGCCGGCCTGGCGCTCGACGCCGCCCAGAAGGCGCTCGCCAAGGCGCCCGGCGCGCGCAAGCCGCGCCAGCGCGCGGCCCAATTGAAGCTGGCCGGCATCGCCACCCTCCAGGGCGAGGCCGCATCGGCCGCCCAAGAACAACCAGGAACAGAAAAAGCATGAACGCCACTCCCGACAACTTCCGCTGCGGCTATATCGCCATCGTCGGCCGCCCGAACGTCGGCAAGTCGACCCTGATGAACGTCCTGATCGGCGCCAAGGTGTCGATCACTTCGCGCAAGGCCCAGACCACGCGCCACCGCATTACCGGCATCCAGACCCACGACGACGCGCAATACATTTACGTCGACACCCCGGGCTTCCAGACGCGCCATGCGAATGCGCTGAACAAGACGCTCAACAAGACCGTTTCGAATACCCTGACGTCGTCGGACGTGATCCTGTTCCTGGTCGAAGCCGGTACCTTCGGACCGGCCGACCAGCAGGTGCTGGACATGCTGCCTAAAAATGTCCCGGTGGTTCTGGTCATCAATAAATCGGACCGCGTGAAAGACAAGGCGGTGCTGATGCCGTTCGCGCAGAAACTTGCCGCCTTGTTCAACTTTACCGCCATCGTCCCGGTCTCGGCCAAGCTGCGCTTCCAGGTCGATGCGCTCGAAGCCGAGATCAAGCGCCACCTGCCAGAAAACCCACCGATCTTCGGACCGGACGACATCACCGACCGCAGCGAGAAATTCCTGGCGGCCGAGATCGTGCGCGAAAAAGTGTTCCGCCTGCTGGGCGACGAACTGCCGTACACCAGCACGGTGCTGATCGAGCAGTTCGAACAGGAAGGCAATCTGCGCCGCATCTTCGCCGCGATCCTGGTCGAGCGCGACACCCATAAATCGATGATCATCGGTAACAAGGGTGCGCGCCTGAAAGAGATCTCGACGCAATCGCGCCTGGACATGGAAAAGCTGTTCGGCGGTCCGATCTACCTGGAGATCTGGGTCAAGGTCAAATCCGGCTGGGCCGACAACGAAGCGGGCCTGCGCGCTTACGGTTACGAGTAAGGGCAGGGACGCTCGTGTCCAGCCACGACCAGTTCGTCGACGACCTGCCCGAGCAGGCGGCGCCCGCTGCGGGCAAGCGCCCGCGCGCGCCGAGCCGCGACAATCGCATCGTCGGCCAGCCCGGGTTCGTGCTGCACAGCTACCCCTACAAGGAAACCAGTCTCATCATCGACATGTTCACCCGCGACCATGGCCGGGTGGGCCTGGTGGCGAAGGGCGCCAAACGCCCGTTCTCGAAGCTGCGCGGGGTGCTCCAGACCTTCCAGCCGCTCTCTGTGTCGTGGAGCGGCAAGTCCGAGCTGCGCACCCTGATCGACGCCGAATGGGTGGGCGGCATGCTGCCGCTGGAACGTACGGCGCTGCTGTGCGGCTTCTATCTGAATGAATTACTGGTGAAACTGCTGGCGCGCGACGACCGCCATCCGGCCCTGTTCAACCATTACGTTTCGACCCTGAACCAGCTTGCGCACGGCGAACCGGCGCAAATCGTCTTGCGAAAATTCGAAAGAGCCTTACTTAAGGAGACGGGCGTGGCAGCCGATCTCGGCCGCTGCACGAGCAGCCGCGACCGGGTCGAGCCCGGGCGCGACTACGTGGTCGATCCGGAGCGGGGCGCGCGCGCGGCCGGCGCCGGCGAGGTCTGGCCCGTCGTTCTGGGCAAGACTCTGCTGGATATGGAGCGCGAGGACTATACTGATCCGGCGACCCAGGCGCAGAGCAAGCAATTGATGCGCTTCCTGCTGGCGCATCACCTGGGCGGACAGCCGCTCAATACGCGCCAGATTTTGATCGACTTGATGCAACTGTAAAAAGAACACTATGAGCTTCCTGCAACCCGCCGGCCAGGTGATCGACCTGGGCGTGAACATCGACCATATCGCCACCGTGCGCAATGCGCGTGGCACGACGTACCCGGACCCGCTGCGCGCCGCGCTGCTGGCCGAGCAGGCGGGCGCCGACCTGATCACCCTGCACCTGCGCGAAGACCGCCGCCACATCAAGGATGCCGATGTGCTGGCGCTGCGTCCGCTGCTCGCGACGCGCATGAACCTGGAAGCGGCCGTGACCCGCGAGATGATCGACTTCGCCTGCCAGGTGAAGCCGCAGGACGTGTGCCTGGTGCCGGAGCGGCGCGAGGAAGTCACGACCGAGGGCGGCCTGGACGTGGTGCGCTACTTCAACGAGGTCGAGGCGGCCGTGAAGCAGCTGAAGGATGAAGGCATCCGCGTCTCGCTGTTCATCGACGCCGATGCGCGCCAGATCGAGGCCGCGGCCGCCGTCGGCGCCACCGTGATCGAGCTGCATACGGGGCGCTATGCCGAAGCCGAGGGCGCCGACGTCGCATCCGAGCTCGAGCGCATCAGGCTCGGTGTGCACGAGGGCGCCAGGCGCGGTCTGCGCGTCAACGCCGGCCACGGCCTGCACTACACCAACGTCCAGCCGATCGCGGCGATTCCCGACCTGCACGAGCTGAACATCGGCCATGCGATCGTGGCGCACGCGCTGTTCGCCGGCTGGGAGAACGCGGTGCGCGAGATGAAGGCGATCATGGTCGCGGCGCGCCTGGGCGTGCAGTACGCGCCGAAGGCGGGGGCTTGACCATGATCTACGGCATCGGCACCGACATCGTCCAGATCTCGCGTGTCGAGGCGGCGCTCAAGCGCAGCGGCCCGCGCTTCGCCGAGAAGATCCTCGGCCCGCAAGAGCTGGAAAAATACCATGCCCGCAGCGCCAAGAACGCGGTGCGCGGGCTGCGCTTCCTGGCGACCCGGTTTTCGGCCAAGGAGGCGTTCTCGAAAGCCATCGGCACGGGGCTGCGCATGCCCATGACCTGGCGTTCCGCCCAGATGCTCAACGACCCGAGCGGCAAGCCGGTGATCGTCTGCAGCGGCGCCCTTGGCGACTTCATGCGCGAGCACCGGCTCAGCGCCCAGGTGACGATCAGCGACGAGGCCGACTACGGCGTCGCCTTCGTGATCGTGACCCAGGCGCCGGCTGCATCATCCCCACCGGTAGAGTAATGTCCGAAGCAAAACCCGCTACACCATCGCCGTCTTCCGTCGAAGTCACTCCCGAACTGGCGGCGCGGCTGGGCCGCGAACGCCTGTCCGAGGCACGCGAGGAATCGCGCGCCGACGCCAACCGCGAACTGAGTCCCAAGGTCGACGCCGACGTGCGCAAGCAGGTGCTGGCCGTCGTCAATCGCCTGCCTGGCCTGCCCGGCGTCTACCGCTACTTCGATGCCGCCGACAACGTGCTGTACGTCGGCAAGGCGCGCAATCTGAAGAACCGGGTCTCGAGCTACTTCCAGAAGAACCTGGCCAGCCCGCGCATCGCGATGATGGTGTCGCAGATCGCGCGCCTGGAGACGACGGTGGTGAGCAGCGAGGCAGAAGCGCTGATCCTGGAAAACAACCTGATCAAGACGCTCAAGCCGCGCTACAACATCCTGTTCCGCGACGACAAGTCCTACCCCTACATCAAGATCACGGGCGGCGAGGCGCCGCGCATGGCGTACTACCGCGGCGCGCTGGACAAGAAAAACCAGTACTTCGGTCCTTTCCCCAGCGCCTGGGCGGCCAAGGAATCGATCCAGCTGCTGCAGCGCGTGTTCATGCTGCGCACCTGCGAGGACAGCGTCTACGCCAACCGCACGCGGCCCTGCCTGCTGCACCAGATCGGCCGCTGCAGCGCGCCTTGCGTCGACCTGATCGCGCCCGAGGAATACAGGCACGACGTCGAGAACGCGGCGCGCTTCCTGCGTGGGCGCCAGAGCGAAGTCATGGCCGACCTCGAGCAGAAGATGCAGGCCTACGCGATGGACCTGAAGTTCGAGCAGGCGGCCTCGGTGCGCAACCAGATCCAGGCGCTGTCGAAGGTGCTGCACGCGCAGAGCATGGAGACGACCGGCGACGCCGACGTCGACGTCATCGCGGTGGTGGTGCAGGGTGGCCGCGCCTGCGTCAACCTGGCCATGGTGCGCGGCGGGCGCCACCTGGGCGACCGCGCGTACTTCCCGAGCCATGTCGGAGAATCGCTGGGCGAGTGCCCGATCGAGGTGGAGGTGCTGTGCGCCTTCCTGGCCCAGCACTATGCCGGCCAGTTCATCCCTGGCACCCTGATCCTGAACGTGGAATTCGACCAGCCCGAGCTGATCATGGCCTTGCAGGAGCAGTGCGGCCACCGCATCAGCCTGGTGCTGCAGCCGGGCGGCCAGCGCCGCCAGTGGCTCGAGATGGCCTGCAAGGGCGGCGAGATCGCCCTGGCCCGCCTGCTGTCCGAGCAGGGTTCGCAGCAGGCGCGCACGCGCGCGCTGGCCGATACCTTGCAGCTCGACAGCGAAGACCTCGATGCCCTGCGCATCGAGTGCTTCGACATCAGCCACACGGCCGGCGAGGCGACCCAGGCATCGTGCGTGGTGTTCCACCACCACCAGATGCAGAACGGCGAATACCGCCGCTTCAATATCAACGGCATCACGCCGGGCGACGACTACGCCGCCATGCGCCAGGTCTTGACGCGCCGTTACGAAAAAGTGGCGGGCGGCGAGGGCGTGATGCCCGACATCGTGCTGGTCGACGGCGGCAAGGGCCAGGTCGAGATGGCGCGCCAGGTGTTCACCGAACTGGGGCTGGACATCGCGATGATCGTGGGCGTGGCGAAGGGAGAGGGGCGGCGCGTGGGCCTGGAAACCCTGATCTTCGCCGACGGGCGTCCGGCCCAGGAGCTGGGCAAGGAATCGGCGGCCCTGATGCTGGTGGCCCTGATCCGCGACGAGGCGCACCGCTTTGCCATCACCGGCATGCGCGCCAAGCGCGCCAAGGCGCGCCAGGCCTCGCGCCTGGAAGAGATCGAGGGCATCGGCGCCAAGCGCCGCCAGCGCCTGCTGGCACGCTTCGGGGGCCTGCGCGGCGTGATCGACGCTAGCGTGGAAGACTTGATGACGGTCGAGGGGATTTCGAGCGCGCTGGCGGAAGAGATCTACAGGCAGCTGCATTGAGATCCACATGGGGGTGGACGGCGTTGCCGTCCACGCGGTCAACCATCATCCGCGTCGCCCACGCCGCATCAATATTTCCACACCGTCAACCCGAAGCGCCGGCCAGCCGTTGAGCCATCAAGCGCCCGTCCGCCGCATACAGATGAGTCAACTGGCCCAAACCAGCATACCCATGTAGACTAACGGCCAAGCATTTTTCCACGGTAATCAGCTCTCCCATGCCCTTCAATATACCGATTCTCCTGACCTGGTTACGCGTCGCGCTCATTCCCCTCGTTGTCGGATTGTTCTACCTGCCGGTCGACTGGATGACGCTCCCCGAGCGCAATATCGCCGCGACGGCGGTCTTCATCGTCGCCGCCATCACCGACTGGTTCGACGGTTTCCTGGCCCGCCGCTGGAACGAGACCTCGGCCTTCGGCGCCTTCCTCGACCCGGTCGCGGACAAGCTGATGGTGGCCGGGGCGCTGCTGGTGCTGGTCCAGCTCGACCGGGTGGACGCCATCATCGCGGGCATCATCATCGGACGCGAGATCACGATCTCGGCCCTGCGCGAATGGATGGCCCAGATCGGCGCCACCCGTTCGGTGGCGGTCAGCTCGATCGGCAAGATCAAGACCGCGGCCCAGATGACGGCGATCCCGATGCTGCTGTTCCACGACCGCCTGTTCGGCATCGATATCCACTTCTGGGGCGAGTACCTGCTGTGGGTCGCAGGCGTGTTGACGGTGTGGTCGATGTTCTATTATTTGCGCCGCGCCTGGCCCCTGATCAAGGAGAAGGCGGGGGCGATTTAATTTGTTTCGTGGCATCCTTGACGTACAGAATAGAATCTCTATAATGCCTGCCTGTTGCGACGACAACGCAACAGAATGAAAGACGAAGCGGGAGTAGCTCAGTTGGTAGAGCGCAACCTTGCCAAGGTTGAGGTCGAGAGTTCGAGACTCTTCTCCCGCTCCAAAGATTGCAAAGCTGTAAAGCGATCTTGGAAAAACGTCAAAGTTCTGTCATAATCGTTGTTCTGTACGCGGGAGTAGCTCAGTTGGTAGAGCGCAACCTTGCCAAGGTTGAGGTCGAGAGTTCGAGACTCTTCTCCCGCTCCAGTCTTCCAGGACTGGGCGGCATGCAGCAAGTAGTGATGTGTAAGACTCCATGCGGGAGTAGCTCAGTTGGTAGAGCGCAACCTTGCCAAGGTTGAGGTCGAGAGTTCGAGACTCTTCTCCCGCTCCAGGTTTTACGCGGTCAAGCAATAACACTCCTAAGCGGGAGTAGCTCAGTTGGTAGAGCGCAACCTTGCCAAGGTTGAGGTCGAGAGTTCGAGACTCTTCTCCCGCTCCAGAATTCAGGAAGACACTTTCTTCCCTTGTTGATGTGGTTCATAACCGTTCACATCGATCAAGCGCACTATATCCTCTGGCGAGGTAGCAAAGCGGTTATGCAGCGGCCTGCAAAGCCGTCTAGACGGGTTCGACTCCCGTCCTCGCCTCCAGCATATCTTATGCCCGCTGTCGGGCATTGATCAAAAATCAGAAAATACGAATCGCCGGCATATGCCGGCGATTTGCATTGGGAATCCGCAAATTGTTCATGCTATTGAGACTTTCAAATCTCTTGCTGACTCGTGGCGATTCCGGTTCGCTATGATTGGCTCGCCCATCACTTGTTCGAGACGCTCGACGAAATCCAGGAATTTTCCACCAACTGGTTATGGACCTACAATCACGACCGGCCCAACATAGGGCTCGGCGGTATCACGCAAAACAGAAACTTGCCCATGCCGCTTAACCTCCACTTTTAGCTCGCTCTAAAAACGGGGGATTGCCGATCGAAAAGTCGCACCTGTCCGACAAACTTCATGCCTGCTTCCATGCCACCCGCGCCCGATCGGCATCCGTAAATTCCGAGACGCCGACGCTCATGCCGCAGCGTGGCAAACGAACGCGTGTCTTCACAATACCGATTTTCTCGTCGGAGTCGGGCGCCGGTGCGGCAGCCATGCGGCTACTCTGCGCCGCGCGGCTGGAGGACCGCAAAGACCAGATGCGAATCGACGAAGTACGCCGCCTGACGAGCCAGACGGATCACTCAATGATCGACATCACGATGTCGGTCGGTTACTGCAGCCCCAGCCATTTTGCCTGCGTGTTCCGCCAGCTCGCGGGCATGACGCCCAGCGTTCAAAGTGTGCAGGCTGCCGGCGCCGCCGCCAGCCAGAGGGGAACCCGGCTTCTAGATCACCGACAGCAGGCCGCCGTCGACCACCAGCGCGATGCCGGTCACGTAGCTCGACATGTCCGAGCCGAGCCAGACGACGGCGTCGCCGATCTCGGACGGCTTGCCTAGGCGGCGCAGCGGCGTGCGCTGGCGGAAGCCTTCGGCCGCTTCCGCGATACCGGCGCTGGTGCGCAGCAGGTGGGTGTCGATGGTGCCGGGAGCAACCGCATTGACGCGGATACCGTCCGGTCCCAAGGCATCGGCCAGCGACTTGGCCATCAACACGACGCCGCCCTTGCTGGTCGAGTAGGCGACCGTCATGCCGGCGCCGACGATGCCGCCCATGCTTGCCATCAGGATGATGCTGCCTTCCTTGCCGTTCGCTTTCATCTGGCGCGCCGCGGCTTGGGCCGAAAACAGGGTGCCGTCCAAGTTGACCGCCATCAGGCGGCGGTAGCTTTCTTCGCTGACCTCGGCGCCATCGTCGCGCGCCGTGATGCCGGCGTTGGCGACCATCACGTCGACGCCGCCGAAAGAAGCGGCCGCGTCGACCAAGGCGTCGACGTCGCCCTTTTTGCTGACGTCCGCCTTTACGAAGCGGGTGGCCACGCCGAGCGCTTCGATTTCATGGGTGGTCGGGGTGCCGCCTTCGCGCGGGGTCGCGGCGATGTCCGAGACCAGCACGGCGCGCGCCCCATGCTGTGCGGCGGAGATGGCGATGGCGCGGCCGATGCCGCTGGCGGCGCCGGTAACGATGACGACTTTGTCTTTCAGCAGAATGCTCATGATGTGCTCTTTTAGTCAGTGTTGGATGGACGAGGTCAAACGCGCCTCAGGCGGGAGGCAGCATGGCCGGCAGCACGCCGACCTGCTGGAGCAGCGAGTACAGGTGGGCCACGCCCCAGTGCTCGGTGATGCGGCCGTCCTGCACGCGCATCACGTCGACGGTATCGAACTGCACCTTGCGGCCGGTCGGTGCCACTCCGAACAGGACCCCTTCGTGGGTGCCATGGTAGGTCTTGTAGGTCGTGACGCGATCGCCTTCGGCCGCCTGCCAGTGGATCACGGCGTGGAAGTCGGGGAAGGCCTGGCGCAGGGCGCCGTACAGCAGGCGTGCGCCGGCCTTGTCGGGCGTGCCGCCTGGCTGCGGCGTGTGGTCAACGAAATCGTCGGCGAACAGGCGGTCGAACAGGTCGAAGTCGCCGCCACCCTGGACCTCTTCGGTGTTCCTGCGAACGATAGCCTTGGCGGCTTCCGCGATGGCGCGGGTGTCGAGCATGGTGTTCATGGTGTTCTCCTTCAGGTTGCGGGCTCAGCCCAGTTTGACGAGGTTCACGGCCGGCAGCGGGCCGCCGGGGAATTGCTGCAGGGCGCCGCCGACTTCCAGGCTGCCCAGGTCGATAGTGGCGAAGCCGAGGCGGTCGGCTAGGCCCGCGACCACGCTCTTGGCGTCGCGGTCGTCGCCGGACAGGAAGACGACGCGGCGCCCGCCTGCTTGCTGCGGTTCGCTCGCCAGGACCGAGGCGAGCAAGGTGTTGAAAGCCTTGACGACGCGTGCGCCCGGCACCAGATCGGTCAGCACCTGGCTCGAGTTGCGCCCGCTCAGTTCGGCCAGCCGGTAGCCGGGCAGTAGCACCGGGTTGTTGGCGTCGATCAGGATGCGGCCGTTCCAATCGATCCCGTCGAGGGCACCTTCGAGGCGTGACCAGTTCACGCTCACGAACACGATGTCGGCGCTGGCCGCTTCCTGGCGGGTGCCTGCGCGGCTGCGCGGGCCGAGGGCGTCGACGACGGGCGCCAGCGATTCCGGGCCGCGGCTGTTGCTGAGGATAACGTCGATGCCGGCAGCGACCAGGCGCTTGGCCATGGCCTGGCCGATGGCGCCGGCGCCGATGATGCCGACGGTGCCGGTGTTGACGTTGTTGCTGGTGCTGGACATGCTGTTCTCCTTGGGATGTGGCGGCACTCGGTGCCGCTTCGTCTGGCGTGTCGTTGTGAACGCCCGATGAAGTCAGTGTAGGCGGCCTCGGAAAGGTGATAAATCCGCTTTCTTATGCTGCACTATTCCTGATTGCGTGATGATCACGACTGATAGGGGCGTGGCAGCACGGGAGAAGAAAAGTCCTTGTATGGCGCGGGGTGGACGGCGTGCGGCGTGCGTCCGGTCTCGCCAGGGCAGAGCGCGGCTTTCATGCGCAGCGCTTCCTGTGTCGGCGTACGTCCGAACAGGCGCTTGAACTCGCGGCTGAACTGCGAATTGCTTTCGTAGCCGACCAGCTGCGCAGCGTAGGCCGCGCTCACGCCTTCCCGGATCATCAGGAGCCGGGCCTGCTGCAGGCGCGTGGTCTTCAGGAACTGGATCGGTGTGGTGCGCGTGAGCGCCTTGAAGTGCGCGTGGAAGGCTGCAATGCTCATTCCTGCTTCGTTGGCCAGCGCCGCCACGTCGACCGCGTCGGCATACGATTCGCGGATGCGGCTCAGGGCTTTTCCGACTCTGCGCATGCTGGCCTGGTGGCCGAGGGCGGCGCGCACCACGGCGCCCTGCGGGCCGGTAAGGGCACGGTACACGAGCTCGCGCACGATGCCGGGCCCCAGCACCCTGGCGTCGAGCGCGCAGGGCAGCGCCCGCAGCAGGCGCAGCACGGCGTCGTCCATGCCGTCGTCGAGCACGATCCAGGGCTGCATGCCGTCCGCAGGGGCCGGACAGGCATGCATGTCGTCCAGGACCAGCATCAGTTCGGCGGCATGCTGCAGGTCGAGCGCCACCGACAGGCAGCTTGCCGGTCCGTCTCCTGGCTTCCAGCTCAATGGTTCAAGCGGCGCCAGCGCGGTCTGCACGCGGTAGCAATGCCGGAAGCCTGCCGGCCCGCCGTGGCCGCAGAGGATGACGATGCATGCCGCGCCGCCGGCCGTCCGCGGGTTCCAGGATGCGGCCTCGCAGAGACTAACACCGTCGAGGAGCAGCCCGGTGCGAAGGCTTACCGGGTCAAGCGCCGCCACGAGCTGGGCGATCTGCTCGCTGCACGGAGCGGCAGTCGTTTCTTGGGGGCGGCGCAGGGATGTCATGAGGCGATCCGGTACTGGTGAACAAGGCCATATTGGCCCGCACCGGCCTGCCTGTCTGTCATTGCCTTGCTGGGCCTGTCGGGTAATTGCTATTTTCTTGCACCGCAACACCGGGGCTTGGGCCGGTACCGCCAGGCTTCACTAAGTTATACAAATAGGCAACAAATAGCGACGATTCGGTCTTCTCCCTGAATCAAACGCCGCTCATACTCGTTGCGTTGTTGCAATGGTGCCGCTCCGACGCTGGGCGATGGACGGTGCTTTCTTATGTCTCGTATCTCGTTACGCCCCGGAGAAGCCATGTCCAAAGTCCTCGTCCTGTATTACTCGTCCTACGGCCACATCGAGCAGATGGCGTATGCCGTCGCCGAAGGCGCACGCGCCGCCGGCGCCAGCGTCGACGTCAAGCGCGTGCCGGAAACCGTGCCGCAGGAAATCGCCGCCTTGGCGCACTTCAAGACCAATCAGGATGCGCCGGTGGCCACCGCCGCGGAGCTGGAAGGGTACGATGCGATCATCATCGGCGCCCCGACCCGCTACGGCCGCATGCCCTCGCAGATGGCGGCCTTCCTCGACCAGACCGGCGGCCTTTGGGCGCGCGGCGCCCTGAACGGCAAGGTCGGCGCCGCCTTCACCTCTACCGCCACCCAGCACGGCGGCCAGGAACAGACCCTGTTCTCGATGATCACCAACCTGATGCACTTCGGGATGGTCATCGTCGGCCTGCCGTACAGCCACGGCGGCCAGATGTCGATCGACGAGATCGTCGGCGGCAGCCCGTACGGAGCCAGCACCATCGCTGGCGGCCAGGGCCAGCGCCAGCCGAGCGAGATCGACCTGGCCGGCGCTCGCCACCAGGGCGAACTGGTGGCCCGCACCGCCAGCAAGCTGTTCGGCTGATCCAGCCCGCCATCCTGCCGGCCCATGGCCGGCAGGGCATTCAACGCTTCCCGCCCGTTCCGCGCAGCGCCTGTTCGCTGTAGTTCACCGGCAGCCAGTCATACGATCCACCGCGCGCGGCGACCCTGCCGATGCCGGGGAAGCTGATGTGCGCCGCCCCCACCAGGTAGCCCTTCGATGCCGCGTCCGCCATGGCGGCCTTGCGCTGCTCGACCGCCGCTGTCTGGTCGAGGTCGAACTTGATCGCGATCCCTGCCGCATAGAACTGTGCATGCTCGAGCAGGGAGAGATGGACGTCGCGGTGTGTCAGACCGGTGAACTGCCGTCCTGGTGCCGGCACCACGTCTTGCGCCGGATGCCTTTCAGGAGCGTCTTCGCGCCGACGGGAGCACGCAGCGTCCGCAAGCTGTCGCTGGACGCCTACCTGGCGCGCACCCACCTGATCGTCACCTACCGGAATGCCTTCGAAGGCCCGGCCAACGGCTGGCTGGCGGCCCGGGGCAAGCGCCGCAAGGTAATGTTCGCCACCACCCGTTTCGCCGTGCTGCCATCCCCGCTGCGTGCCCCGTTGACCATGGCCACGGTGCCGGAAGCGATCGCCGACCGCTGGTGCGAAGAGCATGGCCTGGCGGTCATCGAGTGCCCGGTGCCGCTGGACGAGGTCGTGGTCTCGGCAAGCTGGCTGGCGGCGCGCGACCGCGATCCGCCTTTGCAATGGCTGTGTGAACTGATCCGGACAGCGGTTCAGAACCGGGAGGCAGCGACAAGGTGGCTGTAAACGCAGGAAGGCCGTGCAGTCCGGGACATGCACGGCCCGATTCCCGAGCGCCTCACGGAAGATCTGCGCCGGGAGCAGCAAGGCGGATCAACTGATTTGCACGCTCATGCCGCCATCGGCCATCACCACCGAGCCGACGATAAAGCTCGCCCGGTCCGATGCGAGGAACGAGACGATTTCGGCGATCTCTTCCGGCCCGGCGGCGCGACCGATCGGCGCCGACCTTCCATGCTCTGCAAGGAATTCTCGCCCATCGGAACGGAAATGATTCAGCAGGTTGGTCACGACATCACCCACGCCGATCGCGTTGACGCGGATACCATGTTCGATTGCCTCGAGTGCTTGCGTTCGCGTCAGCTGAGCCAGCGCACCTTTGGACGCCGTATAGGCCGCAATACCGGGAAAGGCAAAATAGGAAGCGTATGAAGCGATGTTGACGATCGCGCCGGATTTTTGCTTCATCATCGCCTTCATGGCTTCACGCGAATGGAGGAATGCGCCGGTGACATTCGTCTCCATCTGCCAATTCCAGTCTTCGCGGCTCATGTCGACCAGATTCTTGTACAAGATCCTGCCGGCGTTATTCACCAGGACATCAAGCTTGCCGAAGTGCTCGATGGCCAGCGCCACGGCTTGCTCAGCGGTTCCATCCTTGGTGATGTCGGCAACGAGGGGAACAACCCCGTCGCGTGCTAGTTCGTTGACCGCCGGGTCGATGTCCTCGGCGATGACGGATGCCCCGCGCGCATGAAACAGCTCCACGATCGCCCGGCCGATGCCGCTGGCCGCGCCGGTCACGATAACGGATTTGCCCTCGATTTCATTGTTGTTTGCAGTGTTCATGATGACCTCCTGGTAGTGAATGAATGTAGGTTGTCGAGAGGGATCGCTTGCCTTGGTTGGCAATGGGATCCGATCCCTCATGGCGCTTATTCTGGCCTCCGGAAACCGGGCCGTCGCATGGGTACTTGCTAAGACTGTCGTGATTTTGCTGTTCTGCCGTCACGACTGCGCACCCGCAGCTAGCAGCAGCGTCACGCTGGCGTCGTTGGCGCGCGGCTCGCTTCAAGGTAGGCCAGCTTCGCCTGCAGCTCGGCGCGCCGCGCGGACAGCACGCGCAGATAGTCCGCCTTTCCTGCGCGATAACCCTGCCAGGCGAGATCGGCCAGCATCTCGGCCAACGCCATTGACCGTTGTTCGGCTGCTTCCTTGTCGGCGGCGGTCGACAGCCGGTACATCGATTCGGCCACCTGGCCGAAAGCCCCGGCGGCCGTCTGGCGATACCTGGTGTACGTGCGACGACCGCATCTGCCGCCGCGGATGCGGGTATTCATTGACTTCCTGATGGAACAGACGGCGCAAGCCTGAACTGCCGTCATTGAACGACGTGGCAGTTAACGCGGCAAGGCCGTGCAGCCTCGTTGCGTGCACGGCCTTGCCGGCGGGCGGGACTCAGGCTGCCTGGCGAAGCGCCGGGCGGCTGGTGCGTGCATCGATGCTGAAGGCGCCGGCGCCGAAGGCGGCGACTTGCAGCAGGCCGCCGGCCATCGCGAAGTTCTTCAGCAGGTGGATCAGCTGGTTCTGGTCGCCGAGCGCATTGTGGAAGGCCAGACCGGTGACGATCGAGAACGCCGCCAGGGCCGCCGCCACCCAACGCGTTTTCACGCCGAGCACCAGCATCAGGCCGCCGCCGAGTTCGACCGCCACGGCGATGGCGAAGCCGAGGGTGGCGAAGGGCAGGCCGACGGACTGGATGTAGCCGATCGTAGCCGCCGGTGCGGCGAGCTTGCCGAGCGCGCTGAAGATGAAGATGGTTGCGAGCAGGACGCGGCCGGCGGCGGCGAACAAGGCGGTGTTGTTGTCGGTTGCGGTTTTCATGGTAGTTCCTTTCATCGGGGGTGTTTGGATGAGCCGTCAGTCGGCGGCATGGGATGAATCTTAAGCCCGTTCGACCCATCGTTGAAGACTATATAAATCGATAGTTCTCATCGAAATACTCGATGGATATGGGCGAGGCGACGCGTGTCGAAAGAGGATCGGGCAATCAATGGGCACGAAATTGCATTGGCCGACATGCCCTCCATGGCTACGATGAAGCCTCCATCGTTCAAGCAAAGGAGCCAAGCAATGCGTACCGCCATCGCAGCCGCCGCCATCGCAACCGCCAGCGATACCCGAAAAGAAGGCGCAAGGCACCCCTACGTCGGCATGTGGGTCACGGCCGACGGCTACATCCGTCACGAGCTGCTGCCGAATGGGCGTTACGACGAAGCGCGCGGCAAGCGCCGCAGCGCCTACCAAGGCCGCTACTGGATCAAGGGCGACCATATCGAATATCTGGACGACACCGGCTTCACGGCGGACGGGGATTTCCGCGACGGCGTGCTGTACCACGCCGGCATGGTCCTGTACCGCGAGTCCAGCATGCCGGCCGCTGCACGCTGACCAAGGACGCAGGTTGACAGCCGCGAGGCGCCGCCATTATCCCGCCGATGGGAATATTGTCGGTCGCGTTCGCGGCTTTATCGCATCGCGGGGAATGCCTACGATGGTTCTGCCAACAACCAAGGAGCAGATCATGGAAAAAGATTTCAACGACAAAGTAGTGCTGGTGACCGGCGCCGGTTCCGGAATCGGACGCGAGGCGGCCCTGCTGTTCGCGGCGCGCGGCGCGCTGGTGTACGCGGCCGACCTGAACTCGCAGGGCCTGGAAGAAACCCAGGCCCTGGCGCAGGAAGCCGACGCGCGGCTGCGCACCGCCACCGTCAACGTGGCGCAGGAAGGCGAAATCGCGGCCCTGCTGTCGCGGATCGATCACGAAGCCGGCCGGCTGGATGCGGCCTTCAACAATGCCGGCATCACCGGCGCAACCCACCGCATCGAGGAATATCCTGCGGTGGACTTCGACCGCGTCATCGGCGTCAACCTGCGCAGCGTCTTCCTCGGGATGAAATACCAGATCCCGTTGCTGCTGCGCCAGGGCGGCAGCATCGTCAACACGGCGTCGGTCGCGGCAGTGACGGGCCCTGGCGGCATGAGCGCCTATGCCGCCTCAAAGCACGGCGTGCAGGGACTGACCCGGGTGGCGGCGATGGAGAATGCCGCACGCGGCATCCGCGTCAACGCCATCGCGCCCGGCTGGACCGAAACCCCGATGGTGGTCGCCAACAGCGCCCAGAACCCGGCCTTCGCGGCGCTCGCCAAGCAGGCGATTCCGGCCAAGCGCGGGGCCCACCCGCGCGAGATCGCCGAAGCCGCAGTGTGGCTGTCGTCGCCGGCATCAAGCTACGTGCATGGCCAGTTGCTGGTGGTCGATGGCGGCATGACGATTGGCGGCTTCGAGCCGTAAACCACCACTCTGAACAGCTGCTTAAAGCACAGTAATCGGTGCCGATCCTGCAATACCCAGATGAAGCCGCCCTTGGTGGCTTCTCTTCCTTCAGACAGCCATTTCTCTCCTCGTCATACTAAACAGACCATGTCTATATGAACGGTCGCGCTCAGTATTCCCCTTCAGCGGTGGGTTCACGTCGGCAGAAGAAGCGAATAGCTGCTTGATATTCTGTTGTTGTAATAAGGATTTTAAGATTCGATGCTGCGCCGGCGCTAACAGCATTGTTGGCAGTTCTCGACTAATCTCTAACAATGGACGCAATGCGATCTGAACGTAACGACAATCTTCCGACAGACTCAGCAACTTAAAAACAGACAAACCCTGGCGGGCAGGCCAACATGAGCGAAACTTGTACTGGATCGGCCACATGACTGCCATCTACCTCGACCATGACGATCACTGCATGCACGGTATCTCAACGTGTGAGTTCGAAGAAAAAATTGGTATTGTCAGAATCCAGCTGCGGCTGCCGGATTGCGGTATAAGCGCCGTCGTGTCCGAGTGTACGGATGCTGATCGCGCACTGACCGCTTAGCAGCGGGCGAATTACCTGTCGAATGCTTGCGACTTTTCGATTTTGTTCACGGACGGAGCCACGATCAAAGGACGCCTCGGCTTGATTGAGATGACGAAATCCTTGCTTTCGCTTCCACGCATCGTGCTGATGTCCATGGGGGCCAGCAGTCTGGCCCGCAGATACATGACCAGTTGCGTGCTGATGAACAAGAGCGGATCACCGCTCGGAGTCGAACGGCTGGATAGCTATGCCCTGAATCAGCATATATACATCACCGAAACTCGCCAGAACCATGCCTGCAGCACAACTGACCTGAGTCCGTGGATGATACTGTCTCTTGTGCTTGCAGTCACTGGCCGGTGATTGATGGCACGACTTCTAATTAAGGCTGATTAGTTGCAGTTAATTATTCCGCATCACATCAGAGATTGAGGATGCCGCGTTTCACTGCGATCGTTACTGCATGCGCGCGATCACGGGCGTCAAGCTTCGTGAAAATACATTTCATATAGCCTTTGACGGTCTCTTCGCTTATTCCCAGTCTTTTTGCGATTTCCTTGTTTGAGTTGCCATCTGCCACTAGTTGCAAGACATTAATCTCTCGCGGTGCAAGCTCCCGACAATCAAAGTTATTGGCAAGTGTCACCGCGACTTCTGGAGAGAGCTTGCGCTCTCCGCCGTAAGTGGCACGAATCGCCTCAACCAATTCGCTGCGTAGAGTTGCCTTAAGCAAATACCCTGTAGCACCAGCCCTAAGCGCTCTGCTAATCTGGGCATTGCCGCCAAAGGTAGTGACTACGAGAACTCGACAGGATGGAAGAAGCTCCCGTATCCGGGAAATCGAGTCGAAACCGGACAACACCGGCATTTGTAAATCCATCAGCACCACATCAGGCTGTTGTGTCATGCAGAGATCGATTGCATCCCGTCCATTGGCCGCTTCACCCACGACTTCGATGTCCTCGTAACTGGATAGAAGAGCAGTGAGACCGTAACGTACGAGTTCATGATCATCGGCAATTAAGACACGAATTTTCTTGCCAACTTGGCGCTTCCTTGTTTCGCAAACCAAGCTGACATCAACCTTGTGTTCAATCCCGTCCCACATACGCTTCCAATCGTTCGTTCTCGACTTTGACGTCGAACCAGAAGCGGCAACACAGCCCCCCAAAAAGAGGGGGGCGCCGTCCACCACATCATGGGGATTATGACTAGCTTTATCGATCCATAAAATAGTCTCTATGCATCAAAAACCTCTACACCGCACTGTACACCGAGTTTCGGGTTGTTCGCCACATCGACTTTCGTATGTCCAACGGGTTGGCACAGCGAGACGCAGAAGGGTTCCGCCAGGCCACTCGTGTCTGTTGGGCGGGGAAATTCGAACCATGGCGAACAGGAATTCCACATGTCGGGCCGCTTCCCGGCTGACAGGAGCTTGTATGACGGGGTTTGGGCCGCGCATGAAAACAGTACCAAACGCGCTGCTGTTGGCGGGCGCTCCCGGCCACGGTAGCCGCCTACTACAAGAGGCAGCATCGCTATTTGCATACCCGGGTTTTGAGTCAGTATGTTTACAGGTCTTGTAGCTCGGGAACTGGCCGATTTCGCCACATGTTGAACGGGAGCCAAGATGATTGATCCAAGCGTAGCAGCCTTGCGAAGCAGTAGTAGCCAGATACTGATTTCTCGCAAATCCTGTAACAGCCAAGAAGTAGACGTCGATGTTGTGTTTTACCGTCCAACGCCGATTGCACAGCCTCTGCCGATACTTACTCAGCCGTTTGTGTTTTGGATCGCCTCAGGCCAAGGAACCTTGGAAATCCACACCGACGATGGAGACCGTAAGGCCGTCGCGATTCAATCCGGCGAATTTGTGCTGTTAGCGGGCTCACCATCTTCGCAAGCCCACTTGCACAGTTCGTCCGCCATACCCCTGACCGCGATGCATGTGTCGATCGGCCTGCCTCTACTCGGACGTGCCGCCAGGGAGTGGACAAACGGAATTCCCGTATCCTTCCGCTTGCGCGAGGCGCATGGAGAACAAGACGACGTATTGAGCATGCTGCTTAACTTGCTTTACACAAGTCTTCGTGGTTCGAGCGATGTATGCCATAGCTTCGTGAAAGGCATATCACAGGCCCTGGCATCGCATATTGCGCGCCAGTACAAAGGCGAACAGCATGTTTTCGCAAGCTCGCCTGGGGGGCTTCCAGCTTATAAACTACATCGTGTCTTCGATGCCATGCGCAACAAACTCGCCGAACCGTTCGAGCTTGAGCAATTGGCTGATGCCGTCGGCTTAAGTCCCTGCCACTTTAGCAGAGCGTTCAAGCGGACGACCGGTGTCAGTCCGTCGCGCTACTTTGTGAATCTACGTATGGAAGAAGCAAAGCTGATGCTCATCAATAGAAAGTACAGCATTATCGACGTTTCGCTTTCGCTGGGCTACCGAAGTCCCAGCCACTTTGCCCAGGTTTTTCGACAGCTAACCGGCGTATCGCCGAGTGCTTACCGCGATAGCATCTGGACTACCACCGGTCCGGTAGACAAATGTTTCCTCCCCTTAAAGCGCGCCCAAAGGTCGCTAGTCTGATATAGCCAGCCGCTTCGATTGCAAACTCGCTCCCACCGTGGAATATGAGGGCGGGACTGCTGAGTTGCTCAGCGGTCGAATGGCTATCATCCCCGACGCGAAACGGCCACGCGCGTATCGCCATCCGAGATATGGCTTACCAAGCTGCGGGCATTGAACGTCCCATGGCGCCTGCAAACACTAGCCGCCCTGTATCCCGCAGCTCGGCTGCACCAGGTACCCGCCCTGATCGACCGGGTTGTTGCCATACGCCGTTGACCAACGACGCCTCCAATTGTTTGCGCCAATGGCCTGCGGCGCTACCGCTCCCACGAGCGCTAGTGCCAGTGGTCGAGGATCTCCGATTCGGTTCTACCGTCGATTTGCAGTACTTCCACATTGCTCGACTGGTTTCCGACAAGCGCGACAGGGCGAAGCAAGGCGCCGGGGCATCAGCCATCCTGTCAGCGATCCTTCGCCGGCACCCTCGTCCGATAGGCCACGTCGGCATCGATGCGCAAGCACAGCCGCGTGCCTTTGCCTGGCGCCGATTCGATATCCAGCGCCGCGCCCATGACTTCGGCCCGTTCGCGCAAGCCCTGCAGCCCCCAGTGACCCGCTTGCGCGCCCTCCGCGAGGATGCGCGGATCGATGCCGCGTCCGTTGTCCTGCACGCATAGACGCACGAATCCGGCGTCGTGCTCCAGCGTGGTCGATAGAAGTCCGGCCTGCGCATGGCGGCAAGCGTTGTACATCGCTTCGCGGGCGAACAGATGCAGCTCGTCGGCGACGATGGGATCGAGATCGTGCCGCGTGCCACTGGCGGTGAATGCGATCTGCACGGGATAGGCTTCGGCCAGCGATTGCGCCAGTACGCCGAGATCACGTTCAAGATCGCGCACGGGCGGCGTACGCAGTGCATTGACGTTATCCCGACCTTCCACGATGACGTCCTCCGCCATATTGAGCAGTTTTTCCATCTGGCAACGGATAGGGCTGTGGGCAGGGAGCGAATTCGCGATACTCTGGAATGCGTACGTCAGCCCCTGGACGCTTTGCAGGAACGTGTCGTGGAGCATCCGCGCAATGCGTTCCCGTTCCAACTGTCGGGTACGCATACGCTCCACGACGCGGCGCTCCAGCCTGTGCAGACGCAAACGGTGCAACAGGTATATCAAGCCGAGTGCGAGCACAACGCACGCCGCAATGAACGGCCGCGACTGAACGACGGTCGGTTTGATCGTGAATGTAAAAGTGGCAGGTGAGCTGTTCCAGACACCATCTTCGTTGGTCGCGACCACGCTGAAATGATGCTCCCCGGGGCCCAGGTTCGTGTAGTAAGCGGCACGGCGGGTTCCGGCTTCAACCCAATCGCGGTCGACGCCGTCCAGGCGGTAACGGAAACGTATCCGTTCTGGCATCGTATAACCGAGCGCCGTGTAGTCGATGCGTAAACCCGATGACCCGGGCGGAAGAACCAAGTCGTCACTGGTGCGATAGCGTTGAGTGGGTGTTTCCAATGCGGTGACGAAGACCGGAAACGGGACTGCCTTCCGTAGAGGCGCTTTCGTGTCCAGGCTGGCTATACCTTCACTCCCGCCGAACCAGAGGATTCCAGCAGAATCGATGGCCATTCCCTCAATTAAGGACGTAGCCGCGCCGGGATAGCCATCAAGTGTGTCGATCAATGTGTAGCGCAATGGTTGCGTCGGCTGTGCGGTCATTGCGCGCCAGTCCGCGGCTTCGACGTAGACAAGTCCTCGGGCGCCGTTCAGGTAGCGATCGCCATTTGGTGCTTTTGCAATCCCGACGACATTGTGAAGAACTCTTGGGTCTTCTGCCTGAATACGGAAAAAACGGCTGCCACTCAGGATCGCTGTGCCGTCCGAGCCGCCAACAAGGATGCCGTCGCGGGCGTCGACGAACGATGCGTTTTCGAAATCAAGCCCTTGCGCAGGACCGAATTTCGTCACGTTGTCACCTGTTATCCGAACTGCAGATCCATCACGACAACCAAACCATACCTCTCCCGCACCAGCCGGCGCCGAGGAGCGGGGTTTGCAAATCGGGGCCAGGAAGCTCCACGTACTCGCCCAACGTCCAGCACGATAGCGCCAAAACACTCGCTTATGAATGTACACCCACATTGATACGCCATCGTAGGTCATGGACCCTACGTTAGGAATGGTCTCTCCTTCGGCTTGGGGCAAGGGAATCTTGCGCGCATCGGCTCCAAAGCCGAACTGGATGTATCCGGGAATTGCGAGCAGTGTGTCACCGGATAGCGAAGCGGTGATGGTGTCAACGCCTTTTGCCACGACAGCAGCGTCATGCCGGTTATGTAGCGCCCAAACGTTTTTTGAGAAAGTATGCACGTATGCCCGTCCTTCGCCATCCATCACAATCTTCATTGATCTACTGGCGGGAATTGACGCTGTTTTGATTCGCTTGTCTCTTAGTCGAGCAATTCCAATATTCGTACTGATCCAGATATTCCCGTCCCGATCCTCGAAAAGCTTCAACCCGACCGCGCCATATAAAGGACTGCGCGGACTCGGACGATCTAGGGCGTTTTTGTCGAGCACAAACGTCGTCCCCGGTTTCGTGTTCGGCCTGGCACCCGCACCACGCCAGAGACAGACAGCGGCGTTTTCGCAATCGATTGTCCAAAAATTGCCGTCGCGATCGAATTTGCCGACATCTGACGTGACTGCGTCTCTTCGCCGTTGACTGGAGTTCGCATTATCGGATAGCAGGGTGAGCTTCGTGCCTGCGCTATGCCAATAACGGCCATCCGGCGAGTGGATCAGCGAAGATGCAGTTCCATGAAGACTGACGGGCTCGAATTTTCCGCTCTGGCGCGCCAGGCGATACACCGTATGCGAATTCGTCACCCAAAGCTGTCCTGTCCTGTCCATGCCGACGTTGTCCGTGGTGCCGGGTGGAAGGTTCGCTTCTTTTCCTAGGATGTTCCACTTGCTCCCGCTGTAGTGCCTTAACCCCAACGAGGTTGCTACCCAGACTGAATTATCGGTATCTACGACAATATTGTAAGTGCCCGAACTGATTGGACTGTCGGGGCGACTCGAGACTACGTGGGTCAGCTTACCCTGCCTTAACACGCTGAGGCCGGCCGAAGTATAGCCAATCCAGAGGTCGCCATTAGGCTCAGCGCGAAGTGCCGCAATCGGCGCATTGGGAAGACGATTTCCTGAAACGGGCACGAAACGTTCGAAGCGTACGCCATCGAAGCGGAACAATCCATTATGTCCCCCTAACCATAACCATCCGTCAGGTGTCTGGGTGAAGGCCAAAACGTCGGATGGCGCACCTTCCTTCGCCGTCCAGACATCAAGATAATAATCGGATAGCGTGGCATGGGGATCTAGTGCATATACATTCGGCGCTATGACGAAGCTTACGCAAAAGACTGCCGTTACGCAGCGAATATGGCTCGACGAGCAATTTAGAAAAGTGCGAAGAAAATTTATAAAACGCATAGCATCTTCGTCATTTTGCGGCGGACCTGTGAATCCTTTTTGCACCAAGATGCCATAGTGAGCTACCGACTGCAGTGAAATTCTTACCCTGGCTTCAAGTCCAGGAACAGTGCATTAAGCTACGGCCAAACGATAATTTGTCTATCAGCACAGGCCTCTGAGCCACCGCGTCAACGAACCTTTTCACCCGCCGAGCGTTCCATTTGCCGGACGCAGCTGTTCTGCTTCATACATGACTTTCTTCTCGTTTGCGCAAGCGGCCGGCGCCGCCGCGCCGGACCTCGGAATCATGCCTCCAATGCGTTTGGCGGCAAAAAATCAGTCGCGCCATACGCGTAAGAATAGCAATTTGCACAATTAGAGAGACACTATCAGCTAATTGAATTCGTAGGAAACGCGATTATATAGGTGCTAACGAAGGCGAGAAAGGTTCCACTAGCCCGTCGATTGTAAAGCGGTCAAGCGGCGGAGGAAGCACGTCGGCCGCTAACGCTGGCTGACCAGGCCCTTGCGACCAACGTGCTTATCGAAGGGCGCAATAAGATTGGCGGCCTGCGTGAAGGAACCGATGCCGGTGACCTGGTAGTTGCGCTCGAACTGCATGGCCAGCAGGTGGCCGGACAGCATGGTCCATGCTCCTCCCTGATCTGCTGCGGCACCGCGCTGCTGCTGCTGCCGGCTGTGTTTGACGAAGTACTGGCCATCGCTCGGTAAGCCGTTATGAACGCGTTGTTTCATGCGGAGGCGAACAATGTTATGGTCGAGCTCGATTTCGGAACTGAGCTCTTCACGGTTCGCATCATCGAAGATGGATATGGGCTTGAGGAGCAGTATCGATCGGGACGAACCGGACACTGGGGCATTCGCGGCATGGGGGAGTGGGCTAGGACGGTGGGCGCCTCGTTCAAACTGCTGTGTGGCGAAGGGCAATGGCGCACGTGCTGCGGATGGCGTCCGGGGGCGCATACCTGTTGCGCGGTGGCGGCGGTGCTTCCAATGATCAGGCAATCTACGCAACGAGCTAACCCGAAGCAAAACGCTGTCATATGGATCGACCAATACTAGCCTGTTTCTGCTATTCAGCGCGACCTCCGGCCACTGGAAACGCACGTGGCCGAAGAAAGAGGTGGCTCTCCGGTCAATCGGCCGCGAGAGGCCGGCGCAGCCCGGTTTCACTGTAGTTCACCGGCAGCCATTCGTAGCCGCCGCCGCTTTTCAGCACCCGTCCGATGCCGGGAAAGGGAATATGGGGCGCGCCGACCAGGTAGCCCTTGGCGGCCGCGTCACGCAGGGCGGCCTTGCGCTGCGCCACGGCGGCGCGGCTGTCCAGGTCGTAGCGGATGGCGATGCCTGGCGTGCGGAACTGCAGGTCCTTGGTGTGGATCAGGTCGCCCCACAGCACCAGTACCTTGCCTTCGCTCTCCACCCGGAAGAAGCTGTGTCCCGGCGTATGCCCGGGGGTGGCGATGGCGCGCACGCCCGGCACGATCTCGGCGTCGGTCGCGAAGCTGCGCACACGCCCTGCGGCCTGGTAGGGAGCGAGGTCGCGTGCCGCCTGGTCGAACACGTGGGCATGGTCGTGATGCGCCCCCTTGTTGTGCGGCTCCAGCCAGAACCGGGTGTCCTGTTGATGGACGTGCACGACAGCCCTAGCGAACACCGCCTTGCCGTCGGCTGTCAGCCCGGCCGAGTGGTCGGGATGCAGGTGCGAGACAAGGACGTCGGTGACCTGGTCCGGGCGGTAGCCGGCGCCGGCCAGGCTGGCGAGCAGCCGACCGCTGTTGGGGAATAGTTTGCCGCCGCCCGCATCGACCAGCACCAGGCGGCTGCCGGTATGCACCAGGAAGGCGTTGATCGAGGTTTCCGCCGCCTTTGGGTCGATCCCGGCGCGCTGCAGCTGCGTGTGCATCTCGCGCGGGCGGACGTTGGTCAGGAGATCGGACAGGGGGATCGCGACCGTCCCGTCGGACAAGGCGGTCACTTCGAACTTGCCGAGCAGGAGGCGGTGGTAGCCGGGCTGTGTCTTTACTTGCGAGGGCGGCGGCTCCGCGGCGGCGCCGGCCATGGCCGGCGCCAGGCCGCCCAACAATGTACAGAGGAGGGTGCGCAGCAGGGGCGGTTTGAAGGCGTGCGTCATGAAATACTCCGTGAATGGTGGGTCAAGATAAGAGGTATGCGCTCCAGATCAGTCCATCAGGTAGCGCCATTTCGTCATGTGCCGGCGCATGTCGACGGTGTCGCCGTCCACGATGAAGGCGCCGTCGCCGGCGTGGTGGATCAGTCGGCGCTCGCGCCGTGAGCGGTCGACCCAGATCTTGTTCACTTCGAGGATGAACAGGTTGTAGCGCTCCACCATCGTGGTATCGGCCACCCGGCATTCGAGGTTGGCGATGCATTCCTTGATGAGGGGGGCTTTAACCGTGCTTGCCGGCAACGCATGCAGGCCGAATGTGGCAAACTTGTCGATGTCCTGTCCCGAGCAGTTCCCGATGCGGGTGACCTGTTCGGCCAGGTCGACGGTCGGTACTGATATCACGCAGTCGCCCGACTCGCGCATGGCGCTATAGCTGTGGTCCCAGGGGCCGATCACGCAGGCCACCAGTGCCGGCTCGTGCTGCACCATCATGTGGAAACCCATGGTCATCACGTTGTGGCCCGCGGGTCCGGAGGTGGCGACCAGGACGATCGGGCCCGATTCGAGCAGGGTGTAAGCTTTCTTGGCGGGGAGATCCTTGAACATGGCTGTTCCTTTCGGTGTTCGTGTTGGCCGTATGCTCGCCCCGTCCGCGCATTGCGGTCCATCGGACGCTTGCGCCGGCTGTCGCTTATTTGCTGTTTCTTGATACAGGGGGATGACATGGCAGAAGCGAGGACGGAAGTAACCTCGGCCGAAGGCATGAAAGAGTACATTCCGGGACAGATGCTGCGCGAGCGGCATGCACAGGCAGACGACGATATCTATGTCGAGATCGCCACGCGCAACGCCGTCCAGGACGAGATCCTGGTGCCGGCAGTACCCGAGCCGCTGCTGGTCTGGATCGCCTCCGGCGAAGCCGTGGTGGAGGAGCGCCCGCCCGGCGGCGCATGGCTGGCGGTGCCGGTACGCAAAGGCGACTTCTACCTGACCACCTCGCCGATCCCGGTCGAGATGCGCTGGCGCAGCACCTCGGCGGCGCCGTTCACGGTCATGCACGTTTATGTCGGCCTGCCCCTGTTTGCACGTGTGGTGCGCGCGGCGACCGGACGCGCGCTCGCCGATTTCGCCCTGCGCGAAGTGTCGGGCGAACGCGACCCGGTCCTGTGCGGAGTGCTGGAGCTCCTGTATACCGTGCTTTCCGTACCCGTGCAGGCATCCGGCGGCTTCATCCAGGGTATGGCGCAGGCACTCACCCATCACTTGGTGCAGCACTACGAAGTGGCGCTGGATGGCCGGAAGGCCGTGCGTGGAGGACTGCCGGCCCATAAACTGCACCGCATCCTCGACGCCATGCGCAGCCGGCTGGCCGAGCCCTTCGAGCTGGCGCCTTTCGCCGACATGGCGGGCCTTAGCGTCTTTCATTTCAGCCGGGTGTTCAAGCAGGCCACCGGCATGGCCCCGTCGCGCTACGTGGCCCGCCTGCGCCTGGAAGAAGCACGCCGCCTGCTGTGCGAAACCGGGCGCACGGTCATCGACATCGGCCTGGCGCTCGGCTACCAGAGCCCCAGCCACTTCTCCCAGGTCTTCCGCCAGGCGACCGGCGTCACCCCAAGTGTTTATCGCAGGGAACTCGGCATCCACCCTGGAGACAGCGGATAGCAAAATCCCGACAGCGGCGGCAAATCGTCGAAAGACCCGGCGAGCGGGCTGCCCGATCATGGTCCCGTGCTTCGACGCTTCGAAGCCAATCCCTCAAACTTTCGAAAAGGACCTGATCATGGAAATCAAAGGCAAAATCGCACTCGTCACCGGCGCATCGAGCGGCATCGGCGCAGCCACCGCAAGGAAACTGGCGCAGGCAGGTGCCAAGGTCGGCGTGGCGGCCCGCCGGATCGACCGCCTAGACGCGCTGGTCGAGGAAATCCGCGCCGCGGGCGGCGAGGCGTTCGCGATCGAGATGGACGTGACCGATCCGGAGGCGGTACGCGGCGGGGTGGCGGCCCTGGTCGACCGCTACGGCACGCTCGACATCGTGTTCGCCAACGCGGGCCTGATGCCGGCGTCGGACATCGCCAGCCTGAAAACCGACGAATGGAACCGGATGGTGGACGTGAACATCAAGGGCGTGTTCAATACCGTCGCGGCGGTCCTGCCGATTCTGACGGCGAAGAAGTCGGGCCACATCATCACCACCTCGTCGATCGCCGGCCGCAAGACGGTGCAGGGGCTGGGCGTTTACTGCGCCACCAAGCACGCCGTGGCCGCCTTCTCCGACACCCTGCGCATGGAAGTGGGCGCGCCGTACAACATCCGCGTGACCTGCCTGCAGCCGGGCGCCGTCGAGACCGAACTGTTCGAGCACGTGTCGGACCAGGGCTACCGCGCGCAGATGGAAGGCCTGAAAAACCAGATGACCTTCCTGAAGGCCGAGGACATCGGCGATGCCGTTGTCTATGCGGTGCAGGCGCCCGGCCGAGTGGACATCGCCGAACTCTTCATCATGCCGACCAACCAGACCTGGTAATTTCGGCCTTACCGGCAATGACGACACCGCGCGTTTCCGTGGGGAAGCGGGCGGTTTTTCAATGGAGCGTCGGTTCAGAGCACGCCGGCCGCACGCAGTTCGGCCCCCAAGCGGGCAATGCCCGCTTCGCCTTTTTCCAGGGCCGCCCCGCTGGTGTGGACCGAGTAGTAGCCGGTCACCAGCGGATGCGGGTGAGTGGGCGAGGAACCGAGCACGAACTGGGTGTCGCCGCGCGCCACGAAGTCCAGGCGGCCTTCGCCTTTCTGGAACACGCCCAGTTCACCCGCCAGGCGGATCCCGGCCGTTTCCAGCGCGCCGTCGGCCACCGCCACCCAGGCCACGTCGTGGCCGGCGGGCGGCGTATAGCTCCAGCGCTCGCCGTCCTTGAGCGTCACGTGCAGGTAGTTGATCGGCGCACGGGTCCGGATGTCGCTGGCGGTGCCCTCGTGGCTGCCGATCACGACGCGCGCCGGTCCTGCCTGGCGGACGCGATCGGGCGCCAGGTACATGCTGTGCGAAGGACCGTTTTCGTCTTCCGGCGGCAGGGCCAGCCACAGCTGGAAGCCGCGCACTGCGCCGTCCGCCACCGGCCCCCCTTCGTGCCAGACGCCGCCGCCTGCGCTCATGTATTCGATGCCGCCGGTCGGCAGGGTGCCTTCGCTGCCGGTGGTCTCGCGGTACTCGAGCGCGCCGTCCAGGATGACGGTGACGGTGGCGATGCCCGAGTGCGGGTGCATGCCCATCTTGTGCCCGCTCGAACGCAGGTCGAACAGGTCGAGGAAGACGAAGGGCTTGATCAGCCCATCCGCGCCGCTGGGGCTGATCAGGCGGGTCACGCCGCCGCGGGTCGTGCCCTGGGTGCGGTAGATGATCTGGCGATGCGCGGCCGGGCGCGGGTTGGTGAGCAGAGTGCTGCGTTCGATGACGGTATTCATGGTCGTATCCTTTCGTGGGTTGCCAGTAGCGGCAGTCGTTGACCGTTCGGCATGGAAGAATCTTACGAAGGCCATAGCGATCCGAATAGCCTATATAATTCGATAAATACCATCGAAGGAGTGGATAGATGCTCGACGGGATGTCCATGGACCAGCTGCGCACTTTCGTCGCGGCTGCGGATGAAGGCAGTTTTTCGGCGGCCGGACGCAAGTTGCGGCGCGCGCAGTCGGTGGTCAGCCACACCCTGGCCAACTTGGAGCTGCAGGTCGGCTTTCCTCTGTTCGACCGGGCCGGACGCTATCCGGTTCTGACCGATGCCGGCCAGGCGCTGCTGGAGCAGGCCAGGATCGCGGTCGGCAGCATGGACGCCTTCAAGGCGCGGGCGCGCACCCTGGCCGAAGGGCTGGAGCCCGAGCTGGCTGTGGCCGTCGACGTCATGTTCCCGATCGCGAACCTGACCGCGGCGGTGCAGGCTTTCCAGAAGCAGTTCCCGACCACGCCCCTAAGGCTTTACGTGGAAGCGCTCGGCGCCGTGATCCAGCCCCTGCTTGCGGGCCAGTGCCGGATCGCCGTGATCGGATCGCTCCCCGAGGTGCCGCCCGACTGCCATTCGGAATACCTGCTCGACGTGCCCTCGGTGACCGTGGTTGCGCCGTGCCATCCGCTCGCGGCCAGGCGCGGGATGATCCTGCGCTCGGTGCTGGAAAAGCATGTGCAGCTGGTGCTGACCGACCGCTCGACCCTGACCGCGGGCCGCAATTTCGGGGTGGTGTCGCCCAACGTCTGGCGCCTGGCCGACCTTGGCGCCAAGCATGCTTTTCTACGCGCGGGGCTCGGCTGGGGCCACATGCCCCTGCACATGGTGCAGGCCGACCTTGACGCGAAGACGCTGGTGCGCATCAAGCTGGAAACCAGCCCGACCGCCGGGCCGGGCTTCGCCATGCATGCGATCCACCGCAAGGAGCAGCCGCCCGGTCCCGCCGGGCGCTGGTTCGTCCAGCAGCTGCGCCAGTATCAGGAAGGGGGACCGGGCGGCAGCGTATAAGGGCTGTTGCGGAACAGTTCCAGCATCCAGTCGACGAACACCCGCACGCGGGCGCTTAGGTGCCGGTTCGCGGGGTAGACGATATAGAGGGGGACGGCGGGCGCCTGCCAGTCGCCCAATACCTGCACCAGCGCGCCGCTGTCCACGTGACGGCCGGTGATGAAGGCGGGGCCGTGCATGATGCCCAGGCCCGCGAGGGTCGCCGCCAGCATGGCGCCGCTGTCGTTGACCGAGACAAAGTGGCTGCCGCGCACGGTGACCGACTGCCCGTCGCGGGCCAGCACGATGGGCAGCTGGCGGGTCGAGCCGGCATAGGTGTACCGGATCAGCTGGTGGCCCTCTTCAAGGTCTTCCGGGTGCGCGGGAACGCCATGGGTTTCGAGGTAGCCCGGGGTGGCGACGGTCGCCTGCGGCAGGTAGCCGAGCTGGCGGGCGATCAGCGAAGGGTCGTTCACGGCACCAGCTCGGATCACGCAGTCGACCCTCTCGCCCACCAGGTCCACCGGCCGGTCACTGGCGCCGATGTCGAGCTGGACATCGGGGTAGCGCATGTGGAACTGCGCCAGGGTCGGGATCAGGAGCAGCGAGGCGATGGTGGTGCCCATATCCACGCGCAGGCGGCCGCGCGGATGGATGCGCGCGCGCGCCAGCTCGTCCTCGACCTCGTCCCATTCCTCCAGAAGGCGCGCCATGCGCTCGTAGTAAGCGGCGCCGTCGCTGGTCATCGAGACCCGGCGCGTGGTGCGGTTGAGCAGTTTGATGCGCAGGTGGGCTTCCAGCGACTGCACCAGCTTGGTCACCGAATTGCGCGGCAGCTGCATCGAGTCGGCCGCCCTGGCGAAGCTTCCGCTCTCGGCCACGCGCACGAAGGTGCGCACTGCGGTGAGGTAATCCATCGATGGTTTCCTTGTGTTTCGTCTTGGTAAACCAGATTATCATCGAATTGGGAATAGTGCGGCCTCGATCAGCCGATTTATCCATTAAGCGAGATTGCCTAAGATGGACTCATCTAACCACACCACTGAACAGGGAGTCCACCATGAACCAACAAATCTGTATCACTGAAACCGGCCAGCCATCCGTTATGCGTCTGGATGCCGCCCCCGCGATCAGCCGCCCCGGCCGTGGCCAGGTGCACCTGCGCCACGAAGCGATCGGCGTGAACTTCGTGGACACGCTGTTCCGCTCGGGCGCCTTCAAGGTGACGTTGCCGCTGGCAATGGGCGTGGAAGGCGCCGGCGTGGTCGTCGCCGTTGGCGAAGGCGTGACCCACGTCCAGCCGGGCGACCGCGCCGCTTACTTCTTCTCGTTCGGCGCCTATGCCGGCGAGCGCCTGATCGAGGCTCAGCACCTGGTCAAGCTGCCGAAGGACCTGGCCTCCGAGACCGCCGCCGCCACCTTCACCAAGGGGCTGACAGCCTGGATGATGCTGTTCGGCGCGCACCGCCTGCAAGCCGGCGAGACGGTGCTCGTGCACGCGGCCGCCGGCGGCGTGGGATCGATGGTCGCGCGCTGGGCCAAGGCGCTGGGCGCAACCGTGATCGCGACCGTGGGCAGCGACGACAAGGCTGCCCTGGTGCGCTCCTGGGGCATCGAGCATGTGCTGGATTCCGGCGACCGGCAACTGGCCAAGAAGGTGCAGGCTCTGAACGGCGGGCGCGGCGTGGACGTCGTCTATGAACTGGTCGGCAGGACCACCTTCGACGGATCGGTCGCGGCGCTGCGCGACGGCGGCCACCTTGTCCACGTCGGCAACGCTTCGGGCAATCCGGCCGTGGATAAGGCAGCGCTGGCCGCACGCGGGATCCGCTACGTGCAGCCGAGCACTGGCCAGTACGTCGGCCAACGTCAGGAGCTGGAGCTCGCCAGTGCGACGCTGTTTGCCGCGATGCGCGATAAGGTGTTCGGTGAGGTCGTGCCGGCGCGCTACCGCCTGCAGGATGCAGTCAGGGCCCACGAAGACATCGCCGCACGGCGCCTGAGCGGTGCGGCGATCCTGGTTCCCTGATGTCCCATTGCCGCTGCGGGACAGCGGCCTTATCATGCCAGGCATGCCGGCGAGGACGATTTTGTCCGCGCCGGCCCGCGTTCATTTCCGACTCCAGGTTTCACTTCATGTTCACCACGTCCGACTTCCAGTTTCGTCTCCTTCGCCAAGACGAATGGGGGGCATTCCAGGCCTTGCGCCTGCGCTCGATCGCCGACATGCCCGAAGCGATCTACCCCACCCACCAAGAAGAAAGCAGCCGCACCCCGGAACAGATCCGCGCGCGGATCAGGCAGACGGAGCATCAGTTCGTATTCGGCGCCTACCAGGACGGGCAACTGGTCGGCATTGCCGGCCTGCGCCGCGATCCCCTGGTGCAGGTGGCGCATAAAGGTGTCCTGTGGGGCGTCTTCGTGCATCCGGCGCGGCGCGGCGGGGGTATCGCACGGCGCCTGCTGCAGGCCCTGTTCGAGCACGCGCGCGCGGTCGGCGTCAGGCAGGTCCATCTCAATGTCAACGCCGACAACCCGCGCGCTGCGGGTCTGTACCGCTCAATGGGTTTTGACACATATGGCCGCGAACCGGATGCGATGCAGGTGGGTGGCAGGTTCTACGACGAAGACCTGATGGTGCTGCGCCTGTAAGGGGCCGCCCCGCGCGCTGACTGTCCGGCGCTCAGGCAAACGCCGGTATGCCCTTCATCTTCTCGATGTCTCGCTTCGGCGGCAGACCGAAGCGTCGCGAGTAATCGCGCGAAAACTGCGACGGGCTTTCGTAGCCGACCTGGAAGCCGGCAGTGGCGGCGTCGAGCGCCTTGGCCAGCATCAGGCGGCGCGCTTCCTGCAGGCGGAGCTGCTTCTGGTACTGCAGCGGCGTCATCGAGGTCACGGTGCGGAAATGCTCGTGGAAGCTCGAGCTGCTCATGTTGACCAGTGCGGCGACTTCCTCGACCCGCACCGCCCGCGCATAGTTGGCCTTGATCCAGGCAATGGCGCGGTTGATGCGCGACAGCTTGCTGTCGGCAAAGGCGATCTGTTGCAGCCGGTTGGCCTGTTCCCCCATCAGCAGCCGGTAGAGGATTTCCCGTTCGGCCATCGGCGCCAGGAAGCGCTGGTCGCTGTCGGGCATGTCGAGCAGCGCAGCCAGGCGAACCACGGCCCCGAGCAGTTCCTCGGGCGCCGTGCTGACCGCCACGCTGATGCGGGGCGTGTCGTCGCGCAGGCCGGACGGAAACGCCTCCTGGATCACCGCGTTGAGAATGCCGGGATCGAGATCGATGCGCAGGCACAGGTAGGGCTGGTCCCTTGATGCCTGCAGGATCTGCCCGGTGATCGGCACTTCCGCGCTGACGATCAGGAATTGCCCCGGCACGTAACGGTGGACGCTCTGGCCGAGCATGGTCTGCTTGCTGCCCTGGGCGACGAAGCAGACGGCCGGCACGTGCAGCACCTCGATCGGTTCGGTGGGCGTGGTCGAGCGCAGTAGCTGCACCCGCGGCAGGGCCGTGGACTGCACGCCATCACGGGTAGCATGGCGGTTCAGGATGTGCGTGAGTTGCTCGATCATCGTTGGAAGCTCCGGTTTCAGCGGTCGGTCTGTTCGTATGGGGCCAGGGAAATTGTAGCGTGAAACCTGCGTGGCCTGTACATCGCTATCCGCCAAACGAGAACCGCCCGCACGCGGTGCGGGGCGATTCCGGGAGAGATGGTTCCTGCCCGGTCTCAGGCGGCGCTCTGGTAGGCGTCGTCGTGGTCGGTCGTCACCGACAGCCCCTTCCAGCGTTCGAGTTCGTCGAGGTGGGCGCGCAGTTCCTTGCCGACGTAGTCGATGGCGTCCGAGCCGAGCAGCAGGTGGGCGGGCGGGTTCGCCTCGTTGCTGAGCTGGACGATGGCCTGGCCGAGCTTTTCGGGGTCGCCGAGCTGCTGGTGGTTGTGCGCCTTGTAGGCGGCTTCGTGGGCGGCGCGGGTGGCGTCGTAGTCGGCGATGGTGTTCGCCGAGAAGCGGGCCGAACTAGGGTCGAGGAAGTCGGTACGGAAGAAGCCGGGTTCGACGACCGTCACGTGGATGCCGAATGGCGCCACATCGCGCGCCAGGTTGACGCTGAAGCCCTCGACCGCGAACTTCGAGGTGCCGTACAGCGTGCACAGTTCGAAAGGAACGATGCCACCGATCGAGCTCAGGTTGATGATGCGGCCAGCGCGCTGGCGGCGCATCGCGGGCAGGGCAGCGCGCGTCATGCGCATCAGGCCGAATACATTGGTCTCGAACTGCCGGCGCACGTCTTCTTCGGTCGATTCCTCGAAGATGCCCAGGTGGCCGTAGCCAGCATTGTTGACCAGCACGTCGATGCGGCCGAAGCGGGCCAGCGCCGCCTCGACGACGCGCTGGGGCGCCGCGCCGTCGGTCACATCCAGCGTTGCCGCCAGCACGCGCCCGCCGGCGTCGCCAAGCGCTGTGTGGATGCTGCTCGCGTCGCGGGCGGTGGCGACGACGTTGTCGCCGGCAGCCAGTGCGGCCCGTGCGATTTGCATGCCCAGGCCGCGTGCGGCGCCAGTGATGAGCCAGGTTTTTGCCATGATCGTTCTCCTTGTCAGTGAATGGGGCGATCCGCCTCGCCGTTGGAAGAAGCATGCCAGCGTGGGGCCCTGCGGCGGTAGCAGGTTTGTCCGCAGCGCTTGCTCATTTCTCCACGCTGACCGGAGTGAAGGGACGCAGTTCCATCGGACCGTCGAGCAGTTCCGGGCACTTCGCCGCCAGCTGCTTTAGGTGGGGCGTCTCGAAGTGGGCCGTCAGCGCTTCCTGCGACGCCCACACTTCGTACATGAACCAGAGTGCCGGATCTTCCGACGAGCGGTGCAGCTCGTAGGCTTCGCAGCCCGCTTCGGCCCGTGACGGTTCGATGACCGCCAGCAGCGCGTCGCCAAGCGCGTCGTCCCGGCCCGGCCGGGCGCGCAGAAAGGCGAGATTCGTGATGCTCATGATTGCCTCCATAAGAATGTTGAAAGATGGTGAGGACAAGTATCGGCCGTCTCTTTTGGGGCGGACAATACCGAATCCTTTGGAACCTTTGCCTATTTCTCCATGCAGCGGGAAAAGTTTTCGGCCAACGCGACGTTGTGCTCGGGCCGGTAGCCGAAGGCTTCCGGGATGCGCACGTTATGCAAGTGGTAGTCGCGCCATTGCGGGTGCCTGAGCGCTTGGCGCGTTCGCTCTCGGTGTCGCGGCGCAAGGTCTCGACCAGGGCCGCGCGTTCGTTCGGAATCAGGTAGTGGTCCAGCAGGATCATGTCGTTCTCCTCAGCGCGGACAGGACAAGGAAAGCGCTGCCGCGGCAAGCGTCCTTATGCCTGGCCCGGTGCCTGCCATTGCCGGCTATCCGCGTAGTCGCCGTCAGTGCCCGAGGACAGCGCGCGCCATGCGTCGACGTCGGCGTGCATCCGGTTCAGCTTCTGGCGGGCGGCCTCCATGGCCACCGTACCGGCCAGGAAGCGTAGGGGCGGACGGGGATCGTTCGCCAGTGTTACCAGTGCCTGCGCCAGGCGCGCCGGATCCCCGGCCTGGCGTCCGTTGCGGGCTTCGAAGGAGGCGCGTATCCGGTCGCGCGCCCCGTCGTAGCCCGGGAGCGGCGCGCTGCCGAGCCGCAGCGAGCGGCCGGACAGGAAGTCGGTGCGGAAGGGCCCCGGTTCGACGATGGTCACGCGAATATCGAACGGCGCCAGTTCCTCCGCCAGCGCTTCGGACAGGCCCTCGACGGCGAACTTGCTGGCGCAGTAGATCGAGCTGAAGGCCGAACCGCGCACGCCGGCCAGAGAGGACAGGTTGAAAATGTGCCCTGCGCGTGCCGCGCGCATCGAGGGCAGGACCGCGCGGGTCACCCCCATCAGACCGAATACGTTGCTCTCGAACTGGTCGCGGATCTGCTGCGCCGTGCTTTCCTCGAAGAAGCCGAGGTGGCCATAGCCGGCATTGTTGACCAGCACGTCGATGCCGCCGAAACGCTCGATTGCAGCAGCGACCGCCGCCTGTGCCTCGTCTTCGCGCGTGACGTCTAGGCGCGCTACCATCAGGCATTCGCGCTCGCCACCGAGCGCCCCCAGCACCTGCCCGGGATCGCGCCCGGTCGCCATCACGCAGTCGCCCGCATCCAGCGCCGCCCTGGCGATGTCGACACCGAGCCCGCGGCTCGCCCCTGTGATGAACCAGCATTTTTGCATCATGGCCTCCTGTCGATGAAGTAGCAGTGATGCCATGATAGGAGCGGGAAGGGCTTGCTTGAACGTGCAATCCTCGCGAGCTCTTGCCCGATCCTACGAAGAGCCGGCGGATCGGGCAGGGGAGGTGCCGCCGGCGGCAGATTTACCGGTCGTGGGCGAGCGATACGGACAGGCTGCGCCATTGCGCCAGTTCCTGCGCCTTGGCGGCCAGGGTGTGTTCCAGCAGACCGACCGAGTCCTCGCCGGCGCTGAAGCGCAGCGGAGGCGTGGGCGCCGCCGCCAGGCTCAGCAGGGCCTGCGCCAGCTTGTCCGGATCGCCTCCCTGCTTGCCGTTCATGTCGGCCGCGCCGCGCCGGGCAACGCCCACCGTTGCGTCGTAGTCGTCGATCACCTTGCGGGCGAAATTCACCGAAGCGGCGGTCAGGAATTCAGTACGGAAATAGCCGGGCTCGACGATCGTCAGCTTGATGCCCAGCGGCGCGACTTCCTGCGCCAGGGCTTCGCTCAGGCCCTCGACGGCGAACTTGGAGGCCGAATAGGCGGAAGCGCCGGCGAAGCCTGCCACGCCGGCGGCCGACGAGATATTGAAGATGTGGCCGGCGCGCTGCGCACGCATGACCGGCAGCACGGCGCGCGAGACCGCGACGACGCCGAACACGTTGGTGGCGAACTGCGCGGCGAATTCCTCGTCCGTGGTCTCCTCAAGCGCGCCGACCAGGCCGTAGCCTGCATTGTTTACCAGCACGTCGATACGGCCGAAGCGTTCGACCGCCTCCCCGACCGCGGCCTCGGCGTCCCCGGGATGGGTGACGTTGAGCGTGACCGGGAGGAGGCCGTACGGGGCGCCGAGGGCGTCCCGTACGGCGGTCTTGTTACGGCCGGTGGCAACCACCTTGTGCCCGGCCGCCAGTGCGGCCAGGGCGATCGCCTTGCCCAGCCCGCGGCTGGCGCCCGTGATAAACCATTCCTTTGTCATGATCAAACCTTTCGCGTTGTGGGCGGAAGCGGGATGCTCCGCCATGAACTCATGATATGGTCCAGAAAGTTTATTGATAAGATGCCATAATCCGCATGAGCTGATGAAAATGGTGCATAAATGAACCGTGGCGACTTGGATGACCTGGCGGCTTTCGCCGTCGTGGCCGAAGAACGCAGTTTTACCAAGGCCGCGGCGCGGCTGGGCATGTCGCAGTCGGCGCTGAGCCATGCGATGAAGGCGCTCGAGGCGCGGCTCGGAGTACGCCTGCTGGCCAGGACGACGCGCAGCGTGGGCACGACCGCAGCGGGGGAGGAGCTGCTGGGCACGCTGCGTTCCGCGTTCGCCGACATCGATACCGGGCTGGCCCTGCTTGGAACCCGGCGCGACACGCCGTCCGGCACCGTGCGCATCACTATGGGTCGCCTGGCTCTGCCCATGGTGCAGCCGAAGCTGGCGGATTTCCTGGCGGCGTATCCGGAGATCCAGGTCGAGATCAACATCAACGATCGCTTCGTCGACATCGTGGCGGAGCGTTTCGATGCCGGTATCCGCTTCGGCGAGCAGGTCGACAAGGACATGGTCGCCGTACGCGTCGGTCCGGACGTCCGCGTGGCCGTCGTAGCCTCGCCTGCTTACCTGGCGCACCAGCCGGCGCCGGAGTCACCGCGCGAACTGGGCATACACCGTTGCATCAACTACCGCCTGCCCAGCACGGGCGCACTCTATGCTTGGCAATTCGCCCAAGACGGACGCCGGCTCGAGGTGCGTGTCGAAGGTCCGCTCGTGTTCAACGACGCCGATCTGATACGGCTGGCAGCTCTGGACGGCCTTGGCATTGCCTACCTGTTCGAAGAACACGTACGCGCGGAGCTGGCGGACGGGCGCCTGGTGCGGGTCCTTGAGACCTGGTGTCCGCCGGAGCCCGGCTTCTATTTGTACTACCCTGCGCGGGGCCAGCTGCCTCCGGCGCTCGCGGCACTGGTCGACGCGCTGCGCTGGCGCCAGCCATCAGCGTCCCGATCCGGTCCGTAGAGGATCAGGCAAGAACTGTCGACGATCCTGTTACCGCACCCATAGGAGGCATTTCTATACTTCTCATCACAGCAGCGGAATATCGGGCAAGCGCAAAGAGAGCGCTATCCGGCTCCGCTTTAACCTGAACCCATTGATAGAGAGGTGAAACATGTTGAAAAGCGCACTCGCACTGGCCTTTGGTCTTGCCTGCTCCACGTCCTTCGCCGCGCAGGTCCGCACCGATTGTGCAAGCTCCGGCAAGGAGGGCGTCGCCCAGCTGCACCGCGACTGGCTGATGATCGGCTGGGAGCGCAATGCCGGCGATCCCGATTTTAACTTCAGGAAGGACCTTGGAAAGTATTATGACTTCAACAGCAAGGATCTCAACCTGTTCGACGATTTCGACCCAGAACTCGCGGTCCGCCATACGGCAGATGACTACGGCAAGGTCTGGTATGGCCTGGTCCCCAAGTTCAAGAGCGTGCACCACAAGATCACCGAGCAACCAGACGTTGTTGCCGTCGGTCCGGGCTACAGCCACTCGGTCATGGAGTTCGTCTTTGAAGTCACCCCCAAACAGGGCAACAAGATGCATTTGATCTCGCGTACGTCGATCTTGTGGCGCTGCACGGCGGACGGCTGGAAGATTTTCAAGGAACACAATTCGGCACGTCCTGTCGACGCGACTGTTTATACAAACGCACATTAATCGGACGGCAGCGGCCTTCGCCCCCCTTGGTCGCACACGGGATGGATGGGTCGAAGGTCATGGCGACAGGGCGGCGATAGATATGCACCCTTTGAACGACTGCTCGGCTTGTTTGTTATAGCGATCTTGCTTTCAGTTTCCGCGGCGCGGTTCGTGGCGCCCGTTCTGGTTGAGTCTGCGTACAGCGATGTGGCGGCACTCGGGGACACTTTCACAGCCTGTACGCTGCGAAGGTGGCGTACCGCATGCCAGTTCGGTGACGATCATCGGATGGCTCATGGCCATGTCCAGTGACCGAAGATCGACCAGGCTTTCGTTATTACGTCGAAAATGATCTACCCAGATCGACGTCTCGACCAGAACTTCATTCATGTCTGGGCGTCTTCGCCGCGGCGCGAAATGTCAGCCATACCAGGCGAGACCCCCCAAGGCGGCAATCCTTTTCGCAGCCTGGATCCTAAGAAACGTCTTGATCGCCTCCGTGAACAGATCGGCCCTATCCATGGCCCGATCCGCCATTTCGAGTGCCCTGGCGTATAGTTCGACGTCAATCGTCACAGTGGTGCGCGTACTACCTCCTGACATCAAAATTGGCGCAATTTTGCATCAGATGATGATCGATCAAGAGTTGGGGGCACACCTTCACTCTCTGAACACGCACAGGTACAGTTGTGAATAGCAAAAATGATTCAAACTGATGAACTGAAGGCGTTTGGAGCGTGGTCGAGGTCTGCATTGTGCGAACTCAAGCGGTGAAAAATGCGGTTCTCAACTAAGTCCTTGATTTTATTAATGCGAATACGGCCTGTAAAGCCAGGAAGACGGGTTCGACTCCCGGCCTCGCCTTCAGCATATCTGGTGCCCGGGATAGGACATTGATCCAAATCAGAAATCAACTAACGCCGGCATTTGCCGGCTATTTGTTTTGGAAATCGTCAACGTCTTCACATGTCTCCGGCTTTATGTGTCGAGTAAACTCGTGGCGATTCCGTCTCTGCAATCACTTGCGTCCTTAGCTTGAACGGTGCCCCGCGTTATCCAGCGATGCGACAAACGACAGGATCAAGGCGTGGACCGTGTCGGCCCGTTCCTGCTGGGGCCTGTGTCCCGCGTCCCCAATGGTGACCGGCGGGCGCAGACGCGGCTCCAGTGTCGGCATGGTGGCGATGATGCGTTTCATGCCGGGCATCGACAGGCCGACTTCGCGCCCGCCGATGGCAAACAGCGCCGGCACCTCCACCCGCATGGCTTCCAGGCTGGCTTGCAACTGCCAGTTGCGATCCAGCTTGCGATAATAATCGAGCCCCCCGCACAAGTCCCTGGCGAGCCACGCCGGTAGGTCAGTCGGCTCGGGCAGGTCGTGCAGCGGACCGCGTTGGAGAGATGCCATGCCGAAGGGAGTGGGGGTACCGTCTCCCGGCCGGCGTGGGCCCGCATCACCGGACGCGGCATGGTAGATCCGGGGCAGCGAACAGGCGGCGCGGACGGGAGCCGTCGAGGTCGTCATCGTCCCCTGAGCAGTGCCCGAAATCCGGTGTTTCGCCATCGCGGCCGGCCAGGCAATGGCGAACGGATGCATGCCATTCGCCGCGCCGCTGCTTTCAAAAACAGTTCGTGTTCGGCTGGTGAAGTATTAGACTGGTTTTGCTCCGCGCATGGATGTACGGGCCTCAGGCCGTGATGTTGCGGCACACTTGGCAGGACGATGGATATGCGACCGCAAAGCCTCGACGAACTACTGGCGCATCTGCCGGCAGGAGTAGTCGTGCACGGTGCCGATGGCAACGTCCGGACCGCAAACCGCCTCGCATGCACATTGCTCGGGCTGTCTCATGATGACATTGTCGGCAGGGAGCCCACGTGCCAGGCATGGGGTTTCCTGCGCGGCGACGAGAGCGACATGCCGGCGTGCGAGTACCCGGTCAACCTCGTGTTAAGCGAAGGCAGCAAAGTTTCGGATGTGGTAGTCGGCGTCCGACACGATGCGGATGCGCCGGTCAGATGGCTGATCTGTAACGCTTACCCGGCTTTCGACCACGACGGTCAGCTCGATCATGTGGTGGTATGTTTTACCGACTGCACTGCGCTGGAGGCAACCAAAAAACGCTTGGAGAAGTCCGAAGAGCGGTTGCGTCTCGTCGTGCGTGGTTCCTCCGATGCGCCATGGGATTGCGACTTGCAGACCGGCGAGTATTATTATTCCGCACGGTGGTTCGAGATGCTCGGTCATCGGCCGGGCGAGCTTGTCGGTGACGCGGGCTTGTGCCTGCAGCTCATGCATCCGGATGACGCGCCTCACGTCAAATCGTTCATGCGTCGACTGCTCGCCGGAGGGGAGCAAGACTACAGCCTCGAGTTCCGGCTCCGGCACCGCGATGGCCACTTTGTCCCGATACAGTCGCGAGGCTTTATCTTGCGGGACACCGCCGGACGGGCAAAGCGCGTCTCGGGCACCAATACCGATTTGACCGAGCGCAAACGTGCGGAGAAGCGCATCTACGAGGCCGCCTACTTCGACCACCTGACCGGTTTGCCCAACCGGCGCTATCTCGTCGAGGAGCTGCGAAAGGTCCTGTTGCGCAGTCACCGGTCGGGACGCTTCAACGCTTTGTTGTTCCTGGATCTGGATCACTTCAAACTGCTCAATGACGCTTCCGGGCCCGATGCCGGCGACAGGCTCTTGCGTGAAGCCGCGCGCTGTTTTCGCAGCGCATCGCGGGAGGGCGATCATCTCGCACGCGTCGGCGGAGACGAATTCGTCGCGGTCATGGAAGACGTCGGGACCTCGGAGCGCGATGCGGCGACGGAGGCTTTCCGTATCGTTCAGCTGCTGGTGTCCGCGCTCGACGAGGCCAACCGTGCCGCCTGCATCGGGGCCAGGGTCAACATGAGTGTCGGTGTCGTCCTTTTCGACGGCGCCACCACCCGTATCAAGCATCTCATCCAGCAAGCCGAAATGGCGATGCACCAGGCGAAACGCGAGGGAGGAAACACGACGCGCTTCTTCGACAAGGGCATGCAGGACGCCGTCGAGAAGCAAGCTGCGCTACACGATGCGCTGTGCTCAGGACTCCAGCGGCGTGAATTCTCGTTGTACTGCCAACCGCAGTGCGATGCGCAGGGGCGCCTGGTGGGCGCCGAGACGCTGGTGCGGGGGCGGCGCGAGGGCAGTGCGATGCTGATGCCAGGCGAATTCATTGGGATTGCCGAGGCGACCGGCTTGATCCTCCCCCTCGGGAAATTCGTGCTGGAAGAGAGTTGCCGCACGCTGGCGTGCTGGGCGGCAGATCCGGGACTGGCGCACCTGAAGCTGGCCGTCAACGTCAGCGTGCATCAGTTGCGGCATGCCGATTTCGTCAGTCAGGTGGCGAATACCCTGGCACGCACCGGGGCTCGTCCCGATCTGCTGTGGCTGGAGCTCACGGAGACTGTCTTCGCCGACGACATTCCTCAAATGGTTCACCGAATGCATGAGCTGCGCACGATGGGCGTGCGGTTTTCGCTCGACGACTTTGGTACAGGGTACTCTTCGCTGGCTTACCTCAAGCGCCTTCCCTTTGCCGGGCTGAAGATAGACCGTTCCTTCGTGCACGACCTGCATACAGACGCTGACACGATCTCGATTGTCGAGGCAATCGTCGCGCTTGCGCGCGCGCTGCATCTCGAGATCGTCGCCGAGGGCGTCGAGCACGAGTTGCAACGCGATGTCCTCAGCATCGCGGGCTGCGACATACTGCAGGGCTACCTGTTCGGTCGACCGATGCCGATCGGGGATTTCGAGCAGCTATACGGCACCCGCAGCGGCGCGCGCAATTACCGGACTGTCTGATCGCAGGCGCAGCACCGTAGCCGTGTGTTGCCAGCTCATGGCGCCCGGCAGGCGCACGAAATGGCGCTGTGCGCGTTAGATCGTTATTTTTCGACGACAAATCGCGTACTGGATAATGGCGGTCAGCAATTTCGCGGGCGTACGCAACTCACCGTCGTCCAGGAAGCGCTGCCAGCCCGAGTTGTTCACCAGGTAGCGGCTGGCGATGCCATTGTAGCGCCTGAGCCAGGTCTTGAAGCGGGCATGCCAGCCATTGACGTGATTGAGGTGGATCGCGCCGCGCGCCCTGATCCCGGCGCGCAGGTTGATGGCCTCATGCGCGATACCGGCGTCGCGCGCGAAGAGCCGGTAATCGGCGGCCAAATCGCTGATCAGCAGCACGTCCGGCGCCAGCACGGGCAGCAGGCAATCCTTGAGCCGCGCGGCGCTGACCGGCCCGCGGCCGGTGTGAAAATCCAGGGTCCACCTGCTCCGGTCGCGCGCGACTCCATGGCGCGACTTGCGCCCGGGAACTGCGATTAATCTGACCTTAATGTTCGACCCATAAGTTGCAACCTGGAACATACCAGGAGATTCCCGTGCCGCTCACCCCGCCATCCACCCTGTTGCCCGCTGTCGGCCGGCATTGCGCCCTCGACAGCGGGTCCGACTTCATGCTCGTCCCTCCCGAACATCCGGAGCGCCATGCGCTGGAAGCGTTCATTTGCGCCGAGTTCGCCCGCGTCTACGGCGCGCGGCTGCACCACTTCTGCCATGTGCTGGCCGGACAACGCGACGCACATGGCCGCTGGGTTGCGGCGCTGGGCTACACGCCCGCCACGCACGCAAAGCTGTTTCTCGAGCAATACCTCGACCAACCGGTCGATGCCGTCATCGCATCGCGCGTCGGCCATCCGGTCGCGCGCGGCGACGTGGTCGAGGTCGGCAACCTGGCGGCGACCGACGCGGGAGCGGGGCGCAGCCTCATCGTGGCCATGACGCGCCATCTGCACCGGCAGGGGATGGTATGGGTGACGTTCACCGCTACCCGGGCGCTGCTCAATTCGTTTGCGCGCCTGAAGCTGGCGCCATCGGTGCTGGCCGAGGCCGATCCAGCGCGCCTCGGCGAAGCCGCCCGCGGGTGGGGCAGTTATTACGCGACCCGGCCGCAGGTCATGTTCGGCAATATCGGATTCGGTCATGACCACCTGGCGCGCTAACCGGACGCGCTGCGGCGCCGTGCTGGTCGGGGACGAGTTCGCCTGGAGCGGCGACATGCTCGACGACCGGGTGGGGATGCTGGCGCAGGCCCTGCGCGCCACCTGCCGGCCTGGAGCTGCCCTGGCGATCCTGGCCGATAATGGTCCGGACTGGATCGCGGTCGACCTGGCGGTGCACGAGGCCGGCATGACACTGGTGCCGCTGCCCGCATTCTTTACAGTCGAGCAATGGCGTCACGCGATCACGGCGGCCGCGGTGGAGGGCCTGTTCTGCGCCGATCCGCGCCATGCCGCGCTGCTGGGATTCGGCGCTCCCGCCGCCTGCCCGGGCGCGCTGGGGCTGCACCTCGGGCCGCGGCGCGCGGGCACGGTCGCGGACGGCGTGCAGAAGGTCACCTTCACGTCCGGCACGACGGCGGCGCCCAAAGGCGTCTGCCTCGGCTCGGCCCAGCAATGGGAGCTGGCGCGGGTGCTGGCCGGCGAACTGGCCTGCCTGGAGATCCGTCGCCATCTCAACCTGTTGCCGCTTGCGGTGCTGCTGGAAAATATTGCCGGCACCTACACGGCCTTGCTCTCCGGTGCGGCGAACATCAGCCTTCCGCTGGCCCACACGGGACTGCGCGGCGCCGCATCCTTCGATCCGGTGCTGTGCCTGGACACGATCGCACGCACCCGCGCCGAGAGCGTGATCCTACTGCCGCAGATGCTGCAAGCGCTGGTGATGGCGGCGCGGGCGGGCGACGCCCGCCTGCACACGCTGAAATTCATCGCGGTCGGCGGCGCCAAGACCCCCCCGGCCCTGATCGAGGCCGCCCAGGCCAAGGGGTTCCCGGTGTGCGAAGGCTACGGCTTGTCGGAGTGCGGTTCGGTGGTGTCGCTCAACCTGCCCGGCCGGGCGCGCGCCGGTAGTGCCGGCCGCCCATTGCCGAACCGGCAGGTGCGTATCGCGCCCGACGGCGAGATCGAGGTCGGCGGTGGAGCGATGGCCGGCTACCTGGGCCAGCCTGGGCCCGCCCCGGACGGCTGGATCGGCACGGGCGACCTCGGGCGTCTCGATGCCGACGGTTACCTGTACATCGACGGCCGCAAGAGCAATGTGCTGGTGACCGCCTATGGCCGCAACGTCTCTCCCGAATGGCCAGAGTCGCTGTTGCTCGGTACCGGCGTCGCGCTCCAGGCGATGGTCGTGGGCGAGGCCCGGCCGTTCCTGGCGGCAGCCATCGTACCCGCCAGTGCGGAATTGCCGGACGAGGCGATCGACGCCGCCGTCGCCGGCGTCAACCGCACGCTGCCGGACTATGCGCGCATCGGCGCCTGGTTTCGCACCGCGCCGTTCAGCGAGGCCGACGGCACCGCCACCTCCAACGGGCGCCTGCGACGCGCCGCCGCGCAGGCGCGCTGCGCGCGGGAAATCGATCGACTTTACCATTCATGAAGGAGCTTCCCATGCAGTTCTACGACATTCTTTGCCAGCGCACCGGCGCGGACCGGCAACAACTGTTCGACATTCCCGTGATCGGCGATGCGCTGCGCGGCGACATCGACCGTGGCCAGTATGTGGCTTTCCTGACCCAGGCCTTCCACCACGTCAAGCACACGGTGCCGCTGATGATGGCTTGCGGCAGCCGCCTGGGCGATGAATACGGCTGGCTGCGCCGTGCGGTCGCCGACTATGTGGAGGAAGAGCTCGGCCATGAGGAGTGGATCCTCTCCGACATCGCGGCCTGCGGCGCCGACCCGGAACAGGCGCGCCGGTCGCAGCCGCATCCGGCCACGGAACTGATGGTGGCGTATGCCTACCACCAGATCGACCGCGGCAATCCGGTGGCCTTTTTCGGCATGGTGCATGTGCTCGAGGGGGCCAGCACGGCGCTGGCGACCCAGGCCGCCGGGACGATCCGCCAGGCGCTGGGCCTGCCGCAGGAGGCGTTCAGCTACCTGACCTCGCACGGCAGCCTCGACCTCGAGCACGTCGCCTTCTTCGAAGGCGTGGTCAACCGGCTTGAGCGCGAAGGCGACCGTGACGCAGTCGTTCATTGCGCGCGCATGATGTACCGCCTGTACGGCGACATCTTCCGCGGCCTGCCGCGGCGCGCCGATGTGATGGGGGAGGTCTGAGATGGCCGGTCATCCATGGCGCCTGGTTCTCACCGGAGCCTCCGGCGGCATCGGCGCGGCATTCGCGCAGGCACTGGCGCCGCACTGCGTATCGATGGTGCTGGTGGGGCGCGACGGCGCCGCGCTCGAGGCGCTGCGTGCACGGCTCGGCCCCGTCCTGGTGAGGGTGGTCGTGGGCGATGTCACGCAGGATGCAACGCTGGCCGCGGTCGAGGAAGCGGCCGACGCGCTGGGAGGCGTCAATCTGCTGATCAACAACGCCGGCGTCAACGCCTTCCACGATTTCCAGACCCAGGAGCCGGCGACGCTGCGAAGCCTGCTCGACATTAATCTTCTTGCGCCAATGCTGCTGACGCAGCGCCTGCTGCCGCAGTTGCGCGCAGCGCCGGGCGCGCAGGTGGTCAATGTCGGCTCCCTGTTCGGCTATCTGGGCTATCCCGGCTTTACCGGCTACTGCGCCAGCAAGGCCGGCCTTCGCGGATTTACCCAGGCGCTGCGGCGCGAACTGGCCGACACCGACGTCGCGGTGCGCCACTTCATCCCGCGCGCGACCCGCACGCCGATCAATGCGGGCGCGGTCGACGCGCTCAATGCCGAGATGGGCGTGCCGGTCGACCAGCCGCAGGATGTGGCGCGCCAGTTGAGCGCGTTCCTGGACGGCACCGCCTGGGAACGCAAGGCCGGGCTCAGGGAAGCGCTGCTGGTGCTGGTCAACCAGCTGTTGCCGGCCTTGCCCGACCGTGCGATCCGGGGCCAGCTGGCCATCATCCAACGACATATGCCGGGCCTGGCCCGGCGCCTGACAACGAGGTCGTCATGAACGCAAGCAAATTCACCTTCGCCGCCCTGGCCGTCTGGATGGCATTATCCGGCGTCGCGCTGACTGCGCTGGCCGCGTCGGCGGACGACGCCGTCGGTGCGCTCCAGCAACGCTGGGAGCAGATCAAATACCGCAGTCCTCCGGCCGATCAGGAGCGCGGCTTCGCCGCCTTGAGCGCCGAGGCCGATGCGCTGCTGGCGCGCCAGCCCGACAGCGCCCCGGTGCTGATCTGGCACGGAATCATCGTGGCCAGCCATGCGGGCGCCAAGGGCGGCCTGGGTGCGCTCGGCCTGGCAAAGGACGCCAAGAGGGATTTCGAGGCTGCGCTCAAGCGCGATCCACAGGCCCTGACCGGTTCCGCCTACACCAGCCTCGGCAGCCTGTATTATCAGGTGCCGGGCTGGCCGATCGGTTTCGGCGACGATCGCAAGGCGCAGGAGTACCTGAAGCAGGGGCTGGCGCTCAATCCCGACGGGATCGACGCCAACTTCTTCTACGGGGATTACCTGTATCGCAAGGGCGATCTGGAAGGGGCCGAACGCTATCTGCGCAAGGCGCTGCAGGCGCCGCCGCGTACCGGGCGCAAGCTTGCCGACGAAGGACGCCGGACCGAGGCCGAGGCGTTGCTGGCGCAGGTGCTGGCCAAGCGCAAATGACGGCGCAGGTCGCTGATTGAGGAGCACTGGATGCGGATATTGCTGGTGGAAGACGATGCGTCGCTGGCTTCCGGCCTGCGGGTGGCGCTTGAGCGGGCCGGCTACGCGCTCGAGCACGTCGCGGATGGCCTGGCGGCCGTGGCGGCGCTGACGCACAACCGTTTCGATCTCGCCATTCTCGATCTCGGCCTGCCGCGCCTGGATGGGATCGAGGTCCTGCGGCAGGTGCGGCGCGGCGGCGATCCGGTGCCCGTCCTGGTGCTGTCGGCCCGGGACGCCGTGCGCGACCGGATCACGGCGCTCGACCTGGGCGCCGACGACTACCTGATCAAGCCATTCGACGTGGACGAACTGCTGGCCCGGATTCGGGTGCTGGAGCGCCGGCGCGCCGGCCTGCCGGTGAACCAGCTGCGATTCGGCGACCTGGAACTCGACCTGGCCGGCATGTCGGTCAGCTGGAAGCGGGCCAAGATCGATCTGCAGCACCGCGAATTCATGCTGCTCAGACGCCTGGTCGAGCAGCCGAACAAGGTGTTTACCCGTGCGGAACTCGAGGAATCGCTGTATGGTTGGGGCGAAGGGGTGGCCAGCAACGCGATCGACGTCTATGTCCACCACGTTCGCCGCAAGACCGATCCGGCGCTGATCAAGACAGTGCGCGGACTCGGCTACCGGATCGGCCAGCCCGACGCATGAGCGCGCGCCGCTACTCGATCCGCCGGCGCCTGATCCAGCGCGCGATGTTGTGCATGCTGCTGATCCTGGGCGGCATTTCGCTCGCCGCCCACCTGTTCGCCGGCCACGAATCCGAGGAGTTCTTCAGCGCGCGCCTGGCCAGTTCGGCGCGCGTGCTCGAGACCCTCGCCGCGCACCAGCTTGCGACCGCCACGATTGCCGCGCCGATCGTGATTCCCATCCCCGGGCAGGTCGGTCATCACGGCGGACCGACCGCCTATGGCCATCCGTACGAACACAAGATCGCCTTCCAGGTGTGGAGTGCCGACGGCAGGCTGCTGGCCCGCTCGGAATCCGCGCCCGCCGAGGCGTTTGCGCCGCTGGCGCCCGGGTTCAGCAGCAAGGGGCTGGACGGGACGCTGTGGCAGGCGTTCGCGCTGCGCTCGGGGGACGTATGGATCCTGGTCGCGGAAAAGGACGAAGTACGCGAAGAGATGATCGAGCAGCTCGGCGCTTCGGTATTGGCGCCGGTCGTGGTGGGCGGCATCCTGCTCGTACTCGCGGTCAACCTGGTGCTCTCGGCGAATTTGGCGCCGCTGCGCTCGCTGGCCGACGCGATCGCCGGGCGCGAAGCCGAGTCGCTGGCGCCGGTCGAGCTGTCCGGCCTGCCCGACGAGCTGGCGCCGGTGGTCGATGAGCTCAACAGCCTGCTGGCGCGCGTGCGCGCCGCCTTCGTCCGCGAACAGCAATTCATCGACGCGGCGGCGCACGAGATCCGTACCCCGGTCGCCGCCGTGCAGTTGCACGTCCAGAATGCACTGCGCGCGCCCGACGCCGCGCAGCGCGACCAGTCGCTGGCCGAGGCGGTGCGCGCGCTGCGGCGCACCACCCAGCTGGCCGAGCAGCTGCTCACCTTCAGCCGGCTGGCCTCGGGAACCGACCTGGCGCTGCGCCGCAAAGTGTCGTTGGCCGAGGTGTGCCGCGAGGTGATCGCGCTCGAAGAGCCTCTGCTGGACCGGCGCGGCCAGTCGCTGGGGCTCGACGCGCCGCGCGACTGCGTGGTCGCGGGCGACCCCTACCGTCTGCAGCAGCTGCTGCGCAACCTGATCGACAACGCCTCGCAGCATGGCCTGGCCGATGGCGACGTCGATGTGTCGATTGCCTGTGATAAGGGCGTGGCCTTGCTGCGCGTCGCCAATGACGGCGAGCCGGTGCCGGAGGCGGAGGTCGAGAACGTGTTCCGTCCTTATTATCGGCTTCGGCCCGGCGCCGCCGAGGGCGCCGGCCTGGGCCTGAGCATCGTAAGAGAAATCGCCAGCCAGCATGGTGCAACGGTCGCGATCGCGCGCAAGGCCAACGGGCAGGGATGCATCGTTACTGTGGCGTTTCCTGCCGAGAAAACCGGCTAATCAAGGGAAGATGGTGTGATCAGGTGCCGGCCGGCGCGATTGCCTGGCGCGCGCAAACCCGGACACTAGCGCGCCGGGGGCTTGCTGCCATCCCCGCCGAGCGCCTTGCGCAGCGGCTCGGCCTGTCCGATGGACTCGCCGCCTTCCAGGATCTGGCGCACGCTGAGCGCCTTGCCGTAGTAGGCATCGCTCAAGCGCTGGTTGTAGCGGACGTCGTTGACGGCCACCGTCACGGCGTTGGCGAACAGGCCCTTGGCGCCGGACCAGGCGACGACGTCCCCGCTGGTAGAGCCCTCGGCCATGCGCGCGTAGGTGATGACCGTCAAGCCTGCGTCGGCGCTGATGGAAAAATTATGCTTGCTGCGGAAGTGGTCGACCGCCCGCTGGTTCATCAGGACGAACGCCAGCGGTCCTTCCTGGACGCCGGCCTGCAGCCCGACGCCGATGGCGCCGGTGTCGAAGAACGCCGGATCGCTCCAGCTGCCGTCGTCGCGCCGCACCAGCAGGACCCCGGCCCCGCCCTCGGCGCCCACGGCCAGCGCCGCGCGCCCGTAATGGGGAATGATGTAAACGCCGCGCGCGCGTTCCAGGAGCGCGGCCATCTTCGGCGCCGCGGCCATCGATTGCGCGACCCTGGCGGCATTGTCGACCCGGCGGTTGGCTGTCTGCTTGCGCTGCGCATCGGTGCCGCTGGCATCGGTTTGCGCGGACTGGTCCGCCGGGGCGGCTGCGGGGGCGCCGGACGCCGGCGCCTGCGCCAGCGCCGGCAGCGCCGCGCACAACAGGACGCACAGTGCGGTGCGCGGGCGCGGCCAGGCCGGGCGGCGGTGGCGGCGGGTGGCATGGGGAGGCAGGGGAAGTGAGGTGGTCATAGAAAGCTCCGGTTGCGGTGAGTCATCCACGCCGCTTGCGGCGTGCCAGAGGTGCAGGGTAGTCCTGTCGCGTGCGCGAAATTTGATATCGCTCAGGTGAGCCTTTGCGCTGTGCGAGTGACGCGACTTGTCAGGCGTTTCGCGAGTGCGGATCGCGCGAAGCGGGAGGCGCGTCGCGGGAGGCTGCCGCCTTTTATGCGTTCTCATTGATTCGTGCCAAAACTCGGGCCAGCACATTTCGTCTCCTGTGCCGGTCTATCGTCGATAGAGCCGATTCGTGGAGCGAGTTGTGGACCAGCTGCATGTGCGATCCGGAAAGGGAAGGGCGCCGTCCGCCGCCCGTCCGTCGCCGGAAGGCCCCGGCGCGGCCGGGACGGGGGCAGGGCGCGGAACCTGTCGGCGCCGGCGCGTGCTCCTTGCCGTTGCCTGCGTGGCAGTGCTGGTCGTCAGCGCCGGGCTGTACGCGTGGCGCGTGGCGCGCCCGCCCGCGCCTGGGGATGGTTTCGCGAGCGGCAACGGCCGCATCGAGGCGGTCGAGGTCGACGTCGCCACCGAGCGGCCCGGCCGTGTCGCCGCGGTGCTGGTGGATGAAGGCGACCTGGTACGGGCGGGCCAGGTGGTGGCCCGGATGGACCTGGCCACGTTGCAGGCCGAGCGCCTGGAGGCGCTGGCGCGCGAGCGGCAGGCGCGCGACGCCGTGGCCGGCAGCCTGGCGGCGCTCGCCGTGCGCCGCAGCGACGAGGCGGCGGCGGGCGCGATCGTGCTCCAGCGCGAAAGCGAGCTCGACGCGGCCCGGCGCCGCCTGGCGCGCTCCGCCACCCTGGCCGAGCGCGGGGCCGCCGCCGCGCAGGAGCTCGACGACGATCGCGCGCGCGTCGCCGGGGCCGCCGCCGCGCTCGAGGCGGCCCGCGCCCAGCATGCGGCGGCGCGCGCCGCGGTGGATGCCGCCCGGGCGCAGGCCGTGGGAGCGCGATCCGCGGTCGAGGTGGCGGCCGCGTCCACGGCCCGCATCGACGCGGGACTGCGCGATGGGGTGCTGAGGGCGCCGCGCGCCGGGCGCGTCCAGTACCGCCTGGCGCAACCGGGAGAGGTGCTGGCGGGCGGAGGCGCGGTGCTCAACCTGATCGACCTGACCGACGTCTACATGACCTTCTTCGTGCCGGAAGCGGTGGCCGGGCGCGTGGCGCTCGGCGCCGAGGTGCGCCTGCAGCTCGACGCGGCGCCGCGCTTCGTCGTGCCCGCGAGCGTGAGCTACGTCGCCAGCGCCGCCCAGTTCACGCCCAAGTCGGTGGAGACGGCGAGCGAGCGCGAGAAGCTCATGTTCCGGGTCAAGGCCCAGGTCGACCGCGCGACCCTGGAGCGCCATGCCGGCTATGTCAAGGCGGGGGTGCCGGGCGTGGCCTGGTTGCGGCTCGACCCGGGCCAGCCGTGGCCGCCGGGGCTCGCTCTGCCGGCGGCGCCATGACGGCCACCGCCGATGCGGCAGCGCGGGTGGCGGGACTGACCCTGCGATACCGGCATGCGCTGGCGCTCGACCGGGTCGACCTGGCGCTGCCGTGCGCCGCCATCACCGGGGTGATCGGACCGGACGGTGCGGGCAAGACCAGCCTGCTGGCGGTGCTGGCCGGCGCGCGCCGCATCCAGCAGGGCGCCGTCGAGGTGCTGGGTGGGGACATGCGGCGCGACGCGTTCCGCGCGCGCGTCTGCCATCGCATCGCCTACATGCCGCAGGGGCTCGGCCCCAATCTGATGCCGGCCCTGTCGGTGCGCGAAAACCTGGACTTTTTCGCGCGTCTGTTCGGGCTCGGCGCCGAAGCACGGCGCGAACGCATCGGCGCGCTGGCGCGCAGCCTGGGCCTTTTCGACTTCCTCGAGCGGCCGGCCGGCCAGTTGTCGGGCGGCATGAAACAAAAACTCGGCCTGTGTTGCGCCCTGGTGCACGACCCGGAGCTGTTGATCCTGGACGAGCCCACCACCGGCATCGATCCGCTGTCGCGCGTCCGCTTCTGGGAACTGGTCCAGGCCGTGCGCCGCGTCCGCCCGGCGCTGAGCGTGCTGGTGGCGACCGCCTACATGGATGAAGCCATGGACTTCGACTGGCTGGTGGCGCTCGATGGCGGGCGCGTGCTGGCGCAGGCCAGTCCGGCCACCCTGCTGGAGCGAGCCGGCGCCGCGACCCTGGAACAGGCGTTCGCAAGCCTGTTGCCGGCGGCGCGCCGTGGGGAGGGCCGCGCGCCGGCATGCGCGCTGCCGGGCCCGGCTCCGGATGGCCCGGCGGCGATCGAGGCTGCGAGCCTGTGGCGGCGCTTCGGAGCCTTCGTCGCGGTACGCGACGTCAATCTGCGCGTCGCGCGCGGCGAGATTTTCGGCTTCATCGGCTCGAACGGCTGCGGCAAGAGCACCACCATGAAGATGCTGACCGGCCTGCTGCCGCCCAGCGCCGGCCAGGCCAGCCTGTTCGGGCAGCCGCTGCGGCGCGGCGACGCGGCTACCCGGCGCCGGATCGGCTATATGTCGCAGGGTTTTTCGCTGTACCGCGAACTGAGCGTGCGCCAGAACCTGCTGCTGCATGCACGTCTGTTCGGCCTGGCTGGCCGCGAGGCGGCGCGGCGTTGCGCCGCGATGGCTGCCCGCTTCGGCCCCGTCGAGGCGCTCGACGCGCTGCCGGACCGGCTCCCGCCGGGGATGCGGCAGCGTCTGGCGTTGGCGGTGGCGCTGGTGCACGGTCCCGAGCTGCTGATCCTGGACGAGCCCACGTCCGGCGTCGATCCCGTCGCGCGCCAAGGATTCTGGGACCAGATGCTGCGCCTGTCCCGCGACGAAGGCGTCACGATTTTCGTCTCGACGCATTTCATGAGCGAGGCCGAGCGCTGCGACCGCGTCGCGCTGATGCATGCAGGCCGGATACTCGCGATCGGCACCCCGGAGGCCCTGCGCGCCGCGCGCGGGACGGCGACCCTGGAGCAGGCATTCGTCGGCTGGCTGCGCGCCGCCGAGGGCAGCGAGGGTGAAGCCGCGGCGCCCGCGTTGCCGCCGCTCGCGCCGGGCCGGCCGCGGGCCGGCGCCGGCTGGCGCCGGGCGGCCGCCTGCTGCCTGCGCGAGACGCGCGAACTGCGGCGCGATCCGGTGCGTGCGGCCCTTGCGGCGCTCGGCTCGCTGCTGCTGCTGGTCGTGATCGGCTACGGGATCAATATGGACGTCGACGACCTGCGCTACGCCGTCCTCGACCGCGACCAGAGCGCGCTCAGCCGCGATTACGCGCTGAACCTGTCGGGCTCGCGTTATTTCGTGGAGCGTCCCGCGTTGGCGAACCATGAAGAGCTCGACCGCCGCATGCGCACGGGCGAGCTGGCGCTGGCGCTCGAGATTCCACCCGGGTTCGGGCGCGCGGTGGCGCGCGGGCGCCCGGCGCAGATCGGCGCCTGGATCGACGGCGCCAACCCGGTCCGTGCCGAGACCGTCGACGCCTATGTGCAGGGCATGCATGCGCAATGGCTGGCAAGCGCAGCGGTACGGCCCGGGGCCGCGCCGCCCCGCGTACGCACCGAAGTCGAGACGCGCTTGCGCTACAACCCGGACCTGCGCAGCCTGCCCGCGATGGCGCCGGCGATCGTGGCGCTGCTGCTGCTTAACCTGCCCGCGATGCAGGCGGCGCTGGCCGTCGTGCGCGAAAAGGAACTCGGATCGATAATCAACCTGTATGTGACACCGCTGCGGCGCAGCGAGTTCGTGCTCGGCAAGCAGCTTCCTTACGTGGCGCTGGCCATGCTCAACGCCACGCTGATGACGTTGCTGGCGGTGGCCGGGCTCGGCGTACCCTTCACGGGCAGCCCGGGGGCGTTCGCGGCGGCCGTGGTCCTGTTCTGCATCTGCTCGCCCGGCATCGGATTACTGGCGTCGGCCCTGACCCGCAGCCAGATCGCCGCCATCTTCCTGACCATGATCGGGACCATGGTGCCGGCCATCCAGTATGCAGGCCTGATCAATCCGGTTACCGCGCTGGACGGCGCCGGGCGCCTCGTCGGCGAGGCCTACCCGGCCTCGCACATGCTCACCATCAGCCGCGGCGTATTCGGCAAGGCGCTGGGATGGCGCGCGTTGCAGGCGGAATTCCTCGCCCTGCTGGCAGCGATCCCGCTCATCGTCGGGCTCGCCGTGGCGCTGCTGCCGCGACAGGAGCGCTAGCAATGACGGCGTCCCTGCGCAGGATCTGGCGCCTCGGCGTCAAGGAGTTGTGGAGCCTGGCGCGCGACCCGGCGATGCTGGCGCTGGTCGTGTATGCCTTCAGCGGCGGGGTGTACATGGCGGCGACAGCCCAGCCGGATACGCTGAGCCGGGCCGCGCTCGCCATCGTCGACGAGGACGATTCACCCCTGTCGCGACGCATCCGGGGCTCGTTCACGCCGCCGCAGTTCATGGTGCCGGAACGTATCGGTTTCAACGAGGCCGACGCCTTGCTCGACCGGGGGCGCGCCACTTTCGTGCTGGTCATACCGGCCGGCCTGCAGCGCCGCGTTCTGGCGGGGCGCCCGGCCACCCTGCAGCTGAACGTGGATGCCACCCGCATGAGCCAGGCCTTCAGCGGCAGCGGCTACGTACGGCACATCGTGCTGGGCGAGGTGGAGACCTTCGTCGCCGGCGTGCGCCGCGCCACGCCGCAGCCGGTCGTGCTGGCGCTTCGGGCGCGTTTCAATCCGACCCGCACCCCGGCCTGGTTCGGCGGCCTGATGGAGCTGGTCAACAACATCACGATGCTGTCGGTGGTCCTGGCCGGCGCCGCCCTGATCCGCGAACGCGAACACGGCACCGTCGAGCATTTGCTGGCGATGCCGGTACGGCCGTTCGAGATCATGCTGGCCAAGCTCTGGTCGACCGGGCTGGTCGTGCTGGCGTCGACCCTGGCGGCGCTGCTGCTGGTCTTGCACACGCTCCTCGGTGTGGGGTTGTCCGGCTCGGTCGCCCTGTTCGCCGCCGTCACCTGCCTGCACCTGTTCGCCACCACCTCGCTTGGCATTCTGCTGGCGACGGCGGCGCGTGGCATGGCCCAGTTCGGCCTGCTGGTGATTCTCGCGCTGCTGCCGTTGCAGATGCTGTCCGGGGCGAACAGCCCGCGCGAGAGCATCCCGGTGCTGCTGCGCGACCCCATGCTGCTGGCGCCGACCACCCATTTCGTCGAGGCGAGCCAGGCAATCCTGTTTCGCGGCGCCGGCCCTGACGTGGTGTGGCGCCCCTGCCTGGCGCTGCTCGCCATCGGCGCGCTATTGTGCGGCATCGCGCTGGCCCGTTTCGGCGCCGCGATACGCCGCGTCTGAGCCTGGCCGGCGCCGTTCGCCAGCCTGTTCCGGCGCCCCCATCTCGCATAGAATCGAAGGCATTGACCAGCTTGCAATCCTTCAAAGGAGCTCCGGTGCACGATGATCCTGCCTTTCCTTTCATGCGGGAGATGTTGCTGTTCCTGATCCTCGCAGGCATCCTGGTTCCCACCCTGCAACGTCTGCGAGTCAACCAGGTACTGGGCTTTTTCGTGGTGGGCGCCGTGCTTGGGCCGTTCGCCGCCGGACGGCTGTCCGGTGCGCCGCCGTGGCTGGCGGCCCTGGCGTTCCCTTCCGGCCCGGGCGTTTCGCTGCTGGCCGAGATCGGCGTGCTGTTTCTGATGTTCTCGGTCGGACTGGAGCTCACTGCGGACCGCCTGTGGGCCATGCGGCGCTGGGTGCTCGGCGTCGGCAGCGCACAGGTCGCCCTCAGCGCTTGCGCGATCGGCGCCGCACTGTTCGCCTGGGGCTTGCCCGGCGCCGCCGCGACGATCCTGGGCCTGGCGCTGGCGCTGTCGTCGACCGCCGTCGTGATGCAGCTAATGAGCCAGCGGCACATGACCGGCAGCGCGCTCGGCCAGGCGGTCTTCGCGGTACTGATGCTGCAGGACCTTGCCGTGGCACCATTGATGATCCTGGTCGGCGCGCTGGCGTATGGCGCCGATGCGAGCGGCGGCGAGGTCGCCCTGCAGGTGCTGGCGGCCAGCGGACGGGCGGCCCTTGCGCTGGCCGTGATCTGGCTGGCCGGCCGTACCATCGTGCAACGGCTGTTTCGACTCTTCGCGCGCGAACGGCAGCCGGACGCCTTCATGGCGCTCATCCTGCTCGCCACCTTCGGCCTCGCGGCCATGGCGGCGGCGGCCGGCCTGCCGCTGGCGCTCGGGGCATTGGTGGCCGGCCTGCTGTTGGCCGAGACCGAGTTCAGGCACGAGGTGGAGCTGATGGTGGAGCCGTTCAGGGGATTGCTCATGGGGCTATTTTTCATGACGGTGGGCATGACCATCGATGTGCGACTGGCGCTCGTGGAGCCACTACTGGTGGCCGGTGCTGTCGCTGGCCTGGTGCTGCTCAAGGGCGCCGTGGCGTCCTTGCTGCTGCGGGCCGGCGGGCTCCCCTGGGGACGGGCGGCGGAGGGCGGCCTGTTGCTGGGGCAGGGCGGGGAGTTCGCCTTCGTCGTGATCGCCTACGCCAGCAAAGCGCAGCTGCTCGAGCCGTCGCTCGGCGCCTTGGCGACGCTGGTGGTCGGCCTGTCGCTGTTCGTCACGCCAGCGCTGGCGCTGCTGGGCCGGTCACTGGGCGAACGCGGCGAGCGCGAGGCGCCGCCGCCGACAACCGACACCGGCGTCGTCATCGCCGGTTTCGGCAGGGTTGGCCAGCAACTGGGCAAACTGCTGGCGTCGCAGGGCATCGCCTATGTCGCCATCGAGGCCGATGCCGCCCTGGTGGCGCGCCTGCGCGCCGACGGGCTGCCGGTCTGGTACGGCAACGCCGCGCGTGCCGAGCTGCTGCGCAAGGTGCGTGCCGATGCGGCGCCGGCGATCGTCCTGACGATGGACCAGCCGGCTGCGGCCTTGCTGGCCGTGCGGGGCATCCGGCGCGCCCTCCCGCATGCGCGGCTGTTCGTGCGCGCGCGCGACGAGGCCCATGCGCATGCGCTGCGGATCGCCGGCGCCAGCGTGGTGGTGCCCGAAACCCTGGAAGCGAGCCTGCAGTTGTCGGCCTTCGTCCTGGAAGCGGTCGGCGTGGAGGAACGGCTGGTCGAAGAGATCCTGGCGCGCGAGCGCGACCTGTTTGCGGCTGGCCTGCCAGTGTCGGGTCCCCCTTGAGCCCGACGATAAGGGGATGGCGGGCACGCGCACGCGCGGGCTCAGCGCGAGAGGGGCAGCGCCTGCGCCAGCACCGTGCGGTTGCGGCCTGTCGCCTTCGCGCGGTACAGCGCGGCATCGGCGGCGCACAACAGCGCTTCCCAGCTGTCGTGGCTGGCGTCGAGCACGGCCACGCCCAGGCTGACCGTGATGTGCAGGGGACCGACGTCGCTCGGGACTTCCAGCGCGGCGATATCCGTGCGCATGCGTTCGGCGCAAGCGAGGGCGTCTTCCATCGATGTCTCCGGCATCACGCACACGAATTCCTCGCCGCCGATGCGGCCGAAATAGTCGCTGGCGCGCAGCCCCGCAGTGCAGGCTTGCGCCATGGCGTACAGGACGCGGTCGCCGGCGCCGTGGCCGTAGGTATCGTTGACCCCCTTGAAAAAGTCGATATCGAGCATCGAGATCGCCAACGGCCGGCCATGCCGCAGCGCCAGCGCGACGTCGCGCGTTGCCAGTTCGGTCAGGTAGCCGCGCGAGAGCGCGCCGCTCAGGCTGTCGTAGCGGCTCGCACGCAACAGGGCCTGTTCGGCGAGGTAGATCCGGCGCCACTGCCGCACGTGCATCGCCGCCACCGCGCCTGCCAGCAGCCATGACAGCGCGTACAGCAGCGCGCTGTTCAGGAACGCCGCGCGCGGCAGCGCGCCGGCGGCCAGCGACAGGAACAGGATGGTTGGCGCGAGCGTGCACGCCAGCCAGCGGCGCGGGCGCGGCTCGATCAGGGCGAGAACGAACATGGCCCCGGTCAGGGCCGGCAGGGCCGCCACCAGCCCGTGCTCGAGCCGCGCCGCCGCGGCCGTCATCGCGCCAACGTGGGTGCCGTACAGGAGCAGGCAGCGGGTGCGCGCCGACAGCCGCGCGTCGGCATAGGCCGGGACGCCTGCCACCACCAGCACGATGCGCAGGACCAGCGAGGCGTCGGCGCGGGAAGGGTCGATCCAGCGATCCCATGCGCCAAACAGGATGACGAAAGCGCCGAGCAGCGGGCCGAGCACGGGAAACCAGCAGGCGACGTGGCGGTCGAGGTATGCGTCGAACTGGGCGCTCTGCCCGGGTGCGAGATGCGGCGCGCCACCCGGCGCCAGGCGGTGCAGGCAGGAAGCGGCGGCGCGCCAGGCGCATGCGACCCGGCCGGACCAGGTGGAGTCGGGCTTGCCCATCGTGTCATCCGTCACCACGGCCGTTCGGTGATGCGGCGGCTTTCCGGTCCGAGGTCGGGCATGGGCGACGCCATCTACGCCGGCAATGGCGGCAGGTCTTGGCCGGACTATGGATGCAAGCTGCGCACATTGATTCAGGTCATAGACAATATGACTCCGCGTCCTAGGATAATCCAGATCCCGGCGATCCGCCACCACACCTGGCCGGGCGGACATCAACCGTATCCGGCCGACGCGATCGCCGTTCCATCATCGTCAACCTGCAGGAGTACATCATGGCAAACAATGTGACACGCTTCGATCCGATGCGCGAGCTGATGCGTTTCGATCCTTTCCGCGGCCTGGACGACATCATGCGCGATTTCCCGCTGGCCTCGGCGCTGCGCGGCCTGGACGTCGACCGCCGCATCCGGGTCGACGTGACCGAGAGCGAGCACGACTATCTGGTGAAGGCCGACATCCCGGGCGCCAAGAAAGAGGACATCCGGGTGTCGGTCGATGGCAACGTGGTCTCCATCAGCGCCACGGTCCAGAGCGAACAGCAGCAGACCTCCGGCGATACGGTCTACAGCGAGCGCTATCGCGGCGCGCAATTCCGAAGCTTCAGCCTCCCGCAGGAAGTCGACGATGCCACGACCGCGGCGAAGTACGAAGACGGCGTGCTGCACCTGACCTTGCCCAAGAAGCCAGGCGCGGCGCGCAAGCAGATCGCCATCCAGTAGCGTGGCTTCGATCCGGACGTCCGTCGGCTGGCCAGCCCAGGCGATGGTCGCAGCGAGACGGTCGACGCCGGTCGCGGCCCTGGTGGCCACGAACGGCCCATCTGCGCTGGCGCTGGTAACGGGCGTGACCATGAATCCGATGTTCCCGAGCCCGGTCAGTGCGCGGCCGGCCGTCTCCGGGCGAACATGCTTCTCGTCCGGTAGCGGCTCCCCGCCCGGCGGGCACTGGTCGATGAACAAGTCGTTGACCGCTGAAAGCCGCACGCCCGATGGGCCGTCCATGGCAAGCCGGCCCGTCTGTCCCGGTGCGGCCCTAGTGGGCCAGCAGGACGGGCAGCGCGGCTTCGGCCAGGATCGTGCGGCTGGCGCCGCCGACGCACAGTTCATGGAAGCGGGTGTGGCCGAAGCAGCCCATGACCAGCATTCCGCAGTCGAGTTCTTGCGCGAGCGCGAGCAGGTCGCGCCCGCTGCCATGGCGTTCTTCACGCGTGCAGAAGTGGGCGGGCACGCGATGCCGATGCAGGAAGCCGGACAGCTCCGACTGATCGGCCGCGAACTGCGCGCCATGCTCGCTCCGGTCCGGCCGGATGAGCGCGACGACCATGACCGACATGGCCCGCTGCAGAAGCGGCAGCGCCGCCGCGAGGGCGCGCGACGCCTCCTGGCTTGCGTTCCAGCCGACGAGAATCCTGGTGGCGATCACGGGTGCCGGATCGCTGCGCGGCACGAGGAGCACCGGGCGGGCGCTGTTCAGGATGACGTATTCGGGCAAACGGGTTCCGACGCCCGGCGTGGCCTCGTCGGGGTCGTCCTGGCTGATGACGACCAGGTCGGCGCTGCGGGACTGCCGTGCCAGGCCGTCGTCGGGAAGGTCGCAGACCAGCCGTGTCTCGCATGACACCTGGTATTCGCTGGCGATGTCGGTGAAGCGGGATAGCGCGTGCCGGGCGTTTTCCGCCAGCGGCTCGAAGTAGCTGGCTTCGAGCGTGCCGGGCTGCCAGTGGCAGCCCCGTGGAAGCACGGTGCGCGAGACGCCCAGCATGGCCGCGCCGACCAGATGCGCGCCGTGCGCCTGCGCGAGGGTAGCGGCCCAGCGCACCCGCGCCGGCGCGTGGGCCGAGAGGTCGGCGTGGACGAGTATTGTCTTGTACATGGCTGATCGATTCCTAGTGAGCGAGCAGGATGGGACAGGGCGGGTGGCGCAGCACTGTCACACTGGCGCCGCGGAACAGTGCTTCGTGCCAGCGTGCGTGGCCGTAGGCGCCCATGACCAGGAGGCTGGCGCCGCAACGGTCGGCCTCGGCGAGCAGTGCCGCGCCGGTGTCTGCCGTTGCCGGCCGTAGCGCGGTCCGGGTGGCGATGCCGTGGCGCTGCAGGAACGCGGCCAGGCGCGGCCCGGACTCGCCGCCGTCAACGGCGCCGCTGCCCAGCACGAGCACGATCGCATGGTGCGCCGCCCGCAGCAGCGGCAGGGCGCCGTCGAGCGCGCGTGTCGCTTGCGTGCTGGCGTTCCAGGCGACGAGCGCGGCGCCGCCGGGCAGTGCCGTCTCACCGGCTGCGGGCACCACGAGGACCGGCCGGCCGGCGGCAAGGACCAGGTAGTGCGCCAGGTCCGGGGGGCGCAACGGGGTAGGGTCGCCGCCGGCGCCGCCGATGACGACGAGGTCGCAGTAGCGCGCGTCGAGTGCGAGGGCGACGCCGGTCTCGTCGTCGGCCAGGCGCGTCTCGACCGATTGCGCGCCTTCCTCGAACGCCAGCCGTTCGAAGAGCGCAAGCGCGCGCTGCGCTGCATCGCGCAGCGCGGCGCATGGCGCGGCGAGGAGCGCCCGTGTCGCTTCCGGCGTATAGCGGGAGACGCCGGTTGGCGCGCTTCCGATCAGATGCGCCTGCATGGCGCGCGCGAGCCGTGCGGCGAGCCTGATGCGGCCCAGGGCTTCGGGCCCGGGCGCCACGTGTACCAGAATCGTCTTGTAGGTCATCGATCCGCTCCGGTGTCGCACCGTTCACCGCTGGCGGTACGCATGAAGCCGCATGCGCTGCGCCAGGCACCAACGCTGGATACATCAATAACTTCTGTCGCATGTCCAACCATGACATGAATCAAACTCGTGTCAGTGCTGGTGGCGAATAGCGGCTGTATCTCGACATGACAGCAGCGGACAGCAGCCACGTCATGGCGCCGCCCGAATGAGCGTCCGCCACCTCGGGCAGCGCATCGCGCGGCAATCGGCCGCCGTCGTCGGCGCCTCGAGCGGCCGCGGCAGCGGCGGTGCGCCGGCGGCGCGCCTACGGCTGCACGCCGATGCGCGCAGGACGGCGCGGTCGAGTTCGGACTCGCGCTGGATCCTGCACCCGACCGCGTATGCATGCGCCACCATGCTATGGGGACAGTTGGCGGCGCCAGGAAAGCCGTCGCGTGCGGCGAGCCGATTGCACTCCTGCGGCCATGACCACTGGCAGAAGCAGGGCGAATCCGGCCCAGGCCAGCGGTGGAGGAGCGAAACGAAAGATGTCGGCCAGCGCAGCGCAATACAGTGCTGCTCCAAGAACGCAGATGGTCGCCATGATGACTGCCATCAGGAGCGGATTTGTCATGCACGATGGCGCGCTGGACTGCGCCGGCTGGCGGTACAGCAGCAGCAGCGCCAGATTGCTCAGCGCAAGGGCGCTGAATGTGACGGCGCGGGCCTGGGGCTCGCTCAGCGTGGCGAGGGCGTATCCATGGCCGAGCGCGAGCAATGCCGCGGCCCACAGGCCGCAGGCCAGCGCGGCAATGAACGGACCGCGTCCCACCAGAGCTTCGTTGGGGGACCGGGGCGGCCGGCGCATCAGGTCGGCTTCTTCCGCTTCGTTTTCGAAGGCAAGCGAACAGGCCGGGCCGATGACGAGTTCCATCAAAGCAATGTGCATGGGATACAGCAGGATTGGCCAGCCAACCAGCGGCGGCAGCAGCGCCAGCATGGCGATCGGCACGTGTACCGCGCTGACGTAACGTATTGACTTGCGCATATTGCTGTAGATTCGGCGTCCTGCCCGCAAGGCATGCACCAGCGAGGAAAAACGGTCATCCAGGAGCGTGAGTCCCGCGGCTTCACGCGCGACGTCGGTGCCGCGCATGCCCATGGCAACGCCGACATCGGCGGCGCGCAGGGCGGGAGCGTCGTTGACGCCGTCGCCCGTCATGGCCACGATCGCGCCGCCGCGCTGGAGCGCGCGGACGATCGCCAGCTTCTGTCCCGGCGCGATCCGGGCGCAGATGCTCACGCCATCGAGGCGCGATGCAAGCTCGATCGACGCGAGGCGCGCGATGTCGTCGCCGGTCAGGGTGGCGCCGACGGGCAGGCCGGCCTGGCGCGCGATGGCCTGGGCGGTCTGGGGATGGTCGCCGGTGATCATCAGCACCCTGATCCCGGCGGCCCGGCACTGCGCCACCGCTGCCGGAATATCCGCGCGCAAGGGGTCGGCGAATGCGACCAGGCCGGTGAGCCGGTATTGCAGCTGCGCCGGATCGTCCGGCCATGGCGCCGCCACGTGCGCGGCGGTGGCCACCGCGAGCACCCGCAGGCCTTCGGCCGCCAGCGCCGCGGCGGCAGGCAGGCACGCCGCCGCGCTGCCATCGCGGCAGAGCGCCGCGATGGTCTCCGGCGCGCCCTTGGCAAATGCTTGCGCACCCATGTCGCCCTGGCGGATATGAATGGTGGCAGGACGCGTATCGCTCATGCCGTATTCGCGTTCCAGGCGCCATTGCCCCTCCATGGTGTCGGCGGACGCGCGCAGGTCCGCGGCGGCGCGATGGAGCGCCAGTTCCAGCGGATCCGAGGCCGGAGGGCGGCTGGCCAGCAGTGCCTGCGACAACAGCTCGCGGTACGCAGGCGGCGGCGCCCCGGCGTCAATGTCGTGAGCGGCGCCATCGCGCCAGAGCAGCCGCAGCGCCATCCGGTTCTCGGTCAGCGTGCCGGTCTTGTCGACGCACAGGACCGTCGTCGATCCGAGTATTTCGATCGCGGCCAGGCGCCGGGTGAGCACCTGGCGCCGCGCCAGGCGCCAGGCGCCGAGCGCCGGAAAAATGGTCAGGATGACCGGGAATTCTTCAGGGAGCATCGACATGGACAGGGCCACCCCGGCCAGCAGCGCCTGCAGCCAATCGCGGTCGCGCAAGACCAGAAGCGCGACCAACAGCATGCTGACGAGCAACCCCAGCAGTGCCAGCCGGCGCACCAGCATGCGGGTCTCGCGCTGCAGACGTCCAGTGGGCGGGGTGATGCGCTCCAGCGCGCGACCGATACGGCCCAGCTCGCTGTGGGGCCCGGTGGCGCGCACTTCGCCCAGTCCGTCGCCCTGCACCACGAGCGTGCCGGCGAACACCCACGACCGCCTCCCGGTGCCAGGTGCCGGTGGAACCTGCTGGCCCATGGCGGCGTGCTTGAAGACCGGTACCGATTCACCCGTCAGCAGCGACTCGTCCACCAGCAGCCCGACGGCCTCGATCAGTTCAGCGTCGGCAGGGACGCGGTCGCCGGCGGTCAGCCCGACGAGGTCGCCCACCACCAGGTCGGCGGCGGGGATGCGCAGGCGGCGCCCGTCGCGTACCACGCTGGCGAGCGGTGCGCTCAGGTCGCGCAAGGACTGCAAGGCGCGTTCCGTGCGGCCTTCCTGGTACAGCGCAATGCCGAGCAGAACCGCCACCATGGCCAGCAAGAAGAGGCTTTCGCGCGCTTCGCCGAGGGCGAGGTACAAGAGTGCGGAGACGACCAGCAGCAGAAACATCGGCTCGCGCGCGGCTTCGGCCAGGATGACTGGCCAGCCGCGGCGTGCCTGGTCGGGTAGGTCGTTGGGGCCGTCGGCGGCAAGCCTGCGCGCGGCCTCTGCCGCCGACAGGCCGTACCGGGACGAAGACGGGTTCATCGCGTGCGAAGGTCGGAAAGATCGCGCAAGGTCGGTTTTCGAGGTAGACCATCCGCACCGGCCGACAGGAAATCCCGGCCACGTCTCGTCCTCCTGGCCGTCGCCTAGGGGACGAAGTGAACGATGGGTGGCGGCGCTCAGGCTTCCTTTAAGTTATAGCAAAGGAAGCCTGATTCTGCGAATTTTTTTTTGCATTCTGCTGCGTTACGCAACTTCATCCAGCCTGCGGCAGAACGCTGCACCGTGACGGCAGGACGGTCCGCAGCGATTGGTTCGCCCATCACGTGTTCGAGATGCTCGACGAGATCCGGGAAGCTGCCGCCGGCTGGTTGGACCTGCGGTCACGACCGGCCCGACATGGCGCTCGGCGGTATCACGCCAAAAAACCAGCTAGGCGCCGGCCGCTTGACCTCCACTTCCAGCGTGCCCTGGAAATGGGGGGGATTGCCGCAAGTCGCAGGCGTGGACAAGCGCCCGCTGTGGTGTATTCCCTCATTCGCAATCCGGTGCTTGCGGTGCATTCACGACGGTGCAGATCCTGGCCTGGATGGCCTCCATGTAAGCCCCGGTCTCGCGATAGATGTGGGTGAATATCGGACTCAGGTCGCCTTGCAGGCGCGACACCGCGGCGAATTCGCGCGAACCGCCCGTGGCCGGGAGGCGTTTGGCGGCCGGCTCCAGTGCTTCCGCAATGCGTCGCAGCCGCTGCTCGAGGGGCGGGTGCGAGACCGATTTGCCGGGGTAGGAAATGCGCCCCTTCGATTTTCCAAGCACGTCGCAGACGAAACGCTTCGCATTGGCCTCGATCTTGCGCTGCGGCGTGGGAAGTTCGCCTGGCTGGAAGGCGTCGTGCACCGCTGGCCGGCTCATGAATTCCTGTTCGAGGGAGTTCTGCTGCCAGGCCGCCGTCGCCAGTGCAAGGCGGTCGATGTTCCAGTAGAGCGAGCCTTGCTCGGAAAGTGCGGGTTCGCGATAAGGTGGCTTCGGCAAGGCATGCAGCAACACCTCGAGCGCCAATGCGTCGGCTTCCGACTCGCGCCGGGTGGACACCGGGTCGCATGCATCCTGCAGTGCCTTGAGCTTGCTCGCCCGGGCTTGCTTCAGGTCGATGCTTTCCGTACGTCCAGAATAGTCCCCGACACTCTGTTGACGAACGTGGCCCAGTTCATGCGCCAGTATGTACGGCAGGCCCGGTCCCGCAGGCCGCCCTGCTGCGCGGACGTCTGCGAACAGGCGCACGGCATCGGCCGAGCAGCGTATCTGCAGGGGATCGACCACCACGCAGCCGCCCAATACACTCAGGCTGTCCAGCGGCGCATCCTTGCGCGCCGCCGCGCGGGCGCAGGCTTGCGGTGTCGTGTTCCCTTCGTTGGCATCCTTCACGATGAATACCGCCAGCGTGCGTTCCGGCGTGGGCCCGGACGGGTTGACCGCGACGGCGTCGAAGGGCAGCGCCTTTCCCAAGGTTCGGTAAGCGGCAGCCGAGCGCGTGATCGTATCGAGAACGATGGGCTTCGGGCTGTCGTCCAGGCGGCACGCGGGTATGGGCGCGGCCGCGGCAGCCTGCAGGCTCAGGCCCGCGCCCAGGAGGAAGAAGAGTTGCCGCATGACGTTACTTCAAGCCATTGCGCCGGTCGACCAGCGCTTCCAATGCGACATGCTTGCCGTTCAATTCTGCCAATAGCGGCCAGCGCTTGAATGCATACCCAAAGAATGTCAGCGTCGATTCACGCGCCAGGAATTCGGCGACCTTATACTGCGGCAGATTCTGGAAGTGGGGAACTGGACGCTTTCCGCTGCTGGTCTGGTCCGTATCCTTGGCCAGCGCTTCATGCGATGGCGTACCCTGCGGGCAGCGTTGCGGCAAACCCCACCAGACATAGCCGGACACCAGGCCGTCCTTCACGAGTGCCCTGACGCGTTCGCGCCCGGGTGCCGTCCAGAGCGGGACGATCCTGAGATCCCCGACGTTTTTCACCTTCGGCGCCTGCAACTCCACGAAATTACTGTGGGCATAGAAGTCCTGGATGCCGTGCACGGCCTGACCGAGTGCAAAGAAGGCAGCCGCACCGGACTTCTTCATGCTCGCGTCGTCCTTCGCAGCCTTGGCTTCCTGCGCCTGCTTGACATGCCGGTCGACCTCGGCCAATAGTTCGTCGATGTAGGCGCCCGCATTGTCGAAGTCGCAGTTGTCGAAGTGCGCCCTGGACTCGAACTGGTGGTAGGTGTCTTGCAGGTAGAGCGCGCGGCGCAGTTGAGCGAAATAAGCGTTGCTCACCAGGCCGTCGAGGACCTTCTTGTGGTTCCTGGTGTCGAAGGGTTCGCCGCAGCCGACACAAGCAATCCGCGGATTGACGCTGCGCAGATCGGGCACCTGTTCGGGTGGCGGCGTCGGCTTTTCGGCAGCCGATGTGGTGGACAGCGAAGCGGAAAGCAGAACGCCCAGTACCAGGCGCAGATGCAGGCGACGAAGTGAGAACATCGACTCCTCCGGTAGACTTGTCAGAATTGGATTGATAACATTATGTTACAGATATCGACTCGACTTGCAAGCTTCCCGTCCCAGGCTCCGGGCATCAGTTGCCCGAGCGGTCTCCTGCTGGCCGCAAGGACCACCCGCGCCCATGCCCAGGCGGATCCGGTCGCGAGCAGGAGGCTTGCGCATTCGTCCGAGGGACGGGACATCGCCATCGCCGCGATCGCGCGCACCAATGCCATCCTCACTGGCAGCGATCGCGGCCTGCGCCTGGTCCCGAGCGGCGGCCCCAGGTAGGCGGCGGACAGGCAAGAGCAGGGCACGCCGGTCTACCTGGTGCGTGTCGACGACGCATCCGACTCCGCCCCGGCAGCGGTGCCGCGGGCCTGCGACTGCATGTTCGTCGACATGCGGGCGCTGCATCGCTGGGTGATTGCACATTCGGCGGGGAGCGGGCAGCTGAAGCTCGATGCAGCGAATCTGCTGGCCTTCATGTTGTTGCATGAAGCGGGACATATCACGTCGCATCATGCGGACGTCGAATTTTCAGATGGCGAGATGTCGCAGTTGAACATCGATCCCACGATCGCCAGCGCGAACGAGGAGAAGGCCGATCGGTTTGGGGCTGTCGCTGGTCCAGAGCCGCATGCAGCAGGTTCCCGCTTCCCCGGTCTCGCTGGCCGCCACGACCGTGTCGATGGAATTGACGAAGCTGGGCTGCCACATGCAGGCCGATAGGGCCCTGGATGAGTTCGGCGCGCGCGAGTGGGAAACCTGCGGTGTTTTTCGACCTGGGCTATAGCCACCCGCATCTCGCCTGGCGCATCCTCGATGTCAGCCGCATGGTCCATGGAAGCCGCGGCCAGGGCGCTGCTCGATGCGTTCTGCGCAGCGAGGCAATGTGGAGCGAATCCGGCGCCGCTGTACTCCGCGCCCCTGCCTGGAGGTGAAACCTTGGTCAGCTTCGACGGTCTCACATCGGCAGCAGGGGCTGGGCCGCATCGCTGGCGGGCGCGCATCGACCATAAAATTGCAAAACTAATAAGAACATTTGTGCAAATAGTTTTGCGGGGTTAAAATAGGAGTTTCCGCAGGTGACCGCTTTCCCGTCTCCGCGACTTCAGCGGGCTGGCGCAACGCGCTGTCGCCCACTCGCAGCCCCATGCCACGCGACCGCGTGGCCGGATCCAGACTACCCTGTAGCCGATCCGTGCAGGCATCCTTTTTCCGCCGTGTGCGGAAACAAACCGGATACGCGGCGCCGCCCGCCAGGCCCCTCGCTTCGACGCGCGCCGGCCGGCCCGGTGCGGGGAGCGGGCAATGCCTGGCTCCGATCGCCGCCGACTCCCTCGAACAGGAATCGACATGAACCGATATTTCGGAAGTACTTCGCAACGCCTCGCCGCGCAGCAGGCGCGCGTCCCCGCCAGCCGCGCCATCGCGACGAACCCCGGCGACGCCCTGTGCGCGGCGCTGATGGGCATCGCCTGCCTCGGCCCCGGTGTCGCGAGCGCGCAGGAAGAGAGCGCGTCGCCGCTGACCATCGGCGGCGCGGTCCGCTTCAACTATGTGCACAAGAGCTGGCAGGACGAGTACCGCAGCGGCTTCTTCGGCCTCGACACCGCGCGCGTCGACGTCAAGTATGACGACGGCAGGCTGATTGGATCGGGCCAGTACCGCTACAACAATTTTCCGGACGGCCAGGGCGGCTACTGGCAGCATTTCCTGCAGCATGCGTGGGTCGGCATGCGCTTCGACGACCGCAGCGAACTGCACGTCGGCCTGGACAAGCTGCGCTTCGGACTGCAGCCCTTCGCATCGAACAATTTCTATGAATCGATCGCCTTCTACGCCGGCCTCGAAGACAATTATTCGCTGGGCGTGACGTACCTGAGCCGTCCCGGCCCGGTCGAATGGCAGCTCGGCTTCTACCCGCGCGACGGCGGCTCGTATGGCGGCGGCGACAACACGGCCGGCAAGTCGAACCGCTACTCCTACGACATCGTGCCCGACGACGACGAGCAGGGCTACGGTACCGGCCAGACCGACAGCGAGCGCAATACCGTGGTCGGCCGCATTGCCTGGCATGTCGGCGCCGCCAGGAACCACGAGTTCGGCCTGTCCGGCCTGACCGGCGAGATCGACAACGGCCGTGGCACCGATACCCGGCGCCATGCCGCCGCGGTGCACTATCGCGGCAGCTACGGCAGGTTCGGGGTGATGCTGCAGGCGATGCGTTACCGCTACCGCACGGCGCACGGCCCCGAGCAGACCTACGGCGGACTGGATCCCAACAGCTTCTTCATGGTCGGCGGCTTCGGCTACCCCTATCCGGTGGCGTCGCGCGGCGACATCCACGTCGCCAACATCAGCTACGACCTGCCGGGCAGGCTTGGGCCGTTCACCGATTTCAAGCTCTATAACGACTACAGCGTCCTGCGCAAGCGGCGCAGCGACTACCGGGATTCCGTGCAAAACGTCACCGGCATGAGCTTCTCGTCAGGCAAGTGGTCGTTCTATGCCGACCTGATGATCGGCAAGCACCACCCCTACCTGTCGCCCGACCTGGGCGGACTGGCCTCCACCTCGCCCGAGCACCAGGGTTTCACCCGCCGCATCAACCTGCAGGCCGGGTATTACTTCTGACGGCGCGCGGCACCGGGCTTGCCGACGCATCGCGCGGTCGTCCCGGCGATGCGATCCCGTGCCGCATGGTCGGTGTCACCGTGCGCATCGCCGTGCGGACCGTTCCCTAGCCGTGCTTGCAACCTGACGCAACGCCGGCCGCGCCCGGTTCCACCCGCCAGCGCAACGCTGGCGCCGGCTGACCGGTCGGCGTTGTTCAAGTCCCCACATTCCCGGGCCGGTCGGCCGGCTTGCGTGCGATGGCGACCGGGTCGGCCCGCGAGCGTGCCGCCGAGTTCGTCCGGCAGATACTGCCGCGGCCCCGTGCCCGCGCGCGCCGTATCGGTCTTCGTGGATGTCGCCGCGGCCACCATCAGGACACGGGGATTGCGATCATGCGCATTTTGCCGCACAAGCATGCTATATTGATTTGGCAACGTTTCCAATTTCAGGGAACGCGATAACGACAAGGAGACCGAAGACATGTACACACCTCCCCTGATGCTGCGCGGCGCCATCCTGGCGGCGCTGCTCGGAGCGGCCGCTTCCCCATCGATGGCGCAAGGACAAGCCGTCGTCCAGGCCTGGGTGACGACCGGCGACCAGGCCAAGCTGATGGCGCGCGGCCCGGACGCGCGTTTCGGCCGCGGCAGGCTCGCGTCGACCGTCATCGACGTCGATCCCGACACGCGCTTCCAGGAGATGCAGGGCTTCGGCGCCTCGATCACCGACGCCTCGGCCTACCTGATCCAGCAGCGCATGAACCCGGCGCAGCGCGAGGGCCTGCTGCGCGAGCTGTTCGGCCGCAATCCGGGCCTCGGCATGTCGTTCACGCGCCTGACCATCGGCGCGTCGGACTTTTCGCAGAGCCACTACAGCTTCAACGACATGCCGCGTGGCGAAAGCGATCCGGAGCTGACGCGCTTTTCGATCGACCCGCATCGCGCCAGCGTGCTGCCGACCGTCCAGCGCGCGCTGGCGATCAATCCGCAGCTGAAGGTGATGGCTTCGCCCTGGAGCGCCCCGGGCTGGATGAAGACCAGCGACAGCCTGGTCAAGGGTGCGCTCAAGCCCGAGGCCTATGACGCCTTCGCGCGCTACCTGGGCCGCTACGTGGGCGCGATGCGGCAAGAGGGCGTGCCGATCTTCGCGCTCACCTTGCAGAACGAGCCGCATTTCGAGCCGGACGACTATCCCGGCATGCGCGTCGATCCGGCCAGCCGCGCCGCCTTCATCGGCGGCCACCTCGGCCCCTTGCTGGCGCGCGATTATCCCGGCACCACGCTGTTCGACTGGGACCACAACTGGGACGAACCGGATTCCCCCGCGGCCGTCCTCAAGGACCCGGCGGCGGCCAGGTACGTGAGCGGCGTGGCCTGGCACTGCTACGCGGGCAACGTCGCGGTCCAGGCCCAGGTCCATGCGCAGTTCCCCGGCAAGGACACCTGGTTCACCGAGTGCTCGGGCGGGCGCTGGGCGCAGGACTGGGCCAAGAACCTGATGTTCTTCACCCGCACCCTGTTGATCGACACCACGCGCGGCTGGGCGCGCGGCGTGCTGCTGTGGAACCTGGCGCTGGACGAGAATGACGGACCCCACCTGGGCGGCTGCAAGGATTGCCGCGGCGTCGTGACGATCGATTCGCGCACCGGCGAGGTCACGCGCAATGTCGAGTACTACGCCCTGGCCCACGCCAGCCGCTTCGTCCTGCCGGGCGCCCATCGGATCGGGTCGAGCGAGGCAAGCGGGGAGTTGTCCAACGTCGCCTTCCGCAACCGCGACGGCTCGCTGGCCCTGGTCGTGGCCAATGGCGCGCAGGCGCCGCAGACGTTCTCGGTGCGCACGGCTGGCCGGAGCTTCCGTTACACGCTGCCGGGCCTGAGCGTCGCCACGTTCGCCTGGCCGGCCACGCGCTAGCCGAGCCGCCCCTGCAATTATATTGACAAGGAAATCATCGCGGCCTGATAATGATCCCGGTAGTTTGGCAACGTTTCCAAAAATTTTTTGACTCGTTTTGGCAGCGTTTCCAATCATGGCGTGCGACTGGCTGGGAGAGGCAATAGTGCCGGTCGCACGTGTATCGAGGGCAGCACAACAGGGAAACGCCGCCAGCGCCGCGACGATTTGGCAACGTTTCCAAATGCGACGTTCAATTATAAAAATTCAGGAGACAAGCATGACTCGTATTGGCAACGAACCGGGCGCCGCTCTGGCCGGCCGCCACATCATCCGCCGGACCCCGATCGCGGCCGCCTGCGCCCTCTGCCTGTGGAGCGCATCGGTCCACGCCCAGTCCGAGCTGCAGGTGCAGGATGGCGCGCCGGCCCAGGTGAAGGTGACCGGCATCCGCGGCAGCATCGAAAGCTCGATCGCGATCAAGAAAGAGTCCGACTCGATCGTGGAATCGATCACGGCCGAGGACATCGGCAAGCTGCCCGACCAGTCGATCGCGGAATCGATCGCGCGCCTGCCGGGCCTGTCCGCCCAGCGCGTGGCCGGCCGCGCCCAGGTGATCTCGCTGCGTGGCCTGGCGCCCGACTTCGGCGTGACCCTGCTCAATGGCCGGGAGCAGACCAGCACCAGCAACGACCGCAGCGCCGAGTTCGACCAGTACCCGTCGGAGCTGCTCAGCGGCGTGGTGGTCTACAAGACGCCGGACGCCAACATGACGGCGTCCGGCCTGTCCGGCACCATCGACCTGCGCACCGTGCGCCCGCTGGACCGCAGGGGCCGCACGATCGCCGTCAATGTGCGCGGCGAACACAATAGCAACGACGAACTCAATAGCGGCTGGTCGAACAAGGGCAAGCGCGTGTCGGTGTCCTATATCGACCAGTACCTGAACAACACCCTGGGCCTGGCCATCGGCTACGCCCATCTCGATACGCCCGGCCAGCAGAAGGAATACAAGTCCTGGTGGTGGGGCAACAACAACAACCTGCCCGAAGGGAACGAGGACGTGATCGCGCTCAAGGGCGCCGAAGTCACCTCGACCTCGCGCAAGCAGGTGCGCGACGGCCTGATGGCGGTCATCGACTGGAAGCCGAACCGCGACCTGCGTTCCACCCTCGACCTGTACTACTCGGAGTTCGACCAGAAGGAAATCATGCGCGGCATGATGTGGAACTCGGCCGACACGGTCACCTATCGCAATCCGCAGATCGAGACCATCGGCGGCGGGCGCATGCTGACCGGCGGCACCCTGGTCGGCCTCGAGCCGATCGTGCGCAACGACTACAACGAGCGGCGCGACGAGATGGGCGCGGTGGGCTGGAACACCCGGCTGCGCGTCAACGACCGTTGGGCGGTCGACGGCGACCTGTCGTATTCCACCGCCAAGCGCTTCGAGACCACGTCCGAGACCTACGCCGGCCTGGGCCCGGCGGGTTCCGGCGCCACCGACGACGATTTCGGCTTCCGGATCCCGATCGCGTCCGGCCTGCCGCAATTCGCGCCGAGCAAGAACTTCACCGATCCCAACATCGTCCGCCTGACCGACGTCGGCGGCTGGGGCCACGACGCCACCATGCACCACCCGCGCGTCGAGGACCGCCTGGGCGCGGCCAAGCTGAACGTGCGCGGAGAGCTCGACGGCTGGTTCAGCAACGTGCAGGCCGGCCTGAGCTTCTCCAAACGCGAGAAGTCGCACGAAGACGTCTCGCAGACCTACTGGCTGAAGGAGGGCCGCGCGCTGACCACGGTCCCGGCCGACATCATCCACCCGAGCACCTCGCTGGCGTGGGCCGGGATTCCGGGCGTGTTGTCGTTCGACCCGCGCGCGGCGCTCGACAGGTTCTACGACAAGCGCCCGATCGACACCGACGTCGCCCAGCAGGACTGGGAGGTGGAGGAGAAGCAGGCCATCGGCTACCTGCGCCTCGGGATCGACACCGACCTCGGCACGGTGCCGCTGCGCGGCAACCTCGGCGTGCAATACGTCCACGTGAACCAGGAAGGACAGGGCAAGGCCGTCAACGGCAGCGTGATCACGGCGCTGCGCGACGAGCACTCGTACAACGACGTGCTGCCGAGCGTGAACCTGAACTTCGACTTCGGCCACTACCTGCGCGACACCTACCTGCGCCTCGGCGCGGCCAAGACCGTCGCGCGGCCGCGCATGTCGGACATGCGCGCCGGCATATCGGCCGGCGTCGATGCGACCACCCGCATGTGGAATGGCAACGGCGGCAACCCGAAGCTGGAACCATGGCGCGCCAACTCCTTCGACCTCTCGCTCGAGCATTACATGGGCAAGGGCAGCTACCTGTCGGCGGCCTACTTCTTCAAGGACCTCAAGAGCTATATCTACAACCAGCAGCGCCCGTTCGACTTCAGCGCCTTCCCGAACTCCAGCGCCGTGATCCCGATCACGAACATCGGCACCATCAACCAGCCGGCCAACGGCCAGGGCGGCTTCGTGCGCGGCATCGAGCTGAGTGGATCCCTGCAGTTCGGCAGCCTGTGGGAGCCGCTGGACGGTTTCGGCGTGCAGGCCAGCGTGTCGGGCACCGAAAGCTCGATCAGCCCGAACGGTCCGGGCACCACCGAGAAGCTGCCGGGCCTGTCGGGCGTGGTGCGCAACATCACGCTGTTCTACGAGAAGCACGGCTTCTCGGCGCGCGTGGCCCAGCGCTATCGCTCGGCCTTCCGCGGCGAAGTCACGGGCCTGTTCGCCCAGCGCGCGTTCAGCGAGATCCTGGCCGAGGACCAGGTCGACATCCAGCTGGGCTATGAATTCCAGGACGGCCCATTCAAGAACCTGGGCCTGCTGCTGCAGGTGAACAACCTGGGCAACGAGCCTTACCAGACCAGGCAGGGCAGCCCCTTCGCCAGCGGCGCCTACGCGCCAGAGCGCTACACGACCTATGGACGGCAAGTCCTGTTCGGCGTGAACTACAAACTGTGAGAGGAGACCGGATGACGACGAGACGACATGCGATGCGGGTGGTGTGCGGAATGGCGCTGACGATGATGGCGGCGGCGGCGATCGCCGCGCCTGCCGCGGGCGGCGGCTGGCAGGTGGTGACCACGGCGCAGGGCGGCGCCCAGCGCTTCGCGGTACAGGCGCTCGGCGCGCCGCAGCCGGCCGGGCAGCCAATGGAGACCGAGACCGCGGTCTTCGTCGACACCCGCCAGCGCTACCAGGAAGTATTCGGCTTCGGCGGCGCCATCACCGACGCCGTGGCCGAGGTCTATGACCGGCTGACGCCCGCCGCGCAGAAAGCCTTCCTGAAGGCGTATTTCGATCCGCGCGAGGGCCTGGGCTACAACGTGCTGCGCACGACGATCCACAGCTCCGACTTCAGCAGCGCCAGCTACACCTACGTCAAGGATGGCGACCGCTCGCTGGGCTCGTTCAGCATCGAGCACGACATGCGCCACCGCATCCCGCTGCTGCGCCAGTCGCTGGCCGCCGCCGGGTCGCATGGGACCGACATGCGCGTGTTCGCCAGTCCCTGGAGCGCGCCGGCGTGGATGAAGTCCAATAACAGCATGCTCAAGGGCGGCAAGCTGCTGCCGGAGAACCGCGACCTGTGGGCCAGCTACATCGTCAAGTTCGTCCAGGCCTACGAGAAGGCGGGCATTCCGCTGTGGGGGCTGTCGGTGCAGAACGAGCCGATGGCGACCCAGACCTGGGAATCGATGCTCTACACCGCCGAGGAAGAGACGCGCTTCCTGGGCGACCACCTGGGGCCGGCGCTGGCCAGCGCCGGCATGGGCGACAAGAAGATCATCGTCTGGGACCACAACCGCGACCTGCTGCCGCAGCGCGCCGCCCACATCATGTCCGACCCGAAGGCGCGGCCCTACGTCTGGGGCATCGGTTTCCACTGGTACGAGACCTGGACCAAGGGCCAGCCGATGCACCGCAACGTCGCCGCCGTGCATGCGGCCTATCCGGACGTGAAGCTGCTGATGACCGAGGCGACGGTCGAGAAATTCGATCCGGCGCGGCTGCAGGACTGGGCCAACGGCGAGCGCTACGGCAGTGAAATCATGGCCGACCTCAACGCCGGCGCATCCGGCTGGGTCGACTGGAACATGCTGCTCGACACCCGCGGCGGCCCGAACCACGTCGGCAACTACTGCTTCGCGCTGCTGCATGCGAGCGACGACGGCCAGCTGATCTACACGCCGAGCTACGCCTACATGGGCCACTTCACCCGCTACATCAAGCCGGGCGCCCGGCGCGTGGGCGCGACCACCAGCCGCAGCACGCTGGACACCGTCGCCTTCCGCAACCAGGACGGCAAGCTGGCGGTGGTGGTGATGAACCGGCTCGATGCGGCCCAGCGCTATCGCCTGATGATCGACGGCGTCGAGACGGCGGTCGACATTCCGGCCCGGGCGATCCAGACGGTGCTGCGCTAGACTATGCTAACTTAGCGGCCCAGCGCAACAGCATCGGGAGAGACGTGGCGACAATCAAGGAGGTGGCCCGCTTGGCCGGGGTGGGGACCGGGACCGTGTCGCGCGTCGTGCGCGGCAAGGGCTCGGTCTCGGCCGACAAGCTGGAACGGGTCAGGCAGGCCATCGAGGCGCTGGGCTACCGGCCCTCGCACACGGCGCGCTCGCTGCTGTACGGTCGCTCGCGCATGATCGGGGTCTATATCCCGATGCTGTCGGGGACCTTCTATACCACCATCCTGCAGATCATCGACACCGAGCTGCGCGCCGCCGGGCTGCACATGATGATGGGCTTCGGCACCGCCACCAGCAGCGGCGCCGCCACCGACCGCGCGCGCCAGGATGCCGTCGAGGGCGTCAACCTGCTGTTCGCGCGCGGCTGCGACGGCGTGATCGTGCTCACCAGTCCATTGCGGGACGAAGACCTGGCGCTGTTCGGCGCGCACGGCAAGCGGCTGGTCGCGCTCAACTACGCCCTCGGCAGCATCCCGGAGCAGTGCTTCACCGTGGACCACGTGCTCGGCGGCCGCCTGGCGGCGCGCGCGCTGCTCGACCACGGCCACCGCGAAATCGCGGTGCTTGGCGGCCCGGCGGCGGTGCAGGACAACGCCGAGCGGATCGACGGCTTCCTGCGCGAACTGGAGGACGCCGGCATCGACACCGGCGCCATGTGGGTGAGCGAACACGACTTCTCTTCGGGCGCGGGCTGGTCCGGCGCCCAGGACTTGCTGGCGTCGGGCACGCGCTTTACCGCGCTGTTCTGCGCCAACGACGAAATGGCGCTCGGCGCGATCTCGCGCTTCTACGAAGCGGGCCTCCATGTGCCGCGCGACGTGTCCGTGATCGGCTACGACGACACCCCCAGCGCCGCCTACGCCGCGCCGCCGCTGTCGTCGGTGCGGATCCCCTGGCGCGAGATGACGGCCAGCGGCGTGGCCCAGCTGCTCAACCTGTGCGACGGCGGCGGCCGCCGGGTGACCCGCAGCTTTGACGTCGGCCTGGCGCTGAGGAGCTCGGTGGCGCGGGCCGGGGCGGGAGCCGCGGGCCGTGCCGTGCCAGGTTAGCCTGGCCGCATCGCGCGCGCCAGCCTGTCAGCCGGCCGCATGGAGCGGCAAGGTGGTGTCGTATTTCACTTCGCGCAGCGCCACGCTGGTATTCACCTGCGCCACCCCATTGAGCTTGACCAGCACATTGTGCAAGAAGTCATGGTAGGCATCCATATCGGCCACGACGACCTTGACCATGTAGTCCGAGCTGCCGGTGGTCTCGTAGCACTCCACGACCTCGGGCCGCAGCCGCATCGCTTCCTCGAACTGCTCGACCACGCCCTCGGCATGGCGCGCCAGGGTGATGTGCAGCAGGCACACCACGGCCAGTCCCAGCTTGCGCCGGTCGAGCAGGGCGGCGTAGCGCACGATATAGCCGTTTTCTTCGAGTTCCTTCTGGCGTCGCCAGCAGGGGCTGGCCGACATCCCGATCTTTTCGGCCAGCTCGTTGGATGACACCCTGCCGTTCTTCTGCAGTTCTGCGAGGATCTTGAGCGAAGCTTGATCGAGCGGTGCGTTTTTCATTTTTAATCGTGGAAATCGACAGGATCTCGCCAGTCTACTGCGTACGGATGAATAAATAGAAATAATTTTTCCCAGCCGGCGGCATATCCTGTCTCATCAGAATAAATATGACGAGACATGAATTCGATGACCACTCCGCCGGGCGCGCTGGCCGATCCGGGCTACCAGCTCGACGACAACCTGACCCGCGCGACCGGCCGCGTCTTCCTCACCGGCACCCAGGCCCTGGTGCGCCTGCTGTGCATGCAAAAGCGGCTCGACGAACGCGATGGACTCGATAGCGCCGGTTTCGTCAGCGGCTACCGCGGCTCGCCGCTGGGCGCGGTCGACCAGGAATTGTGGCGGGCCCGCGCGCTGCTCGAGCAGCACCGCATCGAATTCCTGCCGGCGATCAACGAGGAACTCGGGGCCACCGCCGTGATGGGCTCGCAGCAGGTCGAGGCCGATCCGACGCGCCAGGTCGATGGCGTATTCGGCATGTGGTACGGCAAGGGACCGGGCGTCGACCGCGCCGGCGACGCGCTCAAGCATGGCCACGTCTACGGTTCGTCCCCCCACGGCGGTGTGCTGGTGGTCCTGGGCGACGACCATGGCTGCGTGTCGTCGTCGATGCCGCACCAGAGCGAACAGGCGCTGATCGCCTGGAGCATGCCGGTGCTCAATCCCGCCAACATCCAGGAATATCTGGAGTTCGGCCTGTATGGCTGGGCGCTGTCGCGCTTCTCCGGCGCCTGGTGCGGTTTCAAGGCGATTTCCGAAACGGTGGAGGGGGGCGCGGTGGTCGAGCTGCCGGCGCTGCCGGCGTTCACCGCGCCGCACGACTACGACGCCCCGCCCGGCGGCCTGCACAACCGCTGGCCCGACCTGCCGGGGCTGGCGCTGGAGCAGCGCGCCGATGCCAAGCTCGAGGCGGTGCAGGCGTTTGCCCGCGCCAATTCGATCGACCGGCTGGTGGTGGCCGCGCCGCAGGCGCGCATCGGCATCGTCGGCGCCGGCAAGGCCTATCTCGACCTGGTCGAGGCGCTCGCGCGCATGGATCTGCCGCTGGCCAGCCTGGAGCGGCTCGGGGTGCGCGTCTACAAGCCGGGCCTGACTTTCCCGCTGGAGCGCACCCGCCTGGCGGCCTTCGCCGAGGGGCTCGACGAGATCCTGGTGGTCGAGGAAAAAGGCCCGGTCATCGAACAGCAGCTCAAGAACCTGTTCTACAACCTGCCGGCCGGGCGCCGTCCGCTGGTGGTCGGCAAGACCGACCGCGATGGCCGGCCGCTGCTGTCGGCGCTGGGCGAACTGCGTCCGTCGCGCATCGCGCCGGCGCTGGTGCAGTGGCTGGCGCCGCGCTTCCCGCACCTCGCGCTGGAGCGGATGCTGCCCGCCTTCTGCGGCGCGGCGCTGCCCTCGAACGCGGCCGACGGCGTCAAGCGCACGCCTTATTTCTGCTCGGGCTGCCCGCACAATACCTCGACCCGGGTGCCGGAAGGCAGCCGCGCGCTGGCCGGCATCGGCTGCCATTTCATGGCGACCTGGATGCAGCGCGATACCTACTATCTGTCGCAGATGGGCGGCGAGGGCATCAGCTGGGTGGCGTCCTCGCGCTTCGTCGATGCGCCGCACGTGTTCCAGAACCTGGGCGACGGCACCTTCTATCACTCGGGCTCGCTGGCGATTCGCCAGGCGATCGCCGCGCGCGCCAACATTACCTACAAGATCCTGTACAACGACGCGGTGGCGATGACCGGCGGCCAGCCGGTGGACGGCAGCCTGTCGGTGCCGCAGATCGTGCAGCAGGTGGTGAGCGAAGGCGCGCGCAAGACGGTCGTGGTGACCGACGAGCCGGGCAATTACACGGACGTGCGCCTGCCGGACGGCGTGACCGTGCACCACCGCGACGAGCTCGACGCGATCCAGCGCATGCTGCGCGAGATCCCCGGCGTCACGGTGCTGGTCTACGACCAGACCTGCGCCGCCGAGAAGCGCCGCCGGCGCAAGAAGAACAAGCCCGGCCAGACCGTGTTTCCCGATCCGGCGCGGCGCATGGTCATCAACCCGGCCGTGTGCGAAGGCTGCGGCGATTGCGGCGTGCAGTCGAACTGCCTGTCGATCCTGCCTCTGGAGACCGAGTTCGGGCGCAAGCGCCAGATCGAGCAGTCGTCGTGCAACAAGGATTATTCCTGCGTCGAAGGCTTTTGCCCGAGCTTCGTGTCGGTGCTGGGCGGTTCGCTGCGCAAGCCGGCCAGCGTCGCGCTGACCCTGGCCGAGCTGGAGCAGGCCTTGTCCGCCTGTCCGGAACCGGCGCCGCCGGCGCTCGGCAAACCGTTCGAAATCCTGGTGGCGGGCGTGGGCGGCACCGGCATCGTCACCGTCGGCGCGCTGGTCACGATGGCGGCGCACCTCGAAGGCAAGGGCGCCTCGACCCTCGACTTCATGGGCTTCGCGCAAAAGGGCGGCGCGGTGCTGTCGCATGTGCGCGTGGCGCGCTCGCCGGCCGACCTGAACCAGGTGCGCATCGACCTGCGCCAGGCCGACGCGGTGTTCGCCTGCGACCTGGTGGTGGCGGCCATGCCGGACAGCCTGTCGGTGATGCGCGCCGGGCATACCCGGGTCGTGGCGAACGACCGCGAGATCCCCACCGCCGACTTCACGCGCGAGCGCGACGCCACGATCCAGAAGGACAGCCTGCTCGAGAAGATCGGCCTGGCCGCCGGCCCGGACAACGTGGTGCGGCTGGACGCGCACGAGACGGCGGCGCGCTTCCTGGGCGATCCGATCGGCGGCAACATCCTGTTGCTGGGCCATGCCTGGCAGGCTGGCCTGGTACCGGTAGGCCTGCCGGCGCTGATGCGCGCGATCGAGCTCAATGGCGTCGCGGTCGACATGAACAAGCGCGCCTTCACCCTGGGCCGCCTGGCCGCCGCCGACCCCGCCGCGCTCGAACGGCTCGATCGGCGCAACGAGAAAGTCGTCGGCTTCACGCCGCCCCGGTCGCTGGCCGACAGCGTCGCGCTGCGCAGCGCCTTCCTCGCGCAATACCAGGATGCGGCCTACGCGGCGCGCTACGAGCGGGCGGTGGCCGCCGTCGAGCGGCGCGAAAGCGAACTCGCGCCCGCCGGGTCGCGCAAGCTCTCCAAGCTGGTCGCGCGCAACCTGTTCAAGGTGATGGCCTACAAGGACGAGTACGAAGTCGCGCGCCTGCACGCCGACCCGGCCTTCCGCGCGCAGATCGCGGCCACTTTCGAAGGCGACTACCAGCTGGCCTTCCACCTGGCGCCGCCGCTGCTGGCGCGCCGCAAGCCGGGTTCGAACGTGCCGCGCAAGGTTCGCCTGGGCGGCTGGATGATGCCGGTGTTCGGCGTGCTGGCCAGGTGCAAGTCGCTACGCGGCACCGCGCTCGACGTGTTCGGCCATACCGCCGAGCGCCGGCGCGAGCGGGCGCTGCGCGATCGCTACCTGGCCTTCGCCGAGATGCTGGCCGGCAGCCTGCGCGCCGACAACCTGGACGCCGCGCTGGCGCTGGCCCGGCTGCCCGATGCGGTGCGCGGCTACGGCCACGTCAAGCTGGCGGCGCTCGATCGCTTCGACGCCGAATGGGAACGGCTGCTGGCGGTCTACCGCGGCGGGCAGGTGGTGCAATTGCGGCGCCGCGCCTGAGCCGGCGCATCGCTCGGACAGGGAAGGCGCCGCGACGGTGGCGCACCGCGGACGCCATCAGGCCAGCATCCCGCGGCGCGCGAGGGGCAGTTTCACGCAAGGCAATGCAGGCCTGCTCCTGCCATACCCGCTCAGGATCTTTCAATGCACTTTCCGGGCGCCGACCGGCATGGATTGTCACATCGGGATTTTTCACGGCGACCAAGGCTGGATGCAGCGCAGGCGCACTTTTCCGATGTCGCTACATCGTCAAGCGACCGCGTGGTCCTTCGGCCGAGGAGCCGAAGGTGTTGCGCAACGAAGCCCGGTCTATGGAGGTTGCGCACCGCTTGGGCATCCGTGGTCTTGACCTCCCGAGATGGCACGAGAACTGACTTTTCGTTCCGCCCTTGGACCGCCGAGCCAGGGACGCAGGCGTGCAAGGATTTCACCAGGAGAGCGTGGGCTCGACTGCCGGGTCGGCGGGTTTCGGCACCAGGCCAACCAGTGCGAGTCGCTGTCAGCGATACGCAATGTCGTCGATGATCCGACCGAAGAAACCGTCGGATACATCCGGCGCGATGTGCTCAACCTGGCGACGCGCAGTACGGACGACCATGCCCGCAATACCGCCGTCCAGACCGTCGACGGCATCACCCGCCCGACGTCCTTGTTCGACTTCGCACCGACGTACCTGGACCCCGCGGGCATTGCGCGCCCGGCGCACCGCTACCGTCCCGGGCAGCGCAGGGAGCTTCGGGACTCGGAGGACATTCCGGAACACCTGGGCCAGTCCGATTTGGAGCGCCCACACGTGGTCGAGGCGCTGGTGCGCCTGGGCGAGTAACGGGCGGCGCTACCCGACTGTATGCGCGACGTCGGTATCGATGCCATCGAATATCCATCATCCGGCGCCGCTGCCTTCCATGACCGGCTCGCGCCAGTCGCCGACCACCACCTCGGGCACCGAGCCGTCCAGCATCGCACTCGCCGAGACGCTGTCGCTCGTCGACAACCGCGTGCTCGCATCGCGGCGCAGCCGCCGCCTTGCATCGCATCCGGTTCTGTTTGCCGAAATCCACCTTCATTTCTGGTCGAGTACCTGGGCGGCAGCCGGTGCGGCGCGCTTTGCGCGCGTCGCCAGCCAGCACAGGACCGCGCCGCCGCATACCATGGCGGCGCCTTGCCAGAAGGCCCACGACAGGGGCGTGCGCAGCAGCACGCTCGACAGCGCGGCCGACAGCACCGGGATGAAGTAGGAGGCGCCGGCCAGGATCGTGACGTTGCCGTGCAGGAGCCCGATATTCCAGGCCCCGTAGCCGAAGCCCATCGCCGCAGCGGCCAGTACCAGGTAGAGGGCGGCCTCCAGGCTCAATGCCATTCTGTCCCCGCCCTGCAGCGCAAACTTGATCCATAGCGCGATCGACACCAGGATGAAGAACAGCGTGACGCCGTTCTTGCCGTTGGCGATGCGCGCCGTCAGCGTGCAGTAGGCCGCCCACACCAGCGCTCCGGCGAACGCCAGGCCGTAGCTGAGCGGGTTGCCGCGCACATTGGCCAGCATGCCGGCCAGGTCGACGCCGCCGTCGCCGCCGAGCACCCGGCAGATGCCGACCACCGACAGCGCGAAGCCTGGTACGATCAGCCAGTTGCTGGGCTGGCGATTGAGCAGAATCGCCGCGACGATGGTGAAGGTCGGCCACAGGTAGTTGACCATGCCGACTTCGATCGCCTGCTGCGCCGTATTGGCGTAGCCGATCGACAGCGCCAGGCATAATTCGTACACGACGAACAGCAGGCTGCCCCACACCAGGTAGCGGCGCGGGAAGCTGCGCAGCGGCGTCCAGCCGCTTGAGAACAGCAGGAACACCGAGGCCACGCTGTACATCATGGCGGCGCCGCCGGTCGGGCCGAGGTGTTCGCTGACCCTGCGGATCAGGCCGACGATGGAACTCCACAGCAGGATGGCGACCAGGCCGACCAGGGTGGCGTTGCGCGTGTTTTTCATGGTGATTCGTTTCGTTGTGGGCAGTGTGCCAGACCGCCATTCTCGCAGGCGAGTCCCGTTGCGGTCCAGCCGGCGGCGCCGACCAGGGCTTGCTGCACGGCGGCCTGCGCTTCCACGACGCGTAATCAGTACAGTTCGCGCACGATCCGGTAATCCCGGTCCGACACCGGCACCAAGCGCGCGACGTTCAGCCTGTCCAGCACGTCCGCGCGCTGCCCTGGGCCGCGATCGAAGAAGGCGCGGCGGATCGTTTCCTTCAGCTCGTCGCACAGCTGTCCCCTGAACACGAAGGGGTCGGTCGGAATCGGCCCCGAGCGCCACACGACCCGGATCTGTTTTTCCTTCGCCGGGTTCGCGGCGGTCTCGGTCGCCAGGTTCTGGCTGCCGACGAAGGCGGCGTCGATCTGTCCCGCCAGCACCCGGTTGACCGACTGGGTGTGGCTGCCCGTATAGCCGACCTGCGAAAAATAGGAAGCCAAAGGCTGGCCGACCTGCTTTGCGAACAGGTGGCGCGGGACCAGAGCACCCGAGGTGCTCTGGGGGTCGACCAGGGCCAGGCGCTTGCCGCGCAGGTCGTCCAGATCCGCGATCTTGCCGTCGGCGCGCACGATCAGCAGCGAGTGATAGAAAGCGCCGGCGGGCTGGAAGGTGGACGCCCTGGTCGCGTAGCTGGCGAAGGCCGTCAGCTGCGGGTCGGCGCGCCGGGCCGATACATACGAGGCCGGGCCGAGCCGGGCCAGGTGGACGGCGCCGGAGCGCAATGCTTCGAGCACGGCGCCATACGATGGCGCCGCATAGACCTCGACCGGGTTGCCGAGCGCGGCGCGCAGCTGGTCGAGCAGCGGCTGCAGTCCGGCGATCTCCTTCCTGACGTCGCCGCGCGGGATGATCGAAAATCGCAGGCGCGCGGGCCGCTCGCAGGCCGCCGCGAGAGAAGGAGCGTTGTACGTGGCGAGCGCCGCGAGGAACGGCAGCTCGATGATGGCCCGGCGGCGTGGGTCGAGGTTCATGTCAGACGCTCAAGGATTTTTTATGGAGCAGGGGCGCGATCTGCGCCGCGGCGGCGGGCCGTTGCAGGTAGAAGCCCTGCACCTGGTCGCAACCCGCAGCCTTCAGGTGCACCAGCTGGTCTTTCGTCTCGACGCCTTCGGCCACCACGGTCAGGCCCAGGTTGTGGGCCAGCGAGATGGTCGAGGCGACGATCACCGCGTCGTTGGTATCGTTGCGGATGTCGCGGATGAAGGAACGGTCGATCTTGACGGTATGGATCGGGAATTGCTTCAGGCGCGAGAGGCCCGAGAAGCCGGTGCCGAAGTCGTCGAGCGCCATCCGGATGCCGGCGGCGGCCAGGCCGTCCAGGTTGCGCTGGGCCAGTTCGGCATCCTCGATCAGGCTGCTCTCGGTGAGCTCGATCTCGATCAGGGCGGGCGCGACGTCGTGGCGGGCCAGGGCGTCGACGAAGTCGTCGAGCAGCCGTTCGTCGCGCAGCTGGCGGGCCGACACATTGATGGCGACCGGCGCCGGCGGGATGCCGTCGGCCCGCCACTGCGCCAGCTGGCGGCAGACGGCATCGATAATCCAGCGGCCCAGCGGCACGATGAAATCCTGTTCCTCGGCCAACGGGATGAAGTCGCCCGGGAAGATCAGGCCATGGTCCGGATGCTGCCAGCGGATCAGCGCTTCCAGGCCGACGATCTGCAGCGTGTCGAGCGTGAACTTGGGCTGGAAGTGCAGGCAGAACTCGTTGTCGTGGATCGCCTGCCGGAAGCGCGCCGCGAGTTCCGAATGCAGCGCGCTCGAGGCATTGAGCGAGGCGTCGTAGAAGCTGAAGAAGCCCCGGCCGCGCGCCTTGACGCTGTACATTGCCTGGTCGGCGTGCAGCAGCAGGGCGTCCAGGTGCTGGCCGTCGCGCGGATACAGCGCGATGCCGACGCTGGGGCTGGTTTCGACGTCGTGCCCGTCCAGGTCGTGGTAGACCGCCGACAGGCCCTGCACCAGCTTGCCAGCCAGCTGGGCCACGAACTCCTCGGACGGCACTTCGGACAGCAGGACCACGAACTCGTCGCCGCCGAGGCGCGCGACCAGGTCGTATTCGCGCACCGCGTCGCGCAGGCGCGCGGCCACCGCCTTCAGGAGCTGGTCGCCGACGCCGTGGCCCAGCGTGTCATTGATCACCTTGAAGCGGTCGAGGTCGAAGAACAGCAGGGCGTACAGGTTGCGGCTGCGCCGGGCGCGCTTGAGTTCCGAGGAAGCCATCTCCTGGAACATCCGGCGGTTGGCCAGGCCCGTCAGGTGGTCTTGCGACGCCAGCGCCAGGGCGCGGCTTTTTTCCTGCTCCAGCTGGGCGATCAGGCGCTGCTTTTCCTGTTCCGAGATGGCCACGGCGCGATGCAACTGCTGCTGCTGCCACAGGCCGGCCGAGATGCCGATCGTGACGACCAGGATCAGCAGCGAATAGGCGCCGGCGCGCAGCAGATAGGACTGGTGCCGGGCATCGAGCCGGCCCGTGACGACCGCCGGGTCCTGGATCACCGCGACCCGGATCGGGATGTCGGCCAGCACCTCGCGCGCCACGATCGCGCCGCCGGCCTCGATCGGCGCGCTCGCCCGGGCGCCGGTCGGCAGCAGGATACCACCCTGCATGATCGCCAGCGGCGCCCCATCCTGGTGCACGATCTCGATGCGTCCGTCCGGCCCCAGGTCGACGTTGCGGTAGCTGCCCAAAAAATATCCCAGGTCGACCATGGCGCCATAGTAGCCGGGAGCGTCGCCGCCGTCGCCATCCATGCGGACCAGCAGCGGCAGGCGCCACGGGTAGTTGCCATCCGCCGCCGGGTGGCCGATCGACACCGCGGGCGCCGGTCGGACACCCGGCGGCTGGCCGAGCGCGCGCGCCAGCAGCGGCTGCAGCTCGGGCTCCCGGTCGTGCCTGGCCGACGAATACAGCAGGGCGCCGGCGCCGTCGAAGACCGCGGCGCGAACATAGGCCGCGTCGCCGACCAGCTGGGGATTCAGGTGCGCGGCGGTGGCCTGCATGCTCTTGCCGTCGCTGGCGGCGATGCGCGCATACAGCTTGGCCCGGCCCAGCACTTCCTCGAGATTGGCGGCAACGATGAGGGCGATGTTCTCGCTGCTGGTGATCGCGGCCTGTCGCGCTACGGTCTTTTCCTGTTCGGCGCGGTCGAAATAGAACAGCCAGATCGAGATGACGATCGTGCAGCCCAGCACGCATGTCATGGGCAGCAGGGAATTGGGACTGACCAGTGACAGCACGCGGCGGCGCAGGATGGCGAGCGGAGAAGGGGGCGAGGCAGGCACCGGGCTGTTATGTCACAGAACCAAATTGACGCATCCTATCAACGCCGCATGACAGCTTCGTGACACGATGCTGCCACTGCGGATCGTGAGCAATACGACAAGTCTGCTATGCTGCCGCTTCACCGCCACCGCCCGGCGTACCGGCAGCTAATGGAGGAACACGATCGATGACGCATGACTCTCGCGCCAGGCCGGGCAACACCGGCTGGCGCCGGCGCGCCGCCGCCGTCACGCTGGCCTTCGCCACGATCGGCGGCGCGAGCGCCATCGTCCACGCACAAACCCACCGCCCGCGAGAGACGACGGCGCTGCAATGGCGCCAGCAGGACGCCGCCTCCCGACCTGCCGCGCGCCACCAGACGCAACGCGCCGGCACGGCCGGCGCCGTCAGCGACGGCAAGCTGGCGGTGATCGGCGGCGAGAGCCTGAAACAGGAGTCGGCCCATCGCGAAGCCGAAGCCTTGGATCCGAAGACCGCGCGCTGGCAGTCGCCGCCGGCCTTGCCGGTCGGCCGCCATGGCGCCCAGGCCGCAACGCTCGATGGTGTGGTGTGGCGCGCGGCCGGCAGCGGCAATCGCGGCGGCGGCCCCGAGCCGGATGATCTCCGGGCGGTCGAACCTGGAAAGCTCGCCGCACGTGACCCCGCCTACGATGCCTTCGCGTTGATTCCCGAGGCGCCGGGTTCCGGCTGGATCGATGCGACGCTGCCCAATGTGCCGGTCGCCCCCGGCCTGCACGCCACGGATGCCGCCTTCATCGACATCGATCACGACGGCGACCTGGATGTCGTGGTCTCGGTCGAACATGGCGTCAACCGCCTGTACCGCAACGCTGGCGGCGGCAAGCTGGCCTATGTGCCGGACGCTTTCGGCACCCGCATGCACGACAGCGAGCACGTGCGCGCCGCCGACTTCAATCGCGACGGCCACATGGACGTGGTGTTCGTGGCCGAGGCGGACGAATATCACCAGCTCTATCTGGGCGACGGCAAGGGCGGCTTCGTCGACGCCAGCGAACGCCTGCCGGCCCACAGCCAGGGCAATGGGCTGGCGGTCGGCGATGTCAACGGCGACGGCCTGCCGGACATCTTCATCGGCAGCACCGGCGAAGCGGGCGGCGGCAAGGAGGTGCCGGCGAAGAACCTGCTGTTCCTGGGCGACCCGAAGCGGCCCGGCTACTTCATCGACGCGTCGGCCACCCATCTGCCGCAGGCCAATGACCAGACCGAAGGCGCGGTGCTGGCCGACATGAACGGCGACGGCCACCTCGACCTGGTGCTGGCCAGCCCCAGCCAGCCGAACCGGCTATTGATCAACGACGGCAGGGGGCGCTTGCGCGACGAGTCGCACCGGCTCGCACTGACCATGCCGATGGAGACGCGCGAGGTGCACGTGCTGGACGCGAACGGCGACGGCAGGCTCGATATCGTGTTCTTCAATATCACCAGCAATAACGCCGGCTGGGAAAAAGACCCGCAAACCCGTCTGCTGGTCAACGACGGCAAGGGCAACTACCGCGACGAGACAGCGAGCCGGCTGCCGAAGCACACCTTCTCGAGCTGGGCCGGCACGGTGGTCGATTTCAATGGCGACGGCGCGCCCGACCTGCTGGTCGCCGCGATCCAGGTGCCGGGCTTCGTTCCTTTGCAGCCGCGCGCCTGGCAGAACGACGGCAAGGGCAACTTCAGGGACGTGACCCTGTCGGTGCTGCCCGGCGTGACGGTCGGGCGCAGCTGGAGCATGGGAAAAGGCGACCTCGATGGCGACGGCAGGGACGACGTCTTCATCGGCGGCTGGGGCACCCAGGCCAGGTTGCTACTCAGCGATATCAAGAAGCACCGGGCGTCGCTGGCGCCGGTGCCGACGCTCGAGAAAAAACCGCGCTGAGGGTCAGCTTGCCGGCCTGAGGATGAACTCCGTGATTTCGGCCGGCACCCCGAGCCGGATCGGGAATCCGTTCCACAGGCCGGTGCCGTTGCTGACGTACAGCTGCATGCCCCCGATGCGGTAGGCGCCGGAGACATAGCCGCCATTCGCGCGTTTCACGACCTGGTCCACGCCGCGGATCATGCCGCCATGGGTATGGCCCGACAGCTGGACCTCGATCCCCAGCTCGGCGTTGGTGGCGACGCCGATCGGCTGGTGGCTGAGCAGGACCACGGGCGCACCGGCCGGCGCGCCAGCCAGCGCGCGGCGCGTATCCGGGCCTTCCATGCCGAAGCGCGGCGCCACGCGGTCGGTGACGCCGGCGATGGTCAGGCGGCCGCCCTCGTGGTCGACCACGGCGTGGCGGTTGGACAGCACCCGCATCCCCAATCCCTCGAACACGCCGGTCCAGCGCCCGGCGCCGAAATAGTATTCGTGGTTGCCCAGGGTGGCGATCACGCCATGGCGCGCCGCCAGCTCGGCCAGCGGCGCCACGTCGCGCGCGCGCGCCTGCGGCGAACCGTCGATCAGGTCGCCGGTGATCACGACCAGATCGGGCCGCAGGGCATTGCTGCGCTCGACCACGTCGCGCACCCAGTCCTCGTGCATCAGGCGGCTGATGTGCAGGTCGGTCAGCTGCACCATCCTGAAGCCATCGAGGCCGGCGGGCAGGCCGCGGATCGCCAGTTCAACCCGGCGCACCTCGGGCACCTGGATCGCCTGCCCCACGCCGATGGCCGACAGCAGCGTGGCGCCAGCAACGACGGCGTAGCGCAGGCGCATCGTGAAGCGCGGATCGAACGCGCGTCCACGGCGCAGCGCCCAGGCGCCCAGCAGGGCCAGGTCGGCCAGCAGCTGCAGCAGCAGCACCAGCAGGAAGCTGCAGTACAGCCAGCCGAGCAGGATGATGAAGATGCGCGGGATCTCGGGCGAGAACATCGTGCCGAACACCCAGCGCTGGATCATGTGGTGCTGGCAGACCAGCAGCAGGCCCATGCCCAGGCCGATCCGGGTGAGGCGGCGCAGGGGGAGGGGAACGATCAGGCGCAGTACGCAGTAGAGGTAAGCGACGTAAACATAGGGGAAAAACACAGCGGCAGCACTCTTGTCTCTGGTTAGGTTGCCGCGATGATATCGCACTCGGCGCCGTCAAACAGGGGCGCGCGCGGTTTGCCTGTGTTTACTAAACTTCGCTAAACTTCGCCCGATCCGCGAAAGACTGTTGAGTGCAAGTTCTTTCCTTTGTATAAATTCGCTTGTTGTTACAAGAAGCCCCGACTATGCAAGCGGCATGACTGTCGTTTAGTAAATCCCTGTGAACGCTACCATTCGGCGTTTCGCGCATCCGGGGACAGCACGGCAAGCCGCTCCATGGAACCTGAAACGTTCCGCCTAAAAGAAAGCCCGTTACAGGGCACGACCAGGAGACAGATGATGACTTCAAGAACCCACGCCATTACCCGGCAGCCGAGCTGCCGCATCACGCCCATCGCCATGGCGGTCGGCGCCGCACTGCTGACCCTGTCCAGCGCCCACGCGCAGACGGCTGCGACCGTTCCCGCGGAAGCTGCCGCAGCGGTCACCCAGCAGGGGGCGTCGCAGGCCGCGCCGGCGCAGGCGGGCGCACAGCCCGAAGCCCAGACCAATACCGTGGGGCCGGTGACGGTCCATGTGACCGGCTACCGCTACGCGATCGAGAAAAGCCTCGACCAGAAGCGCGAGGCCAATTCGATCGTCGAGGTGGTCACCGCCGAAGACGTCGGCAAATTCCCCGACAAGAACGTGGCCGACGCGCTGCAGCGCGTTCCGGGCGTGATCATCACCCGCAGCGGCGGCGAAGGCAAGAACGTCTCGGTGCGCGGCCTGTCGTCGGAACTGACGCTGACCCAGCTGAACGGCAACTACGTCGCCACGGCCGAATCGAATGGCGACCCGTCGCGTTCGTTCAACTACACCTTGATGCCGTCGAATATGCTGGCCAGCGCCGAGCTGTACAAGACGTCGGAAGCGCGCTTCGACGAAGGCGGGATCGGCGGCACCGTGATCCTGCGTACCCGCCGTCCGCTGGACGTGGAATCGGGCTCCGGTTTCGTGAACGCCGAAGGCACCTGGTCCGACACCACCAAGAAGACCGACCCGCAGATCTCGGGCCAGTACGCCTGGCACGACGAAAGCAAGCGCTTCGGCGTCCTGATCGGCTACACCCAGCAGAAGCGCACCATCCGCACCATGGGCGGCAGCACTTCGAACTGGCAGTGGTACAGCGACAGCCGTGCCACCAATCCGTCGGTCGACGTCAACGGCCAGCCGAACGGCCTGAACTCGTACTGGTGGGGCGAATCGGGCTTCTACACCCAGGATGGCGATTACTACACCAACTTCGCGCTGCCGACCTCGGTCAACCTGGACGTGGTGACCAATGAGCGCGAGCGCAAGGGCGGCCAGCTGACCCTGCAGTTCAAGCCCCTGCGCAACCTGAACATGACGGCCAATTACTTCCGCTTCGACCTGAAGCAGAATACGCAGACCAACTCCCTCAAGATTCCGGAGTGGAGCATCGCGCGCTTCGATGGCGACGGCAACTATCCGGGCGGCCGCATGCTCGACCAGTTCACCTTCGACCCGAGCGGCACCATCGTCACCGGCGCCCAGTACAGCGCGCGTCCGGGCAAGAATTACTATTGCAGCTCGGCCCAGGCCGGGGCCGGCGGACTGAGCAATACCGGCGGCTTCGGTCCCGACGATTGCACCATCCCGACCCCGCAGATCGCCGGCAACCTGAGCCGCGAAAAAGCGCTGTCGCAGACCGCCGACTTCGAACTGAACTGGAAGGGTGACTCGCTCGACGCCGACATCAAGCTCGGCCGCACCTGGGCCGAGGGCGGTCCGGAAATGACGCTCGGCATGCCGATCAAGCCACGCCGCCAGAACGCCGACGGCAGCTGGAGCCTGGGCAACTACTATTCCGCGTGGGACCTGACCGGCACCCCGACCATGAACTTCTCGCCCGAGCTGATGGCCAATCTGCGCAGTGGCATCGGCGAGATCGACCTGGGCTCGACCAGCTCGTCGTGGACCCGCAACAAGACCGACCAGAACTACGCCCAGGCCGACCTGACCTGGCACGTCGACAACAGCAGCTGGCTCGATTCCGTGCAGTTCGGCGCCAAGTACCGCGACGGCGGCACCAACCGCCGTACCGGCAACAACTACTGGGTGTGCCAGGGCGCCGATCCGGGCGACTACGACAAGCGCTTCCAGAATGGCTGCGATATCAACGCCAACAAGTTCCGTCCCGACTTCCTGTACAGCGAAGAGCTGGGCAACCTGACGAATGGGCTGAAAGCAAGTGCTTTCCCGGCGATCAACTACCCGGCTTATATCGCGCACCTGAACAACACCTACGGCGAGATGCAGACCCGGAACGAGGACAACTTCGTCTACAACGTGGACGAGAAGATCACCTCGATGTACGTCCAGGCCAATATCAAGACCGACCGCCTGCGCGGCAACCTCGGGATGCGCGTGGTGCGCACCCGCCAGCACGCCGATTCGACCGACCAGGTCGATTACTATAACGATTACTTCTTCGACGGCCCCGACGGCTCGCCGGCGCCATGCCTGCCGGGCGGCGCGCCTGCCACCGGCGCACCGGCCGGTTCGGGCTGCACCAGCGGCTTCACCGTGCTGCCGGACAGCCAGACCAATCCTGCCAGCGGCCACATCTCGACCTTCGTGGTGAGCGCGCTCGACCGCACCTACACCGACTACCTGCCAAGCCTGAACCTGGCCTTCGACCTCACCGACACCCTGCTGCTGCGCGGCGCGGCGTCGAAGGTGGTGGCGCGTCCGAGCTACAACGCGATCGCCGCCCCGGGCAGCCTGCGCAGGTTCGGCCAGGAGTACGTCGACGACCGCCGCCTGATCGGCGGCGGCGACCAGGTCGGCTGGTTCGGTTCGGGCAGCAACAAGGAACTGGACGCCTACAAGGCCGTCCAGTACGACCTGGGCCTGGAGTGGTACTTTACGCGCGGCTCGGTGCTCGGCGCTGCCGTGTTCCGCAAGAACGTGAGCAACTTCGCGGTGCCGGTAGTGCGTGACGTGACCCTGGACATCGGCGGCGAGGCGGTGCCGGTGCAGAGCTACAGCACCAGCGCCGGTGGCCGCGATGCCGTGTCCAAGGGCATCGAGGTGTATGCACAGCACACCTTCAGCTCGGGCTTCGGCTTCCAGGCCAACTACACCTACAACAAGACCAACCAGGCGGCGATCACCTTGTCCAACGGCCAGCAGATCGGCACCTCGCCGCTGGTGGGCAGCGCCAAGAACCAGGCCAACCTCACCGTGTTCTACTCGGACGACAGGATGATGCTGCGCGCCTCGTACAACCGGCGCGGCGAAGTGGTCAACGGCCTGGTCAACGGTCTGAACGTGTATGACGAGCCGTACAGCCAGGTCGACCTGAACGCCGCCTACAACTTCAGCAAGCAACTCAGCCTGACCGCATCGGTGCTGAACCTGACCGAGGAAGAGTCGCGCTCGCGCCTGGGCAACGACACCAAGGCGCGCTACTACTCCAGTGGCTACGCCGGCCGCGTCGCCTATGTGGGCCTGAACTACAAGTTCTGAGTCCGCCGTGTCGCTCCCCCCTGCGCTTCGGCCACGAAGCACAGGGGGGCGTTTCCACGACCTTGTCCGCATGGCGGCCAGGGTCCCGTTCCATGGACAGGACAATGAATCCACACGACGGCGCCAGCCCCGAGCGGGTCGGCCGGATCACGATCGTCGGCGGGGGCAGCGCGGGCTGGATGGCCGCGGCGGCACTGGCCACTTATGTCGGCACGGGCACGACGATTCGCCTGGTCGAATCGGAGGCCATCGGCATCGTCGGCGTGGGTGAGGCCAGCGTGCCCCACCTGCGCCAGTTCAATGGCCAGTGGCTCGGCATCGACGAAGCCGACTTCGTGCGCCGCACCCAGGCCACCGCCAAGCTCGGCATCCAGTTCAGGGACTGGGGCCGCATCGGCGACAGCTATGTCCACGGCTTCGGCGCCCCCGGCCGTTCGCTCGGCCCGCTGCCTTTCCACCAGCTCTGGCTCAAGGAGCGCCTGGCCGGCAGGGCGGGGCCGCTCGGCGACTATTCGGCGCAAGCGATCATGGCGCCGCTCGGCAGGTTCGCCCCCGGCGCGCGCAATGCGGCGCCGGATTCGCCGCTGGCCGACATCGCCTATGCCTATCACTTCGACGCCACCCTGTATGCGCGCTTCCTGCGCGAACTGGCCGAGAGCCGCGGCGTGCAGCGCATCGAAGGCAGGATCAGCCGCGTCAAGCAACGCGCCGGCGACGGCTTCGTCGAGTCGTTGACACTGGAGGACGGGCAGGTCGTCGACGGCGAGCTGTTCATCGACTGCTCCGGTTTTCGCGGCCTCCTGATCGAGCAAACGCTCGACACCGGCTATGTCGACTGGTCGCACTGGCTGCCGTGCGACCGCGCCCTGGCCGTGCCGAGCGAACGGATCGATCCGATCACGCCATATACCCGCGCCACCGCGCGTCCGGCCGGCTGGCAGTGGCGCATCCCGCTGCAGCACCGCACCGGCAACGGCTATGTGTATTCCAGTCGCCACATCAGCGACGACGAAGCGCACGCCACCCTGCTGGCCAATCTCGACGGCCGGGCCCTGGCCGAACCGCGCCGGCTGGCCTTCACCGCCGGCATGCGCAGGAAATTCTGGAACCGCAACGTGGTGGCGCTGGGCCTGGCCAGCGGCTTTCTCGAACCGCTCGAGTCGACCAGCATCTACCTGGTCCAGTCGGGCGTCACGCGCCTTCTGGGCCTGTTCCCGCGGCGCGACTTCGATCCGCTGCTGGCCGAGCGCTACAACCGCGACACCGCCGCGGAATATGAACGCATCCGCGATTTCCTGATCCTGCACTACCACGCCACCACGCGCGACGACACGCCGTTCTGGGACGCCTGCCGCACGATGGCGATTCCCGACAGCCTGCACGAGGCGCTGGCACTGTTTCGCGCCGACGGGCGCTACCTGCGCCATGGCGAGGACTTTTTCGCCTTGCCGAACTGGGTGCAGGTGATGCTGGGGCAGGGCATCGTGCCGCGCAGCTATCACCCGATGGTCGACCAGGTGCCCGGACAGCGCGTGACGGAGCACGTCGACGGCGTGCGCGCCATGCTGGCGCAAGCCGTCGCCACCATGCCGACCCATGGCGAATGGCTAGAGCGCTACTGGAAGGCGCCCGCCCCATGACTGCCATGTCCGTACTGATGTCCTGCCCACGCCTGCTGCTCGGACTGGTGATGGCGCTGTTCGCCGGCGCCGCCCTGGCCGACGTCTCACAGTTCACGCTCGACCAGGGCTGGACCTTTCGCCTGGCTCCTGGCCAGGCCCAGGCCAGCGCCCATCCCGAGGCGGCGCCGTCGCGCGCAGCCACGGTGCCGGGAACGGTGCATACCGACCTGAGGGCGCACAAGTTGATTCCTGACCCGTATGTCGGCGCGCCCGAGGCCGGCCTGCAATGGATTGGCCTCGCCGACTGGGAGTACCGGGTCGAGTTCGATGCCCCGCACGCGGCCCTGCACAAGGCGCGCAGCGACCTGGTGTTCGAAGGACTGGACACCTTTGCCGAAGTCTGGCTCAACGGCCATAAGGTGCTCGATGCCGACAACGCCCACCGCAGCTGGCGCGTGCCGGTCGAGGGCCGGCTGCGCCCGAGCGGCAACATCCTGCGCGTCGTGCTGCATTCGCCGATCGCGCGCATGCTGCCGCAGGTCGCGGCGATGCCGCATAAAATCGCGGGCAACTATCCCTCGCCGTATGGCGACGAGCCGCCGGACGCCATGACCGGCAATTTCGTGCGTAAGCCCGGCTATCACTACGGCTGGGACTGGGGGCCGCGCTATGTCGGCGCCGGCATCACCGGGCCGGTGGTCTTGCAAAGCTGGGATGCGGTGCGCATCGACGACCTGCAGTTGCGCCAGGACCGGGTCGGCGCCGCGCGCGCCGAGCTCTCCGCGATCGCGTCGCTCGACGCGGTACGCGCCGCGGCGGTCGAGCTGCGCCTGTGGCAGACCGCGCCCGACGGCGCGCGCGCGCTGGCCGCGCGCCAGCGCGCCGACCTGCGCGCCGGGGCCAACCGCATCGCGCTGCCGGTGGTGGTCGACCAGCCGCAGCGCTGGTTCCCGAACGGCTACGGCAAGCAGCCGCTGTATCGCTACGAGCTGGAGGTGCTGGAGACGGCCGGCAGCAAGACCCGGCTGGCGAGCCTGTCGGCCCGCACCGGGCTGCGCAGCATCGAACTGCGCCGCGACCGCGACCCGCGCGGCGCGGCCTTCTATTTCGTCGTCAACGGCATTCCGGTGTTCGCCAAGGGCGCCAACACGATTCCGTTCGATATGTTCCAGCCGCGTATCCAGAAGGCGCAGCTGCGCCGCGCGCTGCAACTGGCGCAGGGCGCCAACATGAACATGCTGCGCAGCTGGGGCGGCGGCTACTACGAGGGGCGCGACTTCTATGAGCTGGCCGACGAGCTGGGCCTGCTGGTCTGGCAGGACTTCATGTTCGGCGGCGGCATGCAGCCGGCCTACGACCCGGCTTTCCGCGCCAACGTGGTGCAAGAGGCGCGCGAGCAGGTGCGGCGCCTGCGCAACCATCCGAGCGTGGTGCTATGGTGCGGCAATAACGAGCAAGAGATCGCCTGGAAATACTGGGGGCACGGTAAACAGCTGAAGAAGGCCGATCCGGCCTTCGCCGACCGGGTGTGGAAGGGCTATGTGCAGCTGTTCGGCACGGACCTGCGCCAGGTGGTGCGGGAGGAGGGCGGCGGCATCGCCTATTGGTCCAGCTCACCGGGCGAAGACCTGCAGGAAGTGGCCAACACCCCCGCCAGCGGCGACATGCATTACTGGGAGGTGTGGGGCAATCCTGCCCATCCGGTCACCAACTACCTGGAGATCACGCCGCGCTTCATGTCCGAATATGGCCTGCAGGCGTGGCCGGTCCAGCGCACCATCGATGCGTTCGCACCCCGCGACCAGCAGCAGCTGGGCGCGCCCGTGATCGACGCCCACCAGAAGTTCATGGCCGGCAAGGGTAACGAACGCCTGCTGAAGTACATCGACGACGAGTTCGGCGCGCCGCGCGACTTCGCCGGCTTCGTTTATCTGAGCCAGGTCATGCAGGCCGAAGGCATCGAACTGGCTGCGCTGCATCACCGCCGCAGCCGTCCCCATACCATGGGCTCGCTGTACTGGCAGCTCAACGACGTCTGGCCGGGCGCTTCCTGGTCCAGCATCGACTGGTACGGTCGTCCGAAGGCACTGCACTTCCACGCGCGCCGCTTCTTCGCGCCGGTGACGCTGGCCGCGCTGCGCGACGCCAGGGGCCAGACCGGGGTCAGCCTGGTCAATGACCGCATCCACCGCGTGCGCGGCGAGCTGCGCACCCGTGTGATGACCCTGGACGGCAAGGTGCTGCGCGACGAACGCGAGGCGGTCGAGCTGGCGCCGCTGGCGGCGATCCGGGTGGCCGGCTACCGCGACGCCGAGCTGCTCGCCAAGGCCGATCCTGCTTCGACCGTCGCCGTATTCGAGCTGCGGGCCGAGGGCGAACCGGCTGCGCGCGCCGTGGTCTACTTCGCGCCGGCCAAGCGCATTGCCTGGAAAGATGCCGGCCTGCGCACCGAACTGCGCCGCGATCCCGATCATCCGGGTGTGTACCTGCTGGACATCTCTGCGTCCAGCCTCGCGCGCGCGGTCTGGATCGATTTCGGCAACCTCGACGCCGACCTGTCCGACAATGCCTTGACCCTGCTGCCCGGCGAGCGCACCACGCTGAGCGTGACGTCCGCCGCCAGCGAAGACGCCTTGCGCGCCGCCCTGCAACTGCGTGCACTGGCCGACGCCGTGCCCGCCACCCTTCCACAGACCAGGAGCCACTCAGCACCATGACGCAGAAAGCAACCGCTCACGACTCCCGCAGCGCCGATTTGCTGTCCGACCAACCATGCAGCGCTGCCCCGCGCCTGCGCGCCATCGCCACCCAGGTCGCCGCCGCCGCGCTGCTGCTCGGCTGCGCCAGCACCACGCCCGACGCCCTGGCGCCGGCCAGGGACGCGGCCCGGTTCTCGAGCTCGTTCGAAGCGGGCGACCCGATGCCGGCAAGCCTGGCCGCGGGCAGCCTGCGGGTCGAATCCGGCGCCGGACCGGAGCGGCCCTATACCGCCAAGCCGAAGGCAGGCTACAGCGGCCTGCGCGCACTGCGCTACCAGGCCGAAGGCAGCGGCGGCCGCATGCAGCTGTTCCCGGTCGATATCGCCATCGATGCCGACACCACGCTTACCTGGAAAGTGCTGCCCGAGATCGTCGACGGCGACACGGCCGTCTCGACCGGCGTCTCGCTCGACCTGGTGCTGGACGACGGCAGCCGCCTGTCGGCGCTTGGCATCCTCGACCACCACGGCGTGCGCGTCGGTGCCGCCGCGCAGGCCGAATCGAAGACCCTGTACCCGCAGCAGTGGGCCAACAAAGAAGTGCGCCTGGGCCAGCTGAAGGGCCGCCGCATCAAGTCGATCGAGCTCGAGGTGCAGCCTGACGGCGGCAAGGGCAAGGCCATCGGCTGGCTGGACGACATCGTCATCGCCGACCAGGCCCCGCTGGCGGTCACGCGCGTGTCGGACTACGTGCTGGCCACGCGCGGCACCCAGGCGAATGGCACCTTCTCGCGCGGTAACAACATCCCGGCGACGGCGATGCCGCATGGCTTCAACTTCTGGACCCCGGTCACCGACGCCGGCACGCTCAGCTTCATGTACAGCTGGAACGAGAAGAACGGCCCCGACAACCGGCCACGCCTGCAGGCGCTGTCGCTCAGCCACCAGCCGAGCCCGTGGATGGCCGACCGCCAGACCTTCCAGGTGATGCCGTCGGCTGCCAGCGGCCAGCCGGATCCCGATCGCCAGCGCCGCTCGCTGTCGTTCTCGCACGAGCAGGAACAGGCGCGCGCGCATGGCTACCGGGTCGACTTCGACAACGGCATCCGCGCCGAAATCGCGCCGACCGAGCGCGCCGCCGTGTTCCGCTTCCGGTTCCCGGTCGATGGCGACGCCAACCTCCTGTTCGACAATGTCGACGCGCGCGGCGGCCTGACGCTGGATGCGGCGACCCAGACCCTGCGCGGCTATACCGACACCCGCAGCGGCCTGTCGAACGGCGCCACGCGCATGTTCGTGTTCGCGCGCTTCGACCAGCCCTGGACCGCCAGCGGCGCGCTCGAGACCGGCCGCCCGACCGGCTACGTCAAATTCAAGCCCGATGCCAACGGCGAGGTGCGCATGCGCATCGCCACCTCGCTGATCTCGCTCGAGCAGGCGCGGCGCAACCTGGACATGGAAGTCGGCGACGCCGCTTTCGAGGCGGTGCGCGAGCGCGCCCAGGCGGCCTGGGACGCGGAACTGGGCCGGGTGAAGGTGCAGGGCGCCAGCGACGACCAGTTGATCACCGTGTACTCGAACCTGTACCGCCTGTTCCTGTATCCGAACATCACCCACGAAAACATCGGCACGGCCGACAAGCCCGACTGGCGCCATGCCGACCAGAGCGGCTGGTCGAAGGACAATGCCGGCGGCGACGCCGCCAGCACCTCGGCCAGGGTCATCCCGGGCAAGAACTTCGTCAACAACGGCTTCTGGGACACCTTCCGCACCACCTGGCCGGCCTATGCGCTGTTTGCGCCGACCCGCGCAGGAGAACTGGTCGACGGCTTCCTGCAGCAGTACCGCGACGGCGGCTGGATGGCGCGCTGGTCGTCGCCGGGCTACGCCGACCTGATGGTCGGCACCAGCTCCGACGTCGCCTTTGCCGACGCCTGGCTCAAGGGCGTACGCGGTTTCGACGCGCACCAGGTCTACGAGGCGGGGCTGAAGAATGCGACGGTGGTGCCGCCGGTCTCGAACGTGGGCCGCAAGGGCCTGGGCAAGTCGATGTACCGCGGCTATGCCGACACCTCGGTGCACGAGGGCATGTCGTGGACCCTGGAAGGAGCGCTCAACGACTTCGGCCTGGCGCGGATGGGGCAGGCGCTGGCCATCGAGGAAGCCGGCAAGGGCAATGCCGCGCGCGCCCGCCGCTACCGCGAGGAGAGCGAGTATTTCGCCGCCCGCGCCACCGACTACGTGCACCTGTTCGACCCGGCGACGAGCTTCTTCCGCGGTCGTGACGCCAAGGGCCAGTGGCGCCAGCCGGCGGCCAGCTTCGAGCCGCGCCTGTGGGCGGCGGACTACACCGAGTCGAACGCCTGGACCTTCGCGTTCACCACGCCGCACGATGTCGAGGGGCTGGCCGGCCTGCTGGGCGGACGCGACAAGCTGGCGGCGCGCCTGGACCAGTTCTTCGCCACCCCGGAGACGGGCGAGGAGAAGTTCTCCGGCCGTTACAAGCGGGTGATCCATGAAATGACCGAGGCGCGCGACGTGCGCATGGGCATGTACGCGCACAGCAACCAGCCTTCGCACCACATCCCGTGGCTGTACGCCTCGATCGGCCAGCCCTGGAAGACCCAGGCGCTGACCCGCGAAGTGATGCGCCGCCTGTACCTGGGCAGCGAGATCGGCCAGGGCTATGCGGGCGACGAGGACAATGGCGAGATGTCGGCCTGGTATACCTTCGCCATGCTGGGCCTGTATCCGATGCGGATGGGCTCTCCCGAGTATGTGATCGGTTCGCCGGCCTTCGCGCGCAGCGACGTGCGGCTGGAAAACGGGCGCATGCTGAGCGTGATCGCGAACAACAACAGCCCGCAGAACGTGTACGTGCAGTCGCTCAAGGTCAACGGCAAGCCGTGGAACAAGGCCTGGATCGATCACGCCGACATCGCCGATGGCGCCACCCTGGAATTCACGATGGGCAGCGCGCCATCGAGCTGGGGCAGCGATGCGGCGAGCCTGCCGGCGTCGCTCACGGCTCCCGGCGCGCAGCCGGCAGGCCTGGACGACCGCAGCGCCGGCGCGCGCAGCGTGACCCTGGGTGGCAAGCGCATCGCCGGCGCACTGGTGGACGACGACGCGGCGACCGTGCTGTCGCTGCCGCCGCGCGCCAGCATTGCGTTCGCGTTCGCCGCGCCGACCCGGATCAGCCACTACACGATCACCGCAGGGGCGTCGGCGCTGCAGGGCCTGGGCTGGACGCTGGAGGGTCGTAGCAGCAAGGGGGGCTGGACCGCGCTCGACCGGCGCAGCGGCGAGCGCTTCGACTGGGACCGCCAGCTGCGCCCGTTCGGCATTGCCAAACCGGGCGCCTACCGCGAATACCGCCTGCGCTTCGATAACGGCGGCACGATGGAGCTCGCCGAGCTCGAACTGCTGGAGCCGGGCGTGCGCAAGCCATCGACCGGTGGTTTGAGCGCCAGGTAAACACGCAGCGAAGACGCTCCGCCGACGGCTGACAGGCGTCGGCGAAGGCCTGCGCGAGGTGATGCGGGTGTTGTTTACTAAAACCCGCTAAAAACAACCGCCACAGTCGCTCATCGATTGACGCGTCGAAAGTGCGACTGTTATAAAACCTGATGAACGCACGCAGATTTAACCGGTCGACTCGACGCCGGAGGATGCGGCGTCATGCGTTTAATAAACCAGCTTTGAATAATAAATTACGGAGACACAGCATGCTTTCGATGTTGGCGCTGCCATGAGCCAGGTAACCCTGCGCGATATCGCCGGCGAGACCGGGCTGTCGATCGGCACCGTCTCGCGCGCGTTGAAAAACCAGGGCGGCATGACCGAGGCCACCCGCAACGTGGTGCGCGAGGCGGCCGTCCGCCTGGGCTACGATTTCTCGCTGCTCAAGAAGGGCCGCATCCGCCGCATCGCCTTTTTGCTGCACAGCCAGCACAACACGCTCACGTCCAGCCCCTTCTTCACGCCGGTGCTGCATGGCGCCGAGGAGGCCTGCCGGCGCGAAGGCATCGCCCTGTCGCTGATCGTGGTCGGCCCGGCCGAACCGGTGCTGGAGCAGATCCGCCTGCACCAGCCCGACGCGATCCTGTGCGCCGGCTTCTTCGAGCCCGAGGTCTTGAGCGCGCTGCAGCAGACCGGCAAGCCGATGGTGCTGGTGGACATGCACCGGCGCGGCTTCACCTCGATCAACCCGGACAATATGGGCGGCGGCTACCTGGCCACGCAACACCTGCTGCGCTGCGGCCGCAAGCGCATCGCCATGCTGTCCGGCTCCCTGGCCCACTACAGCATCCAGCAGCGCAACCGGGGCTTCCGCCAGGCGCTGTTCGACGCCAAGGTGCACGCCGACCCGAGTTTCGAGGTCATCGTGCCCACCATGGGCGAGGGCGAGGAGGGCGTGGTCGAGGCCATGCGCAGCCTGCTGGCCCTGCCCAAGCCGCCGGACGCGCTGTTCTGCTACAACGACAGCACCGCCCTGGTGGCCATGAAGTACTGCCTGGCCGAGGGCATGAAGATTCCCTACGACCTCGCCATCGTCGGCTTCGACGACATCGCGGCGTCGGCCGCCGCCATCCCGCCGCTCTCCACCGTCCACGTGGACAAGGAGGCGCTGGGCCGGGCCGGGGTCGACTCATTGCTCCACAAGCCGGACGACAACCCATCCCAGATAACCCTGCCAGTCGAAATGATCGTGCGCGAGAGCAGCTACGACGACTAGCGCACACCCACCCCAAGCCACCATGACCACTTTCCCGAACTTTCGCAGCCCGGACGTGCTGCTCGACCACGCGCGCCACACCATGCGCTTCTACCACCCGCGCGCGATCGACCCCGCCGGCGGCATGTTCCACTACTTCAAGGACGACGGCGCGGTCTACGATCCGCGCCACCGCCACCTGGTCAGCAGCACGCGCTTCGTGTTCACCTACGCCATGGCCTGGCGCCAGTTCCAGGACCCGGCCTACCTGGATGGCATGAAGCATGCCGTGCGCTTCGTGCGCGAGGCGCACCGCGCCGCGGATGGCGACGGCTATGCCTGGATGCTGGACGGCGGCGCGATCGAGGACGGCGCCCAGCACGCGTATGGCGAAGCCTTCGTGCTGCTGGCCTATGCCCACGCCACGATGGCCGGCTTCGAAGAAGCGCGGGCCTGGATCGGCGAGGCGTTCGACCTGATGGAAAAGCGCTTCTGGAATGCAGAAGACGGCCTGTACGCCGACGAAGCGAGCCAGGACTGGAGCGTCCTGTCGACCTACCGCGGCCAGAACGCGAATATGCACGCCTGCGAGGCGCTGCTCGCGGCCCACGCCGCGACCGGCGAGCGGCGCTACATCGAGCGCGCCTACACGGTGGCCTACAACATCACCCAGCGCCAGGCCGGGCGTTGCGGCGGCTTGATCTGGGAACACTACGACACCAGCTGGCAGCCGGACTGGAAATTCAATATCGACGATCCCGAGAACCTGTTCCGTCCGTGGGGCTACCAGCCGGGTCACTTCACCGAGTGGGCCAAGCTGCTGCTGCAGCTGGAAGCGCGCGGCAAGGACGTGCTGGAGCAGGACCTGGACTGGCTGCTGCCGACCGCGGAAAAACTGTTCAAGGTGGCGGTGGAGAAGGGCTGGGACCCGCAGCACGGCGGCCTGTGCTACTCGCTGGCCCCGGACCTGGCGGTATGCGACTTCCATAAATACTTCTGGGTGCAGGCCGAAAGCGCAGCGGCGGCGGCCATGCTGGCCGCGCGCACCGGGAATGACTACTACTGGACCTGGTACGACCGCCTGTGGGAATACAGCTGGACCCATTTCGTCGACCACCAGCACGGGGCCTGGTACCGCATCCTCGACCGCGAAAACCGCAAGCTCAGCGACGAAAAGAGCCCGGCCGGCAAGGTCGACTACCACACCATGGGCGCCGTCTACGACATCGTGGCCGTGCTGACGGGTGGTGAGCGTGCTTAATCCTCCGCTCATGCTGTGCGCCGGCGAGGCGCTGACCGACATGATCCACCAGGGCGACGAACGGTGGGCGAGCCGGGTGGGCGGCTCGACCTGGAACGTGGCGCGCGCGCTGGCGGCGCTGGGCGAACCCACTGCCTTCGCCGGCGCCATCAGCCTGGACCGCTTCGGCGACGCCTTGTGGGCCGCCAGCGAGGCGGTGGGCCTGGACACGCGCCTGCTGCAGCGGGTCGACCGTTCGCCGCTGCTGGCGGTGGTGGAGCAGGGCGAGCCGCCGCGCTACTTCTTCATCGGCGACGACTCCGCCGACCTGCATTTCGAGCCGGCGCTGTTCCCGGCCGGCTGGGCCGACGGCCTGCGCTGGGCCCACTTCGGCGGCATCAGCCTGGCGCGCGAACCGCTGGCCGCGAGATTGGTGGCGCTGGCGCGCGAACTCAAGGCGCGCGGCGTGGCGATCAGCTACGACCCCAATTACCGCAACCTGATGGACGAGCGCTATACGCCGACGCTCGAGGCGATGGCGTCGATCGCCGACCTGGTGAAGGTCTCCGACGACGACTTGCGTGGCCTGTTCCCGGGCCTTTCCCAGGACGCGGCGCTGGCGCGCCTGCGCGCCTTCAACCCTGGCGCCTATTGCCTGCTGACCCGCGGGGGCCAGGGCGCCAGCCTGTTCCACGGGGCAGCGCGCTGTGACGCGCAGGCCCCGAAAGTGGCGGTGGTGGACACGGTGGGCGCCGGCGACGCCAGCGCCGCCGGCCTGCTGGCCAGCCTGGCGCGCCAACCCGGGCGCAGCCTGCAATCGCACCTGCATGCGGCGCTGGCCGCCGGTTCCGCCGCCTGCCTGCAGGCCGGCGCCACCCCGCCGCCGCCCGCGGCCATGCAGCAACTATTCGAACAGCTCGAAGGAGACGTAGCGTGACGATGAATCAAACCCGCACCAACCCGTTCCAGCCTGGCTTGCGCGGCCTGTGTTGCGCGCTGGCCGCCTGCCTGTTGCCGCTGTCGGCCATCGATGCGACGGCCGCGGGCGCACCAGCCAAGGCAACGATCGCGCCTGGCGCCATGCCGGTCAACACTTTCATCGGCACCCAGGACGAAGGCAATACCTTCCCCGGCGCATCGGCCCCGTTCGGCATGATCCAGGTGAGTCCGATCGCCGACCACTATGCCGGCTACCGCTACACCGACAAGAAAATCCGCGGCTTCGGCCACTCCTTCATTTCCGGCGCCGGCTGCTGGGAGCAGGGCGGGCAGTTGTCGGTGCTGCCGGTCACCGGCACCATCGGCCCCGGCGGCGACTTCGACACCGCCAAGAAGGGTGCGTTCGACCACAAGGAGTACGCCGCCGACTACACCCATGACGGCGAGGTCGGCCAGGCCGGCTACTACAAGGTCAAGCTGACCAGCTATGGCGGCATCACGGCCGAGGCGACCGCGCTGACCCGCGCCGCCGCCGAGCGCTATACCTATGCGCCGGGGACGAAGACCGGCCACCTGCTGCTCAACCTGGGCCAGGCCAACGAGCGCCATTCCGTCATCGGCAGCGAAGTCAAGATCGTGGGCGACCGCAGCGTCGAGGGCCAGATCGTCACGAAGAGCTTCTGCGGCGGCGCCAAGTACACGACCTGGTTCCGCATGGAGTTCGACCAACCGTTCGCCAGGCGCGGCATCTGGGACGACCGCGCCGGCTGGCCGGACGTCGACGGCCCGAGCCAGCAGGGCGAGGCCAAGCCGCACGGCGTGTGGCTGAGCTTTGACCTGAAGGACGGCCAGGCGGTGACCGCGGTCAGCGCGATCTCGCACGTCGACGCCGAGGGCGCTCGCATCAACCTGAAGGCCGAGGGCATGGAAGGCGGCCGCCCGATGCGCTTCGACGCGATGAAGGCCAGGGCGCAGGCCAACTGGCAGCGCGAGCTGGCCAGCGTGCGGATCGAAGGCGGTAGCAACGACGACCGGACCGTGTTCTATACCGCGCTGTATCACACGCTGCTGCAGCCGCTGACCGGCAACGACGCCGACGGCCGCTACCGCGGCTACGACGACGCCATCCATGTCGCCAGGGACTGGACCTATTACGAGTTCTTCTCGCTGTGGGACACCTACCGCGCGCAGAACCAGATGCTGGCATTGCTGCGGCCGGAACGCGCGAGCGACATCGCGACCTCGGTGCTCAAGATCCGCGAGCAGGGCGGCTGGCTGCCGCGTTGGGGCTACGCCAACTTCGAGACGAACATCATGACCGGCGACCCGGTGACGCCGTTCCTGGTCGACCTGTGGCGCTTCGGCGCCCTGAAGGGCCGCGAGGCCGAGGCCTACGCCGCGCTGCGCGAGAACGCCTTCGGCGTGCCGGCCCACGGCATCCGTCCGCAAGGCCGTTCGGGCAACCCGAGCTACCTGAAGCAGGGTTTCGTGCAGTACGACCGCAGCTTCATCTCGAAGGGCATGGACACCGACCCGCACCACGGCGCGTCGGCGACGCTCGAATACGCGGCGGCCGACGGCGCGCTGGCCGTGATGGCCCAGGCGCTCGGCCATCAAGACGATGCGAAGGTGCTCGCGCAGCGCGCCCTGAACTGGAAGGCGATCTGGGACCCGAGCGTGGTCGACGCCGAGACCGGCCAGAAAGGCTTCCCGCGTCCTCGCCTGCTGGACGGCAGCTGGTTCGGCGACGTCGGCAGCGGCTACGATCCGCGCGGCGACCATGGCTTCCATGAAGGCACGGCCTGGCAATACCAGTGGCTGGTGCCGCAGGACGTCCCCGGCCTGGCCGCGGCCATGGGCGGCGCGCCGCAAGCATTGAAACGCCTGGACCAGTTCTTCGATTATCCGGCGGTGCTGGCCGACCCGAACGCGGTGCGCAAGTCGTGGGTGGTGGGACCGTACAGCTATTACGCCCAGTTCCGCTACAACCCGAACAACGAGCCCGACCTGCACGCGCCATGGATGTACACCCTGATGGGCCAGCCGTGGAAGACCACCACGGTGGTGCGCGCGGCCGAGACGCTGTTCACCAACGGTCCCGGCGGCGTAACCGGCAACGACGACCTGGGCACCATGTCGTCCTGGTACCTGTTCAGCGCCCTGGGCATCTACCCGGACATGCCGGGCAGCGGCCGCTTCCTGCTGCATGCGCCGCGCTTTGCCAGGGCCGAGATCGACCTGCCGCAAGGCCGCATCCTGCGCATCGAGGCGCCGGGCGCCAGGCCGGGCGTGCGCCGCTTCGTGAAGTCGGTGAACTACGGCGGCCGCGCGGTGGAGCGCGTGTGGCTCGACTGGGAGCAGCTGCAGTCGGCCGGCACCCTCAAGTACCAGCTGACGACCCAGCCGGACACCAAAGGTTGGGGCACGCGCGGGCGTGACCTGCCGCGCCCCCCGGCCGGCGTGGCGAACTGAGCGCGCTTCAACCATCACCAGGAGACAGCATGGCCAATATGCCATACAAGGCGGCGCCTGCCGCGCAGAACCAGGGCGCGGCGACGCAGCTCGACAGCAACACGGGCGCGCTCGTCATCGTGACGATCCTGTTCTTCATGTGGGGCCTGATCACGTCGCTCAACGACGTCCTGATCCCGCACCTGAAGGCGGTCTACACCTTGAGCTACGTGCAGGCGATGATGGTGCAGTTCTGCTTCTTCGGCGCCTATGCCATCGTGTCGCTGCCGGCCGGCGCCCTGATTCGCCGCATCGGCTACCAGAAGGGCGCCGTGGCCGGCCTGCTGGTGGCGGCCGTCGGCTGCACGCTGTTCTACCCGGCCTCGTTCGGCGGCTATGGCCTGTTCCTGCTGGCGCTGTTCGTGCTGGCCTCCGGCATCACGGTGCTGCAGGTGGCGGCCAATCCCTACGTGGCCGTGCTCGGCCCGGCGCGTACGGCGTCGAGCCGCCTGACCCTGACCCAGGCCTTCAATTCGCTGGGCACGACGATCGGGCCGGCGGTCGGCGGACTCTTGATCCTGTCGGCCGCGGGAGCGGTCGCGGTGGCGGGCAGCGACGCGGCTGCGGAGGCGGCGTCGGTGCGTGGTCCCTACCTGGTGCTGGCCGGGGTGCTGGTGGTGCTGGCCGTGCTGTTCTGGCTGGCGCGCCTGCCGGCGATCGCCGACGCCGAGGACGTACCGCTGGCAGGCAAAGCCAATGGCTCCGCCCTGGCGCACCGCCACCTGGTGCTGGGCGCGATCGGGATCTTCCTGTACGTGGGGGCCGAGGTGAGCATCGGCAGCTTCCTGATCAACTTCATCGGCGAGCCGCACATCGCCGGGCTGTCGCATGCCGACGCCGCGCACTACGTCAGCATCTACTGGGGCGGCGCGATGATCGGGCGCTTCATCGGCTTTGCCGTGATGCGCGTGGTCAGCCCTGGTAAAACGCTGGCCTTCAACTCGCTGGCCGCGATCGCGCTGGTGCTGTTGGCGACCTTCGCCCAGGGCGACCTGGCGATGTGGGCGATCCTGGCCGTCGGCCTGTGCAATTCGATCATGTTCCCGACCATCTTCAGCATGGCGCTGCATGGCCTGGGCAAGCATACCGGGCAGGCGTCGGGCATCCTGTGCATGGCGATCGTCGGCGGGGCACTGGTGCCGTTCGCGCAAGGGGCGCTGGCGGATGCCTTCAGTGTGCAGGTGTCGTTCCTGCTGCCGGCGGCGTGCTATGGCTTCATCCTGTACTTCGGGGCCAAGTACGCGGCGATGTACGCCGCCCAGTAAAAAGAAAACGGCGCCGGTTTGTCCGGCGCCGCATCGCAGGCAGGCTCAGTCGAAGGCGTAGTTCACGCTGGCATAGAACCGCCGCCCGCGCGGATCCGTATAGCTCGGATCGTAGCCCGACAGGAAGAAGTAAGCCTGGTTCGAATACGGCGGGCTCTCGTCGAACAGGTTCTGCACGCCCGCGCGCAGCTTCAGGCGCGGCGTGATCACGTACGCTCCCGAGATATCCCACAGCGAATACGACTTGACCTTGTTCTCGGCCACCACCGAACCATCGTCGATGTTGATCGCCGTGTTCTGGTCGTCGTAACCGCTCGACCAGGTGTTCTGCAGGCTGCTTGAAAACGGCCCGCGCTCCCAGTCGAAGCTCACCGTATGGCGCCAGCGCTGCACCACGCCGTCGGTGACGAACTTGTTCAGGTTGCTCACGAACGCATCGCCCGGCGCGTTCTGGATTTCGGAAGACAGCACATAGGTGCCGTTCAGGCGCCCGCCGAAGCGCCCGATGGCCGTGTCGACCCCGCGCACCGTCACCGCGAGGTCGAGTCCCTTGGCCACTTGCGCGCCGCGGTTCTCCTTGCGCAGTTCGATGTAGTCGATCAGGCCGTCCTCGTCCCGGTGCACCAGGTCGCCGTACTTGGCCAGGTTGCCCAGGATGATGTCGTCGCCGATCTCGCTGATCAAGTCGGTGCGCTTGATGTTCCAGTAGTCGAGCGAGGCGCTGACGTTGCGGCCCGCGGCGAACACGGCGCCCAGCGAGAACTGGCGGCTGCGCTCGGGCTTCAGGTCGACGTTGCTGTAGCGGCGCGTGTCCCAGTTGTCGGCGCAGTCGGCGTAGTTGTTCTCGACCGTGGCGCAATACACCGGATCGGGCAGGGTCGCGGTGCTGCTGTACACGGTTGGACGGAACAGTTCGTTCATGGTCGGCGCGCGGAAACCGCGGCCGGCGGATGCGCGCAGCAGCAGCGCATCAAGCGGGCGATAGCTCAGGCCGATCTTGGGGCTGGCCGCGCCGCCGACCTGCTCGTAATGGTCGTAGCGCGCCGACAGCTGGGCTTCCCACTGCTTCGCGAACGGCACCAGCAATTCGCCGTAGATGCCGGCGACGTCGCGCTTGTCGCTGGTGGCGCGGCCGCCTTCGGGCGCCGCGTCGTTGTTGATGTTGTCGGAGAGGAGCAGGGCGGATGGGGTGAAGTTGTTCTTCTCGCGCCGCACCTCGCCGCCGATCGCCAGCGCCAGGTCGCCGCCCGCGAGCGGCATCAAGGCGCGCGAGAACTTGACGTCGAGCGCGTCGAGCGTGCCGCGCGCGCGGCGCACGACGTCGTCGACCTGGATGCTATCGAGCAGGGCCAGGCCCTCGGGGCTGGACGGTCCGAAGGGATTGATGCGGCCATCCATGATCCCTTCCATCAGCTCGTTGTACAGCACATAGCCGTTGGTGTCGCGGTCCTTGACCGTGTTGACGCTGTGGTTGTACGCGGTGTCGTAGTCCCAGCCGCCCACGGCGCCGCTCATGCCGACCACGAAGCGCATGCCTTCGCTGGTCAGTTCGCTGGTGCGCTGGCCGGCTTCCGACAGGCGCATGCGCAGTTCGAGTTCGCCCGGATAGTCGTCGTCGAGGTCCTCCAGGCCGGTACCCACGAGCTGCGGCACGAGCCGGTAGTCGATATAGCCGGTCACGCGCGCCGACGAACCGGTGTAGTACGACTTTGAGCGGCTCAGCGCCACTTCGGCATAGGCCTGGTGGCCGCCGCCGAGTTTCAGGACGCCGCGGCTGAGCAGGCTGGCCTTTTCGGTCTTCGGATACAGCTCGGTGTCGCCCATGTAGTTATAGGTGCACGCGTCCACGCCGCCGGTGCCGTCGGGCAGGTAGACGTTGGCCGGCGGCGCGCAGTCGGGCGCCGACAGGTTGATCAGGCGGTTGGTGATCGGGCGGCCGTTGATGGTGAAGCCCAGTTCCTGCAGGTGGTCGCGCTGGTTCGCGGTCAGGCGGATGTTGGCCGGGCCGGTATAGCCCGACAGCAGGTGGCCCAGGCGTTCCTCGACCCGCAGGCCGGGGATGAAGCTGCGCTGGGAGGTGTTGAGCGCATTGGTGCGCTGGAAGTCGGCCACCGCGAACACATTGTAGCCGTCGCGTTCGAGGTCGCCCGTGCCGGCGCTGATGCTGGCGGTGCGCTTGCCCGCGCCGCCTTCGTCGGTCGTGCTGCCGTAGGCGTTCAGTTCAAGGCCCTGGAAGTCCTTGCGGGTGATGAAGTTGATGACGCCGCCGATGGCGTCGGTGCCGTACAGGGCCGACGCGCCGTCCAGCAGCACCTCGACCCGCTCCAGGGCGGCGGCCGGGATGTTGTTCAGGTCCACGCCGCTGTCGTCGCCCGGCGAGGCGAAGTTGGCCATGCGCCGGCCATTGAGCAGCACCAGGGTCGACGAGGTGCCGATGCCGCGCAGGTTGGCGCTGTTGAAGCCGCGCTGGTCGCCGCCCACGTTGATGCTGGCGCCGTCGGTCAGGCCGTTGACATTGCTCGACACCCGGGCCAGCAACTCGGAAGCGGTGGTCACGCCGGCCTTCTCGATCTCTGCGCGCGACACGATCTGCACCGGCAGGGCGGTCTCGGCCTGCACCCGGCGGATGGCCGAACCGGTCACCTCCACCTTCGGCATGTCGGCCGGTGCCGCTTCGGCCGCCGCCGCCGGCGTTTCCTGCGCCAGCGCGCCGCCCGATACCCCCGCCGCCATCCAGGCGCCCGCCAGCACCGCGCCGCGCACGGCGCGCGTCACCGCCCTTAACTTCATATTCATCAATTGTCCTTGTGTACAGAATAATCGAGGATATTAAACGGGAGGCGGCCGGTGCAGAGAACTATCGGTGCCGTAAACGGGGGATGTTGCGAATCTGGTACGCCAGCGTCGTCGCTGGGCCCGGCGTTACTTGCGGCGAAATAATGAATTGCGGCTTGCGTGGATTCCCGATACTTGCATAATTCATGAGAATGAAGGCATGACGCCCCGTGGGCCCGTGGCCCGCTGCTCGGCCGCGACTTGTCAACGTTTTTCCGATGGCAGCCCGCGGGCCGCCTTTTTCACCACCACCCATGAGGTCCCCATGACGACGTCCACCGAAACCCGCCCGCCGCTGCCGCCATTCACCCGCGAATCGGCGATCGAGAAGGTCCGCCTTGCCGAGGACGGCTGGAACACGCGCGATGCCGCCAAGGTGTCGCTGGCTTACAGCCTGGACACCCGCTGGCGCAACCGCGCCGAGTTCGCCAACGGCCGCGACGAGGCGCGCGCCTTCCTCGAGCGCAAATGGAAGAAGGAGCTCGACTACCGCCTGATCAAGGAATTGTGGGCCTTCACCGATAACCGCATCGCCGTGCGCTACGCCTACGAGAGCCGCGACGATTCGGGCAACTGGTACCGTTCGTATGGCAACGAGAACTGGGAGTTCGGCCCCGACGGCCTGATGGTCAACCGCTACGCCAGCATCAACGACATGCCGATCAAGGAAGAAGAACGCAAGTTCCGCTGGCCGCTGGGCCGCCGTCCGGACGATCATCCGGGCCTGTCCGACCTGGGGCTCTGAACCAGCCGGAATTTGCCCGAACCCGCCCTAACCCGCCCGACCCGGCGCAGCCGCCGACGGTTGAGACGATCGGGCAATCTGGCGGCGAATCCGGGCATTCACGCGGGCGCCGGCGCACCCTAGACTGGGGCCTTCAACCCATGAACAGGAGAGTGCGATGAACCAGGTCACCATGTACACCACCCGCCAATGCCCCTACTGCCTGATGGCCAAGCGCCTGTTGTCGGCGCGCGGCGTCACGCCGGTGGAAATCGGGATCGACGGCGACGACGAGCGCCGCGCCGAGATGGTCCGGCGTACCGGCCGCCGCAGCGTGCCCCAGATCTTCATCGGCGAGCGCCACGTCGGCGGCTACGACGAGCTGGCGGCGCTCGACCATGCCGGCGGGCTGCAGTCGCTGTTCTGACCGGCGTGCCGGACGGCGCGGTGAATGTTCCATTTCGAGAAACAATGAATTTCTGTCGATATGGATTCCCGAAATTGTCGGTATTGACGACAATGATGGTGCGCGCCAAGCCGGCCGGGGTGGCCGGAGGCGCCCTGTGCTATCGGTGAATGATGATTGGAACGACGACCAGAGACGATCCCGGACTTTATACGCTATCGTTCGGGCATTTCGACATCGAGCCGCACCAGCGCTGCCTGCGCCGCAACGGCGCGGTCGTCCCGTTGGGGGCGCGCGCCTTCGACCTGCTGTGGCTGTTGGCCGAGGCGCCCGGCCAGGTGCTCGAGCACCGCTACCTGATCGAACGCGCCTGGCCCGGCAGGGTCGTGGGCGAAGCCAACCTGCGTGTCCAGATCGCCGCCTTGCGCCGCGCCCTGGACGGCGGAGACGACGATCGCACCATTCTGAACGTGCCCGGGCGCGGCTATCTCCTGACCGCGCCGGTCGTGCGCCGCCCACGCGCGGCCGGCTGGCGCGCGCCGCGCTAGGCCTGCCCGCGTCAGGCGGCGTCCCAGGCTATTGCGCGCGGCATGTCGCGCAGGATCCAGCGCGACACCTCGAACTCCCACGCCAGGCCCTCGACGATCCGCGCCCGGCCGGTGAGTTGCAATACCTGGCCATGTTCGCTATCCGAGATGCAGATCCCGGCCCGTTCGTCGTACCTGAAATTGTCGAGGGTGCTGGACGGATGGCTGCCGGGAAGGTCCGGGATCCGCAGCGTGGCCGGCCCGGCCAGCTCGACGAAGCCCGGCGCGCCGCCCCGATGCGCCGCATCGACGCCGTGGACGGGGTGGCGGCTGGCCACGAAGACGGTGTCGGCGCGCCGCACGATGCGCTCGACCGCGCCGCGCACCAGGGCGCCATGCGCGGTCTGCACCGGCAGGCGCGGTTCGCCGAGCAGGCGCGGCGCGCGGCGCGCGAGATGCCGCGGGCAACCCGGCTGGGCGGCGCGGACTTCCACCTCGGCCCCGCGCCGGTCGAGGCGCTGCACGGTGCCGTTGACCCGGTAGCGCCGGCGCGTCGCGAAATCGATGAACAGCATGCCGAGGTCGGCGCCGGGCGCCATGTTTTCCCAGGCCGGGTCGGCCAGGTCGCGCTCCTTGGCGGGCATCTCGATCCGCACCGCGGGCTCGTCGTTCGCGCGCAGGAAGCCGGGTTTGCCGAACAGGAGCGATGCCCATGCGGCTCCCTTGGCGTCGATGCTGCCCACGGCAACCATGCATTGCGCCGCCACCAGGCAACGCGCGCCGGCCGGCCAGGCTACTTCGGGCGCCAGGGGCGCGGCGCCGGCGCCGCCGCGGATGTCGTCGTTGTCGTTCATGTCTGTCTCCTGCGTTTTGATCGATGCGCCGGTCCGGCCTGGGCCGGCGCAGCGTCCGGATAGACCTCGGCCAGCACGGCGGCGATGTCGGCCTGGCGGTACCCGACCTCGTGCATGCGCCGCAGCGCGTCCGGCCCGGGCGCGCCCGGCTGCGGCGGCAAGCTCGCGACGAAGGCGAGGCAGGCGCTGGCCCTGGCCTCATGGCTGCTTCCGGCCTCGTTGGCCAGCATTTCGGCGGTATTCATGCCGGCCGTGCGACCCTGTTCGCGCAGCAGCGACAGCCGCGGCCCGGCCGGCCCCGGGCCGGTGCGGCGGCGCGCCAGGAACAGGGCGATGCGAATGCGGGTGCGCAGGTCGAGGCCGGTGTCGTCGGCGGCTTGCGCCGCACCGCCGTCGGCTACGTCGCACGGCGGTGCTTTATGCGAATCCATGGTAATGATCGCCGCGAATGATTGCTGAGGCCGTCATTTTGCGAAATAATGACCTGCATTGGAATCGGTGTGTGACGCAAGTCACTATTTCGCAGGGAGAAACGAGTGGATCAATTCCATCTGATGAATGTCTTCGTGGCCGTCGGCGAAGAAGAGGGCTTCGCGGCGGCCGCCAGGCGCCTCGACCTGTCGCCGGCCGCGGTCACGCGCGCGATCGCCGGCCTCGAGGAAAGGCTCGGCGTCAAGCTGCTGCTGCGCACGACGCGCAATGTGCGCCTGACCGAAGCGGGGCGGCGCTACCTGGACGACACGCGCGCCATCCTCGCCAGCATCGATGAAGCCAACGAGGCGGCGGCCGGCGTCAACTCGGCGCCCAAGGGCAATCTGTCGGTGACCGCCTCGGTCCTGTTCGGGAAGACCTTCGTCATGCCGTGCATCGTGCAGTTCCTGAACGAGTACCCCGATGTCGAGGTGTCGGCGCTGTTCCTCGACCGGATCGTGAACCTGGTCGACGAGGGCATCGACGTCGCCGTGCGCATCGGCCACCTGCCCGACTCCAGCCTCAAGGCGCTGCGCGTGGGCCAGGTGCGGCGCGTGCTGTGCGCGTCGCCCGAATACCTTGCGAAACACCCCTTGCCGCAGCACCCGGCCGACCTGCTGCGGCACACGATCATCGCCGCCACCGGCATTTCGCCGCGGGTCGAGTGGAAGTTCGGCGCGGTCGACGACCCGACCATGGTGCGCCTGCGCCCGCGCCTGACGGTGACCAGCAACGACGCCGCCATCGAGGCCGCATGCGCGGGGCTGGGCATCTGCCGGCTGCTGTCGTACCAGATCGCCGACGAGCTGACCAGGGGTCGCCTGAAGATCGTCCTGGCCGAATACGAAGAAGCGCCATGGCCGGTGCACCTGGTGCACCGCGAGAGCAAGTTCGGCTCGTCCAAGGTGCGCAATTTCATCGACCTGCTGGCCGACCACCTGCGCGCGAATCCGCACCTGAACTAGGCGTCATGGCCGGCATGTCGGCTGGCGCAATACAGCATGGGATTGCGCGTGGAGCGCATCCGTACGCGGCGTCACCCGGGCGCCTGGCCGCCGCGCATGCCGCCCGCGATGAAGTCGCACAGGTAGCGGGTCTTGCGCTGCAGGTCGGAGGGGCGCGTCGCCCCGTCCGAGATGCGGATCATGCGGCTGTCGAAGACGCTCATCACGAGCGCGCCCACCGCGAACAGGTAGGCCCAGCGGATATAGTCGAGCGACTTGGCGGGCAGCGCCTTTTGCAGCGCGGCGATGAATTCCTTGGCGAACGGATCGAAGTAGTCGCCGATGATGCCGCGCGTATCCTCGCGCGGATCGGAGGCTTCGCGCACCACCAACTGCGCATACGAGCGGCCGGTATCGAGCATGTGGCTGCGCAGGATCGGCTCCACGAAGGCGTGGACGATGCGCTCGAGCGCGTCCGGCGCCCCGTAGTCGGTGACCAGCCGCAGCAGCTGCAGGCGCTCGTCGAACAGGTGCTTGCGGTGCTCGAACACGGCGCGGTACAGCTTTTCCTTGGTCTCGAAGTGATAGACGATCAGCGCCAGCTTGACGTCGGCCGCCTGCGCGATGTCGCGCATCGATACCCCATGAAATCCATCGAGTGCGAACAGCCGCTCGGCTTCGTGCAGCACGCGCTCGCGCTTGCTCGGCGCCGCTTCCGCACTGGCCGCCTGCTTCTTCTTTCCTGAGTTTCCTGCCTGCTTGGCTGTCATTGGCCCTCCCATCGATGGTGAAAATTATAGGCGGTGCCTGCGCCGGTCGACAAAATTTAAAAAGCGCTTGCCATCCTGACTGTACGTTCGTATAGTTTATGCACGGACGAGCGCCGCGCATCGGCCGATACCACACAATACTGGAGACAAGAATGACCATCCCTGACAAATGGCGGGTGCTCTCGGCCGGCTTCCTGAGCTATATGTTCGACGCCGTCGAGATCATCGCGCTGACCATCGCCATTCCCGTGCTGATGCTGGCGCTGGACATGAGCACCAGCGAGGCGGGCTTCCTGGTAACGGCCACCTTGCTGGGCATCGGCTGCAGCAGCGTGCTGGTGGGCTGGTACGCCGACAACTACGGCCGCCAGAAGGCCCTGCTGCTGTGCCTCGTGAGCTTCGGCGCCCTGACGGCGGCGGTGGCCGCCGCCGAGACCTGGCTGCAGATCGTCGTGCTGCGCTTCCTGGCCGGCCTCGGGCTGGGCGGCCTGTGGGGCGTGGTTGCCGCCTACATCGCCGAGAGCTGGCCCGAGAAGCAGCGCGCCCGCGCCACGTCGTTCGTCCTGAGTTCCTTCCCGGTGGGGGCGGGCCTGGCGGCGGGCGTCGCGGCGCTGGTGCTGCCGGCCTACGGCTGGCGCTCGCTGTTCCTGGTGTGCGGCCTGGGCTCGGTCGCGCTGGCCGTGATCCTGTACTTCTACCTGCCGGAGTCGCCGGGCTGGGCGCGCCAGCGCGAGCAGGCGGCGCGTGCCGGCAAGCCGGCCGCCGTCTCGGTGCGCGAGATCTTCGCGCCCGGCCTGCTGCGCCACACGGTGCTGGGCACGATGGCCGCCGCGTTCGCCCTGACCGCCTACTGGGGCTCGACCACCTGGCTGCCGACCTACCTGGTCAAGGAGCGCGGCCTGAGCGTGGAAACCATGGCGCTGTTCGTCGTGATCCTCAACGTCGGCATGTTCATCGGCTACAACGTGTTCGGCTACATCGCCGACGTGATCGGCAAGCGCCGCGCGATCATCCTGTCGCTGATGGGCACCGTGGTCACGCTGCCGCTGTACATGCTGGTGCGCGACCATGCCGCGCTCTTGTGGCTGGGGCCCGTGTACGCCTTCTTCATCTCGTTCGCCGGCCTGTTCGGCGCCTATTTCGCCCAGCTGTATCCGACCCACGTGCGCGCCACCGGCGCCGGCTTCTGCTTCAACGCCGGCCGCGGCGTATCGGCCTTCGCGCCCTTCGTGCTGGGCTGGATCGCCTCGCGATACGGCCTGGCGACCGGTATCGCGCTGTGCGCCGGGTTCTTCTTGCTGTCGGCGATCACGGTCTTCTTCATGCCCGACGGCGACCGCCATGCGGCGCAGGCCGCGGCCAAGCTCGACCAGGCATCCGCCTGACCCATCACCATACTGGAGCATCCATGACACGCACTTTCGTCGACCTGTCGATCTACCTCGAGAACGACGTCATCAGCGACCCACCCGTGTTCGCGCCGAAGATCGAGTATTTCGATCACGAGAGCACCGTCGAGCAGATCACGCCGTTCTTTCCCGGCCTGCAGAAGCAAGACCTGCCGGATGGCGAAGCCTGGGCCATCGAAAAAATCCAGCTGACGACCCACAACGGCACCCACCTCGACGCGCCTTACCACTTCCATTCGACAATGGACAGGGCGCTGGGCGAGCGCAAGAGCGCCATCACGATCGACGAAGTCCCGCTCGCATGGTGCTTCCAGCCCGGCGTCAAGCTCGACTTCCGGCACTTCGCGGACGGCTACGTCGTCACCGCCGCCGACGTCGAGGCCGAACTCGCGCGCATCGGCCATGTCCTCAGTCCGCTCGAGATCGTGGTGGTCAATACCCGCGCCGGTTCGCGCTACGGCGAATCCGATTACGTCAAGAGCGGCTGCGGCATGGGCTACGAGGCGACCATGTACCTGCTCGAACGCGGCGTGCGCCTGACCGGCACCGACGGCTGGAGCTGGGATGCGCCCTTCGTGCACACGGCCGACAAGTATGCCGAGACCCGGGACGCCTCCCTGATCTGGGAAGGCCACAAGGCCGGGCGCGACATCGGCTACTGCCACATCGAGAAGCTGCACAACCTCGAGGCGCTGCCGCCGACCGGTTTCATCATCAGCTGCTTCCCGCACAAGATCCGCGGCGCGTCGGCCGGCTGGACGCGCGCGGTGGCGATCTTCGACGACGCGCTGCTGGCGCCGCAGGCCTGAGGCGCAGGCATTCTTCGCACGAGGAAACCACATGCACATCAACCATACCCACGATCCGTCGGTCCGCAGCTGGGTCGACAACGCCGGGCAGGGCGGCGATTTTCCGATCCAGAACCTGCCGTATGGCGTGTTCCGCCGCGCCGGCAGCGACGAGCGCTGGCGCGCCGGCGTGGCGATCGGCGACGCCGTGCTCGACCTGGCGGCCCTGGCGCGCACGCGGCTGCTCGAGGCAGGCCAGGGCGATTGCGCGCGGCTGGCCCAGCGCGCGGCCGAAGCCGCGGATGCGGCTGAGCTGAACGGCTTGATGGCCATGGGCCCGGCTGCCTGGCGCGCGCTGCGCCATGCGCTGTTCGCCCTGCTGCGCGAGGACGCCGCGGGCGAGGCGCGCGCAACCGTGCAGGCCTGCCTGGCGCCACAGCGCGCGGTCGAGCACAAGATGCCGGTGCGGGCAGGGGACTACACCGACTTCTATACCTCGCTGCACCATGCGCGCAACTGCGGCAAGGCGATCGGCAACCCGAACATGGTCTCGCCCAACTTCCTGTGGATGCCCATCGCCTACCATGGCCGCGCCTCCACGCTCGGCGTCGGCCAGCATTTCCACCGGCCGCTGGGCCAGTGCCTGGCGCCTGGCGCCGAGGCGCCGGTGGTGCGCCGCTGCGAGCGGCTCGACTACGAGCTCGAACTGGCCGTCTATATCGGCCAGCCGAACGCCCAGGGGCGGCCGGTGCCGCTGGACGAGGCGGACGAGCATGTCTTCGGCCTTGGCCTGCTCAACGACTGGTCGGCGCGCGACTTCCAGTTCTGGGAGATGGCGCCCCTCGGGCCTTTCCTGGCCAAGAATTTCGCGACCACGGTCTCGCCCTGGATCGTGACCCTGGAGGCGCTGGCCCCGTTTCGCTCGCCGTTCGAACGCGATGCGCAGTATCCGGCGCCGCTGCCCTACCTGGATGGCGCCGGGCTGCGCCAACGCGGGGTGCTCGACATCGAACTGAGCGTCACGCTGCAGACGGCGGCGATGCGCGAGCGGGGCAGCGCCGGCGCACTGCTTTCGCGCAGCAACTTCCGCCACCAGCACTGGACCGTGTCGCAGATGCTGGCCCACCACACGATGGGAGGGTGCGGCCTGCAGCCCGGCGACATCCTGGGCACCGGCACGATCTCGGGGCCGGAGCCCAGCGAGGCGGGCGCGCTGCTCGAACTGGCGCAGGCAGGCAAGCAGCCTTTCCAGCTGCCCGGTGGCGAGGAGCGCAGCTTCCTGCACGATGGCGACGCCGTCATCCTGCGCGGCTGGTGCGAGCGCGAGGGCGCGGCGCGGATCGGCTTCGGCGAATGCCGCGGCCAGGTGCTGCCCGCCATCGCCTGAAACGCCGCCGGTATCCACACATATCCATAAAAGATCGCCACGAGCGATCACAGGAGACATCATGAAACCAACGCAGCGGGCCTTCTGGCCCGTGCTGGCGGCCGCCAGCCTCCTTGCCGCGCCCGCGGCGCCGGCCCAGGACAGCATCCAGCTCTACGGCGTCCTCGACACCTGGGCCGGCACCTCGAAGGCCAGTGGCGACGAACGCTCGTCGACCGTCGTCAACAGCGGCGGGCTGACCACCTCGTACTGGGGCATCAAGGGTTCGGAACGGATCGGCGCCGACCTCAAGGTCCTGTTCAACATCGAAGGCTACCTGCAGCTCGATACCGGCGCGGCCGGCCGGACGGCGACCGACCGCATGTTCTCGCGCGACACCTGGGTCGGCCTGGCGGGCAACTGGGGCGAACTGAAGATCGGCCGCATCATCAATCCGCTGTTCTATTCGACGGCGCTGTCGAATCCCTTCGGCGGCTCGACCCGTTTCGCGCCGCTGCTCACCCAGGCCTGGACCTTGCCCTACGGCCGCGTGGTCTCGGGGGACACCAGCTGGGACAACACGATTTCGTTCGCGCTGCCGGCCGCCAACGGCTTCAAGGCGACCGCGATGTGGCAGGCCGGCGAGACCGAATTCGGCGCCGGCACCAGCAACGCCAGCCTCAACCTGGTGTACAGCAAGGGGCCGCTGTATGCGACCGCGCACGCGCAGCAGGTGAAAGTGGGGCCGGGCGTGACCCAGGTGGGCGACAGCGTGCAGCGCACCTACTTCGTGGGCGGCTCGTACAAGTTCAGCCTGGCCCGGGCGTATGCCTCGTATACGGTATCGCGCGACCGCGCCCCGGACCAGGAAGTCAAACAGGCCCAGCTCGGCGTCGCGGTGCCGGCCGGCGGCGGGGACATCCTGCTGTCGTGGGCGAGGGCGCGCAACGACGCCGCACCAGACGTGGCGCGCACCCGCGACACGGTCGGCCTGGGCTACGACTACCGGTTCTCGCCGCGCACCGACGTCTATATCACGTCGCTGTACGACAAATTGAGCGAAACCGCCTCGGGTACCTCGGTCGGGGCCGGGATACGGCACCGGTTCTGAGCGACCCCGGACAGGCCACCTTCTTCTGGTCGCGTATCCCGAACACCTGCGCGCCATCGGCGCCAAGCACATCGGGCTGAACCTGAAATGCCGGCGCCGTCCGGCGCATGAGGCGGTGCGAGAGCCAGGCGACGGCGCGGCGCCACATTGCGCGGCGCTCGCCGTCTAACGCTTCAGCAGCAGGCCTTCGACCAGCACCACGAAGCTGTCGACCGCCTGCCTCGACGCGGCCTGCGGGTCGTCGGCGTGGGCGATCCACAATGCGGCGCCGAGCAGGGCGCCGTTGACCAGGCGCGAGGTGGCCAGCGCATCCACTTCGCGGATGGTGCCTTCTTCCATCAGCTTTTCCAGGCTGCGCTGCGTGCTGCCGATACAGGCATTCTGCATCTGCCACTGCGACGGGTCGCCCAGCGCGGCCGGGCCGTCGAGCAGCATGATGCGCTGGATCTCGGGTTCGGTCGCCATCATGATGTAGGCAACGCTCTCGTCGACGAAGCCGTCCCAGGCGCTCGGTGCACTCTCCAGTATCGCCGCCAGCCGCGCCATCATTTCGCCGTCGATCTGTGCGATCACCGCCTGCAGCAAGCCCTTCTTGTCGCCGAAATGGTGGTACAGGGCGCCCCGGGTCAGCCCGGCCTGGGCCGTCAGTTCGTCCATCGAACTGTCGGCGAATCCCTTGCTGGCAAAGGCTTCCCTAGCCGCCTTGATGAGCTTTTCCCGGGTCTGGGCAATCATGTCTGCGCGCTTCTGTGCCATTGGCCTCCCTCGATCGAAATGAATTCGCATACGCCATGAATGTCATTTGACATACGCAATGTATGCGACTAGTATACCTCACATACGAGGCGTATGTGAGTGTTTCACGCTCCCGCGCGCCGCCACGGTTCCATGAAAGGACGCGTAATGTCTGCAGCATCCCATCCACGGACGATCGGCCTGATCGTCAACCCGATCGCCGGCATGGGCGGGCGGGTCGGCCTGAAAGGCACCGACGGCGCCTCGTCGCTGGCAGAAGCCCGCCGTCGCGGCGCGCTTCCCGGTTCGCACGAGCGCGTGATGAAAGCCCTGCTGCGCCTGGCGGCATCCTGCCCGCAACTGGCCGTGCTCACCGCGGCCGGCGCGCTGGGCGAGGACGCGGCGCGGCGGGCCGGACTGGCGCCGACGGTCGTGCACACGCCCGCAACTGCCGCCAGCAGCGCTGGCGATACCCGCGCCGCCGCGCGCGCCATGCTGGCGGCGAAGGTCGACCTGCTGCTGTTCGCCGGCGGCGACGGCACCGCGCGCGACATCCTCGACGTGGTCGGCGACAGGGTTCCGCTGCTGGGCATCCCGGCCGGCGTCAAGATGGTGTCGGCGGTCTTCGGCACCACACCCGGCAATGTCGGCCTGCTGGCCGCGCGCTTCCTGGCCGGCGACCCGACGGTGCGCGTGCGCGGGGCCGAGGTGATGGACATCGACGAGGACGCCATGCGCGGCGACCGCGTCTCGACCCGCCTGTATGGCTACGCCCGCACCCCCCATGCGCCGGCGCTGTCGCAAAACGCCAAGGCCGGGTCCGGCCTGAGCGAGGATGTGGCGCTGGAGGCCGTATGCCGCCAGGTCGCACGCGAGATGGAACCCGGCCGCATGTACATCCTGGGGCCGGGCACCACCACGCGGCGCGTGATGTCGGCGCTGTCGCTGCCGGCCACGCTGCTCGGGGTCGACGTCGTCGCGGACGGCAAGCTGGTCGGATCCGACCTGGCCGAGGCCGACCTGCTGCGCCTGATGGACGGCAGGGAAGCTTCGCTCATCGTCGGCGTACTGGGCGGTCACGGCAGTCTGTTCGGGCGCGGCAACCAGCAGATCAGCAGCGAAGTCATACGCCGCGTCGGGCGCGGACACATCATCGTCGTCGCGTCGATGGAGAAGCTGCTGCAGCTCTCGCCCCGGGCCCTGCACGTGGACACCGGCGACGAGGCGCTCGACGCCATGCTCGCCGGCCACCTGCCGGTACGCACCGCGCCCGACCGTTCCATGTTGTTCCCGGTCCAGTCGTGACCTGTTTTCATCCCTGACCTGTTTTCACCCCTGACCACAAGGAGGTCCACATGCGTGACCACACCCCCCATCCCTATATGGCCAACTCGGTGCCGGCGATCAAGCAGGAAATGCTCGATGCGATCGGCGCGGGCAGCATCGAAGAGCTGTTCGTCCAGATCCCGCAGGATCACCGCACCACCTGCCCGATTGCCCTGCCGCCGGCCCTGACCGAGAACCAGCTGCGCCGGCACCTGGTCGAGACGCTGTCGAAGAACCGCACCGCCGAGGACAACCTGAACTTCCTCGGAGCCGGCGTCTGGCAGCACCATGTGCCGGCCGCCGTCGACGAAGTCGTGCGCCGTAACGAGTGGCTCACGTCCGTGTTCGGTGAACCCAGCTCGGACCACGGCCGCAACCAGGCCTGGTTCGAATTCTGCAGCCAGCTCGGCGAACTCCTGGACCTCGACCTGGTCGCGCTTCCGGTGCGCAGCTGGGGCGTTGCCGCCGGCCACGCGATTCGCATGGCCGCGCGCCTCACTGGGCGCAATGAAGTCGTGGTGGTGCGCGCCATCGATCCGGAGCGCCTGGCAGTGATCGAGAATTTTTGCGAACCGGTGCAGATGCCCGGCCATATCGCGGTCCGCCAGGTCGATTTCGACCCGGCCAGCGGCCTGATGGACCTCGATCACCTGCGCAGCCTGGTCGGCGCGGACACCGCCGCCGTGTATTTCGAGACGCCCTCGTATTTCGGCGTCATCGAGCGGCAGGGCGCCAGGATTGCCGCCATCGCCCACGCGGCCGGCGCCGAAGTGATCGTGGGCGTCGATCCGATCTCGCTCGGTGTGCTCGAAGCACCGGCAAACTACGGCGCCGACATCGTGGTCGGCCCGATGCAACCGCTGGGCGTGCACATGAATATCGGCGGCGGCGTCAGCGGCTTCATGGCCTCGCGCGACGAGGAGCGTTACGCCCACCAATACCCGACACTGTTCATCAGCATCGCCGAAACCACCCGGGCTGGAGAATACGGTTTCGGCCTGAGCCTGTTCGAGCAGTCGTCATATGGATTGCGCGACAAGGGCAACGACTGGACCGGCCACTCGGTCTATATGTGGGCCATCGCCAATGCGGTGTACATGGCGATGATGGGACCGCAAGGTTTCCAGGAGGTCGGCGAGCTGATCCTGCAGCGTGCGCATTACGCCGCCCACAAGCTGTCCGCCATCCCCGGCGTGCGCGTGACCTTCGCCTCGGGTTTCTTCAAGGAGTTCGTCGTCAATTTCGACGGCGCCGCGCTGGGCGTGGCCGAGATCAACAAGCGCCTGCTGGCCCAGGGGATCTTTGGCGGCAAGGACCTCAGCCGGGACTTCCCGGAACTCGGCCCGAGCGCGCTGTACTGCGTGACCGAAGTGCATACCCAGGCCGATATCGACCGCCTGGCCGCAGCAATCAACAAGGTGATCAACGATGAATAAGCCAGTCAAGGAATACCACGCTCCGGTGTGGAACGAACCCATCATCATGGAAATGGGCTATCCCGGCCGCCGCGGCGTGCTGGTCCCGCAAGCCGAGGACAACGTGCAGGCAGCGGTCGGCGGCGGCGCCGGCCTCGTGCCGCCGGTCATGCGGCGCAAGGAGCGGCCGGCGCTGCCCGAGATGTCCGAGCCCGAGGTGCTGTACCACTACCTGCGCCTGTCGCAGCAGACCCTGGGCATGATGAACATCAGCCTGTTCGGCACCTGCACCATGAAGTACAACGCCCAGGTCAACGAGGCGCTGGCCTGGCGTCCCGAGGTGACCCATGTCCATCCGCACCAGGACGAGGACACGCTGCAGGGCGCCCTGGAGATCGTGCATGGCATGGACGCCATCCTGCGCGAGTTGTCGGGAATGGACCAGTTCGTGTTCCAGGCCGGCGGCGGCGCCGACGCAGCCTATACCAGCGCCGCGGTGACGCGGGCCTACCACGCCGCGCGCGGCGAACTCGCGCAGCGCAACGAGATCATCACGACCATCCAGACCCACCCCAGCAGCGCCGCCACCGCTGCGGCGGCCGGCTTCAAGGTGATTACCCTGATGATCGACGAACAGACCGGGTACCCGTCGCTGGAATCGCTGAAGGCAGCCGTGTCGCACCGCACCGCGGCGCTGATGGTGAACAATCCGGACGATATGGGCGTCTACAACCCCGAGATCAAGGAGTGGACCCGCATCGTGCGCGAGGCCGGCGGCCTGTCGTTCTACGACCACGCCAACTTCAATGGCGTGATGACCCGCCTGCGCGCCCGCGAACTGGGTTTCGACGCCTGCATGTTCATGCTGCACAAGACCTTCGGGGCTCCCAAGAGCGGCGTAGGCGGACCGGCGGTTGGCGCCTATGGCTGCTCGGCCGAACTCGCACCGTTCATGCCACGGCCGATCGTGGTGCGCGACGGCGAGCGCTATCGCCTCGACCATGAACGCCCGCTCAGCATCGGCAAGATCCGCGAATTCTGGGGCAACGTCCCGGTGATCATCAAGGCCTATGCCTGGGCGCGCGCGATGGGGGCGGCCGGCATGGCCGAAGCCGCCGACCTCTCGGTGCTGGCCAACAACTACATGGAGAAGGGCTTGCTGGCGATCCGCGGCGTGACTCGCTCGCATCCCGGGCACGCCACGCCGCGACTGGAAATGACGCGCTACAGCCTGCAGCAGATGAAGGAAGACACCGGCGTCGACGCCCACGACGTACAGAATCGGATGAGCGACTTCGGCATCGACCCGATGTGGAGCAGCCACCATCCCTGGCTGATTCCCGAGCCGTTCACGCCGGAAGCCGGGGAGATGTATGGCAGGGAGGCGCTCGACACCTGGATCGGGGTGCTGGCCCGGATCTCCGACGAAGCCTATTCGAATCCCGAACTGGTCAAGAGCGCGCCGCACAACGGCGCGATCCACCGCCTGAAGGGCCATCTCGACGATCCGGCTCGGTGGGCCATGACCTGGCGCGCCTGGAAGCGCAAGCGGCAGGCTGGCTAGCCGCAGTCCTGCATTCGCCCCATTACCGGATAAGGAGGAGGACTCATCATGCTGGATCTTGGACGAACGTTTCTGCAGAGCGTCGAGCGCAGCCCGCAGGCGCTGGCGGTGGTTGACGGCGAGCGGCGCCTGACGTATGCCGAATGGTACGGGTGCATCCAGCGCCTTGCCGCGGGGCTGGCCTCGCTCGGCCTGGCGCGGGGCGATCACTTGATGGTGGTGCTGCAGAACCGCCTTGAGATGGCGAGCCTGCACTGGGCCTGCCAGTTCCTGGGCGTCGTCATGACGCCGCTGAACTGGCGCGCCAATGCGGAGGAATGCGATCATTGCGCGCTCGACTCCGGCGCGCGCGCCGTGGTGGTCGAACCTGTCAGCGAAGCGGCGGTGGCGGCAAGCGGCATCGCCAGCCGCCTTCCCAGGATCGCGGTCGGTGCCGCCGCCGGCACGGTGGGCTTCGAGACCTTGTGCGAGACGGAGCCCGGTGCGCCCATCGTGCAGGCCGAGAGCACCGACCTGTCGCTGATGCTGTACACCTCTGGCACGACCGGCAAACCGAAGGGCGTGCCGCGCCGTCACCGCGCCGAGCGCGCCGCCGCCCTCGGCCACGTGGCGCAGAACCTGTACCGGCGCGGCGAGCGTACCTTGGGAGTGATGCCGCTGTATCACACCATGGGCGTGCGCTCGCTGCTGGCGATGGTGCTGGTGGATGGCGTCTTCGTTTGCATGCCGCGCTTCGACAGCGAGCATGCCCTCGACCTTGTCGCCCGGGAGCGCATCACCTGCCTGTACCTGGTGCCCACGCTCTACCATGACCTGCTGGCCTGGCGCGAGCGCCATGGCGCCGATGTCTCGTCTGTCAGGAAGCTCGGCTTCGCCGGCGCGCCGATGCATGACGCGCTGCTCAGGCGCCTGGTGGACGCTTTCTCGCCGGAGCTGTTCGTCAACCATTACGGCTCGTCCGAGATCTTCACCTTCGCCTGTACCCAGGATGCCACACGCAAGCTGGGCAGCGCGGGACGGGCCGGGATCAATGCGCGCCTGCGCGTGCTTCCGCTTGCGGCGCAAGCTCCCGGGCCGCCGGCGGCGCCGCTCCAGGAAGGCCAGATCGTCTGCGACCTGGCCGGCGAAGAGGCCTTCGAAACCTACCGCAATCGCCCGGACGCGGATGCGAAGGCGATCCGCGGCGGCTGGTATTTCACGGGTGACACCGGCTACGTCGACCATGACGGCGACCTGTTCGTCACCGGCCGCGTGGACGACATGATCATCAGCGGCGGCGAGAACATTTCGCCGGTGGACATCGAGTCGGTGCTGTCGCTGCATCCGGCGGTGGACGAGGTCGCGGTCGCCGGCCTGCCGGATGAGCGCTGGGGACAGCGCGTGGTGGCCTTCGTCAAGGTCGGCCGCGATACCAGCGCCGATGTGCTCGATGCACACTGCCGGACGTCGAGCCTGCTGGCATTCAAGCGGCCGCGTGAATACATCTTCGTGCGCGAGATCCCGAAGTCGCCGGTCGGGAAGATCTTGCGGCGCAAGCTGGTCGCAGGCGATTACGAGCCCGTGGAACCCGGGCGGGCGGCGCCGGACTGACACGCAGCGCCCGCAGGTCTCCGATTCAGCCGATAATGTCGGGTTTGATCCATCGAACGACTCGGAGACAGCATGAGCGACACCGCAAGCCGGCCCGGTGCGCCGGCGGCAGGGGCCGGGCCGGCCCTGCTCGAAAGAGCATACCGCAAGATCACCTGGCGCCTGATCCCCTTCATTTTCGTGTGCTACCTGTTCAACTACCTGGACCGGGTCAACGTCGGCTTCGCCAAGCTCGAGATGCTCGACGCCCTGCAGTTCAGCGAGACCGTCTATGGCCTGGGCGCCGGCATCTTCTTCATCGGCTACGTGAGCTTCGGGGTGCCGAGCAACCTGATCCTGCACCGGCTCGGCGCGCGGCGCTGGATCGGGATCATGATGATGGCCTGGGGCGCGCTGTCGGCCTGCATGCTGTTCGTGACCACGTCGACAGGGTTCTACGTGCTGCGCTTCCTGACCGGCGTGGCCGAAGCCGGCTTCTTTCCCGGCATGGTCCTGTACTTCACCCGCTGGTACCCATCGCACCGGCGCGGCCAGGTGATGGCGCTGTTCATGGCGGCGATTCCCGTTTCGGGCCTCGTCGGCGGCCCGCTGTCGGGCTGGATGCTGAGCCACTTCGCCGGCGGCCAGGGCGGCATGGCCGGCTGGCAGTGGCTGTTCCTGCTGCAGGGCCTGCCCACCGTGCTGCTGGGCGTGGCGGCGATCTTCTACCTGGACGACGGCGTGGCGCAGGCCGGATGGCTCGGCGCGGCCGAGAAGGCGGCGGTGCAGGATGCCCTGGCGCGCGACGAGCGCGAGCGGCCGGCCGCCGTGGAGGCCGTGCAATCGCTGCGCGCGCTGCTGCGCGACTGCCATGTCTGGATGCTCGGCTTCATCTACTTCAGCATCAAGATGGGGGCCTATGCGATCAACTTCTGGCTGCCGTCGATCATCCGGGCGCTCGGTTTCGAGGACGCCGTCACGGTGGGCTGGCTGAGCGCCATTCCCTACCTGTTCGCCTGCGTGTTCATGGTGCTGGTGGGCCGCTCGGCCGACCGCCGGCGCGAGCGCCGCTGGCATTTGTCGGCGCCGCTGCTGATGGCCTTGGCCGGCCTGCTGCTGGCCGCGAATTTCTCGAGCAACGTCGTGCTCGTGATGGTGGGCCTCTCCCTGGCCACGATGGGCGCGCTGGCCGGTCTGCCGATGTTCTGGCCGCTGCCGGCCGCCTTCCTCAGCAGCGCGGCGGCGGCCGGCGGCCTGGCCCTGATCAACTCGCTGGGGCAGGTGGCCGGCTTCGTCAGCCCCTTCCTGGTGGGCTGGATCAAGGACGCCACCGGCAGCACCGATCTCGCGCTCACCATCCTGTCGAGCGTGCTGTTCGTCGGCGCGATGCTGGTGCTGGTGGTGCCGGCGCGGCTGGTCAACCGCTGAAGGACTTCAGTCGGAACTGAGCAGCGCCGACACGTACAGCAGCAGCTTGTCCTCGCTGCGGGCCAGGTCGAGCCCGGTCAATTCGCCGATGCGGCGCAGGCGGTAGTCGAGCGTGTTGCGGTGGATGCCGAGCGAGGCCGCGGTGGCGGCCGAATTCTCGTCCTTGGCGAACCAGGCGTCGAGCGTGGCGCGCAGCATGGCGCGGCTCTTGTCGCCCGCCAGGCGCGCGATCGGCATGCGCAGCTGGTGCGCCTGCCAGCCGCTGTCGAGACCCGAGAGCAGCACCGGCAGCGCCAGGTCGTAATAGCTGAACGTCTGCTGGCGCGGCGCGCGCAGCCGTCCGAGCCGGCTGGCGCTGCGCGCGCTCTGGTAAGAAACAGCGGCGCCTTCCAGGCCGGGCAGGGCGATGCCCATCGACAGCGTGAACGGCAGCGCGCATTCCTCGCGCACCAGCTGGGCCAGCGCTTCCAGGCGCCGCTGCGGCGTGCTCTCGAAGCCCCTGCGCGCCGGTTCCCAGGTGTCGAGCAAGACCATCTCGGACGGGCCGACGGTGGCCGTCAGCGCATCGTCGCGCCGCGCCAGCAGGCGCGTCTGCAGGCGCTGGATGTCGTGCAGGGAGCTGGATGCGGCGCCTGGTTCCGGCTGCAGCTCGAGCAGGAACACCAGCTGCATCCGCTCCAGGTCGAGGCCAAGGCGCCGCGCCCAGCCTTCGAGCTCGGGCCGGTGCGCGGTTTCGTAGCGGATCAGGTTGAGGACGAAGGCTTCGCGGTAGCGCGAGTTGTTCTGCAATTCGGTGGCGAGCGCCGCCTGTTCGAGGATCATCTCGGCCGTCAGGCGCACCAGTTCGCCGAATTGCCGCACCTCGTCCGGGGCGCCGGAAAGACCGACCGCGCCGCATACCTGGCCGCCCACGCTCAGGGGCAGGTTGGCGCCCGGCTGGGCGCCGTGGAGCTTGCGCGCCGCAGCGGCATCGATTTCGACGGTGAGCTTCTTGGCCAGCGCGAGCAGGGCGCCCGCATGCAGTTCGCCCACCCGGTCCGCATTGCCGCTGGCGAGGATCACGCCATTCGCATCCATCACATTGACGTTGAACGGGATGATGCGCATGGTGCGGGTGACGATTTCCTGGGCGAGCCGGGTGTCGAGGATGTGCATGACGGGTCGGGGTGGCGATTAGGTCTTGTGATTATGCACAAAATCGCCCGCGGCCAGCCAGAGGCGGCGTGAGAAAGTTGGAATTGTGAATGTGCACGAAAAAAGCGTGCAATCGCGCCCCGTGGATTGTGCGGGCCGCCGACGCTGGAACCCCCATGTTTGGCCGATAATCTGGTGGACCACCTCATCGAGAAATCCGGAGACGGCATGAGCACCACCGCAAGCACATCCGGCGCCCAGGGCGGAGCCGGCGGCGCACCCCTGTTGGACGGCGCCTACCGCAAGGCCACCTGGCGCCTGATCCCCTTCATATTCGTCTGCTACCTGTTCAACTACCTGGACCGGGTCAACGTCGGCTTCGCCAAGCTCGAGATGCTCGACGCGCTCCAGCTCAGCGAAACCGTGTACGGCCTGGGCGCCGGCATCTTCTTCATCGGCTACGTGAGCTTCGGGGTGCCGAGCAACCTGATCCTGCACCGGCTCGGCGCGCGGCGCTGGATCGCGGTCATGATGATGGCCTGGGGCGCGCTGTCGGCCAGCATGCTGTTCGTGACCACGCCGGCAGGGTTCTACGTGCTGCGCTTCCTGACCGGCGTGGCCGAAGCCGGCTTCTTCCCGGGCATGGTCCTGTATTTCACTAAATGGTTCCCGGCCCACAAGCGGGGCCAGGTGATGGCGTTGTTCATGTCGGCGATCCCGGTCTCGGGCCTGATCGGCGGCCCGCTGTCGGGCTGGATGCTGAGCCACTTCGCCCACGGCCAGGGCGGCCTGGCCGGCTGGCAGTGGCTGTTCCTGCTGCAAGGCCTGCCGACCGTGCTGCTGGGCGTGGCGGTGTTCTTCTACCTGACCGACGGCATCCGGCAGGCGGCCTGGCTCTCGGACCAGGAAAAGGCGGCGATGCAGGCCGCGCTCGACCAGGATGAGCGGCAGCGCTCGAAGGGCGTCCACGCAGTCCACTCCTTCGGCGCCGTGCTGCGCGACCGGCATGTGTGGATGCTGGGCTTTATCTACTTCAGCATCCAGATGGGCGTGTATGCGATCAACTTCTGGCTGCCCTCGATCATCAAGTCGCTCGGCTTCGAGAGCGCGACCACGGTCGGCTGGCTCAGCGCGATTCCCTACCTGTTCGCGGGCGTGTGCATGGTGCTGGTGGGCCGCTCGGCCGACCGCCGGCGCGAGCGCCGCTGGCACCTGTCGGCGCCGCTGTTGATGGCGCTGGCGGGCCTGCTGCTGGCCGCGCACTTCTCGAACAACGCGGTGATCGTGCTGGCGGGCCTGTCCCTGGCGACGATGGGCGCGCTGACCGGCCTGCCGATGTTCTGGCCCCTGCCGGCGGCCTTCCTGGGCAGTGCGGCGGCCGCCGGCGGCCTGGCGCTGATCAACTCGCTGGGCCAGGTGGCCGGCTTCGTCAGCCCCTTCCTGGTCGGCTGGATCAAGGATTCTACCGGCAGTACCGACGTCGCTTTATACATCCTGTCCACCGTGCTGTTCATTGGCGCCATGCTGGTGCTGGTGGTTCCCGCGCGGCTCGTCAATCGTTGAAAGGGAAATGCCCATGAAAGTCGTCATTGCACCCGATTCGTTCAAGGAAAGCCTGTCGGCGCTGGAAGCGGCCAGCGCCATCGAGGCCGGCTTTCGCGAGATCTTCCCCGACGCGACTTATGTGAAGGTGCCGGTGGCCGACGGCGGCGAAGGCACGGTCGACGCCATGGTCGCCGCAACCGGCGGCCGGCGGGTAGCGCTGCAGGCCACCGGCCCGCTGGGCCGGCCGGTCGACGCCTTCTATGGCCTGACCGGCGACGAGTCGACCGCCGTGATCGAGATGGCAGCCGCCAGCGGCCTCGAACTGGTGCCGCCTGCCGAGCGCGATCCGCTATCGGCCACCAGCCGCGGCACCGGTGAACTGATTCGCGCCGCGCTCGACGCGGGCGCGCGCCGCTTCATCCTCGGCGTGGGCGGCAGCGCCACCAACGATGGCGGGGCGGGGATGCTGCAGGCGCTGGGCGTCGGCCTGCTGGACGAGCAAGGCGAGCAACTGCCGCCGGGCGGCGCCGCGCTGGCGCGGCTGACGCGCATCGACGTGTCGCGGCGCGACCCGCGCATCGAGGACTGCGTGTTCGAGGTGGCCTGCGACGTCAGCAATCCCCTGGTAGGACCCAAGGGCGCGTCCGCGATCTTCGGGCCGCAAAAAGGCGCCACGCCCGAGATGGTGGGGCAGCTCGACGCCAACCTGCGCCATTACGCGGCCGTGATCGCGCGCGAGCTCGGCCAGGACGTGGCCGAGGTCCCGGGCGCCGGCGCCGGCGGCGGCATCGCGGCGGCGATGCTGGTGTTCCTGAACGGACGCCTGCGTCCCGGCAGCGAGATCGTGGCCGATGCGGTCGGCCTGGACGCGAAGGTGGCGGACGCCGACCTGGTCGTCACCGGCGAGGGGCGCATCGACGGCCAGACCGTCAACGGCAAGACGCCGATCGGCGTGGCGCGCGTGGCCGGACGCCATGGCAAGCCGGTGATCGCCATCGGCGGCTGCCTGGCCATCGATGCCGGCGCGGTGCATGCGCACGGCATCGCTGCGACCTTCAGCACGGTCATGAAACCGGAGACGGTGGCCGAGGTGCTGGCCGGCGCGCGGTTCAACCTGCACCGCGCGGCGCGCAACGTCGCGGCCGCGGTCAAGCTGGGCATGGACCTGCGCCGCTAGACGGTCAGGGGCGTATCGACCTTCTTCAGCGTGCGCAGCACGAAGCTCGACTTGCTGTGGCGGATGCCGGGGATCTTGTACAGGCGTTCGCGCAGCAGACGTTCGTAGTCGCGCGTGTCCTTGACGGCGATACGCAGGAAGTAGTCGTAGTCGCCCGAGATCAGCGAGGCCTCGAGTACCTCGGGAATCGACTCCAGCGCGCGCCCGAATTCATACAGGGTTTCCTCGCTGTGGCTGTCGAGGGTGACCTGGACGATCAGCTGGTCGTGGTAGCCCAGGCTGGGCAGGTCGACCTTGACCGTATAGCCCTGCAGGGCGCCGCAGTCGCTCATGCGCTTGATCCGGTTCCAGCACGAGGTGGTCGACAGGCCGACTGCGGCGCTGATCTCCTGCAGCGGCGTGCGCGAGTCGCGCAGCAGGATGCCCAGGATCGCGAGATCGCTTGCATCGAAAGATTTTTTATCCTGATTCATATTTAGTGAAAAACTTTCAGATAACTACGGCATTCTAGCGGAAATTATGAAGCACTTTCATCTCTTGAGTCGATAGACTGCAAGGCATGAAACCACATCCCGAATTCCTTCCCGCGCCCGCCGTCGAGATCGCGCTGACCGGCGCCGGCCTGTTGCTCGATACCCTGGTCGCCTGCGGCGTCGACACCGTGTTCGGCTATCCGGGCGGCGCTGTGCTGCCCCTGTACGATGCGCTGGCCCAGGATGGGCGGCTACGCCACGTGCTGGTGCGCCACGAACAGGCCGCCGTTCATGCGGCACAGGGTTATGCGCGCTCGACCGGTCGGCTCGGTGTCGTGTTCGTGACCTCGGGGCCGGGCATCGCCAACACCACCTCGGGCCTGCTCGACGCCTTGAGCGATTCGATTCCCGTCCTGTGCATCAGCGGCCAGGTCGCGACGACCTCGATCGGCACGAATGCCTTCCAGGAATGCGACGCGCTGGGCATCTCGCGCACGGTCACCAAGTGGAATACGCAGGTGAGGGCCACGCGCGACATCGTCGCCACGGTCCGGCGCGCCGTGAGCGAGGCCACCGAAGGCCGGCCCGGTCCGGTGCTGGTGGACGTGCCCAAGGATATCCAGGCGCGCGCGGTGGAAGCGTCCGACTTCGGGCGCCAGCTCAAGCCGGCCCCGCGGCTGCGCGCCGCAGGCAACGACCTGGCCAGCTTGGACGCCGCCGCGCTCCTGATCCGCCAGGCGCGGCGCCCGGTGTTCTACGGCGGCGGCGGGTTGATCAACGCGGGGCTGGACGCATGCGCTGCGTTCACGCGGCTGGTGCGCTGGAAGGATGCGCCATGCACGCTCACCTTGATGGGGCTGGGCGCCTTCCCGGCCTCGGACCGGCGCTGGCTCGGCATGCTGGGCATGCACGGCACCCTGGAGGCCAACCTGGCCATGCATAACGCCGACCTGGTGGTGTGCGTCGGCGCGCGCTTCGACGACCGGGTGACGGGGCGGCTGGCCGACTTCTGCCCCGAGGCGAAGATCATCCACGTCGACATCGACCCGCGCTCGATCGGCAAGGTGGTGGCGGCCGACGTTGGCCTGCACGGCGATTGCGGGGTCGTGCTGCGCGGCCTGCTGGATCGGCTCGCAGGCCTGCGCGCCGATCCGGCCCTGCTCGGGGACTGGTGGCGCGCGATCGAGACCTGGCGCGCCGAACGCTGCCTGGAAGTCGATGCGCAGGGGTCGACGATCGTCCCGCAGCACTTGATGTCCACGCTGGCCGGGCGGCTCGCAGGCCGCAACGCCATCGTCTCGACCGACGTCGGCCAGCACCAGATGTGGGCCGCGCAATACCTTGGCTTCGATGCGCCGCGCCGCTGGCTGACCTCGGGCGGGGCCGGCACCATGGGCTATGGACTCCCGGCCGCGATCGGCGCCCAGGTCGCCCATCCCGATGCGCTGGTCGTGTGCGTGAGCGGCGACGCCTCGGTGCTGATGAATATCCAGGAGCTGTCGACCGCCGTGCAGCACCGCTGTCCGGTCAAGCTGGTCCTGTCGAACAACGGCTGCATGGGCATGGTGCGCCAGTGGCAGGAGCTGCACCATGGCGGGCGCTACAGCCATAGTTATTCCGAAGCCTTGCCCGACTTCGTGGCGCTGGCGCGCGCCTTCGGGTGGGAGGCGCGGCGGGTCGACCAGCCCGGCGCGCTGGGGGAGGGCATGGATGCCTGCCTGGCGTCGGACCGGCCATTCCTGCTCGACGTCGCGGTCGCGCAGGCCGAGAACTGCTTTCCGATGATGCCGGCCGGACAGGGCCATCACCAGATCATGCTGGGCAAGGACCGCTGGTACCGGTAGCGCGGCCAGGTTGTTTTTCGTATCGACCCGGGTCCAGGGCTTCATGCCGACCACGGTGGAGGCGGGAAGCTTGCGCGGCTCGGACCGCATGGACGTGCCGTGGACGTGCCCCCGACGTGCCCTCGACCGTCAACGTGGTCACCCGCGAGGCGCTCGCTCCGCGGGGCGCCGGCTGCTCATCCGCGGCATCGCCTTCGGGCGGAGGCGCGCGGCGCCGCCCTGTCCATTCGGACTAGGCCGCAAGGCGCCTGCACGGCAGCGCCGCTGTCGCTATACTGCGCGCATGACTACCCCTCATCCAGACGCCGGCGCCGATTTCCTGACCCTCGCGGCGGCGCGCCGCAATTTCACGCTGCGGCGCCTGCACGCGCCCGGGCCCGGTCGCGAAGCGCTCGACCGGATCGTCGAAGCCGCCGCCCACGCGCCCGACCATGGCCTGTTGCGGCCGTGGCGCTTCGTGCTGATCCCGCAAGAGCGGCGCGCCGACCTGGGCGACGTGTTCGCCGAGGCCCTGGCCGAGCGCGACCCCGGCTGCGGCGAGGAAGCGCTGGGCACCGCGCGCGACAAGGCCTTCCGCGCACCCTGCCTGCTGGTGGCGGTGCTGCGCGACGATGCGGGGACAAAGGCGGTGCCCGTGGCCGAAAAGCTGGTTTCGCTCGGCTGCGCGCTCCAGAACCTGCTGCTCGCGGCCGGTGCAGCCGGCTTCGCCACCGGCCTGGCCAGCGGCGCCGCCATGGATGCGCCCGGCATGCGCCGGCTGCTGCGCCTCGCGCCCCATGAGCGCGCAATCTGCTTCATCGGCATCGGCGCCGCGGCGATGGAAAAACCGCCGCGCCCGAGGCCGGACGCGGCGGATTACCTGAGCAGCATATAGGCGTCGATCCCCTCAGCCGCCGCCGCAGGCGCCGCAGCAGCCGCCGGCGCGCGCCTGCCGCACCGGAAAGCCCGCGCGCGTGGCCGTGATGTCGATCTCGCGCGACGACGTCAGGTCGCCGTCGTACAGCACCCGCACCTGGCTGGCGCCGGCATTGGCCTCGACCGCATTCACGCCGGGAATCGCGCGCAGCCAGTACAGGATGTGGTCGGCGCCGGGCTGGTCGAGCGCGGCGTCGAGTTGAAGTCGGTATTCCATGAGCATGCTCCTTCGAGGGTGAGGCAAGCGGTCAGCCGCAGCTGCCGATGTAGTGGCATTCGGCGCAGTGCGCGCAGCCGTCGACTTTCTGCAGGGCGCGGGCGCCGCATTCGGGACACTTGGCGGCGGTTGCCGGGCGCGGTTCGGGCGCGGCGGCTTCGACGCCGGGCGCTGGTTCAGCTTCGGCATGGCCGGCTGCGCGTGTGGCCAGGCGCCGCGCCAGCAGGTCGACCGGCACCTGGTTGCCCTGGGCGTCCAGGAAACCGCGCCGTATCAGCATGCGCTGCAGCATGAAGGCGATCGCGGCAACCTCGGAGTCGTGGTAGACCGGCACCTGCACGCCGTCCTCGCGGGTCAGGTGGCCGCAGCGGACCGGGCCTTTTTCCCACACCACCTCGCGCATGTCGGCCAGGGCCTTGGCAACCGGACTGCCGGCGCGCGCCGCCAGCGACAGCAGGCGCATGGTCGAGGTGATCCACTGGTGGCCGTCGCTGCGCTGGTTGGCCGGCATGAAGAATTCGAAAGGCCGTTCGATGGCGACCTGCCGGCCCTCGTGCAGGCCTTCGACGCGCAGGAAGCTGATGGTCAGGTAGACCGCCTTCTTGCCTTCCTGGGTCGAATACTCGACTTTCGAGGTGAGCGACTCGAGTTCGCCCAGCGGCCGCGCTTCGAAGCGCTTGCGCAGCGGGTCGGATTCGGATGGCGCGCCGCCTGGCGCCGCGTCGGATGCCGGCGCGGAAACGCTCAGCACGCTGCCGGTGACGCTGTTCGGGCGATAGGTGGCCAGTCCCTTCAGGCCGGCGCGCCAGGCTTCGGTGTACAGGTCCTTGAAGTCGGCATAGGGATAGTCGGCCGGCACGTTGACGGTCTTCGAGATCGCGGTGTCGATGTAGGGCTGCACCGCCTCCATCATGCGCAGGTGGTCGAGCGCCGACATCTCGAGCGCGGTGACGAATTCGGGCGGCAGCGCCGCGCCGGCTTCCGTCCCGTGGCCGAGGTGGCGGTACAGGCGCCAGGCATGGTCGGCCACTTCATAGGTGCGCACGGTATCGTCGGGCATGCGCTTCCTGCGCTGGTAGACCCAGGAAAAGGCCGGCTCGATGCCGTTCGAGGCATTGTCGGCGAAGGCCAGCGAGATGGTGCCGGTCGGCGCGACCGAGAGCAGGTGCGAGTTGCGGATGCCGTGGCGCGCGATGTCCTCGCGCAGCGCATCCGGCAGCCGGCCGACGAACCGCCCGGCCAGGTAGCGCTCGGCGTCGAACAGCGGGAATGGACCTTTCTCGCGCGCCAGCGCGATCGAGGCCGCATACGCGGCGTTGCGCAGCTCGCGCGCGATGCAGGCCGCCATGGCGCGGCCTTCCGGTGCGTCGTAGCGCAGGCCGAGCATCACCAGGGCGCTGCCCAGGCCCATGAATCCCAGGCCGATGCGGCGCTTGTTGGCGCCTTCCTCGGCCTGCTGCGGCAGCGGCCACTGGTTGGCGTCGAGCGCCAGGTCGAGCATGCGCACGCCGATCGCGGCGACTTCGCGCATGGTGTCGAAATCGAAGGCGGCGCCCGGCGTGAATGGCTGGCTCACGAAGCGGGTCAGGTTGAGCGAGCCCAGGTCGCAGCAGCCGTAGGGCGGCAGCGGCTGCTCGCCGCAGGGATTGGTGGCCGCCAGCCGCTCGCACCAGTACAGGTTGTTCTCCTGGTTCATGCGGTCGATGAACAGCACGCCCGGCTCGGCGTGGTCGTAGGTCGAGCGGATCACCTTGTCCCACAGCGCCCGCGCCGGCACGCTGCGATACACCCACAGGCCGTCGTCGCGCTGGTAGGCCCCGGCGTCGATCGCGTCCTGGGCGGGCGCGGCGCGGTGCACCAGCTCGACCCGTTCATCCGCCAGCACCGCCTGCATGAAGGCATCGGTGACGCCGACCGACAGGTTGAAGTTGCTGAAGCCGCCGCCGTCCTTGGCCGCGATGAAACGCTCGATGTCGGGATGGTCGATGCGCAGCACGCCCATCTGTGCGCCGCGCCGGGCGCCGGCCGATTCGACCGTGCGGCAGGACGCGTCGAACACTTCCATGTACGATACCGGGCCCGAGGCGCGCGAATGGGTGCCCGCGACCAGGCTGCCGGCCGGCCGGATCGGGCTGAAGTCGTAGCCGACGCCGCCGCCGCGGCGCATGGTCTCGGCGGCTTGCGCGACCGCGGTATAGATGCCGGGCAGGCCGTCGTCGTCGCCGGTGATCGAATCGCCCACCGGCTGCACGAAGCAGTTCATCAAGGTGGCCTTGATGCCGAGGCCGGCGGCGGAGTTGATGCGGCCGGCCGGCACGAAGCCGTGTTCCTGGGCCCACAGGAAGCGCTGCTCCATCTCGGCGCGCAGCGCATGCGGCTCGTGGCTGGCCAGCGCATGCGCCACGCGTGCGCGCACTTCCTCGATCGTGGTTTCCAGGCCGCGCGCATATTTTTCGCGCAGGACGTCGGTCGATACCTCTTGCTCAGGCATAACGGCAGCAATCAGGTCGGCTGCGAGGGGGTCTTTGGCGTTCATCGGGTTCTACTGAGTGGGTGAAGTCTGGGTATCCGTCCACTATCCGCGCTTCGCCCGTCCAGCGCCTTGAACCAATTCAAGAATCCTGGCCCGCGCCCTGGTCCATGCCGTCCGCAGCGCCTGGATATGCCGGGCGACCAGCGCCGTCATCGTGCGCGCCTGGCCGGGATCGACGTCATGGTGATGCCGCTTCGTGACGCCGTGCTCGGCCAGTTGCCGGCATCGGTTCGATGCCGGCGATGCCCGACATCTCCGCCACCCCCATGCGTTCGGATTCGAGGGCCACCAGTCAATGGGATCGGCGCGGCGCTCCGGGGCGCCGCGGGACGAGCGACGCCAGCACCCGGTGCGGCGCCAGCCGGGCCGGGTCGAACACTGGGCCGTCGATGGCGTCGAGCGTGTTCTTGAGCATGAGCCCCAGTTCGGTGTCGCCTTCCATGAGCAGGCGGCGGCTGAAAAACAGCGTGTCCGGGTCTTCGTTGCGCGCGGCCAGCCGGGCGAAATCGTGCAGGCTGGCGCTGATGGTGAGCTCGGGAGGCTGGCCGGCCGGCGCCGGTTGGAAGGCGCTGCCGTCCCAGGCGAAGTCGAAGGCGATGCCGGCGTCCGGTGCGGACAAGCGCAGCCGCTTGCCGCGCAGGGCGGCGCGTACGTCCTCGGGCAGGTGTCGTACCAGCGCCAGGTTGAGCGCGGTGGCGAACAGGCGCGAGCCGGGAGCGGCCGGCAGCAGCGACAGCAGGCGCCTGGCGGGGGCGGGGAGGGGATGCGATTCAGCGAGCATGGGTGGGATGTTCATGTGTGGTCAGGCGGCGCGCCGCTCCAGTCCGGGCCGGCCGTGCCAGAAGCCGTCGCAGGCCTGGTCCGGCATCAGGGGCGCCATGCGCGCGGCTGCTTCGGCCGGTGCGAGGGAGCCATCCACGGCGGCGCGCGCCAGGGCGACGATGGCGGGCATGTTCGTCGACTGCGGGCTGAGGCGCAGCACGTCCACGCCCATGGCGCGCATGTCGTCGACCTCGCCGATCAGGTTGTAGACCAGCGCCGACTGGGTCTGGATGCCGTTCAGGACCAGGAAGGGCTGCTTCTCGCGGGTCAGCATCACCAGCCCGTCGGGATGCTCGATGCAGCTGAAGCGGCAATCGTCCTTCGGCAGGTTGCGCTGGCGCGCGGTGAAGCAGCGCGCCGAGAACGCCAGCGGCAGGCGGCCATAGGCGAACACCTCGGTCTCGAGGTTCGCGGGGCGCTCGGCCAGCAGCGCGGCCAGGCCGGTCCTGGACATCTCGAGCGGCATCACCCAGCGCGTGGCGCCGAGGCGCGCGACGATGCCGAGCGACTGGGCGCTGTACAGGTTCAGGTGCGGTCCGGCCACGAAAGGCTGGCCGCTCATGCAGTTGACCGCGCCCATGTCGTTGGCTTCGACCGGGAAGCGGCCGTTGGCGGCCACGCGTCGCATTGCGCCGAGGTCGGAATGGGATTCGATCAGCACCTGGGTCGACAGCACCACCTGCTTGCCGGCCTGCAGCAGCAGTTCTGCCAGGGCCAGCCAGTCGGGCAGGCGCAGTTCGTGGCGGCGCGAGCAGACGGCTTCGCCGAGGTGGACGATGTCGACCGGGCTGCCGGCAAGCGCCTCATAGAACGCGATGACGGCATCGCGCGGCCAGTAGTACTGGATGGGGCCAAGAGAGAGCTTCATGATGTCACTTCCAGGGACGGTGGTAGGCGCCGAGGGTGTGCTGCCGGCCTTCGGCGACCTTGTCGAGTTCGGCCATCCAGGCCGGCTTGAGCGAGAAGCGCTGGCCGGAGAGCACGGTGTCGATCGCCTCGCGCCATACGCGCGTCACCTGGGCCACGTAGGCGGGGCTGCGCTGGCGGCCCTCGATCTTGATCGCGCGCGCGCCGAGAGCGGCCAGCTTGGGCAGGATCTCGAGGGTGTTCAGGCTGGCCGGTTCCTCGACCGCGTAATAGGTTTCGTCTCCAACGTCGAAGCGCCCCTTGCACAGCGTCGGATAGCCGGCGTGCTCGCCATCGGCGTAGCGGTCGATCAGCACCTCGTTCAGGCGGGCTTCGAGACCCTTGGGCGTATGCTGCCAGCGCACCGCCTTGGCCGGCGAGCAGACGCCGTGCGTATTGGGCGATTCGCCAGTCACGTACGACGACAGCTGGCAGCGGCCCTCGACCATCACGCACAGGCTGCCGAAGCCGAACACCTCGATCTCGACCGGTGTGCGCGCGATCAGGTGCTCGACCTGGCTCAGGGACAGCACGCGCGGCAGCACCGCGCGCACGATGCCGAAGTGGCGGTGATAGAAATCAATGGCGTCCAGGTTGGTGGCCGAGCCCTGTACCGACAGGTGCAGGCGCAAGTCCGGATGCACGCGCGCTGCGTATTCCATCAGGCCGGGATCGGCCAGGATGACGGCGTCGATGCCGAGTTCGGCGGCGCGGTCGATCGCGGCGCGCCAGGCATCCCAGCCGGCCGCCTGGGGATAGGTGTTCAGGGCCAGGAACACCTTGCGCCCGCGCCGGTGTGCATAGTCGATGCCCTGGCGGATGGCGTCTTCGCCGAAATTCAGGCCGGCGAAGTTGCGGGCATTGGTGGCGTCGCGAAAGCCGAGGTAGACGCAATCGGCGCCATTGTCGATGGCTGCCTTGAGGGCGGGCAGGCTGCCGGCGGGGCAGACCAGTTCCATGGGGGGGCGGGTGGCGGAGGGAATGTCGATGGGTGTCGGTGTCATGGGCGAGGCGAGATGATGATGCATGCCGCGACTGTAGCCATCCGGGGCCGCGGGCGCATTGAACTGGTTCAAGGACTACGTGAGCCGCAGCACCTGGCCATCGGCGTCGAAGGCCAGGAAGCGTCCGATGGCGCCGCGGTGGACCGCGTCGATCATCATCCTGAGCGCGCGTTCGACATCCACGGCAGCGGGCATGGCGCCGTCGATGCCTGGCAGGGCGGCCACGAAGGCGACGTCCCATGGCTGGCCGGTGTGCCGGGACTCCAGCGCCAGCGCGGCGAAATCCTGCAGCTCGCCGACGGTCTTGTCGACGCACATCACGGACGCCAGCGCGCCGCCCCTGCCGGCCTCGAAGCGCTTCTTCTGGCCCTGCGTATGGTGGAGAGGCAGCTCGCGCGCCGCGAACACGAACAGCAGGCGCTACGGCTCGTCATGGGCGCGCGCGGCCGAGAGGAAATCATCGAAACCGGCGATGTGCATGTGGGTTTGCCTCACTGCACCAGCGGCGTGGCCGCGCCGTCGAGCGTGACGCCCTGGATCTCGGCGCGCCCGACCAGCAATTGCAGGTACTGGTGCACGCCGCGGTGCCAGGCCGCCGACGTCAGATACCTCGCGATCCGGTCGCGTACCGCCTCGAACGGCAGCAGGCAGCCTTCGACCCGGCGCCGGACCTGCACGATGTGCAGGCCGAAGCGGGTCTCGACCGGCCGCTCGGCCAGCTGGCCCTGCGCCAGGCGGAACACGACGTCGTCGAACTCGGGCACGCACTGGCCGCGCGCGAGCTGGCCCAGGCTGCCGCCGACTGCCCCCGACGGACAGTTGGAGTATTGGCGCGCCAGCTCGTCGAAACGTTCCGGCTGCGCCCTGAGCGCCGCCAGCACCGAATCGGCCGTCTCGCGCAGCAGTTCCAGCGGTGCGTTCGGCGTCACCTGGAACAGGATGTGGCGCGCCTCGACCAGCTCGCCGGTCATGAATTGCCGCGGGTTCGCGGCGTAGAAGCGGGCGCAGGCTGCGTCGTCGGCCAGCGGCACCTTCACTTCGCTCTCCAGCAGCGCCTCAATGCATTCGTCCTCGTCCTCGCCCAGCCTGCACCGCCCGAGGCGATCGGCTTCCTGCAGCAGCAGGGTGCGCAGCACGACCTCGTGCACCGACTGCTTGAGCGGATTGCCCGCATGCCGGTGGTGCGCCAGTTCGCGTTCGATGAGCTGGTCGTCGATGTCGACGCCGTTGACCGAGAGTCCCATGTGTCGCTCCTTAACGTGGACGGACCAGCTGGAAGGCGCGGCCCAGGTAAGCCAGGGCGCCGAAGCCGCTCCACACGTGCACCAGGCGGGTGAACGGGAAGATCACGAACAGCGACATGCCCATGAACAGGTGCAGCTTGAAGACGATCGGCGCATCGATCACGTAGGACGCCGCATCGCCGCGGAAGGTCACGATGTGCTGGGCCCAGCGCATCAGGCTGACCATCGTCTCGCCGTCAAGGTGGTCGAGGGACGTGAAGATCGAGCCCAGGCCGAGCAGCAGGGTGCCGAGGATCCACAACAGCACGATCTTGTCCTTCAAGGTCGTGACGCGGCGCAGGCGGTCGCTGGTAAAGCGCCGCACCAGCAGCATGACGATGCCGACCAGGCAGACCAGACCCATCGCGCCGCCGGCGGCCATGGCGACGATCTGCTTGGTGCCGTGGGCGATGCCCAAGGTGTCCCACACCCAGACCGGGGTGAGCAGGCCCGCCGCATGGCCGAACAGCAGGCCGATGACGCCGATGTGGAACAGCGCCGAGCCCCAGCGCAGGCTGCCGCGGTGCAGTACCTGGGTCGATTCGGACTTCCAGCTGTATTGCTCGCGGTCGAAGCGGATCAGGCTCCCGAGCAGGAAGATCGCCAGCGCGATATAGGGATAGATCCCGAAGAAGAATTGGTTCACGTAGTCCATGATGGGTCTCCTGTTCAGGCGGATGCCGGGGCGCGGTGCGCCCCTCGCGGATGGAAGTTGATCGGTTGCGCAGCGCCGGATGCATGCTTGAGCAGCGGCTCGACGCCGTCGGCCCCGGGACCGAAGGTCTCGAGCGCTTCGTCCATGTCCTTGATGGGCGGCTCGCTGAGCGCCTCGGCCGGCACGGGACTGAGCTGTTCCAGCACGTCGAACGCGCAGGCGTAGACATTGCCGTTGGCGGCGAGCTTGTTGCCGATGTGGGCCAGCACGTGCACGGCGTCTCCGAGCAGCGGCCCGGCCTTGTCCTCGCCTTCGAGCTGGGACAGGAATTCCAGGAACAGCGGCACGAAGTCGGGCAATTCGTCGCCCTCCATCTGCAGGCCGTGCTTCTTGTACTCTTCCATCAGGTCGACCATGGCCTGGCCGCGGTCGCGCGACTCGCCGTGGATATGCTCGAACAGGTGCAGCGAGTGCGAGGGGGTGCGGTCGAAGGTCTGCACGTAGTACTGCTGCAGGGTGATCAGCTCTTCGCTCGCCAGGTGGTTCAGCAGCGGCCGCAGGGCGGCGCGCATGCCGGGCCTCGTGTCGAGGCGGGCCTGCATCTCGGGCAGCGCGGCGACCAGCTCGGGCTCGGGGTAGAGCAGCAGGGCGGAAAGGATGCGGTAGTGTTGCATGATGACTCCTATGCCTGCTCGGTTTCTGTTTTCTTGCGCGACCTGGGCATCGAGACGAAGTGGGTCGAGCCCTGCTTCTTCTTGCCGAACAGCGAAGCGTCGCTGACCCCGTCCGAGCAGCCGTTGCCGAACGAGAAGCCGCACGACCCCTTGTCGTTGAAGCTGTCCTCGGCCATCTCCTTGTGGCTGCTGGGGATCACGAATCGGTCTTCGTAGTTGGCGATCGCCATGATGTGGTACATGTCCTCGACCACGTCCTGGCTCAGGCCCACCTGGCCCAGCACCTTCAGGTCGGGCTGCCCGTCGACGGTCTTGGCGCGCATATAGGCGCGCATCGCCAGCATGCGGTCCAGCGCGTGCACGATCGGCGCTTCCTTGCCGGCCGTGAGCAGGTTGGCGAGGTAGCGCACCGGGATGCGCAGGCTGCGGGTATCGGGCAGGATGCCGTTCATGCCCATCTTGCCGCTCTCCGCCGCGGCCTGGATGGGCGACAGCGGCGGGATGTACCACACCATCGGCAAGGTGCGGTATTCGGGATGCAGCGGGAAGGCGATCTTCCACTCGACCGCCATCTTGTACACCGGCGAGCGTTTCGCCGATTCGAGCCAGGCATCCGGGATGCCCTGGCGCCGGGCTTCGGCAATGACCTCGGGATCATGCGGATCCAGGAACAGGTCGAGCTGCGATTCGTACAGGTCCTGTTCGTCGGCCACCGACGCCGCGGCTTCGATCTTGTCGGCGTCGTACAGCAGCACGCCTAGGTAGCGGATGCGGCCCACGCAGGTCTCGGAGCACACGGTCGGCTGGCCGGCCTCGATGCGGGGATAGCAGAAGGTGCACTTCTCGGCCTTGCCCGACGACCAATTGTAGTAGATCTTCTTGTACGGGCAACCCGAGATGCACATGCGCCAACCGCGGCACTTGTCCTGGTCGATCAGCACGATGCCGTCGTCCTCGCGCTTGTAGACCGACCCCGACGGGCAAGAGGCGACGCAGGCCGGATTGAGGCAATGCTCGCACAGGCGCGGCAGGTACATCATGAAGGTGTTCTCGAAGGTCGCGTACATCTCCTTTTGCACGTTGTCGAACAGCTTGTCCTTGCTGCGCTTGGCGAACTCGCCGCCCAGGTCATCTTCCCAGTTCGGACCCCATTCGATCTTGTCCATCTTCTTGCCGGTCAGGACCGACACCGGACGCGCGGTCGGCGGCGTCTCGCTCAGGGGCGCATTCTGCAGCCGTTCGTAGTCGTAGGTGAACGGCTCGTAGTACTCGTCGATCGCCGGCAGGTTCGGATTGGCGAAGATATTGGCCAGGATTTTCAGGCGCGAACCCTGGCGCGGCTCGATCCTGCCCGCCGCGTTGCGCTTCCAGCCGCCGTGCCACTTGTCCTGGTTTTCCCATTCCTTCGGATAGCCGATCCCGGGCTTGGTTTCCACGTTGTTGAACCAGGCGTATTCGACGCCGTCGCGGCTGGTCCAGACGTTCTTGCAGGTCACCGAGCAGGTGTGGCAACCGATGCATTTGTCCAGGTTCAGCACCATCCCGATTTGTGCTCTGATCTTCATGTTTGACTCCTGTTATTCTCAAGCGCCCTTGGCGGCGGATGCCAGCGCCGGCTCCTGCGCTCGGCTGGGCTTCGATGCGGCCGCGGCGTTCACGGCCCGCGCTGCGGCGAGCGGCTTCTTGCCGCCCCGGACGCCCGGGTCGCCATTCGGGCGCGATTCGTCGCGCGCGCCTTCCATCCATTGCACGTCGCGCATCTTGCGCACCAGGACGAATTCGTCGCGGTTGGAACCGACCGTGCCGTAGTAATTGAAGCCATACGACAGCTGGGCATAACCGCCGATCATGTGGGTCGGCTTGGTCACGGCGCGGGTCACCGAGTTGTGGATGCCGCCGCGCTTCTTCGACGTCTCGGCGCCCGGCACGTTCACGATTTTCTCCTGGGCGTGGTACATCAGGGTCATGCCCTCGGGGACGCGCTGGCTCACCACGGCGCGCGCGGTCAGCGCGCCGTTCACGTTGAACACCTCGATCCAGTCGTTGTCCTCGATTCCGGCCGCCTTCGCATCGACTTCCGACAGCCATACGTGGGGACCGCCGCGCGACAGGGTCAGCATGCGCATATTGTCCGAATAGGTCGAATGGATGCCCCATTTCTGGTGCGGCGTGATGAAGTTGAGCGCGATCTCCTTGTTGCCGTTCGGCCGGGCGTTGAGCAGCGCGTCCGTGGTCTTGGTGTCGATCGCGGCCTTGTACACGCACAGGCCCTCGCCGAAGTCGCGCATCCAGGCGTGGTCCTGGTAGAACTGCTGGCGGCCGGTGAGGGTACGCCATGGGATCAATTCATGGACGTTGGTATAGCAGGCGTTGTAGCTGACTTCTTCGCTTTCCAGGCCCGACCAGGTAGGCGACGAGATGATCTTGCGCGGCTGCGCCTGGATGTCGCGAAAGCGAATGCTGTCATGCTCGCGCGGGATGGCCAGGTGGGTATGGTCGCGCCCGGTCATCGTCGACAGCGCTTCCCAGGCCTTGACCGCCACGTGGCCATTGGTCTCGGGGGCCAGCGACAGGATCATCTCGGCGGCGTCGATGGCGGTGTCCAGGCGCGGCTGGCCTTTCGAGACGCCGTCCGCCAGCACCGTGCGGTTGATGCCGCGCAGGACGTCGACCTCGTGGGCGGTCTTCCAGCCGATGCCCTTGCCGCCGTTGCCCACTTTCTCGAGCAGCGGTCCGACCGAGGTGAATTTTTTGTGCACGTCGGCGTAGTTGCGCTCGACCACGGTCATGCTCGGCATGGTCTTGCCGGGGATCGGCTCGCATTCTCCGGCACGCCAGTCCTTCGGATCGAACGGCTGGCCCAGTTCGCCCGGGGTGTCGTGCATCAGCGGCGTGAGCACCAGGTCCTTGCGGGTGCCCAGGTGAGCGCCGCCGATCTCGGAGAACTTGGCGGCGATGCCCTTGTAGATCTCCCAGTCGGACTTCGATTCCCACAGCGGCTGCACGGCCTCGGACAGCGGGTGGATGAAGGGATGCATGTCCGAGGTGTTCAGGTCGTCCTTCTCGTACCAGGTGGCGGTCGGCAGCACGATATCGCCGTACAGGCAGGTGGTCGACATGCGGAAGTCGAGCACCACCAGCAGGTCGAGTTTCCCCTCGGCGGCCGGCCGCACCTTGACGTCGCGCGGCTTGACGCAGTCGTCCTCGTCGCTCATCAGCGCGTTCTGGGTGCCGAGCAGGTACTTCAGGAAGTACTCGTGGCCCTTGCCCGAGCTGCCCAGGATATTGGAGCGCCACACGAACATATTGCGCGGGAAGTTCCTCGGATTGTCCGGATCGTCGCACGACAGGTTCAGCTTGCCGGCCTTGATCTGGTCGACGGCGTACTCGACCGGATCCTCGCCGGCGCGTTCGGCAGCCTGGACCACGTCCAGCGGGTTGGTCTCGAGCTGCGGCGCCGACGGCAGCCAGCCCATGCGCTCGGCCTTGGCGTTGTAGTCGAGCAGGGACATCTCGGCGCGTTCGCCGTCGGCGGTCGGGCACAGGATCTCGGAGGTATGCAGTTTTTCGTGGCGCCACTGGCTGGTATGCGCGTAGAAGAACGAGGTCGAGTTCATCTGGCGCGACGGACGGTTCCAGTCGAGCGCGAAGGCGAGCGGGGTCCAGCCGGTCTGCGGACGCAGCTTTTCCTGGCCCACGTAGTGCGACCAGCCGCCGCCGCTCTGGCCGATGCAGCCGCACATCATCAGCATATTGATGATGCCGCGGTAGGTCATGTCCATGTGATACCAGTGGTTCAGGGCGGCGCCGACGATGACCATCGACTTGCCGCGGGTGCGGTCGGCGTTGTCGGCGAACTCGCGCGCGACGGTGATCACGTCCCGGGCCTTGACCCCGGTGTGCTTGACCTGCCATGCGGGGGTGTAGGGCAGGTCGTCGTCGTAGCTCGTCGGGGTGCTGGGGCAGATGCCGCGGTCGACGCCATAATTGGCCATCGACAGGTCGAACACGGTGGTGACCAGGGCTTGCGTGCCGTCGGCCAGGGTGACCTTCCTGACCGGCACCTTGCGTTCCAGGAGATCCTCGGCGTCCTTGCCGCCGAAGTAGGGGAAGCCGACCGAGACGATCTCGTCGTGCTCGCCCAGCAGCGACAGCTGCGGGTCGATGGCTGCGCGCGAGCCGCCGTCCTTCTGCTCCAGGTTCCACTTGCCGGTCTCGCCCCAGCGGAAGCCGATCGAACCGCTCGGAGCGACGATCTTTCCGGTCGACCGGTCGAGCACCAGGGTTTTCCATTCGGGGTTGTTGGTCTCGTCCAGATTGTTCGCCAGGTGCGAGGCGCGCAGGAAGTAGTCCGGCACGAGCAGGCCGTCTTTCTCCTTGAGCAGGACCAGCATCGGGAAGTCGGTGTACTGCTTGGCGTACTCGTTGAAATACTGCGATTTACCGGTGGCGTGGTATTCCTTCATGATGACGTGGCCCATGGCCATCGCCAGCGCGGCGTCGGTGGCCTGTTTCGGGGCCAGCCAGATGTCGCCGAACTTGGCCATCTCGCCGAAGTCGGACGACACGGCCACCGTCTTGGTGCCCTTGTAGCGCACCTCGGTATAGAAGTGGGCGTCCGGGGTGCGGGTCATCGGCACGTTCGAGCCCCACACCATCAGGTAGGTGGAGTTGTACCAGTCGGCCGATTCGGGCACGTCGGTCTGTTCGCCCCACACCTGCGGGCTGGCCGGCGGCAGGTCGCAGTACCAGTCGTAGAAGCTCATGGCCACGCCGCCGATCAGGCTCAGGTAGCGGGTGCCGGCGGCGTAGCTCACCATCGACATGGCGGGGATCGGCGAGAAACCGATGATGCGGTCCGGGCCGTATTCGTCGATCGTGTAGGCGTTGGCGGCGGCGATCATTTCGTTCACCTCGTCCCACTTGGCGCGCACGAAGCCACCCTGGCCGCGGACCGATTTATAGCTGCGCGCACGCTCGGGATCCTGGCTGACCCATTCCCAGGCCGCCACCGGATCCAGGGTCTTGCGCGCCTCGCGCCACAGTTGCATCAGGCGGCCGCGCACCATCGGGTGCTTGACGCGCTGGGCCGAGTACACGTACCACGAGTAGCTGGCGCCGCGCGGGCAGCCGCGCGGTTCGTGATTCGGCAGGTCGGGACGGGTGCGCGGGTAGTCGGTCTGCTGGGTTTCCCAGGTGATCAGGCCGTTCTTGACATACACCTTCCAGCTGCATGAGCCGGTGCAGTTCACGCCATGCGTCGAGCGCACGATCTTGTCATGCTGCCAGCGCTGGCGATAGGCGTTTTCCCAGGTGCGGTCCTCCTCGACCACTCGGCCATGGCCGTTCGAGAAGGTTTGCTGCGGTTTGCCGAAAAAATTCAGGCGGTCCAGAAAGTGACTCATGATTTCTCCATTGGTGCGTACAGCCTGGAACCAGTGTAGGTTCGGGTGGCGACGGCGGGTATTCGCAGGAAGTCGGTCGCGGTCCCGCATCGGGACTAGGCCGACTACTCCTTATGGGCTAATGACCAACTAGCAAGGCATCTCGGCGCCCTTGCGCGAGTAGTACCACCAGGTGATCGCGATGCAGGTGGCGTAGAAGCCGACGAAGCACCACAGCGCGGCGCCGGGGCTGCCGGTGAGGGCGATCGAGGTGCCGTAGCTCTTGGGAATGAAGAAGGCGCCATAGGCCGCCACCGCCGAAGTGAAGCCGAGCACGGCGGCGGCCTCCTTGTTGGCGTTGACAATCGCCTGCTGCTGCACGGCCCCGGGTTTGCCGCTGGCGGCGCGCTGGTGCAGGGTCATGAAGATCACCGGGATCATGCGGAAGGTCGAGGCGTTGCCGATGCCGGTGCAGGCGAACAGCGCCATGAACATCCAGAAGAAGCCCTCAAAGTTGCCAACCCCTTGCCCTGCATTGCCCTGCAGCGGCAGGAACTGCAGCACGCCGATGACGGCCGCGATCATGGCCACGAAGGTCCACAGGGTGACGACCGCGCCCCCCAATTTATCCGAGATCCAGCCGCCGGCCACGCGCGCCAGGGCGCCGACCAGCGGGCCGAGGAAGGCGTACTGCAGCGGGTTCACGTCGGGGAACAGGGTGGTGGACAGCAGCGGGAATGCGGCCGAGTAGCCGATGAAGGAACCGAAGGTGCCGACATACAGCCAGCACATCAGCCAGTTGTGCTTGCGCTTGAAGATCACCGCCTGCTCCGCGAACGAGGCCTTGCTCGATGCCAGGTCGTTCATGCCGAACCAGGCGGCGAGCGAGGTCAGGGCGATGAAGGGCACCCAGATGAAGCCGGCGTTCTGCAGCCACATCTGCTTGACCACGCCAGCCTTGGTCCAGGCCTGCGGCTCGCCGCCGAAGACGGCGGCGGTGATCACCAGCGGCACCACGAACTGCACGGCCGACACGCCCAGGTTGCCCAGGCCCGCGTTCATGCCGAGGGCGTAGCCCTTCTGCGCCTTGGGGAAGAAGAAGCTGATGTTGGCCATCGACGAGGCGAAGTTACCGCCGCCGAAGCCGCACAGCAGGGCCAGCACCAGCATGGTCGGGTAGCCGGTGGCCGGGTCCTGCACGGCGTAGCCGATGCCGATCGCCGGCAGCAGGAGCGACGCGGTGGAGATGGCGGTCCACTTGCGTCCGCCGAAAATCGGCACCATGAAGGAATAGAAGATGCGCAGGGTGGCGCCCGACAGGCCGGGCACGGCGGCCAGCCAGAACAGCTGGTTGGTGCTGTAGGTGAAGCCGATGTTGGGCAGGTTGACCACCACCACGCTCCACACCATCCAGACCGCGAAGGCCAGCATCAGGGCCGGGATCGAGATCCAGAGGTTGCGGTTGGCGGTGGCCTTGCCCTGGCTTTGCCAGAATGCGGGAATCTCGGGTTCCCAGGTCGAGATGAGGTAACGGCTCACGTTGTTCTCCTGATGAGTGTCATGGGGTAGGTTCAGGCCGCGCGCCGGAGCGGGGCCGCCTGGGCCGCCGGGCTGTCCTGGCGGCCGGGCTTGAACGAGAAGTGCATCCATACCAGCGAGACGCAGACGGTCCCGTAGAGCAGCATGAAGGAGCTGGAACGGATGCCGGTGAGGTCGACCACGGCGCCGAACAGGATCGGCAGGACGAAGCCGCCCAGGCCGCCGGCCAGGCCGACCACGCCCGAGACAGCGCCGATGTTGTCGGTGAAGTCGTCCGAGATGAACTTGAAGACCGAGGCCTTGCCGATGGCCATGGCGACGCCGACCACGAACAGCAGCGCGGTGAACAGGACCGGGCCGAGGCCGATGTCCAGGCTCATGGCGCCGTCGACGGTGCGGACGGTCATGCTGGTCTGCGGGTAGGACAGGATGAAGAAGCACACCCAGCACACCCACATCACCCACCAGGTGACCTTGTAGGCGCCGTATTTATCGGCGATCCAGCCGCCCAGCGCGCGCAGCACGCCGCCCGGCAGCGAGAAGCAGGCGGCCAGCAGCGCGGCCAGCCTGAGGTCGAAGCCGTATTCGCCGACGTAGTACTTGGTCATCCACAGGGCGAGGGCCACGTAGCCGCCGAACACCACCGAGTAGTACTGGCAGTAGCGCCACACGCGCGGGTCCTTCAGGACCTTCATCTGCTGGGCGAACGTGACGCCGGTCGGGGCCTTGTGCGCCGGGTCCGAGTAGGAGCAGCACCAGAACAGCAGGGCGGTGCCCAGCATCAGGGCGGCGTAGGCATGGGGCAGCGCCTGCCAGCCCCAGGCCGCGATGATGGCCGGTGCCAGGAACTTGGTCAGGGCCGAACCGGAATTGCCGGCGCCGAACACGCCCATCGCGAAGCCGCGCCGCTCCTGCTTGAACCAGCGCGCGACGTAGGGCGTGCCGACCGAGAACGAGCCGCCCGCCAGGCCGACGAACAGGCCGCAGGCGAGGAAGTGCCAGAACTCGGTGGCATAGCCGATCATCCAGATCGGCAGCACCGACGCCAGCATCAGCAGGAAGAACACGATGCGCCCGCCATGGCGGTCGGTCCAGATCCCGAGCGGGACCCGGATCAGCGAGCCGGTCAGCACCGGCGTGGCCACCAGCAGGCCGAATTCGGTTTCGTTCAGGCCGAGCTGGGTCTTGATCGGGATGCCCAGCACGGCGAACATCATCCAGACGGCGAAGCAGATCGTGAAGGCGAAGGTGCTGCTCACCAGGACGGTGAGCGGGCGCCTGTCGCGGCGGTTATCGGTTCCCATGCTGTTCTCCTCGGGTGGTGGGATGGTTACCGCCAAGGTTAGGGATTGCGGGCGTGCGCGGCCATTCGCCGGAGGTCGGCGCGGGCCTGCGATAAAGGGGTAGGCGCCGGCCGCCGGATGACCTAGGGCGGCGCCTGGCGCTAGTCCGGAAGGACTAGGGGGCGGGACCCGGCGACGCAACGCGCCGCGCGGTCGACGGATACTTTCCTACGCGACAACAGTATGGTATTCATGTACTATCCCGGCGGTATGGGCCTACGTGGCCAGGATTCTTTTTTGCATGGATCGATGAACATAGCTGCATTACGGGACGCGGGCATGAGCGCACGGCAGTGGCGCGATTCGCCGTTGGGCGATCCGCGCGACTGGCCGTGCGCGCTGCGCATGGCCGCTTCGCTGGTGTTCGAATCGCCGGCGCCGATGTGGCTCGCCTGGGGCGACGCGCTGGCGCTGCTGGCCAACCCCGCATGCGGCGCGTTGCTGCCGGGGGCTGCGGCCTACCGGCCGGGCGCACCCGCCGCCGACGCCTGGGCCGATGCATGGAATGCGTTGCACCCCGCGGCCATGCAGGCCATCGCGGGCCGCGGCAGCCGGATCGAGGAGCTCGAGTTGCGCGTCGACCGCGCGCAGGGACGGACGTCGGCCTGGGCGGCATTCTCTTTCGCGCCGCTGCGCGACGACGATGGCCGCGTGCGCGGCCTGCTGTGCACCATGCAGGACCTGGAGCCGCTGGTAGCCGCCCGGCGCAGCCTGCGCGACAGCGAAGCGGCCGCTGCGCTGCGTAATGCCCAGACGTTCGAGACGGCCGAGCGCTACCGGCTGGCGGTGCTGTCGACCAACGATGCCATCTGGGACTGGAACCTGGCCGACGGCCACGTGGTCTGGAACCAGGCGGTACAGACGCTGTTCGGGCACATGCTCGATGCGACCGGCGCGGATTGGTGGCTCGACCACATCCATCCCGACGACCGGCCGCGCATCGACAGCTCCATCCACGCGGTGATCGACAGCCAGGACAGCAACTGGTCGGGGGAGTACCGCTTCCGGCGCGCCGACGGCACGTATACCGACATCTTCGACCGCGGCACGGTGCTGCGCGACGGCCAGGGCCGGGCGCTGCGCATGATCGGGGCGATGCTCGACCTGAGCGAGCAGCGGGCGACCCGGGCGGCGCTGCAGGAAAGCGAGCGCCTGTTCCGCACCCTGTTCGAGTCGATCGACGAGGGCTTTTGCGTGATCGAGTTCCTGGATGGGCCGCATGGACCGCTGAGCGACTATGTGCACGTGCTGGCCAACCCGGCCTATGCCGCGAACGCCGGCATCGAGAACGTCGTCGGACAGAAGGTCAGGGACATGGTGCCGCTCGAGGCCGATGCCTGGGTCGAGACCTATCGCGACGTGCTGGTGAGCGGCAAGCCGCTGCGCTTCGAGCGCGAGCTCCAGCACACGGGACGCTTCCTCGAGCTGGCGGCGCTGCGCATCGAGCCGCCCGAACGGCGCCAGGTGGCGGTGCTGTTCCAGGACATCACCCAGCGCCACCGCGCCGAGCTGGCGCTGCGCGACATGAACGACACCCTCGAGCGCCGGGTGCAGGAAGAAGTCGAGCGCCACGCGCGCATGGAGGAAGCGCTGCGCCAGTCGCAGAAGATGGAGGCGGTCGGCCAGCTCACGGGCGGGATCGCGCACGACTTCAACAATATGCTGGCGGTGGTGTCGAATGCGATGGAGCTGCTCGGCCTGCGCCTGTCAGGCAGCGACGAGCGCGCGCTGCACTATGTCGGCATCGCCAAGGGCGGCGTGCGGCGCGCCGCCCAGTTGACGCAGCGCCTGCTGGCCTTCGCGCGCCAGCAGCCCTTGCAGCCCGAACCGGTGTGCGCCAACGACCTGGTGGCCGGCATGTCCGAGCTGGTCCGCCATTCGCTGGGCGGCGCCATCCGCGTCGAGCTCGAACTGGGCGGCGACCCGTGGCTGCTGCACGTCGACCCGAACCAGCTCGAACATGCGGTCCTGAACCTGGCCGTGAACGCGCGCGACGCCATGGAGAGGGGCGGCCAGTTGCTGATCCAGACCGCCAACCGCGTGCTCGACCGGGGCGACTTCGTGGAACTGGGCGACGCCGCGCCCGCCGAGTACGTGATGATCGCGGTGGCCGACACCGGCATCGGCATGGCGCGCGAGGTACTGGACAAGGCCTTCGAGCCCTTCTTCACCACCAAGGAAGTGGGGCGCGGCACGGGGCTGGGCCTGAGCCAGGTCTACGGCTTCGTCAAGCAGTCCGGCGGCCAGGTGCGGATCGACTCCGTTCCCGGCCAGGGCACGCGGGTCGAGCTCTACCTGCCGCGCCACCTGGCGCCGGGCGCGACCGCCGCGCCGGGCGTGACGGCGCCGGACATCGTGCGCGCGCGCGGCGCCGAATCGGTCCTGGTGGTGGACGACGAAGCCGCGGTGCGCGACCTGTCGGCGGAAATGCTGCACATGCTGGGCTACACGGTGCACGTGGCGGACGGCGCGGCGGCGGCCTTGCGCCTGCTCGATGCGCATCCCGATATCGCCCTGCTGTTTACCGATGTCTTGATGCCCGAACTCGATGGCCGCGAGCTCGCCGTGCGCGCGCTCGCGTGCCGGCCCGGCCTGCCGGTGCTGTTTACCAGCGGCCATACGCGCAGCGTGGACCTCGTGGAGGGCATGCTGGCGCAGGCCAGGGTGCTGGCCAAGCCCTTCACGCTGGCCCAGCTGGCAAACCAGGTGCGGATGGCGCTGGACGGCGAATGAGCCTCGCCGTCAGGGTTCAGCCGAACGAGATATCGTCCGCCTGTTTGGCATACAGATGCTTCTGGCGCAGCGCGGCAATCTGGATGACCGTGGGGATGGTGACGCGGTAGGCGGGGCTGGCGATGTCGAGTGCAGTCCATACGCCTGTGACAGCCCAGCCAATGGGGCCGGTCAGGATGCCGATGGTCCTCGTCATGGCGGCGCTGCCGGCAAAACTCAGGCCGCGTCCAATCAAGGCCCTCAGCACCGCATTGACGATGATGACCGTCAGCTGGTATGACTTGAATCCGCCGGCACGGAACACAGCCTGGAACACTCCCAGCATGGCTTCTGGAGTGAACAGGGCGACGTTGGTAACGCCGACCGACTCGGCCAGTTCGCGCAGCTCTTCCGGCGACATCTTTTCGAGCGCGTCGTTCAACACCTTCAGCAGGAGGTTGTTTTCGATGCGCTCGACCGAGGCGTCCTTGCTGTAATTGACCTTCATCTTGTCGCAGACATCGGTCAGGACTTCGCGGTATTCGACACCTTTGCCGCCCCGCAGCAGGGTGGCGAAGGTGTTCGCGCCGAAGCACTGGATTTCGGCGGCTATGAGCTGCCAGTAGGCATGGTGATCCGGGTTGTGCTGCTTGTACAGCGCGGACGTGCTCAGTTCCTCGGTCAGCCGCGGGCTGCCGTCGCGATCATGCGTCAGGCAGTAAACCAGCTCGTTCAAGTCCTGGGACTCGATCTGCTCCAGGAATTCCAGATCCGGGTCGTAACGATATGCCATGTTGCTCCTTGGTGAAGTGTCAGGTAAAGCGGGTCTTGCGGTCGGCCGATATTGTATGCAAGCCAGGCGGCCAAAAATTCACGCATTCTCACATCGGACGCAGGAGCGCGCGAAACGGCTGTCGCCGACGATTTTCCATGGGATTGCGACGGACTGCGTCGTATGCGCACATCGATTCGACCCGCATACGCGTCGATCGGGTAGAGACAATCCGGTTTCTGTTCAGGCACAATGTCAAGGTCGCGCCGGAGAGCGTGGTTTATCGATACATCCTGGGGAAGATATGGACGAGGTACCTGAGCAGTTCGACGGCGCAGCATGCGTGACGACAACCGGCAATGTGGCGAACGATGGAAGCGATGTCCGGATCGCGATCATGGACCAATCCAACCGCGAGGCGGTCACGATCCGTCCAAGCCAGGATGTCGCCGGCTTCGAAACGGGCAAGCGTGACGCTTCGCTGGCCGGCCTGGCGGGCCGCCTGGGCGCTACCTTGCAGGCGGCGCCGTCGGTGCTGGTCGCAGGCGAGGCGGCCGGAAAGCAGTTGATGGAAGTGGTGGTCAACGGTGGTCTCGTGCGTGCGTCGGACGGCAATGGCTGGCGCGCCTTCGCGATGGGGCCGAAAGGCGTGAAGGAGCATGCACGGCTGTTCGACACGGAAAAGCTGCAAAACATGATCAATGCGGGCGCCGTGTGGCAGGTTGCCTCGGTGATCGTGGCGCAGAAGCACCTTGCGGATATCAGCCGCAAACTCGATGAGATCAGCAGTGGTGTCAGGCAGATATCCGATTTCCTGGACGAGCAGCGCAGGTCGCAGATTCAGGGCGCGTACCGCTATCTCGAGCAGGCGCGCAGTGCACTCGAAGCTGGCGACATGCCGTCGAGTGTCCGGAATGAGCTGGAGCATTGCGAGCGCAACTTGCTGTCCTTGCAGCTCCATCTGGACAGCGAGTTCAGGAGTCACCTCAAAGAGCAGGCCAAGCATGTCGAAACCTTCGGTACCGAAGAGTTGGCGCTGGCGATCTCCCAGAAAATCCGCAGGCAGGAAACGCTGCTGCGCGATATTGCGCTATGCGTCCAGACCCGCATCTGTGCCTGGCATGTTTTCTCGCTGTTCCCGGGCGAACCCGGACTCAAGGAATCGCGTCGGCGTGATATCCAGCAGTCCATCGATGAGATCGGGGCGCTCGCCGCCGAATTGACCAAGCATATCGAGCGCGAGACCGGCAATATGCATTCTCGACTCAACCTGGGCAGCACGCTGGCGCGACGACGTGACGCGCTGCGGCAGCAGGCGGCCGGTACGGCGCACAAGATCACATCGACGCGGCATGCGGCAGACCGGGCCATTGCCGACACGGTCGGCATGCTGCAGGCCCAGGATGCGACGCTGCGTTTGCTGGTGCAGTTCCAGGATGGCGCTGTGGGCGAGGTAAGGCAGCTGATACCGCACGAGGTGGGCGCATAGGCGCAAGACTGCTCAGTCGCGCCGCTCGGGTCCGGCCTGCTGCCCCGACTGCAGCCCATGCTCCACCGCGAACACCGCCGCCTGCACGCGGCTCGACAGCCCGAGCTTCTTGAGGATGTTCTGGACATGGATCTTGACCGTGCTCTCGGCCAGGTCGAGTGCGCGCGCGATCACCTTGTTGCTTTCGCCGCGCGCCAGGCAGGCCAGGATCTCGCGCTCGCGCGGGGTGAGCTTGTCCAGTTCGGAGACCGGCGGCGGCGCCTTCGGCGCGCTTGCGCGCTGCACATGGGCGAACAGCTTGCCTGCCAACGATTCGGCCAGCACCGATTCGCCGGCGGCGGCCCGTTCCACGGCGCGGGTCAGGTAGTCGGCGTCGATATTCTTGAGCAGGTAGCCGCGCGCCCCGGCCTGCAGGGCCGCCGCCAGGTCGTCGGCTTCCTCGGACACGGTCAGCATCAGCACCGCGGCGCCGGGCCGGTCCTGCAGCATCAGCTGCAGGGTCTCGATGCCCGACATGCCCGGCATGTTCAGGTCGAGCAGGACGACGTCGGGCTTGAGCTGCAAGGCGCGCTTGACGCCATCGACGCCGTCGGCCGCTTCGCCCACCACGTCGAAGCGCGGATTGCGCTGCAACAGCGAGCGCACGCCGCTGCGAAACAGGGTATGGTCGTCCACCAGCAGCACGCTGATCGCCTGGCCATCGATTGTCATTCAGGGTCTCCTATCCAAGTGTTTCAAGCAGGTTCAGGCGGCGCGGCGCTGCGACCTGCCGAGCAGCAGCCGCACCAGCGTGCCGGCTGCCGGCGCCGATTCGATGTCCAGGGTCGCCCCGATGCGGCCGGCGCGTTCCCCCATGATGTGCAGGCCCACATGGCTGCCGTCGGCCCCCGGCGTGGCGCGGGTGTCGAAGCCGGCGCCATTGTCCCTGATGCCGACCAGGTAGTCGTCGCCGTCGTCCACCCGTACCTCCACCCGGGTGGCCTGGGCATGCTTGCGCACGTTCGACAGCGCTTCCTGGACGATGAACAGGATCTGCAGCTGCGCCTCGCGCTCGATCGGCGGCCCACCCTTGCCGTGCACCGAGAATGCGGTCTCGACGCCGGACTGGTCGGCGAACTTGCGCACCGTCTTGTGCAGGGCCGCGTTCAGGTCTTCTTCCGCCAGCCGGCTGCGGAAGTTCAGCAGCAGCTCGCGCACGTCCTCGTAGCTCTCCTGGACGCCCGCGCGCAACAGCGGAACGATGTCCTGCGCCTCGGCATGGCGCCCTTGCGCGAGCGAGGTTTCCAGCATCTGCACCTGCAGGTTGAGGAAGTTGAGGCCCTGAGCGATGCTGTCGTGCAGGCCGCGCGCGACCAGGTTGCGCTCTTCGGAGATCGCCATCTCGCGCTCGCGCGCGGCCAGGCGCATGTTCTCGATGGCGACGCCAACCAGCTTGGCCAGGGTCTCGAGCAGCGCGCGTTCGCGTTCGCTGAAGCTGCGTTTTTCCATGAAGTGCAGGCTGAACAGCCCGACATGCTGGTCCTGCGCGTGGATCTGGAACACCGAGAGCGTGGCAAAGCCCTCGCGGCTGCAGGCCAGCGGGCCGACCTGCGGCATGTCCTCGAGCTTGTGCACCACCGAGATCTTCTTGGCGGCCGCTTCGCCGCACAGGCATTCGCCGATCTTCATGCAGCGCTCGGCCTCGGCCATCTCGCTCGACAGGCCGTCGTGCACCACCATGTGCATGTTCTCGTTGCCCGGGTCGACGATGCGCACGGTGCTGCCGGCGGCGCCGAAATAGGCAGCGATGCGCGCCAGGAAGCCGCTGCTCATGGTCTCGAGCGTGTGGCGCTGCTGGAGGAAGGCGGCGCAGTCGTACAGCAGCGCCAGTTCGCGGTTCTTGTCCTCGAGGCTGGCGGTCTTGCGCCGCACCTCGTCTTCGAGGTTGCAGTACAGGTATTGCAGGCGGTCGGCCATTTCGTTGAAGCCGCTCGACAGCTGGCCGAACTCGTCGCGGCTTTCCACGTCCAGGCGCACGCCGAAGTCGCTGCTGGCCATGCTGCGCATGCCTTCGCGCAGCCGCATCACGGGCGCGACGATCATCCCGAACATCAGGTAGACCAGGGCCACCGTGCCGCCGATCGCCAGCGCGACCAGCACCAGCTGCGAGGCGCGCAGCCAGAAGGTGCGCAGCTCGTTGTCGTGTTCGATCAACCTGACCAGGCGGTCGAGGTCCGCCACGTAGTCTTCGAGCTGGTTGTCGAACAGGCGCAGCGCCTCGGCGCGCGCCGGTCCTTCCAGTTGCAGCACCTGGCGCGCGGCGGGGCGCACCTGGCTGCTCCAGCGCCGCGCCACGTCGAGGAAGGCGCCGCGGATCGCCGGCGTCGGCGGCAGCCCGAGCGGACGTTGCGGATCGCCCCGTTCGAGCAGCAGCAGGGTCGCGTCGATGGTGGCGACCTGGCGCTCGACGTTGCGGTAGGCCTCGGCCAGCGGCGTTTGCGGGGTGCGCGGCAGCGCCAGCGCGAGACGGTAGTTATGGCGGCGCAGGCTGCCGGTCTCGTTGATCGCCGCCGCCGCGCCTTCGAGCTGCCACGAGAGCCACAGGGTGGCGCCGATCGCGGCCAGCGCCAGCAGCAGGAAGCCGATCAGGGCGCCGACGATCTTGGTCGACAGGCGTTTGGCGGGAGCGAGGGCGGAATAGGCGGGCATGCGATTCAGGCGGCGCGCGGCCTGGGGACCGCGACGGGATCGAGGATGGGTAGGAACTCCTGCTTGCGCGCCGAGTACGCGAGCAGGGTGCCGGCGGCCAGGTCGAAATACCAGCCGTGCATCGCCAGTGTACCAGCCTCGACCCGGCGCCGGATCCACGGATAGGTCAGCAGGTTGTCGAGCGAGTGCAGGATGCTGGCCAGTTCGGCGGCCCGGCACTGTTCGTCGCCGTGCTTGTGGTGCAGTTCGCGCAGCACTTCCAGCCGCACCGGTTCGGCCAATTGCATCCAGCGCGCGACGAAGCCGGTTTCCTGCGCCTCGCCGCTGGCGCCGGCGCCCGACATCAGGGCCTTCACGCCGCCGCAGCGCGCGTGGCCGAGCACGATGATGCGCGCGACCTCCAGGCCGCATACGGCGAACTCGATGGCCGAGCTCACGCCCGGCGGCGCGCTTGGCGTGCACGGCGGCACCAGGTTCGCGATATTGCGCACCACGAAGATATCGCCCGGATCGCAGCCGGTCAGCAGCGCCGGATCGACGCGCGCGTCGCAGCAGCCGATGACCAGGGTGCGCGGATGCTGTCCCTGGCGCAGGCTGTCGAGCGCGGTCGGCTCTTTCAGGTACTGGTCCTGGAAGCGGCTGAAGCCGCGGATGAATTTTTCGATGTCCTGCATGTCGACCTCCGGTTTGCCGCATTGTAGGCAGGGGCGGCGGCGCCGACAGTTGGCATGACGGCTTACGGTTGCTAGTTCAAATTGACTATTTCAATACTTAGCTAAACCGTTTTTGATCCACATCAAGTTTTTATTTAGTCAACGAATTGTAGGATGCGGCATGCGCGTTCGCCACCCTGGCCGGACGCGCTCCAGGTGCGCCGGACCGTGTTTGGCGCGCCAGTCCCGACCGTGTTTTCATGGGCTTCGCCCCGAGTGTATCGTGAGCCGACATCGCATCGCACCCCGCCAGTTCCTGGCAACCCTGCCCCTGTTCGCCGACCTCTCTCCCGAGCAGATCGACCTGCTCGCGCAAGCGACCACCGAGCTGCACCTGCCGCGCGGGCGCGTGGTGGTCGAGCGCGGCGAGTCCTGCAGCGGCCTGCATGCCGTGATCTACGGCGACGTCAAGCTTTCCATCGTGTCGAGCGAAGGCGACGAGAAGGTGGTCGAGCTGATCGGCCCCGGCCAGAGCTTCGGCGAGGCGCCGCTGTTCATGGAGCGGCCCTACATGACCCAGGCCGAGACGCTGGCCGACAGCATGCTGCTGCATATCTCGAAGCACGCGCTGTTCGCCCAGATCGAACGCAATCCCGGCTTCGCGCGGCGCATGCTGGCGTCCATGAGCCGGCGCCTGCACGGCCTGATCTCGGACGTCGAGTCCTATACGCTGCGCACCGGCAGTCAGCGCATCGTCAGTTACCTGCTCAAGGACGACCCGCCGCAGGGCGCGCAGGTGACGCTGGCGGCGCGCAAGAAGATGATCGCCTCGCGCCTGTCGCTGTCGCCCGAATACTTTTCGCGCGTGCTGCACGACATGGCCCACCGCGGCATGGTCGGCATCGCCGGACGCAGCATCACCATCCTCGACATCGAGCGCCTGCGCGCCTACGAAGGCTGACGCCGCGCCGCCCTCATCCACCTACGGAGGCATACACATGTACATGCACCTGACCGAATTCACCGATAATGCGCTGCGCCTGCTGGTCTACCTGGGCAACCACCGCGAGCGGATCGCGACCATCAACGAGATCGCCGAACGCTACGGCATCTCGCGCCACCACCTGGCCAAGGTGTCCTGCGTGCTGGCCGCCTCGGGCCTGATCGAGACCTCGCGCGGACGCCTGGGGGGGATGCGCCTGGCCGGCGCGCCGCGCGACATCCGCCTGGGCGAAGTCGTGCGCTGCACCGAACGTGGCCTGGCGCGCGGCGGCCCCGACGCCGGGCGGCCGGGGCGCGGCAAGCAGGATGACCGCTTGCGCCAGACCCTCGCAGTGGCGACCGCCGCCTATCTGGCCGAACTCAATCGCGTGACCCTGGCCGACCTGATTCCCGGCGGCGCCCAGCCGCACGACGGCGTGCCGGGCTGGCTGGCCACCAACGCCTGGCGCTGGCAGCATTCGACCCTGGAAGAGGGCGCATGAGCCGGCGCGCCACTGATGCGCCCATCGTCACCATCGACGTCTCGGCCCTGGCCGCGCCGGAACCGATGGAGCGCATCCTCGACGCGCTCGATGCGCTGCCGCCGGGCGGTCGGCTGCAGGTGCTGATCCACCGCGAACCTGTTCCCCTGTACGAGATACTGGACCGGCGCGGCTATGTCCACCGCACCGCGCGCAGGCCGGACGGGCGCTATGCGCTCGAGATCGAAGCGACGGCATGCAGCGCGCCCTGAATTACGCGCGGATGCCCGCCATCTCGGTGCCGCTGCCGTTCATGCTGGCGGCGCCTTGCTTCGCGCTGGCGGCCGCGCTGCTGCTGGTGTGGCATGGCGAGCTGGCGCTGGTCTCGCGCTGGACCCCGGTCACGCTCGGCATGACCCACCTGATCGCGCTCGGCTTTCTCACCATGACCATCGTCGGCGCGCTGTTCCAGCTGCTGCCGGTGACGGCCGGCGTGGCCGTGCCCCTGGCGCGGCCGGTAGCGCTCTTTTGCTGGTGCGCGCTGGGACTGGGTACCGCGCTGCTGGTGGCCGCGCTGGGCCTCGGGCTGGACCCCGCGGCGTTGCGCGTCGCGGCGGGCCTGCTGGGCAGCGCCGGCTTCGTGTTCCTGTGCGCGATCGGCGCCGCGATCGCCGGACGCGTGCCGGCGGGCGCGAAGGCGCTGGTGGAAGGCATACGCTACGCGGCGGCGTCGCTGGCGATCACCATCGCGATCGGCGCGGCGCTGGCCCTGTACCTGGGCGGCAGCTGGGGCAGCGTCGGCATGGTGAACGCGCCGCTGCTGACCGATATCCACGCCACCTGGGGCCTGGTCGGCTGGGTGGTCGTGCTCACGGCGACGGTGTCGTTCCAGGTGATCCCGATGTTCCAGGGCACGGACGCCTACCCGCGCCTGCTCGAGCGCTGGCTGGCGCCGCTGCTGTTCGCCCTGCTGTTCGGCTGGAGCGCGGCCAGGCTGCAGGACGCCGGCTGGTGGCGCCTGGCCTGCGAGATCGGCATCGCCGCGCTGCTGCTGCACTATGCGTTCACCACCGTGCGCCATCTTCGGCGCCGCACGCGCAAGCCGGATGCCGGCCGCCGCTACTGGATGCTGGCGATGGGCAGCCTGTTGCTGGCGGCGCTGCTGCATTTCATCGCGCTCGAACGCCTGCCGATCCCGCCCGATGCGCTGCCCTTGCTGACCGGCGTGCTGCTGATCGTCGGCTGCGCGATGTCGGCGGTGAACGGCATGCTGTACAAGATCGTGCCGTTCCTGGTCTGGTATCACCTGGCGCACGACGAGCGTCTGCCGCGCCAGCGCGTCCCGAAACTGTCGGCGGTGCTGGGAGAGGCGCAGGCGGCGCGCCAGTGGCGCTGGCACCTCGCCGGCCTGGTCCTGCTGGCGCTGGCCTGCGTGTTCCCGGCGGTGCTGGCGCGGCCCGCCGGCCTGTTCCTGATGGTGGCGCTGCTGCTGCTGGCGCGCGACCTGGCCGGCGCCGCGCTGCTGTACGCGCGCCGGCGGAAAGCCTGAGTTGCGAACGACCGTGCTGAAGCCGGGCCGCACGCGATGCTGTCGCTTCGGCTAGAATGTTCGCCCATGAATGGAAGGCCGCCTTCCACGCCGCGACACCAAGCAATAGGAAGAACATGAGTACCGACAGCACCCTGAACGAAGCCCAGAACACCCAGTTGCGCATCGACGCGCTCGAATACCACCGCAGCCCGACCCGTGGCAAGATCGAGGTGGTCGCCACCAAGCCGCTGTCGAACCAGCGCGACCTGTCGCTGGCCTATTCGCCGGGCGTGGCTTACGCCTGCGAGGAAATCGCCGCCGATCCCGCCACCGCCTTCGACTACACCTCGCGCGGCAACCTGGTGGCCGTGATCTCGAACGGCACCGCGGTGCTGGGCCTGGGCAATATCGGCCCGCTGGCATCGAAGCCGGTCATGGAAGGCAAGGGTTGCCTGTTCAAGAAGTTCGCCGGCGTCGACGTGTTCGACCTCGAACTGGACGAGCTGGACCCCGACAAGCTGGTCGACGCGATCGCCATGCTCGAGCCGACCGTGGGCGGCATCAATCTCGAGGACATCAAGGCGCCGGAATGCTTCTACATCGAGAAGAAGCTGCGCGAGCGCATGAACATCCCCGTCTTCCACGACGACCAGCACGGCACGGCGATCATCTCGACCGCGGCGCTGCTGAACGCATTGAAGGTGGTCGGCAAGGACATCGGCCAGATCAAGCTCGTCGCTTCCGGCGCCGGCGCGGCGGCGATCGCCTGCCTGGACATGATGGTCCTGCTGGGCGTGAAGCAGTCGAATATCTACGTCACCGACTCGCGCGGCGTGATCTGGCAGGGCCGCGAAGCGAACATGGAAGCCAACAAGGCGCGCTATGCGCAAGACACGAGCGCGCGCACCCTGGCCGACATCGTGGCTGGCGCCGACGTGTTCCTGGGCTGCTCGACCGCCGGGGTGCTCACCGCCGAGATGGTCAGGACCATGGCCGACAAGCCGGTGATCCTGGCGCTGGCCAACCCGGAACCCGAGATCCGTCCAGAGGTGGCCAAGGCCGCGCGTCCGGACGTCATCATCGCTACCGGCCGTTCGGACTATCCGAACCAGGTCAACAACGTCTTGTGCTTCCCGTATATCTTCCGCGGCGCGCTGGACTGCGGCGCGACCCGCATCACCGACGAGATGAAGCTGGCCTGCGTGACCGCGATCGCCGAACTGGCCGAAGCCGAGGCGAGCGACGTGGTGGCGCTGGCCTATGAAGGCCAGGACCTGACCTTCGGCCCCGAATACATCATCCCGAAACCGTTCGATCCGCGCCTGCTGGCCGCGATCGCCCCGCGCGTGGCCGCGGCGGCCGCGGCGTCGGGCGTGGCGACCCGTCCGATCGAGGACATGGATGCCTACCGCGACAAGCTCGGCCAGATGATCTACCACACCGGTTTCTTCATGAAGCCGGTGTTCAACAAGGCGCGCGCCGAGGTGCGCAAGGTAGCCTATGCCGAGGCGGGCGAACCGCGTGTGCTGCGCGCGGTGCAGGCCGTGGTGGACGAAGGCCTGGCGCATCCGGTCCTGATCGGCGAGCCGGACGCCATCGCCAGCGGCATCAGGGCCGCTGGCCTGCGCCTGCAGGCAGGCAGCGACTACACCGTGGTCGCGGCGGAGCCCGACACCACCCTGCAGGGCACGCGCCTGCTCAAGTCGGGCCAGGTCGACGCCCTGATCTGCGGCATGAAGGGCAGCTACGACAGCCACCTGGAACACGTCAGGAACGAGATCGGCGTGGCGCCGGGCGCCGTGCTGGCCGCGATGAATGCGCTGGTGCTCGACAAGCTGACCCTGTTCATCACCGACACCTACGTCAACGAGACCCCGAGCGCCCAGGAACTGGCGGCGATCACCCGCCAGGCGGCCGACGCGCTGCAGCACTTCGGCCTGGAGCCGAAGGCGGCGCTGCTGTCGCATTCGTCGCAGGGTTCGTCCGAGCGTCCGTCGGCGCGCCGCATGCGCGAGGCGCGAGCACTGCTGGCCGAGCAGGCGCCGGCGCTGGCCGTGGTCGGCGAGATCCACGGCGACGCCGCGCTGTCGCAGGAGATCCGCGACATCTACGGGATCGATGCCGGCTACGCGGGCAGCGCCAACCTGTTGGTGATGCCGTCGCTGGACGCGGCCAACATCCTGTTCAACGTGCTCAAGGTCGCCAGCGGCAAGGGCGTGACGGTCGGCCCGATCCTGCTGGGCGCGGCCAAATCGGTGCACATCCTGAGCCCGAGCGCGACCGTGCGCCGCATCGTCAACATGACCGCGCTGGCGGCCGCGCAGGTGGTCTGAGCGGATCGTTTTATTTGTGGCGTGGGCGGGAAACCTCCCGCCCCACGTATCTTTTCACGATGACTTCCCTGACCGACGCCGCACTGCATTTCAGCCTGGGCGCCTCGCTCGGGCTCGCCGGCGGCATGCTGGGGATCGGCGGCGGCCTGATCGCCATCCCGGTGCTGGGCCTGTTGTACGGCATGAACCAGCACCTGGCCCAGGGCACGGCGCTGGTGATGATCGCGCCGAACGTGGCGATCGGCTTCTGGCGCTACCACCAGAAGCATCCGGTGAACCTGCGCGCGATCGGCGTGGCCGGCCTGTGCTCGATCGGCACCGCCTGGCTGGCGGCGCGCCTCGCGGTCGGGATCGACGCCCGGCTGCTGCATTACGCGTTCGCCTTGTTCCTGGTCGGGCTGGCCCTGTATTTCGGCTGGCCGTCGCGGCGCAAGACGGGCGACGCGCCGCCGCCCGTGAAGGAAGTGCCGCGCAGCCTGATGCCGGTGATCGGCGTCGCCAGCGGCGCGGTATCCGGCTTCTTCACGATCGGCGGCGGCATGGTGGTGGTGCCGGCGCTGGTCAGCCTGTTCAAGATGCCGCAGACGCGGGCCCAGGGCATGGCGCTGGCCCTGGTGGTGCCAGGCGCCTTCGTGGCGCTGGCGACCTACGGCAGCAGCGGCGCGGTCGACTGGAACATCGGGGTGCCGCTGGCGCTGGGGGGCGTGCTCACCGTGTCGTGGGGCGTGCACCTGGCGCATACCTTGCCGCAGCGGCTGCTGCGGGTGGCGTTCTGCGCGGTGCTGCTGGGCGCGGCCACGTCGATGCTTGTCGGCGGGGCCTGACGGCAACGCGACTGCGCGACGGCCGGGGCTCAGGCCCCGATGATGCGCGCCACCGCCTGTCCGACTTCGGTGGTGCTGGCCGCGCCGCCCATGTCGGGCGTGCGCGGACCCTCGACCAGGCAGCGTTCGATCGCGGCCAGCATCGCGTCATGCGCGGCGGTATAGGTGGCGTCGCCCTGGCCCAGGAACTCGAGCATCATCGCGCCGGACCAGATCATCGCGATCGGGTTGGCGATGTTCTTGCCGTAGATGTCGGGCGCCGAGCCGTGCACCGGTTCGAACAGCGACGGGAATCTGCGTTCAGGGTTCAGGTTGGCCGACGGCGCGATGCCGATGGTGCCGGTGCAGGCCGGGCCCAGGTCGGACAGGATGTCGCCGAACAGGTTCGAGGCCACCACCACGTCGAAGCGCTCCGGCGAGATCACGAAACGGGCGCACAGGATGTCGATGTGGTACTTGTCCCATTCGACGTCGCGGTAGTCGTCGCCGATGGCGGCCACCCGCTCGTCCCAGTAGGGCATCGAGATCGAGATGCCGTTCGACTTGGTGGCGGCGGTCAGGTGCTTCTTCGGGCGGCGCCGGGCCAGCTCGAAGGCATACTTGAGGATGCGGTCGGTGCCGTGGCGGGTAAACACCGATTCCTGCAGCACGAACTCGCGATCGGTCCCCTCGAACATCTTGCCGCCGACCGAGGAGTATTCGCCCTCGGTGTTCTCGCGCACCACGTAGAAATCGATATCGCCCGGCTTCTTGCCGGCCAGCGGGCAGGGCACGCCGGGCATCAGGCGCACCGGGCGCAGGTTGACGTACTGGTCGAACTCGCGCCGGAACCTGATGAGCGAGCCCCACAGCGAGATATGGTCGGGCACCGTGTCCGGCCAGCCGACGGCGCCGAAGTAGATGGCCTCGAAGCCTTCCAGTTGCTGGCGCCAGTCGTCCGGCATCATCTTGCCGTGCTGCGCGTAGTAGTCGCAATCGGCCCAGGCGAAGGTGGTGAAGTCGAGCCGGATGCCGAAGCGGCGCGCCGTCGCGTCGAGCACGCGCAGGCCTTCGGGCATGACTTCCTTGCCGATGCCGTCGCCGGCGATGACCGCGATCTTGTGGGTTTTCATGGGAATAGCCTCGTTGTGCCTGGTGAATACGGCCAGCATATACGAAACGTGGCGTTTATAATGCGGCTTGCCGTGATATCAAGGAACACGAATCGTGAATAATCTTCCCGAGCATGCCGACCTGCGGGTCTTCGTGACCGTCGTGCGCAAGGGCTCGTTCGCAGCCGCGGCCGCGGAACTGGGCATGTCGGCGGCCTACGTCAGCAAGCGGATCGGCGTGCTGGAAGACGCGCTGGGTGTGCGGCTGTTCCAGCGCACCACGCGCCGCGTCGTCATCACCGGGGATGGCGAGCAGGCTTTCGGGCGCGCCCAGGCCATCCTGGACAGCCTGGACGACATGGTCGACGAAGTGTCCGAACGGCGCCGCGAGCCCAGTGGCCGGGTGCGCATCTGCAGCAGCTTCGGCTTCGGGCGCAATGTCGTGGCGCCGGCGATCGCCAAGCTGGTGCGGGCCTGGCCGGCGCTGCAGATCCGGTTCGAGGTGTTCGACCGCCTGGTCGATCCCGTGGCCGAGGGCTTCGACCTCGATGTGCGGATCGGCGACGAGATCGCCCCGCAGCTGATTGCGCGCCAGTTGATGGCCAATCATCGCATCCTGTGCGCCGCGCCCGGCTACCTGGCTCGGCATGGCGCGCCGCGATCGCTGCAGGAGCTGTCCGGCCACCAGTGCCTGGTGATCAAGGAGCGCGACCATCCGTTCGGCGTGTGGCGGCTGCGCGCGCGCGGCGCCGAAGAGACGGTGAAGGTCTCGGGCGCGCTGTCGACCAACCATGGCGAGATCGCGCTGCGCTGGGCGCTCGATGGCGCCGGCATCATCCTGCGCTCGCGCTGGCACGCCCAGCCCCATCTCGATGCCGGGCGGCTGGTGCAGGTGCTGCCCGATTTCACGCAGGAGGCCAATGTGTGGGCCGTCTATCCCCAGCGGCTGGGCAATTCGGCCAAGGTGCGGGTGTGCGTCGAGTTCCTGGAGCGCGAACTGGCGGCCATGCAGGCCCCAGGGCGGGGCATCGGGCCCGCTGTATCCGCACCAGGATAGAGAATATCTGCACCGAAATCGTGCATCGCACAACAGTGGCTTCCAGTCGGTGAGCCCGGACGTCAAGCGTATCGACATTGCAGCGCAACATGAGCGATAATAGCGCCCCGAAGCACTCCGTACCCCGTGAGATTCGGTCTTTTGCGCCTACCAGGCGCGCCCTGAACCTGTTGCCAGACTATCGTAAGGAACATGAACTCAAGCTCTTCGCTCGTCGCTATCTTTTGCACGGCCACCCGGCGGAACCCTCCCGCACGCGTGGCGATCGCTTCCATCGTGACCGATGCGGCGGTACGAGGATGAGCCAGTCCGCCATGTTCCCGGGTTCGGCCGCGCCGAGCCCGCGCCCCGTCGTGGCTAAGCCGCATTCGCTGCTCGACGACGTCTATGGGATCGCCGTGGGCGTGCTGTTCGTCGCGGTCGGCATCGTGCTGCTGCAGGCGGCCCAGCTGATCACCGGCGGCGTGGCCGGCATCGCCTTGCTGTCGTCGTATGTGAGCGGCGTCTCGGTCGGCACCCTGTTCATGATGATCAACGTGCCGTTTTTCCTGTTCGGCTACCTGTTCATGGGCCCGCTGTTTACCTTGAAGTCGCTGGCCGGCAGCGCGATGATCATGGGTCTCTTGAAAATCATGCCGTATGTGCTGGTGATCGACCACATCCATCCCGCGGTGGCGGCGCTGGGCGGCGGCACCTTCTGCGGCATGGGCATCCTGGCGCTGGCGCGCCACGGCGCCGGAGTGGGCGGCACCGGCATCGTGACCCTGTGGCTGCAAAAAAGATACAGCATCAATGCCGGCCGCACCCAGGTCATGATCGACAGCGTCATCCTGCTGCTGGCCCTGGGCCTGGTAGCTCCGCAACTGGTCGGCTGGTCGGCGGTGAGCGCGGTCGCCATGAGCAGCATGGTCATGGCCTGGCACCGCGCCGGCCGCTACTTCGGCAGCTGAGCCTTCCTTCGCGGATTCTCAACCGTCCTGGAGCATTTGTACACTCGGCAGCGTCAGCGTCGATGCTTTATTCAATCGAAGCACTGAAGCTGACGCACGATTTTACGCTGACCCGTATGGATTCCTGACGAATGGTGGCGTGGGAGCCGGCGCGCGCGGCCTGGCGGTATTGGCTTGTAGAATGGTTGGCAATTCAATTGCCTGGAGAAAGCCATGTCGCGTCTCTTGCATTGCGTCGCGTTTGCCGTCGTGTTTGCGTCGTGCCAGGCCACGCTCGGCCAGCCGCGCGCCTTGCTGATCCAGAACGCCCACGTCGTCAGCCTCGATCGGCAGCTGGGCGACCAGCACGATGCCGACGTGCTGGTGCGCGATGGGCGGATCGTCGCCGTCGGGCGCAAGCTGGAGTCGGCCGGCGCCGAGCGGATCGATGCGCGCGGCATGATCCTGCTCCCGGGACTGGTCGACACCCATACCCACCTGTGGCTCAGCGCGGCGCGCGGCCAGTTCCGCAACACCCCCGAGACCGATTATTTCGCGCTCAAGAAGCGCTTGGGACGGCACTACACGCCGGACGACGTCCGCGTCGGCACCTATGCCGGCGCCGTCGAGACGCTGGCGTCGGGCGTTACCACCACGGTCGATTTCTTCCATAACCTGCGCAGTGCAGCGCACCTGGAGGCGGCCGAACAGGCGCTGCTGCAAAGCGGGATCCGCGCCCGCTTGCTGGCCGGTGCGCACGACGACCTCGGCGCGGCCGAGAGCATCGACCTCGACCTGCTCGCCGCCGCCGCGGCGCGCCCGCGGCCCGCGCGGGTCACGCTGGGGCTGGGCTGGCGCGGGGTGGGGGAGGGCCAGCCCGCGGTGGCCGCGACCGGCCGCCGCGAGATCATGGCTGCGCGCAGGCTCGGGCTGCCGGTCTCGGTACATTCCGGCGGCAAGCGCAATGGCGCCCTGGCCGCCAGCGGCCTGCTGGGCAAGGACGTGCAGATCGTGCACGCCACCGCGGCCACGCCCGCCGAGCTGGCGGCGTTCCGCGCGGCCGGCAGCGCACTGTCGTTGACGCCGGTCACCGAGCAGCGGGTCGGCTACGGCCTGACCGTCCTCGGCGACTATGCGTCCGTGGGCCGCATCGGCCTGGGCATCGACGGCACGGCGCTGGCCGGCAGCGCCGACCTGTTCGCCAATATGCGCCTGCTCGCGCTCACCGAATCGGGCGCCCGCAAGAAGGAAACGGCGGTCGCGCCGCGCCGCATCCTCGAACTGGCGACGATCGAGGCGGCGCGCTCGATCGGCATGGACGACCAGATCGGCTCCATCACGCCCGGCAAGCGCGCCGACCTGGTCCTGCTCGACCCCGGCGCCCTGAACATGGTGGCCGGCGATGCCGATCCTTATGCCCTGATCGTGTACTCGGCGACGCCGGCCAACGTCGACACGGTGATCGTCGACGGCGTCGTCCTCAAGCGGGGCGGGCGCCTGCTCGGGGTCGACGTTGCGCGGGTGATGAAGGAAGCACGGGCCTCGATCGAGGCCATCCTCGAACGCGCCGGCGCCCGGTCAGCCGCTCGATCAGCCGCTCGATCAGCCGCTCAGTAGGGCTGCGCTGCCAAAGGCGCATGCAGCAGCATGGTGGCGCGCAGGCCGGGACGGTTGTCTTCCAGGTTCAGTGCGCCGCCGTGCAGGCGCGCCACGGCCGAAACCACGCTCAGGCCCAGTCCCACGCCCGGCGTGCCGCGGCTGGCGTCGACCCGGTAGAAGCGCTCGATGACGCGGGTGCGCTCGTGTTCCGGCACGCCCGGGCCATTGTCGGCCACCACCACTGCCACCCGCTCGCCATCCAGCCGGCGCGCGGTGATCGCGATGACGCCGCGTACCGGGGCGTACTTCAGCGCGTTGTCGACCATATTGCCCAGGGCCTGGGCCAGCAGGACCGGGTCGCCGACCACCCGCAGATCTTCCGGCGCGTCGAAGCCGAGGTCGATGTCCTTCAGCTCCGCCACCGGGCCATAGAATTCGGTGACCTCGGCGCCCAGCGCCGCCAGGTTGACCTCGACGAAACCGCCGCGCCGGCTGCCGCTGTCGATTTCGGCCAGGCGCAGCAGGGCGTTGAAGATGCCCATCACGCGGTCCACGTCGTCGATCGCGTCGTCGATCTCGGCAAAGGTTTCATCGCTCGAAGGACGCGCCACCGATAATTCCTCGAGTCGCGCGCGCAGTTCGGACAGCGGCGTGCGCAGGTCGTGCGCGATCGCGTTCGAGACGTCCTGCACCCCCGTCACCAGGTGCTCGATCTGGTCGAGCATGCGGTTCACCGTGCGCGTCAGCTGCTGCAGCTCGTCGCCGTCGCGCGGCTCGACCAGTCGATGCGACAGCTTGCCCTCGATGATCGAGGCCGTGGTCTGGCTGATGCGCTGCACCCGCCCCAGCAGCGCGCGCCGGATCAGCACGCCGCCCAGCACGGCGCTGACCAGCACCGCCAGCGCGCAGCCCAGCAGGCCGTAGGCGAACAGGCGCTCGAGCTGCTGGAAACGGTCCAGGTTGCTGGCCACCAGCAGCGAATAGCCGTCTTCCAGGGTGACCCGCACCAGCTCCACGTTGCGCGGCTTGTCGTCGACCCGGATCGTCACCCGGCACAGGCCATCGTTGGCCGGGACGCCCTCGGGCCACTCGGGTAGGTTGCCGGCCAGCCTGGCGCCGTCGGGCGCCACGAACAGCATGATCTTGCGCACGCCGTCGTTCACGCCGTGGACCTGGCTGTCGATCGCCGCCGCCAGCGCCGGCGGGCCCTGGCGCTCGAACAGGTTGCTCAGGTGGCGCGCATCGGACTTGAGCAGCTGGGTGCGCACCTCGCCGATATTCTTGTGCCAGGCGAACCACAGCGGGGCGGCGAACGTCGCCAGCACCAGCAGGGCGACCACGGCATAGCCGATCGCGATGGTGCGGGCCGAAAAGCCGGGCAGGCGCAGGTTCAAGGGGTATGCCTCACGGCTGGTCGGTCAGCATGTAGCCGGCATTGCGCACCGTGCGCAGCAGCGGCGTCGCAAAGCCGGCGTCGATCTTCTGGCGCAGCTTGCTGATGTGGACGTCGATGACATTCGTTTGCGGGTCGAAGTGATAGTCCCACACGTTCTCGAGCAGCATGGTGCGCGTCACCACCTGGTTCGCGTGCCGCAGCAGGTAGGTGAGCAGCTTGAACTCGCGCGGCTGCAGCGCCACCGCGCGGCCCGCGCGCGTGACGCGGTGCGACAGCATGTCGACCGACAGGTCGCCCAGGCTCATCACGGTTTCCACCGCCTGGCTCTGCGAACGGCGCAGCAGGGCATCGAGCCGCGCCAGCAGCTCGCCGAAGGCGAACGGCTTCGTCAGGTAATCGTCGCCGCCGGCGCGCAGGCCGCGGATGCGGTCGTCCACGCCGTCCAACGCCGAGAGGATCAGGATCGGCACCCGGTTGCCCTGCTGGCGCAGCGCTTCGACGATGCCGAGGCCGTCGATCCCGCCGGGCAGCATGCGGTCCATCACGATCGCGTCGTAGGGCTCGCTGACGGCATGGTACATGCCGTCGCGGCCGTTGTCGGCGTGGTCGACCGTATGGCCGGCTTCGGTCAGCCCCTTCCTGACGAAGCGGGCAACGCGTTCATTGTCTTCGACGAGTAGCAGTTTCACGGCGGTCTCAGTGGGAAGCCGGCATTGTATCCGCTGGCGCCCGGTCCGCCACCGGCGCCTTGGCGCGGCCGGCGACGATCACGTAGAACAGCGGAATCAAAAAGGTCGCCAGGAAGGTTGCCGTCAGCATCCCGCCGATCACGGCGATGCCCAGCGCGTTCTGGGCGCCGGAGCCGGCCCCGCTGGCGATCGCCAGCGGCGTCACGCCCAGGATGAAGGCCATCGAGGTCATGATGATCGGACGCAGGCGGACCTTCGACGCTTCGAGCGCCGCCTCGACCACGCCCTTGCCCTGCAACTGCAGCTCGCGCGCGAACTCGGCGATCAGGATCGCGTTCTTGGCCGACAGGCCGATGGTGGTCAACAGGCCCACCTGGAAGAACACGTCGTTTTCCATGCCGAAGACGGTGGCCGCGCCCAGCGCGCCCAGCACCCCGATCGGCACCACCATGACCACCGAGAGCGGGATCGCCCAGCTCTCGTACAGCGCGGCCAGGCACAGGAACACGACCAGGATCGACAGGCCGTACAGCAGCGGCGCCTGCGCCCCGGCCTGGGATTCCTGCAGCGAGATGCCGCTCCATTCGTAGCCGATCCCCTGCGGCAGCTGCTTGCTCAGCCGGTCCATGATGTCCATCGCCTCTCCGGTGCTGTAGCCGGGCGCAGGCTGGCCGACGATCTCGGCCGAGGTCAGGCCGTTGTAGCGCTGCACCGAGGGCGCGCCCCAGGTCCAGCGCGCGCTCGAGAACGACGAGAACGGGACCATCTCGCCGTCGCGGTTACGCACGTGCAGCAGGCGAATGTCGTCCGGGTTCATGCGGTACCGGGCGTCGGCCTGCACGTACACGCGCTTGATGCGGTCGTCCAGGTCGAGGAAGTTGTTCACGTAGCGCGAGCCCCAGGCGGTCGAGAAGCTGGCGTCGACCTCGGTCAGGTCCACGCCCAGCGCGGCCGCCTTCTCGCGGTCGATGTCGATCTTGAACATCGGATTATCGAGCAGGCCGGTGAAGCGCACCCGGGTCAGGGCGGGTTCCTTCGCCGCCAGCGCCAGCAACTGGTCGCGCGCATCGGCCAGCGCCGCCCGTCCCACGCCCCCGCGGTCCTGCAGCTGCATGGTGAAGCCCGTGGCCGAGCCCAGGCCGCGGATCGACGGCGGTTCGATCGGCACCACCTGGGCGCCCTGGAAGTCCCTGTAGCGCGCGGCGATGCGTTCGCTCAGGCGCGAGACATGCAGCTCGTCGGCGCCGCGCTGGTCCCATGGACGCAGGCGCACGAACATGCGGCCCACGTTCTGGCCGCGCTGGCCCTGGGCCGAGCCGTTGATGATCATGTTCGCCTCGACCATCGCCTGTTCGTCGCCCAGCAGGTACTGACTGATCTCGTCGAGCACCTTGCCGGTGGTCTCCTGGGTGGTGCCGGCCGCGGCCTGCACCTGCACGATCATGTAGCCCTGGTCTTCCTTGGGCAGGAAGCCGCCCGGCAGGCGCAGGAACAGCGCCAGCACGATGCCGATCGTGACCAGGTAGACCAGCATCCACAGCGTGCGCCGGCCCAGGATGCGCGACACCGCGCCCAGGTAGCGGTCGCGGCTGGTGTCGAACGAGCGGTTGAACCAGCCGAAGAATCCCTTCTTCTCGTGATGGCCCGGATCGACCGGCTTGAGCATGGTGGCGCACAGGGCTGGCGTCAGGCTCAGCGCGATGAACACCGACAGCAGCATCGAGGACACGACGGTCAGCGAGAACTCGCGGTAGATCGCTCCGACCGTGCCGCTGGAAAAGGCCACCGGGACGAACACCGCGGACAGCACCAGCGCCACGCCGACCAGCGCGCTGCTGATCTGGCCCATCGCCTTGAGCGTGGCCTCCCTGGGCGCCAGGCCATCCTCGTGCATCACCCGCTCGACGTTCTCGACCACGACGATCGCATCGTCGACCAGCAGGCCGATCGACAGCACCAGCCCGAACATCGACAGGGTATTGACCGTGAAGCCCAGCACCGCCATGACGCCGAAGGTGCCGAGCAGCACGATCGGCACCGTGATCGACGGGATCAGGGTGGCGCGGAAATTCTGCAGGAACAGGTACATGACCAGGAACACCAGCACGATGCCTTCGACCAGGGTCTTGACCACTTCTTCGATCGAGGATTCGATGAAAGGCGTGACGTCGTTCGGATACACCGTGCGCAGTCCGGGCGGGAAGAACTCGCCCAGCTCGGCCAGGCGCGCGCGCACCGCGACCGCGGTGTCGAGGGCGTTGGCGCCGGGCGCCATCTGCACGCCCAGGCCGGATGCCGGCTTGCCGTTGTAGCGCACGTCGACGAAGTAGTTCTCGGGGCCCAGCTCGATCCGCGCCACGTCGCCCAGGCGCACGCTGGCGCCGTCCGGCTGCACCTTGAGCAGGATGCGGCGGAATTCGTCGGGCGTGCGCAGCAGCGTGGCCTGGGTGATGGTGGCGTTCAGGGCCTGCCCCGGCACCGCCGGCGTCGCGCCCAGCTGGCCGCCCGAGATCTGCACGTTCTGGGCGCGGATCGCGTTGGTCACGTCGATCGGCGTGAGCGCGTAGCCGGTCAGCTTGACCGGGTCGAGCCAGACCCGCATCGCATACTGCGTGCCGAACACGTTCAGGTCGCCGACGCCGGGAACGCGGCTGATCGGGTCCTGGATGTTCGACGAGACATAGTTGGCGATGTCGAACTTGCTCATGCTGTTGTCGTCGGACACGAAGGCCGCCACCATCAGGAAGTCGCTGGTCGACTTGGTCACGCGCAAGCCGTTCTGCTGGACCTCGGCCGGCAGGCGCGACACGGCCGCCTGCAGCTGGTTCTGCACCTGGACCTGGGCGATATCGGGATCGGTGCCCGCGGCGAAGGTGAGGGTGGTGGTCGACTGGCCCGTGTCGTCGCTCGACGAATCCATGTACAACAGGTTGTCGATCGCGGTCAGCTGCTGCTCGATCACCTGGATGACCGTGTTCTGCATGGTCTCGGCCGAGGCGCCCGGGAAGTTGGCGCGGATCTGTACCGCAGGCGGCTGCACGGCCGGGTATTGCTCGACCGGCATCTGGAACAGGGCGATGCCGCCGCCCAGCATGATCAGGAGCGAGATGACGATCGCGAAGATCGGGCGGAAGATGAAGAAGCGCGCCATTGCCGGTCAACCTCGCGCCGCGGGGGCCGACGCCGGCGCGGCCGCGCGCACCCTGACCGTCATGCCCGGCTTGAGCTTCTGGGTGCCGCCGACGACGATGCGTTCCCCGTCCTTCAGGCCGTCCTCGACCAGCCAGTGTCCGTCGACCAGCGGCCCGGTGCGCACTGTGCGCAGCTGGGTCTTGTTGTCGGCGCCGACGACCATCACGGTGCCCGCGCCCTGCGGGTTGCGCGTCACGGCCTGGGCCGGCACGCGCATCACCGACTGGCGCACGCCCTGGCTGACGGCGGCGCGCACGAACATGCCGGGCAACAGCAGGTGGTCGGGATTCGGGAATTTCGCGCGCAGGGTGACCGAGCCGGTGGCCGGGTCGACGGTCACGCCATTGAATTCCAGCGTGCCCTCGCGCGCATAGGTGCTGCCGTCCTCGAGCGTCAATACGACCCTGGCCGCGCCTTCGCCGTCCATGCGGACCTTGCCGGCGGCAATCTCGCGCCGCAACTGCAGGCCCTCGACGCTCGACTGCTGCAGGTCGACGTACATCGGGTCGATCTGCTGGATGGTCGTCATCAGGGTGGCCGCGCCACCCTGCACATAGGCGCCCTGGGTCACCGCCGACACGCTGCTGCGGCCGGTGATCGGCGCGCTGACGCTGGTGTAGCCGAGGTTGATGCGGGCGGTCTCGACGGCGGCCCTGGCGGCGGCGACGTCGGCCGCGGCTTCCAGCTGGGCCGCCTCGGCGTTCTCGAATTCCTGCCTGCTGACCGCGTTTTCCCTGACCAGCACCTGGCTGCGCTTGAGAAGGGAAGCGTTGCTGGCGAGGGTAGCCTGGGCCCGCTGCAGCTCCGCCTCGGCGCTGGCCAGGGTGGCGCGGTAGGGCGCCGGGTCGATCAGGTACAGCGGGTCGCCCCGCTTCACGTCCGCGCCTTCCTTGAACCGGCGCTCCTGCACGATGCCGTCGACCCGCGCACGCACCTCGGCCAGCAGGAAGGGCGCGGTGCGGCCCGGCAGGGCGATGTCCAGCGCCACGTTCGACGTGCTCATCGTCAATACGGCCACTTCCGGTACGGCGGGCGCGACGGGTTTCGGGTCTTTGGCGCAGGCGGACAGCAGCAGCGCCGCCACGACGGCGGCGCCAAGGGCCGGCTGGCGCCGGCGCAAGGGTTTATTCAAGGGCATGAAGTCGGATCCGGTTTGCAAGGTTGAGCGCATATTTTTCCCTACCTTGGACTATGCCCGGCGCCGGCTTAAGCCGGCGTGTTTGAATCATTAATTTTCGTTAATGTTGTCGTTCGCGCCTCCATGGTCGAGCGATAGGTTTTGTTTGGGGCCGGCGTGCGGACGAGCGATAGCATTCGCCATCGCGCGCACGACCAGTGCCCGACCCCTTCTCCGCGCGCGAAGGCCAGCAGGTCGGCATTGACCCGTCCCTGTGCGCATCCGTCAGGCCATGCGGCGCCCCGGCATAGGCGATGAAGGTCGCGCGCGGCACCGGGCGCGCCGAGGCCCGGCCGCCGACGTCGATCGACACCACCTGGTCGTCGGCGCCGTGGAGGAAGAGCGTCGGCTTGTCGAATTTCTTGAGGTCGTCGCGAAAACCGGTTTCGGAAAACGCCGCGATCGCGTCTTGGGGATTCTTGTGCCGGCCTAACATTCCCTGCAGGAACCATGACTGGATCGGCAGGAAGGCGTTGCCGACCCGGTCAAGAATCAGAACTGGTGGCGCAGTCCGAACACGATATTGCGCCCGCGTAGCGGCGACTGGGCCTTGACGAAGGAGGCGTGGCTGTAGGCCAGCTCGTCGGTCAGGTTCGTGCCGCTGAGGTAGAACTCGGTCCAGCGGCCAGGGGCATGGGGCAATCGGTAGGCCACCGACGCATTGACCATATTGTAGCCATCGGTCCGGGTCTCCAGCGGCGCCAGCCGGTCCTGGGTGAACTGGCGGTAGACCTCGAATCCCGCCGACAGGGCACCCCATTCTCCCTCGTAACGCCCGCCCAGCCGTGCCGGCGGGATGCGTGGCAGGTAGCCTTTCCCGTCACCGAGTTTGGCATGCACGTAGTCGCCGAACACGGTCACCTTCGCGGCCGGCGTGAGGCGGTAGCTGGCCTGGCCGTCGATGCCGGAGAAGCGCGCCGTGCCCGCCGTATAGACCAGGAAGTGGTGGGCGAGGCCGTTCCGGGTCTCGGATTCCAGCGCGTGGGCATAGACATAGTCGTCAACGTCCTGGTGGAACAGGCCGACTTCGAATTCGAGCGCGCCCCCGGCTTGACGGAAGGTCAGGTTCAGCGCATCCGACCGTTCCAGCACGTCGCCGCGGAAGATGCCTGCCTCGGCGAGAATGGGATCGATGAATTCCCAGTCGGCCAGCAATCCCAGCTCATAGCTGTTGGTGGCGAGGTTGTTGCCGAAGGCAAACAGTTCGCGCATCGTGGGCGCCCGTTCCGTGCGGGCCAGCGACAGGGCGGCCGAGTAGCCGCCACCGAGATTCCAGGTAGCGCCGAGCGATGCCGAAAGCGGACGATGCTTGCGGTCCGGATTTCTTGCGGCATGGCCTTCACGCATGCCTGCCTCGAGCTCCTGGCGCCAGTTCGGGCCGTAGCTCTGTTCATAGGCGGGGATGTATTCGTCCGGCACCCTGATGAAGAATTGTCCGGGTACGGGTACGCTGACCGTACGCCAGTCCTTGCGTACCGCAAACTCGACGTCGACGGGGCCGAACGCGCGCCGTTCGCCGAGGAACAGGCCGGTGTTGTGGGTCACGTAGCGTTCCTTCTCGTCGAAGCCATAGAAATTGGTCGATGGAACGTGCAGGTCGATGAGGTTCAGCCCGCCGAACGTCCCGTCCGTATATTGCAGCCCAATGGCGCCGGTAAAGCCCAGCACGGGCTGGTGGGTGAGTTCGAGGCGCCCGTCCCCGACCTTGTTGGTATAGCGGCTATACAGGATGGGACCGTCGATTTCGTCGTGCCGGTAGTCGGTATGCGATGCGCGCAACCTGAGGGCGGAGAAGCCGGGCAGGGGATCGACGTAGTCGGCCCGGACATCCACGCGGTCGCTGCGCAGGTCGATCCAGGCGGTGTCCGAGTCGGGGTTGTCCAGCGGGTTCTGGTAACTGCCATGCCCCGCGCAATGCAGGTCGACGCGCACCGGATCGAAATAGCCGTGCAGGTGGCACACGCCGTTCGCATGGCTGTGTCCGGGCAGGCCGTATTCGTTGCGCACCCGCGTATAGGCCGCGCCGATATAACCTTTCCTCGTGATCCACGCGCCGCCCACGCTGTAGCTCTCGCCGTCGGCGAACGCGTCGCGCAGCCGGTTAGCGCCGAACGCGGACGGCACGTCATACTCGCCGGCATGGCGCCTGGCGCCTTCGGCATGCACGGCGAAGTTGCCGCTGCCGGCGGTGACGCGCCCGACGGCGGTCTTTTCATTATCGCCAGTGCCGTAGCGCACTTCGGCGGCGCCGGTCACGCCGCCTTCCGGGATCAGCTTCGGCACCTTGCTGTCGATCAGGTTGATCGCGCCGCCGGTCGCGTTGCCGCCGTAGCGCACCGCCGCCGGCCCCCGCCGGACCTCGATCGCGTCGAGCAGCAGCGGATCGGTGGCGATGCCATGGTCGGGGGAAATCGACGACACGTCGAACAGGTTGGCGCCGTCGCTCAGCACGTCGATGCGCGGCAAGGTCTGGCCGCGGATCACCGGCCGGGCGGCGCCGGCGCCGAAATTATCGAGGTGCACGCCAGGCAGGCCGGCCAGCGTCTCGCCCAGGGTGCCCATGCGGCGCCGGACCAGCTCCTGGCCCGCCAGCGTCTGCACCGGCGTCACCGGCTGCGGCGCGGGATCGTCGCGGCGGGCCGTGACGACGACGGTGCGCTCCAGGTCGGGCTCCTGTCCGGCGGCCAGCGGCAGGGCGGGGAGCAGGGCCAGGCAGGCGCCAAGCAGGGGAATGTGTTTCATGGTCATCCTTTCATGTCGGTATCAAACGATCGGTGCGCTCTTCGCAGCAAGCGCTATTTCTTCCAGGTACAGGTGGTCCCGTTCCAGAGACGGGACATCGGCCGCGCGCAAGGTGCGCAGCAGGCGCCCATCGCGCATCAGGCCGATCGCGGTCGCGACCGCGCGCGCGGAGCAGGAGGTGGATGCGGTAGGCGGACTCGTGTGGAACTTCTTCATTTTTTCCTTATGGCATGCGGCGGCCCCGTCCCGCTGGCGCGCGACGCGGCAACGCCGCCGGGTGAGGCGACGGCGTTGCGACTTCAGGCGCGCGCGGCGCGGGCGGCCGTGCGCTGGCCCGCACGGCCGCTGGCGGCGTGCAGGGGAATGGCGATCTTCATGCTGAGGCGTGGATCCGGTGCATGGCCGCGACCGTACCGCCAATGCATGCGCATCGGGGGCGGGCCGGGCCGGAACGTGAGGACGCGCGGGCGCATGCGCGTTTCAGGCGCGCCAGGCGGACTTCAGGCAGGGCGACGGATCAGGCGAAGGGCGGGGCGCGCGAGCGGAAGGCGAGCGCGGTTGCGGCCTGGACGCCGCGGGCAGGACCAGCCTGGTGGATGCTGGCAGGCGCACCGGGCGCCGGCAGCTCGAAGGTGGTTGCGGGAAGGGCGGCCGCGAACTGGGCCGCGGCGACGCACAGGTCGCAGACATGGGCCGCGAATTCCCGGGTGTCGCCGCTCAGTTCCTGGGCTGCCGCCGCGGCGACCGCGCTCGGCGCCAGGTGGCTGACCGCGTGCGACAGCGACGCCTGCTGGGTCAACAGCAGGAACAGCACCAGCAAGAGTGATAGCGGTCGACGCACGGTCCGGATCAGCCTGGAAAGAAAGCGCGTAAAAGTGGTCGCGAACGGCGGGCCACGAAAAGGGCTTGCAGTATAAACCAGAGCGTGGCGTGCACCATGGCTTTTTTTGCCAGCAAGAATGAGAACCGAGCGTTTCTCCTGTGGTGGACAGGCCACGATCGATATTGAACATCACGATTCCGAGTTCTCGCACGGCAACTATTCACGTAGAATCGGACGGTTACACTTTCCCTACAAATCCGCATTGATGCCTTTGCCAACTGTCCGGAGTCTGCCCCGCATGCTGCTGCCCCGCGGCCTGGCCGGCTACATGGCGCTCGCCACTTCGGTCCTGTGCGGCGTCCTCACCGTCAGCCTGGTCGCGCTGGTCCAGAACCAGGCGCGCGACCAGGTACGGGAAAGCATCGGCTTCGGCCTGGGCGAGCTCGCCCAGCAGGCTGCGGACAAGCTCGACCGCGGCATGTATGAACGCTATCGTGAAGTGAACCTGCTGGCGCGCCGCATCGCCGACCTGGGCCCGGCCACGACGCTGGAATCGCAGCGCCGCATGCTCGACGACGCCCATCGCAGCTACGACTACTACAGCTGGATGGGCATCGCCAGCGCCGACGGCACGGTCCAGGTGGCGGCACGCGGCCTGCTCGAGGGCGCCGATGTCGGAGCCCGGCCGTGGTTCCGGAACGCGCTGGCCGGCATCCACATCGGCGACGTGCACGAGGCGCTGCTGCTGGCCGGGCTGCTGCCGCAGGTGGCGGGCGAACCGCAGCGCTTCGTCGACGTCGCCTTCCCGATCGACGGGCCCGACGGCCGGCCGCGCGCGGTGCTGGGGGCCCACCTGTCATGGCAGTGGGCGCACGACGTCGAACGCTCGGTGATCGAGCCGATCCAGGCCGGGCGCCAGGTCGATGGCCTGATCGTCGATACCGAGGGCCTGGTCCTGCTCGGGCCGCCTGGCCTGCAGGGCACCACGATCGACACCGCCAGCCTGCGGCGCGCGCGCACCGAGCGCGGCGTCGGCTACGTGCTGGAACGCTGGAACGATGGCAAGGAGTATCTGGTCGGCTACAGCCAGACGGCCGGCTATGCCGACTATCCGGGCCTGGGCTGGACCGTGCTGCTGCGCCAGGAGGCGGGCAATGCCTATGCGGCGGTGAGCCGGCTCGGCGAGTATGCGCTGTGGACCGGCGTCGCCATGGCGGTGCTGTTCTCGATCGCCGGCGCCCTGGTGGCGAACTGGATCACCCATCCGATCAAGAACCTGCAGGAGCACGCCGACCGCATCCGGCGCGGCACGACCGCACCGCTGGTGCCGGACGCCCGCTCCTACGACGAGGTGCGCAGCCTGGCCAGCGCCCTCAACTCCCTGCTGGCCGACCTGGTGCGGCGCGGGCGCGAGCTCGAAGAGCTGAACCACACGCTCGAAGAGCGGGTGGCGCAGCGCACCCAGGAGCTGGCCGGCGCGCTGGCCACGGTCCAGCAGAACGCGCAGCACATCAACACCATCATCGAGACCGCCCACGACGCCTTCATCGGCATGGACCTGGACGGTCTGGTCACCGACTGGAATACCCAGGCCGAGCGCATGTTCGGCTGGCGCCGCCACGAGGCGATCGGGCGGCCGTTGGCCGACCTCGTGCTGCCCCAGCGGTACCACGATTCGCTGCGGCGCGCGATCGTCGAGTTCCGCACCACGGGCCATACCAATGCACTGAACCGGCGGGTCGAGCGCACCGTGCGCACGCGCCAGGGCGAGGAGTTCGCGATCGAGATGACGGCCGGGATCGCCGGGATCGGCGAGCGCAGCTTCTTCAGCATCTTCCTGCACGATATCTCGCTGCGCAAGCGCGTCGAGCAGATGAAGAACGAGCTGGTGGCCACCGTCTCGCACGAGCTGCGCACGCCGCTGACCTCGATGCGGGCCTCGCTGTCGCTATTGAAGAGCGGCGCGGCCGGAGCGATCGACGGCGAAGTCGAAGAGCTGGTCGAGATCGCGCACCGCCACTGCGAACGCCTGGTGCGCCTGGTGAGCGATATGCTGGACGTGGAAAAGATCGAATCGGGCCGCCTCACGGCCCATCCCAGGCCGCAGGCCCTGATGCCGATCGTGGACGACGCCGTGCGCGCGATGCGGGCCCAGGCCCATGATGCCCAGGTGGCGCTATGCGCCAGTTGCGAGCCTGGGCTGGAAGCGTCGCCGGCCGCCGTGGATCGCGACCGCATCACGCAGGTCTTGATGAACCTGCTGTCGAATGCGCTCAAGTATTCGCCGCCGCAGGGTGCGGTCGAGGTCACGCTGGCGCGCGCCGGGCGCGGACTGCGCATCACGGTGGCCGACCGCGGTCCGGGCATCCCGGCCGCGTTCCGCGCCCGTATCTTCCAGCGCTTCGCCCAGGCCGATCCGGGGGCGGACCGCAAGGCCAGCTCGGGACTGGGACTGGCGATCAGCCGCCAGATCATGGTTGAGCATGGCGGGGAGCTGTGGTTCGAGGACCGCCGGGGCGGCGGCGCCAGCTTCCACGTCGACCTGCCGCTGTAGTGTCGTGGAACCGCGGCCTGGTTCAGCCGGCCGCGGCGTCGGCCGTCCACACGGCAAGTTCGTAGCCGTCCGGATCGATGAAGTGGAAACGGCGGCCGCCGGGGAAGGAGAAGGTGGCCTTGCTGACGGTGGCGCCGGCGTCGACCACCCGGCGCTGGGTCGCTTCGAGGTCGCTCGAATACAGGATGACCAGCGGGCCGCCCGTGCGGACCGGCCCGTCCGTGGTGAAACCGCCGGCCAGCCGGCCATCGCGAAATTCGGTGTAGGCGGGCCCGTAGTCGACGAAGGTCCAGCCGAATGCCTGGCCATAGAAGGCCTTGCTGCGCGCGATGTCGGCGACGTTGAATTCGATGTTGTCGATCTGGTGGTGATTGCCTTGCGTCGCCATGGGGGTCTCCTCGAAGCGTGTCGGAGCCGCAATCCTACCTCAACAACGACGCCGCCGCCTCCACCAACGCCTCCGGACTGAAGGGCTTGACCATGTAGTGATCGGCTCCCGCCGCCAGCCCGGCCGCGACGTCGCTCTGCTGGCCGCAGGCCGACAGCAGCATGATCTTCATCCCCGCCATGCCGGGCGTGTCCTTCAGCTTGCGGCACAGTTCCAGGCCGCTGATGCCTTCGCCCAGCCAGACGTCCAGGATCAGGAGGTCGGGCACCGATTCGTCCAGCCGGGCCAGCGCCGCCTCGGCGCTGGCTGCCTGGCTCACGTCGCCGAGCGTGCGCAAGGTGAGCCGGATCAGGAGGCGCAGGTCGGGCTGGTCGTCGACGACGAGGATGCGGCGCGTCATTGCCGGGTCTCGCGGGCGGCGTCGGCGGGCGCGCCGTCGCGCGGCAGCCAGACGGTCACCTCGGTGCCGTCGCCCGGGTTGGAGGCGATTTCCACCAGCCCGCAATGGACGGCCACGATCTCGTGCACGATGGTCATGCCCAGGCCGTTGCCCGGCACGTCGGGCAGGGCTCCGGCGCGCCAGAAGGCGTCGCACACCTGGGCGCGCTGCTCCTGTGTCATGCCGACGCCGCGGTCGGAGACGGTCACCGCGGCGCCCGGCCGGCCATCGCGCTCGCGCGAGGCGATCCGAACCTCGACCGCGCTGCCGGGCGCCGAATAGGCCAGCGCGTTGGCCACGATATTGGCCAGCGCCTGCTGCACCCGCAGCGGATCGGCTGTCACCGGCGCCAGGTCGGGCGCCGGATGCAGCACGATGCGCGCGGCCTGCGCCGCGTCCTCGACGCCGGCCTTCACCTTCGCCGCCACCTCCGCCAGGTCGAGCGGCGCCGGGTGCATCTGGTCCGAGCCGCCGGAATCGATGCGCGCCAGGTCGAGCATCTGGTTGACCAGGCCGATCAGGCGCACGGCCTGGCGATGGATGATGTCAATCAGTTCGCGGCCAGTGGCGGCGTCGAACTCGCGCTTGAGCAGCAGTTCGGAAAAACCGAGGATGCTGGCCATCGGGGTGCGCAGCTCGTGGCTGGCGGTGCGGAAAAAGTCGTGGCGGCGGCGGTTGGCGGCGCGCACCCGTTCCTGTTCGGCGCGGTGCCAGGCGACGTCACGCACCGTGGCCACCAGGTGGGCCTGCCCGTCGTGCTGCATCTCGGCGATCGAGACCTCGGCCGCGAAGCTGCTGCCGTCCACGCGCCGGCCGGTGCCTTCGTGGCGCGCCACCGGCGCCGGCTGCATGCCGATCAGGGCGCCGGACGGCTGGCCGGCCAGCTCCCGGCAGGGCGCGCGGAACATCCGCTCGGCGGCCGGGTTGCAAGACTGGATATTGCCGGCCGCGTCGAACAGCAGCACCCCGTCCGGCAGGTGGTCGAGCAGGGCGCGCACGGTATCGGCGCTGCGCCGCGCACGCTGCGCGACGGCCTGTAATTCGACGGCGGCGACCTCGTTGGCAACGATGCCGGCCAGGTCACGCAGCAGGGCGCGTTCCTCGGCCCCGAATTCGCGCGGTACGCGATCGACGATGCACAGGGTGCCGATCCGCACGCCGTCGCCGACGTCGATCGGCGAACCGGCATAGAACCGGATCGGGTTGTCGCCGCGCACGAGTGGATTGTCGGCGAAACGCTCGTCCCGGCAGGCGTCGGTCACGACCATCACATCGTCCTGCCGGATCGCGTGGGCGCAGAACGATGACGAGCGCGGAGTCTGTTCGAGCGCCATTCCGACCCGCGACTTGAACCACTGGCGCTCGGCGTCGACCAGGCTGACCAGGGCGGTCGGCACGCCGAACAGGCGCGCGGCCAGGCGGGTGATCCGGTCGAAGCGCTCGTCGGGCGGCGAGTCCAGCAAATCCAGGTCGATCAGGATTTGCAGGCGCCGCGCCTCGTCGGCGGGCAGGGAGGCGGGGGTGTGGGGCGTCTCGTTCATGATCATGGCGCGTGCGGCGATGGCGGTACGGCCCGCTCAGGATGCGGCCGGCAGCCGCGCGGTCACCGCGGCGCGCAGGGCCGCGAGCGGGGCCGGCTTGGTCAGGAAGGCGATGTCGTCGGGCAGGCCGCGGGACAGCACCGTGGGCTTGTCCATGCCGCTGACGACCACCAGCGGCAGGCTGGCGGTGCCGGGATCGCCGCGCAGCGCCTGGATCATGCCGAAGCCGTCCAGGCCCGGCATGTGGAGGTCGCTCACCAGGATGTCGGGCCGAGCCTCGCCGATCCGCGCCAGGGCCTCGAGGCCGTTGCTGGCCTTGCGCACCGCAAGGTCCAGGCCCCAGGTCGAGATCTCCAGTTCGTACAGGCGCAGCAGCATGGCGTCGTCGTCGACGATCAACACGCTGCGGGCGCCGGCGCGGGCCTCGCATTGGACGCGGGGCGCCGGGCGCGCCGGCCGCGGCGCGGCGCAGGCGCCGCCCAGCGCCGTCCGGCGATCGTCAAGCAGGCGCTCGACCGATGCCAGCGTGATGCGGCGGTGCCCGCCGGCCGTCTTCCAGGCCTGCAGCGTGCCGTTCTCGACCCACATCTGCACCGTGCGGTGCGATACGCCGATCCGCTCGGCAGCCTGTTTGGTGGTGCAGTAGGCGGCGCGGTCGAATGAACGCTCGTGGTTGACTTGCTGATCGACGGTTTTCATATTTACTGATTTTACGGTTTCGCTTTTGACTGTCAAGGCCAATCCATATGCCGATCAAATTACCGCCGAGCAAATTGGCGGAATGGCGGCCGGTGTGGCGTGCGCGGTACAAATACGGGACGGGCGGCGCCGACGCGTCACCTGCGCGCCGCCTGTGCGGCACCTGCGCGCCACCTACGCGGCGTCTTCCGGGGACTGGACGGCGGGCAGGTAGAGCGTGACGTCGGTGCCGACGCCGAGAGTCGATTCGACCGCGATCTGGCCGCCGTGCAAGTCGACGATCTCTTTCAGGATCGTCATGCCCAGGCCGCTGCCGGGCACGGCCGAATTGCGGTCGACCCGGTAGAAGGCATCGAACACCTGGGCCTGCTGCTGGGGCGTCATGCCGATGCCGCGGTCGCGCACCCGCAGCGCGATCATCTGGTGCGCGTCGCGCTGTTCCAGGCGCGCGGTCAGCACGATCGGGGTGTCGGGCGCCGAATACTTGATGCTGTTGCTGACGATATTGGTCAGCGCCTGCTGCATCTTCTGGGCGTCGGCTGCCACCGGAGGCAGGCCGGGCGCGAGGTCGGCATGCACGCGGTGGGCCTGGCCCAGGCCCACCAGGCTGGCCAGGGTCTGGTCGACCAGCGCCGGCAGGGTAACGGCGGTGAATTTCAGGTCGGAAGCGCCGCCGGCCTCGATCCGGGCCAGGTCGAGCAGCTGGTTGACCAGGTCGACCAGGCGGCCCGACTCGCGGTGGATGATCTCGACCAGCTCGCGTTGGGTGGCGGCGTCGAACTCGCGCTTGAGCAGCAGTTCGGAGAAACCCAGCACGCTCGACATCGGCGTGCGCAGCTCGTGGGTGGCGGTGGCGAAATGGTGTCGCCGCCGCGCGTCGGTGGCGCGCGCGCGTTCTTCCTGCGCGCGGCGCTGGGTGATGTCGCGGACCGTGACGGCGAACTTGGGGCGCGCGGCCCAGGCCATGCGGCAATAGCTGAATTCGGCCGGGAAGCGGCCGCCGTTGAGGCGGCGGGCGCCGGTCTCGTAGGGGCAGCCCTCGACCAGCAGGCCGGCGCGCCGCCGCGCCACCAGGTCTTCGTCGAGCAGCTCGCTCATCGGGCGCCCGGCCAGCATCGCGCCGCTGGCGCCGAACATCTTTTCGGCCGCCGGGTTGGCGGCCACGATCACGCCGTGGACGTTGAGCATCAGGACGCCGTCGGGCAGGTGGGCAACCAGGGCTTTTTCCCAGCCTTCGGGGGCGGGACGGCCGGCCGGCCGTGCGCGCAGCTCGTCGCCGGCGATCGCGGCCAGGTCGCGCAGGGTGGCCATCTGGTCCTGGTCGAGCTGGCGTACCTGGCTGTCGATCACGCACAGCGCGCCGACCCGGCTGCCGTCGGGCGCGGCCAGGGGGATGCCGGCATAGAAGCGCACGCGGGGCTCGCCCAGCACGAAGGGATTGGCGGCGAAACGCGGATCCAGCCGCGCATCCTCGATCACCAGGCCGTCCGGGTGCTCGATGGTGTGGGTGCAGAAAGAGGTCGCGCGCGCCGTTTCGCGAAGGTCGATGCCGACCCGCGACTTGAACCACTGTCGCTCGGCATCGACCAGGGCGACCAGCGAGATCGGCACGCCGAGCAGGCGGCATGCAAGGCGGGTAATGCGGTCGAAGCGTTCCTCGGGCGGGGTGTCGAGCAGTTGCAGCTCATGCAGGGCCCGCACGCGCGCGGCGTCGGGCTGGGAGACGGGTGAGGCGGTACGGGTGTTTCTGTCCGGCTCGGGGCGCATTCTTCGCTTTCCTGTTAGGTCTCCTGGTTGCCGCCGCCAAGGATCTGCTCGACCTGGGCGCGCAGCTCGGGGAAACGTACCGGTTTGGAGAATACCGGTATGTCCGCCGGCAGGCCCATCGAGGAGATCGTTGCCCGGTCCAGGCCGCTGATGACGATGATCGCCATCTTGCCATAACGGGGATCGGCGCGTAACGTACGTACCATGCGGAAACCATCCATGCCCGGCATGTTCAAGTCGCTGATCAACAGGTCGGGTTTCGCCTCGCCGATCCGGATCAGGGCGTCGAAGCCGTCGCGCGCCTTGATGAGTTCGGCATCCAGGCCCCAGCCCGAGATTTCCAGCTCGTACAGGCGCAGCAGGGTGGCGTCGTCGTCGGCCATGACGATGCGGCGCGCCGACGAGGGCGCCGGCTCGGCCGCGGCCGGCTGGCCGCCGCTCACCGCCTGGTTGCGCTGGGCCACCAGCCGATGCACCGAGGAGAGCAGGATGCGGCGGTGGCCGCCGGCCGTCTTCCACGCCTGCAGCACGCCGCCCTCGACCCACAACTGGACGGTTCGATGCGACACGCCGAGCAGGCTCGCGGCTTCCTTGGTCGAACAAACTTCCTGGGAAGCGGGGTCTGGCTGCGCCGGCGATGGACTGCTGTGCGATTTCATGGATTCAGGTGTACGTATGGTTGAACGCCCGGCCGGCACGACCGCACGACGCCGATGGCGCACGCCGCCGCCATGGCTATCGTACGCCCAACTGTGTCTTACGATCTACCCGCGTGCGCAACAAATACGCGTGGGCAAGTCAGCAATCTATCAAATTATCACAATTTGCGATAGCGAAACTCGCTAATCCGTTTCTGTATTGTAACTTGCGGTGATGATTTCACGCAGCACTATTGAATCCTGACCGATACGGTGACACTTCCGGTCGCTCCCGGCGCCAGCGTGCCGGTCACGCCCCACTCGACTTTCCCGGCGGCGCCGACCTCGGGCTTGCTCGACACCGTGCACGACAGGCCGGCCGGCATGGCGCCGCAAGCGCTGTCCACATAGGTGGTGTAGGCCGGGGTCGGGTCGCTGACCTTCAGGTTGTTGAGGGTCGTGGTGCCCTTGTTCTCGAAGGTGATGGTGTAGACGATGGTGCTGCCCGGCAGGGCGGCGCTCCTGTCGGCGGCCTTGGTCAGCGCGAAGTCGTCGCAGGCCTGGCAGATGCCTTCCACGGTCACCACCATCTCGCCCAGGCCGATGCCCAGCAGCTTGAGCAGCGGGTCGACGACGCCCGAGAGCACCGGCGAGAGCAGCGGCGAGATGGTCTTGGTCACCAGGGTCACGACCAGCGGCTGGACCACGCCCTGCAGCAGGCCCAGCCCGGGCATATCGCGGAACTTCAGGTTGGTCACCAGGCTGTTGGCGGCGTTGGTGGCGAACGTCGTGCTGCTGCTGACGGTGCGGGTTTGCGGGAAGTTGCCGGTCATCGTGACGCTGGTCGAGAACGGGGCCTGGGCGCGCACGATGCTCTTGACCTCGAGCGGGATATTCACCGAGGCCAGGCCCAACGCCAGCGTCGCCTGCAATGAACCGATGCTGCCGAAGCCGACATCCGAATCGCGGATCGTGCCGGTGCGGCTGAAGAACACGCTGTCGTCGATCTTGCCGATATACAGGTCGGCCACGCCAGGCGCGACCTGCAGGGTGACTGCCTTGGCGGCGGCGTTCACCGCCGCCAGGCTGCCCTGGCCGCGCGCGACGTCGGCATAGACATCGAGCTTGCCGATCGCGATCGAGGCGCTCTGCAGCAGGCCAAGGCCGACCAGAGTGTCGGTGACCGGGGCCAGGGTGACCAGGTCGAGCTTGAGCTTGATGCGCACCGCGGCCGAATAGAAGGTCGAGCCGGTCGGGCCGCAGACGTAGGATGGCGGCTCGATCACCTGGGCGTACAGCTGCAGGCTGTTGACGATGCCGGCCGCCCCGAGCAGGCCGCCCGAAATGCCGACCGGGACCGGAGTGGTCAGCACGTTGCGGCGGTTGTACAGCTGGACCAGGCCAGTGAACATGTCGAGTGCGTTGACGGTGCTGGCGCCGAGGTTGCCGGTGTCGACGCCGAGCTTGAGCAGGTCGCCCAGGCGCACGGTGGCGCCGGCGCCGTTCAGCCGCGACGCCAGTGCGGAGAGCGCCGACGCCAGTTGCGGCTTGGCCTCGGCCTGGGCTTCGACCGACAGCGCGTTCGCGATCTGCGCCAGCGTGAGGTTCGCCCCCAGCACCTGCGAGGGACTGGACAAGTTGAGCTCGGTCTGCAGCACCTTCAGGAAGTTCAGCAGGTTCAGGTCGCCGCCGGCCAGGGCGTTCCAGTCGAGGGCATTGAGCGAAACGCCGGTGCCCAGCAGGCCGCCCAGCAGCGGGCCGAGCAGCGCGCTTTTATTGGTGTCGACGCTGGCCAGGCGCGGGCCGGCGGTGATGCAGGCGCCGGTCGTGGTGCATTCGGCGCGCGCCGGCAGGGCGCTCAGCAGGCACATGGCCACCAGCAGGGTGCGCAGCCAGGTGAAGCTCACAAATCGCGAAGTCATGTCTTTTCCTCGTTCTCAGTTCTTGAGCAGATCGCCGTTCAGCAGCCCCTGCAGGGTATGTTCATCGAATTTCATGCGCATGCGGACATATGCGCCCTTGGCGGTGGCGTCCGCGCCGGCCAGGTCGCGCTCGGTGAAGCCCATGAAGTTGTAGCCGGCCGAGACCCACATATTCTTTTGCAGCTGGTAGCCCGCTTCCAGGCCGGCCGCGTACTGGCGGCCGCGGGTGTCGCGGTCGACCAGCACCTGGGCGGTGGCGCCGATGTCCCAGTCTTCGTTGATCTCGTGGGTCACGCGGCCCGCCACCAGGTGGCTCATGGTGCGGGTCGACAGGCCGCCCGAGCGGTCCATGGCGACCTTGGCCGCGTAGCGCGCGCTGACCACGGTGTCGCGGCGCAGCTGCCAGTTGGCGTTCATCGACACCGCGTGCACCGCGCGTTTCAGATTGCTCGGCCCGTCGTCGCGTTCCAGCTTGTACTCGTACTTGGCCAGGCCGGTGACGCCGATCGATTCGAGCGCGCGGTAGGCGATGCCGCTTTGCATCAGTTCGGTCAGGCGCAGCGTGGTGCCGGCGCCGTTCGACCGGGTGGCGGCCAGGGTGTTCTTGCCCAGGAAGGTCAGGCTGTCGTTGATCTTGTAGGCCAGGCCCAGGGTCGACAGCAGGCCGTCGCTGTCGTCGCCATGGCGCAGTTCGAGGCGCGCATTGCCGGTCCAGGTCGGGTGGCGGCTGACTTCGATGGCGCCGGTCAGCGCGATCGCTTCGTTGTCGCGGGCGCCCGAGATCACCTTCACGCGCTCGACGCTGGTGTTGGCGCGCACGCCTTCGCCCAGGGTCCACAGGTTGCGCAGGCCGAGGGCCGCTTCGGCCTGGCGCTCGCCCAGCAGGGTGCCGGCGGGGGAGGTGCCACCGGCGCGGTACTCGGTGAAAATGCGGCCGTCCTGCATGTAGTCGCTGTCGACGCCGAACACGGTGGCGCTCCGCTGCTGGCCCTGGTTCAGCGCATAGGTCGAACCCAGGCTGCTGATCAGTTCATGGCGGCCGTACACGCGGCTGCCGCCGTCGAAGCGGTAGTCGCCGCCCAGGGCCAGCATGCGGCGGCCGTTGTCGCGGATGTCCTGCTCGCCTTCCAGGAACACGCCGGCTTGCGGCAGGCCCGGGATCTGGGTCGCGACCTTGGCGCGCACGCTGGTCAGGTCCGGCTGGGCCAGCACCACATTGTCGCCGGCCGATTCGATCGAGCGGCGCACGCCCAGTTCGACCTGGACGCCGTTATCGAACGTATAGCCGCCGAACAGCTGCACGCCGTTGCGCTTGGCGTCGGTCTCGATGTCGGCGGTGTGCAGGGCTTCCAGGCCCAGGCTGGCGCGCTCGGTGACGCGGTAGCGCACGGTGGCGCCGCCTTCGGTGCGGCCCTTGGGCAGCGAGGACGACGGATTATCGAAGCCGGCGTCGGCGCGGCCGGCGAACACGCGGCTTTCCAGCGCACCGTCGTTGCGGGTGGCGTCGATGCGGGCGGCGCGGCCCTTGGTGTCGAATTTTTCCATCTGCGCCGCTTCGACGATGACGACCGTCTTGTCGTCCGGGGTGACGCTGGCGTTGACGCTGACCAGGCGCGCCGGGGCCGCCGGGTTGCGGTCTTCGACGGCGCTGCCGCCGACTTCGACCATCTCGCCGATCTTGTACTGGGCGGCGATGCCGCCGACCCAGAAGCGCGGGTGGCCCTGGTCGACTTCATACGACAGGCGCAGGCTGATCGGGTTCATGTCCGGGTCGAGGCTCGGCACCGGGGCGCGCAGCAGGATGCGGCCGGTCAGCGGGTCGATGTCGTAGTCGGCGTAGCGCGCCAGCAGGCGGCGCGACAGCATCAGGCCGGTCTGGTTGCGGTCGCGCACGACGATCTCGACGCGTTCGCTGTTGATGACCATCAGGCCGCCGCCAGTGAGGAACGGGCCCGAGGTGCCGTTGGCGGCGATCTCTTCGACCATCTGGCGGGTGCTGTCGTAGCTGGCGAAGGATTCGAAGGTCAGGTTGCCGACTTCGGCGTGGGTGCGCAGGCCCGTCAGGTTGCGGTTGTAGGCGCCCAGGTTGCGCGCCGGGGTCACGCCCGGCGGCACGAAGTCGCCGTACATCACGAACGAGCGGTCGCGCTCGGCGCGCAGGTAGAGGCGGCTGGTCGACTGCGCCTCGAAGCCGCGGCGCGCGTCGTCGCCGTAGGTCGGATAGTAGGCCAGCGGGTCGATGTCGCGGAACAGTTTCGGTTCGGTTTCCTTGTCCGAATCGTAGGCCATGGTGACCAGGGTGTTCTCGCCCACCTGGCCCTTGGCGAACATGGCGGCGCGGGCGCCCCCTGCCAGTCCGCTGCCGTCGCTTTTCTGGGCCATGTGGCGCAGCTGGTCCTCGAAACCGTCGAAGTCGCGCAGCGGGTTGGCGGTATTGCCGCGCACCCGGTTGAGGCTGACGGCGCCTTCGACGATGCCGGCGGCGACCAGCGGACGCAGGTCCGGGACGAAGCGCAGCGCGCCCCTGGCTTGCAGCAGGCCGCTCGCGACCAGCAGGCGCGCTTCGCCGGCTTCTTTCGGCGCGCGCAGCAGGAAGTCGGCATTGCCGCCTTCGACGAAGATCTGGAAGCCCGGCTCGCGCGGATCGAGGTCGAGGCCATCCCACTGGCCGGCGCTGGCGTCCAGGGTGATCGGGGTGCGTTCGACCACCGGCACGCCGTCGGCGTCTTCCAGGGCGACGTTGACCGATACCAGGCGCTGGCCGTCGGCCGGCGCGGTTTCGGCTTGCGGCTTGATGCGCAGGCGCGCCAGCTTGCCTGGCACCACCACATTGACGCGTTCGCTGCCGCGGGCATTGCCGAAGGCGTCCTTCTGGGCGATCTCGAGCACGTTACGGCCCGGACGCAGGGCGACGCCGACGTATTCGTAGACGTCGAGCTGGCGGTCGGCCACCGTGCTTTGCTGGCCGACGTGGCTGTCGTCGACTTCGGCGCCGTTGACGGTCAGGGTGAAGACGTTGCCGGCGGTGCCCTTGACGCGCACCATGGCCTGGCTGTGCGGCAGGATGGCGCCGTCCTCGAGGCCGATGAAGGCCAGCTTGTTGTCGAGTTTGGCGAAATCGAGTTCTTCGTTCTTGACCGGCACGGCGGTTTTCTCGCGCTCGGTCAGTTGTGCGGCGGCTTGCAGTTCGGCGCGCAGGCGTTCGGCGCGGGTGGCAATCGCAGCGCGCAGGTCGTCGCCGCAGGCGTCCAGGGCGAAATCGGCGCGCGCCAGCGCGCCGTCCTTGAGGTCGACGAAGCGGCTGCCGGCATCGCCCGCATTGCGGTTCGACAGGATGGCCAGCCGGCTGCCGGCCGGCAGCGTGGTGGCGTCGACCTTGGCCACGTGGGTGACCGGGGTGACGCCGGCGAAGCTGTAGCGGCCGTCGGCATCGGTCTGGGAGAAGTTGCCGTCTTCCAGCCAGATGCGCACGTCGGGCACGCCCGGCTCGCCACGATCGCGCAGGCCGTTGGCGTTGCAGTCGGCGAACACGGTGCCCAGGATGGTGCCCTTCGCGCTGAAGATGCCGGCTTCGACCTTCACCCTGGCGGCGGCCACGGTGCTGGTGAAGGCCGGCAGGGTGCTGCTGGCCTGGGCGCGGTTGACGCCGTCGCCCTGCAGCGCGCCGGCGCCGATGCGCACGCGGTAGCGCAGCACGCGGTTCGAGCGGGCGGCCAGCCGGTCCAGCGCGATCGCCAGCTGCGGGCCGCGGTTGGCGAACCTGTCCTCGAACGGTGCGTTATCCAGGCGCATCGAGCCGGGCACGTAGCTGAAGCCGGCCGGCAGGGTGTCGGTCACCGTGACGCCGCTCATGTCCTCGTCGGACGCGTTGAATACGCGCACCGTGTAGTCCAGCACGTCGCCGACTTCGACCACGGCGCGCGAGGCGGTCTTTTGCAGGTAGAGCGTGCCCTGGATCGGATCGAGCGGAACGTCGATGGTGACCACGCCGCTGGCAGCGCTGACGGTGAACTCGCCGCCGAAGGAGCCGTACAAATTGGTTTCGCGTCCGGCCGGCAGCTTGCCCGGCGCGGTCTTCGACGGGAAACCGTAGTTCGAGGGCGGCACCACCATCAGGCGGTACAGGCTCGGGGCCACCAGCGGGAAGTGGTACATGCCGTTGCCGTCGGTGACGACGGTGCTCGGCAGGCGGGTTTCGCCGTCGACGTCGAACACGATCGCCGGGCCGCCCGGATTGCCGCCGTTGCCGGCGCCGCTGATGTCGATCAGGGTCACGGTCGCGCCCGGGATCGGTTCGTTGCTGACGCTGTCATAGACGATGCCGATCGGGTCGACCAGGATGTGGGCGGAGATCTCGCCGCTGCCGCAGCCCATGATGCTGGCGGTGAGGGTATCGTCGGCCATGACTTCGAGCATGCCGTCGCCCACGTCGTTGTCGTCGCCGTCTTCATCGAGCGCACGATCCATGGTCATCGGGGTGATGCGGAACAGGCCGCTATCAGGCGCGGTCTCGGCGGCCATGAAGGACTGGCGGTCGCCGGTTTTGGTCGAGGCGATGGTGACGCTGATGTCTTCGGCCCGGCCTGGATCGGCATTGCAGTCGGCGGCCGAGATCTGGACGAACAGCTGGCCGTTGGCGCGGGTGGCGCGGGCCACGGTGCTGAAGGCGGCCGAGGTGAAATAGGTGATGGTGTCGGTGCGCTGCGCGCGCACGGTATTCGATTCGACGGTGGCTGTGCCGTCGCCCGGCAGCGCGAAGCTGGCGCTGGCTTTGTTGACGATGGCGGCTCCCGCGTGGCTGCACAGCAGGGTGGCGATCAGGCAGAGGAAGACGAAGTGTCGGAGCTGGGTGACCATGGCGCGCGGGAGTCGGGAGAGGAATTCGAAGGCGGCGTCCCGGGAGACGCCGCTGCTGGTGGTGAGGATTACGGGTTGATCTTGACGCCGAAGTTCAGGGTGTTCGACTCGCCCGGATTCAGGTTGAAGCCGGTGGCCGAGACGGTGCTGACGATGCCGGCCGTGACCGGGGCCAGGATCGAGCCGAGCAGGGTCTGGGCGGCGGCGCCGGCGTGGTACGTGGTGTTGGCCGGCACGTTGTCGGTGATGACCACGGCGCTGATGGTGGTCAGGCCCTTGTTGGTGCCCACGATCGAGTAGCGGATGCAGGCGCCCGGTGCGGCGGTGATCGGGTCCCTGGTGAACTCGGTTTCCGGGGTGCCGTTGCAGTCGGCGTCCAGGGCCTGGGTCTTGACCAGTTCCAGCAGCGAGTCGCCGGCGACGACCGTCACGGCGTCGTGGATGCGGTCGGAAATGCTGACGTTGGTGGTCGATTGCGCACGGAACCAGATGTCGGTGGTGCCCGGGGTGGCGCCCGCGGCCGGGGTGACTTCGGCGGTGACCTTGACGTTGGCGCCGGCGGCGACGGTGGCGTTGGTGATCACCTGGCCGTTGGCGTCCTTGAACACGACGGTCCAGCCGGCCGGCAGGGTGGTGCTGCCGAAGTTGACGTCGGTGCTGGCGGCCAGGGCGAACGTGTCGGGGCTGCCGCCGGTATTGTTCAGGTAGATCGTAAACGAGGTCATGGTGCCGGCGGTGGTCAGCTTGGTCTCTTGCGCGGCGGCCTCCGGACCCGCGCCGTGGCCCGGGGCGGTCGGGCCGAAGGTGCCGGCGGTCAGGTCGATCACGGCGCCGGCGCCCACGGTGGTGGTATCGGTGCTGGTGGCGTTGACGCTGGCATTGAAGCCGCTGGTGGCCTTGACGGTCATGGTGTTGGTGGTGCCGGTGGTGGCGCCTGCGGCCAGGGTGGCGACGGCCACGAAGCGGTAGGTGGCGCCGGCAGCCAGCTGGCCGGTACTGGTGATCGGGGTGGCGTTGTCGGCCGCGCCGTTGCCGTCCGCGTCCAGGTAGAAGACGACGCCGGTCAGGGCCAGCGCGCCGCTGTTGGTCTGGCTCAGCGCGAAGGTGTCGGGGCCGTTACCGGTGTTGGTCACGCTGTGGGCGTAGACCACCTGGGTGCCGGCGGCGCCGCTCTTGGCGGTGCCGTTGTTGATGGTCAGGCTGGCCACTTGCTGGACGGTGGTGGTCACGATGTTCGACTGGACGGTCTTGGTGCCGGTCGAGTCGGTATAGGTGGCGCTGGCCTGGTTGGTGATCAGGGTGCCGGCGGCGGTCGGGGCGGCGCTGGCGTTGGCGGCTGCCAGCAGGGAGGCTGCGGCGACGAGGGTCAGACGGGTCTTCATGGCTTCTTCCTTCTTCGGGAAATGAACTGCGCGTGTTTGTACTGCGAATGAAATGGGATGAAATTGCAAAAATAACAACTAAAAAGAGAGCGTTCGGGCGTCGTGGCGGGTCTCCTTATCTGCCTGCCAACTTCGGCGCGGCGCCGACCGACATGACCTTCATGCGCGAGCTGACGGTGACGGCCTGGCCGGGGGCGAGATCGCCCAGGTTCCAGCGCAGGAAGCGGTATTCGGAAGCGGGTACCCGCTCGACCACGCGCACGCCCTTGCGCACAACTTCACGGGTCAGGGGCAGGGGGGCAAAGGTCTTGCCGTCGAGGCTGGCCTGGACGGCCTTTGGCGCCGCGCTGCCGGCCAGGTAGTGCATCGAACCCTCGGGCACCGGCAGCGTTGCCGCCACGCCCTGGGCGATCGTCTTGCCCTGGTTCTGGTAAGTGATCTGGTATTCAATGGTGTCGCCGACTTCGGCTTCAATGGCCGGGGCCAGCTTCTCGCCGCCCTGGGTGGCGGTGACCTGAAACGCCTGCAGGCGCACATCGACGGCCTGGGTATCGGCTGCGAATACTTTGGTGCCTGCCAGAACGATGGTCCAGAACAGCAGGATATTCAGGATGCGAATGGTCATAGAGTTCCTTTGAGTCGAGCGGTGGGTGGGTGGCGTCATCATGATTTCGAATTTACTGGATCAGTTGATGGGCTGAATTCTATCGACTTTACCGAATTTCTCAAGAAAAATATTTCGCTTTTGCCGGATTAGTTGTTGCTTAGAAACATCGCGAACCCCACGGTCGATGTTCGTTCGCCATGTTGGCGTGCGGGAAAAACGTTGATGAAGAGGTATTGTTGTTCATGGACAACAAAACCAGGCGATATTCAGCGCCTACCGACTTTGCTGGATTTACTGTTTGTGCGAACTGGCGCATGATGCTTCCATGCCTCGCGTCGCCGCGTGGCGCCGCCCTCAACCAACCCACATTGGATATATGGAAACGATCTACCTGGAATCGCCCGACGCCCTGCAGGACCTGCGCGCGATCTACGCGGCGCTCGATGGCGCCCAAGCCATCATCGAGTTCGACCTGAACGGCAACATCCTGCGCGCCAACGACAACTTCCTGGCCGTGACCGGCTACAGCGACGACGAGCTGGCCGGCCGCCACCACGCGATGTTCTGCGAGCGCGAACTGGTCGACTCGCCGGCCTACGCCCGCTTCTGGCAAGACCTGGCCGCCGGCAAGACCGAGCGCGCCGAATACAAGCGCATCGCCAAGGGCGGCCGCCAGTTCTGGATCAACGCGTCCTACAACCCGGTCAGGGACGCCGCCGGCCGGGTGTGCAAGATCATCAAGTTCGCCACCGACGTGACGGCCGAAAAACTGCGCGCGGCCGAGACCAGCGGCCTGGTGGCCGCGATCGGCAAGGCCCAGGCGATGGTCGAATTCGACATGAACGGCATCCTGCTCGACGCCAACGCCAACTTCCTCGACCTGCTCGACTACGCGCTGGAAGACGTGCGCGGCGAACACCACCGCGTGTTCTGCGACGACGAGTACGCGGCCAGCGCGGCCTACCGCCGTTTCTGGGGCAAGCTCAATCGCGGCGAGTTCGACGCCGGCCGCTACAAGCGCCACGGCAACAACGGCAAGACCGTGTGGATCCAGGCCACCTACAACCCGATCTTCGACGCCGACGGCAAGCCGGTGAAGGTGGTGAAGTTCGCCACCGACATCACCGAGCAGGTGCTGCTGGAGCAGGCCGCCGTCGACCGCGCCGAATCCGAGCGCCAGAAGGTCGGCGCCCTGCTGGAGCAGGTGGCGCGCGCCTCGCGCGGCGACCTGACCGGCTCGATCGACACCCTCGGCGACGAGCCGCTCGACCAGTTGGCGCGCGGCGTCATGAAGATGATCGGCGACCTGCGCAACGTGATTGGCGACGCGGTCGACGCCGCGGCCAAGCTCAACGACTCGTCGCGCGCGATCGCCGACCGTTCCAATACGGTGGCCGCCAGCGCGCAGGCGCTGGGCGCCACGGTGGAGCAGATGAACGCCTCGGTCGACGGGCTGACCGCCTCGATCAACACCATCGCGCGCAGCACCCAGGAAGCCAATGCCCTGGCCCAGAACACCCGCGACGAGGCCGGGATCGGGGCCAAGGCGATCGCCCGCTCGATCGAGGCGATGGCCATGATCAACCAGTCGTCGGAAGACATCGGCGAGATCGTGAAGGTGATCGGCGAGATCGCCGGCCAGACCAATATGCTGGCCTTCAATGCCGCGATCGAGGCCGCGCGCGCCGGCGAGCACGGCCTGGGCTTCTCGGTGGTGGCCGACGAGGTTCGCAAGCTGGCCGAGCGCTCCTCGCAGGCGACCAAGGAGATCTCGAAGCTGATCAACGAGTCGGTGCGCCGCGTCGCCCAGGGCAGCGAGATCTCGCGCCAGGCGAGCGAAGCGTTCGACCGTATCACCGCGGGCGTGGGCAAGACCTCGCTGGCGATCGCCGAGATCTCGGACAGCGCCAGCGAGCAGTCGCTGACGGCCAAGGAAGTCAGCGCCGCCATCCTCTACATCGCCCAGGAAACCGAGCGCTCGGCCGGTTCCTGCGACAGCATCGCGCGCTCGACCGAGGGCCTGAACGAGCACGCCGGCCACCTGAACGCCACCGTTGCCCGTTTCGTGGTGTGAGGACCGGTCGATGGAATTGAACGACGACAAGCTGGACACGATCATCGGCCTGGTGCGCCGCCACACCGGCATCGCCATGGGGCGCCACAAGCGCGTGCTGCTGCAGGGCCGCCTGCAGCCGCGCCTGCGCGCGCTGGGGCTCGACAACTACGGCGCCTATATCGAGCGCCTGGCGCAGGATCGCGATGAGGTGGTGTCGTTCATCAATTCGGTGACCACCAACGACACCGCCTTCTTCCGCACCCCGGCCGTGTGGCGCTGGCTGGAGCGCGAGTTCCTGCCCGAATGGACGGTGCGCGCCGCGTTTGCCAGCACCGCGGCGCCGCTGCGCATCTGGTCGGCGGCCGCCGCCACCGGCGAGGAAGCGTATTCGCTGGCCATGACCTGCCTCGAGGCGCGCCGCAACTTTCCCGGCCTGCGCTTCGAGATCCTGGCCACCGACATCTCGACCGAGGCGCTGGACACGGCGCGCGCCGCCATGTACCGCGGACGCAGCGTGGAGCGCTTCGAGCGCGACCATCCGGAGCTGTTCCGCAAGTACCTGCGCCCGGTAGGCGACGCGTTCCGGGTCGCCACCGAGGTGAGCCAGTACGTCGAATTCGGCGAACACAATCTGCTCCAGCGCCCGCCGCGTGCGGCCGGCTTCGACCTGGTCATGCTGCGCAACGTGCTGATCTACTTCGATGCCGAAGCCCAGCAGCGGGTGCTGGCCGGCGCGCGCAGGTCGATGCACAGGGACGCGCGCCTGGTGCTGGGCGAGCAGGAAACCATCACCCGCCTGGACACGGACTTCGTGTTCGAGCAGGCCCACGTCTACCGCATCGGGGATTGAGAACAAAATGAAAGAGCACAGCCTGAACCACCACCGCCTGAGCCAGACGTCCCATGTCCTGACCGGCGAGCTGCAGGTCGGCCATGGCGAGCAGGTCCTGACGGCGCTGCTCGGCTCCTGCGTCGGGATCGGCATGATCTGGCGCCGCGAGCGCCGCTGCGGCCTGGCGCACTGCTTCCTGCCCGAGGGCGTCGAGACGGGCGTGCAGTCGGCGCGCTACGTCAGCGCGGCGGTGCCGCGGCTGCTGGCGGCGCTGGGCGTGCGGCGCGAGCAGTATGGCGAAGTGGACGTGGTGATTGCCGGAGGCGCGCGCATGCTCAACCTGCGCACGCACGACGGCGCCGTGGGCGTGCGCAATATCGCCGCGGTGCGCTCGCAGATCTCGCTGCGCGGGCTGCAGGTGGCGTTCCAGGACGTCGGCGGCTCGCAAGGCCGGCGCCTGTCGATCGACTGCGACCGCCAGACCTTCAGCGTGGTGCGGATCCAGCCGGCGCAACGCGCGCAGGCGGTGGCGGCATGAGCGCGCCCGCGTCGAGCGCCATGCAGGCGGATGCACGGGCCGCCGCGGCCGCGATCGCGGCCCAGCAGGCCGTCGCGGCGCGCGTGCTGCGCGAGGCTGCCGGCATGGAAGTGGTAGGCACCTTCTTCCTGGCCGGACAGGAGTTCGCGCTGCCGGCCGACCACGTGCGCGAGGTGGTGGGCATGCCGGAGCGGGTCACCCCGATCCCGCTGTCGCCAGCCTGCCTGGAAGGCATCTTCACGCTGCGCGGGGCCGCCATTCCGCTGCTGAACGTGGGCCGCATCTTCGATCCGGCGGCGCCGGCCGCGTCGCGCGAACAGCGGGTGGCGATCATCGACGTCGACGACATCCAGGTCGGCCTGGTGTTCGACGCTACCGGCGAGGTGCTGCGCGTGCGGCCCGAGCAGCGCGCCGGCCTGCGCTGGGACGAAGGACGCCCGCCCGGTGTCGTGGCCGGTGCGATCACCCTCGAGGATGGGGCGCGCATCGTGCAGATGCTCGACGCGGCGCGTCTGGTGCGCATCGATAACGTGCCCCAGGTGCGGGCCCACGCCAGCGTGGCGCGCGAAGCCTGGCGCATGCGCTTCCTGCGCCAGGCCCAGGGCCGCAAGTGCATTTCGTTTACGGTGGGCGCCCAGCGCTTCGCGCTGGCGATGGAGGCGATCCAGGAAATCATGCGCGTGCCCGAGCTGCAGCCGTCGGTGATGCTGGGGCGCCTGTGCAAGGGCTGGCTCAACCTGCGCGGTGCGCCGGTCGGCGTGGTCGACTTCGGCGCCTTGCTGCAGTGCGCGCCGGGACTGGGCGATCCCGACGACGCGCGGGTGCTGGTGGTGCGCATCGGCGACGAGCAACTGGGACTGCTGGTCGACGCGGTGGACGATATCCGGCCCTATTTCGACGCCGACATCCTGCCGATCCCCATGCTGGGCACGGCCCGCGGCGCGATGTACCGCGGCTGCCTGCCGCACGCGGAACTGGGCGACAGCCTGTTCCTGGCGCACGAGGCGCTGTTCTCGGACCTGGAAGTCGGCGAGATCTGCGCCGGCCACCGCCGCCTGTACGCGGCCCAGGCGGGCGCGGCGCGCGCGGCCGAGCGGCGGGTGGGGCCGCGCCGCGTCTACCTGGCGTTCTCGCTGGGCGAGGGCTGCGGCTGGGCGGCCGACATCGGCCAGGTGCGCGAGATCGTCGGCTTCGATGGCCCGCTGACCCGTCCGCCGGGCATGCCCGACTGCGTGCGCGGCATGATGCAGGTGCGCCAGCAGATGGTGTGCGTGGTCGACCTGCGCGCCCTGTACGGCATGGCGCCGCTGGCAGACCGCTCGGGCTGCCGCATCCTGGTGCTGGAGCACGACGGCGAGCGCTTCGGGCTGGTGGTCGACCGGGTCGACACCATCCTGTCGCTGCCCGACAGCCAGCGCCGACCGTCGCCGCAGCTGTTGCGCGTGAACGGCCCGGACGACATGCGGCGCGACGCGGTCGAGGCGCTCGAAGTGCCGGGCGAGGATGGCCGCGAAGAGGTGCGCACCCTGCTGGACAAGGAACGCTTCCTGGCCACGCTCAAGCAGCATCTGGGCGGCGCGTGACGCGGCATGGACGGCGAGGCCGTCCCGCGCAAGCTGTCAGGCCAGCCGCTCCAGCAGCGCCTGCAGCTGCTGCGCATCGTAAGGTTTCGGCAACAGGGCGTCGGCCGCATCCGATGCGTGGCTGGCCCCGCTCATGAAGGCGATCCGGGCGCGCGGCAGCTGTTGCCGCACCGCCTGCGCCAGCGCCTCGCCGCCCAGGCCTGGCAGCTGCAGGTCGGTCAGCACGATGTCGGGCTGGCGCGCCAGCAGGCCGAGGGCCGCCTCGGCGCTGGCCGCCTCCAGCACCTCGTATCCCATGCTGCGCATCAGTTCCGCGGTGTTGTCGCGGATATCGTCCTCGTCTTCCACCAGCAGGACGCGCGCTTTCGATGCGGGGCGCGCGGCGGCGTCCGTGGCCGGCAGCGCGGCCGCGTTCCTTTGTTGCTGGTTGGCCAGCACGTGGCGGATCTTGCGCGCCAGGTTGTCGCGCGTGTACGGCTTGCCGAGCAGTTCCACGCCCGGATCGAGGCGGCCGCCGTGCACGATCGCATTCTCGGTATAGCCCGACGTGAACAGCACCGCCACGTTCGGCAGGCGCTCGCGCGCCTTCCTCGCCAGGTCCGGGCTACGGAGCGGCCCCGGCATCACGACGTCGGTGAACAGCAGGTCGATGTGGATGCCGCTGTCGATCACGGTCAGGGCCGAGGCGGCGTCGCCGGCGCGCAGCACCCGGTAGCCGAGGTCGGTCAGCATGTCGACCACCGTCAGGCGCACCTGCTCGTCGTCCTCGACCACCAGCACGGTCTCGTGGCCGCCGGTGGTTGGCTGCGCCAGCTGTTCGCCGGCGTGGTCCTCCGCCTGCAGGGAGCGCGGCAGGTAGATCTTGACCGTGGTGCCTTCGCCGACTTCGCTGTAGATCTTGACGTGGCCGCCCGACTGCTTGACCAGGCCGTACACCATCGACAGCCCGAGCCCGGTGCCCTTGCCCTCGGGCTTGGTCGAGAAGAAGGGCTCGAAGGCCTGGTCGATGACTTCCTGCGGCATGCCGCTGCCGGTGTCGCTGACGGCCAGCAGCACGTACTGGCCGGGCGCCACCTCCGGGTGGGCGGCGCAGTAGCCGGCGTCCAGCGCGGCATTGGCGACCTCGATGGTCAGCCGCCCGGCGCCGTCCATCGCGTCGCGCGCGTTGATCGCCAGGTTCAGGATCGCGTTCTCGAGCTGGGCCGGGTCGACCTCGGTGGTCCACAGGCCGCCCGAGATCACCGTCTCGACGTCGATCTCTTCGCCCAGCGCCCGACGCATCATGTCTTCCATGCTGACCAGCAGGCGGCCGATCTTGACCGCCTTGGGCTCGAGCGGCTGGCGGCGCGCGAACGACAGCAGCGAGCTGGCCAGCTTGGCGCCGCGCTCGACGCCGCTCATCGCGTTCTCGACCCGCTTCCTGATCTCGGGCAGGCCGTCGGCGCGGCGCGCGATCAGCTGCAGGTTGCCGCCGATGACCTGCAACAGGTTGTTGAAGTCGTGCGCCACGCCGCCGGTCAGCTTGCCGATGGTTTCCATCTTCTGCGCCTGCTGCAGCGCGGCCTCGGTGCGCCGCATGGCTTCCATCCGGGCCAGGTCGGCGCTGATGTCGCGGCCCACCGCATGGATGAACTGGTCGTCGGGCGAGGCGGTCCAGGACAGGTCGCACCAGCTGCCGTTCTTGCGCCGGTAGCGGTTCTCGAAGCGGTACACCTGGCCACCCGCGCGCAGCGCCTCGATCTGGCGCATGGTGGGTTCGCGGTCGTCCGGATGCACCAGCTCGAGCAGCGGCGTAGCGAGCACCTCGGATTCGAGCCACCCGAGGATGGTGGTGAAGGCGGGGTTCACGGCGAACAGGGTTCCCTGCAAGTCGGCCACCAGCATGATGTCCTTCGACAGCCGCCACATGCGGTCGCGCTCGGCCGTGCGGCGCTCGACCCGTTCCTCGAGGTTGGCGTTGATCGCCGCCAGCGCCTCGCTGGCGCGCTTTTGCTCCTCGATGTCGATGCTGCTGCCGATCCACAGGGTATCGTCGGCGGCATCGCCCTGGGGACGGCGTGCGCGCACCAGGTGCCAGCGGTATTCGCCGTCGTGGCGGCGCACGCGGACCTCGGCGTCGAGCGGCGCGCCGGATGCCACGCTGGCGGCCCACTGCGCCTGGTAGCGGGCCATGTCGTCCGGATGCACCAGCTGGTTGGAACCGTGGCCCAGCAGGGCTTCGCGTTCGATCCCTGCGTACTCCTGCACGCGGTCGTTGATCCATTCGACGCTGCCGTCGTCGCGCGCGGCCCATACATGGTTGGGCATGGCCTGGGCGAAGGTCCGGAAGCGCGCCTCGCTTGCGCGCAGCGCGCGCTCGGCGACCGCGCGCTCGGTGACGTCGCTGCCTTCGACGAAGGTGGCGAACACGGCGCCGTTGGCGTCCTTCAGCGGCTGCAGCACGAAGTCGATGAAGGTGCGCACCGGGCCCTCCTGGCCCGGATTGCGCAAGGTGATGTCGACGCCCTCGGCGCGAAAGGTCGTGCCGTCGGCGAAGCAGCGGTCGAGCACCTCGACGATGCCGCGCTCGACCAGTTCGGGCACCGCTTGCGCCACCGGCATGCCGAGCAGGGGGCGGTGGCCGGTCAGGACGCGGTAGGCGTCGTTGGCCAGGGCGTAGCGGTGTTCGGGGCCCTCGAGCAGGCAGATGAAGCCGGGCGCCTGCTCGAACATGGTGTTCAGGCGCTCGCGCTCGGCGCGCACGTGGCGCTCGGCCTTGACCTTGCCCGAGGTCTCGACCACCACCGCCATCACGCCGGCGATGCGGCCTTCCTGGTCGCGGATCGGCGAATAGTCGAGGTTCATCCAGACCGGCTCGGGCTGGCCGCTGCGGTGCAGGGTCAGTTCCTGGTCCTGGTAGCTGAGGGTGCCGCCAGCCAGGCCCACCTTCATCACGTTGTCGTTGAAATCGGCCACCTCGGGCCAGCCCTCGCGTACCTTCGAGCCCAGCAGCACCGGATGGCGCCCGCCGGCGAACACCCGGTAGGCGTCGTTGTAGATCATGTAGCCGTCCTCGCCCCACAAGGTGACGATCGGGGCCGGGGTGGCCATGATCAGGGCGACCGTCGTCTTGAGCACGGTGGGCCAGCCTTCGATCGGGCCCAGGCTCGTGGCCTCCCAGGCAAAGGAAAGGATGAGGCGGGCGGTTTCGTCGGTGGCGGGCAGGAAGGGCAGGCTGGCTGGGGGCATCGCTGGTGAATGCTAAAAAGTGAACGATGGTATTTTACACTTCGGCTCCCCGCATGACGCATGGAGCCCGGCGCTGTTATCATCAGGCCACATTTTTTGGGTCATTCTCATGTGCGTTAATTATCGTCCGCCGACGCCGGAACAGTTCAATGGCCGCATTGGCGCCTTCAGCATCCTGCCGCGCGACTGGCATTGGCCTGAGGAAACCTGGAAAGACCATGCGGCGCCGATCCTGCGCGCCGTGCCCGGCCAGGGCCTGGATGCCTGCGTGGCCAGCTACGGCATGGTCCCGCGGCGTCACATTGCGCCGGGCGTGAAACCTTTCGACACCATGAATGCGCGCGCCGAATCGCTGCTCGAGCGGCGCTCGTTCGCGCCCGCCTGGCGCCGCCTGCAACTGTGCGCGGTGCCGATGCTGTGGTTCTACGAGCCGTGCTACGAGAGCGGACGCGCCGAGCGCACCGCCATCGGCATGGCCGACGATGCGCTGTTCTGGGTGGCGGGGCTGTGGCGCGAGTGGCAAGAGGCCGATGGCGCCATGTCGGCCGCCTTCACCCAGATCACGATCAATGCCGACGACCATCCGCTGATGCGCCGCATGCACCGTCCGGGCGACGAAAAGCGTTCCCTGGCGCTGCTGGCGCAAGAAGAGGTGGGGGACTGGCTGGCCTGCCGCGACACCGACGTGGCGCGCAGCTTCCTGCGCCACTACCCGGCCGAAGGGATGAAAGCGTGGGCGGCGCCGCTGGCGCCGAAGCGCGCGCCGCCGCCATCGCCGAACCTCGAGCTGTTCTAGCCGTCGCTCAGCCGCCCAGGTAGCGGCGGTAGAAGCGCGGCCCCAGGCGGGTCAGCACCTCGTAGCCGATGGTGCCGGCCTGGCCGGCGACGTCGTCCACCGTCTGCTGCGCGCACAACAGGTCGACGCACTGGCCGGGCGCGATCCGCTGGTCGGGTATCCCGGTGACGTCGAGCGTGATGCTGTCCATCGACACCGTCCCGGCGAAGGGCACGGCCACGCCGTCCACGAAGGCCTGCGAATGGCCGGTCAGGGCGCGCAGCCAGCCGTCGGCATAGCCGATGGCAATGGTGGCGATGCGGCGCTCTCCCGGCGCGACATAACGCGCGCCGTAGCCGACGATGTCGCCGGCGGACACGGTGCGCAGCTGCACCACGCGCGCCGCCAGCGACACCGCCTGGGCCAGCGGATTGGCCTGGCCGGGCTGAGGATTGATGCCGTACAGCGCGCAGCCGGGCCGCAGCAGGTCGAAGCGCCAGGCGCCGCCCAGGAACACGCCCGAGGAATTGGCCAGGCTGGCCGGCACGCCCGGGAACAGCGCGCGCACCTCCTCGAATCGCCGGCGCTGGTGGTCGTTGAGCGGGTGCGCCGGCTCGTCGGCGCAGGCCAGGTGGCTCATCACCAGCCGCAGGTCGATGCCGTCCAGCCAGGCCGGGTCCTGGCGCAGCCGGTCGAGGTCCAGCCTGGCCAGGCCCATGCGCGACATGCCGGTATCGACCTGCAGCGCGGCCGGCAGCGCGCGGCCGAGTTCGCGCGCGAGCGCGCGCCATTCGGCAATCTGGCCAGGATCGTTCAGCACCGGCACCAGGCCATGCTCGACGCAGTCGCGCGCGGCGCCCGGCATGGCGCCATGCATCACATGGATCGTGCAGCCGGCGGGCACGGCCTGGCGCAGGCGGATGCCTTCGTCGAGGTGGGCCACGAAGAAGCTGCGGCAGCCTTCGCTTGCCAGCGCGCTTGCCACCTGCGGCATGCCGAGCCCGTAGGCATCGGCCTTGAGCACCGCGGCGCAGGCGGCCTTGCCGCCATCCTGCGCGCCGCGTTCGCGCAGCAGCCGGTAGTTGGCGCGCACCGCGTCCAGGTCGATGGTGAGGATGGCGCCGGCGCGGGCTGCGGCCTGGTCGGTCATGGGGCTCATCGGGATCAAGCCTGGGCCAGCTTGCCGCCCGCGGCCGCGCCGCCGCTGCCGGCGTAGCGGAACACGGCCAGGTCGTCGGCCCGGATCGACGGCGCCTTGCCGCTCACCAGGTCGGCGATCACGCTGGCCGAGCCGGCCGCCATGGTCCAGCCCAGGGTCCCATGGCCGGTATTCAAATAAAGATTGCGCAGCGGCGTGGCGCCGACCACCGGGGTGCTGTCCGGCGTCATCGGGCGCAGGCCGGTCCAGAAGCTGGCCCTGGCGGTGTCGCCGGCGCCGGGGAACAGGTCGTTGACGACCAGTTCCAGCGTTTCCCGGCGGCGCGGATTGAGCGCCAGGTTGTAGCCGGAGAGCTCGGCCATGCCGCCGACGCGGATGCGGTCGTCGAAGCGGGTCACGGCGATCTTGTAGGTTTCGTCGAGGATGGTCGAGACCGGCGCGCGCGCGGCATCCGTGATCGGCACCGTGAGCGAATAGCCCTTCATGGGGTAGACCGGCAGCGGGAACCAGCGCTGCAGCAGCAGGCGCGAATAGCTGCCCAGGGCCAGCACATAGCGGTCGGCCTTGAATTCGCCCTTGTCGGTCACGACCGACGTGATTTCGCCGCCCGCTTCTTCCAGGCGCCGGATCGAGGTGTCGAATGCGAAGCGCACGCCCAGGTCGCGCGCCATGGCGGTCAGGCGGGTGGTGAACAGCTGGCAGTCGCCGGTTTCGTCGTTCGGCAGGCGCAGCCCGCCGACCAGCTTGTCGGCCACATTGGCCAGCGCCGGTTCGGCCGCGGCCAGCTGCGCGCCCTCCAGCACCTCGTAGGCCACGCCGGCGTCGCGCAGCACCTCGATGTCCTTGGCCGCGCCGTCGAACTGCTGGCGGGTGCGGAACAGCTGTACCGTGCCCTGCTGGCGGCCTTCGTAGGCGATGCCGGTATCGCGCCGCAACGCGCGCATGCAGTCGCGGCTGTATTCGGCCAGGCGCACCATGCGTTCCTTGTTGACAGCGTAGCGCGCCGGATCGCAGTTACGGGCCATCTCCCACATCCACTGCAGCTGGAACAGCGTGCCGTCGGGCCGGATCGCCAGCGGCGCATGGCGCTGGAACAGCCACTTGGCGGCCTTCAGCGGGATGCCGGGCGCGGCCCAGGGCGAGGCGTAGCCGGGCGAAATCTGGCCGGCGTTGGCGAAACTGGTCTCGAGGGCCGGGCCGGGCTGACGGTCGATGACCGTGACCTCATGCCCGGCCTGCGCCAGGTAATACGCGGTGGTGACGCCGACCACGCCGCTGCCCAATACGATGACGCGCATATGCTCCCTCGAAAGCTGGATTCAGAAAAGGTTGCCATCGTATCGCGGGTCGGGAGATAATTGTTTCTGTTAATACCCAATTTTTCAGCAATTAATTCGGAATCGACCTGTCGGATTTGACCATGCGCGTGCAAAAAGCCTCGAATCGCATCCTGGACCGGATCGACCTGCATATCCTGTCCATCCTGCAGCAGGACGCGCGGATCGTGATGAAGGACCTGGCGGAGCAGGTCGGGCTGTCGCTCACCCCCTGCATCGAGCGGGTCAAGCGCATGGAGCGCGACGGCGTGATCCAGGGGTATTACGCGCGCATCAACCCGCAGGCGCTGGGCATGCAGATCCTGGTGTTCGTCGAGATCAACCTGCACCAGAAATCCGACAAGGCCTTCGAGCGCTTCCGGCGCGCGATGCTGGCCATCCCCGAGGTGATGGAGTGCCACCTGGTGTCGGGCGATTTCGACTACCTGATCAAGGCGCGCATCCCCGAGATGTCCGAGTACCGGCGCCTGCTGGGCGAGATCCTGCACGTGGCCGATGCCGGCCAATCCAAGAGCTATGTGGTGATGGAGGAGTTGAAGGAAACCCTGGCGCTGTCCATTCCGCGCTGAATTCGCGCGCCGACCCGGCAAAGACCGCGGAAGCCGGACCCGCGCATCCTATAATGGCTTTTTCCTCTCTGGAATTTCCATGCGCGCCGCTGCCGGACCCGTCCTCTCGCTTCGACACCTGCTGATCCTGCTCACCGCGATCGGCCTGCTGCCACTGGTGCTGCTGGGAACCTGGGCCATTCACGGCGCCGGCCGCTTCCTCGAGCAGGAGCAGGAGAGAATGATGGTCGGCCATGCGCGCGCGCTGTCGAGCGCCGTCGACGCCGAGCTCGACGCCACCGTGGCGGCCCTGAGCGGCCTCGCCAAGAGCCCGTACCTGGCCGGTGGCGACCTGCGCGCCTTTCACGAGACGGCCAGCCGCCTGTCGCGGCCCGACTGGCTGGGCGTGGTGCTCAGCGGCGCCGACGGCCAGCCGCTGTTTCGCACCATGGCGCCCTACGGTGCGCCGCCGGCGCGCATCGCCGATCCCGGCAGCCTGCGCCAGGCGATGGAACAGCGCCGCCCGATGGCCGGGCGGGTCGCGCTCGGGCAGGGTGGCCGGCCTGCGGTGCCGGTGCGCATTCCCGTCACCGGTCCCGACGGCCAGGCCTGGGTGCTGACCGCCGTGGTCCAGCCCGACCGCTTTCTGGACGTGATCGCGCGCCAGGACATTCCATCCGATTCGGTGATCGCCGTGATGGATGGCGGCGGCGCGCTGGTGGCCCGTTCGCGCAACCAGGAGCGCACCGTGGTCCATGCGCCCAGCGCCTCGCTGCAGGCCCTGATGCGCAGCGGCGGTCCGGAAGGCGTGGGCGCCACCACCACGCTCGAGGGCGACGCCGTGATCAGCGCCTACACCACCTCGCCGCGCTATGGCTGGGTGGTGGCGGTCGGTGCGCCCAGCGCCGGCTTCGGGGTGGCCTTCTTCCAGCGTTTCGCGGTCTATGTGCTGGGCGCCTGGGCGGTGCTCACCGCCTGCATCGCGCTGGCATCCTGGCTCTCCGGCCGCATCGTGCGCCGCATCGAGGACGTGCAGGCCGGCGCCACCGCCCTCGGCAGCGCCGGCGCGGTGCGGGTGGCGCCGTCGCGGATCAAGGAGATCCGCGAGATGGGCCAGGCGCTGGGAGCGGCCGCCGCCCAGCGTGCGGCGCATGAAGACGAACGTTCGCGCCTGCTGGCATCGCTCGAGCAGGCGCTGGCCCAGGCGCGCCAGGCCGGCCAGGCCAAGGACGCCTTCCTCGCCATGCTGGGCCATGAGCTGCGCAATCCGCTCAGTCCGATCCTGACTTCGCTCGACCTGATGGACTTGCGCAACGAGCCGGGCAGCCAGCGCGAGCGCGCCGTGATGCGGCGCCAGGTGACCCATTTGCGGCGCCTGGTGGACGACCTGCTGGACGTGTCGCGCATCGCTTCCGGCAAGCTGGCGGTCGATCTGCGGCCGCTGAACCTGGCCGAGCTGGCGCGCCACGCGGTGGCCGCGCTGCCGGGCGAGCGCATCACGCTGGATGCGCCGCCCGAGGTCTGGGTCGACGGCGACGAGACGCGCCTGTCCCAGGTGCTGGGCAACCTGCTGTCGAACGCGGTCCGTTTCGGCAGCAGCGACACGCGCGTCACGCTGGCGGCCGGCGATGGCGAGGCGGTGCTCGCCGTGAGCGACAACGGCGCCGGCATGGCGCCGGAACTGCTGGCGCGGGTATTCGAGCCGTTCTACCAGGCGCCGCAGCCGCTGGCGCGGCGCACCGGCGGCCTCGGGCTGGGCCTGGCCATCGTGCGCGAGATCGCCCAGCTGCATGGCGGCCGGGTCGCGGCCCACAGCGACGGCCCGGGCGCCGGCAGCCGCTTCGAGGTGATCCTGCCGCTGGGCGCGCCGGTTGCGGACCGCGGCCCGAATCCGACGGCGGCGGCGGCCGCGGCCGGACGCCGCGTGCTGCTGGTCGACGACAACGTCGATGCGGCCGCGGCCGGCGCGCTGCTGCTGCGCCACCTGGGGCACGCGGTGCGGGTGGCCCACAGCGCGGCCGAGGCGCGCGCGCTGGCGCTGCGCGATCCTCCCGAGGTGGCGATCCTCGACATCGGCCTGCCCGACATGGATGGCCATGCGCTGGCCGCGGCCCTGCGCGCCGATGCCGTCGCCGCGGGCGGCGCGGCGCCGCGGCTGGTGGCGCTGACCGGTTACGGGCAGCAGAACGACGTCGCGCGCGCGCTGGCGGCCGGCTTCGACGTGCACCTGACCAAGCCGGCCACGATCGAGGCGCTGCAAGGCGCGCTGGCGCCGCCGCTTGCCTGAGCCGGCGCTGGAAGGCGGCGCCTATCGCGCGCGCTGACGGTGCGGCCCGCTGCATACTCGCGTTACCGCCTTTTCGTGGAGTCCGCCATGACCGCATTGACGACCGTGCCAGGCATTCGCCATCCGATCTTCCTGGTCCCGCTGCGGGGGGCCTGAATGCGCACGCCACGCAAGTCCCCGTTGCCGCTGCACGAGGTGCGGCGCTACCTGGAACCGGGACCGGTGGTGCTGCTCACCTCGCAGCATGACGGCGCGCGCGACGTAATGGTGATGGGCTGGCAGACGGTGATGGAATTCAGTCCTTCGCTGGTCGGCTGCGTGATCTCGTCCGCCAACTACAGCCATGGCCTGGTGCGCGCCAGCGGCGAGTGCGTGATCAACCTGCCGACCGCGCGGCAGCTCGAGACGGTGCTGGGCGTCGGTTCGACCACCGGCGCCGAGATCGACAAGTTCGCGGCTTTCGGCTTGACGCCGGAAGCCAGCGAGCGGGTCGCGGCGCCGTCGATCCGCGAGTGCCACGCCCAGTTCGAGTGTCGCCTGCACGACGACAGCCTGGTGGAACGCTACGGTTTCTTCATCTGGGAAGTGGTGGCCGCGCGCGTCGCGCCGCGGCCGCGCCACCCGGAAACCCTGCACTACAAGGGCGATGGCGCGTTCATGGTGTCGGGCAAGGTGATCCGGTCGCGGCGCGAAGGCTTGAAATAGCCGCCCGGCCGGTTCATCGCGTCAGCCGGCGATGCCGGCCTGCCGGGTGTCCGGCGCCATGCAGGAGGATGCGCGGTGCCCGGGCGCCGGGACGGCCGGCCTGCGCCTGCGGCGCCGTCGCCAGCGCCAGGTCGGTGCTGAGCCGGTGCAGCGACAGCAGGTCGAGCAGCGCCGCGACCAGCTGGCGGCCGAGCGCGACGTCGCCATCCTCGACCAGCGGCATGGCGCGGTGCAGGGCGGCCAGGATGATGGCGTTCTCGGCCCGGTGCTCGTGCAGGCGCCGGTAGTCGAGCGATTCCATGATCCTTTCCTCGTGCCGGAACCTGACCTCGACCGCGTTGACGACCGAGGGAAAGGCGCGCACGAAGCAGTCGTCCGGGGTGCAGCTGCTGTCGGCCGTGTCGGCCAGGCGGGCGCACAGGCGGCGGCGGGACTGGCGGATCGCGGCGCCGATGGCGCCGGCGCTGCCGTTCGGGTAGTGGCGGAAGGTCATGGTCGAAGGTCGTGGAGAGGCAGGGGAAGCGGCGCTCAGTGGGCGATGAGGAGCGGCGCCGGCGCGCGCTCGAGGACGTCGCGGGTGACGCCGCCGAGTATCCATTCGCGGTAGCGGCTGTGGCCGAAGGCGCCGGTGACCATCAGCCCGGCGCGGCAGTCGCGCGCCATGTCCATCAGGGCTTCGCCCTCGGTGGCGCGGGTGCGCGCGACCGCGACCTCGACCTTCAGGCCGTGGCGGGCCAGGTAGCGCGCCATGTCGGCGCCGGGTTCGTCGCCGTGCAGGCCGGATTGCAGGTCGGGGTTGACCAGCGCCAGGCGCACGGTGCCGGCCCGGGCCAGCAGGGGCAGGGCGGCCTGGATCGCGCGCTGGGCCGGCATGCTGCCGTCCCAGCCGACCAGTGCGTCGCCGGGGATGGGCGTGCCGTGGTAGGCCTCGGGCACGACCAGCACCGGACGGGCGCCGTGCAGCGCCAGGTATTGGGGCAGGCCGCGCTCGGCGCGGCCGCCGCCATGGTCCTGGCTCACCACGACCAGGTCGGCATAGCGCGATTGCAGCAGCAGGCCGTCGCGGCTGGCGTCTTCGACCAGGCGCGGCTCGGCGCCGGGCACGCCGAGCCGTTCGGCCTGGGCCACGAAATCGTCGAGCTGGACAGTGACGGCCTCGCGCAGCTCCTGGAAGTCGCGGTTCGAGACCGGCATGGCCATCGAGCCATTGAGCACCGCGTAGCTGGCCAGCGACATCCCGGTGGCGGCGCTGCCGACCAGGTGGGCGCCGTGCGCGTCGGCCAGCAGCGCCGCCGCGCGCAGGCGGCTCTCCTGGCAGGGGCCGCCGTCGACATGGACGAGGATGGTCTTGAGCATTGCTGACTCCGTTCGGTGATGGCGGGAACGTGGCTTACGACGTTTTACTATACGCGGCGCAAGAGCGCATGTCAGGCGTACGTTTGATTGAGATCAAACACACGTTGAATATCGGGTGGGTCGCTGTGTGGAACGGATGTGTTGACAGGCGAGAGGCAAGGATTTAGCGTGCACGTGTCCGCCACCGCTCACAGTCCATGCCAATGATCCGTTCGCTTGCTACCCTCGTCGCTGCCTGCGCGCTCGCCTTCGCCTTCGCCTTCGCCTTCGCCGTTCCCGCCCAGGCCGCCCAGTTCAAGGTGCTGCTGTTTACCAAGTCCACCGCCTGGCACCACGACGCGGTGCATGCCGGCGTGACGGCGGTGCAGGAACTCGGCAAGCTGCATGATTTCGAGGTGTTCTGGACCGCCGACGCCGCGCGCGTGATGAACGACGCCGAGCTGGCCAGGTACCAGGCGGTGGTGTTCCTGCTGACCACCGGCGACGTCCTCGACGAGGCCCAGCAGGCGGCCTTCGAGCGCTTCATCCGGCGCGGCGGCGGCTATGTCGGCGTGCACAGCGCGGCCGACACCGAGTACGGCTGGCCGTGGTACACGAAGCTGGTGGGACATATGTTCCGCATCCATCCCGCGGTCCAGACCGCCATCGTGAAAGTGGAACAGGCAAACTTTCCGGGCATGGAACGCTTCGCGCCGCGCAACCTGTTCACCGATGAATGGTATGAGTTCGGGCCGGCGCGCTCGAACGACCTGGTGTATCTGCTGAGCGTGGACGAAACCACCTACGACCCGAAGACGACCTGGCCCGACCGCGCGGGCACGGGCATGGGAACGTTCCACCCGATCAGCTGGTACCAGCACTACGACGGCGGCCGCGCCTTCTATACGGCGCTGGGCCATCTGCCGGCCACCTACCGCGATCCGGTCTTCCTGCACCACCTGTACGGCGGCATCTACTGGGCCGCGACCGGACGCGGCATCGCCAGGTAGCCTGGCCGGCCAGCAGCGCGTACCGGATCGTCGCCAGCACCGCGTTGCTCCAGGGCCTGTCGCGGCGTCGGTCGTGGATCCAGCAGATCCTGCCGCGGCCGCCGCCACTGCGGGACCGGCGCCGGACAAGGCCGATCCGCCAGCTCGACATACGGCAGGGTCGAGAAATTATCGACCCCGGGCGCGCCGAAGCGGATATCGGTCGCCTTGCCGTCGACCAGCGACGGCACGCGCGCGAAGCGCAGCCAGCCGTCGAAGTGACAGTTGTCCTGGCGCAGCGCGCGCAGTCCGGCCAGGCTGCCATCCTCCCTGTACTTCCACGACAGGGCGCGCGCCGACGCGCCCGGCTCGCCGCCGAAGCGCGCCGGGCAGGCGCCGACGTCGCTCACGCCGGGCGCCAGGCTCAGCACACCGAGGCGGACCGCATAGCTGCCGGCGCCGCCGTTGTCGGTAATGGTCGCGAACGACCAGCACAGCGGATTCGACGGGAAGGCTGACAGCGGCAGGTCGAGGATGCGGCTGCCCGGTTCCACCTGGGCCAGGGCGGAACGGATCTGCTCGCGCGCCAGGTGGCCCGCCAGGCCCTGCACCGCGACGAAACCGAGACAGGCGGCGACCGCGGTGACGAGGCCCTTGGCCCCGCCGCCACGTGCCAGCGAGGCGACCAGGCCCGCCAGCAGCAGCAGCCCGGCGAGCGAACCCCACTGCAGGAAGCCCATGGCGGTAAACAGCACCGGCGCGGCCAGGATCAGGCCCGCGAACAGCCAGCGCAGCGCCCGGTTCGGCACGCGCATGGCCAGCGCGACGCCGAGCGCGGTCCAGAACACCGGTTCGACGATGAACACCATGTCGCCGTACAGCCAGCGCGAATCGAGCGGATGGAAGGGGTGGACGCCATACACGTTCAGGAAGTCAAACGACAGGTGCAGCACCATGCCCGCCGCGGCGGTGGCCAGCACCGCCGTGCGCGCCTTGCGGTCGCCCTGCAGCAGGCGCCGCGCGCCCGGCCACAGCAGCCAGAGCAGGCCGAGCAGCAGCGCGATCTGGGGCAGGGCGTACAGCAGCGTGTGGGTGTGGCCGCGGTGGTGCAGCAGGTAACCCAGGGGCGGGGCCAGCAGGGGCGTGAGCACCAGGTCCAGGTCGGGGAAATTACTGGCCAGCGCGCCGGTGGCGAGCAGGACGCGGCGGCGCGTGCGCGCCTGCTGCGGATCGGGGTGGGCCGGCAGGGCGCGGTCGACGAGCTCGCCCAGCGCGAGGCCGACCAGGGAGTGGGTCAGATTATCCATCCCGCGAGTTTACCTTGAAAGCAAGATATTGAAATAAATCAATATTTTCGTCATTACATAGCACGAAGGACCGCCGTATTTTTGATGTAGGTCATACTTTTTGCAATTCCCCATGGTTAGAATGCGAGAAATGATACTTTTGCCATAGAGCAACAACAGGAGAGTGCAGTGCGCAACAATCAGCCGGTGACAGGGATCGAATACCTGATGCAGGAAGGGCAGTCCATCGTCTCGAAAACCGATACCAGGGGCCGCATCACCTACGTCAACCCGAGCTTTGTCGACGTCAGTGGCTTCAGCGAGGAGGAATTGCTGGGCAAGGCCCACAATCTGGTGCGCCACCCGGACATGCCGTCCGAGGCCTTCGCCGACCTGTGGGCGACCTTGCAGGCGGGCGAGCCATGGACCGGCCTGGTCAAGAACCGCCGCAAGAACGGCGACTTCTATTGGGTGGTCGCGAACGTGGTGCCGATCCGGGACGGCGGCCGGGTGACCGGCTACATGTCGGTGCGCACCGCGCCCACCCGCGCCCAGGTCGAGCACGCGGCCCGGCTGTACGGCCAGATCCGCCGCGGCGACGCGCGCGGCCTGGCGATCGTACGCGGCCGGGTGGTGCAGGGCGGCTGGCGCCGGCGGCTGGCGGCATTGCGCGAGCTGCCCCTGCAGCAGCGCCTGGGCTGGACGATGGGCGCGCAGGCCCTGTCGCTGGCCGCGCTCGGGGTGGCGGTCGACGGCGCCGCCTGGCGCGTGCTGGCCGGCGCCGGCGCGCTGGCGTCGCTGGCGGTCTGGTATGAGCTGAACCGCAGCATCGCGCGGCCCCTGCGGGAAGCCACCGCGACCGTGTACGCGCTGGCCGGCGGCGACCTGGCGCGGCCGGTGCCGGTGCCGGGCAGCGGCGAGATCGGGCGCCTGCAGCTGGCGCTGCGCCAGCTGAACATCAACCTGACCGCGATCATGGGCGACGTGCGCGACAATGTCAGCTCGATCGGGCTGGCCACGCGCGCGATCGCCGCCGGCAATGCCGACCTGGCCAGCCGTACCGAGGCCCAGGCCGCTAGCCTGGAACAGACCGCGAGCAGCCTGGCCAACATCGCCCGCGCGGCCGGCCGCAATACCGACAGCGCGGTGCAGGCCGACGGCATGGTGCGCGCCGCGAGTACCGTGGCGGGCCAGGGCGGCGCGGCGGTCGGCCAGGTCGGCCAGACCATGGACAAGATCAGCGGCTCGGCCCACCGCATCGGCGACATCATCGGCCTGATCGACGGCATCGCGTTCCAGACCAACCTGCTGGCGCTGAATGCGGCGGTGGAGGCGGCGCGCGCCGGCGAGCAGGGCCGCGGCTTCGCGGTCGTGGCCGGCGAAGTGCGCAGCCTGGCCCAGCGCACGGCCGGCGCCGCCAAGGAAATCAAGGGCTTGATCGGCGTCTCCAGCGGCCACGTGGGCGAGGGCGCCGAACTGGTGGGCCAGGCCGGCCAGACCATGCGCGAGGTGGTCGACAAGGTGGCGGGGGCGGCCGCCATCATGAGCGCGATCACCGCCGCCAGCCGCGAGCAGGCCCAGGACATCCTGGGCGTGAACGCGGCCATGACCGAGCTCGACGCGATCACCCGCCAGAACGCCGCCCAGGTCGAGGAATCGGCCCTGTCGTCGGGCAGCGTGGCCGACGAGGCGGCCCGGCTGTCAATGGCCCTGTCGGTGTTCAAGTTCAATGATACCGGTCGCGCAAAGTAGGCTGACTCAGCTATATTTTGATGCATATCAAGGATTCGTGAGAGCCAGCTCAATAAACTGACAGCTAATCGTGCCACTTTGCATTTCCGCAAAGTGGCCAGCAGCTGGAGTTCCATCGTCATGCTCGTCGAAGCGCAAGCGGCGTCCCCCGCGCCGGCCCCCACCCAGTCTCCCGCCATGCTTCATCCGGTCGTCGAATTCGATGGCGACCTGCTGGCCAGGCTCGGCAAGTCCGGCCCCCGCTACACCTCCTATCCCACCGCCGACCGCTTCAGCGCCGATTTCGGCTACCGCGACTACCTGCACGCCGTGGCCAGCGTGCGCACCCGCGGCAAGCGGCCATTGTCGCTGTACCTGCACATCCCGTTCTGCGAAAGCGTCTGCTACTACTGCGCCTGCAACAAGATCGTCACCAAACGACGCGACAAGGCGGCCACCTACCTGTCCTACCTGAAGCGCGAGGTCGAGATGCAGGGCCTGCTGTTCGCCGGCATGAACGAGGTCGAGCAGCTGCACTTCGGCGGCGGCACGCCCACCTACCTGTCCGATGCGCAGATGGGCGAGCTGATGGCGCACCTGCGGCGCTGCTTCAGCTTCGCGCCGGACGAGCGCGGCGAGTATTCGATCGAGGTCGACCCGCGCACGGTGTCGGCCGAGCGCGTGCACAGCCTGCGGCGCCAGGGCTTCAACCGGATCAGCCTGGGCGTGCAGGATTTCGACCCCGATGTGCAGAAGGCCGTCAACCGGGTCCAGCCCGAGGCTGAAACGGTGGCCATCATCGACGCCGCGCGCGCGGCGGGCTTCCGCTCGGTGAGCATCGACCTGATCTACGGCCTGCCGAAACAGACCCTGGCCAGCATGGCGCAGACCCTGGACAAGGTGATCGCGGCCAGCCCCGACCGCATCTCGGTCTACCACTATGCCCACATGCCGCACCTGTTCAAGCCGCAGCGGCGCATCCTGCAACAGGACATGCCCGACAGCGAAACCAAGCTCGGGATGCTCCAGCTGTGCATCGAGCGCCTGGGCGAAGCCGGCTACGTGTACATCGGGATGGACCATTTCGCCAAGCCCGACGACGACCTGGCCGTGGCCCAGCGCCAGGGCCGCCTGCACCGCAACTTCCAGGGTTACTCGACCCATGCCGACGCCGACCTGGTGGCCTGCGGGGTGTCGAGCATCGGCGCGGTGGGCGCCACCTACAGCCAGAACGTCAAGACGCTCGACGAATACTACGACCTGATCGACCAGAACGAGCTGCCGGTGCAGCGCGGCATCCGGCTGTCGATGGACGATGCGCTGCGCCGCGCGATCATCCAGAAACTGATGTGCCAGTTCGAGCTGTCGATCCCGGCCATCGAGCAGGCCTTCCCGGTCGTCTTCGCGCAGCACTTCGCCGGCGAACTCGCGGCGCTGCGCACGATGCAGGACGACGGCCTGGTGCAGGTCGGCCCGGAATGGATCACCGTCACGATGAAGGGGCGGCTCCTGATCCGCAACGTGTGCATGGCGTTCGACCGCTATCTCGCCCGTCCGGGCGAGGGGCCGCGCCACTCGCAGACCGTGTAGGGATCGACGATGAGCGGCATCAGCCTGGTTCCCGTGTTCCTCGTCGGCCTGGCCGGCAGCGTGCACTGCGCCGGCATGTGCGGCGGAATCGTCGGGGCGCTGTCGATGTCGCGCCGGCCGGCGCTGCGCGAACCCGCCTTTCCGGTGCCGGTACGCAGCGTGACCGCGGCGGGCGCGGCGCCGCTCGCCGGGGTCGGCGCCTACAACGCGGGCCGGATCGCCAGCTACGCGGCGGCCGGCGCGCTGGCTGGCGGACTGGCCGGCGGCGCGGTCTCGCTGGCCGCGCTGCCGGCGCTGCAGGCGGCGCTGTACTGGGCCGCCAACCTGATGCTGGTGGCGCTCGGATTGTTTCTGATGGACGCATGGCGCGGCCTGGCGCGGGTCGAACAGGCCGGCCAGGCGCTGTGGCGCCATGTCGCGCCGCTGCTGCGGCGCGTGAACCGCGCCGAAGCAGGCGCCGTCCGGATGTTCGCGCTCGGCGCCCTGTGGGGCTGGCTGCCGTGCGGGATGGTGTACAGCGTGCTGGTGACGGCCATGCTGGCCGGTTCGGCGCTGGGGGGAGCGGGGGTGATGCTGGCCTTCGGCCTGGGCACCTTGCCGATGCTGTTCGCGCTCGGCCTGGCGGGCAGCCGGCTGCGCGGCCTGATGGCGCGACCCCCGGCGCGCATTGCTTGCGGACTGGCGATCCTGGCCTTCGGCATGCTTGGCCTGGCGCGCGCCGCCGGCGGCTTGCCGGCTGGGTGGATGCACGAGCTGTGTCTGGGCGCGGGAAGGTCGATATGAGCGCGGTCCTTGACGACGTGGTGGGCAAGGCGGCCGGGGCCGGCGCCACCGCGCGCGCCGCGCCGGTCGCGTGCTTCCACTGCGGCTTGCCGGTGCCGCACGACAGCAGCTGGCAGGCCACGATCGGCGGCAACGTCCAGCGCATGTGCTGTCCCGGCTGCGCGGCGGCGGCCCGCGCCATCGTCGACGGCGGCTTCGCCGACTACTACGCCACCCGCACCGCCTACGCCAGCCAGGCCGATCTCGACGCCGCCGGGGCGCCCGAGCTGGACCTGGTCGATGGCGCCGGCCTGGATGGCGCGGCCAGCTTCACGGTCGAGGGCATCCGCTGCGCCGCCTGCGTGTGGCTGATCGAGCGCCGCCTGCAGCAGGCGCCGGGCGTGCTGGACGCGAGCCTGAACGTGGCCACCGAACGCCTGTTCGTGCGCTGGGATCCGTCCGCCTGCCGGCCGAGCGCCATCCTGCGCACCCTGCGCGCGATCGGCTACACGGCCTATCCCTACGACGCGCAGCGCCACGGCGAGCAGCTCGAGCGGGCGCGCAAGAAGCTGTTTCGCCAGCTGTTCGTGGCCGGCCTGTCGATGATGCAGGTGATGATGTATGCGGTGCCGGTGTACATGGCCGACGAGGGCACGATGGACCCCGCCATGACGGCGCTGATGCACTGGGCCTCGCTGTTCCTGACCCTGCCGGCGGTACTGTATTCGGCCCAGCCCTTCTTTGCCGGCGCCTGGCGCGACCTGCGGCGCGGCATGCCGGGCATGGACGTGCCGGTCGCGCTCGGGATCGGCGCCGCCTTCGCGGGCAGCCTGCACGCGCTGGCGACGGGCAACGGCGACGTGTACTTCGACTCGGTGACCATGTTCGTGTTCCTGCTGCTGTTCAGCCGCTACCTGGAGCTGGGCGCGCGCCGCAAGGCGGCCGGGGCGCTCGAGCGCCTGCAGCAGGGCTTGCCGCCATCGGCGTTGCGCCTGCGCGGCGGTTCGCACCTGCGCCGGGGGGATGCGGACATCGAGCTGGTGACGGCGACCAGCCTGCGGGTCGACGACCTGGTGCTGGTGCGCGCCGGCCAGGCGGCGCCGGCCGACGGCACGATCGTCGACGGCGACACCGAGGTCGACCTGGCGCTGCTCACCGGAGAGAGCCGCACCCAGCGCCGCGGCGTCGGCGATCCGGTGCCGGGCGGCGCGGTCAACGTGGCCGGGGCCATCGTGCTGCGCGTGAGCTCGACCGCCCACGACAGCACCCTGGCCATGCTGGTGCGCCTGGTCGAGCGCGCGGGGCAGGGTAAGCCGGCGCTGGCGCTGTGGGCCGACCGGGTCGCGGCCTGGTTCGTGTTCGGCCTGCTATGCCTGACCGTGCTGGCATATTGCGCCTGGCTGCAAATCGACCCCGACCGGGCGTGGCAGGTGGCGATCGCGGTGCTGGTGGTGTCCTGCCCGTGCGCGCTGTCGCTGGCCACGCCGACCGCGCTGGCCGCCGCCACCGACCGCCTGCTGCGGCGCGGCGTGCTGGCAGTGCAGCCGCACACGCTGGAGACCTTCGATCGCGCGACCCACGTGGTGTTCGACAAGACCGGCACCCTGACCCAGGGCCGGCCGGTGCTGCGCCAGACGCTGTCGGTGGGCGCATTGCCGGGCTTCGACTGCCTGCGCATCGCCGCCGCGCTGGAAGCGGACAACCCGCATCCGCTGGCGCTCGCCATCCGCGAGGCGGTGGTCGCCGCGCCGCTCGACGCTGGCCGCGCCGAACAGGTGCAGTACACGATCGGGCAGGGCGTCGAAGGCTGGGTCGAAGGACGCTATTACCGGCTGGGCAGCGCGGCCTGGGTCGCCGGGGTGGCCGGCGGGGTGGCGCGCGCCGAGGTGCCGGCCGGGACGACCTCGGTCTGGCTGGGCAACGGCGATGGCTGGCTGGCGCGCTTCGACCTGGCCGACGGCCTGCGGCAAGAGGCGGCAGAGGTGGTGCGCCGCATCCGCGCCAGCGGCAAGACCGTGGTCCTGCTCAGCGGCGACGAGCAGCATGCGGCGCAAGCCGTGGCGGTCCGGCTGGGCATCTCGACCGCCATCGGCGGCAAGCTGCCGCAAGAGAAGCTGGCCTACGTGCGGCGCCTGCAGCAGGACGGCGCGGTGGTCGCGATGATCGGCGACGGCATCAACGACGCGGCGGTGCTGCGCGGGGCCGACGTCTCGTTTGCGATGGGATGCGGGGCCGAGCTGGCCCAGATGCATGCGGATGGCGTCCTGATGGGCGATAGCCTGGCGCCGCTGGCCGACACGCTCGACACGGCGCGCCGCACGCTCGCGGTGATCCGCCAGAACCTGGCCTGGGCGACGCTGTACAACGTGGCCGCGATCCCGGCGGCGGCGACCGGCCTGCTCAACCCCTGGCTGGCGGGCGTCGGCATGGCGGCCAGCTCCGCCGTGGTCGTGCTCAATGCGCTGCGCTTGCGAAAGGATTAGCGATGGAAGCCTTGTATTTGCTGGTGCCGCTCAGCGTGGCGGTGGTGACGGTGGCCTTGTGGGTGTTCTTCGGGGCGGCCGAGAGCGGGCAGTTCGACGACCTGGAAGGGCCGGCGTATCGCGTGTTGCAGGACGACGACCGGGCCGGGAACTGATGCCCGGCGGGCGCCGCGCCGCCGGCCGGGCGAGCCATTACATGGTCGGGCCGCGCCCGGTATGGCTTTCCTTCTCGATGCGGTCCTGGCATTCGATGCAGGTGCGCACCGTCGGCGTCGCCAGCAGGCGGGCGTCGGGGATGGCGCGCCCGCACGACTCGCAGATGCCGGCGCCGCCGGCCTCGAGCTTGCCGAGGGCGACGTCGATCTCGTGCAGGGTGTTCGCGTCGTGCTCGGCCAGGTGGACTTCGTCGTGGCCGATCATCTCGGCGGTGTTGCGGTCGTCGCCCTGCGCTTCGTGCGCGAGCGGGCCGATCGACGGCGCATCGCCCTCGTCGGCCGTGGTGCGCGCACGCACGGCGCCGAGCAGGTCTTCGCGCGCCTGGTGCAGGCGCTTCGACATTTCTTCGTGAACGGATTGGGAAAGCGGCGGCATAGCGATTCCTTCTGGGTTGGTGAGGAAAAGCCCCCTGCAGATGGCGGGCCGTCTATTTGGACTTGATTCATCTCAAAACGATGCCATGGAATCGTGGAGGAAAGCGTCGCAGCCCAGGTGGCAACAGACGTTCCCCAAACTCTATCCATCAAGGAACATTTTGATACACATCAAGGAATTTTAAGGTTCGTAAACGCACACTCCTGACTGTCACTCAATCGTGTCATTTCAGGAGAGTATCTTGGACAGCAGTCTAAACTATAACTACAAGATCGTGCGCCAGTTTGCCATCGCGACCGTGGTCTGGGGCGTGATCGGGATGGCGGCAGGGGTGTTCATCGCGGCCCAGCTGGCCTGGCCCGCGCTCAACTTCGACATCCCCTGGCTCAGCTACGGGCGCCTGCGTCCGCTGCACACCAATGCGGTCATCTTCGCCTTCGGCATCTGCGGCCTGTTCGCCACGTCCTACTACGTGGTGCAGCGCACCTGCCAGGTCCGCCTGTTCTCGGACAGGCTGGCCGCGTTCACCTTCTGGGGCTGGCAGGCGGTGCTGCTGTCGGCCGCGGTGTCGCTGCCGATGGGCTTCACGCGCGGCAAGGAGTATGCCGAACTCGAATGGCCGATCGCCATCCTGATCGCCGTCGTCTGGGTCGCCTACGCGGTGGTGTTCTTCGGCACCATCGTCAAGCGCAAGGTCAAGCACATCTACGTCGCCAACTGGTTCTTCGGCGCCTTCATCCTGGCCGTCGCCATCCTGCACATCGTGAACGGCATGGTCACCCCGGCATCGGCAATGAAGTCGTATTCGGTGTACGCGGGCGTGCAGGACGCCATGATCCAGTGGTGGTACGGCCACAACGCGGTCGGCTTCATCCTCACCGCAGGCTACCTGGGCATGGTGTACTACTTCATTCCGAAACAGGCCGAGCGTCCCGTCTATTCGTACCGCCTGTCGATCGTCCACTTCTGGGCCCTGATCTTTACCTATATGTGGGCCGGCCCGCATCACCTGCACTACACCGCGCTGCCCGACTGGACCCAGTCGCTGGGCATGGTGTTCTCGATCATCCTGCTGGCGCCGTCGTGGGGCGGCATGATCAACGGGATCATGACCCTGTCCGGCGCCTGGCACAAGCTGCGCTCGGATCCCCTGCTGAAGTTCATGATCGTCTCGCTGTCGTTCTACGGCATGGCCACCTTCGAGGGCCCGATGATGTCGATCAAGACCATCAATGCGCTGTCGCACTACACCGACTGGACCGTCGCCCACGTCCACGCCGGCGCCCTGGGCTGGGTCGGCTTCATCACGATGGGATCGATCTACTACATCATCCCGCGCGTCGCCGGAAAAAAACAGATGCACAGCGTCGCGATGGTCGAGACCCATTTCTGGGTGGCCACCATCGGCGTCGTGCTCTACATCGCCTCGATGTGGATCGCCGGCGTGATGCAGGGCCTGATGTGGCGCGCGGTGAACGCCGACGGCACGCTGACCTATACCTTCGCCGAGAGCGTCAAGGCCACCTATCCCTACTACGTCATCCGGGTCACCGGCGGCGCCCTCTATCTGTCGGGCATGGTCCTGATGGCCTGGAACGCCTGGATGACCTTGCGCGGCACGAAGAGCGTCGACGTCCCGATCCCGGCCGGGCCGAAGAACCCACGCGGCGTGACCGAAGCCGAGCACGTCGTCCCAGCCTAAAGAACCCAGGAGTTTGCAATGAAATTCACCCATGAGTGGATCGAGAAGAATGTCTGGCTGCTGATCGGCCTCGTCCTGCTGGTCATCTCCTTCGGCGGCCTGGTCGAGATCGTGCCGCTGTTCTTCCAGAAGTCGACCACCGAACCGGTCGCCGGCCTGAAACCCTATTCGCCGCTGCGCCTGGCCGGCCGCGACGTGTACATCCGCGAGGGCTGCTACGGCTGCCATTCGCAGATGATCCGGCCGTTCCGCGCCGAAACCGAGCGCTACGGCCACTACTCGGTGGCCGGGGAATCGGTCTACGAGCATCCCTTCCAGTGGGGCTCCAAGCGCACCGGTCCCGACCTGGCGCGGGTGGGCGGCCGCTACAGCGACGAGTGGCACCGCACCCACCTCGACAATCCGCGCGACGTGGTGCCCGAGTCGAACATGCCGGGCTATCCGTGGCTGGCGAAGACCAGGCTGGTGCCAAGCGAGATCATGCCGAAGATGCGCGCGCTGCGCCGCGTCGGCGTGCCCTATACCGATGAAGAGATCGCGCTCGCGCCCTCGGCGCTGGCCGACAAGACCGAACAGGACGCGCTGGTCGCCTACCTGCAGGGCCTGGGCACCCAGATCAAGACGAGGAACTGAGATGGCACTCCAACACATTTTCGACGACGCCAGCAGCGTCATGACCGTGGTCAGCTTCGCTACCTTCATGGGGATCGTGGGCTGGACCTACCTGCTGCACAAGGGCAGCGATTTCGACGCGGCCGCACAACTGCCGTTCGCGGACGACCACCCTGGCGAGCCGGGCGAGGAGCATTGACATGGCCGACTTCTTCAACGACTTCTGGCACTACTACGTCGCGGTGATCACCGTCCTGTCGATCGCGGGCTGCGGCATCCTGCTCTGGTCGCAATCCAAGTTCAAGGTCAGACTCGACGCGGACGGCAAGGCGCAGCAGACCACCGGCCACGTATGGGACGAAGATCTCACCGAACTGAATACGCCGATGCCGCGCTGGTGGATCATCATGTTCTGGCTGTCGATCCTGTTCGCGGCCGCCTACCTGGTCATGTATCCGGGCCTGGGCGCCTGGCGCGGAACCCTTGGCTGGAACCAGGTCGGCGAGTACCAGGCCGAACTGAAGCAGGCCAAGGCCGAGTATGGTCCGCTGTTCGATCGCTATAAAAAGCTCGACCTCAAGGCGGTGGCCGCCGACCCGCAGGCGCATGCCATCGGCGAGCGCCTGTTCCTGACCTACTGCTCGCAGTGCCACGGTTCGGACGCGCGCGGCAGCAAGGGCTTCCCGAACCTGGCCGACGCCGACTGGCTGCATGGCGGCGAGCCGGATGCGATCAAGACCACGATCATGAACGGCCGCACCGGGATGATGCCGCCGATGGGCGCGGCGCTGGGCTCGGACAAGGACATCGAGAGCGTGGCCCATTACGTGCGTTCGCTTTCCGGCATGTCCGCCGATCCGATCAAGGTCGCCTTCGGCAAACCGAAGTTCGCCAGCTGCGTGGCCTGCCACGGCGCCGACGGCAAGGGCAATACGATGCTGGGCGCGCCGAACCTGGCCGACAAGACCTGGCTCTATGGCGGCAGCGTCGAGACGGTGATGGAGACGATCCGCAAGGGCCGCACCAACACCATGCCGGCCTTCGGCGAGTTCTTGGGCGAAGAAAAAGTCCACGTGCTGGCCGCCTACGTGTGGAGCCTGTCGAATCCGACCGCACCCGCGCCGAGGGATGTGGCGAACGGCGCAGCGAAAGTGACGGCGGCAAGATGAACGACCCCGATGGCGCGCCGCGCGAGGCGGTCGTGCGCATGTACGCCGCGCGCGAGGATATCTTCCCGCGCGAGGTCAAGGGACGCTACGCGACCTTGCGCTGGGCTTGCGTCTGGCTCACGCAGATCCTGTTCTACGGCCTGCCGTGGCTGAACATGAACGGCCGCCAGGCCGTCCTGTTCGACCTGGCCAGCCGCAAGTTCTACTTGTTCGGCATGGTGTTCTGGCCGCAGGATTTCATCTACCTGGCGGCGCTCCTGATCGTCTGCGCCTACGGGCTGTTCCTGGTGACGGCGGTGGCGGGCCGCGTGTGGTGCGGGTTCGCCTGTCCGCAAACGGTCTACACCGAGGTGTTCCTGTGGATCGAGCGCAAGATCGAAGGCTCGCGCAGCAGCCAGATGCGCCTCGCGCGCCAGCCCTGGAACGCCGAGAAGCTCGCCAAGCGCGGCGCCAAGCACCTGTCATGGGGCGCGGTCGCGCTGTTTACCGGTTTCAGCTTCGTCGGTTATTTCACCCCGATCCGCTCGCTGGGCGGCGAGATTGCCGGCTTCGGGCTGGGACCGTGGGAAACCTTCTGGATCCTGTTCTATTCCTTCGCCACCTATGGCAACGCGGGCTGGCTGCGCGAGCAGGTGTGCAAGTACATGTGCCCGTATGCGCGCTTCCAGAGCGCGATGTTCGACAAGGACACCCTGATCGTCACCTACGACGTCGCGCGCGGCGAGCCGCGCAACGGCCGCAGGAAGGGCGAGGCGAAAGCGGACGCCCCCCGGAGCGGCGACTGCATCGATTGCAGCCTGTGCGTGCAGGTGTGCCCGACCGGGATCGACATCCGCAAGGGCCTGCAGTACGAGTGCATCGGCTGCGCCGCCTGCGTCGACGCCTGCAATATCGTGATGGACAAGGTCGAGCGGCCGCGCGGCCTGATCCGCTATGCGACCGAGAACGGATTGATGCGCAAGCTCGGTCCGGACGAGATCCGGCGCCGCATGCTGCGTCCGCGCGTGCTGGTGTACGGCGCCGTGCTGGCGCTGCTGGTGTCGGCGATGGGCGCCTCGCTCGCGCTGCGCAACCCGCTCAAGCTGGACGTGATCCGCGACCGCGGCTCGATGGGGCGCGAGGTCGAGGATGGCCGCATCGAGAACGTCTACCGGCTGCAGGTGATGAACACGAGCGAGGCGCCGCAGTCGCTGCTCGTGAGCGTGAGCGGCATCCCGTCGGCCATCGTGGTCGACGAGGGACCGATCGCGATCGATGGCGCCACCACGCGCGCGGTGCCGGTGCGGGTGCGGATCGACCCGGGCGCCGGCAAGCCGGGCTCGAACAGGATCGAATTCACGGTGCGATCGAGCGTTGACCCCGACCTGGGGGTGAGCGAAGGCGCGGCCTTCATCGTACCCAAATGAGTGTCCGCGGAACAGCGAAGGAGAACGACATGCAAGCGACGAACCCCAACTTCCCGCAGGGTGCGGCGGCGCCGTGGTATCGGCACCGCTGGCCGTGGTTCCTGATGATCGGCCCGGTGGCGGTGATGATCGCCACCGGCGTCTCGGCCTGGCTGGGCATGCAGCAGCCCGACGCCATGGTGGTGGCCGACTATTACAAGCAGGGCAAGGCGATCAACCAGGACTTGCGGCGCGACCGTGTCGCCACCGAGCTCGCGCTGACGTTCGAGGCCAGCCACGATGCGCAGGCGGGGCGCCTGAACGGACGGCTGGCCAGCGGTGGCCAACCGGTGGTGGCGCCTTTCCATATCCGGCTCGCCCATCCGACCCTGCCCGAGCGCGACCTGGTGCTCGAAGCGCTGCCGGATGCCCAGGGACGCTTCTCGGCCGCGTTGCCGAGGCTCGAGGCGACCCACTGGCAGGTCGTGGTGGAGGGCGCCGCGCGCGACTGGCGGCTGGCGCGCAGCTGGAGTCCGGCCAAGCAGGCGAGCCTGGCGATCGAGGCCGACCCGCGCTAGCCGAGGCGCGCGATGGCGCGCACGTACGCCAGTTCCGCGACCAGCTCGACCAGGGTCTGGGTCACGATGATCGCCGGCAGCAGCGGTACCGCCCCCGGCACGGCCAGCGCCAGCGGCAGCACGACCAGCGAGTTGCGGGTGGCGCCGCTGAAGGCGACCGCGCGGCCGGCGCCCGCCTCGAGCCGGAACAGCCGCGCCACCAGCCAGCCTGCCAGCGGGGCCAGCAGCGCGAACGCGATATACACCGGCACCACGCCGAGCGCCGCGTCCAGCGCCTGGCCGAGCCGCGGCAGCACCGAGGCGACCACGACGAACAGCACCAGGGCGGTGGCCGGCACCGGCAGCAGGCCGAGCAGCGTCGCAGCGCGCGCGCCCGACCGGCTGCGGCCTGCCCAGAACTGCGCCGCGAGCGCGAGCAGCAGCGGCGCCGCGATCAGCCATATGAAGGCATCGATGAACGGCCCGGGCTGGAGCAGGCCGGCCGCGCCGTCGCCGAGCAGCATGCGCAGGTAGACCGGCAGCAACAGCATCTGCGCCGCCAGCAGCACCGGCGTCGCGGCCAGCAGCAGGCGCGCATCGGCGCGGCCGAGGTGGGAGAAGGTGACCACATAGTCGATGCAGGGCGCCAGCAGCACCAGCAGGACGCCCAGCCGGACCAGCGGATCGTCGGGCACGAAGGGCAGCAGGCCGGCGACCAGCAGCGGAATGGCCACGAAATTGGTCGCCAGCAGCGCGGCCAGGAAGCGGGTGTTGGAGGCCGCCCGGCCCAGCTCGGCCAGCGGCACCTGCAGGAAGGTCACGAACAGCATCAGGGCCAGCGCCGGGTTGACCGCTGTTTCCAGCGCGGCGGCGCCGGGCAGCGCAAGGCCCGCCATGGCGGCCAGCGCCACGGCGCCGAAGTAGATGCCGACCTGGCTGTTCTCGAGCCGGTCCCTGGTATTGTGCATGAGGTGCGATCGCTGTCGTCGGTGGCGGGAGCGCCATTATACGTAGCGCGCCGTGGTCATCCGCGCGCCATGTTGTAAGATGCCCGCCACCATCTGATTCATCGGGAGAGCAAGTGCAGTACCGGAACCTGCTGTTGTACTGGCTGGCGATCGGCGTCGCCGGGATGCTGGCGTTTCGCCTGCCCTACGTCGGTTTCGCGCTCGGCATCGGCGCGCTGCTGTACTTCGTCTACGCGATTCCCTACTGGCTGCTGTTCGTGGTGTTCCTGCACCAGCGGACGCACGCCCGCCTGGTGTTCGGCATGGCGCGCCGCAGCTTCGCGATCCGGCTTGCCGCGGCGGCCGCAGTGGTGTGCATCGGCAGCCTGCTATTGGGGTGGAAGGTGCTGGCCTGCCTGGGGGCGGCCGTGCTGGTCTACTGCGGCGAGGCCGAGCTCAAGGACCGGATGATCGCCGCCGCGCGCGGCTACGTCGATCGCATACCGGGCTGACGCAGGTCCGCTATCGCATCAGTCCTTGGGGATCGCGACGGCGATCGTGCCATCGGTCGGCAAGGGTGTCCACGCCGGATGCCGGCCCGTTTTCTGGAAAGCGGCCATGAACGCGGCTTTTTGAACCTCCATCGGAACCACGCTTTCGGTCGACGAATGGACCCATTCGCCGTCTTCGAGCCGGAAAATCACCCGGGTGCGTTCGCGCTTGCGTGCATATTCGATATCCACCTGGACACGCTGCGCTTCCACCCGCGCCGTGGCCAGGCGCTGGCCGACAAAATCCGGATCGATCAGGCAGCTGCGCCCCAGCCTGTTGGCACGGTCGGGGATGTCGCCGTGCCGGGCCTGCAGCAAGGTTTGCACGCCGGCGGGCAAGGATGCCACCGCGAACACGTAGTGCGCTTCGCCGCTCGGTGCGAACGCCCAGGCGGATTGGGCAAGGGTGGCGCAGGCGATCAGCAGCGGATAACGCATTGGTAGTCCTCCAGGTAACTGTTCTCGCGAGTGTAGCAAGCGATAATCGCCATGTCGGTGTTGACGCGACATTGGAATAGGGGTTCCAGCCAGCGCCATCAACCGCATTTCTTCAGCGCTGGAGTTTCGCTTGCCGAGTCAGGATCGTAGCGGCGAATCGGCATGCAGGGAGAGTAAGTTGCGACAGCTTGTAACGGCGCCGTACGTACGCCGCGCGACAACACCGGCGTTGTCGATCTGTTTACTTCCATGTTAGATTCCTCGGCGGCAATAGCCTGCGCCACAAGCGCCGCCACAGATCATCAACCACGAGGAAGACACCCAAGATGCCATCGACCCGCCAGCGCAGCCTGCGCGCCATCATCGCCGCCCTGTTCGTTCCCGCCATGCTCGCCGGCGTGTCGCTGCCGGCCGCCGCCGCTCCGGCCGCCACCACCCAGGCGGCCGCGGCCGCGCCGTACAAGGCCTTCGACAGCTGGAGCGAGAAATTTGCCGAGGATTGGGTGCGCCTCAGCCCGCAGCTGGCGACCTCGACCCAGTACTTCAGCGGCGCGGAGCAGGCCAGGCTGGACCGCGAACTGACCCCGCTGACGGCGGCCCACCGCAAGAAGGCGGTCGCGCTGGCGCGCGATGGGCTCAAGCACCTCGACGGTTTCAAGTCGCAGCCCCTGAACGAGACCCAGAAGATTTCGGCCGCGGTGATGCGCTGGTCGCTGCAGAACGTGATCGCCAACGAGCCGTTCGAGGACCACGCCTTCGTGTTCTCGCAGTTCAGCGGTCCGCAGATCGGCCTGGTCAACTTCATGACCAATACCCATCCGCTGCGCACCGCGGCCGACGTCGACAGCTACCTGGCCCGCCTGGACCAGGTCGGCGTGCGCCTCGACGAGGCGCTGGCGCGCGCCAGGGGCGCGGCAAGCAAGCAGCTGATTCCGCCGCGCTTCATCCTCGAGCGCGCCCAGTTCCAGGTCGACCATTTCCTGAAACCGGCCGCCAGCGACAACGTGCTGGTGACCACGCTGGCCCAGCGCAGCGCCGGCATCCAGGATCTGTCGCCCGAGGCGCGCAGCGCCGCCATCGCGCGCGCGACCGCCATCGTCGAGCAGAAGATCCGTCCTTCTTATACCCGCGTGCAGGCCTTCATGGCCGAGATCCACCCGAAGACCGGCGACGTGGCCGGCATCTCGCGCCTGCCGAACGGCGCCGCTGCCTACAAGCGCGCGATCGAGAACTTCACCAGCACCCAGCTGACGGCCGACGAGATCCACGCCATCGGCCTGCGCGAAGTGGCGCGCATCGAAGCCGAGATGGACAAGCACCTGCGCTCGCTCGGCCTTGCCGAGGGCGACATCGAGACCCGGATGAAACAGCTCGACGCGCGCTTCCAGCCGAAAGGCGAGGGCGATCCGCGGCCGGGCATCATCGCCAGCTACAACGACATGGTGCGCGACGCGGAGCGTCGCAGTGCCTCGCTGTTCAACCTGAAGCCGCGCGCGCCGGTCGACGTGCGCCGCGTGCCGCCGCTGACCGAGCCGTCCGCCGCCGCCCACTACACCCTGCCGGCGCCGGACGGCAGCCGTCCGGGCATCTTCTGGGTGCCGCTGCGCGGCCCGACCTTCGACATGATCCGCATGCGCAGCCTGGCCTACCATGAAGCCGTGCCGGGCCACCACTTCCAGCTCGCGATCCAGCAGGAGATGAGCGACCTGCCGAAGTACCGCAGCCAGCGCATCTTCAGCGGCGGCAGCGCGCACTCGGAAGGCTGGGCGCTGTATACCGAGCGCCTGGCGGTCGAGCAGGGATGGTACGAGGACGACGTGGCGGGCCTGCTGGGCGCCCTGGGCTCGGAACTGTTCCGCGCCCGCCGCCTGGTGGTCGACACCGGCCTGCATACCAAGGGCTGGACCCGCCAGCAGGCGATCGACTACGGCATCGGCGCCCAGGAAACCGAACGCTACGTCGTGTGGCCGGGCCAGGCCAATGCCTACATGATCGGCATGCTGCGCATTCTCGAACTGCGCGAGCGGGCGCGCAAGGAACTGGGAGACAGGTTCTCGCTGCCGGCCTTCCACGACATGGTGCTGGGCGCCGGCTCGGTGCCGCTCGACGTGCTCGGCGAGCTGGTCGACAACTGGATCGCGCAGCAGAAGGCATGATGGTGCAATGCATGCGATGACGCGTCGCATGCGCCCAATGGTCGAGTAACGTCCCCGCCCCGAGCGGGGACGTTCGCTTTGGGGCTGTCATCGTCACCAGTTGATGACCCAGAATGCGATACGCAGTAATTGCTCGACGGAGGTGAACGTCTCACCACGAGCGCCCAATGCCAGCCCGGTTAGTTGGGCAACCGGCGCGACGCCACGCCAGGGAAGCGCGCCAGCCATTCCCTGAAGCGTCGATGGCAGGCATTCACGTGTTGAACCAGGATGGCGCCCTCGGCGCCGTTGCGGAAACGTTCACCGGCGCCGAGATGGACGGCCTGGTGCGCAATGCGGCGCGGCCGCATGCGCAACGGCGAAAGCGTTGCAGGGCATTGGCCTGGCCATGCCGGTGGCAGCGCTCGCAGCCGCAATCCGGGCAGCAGCGTCCCGTTGACCGGATCTCGCCGATGAGCGCGATCACCCGGCCGAGCCCGGCTACGGGATGCGGGCGGCGAGCACTTGCCGACGCTGCCGCTGGCTCAGCTGCGCCAGCTGGGCGAACAGCGTTGCGAACTTCGGCGCTTGCATGGCGAGCTCCCCGTCGATGGCGACCAGGGTTGGACCGCGGGTCAGCCCGGCGGTTCAATGCTCATCCATATCCAAAGAGTACAACGCCTTTGCTGTTCGCCAGCTGCTGACGTGGGAAGCGAGGCATATCCGATGTGTTGCGCGAACACGAATGATAATGATTATCGTTTACATGTAGTTACGTTCTCTGTAGAATCATTGCTTTATTTACAGTGGTACGCGCCATTCACCTGAAAGAGACCGTCTCGCCATGAAAGCTATCAAGAGCCGCAAGCATCCTTCCACCCGCAGCCAGGTCGCCGGCACCGCGCTGGCCGCCGTCCTGCTCCCGCTCGGCGCCCACGCGGCCGACGACGCGCCCGCCGCCAATGCGGCCACCGCCGCGGCGGCCACGGTCGCCCCGCAATCGACCGTCGAAATCGTCGGCAAGTACGAAAACGCCTTCCGCGCCGAGAATGCCTCGTCGCCCAAGTACACCGAGCGCCTGGTCGACACCGCGCAGACGGTGCAGGTCATCAAGAGGGAGCTGTTCGAGCAACAGGGCGCCCTGACCCTGACCGAGGCCCTACGCAACACCCCTGGCGTCGGCGCCTTCTTCCTCGGCGAAAACGGCAACACCACCACCGGCGACGCGATCTTCATGCGCGGTTTCGATACCTCCAACAGCATCTATGTCGACGGCGTGCGCGACATCGGCTCGATCTCGCGCGACGTGTTCAACCTGGAGCAGATCGACGTGCTCAAGGGCCCGGCCGGCACCGACAACGGCCGCAGCGCGCCGACCGGCTCGGTCAACCTGGTGACCAAGAAAGCCAACCTGACCGACTTGACGACGACCGCCATCACCGGCGGCAGCGGCGACCAGAAACGCATCACCCTCGATGCCAACAAGGTGCTGGACGAGCAGCGCGGCATCGCCGTGCGCCTGAACGTGCTGGCCCAGGATGCGGGCAGCGCCGCGCGCGACGTGGTCGAGAACAAGCGTTGGGCGGTGGCGCCAAGCATCGGCTTCGGCCTGAACGGCCCGACCCGGGTGCACCTGGACTACCTGCACGTGGACCAGGACAACATCCCCGACGGCGGCGTGTTCGTGATCGGCCTGCCGGGCTACACCAGTCCCGACCGCACCCGTCCCTGGGTGGCCGATGCGCCGAAGGTCGACCCGAAGAATTTCTACGGCTCGAGCAGCGACTATGACGACGTGAAGGCCGACATGGCGACCGTGCGCATCGAGCACGACTTCTCGCCGACCATGAAGCTGCAGAACACGAGCCGCTACGGCAAGACCAGCCAGGATTACCTGCTGACGGCGTTCCTGACCAGCGCCGCCAACCTGACCACGCCGGTACAGGGCGATCCGCACACCTGGACCCTGGCGCGCAGCATCCGCACCGGCAAGGACCAGGAAAACAAGATCCTCACCAATGTCACGACGTTGACCAGCCAGTTCGACACCGGCGCCGTGTCGCACACCCTGGTGACGGGCCTGGAGATCACCAGCGAGCGCCAGACCACCTGGGGCCTGACCGGCCTGGGCACGCTGCCGGCCGCGAATATCTACCACCCGAACCCGAGCGACGCGCCGACCACGCCGGTCAATGTGCGCCGCACCGGCGCCTACAACGAGGGCGAGATCGACACCCAGAGCCTGTACCTGTTCGACACCGTCAAGCTCGGCGAGCGCTGGATTTTCAACGGCGGCGTGCGCGTCGACCATTTCCGCGGCGACTACTCGGTGGTGGCGCTGACCAATAATGTGCTGACCCCGACCCGCTTCAAGGTCGGCGACAACCTGGTCAACGGCAAGCTGTCGGCGCTGTACAAGCCGACCGCCAACAGCAGCGTGTATGCGATGGTGGCCAGCTCCAAGCAGCCGCCCGGCGGCAACTTCACCGTGTCGGGCAATGCCAACAGCGCCCAGAACCCGATCTATGAACCGCAAAAGACCGTCACCACCGAGGTCGGCGGCAAGCTCGACCTGCTCAAATCCAAGCTGTCGCTGTCGGCGGCGCTGTTCCGCACCGACGTCGAGAACGAGGTCGAGCAGGATCCGGCCGACCAGCAGTGGTACCAGACCGGCGAAAAGCGGGTGCAGGGCGTCGAACTGGGCGCGACCGGCGAGCTGGCCCCGCACTGGCTCCTGAGCGCCGGTTACCTGTACATGGACACCAGCGTCGAACGCGGCCGCAACGTGACCGCCGCCGGCGAGAACAGCCTGACCTACACGCCGAAGCAGTCCTTCACCGCGTGGACGTCGTACGACCTGCCATGGGGCCTGCGCATCGGCGGCGGCGCGCGGTTCTCCGACAAGCTGGCGCGCGGCACCGACGGCGCCATCGGCACCCCGGCCTACACCGAGTCGTACTGGGTGTTCGACGCCATGGTCGGCTACAAGGTCAACCAGAACGTCGACCTGCGCCTGAACGTGTACAACATCGGCGACGAGAAGTATGTCGCCGCCATCAACAAGAGCGGCTACCGCTATACCCCGGGCACGCCGCGCTCGGCCAGCCTGACGGCGAACATCCGCTTCTGACCCGATAGCGGACCACGAAGCGGACCGTGAGCGGGCCAGCAGTGCGTCACTGCCGGCCCGCTTCTGCTATGTTGAGTCCACCTTCATGGGGGACCACATGGAACAATTCCTGATCATCTATCGCGGCGCGTCGGAACCAGCCGAGCGCCAGGACGACCGCTGGACGGCCTGGTTCGACGCCATGGGCGGCGCCGTGCGCGATCCCGGCAGCCTGACCCAGGACAGCGTCGAGATCCCGAGCCGCCTGATCGGCCCCAAGCTGTCCAGCAGTTCGCTGTCGGGCTATTCGGTGGTCGAGGCGGCCGATTTCGACGCCGTGGTGCGCATGGTGCAGGATTGTCCCATCTTCGACGAGCGCGGCTCGGTCGAGATCGCGCGCCTGGGGCACCGGCCAGCCTGAAGCCGGCCGGCGCTTGCGCTATACTCGGCGCCCATGCGCATACAGCTTTTCTCCGACCTGCACCTCGAACGCTATCCCGGCTTCCAGCCCCACATCCTTCCCGGCGCCGACGTCGTGGTGCTGGCCGGCGACATCGGCTCCTACCAGGCCGGCTCGCGCCTGGAGACGCCGGATTTCGGGCTCGAGCGCTTTTCGACCGCGCTGCCGGCGCTGGCCGGCAAACGGGTGCTGTTCATTCCCGGTAACCACGAATTCGACTCGCTCGACCACGACGCCACCCGTGCGCGCCTGCGCGCGACCTGCGAGCGGCTCGGCATCACCTGGCTCGACCGCGAGATCGTCACCATTGGCGACGTGCGCTTCATCGGCACCACCTTGTGGAGCGACTTCGATGCGCTGGCGCTGCGCGACGCCGACCTGGCCAAGCAGATGCAGCAGCGCAGCAAGGCCTTCCGCGCGGCGAACTACTACCTCAGCAAGAACACGACCCTGAAGGACGGCGAGCAGGTGCTGGCCGAGGGCATCCGCGCCATGTCGCTCGATTGCCAGGCCTGGCTGCGCGCGGCGCTGGCCACGCCGTTCGAAGGCAGGACGGCGGTGGTCACCCATTTCGCCCCCAGCCTGCTCAGCGCCGATCCGCGCTACGGCCTCACGCCCGGCACGGCGGGATTCTGCAATACGCTCGACGAGCTATTCAAGCACGCCCAGCTATGGATGCACGGCCACCTGCACTGCATGAACGACTACGTGGTCGAAGGCCGCGACGGGGCGCATTCCTGGTCGTGCCGGGTGGTGGCCAACCCGCTCGGCTACCTGAGCAAGGGCGAGCAGGAAGGCTTCCGTCCCGAGCTGCTGATCGCCCTCTGATCACGGCAGCGGCCCTGCGTCATCCGACGACAGGGTGCCCATCAGCGCCTCGAAGCCGCTGGCTGCCTCGGGCGGGCGTTCCTGTTCCGCATACTCGGCATATACCCAGTCGCCGCCCACGCGCGCGACGCCCTCCGGCGGCAGCGGCTCGTGCTGGGGCGTCCCGGCCAGCGCGACGCGCATGAAATCGATCCACATCGGCAGCGCCAGGGTGGCGCCGAATTCGCGGCCGCCGAGCGAGCGCGGTTGGTCGTAGCCCATCCAGGCCACCGCCGCCACCCGCCCGCCGTAGCCGGCGAACCAGCCGTCGAGCGCGTTGCTGGTGGTGCCGGTCTTGCCGGCCAGGTCGTGCCGCTGCAACTGGCGCGAAGCCGCCGTCGCGGTGCCGGCGCGGGTCACGTCGCGCAGCATGCTGTCGACGATGAAGGCGTTGCGTTCGTCCAGTACGCGGCCGGTTTCCTGCCTCGGCCGCGGCGACGCCTGCTCGAACAGGACCTTGCCGTCGCCATCCTCGATGCGGGCGATCAGCCACGGTTCGACCCGGTAGCCGCCATTGGCCAGCACCGCATAGGCGCCGGCCATCTGCAGCGGCGTGACGGCGCCGGTGCCCAGGCCGAGCGTCAGGTTGCGCGGCTGGCGCGCGGCGTCGAAGCCGAAGCGGGCCAGGTGCTCGCGGGCGTAGTCGACGTCCAGCGCGCGCAGCATGCGCACGGTGGGCACATTACGCGAGCGCGACAGCGCATGACGCACCGTGACCGGGCCTTCGAACACATTGTCGTCGTTGCGCGGCGACCAGCCGGCATAGGCCTTCTCTCCGCTGAAGTCGAGCGGCTCGTCGAGGATCTGCGTGCCGGGGAAGAAGCCGCGCTCCAGGCCCGCCGAATACACGAAGGGCTTGATGCTCGACCCCGGCTGGCGCCAGGCCTGGGTCACGTGGTTGAACTTGTGCAGCGAATGATCGAAGCCGCCGACCAGGGCGCGGTAGGCCCCTGTTTCGGTGTCGAGCGCCACGAAGGCGGCCGCTACCTCGGGCAACTGGGCGATCTCCCAGGCGCCGCCGGCGGCGCGGGCGAGGCGGATGACGGCGCCCGGCGCCAGCCGCGATGCCGGCTTGGCCTTGGCCGACAGGGCGCCGGCGGCGAAGGCCAGGCCCGGGCCCGCGATCTCGACCTGCTCGCCGCCGGCCAGCGTGGCGCGCACGCGCTTGCCGGACGCCGCGGTGACGACCGCCGGCGCCAGGCCGTCCACCGCGGGGCGCTTGCGCAGGGCGGCCGCGATCGCGTCCGCGCGCGCTTCGGCGCCGGCCGGCAGGGCGACGCGCGCCTCGGGGCCGCGATAGCCGTGGCGGCGGTCGTAGGCGAGCACGTTGCGGCGCACCGCTGCGTGGGCCGCATCCTGTTCGGCCGCGACGATGGTGGTGGTGACCGTGACGCCGCGCTCGTAGGCAGCCTGGCCCAGGCGCGCATGCACGGCCTGGCGCGCGATCTCGGCGACCCAGGCCGCGCGCGGATTGACGCTGGCGCCGTGGCTGCGCACCTGCAGGGGCTCGGCCAGCGCGCGGCGGTATTGCGGCTCGCTGATCATCGCCAGCGCGCGCATCCGCCTGAGCACGACCTGCTGGCGCTTGCGCGCCGCCTGCGGATTGGCGGCCGGATTGCTGCTGGAAGGGTTCTGCGGCAGGCCGGCCAGCATCGCGATCTCGGCCAGCGAAAGATCGGCCAGCGGCTTGCCGAAATACGTGCGCGCCGCGCTGGCGAAGCCATAGGCGCGCTGGCCAAGATAGATCTGGTTCAGGTAGACCTCGAGGATCTGGTCCTTGGTGAGCGCCTTTTCGATCTTGTAGGCGAGTGCCACCTCCGTGAGCTTGCGCGGCAGGGTCTTGTCGCGAGAGAGGAAGAAGTTGCGCGCCACCTGCATCGTGATCGTGGACGCGCCCTGGCTGCCGAAATCGCCGAGATTCGCCTTGGCCGCGCCGAGTGCGCGGATCCAGTCCACGCCGCCGTGCTCGTAGAAGCGGGTGTCCTCGATCGCCAGCACGGCCGATTTCATCAGCGCCGGCACCTTGGCGATCGGGACGAACTCGCGCCGCTCGGCGCCGAATTCGCCGATCAGGACGTGGTCGGCGGTGTAGACGCGCAGCGGGATCCTGGGCCGGTAGTCGGTGACGGCCTTGATGTCGGGCACCTCGGGCAGGATCGAGGCGGCCGCCTGGTGCGGCACGGCGACGAGGGGCAGCAGGGCGCTGGCGGCAAGCAGGAGCGCGGCGCGCGCAGGCGGGAGATGAAAGAGGGACATGGCGGCACTGTCTGATGGAAGTGCGCCGATCTTACTGGCGGCCGGCCGCCATGGCATGCGATAAGCGCGCGGTAGCGCCACCTGGCACCGCGGGGGGCAGGCAGCGCTACCGTGGCCGCTCAGGCGGCGCGCGCCAGGTCCATCGTGGCCAGCAGCGTTGTGCGGTTCGCTTCCAGCTGGACGGGGTCGAGGAAGGCCGTCGCCTGCAGCGGCAGGAACTGGAGCGACGTCAGGCCGATGCAGCCGAAGGCCGCCTTCAGGTAGGGCGTCAGGAAGTCGGGCTGGCGCGCCTGCTCGCCGCTGAACACGCCGCCCGAGGCGATGCCGATGTACACCGGCTTGTCTTCCAGCAGCCCGGCCTTGTCGCCGCTGGCCGAGATCCCGATGGTGCGGCCAACCCGCAGCAACTGGTCGATCCAGGCCTTGAATACCGACGGCAGGGTGAAATTGTTCATCGGCGTGCCGATCACCAGCACGTCGGCCGCCTCGACTTCCTGGATCAGCCATTCGGACAGCAGCACGTCGCCGTTGGCCGGATCGGCCTCCAGCGCGGCCGCCATGGCGCCGGGCGTGGCCAGGGCGGCGGCGTATCCCCCTTGGGTATGCGGTATCGGCTCCAGGCCCAGGTCGCGCCGCAGCACGGTGGCGTGGGGATGGCGCGCCAGCAGCTTCCCGACCATCGCGCTCGATAAGGCGCGGCTGTGCGACAGGGTGCGCGGACTGCAATCGACGTGAAGGATATTCACTGGCGCATCCCCACCGCGAGGCGGTTGAAGGCGCTCATCAGGGCGATGGCGAAGGTCAGGTCCGAGATCTCGACCTCGCTGAAGTATTCCTTGAGCGGCTCGTAATCGGCGTCCGGCGCGCCGGTGCGGTCGACGAGCGTCAACGCCTCGGTCCAGGCCAGGGCGGCGCGTTCGCGCGCGCTGAAATGGTCGGCGACGCGCCAGCCGGCCAGGCTGTCCAGCTTCGCGTCCGGCACGCCGCCGGCGCGCAGCGCGCTGGCATGCATCTCGAGGCAGAAGGCGCAGCCGTTGATCTGCGACATGCGCAGCCAGGCCAGCTCGATCAGCTCCTTGCCGAGCGGGCTGCTTTCGAGCGCCTTCTTGGTGGCGCCGAAGCCCTGGTAGGCGGCAGGCGAGAGGGAATAATAGGGCAGGCGTTTTGGGGCACTCATGAGACAACTCCGGTCAGGTCGAAAAAAAGGGTGTTCGGACGCAGGCATGGCGCCGGCGGGTCATTGCGGCTGGACAAACTGCATTCCCATCGCCAGCAGGCCCTGCCGGTAATAGAAGCGCTGGGCCAGGGGCATGTGCAAGCCCGTGTCGAGCACGAAGTTGGCGCAGCCCTGGCGCTTGGCTTCGTCGCGCAGGGCATCGATCATGCGGCCGCCGAGGCCATGGCGGCGCGAATCGGCGGCGGTCACCAGGTCGTCGACGTACAGGAAACGCCCGTTCATCAGGTTCTCGAGAATCCGGTAGCCGGCCAGCGCCTTGACCTCGCCATCCTGCCACGCCGCGAGCAGGCGGTATCCCTGCTCGCCCTGGCGCCGCGCCTGGGCGGCGAAGGCCCCTGCATCGGCCAGATGCGGGCGCAGTTCGCGCATCACGCCGAAGCTGGCGCGGTAGTCGCCGTCGGTTTCGATCAGGCCCAGTGTAAAAGTACGCATTGTTTCTCCTCGTTCGATACGGATACTATAGGCGCCGAATGGCCTACCCGGTAGGTGCAAGAATCATGGAAATGAATAGGACATCATGGACCTCCAGAACCTGAAGCCGAGCCGTGGAAAGGGCGATCCGATCTACCTGCAGCTGTACCGCCGCTATTGCGAGGCAATCGCCGCCGGCAAGCTCGCCCCCGGAGACCGGGTGCCGTCGGTGCGCAGCCTGGCCAGCGAGCTGCATCTCGCGCGCGGCACGGTCGAAGCGGCCTACCAGATGCTGGTCGCCGAAGGCTATTTCGTGGCGCGCGGGGCGGCCGGGACGGTCGTCTCGCCGCAACTGGCGAAGCTGGCCGGCGCGGCCCGGCCCAGGGCGGCTGCGCGCAGCGCGCCGGACGCCAACTCCCCGCAAGGCGCACCGGGCGAAGCCCTGCCGTTCCAGCTCGGTCTGCCGGCGCTGGATGCTTTCCCGCGCAAGAGCTGGGCGCGCCTGGCCGGGCGCAATCTGCGCGCGCTGGAGGCGATGGCGATGACCTATCCCGATCCCGCCGGCTACGGTCCCCTGCGGCGCAGCATCGCCGCCTATCTCGGCATTGCGCGCGGCATCGAGTGCTCGCACGAACAGGTCTTCGTCACCGCCGGCTACCACGGCGCGCTGGAACTGGCGCGGCGCGTCGTGCTGCGGGACGGCGACACCGGCTGGTATGAAGACCCGGGCTACGTCATGGCGCGGCGCTTCCTGCTGCAATCCGGCCTGCGCCTGGAGCCGGTGCCGGTCGACGACCAGGGCCTGGACGTGGCGCGCGGCATGCAGCGCGCGCCCGCTGCGCGCTTCGCGGTGGTGACGCCGACCCACCAGAGCCCGATGGGCATGGCCATGTCGCTGCCGCGCCGCCTGGCGCTGCTGGAATGGGCGCGCACCAGCCGCGCCTGGATCGTCGAGGACGACTACGACAGCGAGTTCCGCTACCACGGCCGGCCCCTGCCGGCGCTCAAGAGCCTCGACCGCCACGGGCGGGTGCTGTACACCGGCACCTTCAGCAAGGTGCTGCTGCCCGGATTGCGGCTGGCCTACCTGGTCGTGCCCGAGTCGCAAGTGGCGCGCGCGCGCGAACAGGTGGCCTGCCTGCCCGGCCCCGGCTCGATCCTGCCGCAGGCGACGGTCGCCGACTTCATGGAACAGGGCCATTTCGCGCGCCACCTGCGCAGGATGCGGACGCTGTATGCCGAGCGGCGCGGCTATCTGCTCCAGGCGCTGGCGTCCGGGCTGGGCGAACGGGTCGAGGTCCAGCCGCAGGCCGGCGGCATGCATGTGCTGGCGCGGATCGACGCCGGGCGCGACGACCGCGCGCTGGCGGCGGCCGCCCAGGCGCGCGGCCTGGGGCTGCAGGCGCTGGGGGCCTGGCGGATGGGCAGGTCGGGCCGGGGTGGGCTGCTGATGGGGTTCACCAATTTCGCGACGCCAGCCATGGCTGCCGCGGCGGTGCGACGGCTGGGTTCCGTCATGGATGCGGCCTGGAGCGCCTGACAAGATGTCCGCGAAGACCTCTGCGCTCCAGGAGCCGCGACTGCGTGCGCGGGGCCGAGTGCGGCCGCGACCGGCCTCGGCCCCGCGCCGTGGCAGGCGTCGACACTGCGCCGTGCGCGTGCTGGTGCACGAAGGGGGAAGGGACGCCTGGCCCCATCAATGCGCGCCGCGGTGCGCCGAGGCGCACGATATCACGCCCCCCACCAGCAGCACCAGGGCCGCCGTCTCGAACCCGGTCGGCCAGCGCGCTTCCCACAAGAATCCATACAGCGCTGCGAAGACCGTCTCGAACACGATCATCTGCCCCGTCAGGCTCAAGGGCAGGGCGCGGCTGGCATGGTTCCACAGGGCGTTGCCCACCACCGAGCACAGGATGGCGACCGCGGTGACCAGCGCGCCGAATTGCAGCCAGGCCGGCAACCCGTGTTCTCCCGGGGCCAGCACGAAGGCCGGCACCGCCAGCACCAGCGCCATCGCGCCCGTCACGACGCCGACCAGCAGATTCCATTCGTGCGGCGAGACGCCTTCGATGCGCGCCAGCCAGCGGCTGTTGTGCACCGCAAAGATGGTCCACGACACCAGCGCGCCGAAGGCGCAGGCCAGGCCCGCCAGCGAGCCGGGACCGGACGCCGACAGCGACTCCCAGCCGATGCAGGCCAGGCCGGCGCCGCTGAGCAGCTGCGACGGCAGCAGGCGCCGCAGCGGCACCGCGTGACGGTCGCGCGACCCCACCAGGGTGACCGCGATCGGCAGCAGTCCGATCACGATCGAGGCCATGGCCACGCCGCCCAGCTGCACCGCATTGGCCAGGAACAGGTAATAGACGATGTTGCCGGTAAGGCTGAGCCCGGCTAGCGTGCGCCAGGCTTGCCAGCCGAGATGGCGGCGCAGCCGTCCCCAGGCCGGGTAGACCAGGAGGGCGGCCACCAGCCCGTAGGCCAGGTAGCGCCCGGCCGCGAGCTGGACCGGCAGGAATGCGCTCGCCAGTTCAGGCGCCAGGAAGACCAGGCCCCACAGGGCGCCGGCGGCGATCCCGGCGCCGATGCCGAGCAGGGTGGAACGAGGCAGGCGGCCCGCGCCGGTAACGATGAACATGTGAATCTCCTTCGACGAACGGAGATTCTCGGGGATGGACGAATGACCGTCTTGGCCGGAACTACTGCGCCTTTGACGCGCTCTCCTGACTCGAACGCCGATAGGCGGCAGGCGTGATGTCGAAAACCCGGCGCATGGCCCGCGTCAGGCTGGTCTGGTCCGAAAACCCGCAGGCGAGCGCGATGTCGGCGATGCCGCGGCGGCTGCCGGCCAGCAGGCTGCGCGCGCAATCGAGGCGGCAGCCCAGCAGCCAGGCATGCGGCGTGCTGTCCAGCTCTTCGCGAAACACGGCATGCAGGCGGCTCACGCTCAGGTTGGCGGCGCGCGCCATCGATGCGGTGCTCCATGGGAGCCCTGGCTCGGCCTCGATGCGCGCCAGCAGGGCCGCCAGGCGCGAGGCCGCGCGTGGCGTGTCGAGGCTCAGGGTGTCGAGCAGCAGCGGCACCCAGCCGCGCACCAGCGCGCGCGGCGGGGCGGCGTCGCGCGCCATGAGGCCCATGAACTCGACCAGCTTGCGCGCGGCCGGGCCGAGCGCGACGAAGGGCCGCGCCATCAAGTCCTGCCAGGGACCGTGCCCGAAGGCGGCGGCGTCGACGTCGACGATCAGCGACTGGTTGGCGCCCGGGCTCGATTGCGCATGCCAGGCGCCGGGCGCCACCACGGCGCCATGCAGGGGATCGAGCCGGCCGCGGCGCTCCTCGATGTCGAGCAGCACCTCGCCCTGCACCGGCAGCACCAGCTGGGCAAAGTCGTGCCGGTCGCCCCAGTGCGCGCGGTCGTAGCTGCGCAGGTGCAGGTCGCAGGACGGCTGCGGCGCCATGCGCTCACGCCATCGGGCTGCACACGTCGGTGCCGGCCGCCAGCGCCTTCAGCTTGACCGGATCGAGCAGCGTCAGTTCGCGCTTGTCGACCTCGAGCCAGCCCTGCTTCCTGAAGCGCGACAGCAGGCGGCTGATGCTTTCGATGGTCAGGCCCAGGTAGTTGCCGATGTCTTCGCGCGACATGCGCAGCTGGAAGCGGTTGGCCGCATAGCCGCGGGCGGCGTAGCGCGCCGACAGGTTGACCAGGAAGACGGCGAAGCGCTGTTCGGCGCGCATGTTCCCGAGCAGGAGCATGACGTTCTGCTCGCGCGTGATTTCCTGGCTCATGATGCGGTGGAAGTGGCGCAGCAGGGTCGGCACTTCTCCGAACAGGTCTTCCAGGCGCGCGAACGGGATCTCGCACACTTCGCTGTCTTCGAGCGCCACCGCGTCGCAATGGTGGGTGCCGCTGATGGCGTCCATCCCGAGCAGCTCGCCCGCCATCTGGAAGCCGGTGATCTGGGCTTCGCCGGCGGCGTTCACCTGGTAGGTCTTGAAGTGGCCGAAGCGCACCGCGTACAGGTTGCGGAACGATTCGCCCACGCCGTACAGGCGTTCGTCGCGCTCGAGCCGGCGGCGGCGGCCGATGATCTTGTCCAGGCGGTCGATCTCGGCGTCTTCCAGCCCCATCGGCAGGCACAGCTGGTGCATGCTGCACTGCGCGCAGGACTTGAGCGCGTGCAGGTTCAGGGACGGCGCGGCGTGCTGGGTCGGGGGCTGGGTCATGACGGACGGTCGGAAAATTCAGTACCTCATGATTATAGACGCGTTGCAGCATCAAATCCGACAAACCGATGCCGATTTTTGGCATTTGAGAAACATTTTTGTTGCGTTACGGTCTGCGGGCAACTGTGCGCGCTCGATGTGAATCGGGGTCTACACTAGCGATACAATTTGAACAACTGGAGTGATCGACAGTGGCATCTACCAGCGCGAGCACGTCCGTCAATACCGCCATGGGCGCCGCGGCGCCGATCCCGGGCCTGCCGCCGAGCGGCGAAGACCAGGCCAGGGCCGACCTGTACGCCCTGCTGGCGCGCCTGCTGCTTGCCCCGCCCGACGCCGCGCTGCTGGCGGCGCTGGCGTCGAGCGACCCGATCCTGGCCGAAGGCGGCGACCCGGCGCTCGAACAGGCCTGGCAGCAGCTGGGCGTGGCGTCGAGCGTCATGGATCCCGGGCTCGTGCACGATGAATTCGCCGCGCTGTTCGTCAGCATCGGCACGCCGCCGGTCGATCCCTACGGTTCGCGCTACCTGGCCGGCTACATGAACGACACGCCGCTGGCGCACCTGCGCGACGACCTGGCCCGGCTCGGCCTGGCGCGCATCCGCGGCCGCGGCGAGTTCGAGGACCACCTGGGCGCCTTGTGCGAGACGATGCGGGTGCTGGTCGCCGGTGCGCCCGGCATCGCGCGCCAGCCGCTGGCGGTGCAGCGCGGCTTCTTCGACGCCCATCTCGGCCCCTGGTGCATGCGCGCGCTGGACGACATCGCCAATGCCGAAGGCGCCAACTATTACCGCCTGGTCGCCCGCGTCGCGCAGGCATTCCTGGCAATCGAGGCGGAAGCATTCGCCGTAGGGGAGGACACCGATGAACGAGCATGATCCACACGCAGCGCAAGACCGGCCGGACCCGGCGCGGCGCGGCTTCCTGAAGGCCGCCCCGCTGGGCGCGCTGGCCGTCGTCGCCGCCACGCCGGCCGCCGCCCAGCCGAACCCGGCCCCGGCCGCGCCCGACGCCACGGTCAAGCGCGGCTACCACGAGACGGATCACATCCGCCGTTATTACCAGACCGCCGCCTACTGGTAGGCTAGCAAAGGAATCGCCATGTCACTGGTCAAGTCCACGCGCGACAGCGCGTTGAAACGGCGCCGCTTCCTGGTCGGGGCCGGCGTGGCCGCCGGCGCCGGCGCGCTGGGGCGGCACCTGCCCCTGAACGTGATCGAGCCGGCCCAGGCCGATCCGGTCCCGAACACCCCGGTGCCGACCGAGGTCAAGCGCACCGTGTGCAGCCACTGCTCGGTCGGCTGTTCGGTCGACGCCGTGGTCGCCAACGGCGTCTGGGTGCGGCAAGAGGCCGCCTTCGATTCGCCGATCAATATGGGGGCCCACTGCGCCAAGGGCGCCTCGGTGCGCGAGCACGCCTTCGGGGAGCACCGCCTGCGCTACCCGATGAAGCTGGTGAACGGCAAGTACCAGCGCATCTCCTGGGACCAGGCGATCGACGAGATCGGCGACAAGCTCTTGCAACTGCGCAAGGAAGCCGGGCCCGATGCGCTGATGGTGATCGGCAGCTCCAAGCACAATAACGAGCAAGCCTATTTGTTGCGCAAATGGGTGTCGTTCTTCGGCACCAACAACTGCGACCACCAGGCCCGCATCTGCCACTCGACCACGGTCGCGGGCGTGGCCCAGACCTTCGGCTACGGGGCGATGACGAATTCGTTCAACGACCTGCACTACAGCAAGGCGGTGCTGTTCATCGGCTCCAATCCGGCCGAGGCGCATCCGATCTCGATGCTGCACTTCCTGCACGCCAAGGAGCTGGGCGCCAAGATGATCGTCATCGATCCGCGCTTTACCCGCACCGCGCGCTTCGCCGACCACTACGTGCGCGTGCGCCCCGGCACCGATATCCCGCTGGTATGGGGCATCCTGTGGCATATCTTCCATAACGGCTGGGAAGACAAGAAATTCATCGAGGAGCGCACCTGGGGCATGGAAGACGTGCGCGCCGAAGTCATGAAATGGACGCCCGACAAGGTGTCGGACGTGACCGGCGTGCCCGAATCGGCGGTGCGCATGGCGGCCGAGATGCTGGCCACCAACCGGCCGTCGTCGGTGGTGTGGTGCATGGGCATCACCCAGCACCACGTCGGCACCGCCAATGTGCGCGCGCTCTCGATCCTGCAGCTGGCGCTGGGCAATATCGGCGTCCCGGGCGGCGGCGCCAATATCTACCGCGGCCACGATAATGTGCAGGGCGCCACCGACGTCGGCCCGAACGGCGACTCGCTGCCCGGCTACTACGGCCTGGCCGAAGGCGCATGGAAGCATTTCGCGAATGTCTGGGGCGTCGACTACGAGTGGATCAAGTCGCGCTTCGGCTCCAAAGAGCTGATGGAAAAGCCCGGCATCACGGTGTCGCGCTGGTTCGACGCGGTCAACGAAGAAAACCAGTTCATCGACCAGCCGAGCAACCTGCGCGCCGTGTTCTACTGGGGCCACGCGCCGAACAGCCAGACCCGGCTGCCGGACATGAAGGCGGCGATGCAGAAGCTCGACATGATGGTGGTGATCGACCCGTATCCGAGCATGACGGCGGCGATGCATGGCCGCAGCGATGGCGTCTATCTGCTGCCGGCCGCCTCGCAGTTCGAGACCCAGGGTTCGTGCACGGCGTCGAACCGTTCGATCCAGTGGCGCGAGCGCGTCATCCAGCCGCTGTTCGAGTGCAAGACCGACCACGAGATCATGTACCTGTTCGCGCGCAAGCTGGGCTTCGCCGACGAGTTGTGCAAGAACATCAAGGTGGTGCACAACGAGCCGGTGGTCGAGGACATCCTGCGCGAGATCAACCGTTCGTGCTGGACCATCGGCTACACGGGCTGCTCGCCCGAGCGGCTCAAGCTGCATATGGAGAACAAGCACACGTTTAACCCAACCACCCTGCGCGCCGATTCGGGGCCCTGCAAGGGCGACTATTACGGCCTGCCGTGGCCGTGCTGGGGCACGCCGGAAATGAAACATCCGGGCACGCCGATCCTGTACGACCTGAACAAGAGCGTGGCCGAGGGCGGCCTGCCGTTCCGCGCCAACTGGGGTGTCGAGCACAACGGGTCGAGCCTGCTGGCGGCCGACGGTTCGACCACCAAGCATAGCGAGCTGGACGTTGGCTATCCCGAGTTCGACCACGTCTTCCTGAAAAAGCTGGGCTGGTGGGCCGAGCTGACGCCGGCCGAGCAGGCCATGGCCGAGGGCAAGAACTGGAAGACCGACCTGTCGGGCGGCATCATCCGCGTCGTCATCGCCCACGGCTGCGCGCCGTTCGGCAATGCGCGGGCGCGCTGCAACGTGTGGAACTTCCCCGATCCGGTCCCGGTGCACCGCGAACCGCTGGCCACGCCGCGGCGCGACCTGGTGGCCCAGTACCCGACCTATGAAGACAAGGTCAACCACTGGCGCCTGCCGACGCTGTTCAAATCGGTGCAGGCGGTCGATTATTCCAAGGATTTCCCGCTGATCATGACCTCGGGCCGCCTGGTCGAATACGAGGGCGGCGGCGAGGAAACCCGTTCCAATCCCTGGCTGGCCGAGCTGCAGCAGAACATGTTCGTCGAGATCAACCCGCGCGACGCGGTGCAGATCGGGGCCAGGCTCGGCGAATACGTCTGGCTCGAAACGCCGACCGGCGCGCGCATGAAGATGATGGCGATGGTCACCGAGCGGGTGCCGGTGGGGCTGGTGTGGGCGCCGTTCCACTTCGGCGGCTGGTGGATGGGCGAAGACCTGGAACAGCACTATCCCGAGGGTGGAGCGCCGATCGTGCGCGGCGAGGCCATCAATACTGGCTGGACCTATGGCTATGACGCCGTGACCATGATGCAGGAGACCAAGGTCTCGCTGTGCCGCGTGGTGCGGGCCTGACGAGGAGGAGAGCGACGATGGCAGCAAGAATGAAATTTATCTGCGATACGGAGCGCTGCATCGACTGCAACGGCTGCGTAACGGCCTGCAAGAACGAGCACGAGCTGGCCTGGGGCATCAACCGGCGCCGCGTGGTGACCATCAACGACGGCATCCCGGGCGAGCGCTCGGTGTCGGTCGCCTGCATGCACTGCACCGACGCGCCATGCCTGGCGGTGTGCCCGACCAACTGCATCTATCACACCGAGGATGGCATCGTCCTGCACAGCAAGGACCAATGCATCGGCTGCGGTTACTGCTATTACGCCTGCCCGTTCGGCGCGCCGCAATTCCCCGAAACCGGTCTGTTCAACCACCGCGGCAAGATGGACAAGTGCACCTTCTGCGCCGGCGGCCCGGAACCGGACACGTCCGAAGCCGAGTTCAAGAAATACGGCCGCAACCGCATCGCCGAAGGCAAGCTGCCGGCCTGCGCCGAGCAATGCGGCACCAAGGCGCTGCTGGGCGGCGACGCCAACATCATCGCCGACATCTACCGCCAGCGCGTCGAGACGCGCGGCTACGGCCCGCAGCTGTGGGGCTGGAAGATCGCCTACGGCAAGCCCAAGCGTGGCGGCGAAATGAAGGTCAAGGGCGATTCGCCGCGCGTGAACCAGGACGTGCGCGACTCGCAGAACCACGCGGGGAGGTTCCCGACATGAAGATCTTCAAGACCTGTGCGCTGGTCCTGCCGGCCGTCCTGCTGGCCGGCTGCCTGGAAGTGGACCAGCATCCGCCCTGGATCGCGGGCGAGTATGCCGGCAAGCCGGACGACCGCCACTACCAGCGCCGCTTCCACAACGACCGCCTGGCCTGGTGGGCCACGGTCGAGAACCGCAACGGCAAGCAGAACGAATACAACCGGGCCAATCCCTGAGGAGACGATATGCGAGCGAATCCGAAGGCGCCCCGCGCCGCGCCCTTCCTCCTGCTGCGCGCGATGCTGTTCCTGGCGGCGGTCCTGGCGTTCTCGACCAGCTGGGCCGGCGTCAAGAACAAGGACGCCACGCCGGCCTATGCCGAAGAGCAGACGATGCTCCAGATCGAGGCCGATTCGGTGGTGCCGGACCCCGGCATGACCAGCGCCGCCTCGGGCCGGGTGCATATGGACCGCCACTACCTGGGCCAGTACGGCACCAAGGAAGGCAACGTCATCGTCCAGCGCGGCGGCAATACCTGGCGCCACCTGCGCAACGGGCCGCTGGCGACCATCGCCGGCTTCATCCTGCTGGCGGTGCCGCTGGCGATCTTCGTGTTCTACCGGACCATCGGCCCGGCCAACCAGGTGGCCGAGGCGGGCCGCAAGATGCAGCGCTTCAACCGCTGGGAACGCCAAGTGCACTGGGCCACGGCCTTCAGCTTCATCGCCCTCGGCATCACCGGCATCATCATCATGTACGGCAAGAAGATCATGCTGCCGTGGATGGGCCACGACCTGTTCTCCTGGGTAGCGATCCTCTCGAAATACCTGCACAACTTCGTCGGGCCGCTGTTCATCCTGTGCTCGATCCTGATGTTCTTCACCTTCCTCAAGCGCAATTTCTACAACCGTGCCGACTGGCAGTGGGTCAAGCAGGGCGGCGGCATCGTCAGCCACAAGCACGTGCCGGCGGGCTTTTTCAATGCCGGTGAAAAGACCTGGTTCTGGGGCGGCGTGGCGCTGCTCGGGCTGGTCATGTCGGTCACCGGCCTGGTGCTCGATTTCGCCGTCGGCCAGACCCGCTACGTGATGCAGGTGGCCAATGTGCTGCACGTGGGGGCGGCGGCGCTGTACATGGCGGCGGCGATGGGCCACGCCTATATCGGCACCTGGGGTACGCCGGGCGCCTACGAGGCCATGCGCTACGGCACGGTGGACGAGAACTGGGCCAAGGCCCACCACCGGCTGTGGTACGAACAGATGAAGACGGGCGTGCCGCCCGGCATGGACCAGGATGGCCACATGGTGCCGGGGCGCGACGTCCCGGGCCAGGGCGGCCAGCCGCAACCCGGTCCCGCGCACTGAGGGATGACGATGAAGACACCTGATGCATCGATGCTCGGCGCCGCCGCGCTGGCGGTCGCGCTGCTCGGCGCCTGCGACCGCGGCCAGGCGCCGGCCGCCAACGGCGTGATCCAGACCAACTATCCGGGGCAGGTCTCGTCCGGCGGCATGACGAGCGGCCAGGTCATGGCCCGGACGGCGCGGCCGGAGACCGACGCCACCTATGCCGGCGGCACGCCTGGCATCGCCGGCGGCGCGGGCGGCAATACCAGCGGCGCCGAGACCGGCGGCGAAACCCGCGAAACCGGCCAGGGCCCGTCGAGCGGCGTTACCCCGCCGTCCGGCGTGGCAAGTCCAGGCAGCAGCCTGCCGTCGGGCGAGAACCAGCCGGCCGCGCCGACGCCGGGCACGACCGAAGCGCCGGCGGCCAGCAATGCCGCGCCGCAAGGCCAAACCGGAGGAACACGATGACGACGAAGCGAATGCACGCGGTGCTGGCGCTGGCGCTCGGCGCAGGCCTCGGCTGCGCATCCTGGGCGGCCTTGCCGCCGCCATCGCCGGCCCAGGCCCAGGCCGCGGCGGCGAAGAAGGCCGAGGCCGACGCCAAGGCGGCCCGCGACAAGGAAGCCCTGGCTGCCGCGATGGACCGGATCAGCGGCCAATGGCGCCAGCGCGCCGCGCAGGAGGGCTGGACCATCAAGCCGCCGCCGCCGGTGACCGGGCCGACGGGCGTCGCGGCGTCCGATCCGACGCCGGCCAGCGCCGGGGTGCCGGCGCCGGCGCCGGCCGGCGGCACGCCGGGCACCTCGGGCGCCGCCCCCGCCACGGCCGCCGCGCCGCTCGGCGCGCGCGCCCTGCACGCGGCGACCGTGCCGGTCAAGAGCGAGAAGCTGGGCACGGCCCGGCCGAGCGAAGACGTCAAGCAGGGACCGACCCGCGCCGAGCCGGCCGGGACGTCGCCGACGGTCAACAAGAAGGGCGTGCCCGCGAACGCGCCCAAGCAATGAAGGAAGCCCGATGAAAAAAGGAGGCATGCCGGTCGCCATCATCATGCAGCGGCGCGCGGTGCAGCACCGCTGGGGCGACATGGACAGCTGGGCCGCGGTGGGCATCGTGCCCGACCGCGGCGAACTGCCGCGCCTGTCCATGCTGAGCGAGAGCGCCGAACGCGACTACTACCTGGTCTCGGGCCTCGAACTCGAGCTGTATACCGACGAGAACGAAGGCTATTACGAGAACATCATGGCGCCGGAATCGAAGGTATTCGTGTTGTGGCGCATGGAAGACGGCCGCGCGATGCCGGCGCGCGCCTCGGTCAGCTATGTCGAGGGCACGCGCATGTTCGATTCGGGCGAGTCGGCCGACGGCGTGACCATGCCGGCCGAGATCTACAGCTGGGTCGCCGGCTATCTGCGCGAGAACTTCACGCCGCGTCCGCGCAAGGGCAGGCAGCACGGATGAGCGCGAACACGGTGCCCGAAGAAGGATTCCTGCGCCGCTGGGCGCGCCTGAAGTCGTCCCCGGAGCCGGCAGGGCAGCCGCCGGACACGGTCGAGGTTGCGCCGGGCGCCGTCCAGGCGCCGTCCATGGCGCAAGAGGAAGCGGAGCGGACGCTGCCGACCCTGGACGACGTCGCGCGGCTCACCCCCGAATCCGATTACTCGGCCTTCGTCGCCAGGGGCGTCGACAAGGCCGTGCAGCGCATGGCGCTCAAGAAACTGTTCGCCGATCCGAACTTCGCGGTGATGGACGGCCTGGACATCTATATCAGCGACTACAACAAGGCCGCGCCGCTTGCCGACGCGATGCTCGCGTCGCTCAAGCATGCGCCGGGCGTACTGGGCCGCCTGCTGGACGACGAGCGGCAAGGACCGGCCGACGCCGAACGCACCGACCACACCGACCCGGCAGCCGGGGGCGAGCCGGGCGCGCCACGACAAGGGACGACATGAATATCCGATTCACCGACGGGGCGGCTACCGACCCCTTCCAGGAAGAACGCGACCGGGCTGCGCGCCAGGCCGCGCTGCGGGCCGCCAGCGACTGTCCCGAGTTCGAGCCGGCGGTCACGGTCGACTACCGCTCGCACGGCCGCACGCTGGTGGTCGGCAGCGCGGTCGATGCGCTGCCGCTGGCCGACCTGTTGTCCGGCACGCTGTCCGTCACCGTGCTGCTGCTGGACGCGCACGACGGCCAGCCCCGCCTGTATCCCGTGCATGCGGCGCACACCGTGGCGCTGGCCGGCTGGCTCGGCGCCTTCGAGGCGCGCTGGCGCGCGGCCGGCCAGCCGGTGGGCGAGGGCAGGTTCGACCTGGTGCTCGACCTGTGCCCGGCGCGCCTGATCGCCAGCCACCAGCGCCCGCACGGCTACTACGCCCCGGGCCAGGACGAGGCGGCGCGCCGGCAGGCGGTCGACGATTTGCTCGACATGGTCGGCGACTTCGAGAAGCCGAAATACTTCAGTTACAAGGAGCGCGTCTGCGCCCACGGCCGCAACGGCATCCACGCCTGCACCGCCTGCGTCGACGTCTGCTCGGCCAGCGCGATCGCCAGCGACGGCGACCGGATCAAGGTCAACCCCTACCTGTGCGCCGGCTGCGGCGCCTGCGGCACCGTGTGCCCGACCGGGGCGATCAGCTTCGCCTACCCGCCGGTGCCGTTCACGGGCAAGCGCATCCAGGCCGCGTTGCGTGCCTGGCGTGAGGCGGGCGGCGCCCAGCCGGTCCTGCTGCTGCACGATGCGCGCGGCGCCGGGATCGTCGCGCGCCTGGGCGACAGCATCCCGGGCCGGATCCTGCCGTTTTCCCTGCACCACGTGGCCTCGGCCGGCATCGACGTCTGGCTGGCGGCGCTGGCCTATGGCGCGGCCGGCGTCGCGGTCCTGACCACCGGCGACGAGGCGCCGCAATACGTGGCGGCGCTGGGCGAGCAGATGGCGATCGCCCAGGCGGTCGTCGACGGCCTCGGCTATGGCGGGCCGCACTTCCAGCTGCTGCAGGTGGGCAGCTCGGCAAACGAAGCGGCCCAGGAGCTGGCGCTGGCCTTGCGCCATGCGCCGCGCGGCGAGGCGCCGGCCGCGCCGGCGGCGTTCCACCTGGCCCAGGACAAGCGCAACACGCTCGACTACGCCCTCGACCACCTGCACCGCCACGCGCCGCGCCAGCCGCCGCACATCGGCCTGCCCGCCAGGGCGCCGTTCGGCGCGCTCGCGGTCGACCGCCAGGCCTGCAGCCTGTGCATGTCCTGCGTCGGCGCCTGTCCGGCGAACGCGCTGCAGGACGGGCAGGGCGCGCCGCAGCTGCGCTTCATCGAGAAGAACTGCGTGCAGTGCGGCCTGTGCGCCAACACCTGTCCCGAGAACGCCATCGCGCTGCTGCCGCGCATGTCGTTCGAGCCGGCGCGCATGGACGCGGTGGTGCTGAACGAGTCGCCACCCTTCCACTGCATTCGCTGCAGCAAGCCCTTCGGCACCCTGCAGATGGTCGAGAACATGCTGGGCCGCCTGGGCGCGCACCCGGCCTTCGCCGCCAACCTCGACCGCCTGCGCATGTGCGGCGACTGCCGCGTGATCGACATGATGGCGCCAGGCGACGAGATGCAGGTGACGCCGCTGCGCCGCGGCTGAACGCGCGGCGGCCCCTGCGCGGCGAATCGGTGGCAGAATGGCCGCTACGAGGCGGGGCGCCGGAGGCATCCCGCGATCCAGATGGCATAGCGACCAGGAGACACCATGACGCCAACCCAGCGCTTCCTCGCGGCGCGCGACTTCCTGCAGCGGCACCGGCTCGACTACGACACCGCCTACCGCGATTTCCAGCGCCCCGAGTTCGACCGCTTCAACTGGGCGCTCGACTTCTTCGACCACCAGGCCAGGGACAACCACCGTCCCGCGCTGTGGGTGGTCGAGGAAGACGGCGCCGAGCGCAAGATCTCGTTTGCCGACATGGCGGCGCGCTCGAGCCAGGTGGCCGAATACCTGCGCAATATCGGCGTGCGGCGCGGCGAACGCGTGCTCCTGATGCTGCCCAACCGGGTCGAGCTGTGGGAAATCATGCTGGCCGGGATCAAGCTGGGCGCCGTGCTGGTGCCGACCACGATGCTGCTGGCCGGCGACGACCTGGCCGACCGCCTGCAACGCGGCCAGGTGAAGCACGTGATCGCCCAGGCCAGCGAGGCCCATAAATTCGGGGCGCTGGCCGGCAGCTATACCCGGATCGCGGTCGGCGGCGTCGCGGACGGCTGGCACGACTACGACGACAGCCGCACGGTGGCCAGCGTGTTCGTGCCCGAGGGCGAGACCCGCGCCACCGCCCCGCTGCTGCTGTACTTCACGTCGGGCACCACGGCGAAGCCGAAGCTGGTGCTGCACACCCACCAGAGCTATCCGGTCGGCCACCTGTCGACCATGTACTGGATCGGCCTGCAGGCGGGCGACGTCCACTGGAACATCAGCTCGCCCGGCTGGGCCAAGCACGCCTGGAGCTGCTTCTTCGCGCCCTGGAACGCGGGCGCCACCGTGTTCGTCTACAACTACGAGCGCTTCGCCAGCCGCGCCGTGCTCGACACCATCGTGCGCTGCGGCGTGACCTCGCTGTGCGCGCCGCCGACCGTGTGGCGCATGCTGATCAAGGAAGACCTGGCGGCGTGGCGCCCGGCGCTGCGCGAGCTGGTCGGCGCCGGCGAACCGCTCAACCCGGAAGTGATCGAGCAGGTCGAGCGCGCCTGGGGCATCCGCATCCGCGACGGCTTCGGCCAGTCCGAATCGAGCTGCCAGATCGGCAACCCGCCAGGCCAGCCGGTCAAGCCGGGTTCGATGGGCCGGCCGCTGCCCGGCTACCGCATCGCGCTGCTCGACCCTGACGACCGGCCGGCGCGCGAGGGCGAGATTTCGGTGGAACTTGCGGCCAACCCGATCGGTCTCATGGTCGGCTACGAAGGCAATGAGGAAAAGACGCGCGAGGTCATGCGCGCCGGCCATTACCACACGGGCGACACCGCGAGCGTGGACGACGACGGCTATTATTTCTATGTGGGCCGCAACGACGACGTGTTCAAGTCGTCCGACTACCGTATCAGCCCGTTCGAGCTGGAAAGCGTGCTGATCGAGCACGAGAGCGTGCTGGAGGCCGCCATCGTGCCCAGCCCCGACCCGCTGCGGCTGTCGGTGCCGAAGGCCTTCGTGACCCTGCGCGCCGGGGTGGCGCCGAGCCGCGAGATGGCGGCCGCGCTGTTCGCCTTCACGCGCGAGCGCCTGGCGCCCTACGCGCGCATACGCCGCATCGAGTTCCGCGAACTGCCCAAGACCATCTCGGGCAAGATCCGGCGCGTCGAGCTGCGCCGCGCAGAGGCGGACCGGGGCGACGGCGCAACGGCCGAGGGCGTGGAATACCGCGAAGAGGAATGCGCCGCCAGGTAGCATGACCGGCCACGGGAGACAACCATGCGATTGCACGCACCGATCCAGCCCTGCCTGTGGTTCGATACCCAGGCCCAGGAAGCCGCCAGGCACTATATCGCGATCTTTCCCGATTCGCGCATCACCCATGTCTCGCACTACGGGGCAGCGGGCCGGGACGTGCACCGCATGGCGCCGGGCAGCGTGATGGCGGTGCAGTTCGAGATCGACGGCCAGCCCTGCATCGCCATGAACGGCGGTCCGCAGTTCCACTTTACCGAGGCGGTGTCGTTCATGGTGATGTGCGACGACCAGGAGCAGATCGATTATTACTGGGAGCGCCTGGGCGAGGGCGGCGACGAGGCGGCGCGCCAGTGCGGCTGGCTGAAGGACAGGTTCGGCCTGTCGTGGCAGGTGACGCCGACCGAGATCATGTCGCTGATGGCCGGCCCGCATGCCGACGCCGTGATGGCGGCGCTGCTGCCGATGAAGAAGATCGATATCGCCGCCTTGCGCGCTGCGGGCGATATTTCTTGATGAAGCGTGCGGTCGGGGCGCGGGGATTGCGGCCATAATGGATGCATTCCTTCAACCATCCATTCGGCGCCAGATGACCACCAAAGAACGCTCCAGAGAACGCGTCAAGAATCGCTCCGGCAAGGACGGCGGCAACAAAGAACCGCTGTTCGAAGTGCGCGAATCGCCCGTCCATGGCAACGGCGTCTTCGCGCGCCGGGCCATCGGCGCCGGCGAACGCATCATCGAATACAAGGGCCAGCGCATCAGCTGGGACAAGGCAACGCGGCGCGCCGAGAAAGCGGGCGGCCCGATCAACCACACCTTCTATTTCAGCCTGGCCGACGGCCGCGTGATCGACGGCGGCCGCAAGGGCAACGAGGCGCGCTGGATTAACCATGCCTGCACGCCCAATTGCGAAGCCTTCGAGGACGAAGGACGGGTCTACATCCATGCGATGCAGGACATCGAGCCCGGCGAGGAGCTGAACTATAATTACGCGCTGATCTACGACGAGCGCCATACGCCGAAGCTCAAGAAGCTGTTCGCCTGCCGCTGCGGCACGGCCGCTTGCACCGGCACGATGCTGGCGCCCAAGCGCCGCGCGAAGAAGTCGGCGACAATATAGCCTGCCGCGCCCGTTGCGCACATGCCTGGAGTCTTGATGAAACCCGTAGTTCGCAGCCTGCTGGAGACCGATCTTTACAAGTTTACGATGTGGCAGGCGCTGCTGCACAGCCACCCGGGGGCCACCGGCGAGTACGAGTTCCGCTGCCGTAACGAGCCGGCCTATCCGCTGGCCGAGCTGCAGGGCGACGTCGACCGCGAGCTCGACTACCTGTGCGGCATGATGTTCACCGAGGGCGAGGTCGCCTACCTGCGCGGCCTGCGCTTCATCAAGAGCGATTTTGCCGACTTCCTGACGCTGTTCCGCTTCCAGCGCAAGTTCATCCAGGTCTCCACCGACGGCCCGCACCTGGTGATCCGCGCCAGCGGCCCGCTGGTGCACGTGATGGGCTTCGAGATCTTTGTCCTCTACATCGTCAACGAGCTGTATTTCCGCCGTTTCGACCAGCAGGAGGCGCTGCGCGAAGCACGCCTGCGACTGCACCAGAGGATCGACGAGCTGCGCGCCTTCGGCTACGAGCCGCCGCGCGCCAATCCCTTCGAATTCTTCGACTTCGGCGTGCGCCGGCGCTTCTCCGGCGAGTGGCACGACGAGGTGGTCGCCACCATGGCGCGCGAGCTGCCGCAGTACTTCAAGGGCACCTCGAACGTCTACCTGGCGTACAAGCTCAAGCTGACGCCGATCGGCACCATGGCCCACGAATACCTGCAGGCCCACCAGTCCTTCGGCACCCGCCTGCGCGACTTCCAGAAGGCGGCGCTCGAGAACTGGGTCCAGGAATACCGCGGCGACCTGGGCACCGCCCTGACCGACGTGGTGGGCATGGACGCCTTCCTGGCCGATTTCGACCTGTATTTCGCCAAGCTGTTCGACGGCCTGCGCCAGGATTCGGGCGACCCGGTGGTCTGGGGCGAGAAGGCGCTGGCGCACTACGCCAAGCTGCGCATCGACGCCCGCACCAAGCGGCTGGTGTTCTCGGACGCGCTGACGGTGCCCAGGGCGCTCGAGCTGTACCGGCATTTCGCCGACCGCGTGATGACCGGCTTCGGCATCGGCACCAAGCTCACCAACGACACCCCGCACAAGCCGCTCAACATCGTCATGAAGCTCGTGCGCTGCAACGGGCAGCCGGTGGCGAAGCTGTCCGACACCAAGGGCAAGTCGCAGAGCACCGACGAAACCTTCATCGCCTACCTGCGGCAGGTGTTCAACAAGTACGACGCCGGCGATTGAGCCTGGCGCGGCGCCAGTAGACCGGCAACCGATCCGTCGATGACGGCCGCTCACGCCGGCGCGCGGGCGGCGGCGCGGGCCGGCCTGGGCGCGGGTTTTTTCCGCGCCGCCTTCTTGCGCGGCGCTGGCGGCCGCGGGTTTTCCTGCTCGTGCCGCAGGCGCTGCTGCAGCATGGCCAGCACCGCCGCCTCTTCGGGTTGCAGCGCGTGCAGGTCTTCCTGCAAGGTTTCCTCGGTGCGTTCGCGCAGCACCTCGAGGGCGGCGCCGTCGAGGTAGGCGTCCAGCACCGCCGGATGCACATAGCATTTGCGGCAGATCGAGGGCGTATTGCCGAGCTTTTCGGCTACCGACTCGATCGCGCGCACGATATTCTTCTTGGCCTGGGCCTCGGAATCGAACTTCTCGAATTCCTGCAGGGCCAGCGCGGCCAGCACGGTACCGGACCAGGTGCGGAAATCCTTGGCCGTGTAGTCCTCGCCGCCGATCGCGCGCAGGTAGTCGTTGACGTCGCTCGAATCGATGCTGTGGGTCTGGCCGTCCTCGTCCACGTACTGGAACAGTTCCTGGCCCGGCAGGTCGCGCGAGCGCGCCACGATGCGCGCCAGGCGCCGGTCGTGCACCTTGACCTTGTGATACACGCCGCTCTTGCCGCGGAAGCTGAACTCGACGTCGCTGCCGTCGACTTTCGCATGGCGGTTGCGCAGCGTCGTCAAGCCGAACGATTTGTTGGTGCGCGCATATTCCTCGTTACCGACCCGCATCATGGTCGCCTCGAGCAGGTAGACGATGGTCGCCAGCACTTTTTCGCGCGGCAGGCCGGGCAGCCGCAAGGCGCGGTCGACTTCGGCGCGGATGGCCGGCAGGGCCTGGCCGAACTTGAGCATGCGTTCGTACTTGACCTCGTCGCGCGCCTCGCGCCATTTGGGGTGGTAGCGGTATTGCTTGCGACCGCGGGCGTCGCGTCCGGTCGCCTGCAGGTGGCCATTGGCCTGTGGGCAGATCCATACCTCGGTCCAGGCCGGCGGAATCACCAGGCCCCTGATGCGCGCGAGCGTGTTCTCGTCGCTGACCGGCTCGCCGTGGGCGTCGAGATAGCGAAAGCCGTCCTTGACGGTGTCGCGCCGGATCCCGGGCCGGTCGTCATGGACATAACGCAGGCCGGCCGCGCGCGCGGCGGCCGGTGGGTCGATGGGGACGGCATCGTCGTCGGGCTTGTCGATGGGCATGTCAGGATCGCTGGGTGGTTGTTCTCCCAGGCGATCCTACGCGCACTATCCTGTGCTCACTGTTCGCGAACTCACTGTGGGCCGATACATCCTGGGCGAGCCATGGCGGCGCCGGCCCGGGCGCTCAACGATAGCGTGCCTCGACCAGATCGATCTCGCGCAGCAGCTTGCGCGCGATCTCGTCCGACAGCTGGTTGTGGCGCGCCATGCGCAGCAGGACGGCGCGTTCCTGCTCAAGGGCGGCCAGGCGGTAGTGGCGTTCGGCGCTCTCGGCCGCGCGCGCCCGTTCCGGGTTGACGTCGGCGCCCGTGCCGCCGTCGAGCCGGTATTGGTACAGGCTGCGCACCTGGTCGGCCGCGCTGGCGTACATGTCGACCGCGGCTTCAAGGTCGCAGCCGGCCGTGGGTGGCGGTGGCGGCGCCGCCGCAATCCCTTCCAGCGCCGCCAGGGTGGCCGCATGGCGCGCCTGGTCTTCCTCGCTTTCGTGGGCCGTCTCGGCCGGCAATTCCAGGCCGCGCAGCACGCGCGGCAGGCCGACGCTGGCCAGCACCAGCGACACCACGATCACCGCGCTGGCCAGGAAGATCACCAGGTCGCGCCCCGGGAACGGCGCGCCGCCCGGCAGCGCCAGCGGCAGGGTCAGCACGCCCGCCAGCGTGATCGCGCCGCGCACGCCGGCCAGCGAGGTGGCCAGGATCAGGCGCGGATTGGGGCGGTACACCGCCTGCTGCTGGCGCCGCGCGGCCAGCAGGGTCAGGCGCAGCGATACCCAGACCCAGATGAAACGCAGCAGTATCAGGCCGACGCTGATCGCCAGCGCATTTCCGAGCAGCCACCAGACATCATGGGAGGCCGGCAACTCGGGCGCGACCAGGGCCGCGCTGACGATGGCCGGCAACTGCTCGCCCAGCAGCACGAACATGATGCCGTTCAGCGCGAACTGCACGGTGTCCCACACCACGGCGCGGCGCACGCGGGTGGTGGCCAGCGCGCGCCCGCTCAGTTCGACGTAGCTCATCGTGATGCCGGCCGCCACCGCTGCCAGGATGCCGGACGCCTCCACGTGCTCGGCGGCCAGGTAGGCGCCGAACGGCAGCAGCAGGTTGACCAGGATCGGCGAGCCGCTTTCCTCGCCGATGCGCGCCGCCAGCAGGCGCTGGGCCCAGCTGACGCCGACGGTCAGGCCGACCCCGATCGCGATGCCCGCCAGCGCCACCCACAGAAAGGTCAGGGTGGCGTCGCCCAGCGAGAAGGTGCCGGTCAGCGCGGCCGCCACCGCGAACCGGAAGCACACCAGGCCGCTGGCGTCGTTGAGCAGCGATTCGCCCTCGAGGATGTGCATCAGGCGCGGCGGGATCGGCACCCGGGCCGCGATCGAGGACACCGCGACCGGATCGGTCGGCGCCAGGATCGCGGCCAGCGCGAACGAGACCGCCAGCGGCAGCGACGGGATCAGCCAGTGGATCAGGAAGCCGGCGCCGATGACCGTAAACAGCACCAGGCCGAGCGCCAGCTCGAGGATGGTGGAGCGGTCGCGGAACAGGCCGACCTTGGGGATGCGCCAGCCGTCCAGGAACAGCAGCGGCGGCAGGAACAGCAGGAAGAAGATGTGCGGCTCGAGGCGCACGCCGTGGGCGGTGGTGCCGGAGATGGCTGCGCCGAGCGCGATCTGGACCAGCGGCAGGGGAACGGCGAAAGGCAGTATCCGCACCAGGTAGCCGCTCGCCACCACCGCCAGCAGCATTGCCAGTACGATTCCTACCTCATCCATCGTCGTCCCTCGTGGTCCAAAAGAGCGATGATAAGGGATCGCGGCGGATCGTGCCGGGACGTAGCGGTGCGGTTCGGCCGGCGCCGCGCGCGCGCGGCCGCCTCAGGCGTCGACGCGCAAGTGGTCGAGCAGGCCCGCCAGCGGCATCGGCCGGTGGAACAGGTAGCCCTGCATGCAGGCGTTGCCGTGGCAGCCGAGGTAGTCGGCCTGGGCCTGCGTTTCGACCCCTTCGGCCACCACGCGCAGCCCGAGGTGGCCGGCCAGCGCCAGCACCGACTGCACGATCGCGGTGCCCTCCTTGTCGTGCGGGGTGTCGCGGATGAAGGTCTTGTCGATCTTGAGCTCGTACAGCGGCATCCGGGTCAGGTAGGCCAGGCTCGAATAGCCGGTGCCGAAATCGTCGACCGAGATGCGGATGCCGAGCGCCGCGAGCGCGTGCATGCGGTCGATGGTCTGGTCGAGACGGTCGACCAGCAGCCCTTCGGTGACTTCGAAGATCAGCTGGCCGGCCGGTACGCCGGTCTCGGCCAGGATGGCTTCGACCCGCTCCACGAAATCCGGCTGGCGGAACTGCATGGGACTGACGTTGACCGACAGCGGCAGCGGGCGACCGATGGCCGCCAGTGCATGCCATGCGCGGCAGGCCTCGCGCAGCGCCCAGTCGCCCAGCGGCACGATCAGGCCGCTCGACTCGGCAATCGGGATGAAGTGGTCGGGAGGCACGCTGGCGCCACCCCTGCGTTGCCAGCGCATCAGGAGTTCCGCCCCGCACGGCTGTTGGGCCGCATCGACCTGCAGCTGCAGGTGCATGTGCAGCTCGCGGTTCTCCAGCGCCAGGCCGAGGTCGCGCTCGAGCGTCAGGCGGCGTTCGGCGTCGCCCAGCATGCCGGGCTCGAACATCACCACGCCGTTTCTTCCGCGCGTCTTGGCATGGTACATCGCGGTGTCGGCCTCGCGCAGCAGGTCATGGACCGACTCGACCGACGGCAGGCGCGCGGTCAGTGCGACGCCGATGCTGGTGGTGGCGTAGTAGCGCTGGTCTTCGACGAGCATCTTGTCGGCCAGCGCCACGCGGATACGCTCGGCCACGGCCAGGGCGCGCGCCGTGGCGGCGCAGGTGTCGAGCCCCAGCCGGTCGAGCAGGACCACGAATTCGTCGCCGCCCAGGCGCGCCACGCTTCCGTGCGCGCCCACCATCGCCACCAGCCGGTCGGCGGCGATGCGCAGCAGCTGGTCGCCGACCCCATGGCCACGGGCATCGTTGATCGTCTTGAAGTTGTCGATGTCGACGTACAGCACCGCACCCAGTGTCAGGCCATCCTGCGATGCGCAGATCATGCGCTGCAGCCGTTCCATCAGCAGGCGGCGGTTGGGAAGGCCCGTCAGCACGTCGTAGAACGCCAGGCGATGGATGGCATCGGCGGCGTTGCGGCGGTCGGTGATGTCGCGGCTGACGACGACCCAGTGCGTGATCGCGCCCTGGTCCCCGGCGAACGGCACCATCTCGGCTTCGACCCAATAGGGCTCGCCACGGCTGGTGTACAGCAGCAGTTCGGCGCTGACCGCCTCCTTGCGCGCCACCGACGCGAGCACCCGGGCCACCGTGGCCTGGTCGGTATCGGGCCCCTCCAGCATGCGCATGCTGCGCCCGAGCACCTGGCCACGGCTGTAGCCGCTGCGCCGCAGGAAGGCGTCGTTGGCGAAGATGATGGGTTGCTCGGCGCCCGGGAGGTCGACCATGCGCGCGATCAGCACCATGTCGTTCAGGCGCGCGATGGCTTCCGATGTCAGGCGCAGCTCGGCGTTCACCTCGCGCAGGCGCGCCTGGCCGGTCTCGAGTTCGCTGGCTGCCCCGCGCGACTCCGCGAGCGAGGCGGCGATGCCCTTGAGCAGGGTCCCGCTGCTGAAGGTGATCAGGGCGCCGACGCAGGTGAAGTTCAGCGCCACCACCAGCGACGACACCAGGGCATTGTCTTCCAGGCCTGGAACGTAAAGCTGGGCATGCCCGTTTGCGCCGAGCAGCACGATGCATGCCGCGCACAGCGCCAGTGCGCACAGGGCGGCGCGGTTGCCGAGCAGGATCACCGCCATGGCGGGCGGCGCCATCAGGTAGTTGAGGCTCACCGGGCCCACCGCCAGCATCAGGCCGATGGCGACCAGGTAGAGCATGGCCAGGAAGTTCAGGACCCGGATGGCGTAGGACAGCCGGGGGCTGCGCCAGATGGCGACCAGCCAGGCCAGGGCCAGCAAATCCATCAGGGCGACCGGCCATTTTCCCTGATGCACGACGAGAATGATGCTGGGAATGGCGGCGATCACCCCCAGGGCAAGGACGATCGGCAGTAGTGTCGAAAAGACACGGACGCGCCACTGGGCGAGGTCGTTAGAAGGCAGCATCTGGCAGCATTCGGTTCGGCATGCCCAAGAAATGTCTCCAGAGCGCATAAATTTGCTTGTCTGCAAATTCTATGTAGGCCGCATGAGGCCTGTCACGCGATATTTCCCGTTCTGTTGTGCCGACACGACCAAGTGTTTCAGGCGAACGCTCGTGCTGACACGAAGCGTTCGCCCCGCTCCGGCCAGGCGCATTGCCACCGCGACAAGTCGCGGCTGGCCGCCAGCGCGGTCCCAGCCGTTATTGCGCCCCGGCCGTTGCCAGCAGTTCGCCCAGCTGCAGCGTATTGACCGGCTTGACCAGGTAATGGTCGAAGCCGGCCTGGCTGGCGGCGTCGCGGTCCTGCTGGCGGCCGTAGCCGGTGGCCGCGATCAGGGTCGCGCCGCTGGCCTGCGGCAGGCGGCGCAGGCGGCGCGCCAGTTCGTTGCCGTCCATGTCGGGCAGGCCGATGTCGAGGATGCAGGCCTGCGGCGCGAACACCTTGGCGATCTCGATCGCATCGATGCCGCAATAGGCGATCTCGACTTCGTGGCCCGAGGCGCGCAGGAACAGGTTGAGCGTGTGCGCGGCATCGAGGTTGTCGTCGACCACCAGGATGCGCAGCGGGCTGGCCGGGGCAGGCTCGATGGCGGGCAGGCCGCCCGGCAGCGCCAGGCTTTCCTGCTCGTGGCGCGGCAGGCGCACGGTGAAGGTGCTGCCGCGGCCCAGGCCGGCGCTGCGCGCGCCGACGCTGCCGCCGTGCAGCTCGACCAGGCTCTTGGCCAGCGCCAGGCCCAGGCCCAGGCCGCCCTGGGAGCGGTCCGGGGTGCGCTCGGCCTGGGTGAACAGGTCGAACACGCGCTCGACCAGCTGGGCATCCATGCCGATGCCGTCGTCGCTGACGCTCAGCTCCCATCTGGCGCCGTCCTGGCGCAGCTGCAGCTGGATATGGCCGCCTTCGGGGGTGTACTTGGTGGCGTTGCCCAGCAGGTTGGCGACCACCTGCACCAGGCGCTTGTGGTCGCCCTTGGCGAGGGCCGGGCCGGCCGGCAGGTCGAGCACCACCTTGTGGCGCCGGGCCGAGATCAATGGCCGGATCTGTTCGGCGGCGTCGTCGACCACGCTGCGCAGGTCCAGTACCTGGGTCGACAGCGAGACCAGGCCGCGCGTCACGCGCGACACGTCCAGCAGGTCGTCGACCAGGCTGGTCATGTGCTCGACCTGGCGCGCGATGATGGCGCAGGTCTGGGTGATCTGGGCGTTATCCGAATGCAGCAGCTTGAGCAGGTGGGCGCCGGTGCTGATCGGCGCCAGGGGATTGCGCAGCTCGTGCGCCAGCATCGCCAGGAACTCGTCCTTGCGCTGGTCGGCCGCGCGCAGTTCGCGCTCGGCCTGGCTGCGCGCGCTTTCTTTCTTCTGCAGGTTCTCGGCCATTTCGTCGAGCGCCGCCGCCAGCCGTCCGATCTCCTCGTTGCCGTATTCGATGCCGGTACGGGCGCCGAGTTCGCCGGCGGCGATGCGGCGCGCGACCGAGGTCAGGCCGCGCACCCGCTGCACGATCAGCTTGTCGCCCGCCAGCCAGGCCGCCAGCAGGGCCAGCAGCGTGGTCGCGCCCAGGCCGAGCAGCGACATGAACTGGGCGTCGCGCGCGACCTGGGTGATCAGGTCGGTCGGCACGCCGATCGTGACCGTGTATTCGGTCAGGGTCGGCGCGCCGACGCGGGCGAAGGCATGCAGGCGGTCGACGCCGTCTTCGCCGGTCACCACCAGCGCCCGCCCGTGCGGTCCGCGCATGGCTTCCAGCAACGGCCCGGTCACGCGCTTGCCGAACCAGCGCTCGGGGTCGGGACGGCGCGAGATCAGGTTGCCCGAGGCATCGGCCGTCTCCAGGATCGAGCCGGGCGGCATGCTGATGTCGTTCACGAACGTGTCCAGGCCGGCCAGGTCCATCGCCGCGAACACCACCGCCACCACGTCGCCGGAACGGTCGATCACGGGATAGGTGAGATTGATCGTGTGCTTGCGGATCACGCGCCCGAACACATAGTCGCCGGCGATGAAGCGGCGTTCGGCGATGGCGCGCTTGAAGTGGCTGCGGTCGCCCAGGTTCACCGGGTGCAGCATCGGCACCGCGCTGCAGCTCACTTCGCCGTTCAGCTGGATCAGGCCGAAGTTGACGTAGCCCTCGTTGCGGTCGAGGACATTGGCCAGCAGGGCGTTGCAGCCGGCGGTAGGGCCCATCAGGTCGGGCACGCTCACCAGGTCGACCAGGATCTGGCGCGCGCGGTCGATCGATTGCGCTTCGTTGGCGGCGGCCAGCGCGGTCAGGCGCTTGAGGTTTTCCTCCGAGGCGCGGATCGCCGCCTCGCGTTCGCGCAGCCCGCCCAGCACCGTGACGATCGCGATCGGTGTGATCGCCAGCAGCACCAGCAGCATCAGGCGGCTGCGCAGGCTGTTCAGGCGAAAGCGGCCCAGCACACTGCTCATCGAGTCGCCGCCAGCCGGGTGCCGAAATCAGTGATGCGGCGCACGCCTTCCATCAGGGTCTCGACGTCGTCCGAGATGTAGCCGATGCGGATGAAGCCCGGCTGGCCCAGCGCATCGCCCGGCATCAGGGCCACCCGTTCCTGGTCCAGCAGGCGTTCGGCGAAGCCGACCGTGTCCATGGTCAGCGCACGCACGTCGCCCCACAGGTAGGGGCCGGAGGCCGGGGCGCCCATGGCGATCCAGGGCACGTCGGCGAAATGGCGCACCACCAGGTCGCGCCGCGCGCGGTAGTCGGCCAGCAGCGCGTGCGGGGTGCCGGTGGCAAACGCTGCCACCGCCGCCACTTGCGACAGGTGGGGGGCGGCGGCCGTGATCGGCCCCTGCAGGGTCTGCATCGCCTGCACCAGCGGGGCCGGGGCGAGCGCGAAGCCGACCCGCCAGCCCATCATCGCATAGCTCTGCGACGCCGAGAACAGGGTGACCACGCCCAGCGCGCGCCAGTCGCACAGCGCCGCCAGCGTCGTGTGTTCGCCATCGAAGACGAGGTGCTCGTAGCTTTCGTCGACGATCACGTACACGCCGCCGGCCTGGGCCCAGTCGCGGATGGTCTCGAGCTCGCGCCGGGTGAACACCTTGCCGGTGGGGTTGTGCGGGTTGTTCAATACCAGCACCTTGACCTGGCCGAGGGCGTCGAGCGTCGCTGGCGTGACGGTGGCGGGCAGGTCGGCCAGCACCACCTCGAGCCCCAGCAGCTCGGCAGTCGCGAGATAGGCCGGCCAGTGCGGGCGGAACACGGCGATGCGGTCGCCCGGATCGGTCATCGCGTACAGCGCCTGGTAATAAGCCTGCTTGCAGCCATTGGTCACGATGATCTCGTCGACCTGCGCCGCGATCCGGTTCTCGCCGGCGAGCTTGGCGCGCAGCGCTTCGCGCACCCTCAGCGCGCCGCTCACTTCGGTATACGGCAGGGTGCGCTCGCGCTCGATGGCGCCTGCGACGGCATCGATGACCGGCGCCGGGGCCGGGAAATGCGAAATCGCGATCGAGAAATCGATGACGCGCTCGCCCGCATTGCGCAGCGCTTCGGCGCGGCCGTGCATGGCGGTGGTGGCGAGGGGGCGGGAATGCGCGATCCGGTCTGAAATCTTCATGGTGTGGGCGAATTATCCAAGGTGGGTGGCCGGCCGCGCAGGTACGGGCTCTCGGTTAGGTTCTTTCTGGATTGTACTAAAAATCGGCGTTTTTCAGAGGGTGATTCTTACGCGCGCAACAAGTAGTTGACACCTCAACCATCCGGACAGGTAAACTGGACGCCAAACCAGCACCCGGGAGGGGAAATGAACATCGTTTGCGTCGGCGGCGGCCCGGCCGGCCTGTACTTCGGCCTGCTCACGAAACTGCGCCATCCGACGCATGCGGTGACCGTCATCGAGCGCAATCGTCCGGGCGACACCTTCGGCTGGGGCGTGGTGTTCTCGGACCAGACGCTGGGCCATCTGGCGCGGGCCGACGAGCCGAGCGCGCGCGCCATCCTGCAGTCGTTCAACCACTGGGATGCGATCGACGTCCACTTCAAGGGGGCGACCGTCACCTCGCACGGGCACGGCTTCTGCGGCATCGGGCGCAAGCGCCTGCTCGACATCCTGCAGGCGCGCTGCCGGGCGCTGGGCGTGGAACTGGCGTTCGACACCCGGGTCGAGGATGTCGCCGAGGTCGCGCGCCGCTACCGGGCCGACCTGGTGGTCGCGGCCGACGGCGTCCACAGCGCGATCCGCCAGCAGCATGCCGACGTGTTCCAGCCCGAGGTCGAGGAACGTCTGTGCCGCTTCGTGTGGCTGGGCACGAAGAAGCGCTTCGAGGCGTTCACCTTCGCCTTCGAGGAAACCGAACACGGCTGGTTCCAGGCCCACGCCTACCAGTACGACGGCGAGACCTCGACCTTCATCGTCGAAACGCTCGACGCGACCTGGCGGGCCAGCGGCCTGGCCGACATGGGGCAGGGCGAGGCGCTGGCGTTTTGCGAGCGCCTGTTCGCGCGCCACCTGGACGGCCAGCCGCTGATGGCGAACGCCGCCCACCTGCGCGGTTCCAGCATGTGGATCCGCTTCCCGCGCCTGGCCTGCCGCCAGTGGGTGCATGCGATCGAGGTGGACGGGCGAAAGGTGCCGCTGGTGCTGATGGGTGACGCCGCCCACACCGCCCATTTCTCGATCGGTTCCGGGACCAAGCTGGCGCTGGAGGATGCGATCGGCCTGGACGATGCGTTGGCCAACGAGTTGGCCGATGGGGCCGGACTGCGGGCCGCCCTGGCGCGCTACCAGGATGCGCGCCTGGTCGAGGTGCTCAAACTGCAGAGCGCGGCCCGCAATTCGATGGAATGGTTCGAGAACGTGGCGCGCTACACGGCCATGGACGCCGCCCAGTTCGCCTATTCGCTGCTCACCCGCAGCCAGCGCCTGTCGCACGAAAACCTGCGCCTGCGCGATCCGGCCTACATCGAGGCCTTCGAGCTGCGCTTCGCCCGGGAGGCGGCGCGCCAGGCCGGCGTGGCGCCGCCCTCGAGCGCGGCGCCGCCGATGTTCACGCCCTACAAGGTGCGAGGCGTGCTGCTCAAGAACCGGGTGCTGGTCTCGCCGATGGCGCAGTACTGCGCCGTGGAAGGCGTGGTCGGCGACTTCCACCTGGCTCACCTGGGGGCGCGCGCGCTGGGCGGCGCGGCGCTGGTGATGGCCGAGATGACCTGCGTCTCGGCCAATGCCCGCATCACGCCCGGCTGCCCTGGCCTGTACACGCGCGAGCAGATGCTGGCCTGGCGCCGCATCGTCGATTTCGTGCACACGGCCAGCGATGCGAAGATCGGCATCCAGCTGGGCCACGCCGGTGCCAAGGGCTCGACCCGTCCGATGTGGGACGGCATCGATCTGCCCCTGGAGCACGGCAACTGGCCGCTGCTGTCGGCCTCCAGCCAGCAGTACATCGAGGGCGTGTCGCAGCATGCGCGCGAGGCGACGCTGGACGACCTGGCGCGCATCAAGGACGACTTCGTGCGCGCCACGCAAGCCGCGGTCGACGCCGGCTTCGACTGGCTCGAGCTGCATTGCGCGCATGGCTACCTGCTCTCGAGTTTCATTTCTCCGCTGACCAACCGGCGCCAGGACGATTACGGCGGCAGTCTCGAGCACCGTTGCCGCTATCCGCTGGAGGTGTTCGCGGCGGTGCGCGCGGCCTGGCCGGATCACCTGCCGATCAGCGTGCGCATCTCGAGCCACGACTGGGTCGAAGGCGGGATCACGCCGCAGGATGCGGTCGCGATCGCGCGCCTGTTCCGGGCGGCGGGCGCCGACATGATCGACTGCTCGTCGGGCCAGGTCAGCAAGCGCGAAAAGCCCGTGTTCGGCCGGATGTTCCAGGCGCCGTTCTCGGACCGCATCCGCAACGAGGCCGGCATCCCGACCATCGCCGTCGGCGGCATCTACGAGGCCGACCACGTGAACGGGATCATCGCCGCCGGCCGCGCCGACTTGTGCGCCGTGGCGCGTCCGCACCTGGCCAACCCCGCCTGGACGCTGATGGAGGCCGCGCGCATCGGCTACACTGGCGCAGCCTGGCCGCGCCAGTACCAGGCCGGCAAGCAGCAACTGGAGCGCAATCTGGAACGTGAACGCCAGTTGCAGGCGGCTGGCGGCGGCCTGTCGCCGCAGCAGCTGGCCGCGCGCCTGCTCGAAGGCTGACGTATCAATCATCAGGAGTCACACATGCACCATCTATCGGGCGAAATACGGGGCGAACCGCAGCGCCTGCCGGGCGGCCGGAACAGCCTCGCCGGCTACGCGGCGCAGCACTTCGGCTTCGCGGTCGATGCCGGCGTCGCCACGATCACCCTGGACCGGCCCGCGCGCAAGAATCCGCTGACCTTCGAATCGTATGCCGAGCTGCGCGACCTGTTCCGCGCGCTGGCCTACGCCGACGACGTGAAGGCGGTCGTGGTCACCGGCGCCGGCGACAACTTCTGTTCCGGCGGCGACGTCCACGAGATCATCGGTCCGTTGACGAAGCTGGACATGCCCGGCCTGCTGGCCTTCACCCGCATGACGGGCGACCTGGTCAAGGCCATGCGCGCCTGCCCGCAGCCGGTCGTTGCGGCCGTCGACGGCGTGTGCGCCGGCGCCGGGGCGATCCTGGCGCTGGCGTCGGACATCCGCTACGGCACGGCGCGCAGCCGCACCGCTTTCCTGTTTACCCGCGTCGGCCTGGCCGGCAGCGACATGGGCGCCTGCGCCTTGCTGCCGCGCGTGATCGGCCAGGGCCGCGCCGCCGAGCTGCTGTATACGGGACGTTCGATCGATGGCGAGGAGGGCGAGCGCTGGGGCTTCTTCAACCGCCTGTGCGCGCCGGACCGGCTGCTGGGCGAGGCGCAGGCCTTCGCCGCCAGCCTGGCCAACGGCCCGACCTTTGCCCATGGCATGACCAAGAAGATGCTGCAGCAGGAGTGGAACATGGGCGTCGACGAAGCGATCGAGGCCGAGGCCCAGGCCCAGGCGATCTGCATGGCGACCAACGATTTCCACCGCGCCTACCACGCCTTCGTGGCCAAGGAACGCCCACGGTTCGAGGGGGACTGATGGCGCACGATTATCTTGACTGGCCGTTCTTCGCGCCGCGCCATGCCGAGCTGGCGCGCGCGCTCGACGCCTGGGCGCTTGACAACCTGGGCGACGCCCATGGCGGCGACGTCGATGCGGTCTGCCGGTCGCTGGTCGCGCGCCTGGGCCGCGCTGGCTGGCTGCGCCATGCGGTGGGCGAGCAGGCCATCGACACCCGCGCCATCTGCCTGATCCGCGAAATCCTGGCGCGCCACGCCGGCCTGGCCGACTTCGCCTTCGCGATGCAGGGCCTGGGCAGCGGGGCGATCTCGCTGTTCGGCAGCGAAGAACAGAAACGCCGCTGGCTGCCGCGCGTGGCCGGCGGCGAAGCGATCGCCGCCTTCGCCCTCTCGGAGCCCGAGGCCGGCTCCGATGTCGCGGCCATGCAATGCGCGGCGCGGCGCGAGGGCGACGACTGGGTGCTCGATGGCGAAAAGACCTGGATCTCGAACGGCGGCATCGCCGACTTCTACGTCGTCTTCGCCCGCAGCGGCGATGGCGGCGGCGAGGGCGGACGCGGATCGAGAGGTATTTCCGCCTTCATCGTCGAGGCGAACAATCCCGGCCTCGAGATCGCCGAGCGCATCGACGTGATCGCGCCGCATCCGCTGGCGCGCCTGCGGTTCACGGAGTGCCGGGTACCGGCCGGCTGCCTGGTTGGCGCCGAGGGCCAGGGCTTCAAGGTGGCGATGGCGACGCTCGACGTGTTCCGCACCTCGGTGGCCGCCGCCGCGCTGGGCTTCGCGCGCCGCGCCCTGGGCGAAGCGCTGGCGCGCGCGCAATCGCGGCCCATGTTCGGCAAGACCTTGGCCGACTTCCAGCTCACCCAGGCCAGGCTGGCCCAGATGGCGCTGGAGATCGACGCCGCCGCGCTGCTGACTTACCGCGCCGCCTGGCTGCGCGATGCGGGCAAGCGCGTGACGAAAGAGGCGGCGATGGCCAAGCTGGCCGCCACCGAATCGGCGCAGCGCGTGATCGACGGCGCGGTGCAGCTGTTCGGCGGCCAGGGCGTGCAGAGCGGGCAGGCGGTGGAAAGCCTGTACCGCGAGATCCGCGCGCTGCGCATCTACGAGGGAGCGAGCGAAGTGCAGCTCCTGATCATCGCGCGCGAGCTGCTCGCGCCCTCGGTGTAACCGATACTGTCTGGAGCAGGGATGGACATTCTTCAACCGCCCGGCTGGCCGCGTCCGAAGGGCTATGCCAATGGCGTCGCCTGCAGCGGGCGCCAGGTCTTTGTCAGCGGCATGATCGGCTGGGACGCCGACGGGCGTTTTCACACCGACGACTTCGTCGGCCAGGCGCGCCAGGCGCTGCGGAACATCGTGGCCGTCCTGCGGGAAGCCGGCGCCGGGCCGGAGCACATCGTGCGCATGACCTGGTACGTGGTCGACAAGCGCGAATACCTGGAAGCCGGGAGCGCGCTGGGCGCCGCCTACCGCGAGGTGCTGGGCCGCCACTATCCGGCCATGAGCGCGGTGCAGGTGGCGGGCCTGATGGAAGACCGGGCGCGGGTCGAGATCGAGGCGACGGCCGTCATTCCCGGCTGAGGCCTGGCGGCTGGGCCGTCAGGATGCCTCGACCGTGGCGTTGTTCTGCTGCTGTTCGAGCTTGTTCTGCTTGTAGAAAAAGAAGCCCATCGTGGCCGTCGCGAGCAAGAGAATGACACTTGCCGCGTCGACGCCGACATTGACGCGCACGTCCACTTTTACGTCTTTCATGATCACTTCCCTGAATGCGTGTTGAGCCTGGCTGCCTAGGCGCTGGCAATTGATCCGGGCTCGAGCATAGCACGGCGGTTTGCGGGAGCGCGCCCGCCAGCGGGCAGCGGCGTGCTGGCAGCGGCGGACCGGGCGCCCGCGCGCCGGCCTTTCTGGTAACTTGGTTGCAATAGCCAACCGAGGAGCCATCATGAGCAACCCCATCGTCCATGTCATCCAGGACTTCGCGATCGCCGAGCAGTTGCGCGCCGACCTGCTGGCCGCGGGCCTGCCGCAAGACAGCATCGCGCTATCGCCCATCGGCGACGAGGCCGGCCCGGGCCAATCCAACTTCACGGTCGGCGACTCGCCCTCGGCCAAGGGCGGCACCGACTACGACGACGTCTACCGTCCGGAAGGCGATATCCACGGCGCCTGCATCCTCAGGGTGCTGGCCGAGGATGCGCGCCAGGAAGCGCTGGCGCGGGCCATCGTCGAGCGCCACCGCACGGCCGCGCCGCACGCGCTGAGCGAACAGCGCGTGCCTTAGTCCCGGCTCGGCTCCAGCTCAGCTCCAGCTCAGGTCGGCCTTGCCGAGCGGGAGCTCGCGCACCCGCTTGCCGGTGGCGGCGAAGATCGCATTGCACACCGCCGGCGCCAACGGCGGCAGCGGCGGCTCGCCGAGGCCGGTCACCGGCTGGTCCGACTTCACGAAGTGCATCTCGATCTTCGCCGGCGCGTCGCCGATGCGCAGCAGCTGGTAGTCGTGGAAGTTGCTCTGCACGATGCGGCCGTTCTCCAGGTTCAGCTCGGGGAACATCAGGGTCGACAGGCCGTCGATCACCGAGCCTTCGACCTGGTTCTCGGCGCCCGACAGGTTGATGATGGTCGGGCCGACGTCGGTCGCCACCACCACCCGGTCGACTTTCACCTTGCCATCCTTCGACACCGTCACCTCGGCCACCTGCGCCACATAGCCGCGGTGGCTGAAGTGGAAGGCGATGCCTTGCCCCTGTCCGCGCGCGAACTTCTTCTTGCCCCAGCCGGCCTTGTCGGCGGCGGTCTGCAGCACCGCGCGCATGCGCGCCACGTTGTACGGCTGGCCGCGCTCGACGCTCGGCGGCACGATGTCCTTGTCGCCCAGCAGCTCGAGGCGGAAGGCCAGCGGATCGCGCCCGCCCGCATGCGCCAGCTCGTCGATGAAGCTGTGGAAGGCCCAGGCGAATACGCAGCTGCCCGGCGCGCGCCACGGTCCCATCGGCACGCTGCACTCGAGCGCGGTCTGCTCCAGCTGGCAGTGGGCCAGCCAGCGGCCCGGGAATTCGTCGGGCGACAGGCTGCCGCCGCTGCCGGGGCGCAAGGTGCTCTTGCCGTCCTGTTCCACGCGGTTGGCGAAGGTCACGAAATGGTTGTGCCAGCCCACGACCTTGCCGGCCTGGTCGACGCCGCCGCGCAGGAAGTGGAAGCCGCCCGGGCGGAAGTGGTCGTGCTGCAGGTCGTCCTCGCGGGTCCAGGTCAGCTTGACCGGGACCTTGTCCTTCATGCGCTGCGCGATCGCGGTGGCTTCGACGATGAAGTCCGAGCTCAGGCGCCGGCCGAAGCCGCCGCCGCTGCGGATGATGTGCATCGTGATTTTTTCCTTCGGGATGCCGCAGGTGGTGCTCACCAAGGCCTGCCCAGCGTTCGGGTTCTGGGTCGGGGCCCACAGTTCGAGCGCGCCGTCCGGCCTGATCCAGGCGGTGCAGTTCTGCGGCTCCATGCTGGCGTGCGAGATGAAGGGGTAGCTGTAGGCCGCTTCCACCGTCCTGGCCGCGCCCTTGAGCGCAGCAGCGACGTCGCCGTCCTTGCGCAGCACGGTGGCGCCGGGCTGCTTGCTGGCGGCCTTGGCCTGGGCCGTGAAGTCGGCCCAGCTGTGCCTGGCGGCGCTGCCTTCGTCCCATTCCACTTCGAGCGCGCGGCGGGCGCGGATCGCGGCCCAGGTCGAGGTGGCGACGATCGCCACGCCGGGACGCAGGCCGTTCAGGTTATTCGTGCCTTCGACGATGAAGGCGTCCTTGACGCCGGGCAGGGCGCGTACCGCGTCCAGGTTGGCGCGCAGCGGCTTGCCGCCGAAGACGGGGCATTTGACATACTGCGCGTGCAGCATGCCGGGCAGCTGGACGTCGATGCCGAACAGCGGCTTGCCGCTGACGATGGCGGGATTGTCGACGCCGCCGATGCGCTTGCCCAGCAGTTTGAAGTTGGCCGGATCCTTGACCGCGACCTTCGCGCTATCTGGCAGCGGCAGCTTGGCCGCCGCATCGACCAGGGCGCCGTAGGCCAGGCGCCGTTTGCTGGCCGCGTGCAGCACGTGGCCGCCGTCGGTCGTGCATTCGGTGGCGGCTACCCTCCAGGCCTGGGCCGCGGCCTGCACGAGCACCGCGCGCGCAGTGGCGCCCAGGCGGCGGAAGTTCTCGTAGTTGCTCGGGGTCGAGTTGGACCCGCCCGCGCCCTGGCTGCCATAGGCTTCCAGGTCCAGGTCGCCCTGGACGACGCGCACGCTCGCCCAGGCGACGTCGAGCTCCTCGGCGATCACCATCGGCAGCGAGGTCTTGATGCCCTGGCCGATCTCGGGCTGCTTGGAAATCAGGGTTACGCTGCCGTCGCGCGCGATGCGGATGAAGGCGTTCGGCACGAAGCCGGGGGCGGCGGCGGGCGCCGCCGGATTGCCGACCGCGGCCAGTACACCCTGCGCCGACATGCCGATCAGGAGGGCGCCGCCAGCGGCGCCGGCGCGCAGGAAACCGCGCCGCGAGGTAGATACCAGCGTCATGCCTTCTCTCCTTCGGTCGAAGCGATTTCGGCGGCGCGGTGGATGCCCTTGCGGATCCGCATATAGGTGGCGCAGCGACACAGGTTGCCGGCCATGGCCTCGTCGATCTGGGCGTCGGTCGGCTTCGGATGCTGCTTGAGCAGGGCGCAGGCGCTCATGATCTGGCCCGACTGGCAGTAGCCGCATTGCGGCACGTCCAGCTCTTGCCATGCCACCTGCAGCGGATGGCGGGCATTGGCGTCGAGGCCCTCGATGGTGGTGATCTTCTGTTCGCCGATGGCGGAGACGGGAAGCACGCAGGCGCGGGTTGCCACGCCGTCAAGGTGGATCGTGCACGCGCCGCACTGGCCCAGGCCGCAGCCGTACTTGGTGCCGACCAGGCCCAGGGTATCGCGCAGGGCCCACAGCAGCGGGGTATCGGCTTCGACGTCGACGGCCTGCGCCTTGCCGTTGACATTCAGGGTGTATGTACTCATGACGCTCCTTCGAGGCGGGACGGACAAGCTGATCATCCTAGCGGAAATTTCGTTACTTCAACAGTATTGCAATTCATACTTTGTTGCCTAATGAACAGTTTATGTCCCGCTTCCGACGGGCGCGCCTTGGTAGTCCGGACCGCTTATGTAATACTTTGTCGCATTGCAGTCGACAATACACTTATGCTCACACGCGGTTTGCGCCTGATGCCGGCGAACCTGAAGCTTCGGATGGCCTGCATCGCCGCGATCCTGGTCTTCGTGGCGACCCTGCTGGCCACGCTGGCGTCCCTGGCGGTGGCCGAGCGCGGCATGAAATCGGTGATCGGCGACCAGCAATACGCGATGCTGGCCAGCGCCGCATCGTTCATGGACGACCGCATCGTGGCGCGCGTGGCCCAGGTGGAATCGCTGGCGGCCAGCCTGCCGGCGGGAGCGGCGAGCGACCCGGCAGCCATCCGGCGCATCCTCGAAGCGCGCGGGCCGATCTGGGAACACGAGTACCTCAACCTGATCCTGCTCGACGCCCGCGGACAACAGGTCGTGTCGCTGCGTTCGTTCGGCGGGGACCGGCGCCTCGACGCCGCCGGGCTCGACTATTTCGTGCGGCCCATGGAGAGCGGCCGCGGCTTCGTGTCGCAGCCGGTCGTGAGCCGCATCTCGCAACGCAAGATCGTCATCATCAGCGCGCCCGTGTTCGATGCCGATGGCAAGCGGGCCGGCGTGCTGACCGCCAGCATGGACCTGCAGGCGACCGGCTTCCTGCGCCAGATCAGCGCGCTCAAGCCGGGCGCCTCGGGCTACCTGTTCCTGATGACGCCCGACGGCACCATGATCGACCATCCCGATCCGGTCCGCCTCCTGCAGCGGATCGGTCTGAATGCCTCGGGCCTGGAACGCGCCCTGGATGGCTTCGAGGGCTGGACCGAGGCGGCCGGGCTCGACGGGCGGCCATCGATCTACGCCTACCAGCGCCTGCGCACGACCGGCTGGATACTGGGCGCGCGCTATCCGACCGAGGAGGCGTTCGCGCCGCTGGCGCAGATGCGCCGCAACGCCATCTTCGGCGCGACCGGCCTGGCGCTGGCTTCCGGCGTGCTGGCCTGGGCGCTGGTGTTCCGGCTGCTGGCGCCGCTGCAGCGGCTGCGCGACCGCATCCGCGCGATCCGCCACGAGGGCGCCGACATCGCGGTGCTGCACGACACCCGGCGCGACGAGATCGGCGAACTGGGCAACGCCTTCTACCAGCTGATGGCCGAGCGCGAGGACGCCGAGGGCCTGCGCGCGGCCAGCGAAAAACGCCTGCGCCTGATCACCGACAACCTGCCGGTGCTGATCGCCTATGTCGACCGCGACCGCCGCTTCCGCTTCGGCAACGCGACCTTCGAACGCTGGTTCGGCGTCACGCCCGAGCGGCTGGTCGGCATGTCGATCGCCCAGCTGATGGGCGAGGACGCCGCGCGCCAGGGCGCCGCCAGCCTGGAAGAAGCCTTCGCCGGGCACGCCACCACCTGCCAGATGCGCCTGCAGATCCAGGGCGCGGCGCGGGTGCTGGAGGGCGTCTACATCCCCGACCTGCAGTCCGACGGCGGCGTGGCCGGCGTGTACGCGCTCAAGCACGACATGACGCACGTGAAAGAGGTCGAGGAGCAGCTGACCCGGCTGGCGCGCATCGATACGCTGACCGGCCTGGCCAACCGCCGCAGTTTCAACGAAACCTTGCAGCAGGCGCTGGCGCGCGCGGCGCGCCACGGACGGGCGCTGGCGCTGGCCTATCTGGACGTCGACCATTTCAAGCGCATCAACGACGGCCACGGCCACGGCGTGGGCGACGAGGTGCTCAAGGAATTCGGCGAGCGCCTGCGCGCCTGCGTGCGCGCCAGCGACCTGCCTGCGCGGCTGTCGGGCGACGAGTTCGTGGTGATCCTGGAAGAGATCGGCGGCGGCGAGGAGGCCGAACGCATCGCGGCCAAGATCGTGGCCGCGATGCGCGCGCCGTTCGAGACCGGCGCCGGAATGCTGGCGGTCTCGGCCAGCGTCGGCGTTGCCCTGTGGGTGGCCGGGCAGGATGAAGACGCGCTTCTGGCGGCGGCCGATGGCGCCTTGTACGTGGCGAAGGCGAATGGCAGGGACGGCTATGCGCTGGGTGGAACTGCGCTGGCGCCGCGCTCGATGGCAGCGGGACCCATGGAAGGCGTAGCCGGCTGTGCGCCGGGGCCCACCCCGCCGCGGTAGGCGCATGGGTGCCCGGTGGCGATGTCTCAGGCCGGCCAAGTGAGCGACAATGTTGTGTTTACGCTGCACGATACCGCGAGGTTTACATTTTTATATCCTTTATCGATCTTCGGTTTTATTCTATTTGAAACTTGCGGTTAAGTTGCGGACATGTGGAGGCGGCGGCGCTCGGCTGCCCGCATCGACCAGGGTGCAAGAATTTCAACTGGAGAGACCTGATGAGGAAGACATCCCTGGCACTGATCGGCCTGGCAGCGCTGGCATCTGGTTGCGGCACGACGGCGACCGGTTTCTCGTCCGCGCTGGACGCCCAGATCAAGTTTGCGCAATCCGCGCGCGCGATCGCGACCTTGGCGGAAGCCGATGCCATCAAGGCCAAATGGCTCGGGATGACAGGCAAGAAGCCGGCGGCGGACACGTGGGCCGCGGACGTCGCGCTCGATGTCTGCACACCGACGAGCGGCATCTATGCCAGCGACACCGCACTTGCCGCCTTCGGCGACTCGGTCGAGGTTCTCAAGAAGGTGGCGGAAAAGCCCGCCGACGTGAGCTATGCCGCCTATGTGGCCCAGTTCAGGAAGAACGGCAAGTACCTCGACGCCGCAGTCCGGCAAGAGGATCGGGCGGCCGTCGCCGAAGCGAAGCACAAGGCGCTGTTGGCGACGCTGGAAGCGCGCGAGCGTTGCCGGCGCTTGTTCATGGCCGACACCGGCGCGACGCTCTCCCCGTCAGGCAATCCTCTGGTCGAAGGCGGGGACCGCGCGCTTGCCTCGATCCTCGCCTTCGACGTGGTCTTCAAGGCGGTGCTGGGCGGTATCGAGAAGATGCAACGCGACGAAGCGGTCCGCGCGACGGCGCTCAATCTGACTCGCGAGCTGCGCGCCGCGCATGCGGAACTGGCGAGCACCGATCTCGCTGCGTTCGCGCCCCGCGTGGATTACGCGCCCGCGGATGCACAAGGCCCGGCGGCCGCGATGAACCGGACCCGCCTGGGGGCCACCATCACATTGCACCGCTGGTACCTGGCCACGGAAATCCGCGCGATCACGAATACGCTGGCGCACTGCGATGCGAGCTGCCTTGGCGACTCCGCCAGGCGCAAGAACCTTGACGACCTGGTGCAGGCAATGCTTGGTTATCGCGCCCTGAGTGCGATCGACACCGACCAGGCGCTGGAGTCGATCGGCGCTGGCCTCGGCAAGGCCCAGGAGGCCGCGGATGGCAAGGTCGGCATGGCCGACATCCTCGACGGCTTCCTGGCAATCGCGGACTCGCTGGCGGGCATCGACAAGGCCTACGGCGATTATCGGCAGGCGCGCGGCAATTAAGGCGCGGTCCACGGCGGCGTCGAGCACGCCAATCTACGGGGAGAACAACATGCGGAAGCGGTTCAGTATAGTGCTTGTCGCCGGTTTGCTGGCCGGGTTCGCCCCTGCCAAGACCAACAGGTCAGTGGCCGATTTTCACGCGCAGATCGTGAACATGGCGGGCAGCCGGGAGGCCGCGATGATGCAGGGGTTCGACCAGATCGCTCTGCTGCGCCCCTACGGCGCGGTGATCGCCTCGGCGAAGTGGCCAACGGCGTCGATTCCCGTCTGTTGGGAAAACGCGAGCGCCCTCCACAAAGAAGCGATGGACTGGACCCGCGACGCGGTGCGGCGGACCTGGGAAACCGCGTCGCGTGTCCGTTTCACCGGATGGCAGCCCTGCGCCGCCGTCAACAAGGGAATCCGGATCCGGATTGCCGACGAAGGTCCCCATGTCATCAGCCTGGGCCGCTACCTGGACGGCAGGAAGAACGGCATGGTGCTCAACTTCACCTTCCGTAACTGGCGCTACGACTGCGAGAACACCCGCGAAGACTGCGTCCGCGCCATTGCCGTTCATGAATTCGGGCACGCCATCGGTTTCACGCACGAGCAGAACCGGGCCGATACGCCGGGCGAGTGCAGGTTGCTGGCGCAGGGAAGTAACCCGGATACCGCGCTGACCCCGTTCGATCCGGAATCGGTGATGAACTATTGCAACAAGAAAGGAAACAACGGCGGTCGGCTGTCCGAGGGGGACAAGAATGCGGTGGCCTTCCTTTACGGTGCGCCATGAGGCATGCGATCGGCATTGTCGGGTTCATGGTCGCTCTGCTGTGCGCGGCCGGACCGGCTGGCGCAGCTTCCCTGACCGACGTGGTCAAGGCCAATCGGCCAAGCGTCGTGTACGTGAAAGTGGAGAAGGCGGACGAGCAGACTGGCGCGGTTACCGAAGTGAGCGGTACTGGATTCGTCGTCGGCAATGGCTTCGTGCTCACGGCGCAGCACGTCGTGGCAGGCGGCAAGGGCATCCAGGTGAAGGTGGCAGGCGCAACGGCCAGTGCCGCCGCCCATCCTGAACCAATGGAGGTGCTGGCCGAGAACAGCAATTTCGACGTGGCGATCCTGCGTTTCAGGAACACGGCCCTGACACGCCAGGCGGTCAGGCTGGGCGACCCCTGGAAGCTGGGCGACGGCGATACGGTCTACGCATTGGGCTTTCCGCTCGGAGAAGAATGGTTCCACACGGACGGGCGACTGGCCGGTAGAGGCGTGAAGAACTCATGGAGCACGACCACGGTCCTCAACCCCGGCATGAGCGGAGGTCCCATCTTCAACGTGGATGGGGAAGTCGTGGCGATCACCTGGGGTGGCGTGGCGACGTCCGGCATCAGCGGGATCAACAGGATCCTCCCGATCAACCTGTTCGCGGATTTCCTCGGCATCACCGGGGCCGCCATCGGCTCGAGCACAAGCGCAAGTTCAGGCGGAGCGTTCGTCGAAGTCGCCTACAACATCGACCGTGTCCAGGAGTCGCTCGGGGGAACGAGCAAGGGCACGAAATCGTACACCCAGACCTTCCAGGCACGCCCTGGCCACAAGATCGTCGATTTCGCCGTGATCACACGCAGCGCGAACAAGGCAAACCAGCCCAGCGTGACCGTTGCACCTGCCGGCGACGCGCTGACGGTCAAGTATGAGCTGACCAGCGGGCCGGTCTACGACCGCTGGCGCGGCTGGCTCGATGCCGATGTCAAGACGCGGCAAGTACCGACGCAGTAGCGTGCCCATGCCTCGCGCAGCCCGGCGCAGCCGCACGCAGCCCCACGCAGCCGCGCGACGCCACGTCGCCGGCTCGCATCGTCCAGGACCATTCCCCATCCGGAGACCAGAGCGTGGCGCGCTGGCGCGCCGGGCCTGGCCCGCCTTGGCGACGTGCGTTACAACCCGCCCGGATAGGTCTCGGGCGGCTCGCCCGTGTGCCAGCCGCTGCCCGCATCGAGCGGCTCCACCGCCGTGGTGCGGTCGATGTGGATCACGGCGTCGAACTGGCGCGGCAACTGGGCCATGAAGTAATGGCTCTGGCGCTCGCTGCGCGGCAGGTAGAGCACGCCGATCGCGCGTTCGAGCCGTTCTTCCATCAGCGCGTCGCGCGCCAGCGACGGATCGCGCAGCGGCAGGAAGAAGCGCTCGATGCCGGTACTGTGCAACAGGTGCTCGTAGCTGTTGCGCAGGCCAGGGCGCACGTGCTTGTGCAGACCCTCGCCATCCCATGCCGAGGCTGCCGTGACCCGGCCCTCATAGGTGGTAAAGCCAATCAGGACGACGTCCTGGCCATGCGCCTTGCGCGCCAGTTCGCCCAGCGTCCATTCGCCCTGGCGCCCGATCTCGGTCGCGCGCGCGTCGCCGACGTGGGAATTGTGTTCCCACACCACGATGCGGGCCGGCTTGCCGCCCTGCGACAGGTGGCGCGCCACCGCGTCCAGGGTCTCGGCCATATGGCTGTCGCGCAGGTTCCAGGACGAGATGCGTCCCTTGAACATGGTGCGGTAATACGCTTCGGCGTTCTTGACCAGGCGCGCGTTCTGCTGGGCGTGGAAATAGGCGTCCGCCGCACCGGCGCCCTCGCGCTGCACATAGTCGAAGGCGCGCTGCTGCAGGGTGCGCAGTGTGGCGATCACGCCTTCCTGGCATGATGGCGACATGCCGAAGCTGGCCTCGTAGCCGTATTGCTGGCTGTCGCGCTCGTAGTGGTCGAAACAGGCGTAGCCCTTGCGCGCCTCGCGCGCGGCGTGCGGATCGACCGCGTCCAGGTAGCGCAGCACCTCGTGGATCGAGGCATGCATGCTGTACAGGTCCAGGCCATAGAAACCGGCCCTGGCCTCGGCGGGGAGGCCGTCGTTGCGCGCGCGCAGCCACTCGACGAAGTCGAGCACCGCCGTATTGCGCCACATCCAGGCGGGAAAGCGCTCGAAGCCCGACAGGGCGGCGCGGCCATCGCCGTCCCGGGCATCCCCTGCGCCTTCGGCGCGCACATAGCGGTTGACGCGCCAGGCGTCGGGCCAGTCGGCTTCGACCGCCACCGCGCTGAAGCCCTTCTCCTCGATCAGCCGCCGGGTGATGCGCGCCCGCTCCGCGTAGAACTCGTGGGTGCCGTGGGTAGCCTCCCCGAGCAGCACGAAGCGGGCGTTGCCGACCATGTCGAGCAGCGCGTCGTAGTCGTCCGCGCCCCCGGTCAGGGGGCGGGCGGCTGCGCGCACCGCATCGAGGGTGGCGGTGGCGAGGATGGCCACGTCAGTGCAGGAAGCTGTGGCTTGGCGCCGCCTGGTGGCCGGCATAGTGGGCGCCGCCGCGCTCGATGAACTGCTTCATGCGCGCCAGGTCGTCGTCCATCTGGCGCTGCGGGTCGGCGCCCAGCATGCGCGCGATGCCGTGGCCCAGCGCGCCGGCCGGGGGCGAGTAGCGCATGCTGACCGTGACGCGGGTGCCGTTGCCCGACGGTTCGAAGGTCACCGTGCCCTCTTGCTCGATCTCGGAGCCCGGTTCGCTGCGCCACGACAGGCGGTCGGGGCGCGACTGTTCGGTCATGACCGCGTTCCACGCGTATTCCAGGCCGCCCGGGCCGCGCACCACCCAGTGCGAACGGCGGTGGCCCAGGTCGCGCACCTCGGTCACGTGCGACATGAAGCGCGGGAAGTTCTCGACCTCGGACCAGGCATCGAACACATCCTTCGGCGAGGCGTCGATATGGATCGAATTCTCCACCTCGACCTGGCTGGCCGCGCCGCGGTGGCGCAAGGAATCGACCAGGTGGCGGCCCCGGTCGCTGCGCAGCAGCACCGCCAGCGCGCCAAGGCCGAGCAGGGCGGCGGCCGGCGAGCGGCGCACCAGGCCGACCACGCTCAGGGCGCCGGTGCCCAGCAGGGCGGAATTGGTCAGCGTCGGGCTGCGCGCGCCGAACACCTCGCCCAGGTGGTCGGTCCATGCCCGCACCTGGTTGCCGGCGGCGTGGACGCGCGAGCGGGCGTCGGCCTTGACGCTGTAGGCGGTCTGTTCCAGGCGTTCGCGCGCCTGGTCGGCCCGCTCGCGGGCGCGTTCGGCGGCGTGGTCGGCCCGCTCACGCGCCGTGTCGGCGGCATACTCGGCCTGCCCGCGCACGTCGTGCGCGGCGTGGCTGGCGCGGTCGCGCGCCTCGTAGGCGGCGTGCTTCGCGCGATCCTTCGCCTCGTGGGCCAGGTGGCTGGCGCGGTCTTTTGCTTCGTATGATGCATCGGCCAGGCGCTCGCGGGCGTGCTCCAGGCGGTCGCGCGTGTGGTGCGAGGCTTCGGCCAGGCGGTCGCCCGCCGCATGGGCGGCCCCGGCCAGGCGCTCGCCGGCGCGGGCCGCGACGGCCGAAGCGCGCAGGCGCGCCGAATCGATGCGGTCGCCGGCGTGGTGCCAGGCGTGCTCCAGGCGTTCGCCGGTGCGGTCGCGTGCATCGCGCAGGGCGCCGCGGGCGCGGGCGCGGCGCCTCGCGCCGCGTTCCGGATCGAAGGCGTACATCAGCAGGGCGCCGGCGACGGCTGCGCCGATCCACTTGCCCACGTTGCTTGCTTGCTCATTGTTCGTATCGTTCATGTCGGCTCCTTTGGGTAGGGTTGGCTGGCGGCGTCGCGCGAATGCGCCCACGCCTGGGCCAGCAGGGACTGCACTTCTTCATCGCCGGCCTGCTCGAAGCTGCGGTACCACTGCCCGACGGCGCGAAAGCGCGCCGGCGTGACGAGACAGGCCACCTCGTCGGCCGCCATGGCCAGCGCGTCGAAGGCCTCGCGCGACGCCACCGGCAAGGCCACCACGAGCCGGGCCGGATCCTGGCGGCGGGCCACTTCGACCGCGGCCAGCATGGTGGCGCCGGTCGCGGCGCCATCGTCGACCAGGATGACGCAGCGCCCCTGGAGGCGGGCCGGCGGCCGGTCGCCGCGGTAGCGCCGCTCGCGCCTGGCCAGTTCGGCCTGCTCGGCAAGCGTGACCGCATCGACTTCGCGCCGGGTCACGCCCATCAGTCCCGGCACGCCGGGATGCAGGACGCACACGCCACCGCTGCCGATCGCGCCCATCGCGAACTCGGGCTGGTTCGGCAGGCCGAGCTTGCGAACCAGCAGCAGGTCGAGTTCGGCGTGCAGCGCCTGCGCGACCGGGACTGCGACCGGCACGCCGCCGCGCGGCAGCGCGAGCACCAGCACATCGCGCGCCTCGGCGTAATGAGGGCGCAATGCCTGCGCCAGTTGGCGGCCCGCGTCGTTGCGGTCTGTGAATGGTTCAAGCTGTTGCATGATGATGAAGTTGTTAACTTCCAGCATACACAGGGACGGCGCCGACCGGCGTCCGTTTGCCGTCAGGAATGATGCGAAGAGAGAAGCGGAGAACAGCGGCCCGCGGACGCGGGCCGCGGCAGGTCAGCCGAGCTGGCGGCTGTGGAAACGCAGGTGGTCTTCGATGAAGGTCGAGATGAAGTAGTAGCCGTGGTCATAGCCGGCATGGCGACGCAGGGTCAGCGGCTGCCCGGCCCTGGCGCACGCGTCCTCGAAGGCTTCGGGCAGCAATTGCTCGATCAGGAACTTGTCGCCCAGCCCCTGGTCGATCAAGATACCGCCAGGGAAGGGCGCCGTGTCATGGCGAGCCATCAGGGCGCTGGCGTCGTACTGCTGCCAGGCGCTCTCGTCGTTGCCGAGGTAGCCGCCAAAGGCTTTCTTGCCCCACGGACAGCGGCTGGGCGCGGCAATCGGCGCGAAGGCCGACACCGAGCGAAACCGTTCCGGATGCTTGAGCGCCATGGTCAGCGCACCATGGCCGCCCATCGAGTGGCCGAAGATGCCGACCCGCGCCGGATCGGCCTGGAAGGTCGCCAGCACCAGCGCATGCAGTTCCAGCAGGTAGCTGTGCATGCGGTAGTGGCGCGCCCACGGTTCCCGGGTGGCGTCGAGGTAGAAGCCGGCGCCCGCGCCGAAGTCCCAGCTGTCGGTTTCGCCGGGCACGTTGGCGCCGCGCGGGCTGGTGTCGGGCGCGACCAGGACGATGCCCAGTTCGCTGGCCAGGCGCTGGGCGCCGGCCTTCATGGCGAAAGTCTCTTCGGTGCAGGTCAGGCCAGCCAGGTAGAACAGCACCGGCAGCTTCTTGTCCCCGGCCGCCGGCGGCAGGTAGACCGAAAATCGCATCGGCAGGCCGATCGCGGCCGAGTCGTGCTGGTGGAAGCGCTGCACGCCGCCGAAGCAGGCGTGTTCATTCAGGAGTTGGGGCATTGTGAAGTCGTTCGCGTTGAATGGAATGACGCCAGTATGCCGCTTTCACTTCGACCTTGCCAGCTAGACCACGCCGAGCGCCCCCAGCAGCGCGCCCGCCGCCAGCATCCACAGCAGGTGCAGGCGGGTGCGCCAGACAACGATGGCGGTGGTGGCCGTCAGCAGCCACAGCGGCCAGTTGTCCATGTGCTGGCCGCCCTTGCCGCCGCCGGTGGCCAGCAGCCAGGCGGTCGACAGCAGCATGGCGATGACCAATGGCGCCATGCCCTGCTTGAAGGCGCGCACGGCGCGCAAGGTGCGGTTGCGGTGCGCCCATTGCGCCACCTGGTAAGTAAACACGGTGGACGGCAGCATGATGCCGATCATCGACAGCGCGACGCCGGCCAGTGCCGCCGTGACGCTGCCCGAATTGAGGCCGACGTGCCAGCCCAGCAGGGCCACGAACAGCACGTTCGGTCCTGGCGAGGATTGGGCCAGCGCCACCGAATCGGCGAACTGGGTCTGGCTCAGCCAGCCCTGGCGCTCGACCAGGTAGCGCTGCATCTCGGAGGTGGTCGAGATCGCGCCGCCGAGCGACATCATGGACAGCATCAGGAAATGCGCGAACAGGTTCAGCCAGTCGTGCCAGCCGAACGCCAGGACCGGTGCGTTCATGGCCCGAGCCTGCGCCAGGCCAGCACGCAGCCCAGGCCGCCGAGCGCGGCGATGACGGCCGCCAGCGGCGCCCGGATCCAGGCCAGCAGCACGAAACCGGTGGCGGCGATCGCGATGCAGGCCGCGAGCGGGATCGCGTTCTTGCCCAGCGCGACCGACATGCGCAGGCCGGTGGCGCCGATCAGGCCGGCGGCGACGGCGGCCATGCCGCGCAGGGCGCCCTGCACCTGCGGCTGGCTCGAAAACTGCGCATAGACCAGGACCAGGCACAGCACCAGGACCAGCGGCACGGCGAGGATGCCGGCCAGCGCGCTCATGGCGCCGGCCAGGCCGAAGTGGCGGCTGCCGATCATCATCGCCAGGTTGCAGACGTTGGGGCCCGGCATGATCTGGGCCACCGACCATTCCTCGATGAATTCTTCGTTGCTCATCCAGCGCTTGCGCTCGACGACCTGCTGCTGGATCACGGCCAGCACGCCGCCGAAACCCTGCAGGGCGATCAGCGTGAACGAGACGAACAGGTCGGTCAGCGACGACGGCCGCGGTCGGTCCGGGTCCGGCGTGGGCAGGGCGCTGGGAGGCGGAACAGGGGGAACGGGGAAGGGTGACGCGCTCATCCGGCGATTATCGCCGCTCGTCCCGCGTCCTGTCCATGCGCGATCCGCCGTGGATGCGCGCTGGCGGTCAGCCGCCGCCGATGCCTTCCATCACGCGCCCGGTTCCGCCGCACTGCGGGCAGGGCTTGCCGTCGGCCAGGGCGCCGCGGCCGGCGCAGGCGTCGCAGATGTCTTCGCCGGCGCCCGGGGTGCCGGGAGCGGCTTCGTCGCCGGGGTTCAAACTGGGATCGGTCTGGATGCTCATGGAAGTCCTCGCTATGGGTCGTTGCCGCCGATTGTAGGGACGACCGGGAGAAGGCGGCGCAGCGCAGGCAAAGCGCATCCCACCATCAACAATGTTATCGCGTCTTGATGCAGATCTGACATTGACATCGGCCAGCCATCGTCAATACTCGTGATGCGTCAGTGACATCACTCACCGGAGACATGCCCATGAGCCCATTTCGCGCCCAGGAAATCAATCAATGCCTTGCCGCTTCATCCGAGCTCAGGCGCAATACCGGCCAGCGCGACGTCGTGGCGCGCGGCATCGCCACCCTGCGCGAGTCCGGGATCGTACCCGCGGTGGAATACCTCAAATCGCATGGGGTGCGCGCCCAGGTCATCGAGCGCGTGCTGCTGGAGCCGGAGCGCCGCCGCGCGCCCGCCTGACCCGCCGACACGCCCGGTTGTGCACAAGCGGCCTGCCCGGATTTTTTCCGGCGTGTCAGGTGTGGGTTTGCAGCAACTGCTCGTAAACCCTTGATTTACAGCATAAACGAGATTGCCTTCCCAATAGGCAAATTGTTGAAACCCGCACCGCAGGCTGCGTCCAGCGTGTCAAGCCCCCGCTTTTCCACACACTTATTCACAGACTTTGTGGATATCCAAAAAACGCCTTGTGGATCCGGGACTTGGCGGCGAATGCTGAGGTCATGGCTGATGTCACGCTCGATGAATCGTTGACACTGATGGCGGCCGGCGCATTTTTCGCTTGCGGCGCAGGACTGGATAAATGTACAGTATGGCATTTTCCAGCTCCAGCCCATGTCCGCCGTCGACGACCCGATTGCCCCCGCGCCCGCCACCGAAGACCCGTTCGCCAGCCTGAACCCCGAGCAGCGCGCGGCGGTCGAGCATGACGTGGGCGTGGCGGCGCCGCGTCCGTTGCTGGTGGTGGCCGGCGCCGGTTCCGGCAAGACCAATACGCTGGCGCACCGCGTGGCGCGCCTGATCCAGTCCGGCGCCGACCCGCAGCGCATCCTGCTGCTGACGTTTTCGCGCCGCGCCGCCAGCGAGATGACCCAGCGCGCCGGCGGCGTGCTGCACCGGCTGTTCGGGCTCAAGGGCACGCAATCGCAGATCGCCTTGCCCTGGGCCGGCACCTTCCACAGCATCGGCGCGCGCCTGTTGCGTGAATTTGCCGGCCGCATCGGCCTCGACGCGCAGTTTACGATCCACGACCGCGGCGATTCCGAAGACCTGATGGGCATGGTGCGCCACGACATCGGCCTGGGCCAGACCGAGAAGCGCTTCCCCCTGAAAGGCACCTGCCTGTCGATTTATTCGCGCGTGGTCAACGGCCGTGAGCCGCTCGATCGTGTCTTGCAGGCGTTTTTTCCTTGGTGCAGCGAATGGGAAGCCCAGCTCAAGACCCTGTTCGGCGCCTACGTCGACGCCAAGCAGGAGCAGAACGTGCTCGACTACGACGACCTGCTGCTGTTCTGGGCCGATATGGCGGCCGATCCGGTGCTGGGGCTCGAGCTCGGCGCGCTGTTCGACCACGTGCTGGTGGACGAGTACCAGGACACCAACCGCCTGCAGGCGGCGATCGTCACCGGCATGAAGCCCGACGGCCAGGGCGTGATGGTGGTAGGCGACGACGCCCAGTCGATCTACGGCTTTCGCGGCGCCACGGTGCGCAACATCCTGGATTTCCCGCACCAGTTCTCGCAGCCGGCGCAGCTGATCACGCTCGAGCGCAACTACCGCTCCACCCAGCCGATCCTGGACGCCTCGAACGCCGTGATCGGCGCCGCGCTCGAGCGCCATGCCAAGACGCTCTGGACCGACAAGGTGTCGAGCATCAAGCCGCAGCTGGTCCTGATTCCCGATGAGGCCGAGCAGGCGCGCTGGGTCTGCAACCGCATCCTCGAACAGCGCGAAGCCGGCGTGACGCTCAAGTCGCAGGCGGTGCTGTTCCGCGCCGCCAGCCACAGCGCGGCGCTCGAACTCGAACTCATGCGCCGCAATATCCCGTTCGTGAAATTCGGCGGGCTGAAATTCCTGGAAGCGGCCCACATCAAGGACGTGCTGGCGCTGCTGCGCTTCGCCCAGAACCCGAGCGGGCGCCTGGCCGGCTTTCGCGCGCTGCAGCTGATCCCCGGCATCGGCCAGGCGACCGCCAGCCGGCTGCTCGAGGCGGCCGGCGCCAGCGACGACCCGGTCGCGGCCCTCGAGCACTTCGCGGTGCCGGCGCGCTGCAGGGCCGACTGGCAAGCCTTCTGCGCGCTGTACCGGGGCCTGCGCACGCCCGGCCTGCGCTGGCCGCTCGACCTCGAGCTGGCGCGCCAGTGGTACCAGCCGCACCTCGAGCGGCTGCACGACGATGCCGAGGTGCGGGCGGCCGACCTCGATCAACTGGTGGCGCTGTCCGGCGGCTATGGGAACCGCGAGAGCTTCCTGGCCGAGATCACGCTCGATCCGCCCGAGGCCACCAGCGACCGCGCCGGCGCGCCGCTGCTGGACGAAGATTATGTGATCCTGTCGACGATCCATTCGAGCAAGGGGCAAGAATGGAAATCGGTGCACGTGCTGAACGTGGTCGACGGCTGCATTCCGTCCGACATGGCGACCGGCAGCCAGGAAGACATCGAGGAAGAGCGGCGCCTGCTCTACGTGGCAATGACGCGGGCGCGCGACAACCTGCACCTGGTGGTGCCGAACCGCTTCTTCATCAAGCAGCAGTCGAGCATGGGCGACCGCCATGTGTATGCGGCGCGCACGCGCTTCATCACGCCGGTCATGCTCAAGCATTTCGAGGAATGCGCCTGGCTCAGCGCCGACAAGCGCGAGTTGCGCACGCCGATGCCCGACAACGTCCGCATGATGGTGCGCGACCGGGCCCGGAACGCATGGAAATGACGACAGATGCGGACAAATTGACGACTTATCCCCCACGCCGCACTTTTGTAGGAGTTTGCCGCATATGACATAGATGCGCAGAAGTGGTGCGCGTGCAAGTGACTGATTTTATGAGGGTATTTTTTTGCCTTCTGAACGGGCATTTTGTTGAAACCCGCATCAATACTGCGCTTGCGGCTTGTCAAGTGGCGCTTTTCCACACAGTTATCCACATTTCTTGTGGATAGGCCAAAAGGCTGAATGAAATCAGCCACTTAGTGTTCAATATTGACTGGGTGTAATATCCATTTCCCGGGCGATTGCCTGCATCGCCGCGAGCGCCCCCATGGCCAGGCCGACCCCGCGCACGATCCGGTGCGCGTGCGGGTTGATGCGGATCGCGGGCACGCCCTGCGATTCGGTGAACCGGCGCACCGAGGGTAGGTCGGTGCCGGCGCCGAGTTCGATCACCGCGGGGCGCGATACCCTGGCACGCCATTGCTCCAGCAATAGAAGCTGAGCCTCGCTTGGCGCGTCGACCCAGGCGACATCGTTGAACATCAGGATGTTCGGACGCGCCAGCGCACCGCAGTGCGGGCAGGTCGGCAGCGGCGAGGTCAATGCGCAGCGGGACAGGTCGACCTCGGGGTCCACGCCGTCGGCCGGCCAGGTCGCGTCGACGCAGGGGCGGCTGCATTGCAGGCGATGGATCGTGCCGTGCAGTTCGGCGATCCGTCCGCTGCCGAAACCGGCGCGCTGGAACTGGCCGTCGACATTACTCGTGAACACGAAGCTGCCGTGCCGCATGCGCTCTCCGAGCGCGCGCAGGACCGCAAAGCCCGCGTGCGGTTCGGTGCGCCGGTACAGGTCGAGCCGGTGGCCATAGAAGCCCCAGGCCAGGCGCGGATCGCGCGCGAAGCTCGCCGGATTGGCCATCTCCCTGAACGGCAGGCCGCGCTCGGCGAGCGGCGGATAGGCTTTCCAGAAGCCGGCATTGCCGCGAAAATCGGGCAGGCCCGAATCGACGCCGATGCCGGCGCCGGCCGCGATCAGCAGGCCGTCGGCCTGTTTCAATAAATCGCAGGCGCGGACGATGTCGACCATGAGGTCATCCATGAGGTTTATCCATGAGGCCAGCCATGGGAACCGGCTTTCAGGCGGTCGAGTTCAGCGAGGAAGCGTGCGCAGGCCAGGCCCGGCGGCCACGGTTCCCACGGCCGGCAGTCGTAGTGGGCGGCGAGCGGATCCTCGGCCAGCACCTCGGCCCGGATCTTGAGGGTGCGCCGTACTTCGTCGCGCGACCAGCCGGCCACGTGCACCGCCTCGGTGGCCGCGGCCAGGCGGTCGGCGCGCTTGTGCGCGGCGTGCGAGCGCGCATCCCAGGCCGGCAGGCCGTAGCGCAGGAATACCATGTGCTCCAGGCGCCTGGTGAGCGCGCGGAACGCGTCGCCCAGGAACGGCTTGATGACGGAGATCGCATCGAAGCCGAGCAGCCCTTCCTCGGCATCGTGCAGCAGTTCGCGCAATTCCTCGAGCGGCGTGATGGCGGGCGCGGCGACGCGGCGCAGCAGCATGACCGCGATCGAGTGCTGGGCCACGGACAGGGGCAGCGGCCAGGCCGAATGCCCGCCCCAGCGATAGGTGCGCGCCAGGCCGAGCGCCAGGTCGGCGTCGTCCCAGTCGAACGGGGTGGGATCGAGCAGGTCGAGGCGGCGTCCGGACGGCATGCGGACCCAAGCGCGGGTCCGGTCTTGGGGAGGGATGTGCATGTGGCGATTTTACACATCGCCCCGTCCATTCCCAGCATAATTGAGCCAGGCAAACCCGGCGCGGGCCCGGCGGCCTACACTGGTCCGGATGGCGCCATGCCGTGAAGGAGGGACTATGCAGGCGAACACGACGATCGATTGCGACCTGCTGGTGGTCGGCGGCGGCATCAACGGCGCCGGCATCGCGCGCGATGCGGCCGGGCGCGGCCTGCGGGTGGTGCTGTGCGAGAAGGACGACCTGGGCGCCCACACGTCTTCCGCGTCGAGCAAGCTGGTCCACGGCGGACTGCGCTACCTCGAGTACGGCGAATTCGGCCTGGTGCGCAAGGCGCTGGCCGAACGCGAGATCCTGCTCAAGAGCGCGCCGCACATCATGCGTCCGCTGCGCTTCGTGATGCCGCACGCGCCCGGGCAGCGGCCTGCCTGGCTGGTCCGCGCCGGGCTGTTCCTCTATGACCGACTGGCGCCGCGCGCCTTCCTGCCCGCATCCAGCGCGCTCGCGCTGGCCGGCCACCGCGCCGGCGCGCCGCTCAAGCCCGAGTTCGCGCGCGCCTTCGCCTATTCCGACGGCTGGGTCGACGACGCGCGGCTGGTGGTGCTCAATGCCCTCGATGCCCACGAGCGCGGGGCGCAGGTGGTCACCCACGCCGCCTGCGGCGAGGTGGTCCGCCGCGCGGCGCACTGGGAAGCGCGCCTCGACCTGGGCCGGGGCGGCGCGCCTTCGACCGTGCGCGCGCGCGGCCTGGTCAACGCGGCCGGGCCATGGGCGGCCCGCTTCGCCCTGCGCGCCAACCGCGCGGCCCCGCACCGCGCGCTGCGCCTGATCAAGGGCAGCCATATCGTCGTGCCGCGCCTGTTCGAGCACGGCTGCGCCTACCTGTTCCAGCATGCCGACGGCCGGGTCGTGTTCGCGCTTCCCTACGAAGAGGCGTTTACCCTGCTCGGCACCACCGACGTCGACTTCGAGGGCGACCCCGGCACGGTGGCGATCGGCGAGCACGAGACACGCTATCTGTGCGAGCTGGCCAACCGCTACTTCAGGCGCCAACTGACGCCGGGCGACGTGGTATGGAGCTATTCGGGCGTGCGGCCGCTGCTGCAAGACGCCGCCGCCAGCGCCGCGGCGGCCACGCGCGACTATTTCCTCGAGCGCGATGCCGACGGTCCGCCGCTGCTGTCCGTCTTCGGCGGCAAGATCACCACCTACCGCAAGCTGGCCGAGGAAGCGGTCGACTGGATCGCGCCGCTGCTGGGCAAGGCGCCGGGCGGCGCCTGGACCGCGCACGCCGTGCTGCCCGGCGGCGACCTGTTCGGCCCCGGGCCCGACAGCCGCGGCGTGCTGGAGTTCGACCGCTGGGTGGCGGCGCTGCAGCGGAGGGTCGCCTGGCTGCCCAAGCCGCTGGCGCTGCGCTATGCGCGCGCCTACGGCACGCGCGTGGACGTGCTCCTGGACGGGTGCCGCACGCTGGCCGACCTGGGGGCCGAACTCGCGCCGGGCCTGTACGAGGCCGAGCTGCGCTACCTGATGGCGCACGAGTGGGCGTGCAACAGCCAGGACGTGTTGTGGCGACGGACCAAGCTGGGATTGCACCTGCGGCCCGGCGTGGCAGGCCGGATCGACGCATGGATGGCGCGTGGTGTTGGCGGCCATGCCGCCAACACCACGGCGCCGGTCTAGCGTCCAGCGATGTCGGGGCTAACGCACCCGCTTGTACCAGGCCCCATCCTCGAACAGCGGCTGGTAATCGCCCGCCGCCGCGTCATGCTCCGCCAGCTCGCGGTCGATCCCGAGCACCCCGAACAGGGCCAGGCTGTCCCTGAACAGGCGCAGCACGCGCTGGCGCAGCACCGGCCCGAAATCGGGCAGGGCGCGGCAGCAGACGATCGCGTGGAACTCATTGAAAGAGCCGTCGGTCACCAGGCAGTACTGTAGCCAGGTGATGCGCTCGCGCAGGCGCGGCAGCAGGCGCGCGCGGCCGTCGCTGACCTCGAAGTAGTCGGCCAGCCGCCCGCCGCCGCCGCTGGCCTCGTAGCCGCGCTGGGCCTCGACCAGGCTGGCCGCAGGCAGGGTGGCGTCGCGCGCCTCGAACAGCAGCTCGTCGCTGGCCAGGGTCGCGAACACCTCGGTGCGGCCATACAGCTTTTCCTCGGCCAGCAGCACCGCCAGGGTCCAGGCCTCGCCCACGCCGGCCGCTTCCGGCAGCCAGACCCTGGGCAGGGCGGTCGGGCGCAGGCTGTCGGCCAGCGCGCGGCGTTGGCGGCGCGCCCATTCGGGGCGGTCGAACGGCAGCGCCGGCTGCACCGCCAGCGCCCGCACCACATCGAGCGCCGCGCCGGGCGCGTGCAGCACCTGTTCCTGCAGGCGCGACAGGCTGGGCAGCGCGCGCCGGCGCGCCAGTTCCTGCAGCCGGCGCCGCAGGACGGCGCGCTCGTGGCTGCGGTAGTCGAAGCCGAAGCGCTGGTACAGCGCCTCGAGCAGCAGCTCGATCTCGAGCTCCGCCAGGCCGGCATCGACCGGCACACCAGTCAGGGCATTCACATCGGCCTCGGCGCAGCCATTAATGGAGCCAGACCCGCATCATCGACAGCAGCTGCGCCACGTCGACCGGCTTGGTGATGTAGTCCGAGGCGCCGGCCGCGATGCACTTGTCGCGGTCGCCCTTCATCGCCTTGGCGGTCAGGGTGATGATCGGCAGCGAGCGGAATTTCGGGATCCGGCGGATCGCGCGCATCGTGTCGTAGCCGTCCATTTCCGGCATCATGATGTCCATCAGGACGATCTCGATGCCGGGATCCTTTTCCAGCACCTCGATGCCGTCGCGGCCATTCTCGGCGAACAGCACCTGCATCTGCTGGCGCTCGAGCAGGGTGGACAGGGCGAAGATGTTGCGCAGGTCGTCGTCGACGATCAGCACCTTGCGGCCGGCCAGGCCCGAATCGAGGGCATGGATCTCCTCCAGCATGCGCCGCTGGGTCTCGGGCAGGCTGGCCTGCGATCGGTGCAGGAACAGCGCGGTCTCGTCCAGCAGCCGTTCGGGCGAGCGCGCATCCTTGATCACGATGGTCTTGGCATAGCGCTTGAGCTTCGTCACTTCCTTGCGGTTGAGTTCCTGCGCCGTATAGATCACGATCGGCAGGTCGCGCAGGCGTTCGTAGCTAGCGATCTGGTCGAGCAGGTCGAAGCCCGAGATGTCGGGCAGGGTCAGGTCCAGCACCATGCAGTCGAAGTGCTGCGACTGCAGGGCCTCGAGCGCGGCGGCGCCATGGTCGACCGTGACCATGTGGATGTCGTTATTGCCGATCAGCGCGACGATCGCGTCGCGCTGGGCCGGATCGTCCTCGACCACCAGCAGGCTGCGCTTGCCCCCCATCAGGAATTTCTGGATACGCTTGAATTCGTCCTTCAGCGCGTCGCGCTCGACCGGCTTGTTGATGTACGAGATCGCGCCCTGGCGCAGCGCGCGCTCGCGTTCGCGCAACGAGGACATCACGTGCACCGGGATATGGCGCGTGCTCGGGTCGCGCTTCAGCCGGTCGAGCACCGTGAAGCCGTCGATGTCGGGCAGGTCGAGGTCGAGCAGGATGGCCGACGGCAGGTAGTCGCGCGCCAGCGACAAGGCGGAATCGCCGCGGTGGGTGACAATCGCCTTGAAATTCTTCTCGCGCGCGAATTCGAGCACCACCTTGGCGAACCGCTCGTCGTCCTCCACGATCAGTACCGAGGGGTCGCCCGGGGTCACCAGGCCGCGGTCGTCCAGCACGCTCGCATATTCGACCACGGCGCCGCTCGGGTCGAGCAGGTCGGCGGTCAGGTCCAGCGCCGCCACTTCGCTGTTCTCCTGCAGCACCGGGACCAGGGGCGCGGGAATGGTCAGGGGCGGCGCCAGGCGCGCCGGCTGCGGCTGGCGCGCCTGCTCGTAGTTGATGAAGCCGGCGCGGTTGTACGGCAGGTACAGGGTGAACACCGAACCGACATTGACGGTCGACTCGACCCGGATTTCGCCGCCCAGGAGGCGCGCCAGTTCGCGCGAGATCGACAGGCCCAGGCCGGTGCCGCCGTATTTGCGGGCGGTCGAGCCGTCGGCCTGCTGGAAGGCCTCGAAGATCAGTTGCAGCTTGTCGGCCGGGATGCCCACGCCGGTGTCGTACACCGAGAACGCCAGCACCGCGTCGGCATGCTCCAGGTTCGGGTGGTCGGCGGTCCAGCCGCTGGTCACCAGGCTGATGCCCAGCGAGACCTGGCCCTGGCTGGTGAACTTGAAGGCGTTCGACAGCAGGTTCTTCAGCACCTGCTGCAGGCGCGTGGTGTCGGTCATCACGGCCGTCGGCAGATTCTCGGCCAGGTCGACCTGGAAGCCCAGGTGCTTGGCCTCGGCCATGTGCCTGAACGTGCGGTCGACGTAGTTGCGCAGGTTCGAGAAACGGTATTCCGACACGTCCAGCGTGACGGTGCCCGATTCGATCTTCGACAGGTCGAGGATGTCGTTGATCAGGGTCAGGAGGTCGGAGCCCGAGCCGTAGATGGTCTTCGCGAACTCGACCTGCTTGCCCGACAGGTTGCCTTCCGGGTTGTCCGACAGCTGCTGGGCCAGGATCAGGAGCGAATTGAGCGGCGTGCGCAGCTCGTGCGACATATTGGCCAGGAATTCGGACTTGTATTTCGACGACAGCGCCAGCTGGGTCGCCTTTTCCTCCAGCGCCAGCTTGGCCTGCTCCACCTCGCGGTTCTTGCGCTCGACCTCGATATTCTGCTCGGACAGCAGGCGCGCCTTCTCGGCCAGTTCCATATTCGTCTGCTGGAGTTCCTGCGCCAGCGACTGCGACTGGGTCAGGAGCGACTCGGTGCGGCTATTGGCCTCGATCGTGTTCAGGACCACGCCGATCGACTCCATCAGCTGGTCCATGAAGGACAGGTGGGTCTCGGTGAAGCGGTCGAGCGAGGCGATCTCGATGACCGCCTTGACCTGCTGCTCGAACAGGATCGGCAGCACCACGATATTGTTCGGCGGCGCCGAGCCCAGGCCCGACGACACCACGATGTAGTCGCGCGGCACGTCGGTCAGCCAGATGCGGGTCTTCTCCAGCGCGCACTGGCCCACCAGGCCTTCTCCCGGCAGGAAGGAGGTCGGCAGCTTGCGGCTCGAGCGGTAGCCGTAGCTGGCGATCATGCGCAACCTGGCGTCGGTCTCTTGCGAGTCCATCATGTAGAACACGCCGTGGTGGGCCGAGACCAGCGGCGCCAGCTCCGACAGGATCAGCTTGGTCACCGCCTGCAAGTCGCGCTGGCCCTGCAGCAGGCGGGTGAAGCGCGCCAGGTTGGTCTTCAGCCAGTCCTGCTGCGCGTTCTTCTGCGTGGTCTCCTTCAGGTTGCGGATCATCTCGTTGATATTGTCCTTCAGGTAGGACACCTCGCCGCGCGCTTCCACCTGGATCGAGCGCGACAGGTCGCCGCGGGTCACCGCGGTCGCCACCTCGCCGATCGCGCGCATCTGGTTGGTGAGGTTGGCGGCCAACTGGTTGACGTTTTCCGTCAAGTCCTTCCAGGTGCCGGCCACGCCCGACACGTTCGCCTGGCCACCGAGCTTGCCCTCGGTGCCCACCTCGCGCGCCACCCGCGTCACTTCCGACGCGAATGACGACAGCTGGTCCACCATGACGTTGATGGTGTCCTTCAGTTCGAGGATCTCGCCCTTGACGTCCACCGTGATCTTCTTGGACAGGTCGCCGCGCGCCACGGCGGTGGTCACCGCCGCGATATTCCTCACCTGGCCGGTCAGGTTCGAGGCCATGAAGTTGACGTTGTCGGTCAAGTCCTTCCAGGTGCCGCCGACGCCCGGCACATAGGCCTGGCCGCCGAGCTTGCCCTCTGTGCCGACCTCGCGCGCCACCCGCGTCACCTCCGACGCGAACGATGACAGCTGGTCCACCATCACGTTGATGGTGTTCTTCAGCTCGAGAATTTCACCTTTCACGTCGACCGTGATCTTCTTGGACAGGTCGCCGTTCGCCACCGCGGTGGTCACGTCCGCGATATTGCGCACCTGCGCGGTCAGGTTGCCCGCCATCGAGTTCACGCCGTCGGTCAAGTCCTTCCAGGTGCCGGCCACGCCGGGCACGTTCGCCTGGCCGCCGAGTTTACCTTCGGTGCCGACCTCGCGCGCCACCCGGGTCACCTCGCTGGCAAAGGAGTTCAGCTGGTCGACCATCACGTTGATGGTGTTCTTCAGCTCGAGGATCTCGCCCTTGACGTCGACCGTGATCTTCTTGGACAGGTCGCCGTTCGCCACCGCCGTGGTCACGTCCGCGATATTGCGCACCTGGCCGGTCAGGTTGCCCGCCATCGAGTTGACCGAGTCGGTCAAGTCCTTCCAGGTGCCGGCCACGCCCTTCACCATTGCCTGGCCGCCGAGCTTGCCCTCGGTGCCGACCTCGCGCGCCACCCGCGTCACTTCCGAGGCGAAGGACGACAGCTGGTCCACCATCACGTTGATCGTGTTCTTCAGCTCGAGGATCTCGCCCTTCACGTCCACCGTGATCTTCTTGGACAGGTCGCCGTTCGCGACCGCGGTCGTCACCGCCGCGATATTCCTCACCTGGCCGGTCAGGTTCGAGGCCATGAAGTTGACGTTGTCGGTCAAGTCCTTCCAGGTGCCGGCCACGCCCGGCACATAGGCCTGGCCGCCGAGCTTGCCCTCGGTGCCGACCTCGCGCGCCACCCGCGTCACCTCCGAGGCGAAGGAGCGCAGCTGGTCGACCATCACGTTGATGGTGTCCTTCAGTTGCAGGATCTCGCCGCGCACGTCGACCGTGATCTTCTTGGACAGGTCGCCGTTCGCCACCGCCGTGGTCACTTCGGCGATATTGCGCACCTGCGAGGTCAGGTTGCCGGCCATCGAGTTGACCGAGTCGGTCAAGTCCTTCCAGGTGCCGGCCACGCCTTTCACCTGCGCCTGGCCGCCGAGTTTACCCTCGGTGCCGACCTCGCGCGCCACGCGCGTGACTTCGGACGAGAACGAGGACAGCTGCTCGACCATGGTATTGGCGGTCATCGCCGCGCGCAGGTACTGGCCCTTGAGCGGGTGGCCGTCGACCTCGAGCGCCATGGTCTGGGACAGGTCGCCCTTGGCTACGGCGCCGATCACGCGCGCCATCTCGGTGGTCGGGCGCACCAGGTCGTCGATCAGCGTATTGACCGAGCTGATCATGGTGCTCCAGCCGCCCACCACGCCCGGCAGGTCGGCGCGCTGGGTCAGGTGGCCTTCGCGGCCCACGACCCGCGACACCTCGGTCACGGTCTCGACCATCTTCTGCTTGGTCTCGATGATGTCGTTCAGGGTGTCGGCGATCTTGCCGGACACGCCGGTCCAGTCATCGGGCATGCGTACCGAGAAATCGCCTTTTTTCAAGGCCATCAATGTGGTGAGCAACAGCTTGACGTCCAACTGTTCGCCCATATCCGTCATGGTATTCATCGCCTGGATCCTTGTCCTGAAGGGAAGTCTGTCTCGGCCGGGCTACCCCCGGCAATAGTGTCGTTTTTACGCACGCACAAGATACCGCCTCATAGATCTAAGTCAAGGTATGAAGCGGGGTCTCTGCTAGCAAATACTTGCTAATCTGAAATTTATTAGCGGTAATTCGGCGGAGGGTAGCGGATTCGCTCCAAATCGGGCGCACGATTGCGGATAATTGTCGTTCATGCATTACGAGATGCAAAAAAGATAGAAGTTAACCCGCGGATTGTTAATTTCTGTGAATTTGTGAACGGGCTGAACCATCTAGCATAGCGGGGTTACATCACAATCCGCCCCCATGATTGACACCGCCCTATTACTCGAGCTGACGCAGGCCAAGGACGCCACCCAGTGGAGCGCGTCGCTGTTCGCCATTGCGCGGGGGCTGGGCTTCGACAACGTGCTGTTCGGCGTCGTCAATTCGCGCCATACCCGCTTCGAATCGGCCTTCTTGCGCAGTAATTACGCCGAAAACTGGCGCGATCGCTATGACCGCAATGGCTTCGCCTACGTCGACCCGACCGTGTCGCACTGCCTGTCGAGCACGATGCCGATCGTATGGCAGCCGGGCATCTTCGCCTCCAGCCCGCAGCAGGCCGGGCTTTACGAAGAGGCCAGCGCCCATGGCATCCGCAGCGGCGTGACGCTGCCGATCCACGGACCGCAGGGAGAATTCGGGGTGGTCAGTTTCGCCTCGGATGCGCGCCCGGACGCCACCGCCCAGCACGCCATGAGCGAAGTGCTGCCGATGCTGGCGCTGGTGCGCGATTATGCCTTCGCGTCGTCAAGCCGTTTTCGCGGCGATGACGCGCGGGTGGACGAGGCGCCGCGTCTCACGCGGCGCGAGCTCGAGGTATTGCAATGGGTGATGGCGGGCAAGTCGTCCTGGGAGATCGCCCGCATCACGAGCTGCTCCGAAGCGACCGTGAACTTTCACCTGGCGAATGTGCGTCAAAAATTCGACGTCAACACTCGCCAGCAGGCGGTGGTCAAGGCCATCGCCCTGGGGCTGATCACCCCTGAAGATCACCATCGCTGAGCTTGCCGTTCATGTACATGCGCAGCAGGATCGACACGGGGGCGGGGATCGCGAGGCCGGTCTCGAAGCGGCTGCCGCTGGATTGGGTGACGCCGAAACGGCCCCAGAATTTTTCCTGGCTTTCACGCTTGGTGATGCGCAGCCGGCGCAGCTCATGCGGCGCCAGGCGCACGGCACAGGCGGCCTGGACCAGCTGGTTGGCGTGCAGTTCGGCGGCCAGCGCATCGCACATCAGATCGTTTGCCATGGTGAATCCTTTCGGGAAGGTGGAGCATCAAGTTGAAACACTGCGTCGTTTCCAAAAGTATTGCACTGCTGATATTGCTCGCCACCTAGCAATGCTGATAGTACCCAAGCTACCCGATTTGCATGACGCTTCCATGCGTTGTGCATATTTCTTGCACCGATTTTCTCAACGAGGAGGGGGTTGGCAATGAGCATGCAAATCAGGATCGCGCCGCGCCGCGCATTCGCATCGAAAGAGCTGTGGGAAATGCATACCCTGCGCGCGAAGGTGTTTCGCGGGCGGCTGGGATGGGAAGTACCGGTGCTGTCCGGCATGGAGATCGACGGCTATGACGCGCTCGAGCCGCGCTACATGCTGATGCGCGACGGCGAGACCCTGCGCGGCTGCTGGCGCCTGCTGCCGACCGAGGGGCCGTACATGCTCAAGGACTCCTTCCCCCAGCTGCTCGACGGCCAGGAGGCGCCCAGCGACCCGCATATCTGGGAGTTGTCGCGCTTCGCGATCGAGACCGAGGGCGCCGGCAGCTACGGCTTCTCGGAGATGACGATGGAATCGATCGAGGCGATCATCCGCCACGCCCACGAGCGCGGCCTGTCGCGCTACGTCACCGTCACCACCACCGCGATCGAGCGCATGCTGCGCCGGGCCGGCGTGGTCACCACCCGCATCGGCGCGCCGCAGGCGGTCGGGATCGAGACCGCGGTGGCGTTGTACGTCGAGATCGAGCCGACCTGGCAGGCGCTGTTCGCCCGCCGGCTCGCGTCCTGACGGGGTGTTACGCCGGGTGTGCGCCGAGCGCTTGCAGCAGGAAGGTATAGGTCAGCGCCATCATGCGCGCGCTCTGCTCGTTGTCCGCCGCGCCGGCGTGGCCGCCCTCGGTGTTTTCCCAGTACAGCACGTCGTGTCCCTGCTCCAGCATGCGCGCCGCCATCTTGCGCGCATGCGCCGGATGGACGCGGTCGTCGCGGGTCGAGGTGGTGAGCAGCACGCGCGGGTAGCGCCGGCCGGGCCGCACATTGTGGTAGGGCGAGTAGCGGGCCAGATACGCCCAGTCGCCGGGCTGGCCCGGGTCGCCATATTCGCCCATCCACGACGCGCCGGCCAGCAACAGGTGATAGCGACGCATGTCCAGCAGCGGCACCTGGCACACCACCGCGCCGAACAGCTCTGGACGCTGGGTCAGCGCGGCGCCCACCAGCAGGCCGCCATTGCTGCCGCCCATGATGCCCAGCTGCGCCGGCGTGGTGACGCCGCGTTCGACCAGGTCTTGCGCGACCGCGTAAAAGTCGTCGAAGGCGCGCTGGCGGTGCTGGCGCAGGGCGGCCTGGTGCCAGCGCGGGCCGAACTCGCCGCCGCCACGGATATTGGCCAGCACATAGGCGCCGCCCTGCTCGAGCCAGGCGGCGCCGGTCACGCCGCTGTAGAAGGGCTTGAGCGAGACCTCGAAGCCGCCATAGCCGTACAGCAGGGCCGGCGCCGGCGCGCGGCCCGCATCGCCGCGGCGGCGGACGACGAAATAGGGCACCTGCGTGCCGTCGCCCGAGGTCGCCGTGTACTGGGCCACGTCGTAGGGCGCGGCCTCGAAGAACGCCGGCATTGCCTTGAGCGGTTCGCGCGCATCGCTGCCGGCGCACATCAGGTAGAGGGTGGTCGGATGCAGGAAGTCGGTCACGGTCAGGAAGTAGTCGTCCGAGACGTCCGGATCGAGCGCCGACACGCCCAGCGAGCCGATGCCGGGAACGGCGACCTCGCGCCGGACCCAGCGCCCGCCTGTTTCGCCAGGCGCGCGCCGCCATTGCGTGATCCGGTTCTTAACGTTGTCGAGTACCGTCAGCAGCAGGCTGGTCTTCGTTGCCGCCACGCCGTCCAGCGACGTGCTCGGCGTGGGTGCGAACAGCACCTCGAAACGACGTGCGCCGGCCACGAAGTCGTCGAAGCCGATTGCCAGCAGGGCGCCCTGCGGATAGGTCGCCCCGCCGGTCGTCCAGTCCGAACGCAGCGCGATCACCAGCTGGTCGCGCAGGGCGAAGGCGTTGGCGTCGAGCGGCTTGTCGATCCTGAGCAGTTGGTTCCCGCGCCGCAGGAACAGTTCGCTCGCGTAGAAATCGATCTGGCGCAGCACGAAGCCGCGTTCCCAGCCGGGGCTGTTGTCCTGGTAGCCGGACGCCGCCATGTCGCCCGGCGCCGCCTCGTACACGGTGGCGGCCGCCGCCAGCGGCGTGCCGCGCTTCCATTCCTTGACGATGCGCGGGTAGCCCGATTCGCTCAGGCTGCCGGGGCCGAAGTCGGTGCCGACGAACAGGGTGTCGCGGTCGATCCACGACACGTTGCTTTTTGCTTCGGGCAAGGCGAAGCCGTCGGGCACGAAGGCGAGGGCGGCCAGGTCGAATTCGCGCACCACGCGGGCGTCGCCGCCGCCGCGCGACAGCGACACCAGGCAGCGATCGGCCTGCGGCGCGCGCCAGGTCACGCCGGCCCAGACCCAGTTTTCGTCCTCGCGGCGCGCCAGGGCGTCGAGGTCGAGCACCGTTTGCCAGGCGGGCGCCGGCTTGCGGTATTCATCCAGGGTGGCGCGGCGCCAGATGCCGCGCACGTGGATGGCGTCGCGCCAGAAGTTGTAGCACCAGCCGCCGTGCACGCCGACGTGGGGAATCCTGTCGCGCGAATCGAGGATGGCCTTCAGGCGCTCGCGCAGCGGCGCGAAGCGCGGGTCGCCTTCGAGCGCGGCCTCGGCCGCCGCATTGCGCGCCGCGACCCAGGCTTGGGCCGGTTCGCTGTCGACCGCCTCCAGCCACAGGTACGGGTCGTCGATGTCCGCGGATCGGCTTTCGTGTTGCATGCTTACCTCATCAGTATCACGCCGGCGCGGCGCGCCGATATACTAACAATTTTGCATGGCAGGCATCGCCAGCCAGGGGAAGCATGAAGCGACCGAACTTGCCGGCAAACTTGCCTGGACGTGAAGCCATCGATGCGGCCGCCGCGCGCCTGGGGCGGCCCTTCGTGTTATGGGGCGGCGGCGTCGCGCTGTCGCTGGCGGTCGGCCTGCTGCTGCATTCGGTGGCCGGCGCCGCGATCGATACCGATGCCCGCGGCCGCTTCGAGCACCTGGCCGAGGCCACGCGCGAGCGGCTCGATGGCGCCCTGGCCAGTTACGGGCGCGCGGTGCGCGCGATGGCGGCGCTGCACGCCGCCGGCGGCGGCGAGCGCGTGCCCGACCGCGCGTCGTTCCACCGCTACGTGGCCGCGCTCGACCTGGCGGCCAACTATCCGGCCATCGAAGGCCTGACCTATGCCGCCCACGTGCGCGACGCCGAGCGCGATGGCTTCATCGCCGCCATGCGCGCCGACCGCAGCGTCGACGCGCGCGGCTATCCCGGCTTCGCGATCTACCCGGCCGGGCGCCGGCCCTGGTACGAGGTGATCGCCTACCAGTATCCGGTCGACCAGCCGGCACGCCGCCTGGGTTTCGACATGGCGGCGCGGCCGGCCGTCGCGCGCGCGCTGGAGCAGGCGCGCGACAGCGGCGGCATCAGCGCCTCGAGCCAGCCGATCCTGGTGGAGGGGCCGTTTCCGCACTATATCCTCGGCATGCGCATGCCGGTCTACCGCGGCGGCGTGCTGCCGCTCGGGGTCGAGGAGCGGCGCGCCGCCTACCTCGGCTCGTTCGGCATCGCCTTCGCGGTGCACGCGCTGGTCGAGCGGGCGGTCGGCGGCGGCGACCCGGTCCCGCGCTCGGTCAGCGTGTACGGCCCCGGCGCGGGCAAGGACGGCATCCTGCTGCATGGCCCGGACGCGCGCTCCGCGCAGCACGACCCGCGGCACAACTTCACGAAGGTGCTCGACGTGGATTTCGCGGGGAGCCCATGGAAGGTGCATTTCGCGGTGCCGAAGGCGGCCTTGCTGGGCGGGCCGGCCCCCTGGCTGCCGATGGCGGCCCTGGTCGCGGGCTTCCTCGGCACCTTGCTGGTCTATGGCCTGTTCCTGGCCCAGTACCGCTCGCGCCGCGCCGCCGACGAACAGCGCCTGCTGCTCGACACGGTGCTCGACAACCTGGATGCCGAGGTCTACCTGAAGGATGCCGGGCGCCGCATCCGCTACCTCAATGCCAAGGGCGCGTCGAGCATCGGGCGTCCGGCCGCGGAGCTGATCGGAAGCCGCGATGTCGAGGTGCTCGAGCGCGCCCATGCCGACGCGACCTGGGAGCTCGATCGCGCCGTGCTGCATGATGGACGGCGCAGCAGCGCCCAGGTCGCGCAGCCGAATCCGGGCGGCGCGCCGCGCCAGCTGTGGACGGTGCGGGTGCCGATGCAGGTCGACGAAGAACCGGCGGTGCTGTGCGTGGCGACCGACGTCAGCGAACTGCACCGCCTCAAGGCGAGCGCCGACGCCGCCAGCAAGGCCAAGAGCGATTTCTTGTCGAACATGAGCCACGAGATCCGCACGCCGATGAACAGCATCATCGGCATGACCCACCTGGCGCTGCAGGCCGCGCCGGATGCGCGCCAGCGCGACTACCTCGAGAAGATCTATCATTCGGGCCAGCACCTGCTGGGCATCATCAACGACATCCTCGACTTTTCCAAGATCGAGGCCGGCATGCTCGAGCTGTCGCGGGTGTGCTTCATGCTCGACGCGCTGATGCGCAACGTCGAGGCCCAGCTCGGGACCGCGGCCGCGGCCAAGGGCCTGGGTTTCGACATCGAGATCGATCCGGTGCTGATGCGGCCCCTGTGCGGCGACTCGCTGCGGCTGGAACAGGTGCTGCTCAATTTCGCCGGCAATGCCGTCAAGTTTTCCGAGCGCGGCCGGATCACGATGCGGGCGCGCCTGGCCCACGCCTTCGGGCCCGAGGTGCTGGTGCGCTTCGAGGTCGAGGACCGCGGGATCGGCATCGACGAGCAGGCGCTGCCGCACCTGTTCACGCCGTTCCAGCAGGCCGACCAGTCGGCCACGCGGCGCCATGGCGGCACCGGCCTGGGCCTGGCCATCAGTCGCCAGCTGGCCGAGCTGATGGGCGGCCAGGTCGGGGTGCGCAGCGCGCCGGGCGTCGGCAGCACCTTCTGGTTCACCGCGCGCCTGGCCCTGGACGATGCCGCCGGCGGCCGTTCGGGCGCGGTGCTGGGCGCCGGCCTGGGCGCCTCCCCGGCGCCGTCCGGCGCCCGGCTGGACGGCTGCGCGCTGTTGCTGGTCGAGGACAACGCCTTCAACCAGCAGGTCGCGCGCGAGCTGCTGGAACTGTCCGGCGCGGCGGTCGAGGTCGCGAACAACGGCGAGGAAGCGCTGGCGGCGATGGGCCGGCGCCGCTTCGACTGCGTGCTGATGGACGTGCAGATGCCGGTGATGGATGGCCTGGAGGCGACCCGCCGCATCCGCGCCGAGCCCGCGCTGCGCGACACCCTGGTGGTGGCGATGACGGCCAATGCCGGGGTCGACGACCGCGCGCGCTGCCTGGCCGCCGGCATGAACGAATTCCTGGCCAAGCCGGTGGTGCCCGAACTGCTGGCCGCCACCATCGCGCGCTGCCTGGGCCGCGCCACGGCGCCGGTGGCCGACGTCGCCGTCGGGCGCACCGCCCGCACGCCCCGCACGCCGGCCGATGCCCTGTCGGCTTCGCTGGCGGGCGCGCCCGCCGGCGCGGCGATGAGCGACGAGGTGCTCGACCTGTCCAGCCTGGCCGATACGGCCGGCGGCGACCCGGAGCGCATGCGCAGGTATGCCTTCCTGTTCCTCGATACCGCTCGCGAGAACCTGGCCGGCATCGATGCCGCGCTGGCCGGCGGCGACCTGACGCACACGGCGAGCCTGGCGCACCAGCTCAAGTCGGCGGCGCGCGCGATCGGCGCCGCCGGCTTCGGCGCCATCTGCGAAGACCTGGAAGCGCAGCCGAAGCGCGAGCCGCGCCTGGGCGCCGCCGGCACCGCGCAGGCGCGGGCCCTGGCGGCGCGCCTGCGCGCGCTGTTGATCCGCATCGAACGCGAAGTCTCGACCCAGTTCGGGTGTCGCGACAGCGAGACTCGCTGAGCGCGGCAAACCCCGGGGTTGGGCCTACCGCGGGCGTGCCAAACACGGTATGCTGTTGGCCCGACCGTTCCAGCCGCACCCATGTCTTCCACGATCACTCCCGGCCTCCTCATCCTCCATGGCAACCAGATGGAACTGCTGCGCAGCGCCGTGTTCGACTGGCTGCGCAACCATCCGCTCGGCCCCCTCGAAGAAGAGACCTTCCTGGTGCAGTCGAACGGCGTGGCCGAATGGCTCAAGATCGCGCTGGCCGAGGAGCTCGGCGTGTGCGCCGCCACCCGCGTGGCGCTGCCGGCGCGCTTCATGTGGGAAGCCTATCGCGCCATGCTGGGCCGCGAGCGGGTGCCTTCCCGCGCGCCGTTCGACAAGGATCCTCTGACCTGGCGCCTGATGCGCCTGTTGCCGACCCTGTTGCAGGAGGATGGCTATGCGCCGCTGGCGCGCTTCCTGGCCGACGGCGACGCCGAACGCCGCCTGCAGCTGGCCGAGCGCGTGGCCGACCTGTACGACCAGTACCAGGTCTACCGCGCCGACTGGCTGGACGACTGGGCCGCCGGGCGCGACCAGCTGCGCCGCGCCGTCGGCTCATCGGGCAATGAAGCAGTGCCGCTGGCGCCGGACCAGCGCTGGCAGGCCTGCCTGTGGCGCGCGGTGCACGCCAGTCTCGACCCGGCCCAGCGTTCCAGCGGACGCGCCACCATCCACCAGCAGTTCCTGGCCGCGATCGAGGCCGGCGCCGCGCCTGCCGGCCGCCTGCCGCGGCGCGTGGTGCTGTTCGGGATGTCGACCCTGCCTTACCAGACCCTGCAGGCGATCGCCGCGCTGGCGCGCCACACCCAGGTGCTGTTCGCGGTGCCGAACCCGTGCCGCTTCTACTGGGGCGACATCATCGAGGGTCGCGACCTGCTCAAGGCGGCGCGGCGCCGCCAGCCGCAGCGCAACGGCGTGGATCTTGGCGCCTATCCGATGGAGGAACTGCATGCCCACAGCCATCCGCTGCTGGCGAGCTGGGGACGCCAGGGCCGCGATTTCGTGCGCATGCTCGACGAATTCGACAACCAGGACCGGCTTGACGGCGAGACCGCGCCGCTGAAGGTCGACCTGTTCGCCGACGACGATGGCGCGACCCTGCTGGCCCAGGCCCAGGCCGCGGTGCGCGACCTGCTGCCGCTGTCCGAGCATCCGAAGGTGCCGCCGATGCTCGAGGACCGTTCGATCGAGTTCCATGTCACGCACAGCGTGCAGCGCGAGGTCGAGGTGCTGCACGACCAGCTGCTGTCGTGGTTCGCGCAAGACCCGAGCCTGCGTCCGCGCGACGTGGTGGTGATGATGCCCGACATCGACGCCTTCTCGCCGGCGATCCACGCCGTGTTCGGCCAGTATCGCCGCAACCAGGACCAGCGCCACATCCCGTTCGAGATCGGCGACGTGCGCGACCGCAGCGTCAACCCCTTGCTGGTCTCGCTCGAATGGCTGCTGCGCCTGCCGCAGCAGCGCTGCCGCCAGAGCGAGGTGCGCGACCTGCTGGACGTGCCGGCCGTGGCCCGCCGCTTCGGCCTGGCGGACGAGGACCTGCCGGTGCTGGGCCGCTGGATCGAGGGCGCCGGCGTGCGCTGGGGCCTGGACCACGAGCACCGCAGCGGTCTCGGGCTGGGCATGGCCGGCGAGCAGAATGCCTGGATCTTCGGCGTGCGGCGCATGCTGCTCGGTTATGCCAGCGGCGCCGGCGAGAGCTTCACCGGCATCGAGCCGTATGCCGAGGTGGGCGGGCTGGACGCCGCGCTGGCCGGTTCGCTGGCCCAGCTGGTCGACTGCCTGCTGACCTGGCGCGCCCAGCTCGACACGCCGCGCACGCCGGCCCAGTGGGGCGAGGCGGCGCGCGAGATGCTGTCCTGCTTCTACGCCGCCAGCGACGAGGACGACCGCCTGACCCTGGCCAGCCTGGACGAAGGCCTGCAATGCTGGCTCGAGACCGTGGATGCCGCCCGTTTCGACGAGCCGGTACCCCTGGCGGTGCTGCGCGAAGCCTGGTTGAATGAACTCGACCAGCCGACGCTGAACCACCAGTTCGTCTCGGGCGGCGTCACCTTCTGCACCCTGATGCCGATGCGCGCGGTGCCGTTCCGCGTGGTGTGCCTGCTCGGCATGAACGACGGCGACTTTCCGCGCCGCGCGCGCCAGGCCGACTTCGACCTGCTGGCGCTGCCCGGCATGGCGCGCCCCGGCGACCGCTCGCGCCGCGACGACGACCGTTACCTGATGCTGGAGGCCTTGCTGGCGGCGCGCGACAAGTTCTATGTGAGCTGGGTCGGGCGCAACGTGCGCGACAACAGCGAACAGCCGCCATCGGTGCTGGTGTCGCAGCTGCGCGACTACCTGAAGGCCGGCTGGGCCATGAAGGACCTGGGCCAGCTCACGACCGAACACGCGCTGCAGCCGTTCAGCCGCCGCTATTTCGAGGAGGGCGGTTTGCTGACCCATGCGAGAGAATGGCGCGGAGCCCACGGCGGCGGCGGCGAACGCGTCGACGTTCCCTTGCCCGCCTACGAGCTCGATGGGGACTCGGTGCTCAAGCTGGCCGACCTGGAAGGATTCCTGCGCCAGCCGGCCACGTATTTCTTCAAGCGCCGCATGGGCGTGGTGTTCGACCGCGATAGCCAGGTGGGCGATGACGACGAACCGTTCGCGCTCGACGCGCTGGAACGGTGGCAGGTGAACGACCGGCTGCTCGACGACAGCGACGAACCGGAGGCGCTGGATGAGGTGCGCGCCACGCTCGAAGCACGCGCCGGGCGGCTGGCGCGCGCCGGCCTGCTGCCGATCGGCCTGGTGGGCCGCATGCTGCAGGACGAACTGGTCGGCAGCCTGGCGCCGGTGCGTGCCGAATGGCTGCGCGTCGGCAGGCAGTTCCCCGATACGGCGCCCAAGCTGGCGCTGTCGCTCGACCTCGACGGCCTTCGGCTCGACGACTGGATCGACCGGCTGCACGGCGGCGGCGGGCAGACCGCCTGGCTGCTGCAGACCGCGTCGCAGGTGCTCGGCAAGGATGGCAAGCCGCGCCCCGACAAGCTGGCGCCGTTCTGGCTGCGCCAGCTGGCGAGCGCCGCCGCCGGCAGCCCGGTGGCCGGCATCCTGGTCGCGCGCGACGCCAAGTTCGAGATGGCGCCGTTGGCGCAGGCCGAGTCGCTGCAAGTGCTGCGCGACCTGGCGCGCCTGTGGCGGGCCAATCTCGACCGTCCACTGCCGGTAGCCTGCCGCACGGCGCTGGCCGAGCTGGCAGGCGGCAAGCCGCGCCAGGTGTACGAGGGTAGCGAGGATGTCCGGGGCGAGGTCAGGGATGTGTGCCTGGCGCGCCTGTGGCCCGACTTCGACGCCCTGCGCGCGGCCGGCGGCTGGCCGGAGATCGCCCACGAATTGTATGGACCGCTGGTGCGCTGGTTCGCCGAAGCGGTGACGATCACCCCACTGCAGGAGTGCGCCGAATGAGCCAGGATCTCATGCCCTTGGTATTTCCGCTGCACGGCTCGCGCCTGATCGAGGCATCGGCCGGCACCGGCAAGACCTGGACCATCGCCGCGCTCTACGTGCGCCTGGTGCTCGGCCACGGCGGCGCCGACGCATTCCCGCGTCCCTTGCTGCCGGCCGAGATCCTGGTGATGACCTTCACCCGCGCCGCTACCCGCGAACTGTCCAACCGGGTGCGCGAGCGGCTGGTGCAGGCCGCCGGCTATTTCCGCGGCCAGCAGGCGCAGGACGATCCCTACCTGGCGCAGCTGGCCGCGGACTATCCCGACCAGGCTGCGCGCGACGTCGCCGCGCACCGCCTGATGCTGGCGGCCGAGACCATGGACGAGGCGGCGATCTTCACCATCGACGCCTGGTGCCAGCGCATGCTGCGCGAGCACGCCTTCGACAGCGGCAGCCTGTTCGACGAAGAGCTGGTCAGCAGCGAGGACATGCTGTTCGAGGACGCCGCCAACGACTACTGGCGCCAGCACATCTATCCGCTCGGCGCCGAACCGCTGTCGCTGGTGCTGGAGAGCTGGAAGAACCTTGGCGGGCTCAAGAAAAAAGTGCGCAAGCTGGTCGAACTGGCGCCCTTGCTGCAAGTGAGGGCGGACGAGTCGCTGGGCAGCACGATGGAGCGCGTCGCGCGCGAAGAGCACGAACAGCGGATCGGTTTGCGGGCCGGCTGGCGCGAGCGTGCCTTCGCGATGCAACAGTGGATCGCGGACGCGCGCGCCGCCAAGTGGATCGACGGCAAGAAGCTGACCGACACGAACGCCAACAAGTGGTTCGCCAAGCTGCACGCCTGGGTGGACGATGTCACGCAGCCCGAGCCTGACCTGAAGACTGGCTGGACCCGGCTGACGCCCGACGGCATGCGCGAAGTGTGCAAGGAAGGCTGCCATCCGCAACACCTCGACTGCTTCGAAGGCACCGGGCGGTTGCGCCGGGACCTCGACGCCTTGTTGACGGTGCCGCACGCCATCCTGGCCCATGCCGCTTTTCATATCGGCCTGCGCATGCAGGAGCTCAAGCGCCGCAACCGCCAGTTCGGCTTTGCCGACATGTTGCTGCGCCTGAAAGCGGCGCTGGAAGGCGACAACGGCGAAGCGCTGCGGCGGCGCATCGTCGACCAGTACCCGGTGGCGATGGTCGACGAGTTCCAGGACACCTCGCCCGACCAGTACCGCATCTTCGACCTGCTGTACCGGGTCGAGGACAACGATCCGCAGCGCGGCCTGTTCCTGATCGGCGACCCCAAGCAGTCGATCTATGGTTTCCGCGGCGCCGACATCCACAGCTACCTCGATGCGCGCCGGGCCACGACCGGCCGCCATTACAAGCTGGGCACCAACTACCGGTCCACCGCGGCGCTGGTGGCGGCGGTCAACCGCGTGTTCGCCTTCGCCGAGGAGAGCCAGGTGCATCCGGGCCATGCTGCCGGCGCATTCCGCTTCCGCAAGGGAGCGGTGAATCCGCTGCCGTTCGAGCCGGTGAAGGCCAGCGGCCATCGGCGCCGGCTGGTCGGGGTATGCGAGCCGTACCAGGCGCTGGCGGCGTGCGTGAACAGCCAGGAAGACATGAAGGCGGAGGCCTACCGCACGTTCTTTGCGCATCACTGCGCCGAGCATATCGTGGGTTTACTGAATGACGAAGCGGTCGGCTTCGAGGACGAGAAGGATGGCAACATCAGCTTTGAGCGCCTGCAGCCGGCCGACATCGCGATCCTGGTGCGCAGCGGCGCCGAGGCGGCGATGGTGCGCAAGGCCCTGACGCGGCGCGGGGTCAAGAGCGTCTACCTGTCCGACAAGGATTCGGTGCTGCACAGCGACGAGGCGCATGACGTGCTGCGGTGGCTGCAGGCGGTGTCCGCACCGCTCGACGGCGCCCTCGCGCGGGCCGCCTTCGCCACGCGCTCGGCCGGACTCGAGCTGGCGCTGCTGGCGCGCCTGTCGGTCGACGAGCTCGAATGGGAGGCGCGCATCGAACAGCTCAAGGGGCTGCACGGCATCTGGCAGCGCCAGGGCGTGCTGGCCATGCTGCGCCGCTTCATTCACCAGCTCGAGCTGCCGGCGCGCCTGCTGAACGAAGTGGGCGGCGAGCGGCGTCTGACCAACCTGCTGCACCTGGCGGAGCTGCTGCAGGAAGCCAGCGGCCAGCTCGAGGGGGAGCAGGCCCTGGTCCGCTGGCTGGCCGAACAGATCGACGCCGAGGACGACGCCGGCGACGAGCGCGTGCTGCGCCTGGAAAGCGACGACCAGCTGGTGAAGGTGGTCACGGTGCACAAGTCCAAGGGCCTGGAGTATCCGCTGGTGTACCTGCCGTTCGGCGTCACCATGTTCCAGACCACGCGCAAGAATCCGTTCTTCAACTATATCGACGCCGACGGCGAGCGTCGGATCGACTTCGCGCGCAGCGATGCGTCGCTGGAGGCGGTCGATCGCGCCCGCCTGGAAGAAGACCTGCGCCTGCTGTATGTCGCGCTGACCCGCGCCCGCCACTTCCTGTGGCTGGGCGTGGCCGGCGTCACGCACGGCAACGAGAAAAGCAACCGCCTGCACCAGACGGCGCTCGGCTACCTGCTGCGTGGCGGTGAGGAAATGGCGGTGGACGAGCTGCCGGCGCACGTCGGCACCTTGCGCGGCGACGTCGGCGCCATCGTGGTGCATGAGCTGGCGCCGCGCGACGGCGTCACGATGCTGGCGCGTCACGACGCCATGCCCGCGCTGGCGCCGGTCCCGGCCTACAGCGCCGACTTCGAGCGCGACTGGTCGGTCGGCTCGTTCACGTCGATGACCCGCCATGCGGTGGCGCCGCCGACCCCGATGCGCGCGCAAGAGCAGACCTTGCTCGAGGAGGCGCCGCAAGTGGTCACGCCGCCGCGCATCGAGGACGCGCCGTGGCACCGCTTCCCGCGCGGCTCGGTGCCCGGCAACTTCATGCACGAGCAGCTCGAGTGGCTGGCGCGCGAAGGCTTCGATTGCCTCGACGATCCGGATTGCCAGACGCGCCTGGTCAAGCATATCGAGCGCCAGGGTTGGGGCAACCGGCTGGACGACGCGCTGGCCTGGCTGCGCGCGATCGTCGACACCCCGCTGCCGCCCCTGAACGCGGCCCTGCGCCACCTGCAGGGCGTGCTGCCCGAGATGGAGTTCTGGTTCCCCAGCGAGCACCTCGACCTGGGCGCGCTCGACGCGCTATGCCGCACCCGCCTGCTGGGAGGCATCGAGCGGCCGACCCTGCCCGACCGGGTGCTGCACGGCATGCTCAAGGGCTTCGCCGACCTGGTGTTCGAGCACGAAGGCCGCTACTGGGTGCTCGACTACAAATCGAACGCGCTGGGGCCGGGCGACGCCGCCTATACCCGCGCCGCGATGGAGGCCGGGATGGCCGAGCACCGCTACGAGATCCAGGGCAGCATCTACCTGCTGGCGCTGCACCGCCTGCTGCGCACGCGCCTGGGCGACGCCTACGAACCCGAATACCAGCTGGGCGGCGCGGTGTTCATGTTCCTGCGCGGGATCGCCAATCCCGACACGCGCGGCTGCTGCGTGCTGGCGGCCGACCTGGAACTGCTGGACGAACTGGAACGATTGCTGGACAAGGAAGAGCATGCCGAAGGTTGAACCGAACATCGAGGCCCTGTGGGAAGAGCTCGGCCGATTGAGCGAGGCGGGCGAGCTGCGCCGCCTGTCGAGCGCCTTCGCGCGCTTCATCGCCGGGCTGGGCGGCGCAACGCCGCCGCTGGTGCTCGCGGCCGCCGTGCTGTCCGAGCTCGAAGGCCGCGGCCATAGCTGCCTGCAACTGGCCGACCTGGCCGCCGGCCCGGCCGCGCTGCTGGGATGGGACGAGGAGCAATGGGCCCCGCTGGCGGCGAGCGCCGCGCCGCTGCCCAGGGGCGCGGCCGGCTGGCGCAAGCTGCTGGCCGGCTGCGAGCAGGTCTGGGACCGCGCGGAGCTGGATTACGGCCAGCCGCTGGTGCTCGATGGCGAGCGGCTCTACCTGCGCCGCTACTGGCGCGACGAGACCCAGGTGGCGCGCAGCGTGCGCGAGCGGGCCGGCGCGAAGCACGCGGTCGACGAGCCGCTGGTGCGCGCCTGGCTCGACCGCCTGTTTGGCGCCCACTCCGAGGGCGAGGGCCCGGACTGGCAAAGGCTGGCCTGCGCCGTGGCCGTGCGCGGCGCGATCGCGATCATCACCGGCGGCCCCGGCACCGGCAAGACCTACACCGTGGCGCGCCTGCTGGCACTGCTGTTCGCGACCGCGCCGGACGCCGACCGCCAGCGCGTGGCCCTGGCTGCGCCGACCGGCAAGGCCGCAGCGCGCCTGAAGCAGGCGATCGACAAGGCCCTGAACGAACTGGCCGGCCGCGTCGGCGCCGACCTGCCGCTGAAAAAGCTTACCGAGCGCATGGGCGCGGCCCGCACCCTGCACAGCCTGCTCGGCGCGCGGCCCGATACCCGCGCCTTCCGCCACCATCGCGGCAATCCGCTCGAAGTCGACGTGCTGATCGTCGACGAGGCCTCGATGGTGCACCTGGAAATGATGGCCAGCCTGCTCGACGCGCTGCCGCCGACCGCGACCCTGATCCTGCTGGGCGACAAGGACCAGCTGGCGTCGGTGGAGGCGGGCGCCGTGCTGGGCGACCTGTGCCACGACGCCGACCAGGGCAACTACGAGGCAGCGACCGCCGACTATGTCCGGCGCGCCAGCGGCGAGGCCATTCCGGAGCAGTATCTGCGCGGCGGCGGCGCCTTGGCCCAGCAGACCGTGATGCTGCGCCGCAGCCGCCGCTTCGGCGGCCCGATCGGCCAGCTGGCGCTGGCGGTGAACGCGGGCGACGAGGCCCGCGTCGAGGAAGTCCTGCGCGCCGCCGGCGACGAGGTACGCTGGATCGAGCATGCCCAGCAGGCCGACGTCCTGCAGCTGGCGCAGGCCGGCTATGCACCCTACCTCGCGCTGCTGCGGGCGCGGCCGGAAGGAGAGCACGAGGATTGGGTGCGCCAGGTGCTGCAGCGCTTCGAGGCCTTCCGCATCCTGTGCGCGGTGCGCGAGGGAGAGTGGGGCGTGTCGGGCCTGAACGAGGCGATCGAGAAGCGCCTCGCCGCCCAGGGCCTGCTGCGCCACGGCGCCGAGTGGTATGCGGGACGTCCGGTCATGGTGACCCGCAACGACTACGCGACCGGCGTGTTCAACGGCGACATCGGCGTGACCTTGCCCGATCCGGCGCGGCCCGGCGCGCCGCGTGTGTACTTCATGGAGGGCGATGCGGTGTCCAGCGTGCTGGCCTCGCGCCTGCGCAATGTGGAGACGGCGTTCGCGATGACGGTGCATAAATCGCAGGGCTCGGAATTCCATCACACGGTGCTGGCGCTGCCGCGCGAGGGCAATGCGGTGCTCACGCGCGAACTGGTCTACACCGGCATCACGCGCGCCAGCAAGGTGTTTACGCTGGCGACGCCGAACGGCGAGGTGCTGCGCGACGCGATCGCGAACCGGACCTACCGCACCAGCGGCCTGCGCGCGCTGGTGGGCTGAACGGCGCACGAAGAAAAGGGGCCTCGCGGCCCCTTCGTCATCGTGTCTGCGCTCAGTTGCGGCGTTTGCGCGTGGCCTTGACCTTGGCCGAGGTGCGCTTCTTGGTCGCCTTGGCCTTGGAGGCCTTCGACTTGGCGCGGGCCTTGGCCTTCGAGCCGCCGGCGCTGGCCTTGATGCGCGGGCCGCCGCTGGCGGCGCGCGCCACCCTGCTTACCGGCTCGTCGCCCGTGATGAAGCGGCGGATGTTGAGCGCGTCCATGACGCGCGCCGACGAGGCGCTGGCGTTGAGCAGCACCAGGGTCGCCTTCTTGCCGGCGGCGGTGATGTTCATGATCAGGCAGCGGCCGGCTTCGTTGGTGAAGCCGGTCTTCGACAGGCCGATGTCCCAGCCCTTGGCGCCGACCAGGCGGTTGGTGTTGCGGTATTCGACGCCGCGGCCGTTGATGTCGATGATTTCGCGGGTCTCGGTCGTCATGCGCACGATTTCCGGATAATGGGTCGAGGCCGACGCCATCTTGACCAGGTCGGCCGCGTTGGAGCGGTTGTGCGGCGACAGCCCGGTCGGCTCCTCGATCTCGGTCTGGGTCATGCCCAGCGCGCGAATCTTGCGGCGCACGGCGGCCTTGAAGCCTTCCTTGCCACCCGGGAAAGTGCGGGCGAGGGCGGCGGCGGCGCGGTTATCGGACGACATCAGGGCCAGGTGCAGCACGTCGCGGCGCGCGATGCTGGCGCCGACCGGCACCCGCGAACTGCTGAACTTGACGCGGTCGACGTCGTCGCGGTCGATCTCGATCATCTCGTCCATGTCGAGCTTGGCGTCGAGCACGACCATCGCCGTCATCAGCTTGGTCAGCGACGCGATCGGGACGACCGCATCGGCGTTCTTTTCAAGCAAAATCTTGCCGGTATCGTCTTCCACCACGAGCACCGACTGCGAACCAAATGGCACGGCGAATGCCGCGGCCGAAAAGGTCATCAGGACCGTTGCAAACAGTTTCTTGATCATTCTTTGTCTGGAATCTGGGGTTGAGGTTGAACGTCGGTGCGCCGGGCGGCGCAAGATCAACTTCTATCTCTAGAGCAACTAGAATAGGGACGATATCATCTATCCCAGCGGCATGTCTATGGCGCACGAGCAAATTCCCCAGCGGGAAGCCATCTTTCGGCGAAAATGTGACGTTTGTGGTGCGGAGAATTAACAGCCCATGTCACATAGAAATGTCGAGTGACTAATTTCTGGGCATGCCAGGCAAAACAGCCCTGCACGCGGCAGGGCTGGCTCGATGAACGGGCTGCCCGTTTATTTGGCCTGGTAGATCTTGTCGAATTCGCCGCCATCATTGAAGTGGCGCTTCTGGGCAGCGGTCCAGCCGCCGAACACCTCATCCACGGTAAACAGGCTGATCGGCTTGTAATTGGCGGCGTATTTCTTCATGACGGCGTCGGAACGCACGCGCATGAAATGCTTGGCGCCGATTTCCTGGCCCGCTGGCGAATACAGGAAGTTCAGGTAGGCAGTGGCCGGCTGGCGCAGCTTGAGGCGGTCGACCACCTTGTCGACCACGGCCACCGGCGACTCGGCCAGGATCGACGTGGACGGGTAGACGACTTCGAAATCGTTGCCGAATTCCTGGCGCACCAGGCTCACTTCGTTCTCGAAGGTCACCAGCACGTCGCCGATCTGGCGCTGGGTGAAGGTGGTGGTGGCCGCGCGGCCGCCGCCGTCCAGGATCGGGACATTCTTGAAGATCTTGCCGACCAGGTCGCGCGCCTGGGCCTCGGTGCCGCCTTTCTTGATCACCGAGCCCCAGGCGGCCAGGTAAGTGTAGCGGCCATTGCCCGCGGTCTTGGGGTTCGGGATGACGACGGCCACGCCGGGGCGCGCCAGGTCTTGCCAGTCGCCCACCTTCTTGGGATTTCCCTTGCGCACCAGGAACACCATGGTCGAGTAGTACGGCGCCGCATTGTTCGGGAATTTCCTGGCCCAGTCCTTCGCCACCAGGCCACGGTCGGCCAGCATGTCGATGTCGTTCGCCTGGTTCATGGTGACGACCGACGCCGCCAGCCCGTCGGCCACGGCGCGCGCCTGCTTGCTCGAACCGCCGTGCGACTGCTTGATGGAGACGGCCTGGCCGGTCTGCTGCCGGTAGGACGCGATGAAGGCCGGGTTGACCTCCTTGTACAGCTCGCGCGCCACGTCGTAGGACACGTTCAGCAGTTCGGTGTCGGCCGCGCTCGCGTGCAGCGGCAGCGCACTGCCGGCAGCCAGGACCAGTGCCAGGAGGGAGCGGCGCAGCGTGTTCGGGGTGGTGTCGCGCATTCTTTTTCTCGCTTTGAAAGTGATAGTGACAGCGTGCATGTTCCCCAATCCCGTCGGCAAACGGAACGATAGTTTCGTCATATGGTTATGCAAGCAGTGCACTTGACCGTGTCGCCAGCAGGGTCTCTTACTTTCGGTGTATAGTCGAGGCCGTGCGATGCCCGGTCATCGTGCGTTCTTATCCGTTTCCAGAAGATGATTGATGTCCACGCGTATTGAAATCCGCAGGGCTGTCCCCGACGATGCAACGGCGGCCTGCCGTCTGCTGCGCCGTTCGATCGAGGAGGGCTGCCGCGCCGACCACCAGGGCCAGCCCGCCGTGCTCGATGCCTGGCTCGGCAACAAGACGCCGGCCAACGTCGTGGCCTGGTTTTCATCGCCCACCAATTATGCGGTGGTCGCCGAGAGCGAAGGCGAGCTGGTCGGCCTGACCCTGCTGACCCAGGCTGGCAAGGTCGCGCTGTGCTATGTGCTGCCCGACGCCTTGCGTTGCGGCGTGGGCCGCGCCTTGCTGGATGCGGTGGAACAGCAGGCCCGCGCCTGGAATATCAGCAAGCTGCACCTGCACAGCCCGGCCGGGGCCAGCATGTTCTTCGAGCGCCACGGCTATATCAATGCCGGCAAAGAAAAAGCCTGCTTCGGCCTCGAATGCGACCTGCTGTGGAAGCGCCTCGACGGCGCCGGCGATCCGACGCGCAAGCGGTTCTGCAACTGCAGCGAATGAATCCAGGCCGAAGACGGCTACGCGCAACAAAGCGATAACATTTGCACGCTTCGTGAACACTTCTGCGTGCTTGTCGGATACGCTATAGTATGCGTCATCGCAATTGTCGAGTACCGGATCCGCACCCATGGCTTCACGTAGAGACTTTCTTCATCATAGCGCCCGCCTTGCCGCGCTCGGCGCCCTCGGGGCGCCGCTGGCCGCCGCCGCCACCGACCTCGAGCCGCCGCCCGACCTGTTCGATTCGCAGGCCCTCGACCTGGACTTCTGGGTCAAGCCGCGCACCCTGTCGGTGACCCGTCCGGCCAGCGGCGAACGGGCGAGCGTGCTGTATTGGAAGGACGGCGAAGTCATCGACTCGGCCTACGAGCAGCTATGCCACCTGCTGCGCGACGTCAACGGCAAGGCGACCGCCAAGATCGATCCCAAGCTGCTCGAAATGCTGTGGAGCACACAGGCCTTCATTGCGCGCTACGGCCTGCTGCAGCCGCTCGAGATCCTGTCCGGCTACCGCTCGGCGGAATCGAACCGTCGCCTGCGCGAGGCGGGCATCCCGGCCGCGCGGCAGTCGCTGCACATGGTGGGCAAGGCGGCCGACATCCGCATCGCCGGCCTGAACGAAGAAGTGCTCGGCGGCCTGATCAAGAGTTTCCGCGGCGGCGGGGTCGGCTACTACTACCGCTCGGGCCCGCGCGGCGGCTGGATCCACGCCGATACCGGCCTCGCGCGCACCTGGAAGGGCTGACCGGCCGCGCCGCCGATGCGTGCGAGCGTGTCCGGTAACTTGGGATAGTATGGTCGTCAAGCGCCGGGGCAGGACGCCCCGGCTGTCCCACGTCTTTTCCAAGGAGGCTGTGATGGCAACAATCAATGCACCAACCATGGACCGCCGGTCGATTCCCGACCGCCGCGTCAACGTCCACGCGCGCGAGCGTTCGGCCATGTCCGCCATCGACTATATCGCGATGGCGCTCCTGATCATCGGTGGTCTCAACTGGGCCATGGTCGGCCTGTTCGAGGTCGATATGGTCGCCACCCTGTTCGGCCCCGATACCGCGCTGACCCGCATCGTCTACGTGGTGGTGGGCCTGGCCGCGCTGTATTCGATCTATACCACGGCCAAGATGGCCAGCAGCAAGCGGCACTGAGTGCCGGCGCCCGTGCGGATCGGCCTCATTTCCGACACCCACGGGCTGCTGCGTCCGCAGGCGCTGGATTTCCTGCGCGGCAGCGACCACATCCTCCACGCCGGCGACATCGTCGGCGCGGACATCCTTGCGCAGCTCGCCGCTGTCGCGCCATTGACCGCCGTGCGCGGCAATAACGACCACGGCGCCTGGACCCGCGACCTGCCCGAATCGTGCACGCTGCGCCTGGGCGGCATTGTCATCCACATGCTGCATGACCTCAACGAACTCGCCATCGATCCGGCCGCCGAGGGCGTGCGCGTGGTGGTCACCGGCCACTCGCACAAGCCCGCCTGCGAAGAACGCGGCGGCGTGCTCTACGTGAATCCGGGCGCCGCAGGGCGGCGGCGCTTCAGCTTGCCGGTATCGGTGGGCGAACTGCTGGTCGCGGAGGGCCGGGTGGCGGCGCGGCTGGTCACGCTCGACGTCTGACGGCGCGTCATTCCTACGGTTCGATCACCTCGACCAGTTCGAAATGCAGGGTGACGAACTCGAAGTCGTCATGCAGCCGGTAGTGCGGCAGGCAGCGCACGTGCACTTCCTGGAACTCGCGCGCACTGGCGAACCCTTCGCCGCGCCATACCGCCTCCGGAATGTCGCCGAACCGGATGATCCGCACCTCGGTGGCGCGGATGATGCAGCGCAGGCGCTGCCTCAGGTCATAGACTTCGATCAGGTCGCCGCTTGCGTAACTGCCGTCGCCATACTCGCCGTAGGGCTTGTAATAATCCTCGACGGTATCGGCGGTGACCGTCTTGCGGCCGGCGATCACGGCGCGGGGCAGGCTGTCGTCGTCCTCGTCGGCGCCCCAGAAGGTCAGGCGTTTTCGTCGTTGCATGGTTGTTCGCTCCAGGTCCGATGGCCGGCTATTGCTTCGCGGACAGATAAGCCCGCAGCCCGTGGGTCACCACCAGCGGCAACACGCTCGCATGGTCTTCGTCGGGAAACACTTTCAGGCGGGTGCGCAGATTCTTGTAGGCGCGTTTTTTTAGCAGCGCATCGAATGCGCGCAGGTCGGCCACCATGTCCGCATCGTCCTCCGAACGCGAAGGTTTTTTGCCCGGCGCCAGCGTCTCGAGGCTGCCGATGCCGAAGAACACGCTGGCCGGCAAGTCCTTGTGGCGCGCCGAATAGGCCTGTGCGCGGTCGAACATGATGCCGGCGTCGAACCACAGCGACGGACTGCCGAGAATATAGTGCTCGAAGCTGCGCGGCGCATCGAGCATCATCTGCAGGCCGAGCAGGCTGCCGTAGGAGTGGCCGACAAAGATCTTGCGGCCCATGTCGGCGCGGTAGTGGCGCGCGATGAAGGGGAATACCTCGTCCCTCAGGTAGCGGCCATAGGCGGATGCTCCGCCGAAGGCGGGCGCGCGGCCCGGCATGTCCGAACGATAGGCGTGCCTGCGCGGCGTGGAGGGCGTGTAGTCGCGGCGGCGGCTGAATACGGCGCCGTCGCCCTGCGCATACGACAGGCCGACGACGATGGCTTCGTCCATGCCCGCATGCCGGTGCAGGCGCGAAGCGATATTGCGCACCACCGGGAAGGCATAGTCGGCATCGACCACGAATACGACCGGATAGGAACGCTTGCTCGTGGCGTAGGAGTCCGGCAGCGCAAGGAAGACCTGGTAGTCGCGACCAAGACTGCTGGCGCGCACGTCGCGCACTTCGGTATTGGCGAGCGTATAGGCCGGCGGGGCAGCGGCAGCGAGCGTGGAAAGGGACAGGGCGTATGCGGCCAGGAGAGCTTTCACCTTCGGGATCCTTGTTGTTGTCGTGCAAGCATTGTCACATGGCGCGACCCGACGGGAAAGCGCGGATCGGACCGGGCGCGGCCGCCCGAAATCCCGTAAGATACGGTCCGTTCCTTCAACCGCGCAGCACATGACTCTTCCGTCCGACCAACCCCGCTTCAAACCCCGCCCCTGGACGCCGCTCGAGACGCCGCAGGACGTCGAACTCTGGATCGACGAACACAACGCCGCCATGCAAGAGCTGATCCGGCCCCAGGAGACCGGCGTCGGCATCTGCTTCACGCTGGCCGAGGGCGGCACCGTCCATATGCAGACCACCGAGGATGCGATCGTGCTCGACGTGGACCAGGAGGCGTCCTGGATCGCGCCGCTGATCGTGGCCGCCACCCAGGCCGAACAGCCGCCAGGACAGTACTGGGTGTTGCCCGACGACAAGCTGGTGCAACTGATCCTGGGCCTGTCGATGCTGGTGCAGAGCACGACGCTGGTGACCGGCCACCACTTCGGCGCGGCCGGCCGCCGCGCCTGGTAACTCAGTAGGGCAGCCCGGTCACGTCCAGCCGCACCTGCCACACGGCGGCGGCGCCCGTGATGTACAGCGTCTTGCCGTCGGCGCCGCCGAAGGCGACGTTCGTGACATTGGCGTCGGTGCGGATCGTGGCCAGCTCGCGGCCCTGCGGCGTGAACACGCGCACCCGCTTCGGCGCGTGTTCGGTCACGTACAGGTTGCCATGGCAGTCGAGCGTCATGCCGTCGCCATTCTCGATGCCCTTGATCAGGTCGTGGCCCTGCTGCGGCACGCCGTCCTTGATCGGGTAGGCGCGTACCGCGCCGTCGCTCGCGTTCACGTACAGCGTGTCGCCGTTCAGCGACAGCGCGATCCCGTTCGGATTCTTGCGCGTGCCGTCCACCAGGGTCACCGTGCCATCCGGCGCGATCCGGTAGATGCCGGTCACCGGCTGGCCGCCGGGCGCCGCGGCCTGCTGGTAATCCGGGTCGGTGAAATAGATCGTGCCGTCGGCCGCGATCGCGATATCGTTCGGCGAGTTGAAGACCTGGCCCTGGAAGCGCGTGGCGACGTCGGCGCGCCGCCCGCTGGCGAGGTCGTAGCGCGACATCGCCTTGTACTTGTGGGTCGCGGCGACCAGTGCGCCGTTGGCGTCGACCGCCAGGCCGTTGCTGCCGGCATCCTCGATGGCCGTGCTTACCGTGCCATCGGGCGAGAACCTGCGCACGCGCGAAGGGAAACCTTCGCCGAAGCTGAAATCCGAGAAGTACAGCGCATCCCTGATCCACACCGGACCCTCGTACAGCCCCGGTTCGCTGCGCGACGGCTTGATCGCGGCGATCCGCTCGGCCTTGAGTTCGCCCGATGGCGGCTTGCCGCTGCAACTGGCGGCCAGCGCGCCGGCGGGCAGGGCGGCCGCCACGGCTGCCGCGAGCAGGATGCGGGCGGCGATGGCGAAGCGGGAAGGGCGGATACGGGTCATCGATGATCTCCTCATGAATATTTTGGGTGGGAACCCTCATTGTTAACGCTACCATTTCAATCGAATCGATTGTATCCTTAGCAGCGTGGCAATTGTATCCCGCCGCGCCGCCCGACCGGCACGGTATTCGAACGACAATCCTGGAGGAGACCTGAATGATCGACCTGAATCGGCGCGGCCTGGTACTGGCCGCGGGTGGCGTGCTGGCGGCGGGCGCGGTGGGTGTGCCGGCCTGGGCCAGTCCTGAACGCAAGCTGGGCTATGCGGTCGTCGGCCTGGGCGGCTACGGACTGGGACGGATCATTCCCCAGTTCAAGGAGTGCCGGCATAGCCGGCTGGTGGCGCTGGTCAGCGGCGACCCGGCCAAGGCAAGGAAGGTGGCGGCCGAATACGGCGTTCCCGAGCGCGGCATCTACAGCTACGAGAACTACGACAGCATCCGCGACAACCCGGACATCGACATCGTCTACATCTGCCTGCCCGTCTTCATGCATGCCGAGTACACGGTCCGGGCAGCAAAGGCCGGCAAGCACGTGATGTGCGAGAAGCCGATGGCGGTGAGCGTGGCCGAATGCGAGCAGATGATCGCGGCCTGCCGCAAGGCCGGCAAGAAGCTGATGCTCGGCTACCGCTCGCGCTTCGAGCCGCACAACGTCGAGGCGATCCGCCTGGCGCGCAGCGGCGCCATCGGCAAGCTGCGCTATTTCCGTTCCGAACACGGCTTCGTCGCGCGCGACCCGAACGCCTGGCGCATGAAGAAGGCGCAGTCGGGCGGCGGCTCGCTGATGGACATCGGCATCTATGCGCTGCAGGCGGCGCGCTACATGACGGGCGAGGAGCCAAGCGCCGTGTTCGCCAAGGAGACCACCGACCGCAGCGATCCAAGGTTCCGCGAAGTGGAAGACATGATCGACTTCCAGCTCGAGTTCCCGTCCGGCGTCATCGCATCCTGCATGTCGATGTACAGCGCCAACCGCAACCAGTTCATCCTGATGGGCGACAAGGGGCGCATCGAGCTGGAGCCGGCCACCGCCTACAGCGGCCAGCGCATGTGGGTCGGCGGCGAGCGCAGCGACAAGACCCTCGTCACGCCGCCGCCCGGGCCGCATGCGAACCAGTGGGTCGGCCAGCTCGACCACATGGCGCAATGCGTGAAGGAGGATCGCGAGACCATCGTGCCGGGCGAAGAAGGTTTGCGCGACATCCGCATCATCGACGCCGTTTACCGTTCGGCGCGCGAACAGCAGCGTATCGTCCTGCGCAGCTAGTCACCGGCACTGTTTTTCGGTTATAAAGTGTCTTTGACCGAAGTGCGAGGTAACAGTCGATGTCCGAGGCAGCAAGCTTGGCGGGTAGGCGCGCGGTGCTGGGCCTTGCGGTGGCGATGGCAATGGCGGTCGTGCTGCCCCGGGCGCCGCATGCCGCGGAGCTGATGAGCGAGGCCAGGGCCCGCGGGGCGCTGCGCATCGCCGTTGAAGGCACCTATCCGCCGTTTAATTTCAAGGATCCCAGGACCGGCCACCTGACGGGCTACGACATCGAGGTCGCGCGCCTGGTCACCGCCAGGCTCAGGCTCAAGCCACAGTTCGTGCTGACCGAATGGAGCGCCATCCTGCCTGCCGTGGCTTCCGGCAAGGTCGACGCCGCCATCAGCCAGGTGATCATCACGCCCGAGCGCGAGCAGGCCTACGACTTTTCGATTCCCTATACCTATTCGCGCTTCCAGCTCATCGTGCGCAAGAACGAGCGCGCCACCTATCGCAGCCTGCAGGACCTCAAGGGACGCAAGCTGGGCGTGCGCGAGGGCAGCGTGTTCGAACAGCAGGCGAAGGCCGTGCCGGGCATCGACGTCAAGCGCTATCCGGCGGTGCCCGAGAACCTGCAGGACCTCGCTTTCGGGCGCATCGACGCCTCGCTCGACGACAGCCTGATGGTGAGCTACCTGTTGAAGCATTCGGCACTACCGATCAAGGCCGGGCCGCGGGTAGGCCCGCTCGCGCGCATCGGCGTGGCCTTCGGCAAGGGCAATCCGCGATTCAAGGCGGCGGTCGACAAGGTGCTGGGCGACGCGCGCGCCGACGGCAGCCTGCGCCGGCTCTCGCTCAAGTGGTTCGGCATCGACGCCAGCAGCCCCCCGCGTTAGGCCTGCGCGACGCGCAAGGCAACAGGCGCGGCCCGCGCTGCGGGCCGCGCCATGCGTGGCCGATGCCACGTCAACGGTGCTTGTCCTGCTTGCCGTCCCAGCCGCTCGTCTGGTCCATCTGCCGGGAAGCGTTGCCCGGCGACCCACGGTGACGACTGTCGAGGTCGGCATTCAGGTCGTCCAGCGCGGGCGTGCCGCCCGACGCATGCTGGCCGCCTTGCTGCTGGTGCTGCCGTTGTCCGCCAGCGCTTTGCTGATTGCCGGCGTCTTGCTGCTCGATGCTGCTGTCTTGCTGATTGATGCTGTCTTGCCGATTGATGCTGTCTTGCTGCTGGTTTCCGGCATTTTGCTGATTGCCGGCGCTTTGCTGAAGACCGGCGCTTTGCTGAAGACCGGCATTCCGGCCGGCGCGACTTGCAGCCGATCCCATCTCATCGAGTTCGGGATAGTTCGGTGCTTTGTCGCCGTGTCCTTTGTTTTCACCCATGCTTGCCTCCTGCCACTGGTGTCTGGATCTCCGATGCTACGCCGATGGCGGCCGCCGCCAATCAGCGGACTGGCAGGGGCCACGTAGGATTTTTCGGACAAAGTCAGCAGCAGATCGAGAAGCGGAAAGCGTGGTAATCAGCGGGGCCTCGCGAGAATCCCCTGCTGGCGCAGGAAAGCCTGGACCTCGGCGAAGATGGCAAGCTGCTGTTCGGCGCTGAAGCCGCCATGGCCGCCGCCCTTGACGGTATGCAGCACATTGCTGACGCCCGCCTTGTCGAGTGCAACCTTCAGGCGTACGCCATGGGCATAAGGCACCAGCCTGTCGTCGTCGCCGTGGATGGTGAACACGGCCGGCCCGCCGGCGCGTACATGGCTCAGCGGCGACAACTCCCTGGCAAGCGCCGCGCGGTCCGGCAGGCTGCCGAACCAGGACACGGCATAGGATCGAATGTTCGGCCCCTGCAGCATATCGGCCACGTCGGTGATGCCATACCAGTTGACGACGGCCTTGACCCGTGGCGCGGCATGCTTGTACGGTCCGCTCCAGCCCGGTTCGGTCGACGCGCACTGGTTGGCGAACGGCGAGTCGCCAGGAATCATGGCGGTGACCAGCGCCAGGTGGCCGCCGGCCGAATCGCCGGTGGTCACGACGCGCTCCAGGTCGAAGCGGTAGCGCTCCGCATTGCGGCCAACCCACTGCAGCGCGCACAAGGTGTCTTCGACCGCGGCCGGGGCCAGCGCCACGTTCGCCAGGCGGTACTGCACATTGACGACGGCAAAGCCCATCTGCAGGTAGGGCAGGGCGGCCAGCGCGCGGCTTTCGCGGTTGCCCGCCACCCAGCCGCCGCCATGGAAGTTCAGCACCACGGGCAGGGGCGCCGAACCGTCGCGCCGCGGCCGGTAGACGTCCAGCTTGAGGTCCTGGCCGCTGGCGCGCAGGTAAGTCATGTTCGGCTCGACCGCCGTCCCGTGGCCGAGCAGGACGGCGGCGCGCAAGGCGCTGTCGTCCTGGGCCAGGGCGGATGCGGACGCGAATGCGGCAGCCGCCAGGAGGCAGGCGGCCGCCACGGCGCGCAACGGCTTGTGCAGCGTGGTGGTCGCCATCGATGGCGCCTTACATATTCGGATAGTTGGGGCCGCCGCCGCCTTCCGGCGTGACCCAGACGATGTTCTGGGTCGGATCCTTGATATCGCAGGTTTTACAGTGCACGCAGTTCTGCGCGTTGATCTGCAGCCGGTCGCCGCCATCCTCGCGCTTGACGAACTCATAGACTCCGGCCGGACAGTAACGCTGTTCCGGGCCGGCATACTTGGCCAGGTTGACGTCGACCGGCACGCTCGGGTTCTTGAGCGTCAGGTGGACCGGTTCGTCCTCGCGGTGGTTGGTGTTCGAGATGAACACCGAGGAAAGCTTGTCGAAGGTCAGCTTGCCGTCCGGTTTCGGATAGACGATCGGCTTGTAGTGCGAAGCCGGCTTCAGGCATTCGTGGTCGGCATGCTTGTGGTGCAAGGTCCAGGGCGCCTTGCCGCGGAACACGATCTGGTCGATGCCGGTCATGATCGTGCCCAGGATCAAGCCCTTGCTCATCCACGGCTTGAAGTTGCGCGCGATGTGCAGCTCTTCGTGCAGCCAGGACTTCTCGAAGGCGGCCGGGAATGCGGCCAGCTCGTCGGCCGTGCGGCCTTCGCCCAGCGCGGCAAACGCCGCTTCGGCGGCCAGCATGCCGGTCTTGATCGCGGCGTGGCTACCCTTGATGCGGCTGGTGTTCAGGAAGCCGGCATCGCAGCCGATCAGGGCGCCGCCCGGGAACACGGTCTTCGGCAGGGATTGCAGACCGCCAGCCGTAATGGCGCGCGCGCCGTACGAGATGCGCTTGCCGCCCTCGAAGAAGCCGCGGATGTCCGGGTGGGTCTTATAGCGCTGGAATTCCTCGTAGGGCGACAGATAGGGGTTCTGGTAGGACAGGCCCACCACATAGCCGACCGCGACGAGGTTGTTTTCCAGGTGGTACAGGAACGACCCGCCATAGGTGTCGTTCGGCAGCGGCCAGCCGGCGGTATGGATCACCAGGCCCGGCTGGTGCTTGGCCGGGTCGATTTCCCACAATTCCTTGATGCCGATGCCGTAGGTCTGCGGATCCTTGCCCTTGTTCAGGTCATATTTCGCCATCAGCTGGCGGCCCAGGTGGCCGCGCGACCCTTCGGCGAAGAACGTGTACTTGGCGTGCAATTCCATGCCGAGCTGGAAGTCCGCGCCCGGCTCGCCTTCGCGGTTCACGCCCATATTGCCGGTGGCCACGCCCTTGACCGAGCCATCCTCGTTGTACAGGATTTCGGCGGCAGGGAAGCCGGGGAAGATTTCCACGCCCAGGCTTTCCGCCTGCTGGCCCAGCCAGCGCACGACGTTGGCAAGCGAGACGATGTAGTTGCCGTGGTTCTTGAGTGCCGGCGGAATGGCGAACACCGGGGTCGAGAACGACCCGGTCTCGGTCAGGAACATGACACGGTCTTCGGTGACGACCGTATTCAACGGCGCGCCTTTTTCCTTCCAGTCGGGAATCAGCTCGTTCAGCGCGCGCGGATCCATCACCGCGCCCGACAGGATGTGGGCGCCGAGCTCGCCGCCTTTTTCCAGGACGCAGACCGATACTTCCTGGCCTTTCTCTGCCGCGAGCTGCTTGAGGCGGATCGCCGCGCTCAAGCCGGCGGGGCCGCCGCCGACGATCACGACGTCATACTCCATGGCTTCGCGCGGTCCGTATTGTTCGAGAAGATTGTTTGTCTCTGTCATGGTCTTTTGTAAGCCCTCGGTGAGGCCATCTAGAAAATAGCACGAGTGTGCGGGTTTTTGCCGTTGAATGCAACTTGCGCGCCATTGTAAAGGCAATATTAGATGAGGCAATCTAATACCCGACATTTGTGGGATCATTATGCTTTCGCAACAAGCTGGCGCGACAGCATCTGGGGAGCCGACGTGGGAATTGAAGTCAATTTCGAAGGAAAGATTGCGATGGTCACCGGTGCGTCGAGCGGTCTCGGCGCGCGTTTCGCGAAGGCGCTGGCCGGGGCCGGGGCCCAGGTCGTGCTGGCCTCGCGCCGGGTCGAGCGCCTGAAGGAACTGCGCGCCGAGATCGAGGCCGACGGCGGCGCGGCCCACGTGGTGCGCCTCGACGTCACCGACCTGGGCAGCATCAAGGCGGCGATCGCGCATGCCGAGACCGAGGCCGGGCCGATCGACATCCTGGTCAATAATTCCGGCGTCTCGACCACACAGCGTTTGCTGGATGTCGGCGAGGACGACTATGGCTACATCATGGACACCAACTTGCGCGGCGCCTTCTTCATGGCCCAGCAGACCGCCAAGCGCATGATCGCGCGCGCCAAGGGCGACCCGCGCAAGCAGCACCGCATCGTCAACATCGCCTCGGTGGCCGGCCTGCGCGTGCTGCCGCAGATCGGCGTGTACTGCATGAGCAAGGCCGGCGTGGTGCAGATGACCAAGGCGATGGCGGTGGAATGGGGCAAGTACGGAATCAACGTCAACGCCATCTGCCCCGGCTATATCGCGACCGATTCGAACGAGGACTACTTCGACACCGAGCCGGGCCGTAAGCTGATCGAGATGCTGCCGCGCAAGCGTCCGGGCAAGCCGGAAGACCTCGACGGGCTGCTCCTGCTGCTGGCGGCGGAGGAAGCCCATTTCATCAATGGCGCCATCATCACGGCCGATGACGGGATGACGGCGCAGTAATTTCCGGGAAGTAGAGACTGTAATGAGCAGCAAGAAGCTGGTGCACACGATGCGCATGCCGATCCGTTGGGGCGACATGGACGCCATGGGTCACGTCAACAACACGAATTATTTCCGCTACATCGAGTCGGCCCGCATCGCCTGGCTGGAGCAGGTCGGCGGCCTGCCGGACGCGCGCGGCGAGGGGCCGGTGATCGTCAACGCGTCGATGAACTTCATCAAGCAGTTGACCTATCCGGCCGAGATCGAGGTGACCACCTTCGTCGGGCCGCCAGGGCGCTCCAGCGTCGAGGTGTCGCACGAGATCAGGCTGGTCGGTTCGGATGGGCAGGCCGGCGCATTGCATGCCGAGGGAGTAGCCAAAGTCGTATGGGTCGATTTCAGGCTTGGCAAGTCCTCGCCGTTGCCCGAGGCGTTGCGGCAGGAGTTGCCGCAGGAGTTGCCGCAAGAGTGAGAGAATGACTCGTGCGTACAGCGTAGAATGAATGGCGGCGGGTTCCGTGGTTCCAGCGACAGCGCATGACGCTTGCGTCAAATGGCACGCCGCTGGATGCTGCGGCAGGGATCAAACCCGCACGCCCACTAGCTTGTGCACCAGCTCCACCGACGTCGACGCCGCGAACTTGCGCATCAGGCTGGCCCGATGCATCTCCACCGTGCGCGGACTGAGGTCGGTCTCGCGCGCGATCACCTTGCTGGTCTTTCCCTCCACCAGCAACGCGGCGATCTCGCGTTCGCGCGGCGTCAGCTCGGCCGTGACCGGCCGCTTCTCGCTCACATCCTCGAAGGTCCAGACGCCGGCGCCCAGCGGTTCCAGCGGATCGAGCGCGCGCCCCGTCACGTGGCACCAGAACAATTCGCCGTTCGCGCGGCGCATGATGCGCTCGTCCGAATAGCGCCCCCTGGCGTTCATGATGGGGATGATGCGGTCGCCCGTGCGCAGGAATTCGTCCATGGTCGGATACAGCACGCTGAACGATTGCCCCGCCAGTTGCCCCTCGGCATAGCCGAACATCGCCGCCAGCGCGCCATTGCAGGTCTGGATCACGCGGTCGACCGAGACGCACATGCCGACCGGCGCATGCTGGAAGATCATCTCGTAATCGATGGTGCAAGACGGATTCATCTGAGGCAGATCGACAGCAGTGTTCATTCGCGGTGGTATGTGTTGGGGATGGCCGTAGTTCTACGGTATTGTGCTTCGTTGTCACGTATTCTATGCTGAGACCTTACTCAGTAGTACAGAAGAGCTTTGGCTTAACCTATAAAAGGGACGGGTATGAATAAAGTTTATCCTGACGCGCGCTCGGCTCTGGCCGGCATCGTCCAAGACGGCCAGACCATTGCCGTGGGGGGCTTCGGCCTGTGCGGCATTCCCGAGGCCCTGATCGCCGCGCTGCGCGACTCGGGCGCCAGGGAGCTGACCGCCATTTCCAACAATGCCGGCGTCGACGGTTTCGGCCTTGGCCAGCTGCTGGAAACGCGCCAGATCAAGAAGATGATCTCGTCCTATGTGGGCGAGAACAAGGAATTCGCGCGCCAGTTCCTGGCCGGCGAACTCGAACTCGAATTCACGCCGCAGGGCACGCTGGCCGAGAAGCTGCGCGCCGGTGGCGCCGGCATTCCGGCTTTCTTCACCAAGACCGGCTACGGCACCATCGTGGCCGAAGGTAAAGAGACCCGCGAATTCAACGGCGAACACTATGTGATGGAGCACGCGCTGTTCCCCGACGTGTCGCTGGTCAAGGCCTATATGGCCGACCGCGCGGGCAACCTGGTGTTCCGCAAGACCGCGCGCAACTTCAATCCGAACGTGGCCATGGCAGGCAAGGTCTGCATCGTGGAAGTCGAGAAGCTGGTCGAGATCGGCGAGATCGATCCCGACCAGGTGCACCTGCCCAGCATCTTCGTGCACCGCATCGTCCACAATCCGACGCCCGAGAAGCGCATCGAACAGCGCACCGTGCGCACCTGACCCAACGAATTCGGAGACAAGAACATGGCATGGACTCGTGATGAAATGGCCGCGCGCGCGGCCCGGGAGCTGCAGGACGGCTTCTATGTGAACCTGGGCATCGGCTTGCCGACCCTGGTCGCCAACTATGTACCGAAGGATATCGAGGTCTTCCTGCAGTCCGAAAACGGCCTGCTGGGCATCGGCCCGTTCCCTACCGATGATGAGGTCGACGCCGACCTGATCAACGCCGGGAAGCAGACCGTGACGGCGCTGCCGGGCTCGGCCTACTTCAGCTCGGCCGACTCCTTCGGGATGATCCGTGGCGGCAAGATCAACCTCGCGATCCTGGGCGCGATGCAGGTGTCCGAGCGTGGCGACCTGGCCAACTGGATGATCCCGGGCAAGATGGTCAAGGGCATGGGCGGCGCGATGGACCTGGTGGCCGGCGTCAAGCGCGTGGTCGTGGTGATGGAGCACGTGGCCACTGCCAAGGACGGCAGCACCAGCCACAAGATCCTGAAAAAATGCGACCTGCCGCTGACCGGCGTGGGCGTGGTCGACCGCATCATCACCGACCTGGGCGTGATCGACGTGACCGACACCGGCCTCAAGGTCGTCGAGCTGGCGCCGGGCGTGAGCCGCGACGAGCTCATGGCGGCCACCGGCTGCGAGCTGGACGTGTCCGCCGTCTGAACCGGACCGACGACGATCTGCAAAGGGCGCCGGCATCGCGGCGCCCTTTTGACGTCGGCGCCGCCGGGCTCAGTCGGCCTGGTCGACTTTCCAGACGTACTGCGCCTCGGTCCATTGTTCGTTCGGTGCGCCATTGATCGTCGCCGGCTGGAAGCGGCATTTGGCCAGCGCGACGCGCGCCGTCTCGTCCAGCGCAGCGTTGCCGCTGGATTGGCGCACGGTGGCTTCGCGCACCTTGCCGTCGGCCTTCACCAGGAAGCCGAGGGTCACCGTGCCTTCGGCCTTCGCCGCCAGCGCGTCCTTCGGATAGACCGGCTTGGGGCAGGAACTGAAATTCGGCACCGGCGCCGTGACGGTGTTGTCCGGCATGCTTGCAAAGGGATTGATCGGGGTGGTCTTGGTGCAGCCGGCCAGCGCGGCCAGCGCCAGTGCGCATGCCGGCAGGCCGGCTTTCCAGTGCGCGCGGCGGGTGGCCGCGCGCGGCGGGTGAGTAAAGCGTGTCATGGAACTCCTTCGTCGAGCCGCCCCGGTCGGGGGCGGGATTGCGCAGTATGGGCGACGCGCCGCCGGGCGTCCCCGGCGGCGCGTTCAGGTGCTTAGTGTAACTGCCAGACGTACGATACCTTGGTCCAGGCCTGTACCGGCTTGCCGCCGGCCTGCGCCGGCTTGAAGCTGCACTTCGCCAGGGCCGAGCGCGCCGCCTCGTCGAGGGCGGCGTGGCCGCTGGACTTCCCGATCTTGTTTTCCTTGACCTTGCCGTCAACGTCGACCAGGAAGTCCAGGTCGACGGTGCCTTCGTGGCGGGCCTTGAAGTCGGCATCCGGGTAGGTCGGCTTGGGGCAGGACGCGAAGTCGGCGAGTGCCTGCTGGTCGACCTTCTGCGCCGCCGCGTGGGCCGGCTGGGCGTTGGCGAAGACGGCTGCGCTCAGGATGGCGAGACCGACGACCGGGATCGCTGCTTTCCAGCTCGGGGCTTGTGTTTCGGGACGAATCAAACGGGTGATGCGTGACATGAGATCTCCTCCGTTGGCCGCTTGGGCCAGGTGGTGGGTTGAGAACTGGAGTTTGTCCAGTTCGGAAAGGGCAAGGGCCAGGCGCCGCGGTTCGCCCAGTTGCCTTGCCGCGATATCGTCGGCAATGTGTTCGCGTTCGGCGCGGATGCGCCCCGAGATCCACCACACCGCCGGATGATAGAAGAGCAGGGTCTCGACCACGTTCTGGGCCAGGTTGACCAGGTAGTCGTGACGCCGGATATGGGCTACCTCGTGCGCCAGCAGCGCCTCGAGCAGGTGGGCCGGCATGCCGGTCACGAGGGACGCCGGCACCAGCACCACGGGTCGCCACCAGCCGGCGGTGACCGGGCTGGCCAGGCCGTCGACCAGGCGCAGTCGCACCGGGCGCGCGACGCCGCATTGCGCCGCCAGCCGCTCGAGCGCCGCCTGCCAGGCGGCGTGGCCGCGCTCGTTGGCGGCGGCGCGCCGGATCCAGGCCAGCCCCAGCGCCATGCGCAGCGCCAGCGCCAGCGCGCAGGCGGCCCAGCACGCCACGATCCAGGCGAGCTGCTCGCGCAGCACGGTGTCCCAGAACAGCCCTTGCGCCAGGGGCGCGCCCGGCGCCGCGACGCCGAACAAGGCGCCGGCCTGGCCGCCGTCGGCAGCGCCCAGGCGCAGCACGAGCCCGGTGGCCGGCAGCGCCAGGCACAGGAACAATCCGGCACAGGCCACCGTGTAGCGGTGCTGCGCGCCGGTCCTGCGCAGCGCGAACAGGGCGGCGGCCACGGCGCAGCCGACCAGCGCGCCTTGCCAGAGGAAGTGGATCAGGGTCCAGCCGATGCTGGTCACGATATGGGCGCTGGTCATCGTCCGCTCCCGTCCCGGCCGTCGTCCTTGAGCAGCTTCTCGATCTCTTCGCGCTCCTTCTTCGAGATGCCGCTCTTTAATGCGGCAAGCACCAGCGCCTTGGCCGAGCCGGCAAATGCGCGCTGCACCAGGTCTTGCAGCAGGTTGGTCTGCAAGGCGTCGCGCGCATGGACCGGTGCGTAGACATGGGAGCGTTCGCTCTCGTCGCGGCTCAGCAGGCCCTTGCCGTGCATGACCTGCATCAGGCGCAGGACCGTGGCATAGGTCACGTCGGGGCGCTGGGGGAGCATCGCCTCGTGCACCTGCTTGGCGGTGGCGGCGCCGAGCGGCCACAGCACTTGCAGCAGGTCGAGTTCGGCGGGCGTGGGCTTGGGAGCGTCGGGTGGGCGCGGCATGGCATCCTCATCGGTTCAATATGTTTGTAGATTATCTTGTCTAGATCGTGATGTCTACATCAACTTGCATGTGTGCGCATGCGGCGCGAATAAAGTGCATGCGAACGTGCGGGCCGGCCGGCGTCAGGCCATGCCGGCGCCGGGACCGCGAAAGCGCCGCCGGTAGTCGAGCGGCGACACGCCCAGCCGGCGCGTGAAGACGCGTCGCAGGGTGCTGGCGTCGCCGAAGCCGCTGCGCGCGGCGATGCGCTTGAGCGGCGCGTCGCTGTCCTCGAGCAGGCGGCGCGCGGCGTCCACCCGCGCCAGGTCGACGAAGTCGCCCGGCGTCAGCGCGGTTTCCTGCTTGAAAACGCGGGCGAAATGGCGGGTGCTCATGCCCGCCTCGCGCGCCAGCTGCTCGATCGTCAGGGCCTGGTCGAGGTGATCCAGCACCCACGACTGGATGCCGCGGATCGGGTCTTTTCCGGCGCTCTGGGCCGCGAGGTGGGTGCTGAACTGCGACTGCCCCCCGGGCCGCTTGAGGAACATGACGAACTCGCGCGCCACGCGCATGGCGACGTCGCGCCCGAAGTCTTCCTCGACCAGGGCCAGCGCCAGGTCCATGCCGGCGGTGATGCCGGCCGAGGTGTACACGGCGCCGTCGCGCACATAGATGCGGTCGGGCTCGACGGCGACGGCGGGAAAGCCGTTGGCGAGCCTGGCCGACGAGTTCCAGTGGGTGGTGGCACGCTTGCCGTCCAGGATGCCGGCATGGGCCAGCAGGAAGGCGCCCGAACAGACCGCGCCGATGCGCCGCACCTGGCCGGCCTGCGCGCGCAGCCAGTCGAGCAGCGCGGGGGCCACATGCGGATCGATGTCGGGGCCGCCCGCGACCAGCAGCGTGTCGATGCCCGGCGCCGCGCTGTCGAAGACCGCGTCGGGAACGAAGCGCATGCCGTTCGAGGCCCGGATCGGACCGGCCACGGTGCCCAGCACCTCGATCCGGCAGGCATCCGGCAGGCCGGCCTGGCGCATCGCTTCGCTGAAGACGTCGGCCGGGCCGGCCACGTCCAGCATCTGTACGCCCGGGAAGGCGAGGATCGCTATTCTCTTCATCGCCGGCGGCTTCCTTTCGAACGTCACGGGTTCATCCACCCAGCAGTGTGCCATTGAACAGGATGTGCAGGGTGCGTAGCGCCAGCACGGCGATCGCGACCGTCAGCAGGGCCAGCATGGCGACGGCGATCGCGCTGACGAAGGCGACCTGCACGGCGGCCGAATAGACCAGCGCGGCGCTGGCCAGGGCCGCGAGCGGGAAACTGATGGCCCACCAGCCAGTGCTGAACGGCACCGAGGGACGGAACACGCGCACTGCGGTCACGGCGAAGATGAACAGGGCAAAGTAGAACAGGAGGCCGGCGAAGCGGTCGACGCCGTTGAAGCTCGCATAGGCCAGGAAGCCCACAGCGAAGGGCGCCACCAGCACCATCAGCGAGGGCGTCGCCGCCAGCGGCAGCGGGTCGCGCAGCACCAGGCGCGCCACGATCAGCGTGTAGAACAGCAGCGCCACCACGGCGCCGATGGCGGCGCCGGCCAGGTTGATCTCGTGCGCCCAGGGCATCGGCATGGTGGCGCCGGTCACCGCGATGTCGAGGGTGGCGACGCCGGGGATCAGCCACGGCGGCACGACGTTCGCGTCGGCGACATTGCCTTTCAGGACGCGGGCCACGACGATGTAGCCGATCGCGAAGGTCAGCACGGCGCCGGCGGCCCACAGCAGCTGTTGCAGCGGCGCGCTGTAGCGGCCGGCGATGACGGATACCAGCAGGGTGGCGATGGCGATCGAGCCGAAGAAATTGCCGGAGACGGGATGGCGGAACTCGGCCAGCACCGCGTCGGGATGGCGCGCCGCCTTGCACACGTAGCCGGCCAGCACCGCGACGAACACGGCCAGGGCCAGGATGCCGGACGCCTGCGCCACGAAGGCGCCGGCGCCGAACACCTTGTATGCGGCCTGCCAGGCCATCGACAGGCCGGCGATGCCCATGATGGCGGCAAACAGGTTGACGGGAAGGTGGCGGATCGATGTGGATGTCGGAAACGCCGCGCTGGCGCCGGCTGGCTGGTGCATGATGACTCCTCGGTGGTGATGGCAGGTGTGCTCATTATCGGCAGCGTGGCGGCTGGCCGAAAGTGTCTCGATGAAGCAGTTTCGGCCAACCGTGGGCCAGTTCGGGCCAGGCGCCACGGATACGGCGGCCATGAAGAAGGCGCTGTACCCTTTGGATATGGATGAGCATTGAACTGCCGGGCTGACCCGCGGTCCAACCCTGGCCGCCATCGGTCGGGCGCTCGCCATGCAGGCGCCGGAGTTCGCAACGCTGTTCGCCCAGCTGGCGCAGCTGGATCAGCGGCAGCCTCGGCAAGTGCTCGCCGCCCTGCATCCCGTAGCCGGGCTCGGCCGGGTGCCGAGGGGGCCATCCATGTTCAATACGTGAATGCCTGCCATCGACGCTTCACGGAACGGCTGGCGCGCTTCCATGGCGTGGCGTCGCGCTGGTTGCCCAACTACCTGGGCTGGCATTGGGCGCTCGTGGCGAGAGGGCCACCTCCGTCGAGCAATTACCGCGTATCGCATTCGGGGTCATCGACAGGTAACGATGACAGCGCCAAAAAAAAAGCCGCGTCCTCGGGACGCGGCTTGCTCGCGGGCGGGCAGCGGATCACGCCGCTTCGCGCACCTGCGTCAGGCTGTTCTGCTCCTCGACATGCACGCGGCCGTTCAGCACGTCGTCCATGCGCGCCGAATCGAGTTCCTTTTCCCACTTCGACACCACGACCGTCGCCACGCCGTTGCCGACGAAATTGGTCAGCGCGCGCGCTTCGCTCATGAAGCGGTCGATGCCGAGGATCAGGGCCATGCCGGCCACCGGGATGGTCGGCACCACGGCCAGCGTCGCGGCCAGGGTGATGAAGCCGGCGCCGGTGATGCCCGATGCGCCTTTCGAGGTCAGCATCGCCACCAGCAGGATGGTCAGCTCCTGGGTCAGCGTCAGGTCGGTATTGGTCGCTTGCGCCACGAACAGGGCGGCCATCGTCATGTAGATATTGGTGCCGTCCAGGTTGAACGAGTAGCCGGTCGGGACGACCAGGCCGACCACGGGCTTCGAGCAGCCCAGTTTTTCCAGCTTGCGCATCAGGTTCGGCAGGGCGCTTTCCGACGACGAGGTGCCCAGCACGATCAGCAGTTCTTCCTTGATGTACTTGATGAACTTGAAGATCGAGAAGCCGGTGAACTTGGCGATCACGCCCAGCACGATAAACACGAACAGCGCGCAGGTCAGGTAGAACGAACCCATCAGCTTGGCCAGCGGCAGCAGCGAGGCGATGCCGTATTTGCCGATGGTGAAGGCCATCGCGCCGAAGGCGCCGAGCGGGGCGACTTTCATGACGATGTTGACGATGCCAAAGATGACGTGCGAGATGTCGTCGATGAACTTGGCGACCGGACGGCCGCGCTCGCCCATCATCGACAGCGCGAAGCCGAACAGGATCGCGATCAGCAGCACCTGCAGGATGTTACCGGTCGCGAACGCATCCACGAAGGTGTTCGGGATGATGTGCATCAGGAAGTCCACCGTGCTCTGGCTGCCTGCCTGCTTGGTGTACTGCGCGATCGAGCTGGTGTCGAGGTGGGCCGGATCGACGTTGAAGCCGGCGCCCGGTTTGGCCACATTGGCCACGACCAGGCCGATGGCCAGGGCGAACGTCGACACGACCTCGAAATAGAGCAGCGCCTTGCCGCCGACGCGGCCGATCTTCTTCATGTCCTGCATCCCGGCGATGCCGGCGACGACGGTACAGAAGATCACGGGGGCGATGATCATCTTGATCAGTTTGATGAAGCCGTCTCCCAAAGGCTTCATCGCGGTGCCCAGTTCGGGGTAGAACACCCCCAGCAACACGCCGAGAACGATGGCGATCAGCACCTGGACATACAGGATTTTATAAAATGGCTTCTTCATGGCAACTCTTCAACGAGGTTGGTGGTTGTTCCATGTTGGCGCAATCGTTCCCTGCGGGCTATTGTGGAAATCCGCATGCTGCACTGCGTCAGAGCATGCTGGATATCCACGCACCGTGGCGGTGCGCCCTGGCCGTCACCGCGGCCGCGCAGGGCGGACGTCAGCGCCGTCCACCTTACGACGCCGCGATCGCCGCGCGGCGCCAGGCGCCCGGGCCCACGCCATAGCTGCGCTTGAACACGCGGTTGAACGCCGCCTCGGACTGGTAGCCGACCGCCTCGCCGATCGCCGCCACCGATCGCGTGTCGCGCGCCAGCCATCGCGCCGCCTGCGTCATCCGCAACTGCACCAGTGCGTCGAGCGGCGTCGTGCCCGCCAGCTGGCGGAACAGGCGCGCGAAGGTGGCGCGCGACATGAAGCAGGCGGCCGCCAGGTCTTCCACCAGCCAGGCGCGTTCGGGCTGGGCCAGCATCAGGCGCAGCGCGGGGCCCAGGCGGCGGTCGGCCAGCACCGCCAGCAGGCCGGGCGTGGTCGGGCTGTCGTCGAGCCAGGCGCGCAGCAGCAGCGTGAACAGCGCGCCGGACAGCTGGGCCACCACGGCCGCGGCGCCGGGCCGCGCGCTGTCGGCTTCGCTGCGCAGCATCGTCACCAGCGCCAGCAAGCCCGCGAAATCGGGGCGCGAGGATGCCTGCACGACGATCATGTCGGGCAGCGCCGGTTGGAGAACGCGGCGCGCGCCGTCATCGAACACGAACTGCCCGCACAGGATGCCGGTCGGCGCGCCCGCGCCGTCATTGGACACCCAGCGCAGCGGTTCGGGGCCGGGGATGTCCACCAGGGGCCGGGCCTGTTCGGCCGGGCCCGCGTACAGCCGGTGCGCGCCGCCCTGGGGAAAGACCACGATGTCGCCCGCGCGCAGCCCGATGCGTTCGCCCGCGGGCGTGTCGACCGCGGCCTCGCCTTCGACGATCAGGTGGTAGGGCGCCACGCCGGGCGTGGATGCCGGCTGTTCGAGCACCCACGGCGCGGCCAGCGCGCAGCGGACGTCGAGCGAGGTGCGCAAGGTGAACAGCGACAGCAGGCGGCTGAGCGTGTCGATGCCCGGCGCGCCGCCCGCGCCGCCGCCCGCGCCCCTGCGATCGGCCACGTCGGGATTATTGGGCAGCCCAGCCTCCGTCCATGTTCCAGGCCACGCCGCGCACCTGGTCGGCGGCCGGGCTGCAGAAGAATACGGCCAGCGCGCCCAGTTCCTCGGGGGTGACGAATTCGCCGGATGGCTGTTTTTCGGACAGCAGGGCCTTGCGCGCGGCGTCGTTGTCCAGGCCGTCGCGCGCGGCGCGGTCGTCGACCTGCTTCTGGACCAGCGGGGTCAGGACGAAACCCGGGCAGATCGCATTGGCCGTCACGCCGGTCTGCGCGGTCTCGAGCGCCGTGACCTTGGTGAACCCGACCAGGCCGTGCTTGGCGGCGACGTAGGCCGATTTCTGCGCGGAGCCGACCAGGCCGTGCACCGAGGCCAGGTTGATGATGCGGCCCCAGTTTTTCTGCTTCATGCCGGGCAGGGCCAGGCGCGTCGTGTGGAAGGCCGAGCTGAGGTTGATGGCGATGATGGCGTCCCATTTCTCGGTGGGGAAGTCCTCGACCGGGGCCACGAACTGGATGCCGGCATTGTTGACCAGGATGTCGACGCCGCCGAACTTGTCCTGCGCGTACTGCATCATGGCCGCGATCTCGTCGGGCCTGGACATGTCGGCGTTGTGGTAAGCCGTCTGCACCCCGAATTCGGCGCCGATGTCGGTGTACAGCTTCTCGATCTGCTGGGCGTCGCCGAAGCCGTTGAACACGATGTTGGCGCCCTGTTCGGCCAGCGAACGGGCGATCCCGAGCCCGATGCCCGAGGTCGAGCCGGTGACGAGCGCGGTTTTGCCGCCGAGTTGGCGTACATCGATGGTGGATTTCATGGTGTCCTCTAGTTGAAGGTGATCGGGGGAACTTCCTCAGAATTGGTAGAATTCTAATCGCAACACCATCGTGATGGTGGATTGCAGAGCCGCCGCCAACCGGCAGGCGCATATTGTCATGACGGAGTCCCGATGTCTGAACCCAGGTTAAACAGCGTCCAGTGCAGCTCGCCGGCCGGGCTGCATCGCGTCGCCTACAAGGAATGGGGCGACGCGGACAACCCGAAGGTGCTGGTCTGCGTGCACGGCGTGACCCGCGTCGGCGACGATTTCGACCACCTGGCGCGCGCCCTGTGCGACGAGTACCGCGTGGTGTGCCCCGACATCGTGGGGCGCGGCCGCTCCGGCCGCCTGCGCGATCCGGCCTATTACACGGTGCCGCAATACGTGGCCGACATGGTCACCCTGGTGGCGCGCGTCACGGCGCGCGCCGGCAACGAGGATGTGGCCTGGTTCGGCACCTCGATGGGCGGCCTGGTCGGCATGGCGCTGGCCGCGCTCGAGGACAGCCCGGTCAAGAAGCTGGTGCTCAACGATATCGGCCCGGTGCTCGATGGCGCGGCGCTGCAGCGCATCGGCGACTATATCGGCCAGGACGTGCGTTTCCCGAGCTTTGCCGCCGGGGCCGAGTTCGTGAAGGCGGTGTCGGCGTCGTTCGGGCCGCACTCCGACGACGAGTGGCGCAAGCTGGCCGCCGACGTCCTGCGCCAGGGTGGCGACGGCCAGTGGGAGCGCCACTACGACTTGAATCTGGCGCAGCCGTTCCGGGCCATCACCCCGGAACGCGCCGCCCAGGACGAGGCCGCGCTATGGGCGGCCTGGGATGCGATCCGCTGCCCGACATTGCTGGTGCGCGGCGAGCATTCCGACCTGCTGTCGCGCGCGACCGCGCAGCAGATGACGCAGCGCGGACCGCGTCCGCGCCTGGTCGAGATCCCCGGGGTGGGCCATGCGCCGACCTTCGTGCACGACGACCAGATCGCGATCGCGCGCGCGTTCTTCATCGACCGAGTTTAGTTCAACAAGATAAGAAAGAGATCATGGAAATCAAACGACTGCATGTGGGCAAACGCCTGTCCGAAGTAGCCATCCACAACGAGACCGTCTACCTGGCCGGCCAGATTGCCGACGACACGAGCCAGGGCATCGAGGGCCAGATGCGCGAAGTGCTGGGCCACGTTGACCGCCTGCTGGCCGAAGCCGGCAGCGACAAGACCTGCATTCTCTCCTGCCAGATCTTTATCTCCAGCATGGACAACTTCCCCGGCATGAACGCCGTGTGGGACGAGTGGGTCGCCCAGGGCCACACCCCGCCGCGCGCGACCGTCGAAGCCAGGCTCGCCAACCCCGCCTGCCTGGTCGAGGTCTGCATCGTCGCCGGCCTGCGGTAAGGAAGAACCAGCCTATGGTATCGACCGTCCTGCTGGGCGACGTCAACAGTGGCCTGGTGCAGGGGCTGAACCCCGAGGACTGCGCGCGCGTGCACGCGGCGCTCGACTACGCGGCCGCGGGCTATGGCGAGCGGCTGGCCGCCTCCGGCCAGGGCGCGTTCGAGTTCTCGACGGGCGCCGCCGGCACCCTGGCCTACCTGAACACCGACGCCGAGACCCGCATCGCGGGCCTGCTGTTCGAGCTGGCGCTGATGGAACCGTCCACTTTCGGGGGCATCGAGGAGCGCTTCGGCCCCGAGGTGGCGGCACTTGTGCAGGGCGTGCACCAGCTGATCCGCCTGCGCGACCTGACCGCCGGCCAGGCGCCGGTGGGCAGCGGCAAGAACGCGGCCCAGCAGGCCGCGGCCCAGAACGAAACCCTGCGCAAGATGCTGCTGGCGATGGCCACCGACATGCGGGTGGTGCTGATGCGCCTGGCCTCGTGCGCCGCCACCTTGCGCTACTTCGCCGAGCACAAGCGCTTCGACGAGGTCACGCGCGCCTACGGCCGCGAGGTGCTGGATTTCTATGCGCCGCTGGCCAACCGCCTCGGCATCTGGCAACTGAAATGGGAGCTGGAAGACCTGGCCTTCCGCTTCATCGAACCGGACACCTATAAACGCATCGCCAGGATGCTCGAAGAAAAGCGCATGTCGCGCGAGAGCTTCGTGGCCTCGTCGATCGAACGCCTGCAAAGCGAGCTGGCCGCGGCCGGCATCAAGGCCGACGTGTCGGGACGTCCCAAGCATATCTACAGCATCTGGAGCAAGATGCGCGGCAAGGAGCTCGATTTCTCGGAGCTGTACGACGTGCGCGCCTTCCGCGTGATCGTGCTCGACATCAAGACCTGCTACACGGTGCTGGGCGTGATCCATAATATCTGGACCCCGGTGCCCAAGGAATTCGACGACTACATCTCGCGTCCCAAGCCGAACGGCTACCGCTCGCTGCACACCGTGGTGACGGCCGACGACGGTCGGCCGCTGGAAGTGCAGATCCGCACGCAGGAGATGCACAACTTCGCCGAGTACGGCATCGCCGCCCATTGGCGCTACAAGGAAGAGGGCGGCTCCAACTTCAAGAGCCAGCAGTACGACGAGAAGATCGCCTGGCTGCGCCAGCTGCTGGCCTGGAAGACCGACGTCGCCGACGCCGTCACCGGCCAGGAGGAGCAGCAGCGCGAATGGGTCGAGAAGCTCAAGGCGGCCAGCCTGGACGACCGCATCTTCGTGCTGACGCCGCAGGCGCGGGTGCTGGAGCTGCCGGTAGGCGCGACGCCGATCGACTTCGCCTATCACCTGCACAGCGACGTCGGCCACCGCTGCCGCGGCGCCAAGATCGACGGCACCATGGTGCCGCTGAACACCCAGCTCAAGAACGGCCAGACCTGCGAGATCATCACCGCCAAGGGCGGCAGTGCCGGCCAGGGGCCGTCGCGCGACTGGCTCAGCCCGGGGTATGCGGCCAGCAGCCGCACGCGGTCCAAGATCCGCGCCTGGTTCCACGCCCTGGACCAGGCCGAGACCCTGGCCCAGGGCCGCGCCGCGGTCGAGAAATCCCTGCAGCGCGAAGGCAAGACCGCGGTCAACCTCGAGCTCCTGGCCCAGAAGCTCGGTTTCGCCAAGGTGGACGAATTGTTCATCGAGGTCGGCAAGGACAAGTTCAGCCTGCGCCACGTCGAGGCGGCGCTGCACGACAATGCCGAGCCGGCGCCGATCGAAGACGCGGCGGTGGTCAACAAGAGCCGCGCCTCGAGCGTGGAGCAGGGCGCCAAGTCGGGCGTGCTGGTGGTCGGCACCGACGGCCTGATGACGATGCTGGCCAAGTGCTGCAAGCCGGCGCCACCGGATCCGATCGTCGGCTTCGTCACGCGCGGCAAGGGTGTCTCGATCCATCGCCTCAGCTGCAAGAATTTCGCCGAGATGCAGGCCAAGTCGCCCGAGCGCGTGATCCAGGTCGAATGGGGGACGGCCGGATTCGAGACCGTCTACCCGGTCGACCTGTTCATCCTGGCGCAGGACCGCCAGGGCCTGCTGCGCGACATTTCCGAGGTGTTCTCGCGCGAGAAGATCAATGTGATCGGGGTGAACACCCAGAGCGCCAAGGGGCAGGCGCGGATGGTGTTCACGGCCGAGATCGGGTCGACGGCGCAGGCGCAGAAGGCGCTGGCGGCGATCATGGAGGTGTCGGGAGTGATGGAGGCGAGGAGGCAGTAGGGTGCTCGTTCGAACGTAATCATTTGTCACGAACGCGCATACAGCCGCCCGGACCAAGTATCATGCTGCCCATGCCGCGAACGATCCCGCCTATCGCCCAACCGACCCTCTGGCCCGCCTACCTGGCGCGCTACCTGCGCAGCTGGTGGTACATGATCCACCTGGGCGCGGTCGCCGTCGTCACGGCGCTCTCGCCCTCCACCTGGCGCCGCGCGAGCTTCCACGCCACCGCGCGCCACATCCACGCCAGCACCTGGCTGGTGCTGCCCTGGTTCACGCTGGCGTCCTGCCTGGTCAGCCTGGTCATCATCCGCATCGTGCTGGTCACGGCCAAGAGCTACGGCCTGTCCGGCCTCGCGCTCGAAATGGTGGTGCGGGTGCTGGTGCTGGAGCTGGTTCCTCTTTCTGCGGCGCTGTTCGTGGCGCTGCGCGCCAGCATGGCCTTCGACGCCTCGGCCCTGGGCCTGGCGCGCTCGGGCCTGTCGATCCGCGCCGCCAGCGACGAAGCGCTGCGCCGGGTGCGGCGCGACCTGGTGCCGCAGCTGATCGCCAACGCAGTGGCGGTGCTCTCGCTGGCGATGGTCACCTCGATCATCGTGCTGCTGCTGGCCTACCTGAACGTGTATGGCCTGTCGCCCTGGGGCATTCCGGACTACACCCGCACCGTGGGCCGCGTGTTCGCGCCGGTGGTGACGGCCGGCTTCGTGCTCAAGACGGTGCTGTTCGGCCTGGCGGTGGCCCTGATCCCGACCGCCGCCGTGCTCGAGCTGCAGCGCTATCCGCGCGCGCTGGCGACCAGCGTGCAGCCCGGCGCGCTGCGCCTGCTGTTCGTGCTGATCGTGATCGAGGCCGGTTCGCTGGCCCTGAAATACATCTGAATCCTGGAACGAGAACTTCATGCCGGACCTGACTCCTGATCCAACCATTCCCGACGAACCGAAGAACGTCGAAGCCAAGGCGGTGATCCTGCTGGTGCTGCTCGGCCTGTTGATCGCGGCCTTCGTGCTGTACGTGATGTACGCGCGCGGCGTGTTCGAGCCGACCCAGCGCCTGACCCTGGTGGCCGAGGATTCGTCCGGCGTGATCCCGGGCATGGACATGACCTTCGCGGGCTTTCCGATCGGGCGCGTGCGGCAGGTCGACCTGGGCGACGACGGCAAGGTGCAGATCACGGTCGACGTCCAGAGCAAGGACGCCAAGTGGCTGCGCGCCTCCAGTGTGTTCACGCTGGAGTCGAGCATCGTGGGCGAAACCCGGTTGCGGGCCTATACCGGGGTGCTGACCGATGCGCCGCTGCCGCCGGACTCGACGCGCACCGTGCTGCGCGGCGACGCCACCGCCGAGATCCCGCGCATCGTCGCCACCGCGCGCGCGCTGCTGGAAAACCTGGAAACCATGACCGCCTCGGGCTCGGACGTCAATGCCAGCCTGGCCAACCTGTCGGCGGTGACCGGCCGCATGTCGGGCCGCTACGGCGTGCTCGGTGGCGCCCTGGGCGGCGACGAAGAGGCGCGCAAACTGATGGACGCGCTGGACAAGGTCAACGCCATCCTGGCCAAGGCCGACCAGCGCGTGTTCGGCAAGGCCGGCGTGATGGACGACACCCAGGCCGCGATCCGCCAGCTGGACGTGGTGCTGCAGGATGCATCGACGACGCTCAAGAAGGTCGACGCGGTGCTGGTCGAGGCCCAGGCGGTCGGCGCCAATACGCGTGAAGCGACCGAAGACCTGGGCGCGCTGCGCGGCGAGGTCGACGCCAGCCTGCGCAAGGTCAATCGCCTGGTCGAGGAGATCAACCGCAAATGGCCATTCGCCCGCAGCAGCCAGGAGATCAAGCTTCCATGAAGACCGTATGTGTGTTGATCGCAGCGCTGCTGGCCGGCTGCGCCAGTAAGCCATTGCCGCCGGACTGGCAGGCCAATGCCAAGGGGGCGCTCGACGCCGCGGTCGACGATTACCTGAAGGGGCATACGGCCGCTTCCGCATCCGAGTTCCGCGAGGCGCGCGCCGAGACGGCGGCCACCGGCCGGTTCGAGCTCGTCGCCCAGGTGGAACTGGTGCGCTGCGCGGCGCAGGCGGCCAGCCTGGTGTTCGACGATTGTCCCGGCTACGCGGCGCTGGCGGCGGACGCGACCCCGGCGCAGCGGGCCTACGCCGCCTACCTGGCCGGGCAGTGGGAGGGCCTGGACGTGGCGTTGCTGCCCGAGCAGCATCGCGCCGTGGTCGCCGGCGGCGCCCCGGACAAGATCGAGGACCCGCTGTCGCGCATGGTCGCGGCCGGGGCGCGGTTCAAGGCCGGACGCATGACGCCGGACGGAATCGTGCTCGCGGCCGAGACCGCCTCGAACCAGGGCTGGCGCAGGCCGCTGCTGGCCTGGCTCGGGGTGCAGGAGCAGCGCGCCAGGGCAGCGGGCGATACCGCGGCGGCCGAGCGGATCCGGCGCCGGATGGCGCTGGCGTCCGGCACGCCGTAGACAGAAGGATGCGAGTATTCGTTATATGGGCTTGTAAGCCTTCGTTGGGTCTTCAAGATGCCCGACGAACTGGTGGCGCAGGCCAGGCTGCACGATGAGCAGATGGTCGCCCGCCGGAAATGCAGAGCTCTACGCCGAAGCCGTCCGATAGGATGTACGCCCAGTTCACCGTGGGCGGCAATTCGGTGGCGACGATCGACGATTCCGGCGTCACCCGGCTCGAGCGGGAGGCCTGCAACGCGCAACTGACCGATGGCGGCGAGGCCCTGGCTGGCCGACTCCCGTATCGCCGACTTCCTGAAGGCGGTACCTGGAGAGATGAGGTGCGGCGAGTTCGCGGACCCGGGGAGGGCTCTCGGTGGGCGGTGCGCCGGAGTCGGTTGTGCCGGAGGTGACTGCGCTTGGCCTCATGCAGATCATGCAGCAACTGGACCGGGATCTGGCGGGTGCAGGCTTCGACGGTGGCGTGCCCGGGGCTTGAACGAACGGCCGAGAGGGGCATATCCACGATGGGGCGCTGTTGGGCGTGCCCATGCCGTTCTCGATTCAGGCTCGCGGCAGCAGGGTGCGGACTGGCAACAGCCGATGCACCAGTTTTTCCGATAACCGGCGCAAGCGAATCGCCGCGCCAGGCGGCGCCAGGCGGTCCAGGCGGCGTTCGAAGTGGCTGGTGCCGGGGACGTCGACGCCGAACAACTGCTGGCGTTGCGGATCGCCTTCGAAACGGGTGAGGTCGGATGGCGCAGCGCTGCGGAAGGCCTTCATCCAGAAATGTCCATAGGTGTAGATGAGCGACTTGCGCACGCGATCGGTTTCGTTGGCCTCGGCCATGTGCAGCACATGGGTGTTGAACAGCACGACATCGCCGGCGCGCGGTACGATGCGCACCGTTGCGCCGGAGGCGGCCAGCGTTGGACGGTGCGGATTTACGTGCAGCGGCGGCAGATGCTGGCTACCGGGGATGAACGACAAGCAGCCCTGATTCGGCGCTAGGTCTTCCAGGTAAAAATGGGCCTTGGCCAGGAAGCCCGGTGCATGGGCGGGATCGATGCCCGAGACGCGTGCGATGTCGGAGTGGTAAGGGCTGGTGAAGGTCGGACCGGGAAAGAACAGGCGTGCGCTGGTTTCCTGCAACGCGATATCTTCGCCCACCGTCGCCCGCAGCAGCGGGAATAGTTGGGGAAGGTCGACGAGGTCGACGAAGACCGGGTCGGCGTCGAGGATGGCGGGCAGGTCGTGGAAGCGCTTGCCGCTGGCGCGGGCCTGGTCCGTCGCTCGCGCGTGGCGGGCAGCGGCGACAGCGAACGCATTGCGCGCAGCGTCCCGCATCGCCTGCGGCAGCAATTGCTTCAGGTGAACGAACCCTTGCGTATTGTATTGGAGCGTGAGGTCAAGCAGCTGGTCGTTGGAGAGCATGGTCGATGGACAATCCGGCGGCGTTGGCGAACAGGTTGAATTGGGCATGCGTAGTCGCATGCCAGGAGTGCAGGCGCGCGTATGCGCAGGTTGCTTCGCGCGCGGGCATGTCGGCGCGCAGGCGCCGCACGGCGTCGGCCACTCCAGTCGCCGAATTGGCGCGAAGAAGTAGCCCGGCTGCATGGCAGCGTACCACCTCGGCGGTGCCGCCCACGTCGCTGGCGAGGGCCGGCGCACCACAGGCCATCGCCTCGAGCAGGACGTTGGCCCAGCCTTCCCGGTTCGAGGCCAGCACCAGCGCGTCTGCGGCACTGTAGCAGGTGCGCAGCTGGCTCTGAGTGAGCAGGCCGAGAAAACGGACGCGATCCTGTACGCCCAGTTGGTGGCACAGGGCCACCAGTTGGGTGCGCTCCGGACCGGCGCCAACGATCATCAGGCGTGTGCCAGGCAGTTGCGGCAGCGCGGCGATCACCTTGTGGTGGCCCTTGCGTTCGATCAGGTGGCCGACCGAGAGCAAGGTGAAACCTTGGACGCCCAGCGCCTCACGTGCCTGTGCTTGGGGTTCTGGATAGAAAAGCTCGAGATCGACGCCGTTACGCAGGGCGTGGATGCGTTCTCCCGGGAGGCCGAGCCGGATCATGTCCTGGCGCAGGGCCTCGCAGACGCTGATCATCGCATACGCGGACTGCGCGGCCTGGCGGATCAGGCGGCGTGGCCAGGCATGGTCTGGCAGCTGGGTGATGTCGCTGCCGAGGGCGCTGATGATGACTGGCTTGCCGTAATGGCGTCCCAGCATGGCCGCAGCCACACCATCGGGGTAGAAATAGTGTGCATCGATGACGTCGAAATCGCAGCCCTGCGTGCGCAGGCCGTCGATGGTCCTGCGTGCAGCGTGGAACAGTGTCCAGGGAGTGATGTACATGCCGATGCCGGGCACGCTCGCATAGCGCGGATGCAGTACGCGGACGCCGTCCCGGACTTCCTCGTGCGGCACCCGCGCATAGCGGGCATAACGTCCAAAGACTCCAGAGGTGGACGGAAACCAGGGCACGGGTGCGACCACCACCGAGCGCATGGGATGGTGGCGCAGTTGCTGGCGCAGGCTGGTCTCGGTGAAAATGCCGTGGTGCCGCTCCACCGTATTCGGGAACAGGGTCGAGAACGTCAGTATGTTCAGCATCGTGGTCGCTGGCAGCGTTGATCGGTCGCGCCGCCATCAATCGATGATGATTCGGACGATGGGCATCACCATGCAATTCCCATGCCTATACGCAATTACTTGATTTTGCTCAGCATCCGTAACGTAAGTTATTTATCTGTAAAGTTTTTCGACAGTCCGTGACGTCGGAGATCTAAGAGCCCACGGCAGCGTATTATGGATGGTCGTCGCCGCGATCGCCGCCTGGCCCGCCGCCACCGCAATCTGGTTCAGGCCGCGCGTGACGTCGCCGATGGCGAACAGGCCCGGCACCGAGGTGCGGCAATGGTCGTCCACCAGCAGCTTGTCGCATTCGACGGTCTCGGCGCCGAGCGCCGCTGCCAGCCCCGAGCGGGCCGACTCGCCCAGCATCGGATAAAACACGTCGCATTCGTGCGCTTCGCCATCCTGGGTATGCAAGACCGGCCGCAAGTCGTCGGTCAGCGTCACCCCCAGCAGCGGCGAGGTGACATGACGCACGTTGGCGGCGTCCAACTGCCGCTTCTCATCGGGGTTGACCGCCGATTCCCCGCTCCGTTCGAACAGCCACACATCGGCGCTGAAGCTGCGCATGAACAGCGCGTGGCCCACCGGATTGACCTCCGATGTCGCCACCGCGATGCGCTTGTCGATCACGTCGAAGCCGTCGCAGACCGGGCACAGGCGCACGGCGCCGGCGGCCACCGCCTCTTCCCAGCGCTCGACCGGCATGCCGGCATCGGCCACGCCGGTCGCCAGCAGCACCGTATGCGCGCGCAGCACCGTCAGGTCTCCCTCGGGACTGCAGCAGTCGGCCACGAACAGCCCTTCCTCGATGCGCAGGCCGACGACCTCGCCCGGGATCACGTGGCCGCCATAATTGCCGAGCTGACAGCGCAACTGGCCGAGCAGCAGCTTGCCGTTGATCCCGTCGGGGAAGCCCGGGTAGTTGTGCGAGACGGGGATCCAGCCCAGCCGGCTATTGCCCTTGTCGACCAGCGCGACGTTGCGGGTGAAGCGGTGCAGGTAGATCGCGGCGGTCAGCCCGCCCGGGCCGCCGCCGACGATCAGCGTGTCGAAGACATTCTGTTTGAGTTCCATGCCGTCGATTATCCCGGTTCGGGAATCGACGGGCTATCGGCGCGCGCCTGCGCGCCGGGTCGGCGCCGGCTTACATGCGCCGGCGTCGTTGCGCATGCCTACAGCGGCTTGCCTCCCGCTGCTTCGGGCTGCAGGGTCACGTGGTCGATCCCGTGCCGCTCGCGCAGCATGGCGCGCACGGCCTCGAGCACCGGCGGCCATTCTTCCAGGCTGCGGATTTCGATGTGGCCGATCAGGGCAGGGTGGCCCGGCGACATATCCCACACATGCAGATCGTGCACGGCGAGGACGCCGTCGACGGCGGCCATGTCGGCCCCGACCTGCACATAGTCGATCGCATGCGGCACGCCCTCCATCAGGAAGTGGTACGACTCCCTCAGGATGCCGCTGGTGGAGCGCAGGATGAGGAGGGCGACGAAGATGGACAGGATCGGGTCGGCCCGGACCCAGCCGGTGGCGTAGATGATGGCGCCGGAAGCGATCGCCGCCAGCGAACCGAGCAGGTCGCCCATGACGTTCACCAGGGCGGCGCGCGTATTGATGCTGTCGTTATTGCGAGAAAGAATCCACGCCACCAGCAGGTTGATCGAGGCGCCCAGCGCCGCGACCACCAGCACGATGCCGCCTTGCACATGTTCCGGGTGGATCAGGCGCTGCACCGCCTCGTAGGCGATCCAGGCTACCAGGCCCAGCATGGCGATGCAGTTGACGAAGGCGGCCAGCGCCTCGGCGCGCACGAAACCGAAGGAGTGGCGGGCCGACGGCGGACGCTTGGCGATCAGCTGGGCGAGCAGCGCCAGGCCGAGGGCGGCGGCGTCGGTGACCATGTGGCCGGCGTCCGAGATCAGGGCCAGCGAATTGGACAGGAAGCCGGTGACGACCTCGACCACGGCGAACAGCAGGGTCAGGCCGAGCGCGACCGCCAGCGCCTTCTGGCTGCGCGCCTCGATCGAATGCGAATGGCTGGCGTCGCCGTCCAGGTGGGCATGCAGGTGCGAAGGGTCGAGCGGCTTGTAGTTCATCGCTAGTGACGTCAAGTTGATTGCAGATCGCAAGTGTAAAGCATCTGGCGGGGCGGGCTCCACGGCAACTATTTCCGTGTGAGGGTTGCGGTTCCTCCATGCGGTCCTTATAATGGCGGCATCGGGCGGTTAGTTCAGCTGGTTAGAATACTTGGTCGACATCCAAGGGGTCGCAGATTCGAATTCTGCACCGCCCACCAGAACATATGTAAGAGCGAGAAAGGCACCGACGGTTATGACACCGCGAACTACAACCTGGTTGTGGGGGAATCGCTAGACGCGAAGGGGTGTGCTTTTGCTCAACACAACAGAAAAACGCGGCTAGTGCCGCGTTTTTTTTCGTCTTTGATGTTTTCATTGTCTTTTTGTTTATTTTTCACCGGCGCGAGCGCCAATTGGAGAACAGCATGCTGAACGTTCGACTTCCCGATGGCTCCAGCCGTCAATTCGACGGCCCCGTGACGGTGGCCCAGGTAGCACAAAACATCGCGCCAAGCCTGGCCAAGGCGGCGCTGGCCGGCAAGGTCAACGGCAAGGTGGTCGACACCTCCTTCCTGATCGAGGGCGATGCCGACCTGGCGATCGTGACCGACCGTGATCCGGAAGGCCTGGACGTGGTCCGTCACTCGACCGCGCATTTGCTGGCTTACGCGGTCAAGGAATTGTTCCCGGAAGCGCAAGTCACCATCGGGCCGGTCATCGAGAACGGTTTCTACTATGACTTTTCGTACAAGCGCCCGTTCACCCCGGACGACCTGGCCGCGATCGAAAAGAAGATGGTCGAGCTGGCCAAGAAGGACGAGCCGGTCACCCGCAAGGTGCTGCCGCGCGACGAAGCCGTGGCCTATTTCAAGTCGATCGGCGAAGCCTATAAAGCCGAGATCATCGCCTCGATCCCGGCCAATGAAGACGTGTCGCTGTACAGCGAAGGCGGCTTCACCGACCTGTGCCGCGGTCCGCACGTGCCGTCGACCGGCAAACTGAAGGTATTCAAGCTGATGAAACTGGCCGGCGCCTACTGGCGCGGCGACTCCAAGAACGAGATGCTGCAACGGGTGTACGGCACCGCCTGGACCAAGAAAGAGGATCAGGAACAATACCTGCACATGCTGGAAGAAGCCGAGAAGCGCGACCACAGGAAACTTGGCAAGCAATTGGACCTGTTCCACTTTCAAGAAGAGGCGCCGGGCCTGGTGTTCTGGCACCCGAAGGGCTGGACCGTCTGGCAACAGGTCGAGCAATATATGCGCCACAAGTACCAGGTGGCCGGCTACAGCGAAGTCAAGGCGCCGCAAATCCTGGACCGCACCCTGTGGGAAAAGACCGGTCACTGGGAAAACTACCGTGACAATATGTTCACGACCGAGTCGGAAAACCGTTCGTATGCGCTGAAGCCGATGAATTGCCCGGGCCATGTGCAGATCTATAACTCGGGCATGCGTTCCTACCGCGACCTGCCGCTGCGCTTCGGCGAGTTCGGCCAGTGCCACCGCAACGAGCCTTCGGGCGCGCTGCACGGCCTGATGCGCGTGCGCGGCTTTACCCAGGACGATGGCCACATCTTCTGTACCGAAGAGCAGGTCGAGCGCGAAGTCACGCAATTCCATGCCCAGGCGATGGGCGTGTACGACGACTTCGGCTTCACCAGTATCGACGTCAAGCTGGCCTTGCGTCCGGACAGCCGCATCGGCTCCGACGAAGTCTGGGACCAGGCCGAGGAGTCGTTGCGTTCGGCGCTGCGCGCCTGCGGCGTGGAGTGGACCGAGCTGCCGGGCGAGGGCGCCTTCTACGGTCCGAAGATCGAGTATCACCTGAAGGACAGCCTGGGCCGTCCATGGCAGGTCGGTACGGTGCAGGTCGACTTCTCGATGCCGGGCCGCCTGGGTTCCGAATATGTCGCAGAAGACAATACCCGCAAAGTGCCGGTGATGCTGCACCGCGCGATCGTCGGTTCGATGGAGCGCTTCATCGGCATCCTGATCGAAAACTACGCCGGCGCGCTGCCGCTCTGGCTCGCACCGGTGCAAGTTGCAGTCTTGAATATTTCGGACGCGCAGGCCGATTACGTCAAGCAGGTCGAGGCAAAGCTGCGCGCGGCAGGCCTGCGCGTTCACGCTGATTTGCGAAACGAGAAGATCACCTATAAAATACGTGAACATTCCGTCCAAAAACTGCCGTACATCCTCGTTGTTGGGGACAAGGAAAAGGACGCGAACACTGTGGCCGTGCGTGCCCGCGGCAATGTCGATCTGGGCGTGATGTCCGTCGACGCGCTCGTGGAGCGTCTGGCAGGCGAAGTTGCCTCCAAGACGAAATAATCCCGGCCAATACCAATACATTCAAAGGAAACGACATAGCTACTGACAAGCAGAATCGCATCAATGGCGAGATCACCCATCCGGAAATGCGTTTGAACGGTGTGGACAACGAGCCGCTGGGCATCGTGACCCTGGCCGAAGCGTTCCGTCTGGCCGAAGAAAAGAACGTCGACCTGGTTGAGATCGCGCCGAATGCGGTCCCTCCGGTTTGCCGCCTGATGGACTACGGCAAGTTCAAGTATTCGGAACAGAAGAAGGCCCACGAAGCCAAGCTCAAGCAAAAGATCATCCAGGTCAAGGAAATCAAGTTCCGTCCGGGTACCGATGAAGGCGACTACAGCATCAAGCTGCGCAACCTCATCAAGTTCCTGGAAGAGGGCGACAAGACCAAGATCACCTTGCGCTTCCGCGGCCGCGAGATGGCGCACCAGGACATCGGCCTGCGCATGCTCGAGCGCCTGCGCGCCGACCTGGAGGCCGTGGGAACGGTCGAGCAGTTCCCGAAACTCGAGGGCCGCCAGATGATCATGGTGGTTGCACCGAAGAAGAAGAAGTAATTCTTCGCGCGAAGCAGATACACGGCCGGGTCCGTGGCGCGGGCGAAAGCCTGTGCCGCGGCCCGGCTTTCACGCGTCTGTGCTGCTCGTGCGGCAGCGGGTGCGGCGAGGTCGGGAATGGCATGGGGACGCGGGCTGCCCCCGGCTGCGCAGCCCCGGCTGTTTGCTGCCCTTCAAGTTGCCGCAACCCATCCCATCGCCCAAAAGCTGTGATACAATCTGCGATTCCTGTTTTTAGGAACAGGTTGTAGCAGACTCGCTTCTGCTGCAAGACAAGTGAAAGTAGGCATCCAAGAGCAGCGTTGCTGCCACCTGCAATCCTGTCCCATATGAGGCTGTCCGCAAGGGCAGATGACTATGCCAAAAATGAAAACCAAGAGCTCCGCGAAGAAACGTTTTCGCGTGCGTCCGGGCGGTACCGTGAAGTCGGGCATGGCGTTCAAGCGTCACATCCTGACCAAGAAGACCACCAAGAACAAGCGCCAGCTGCGCGGCACCCGTAACATCAATGCGTCGGACGTGACCAGCGTCTACCGCATGATGCCATCTGCTGTTTAATCTCACACTAAGGAGCGAATATGCCTCGAGTAAAACGTGGGGTTACTGCACGTGCCCGTCACAAGAAAGTTCTTGAACTTGCCAAAGGCTACCGTGGCCGCCGCAGCAAGGTATACCGTATTGCCAAGCAAGCAGTCATGCGCGCTGGCCAGTATGCCTACCGCGATCGCCGCAACAAGAAGCGCGTCTTCCGCGCACTGTGGATCACCCGTATCAACGCGGCTTCGCGTTCGCACGGCATGACCTACAGCGCCTTCATGAACGGCCTGAAGAAGTCCGCGATTGAACTGGACCGTAAAGTCCTGGCCGACATGGCTGTGCATGACAAGCCGGCATTCGCCGCGATCGTCAGCGCCGTCAAGGCCAAGCTGGCTGCGTAATTTCAGTCTGCTAGCAGGAAGCGCCCCGGCAACGGGGCGCACTAGAAGCGGGGCAAGGTTCACACCTGTGCCCCGTTTTTGATTCTGGCGTCTCCCGCCATAGAAAAACAGGAAAAGAACAAGCATGAACCTGGAAGAACTCGTCGTCGCGGCCAGGACCGACTTCACCGCCAGCGCGGACGCCGCCGCGCTCGAAAATGCGAAAGCCAAGTACCTGGGCAAGACCGGCCAGGTAACCGACCTCATGAAGGGCCTCGGCAAGCTCGACCCGGAGCAGCGCAAGGCGCAGGGCGCCCTGATCAATGCCGCCAAAGAACAAATCGAACAGGCATTGACCGCCCGCCGCGATGCGCTGGCCGAAGCGCAGCTGATGCTGCGCCTGTCCGCCGAGAGCATCGACGTCACCCTGCCGGGCCGCGGCCGCTCGAAGGGCGGCATCCACCCGGTGATGCGCACCTGGGAACGGGTCGAACAGATCTTCCGCTCGATCGGCTTCGACGTGGCCGACGGTCCCGAGATCGAGACCGACTGGACCAACTTCACCGCGCTGAACAGCCCCGAAAACCACCCGGCGCGTTCGATGCAGGACACCTTCTATATCGAGGGTAACGACAGCCTGGGGAAGCCGCTGCTGCTGCGCACCCACACCAGCCCGATGCAGGTGCGTTATGCGCGCACCCACCTGCCTCCGATCAAGGTGATCGCGCCGGGCCGCACCTACCGCGTCGACAGCGACGCCACCCACTCGCCGATGTTCCACCAGGTCGAAGGCCTGTGGATCGGCGAGGACATCAGCTTCGCCGACCTCAAGGGCGTGTACCTGAACTTCGTCAAGGCCTTCTTCGAGACCGACGACCTGCAGGTACGGTTCCGTCCTTCCTACTTCCCGTTCACCGAACCGTCGGCCGAGATCGACATCGCCTTCGGCAGCGGCCCGCTCAAGGGCCGCTGGCTCGAGGTGTCGGGCGCCGGCCAGGTGCATCCGACCGTGGTGCGCAACTTCGGACTGGATCCGGAAAAATTCATCGGCTTCGCGTTCGGCTCCGGCCTCGAGCGCCTGACGATGCTGCGTTATGGAATCAACGACCTGCGCCTGTTCTATGAAGGCGACCTGCGGTTCCTGAAGCAGTTCAATTAATTTGCGAAGCTGAGGTAGAAAGAATATGCAATTCTCGGAAAACTGGCTCCGTTCCATCGTCGATCCGAAGATGAGTTCGGATGAGCTGTCCCACCTGCTGACCATGTCCGGCCTCGAGGTCGAAGAGGTCGAGGCCGTCGCGCCGCCGTTCTCGAACGTGGTGGTGGCGCACGTCGTCGAGGTGGCCAAGCACCCGAACGCCGACCGCCTGAACGTGTGCCAGGTCGATGCCGGCACCGGCACCCTGCTGAACATCGTGTGTGGCGCGCCGAACGTGCGCGCCGGCATGAAGGCGATTTGCGCCAAGGCCGGCGCGCTGCTGCCGCCAGGCGCGGACGGCAAGCCGTTCGAGATCAAGGTCGGCAAGCTGCGCGGCGTCGAGTCGCAGGGCATGATGTGCTCCGCGAAGGAGCTGGGCATCTCGGAAGAGAGCAATGGCTTGATGGAGCTGCCGGAAGACGCGCCGGTCGGCCAGAACATCCGCGATTACCTGGGCCTGAACGACCTCAAGTTCACGATCAAGCTGACCCCGAACAAGGCCGACTGCCTGTCGGTGCTGGGCGTGGCGCGCGAAGTATCGGCACTGACCGGTTCGCCCCTGACCCTGGCGCCGACCCGCGCCGTGCCGGTGACCAGCGACGAAATCCTGCCGGCCAAGGTGTCGGCGCCCGACCTGTGCGGCCGCTTCGCCGGCCGCGTGATCCGCGGCCTGAACGCGCGCGCCGCGACGCCGGAGTGGATGAAACGCCGCCTGGAACGCAGCGGCCAGCGCTCGGTGTCGGCCCTGGTCGATATCTCCAACTATGTGATGCTCGAAGTCGGCCGTCCGTCGCACGTGTTCGACCTGGCCAAGATCCACGGTGCGCTCGACGTCCGCTGGGGCAGGAAGGGCGAGTCGCTCAAGCTCTTGAACGGCAATACGGTCGAGATCGACGAGTGGGTCGGCGTGATCGCCGACGAGAAAGAGATCGAATCGCTGGCCGGCATCATGGGCGGCGATGCGACCGCCGTCAGCCTGGACACGACCGATATCTATCTCGAAGCCGCGTTCTGGTGGCCGAACGCCATCCAGGGCCGTGCCCGCCGTTATAACTTCTCGACCGATGCGGCGCACCGCTTCGAGCGCGGCGTCGACTACGCGACCATTCCCGACCATATCGAGCGCATCACCACGCTGATCGTCGAGATCTGCGGCACCGGCGAGACGAAGGTCGGCCCGATCGACGACCAGGTCGTCAACCTGCCGCAGCGCCAGCCGGTGCAGCTGCGCACGGCGCGGGCGCAAAAAGTCATCGGCGTGCCGTTGAGCGACGAGCTGATCGCCGATATCTTCACCCGCCTGGGGCTGGAATTCACGCGCGGCGAAGGGACTTTCCTGGTGACGGCGCCGTCGTACCGCTTCGACATCGAGATCGAGGAAGACCTGATCGAGGAAGTGGCGCGCGTCTACGGTTTCGAGAATATCCCGGCCAATCCGCCGGTGGCGCCGAGCGCCATGCTGATCGAGCCGGAAGACACCCGCTCGCTGTTCGCGATCCGCCATCAACTGGCCGACCTGGGATACCAAGAAGTGGTCAATATGAGCTTCGTCGAAAGCGCCTGGGAGCAGGATTTCGCCGGGAACGACGCGCCGATCCGCCTGCAGAACCCGATCGCCAGCCAGCTGAGCGTGATGCGCTCGAGCCTGATCGGCAGTCTGGTCGCCAATGTGCGCTACAACATCAACCGCAAGGCGGGCAGGGTGCGCGCCTTCGAGGTCGGCGCCGTGTTCAGGCGCAATGGCGAGGTCCAGGACGGTCCACTGGCCGTGGCCGGCTACGAGCAGCCGAAACGCGTGGCCGCGATCGCCTACGGCCCGGCGTTCGACGAGCAGTGGGGCCAGCCGACCCGCGCCGTCGACTTCTTCGACGTCAAGGCCGACCTGGAAGCGCTGTTCGCCCCGCGCCAGCTGCGTTTCGCCAAGGCCGAGCACCCGGCGCTGCACCCGGGGCGCTGCGCGATGGTCGAGCTGGACGGTCGCCAGATCGGCCTGATCGGCGAGCTGCATCCGCGCTGGCTGCAAAAATATGACTTGCCGCAGGCGCCGGTGCTGTTCGAGGTCGATGCCGAGGCTTTGCGCCAGCGTAATGTGCCGGCCTACACCGAGATTTCGAAGTTCCCGGGCGCCACGCGCGACCTGGCGCTGGTGGTGAAGCAGGACGTGCCGGCCCAGCTGGTCATCGATGCCTTCCATGCCGAGATCGCGGCGAATCCGGCAGGCAAGATCGTGCAAGCCGTTGTTTTGTTTGATGAATATCGCGGCAAGGGCCTGGAGACGGATGAAAAAAGTCTTGCTTTCCGCTTTAGCTTGCAAGATACTCAATCGACGCTGCAGGACGAAGCGGTCGATGCCATCATGGCAGCGGTCGCCGAATCTGCTTCGAAAAAATTGAGCGCGCGCCTGCGCGCGTAAGGCCCCGGCGAACAGGCGCGAGCTTGTTCGCCGTCCATTTCCGAAACATCGTTTGAAGGCAGGGCTTCAAAATTAACAACAACGACGTTGATTCCGCCGTCTTCCAAGAGGCGCTGGCCGCCGACCTGGACCGCGCCATGCACGTGGCGCGGGTACGCAAGGAAGCTGAACAGTCATTGCCGACCTTGACCAAGGCCGAGCTGGCCGAGCTGCTGTTCGAGCAGGTCGGCCTGAACAAGCGCGAAGCCAAGGACATGGTCGAAACTTTTTTCGACGAAATCCGCAATGCGCTCGAGCGCGGCGAGGCGGTCAAGCTGTCCGGCTTCGGCAATTTCCAGTTGCGCGACAAACCGCAGCGGCCCGGCCGCAATCCGAAAACGGGGGAAGAAATCCCCATCACGGCGCGCCGCGTCGTGACTTTCCACGCCAGCCAGAAACTCAAGGGAATGGTCGAGGAGACCACGCCAGGTAGTTCACCCGCGGGTTCCCTGGCGCGTGCAGCCTGAGGACACCCGATAAGCGATGAATGACCGACTGAACAGGATCGAACCGAACGTGCTGCCGCCGATTCCGGCCAAGCGATATTTTACGATCGGCGAAGTCAGCGAATTGTGCGGGGTCAAACCTCACGTCCTGCGCTACTGGGAGCAGGAATTTACTCAGCTAAAGCCCGTCAAACGTCGTGGAAACCGCCGCTATTACCAGCACCACGAGGTGCTGCTGATCCGGCGCATCCGTGAGCTGCTGTACGAGCAGGGCTTCACGATCAGCGGCGCACGCAACCGGCTCGACAGCCGCGCCGCCAGCGCGACGCTCGAGCATGGCGAGCCGGAACTGCCCGACAGCGCGCCAGCGATCGACGCCGACAAACTGCGCGCCGATCTGCTCGACATTCTCGACCTGCTCAAGAACGGGTCGCGGCCGGCGTAGGCCTGGCGCCTGGTCTTGCCACCCGCCATCGCCTGGGCCTGTCGTGAGCGCGGTCGAGCGTTGCCACTGCCGCGTACCGACCACGGCATGCGCCGTCGGCGGGTCGTCTCTGGTTCAGCCGCCGGTATCCCGCCCCAACCGTCGCTCAAGCATTCGTGCACCCTGTTGAACGCAGGCCCCGGAGTGTTAAAATGTCACCCGCGCATATGCTGAATCTAACGCATGTAAACCGGGCGGCTCAGACCCGGCACTTTCCTGCGCAAGGAAAATTTAAGGGAAGACAATGATACGCGTTGCCATTTGTGACGATCACCAGATAGTTAGAGCAGGATTCAAGCAGATTTTCTCGTCGTCGGGCGATTTCGACGTCGTTGCCGAAGGCGCCACCGGGCGCGAGGCCCTCGATATCGCACGCCGCGAGATCTGCGACGTGCTGCTGCTGGATATCGCGATGCCCGACCAGAGCGGCATCGATATCCTGCGCACCATCCGCCAGGGCCAGCCCAACCTGCCGGTGCTGATCCTGTCCGGCTATCCGGCGCAGCAATATGCGCTGAACCTGTTCAAGATGGGCGCCAACGGCTACCTGAACAAGGAATGCGAAGCCGACGAGCTCAAGACCGCCGTGCGCACTGTGTACCAGGGGCGCCGCTACGTGAGTTCGACGGTTGGCGAGCTGCTGGCCCAGAGTTTCGACCGCGATCCCAACACGGCGCTGCACACCGAGCTGTCCGACCGCGAGTTCCAGGTCTTCCTGCGCCTGGCGAAGGGCGCCACCGTGTCCGATATCGGCAACGCGCTGTCGCTGTCGATCAAGACCGTGTCGACCTACCGCACCCGCATCATGGAGAAAATGGGCCTGCAGTCGAATTCCGACCTGACCTATTACGCCATGAAGAACAATTTGCTCGATTAATCCTGCGCTGTATTTTCTGCCGGATGCACCTGAAACGCGCCCGCCCGGGCGCGTTTTCATATGTGCAAGGAATGTTGGTGCGGTCCAACCCCAAATGCAACAAATAGTTACGTCGGGGCATTTCGCGGTGCAACATTGCGTCTGTACGCCTATAATGAAAAGCCACATTCCTTGCGCGAAAGGTAGCCTGGATGGTCTTTTCAAGCGCTGCGGACGAGCAATCGATCCGCGGTCTCCCCCTCCACAAGACGCTGCTGTGCCTGGTGTGCGTGGTACTGCTGGTCGTCAATGGTGTATTCCTGGTGCGCAACCTGGACGACTTGCGCGCGGCGAATACGCTGCAGGCGAAAACGGCGCAGGTGTCGGACGAGCTGCAATACCTGAACCTGCTGGTAACCGATGCCGAAAGTAGCCTGCGGGGCTATTTCCTGTCTGGCGATGACGTCTATCTGGGACCCTTGCGCGGTGCACCGCAACAGATCGGCAAGCAGCTGCACGCGCTGGGCGTCTTGCTGGACGATAGTCCTTCGCAGGCAAAGAACCTGCAGCAGCTGCGCACGCTGGTGGAGAAGAAACTCGGCCTGTTGCACCAGTCGCTCGGGGTGTACCGCGAGGGCGGATTGAACGATATCGTGGCGATCGCCGCCTCGCCCGACGACCGGGCGCAGATGGACGAGATCCGCCTGCAGGTCGTGATCATGACGCGCGAGCAGAACGAGTTGCTGGCCACCCGCACCGCCGCCTTCTACCAGCAATACCGTCATGCGGCCCTGTTCGGCGTAGGCATCAATGCCGCGGCCATCGTCGTTCTGTTGCTTTTTTATAAACTGATCAAGCGCGCCTTCCGTTCGCGCCTGCTGGCGGAACGCGCCTTGCAGCGCACCAACGATGGGCTGGAGGAGATCGTGGCCGAACGCACGGCCCAGCTATCGGTGCTGTCGCGCCACCTGATCCGGGTGTCGGAAGAAGAAAAATCGCGGCTGGCGCGCGAGCTGCACGACGAGATGGGCGCCAACCTGACGGCGATCGGGATGGACTTGTCCACCGTGACCGAACACTTGCGCGCCAGCCATCCCGACCTGGCCGGCAAGCTGGGACGTGCGCGGCGGACCCTGGTCGACACCGTGCAGCTGAAACGCCGCATCATCGAGAACTTGCGGCCAAGCCTGCTGGACAATATGGGCTTGTCGGCGGCGCTGCAAAGCTATTGCGCCGACTACGCCCGGGTCACCGCCCTCGATTGCGACGCACTGATCGACGCCGAGGCCGATGCCGCCGGCCCGATGCAGGCGATCGCGCTGTTCCGCATCACGCAAGAGGCGCTGAACAATATCGCCAAGTACGCCAAGGCGCGCACCGTGATCGTGAACCTGACGCGCGAGGCCGACGGCTGGGGGCTGGAGATCACCGACGACGGGATCGGCATTCCGGACGACGCGATGGGCCGCTCGAAATCGCACGGCCTGCTGGGCATGCGCGAACGCGCCCTGCTGTTGGGCGGGAGCCTGGTGGTGGAGCGGGGAGTGAATGGCGTGGGAACCTGCGTGCGCGCCCTGATTCCGGCAGCGGCCCCGGGGGGCAATCAAGAAGCGGCGGCGCAGGCGCCGACGCTGGCGGGCGCCGGCCAGCGGCCGGCGCTGTTCGATCCACCCGGACTGGCCGAGGCGGATCGGGTGCGGCATCTCAACGCGCCACATCCATGAGCAGGCGGTCGTATTCCGACTTGGCGACCTTGTAGCATTCGCCCGCGTACTCTTCGAGGCCGGCGCGGTCCAGCACCGTGATGTTGCCGCGGCGATACTGGATCAGGCCTTCGTCCTGCAGCTTGCCGGCGGCGGCGGTGATGCTTTCGCGGCGCACGCCGAGCATGATCGAAATCAGTTCTTGCGTCACTTTCAGCTCGTTGCTGGCCGAACGGTCCAGGCGGTCGAGCAGCCAGCGGCACAGCTTCTGCTCGATCGAGCTGTGGCGGCCGCCGACGGCGTTCTGGGCCATCTGGGCGAACAGCGCATTGGTGTAGCGCATCAGGAGCTGGGGCAGGGCGCCGCCGCGGTTGAAGGCGTCGCGCAGATACTGGGTCTTGAGGCGGTAGCCATAGCCCGCGCTCTGCACCACGGCGCTGCAGGTGGCGCGCTCGCCCATGAACAGCGACACCCCGACCGCGCCTTCATGGCCGACCACGGCGATCTCGGTGGTGGCGCCATCTTCCATCACATACAGCAGCGACACGATTGCAGTCGTCGGGAAATACACGTATTCCAGTTTGCTGCCATACTCGAACAACTCTTTACCGAACGGCATCGGCACCAGTTCAAGGTGGTCGAACATGTCTTCCAGGTCGGTGCGGGGCAGGGCGGCCAGCAATTCATTCTGCTGGGTGCCGCTGTAGCTCACGACAGGTTTCGACGCGGACTTCATTGCCTCACTCGTGGCAGGAATCTGGTTCTTGGCTTTTTGGGTGAGACCACCAAACTGAGTGTTGTTCATCTTATGTCCTCTTATGTCTATCGTGCGTCGGGGGCGATTCTTGAGGCTTGTCATTCTTGCCTCATCGCGATGTGTGTACTTTAAGGCCACCGTCTGTTGCCGCACATAAGACGAGTATCCGCCCCCATGTAGGCTCCAAGCATGATGTCGTGTCAGCCCAGTCCTACTAGAGAAGACTGTGCGTTGGCGCACCTTCCAGCGCAAAGTTTCATTCAAGAACCCGATATGCCGCATAATTCGTCGACGCGCCGCGCGAGGCGCTTGGCGACGACGGGGCGAAAGTACGGATATGGGGCTGCAAGTATTGCTGGTGGAAGACGACGCGGTGCTGGCCGACGGCCTGATGCGGGCGCTGCAGGCGCAGGACATGACGGTCGCCCAGGTCGCCGACGGGCTGGCGGCCGACGCTGCCTTGCAGGGGCCGGGGATCGAGGTCGCGGTGCTCGACATCGGCCTGCCCGGCATCGACGGCTTCGAGGTGGTGCGCCGCCTGCGCGCGCGCGGCGCGGCCACGCCGGTCCTGCTGCTGACGGCGCGCGACGCCGTCGAGGACCGGGTGCGCGGCCTCGAGACCGGCGCCGACGACTACCTGGTCAAGCCCTTCGCCACCGCCGAACTCGTGGCCCGCATCCGGGCCCTGGCGCGGCGCCATGCGCCGCCGTCGGCCGTCATGGCGCTCGCCGGCCTGAGCCTGGACCGGACCACCCGCCGCGCCCGGGTCGGCGGCAAGCCCATCGAGCTGTCGGTGCGCGAATGGGGCGTGCTCGAATACCTGCTCCAGCAGGCCGGGCGGGTCGTGTCCAAGCAGCAGATCCTCGATGCCATCCTGCCCTGGGGCGAGGATGTCACCCAGAACGCGGTCGAGGTCTATGTCTCGCGCCTGCGCCTGAAGCTCGACGGCTCCGGCGTGGCGATCCGCACCATCCGCGGCTTCGGCTACCTGCTGGAAGCGGCGGCATGATCTTCCCCGCATGAGCAGCATCCGGCTGCGCCTGCTCAAGTGGCTGCTGGGACCGATCCTGCTGGTCAACCTGGTGCTGGCCGCGCTGGTGGCCGCGCTGGCCTGGACGCCGGCCCAGGTCGCGTTCGACGCCAGCCTGGCAGAGACCGCCAGCGGCATGGCCGCACGCCTTGCCTCGGGCGCCATGCCGCAGCTGCCGCCTGCGCCGGGCGCGGCGCCCGACCGCAGCTGGTACGTGGTGCGCGACGCGCACGGCCGCTACCTGGCCGGCGCCGCCGGCTTTCCGGCGCTGCGCGTCGGCAGCCCGCCCCATGACGCCGAGATCGACGGCGAACCGGTGCGGGTGGCGGCGCTGGCCGTCGATACACCGGCGGGCCTGCGCCACCTGGGCGTGGCGCGCACCGTGCGCCAGCGGCTCGAGGTGCGTTCGGCCATCGTCCGTTCGCTGGTGGTGCTGGTCTCGCTGGTCACCCTGACCCTGGTCGGCGTGGTCTGGCTATCGGTCGGCAATGGCTTGCGGCCGCTGGCGCGCATCCGCGCCGAACTGGCGGCGCGCGAACCGGGCGACCTGGCGCCGATCCCGCAAGCCAGCGTGCCCTACGAGATCGCGCCGGTGGTGGCCGGCTTCAACGAACTGCTCGACAAGGTCGAAACCGGTGCGCGCGCCCAGCGCGACTTCCTGGCCGATATGGCGCACCAGCTGCGCACGCCGCTGGCCGGCATGCAGCTGCAGCTCGAGTGGCTGCGTACCCGGCATGCGGGCGACCCCGAGACCGGCCGCGCGCTCGGCATGATGGAGCTGGCCAACGAACGCATGATCCGCCAGGTCAACCAGCTGCTGGCGCTGGCGCGCGCCAGGGAAGGGCGGCCCGATGGACAGCGGGCGCCCCTCGACCTGGCGCGCCTGATCGCCGAGACGATCCAGCTGGCCGTCGAACGGGCGGCGGCCAAGGACATCGACATCGGCTTCGAGCTGGCGCCGGCGCCGCTCGACGGCGACGCATTCCAGCTGCGCGACCTGGTCGACAACCTGGTCGACAACGCGCTGCGCTATACGCCGCCTGGCGGCAAGGTGACGGTCGGCTGCGGGCGCGAGGCGGGCGCCGTGCTGCTCCGGGTCGAGGATTCCGGCCCCGGCATCCCGCCGTCGCGGCGCGCGGCCGTATTCGAGCGCTTCGTGCGGCTGGACGACAAGACCACCGGCAGCGGCCTGGGCCTGGCGATCGTGCGCGACATCGCGCTGGCGCACGGCGCGACGGTACTCCTGGACGACGCCGACGGCGGTGGGACCAGGGTCACCGTCCGGTTTGCCGCCGGCCCGACGGGGGCAGGCACCGGCTAGCGTCGTATTTCCGTCGCTGTCAGGACTTTGTCAGCATTCCCTCAGGGAAATGACAGGTTCCTGGGATATCATTCCGCAAGGCAACATTATCGGCGGAGTCCGCCATTCGGGAGAATCCATGCAGCAGCGCCAGTCCGGCTTCACGCTCGTCGAGCTCATGATCGTGGTGGCGATCGTCGGCATCCTCAGCGCGATCGCCGTGCCTTCCTATAATAGCTACGTGATGCGCGCGCGCCTGGTCGAGGCGCACGGCGTGCTGGCCTCGACCCAGAACAAGCTGGAACAGTACTGGACCAACAACCGCAAGTACGAAGGTTTCGACGATCCAGAGCTCGGATTGATGCCGGATGACGGCCTGAACTTCGACTACGGCCTGGACGACCCCACCGTCTCCACCTACACCCTGGTCGCCACCGGCAAGAACGCCGCCGCCGGCTTCGTCTACACGATCGACCAGGCCGGCAACCGGGCCACGACCGAGGCGCCGGACGGCTGGGTCACCAGCGACCAATGCTGGGTCGACCGCAAGGATGGCACATGCACCCAGTAGGCGCGTCCCGCCAGCGCGGCTTCACGGCGCTCGAGGCGATGGTCGTGGTGGCGATCCTCGGCATCATGCTCGCGATCGGCATCCCGAGCATGCGCGGCTGGCTGGGCGCCACCACGGCCACCGGCGCGGCCGAGTTCTACGCCGAGGGCTTCCGGCTGGCGCGCGCCCAGGCGCTGGCCAACAACAGCCGCAGCCGCCTGGTGTTCACCGAGAACGAAGACAGCGGCCAGCTGGACTGGCAGGTCGACGTCTGCTTCCCGGTGCCGGACGATGGCTGCGCGGCCGACAGCGAACGCTGGTCGACGCTCGACGAACCGGCCGAGAAGCCGGCCGACGGCGACGTCGCGACCAGCTCGGTATTTCGCAGCGCCGTGTCGCTGCCGCGCGCTTCGGCCCTGAGTGTCACGCCGGATGCCGACGCCAGGTCGGTCTATTTCACCGAACTCGGATGGGTCGACGGCGCCAAGCCGGCGCTGATGCGCCTCGACCTCGGCCCCGGCAGCGCCGACGCCGAAGACACCTTCGCGCCGACCGCCGTGGTGCTGACCCTGGCTGGGGCCGTGGTGACCTGCGATCCCGATGCCGGTGCTTCCAGTTCGCGCAGGTGCCCATGATGAGCCGGCGTTTTTCCCCCATCCGCCAGGCCCAGCGCGGCGTGGCCCTGCTGGAAGCCCTGATCGCGGTGCTGCTGCTGGGGATCGGCCTGGTCGGCACCCTGGCCCTGCAGGTCAATTCCCAGGCCGCGCTGTCCGAGGCCGCGATGCGTTCCGAGGCGACCATCGCCGCCAACGAATTGATCGGCGTGATGAGCACCGACCTGGACCACCTCGACGACTACGCGCTCGCCGTGGACGAGGAACCGGGCGAGCGGCTCGAGGAATGGCACGCCGCACTGGCCGGGCGCCTGCCGAACGCCGCGGTCGAGATCACCGTCACGCCGGCCGCCGACACCGAGCGCACCGCGGTCGTGATCGTCATCGGCTGGCGCCGCAGCGAACAGGCGCAGCAGAACACGCACCGGATCGTCACTTACCTCGCGAGGTCGGCATGAGGACCGTGCGCAACCGGCCTGCGGCGGGCTTTTCCCTCGTCGAGCTGATGGTCAGCATCGTGATCGGCTTGCTGGCGGTGCTGTTCGCCACCCGCATCATGACCGATGGCGAGACCAGCAAGCGCGGCGCGCTGGGCGGCTCGGACTCGATGCAGAACGGGATGATGGCGATGTTTTCGATCAGCGGCGACGCCGAGCAGGCCGGCTATGGCCTGAACGATCCGATCCTGAACGGCTGCGACACCATCTTCAAGGACAGCAAGGGCGCGAACGGCAACGGCTATGCGCTGGCCACGGCCCAGCGCGACGGGGTGGACGTGACACCGCTGGCCCCCGCGCTGATCGAGCCCGGCGTGGACGGCAAGCCGGACCGGCTGACCGTCTATGCCGGCAGCGCCGCCGGCGGCACCGGCACCCTGCGCCTGCAGGGCAACTACATCGGCGGCAGCCAGCTCGCGGTCGACCGCGAACCCTATGGCTTCGCGGTGGGCGATGTGATCATGGTGGCGCCCGAGAACGGCGACGGCAAGTGCGCGCTGGCCCAGGTATCCGGCCTGTCGGCGCCGGGTGCCGCCAGCAAGACGGTGGCGATCGGCGGCACCGGCTACCGCTTCAACACCGGCGCGCTGGGGCGCAATTTCGAGGGCAGCGCGACCCGGGTGTTCAACCTGGGGCGGGAAGCCAGCCTGTCCTTCCATACCTGGCTGGTCGACGGCGGCGTGCTGCGCCTGCGCGCCACCAACCTCGGCGCCGACGGCAGCGCCGCCCATGCGGTGGCCGACAATATCGTCTCGCTCAAGGCGCAGTACGGCTTCGACAAGCGCGGCGTGGCCGACTTCGATCCCGAGCAGGGCATGCAGGTGGGCGAATGGTCGAGCGGGATGATCGACGCCGACGGCGACGGCGTGAGCGGCGGCCCCGGCGACTACCAGCGCATCGCCGCCTTGCGCATTGCCGTCGTGGCGCGCGCGAAGACGCCCGAGCGTCCCGGCGCCGACGGCGTGTGCACCGCGCAGCCTGCCGCCATGAAGGTGTTCGGCAGCGCGCAGCCGCACGGGGTCGAGCCGGTGGAGGTCGAGCTCGACCTGAGCGTCACGGGCGACGCGGTCGACTGGCGCTGCTACCGCTACCGCGCATTCGAAACCATCGTCCCGCTACGCAATACGGGCTGGAGGCCCACCGCATGATCCGACCACCGACCACCTTCGTCCAGCGCGGCGCGGCCCTGCCGGTCATGCTGATCATGATGCTGGTGATGCTGGTGACCAGCATCTACCTGCTCCGGTCGAGCAATTCGGCGACTCTCGCGGCCTCGAACCTGGCGTATGACGCGACCCTGAGCCGGGCGGTCGACTTCGGCCTGCATAGCGGCTTCCAGTGGCTGAGCGACACCGCGTCGACCGCCAAGGCCAGCCTCAATGGAGACGATGCCGACCACGGCTACCGCGCGATCATGGATACCGCGTGGACCCCGAACGATGAGGAGTTCTGGAGATTCAGCACGGTCGTGCAAGACGCCGACGGCAACCGGATCCGGTACGCGATCCACCGCATGTGCGCCTCCCAGGGAAGTTTCGGCAGTGCGGGACAGGACTGCGTGCTGACCTCGGCCAATACGGTCAAGATCGGCAACAAGGTGGCCATCGGCGAGAGCCTGGCTTCCGACGCGCCGGCCTATGCCAGCTCGCCCCAGATCCACTACGTGATCACGGCCCGCATCGATGGCGCCCGGGGCGGCAACGTGATCAACCAGATGGCTGTACTGATCGGCGCCTGAGCCGGCTCGCATGAATGGACTGCGCATGAACTTTTCCGCCTTCACTACCCTGGCCCTGGCGTTTGCCCTGGCGCTGGCAACGACGCCGGCCGCGGCCGGGCCGACCGGCCTGGCCTCGCTGCCCCTGATGAGCATCACCGGCAGCGGCACCGTCAAGCCGAACCTGATGCTGCTGTACGACGATTCGGGCTCGATGGCCTGGAACCACACGCCCGACTACGTCGACGACAACACCACCTGCCGCGCCAGCACCACCCTGGCGCGCGGCCTGCGCGGCTGCGTGATCGGCGACGCGCCCTATGCCGCGCCGTTGTTCAACCGCCAGTACTACGATCCCAAGGTGCGCTACCAGCCGCCGGTCAAGGCCGACCATACCTCGTATCCGAACCAGGACGCCCGCGAGACGAGCAACTGGACCTCGGTGACCACCGACGGCTTCGGCACCGACCGGCGCAATATGCGCAACGCGAACGAAACCTCGACCAACCTGGTGACCGGCTACCCTGACCTGGAATGGTGCAATAGCGACGACGAGTGCCGCCGCAACATCATCGGCTATACCTATCCGAGCCTGGCCTACAAGGATCCGAAACCGGTCGCCGCCAATCCCTATTACTACACCATCAACGTCGCCGAATACTGCACCAGCGCGAGCCTCAAGACCTGCGTGAGCACGGCCGTCAACGCGCCGGCGCCCCAGGGCTATCCGGTCCCGGCGCCGGTCCGCTGGTGCAACAGCACGGCCCTGACCGATTGCCAGGCCAAGTACGTCGGCAACTACAAGTACCCGCGCTTCGGCGACCCGAACCGCTCAGCCAACTGGTACACCGCGATCACCATCAACGACTCCGGTTCCAGCCAGGCGGCCACGATCGCCGGCGTGACCTCGGTCGGCGTGTCCGCGACCCAGGCCATCGCCCAGGGCGCGGTGACGGCCGCCAGCGGCACCAACACCGCCGACAAGCGCGCCGCCGTGGCGACCGCGCTGGCGGCGTCGATCGTCAACAAGACCGGCCTGGCGCGCCCGTTCACCGCCTGCGTCACCCGCGCCAGCGGCGTGGTGCGGGCCTGCTCGGACTTCGGCATCACGCTGGCGTCGAGCGATATGCTGGCCGTGATCCCGATCAGCTGCGGCAAAAATGTCACCAACAAGAACAATTGCAGCGTGGTCACGGAAGGCGAGCGCACCGGCGACGAGATCCTCGTCGAATCCGGCACCGCCGCCACCGCACTGCTGCAGGTGGGCGGGCGCAGCGCCACCAGCAGCAGCACCAACGGCCGCAGCCGCCTGGTGGGCCTGAAACTGGGGTCGACCACCCTGATCGATTCGCTGCGCTTCGGTTCGAACAACTCCGCGTCCCAGGTCGCGTCGGCGATCGTGAGCGACATCGGCACCGGCGGCACGATCAAGGCCTATGTGGGGGGGAACAATGTGACCCCGCAGTGCGCGGCGGCCGCCAATACGATGGTGTGCCTGGTGGCGCCGCTCAGCATGGCCGGCGCGAACCTGAGCTATACCCGCGTCGACAACCCGGGGAGCCTGAGCTGGGGCGGGTCCCCGGCCACCAGCAACGGCCTGCCGACCTCGGTCTCGGGATTCGATACCGGCGTCTTCATCCGCACCGACATCGTCGCGAGCCGTGACAGCTATCCGAAATCGGAGCAGCGCACCGATTGCCAGGGCAATACCTGCACCTATGCCGAGGAAATGACCAACTTCGCCAACTGGTATGCCTACTACAAGACGCGCAACCAGATGATGAAGACCGCGGTCGGCCTGGCCTTCGAGCCGCTGGACGAAGCCTACAAGGTCGGCCTGGTCGGCCTGCAGGATGCGGCGGCGGAGGGCACGATGAGCCGTCCGCAACCCTTCACGGGCCAGGACCGCATCAACTGGTACAGCGCGCTGTATGCCATGAACAGCGCGGGCGGCACCCCGGTGCGCCTGGCGCTGCATGCGATCGGCAAGATGTTCGCCAACCAGGAACCCTACCGCCAGGCGGCCGGTTCGCAGGTGGTCGAGTACGCCTGCCAGCAGAACTTCACCTTCGTCACCACCGACGGCTACTGGAACGGCAACAGTCCCAAGAAGCTGGTGCGCGAGGCGACCAGGTGGAGTCCCGCAGAATACGGCGAGGCGGTGGAGAACAACGACAACCGCGCCAATCCAGCGCGTTTCTGCACGCTGGTGGACGGCTGCGTCGACACCCGCGAGCAGACCCTGCCTTCGCTGGCCGATGTCGCCCTGTACTGGTACAACGGCGGCTCCAGCACCGGCACCGTCTCGCTGCGTCCGGATATCGACGACATTTCCAAGACCGGGCAGGTGCCCGGCAACGGCAACAACCACCTGCACATGCGCACCTATGCGCTGGGCCTGGGCGTGGACGGCATCATGACCTACGAGCCGAACTACGACACCAAGCCGGTCGTCGGCGGCGACTTCTACAACCTGATCAACGGCGTGCGCACCGGCTGCCCTTGGAACAGCAACGGCGCCTATGTCTGGCCCGACCCGAATACCGGCACCACCGACCTGTCGACCGCATTGCAATCGCGGGTGGACGACCTGTGGCACGCCGCCATCAATGGCGGCGGCAAGTACTTCCCGGCGTCCGATCCGCTGCAGGTGGTCGACAGCCTGAACCAGGTCCTGAACGACATCGCTGTTTCCACCGGCGCGGCCGCCGCGGCCGCGACCTCGACGCCGAACGTGGCCCAGGAAGACCGCGACATCTTCTCGGCCACCTTCACCACCGTGAAATGGACGGGCAACCTCTCCAAGCGCGTGATCGACATCGTGACCGGCGAAGTCAGCAAGGATGTCGACTGGAAGACTTCCTGGACCATCGGCCAGAAGGTGGGCGCCGACTCCGACACCCGCGCCATCTGGTTCCGCAACCCGACGACCGGTGCGCGCACCGAATTCGACTACGACCTGCTGGGCGCCGACCAGGCCTGGTTCTCGAACAAGTGCGGCGCGCTGCCGCAATGCGCGCGCCTGTCGGCCGACCAGCGCACGATCGTCAACAACGGCAGGACCATCGTCGGCTGGCTGCGCGGCCAGCAGCAGCACGCCAACAACGTCCTGCTGCGCGCCTACACCACGACCGGACCGGCCGACACCGGCCCGGATGGCGCGCAGCTGGAGATCCTGGGCGACATCGCCTCGTCCAAGCCGGCCTACCTGCGCGAGCCGCGCAAGGGCTACGGCAGCGCCGACTACGCGGCCTTCCGCACCGCGAATGCGAGCCGCGACCCGACCGTCTTCATCGCCGCCAACGATGGCATGCTGCACGCCTTCGATGCCGAGGACGGCGCCGAGCTGTGGGCCTATATGCCGCGCATCACGATGAAGAAGCTGTACAAGCAGGCCAGCGTCAACTACGCATCGAGCCACCAGTTCAGCACCGACGGTTCGCCCGAGCTGGCCGACGTCAAGATCGATGGCGAATGGCGCTCGGTGCTGGTCGCCGGCCTGAACGCCGGCGGGCGCGGCTATTACGCGCTCGACGTCACCGACCCGCAAGACCCGAAGCCGCTGTGGGAAATCTGCGCCGACAGCAGCGTGTGCGCGGGCGCGCTGCACCAGCCCGATATGGGCTTCACCTTCGGCAATCCGCAGTTCGGCACCATCAAGGTGGGCGGCGAGGACCGCTGGGTGGTGTTCCTCACCTCGGGCTACAACAATATCCCGGGCGCCGACGACGTCCAGTCCGGCAGCGGCAAGGGCTACCTGTTCGTGATCGACGTCGCCACCGGCCATGCGATCGCCAACCTGGGCAGCGGCGATGTGCTGGACAAGGGCATGCTGACCACCGGCAAGGGCGACACCACGACCCCGTCCGGCCTGGCCAAGATCACGGCGATCACGGCCAACCCGAATACCGATCCGCTGGTCACGTACGTGTACGGCGGCGACAACCAGGGCCAGATGTGGCGCTTCGACTTCACGGGCGACCAGGTCCGGCGGCTGCTGATGGCCGACGCCGGTCCGGACCAGCCGATCACCACCCGCCCCGACGTCGCCATGTGCCAGGTCGGCTCGGTGAGCGAAGGGGTAAATGCCTCGCCGACCAGGCGCGTGGTGGCCTTCGGCACAGGGCGCATGCTCGACCTGCCGGACATCCAGAACACCAGGCTGCAGAGCGCCTATGTGCTCAAGGATGACGACGCCGCCTTCGATGCGGACGCGTGGCGCAACAACGCCAGCTATGCCAAGCGCACGCTGACCGAGACCCGGCCCTACGACGAAGACGCGCCGGACGTGCCGCGCTCGAATGAATTCAAGGTGGGCGGCACGATCGCCGACCTCGGCCGCCAGCGCGGCTGGTTCGTCGACTTCGACATCAACGAGGGCGAGCGGGTCAACCTGGACCCGAAGATCGTGGCCGGCACCCTGACCGTGGTGACCAACCTGCCGCAATCGTCGACCGCTTGCGCGGTGGGCGGCATCAGCTATGCCTATTTCCTGGACGTGTGCAGCGGCGCCGCGGTCTCCAACGACATCGCCGGCGTGCTGCTGTCGGGCGACGCGGCGGCGGTCGGCACCACCATCGTGCGCCTGCCGTCGGGCGCGCTGAAACTGATCACCACCACCGCCAAGGGCAATACCATCACCACCGAGGTGGCGCCGGCCAAGACCCAGGACGCGCGCCGCACCGGCTGGCGCCGCGTGCGCGAGTAGGGCGCGCAAACCCCGGGCCGCGCCGTTTGTTCACACGGCGCGGCCCGGAAACGGTAAAATCGAGGGTTTTCCGACAAGGGCCGCCAACGGCCCGACTACAGGGCTCGATCATGGCCAACGACACCGATATTCCCAGCGACGACCTCGACGTCGCCGCTCCCCGCCAGGCCGGCGCGACCGTGCGCGAAGTCGCGCGCCGCCGCACCTTCGGCATCATTTCCCACCCCGACGCGGGCAAGACCACGCTGACCGAAAAGCTGCTGCTGTTCTCGGGCGCGATCCAGCTGGCCGGCACCGTCAAGGGCCGCAAGAGCGGCCGCCACGCGACCTCGGACTGGATGGACATCGAGAAGCAGCGCGGCATCTCGGTCGCGTCCTCGGTGATGCAGTTCGAATTCCGCGAGCACGTGATCAACCTGCTCGACACCCCTGGCCACCAGGACTTCTCGGAAGACACCTACCGCGTGCTCACCGCGGTCGACTCGGCCCTGATGGTGATCGACGCCGCCAAGGGCGTCGAGGAGCAGACCATCAAGCTGCTCGACGTGTGCCGCATGCGCGACACGCCGATCGTCACCTTCATGAACAAGATGGACCGCGAGACCCGCGATCCGCTCGAGCTGCTCGACGAGGTCGAGTCGGTGCTCAAGATCGAATGCGCGCCGGTGACCTGGCCGATCGGCATGGGCAAGAACTTCCGCGGCGTGTACCACCTGCTGCGCGACGAGATCATGCTGTTCAAGGCCGGCGAGGAAAAGGCCGACGGCGCTTTCGAGATCGTCAAGGGCATCGACAATCCGAAGCTGGCCGAGATGTTCCCCCTCGAGATCGAGCAGCTGAAGATGGAAGTGGAGCTGGTGCACGGCGCCTCGCACGTGTTCGACCTCGAACGCTTCCTGTCGGGCGTGCAGACCCCGGTGTTCTTCGGTTCGGCGATCAACAACTTCGGCGTGCGCGAGATCCTGTCGGCCCTGGTCGACTGGGCGCCGGCGCCGCGCGAACGCGACGCCACCGTGCGCGCGGTCGCGCCGACCGAGCCGAAGTTCTCGGGCTTCGTGTTCAAGATCCAGGCCAATATGGATCCGGCCCACCGCGACCGCATCGCTTTCTTGCGCGTATGCTCGGGGCGCTTCGAGAAGGGCATGAAGGTCAAGCACCTGCGCCTGGGACGCGAGGTTAAATTGTCCTCGGTCGTGACCTTCATGGCCTCGAGCCGCGAGCAGGTCGAGGAAGCCTATGCCGGCGACATCATCGGCCTGCCGAACCACGGCAATATGCAGATCGGCGACAGCTTCTCGGAAGGCGAGATGCTGACCTTCACCGGCATCCCGTACTTCGCCCCGGACCTGTTCCGCACGGTGCGGATCCGCAATCCGCTGAAGGTCAAGCAGCTGCACAAGGGCTTGCAGCAGCTGGGCGAGGAGGGCGCGGTGCAGGTGTTCAAGCCGGTGCTGGGCTCGGACCTGATCCTGGGCGCGGTCGGCGTGCTGCAGTTCGAGGTCGTGGCCAGCCGCCTGCTCAACGAGTATGGCGTCGATGCGGTATTCGAAAGCAGCAGCATCAGCAGCGCGCGCTGGATCTCGAGCGACGACAAGAAATCGCTGGCCGACTTCGAGAACCAGCTCGGCCACCAGGTCGCCTACGATGCGGCCGGCAATATGGCCTTCCTGGCAACGTCCGGCGTGAACCTGCGCCTGACCCAGGAGCGCTGGCCCAAGCTGGTGTTCCACGCGACCCGCGAGCACGCGGCCAAGCTGGCCTGACGGCCTTTTCTCAAGGCCCGGGGGCTGCCCTGGCGTCGACGTCGAGCGCGGCCAGGGTCTGGGTGCGCGCCGCGCCGTCCGGCATGGTCAGGCGCAGCTGCACCGGCAGCCAGTCCCGGTCCGGCGCCAGCCAGATTTCCAGCCGCGGCGCCCCTGGTGGCGCCAGCTGCGCCAGGCGCAGCGCCTGCAGGGCGCCGACGCCGGTGTCCAGCGTCTCCATCCCCTTTACTTCATAGCGTTCCTGGCGCGCGCCGCCGGCGGCGCCGATCCAGAACGTCAGCACGCCGCGCAACTGGTCCGGGTCGGCGCGTCCCATGCCGGCCAGCTGCAGCAGCAGCGAGGCGCGGTCCTGGGCGCCGCCGGCCAGCTGGGCGCGGCGCCCGCCGAGGTGCGAGACGATCACGCCGCGTTCGCGGTCGAAGTCGGTCGTGGCGCGCCCTGGGCCGGCCGGCTCGCCGGCGCGCAGCGGCGCCAGGCCGCCGTCGTCCAGGTCGCCCTCGCTGTCGAGCAGCCCGAGGATGCCGCCGACGTCGATCCGGTAGCTGCTGCCGTCGGTGCGCCAGTCCAGGCGTGCGCTGGCGCCATCGTCCAGCCGGTAGTCGATGCGGGCCGGTGGCGCGGGCGAGACGCGGAACTGGCCGGGCATGGCGCTGGGCAGCACGTCGCCCGGTTCGCTGGCCTGGAGCGGGGCGAGCGCCGGCAGTGCGGCGGGGTGGTCCGCCGGCTGCGGGGCCGGTGCGGATTCGCTGCCGGTGTCCGCGCGTGCCGCGGCAGGCGGGGGCTGCGCGGGGGCATTGGGCTTTGCGTGCGCGATGCGCATCGCCAGCGGCGCGGCGTCCAGGACGGCAGCGCGCCGCGCGGGCAGGTCGAGCCAGGCCAGGGCGGCCAGGTGCAGCAGCAACGACAGCAGCCCGATGCCCAGCAGGCGGGCGTGGCGCGCCAGGAAGACGGAAAATCTCATGGGCGCTAGTGTAGCGCGCGCCCGAGGCCGCCGGGGCCCGTTCAGAAGCCGAGGCTCAGGTTGGCCTTGACCCTGCTGCTGGAATTGGTGGCGTCGTTGAAGCGCTCGGCGGCGTGGCCGTGGTTTTCGAAGCCGCCATCGATCGTGAGCCGCTCGCTCATCTTGTAGCGCGCACCGACCCCGGTGTACAGCCCGGTATCGACGCCCTGGACCACGCCGCGGCGGCTCTGGCTGTGCGCCACGCCCAGCTTGCCGTAGGCCGACAGGCGTTCGCCGAGCGGCTGCGTCACCTTCGCGGCGACGTGCAGATTGAAGCCGCGCAGGCCGATCGCGCCCGTGGTGTCTTCGGGATCGCGTTCGTTCACGGGGCGGAAACCCTGGTCGAGCAGGTTGACGTAGCCGGCCTCGAAGGCCAGCGCCGGCGTCACGGCGACCCCCATCAGCAGCCTGGGGTCGGTCTTGAACAGGCCGCCGAACTGGCGGTCGTTGGGGTTCGCGTTCAGGTTTGCGCCGTAGACGCGGGGGAAGGCCTGGTTGCCGGGATCGCGCGGCGCCGCGAACACGGTGCGGGGCCGCGTATCGGCCAGCTCCACCGGCGCGGCCGGGCCGGCCGGCTCGACGGCTTGCGCCGGTAGCGGAGCGCCGGCGAAAGCGATGGCTGCAAGGGCGAGGGCAGGCGGTTTGATGGCCACGCGTCAGAATCCCATCTTGAGGTTGGCCTTGACGCCGTCGCGCACGTTCCTCAACTTGCTGGCCGCATCGCCATGGCGCACGTAGTCGCCGCTGACGGTGGTGCGCTTGTCGACCGTCAGGCTGGCGCCGGCCGCCGTATACAGGCCGGTGTCGGAGCTGGCCGGGTCCCCGCGCATTTTTGTTTGCTCGGAATACGCGATGCCGGCCTTGCCATGGGCCGACAGGCGGTCGGTGGCCGGCAGAGAATACTTGGCGGCCAGGTGGTTGCTCGAACCCCTCTCGGCAAGGGGAATCCCGGCGTCGGCAGGCTTGCCCGGCTCGATCCGGTGCAGGCCCTTGTCGGGCAGGTTGAGGTAGCCGCCTTCGATGGCGACGTTCGGCGCCACCTCGACCCCGCCGAGCAGGCGCGGATCGCGCCGCATGCCGGTGAAGACGTGATCGTTAGGCTGGGCCGCGACATCGCCGCCATACACGCGCGGGTAGGGCTGGTGGCTGCCGGCGAATGGATCGGGTCTGGCGGGCAGGTTGCGTTCGAGCTTGGCCCCGGGCGTGGGCGCGGGGTCGGGCAGTAGCCGGGCCTGGGCGCCGGCGGCGGCCAGCAATGCGAGTGTCACTACGGCGCGGCGTGCTTTCATCGTCATTCCTCGATCGGGCGGTCATGCAAGCATACCGCGATCAGCGGCGCCCTGCTCATGCACGGCGCATGGCTTGGTAAGCGGATGTTACCGGAATACCTATGCTGACCGTCGTGCCGCCCGGCGTGCTGTCGATCTCGAGCGTGCCGCCGGCCAGGTGCGCCCGCTCGCGCATGCCCGGCAAGCCCCAGTGGCCCGGGCGTGCGCCGCTGGCCAGGATGTCGGGCGGGATGCCGTTGCCGTCGTCGCTCACCGTTACGCGCAGGCCCCGGGCGCCGTAGTCGAGCGCCAGCGTGACCCGGGTGGCGCGCGCATGGCGGAAGGCGTTCGACAGCGCCTCGCGGCCGATGGTGAACAACTCGTCCTCGATCTCGGGATCGAGTTCGCGCGCCTTGCCCGTGACTTGCTGTTCGAAGCGCGCGCCGCTGGATCCGGCCAGATCGCGGCCGGCTTCCGCCAGCGCCTGCAGCAGGCAGCCGTGGCGCACGCCCGGCACGCGCAGCTGGCGCACCCGTTGCCGGCCTTCCTCGATCACGTCCTCGGCGCGCGCCAGGACGTTCTCCACTTCGCTGCGCGCGCCGCTATCGGCCGGCAGCCTGCCCATCAGCACGTGCATGCGCAGCACCAGCGCCTGCACGCTCTGCAGGAAGGTGTCGTGCAGGGTGCGCGCGATGCGCTCGCGCTCGTGGGCACGCACCAGCAGTTTTTCGCGCAGGCGCGCCGCGAGGCGCGCCAGGCGCCAGCGATGCAGCAGCCAGGCTGCGCCGAGCAGGGCCAGCGCGCACCCCAGCCGGAACCACGGGGTCTGGGTCCAGGCGGCGTCGATGCGCAGCGCCGCGCGCGCCGGCTGGGGGCTCCAGACGCCATCTTCGTTGGCTGCGCCAACCTCGAACAGGTAATCGCCCGGCGCCAGGTTGGTGTACACCGCCTGGCGCGGCCCGCTCGTCTCGCGCCAGTCCGGATCCTGTCCCGCCAGCCGGTAGCGAAAGCGCACGCGTTCCGGCATCGACAAGGCGGTGGCGGTGAAGTCGATCTCGAGCCGGTCGGTGCGCGCAGGCAGCACCAGGTTGGCGCCAGGCGCGTGGCTGGCATGGTCGGTGCGAATCGCGGTCACCGCGACCGTCGGCGGGCGCGGATTGCGCGGGATGCTGGCGGGATCGATATGGCCCACGCTGCTGGATGTGGCGAACCACAGGCGGCCGTCGCCGGCCTGGACCAGCGACGGCAGCGGCTGCATCTGGGCCGGCATGCCGCGGTGCCCGTCCAGGTGGTCGAAGCGCTCGGCCTCCACGGCGGCGCTGCGCGCGTCCAGCGCGGCCGCCAGCGCGGCGGCGTCGATGCGGACCAGGCCACCGCTGTCGTGCAGCCATAGCTCGCCATCGGCACGCTCGACGATGCCCGAGACGCCGCGAAAGCCCCGGCCGCCGCGCTCGTCGAGCGCCACGAAGCGCTTGCCGTCGAACCAGGCCAGGCCGCGGTCGCCCCCGATCCAGATTCGCGCGCGCCCCGGGACGATGGCCAGCGTGTTGCCGATCGCCAGGCCCTGTTGCGGACCGTAGCGGCGCAGCGTGTCGCCGTCGAGGATGGCGATGTGGTTGTCGGTGTAGCCGAACCAGGTGCGGCCCTGGCGGTCGGTCGCCAGGCTGACCGCGGTCGGGCCGGCCAGCGCCGCGCGGCCGCCGTCCTTGCGCCAGGCGCCGTCGCGGAATGTATGCACGCCATGGCCGATCACCGACACCCATAGCGCGCCGTCGGCGCCGGTCGTCATTGCCTGCACGCTGCGCCCGGCCAGCCCGGGCGGCAGTGGCCAGCGCCGGGTTTTGCCGTCGCGCACCCGCCACAGGCTCGCGTTGTTGCCGAACCAGAGGGCGCCGTCGGGCGCGCGGTGGCTGGCGCTGACGTCGATGATCGACGTGGTGCGCCGGCTGCCGTCCGGCGCCAGCACGAAGCTGGCGAAATCGAAGGCGCCGGTGCGGTCGGTATTGCCGATCCAGACCGCGCCGTCGGCGCCCGCGGTGACGCTGAGCGCAGGGACGAAGCCCGGCGGCAGCGCGACGGTCGCCAGGCGTGCCTGGCGCACCCGGTCGACGCCGTTGGCGGTGGTGAACCACAGATTGCCTTCGCGGTCGTCGAGGGTGGCGTTGAAGACGCCGTCGGAAAAGCCGGCGGCGGTCGAGAACTGGCGCACCAGCTTGCCTTCGCCGTCGAGCAGCTGCACCGCGTCGCCGGTGGCGACCCACAGGCCGCCGCGCGCATCGCCTTCGTAGCCGAGCAGCGGCGCGCCGCCGTTGTGCAGCGCCAGCGCCGTCGTCGCACCGGTGGCCGGATCGAACAGCAGCAGGCCGCGCGCCTGGGTCTTGAGCACGACCTTGCCATCGGGCCGCGCATAGCCGGCTCCCAGCAGCGGCCGGTCGAGCACCCTGGTGAAGCGGCGACCTCCGGCGGCGGCGCCGGGCGGACCGCGGTAGATGCCGTCGGCGCAGTAGACCAGCAGGCTGCCGTCGGCCGGCACGCTGAAACCGAGCGGGCGGCCGCCCGGCAGGCCGGCGGCCGGGCCCGCCTCGCGCCAGCGCTCGCCGTCGAGCCAGTACATGCCGGTGCCGCTCGAGGCCCACATGACGCCGTCGGGCGTGCGCCCGATGCGAAACACCGTGGTGGGCGGCGAGTCTTCGCCGACGTAGTGATGGACGGCGCCGCGTTCGAAGCGGCTGATGTCGCCGAACTGGTAGCTGACCCAGAGCGCGTCGCCATGGGCAGCGACGGCCATCGTCAGCGGAGAACGCAGTTTGTGGCCGAACACCTCGTCGTTGCGCACGAAGCGCACGCCGTCGAAGCTGTACAGGCCGTCGGTGGCGGCAAGCCACAACAGGCCGCTGGCATCCTGGGCTAGCGAGTAGACCGCGGACGGGGCGCCATCCTCGCGCGTCCACGCGGTGTGCTGCAGGTCGCCGGTCCAGGGCGGCAACGGGGCGGCGCCGGCGCCGCCGCACAGGGCGAGGGCCAGCGCGGCGAACGCGCGACGATGCGAAAGGCGTGCAGTGAGCAGGCGCATGGGAGATTTTTCCGTGTGATTCATTATTGTTAGCTGGCAGGATTCTTGCCCAAAACACCTCGCCGCCGCAAGTTGCCGTCGCGACGGCACACGGACATGGGTCTTGCGCGGCGACAAGTGCGATGCGTTTCCCGGGCGTACATTCTCGTATGCGCTAAAGCAATCATGCACCATGAGGAGAGGACGCCATGCCCACGCCGCCAGCCAACCGCGTTCCCCGATTGTCCACGCTGGCCGGGCTGCTGTCCCGGCTGAAAATCGGCCCCAAGCTGCTGCTGGCCCCCGGCGTCGTCCTGGCCCTGCTGCTATTGCTGTCGTGGGTGGCGTACTACGCCATGGTACGCCAGAACGATTCGCTCGAATCGATCGTCGGCCAGCGCGCGACCAGCATGCGCGCCGCCGCCAGCCTGGCGGCGCAGACCCAGAAGGCGCACGCCGACATCTACCGCCTGCTGAGCTGGATGGGCGGCAGCTTTCCGGTGGCGCGCACCGAACCGCTGCGCCAGGACATCCTGGCCCAGCACGGACGCATCGACGCCGGCTTGGCGGCGCTGGCCCGGGTCACCCAGACCGGGGCCGAAGGCCGCCACGTCGAACAGGCGGCCGCGGCCCAGCGGCGCTACGCGCAAGCAGTGCGCGAGGTGATCGAGCTGGCGCCGCTGGACGGCTCGATCGGCGCCAACGCCATGCAGAAGGCCGAGAGCGCATTCGCGCTGGTGGCGCAGCGCCTGGCCGACCTGGGCACCCTCGAAGAAGCGCTCTCGCGCGAGGCGTCGAGCAGCGCCAGGGCCGACTTCCGGATGATCTCGATCCTGATGCCGGCCGTGCTGCTGCTGGCGATCGGGCTGTCGCTCGCGATCACCTTCGCCGTGCGCCGCATCCTGCTGGGCGAGCTCCGCGGCATCGGCCTGGCCGCCAGCGGGCTGGCCAGCGGCGACCTGACGGTGCGCCAGGGGCTGGACCACGGCTACGGCGGCGACGAGATCGCCGACACCTCGCGCCAGCTCGACGCCGGCATCCGCAACCTGAACGGCACGCTGCGCGCGATCCTCGATTCGGCGCACCTGATCGGGGCCGCCTCGCGCGACATCAAGCTCGCCAGCCTGAGCCTGGGGAGCCGGACAGTGTTTCGCACCAGCGCGCTGGCCCATACCGAGCGCGCGCTGCGCGAGCTGGCGGCCGGTGTCAGGCTGGATGCGGCCGGCGAAGGGTCGCCGACGCAGCTCGACGACGTGGGCCAGGCGATCGTGCGGATGGACCAGGTGACGCGCCAGAACTGCACGCTGGTGGAAGAAGCCGCGAGCGCCGCGCGCACCCTGCAGATGCAGGCGCTGGTGCTGTCGCGCACCATGGCGGGGTTCAGGCTGGATGAAGAAGAGGAGCCGGCGGCGACGGCGCCGGCTCCAGAGGCGGCCAGGGGCGACGACGGCGCCCGCGGCGGCGGCGATCCGGCGCGCGAGCGCCGGGGGCCGTCAAGGGAACGCCGTCGCCAGCAGGCGTCGCACTTGCGGCTCGCGTCGAGCCGCAAATGAGCGCCGCGCTGGCGGCGCCGGGCGATCACTCGTAATCGCTGATCGGCGCGCAGCCGCAGAACAGGTTGCGGTCGCCGTACACGTTGTCGGCGCGGCCGACCGGCGGCCAGTACTTCTTCTTGCGCAGGCCGGCGACCGGGAAGGCAGCCACTTCACGGGTGTAGCCGTGGGCCCAGTCGTCGGCGGTGACCACTTCGGCGGTGTGCGGCGCGCCCTTGAGCGGATTGTCCATGCGGTCGTACTCGCCGCGCTCGACCTTGACGATCTCGGCGTGGATGGTGATCATCGCCTCGATGAAGCGGTCGATCTCGGCCTTCGATTCCGACTCGGTCGGCTCGATCATCAGGGTGCCCGGCACCGGGAAGCTCATGGTCGGCGCGTGGAAGCCGAAGTCCATCAGGCGCTTGGCGACGTCTTCGTTGCTGATGCCGGTCTTGTCCTGCAGCGGGCGCAGGTCGATGATGCACTCGTGGGCGACCAGGCCGTCGTGGCCGGCGTACAGCACCGGGTAGTGCGGGGCCAGGCGGCGCGCGATGTAGTTGGCGTTCAGGATCGCCACCTCGGTCGCGCCCGTCAGGCCCTCGGCGCCCATCATCGCGATGTACATCCACGAGATCGGCAGGATCGAGGCCGAGCCGAAGGCGGCGGCGCTGACGGCGCCGATGCCATTCTCGTCGCGGACATAACCGGTCGACAGCTGGTTCGGCAGGAACTTCGCCAGGTGCGCGCCGACGCCGATCGGGCCGACGCCAGGGCCGCCGCCGCCGTGCGGGATGCAGAAGGTCTTGTGCAGGTTCAGGTGGCTGACGTCGCCGCCGAAGGCGCCCGGCGCGGCCAGGCCGACCAGCGCGTTCATGTTGGCGCCGTCGACGTAGACCTGGCCGCCGTGCTGGTGCACGATCTCGCACAGTTCCTTGATGCCTTCCTCGAACACGCCGTGGGTCGACGGATAGGTGACCATCACGCAGGCGAGATCCTTGCTGTGCTGCTCGGCCTTGGCCTTCAGGTCGGCCAGGTCGACGTTGCCGTTCTCGTCGCAGGCGGTGACTACGACCTTCATGCCGACCATGCTGGCCGATGCCGGGTTGGTGCCGTGGGCGGACGACGGGATCAGGCACACGTTGCGGTGGCCTTCGCCGCGCGACTCATGGTACTTCTGGATCACCAGCAGGCCCGCATACTCGCCCTGCGAGCCGGCGTTCGGCTGCAGCGAAATCGCGGCATAGCCGGTGGCGGCGCACAGCATGCTTTCCAGCTGGGCGATCATCTCGCGATAGCCGATGGTCTGGTCGTCCGGCGCCAGCGGGTGCACGTTCGAAAATTCGGGCCAGGTGACCGGCACCATCTCGGCGGTGGCGTTGAGCTTCATGGTGCACGAGCCGAGCGGGATCATGGTGCGGTCCAGCGCCAGGTCCTTGTCGGCCAGCGCGCGCAGGTAGCGCAGCATCTCGTGCTCGGCGTGGTAGCGGTTGAAGGTCGGGTGGGTCAGGTAGGCGCTGGTACGGGCCAGCGCGGACGGGAAGGCTTCGGCCACGCCGGCATCCAGCTGGTCGATGTCGACGGTTTTGCCGTTGCCGAACACGGCGAACAGGTTGGCCAGGTCGTCGCGGGTGACGGTTTCGTCGAGCGAGATGCCGACGCTGGTGGCGTCGATCCGGCGCAGGTTCAGGCTGCGCGCGGTCGCTTGCTCGTGGATCGCGGCGGCATCCGGCACGCGCACGGTCACGGTGTCGAAGAAGGTCCGGTTGACCAGCTCGAAGCCCAGCTGCTGCAGGCCTGCGGCCAGGATCGCGGTCTGGCGGTGGACGCGGCGCGCGATGCGGGCCAGGCCTTGCGGGCCGTGGTAGACCGCGTACATGCCGGCCATCACGGCCAGCAGCACCTGCGCGGTGCAGATGTTCGAGGTCGCCTTCTCGCGGCGGATGTGCTGTTCGCGGGTCTGCAGGGCCAGGCGGTAGGCCGGGTTGCCCTGGGCGTCGATGGTGACGCCGACCAGGCGGCCCGACATGTTGCGCTTGAATTCGTCGCGGGTGGCCAGGTAGCCGGCGTGCGGGCCGCCGAAACCGAGCGGCACGCCGAAACGCTGGCTGTTGCCGACCACGACGTCGGCGCCCCATTCGCCCGGCGGGGTGAGCACGGTCAGCGCCAGCAGGTCGGCGGCCACGATCACCATCGCGCCCGCGGCATGCAGGTGCTCACAAGCAGAGCGGTAGTCGCGCACTTCGCCGTCGACGCCCGGGTACTGCAGCAGCACGCCGAAGCAGGTCTCTTCCAGCTTTTCGATGTCGGCAGGGGCGATGGTGCGCACCTCGACGCCGATCGGCTCGGCGCGGGTCTCGATGATCTCGCGGGTCTGCGGCAGCACGTCGTCGGCCACGTAGAACACTTTCGAGGCCGACTTGCCGACGCGCTGGATCAGGGTCATCGCTTCGGCGGCGGCGGTGCCTTCGTCGAGCATCGACGAGTTGGCGATGCCCATGCCGGTCAGGTCGGTGATCGCCTGCTGGAAGTTCAGGATGGCTTCCAGGCGGCCTTGCGAGATCTCTGGCTGGTAGGGGGTGTAGGCGGTGTACCAGGCCGGGTTCTCGAAGATGTTGCGCAGGATGACCTTCGGCGTGTGGGTCCCGTAGTAGCCCTGGCCGATCAGCGACTTCAGCACCTTGTTCTTCGACGCCAGGCCTTTCAGGGTCGCCAGCGCTTCTTCCTCGGTGCGCGGCTCGGCGAACTGGCCCAGGTCCAGCTTGTCCTTGCGGCGGATGTTGGCCGGGACCACGGCGTCGATCAGGGCGGCGCGGGTGGCGTAGCCGAGGGTCGACAGCATGGCTGCCTGTTCGGATTCGGACGGGCCGATGTGGCGCGGGATGAACGAATCGCGTGCTTCAAGTTGGGTGAGGCTGGAGCGGGTCATGATAAGGAAGGAGTCTGGCGCCGTTGCCGGCTGGATGAAGAATGGGGTATCCGGGGACTGGTGCGCCGCCCTGGGCGCACCATGCGGCGCGCGCGGGGCGGGCGCACCTTCGACGATCAGTGGTCGGTGGTCTTGCCGTAGGCGTCGGCGTCGAGCAGCTTGTCGTAGGCTGCGGCGTCGCTCGGGGCCAGCTTGAACAGCCAGGCGCCGTAGGCGTCCTGGTTGATCGAGTCGGGGGCGTCGGCCACCGGCTGGTTGACGGCGGTGACGGTGCCAGCGACCGGGGCGTAGATGTCGCTGGCGGCCTTGACCGATTCCACCACGGCGGCATCCATGCCGGCGGTGAATTCCTTGCCGACCTGCGGCAGCTCGACGAACACGATGTCGCCCAGCGCGTCCTGCGCGTACTCGGTGATGCCCACGGTCAGGCTGCCGTCTTCTTCGCGGCGCACCCATTCATGGGATTCGGTGTATTTCAGGTCGGTAGGGATGTTCATGGAAACTCCTGGAGATGGTGGGGTTGTCAGTATACTTGTTTGTTATGACGCGGCGGCGATTCAAGCGGCCAGCACTTTGCCGTTGCGCACGAACGGCAGCTTGACGACGCTGGCGGCCAGGTGCTTGTCGCGGATGACGACCTGCACGGTGTCGCCGATCGCCACGTCCATCGGCACGCGCGCCAGGGCGATCGCCTGCTGCATGGATGGGCTGAAGGTGCCGCTCGTGATCTCGCCTTCGTTTCCGGAAGCAGCCACGACTTTCTGGTGGGCGCGCAGGATGCCGCCTTTTTCGCGCAGGATCAGGCCGACGAACTGCGCCTGCTGGCCCTTGGCCTGCAGCGCGGCCTTGCCGATGAAGTCGCGCTCGGAGACGAGGTCGATGGTCCAGGCCAGGCCGGCGTCGAGCGGGTTGACGGTGTCGTCCATGTCCTGGCCGTACAGGTTCATGCCGGCTTCCAGGCGCAGGGTATCGCGCGCGCCGAGGCCGGCCGGCTTGACGCCGGCGGCGAGCAGGGCGTTCCACAGCGCTTCGGCCTGGGTGGCCGGCACGCCGATCTCGAAGCCGTCTTCGCCGGTATAGCCGGTGCGCGCGACCATGGCTTCGCCGAAGGCGGTGCCGGGCACGATGGCGGCATTGAAAGGCTTGAGCTGTTCGGTCGCGGCCTGGGTGGTCGGCAGCACCTGCCATACCTTGGCGCGGGCGTTCGGGCCCTGCACGGCGATGAGGGCGATCGCATCGGTGCCGTCGCGGCGCTGGGTGATGGTCAGGCCGCTGTCGGTGGCGGCGTTCTGCTGGTTCATCCAGGCCACGTCCTTGTCGGCGGTGCCGGCATTGACGACGATGCGGAACCAGTCCTCGGCCAGGAAGTAGACGATCAGGTCGTCGATGACGCCGCCTTCCGGGTTGAGCATGCACGAGTACAGGGCCTTGCCCGGCACCTGCAGCTTGTCGACGTTGTTGGCCAGCAGATGACGCAGGAAGGCGCGCGCATTGGCGCCCTTGACCTCGACGACGCACATGTGGGAGACGTCGAACATGCCGGCATCCTGGCGCACCGCATGGTGCTCTTCGATCTGGGAGCCGTAGTTGACGGGCATGTCCCACCCGCCGAAGTCGACCATCTTGGCGCCGAGGGCGCGGTGAGCGGAATTGAGCGGGGTCGCTTTGAGCGTCATGGGATCCTCAGGACAAGAATAGGGTGTAAGGCACGATCGCCGTGCGCTGTCGACCCCTCTGTCCTTGGTACCTGAGAGATAGCAGCTGGCGCCGCTTGCCCCTTCGGTGGACCGCATCGCGGCCGCTCTCCAGAGTTGACCGGCCGCGCTGTGCGCCGCCGTCCCTTGACCGGTCCTTTTGCCTGAGAGTTTATGGGTAGGTGCCCCTTCGGCGGCAGCGTCGCTGCGCTCTCCCGATCAAGACTGCGCAGAATATGCCACCCCGCCCGCCGTGTCAACCACACAAGCCCCCTCCAGCTTGCCCCTCCAACCCAACAATGAGGGTCAGAGTAGAATTCTTTGACAACTTTTGAAGTTGCTCATTAATTCTACACTGACCCTATTTAATTTCTGACCGCTGGGGAAACAAAAAGCGTGCATTCAAAAAACTATTTGACGCCAAGAATTAAGCCGACATTTTGATAGCGCTAAACGGCCTTAAATTAATGAGGGTCGGAGTCGAATTGTTTGACAACTTTGAGGAATTGCCCAATAAATCGACTCTGACCCTGATTGGGAAGTTGTTGGTGGGAATTGCTGCGCACTATTGGCGCGGGGTGCCGGGGCGATTTGGCGTGATTTGCTACACTTGTTCCACTTAATTTGTAGGCGGGAACAGACTATGAACGAAGAAAAAACCGTGCAGGAGAAGGAAGGCTGGTACACGCTGTCGGGCGACGTCAACAGCGATATGGTCCATCGCATGTTCGAGGCGGTGGCAAGCATGACCGAGGAGGGGATCGATACCGCCCACGTGCTGCTGCAGTCGAATGGCGGCTATGTCAGCGACGGGCTGTGCCTGTATAACTTCATGGCCAGCTCGCCGATCAAGTTTGTGATGTACAACGCCGGCGCGGTGGCCTCGATCGCCGTCGTGCTGTACCTGTCCGGCTCGCGCCGCTATGCCAGCGAGACCGCGCGCTTCATGATCCACAAGTCGCATGCGACCGCCTCGCCCGGCTCGCGGCCGGATGCGCTCAATATCATCGTCGAAGGCCTGCGCGCCGACGACGCGCGCACCGAGGCCATCCTGCGCAAGGAGATCGAGCTGACGCCCGAGCAGTGGAGCGTGCACCAGTACGGCGACCTGCACCTGACCGCGCGCGATGCCAAGAAGGCCAGGATGATCCACGACGTGCGCGACTTCGCGCCGCCCAAAGGGGCGATCCTGCGCAACATCTGACCCCAGCGGCCCGGCGCCGCACCGCCGCCGTTCGCCGTTGCTGCCGCGCCAGGATATGTTTGGTCATTGCCGAGAGGTAAGAATGTGGCAAAATAGGGGCTTGCCTCACTTCGCCGAACCGTCATGGCCACCCCATCCGCCCAGACTCCCGCCGCGCGCAAGGCCGCCGCCTCTCACCAGGCGGCGCTGGCCGAACTGGTCGAGATCGCGCGCGGCCTGGCCGAGTCTGGCCTCGCCGACATGGCGCGGCGCATGGTGTCCGCGCTGCTGGACCTGACCGCGGCCGGTCCCGAACCCGCTGCCGTCATGCGGCGCGTCAAGTCGGGCAATCTGCTAAAGGACAACACCTACGCCTTCATCCATCTGGCGGCGGCCGAGATCGAATCGGCGCTGCGCCAGGAAGTCGCAAGCCTGCTCCCGCAGGACGCCGCCCCGGCCGCGCCGGTCGAACTGAGCCTGGTCCCGATCGAGCAGATCGACCGCCAGATGGCGCTGGGCGCGGTCAGCCGTCCCTTCGACCTGCAGCACTCGGAAGGACTGGCCACACTCGGCGTGCGTCTTGGCCTGCTGCTCGGACGCGACCTGGTGCGCGCCGCCCACAATCCATTTCGCCCCGACGTCTTCCTCGCCGCCGTGCACGCGGCCTGGCGCCAGTTCGAGCCCGATCCCGAGGCCCACGCCCTGGTCGGCCCGTTGCTGCGCCCCGGGCTGATGTTCGACCTGGCGCCCGTGTACGATGCCCTGGTCGAGGCCCTCAAGGCGCGCAAGGGGGCTGCCGGCGACACCCGTTTCAGCAAGACCGACGACCGCGCCGCGCGCCAGGCCGAGCGCGCCCGGCGCGAAGCCGCGCTGGCCCAGCAACTGCGTCATTTGTTCGATCCGGCGCTGGCGGTGCCGGAGATCCCGAACCTGCCGCAGGGCAGCGGCGGCTGGCGTCCGAGCGCGGCCTCCGGCTTTGCGGTGGCGCCGCCGGAGCCGGCCAGTGCGGCGCCCGCGTCCCCGGCGTTCCCGGCATCCCCGGCATCCCCGGCATCCGGCGCGCAGCCCGCCGCCGGCTTCGTCCAGACCGGCGCGCCGCCAGGCCTGGCCTGCGCAACCAGCGGCGTCGCGGGCGCGGCGCCCGCCGCACTGCCGCTGCTCGACCTGTTGGCCCGCCTGCCGGCCACCGCTACGGGCGCCGGGGCGGGCGCGGAGGCGCCGTCCGGCGTCCTGTACCTGCCGCAGCTGCGCGCCAGCCTGCCGCAGGGCGCGCTGTCGCGCGGCGACGAAACCACGCTCGACCTGTTGTCGCGCGTGTTCGGCAGCGTGCTGCAGGACGACGGCGTGGCGCCCGAGACGCGCGAACTGATCGGCCACCTGCAATTGCCGGTGCTGCGCGCCGCGCTGCGCGACCGCAGCTTTTTCTACCAGGAGGCGCACCCCGCGCGGCGCCTGCTCGACCTGCTGTCGCAGGCCGGCTGGGAGCAGCCCCGGGGCGAGGACGATCCGGTCTACCGCGCCATGCGCAGCAGCGTCGAGCGCGTGCGCGGCCAGCCCGACCCCGAATTCGGCGCCGCCCTGGCCGATCTGGAGGCCGGCCTGGCCGCCCGCGACAGCCAGGAACAGGCCGCGCTGGCCGCGCCGATCGCCCAGGCCACCCGGCGCGAAAAGCGCGCCGCCGCCGAGCGTTCGGCGCGGCGCGCGGTAGCCTTGCGCCTGGCCGGCGAACAGGTGATCCCGGCCGTCTCCAGCTTCCTGGAAGGGCGCTGGACCGCCGCCCTGGCGCTGGCCTACACGATCGAGGACAGCCGTCCCGGCGCCGTCGACAGCGCCACGCGCACGATGGAAGACCTGATCTGGAGCGTCAAGCCGAAAGTCACCCAGGAACAGAGGAAGACCCTGATCGCGCGCCTGCCGGCGCTGCTGGCAAGCCTGAACAACTGGCTCGACGCCACCCGCTGGCAGGATGCCGAGCGCCTGCAGTTCTTCGCCGAGCTGGCCGAGTGCCACGCCTCGATCGTGCGCGCGCCGATCGAGCTATCGCCCGAGCGCCAGCTCGAACTGGCGCTCGAGGCGGCCCAGCAGGATGCGCTGCGCCGGGTGGCGCAGGAGCAGGAAGAAGAGCGCGAACAGGCGCGGATCCAGGCCGAGGAAACGCAGGCCGGCGCCGACGACCCGGCCGCCGCGGTGCTGGCCGGCCTGGAGCGCGGCATGCGGCTCGAACTGATCGAGGCGCACATCGTGCGCCGGGTGCGCCTGGCCTGGGTCAGCCCGCTGCGCACCCTGTACATCTTCTCGGGCGCCGGGCGCCAGGAAGCGTTCTCGCTGCCGGCCGTGCGCCTGGCCGAACTGCTGCGCGAGGGCGCGATCCGGATCGTGGCCCCCGAGGGCGTGGTGGGCCGCATCCTGAGCGCCGCGGTCGGGCCGGGCGCGGTCAACGACGCCGCGGTCGCGGCGCACGTCCCCCGCAGCGCCTGAAGCGGGGCGGGGCGGCCGGCGGCGCTTTTTGATCCCGCGCCGGCAATGGTATGATGAACGCTTTACAACCTTGGCCGACGCAACGTGCGCCTCTCTTCCATCAAATTGTCGGGATTTAAATCGTTCGTCGATCCCACCAATTTCCAGGTTCCGGGTCAGCTGGTCGGCGTGGTCGGCCCCAACGGTTGCGGCAAATCCAATATCATCGACGCCGTGCGCTGGGTGCTGGGCGAGTCGAAAGCGTCCGAGCTGCGCGGCGAGTCGATGCAGGACGTGATCTTCAACGGCTCCACCCACCGCAAACCGGCCGGGCGCGCCTCGGTCGAGCTGGTGTTCGACAACAACGCCGGCAAGGCCGCCGGCCAGTGGGGCCAGTATGCCGAGATCGCGGTCAAGCGCACGCTCACGCGCGACGGCACCTCGACCTACTACATCAACGGCCAGCCGGTGCGCCGGCGCGACATCCAGGACATCTTCCTCGGCACCGGCCTGGGTCCGCGCGCCTACGCCATCATCGGCCAGGGCATGATCGCCCGCATCATCGAATCGCGCCCGGAAGAGCTGCGCGTGTTCCTCGAGGAAGCGGCCGGCGTCTCCAAGTACAAGGAGCGCCGCCGCGAGACCGAGAACCGGCTGTCCGACACGCGCGAGAACCTGCTGCGGGTCGAGGACATCCTGCGCGAGCTGAACGCCAACCTCGAGAAACTCGAAGCCCAGGCCGCGGTGGCCAGGCGCTTCCACCAGCTGCAGGCCGACCAGGAAGAAAAGCAGAAGCTGCTGTGGCTGATGCGCAAGAACGAGGCCAGGGCCGAACAGGTGAAATTCTTCCGCGAGATGGAAGAAGCCCAGACCAGCCTGGAGGCGCAGACCGCCAGGCTGCGCAGCGTCGAACTCGACCTCGAGCACTTGCGCCAGGCCCACTTCGCCGCAGGCGACCGCCTGCACACGGCGCAGGGCTTGCTATACCAGATCAATTCCGAGATCGGCAGCCTGGAAGCGCAGATCAAGTTCGTGGTCGAGTCGCGCACCCGCCTGCAAAACCAGATCGCCGCCCTGGCCGCGCAGCGCGATGGGTGGCTGGCGCAGGAGCAGGAGCACCGCGAAGGCCAGGAAGAAGCCGGGATGCAGCTCGAGGAGCTGGCGGCACGCGCCGAGGGCGCCCAGATCGCGGTCGAGGCCCACCACGAGCGCCTGCCCGAGCTGGAAGCGGCCTGGCGCGCCGGCCAGGAACAATCGAGCGCGTCACGCGCGCGCATCATGCAGGTCCAGCAGCGCATCGAGCTGGCCTCGGCCCATGGCCGCAACGCGGCCGGCATCCTGAGCAATCTCGCGGCGCGCCGCGAGCGCCTGCAGCAGGAGAGGAACGGCCTGAACCTGCCCGACAGCGCCACCCTGGACAATCTGCGCGAACAGCTCGAAGAAAAACAGCTGCTGCTCGAAGAGCAGACCATGCTGCTCGAGGAAGCGACCGGGCGCCAGGAAGACGTCGAGAGCGAGCGTAGGGAAGCGCATGCGCAGGTGCAGCGCGAGAGCGCCGCCAACGCCCAGCTGGAGGCGCGCCTGGCCGCGCTGCGCCAGATGCAGGACCGGGTGCAAACCCAGGGCAAGGTCCAGCCCTGGCTCGAGAAGCACGAGCTGGCCGGCTTGCCGCGCCTGTGGCAAAAGCTCGACGTCGAAGCGGGCTGGGAAACCGCCCTCGAGGCCGTGCTGCGCGAACGCTCCGGTGCGCTCGAAGTATCGAATATCGACTGGGCAAAGGCGTTCGTGAACGACGCGCCGCCGGCGCGCCTGGCGCTGTATGCGCCGCAGCCGGGCGCGCACCCGGCGCCGGTCGACGGCTTGACGCCGTTCTCCAGCCTGCTGCGCGTGAACGATGCCGGCATCCGCGGCGTGCTCGAAGACTGGCTGCATGGCGTCTACGTCGCCGCCGATGCGGCCGAGGCCTTCGCCGGGCGGGCGCGCCTGCCGCAGGGCGCGGCTTTCGTGACCCGCGACGGCCATCTGGTGACCCGCTCCAGCGTGCGCTTCCATGCGCCCGACGCCGAGCAGGACGGAATGCTGGCGCGCCAGCACGACATCGAGAATACGGCGAAACAGCTCAAGGCCCAGGCCTTGCTGGCCGACGAGGCGCGCGCGCGTGCCGTGCGCGCCGACGCCGCCGTCACCGAACTGGCGCGCCGCCTGCAGGACGCCCGCGCCAGGGTGGCCACCCTGCAGCGCGAGGTGCATGCGCTGCAGATCGAGGTGCTCAAGCAGAGCGAGATCGAGGCCCGCTTCAACCAGCGCAGCGGCCAGATCGCGGCCGACCTGTCCGAGATCGCGGCCCAGGAAGCCGAGCAGCGCCAGGCCCAGGCCGAAGCGGAGCAGGAGTTCGAACAGCTCGACCTGGAACTGGCCGAACTGCAGGAAGCGCACGAGGATGGGCAGACCGCTTTCCTGGAGCGCGAACAGGCGCTGGGCAGAGCCCGCGACCAGCTGCGAGAGCTCGAACGCGGCGCGCAGGAAGCCCAGTTCGCCGAACGCGCCCAGCGCAGCCGCATCGAGGAGCTGCGCCGCACGATGGCGACGGCGGCGACCCAGGCCGAACAGGTCGGCGCCAGCCTGGCCCAGGCGCGCCTGGAACTCCAGGCGCTGGAAAGCGGCACCGCCCACGAGGGCCTGCAGGAGCTGCTCGCGCGGCGCACGACGCAAGAGGTGGCGCTGTCCGACGCACGCCATGAGCTCGACCAGGTCGCCCAGCAGCTGCGCGCGGCGGAAGAGTCGCGCATGCAGTCCGAACGCAGCCTGCAGCCGCAGCGCGACCGCATCACCGAGATGCAGCTCAAGGAGCAGGCCGCGCGCCTGAACCAGGAGCAGTTCGCCGAGGCGCTGGCCGCCACCGGGGCCGACGAGGCGGCGCTGTCCGAGAAGCTCGACCCCGAACTCAAGCCGCAATACCTGCAGGGCGAAGTCACCAGGCTGACCAACGCCATCGCCGGCCTGGGGGCGGTCAACCTGGCGGCGGTCGACGAGCTGGCGCAAGCCACCGAGCGCAAGCGCTTCCTGGATTCGCAGAACGCCGACCTGAACGAAGCCATCACCACGCTGGAAGACGCGATCGGCCGCATCGACCGCGAGACGCGCGACCTGCTGCAGGACACGTTCGACCGCGTCAACGGCCACTTCTCCGAACTGTTCCCGATCCTGTTCGGCGGCGGCAACGCCAGGCTCGTGATGACGGGCGACGAGATCCTGGATGCCGGCGTGCAGGTCATGGCCCAGCCGCCGGGCAAGAAGAACGCCACCATCCACCTGCTGTCGGGTGGCGAGAAGGCCCTGACCGCGACCGCGCTGGTGTTTTCGATGTTCCGCCTGAACCCGGCGCCGTTCTGCCTGCTCGACGAGGTCGACGCGCCGCTGGACGACGCCAATACCGAGCGGTTCTGCCGCATGGTCAAGCGCATGTCGGACCATACCCAGTTCCTGTTCATCTCGCACAACAAGATCGCGATGGAGATGGCGAGCCAGCTGATCGGAGTGACGATGCAGGAGCAGGGCGTGTCGCGGATCGTCGCGGTCGACATGGAGTCGGCCGCCGACCTGGCCGCCGCCTGAGCGGACGGGCCGGTCGAGAACCGCCGTGCTACACTGGCCCGATCCATGACCGACCCGTGGCCCGGCCAGGGCTCACAGCACCAGTTTCATTCAATGACCGACCATTCCCGTCCACCGCAGCCTTCGATCTTGTCCACGGCGCTGGAGCTGGGGCTGCGGCTGATCCGCTCGTCGCCTGCCCCCATGCTGGTCGTGCGCGGCGATACCGGCATGGTCGCCTTCAACCCCGCGTACGCGTCGCGACAGGCCGACCCCTGGCCGGCCGACACGTGGATGCCTTGTGCCGCGCTGCCGGGCGATGCCGCTGCGCAGATCGCGCGCATCCTCGACGGCAGCCTGGCCCAGGCCAGCACCGGGCCGGCGCCAGGCCTGGCGCCGGCATTCCACGCGGCCCTGGCCCTGTCGCCGATATGCGAACCCGACGGCGCGATCGTGGGCGTGCTGGGCGTGGCCTCGATGCCCGCGCCGGAGGCCGACCCGGCGACCCGCGAACTGGGGCGACTGGTCGAACTGAGCCCGGTCGGCGTGGTGCGCTACACCCTCGACGGCGCCATCCTCGGCTGCAACGACGCCTTCCTGTCGATGCTGGGCCTGGACGAGGACGATCGCCGGCGCGGCCTGTCGTGGCGCGCCCTGACGCCGCCCGAGTGGCGCGAGGCCGACGACGCCGGTCTCGCGCGGCTGCAGGCGCATGACCTGATGCCGCTGATCGAGAAGGAGTTCCTGCACCGCGACGGTCGCCGCATCCCGGTGCTGGTCGGCGCCGGCAACCTGATGGCCGATCGCCGCCAGGGCTTCGCGGTGGTGATCGACATCTCGGCGACGCGCGCCGCCGAGCGCGCGCTGGCCGAGAGCGAAGCGCGCTTTCGCGCGATCACCAACGCGATGCCGCAGATGGTGTGGTCGACCCGCGCCGACGGCTTCCACGACTACTACAACGACCAGTGGTATGCCTTCACCGGCGCGCCGTCCGGTTCGACCGACGGCGAAGGCTGGAACGACATGTTCCACCCGGACGACCAGGACGCGGCCTGGGCCAGGTGGCGCCACTCGCTGGACACCGGCGAGCCCTACGAAATCGAATACCGCCTGCGCCACCGCGACGGCGGCTACCGCTGGGTACTGGGCCGCGCGCTCCCGGTGCGCGATGCCGATGGCGCGATCGTGCGCTGGATGGGCACCTGCACCGACATCCACCAGCACAAGCTCACCGAGGATGCCCTGCGCGAGGCCGACCAGCGCAAGGACGAATTCCTCGCCATGCTCGGCCACGAGCTGCGCAATCCGCTGGCGCCAATCCGCAGCGCGGCGTCGCTGCTGCCGCTGGTGAAACACGATCCGGACCGGATCGAGCATATCGGACGCGTGATCGCGCGCCAGACCATCCACATGACGGGCCTGATCGACGACCTGCTGGACGTCTCGCGGGTGACGCGCGGGCTGATCGCGCTGGACCAGGAAGACGTGGCGGCGCGCCTGCTGGTCGACGAGGCGATCGAACAGGCGCGCCCGCTGATCGAGGCGCGCAGCCACGCGCTCGCGATCGAGGACCGCGCGGGCGGGGCCTGCGTGCACGGCGACCGCAAGCGCCTGGTGCAGGTGCTGGCGAACCTGCTGTCGAACGCCGCCAAGTACACGCCGCCGGGCGGGCGCATCGTGCTCGGGCTGGCGCTGGTCGACGGGATGGTCGAGATCGCGGTGCGCGACAATGGCATCGGGATGGCCCCCGACCTGGTCTCCAGCGTGTTCGAACTGTTCCGCCAGGGGCAGCGCACGCCCGACCGCTCGCAGGGAGGGCTGGGCATCGGCCTGGCGCTGGTCAAGAAACTGGTGCTGCTGCACGGCGGCCGGGTCGGCGCCGCGAGCGCCGGGGAGGGCATGGGCAGCGAGATCGTGGTGGCCTTGCCGGCCTGCCGCCAGCCGGCCATCGCGGAAACGGCATGAACCATGGCACGCAGGACGGAATGAAGGGTGGCGGGACCGATGGCGGGAGAGACAGGAGAATAAATACCGGGGCGCCGCGCTAGCCATGGCATCCGCGCGGGCGAGTTGGTATCATTGCACGAATTTTCGTGGGGAGAGCGCCCGCACGGATGGCAACCGATCGAATTAACCATTTCGCAGAACGAGATCACCGCACGGCCGGTCAGGCTGGCGGGTCCGGCGCGAATTTCGCTATTGAGGCACACGCAGCATGACTGATTTCCAAATGAGCCTGATCGCAGCCGGCGGCGTCTTCGTCGTCGGTGTCATCACCTACAACAAATGGCAGGAGTACAAGGCCAGGAAGAGCGTCGAACGCGCCTTTGCCTCCGACCATGACGACGTCCTGATGCGCGATGGCGAGCAGCCGCCCGCCGTGGACCGCCATGAGCCGGTGCTCGACGCCGGCCAGGAGCCGCCGGTGGCCGCCAGGGAACCCGTGCTCGACGCGGATGCCTTCGTGCCCGCCGACGTGAAGCCGGAGCCGCAGCTGGACGAGCCGGCCGCGCCGACGCCAGTCGCGGCAGGGACGGCGCCGGCCGCCGTGGCCGGCGCTGCAGGCGGTGCGGCGGTCGCCGTCCCCGCCGGCGCGCCCGCCACCACCTACCGCGCCACCGGCGCCAGCGCCGCCCAGGACGCGGTGGCCGCCTCGCTGCCCGGCACCCGGCCCGGCATGCCGCCGGCCGAACTGGCCGAATGCCTGGTCGACCCGCTGATCGACTGCCTGATACCTCTCTCGCTCGACACGCCTGTTCGCGGCGACAAGATCCTGCCGACGCTGCAGAAGCTGCGCCGGGTCGGCAACAAGCCGATCCACTACATCGGCTTCGCCGTCAGCGGCGAATGGGAGCCGATCGTGCATGGCGGCGTGTACACCAAGCTGCAGGCCGGCGTGCAGATGGCGACCCGCACCACCGCGCTGAACGAACTCGAATATTCCGAACTGGTCACCCGCCTGCGCGCGGTGGCCGACGAGATCCAGGCGGAGCCGGAAGTGCCGGACATGATCGAGGTGATGAGCGAGGCGCGCGTCCTGCACCGCTTCGTCGCCGGCCACGACGCCCAGCTCGGCGTGAACCTGGCCGCCAATGGCGCGCCGTGGGCGATGTCGACCCTGATCGGCGCGCTCGAGAACGCCGGCTTCGACGTGCGTCCCGACGGCCGCTTCGCGATGCCCGACGGCGAGGGCGGGGTGCTGTTCACGCTGTCGACCAACGTCACCCTGGGCGCCGACACGACCTCGCGCCTGACCCTGCTGCTGGACGTGCCGTGCGTGGCGCCCGGCCGCGATGGCTTCGGCCGCATGGTGGAGGCGGCGCGCGGCCTGACCCAGCGCCTCGACGCGACCATCGTCGACGACGGCGACCAGCCGCTGGTGGACGAGGCGCTCGACGAGATCGCGGGCCAGGTGGTCGAGTTCTATCAGGAGATGGACGCGGCCGACATCCCGGCCGGCTCGACCCGCGCGCTGCGCCTGTTCAGCTGAGGACCCGCAGTGAGCGAGCAAGTGCAAGACCTGGAACGCATGACCTGGCTGGTCGCGGAGCTGAACCGCGCCAGCTACAACTACCACGTGCTGGACGCGCCGACGATCCCCGACGCCGAGTACGACAAGCTGTACCACGAGCTGCTGGCGCTGGAGACCGCGCACCCGGAGGCGGTGGATCCCGACTCGCCGACCCGGCGCGTGGGCGACGCCCCGCTCCCCGAGTTCAGCCAGGTGACCCATGCGGTGCCGATGCTGTCGCTGAACAACGGCTTTACCATCGAGGACATCGACCATTTCGACCGCCGCGTGCGCGAAGGCCTCGAAACGCGCCAGGTCGCCTATAACGCCGAGCTCAAGTTCGACGGCCTCGCGATCAGCCTGCGCTACGAGGGCGGCCGCCTGGTGCAGGCCGCGACCCGCGGCGACGGCTATACCGGCGAAGACGTCACCGCCAATATCCGCACCGTCAACGTGATCCCGCTGCGGCTGCACGGCGACGACGTGCCTGCGGTGCTGGAAGTGCGCGGCGAAGTGCTGATGTTCAAGCGCGACTTCGCGGCCCTGAACGAGCGCCAGCGCGCCGCCGGCCACAAGGAATTCGCCAACCCGCGCAACGCCGCCGCCGGCAGCCTGCGCCAGCTCGACTCGCGCATCACGCGCCAGCGCAAGCTGCGCTTCTTCGCCTATGGCGTCGGCCAGCTCGAAGGCGCCGAGCTGCCCGCGACGCACTCCGCCACGCTCGACTGGCTCGACGCCCTCGGCCTGCCGGTGGCGAAGGAGCGCCAGGTCGTCATCGGCCAGGACGGCCTGCTGGGGTTCTACCGCGACGTCGGCGAGCGCCGCAAGTCGCTGCCCTATGAGATCGACGGGGTGGTCTACAAGGTCGACCGCATCGAGGACCAGCGGCTGCTCGGCTTCGTCTCGCGCGCGCCGCGCTTCGCGCTGGCCCATAAATTCCCGGCCGAGGAGGCCTTGACCACGGTGCAGGCGATCGAAGTCCAGGTCGGCCGCACCGGCGCCATCACGCCGGTGGCGCGCCTGGTGCCGGTGTCGGTGGGCGGGGTGACCGTCACCAACGCCACCCTGCACAACGAGGACGAAGTGCGGCGCAAGGACGTGCGCGTGGGCGACACCGTGATCGTGCGGCGCGCCGGCGACGTGATCCCCGAGGTGCTGGCGGTGGTGCTGGAGCGCCGTCCGACGCCGGAACCGGCGGTCTACGAACTGCCGAAGCAGTGCCCGGTATGCGGCTCGCACGTGGTGCGCGAGGAAGACGAGGCGATCGCGCGCTGCTCCGGCGGCCTGACCTGCGCCGCCCAGCGCAAGGAAGCGATCCGCCACTTCGCCGGCCGGCGCATGATGGACATCGAAGGCCTGGGCGACCGCTATATCGACAGCCTGGTCGAAGCCGGGCTGGTGCAGGGCGTGGCTGACCTCTACGAGCTCACGCTCGACGACCTGCTCGAGATGAAACGCCTGGCCGACGAACGCGACGGCACCACGCCCGACACTGTCAAGCAGGGCAAGGTCGCCACCAAATGGGCCAATAACCTGCTGGCGGCGATCGCGGCCAGCAAGCAACCGCCGCTCGAGCGCCTGCTGTTCGCGCTCGGCATCCGCCACGTGGGCGAGTCGACCGCGAAGACCCTGGCCGACTGGCTCGGCAGCCTGGCGCTGGTGCGCCGCGCGCCGGCCGCGCTGCTGCGCGTGCTGCCCGACATCGGCGGCACGGTGGCCGAATCGATCGCCGAATTCTTCCGTGAAGAAAAGAACCAGATCGCGCTGGACGCCTTGCTGGCGGCGGGCGTCGGTCCGCGCGACGAGCACCCGCCCAGGGCGCAGCTGCGCGAGAAGCTCGACGAGGTCAAGCTGCTGGCCGCGCTCGACGTCCCCAAGCTGACCGAGCCGCGCGCGCGCCAGGTGATCGGCGCCGGCCAGACGCTGGAAGACATCGGTGTGCGCACCGACTTCGGCATCTTCGGCCTGCCGGCGGCGGTCGCGTCCTCGCTCGAGGAATGGATGGCGGTGCAGGACCACCGGGAGCGGGTGATGTCGCTCGCCGCCCTGCGGCGCTCGCTGCTGGACGCGCTGTCCGAGGCCGCCGCCGCGCCCGCGGGCCCGCTGGCCGGCAAGACCTTCGTGTTGACCGGCACCTTGCCGACCATGAGCCGCGACGCGGCCGGCGCCCTGATCGAAGGTGCCGGCGGCAAGGTGTCGGGCTCGGTGTCGAAGAAGACCTCCTACCTGGTGGCCGGCGCCGAGGCCGGCAGCAAGCTGGCCAAGGCCGAGGAACTGGGCGTCACGATCCTGGACGAGGCGGCGCTGCTGGCCCTGCTCGGACAGCCATAACACCGTCACCACTGGACCCCATGAACCTGATCCGCAAAGCCGTTTTCCCCGTCGCCGGCCTGGGCAGCCGCTTCCTGCCGGCGACCAAGGCGCAACCGAAAGAAATGCTGCCGATCGTCGACAAGCCGCTGATCCAGTACGCGGTCGAAGAGGCGGTGGCTGCCGGCGTCACCGAACTGATCTTCATCACGGGCCGCAACAAGCGCGCCATCGAAGACCATTTCGACAAGGCCTACGAACTCGAGTCCGAGCTCGAGGCGGCCGGCAAGCAGGCCTTGCTCGAGACCGTGCGCGGAGTGATCCCAAAGCACGTCAACTGCATCTACATCCGCCAATCGTCGCCGCTGGGCCTGGGCCATGCGGTGCTGTGCGCGCGCCCGGTGGTCGGCGACGAGCCGTTCGCCGTGCTGCTGGCCGACGACTTCATGGACACGGCCGCGGGCCAGAAGCCGGTCCTGGCCCAGATGGCCGACGTGTATGCCTATGAGCGCAGCAGCATCCTGGCGGTGCAGGACGTGCCGCGCGAGCACACGCGCCAGTACGGCATCGTGAGCAGCTCGCCCTACCGCCCCGACCTGGAGCTGGTGGCCGGCATCGTCGAGAAGCCGCAGCCGGCGGACGCGCCGTCCACCCTGGCCGTGGTCGGCCGCTACGTGCTGTCGCCGTCGATCTTCGGCTACCTCGAAACGCTGGGCAAGGGCGCGGGCGGAGAGATCCAGCTCACCGACGGCATCGCCGCCCTGATGCAGGCCGAGCGCGTGCTGGCCTACCGCTACGCCGGCCAGCGCTACGACTGCGGCTCCAAGCTCGGTTACCTGCAGGCCACCGCCGCCATCGGCCTGAAGCACCCCGAGACGGCGCAGGGTTTCCGCGCCTCGCTCGCCAGCCTGCTCGAGAAAGGCCAGGCATGACGGTGCGCGCCATCCTGAAAATGGGCGACCCGCGCCTGCTGCGGGTGGCCGAACCGGTCACGCGATTCGATACGCCCGAGCTGCACGCCCTGGTCGCCGACATGTTCGAGACCATGCATGCCGCTAATGGCGCCGGCCTGGCCGCGCCGCAGATCGGCGTCAACCTGCAGCTGGTGATCTTCGGCTTCGGCAGCAACGCGCGCTATCCCGACGCGCCGCCGGTGCCCGAGACGGTGCTGATCAATCCCGTGCTGACGCCGTCGTCGCAAGAGATGGAAGAGGGTGTCGAAGGCTGCCTGTCGGTGCCCGGCCTGCGCGGCAGCGTGCCGCGCCACACGCGCCTGCACTACGAAGGCTTCGACCAGTTCGGCACGCGCATCGTGCGCGACGCGCAGGGCTTTCACGCGCGCGTGGTGCAGCATGAAGTGGATCACCTGCTGGGCATCCTGTACCCGATGCGGATCCGCGACTTTTCCCGCTTCGGCTTTACCGAAGTGATGTTTCCCCACCTCGACCCCGGAGCCGACGATTGAGCCGCGCTTTATACTCCCTGGCATTGATCGGCGCCTGCCTGGCCGCGCCCGCCGCCACCGCCGCTGACTTCTTCACGAAAATCGATGCCTCGCCGACCAGCGAACTGTGGATCGACACCGGCTTCTACACCGCCCACTTCGACCGCGACAAGGACCTGAACGACAATAACAAGGGCCTGGCCTTCGAGTACCGCTTCAAGGGCACCATGAGCGCCACCGCCGGCCGCTTCTACAACAGCGACCGCGCCTGGTCGAATTACGCGGGCGTGATCTGGCAGCCGTACGCGATCGGCCCGGTGCGGGTGGGCCTGGCGGTCGCCGCCTTCGACGGCTATCCGAAGACGCGCGACGGCGGCTGGTTCCCGGGTGCGATCCCGACCCTGACCTATGAGTACAAGCGGGTCGGCGTGAATGTCGGGATCATCCCGAACTACAAGGACCGCCTGTATGGCGGCATCTCGTTCCAGCTGAAGTTCAAGCTGTTCGAACAATGACATGGGCCGCATGACGCGGCCCATTCCCTCGACGGCGATCAGCCCTCTTTCGGATACGGGCTCGGTCCGCCCTCCGCGATGAACCGGTCGATCCGCTGCTGCAGCACCGGCAGCGGCACCGAGCCCATCTGCAGGACGGTGTCGTGGAAGTGGCGGATGTCGAATGTCGACCCCAGCGCCTTCTCGGCGCGGGCGCGCGCTTCCTGGATCGCCATCTGGCCCAGGTAGTACGAGAGCGCCTGGCCCGGCCACGAGATATAGCGGTCGACCTCGGTCTCGACCTCGTGCTTCGACAGCGCCGTGTTCTGCAGCAGGTAGTCCTGCGCCTGTTCGCGGGTCCAGCCCTTGGCGTGGATGCCGGTGTCGACCACCAGGCGCGAGGCGCGCCAGGCCTGGTAGCTGAGCATGCCGAATACCTCGTACGGGGTCTCGTAGATGCCCATCTCGGTTCCCAGCCGTTCGGTGTACAGCGCCCAGCCTTCGCCGTAGGCCGAGATGTAGGCGCGGCGGAACGGCGGCACGCCTTGCTGTTCCTGGGCCAGCGGAATCTGGAAGGCGTGCCCGGGCGCCGACTCGTGCAGCGTCAATGCCGGCAAGCTGTAAAGGGGCCGCGCCGGCAGGTTATAGGTATTGACCCAATAGGTGCCCGGACCGCCGCGGCCCGCGGTCCAGAACGGCGCCTGGTCGTCCGGCACCGGGACGATCGCGAAGCGGCGACGCGGCAGGTGGCCGAAGAACTGGTCGGCCTTGGCGTCGAACTTCTTGGAAGTCCAGGCCGCGCTCTTGAGCAGCTCTTGCGGCGTCTTCGCGTAGAACTGCGGATCGGTGCGCAGGAAATGCAGGAAGGCCTGCAGGTCGCCCTTGAACCCGACCTGCCGCATGATCTCGTGCATCTCGGCGCGGATCTTCGCCATCTCGGCCAGTCCGATCGCGTGGATCTGGTCGGCCGTCATGTCGGTGGTCGTGAACTCGACGATCTTCGACTGGTAGTATTCCTTCCCGCCCGGCATGTCCTGGGCGGCGAGCGTGGTGCGCGCCTTCGGCACGTACTCGTCGCGGAAGTAGGCCAGGGCCTTGGCATAGGCCGGCTGCACCTTGTCGCCGATGACGGCCGCCGCCTGCCGGCGCAGGGCTTCCTGCTCGGCGCCAGGGATCGTGGCCGGCATCTGCTTGAATGGGTTGTAGAACACGACGTCCTGCGGCGCCCTGGCGTCGGCCACCGAGCGCAGGGTGCCTTCGCGCCCGGCCAGGGTGACCTTCGGCGGGGTGAAGCCGCGCGCCAGGCCGGCGCGCATATTGTCCAGCTCCTGGTCGAAGTAGGCGGGCAGGGCCTCGAGCAGCGCCAGGTACTTGCGGTATTCGTCGGCGCTCTTGAGATTGCGGCGCGCCGCATACGCAACGTCGGACCAGAACGCGCTGTCGGCGTTCACCGGCTGCTCGTATTCGCGGAAGCGCTGCGCGTCGTGCAGGGCGGCGACCTGGGCCCGGTACACGGCGAAGTTGATGCGCTCGGCCGGCGACAGGGCGGCAGGCCGGATCGCATCGAGTTCCTTCAGGATCCCGGCCCAGTACACGCGGCGCGCCTCCTGGGCGGCGGCATCGACCCGCGCATAGCCCGGATCCGCATTGGGGGCGTCCTCGTCGCGCGCCAGGCGCTCGGCGATGCGCCACTTCCACTCCCTGGTGTAGATCTCCTTGAAGCGCGCGTCGGCCGTGCCGGCGGCCGCCTCGCGCGCCGCGGGCGCGGGCGCGGCCGTGGCGACGGCCGGCGCCGTTGCCAGGCCCAGCGCCACGAAGGCCGCCGACATGGCTGCGACCAGATTTTTCTTGTTTTCCATTGATCCCCTGCTAGATGAAGAGCACGATTGCTCGGCGACACATATCTTAGCGGGGAAAACGGCGTGTGCCTACCGCATGTTTTTCCAGGTAAATACGCGCGTATTGACCCATGCTGCGGGGCACATTTATTCTCCGCCTGCGTGAGGACTGGTGGAAAGCCAAGATATAATGTTCGTTAATCTATCGCCGGGCCCCGCGCGCGACGATCCCGCACGACAGCGTGCTTGGACATTTCACGATGACAACCGCAGCAATTGCTATTCAACCTAGACATGATGACGAGTAAGGGCGGCCCCGGACGTTCTGAAGAGCATATCCGGCTCATCCGATCCTGGCGCCGCCTGGCTGACCAGTTGGGTCCGCTCATCGGCGACAGCGGTTTTTGCGCGCTGTACGGACGAGCCTGCCGTCTTGTCGGTCCAGAATTCAAGTGGCTAGCGGAAACACCGCCGTGCAAGACCCGCGACTCCCAAATCACCGCGCTGGATGAGCTGTTTGCCAGCGTGGCACCCGAACACGCACAAGCCGCGCACGCGGCCCTGCTCCAGTCGTTTACCGAGTTGCTGGCGTCCCTGATCGGGCAAGCGCTCGCACGGCGCCTGCTCGACGCCGCCGCGCGTGACGGGGAAGAGAAGAATGCACAGGAGCACAAGTAATGAGCGATAAAGTATCCCTTGGAAAGCTGAGCACGGGCGTGCAAGGGCTGGATGTTCTCCTGGGGGGAGGGCTGAGCGAATTTTCCTTCAACCTGATCGCCGGTCCGCCGGGATCGGGCAAGACCACGCTCGCCCACCAGATCATGTTTTCGCTGGCCAGCAACGAGCGCCGTGCCCTGTTCTTCACTGTGCTGGGCGAACCGCCTCTCAAGATGCTGCGCTACCAGCAGCAGTACAGCTTCTTCGACATGGACATGGTCGGCACCTGCGTGCGCTACGTCAACCTGGCCGAAGACCTGCGCGCCGGCGACTTCAGCGGCGTGCTCGAGCGCCTGATGAAGGAAGTCGAGGATTTCTCGCCGAGCCTGGTGTTCGTCGATTCTTTCCGCTCTGTGGCCCAGACTGCGCGCGCCGGCAACGAAGGCGTGGCCGACCTGCAGCACTTCATCCAGGAACTCGGCACCCGCATGACCAGCTGGCAGGCCACCACCTTCCTGATCGGCGAATACCTGCACGGCGACGCCGAGGCCAGCCCGATCATGACGGTGGCCGACGGCATGATCGCGCTGACGCCGGTCCACGAGGATAACTCGGTGGTGCGCAAGATGCGCGTGGTCAAGATGCGCGGCCAGGCCCACCTGGGCGGCTCCCACACCTTCCGCATCACCGACGACGGCATCCGCGTCTATCCGCGCATCCTGCCGCCGCTGGCGGCCGACCACCACCTCGGTGCGCGCGTGGACCGCGATGCGGGCCGCATCCCGACCGGCACGCCCGACCTCGATACGCTTCTCCATGGCGGCCTGCCGCAGGGGCATTCGCTGCTGGTGTCGGGCCCCAGCGGCTGCGGCAAGACCATCCTCGGCACCCGCTTCCTGCAAGAGGGCGCGCGGCTGGGCGAGAAGGGCATCGCGGTGTCGTTCGAGAAGGGCGCCTCGCGCCTGCGCAACGCCGAACTGGCGGCGCTGGTGGCCTGTGGCGACGTGCAGATGGTCGAAAGCCGCAAGATCGACCTCACCGTCGACGAGCTGCTCGACGAGATGAACGAGGCGATCGACCGTACCGGCGCGCGCCGGGTGGTGGTCGATTCCTTGTCCGAGCTCGCGCTCTACCTGGCGCCCGAAGGCCGCAACCAGCTGCGCTCGACCGTGTTCCAGATGCTGTCCTCGCTGGCCAAGCGCGGCGTCAGCGTGCTCGTCACCATGGGCCTGGACGACGACTTCACCCAGCTCAGGTTCAGCCAGGCCGAGATCGCCTACCTGACCGACGCCATCGTCATCATGCGCTTCGGCGAGAGCGGCGGCCAGATGCGCCGCTTCATCTCGGTGGTGAAGGTGCGCGGCAGCGCCCACAGCACCGACCTGCGCGAATTCCACATCGGCGACGACGGCATCCATATCGCGCCGACCGCCACCGAGTATGAAGGCGTGCTGCACGGGCTGCCCACATCGGGCAGGAATCCCTGAATGGATCTCATGGCGGCGACACCAGGCAACGATGACGGCACCCTGGCGCTCCGCCTGGCGGCGCTGGAACGCGAGAACGGGCAGCTGCGCGGCGATCTCGCGGCCAGCCTGGCGCTGACCGCGAGCCTGCGCGAAGCCAACGAGCACCTGGTGCTGGCCGCGGTCGACGCCCAGACCTCGCGCGACGACGCCGAGGAAACCAACCGCCGACAGAACGAATTCCTGGCCATGCTGGCGCACGAACTGCGTAATCCGCTGGTGCCGATCAGCGTGTCGGCCAGCCTGCTCGAGCGCTCGCAGGTCGGCGTCGGCACGCTCGAACGCCTGACCGGCGTGATCCAGCGCCAGGTGGGCCATATGGCGCGCCTGCTGGACGACCTGCTCGACGCCGCGCGCCTGAGCAGCGGCAAGATCACGCTCGCGATCGAGCCGCTGCGCCTTGCCGAGCTGATCGAGCATGCGGCCGAGACGGTCATGCCGCGCGTGCGCGAACGGGGCCAGGAGCTGGTCATCGCGCCGCTGAAGGATGTGCATGTGGTGGAGGGCGACCGGGTGCGCCTGACCCAGGTCTTCACCAACCTGCTCAGCAACGCCTCCAAATACACCCAGGACGGGGGCCGGATCGCGGTCGCGGCCCGGGCCGACCGCGCCGATAGCGTCGCGATCACCATCGACGACAACGGTTCCGGCATGTCCGACGAGACCATCGGCCGCGCCTTCGACCTGTTCACCCAGGGGCCGCGTTCGCTGGCGCGGTCGGAGGGCGGACTGGGGGTCGGACTGAACGTGGTGCGCAACCTGGTCACCATGCACGGCGGGAGCGTCGGCGCGGCCAGCCGCGGGCTGGGGCAGGGCAGCACCTTCACCGTGCGCCTGCCCCTGTCGCGCGCGGCGGCGCCTGCCAACGCCGCGCCCGGCCCCGTGCTGGCGGCCGGCGCCGCGCGCCGCATCCTGCTCGTGGAAGACAATGCCGACGCCTCGGACGTGCTGCGCATGCTGCTCGAAGCCGAAGGCCACCAGGTCGAGATCGCGGCCGACGGCCACATCGGGCTGGCGCTGGCGCTGGAAGGACGGTTCGACGCGATCGTGTGCGATATCGGGCTGCCGGGCCTGGACGGCCTGGAACTGATGGCGCGCCTGCGCGCGGCGCCGGTCGCCGTCCGCCCCCTGACGATCGCGCTGTCGGGCTATGGCCAGCCGCAAGACCGCGAACGCGCGCTGGCGGCCGGGTTCGACCGCTACCTGGTCAAGCCGGTGGCGCCGGGGGTGTTGATCGAGATGCTGGCCGGCGTGACGCCAGCAGGCTAGCCCCTCGCGAACAAGCGCCGCAGCCGCGCCACCGCCTCCTCGATCCGCTCGTACTTCGTCGCATACGAAAACCGCACATGGCGCTGCGGCGCCGCCACGCCGAAATCGTCGCCCGGGACGATCGCCACGTGGGCCTCGTGCAGCACCGCCAGGCTGAGCGCCGTGCTGTCGGCGCCGCCGTCTCCCCGCTGCGCATGCGCCACCCGGTCGATGTCGGCATACACATAGAAGGCGCCATCCGGCATTACCGGCACCCCGAAGCCGAGTTCGCGCAGGGCCGGCACCAGGTAGTCGCGGCGGCGCTGGAATTCGCGGCGGCGCTGCTCGAAGATGTCGAGCGCCTCCGGGTGGAAGCAGGCCAGCGCCGCATGCTGCGCCACCGTCGGCGCGCAGATGAACAGGTTCTGGGCCAGCTTCTCGAACACCGGCACCAGGCTGTCGGGCACGACCAGCCACCCCAGGCGCCAGCCGGTCATGTTGAAATACTTGGAGAAGCTGTTCACCGTGATCGCATCCGGATCCAGCGCCAGCGCGCTCACCGGCGGGTGATCGTACGACAGCCCCTGGTAGATCTCGTCGACGATGGCGAAGCCGCCCCGGGCGCGCACCGCGGCCAGCATCGCGCGCAGCTGGCCTGGCGTCATCGAGGTGCCGGTCGGATTGGACGGCGACGCCACCAGCACGCCGCGCGTGCGCGCGCTCCAGCGCTCGGCCACGTGATGGGCGCCGAGCTGGTAGCGGTCCTCGTGCGAGGACGGCACCAGCACCGGCTGGCCGCCGAAGCTGGCCACGAAATGGCGGTTGCAGGGATAGGACGGGTCGGGCATCAAGACCTCGTCGCCCTCGGACACGAGCGCGGCGCAGGCCAGCAGCAGGCCGGCTGAGGCGCCGGCGGTGACCACGATGCGGCGCGGATCGATGTCCAGGCCCTGGGTGGCGGCGTAGTGCCCGGAGATCGCCTGGCGCAGCTCGAGGAGGCCGAGCGACTCGGTGTATTGGGTGACGCCGCGGCGGATCGCTTCCATCGCGGCGCCGGCCACGATGTCGGGCGCGGTGAAATCGGGCTCGCCGACGCTCATGCTGATGACGTCGTGGCCGGCGCGCCTGAGTTCGCCGGCGGCCTTGACCATCTCCATGACGCGGAATGGTTCGATCGCGTGCACGCGCTGGGCGACCTGGAGCGGGGACTGCAGAATAATGGAAGACATGGCGATGGCGGGATGGGAAACCCCGCCATCTTACTGCAAGCTGCCTATGCCTGCGCGTGGTGCGCCGCCGTCAGGCGCCGCATCAGCGGCAGCGCCGCCAGCGCAATGAAGGTACAGGCGATCGCGGCCAGCCCCAGCTTGTTGAACAGGCTGGTGTAGATCGGGAGCGTCTGCAGCGGGTCGGTCATCCCTTCCGGCACGCTGGCCATGGTGGCCACCAGGCCGCCCAGGTATTGCGAGATGCCGACCGCGACGAAATAGGCGCCCATCATGAAGCCGCCCATGCGCGCCGGCACGTAGCGCGCGATCATCGCCAGGCCAAGGCCGGAGACCAGCAGTTCGCCCAGCGAATACAGGCCGTAGCCCGCGATCATGATCCACGACGAGGTCAGGCCGTCGACGGCGAAGGCGCCGGCCAGGCCGTAGGTGAAGAAGCCGGCGGCGACCACGGCGAAGCCGAGCGCGAACTTGGCGGCGATCGACAGGTCCAGGCGGCTGCCGGAGGAGCGCGCGTAGATCCAGGCCAGCACCGGCGAGAGCACCATGATCCAGATCGCGTTGAGCGCCTGGAACTGGGCCGGCGACCAGGTGAACAGGTGGCTGCCGAACAGGCTGAAATCGAGGTCGACGTTGCGCAGCGCGAACAGCGACAGCGAGGTCGACATCTGCTGGTAGAAGATGAAGAAGAACACCGTCTGCAAGGTCAACACCAGCGCGGCCACCAGGCCGGCGCGCTCGCTGGCCTGGCTGGTGCGGATCAGGTGGATGAAGATCCCGAGCACCACCAGGCCGGCCACGTAGACGAACAGGCGCGCCAGCCACTGGTATTCGAGGATGAAGGTCGAGGCGATCACGGCCAGCACGCCGCCGCCGAGGACCAGCGCCAGCTTGCCCCAGTCCAGCGGCAGTTCGTCCGGCGGCGAACCGATATGGTGCACGGTGCGGCGCAGCACGCCGACCGTGAGCAGGCCCACCCACAGGCCGACGCTGCACACGGCGAAGGCCATGTGCCAGCCCAGGTCGCCGCCCGAGGTAGCGTTGAAATGGTCCTTGATCGCCGGCGTGGCCAGCATCGAGACGGTCGAGCCGACGTTGACCGCCATGTAGTAGATGGTGAAGGCGCTGTCGATCTTGGCGTCGTCGCCTTCGTAGATCTTGCGCACCAGGTTGGCGGTATTGGGCTTGAACAGGCCGTTGCCGACCACGATCACGCCCAGCGCCACGAAGGTGAGCCAGGTGCCGCTGACCGGGATGCCCATCAGGGCGTAGCCGAGCGACAGGATGATGGCGCCGATGATCATGCAGCGCCGGGTGCCGAGCACCTTGTCGCCGATCCAGCCGCCGATGGCCGGCGCCACGTAGATCAGGGCCGCCGCCGCGCCCCAGACGAGGGTGGCGCGGGTATCGTCGAAGCCCAGGCGCTGCACCATGAAGTAGACGATCAGCGCCTGCATGCCGTAGTAGCCGAAGCGCTCCCACAACTCGATCAGGGCCACGGTGAGGAAGGAGCGGGTCCGGCTGACCGCGGCCCCGTTCCGGAGATCCGACTGGTGCTGCATATGATTCCTTTGACAATGGCGCCGGGTTGGCCGATGGAAAAACCGACGATCCTAGGCCATTCGCACCGAATCCGCAACCTTGACAGCAGGTGGTGACATTGCGTTAACATGGCCCGCATTCCAGACACCGAGGTTTGCATGAGGCGCTTCACCGCCATTTTCTGCGCCGCCATGGCAGTGGCGGCATCCGGTCCGGCCGGCGCCGGCGAAGCCGCCGCCGCTGCGGCACGCTCGACCCCTACGCCCACGCCCACGCCGGCCGCCGATCATCACCAGCACCTGTTCAGTCCCGCCGCGGCGGCCTGGATGTCGTCCTCGATCGCGCTGGCGTCGATCGATGCCGACGCGCTGGTGGCGCAGCTGGACGCGGTCGGCATCCGGCGCGCGGCGGTGCTGTCGGCGGCGTACGCCTATGGCCTGCCGGCCCGCACCATCGGCCACGAGTACGCGCGGGTGCGCGCCGAGAACGACTGGGTCGCGGCCCAGGCGGCGCGCCATCCGCGGCGCCTGGTGGCCCTGTGCAGCTTCAATCCGCTCAAGGACTATGCGCTGCTCGAGCTGGGACGCTGCGCGACCAGCCCCGGTTTCGGGCGTGGCATCAAGCTCGATTTCGCCGCCGCCGACGTCCAGCTCGACCGGCCCGGCCACGTCGAGCGCCTGCGCCAGGTGTTCCGCGCCGCCAATGCGCGCGGCATGGCGATCGTGTTGGACATGCGCGCCTCGCGCGCGCTGGGGCGGCCATATGGCGCCGCGCAGGCGCGCGTGCTGCTCGAGCAGGTGCTGCCGTTCGCGCCCGACGTGCCGGTGCAGGTGTCGCACCTGGCCGGCAACGGTCCCGGATTCGGCGACACGCCGGCGCGCGAGGCGCTGGCCGTGCTGGCCGAGGCCGCTGCGCGCCAGGATCCGCGCATGCGCCAGGTCTGGTTCGACGTGGCGGCCGTGGTGCAGGCCGATCTGCCGGCCGACGAGGCGCGGCGGCTGGTGCGGCGCCTGCGCCAGGTCGGCCTGGACCGGGTACTGTACGGGTCCGATGCGCCGCCCGGCGACGGGATGGCGGCACGCGGCTGGGAAGCCTTCCTGCGCCTGCCGCTGGACGATGCAGAGACGGCGCGCGTGGCGCGCAACGTGGTGCCCTACCTGCGCTGAATCGCTTACAGTTTCGCGACATTCCGCCGACAATAATCCGGAACATGCCCCGCTCGGCATGCCTAGAATTTCCCTGCTCGTAAAGACCATACGCCGGCACGCACCGGCTACCATTTCAAGACAGGGGACTTCGCATGCATCATCACTTCACACTCTGCGCCGCGGCCATGGGCTGCGCGCTGCTGCTGGCCGGCTGCGGCGGTTCGGACAAGGACGACCCGAAACCGCCGGGCGAGGTCAAGCCGCCGCCGGTGGCCAGCACCCTCGAAGTCTTCACCAGCACCGCGCGCGGCATGGAAAGCGTCGCCTATGTCGGCGGCCATGCCTACCTGTCGCTGTCCAACAGCAAGGCCGAAGGCTCGGCCGTGCTCAAGACGACGCTGCCGGTCGCCCGCTCGTCCACCTGGACCCCGGTCAGCCTGGGCGCCTGCGCCATGGGCAAGCAGGGCGACTTCATCGTGCGCGCGCCGAAGCTCAAGATGGTGGGCCAGGACCTGTGGCTGATGCAGCCGTGGGCCGACACCGCGGAATCGAAGAACGAAAGCGCCACCTGCACCCTGCTGGCGAGCAGCGGCGGCTTCATCCCGCGCGACCAGGACCTGCGGGTCTGCACCGGCAACTTCTGCGAGACCCTGTCGGTGCAGGATATCAAGCAGCATGGGCAACGCCTGTACAGCAATCCCGGTGCGGGACTGAACCTGTTCACGTCGGCCAACGGCGGCAATACGTGGTCCGTGATCCGCGGCCAAAAGGCCTCGATGGTCTGCACCCCGACCAAGTTCCACGTGATCGGCGAGCGCGTGCTGGTGGGCGGCGAGTGCCCGCTCGACATGGCCTTCGTCGAGGCCTACCAGCTCAACGCCGACGGCAGCGCCCTGGCCAGCGAGGCCAAGCTGGCCCTGAACCTGCCGGCGCTGGAAAACCGCAACGTCCAGTTCATCGAATCGGTGCCCGACACCAAGCGCGTGTTCATCGGCGTCGAAGGCGGCCTGCTGCGCAGCGAAGACAATGGCGTCAGCTTCAAGTTCGTGATCCAGGAACCGCTCTCGGGCGGCAAGACCTATCCGTATATCCAGTCCTTCCTGCCGCTCAAGGGCAAGCCGGACACGATGGTCATCGGCGGCTTCGACAAGGCGACCCGGTTCCCCTACCTGGCCTGGTCGAAGGATGGCGGCGCGACCTGGATCGACATCTCCGCGGCGACACCCAACTACGGCAAGGCGCCGGCGGGCAGCGCCGTCAGCGCGATCACCGGCATCTTCGAGGACCCGCAGGGCCGCATCCTGGTGACCATGAACGAGCTGGGCGACGGCCAGGGCAAGCTGATGCAGCTCACCCTGGGCAACTGAACCCGCGCCGGGTCGCAGCGGCGAGCGGCCCGCACCCGCCATCCGGCAGGGGCGGACCGCTTACATTTTCGCGACATTCTGCCGACAATAAACCCCCAAACGCGGCCGGCGCCTTGCCTAGAATGCCACACATCGCGCCGGCGCCGCCGCCGGCCATTCATCTTATCCGGGGAACCCGCATGCTTCGACACACCACCTTCACCGTCATGGGCGCGGCCTGCGCGCTGCTGCTGGCCGCTTGCGGCGGCTCGGGCGACGGCCCTGCGCCGGCAGCGCCGCCGGCGGCGGTCACGCCGCCAGTCGCCACCAAGCTCGAAACGCTGTCGAGCACGACCCGCGCCATGGACAGCGTGGCGTTCAGCGGCGGCAGCGCCTACCTGTCGCTGGCCAATAGCGCGACCGAGGGTTCGGCCGTCCTGAGCGCCAGGCTGCCGCTGGCGGCCGATTCGACCTGGAGCCCGGTGGGGCTGGGCGCCTGCGCCATGGGGCCGATCGGCGACTTCATCCAGCGCTCGCCCAAACTCAAGATGGTCGGCGGCGACATGTGGCTGATGCAGCCCTGGGCCGATACGCCGGAAGCCAGCAATGGCCACTCGACCTGCAGCCTGGTGGCGAACACCGCCAGCTTCATCCCGCGCGACCAGGACCTCAAGACCTGCAACCCGTACTTCTGCGAGACGCTGTCGATGCAGGACCTCAAGCAGGCCGGCAATCGCCTGTACAGCAATGCCGGCGCCGGCAACAATCTCCTGACCTCGAACGACAAGGGCAATACCTGGCAGGTGATCCGCGGCTCGAAGGATTCGCAGATGTGCTACCCGTCCAAGTTCCACGTGATCGGCGACCGCGTGCTGGTCGGCGGCGAGTGCCCGCTCGACTTCGCCTTCGTCGAAGCCTATCGGCTGACGAAGGACGGCGGCGCCCTGGCCAGCGAAGACAAGCTGCCGCTCACGCTGCCCGAGATGGAGAACCGCAACGTCCAGTTCATCGAGTCGGTGCCGGACTCCCAGATGGTGTTCGTCGGCGTCGAAGGCGGCCTGCTGCGCAGCCTTGATAACGGCAACAGCTTCAAGTTCGTGATCCACGAGCCGCTCGCGGGCGGCAAGGGCTATCCCTACATCGGCGCCTTCCTGCCGCTCGCCGGCAAGCCGGACACCATCGTGGTCGGCGGCTTCGACAAGATGCATGGCCGTCCCTACCTGGCCTGGACCCGTGACGGCGGCGCGTCGTGGACCGATATCTCGAAACTGGTGCCGGGCTACGACAGGGAGCAGCACGACGAATTCAGTACGCCGTCGGTCTCGGCGCTGGCGCAAGACCCGGATGGCCGCATCATCGTGGTGATCAACGAGCGCGCCGACGGCCAGGGCCGCCTGATGCAGCTGACGCTCGGCGCCAACTGATTCTTCAGATCGGCTTAATGCGCCCCGCGCCTGCCTTCGGCAGGGCGGGGCGTTTCGTTTGCGTCAAGACTGTCTGATCGCGTGGAATTCTGTCATGCTCTCGCCTGCACGTTCACTACAACGATAACGACGACATGACCAACGCACCGATTGCCCGCCTGGCGCTCCGCCTTCTCGCCATCCCGCTCGCCGCCAGCCCGCTGGCATCCGCCCAGAACGCCGAGCGCCAGCTGGCCGGCGTCACGCGCAACCAGAATACGCTCGAGATCGCGACCAACGACGGCCGCTACCTGATCAAGCCGTATTCGAGCACGATCATCGAGACCACCTTCATCCCGAAGGGCGAGCGCTTCGACCCGGCTTCGCATGCGGTGATCCTGGCGCCGGTGCAGGTCGCCGCGACGCTGACCGACGAGGGCGGCCGTCTCACCTATGGCGTCGATGACGGCATCGAGGTCATCGTCGACAAGCGGCCTTTCCGCATCAGCTATGCCTACAAGGGCAAGCCGCTGGTGGCCGAGAAGCGCGGCTTTGGCCGGGCCGACGGCCATGACACGATCGAGTTCGCGCTCGACGACGGCGAGGCCCTGTACGGCGCCGGGGCGCGCGCGGTCGGCATGAACCGCCGCGGCCACCGCTTCCAGCTCTACAACAAGGCGCATTACGGCTATGCCGAGCGTTCCGAGCTGCTCAACTTCACGATACCGGTGGCGTTGTCATCCAAAAAATATGCGATCCACTTCGACAATCCCCGGATCGGCTGGCTCGATTTCGACAGCCGCAAGGACGGCACCCTGCGCTACGAGGTCATCGGCGGACGCAAGACCTACCAGGTCGTGGCCGGCGACAGCTGGGACCACCTGATGGCCGGCTATACCGGCCTGACCGGCCGCCAGCCGCTGCCGCCGCGCTGGGCCTTCGGCAACTTCGCCAGCCGCTTCGGCTACAAGTCCGAGGCCGAGACGCGCGCCGTGGTGGACAAGTTCGCGCAAGAGAAGATCCCGCTCGACGCCGTGATCCTCGACCTGTACTGGTTCGGCAAGACCGTTCAGGGAACGATGGGCAACCTGGCCTGGGACCGCGACACCTTCCCCCATGCCGAGAAGATGATGGCCGACTTCAAGGCCAGGGGCGTCAAGACGGTGGTGGTCACCGAACCGTTCGTGTTGACCACCTCGAATCGCTGGAACGAGGCGGTGGAAAAGAACGTGCTGGCGCTTGGCAAGGCAGGCAAGCCCTTTACCTACGACTTCTATTTCGGGAACACGGGCCTGATCGACATCTACAAGCCGGAAGGGCGCGACTGGTGGTGGAGCATCTACCGCGACCTGAAGAAGGGCGGCGTCAGCGGCTGGTGGGGCGATTTGGGCGAGCCCGAAGTGCACCCGTCGGCGCTGCAGCATGCCACCGGCTCGGCCGACCAGGTCCACAACGTCTACGGCCACGACTGGGCGCGCCTGATCGCCGAGGGCTACAAGCAGGAATTCCCGTCCGAGCGTCCCTTCATCCTGATGCGCGCCGGGTACTCGGGCTCGCAGCGCTTCGGCATGATCCCGTGGTCGGGCGACGTCGCCCGCAGCTGGGGCGGCCTGCAGTCGCAGATGGAGATCTCGCTGCAGATGGGCATGCAGGGCCTGGCCTATATGCATTCCGACCTCGGTGGTTTTGCGGGAGCCGTCCTGGACGACGAGCTGTACGTGCGCTGGCTGCAGTACGGCGTATTCCAGCCGATCTTCCGTCCGCATGCCCAAGAGGCGGTGGCGTCCGAGCCGGTGTTCCGCTCCGATGCTGCCCGCGTGCTGGCGCGCGAGGCGGTGTGGCTGCGCTACGCCATGCTGCCGTATAACTACACGATCGCCTTCGACAACGAGCAGACCGGCATGCCGCTGATGCGGCCGCTGATGTTCGTCGAAACCGACCCGGCCCAGCCGGCCGAGCGCTCGACCACCTATCTGTGGGGGCCGGACTTTCTGGTCACGCCGATCGTGCAGCCGGGCGCCACCCGCGCCGAAGTGTATTTCCCGAACGCCGGCAGCGTGTGGTTCGACTTCCATACCGGCCAGGCCCACAAGGGCGGCATCCTCGAGACCGTGAAGCCGGTCGACGCGAACATCCCGGTGTATGTGCGCGCCGGCGCCTTCGTGCCGATGGCGAAGGTGGTGCAGACCACGCGCGACTACACGGGCCGCGAGATCGACCTGCACTATTACCACGATGCCTCGGTGGCCGCGTCCAGCGGCAAGCTGTACGACGACGACGGCGAGACCGCGAACGCCCATGAGCAGGGCAAGTACGAGATCGTGCGCTTCGACAGCAAATTCGCCGGCAGGCAGCTCGAGATCGGCTTTGCGACCGAGACCGGCAGGGCGATGCAGGCCAAGGAGCGTGCCTTCGCGCTCAAGGTCCACAATGTGACGTCCAGGCCGCGCGCCGTGACGGTCGACGGGCGCAAGGCGCGCTTCACCTTCAACGCCCAGCGGCACCTGCTCGAAGTGCAGGTCCCGGCGCGCCAGGGCCAGGCGGCGCAGGTGGCGATTTCCCTGTAATCGTCAGCGCGCCACGATCAGGCGCAAGCCCAGTCCGATGAATACCGCCCCCGCGATCCGGTCCAGCCACATGCCGGCCGTGGGGGTGCGGTTGAGCCACTGGCCGATCGTGCCCGAAAAATAGCCGAGCGTGCCGAAGATCACGGCCGCCTGCAGGGTGAACACGATGCCAAGCAGGCCGATCTGCAGGTTGGCGTCGCCGCGCGCGGCGACCACGAACTGCGGCAGGAAGGACAGGAAGAACAGCACCACCTTGGGATTGACGGCGGCGGCCACCAGCCCCTTCACGAACAGCCTCCCGGCGGGTTCGTCGGCGCCGCCGGCCGCGCTCACGCGCGCGCCGCCGCGGCTCCTGATCGCGCCCCATCCCATCCAGATCAGGTACACGCCGCCCGCCACCTTGAGCGCGGTGAAGGCGGCCGGCGAGGCCGCGATCAGCGCGCTCACGCCGATCACCGCCAGCAGGGTGTGGCTCAGGCAGCCCATCGCGCAGCCAAGGCCGAAGGCGATGCCGCGCAGGCGGCCCTTGGCGATGCCGGTGCTGAGCACCATCAGGTTGTCGGGGCCGGGCGAGAGGGTAATGAGGATGGCGGCGGCAAGAAAGCCGAAGAGCTGTTCGGGCGAGAGCATGAGGGCGTCGATAACGAGAAACGGGCGAACAGCTTACCGCAAAATGCGCGCATGTCCGCCCGTTGCGGCAGAGCCGGTCGCGGCCGGCCGCGCCGGATCACGATTTCTTGCAGCTGAGCTCCTTGGCGTTGGCGCCCCATTTGATGGTGACCTTGCCCTGGTGTTCCTTGAACTCGTCGCCGCGGTTGCCGTAGGCGATGCCGCTGGCGGTCTTTTCGCCGCGCAGCAGCGTGTGTTCCTTGTCGCGCACCGCGACCATCGAGGCCGGCGTGGTATCGAGGAAGGTGGCGCTGATCTTGCTGCCGTCGCTGCAGGTGAAGGCGACCGGGCCGGTGGTCTTGACGATCTTGTAGGCCGACTGCAGCTGCAGCATGCGGCGGCCGTAGGCGTTGTTGAGGCAAGCGTTCAGGTCCTTGGCGTCGGCGCACTGCTTGACGCCGTCCCACCATCTGGTGTGCTGTTCCTGCAGGTTCTTGCTGGCCCCGGCGTCGAGCTTTTCGAGCGCTGCGCGGTAGAGGGCGAAGACCAGGCCTTCGGATTCGGCCGAGCCGGGGTGCTGGCAGATCTTGGCTTCGGCGGCGCCGATGCCCTTGGCGCAAAAGCCCGGCATCGATACCGCCTGGGTGCCCAGGGGCAGGGCCAGGACGGCGGCGGCGATGAGTAGTCGTTTCATGATGTGCTCCAGTGGTGGGGGGCGGCGCGGCGTCATGCGCAAGCGCCGGAAATGGTGGTCATGGGGCGACCTGCGCCAGGTCGAGTTCGACCCAGGTCGGCGCATGGTCGCTCGGTTTCTCGCGGCCGCGCACGAACTTGTCGACCCCGGCATCCTTCAGGGCCGGCTGCAATTTCGGGCTGAGCAGCAGGTGGTCGATGCGGATGCCGGCGTCGCGCCCGAAGGCGTTGCGGAAGTAATCCCAGAAGGTATAGATCGTCTCGTCCGGGTGGATGGCGCGCAGCGAATCGAGCCAGCCCTGGTCGATCAGGCGTTCGAAGGCGGCGCGGGTCTCGGGGCGGAACAGGGCGTCGTCGACCCAGCGCTCGGGCTTGTAGACGTCGCGCTCGGTCGGGATGACGTTGAAGTCGCCCGCCAGCACGGCGGGGATGCCTTGCGCCAGCAGCGCGAGGCCGCGCAGGCGCAGGCGCTCCATCCAGGCCAGCTTGTAGTCGTATTTGGGACCGGGCGCCGGATTCCCGTTCGGCAGGTACAGGCCGGCGACCAGGATGCCCTTGTAGACCGCCTCGATATACCGGCTCTGCTCATCGAGCTCGTCGCCCGGCAGGCCGCGCTGCACCTCCTGCGCCGGTTCGCGGGTCAGGATCGCCACGCCGTTCCAGCTTTTCTGGCCGTGCCAGAGCGCGTGGTAGCCGGCGTCCTGGATCGCCTGGAGCGGAAATTTGTCTTGCGGCGCCTTCAGCTCCTGCAGGCAGACCACGTCGGGCTGGCGCTCGCCGAGGTACTGGACGAGGGCGTCCAGCCGGCTATTGATGCTGTTGACATTGTAGGTTACGACGAGCATGGGTTCTCCGATCCGAGTAGAGTCATTATGACAACAATATGTGCGGGAAGGCGCACGGCTAGCGTACCCGATGCGCATCCATATGATTTTTTCGACATTTTCTTATGGCAAATTAGTCGTTTTTCGCTATAAGCGTTTGCTCTATACTGGCAGGATCGTATCCAATGCCGGAGTCTGCATGATCACCCGCCGTCACCTCATCCTGAGCATCATCACCCTGGGCGCTTCCCTGGCCACCGGCCTGGCCCATGCCGACCAGCTGGCCGACATCAGGCAGAAGGGGCAGATCGTGTTCGGCGTGCTCGGCACCGATGAACCGAACAGCTTCATCGACCCCAAATCGCGCCAGCTGGTGGGCTACGAGATCGACATTGCCCATGCGGTCGCGAAGAAGCTGGGCGTCAAGCCGGTGTTCAAGCAGATCTCGGTGGCGGCGCGCATCCCCGAGCTGCAGCAGGGCCACGTCGACATCCTGGCCGCCTCGCTCACCCACAACAAGGAACGCGAGTCGCAGATCGACTTCGCGCTGACCCATTTCGTGACCGGCTCCAAGGTCATGGTGCGCACCGCCAGCGGCATCACCGGCTTGCCGCAGCTGGCCGGCAAGAAGGTGGTGACGGCGCGCGGCGGCACCCAGGAAACCAATATCCGCAAGGCCGTCCCGACGGTCGAAGTCGTGACCTTCGAGAATACCCAGCAAGCCTTCCAGGCGCTGCGCCAGGGCAAAGGCGTCGCCTACGTCAACGACGAATCCTCGCTGCTGTCCGACTACGGCAAGCTCGGTCCGGCCGCGAAGGGCTTCACGATCCTGCCGCAGTCGATCGGCAACGAGCCGATGGCGCTCGGCCTGCGCAAGGGCGAGAAGGGCCTGAAGGCGGTGGTCGACCAGACCCTGCGCGAACTCGAAAGCAGCGGCGCCGCCGCGCAGCTGTTCAACAAGTGGTATGGCCCCGGCACCCGCACCAACCTGGCCAAGCGCAGCTTCACGATCCACACCGACCAGATCTGATCCATCTTGCAGTTCTTCGATCCATCCATCCTGCAGTCCGGCGACTATCACGACTGGCTGGTGCAGGGTCTCGTGCTGTCGATCCAGCTGACCGTGGTCAGCTTCGTCTTCGCGCTGCCACTCGGCGCGCTGGTGGCGGTGATGCGCACCTCCGCCTTTGCGCCGCTGCGCGCGCTCGGGGCCACGTTCGTCGAGGCGATCCGCAACGTGCCGCTGCTGGCGCACCTGCTGTTCTGGTACTTCGCCTTTCCCGAGCTGCTGCCTGAAAGCCTGCGCGAGGTGCTGTACGCGAACAACCCCGAAGTCGTCTGCGCCGTCATCGCCCTGAGCCTGTACGCCGGGGTGCACATGGCCGAGGACATCCGCAGCGGCATCCGCGCGGTACCTGGGACCCAGCTCGAGGCCGCGCGCTCGCTGGGCCTGGGCCGGATCGCCGCGGTGCGCCTGGTGCTGTTGCCGCAAGCCCTGCGCGCCTCGGTGCCGCCGCTCCTGTCGCAGACCGTCAACCTGTGGAAGGACACCAGCGTGGCCACCGTGATCGGCGCCGCCGAACTGATGTACCAGGCGGCGCGCGTGGAGACGGCCAGCTTTCGCAGCCTGGAGGCGTTCACCTTCGCCACCCTGGCCTACCTGACCGTGTCGCTCGCGATCTCGGCCGCCGCCCATCTCTACCAGCGCCGCTATCCGGTGCGCACCGCATGAGGAGCGACGGATGCTGGAGCTGATCGATACCTACTGGCTGTATTTCCTGGTCGGCCAGTATCCGGAAGGCCCACTGGGCGGCCTGGCGCTGACCATCTTGCTCTCCGGCGCCGCGCTGGTGCTGGCGATGCCGCTCGGCCTGCTGCTCGGCATCGCCCGCGTCAGTCCTTATCGCGCGATCGGCCTGCCGGTGGCCGGCCTGGTGCAGGTGGTGCGCGCCGTGCCGCTGCTGCTGGTGCTGTTCTGGGTCTACTTCTTCCTGCCGGCGGTCACCGGCGTCAAGACTTCGCAGGCGACCACGATGCTGATGGTGCTGGTGGTATTCGACAGCGTGTACCTCGCCGAGATCGTGGCCGCGGGCATGCGCGCGCTGCCGAAAGGGCAGCTCGAAAGCGCACGCTCGCTCGGCCTGGGCTATGGCGCCGCGCTGCGCCACGTGGTGCTGCCGCAGACCCTGCGCCACGGCCTGCCGTCGATCGTCAACCAGCTGGTCTCGACGATCAAGGCGACCTCGCTCGGCTACATCATCGGCCTGTCGGAGGTGTCGTTCATCGCCACCCAGATCAACACGCTGGTGTTCACCCGGGCGGTGGAGGTCTACCTGATCCTGGCGCTGACCTACTTCATCCTGTGTTTCGGCCTGTCCCGCCTGGCCTTCCTGCTCGAGCGGCGCCTGCAGCGGCCGACAGCCCGCCATGTGCAGGCCCCATGAAAGCCCCTGAACGATGATCGTCCTCGATAAAGTCAACAAATACTACGGCGACTACCACGCGCTGGTGGACATCACCGAGCGTGTGGAAAAGAACGAGGTGCTGGTGGTGTGCGGCCCCTCCGGATCCGGCAAGTCGACCCTGATCCGCACCCTGAACCGGCTCGAGGAAATCGACGCCGGCCGCATCGAGATCGACGGCCGCGACATCCATGCCAGGGGGCTCGATGTCAACGCGCTGCGCGCCGGCATCGGCTTCGTGTTCCAGAGCTTCAACCTGTTCCCGCACCTGACGGTGCTCGAGAACTGCACGCTGGCGCCGGTCAGGCTGGGGCGGGCGACGAAGCTTGACGCCCGCGACCACGCCCTGCAACTGCTGGAGCGGGTGGGCCTGGCGCACAAGGTCGACGCCTACCCGAACGCGCTGTCGGGCGGCCAGCAGCAGCGGGTGGCGATCGCGCGCGCGCTGGCCATGCGCCCGCCCATCATGCTGTTCGACGAACCGACCAGCGCGCTCGATCCCGAGATGGTGGGCGAGGTGCTGCAGGTGATGCGGGGCCTGGCGGGCGAGGGCATGACCATGGTCTGCGTGACCCACGAGATGGGTTTCGCGCGCGACGTCGCCGACCGCATCTGGTTCATGGCCGAAGGGAAGATCCTGGAACAGGCGACGCCGCAGGAGTTCTTCGCCCATCCGCGGCACCCGCGCGCGCAGCAGTTCCTGGCCGATCGCCGGCGCGACTAGCGCTGTTATGATGCCGCTTTCGGGCTTCATCGACAGGATAGCGGCATGGCGCACCAATCCATTCTCGAATTTTCCACCGGCGGCCGCGGCGCCCGCGACATCACGCGCGACGTCGCCGCCGTGGTCGCCGCATCGACGCTGCAATGCGGCCTGGTCCACGTCTTCGTGCAGCACACCAGCTGCTCGCTGCTGCTGACCGAAAACGCCGACGCCGACGTGCGGCGCGACCTGGAGACCATCCTCTCGCGCCTGGCGCCGGACGGCGACCCGGCCTACCGCCACGACGCCGAAGGGCCGGACGATATGTCGGCCCACGCGCGCAGCATGCTGACCGATGTCGCCCTCACGATCCCGGTCGGGGCGGGACGGATGCTGCTCGGCACCTGGCAGGGCATCTACCTGTGGGAGCACCGCACGGCGCCGCACCGGCGGCGCGTCGTGGTCACCGTGCTGGGCGCTTGACATATGCACGTTATGGCGTGCGCATGGAATACGCACCCGGCGTAGATCGGCGGGGCGGCTTCTGGTAGTGTAGGGCGTTGACGAATTCGTCACGCCCGCGCCGCTGTCCTGCGCGCCATCCACGCCGATCCCGGGAACGACATGAACGCCGCCACGTCCAGCCGACGCCTGCTTCTCACCCTCCTGGCGCTCTGCGCGCAACTCGCCTTGCTCGCCCGGGAACACCTCGATGGCGGCGTGCGCGCCCAGCGCCGCAGCGACAGGGCCGCGCAGGCGGGCCATGCTGTCCGGCCCGCGCCGCTGGCGGGATTCCTGTGCGGGCTCGCCTACGGCGCCATCCTGGCGGCGCTGTTCGCTGCCGGCAATCCCCTGGTCGACGATGCATTCTTCGGCCTGCTGGCGCTGGCGCTCGTGGTGCGCCTGTGGCATGCCGAATACCTGCTGGGCTTCGTGCTGGCCATGAGTCTCGTGGCAGGCCCGGTCCTGCCGGCTATGTTCGGGGCGGTCATCGCCTTGCTGTCCTGGGTGGCGCACACGGCGGCGCGGGCGCTGTGGCGCAGGCTGCGTCCAGGCCTGGCCTGAGCGGCCCATCCATTTTTCAAGAGGAGCATCGTCATGCTGTACCAGGGAAGCTGTCACTGCGGCGCCGTCGCGTTCGAGGTCGAAGGCGAGATCGACGCCGCGCTGGCCTGCACCTGCTCGATGTGCCGGCGCAAGGGCTCGCTGCTGTGGTTCGTCGCGCGCGACCGGTTGCGGCTGCGTACGCCGGACGAGGCGGCCGCCAGCTATACCTTCAACAAGCATGTGATCCTGCACCGCTTCTGCCCGACCTGCGGCATCCACCCATACGGGGAGGGCGTCGACCCGAAAGGCAATGCAATGGCGGCGATCAATCTGCGCTGCCTCGATGGCGTCGACCTGGACCGGGTGCCGGTCCATCGTCATGCCGGGGCGGATCACTGAAGCCGCGCCGGCGCCGATGTCTCATCCCTTCCTGCCGCTTGCGGCAATCTTCCTGCTCCTGGCCGTCGTGCTGTACGCCGCGCCCGGACGCAGGCTGCTCAACTTCGTGCACTATCCGGCGGCGCCGGCGGATATCGCGCGCTTGAACCGCTACGCGGCGCTGCGCCTGGCCCTGCCGGCGCTGGTCAACCTGGGCTGCGCCTGGGTGGCGATCGAACGGCCGCAGTTGGTGGTGCCGATGATCTTCGCGACGCCGCTGTCGGTGCTGGCCGTGGTGGTCTGGATAGCGGCCGGCGCCCGGCGTTTCGGCGCCTGACTCACTGCGCCGACCCACTGCGCCGACTCACTGCGTCTGACCCACGGCGCCGACTCACTGCGTCTGACCCACTGCGTTGACTCACTGCGTCCGACCCACGGCGCCAGAGGCTGGCTGGACGCCGGGCAAGGTTTCCAGGACGTTCCGTGTGGCAGCCTGCGGCGCTTTCTTCCTATAATGACCCGTTTGCATCCCCGACCAGCCATGACGTCCAGCACCGCCATCCTCGACGAAGAAGCGCGCCTCGCCGTCCTCGATTCCTACGGCATCCTCGACACGCCGCCCGAGCGCTCGTTCGACGACGTCGTGCGCCTGGTCAGCCAGTTGCTGGGGGCGCCGATCGCCGCGGTCAACCTGATCGCGCGCGGCCGCCAGTGGTTCAAGTCCGAGATCGGCCTGGGCACGCGCGAGATGCCGCTGGACGACTCGATCTGCCGCTTCGCGCTCCTCGAGGAGCAGCAGATGATCGTGCCCGACACGCGCGAGGACCCGCGCTTCAGGTGCAATCCGCTGGTCAGCCGCCACGGCGGCCTGCGCTTCTATGCCGGGGCCCTGCTCAAGACACGCGAGGGCGTCCCGCTCGGCACCCTGTGCGTACTGGACGACAAACCCCGGCCCCAGGGCTTGAGCGAGCAGGAGCGGTTCGTGCTGGCCACGCTGGCGCACCAGATCATGAGCCAGATCGAACTGCGCAAGGCGATGGCCGAGCAGGACGCCTTGATCGCGGCGCTGCGCCAGGCCGACCAGCGCAAGGACGAATTCCTCGCCATGCTGGCCCACGAGCTGCGCAATCCCTTGGCGCCGATCGTGTCGGCCGCCACCATGCTGTCCAGCTTCAACCTCGATCCCGGCATGGTGCAGCGCGCCAGCGAGATCGTGGCGCGCCAGGCGGGGCACATGACGTCCCTGATCGATGACCTGCTCGACGTCTCGCGCGTCACCCGCGGCAAGGTCGAACTCGAGCTGCGCGAGCTGGACTTCAAGGACGTCGTCGCCGACGCCATCGAGCAGGTACGGCCGCTGATCGAGAAGCATTGCCATCGCCTGACCCTGGACCTGCCGCCGGCGCGCGCCATCGTGGTCGGCGACCGCAAGCGCCTGGTACAGATCATGACCAACCTGCTGAGCAACGCGGCCAAGTACACGCTCGAGGGTGGGCGCATCGAAGTGTTGCTGAGCATACAGGGGGACGCGCTCGCGGTCGAGATCCGCGACGACGGCATCGGGATGTCGCCCGAACTGATCGCCAGCGCCTTCGACCTGTTCGCGCAAGGGGCGCGCGGCCTGGACCGCAGCCAGGGCGGCCTGGGCATCGGCCTGGCGCTGGTGCGCAGCCTGCTCAAGCTGCATGGCGGCACTGTCGAGGCGAGCAGCGAGGGGCCGGGGCGCGGCAGCACCTTCAAGGTCGGCCTGCCGCTCTCCACCCGGGCCCAGGTCGAGCGCCGCGCGCGCGACCGCAGCGCCGACAAGGGCCGCATGCCGGCGCTGCGCATCGGCGTGGTCGACGACAACGAGGATGCGGCGGTCACCCTGTCGCTGCTGCTCGAGACCCTGGGACACACGGTGCTGGTCGCGCATTCGGCGCGCGAGGCGCTGGCCGCGCTGCCGGCCTTCGGGCCGGACGTCTGCCTGCTCGATATCGGCTTGCCCGAGATGAACGGCTACGAACTGGCGGCCGCGCTGCGCAAGAAGCCGGGCACGGCGCAGGCGATCCTGATCGCGGTCACCGGCTATGCGCAAGAGAAGGACCGGGCGCTGGCGCTGGCGGCGGGATTCCACGACCTGTTCGCCAAGCCGGTCGACCTCGACGTGCTGGGCGCGGCGCTGGTGCAGATCGAGAGCCGGCGCGTGGCCTGAGACAAGGTCGCGTCGGCCACGCTGCGTCGCGGCGCAGGCGTGCGCCGGCCGCGCCATCGCGCAGGCAGAATCGGTCGACCATGCGCAGTCGAGAAAGGACAGGACCATGACGCAACGCTACCAACCCATTACCCGCCTGGGCCTGGGCGGCACCGGCCTGGGCGATATGTACCACCACACCAGCGACGCGGACGGCCAGGCCACGGTCGACGCCGCCTGGGAGGCCGGCATCCGCTATTTCGACACCGCGCCGCACTACGGCGCCGGCCTGTCCGAACACCGCTTCGGCCAGGCCCTGCGGCGGCGCCCGCGCAATGCCTACACGCTGTCGTCCAAGGTCGGGCGCATCCTGGTGCCGAGTGAAACGGCCGAGATCGCCGAGCCTTTTGTCGGCGGCCTGCCGTTCCGGCGCATCACCGACTACACGGCCGACGGCGCGCGCCGCTCGATCGAGGACAGCCTGCAGCGCATGGCGCTGTCGCATATCGACATCGTCTATGTGCACGACCTGTCGCCGGACCGCTTCAGCCAGGCCGAGTACGACCATTACTATGCGATCGCGGCCGGCCGCGGCGGCGCCTTCGAGGGCCTGGTCAGGCTGCGCGAGGAGGGCGTGATCAAGGGCTGGGGACTGGGCGTGAACACGGTCGACCCTTGCCTGCGCGCGCTGCGCGACTCGGATCCCGACATCTTCCTGCTGGCCGGGCGCTACACGCTGATGGAGACCACGCCACTAGACCAACTGTTCCCGCTGTGCGAACAACGGGGCGCCAGGGTGGTGCTGGGCGGGCCGTTCAATTCGGGTTTCCTGGCCGGCGGCCCGAACTACGATTACGGCCCGGCCGACGCCGCCAGGATCGCGCAGCGCGAACGCCTGCGCCAGGTGGCGGCGCGCCATGGCGTCGACCTGCCGGCCGCCGCGCTGCAATTCGGCCTGGCCCATCCGGTGGTGGCGGCGACGATTCCCGGCGCCAGCAGCGTGCCGCATTTGCGGCGCAATGCGGCGCTGATGGACATCGTCATCCCGCCGGCGTTCTGGGAGGAGTTGAAGGCCGAGGGCCTGCTGGCGCCAGAGGCGCCGGCGCCGGCATAGGAGCCTGGCGCGGCAGACCGGAGCCCACTGCCGGGAAAGGCTTTAGAACTGCTCGTCCGGGGCCAGGTAGCGCCACTGGCCTTCGGGCAGGTTGCCCAGCTTGACCTTGCCGATGCGCACGCGCTTGAGGCCCACGACCTTCAGCCCGACCATATCGCACATGCGCCGGATCTGGCGCTTCTTGCCCTCGCGCAGGGTAAAGCTCAGCTGGTCCTCGTTCTGCCAGCGCACCTTGGCCGGCAACAGCGGCTTGCCGTCCATCCACAGGCCGTGGTTCAGCTTTTTCAGGTCGCTGTCCGGCAGCCTGCCCGGCCTGGTGTACTGCACCCGCACCAGGTATTCCTTGTCGACGCTGGTCGTCTCGCCGATCAGGTGCTTGGCGATGCGTCCGTCCTGCGACAGCACCAGCAGGCCCACCGAATCGATGTCCAGGCGCCCGCACGGCACCAGGCTGCGCAACTGCGTCGGGTGGAACTGTTCGGCCGATGGATCGTCGGCCCAGCGGTTCTCGGGCTTGATGAGGGCGACGGCCGGCGTATAGCCATCCTCGGCCTGGCCGCTGACATAGCCGACCGGTTTGTTGATCAGGATGGTCACGCGCTTGGATTGCTCGGCCGCGGCCTGGCGCTCGACCGTGATGCGCTGGCTGGGCAAGACCTTGCTGCCCAGCTCCGAGACGACCTTGCCGTCCACCCGCACCCAGCCGCGGGCGATCCATTCATCGGCTTCGCGGCGCGAGCACAGGCCGAGTTCGGACATTCGTTTGGAGAGGCGGAGCGGTTCGGTCATCGGACAAGCTTTGCAAGGTAAAGGGTTGAATCAAACTTTGAGGGCGTCGAGCAAATCGGTCTCGAGCTGCACCTGCGTGCGCGGCGTGTTCAGCGCCGCCCCGTCGATCAGGAACACATCTTCCACGCGCTCGCCCAGGGTCATGATCTTGGCGGTGTGCAGGTTCAGCCGGTAGCGCGCCAGCACGCTGGCGATCGCGTACAACAGGCCCATGCGGTCGTTGGCCGTGATCGACAGCACGTGGAACTGGCGGCGTTCGTCCGGCCGCAGCTCGACGGTCGGGGTGATCGGGAAAGTGCGCGCCACGCGCGACAGGCGCCCGCGCACCAGGGGCGGCAGCGCTTCCTGCGACAGCAGTTGCGCGCACAGCTCGTGCTCGATCAGGCTGATGATGTCGCGGTAGCTGCCGGCGAAATTCTCGTCCGCCACCAGGAAGCTGTCCAGCGCGTAGCCGTGGCGCGTGGTGTGGATCTTGGCGTCGAGGATGCTGAAGTTCTTGCGGTCGAAGTAGCTGCAGATGCGCGCGAACAGGTCGGGCTGGTCCTTGACGTAGACCGCCACCTGGAGGCCTTCGCCGATCGGCGCCAGCCGCGCGCGCACGATAGGCCTGCCGGCGTCGACTTTATCGTGCAGCGCGCGCGTCTGCCAGGCGATGTCCGAGGCGTCGTGGCGCAGGAAGTACGCCACGTCGAGCTGCTTCCACAACTGCTCGTGGGCGTCGGCGTCCAGGCCGAACAGGCGCAAGGTGGCCAGCGCCTCCTTCTGGCGCATGCGCAGCTCGCGGTCGGCCGTGTGCGGTTCGCCCCCCAGCACGCGCAGGGTGACCTTGTACAGGTCTTCCAGCAGCTTGGCCTTCCAGGCATTCCACACCTTGGGGCTGGTGCCGCGGATGTCGGCCACCGTCAGCAGGTACAGCGCCGTCAGGTGGCGCTCGTCCTTGACCACGGCGGCGAAGGCCGCGATCACGTCCGGATCGGACAGGTCCTGCTTTTGCGCCACCGTCGACATGGTCAGGTGCTGCTCGACCAGGAACACCACCAGCCCGGTGTCTTCCTCGCTCATGCCGTGCTCGCGGCAGAACTGGCGCGCATCGATCGTGCCGAGCTGGGAGTGGTCGCCGCCGCGGCCCTTGGCGATGTCGTGGAACAGCGCCGCCACGTACAGCAGCCAGCGGTCGTGGAAGTCGGCGATCAGCTGGCTGCAGAACGGGTATTCGTGCGCGTGTTCCTGCATCGTGAAGCGGCGCAGGTTGCGGATCACCATCATGATGTGCTGGTCGACCGTGTAGACGTGGAACAGGTCGTGCTGCATCTGGCCGACGATCTTGCGGAAGGCCGGCAGGTAGCGCCCCAGGATGCCGAATTCGTTCATGCGGCGCAGCGCATGCACCAGGCCGCGCGGCGCCTGCAGCACGCGCAGGAACAGCGCCTTGTTGGCCGGGTCGGCGCGGAAACCCTCGTCGATCAGCGTGCGCGCATGCCACAGCGCGCGGGTGGCGCGCGCCGTCATGCCCTTCAGTTCGCGGCGCTCGGTCATCACGACGAAGATCCCGAGGATCGCGGACGGCGACTTCTCGAAGGTGTCGTCGGCCGCGATGTCGATCAGGCTGCCCACCTGCAGGAAGTCGGCGCTGATCGGGAACGCCACCGCCGGCTGCGGGAACAGCTGGGCCTCGATGTTCTGCAGCAAAATCGTGTTCAACTGGGTCACGGTCTTGGCGGCCCAATAGTAGCGCTGCATCAGGAATTCGCTGGCGCGGCGCGCATCCGGGCCTTCGCCGTTTGCCTGCAGCCCGAGATTGCCGGCGATCGCGGTCTGGACGTCGAACACCAGCCGGTCCTCGCGCCGCCTGGTGTGCAGGTGCAGTCGGATGCGGATGTCCTTGAAGGCGCGCTCCTTCTCCATCAGCTGACGCGCTTCCATGCGCGTGATCAAACCGCGCGTGGCGAGCTGGCCGAAGGTGTCGGCAAGCCCCGCGGCCTTGGCCACCCACAGGATCACCTGCAGGTCGCGCAGCGCGCCCGGGCTTTCCTTGACATTGGGCTCGAGCGCGAAGGCGGTGTATTCGTGCTTGGCGTGGCGCAGCCGCATCTCGGCGGTCTTGGCCTGGAAAAAGGCTTGCGGGTCGAGGGCGTCGCGGTAACGCCGCTGCAGCTCCTCGAACAGCGGCGCGCTGCCGGTGACCAGGCGCGCTTCCAGCAGGCTGGTTTGCACGGTGATGTCGGCAGCCGATTCGCTCAGGCATTCGTCGACGGTGCGGATGCTGTGGCCGATCTCCAGCCCCAGGTCCCACAGCAGCTGGACCAGGCCTTCCAGGCGCGCCTGGGTGATGGCGTCGGCCGGCTGGCCCAGCAGGATCAAGAGGTCGACGTCTGAATAGGGAAACAGTTCGCCGCGCCCGTAGCCGCCCACGCCCACCAGGGCGGTGTCCGGCGGCAGGCCGGCCGCCTGCCAGGCGTCGAGCAGGACGCCGTCGACGATCTGGCGCAGGCCGCGCAGCAGCTTTTCGGGCTTGCCGTCCTCATCGAAGGCCTGGAACGCCAGCTGGCGTTCGGCCTTCAGGCGCTGGCGCAGGGTGGTGCGGGCGGTGTCGAGCAGGGCGGCCTGTCCCATGGGCCGGTCCTCAGGCCGCGGCCAGGGTGGGCACCGCGCCAGGATTGAGCAGCGGCAGCACGATCGCGGGCGGCGGCGGACTGCCGGCCGACATGGTCAGCACCTCGACCCCGGTCTCGGTGACCAGCACCGTGTGTTCCCATTGCGCCGACAGGCTGCGGTCTTTCGTCTTGATGGTCCAGCCGTCCGGCATTTCCTTGATGTCGCGGCGGCCGGCGTTGATCATCGGCTCGATGGTGAAGATCATGCCAGGCTTGAGTTCCTCGAGCGTGCCGGGGCGGCCGTAGTGCAGCACCTGCGGCTCTTCGTGGAACACGCGACCCACCCCGTGGCCGCAGAATTCGCGCACCACGCTGTAGCCGGCCTTTTCGGCGTGCTGCTGGATCGCATGGCCGATGTCGCCCAGGTGCTTGCCCGGCTTGACGGCGGCGATGCCGAGCCACATGCATTCGAAGGTGATCTCGGACAGGCGGCGCGCCATGATCGACGGCTCGCCGACCAGGAACATGCGGCTGTTGTCGCCGTGGTAGCCGTCCTTGGTGATCGGCGTGATGTCGATGTTCAGCGCGTCGCCCGACTTGAGCACGCGGTCGCCCGGGATGCCGTGGCAGATCACGTCGTTGAGCGAGGTGCAGATCGAGCCGGGGAAGGGCGGGTAGCCCGGCGGGGCATAGTTCAGCGTCGCCGGGGTCGTGCCCTGGACATTGACCATGTATTCATACGCCAGTCGGTCGAGTTCGCCGGTGGTGACGCCGGGCTTCACGAACGGGGTGATATAGTCGAGCACTTCCGAGCCGAGGCGGCAGGCGACGCGCATGCCTTCGATTTCTTCCGGAGTCTTGGGTGTGGAGGCCATAGGGGATTCTTATCCTGCAATAGTCGGGGCAATAAGGGTCCATTATAGAGGAAACATTCCTTCTTCAGGGTCGCCGGCCCCCCCGGCTTGACGTCACGCTTGAACAAAACGGCAAATCCCGCTAGAATCTCGGGTTGCTCGGATTCGCATCGAGTAATGTTGTAAAAAGAGTAGTTTTAATTTTATTGAAATCGCGAATGTGGCCCTAAAAGGGTGCCTGACTGGTGACTGGCCACATTCAAGACCCAACCCTGGAGAATTACATGTCCGTTACTATGCGCGAAATGCTGGAAGCCGGTATCCACTTCGGCCACCAGACCCGTTTCTGGAACCCAAAGATGGCGCCGTTCATCTTCGGTCATCGCAACAAGATCCACATCATCAACCTGGAAAAAACCATGGCGATGTACCAGGATGCGATGAAAACCATCAAGCAGATCTCGGCCAACCGCGGCACCATCCTGATGGTCGGCACCAAGCGCCAGGCGCGCGACATCATCGCCGCTGAAGCGCAGCGCGCTGGCGTGCCTTACGTCGACCAGCGCTGGCTGGGCGGCATGCTGACCAACTTCAAGACCATCAAGACCTCGATCAAGCGCCTGAAAGACATGGAAGCCCAGGTCGAAGACGGTTCGGTCGAGAAGATGTCGAAGAAAGAAGCGCTGCTGTTCTCGCGCGAAATGGAAAAGCTGCAGAAGTCGATCGGCGGCATCAAGGACCTGGGCGGCGTGCCTGACGCGATCTTCGTCGTCGACGTCGGCTACCACAAGGGCACCATCACCGAAGCCGGCAAGCTGGGCATCCCGGTCATCGGCATCGTCGATACCAACCACTCGCCAGAAGGCGTGACCCACGTCATCCCGGGCAACGACGACTCGTCGAAAGCGATCACCCTGTACGCACGCGGCGTCGCCGATGCGATCCTGGAAGGCCGCGCCAACGCCACCAACGAAGTCGTTGAAATGGTCAAGGCTGGCGGCGACGACTTCGTCGAAGTTTCCGAGCAGGCATAAGTGACGGCAGGCTGAGTGCCTGCTGACACATCGAAGGGGGCGCCGCACACACGAGCCCCCCTTTTTTTAAGCTGAATACCTGCGGGGCGTCGTCGTGACGACCTGCAACCGGACAAAACATTTAGGAGAAATCAACATGGCAGCGATTACTGCAGCGATGGTAGGCGAACTGCGCGCGAAGACCGACGCGCCAATGATGGAATGCAAGAAAGCACTGACCGAGGCCGACGGCGACATGGGTCGTGCTGAAGAGATCCTGCGCGTCAAGCTGGGCGGCAAGGCATCGAAGGCATCGGCGCGCATCACCGCCGAAGGCGTCGTGGCAACCTACATCGCCGGCAACGTCGGCGCGATCGTCGAAGTCAACAGCGAAACCGACTTCGTCGCCAAGAACGAGGAATTCCTGGCCATGGTCAACCTGGCCGCCAAACTGGTCGCCGAGAACAACCCGGCTGACGTCGCCGCCCTGGCAGCGCTGCCGCACGACGGCAAGACCTTCGACGACGTGCGTACCGGCCTGATCGGCAAGATCGGCGAGAACATGACCGTGCGCCGCTTCCAGCGTTTCGAGACCACCGGCAAGCTGGCTTCGTACCTGCACGGCACCCGCATCGGCGTCATCGTCGACTTCGACGGCGCGGACGAGCAGGTCGGCAAGGACCTGGCCATGCACATCGCCGCCATGAAGCCGGTCGCTCTGTCGTCGGAGCAAGTGCCTGCTGAAATGATCGAAAAAGAGCGTTCGGTCGCCGAACTGAAGGCCAAGGAAGACGCCGAGAAGGCCGTCGCCGAAGGCAAGCAGCCGCAGTCGGACGAGATCGTTGCCAAGCGTATCGACGGTTCGGTGCAGAAGTACCTGAAAGAAGTGTCGCTGCTGAACCAGGCATTCGTGAAGAACGACAAGCAGTCGATCGAGCAATACCTGAAAGCATCGAACACCAGCGTCAAGGCATTCACCATGTACGTGGTGGGCGAGGGCATCGAGAAGAAGGTCGACGACTTCGCAGCCGAAGTCGCAGCACAGATGGCTGCCAACAAGCAGTAATCGAAAAGAACGGGCCGCAAGGTCCGTTTTTTCAAGGTGGGACGGTTTATGTGTCGCTGCCGCAAAGACTATTGCGGCTGTGTCATGGGCACTGGAAGTGCAAGCCATGGTCATCCAGCAGCGCGACCGATGGCTTGCTCCCGCCGTACAATCCATCCGTCCCAGGACCGATGAGGCCCGTCCGCGAGACGCAGGCCAGACCCGAATTCGAAACATTTATTAGGAGCCGCTTCCATGACAAAACCAGCCTACCAACGAGTCCTCCTGAAACTGTCTGGTGAAGCGCTGATGGGCGACGATCCGTTCGGCATCAACCGCGCCACCATCGAGCGCATGGTGGCCGACGTGGCGGAAGTGGCGAAGCTGGGTGTGCAGGTGGCGGTCGTGATCGGCGGCGGCAATATCTTCCGCGGCGTCGCTCCCGGCGCCCAGGGCATGGACCGCGCCACCGCCGACTACATGGGCATGCTGGCCACCGTCATGAACGCCCTGGCCCTGGCCGACGCCATGCGCCATGTCGGCATCACCGCCCGCGTCATGTCGGCGATCGGCATCGAGCAGGTGGTCGAGCCCTATGTGCGCCCGAAAGCCCTGCAATACCTCGAGGAGGGCAAGGTCGTCGTGTTTGCCGCCGGCACCGGCAACCCCTTCTTCACCACCGATACCGCGGCCGCCCTGCGCGGCGCCGAGATCTCGGCCGAGATCGTCCTGAAGGCGACCAAGGTCGACGGCGTCTACAGCGCCGACCCCAAGAAAGACCCGCACGCGACCCGCTACGAGAACATTTCGTTCGACGAAGCCATCGCCAAGCACCTGCAGGTGATGGACGCCACCGCCTTCGCGCTGTGCCGCGACCAGAAACTGCCGATCAAGGTGTTCTCCATCGTCAAGCCCGGCGCGCTCACCCGCGTGATCATGGGCGAAGACGAAGGTACACTGGTACACGTTTAAATATTACTGAACAATAAGGAGAGCAGCATGTCCCTGGCTGACGTCAAGAAGAACGCGCAAGAGCGCATGGCCAAGTCCATCGAGACCCTGAAAGCCGACCTGGCCAAGGTCCGTACCGGCCGCGCCCACACCGGCATCCTCGACCATGTGATGGTCGAATACTACGGCGCCCCGACCGCGCTGCCGATGGTGGCCAACCTGACCCTGGTCGACGCGCGCACCATCGGCGTCCAGCCGTTCGAAAAGAAAATGGCCAGCACCATCGAGAAAGCCATCCGCGACGCCGACCTGGGCCTGAACCCGTCGGCCCAGGGCGACATGATCCGCGTGCCGACCCCGCCGCTGACCGAAGAGCGCCGCAAGGAGATGGTCAAGCTGACCAAGTCCGAAGGCGAAGATGCGAAGATTGCCGTGCGCAATATCCGCCGCGACGCCAACGAAGCACTCAAGAAAATGGTCAAAGACAAGACCGCCTCGGAAGACGACGAGCGCCGCGCCTCGGACGAAATCCAGAAGCTGACCGACAAGGCCGTGGCCGACATCGACAAGCTGCTGGCCGAGAAAGAGAAAGAAATCCTGACGGTGTAAGGCCGAGCCCCCCGGCTTTCCTGCGGACCGGCCCCGGCGACTTGCCGCGGCCGGTCCGCCTACCTTATGATTGTCCAATTCACCATTGGCCATTTGCGCACGCCGGCCGACACGCCGGGCGCAGCACTGCTGGATTAAAGATGTTCAAAAGTTCGACCACCGCCGTACCCGACACGCCCGCCGTGCCGCGCCATATCGCCATCATTATGGATGGCAATGGCCGCTGGGCCACCAAACGCCTGCTGCCGCGCGTGGCCGGCCACGTCAAGGGCGTGGAAGCCGTGCGCGGCATCGTCGAGGCCTGCGTGCTGCGCGGGGTCGAGTACCTGACCCTGTTCGCCTTCTCGTCCGAAAACTGGCGCCGTCCGGCCGACGAGGTCTCGCTGCTGATGCGCCTGTTCGTGACGGCGCTCGAGCGCGAAGTCTCGAAGATGCACGCCAACAATATTCGCCTGAAAGTCGTGGGTGACCTGAGCCGTTTCGATCCCAAGCTGCAGGACATGATCGCCAATGCCGAACGCCGCACCGCCGGCAATACCCGCCTCACGGTGTCCGTGTGCGCCAACTATGGCGGCCGCTGGGATATCATGCAGGCAACGGGGAAGATGGTGAAGGCCCACCCCGGCGTGACCGAATTTACGGAGGAAATGCTGGCCCCCCACCTGGCGATGGCATATGCGCCCGAACCCGACCTGTTCATCCGTACCGGCGGCGAAGAGCGCATCTCGAATTTCCTGCTGTGGCAGCTGGCGTATTCCGAACTGCATTTCACCGATACGTTCTGGCCCGATTTCACGCCCGAGGCGCTGGACGAGGCGATCTCCTCGTTCCAGCGGCGCGAACGGCGGTTCGGCCAGACCAGCGCCCAAGTAGCGAAGAAGACCAACTGATGCTCAAGACCCGGATCGTCACCGCGCTCGTCCTGCTGGCAGTCTTGCTGCCGGTCCTGTATTCCAGCAACCCCACGGCGTTCGCGGTGGTCGCCTCGCTGTTCTTCGGGGCGGCGATCTGGGAATGTTTCCGCCTGTTCAACCCCGGCGCGAAGAGCGCGGTCGCGATCGCGGCGGCCTGGACCCTGGCCTTCGCCTATGCCTTCTTCATGCGCGAGCAGGGCGACCCGACCTTCTGGTTCGCCATCGGCGTGCTGCTGTGGGCCTTGCGCTTCGCGCCCACGCTCAAGCTGGGCCTGCCGCCGCTGGCCAGCACGCCAAACACCCTGCTCAGTTTGCTGTATGCGATGTCGCTCGTGGCCTGCTTCGCCGCCATCGTGATGCTGTTCCAGTACTCGGCGCTGTTCCTGCTGTCGGTGCTCGTCATCGTGTGGTCGGCCGATATCTTCGCCTATGTGTGCGGCAAGACCTTCGGCAGGAACAAGCTGGCGCCGTCGATCTCGCCCGGCAAGTCCTGGGAAGGCGCCATCGGCGGCGGCGTCGTGACCCTGCTGCTCGCATCGGGCACCGTCCTGTTCGGCGGCGAGGCCTTGGCCAATACCTTCGCGGTGCGCGTGCAGGCCGGCTTCGGCTGGTTCGGCATGCTGGCCGTCATCGCCCTCATCGTCGTCGCCAGCGTGGTCGGCGACCTGTTCGAATCCCAGCTCAAGCGCCGTGCCGGCATGAAGGACAGCAGCAACCTGCTGCCCGGCCACGGCGGCGTGCTGGACCGGATCGACGCCCTCGTGCCGGTCCTGCCGCTGGCGGCCCTGATCGCCACCCGGCTCTAGAAGGAAGTTTCCATGCAAGGCATTACCATCCTGGGCGCCACCGGTTCGATCGGCGCCTCGACCCTCGACGTGGTGGCGCGTCATCCCGGGCGCTACCGCGTCCATGCCCTCAGCGCGCATTCGCGTGTCGACGAGCTGGCAGCCGCCTGCCGCCAGTATCGCCCGCAGCGCGCGGTGGTCGGCAGCCCGGAGGCGGCCGCGCAGCTGGCCGCGCTGATCGCCGACCTGCCCACCAGCGTCGAACATGGCGAACAGGCGCTGTGCGAGATCGCCGCGAGCCCCGATACCGACATCGTGATGGCCGCCATCGTCGGCGCGGCCGGCCTGGCGCCCACCCTGGCCGCGGCGCGCGCCGGCAAGAAAATCCTGCTGGCCAACAAGGAAGCGCTGGTGATGTCGGGCCAGCTGTTCATGGACGCGGTGCGCGAGCACAAGGCGACCCTGCTGCCGGTCGACAGCGAGCACAATGCGATCTTCCAGTCGCTGCCGCCGTCGTATGCGCGCGTGCCCGCCGCGGCCGGCGTGGCGAAGATCGTGCTGACCGCTTCTGGCGGCCCGTTCCTGAACCGCGAGGTGCACACGCTCGAGCACGTCACCCCGGACGAAGCCTGCAAGCACCCCAACTGGGTCATGGGCCGCAAGATCTCGGTGGACTCCGCGACCATGATGAACAAGGGCCTCGAGGTGATCGAGGCGCACTGGCTGTTCGGCGCGCCGGCCGACCTGATCGAGGTGGTGATCCACCCGCAAAGCGTGATCCACTCGATGGTCTCCTACGTCGACGGTTCGGTGCTGGCCCAGCTGGGCAACCCCGACATGCGCACGCCGATCGCCAATGCCCTGGCCTACCCGGAGCGGATCGACGCCGGCGTGGCCCGGCTCGACCTGACGCAGATGGCGGCGCTGCAGTTCTTCCAGCCCGATCTCGAGCGCTTCCCCTGCCTGGCGCTGGCCTTCGACGCGCTGCGCGCGGGCGGCACCGCGCCGGCCCTGCTGAACGCGGCCAACGAGGTGGCGGTGCAGGCCTTCCTGGAGCGCCGCATCGGTTTCAGGGACATCGACCGGGTGGTCAAGCACGTGCTCGACGCCGTGCCGCACGGCCCGGCGCCATCGATCGAGGCCGTGCTGGCCCAGGACGCGCGCGCGCGGGCGGTCGCCATCGAGGCGATCGCGGGCCTGGCGCGCTGACTCCCCGGGCCGCACCATGACCATGCTCTACACCGTGCTGGCCTTCGTGCTGGCGCTCGGCCCCCTGATCGTGATCCACGAACTGGGCCACTACCTGGTGGCGCGCGCCTGCGGCGTCAAGGTGCTGCGCTTCTCGGTCGGCATGGGCCGCGTGGTCTGGTCGCGCCGCTTCGGCAAGGACCGGACCGAATGGGCGGTATCCATGCTGCCGCTGGGCGGCTACGTCAAGATGCTCGATGCACGCGATCCCGAGACCGCGCCGGTGGACGACGCCGACCTGGAGCGCGAGTTCACGCGCCAGAACGTCTGGAAGCGGATCGCCATCGTGGCTGCCGGCCCGTTGGCCAACTTCGTGCTCGCGATCGGCCTGATGGCCGCGCTGTACATGCATGGCGTCGACGAGCCGTCGGCGCGCCTGCGCACGGCCCCGGCAGCGTCCGAGGCGGCCAAGGCCGGCGTGCGCGGCGGCGACACCGTGGTGGCCGTCAACGGCAACCCGGTGCGTTCCTGGACCGAGTTGCGCTGGCAGATCGTGCATGCCGCGGTCGATCAATCCGACGCGCGTCTCGAACTGCGCAGCGCCAGCGCCAGCGCAGGCGCCGCCAGCTATGGCGCGATCCTGCCGGCGGCGGTGATCGGCCGGCTCGACGTCGAGACCGACGTGATGGCCGAACTGGGCCTGGACCTGTGGCGCCCGCAACCGCGCATCGAGAAGGTGATGCCGGATGGGGCAGGGCAGCGCGCCGGCCTGCAGGACGGCGACCTGGTGCTGCGCGCCGGCGGCCAGCCGGTGGTCGACGGCATCGCCTTCATCGAGGCGGTGCGCGCGTCGCCGGGCAAGCCGATGGCGATCGAGGTGGAGCGCGGCGGCCGATCGCTGGCCCTGACCCTGACCCCGGAGCCGGACGCGAATGGCCGCGGCGTGATCAAGGCCATGGTGGCGCAGCGACCCGAGATGGTGACCGTGCAGTCCGGCCCGTTCGAGGCGATGGCGCGCGGCGCCGAGCGGACCTGGGAAACGGGCGTGATGACGCTCAAGATGATCTGGAAGATGATAACCGGCGAAGCATCCTGGAAGAATGTGACCGGTCCCATTACCATTGCGGATTATGCCGGACAGACTGCCAGAATAGGTCTCGTGAGCTATTTACAGTTCATCGCCTTTATTAGTATCAGCTTAGGCGTAATGAATTTGTTACCAATTCCAGTTCTGGATGGTGGCCATTTACTGTATTATTCGCTGGAAGTTTTGACCGGGCGTCCCCTATCTGCGCGCGTCGGCGAGTTCGCGCAGCGCGCCGGGGTCGGCCTGCTGTTCATGCTGATGGCGCTCGCCGTCTTCAATGACCTGGTGCGGCTGCTCTAGCGGCCCGCATTCGTTCCTGGCTACCAGCACGGAAATCCCGGCACAGAATAATATGCAATCGTTGTCCAAATGACTGACCCTTTGATCCAGCCAATGAAATCACAACCAGATCGTTTTGCCCTGCCGTTCATTCGTCGCAGCTTGATCGGCGCGGCCGTGCTGGCCCTGTGCGCCAGTAATGCGCTGGCCGTCAACCCGTTCGTCGTCAAGGACATCCGGGTCGAAGGCATCCAGCGGACGGAAGCAGGCACCGTGTTCAGCTATCTACCGGTGCGCGTGGGCGAGACCTTCGACGATGCCAAGGCCTCGAGCGCGATCAAGGCACTGTACGCCACCGGCTTCTTCAAGGACATCCGCCTCGAGGAAGAAAATGGCGTGCTGGTGGTGCTGGTCGAGGAACGTCCGGCCATCTCGTCGGTCGATTTCACCGGCACCAAGGAATTCGAGAAGGACATGCTGGTCAAGGCGCTGTCCGAGATCGGCGTGGCCCAGACCCGCATCTTCGACAAGGCGTCGGTCGACCGCGCCGAACAGGAATTGAAACGTCAGTACCTGTCGCACGGCCTGTATGGCGTCAAGATCACCACCACCGTGACCCCGATCGAACGCAACCGCGTGACGATCATGTTCAACGTCGACGAAGGCGAGGTCGCCAAGATCAAGGGCATCAACCTCGTCGGCAACAAGGCCTTCAGCGACAAGCAACTGCGCCAGCTGCTCGAACTGCGTCCGTCGGGCTGGTTCACCTGGTACTCGAAGGCCGACCAGTATTCCAAGCAAAAGCTGACCGGCGACCTCGAGACCATCAAGTCCTGGTACCTGAACCACGGCTACCTCGAGGCCAACGTCGAGTCGACCCAGGTGTCGATCACGCCCGACAAGCGCGATATCTACCTGACCCTCAACATCACCGAGGGCGAGCAGTACACCGTCTCCAGCGTCAAGCTCGAGGGCGAGATGTTCGGCCGCGAGGAAGAGCTGAAACAGCTGATCATGCTCCAGCCGGGCAAGACCTATGTCGGCGACCTGCAAGAGGCGACCAATAAACTCATCTCGGACCGCCTGGGCACCTTCGGCTATGCCTTCGCCAACGTGACGGCCAATCCGGAACTCGACCGCGAGAAGCGCGAAGTCGCCTTCACCTTCTTCGTCGATCCGGGCAAGCGCGCCTACGTGCGCCACATGAACATCTCGGGCAATACCGTCACCCGCGACGAGGTGATCCGCCGCGAGTTCCGCCAGTTCGAAAGCTCGTGGTACGACGCCAACCGCGTGAAACTCTCGCGCGACCGCGTCGACCGCCTGGGCTACTTCAAGGACGTGAAGGTCGAGACGCCGGAGTCGCCCGGCACCTCGGACCAGGTCGACGTGAACATCGCGGTCGAAGAAAAACCGACCGGCAACTTCATGATCGGCGGCGCCTTCTCGCAATCCGAGAAATTCACCTTCACCGCGTCGATCTCGCAGGCCAACTTCGCCGGCAGCGGCAACACGGTCGGCATCGAACTGAACACCAGCAAATACAACCGCACGATCGCGTTCTCGCAGACCAATCCGTACTTCACGGACGACGGCATCTCGCGCGCGTTCTCGCTGTACCTGCGCACCTCGCGTCCGCCGGCGCTGAACATCGGTTCGTACACCGTGCGCCAGATGGGCGGCAACCTGACCTTCGGCGTGCCGTTCTCCGAATCCGACACCGTCTACTTCGGCGCCGGCCTCGAACGCACGGAGCTGGAAACCGACCAGACGTCGCCGACGATCTACCAGACCTTCGTGCGCCAGAACGGCGGCCCGGCCAGCGGCATCGGCAAGGCCACCACCAACGCGATCCCGCTGACCGCGGCCTGGGGCCGCGACACCCGCGACAGCGCCGTGACCCCGACCCGCGGCCGCTACCAGCGCGCCAACTTCGAGATCGACGCCATCGGCGACGCCAAATACTACCGGGCCGTGTACGAGCATCAATGGTGGCGTCCGCTCACTCGCTGGATGACGCTGGCCCTGCGCGGCGAGCTCGATTACGGCAAAGGCATCGGCGGCAGCGCCTACCCGGTGTTCAAGAACTTCTACGCCGGCGGCATCGGCTCGGTGCGCGGCTACGAGAGTTCGTCGCTGGGCGTGGTCGACCCGCGCTACTACGATGCGATCGGCGGCTCCAAGCGGATCATCGCCAACGCCGAGCTGCAGTTCCCGTTCCCGGGCAGCGGCACCGACCGCAGCCTGCGCTGGTTCACCTTCGTCGACGGCGGCCAGGTGTTCCAGGAGGACGCAAAGATCCGTTTCGACGAGTTCCGCTACTCGGCCGGTATCGGCCTGTCCTGGATTTCCCCGGTGGGCCCGCTCAAGTTGAGTTATGCTAAGCCGCTGAATTCGCTGCCGGGCGACCGCCTGGAGCGCTTCCAGTTCCAGATGGGCACCGGTTTCTAAGCGGCCCACGGCGACCTGAAGAACGATTGCGAGAGACTTATGTTGAAAAATCTGATTGACTCGCTACCCGGTAAAGTGAAGCCGGCGCTCGGCGCCTCGCTGGCCCTGGCCGCCGCATGCGCGGCGCCGCTGGCCCAGGCGCAGGCGACGATGAGCCGCATCGGCTTCGTCTATACCGAGCGCCTGATGACCGATTCCAAGATGGCCAAGGCGGCCGACGCCAAGCTGGCCGCCGAGTTCTCGAAGCGCCAGAAGGCGGTCGAGGAGATGGTCGGCAAGTACAAGCAGACGTCCGAGAAGTTCGACGCCGAGGCGGCTAACCTGTCGGAGCTGGACCGCACGCGCCGCGCGCGCGAGCTGTACAACATGCAGAAGGACGTGGAGCGCATGCAGCGCGAATTCCAGGAAGACCTGCAGCAGCGCAAGAACGAAGAGCGCGCCGCGATCGCGCAGAAGGCCTACAAGCTGGTCGAGCAGGTCGCGGAACAGGAAAAACTCGACGCGGTGCTGGTCGAGGCGGCGTGGGTCAGCCCGCGCGTCGACATCACCGACAAGATCCTCAAGCTGCTCGACAAGTAAGGCAGTACCGTTTTTTGACTCACACTGGAAAGACCGAGATGGGCATTCGACTGGGCGATTTGGTCGAGCGCTTCGGCGGACAGCTGGTAGGCAACCCGGACCTTGAGGTCCAGGCCATTGCCCCGCTGGACAGCGCCGGCGCTTCGCACATCAGCTTCCTCAGCAACAGCAAGCTGCGGCCACTTGCCGCGCAAAGCCAGGCGGCGGCCCTGATCCTGTCGCCGCTGGACGATCCGACGGTGGCCGCGACCTACGAGGGCGCGCGCATCGTCACTACCAACCCCTACGGCTACTTCGCGCGCGCGGCGCAGTACTTCGCGTCCTTGAGCGAAATCGCGCCGGTGCCCGGCATCCATCCGAGCGCGGTGGTGGCGCCCGGCGCGACGGTCGATCCGACCGCCCATGTCGGGCCGCACGTGACGATCGAGGAGGGCGCCGTCATCGGCGCCCACGCCGTGATCGACGCCGGCTGCTTCATCGGCCGCGAGGCGGTGATCGGCGAATACACGCACCTGTTCGCGAACGTGACCTTCCATGCGCGCTGCCGCATCGGCAAGCGCGGGATCCTGCATTCGGGCGCCGTGATCGGCACCGACGGCTTCGGCTTCGCGGTGGAGGCGGGCGTCTATATCAAGATCCCGCAGACCGGCCGCGTGCTGATCGGCGACGACGTCGACATCGGCGCCAACACCACGATCGACCGCGGCGCGCTGGACGACACCGTGATCGAGGACGGCGTGAAGCTCGACAACCAGATCCAGATCGGCCACAACTGCCATATTGGCGCGCACACGGCGATGGCCGGCTGCGTCGGCGTGGCCGGCAGCGCGAAGATCGGCAGCCGCTGCACCTTCGGCGGCGCCGCCATGGTGCTGGGCCACCTCGAAATCGCCGACAACGTGCATATCTCCTCGGGCAGCATGGTGTCGCGCTCGGTCCTCGAACCGGGCCAGTACACCGGCTTCTACCCGCTGGCCAAGAACGCCGAGTGGGAGCGCAGCGCCGCGATCGTGCGCAACCTCGATTCGATGCGCGCCAAGATCCGCACGCTCGAGAAACACATCAGAAACCTGACAGAAGAAAAATGACTACTCCGGAAACCAAGACCCTCGACATCACCCAGATCAAGGAATACCTGCCGCACCGCTATCCGCTGCTGCTGGTCGACCGCGTGCTGGACGTCGAACTGGGCAAGCGCATCGTCGCGATCAAGAACGTCACCGCCAACGAAGAGTTTTTCAACGGCCACTTCCCGCACAAGCCGGTGATGCCGGGCGTCTTGATGATCGAAGCGATGGCGCAGACCGCCGCCATCCTGTCGTTCATGACCATGGACGTCAAGCCCGACGAGAATTCGGTGGTGTATTTCGTCGGCATCGACAACGCGCGCTTCAAGCGTCCGGTGGAGCCGGGCGACCAGCTGCGCATGGAAGTCGAGATCCTGCGCGTCGCGCGCGGCATCTGGAAGTACAAGGCAGTGGCGACCGTCGACGGCAAGGTGGCGGTCGAGGGTGAACTGATGTGCACCATCCGCGGCGCCGCCGAGGCGACCATGAAGGGCCCGGACGGCGCGGCGCAGTAAACAGGAAGTGAGGGAGCACCAGATGAGCAAAATCCATTCGACCGCGATCGTCGATCCGAAGGCGGAGCTGGACAGCTCGGTCGAGGTCGGCCCGTATTCGATCATCGGTCCGGATGTGCGCATCGACGCCGGCACCGTGGTCGGCCCGCACGTGGTCATCGAAGGCCATACCACGATCGGCAAGGACAACCGCTTCTTCCAGTTCTGCTCGATCGGCGGCGCGCCGCAGGACAAGAAGTGGGCCGGCGAGCCGACCCGCCTCGAAGTGGGCGACCGCAACACGGTGCGCGAATTCGTCACCTTCAACCTGGGCACGGTCCAGGACGAGGGCGTCACCCGCGTGGGCAGCGACAACTGGATCTCGGCCTATGTCCACGTGGCCCACGACTGCCAGGTGGGCAGCAACACGATCTTCTCGAACAATGCGCAGCTGGCGGGCCATGTGCAGGTGGGCGACTGGGCGATCCTGTCCGGCTACGCCGGCGTGCACCAGTTCTGCAAGATCGGCGCCCATGCCTTCATCGGCATGTACACCAGCCTCACGCAGGACGTGCCGCCGTATGTGCTGGTGTCGGGCAATCCGGCGGGCGCGCGCGGCGTCAACCTCGAGGGCCTCAAGCGCCGCGGGTTCACGCGCGAGCAGCTCGACGGCATCCGCGGCGCCTATAAACTGCTGTACCGCTCGAACCTGACGCTCGAGGAAGCGAAAGCCGCGCTCCAGGCCGAAGAAGAGCGCCTGCCTGCGGCAAGCGGCGATATCCGCCTGCTGCGCGAGTTCCTCGGTACCGCCACCCGTGGCATCGTCCGCTGATGTGAGTCCAGGCGCTGTATCGTTGGCCCTGGTGGCCGGCGAGGCGTCCGGCGACATGCTTGCCGCGCGCCTGCTGGCGGGCCTGCGCCCGGCGCTGCCCGATGCGCGGTTCCACGGCATCGGCGGACCGCGCATGATCGAGCAGGGGCTCGTGAGCGACGTCCCGATGGACACGCTCACGGTGCGCGGCCTGTTCGAAGTCATTCCCCGTTACCGCGAACTGAAGGCCATCCAGAACCGCCTGCGCGACCGGCTCTTGCTCGACAGGCCGGCCGCTTTCATCGGCGCCGACTACCCCGGCTTCAACCTGGGCCTGGAAGAGCAGCTGCGCTCGGCCGGCATCCCGACCGTTCACTTCATCGGACCGCAGATCTGGGCCTGGCGCGGGGGGCGGATCAGGAAGATCCAGCGCGCGGTGTCGCACATGCTGGTGATCTTCCCGTTCGAGGAAGCGATCTACCGCGAGGCCGGCGTGCCGGTGACCTATATCGGGCATCCACTGGCAGAAACCATTCCACTGGCCCCCGACGCGGCCGCGGCGCGGCGTGCGCTGGGCCTGGCGCCTGACGCGCGCGTGGTGACGGTGATGCCGGGCAGCCGCATGGGCGAGCTCAAATACCTGGCCGAGCCGTTCGTGCGGGCCGTGAAGCTGCTGGCCGCGCGCGACCCGGGCCTCGCCTTCGTGGTGCCGATGGTCGGCGCGCGCCAGCGCGCCTATTTCGACGAGATCGTGGTCAGGGCGGGCCTGCAGGACGTCGAACTGCAACTGACCGATGCCGGTTCGCACACGGCGATCGCCGCCGCCGACGCGGTGCTGGTCGCTTCCGGCACCGCGACCCTCGAAGTGGCGCTGTTCAAGAGGCCGATGGTGATCGCCTACAAGGTGATGGCGGCGTCGTATGCGATCATGCGCCATATGGGTTACCAGCCCTGGATCGGGCTGCCGAACATCCTGGCGCGCGAATTCCTGGTGCCCGAGCTGATCCAGCATGCGGCCACGCCCGAGGCCCTGGCCGACGCGGTCTGGGGCCAGCTGCACGACACGGCGGGGCGCGAGCGGCTGGCGGCGCGCTTCCTCGAGATGCACCACGGCTTGCTGCGCGACAGCGCGCGCGCGAGCGCGGAGGCGGTATTGAACGTGATTGGCCGCGCGCCGCTGGCGCGCGTGCGTTGAGATGAGCAAGAAAAAAGTCAACCTGTATCCCGGCCTGCCCAAGCGAATGCGGCCATTCACCGACCTCGACATCGTGTGCGGCGTCGACGAGGCCGGACGCGGCCCGCTGGCCGGTCCCGTGTTCGCGGCCGCCGTGATCCTCGATCCGCGCCGTCCCATCGAGGGCCTGCGCGACTCGAAGAAGCTGACCGAGGCGCGGCGCGACGAGCTGGCGCCCCAGATCCGCGAGCATGCGCTGGCCTGGGCCATCGCCGAGTGCTCGTGCGAGGAAATCGACAGCATCAACATCCTGCAGGCGACCATGCTGGCGATGCGGCGCGCGGTCGAGGCGCTGCACACGGTGCCGACCCTGGCCCTGATCGACGGCAACCGCTGCCCGCAGATGGACGTGCGCGCGCATGCGATCGTGGAGGGCGACGACAAGGTCAACGCCATCTCGGCCGCCTCGATCCTGGCCAAGACGGCGCGCGACGCCGCCCTGGTGCGCCTGCACGGCTTGTATCCGCAATACGGCTTCGACCAGCACAAGGGATATGGCACGCCGCTGCACCTGGAGCGGCTGCGCGCGCACGGCCCGTCGCCGGCGCACCGCCGCTCGTTCGCGCCGGTGCGCAACCTGCTGCAGGTCGACCTGTTCGGCGACATTGGCAGCCCTTTGACCGAAGCACAAGCAGCATGAAAATCATCAGCTCGCGCGACAACGCGTTCTATAAAGACCTGAAAAGCCTGGCCACCAGCTCGCAGGCGCGGCGCAAGGCCGGGCAAAGCCTGCTCGACGGCGTGCACCTGTGCCAGAGCTGGCTCGACCTGCGCGGCGCGCCGCGCCACTGCGTGGTGTCCGAGGGCGCGCTCGGCAACCCCGAGGTGCAGGCCATCGTCGCCCGCTGCGAGGATGCGGGCGCGCCGGTGACGGCGCTGCCGGACGCGCTGTTCAATGCCGTCAGCCAGGTCGAACACGGCGTGCACCTGCTGTTCGTGATCGATTCGCCGCATCCCTCGAGCCGACCGGGCCTGCATGGCCCCAGCGTGTTGCTGGACGGCGTGCAGGACCCGGGCAACGTCGGCTCGATCCTGCGCAGCGCGGCGGCGGCCGGCATCAAGCAGGTCTATTGCAGCCCCGGCACCGCCTTCTGCTGGTCGCCGAAGGTGCTGCGCGCGGCGATGGGCGCGCACTTCGTGCTGGAGATTTTCGAACAGATGGCGCTGGCGCCGCTGGTGCGCGATGCGAAGGTGCCGGTGCTGGCCACCAGCGGCTACGCGGCCGAGCGGCTGTATGCGATGGACTTGCGCGCGCCGGTGGCCTGGGTGCTGGGCCACGAAGGGCAGGGCGTGAGCGATGAACTGCTGTCGCTGGCGACGCACCGGGTGGCGGTGCCGCATGCCGGCCGGGTCGAATCGCTCAATGTCGCGGCCTGCGCCGCCGTGTGCTTCTTCGAAGGGCTGCGCCAGCAGCAGACGCAAGCAGGTCTGGACGGCTTCCACAGCTTCGCGTAGGCTGGCCGCTGGGAAACTGGAGCAACGATGGACATCGCGCATTTGCATTTTTTGGTGGCACAGGCCGACCCGGCCCAGCGCAGGGCGCTGGTGGACATGCTGGGCCAGATGGGCGCCAGCCGCGTCACCGACGTCGCGGACGGCCATCTCGTGCTGCAGGCCCTGGAGGCGGGCCTGGCGCCGGCGGTCAATGTCGCCATCGTCGACCTGGACCTGCCGGGCATGGACGGCCTTGAACTGATCCGCAAGCTGGGGGAGCTCCAAGCCCCGGCGCGCCTGGTGGTGACCGGGGCGCGCCCGGCCGACCTGCTGTTTTCGGTGGAGTCGCTGGCCCAGGCCCTGGGCGTGGAGCTGCTGGGCGCGCTCGCCGGGCCGGTCAGCGCCGCCAGGCTGAAGCCGCTGCTCGACAACTACACCCCGCTGGCGCGTCCGCCGCGCAGGCCCGGCGGCCCGCGTTTCTCGTTCCAGCAGATCGGCATCGGCCTGCAGAAGCGCCAGTTCGAACCGTTCTTCCAGCCGAAAATCGAACTGGCGACCGGCCAGGTAAAGGGCCTGGAGGCGTTCGCCCGCTGGCGCCACCCGGAGCATGGCGTGCTCGGCCCCGCATCCTTCATGGAAGCGCTGGAAGAGAGCGGCCGCATCGACTTCCTGGACTGGAGCATGATCGAGCTGTCGGTGGAGCGTTGCCGCTGGTTCGAGGAGCAGGGCATCCCGGTCCCGATTTCGCTGAACATCGCGCCGGAAACCCTGGCCCATCCCGCCTTCATGCGCCAGATCGTCGCCTCCCTCGAGCGCCACAAGGTCAGGCCCGAGTCGGTGACCTTCGAAATCCCCGAATCGTCGGTCCTGAACACCGATCCCGACTTCATCGAGCGCCTGGTCCGCCTGCGCATGATGGGCTTCGGCCTGGCCATCGACGACTACGGCACCGGCCGCTCGAACCTGCAGCTGCTGGCCCGCATCCCGTTCACGGAACTGAAGATCGACCGCAGCTTCGTCGACGGCGCCTCCAAGCGCCGCCCCTTGGGGACGGTCCTGCGCAGCTGCCTGAACCTGGCCCACAGCCTGGACCGGATGTCGGTCGCGGTCGGCGTCGAGACCCGCCAGGACTGGGACTTCCTGCAAGGCCTCGGCTGCACCTTCGCCCAGGGCTACCACATCGCCAACCCCATGGAAGCCGCCGCCTTCCCCGCCTGGCTCGCCGACTGGCGCCAATTCTTCTAACCCTCAACCAATACCCCATCAATGAGGGTCAGAGTAAAATTATTGGGCAATTTCCCAAATTCGGCCTGCAAATAATGAGGGTCAGAGTAGAATTGTTGGCCAATTGCGCAGTGAATAACGAGGGTCAGAGTTGAATTAACGGCTCAGCAGTAAATATTGTCAAACAAATCGACTCTGACCCTCATTAATATTGGCTGGTATAGCGCTAACAAACAGGCGAATTAATTCTCTGCGTTACGCTATTTCCTGGATGCTCGGCCGAGGACGCTAACACCTGAAGAAATAATCAGGGTCAGCGTAGAATTGCAGGGCACATCCTCAAAGTTGTCAAACAAATCGACTCTGACCCTAATTGATTTGTACGAGCTTTTAAGCAAGCTGGTGCGAGCTTGTGCAGGATTAAAGGATGATCAGAAATCTTTCCCAATAATTCGACGCTGACCCTCATTGGTGATTCAGTATTCCCGGCGGTCGGGTTTGATTTCCTGGAGGATCGTGGTGGCGATTTCCTCGATCGATTTCGTGGTCGAGGACAGCCAGCGGATGCCTTCGCGGCGCATCAGCTGCTCGGCTTCGTTGACTTCGTAGCGGCAGTTCTCGAGGGAGGCGTACTTGCTGCCGGCGCGGCGCTCGTTGCGGATTTGCGAGAGGCGTTCGGGGGTGATCGTCAGGCCGAAGAGTTTTGCCTTGAAGGGGGGCAGGGAACTCGGGAGCTTGCCGCGTTCGAAGTCGTCGGGAATCAACGGGTAGTTCGCGGCTTTCAGGCCGTATTGCATCGCCAGATACAGGCTCGTCGGGGTCTTGCCCGAGCGCGAGACGCCGACCAGGATCACGTCGGCCTCGGCCAGGTTCTTGTGCGACTGGCCGTCGTCGTGCGCCAGCGAGAAGTTGATGGCTTCGATCCGGTTCTTGTATTCCTCGGTGTCCACCGCATTGTGGATGCGCCCGATCGTGTGCGTCGATTTCACGTCCAGCTCCTGCTCGAGCGGCGCCACGAAGGTCTGGAACAGGTCCATGTGCATCCCGTTCGCCGCCCGGATCACGCTCGACAGGTCATTCTTGACCAGGGTCGAGAACACGATCGGACGCTGGCCGTGCAGCGCGAAACTCTCGTTGATGCGGCGCGCGGCGTCGTGCGCCTTCTCGATCGAGTCCACGAACGGCAGCCGGATCTGGCGGAACCGCAGGTCGAACTGGCTCAACACGGCGTGACCGAAGGTCTCCGCCGTGATGCCGGTGCCGTCGGAGACGAAGAACACGGTGCGCGAGGCGGTGACTGGTGGAGGCAGGGAATCGTCGGTCATGGTGGCTGGATCGGAAGGCTTTGCTGACAAAGTTGCATCAAAAGTGCGCTGCACATCACCCTGTCGCGGGGTAAAATGCTCGGCAACGGGTTTTGCATTGTGCTGCACGCGGGCCAGAATAACAAGAAAACGCGATTCGCGCCCCCGCATCCCGGCCCAGTGCGCCAACAGGTTTCCATCATCAAGTAAGGGTGTTTTACCATGACTAACCTAGCTGCTCCAGCATTGAAGCCCGACGACGCCACACGGGTCTACGTGGCCTCGTTCGAAGACCTGCGCATGACCGACGTCGAGTCGGTCGGCGGCAAGAACGCCTCGCTCGGCGAGATGATCAGCCAGCTGGCCAGCGCCGGGGTGCGCGTGCCGACCGGCTTCGCCACCACCGCCGACGCCTTCCGCGACTTCCTCGACCATCGCGTCGATGGCGCGCATGGCCAGCAATCGCTCGGCGAGCGCATCGCGCGCCGCCTCGACAACCTCGACGTCGACGACGTGCGTTCGCTGGCCGCCGCCGGCGCCGAGATCCGCGGCTGGATCGTCGAGACCCCGTTCCAGCCGCGTCTGGAACAGGAAATCCGTGCGTTCTACGAACGCCTGGTCGCCGGCTCGGAAACCGAAGTCTCGTTCGCCGTGCGCTCCTCGGCCACCGCCGAGGACTTGCCGGACGCGTCCTTCGCCGGCCAGCAGGAATCGTTCCTCAACGTGGTCGGCATCGACAACGTGCTCGAGGCGATGAAGCACGTCTTCGCCTCGCTCTACAACGACCGCGCGATCTCCTACCGCGTGCACAAGGGCTTTACCCACGCCGAGGTCGCGCTGTCGGCCGGCGTGCAGCGCATGGTGCGTTCCGACACCGGCGCCGCGGGCGTGATGTTCACCATCGACACCGAATCGGGCTTCCAGGACGTGGTGTTCATTACCTCGAGCTACGGCCTGGGCGAGACCGTGGTGCAGGGCGCGGTCAACCCGGACGAGTTCTACGTCCACAAGCCGATGCTCGCCCAGGGCAAGTCGGCCGTCATCCGCCGCAATATCGGCTCCAAGCTGATCAAGATGGAGTTCACCAGCGAGGCCAAGGCCGGCCGTTCGGTCAAGACCGTCGACGTGCCGATCGAGCTGCGCAACCGCTATTCGCTGGCCGAGGAAGAAGTCATCGAGCTGGCCAAGTACGCGATGATCATCGAGAAGCACTACGGCCGCCCGATGGACATCGAGTGGGGCAAGGACGGCCGCGACGGCAAGCTGTACATCCTGCAGGCGCGGCCCGAAACCGTCAAATCGCAGCAGAACGGGCTGGACGTCCAGCAGCGCTTCCAGCTCAAAGGCACCGGCACGGTGCTGACCCACGGCCGCGCGATCGGCCAGAAGATCGGCGCCGGCCCGGTGCGCGTCATCACCGATCCATCCGAGATGGAGCGCGTGCAGCCGGGCGACGTGCTGGTGGCCGACATGACCGACCCGAACTGGGAGCCGGTCATGAAGCGCGCCTCGGCGATCGTCACCAACCGCGGCGGGCGCACCTGCCACGCGGCGATCATCGCCCGCGAGCTGGGCGTGCCGGCCGTCGTCGGCTGCGGCGACGCGACCGACGTGTTAAAGGACGGCACCCTGGTCACGGTCTCCTGCGCCGAAGGCGACGAAGGCATGGTCTACGACGGCCTGCTCGAGACCGAGGTCACCGAAGTCTCGCGCGGCGAACTCCCGCCGATCAAGACCAAGATCATGCTCAACGTCGGCAACCCGCAGCTGGCCTTCGACTTCCAGTCGGTGCCCAACAACGGGGTCGGCCTGGCGCGGCTCGAGTTCATCATCAACAACAATATCGGCGTGCACCCGAAGGCGATCCTCGAATACCCGAACATCGACGCCGACCTGAAGAAGGCGGTGGAGTCGGTCGCCCGCGGCCACGCCTCGCCGCGCGCCTTCTACGTCGACAAGCTGGTCGAGGGCGTGGCGACGATCGCCGCCGCCTTCTGGCCGAAGTCGGTGATCGTGCGCCTGTCCGACTTCAAGTCGAACGAGTACAAGAAGCTGATCGGCGGTTCGCGCTACGAGCCGGACGAAGAAAACCCGATGCTGGGCTTCCGCGGCGCGGCGCGCTACCTGGCCGAGGACTTCGCCGAGTCGTTCGCGATGGAATGCGCGGCCATGAAGCGCGTGCGCGACGAGATGGGCCTGACCAACGTCGAGCTGATGGTGCCGTTCGTGCGCACCCTCGGCCAGGCCGAGAAAGTGGTCAATCTGCTGGAGCAGAACGGCCTGAAGCGCGGAGAAAACGGCCTGCGCCTGATCATGATGTGCGAAGTGCCGTCCAACGCCATCCTGGCCGAGCAGTTCCTGGAGTACTTCGACGGCTTCTCGATCGGCTCCAACGACCTGACCCAGCTCACCCTGGGCCTGGACCGCGACTCCGGCATGGAACTGCTGGCCAAGGACTTCGACGAACGCGACCCGGCCGTCAAGGCGATGCTGTCGCTGGCGATCAAGGCCTGCCTCAAGCAGGGCAAGTACGTCGGCATCTGCGGCCAGGGGCCGTCGGACAATCCGGACTTCGCCCAGTGGCTGGTGGACGAGGGCATCGAGTCGATGTCGCTCAACCCCGACTCGGTGATCGAGACCTGGCAGAAGCTGGCCAAGGCCTGACCCGCCGGCACGACACAGGGCCGGGTGCCGGTGCTACACTGGCGGCAATGATCGCTTTTCGAGCCCTTCCGACCGCCGCCGCCGCATGCGCGGTCGGGCAGACCCTCGTTACCCACGCCGGGTAGCGGGGGTTTTTTCATTCACGACTACAAGGAGACCTTGCCATGCCCGACTGGACGTACTGGCTGATCGGCGCCGGCGTGCTGGTGGTGGCCGAACTCTTCATCGGCACGTTCTACCTGTTGATGATCGCCGCCGGCCTGCTGTTCGGGGCGGCGGCCGCCTGGCTCGGCGCCAGTGGCGCGCTGCAGACGCTGGGCGCGGCGCTGGTGGGCATCGGCGCCACCCTGGTCCTGCGCCGCACCCGCTATGCCGGCCCGCGGCGCGGCGAGGCCGCCAACGACCCCAGCATCAACCTCGACATCGGCCAGCGCGTCACGGTGCCGCAGTGGAACGACCGGCGCGCGCGCGTGATGTACCGCGGCGCCCTGTGGGACGTCGAGCTGCGCGCCGGCGCCGAGCCGCAGCCGGGCGACTTCGAGATCGTCGAAGTGCAGGGCAACCGCCTGATCGTGGCCCGGCGCTAGGCGCAGCACGAACCACCAACACCGAAAAGGGATATTTATGGAACTGTCTTTCAGCGTGGTCGCGATCGTGGTCTTCGCCATCGCCCTGGTCTTCGTGTTCAAGACCATCAACGTGGTGCCGCAGCAGAACGCCTGGGTGGTCGAGCGCCTCGGCAAATACCACGCCACCCTGGCCCCGGGCCTGAACATCGTGGTGCCGTTCGTCGACCGCGTCGCGTACAAGCACAGCCTGAAGGAGATCCCGCTCGACGTGCCGCCCCAGGTCTGCATCACGCGCGACAACACCCAGCTGCAGGTGGACGGCATCCTGTACTTCCAGGTCACCGATGCCATGCGCGCCTCCTACGGTTCGTCGAACTACATCCAGGCCATCACCCAGCTGGCCCAGACCACGCTGCGTTCGGTGATCGGCCGCATGGAGCTGGACAAGACGTTCGAGGAGCGCGACCACATCAACACCCACATCGTCAACGCGATCGACGAGTCGGCCGCCAACTGGGGCGTCAAGGTGCTGCGCTACGAGATCAAGGACCTGACCCCGCCGGCCGAGATCCTGCACGCGATGCAGGCGCAGATCACGGCCGAGCGCGAGAAGCGGGCACTGATCGCGGCCTCGGAAGGCCGGCGCCAGGAGCAGATCAATATCGCCAGCGGCGAGCGTGAAGCGGCCATCGCCCGCTCGGAAGGCGACAAGCAGGCCGAGATCAACCGCGCCCAGGGCGAGGCCGCGGCCATCGTCGCGCTGGCCGAAGCCAGCGCCTCGGCGCTGCGCCAGGTGGGCGAGGCGATCGCCTCGCCGGGCGGGATGGACGCCGTCAGCCTGCGCGTGGCCGAGCACTATGTCGACGCCTTCGCCAACCTGGCCAAGACCAACAACACGCTGATCGTGCCGGCCAACCTGGGCGACATGAGCACCGTGATCGCCAGCGCGCTGCAGATCGTGAAGGCGCAGAAATGACGCGCTGATCCTCGCGGGTCTGGCGGCGCGAGCGCGCGCCGTCAGAACTTGCTTGTGCGAATGAGAACGATTATTATTCATGCTCGGTCTCTCTCGCTATATAGCTCACCCAATCACATGTCACCCGTTTCCCTGCGCCGCTGGGGCTGGATTCACAAATGGTCCAGCCTGGTCTGCACCGTCTTCATGCTGCTGCTGTGCCTCACCGGCCTGCCCCTCATCTACCACCATGAGATCGGCCACCTGCTGGGCAACGAAGTCGAGCCGCCGGTGCTGTCGCAGCCGACCCCGATGGGCAACGTCGACGCCGTGATCGCTTCGGCCAAGGAGCTGTATCCGGCCAAGAAGCCGATGTTCATCTCGCAGGAGGCGGGCGTGCCCGAGATCTGGCATGTGACCCTGGCCGACCACATGCACGACCACGACTACAAGCCGATCGCGGTCGATGCGCGCACCACCAAGGTGATCGTGGAGCCGGCCTTCGAGGGCGGCGTGTTCATGTCGACCATGCTGGCGCTGCACGTCGACCTGTTCATGGGCCTGGCCGGCAAACTGTTCCTGGGACTGATGGCGCTGCTGCTGCTGGTGGCCATCGTCAGCGGCGCGGTCCTGTACCCGCCGTTCATGCGCAAGCTCGATTTCGGCACCGTGCGCAAGGAAAGGAGCAGCCGCCTCAAATGGCTCGACATGCACAACCTGCTGGGCATCGTCACGCTCACCTGGCTGTTCGTCGTCGGCGGGACCGGCATGATCAACACCTGGGCCGACCTGATGCTCAAGTATTACCAGCACAACGAGCTGGCCCAGATCCTGGCCCAGTACAAGGACAAGGCGCCGCAGCCGCACACCGCCTCGGTGCACGACGCGATCGAGAAGGCGAAGGAGCGGCTGCCCGGCATGCGGGTCGCCTTCGTGGCCTTCCCCGGCACCGATTTCAGCAGCGCCCACCACTACGGCATCTTCATGAACGGCGACGAAGCGTTCAGCTCCCGCATGTACCAGCCGGTGCTGGTCGACGCCCATACCGGCGAACTGACCGACGCGCCCGAGCTGCCGTGGTACCTGAAGGCGCTGCTGGTGTCGCAGCCGCTGCACTTCGGCGACTACGGCGGCCAATGGATGAAGTTCCTGTGGGCGGTGCTCGACATCGCGACCATCGTGATCCTGGTCACGGGCTTGTACCTGTGGGTCAAGCGCGGCAAGACGGCCAACGCCAGCGCCAAGGCCGCGGTCCTGGGCAAGGCCGCGCCGACGCGTGCCAATGACGCGCCGGTCCTGGCGCGCGAAGGAGGCGCATCGTGAGCCGCCATGGAAGCCGGACTGCGCTGCAGATCTGGGGCGCGCCGATCGTGCTCGCCATCCTGACCGCCATCGGCCTGGTCTCGGCCCTGCTGGGCGACGGCGTGTGGGACGCCCTGTCCGCCGTCACGCTGGGCATTCCCTGCCTGGTCGGCGCCTGGCACTGCCTGCGCCGGGCGCCAGACGCCCGCCAGGGCGGCTGAGCGGGCGGCCCGGCGCAACGCCCGCGCCACTTTTTCGCGCGCCGCAGTTGGTCGCGGCCGCACCACGCTGTATACTTGGCGCCTGTCGATCCCGCGCAGCATGAGCTGGCCGCGGGATTCGTTCATTATCGAAAGGCCTTCATGTTTGCAGCAGTCGACCTCGGGTCCAACAGCTTCCGCCTGCACATCGGCGAGCCGCTCGGCGCCCGCATGCACATCGTGCGCACGGCGCGCGATCCGATCCGCCTGGCGGCGGGGCTCGACAGCGAGAACATGCTCACCGACGCCGCGATGCGCAGCGCCATCCGCTGCCTGGGCGAGTTCCGCAAGATCCTCGACGAATACCACCTGGATGCCGTGCGCGTGGTGGCCACCAATACCATGCGCGTGGCGAAGAACGCCGACCAGCTGCTGCCGCAGCTCGAGGCGGCGATCGGGTATCCGATCGAGGTCATCTCGGGCGAGGAAGAAGGGCGCCTGATCTACATGGGCGTGACGCGCGCCATCGAGCGCCAGGACGAGCGGCGCCTGGTGATCGACATCGGCGGCGGCTCGACCGAGGTCATCGCCGGCGCCGGCGCCGAGATCCACCTGGTCGAGTCGTTCGGCATCGGCACCCAGCCCCAGACCCGCGCCTATTTCGGCGACGGCCGCATCACGGCGCGCGCCTTCGACGCCGCCGTCACCGCGGCCCGCGCCCGCTTCGAAGATGCCGCCTCGCTCTACCACGCGCAAGGCTGGGACGCCGCCTACGGCTCGTCGGGCACGATGCGCGCCATCTCCGAGGTCATCGGCCGCAACGCGATCGGCGACGGCACGGTGTCGCAGGCCAGCCTGCGCGCACTGCGCGACATCCTGCTCGAGGTGGGCCACGTGGACGCCTTCCTGCTCCAGGGCGTCAAGCGCGACCGGGTGCCGGTGATGGTGGGCGGGCTGACGGTGCTGATCGGCGCCATGCAGGAGCTGAAAGTCGAGCGCCTGCAGGCGATCAACGCAGGGCTGCGGCTGGGCGTGCTGTCCGACCTCGAACTGCGCGCCAACCGGCGCGACCGGCGCGACGCCGCGATCCGCTCCTGCATGCAGCGCTTCCGGGTCGATACCCAGCGCGCGCTGCGCACCTGCGGCATCGCGACGCTCCTGTACGAGCGCCTGCAGCCGCAGGCCGACAGCCAGCCGCACTACCTGGCGTGGAGCGCGATGCTGCACGAGATCGGCCTGGCGATCTCGATGAGCGGCGCCCACAAGCACGGCGCCTATATCGTCGAGCATGCCGACCTGGGCGGCTTCACCACGCGCGAACAGCGCCTGCTGGCGACGCTGGTGCTGGGGCAGAAGGGCAATCTGCGCAAGGTCCGCGAGGCCCTGGCGGATCCCGACCTGGCCAAGGCGCTGCTGGCGCTGCGCCTGGCCGTGGTGTTCATGCACGCGCGCGCCGACGACGACATCGGCGGCCTGCGCCTGCGCATGAAGGGCAAGATCGAGATCGACCTGCCGCCGGAGCTGCTGGCGCGGCATCCGACCCTGGCGCCGTGGTTCGAGAAGGAAGAGTGCAGCTGGAACGACGTGGGGATCGCGTTCCAGGCGAGATAGGTCAGCGCAGCTTGCCGATCACGTCCGGCCCCGCCACCAGGCGGATGTACGGCAGGCCCTCGGGCTCCTTGTGCTCGATCCAGAACACGCCCGCCTTGCGGATGCGCCAATCCTGCTTGCCTCCGCACAGCACCAGCGAGGCCACTTGCCCCAGCAGCGGCTGGTGGCCCACGACCAGCACCGGCTGGCGATGCCCGGGCCAGCCGCAGGCCTCGATGATGGCTTCCGCGCTCGAATCCGCGCCCAGCGCCTCGACCACCTCGTAGCGTCGCCCCAGCGCCTCGACGGTCTGGATGCAGCGCGTGGCCGGGCTCACCAGGATGCGGCAGGCGGGCGGCAGCTTGCGGTCCAGCCAGGCGCCCATGCGCGCGGCGTGGCGTTGGCCCTTGGGCGTCAGTTCGCGCAAGGCATCCGGCTCTCCCGGCTCGGCCTCAGCGTGGCGCCACAGGATCAGTTCCATGTTCCATCTCCTTGTCGTTCGTGTCGTCGTTCAGGTTGGCGGTGCCCAGCATGTCCATCAACGCCTGTTGCGCGCTGTACCGCGGCTGCTTGCCGCGCGCCTTGCGGCGGCGGTAGCGGCCGTCGGGCGCCAGTTCCCAGGCGTTGACGTTGTCCTTGAGGTAGGGCTGCAACCCCTCGCGCATCACGCGCCGCTTGAGCGCCGGCGAGCGGATCGGGAATGCCACCTCGACCCGGCGGAACAGGTTGCGGTTCATCCAGTCGGCGCTGCTGAGCATGACGTCGTGCTTCAGGTCGTTGCGGAAGTAATAGATGCGGGTGTGTTCGAGGAAGCGGCCGACGATCGAGCGCACCTTGATGTTCTCGGATAGCCCGGGCACGCCGGGGCGCAGCGAGCAGGCGCCGCGGATCACGAGGTCGATCCGGACGCCGGCCTGGGAGGCGTCGTACAGCGCCTTGATCACCGATTCGTCGGTCAGGGAATTCATCTTGGCGATGATGCGTCCCGGGCGGCCCTGGCGCGCGATGTCGGCCTCGTGCCGGATGGCGCGCACGGTTTCCTTCTGCAGCGAGAACGGCGCCAGCCAGATGCTCGACAGCTGCTTGGGCCGGGTCATGCTGGTGAGGTGGATGAAGACCTCGTTGACGTCGGCGGTCAGGTCGGGATCGGCCGTGAGCAGGCCCATGTCGGTATAGAAGCGGGCCGTGGTCGGGTTGTAGTTGCCGGTGCCGAGGTGGGCGTAGCGGCGCAGGCCGCTCGGCTCGCGGCGCAGCACCAGCGCCATCTTGGCGTGGGTCTTGAGCCCGACCACGCCGTACACCACCTGGGCGCCGGCCTGCTCGAGCTTCTCGGCCCAGTTGATGTTGGCTTCCTCGTCGAAGCGCGCCATCAATTCGACGATCACGGTCACTTCCTTGCCGCGCCGAGCGGCGGCGATCAGGGCGTCGACCAGTTCCGAATTGCTGCCGGCGCGGTAGATGGTCTGCTTGATGGCCACCACGTTCGGATCGGCCGCGGCGCACTGGATGAAGTTGATCACCGGCTGGAACGATTCGAAAGGATGGTGCAGCAGCGCGTCGTGCTTGCGCAGGGCGGCGAACAGGTCGGGGCCGGACAGCTTGTTCGGATAGCCGGCCACGTAGGGCGGGAAGGCGAGGTCGGGATTGTCGTTGCTGTTGACGATTTCCAGCAGGCGGCTCAGGTTCACCGGGCCGTCGACCGCGAACAGCCGGCTGCGGTCGATGTGGAACTGGTTGAGCAGGAAGTCCGACAGGTGCTGGGGGCAGGAGCGGCTCACTTCGAGGCGCACCGCGAAGCCGTACTGGCGGCTGTGCAGCTCGCTCTGCAGCGCCTGGCGCAGGTTCTTGACTTCTTCTTCGTCGACCCACAGGTCGCTGTTGCGGGTGACGCGGAACTGCGAGTACGAGACGACTTCGCGGCCGGTGAACAGGTCGGCCAGGTGAGCCTGGATCACCGACGACAGCATGCAGTAGGAAGCGCCTTTCTTGTCCGACAGTTCGTCCGGCAGCCGGATCACGCGCGGCAGCACGCGCGGGGCCTTCATGATCGCGATGCCCGAGCCGCGCCCGAACGCGTCCTTGCCGGACAGTTCGACGATGAAGTTCAGGCTCTTGTTGATCACGCGCGGGAAGGGGTGGGCCGGGTCGAGCCCGATCGGCGTGAGCAGCGGGCGCACTTCGCGGTCGAAATACTGCTTGACCCAGGCGCGCTGGGCGGCGTTGCGTTCGCTGCGGTGCAGCAGGTGCACGCCGTGCTCGGACAGCTGCGGCTGGATCTCGGTGTTGAACAGGCTGTACTGGCGCGCGATCAGGTGGCGGCATTCGGCGCTGGCGCGTTCGAGTTCGGCGGCCAGGCCGTCGGGCAGAGCGCCGCTCTCGCGGTCCATCCTGTACTGGGCCAGCAGGCTGGCCACGCGCACTTCGAAGAATTCGTCGAGGTTGGTGGCGACGATGCACAGGAAGCGCAGGCGTTCGATCAGGGGAATGGCGGGGTCTTCGGCCTGGGCCAGCACGCGGCGGTTGAATTCGAGCAGCGACAGCTCGCGGTTCAGGTAGGCGCCGCCGTCGGCAAATTGTTTGAGCTCAGCCTCGATGGCCTTCTTCTTCATGTCCATGGTCTGCGGTCGTAGTCGTCCCGCAGGTAGTGTAGGTGTCAAATATGACAGCCCGGTGACACATGCGCCTTCGCGCCCCCATTCGCCGCCACCGGCCCGGATTAATGAACTGCTAAGCCTTCGCGCACGGGCGGCGGTTAAGCTTGGCGCTCCCATTGCTTGAGGAGTCGTCCATGAAGAACTTCGTCCGCGCCAACAAGGGCTTTCTCGTGTTCTTGCTGCTGTTCGGCGTGTTTCGCAGCGCGGTGGCCGACTGGAGCCCGATCCCGAGCGGCTCGATGCGGCCCAATCTGCTGGAGGGCGACGTGGTCCTGATCAACCGCCTGGCCTTCGACCTCAAGATACCATTGACCGGGCACAGCGTGGCGCACCTGGGCGAGCCCGCGCGCGGCGACATGGTCGTGTTCCGCTCGCCGCAGGACGACATCCGCCTGATCAAGCGCGTGCTGGCGGTGCCGGGCGACCTGGTGGAAATGCGGGGCGACCGCCTGTTCGTCAACGGCGAGGGCGCCAGTTACGCGGTGCTGGGCGAGGCGCGCGAGCGCAGCCGCGGCACGCTGGTGGATGCGGTCCGCCTCGAGGAGCGGGTGGCCGGCACCCGCCAGCGCATCCAGGTGCTGCCCGGGGTCGCCGCGCCGCGCAGCTTCGCGCCGCTGCGCATTCCGGTCGGCCACTACCTGATGTTGGGCGACAACCGCAACGACAGCGCCGATTCGCGCGCCATCGGCCTGGTGCCGCGCGAGAAGCTGATCGGGCGCGCCGAGCGGGTGCTGGTGTCGGCCGCCTACCAGGAAGACTGGATGCCGCGCCTGGACCGGTTCGGCATGTCGCTGCGCGCCCCGTAGGCGGGCGACCGGCGGGGGCAAGCGGGGAGGGCAGGCGGCGGGGGCAAGCGGTGAGGAAGGGCGAGTATTGACGGGATAAAAATAGCGTACAATCGCGCCCCCACGCTCGCATCGTGCGGTGTTGGCGCCACTCCCGAAAGTGTAGTACATGCAAAAAATCCTCACCGTCATCCTCGCCTGCCTGGGCATGATCGGCGCCCTGGCCATCGACACCTACCTGCCGTCGATGCCGGCGATCGGCGCCGAATTCGCGGTCGGCCCGGTGGCCGTGCAGCAGACCCTGAGCGTGTTCCTGTTCACGTTCGCCTTCATGATGCTGTTCTACGGGACCCTGTCCGATTCCTTCGGCCGCCGTCCCGTGATCCTGGCGGCGCTGTCGGTCTATACGCTGGCCTCGATCGGCGCGGCCTGGGCCCCGAGCTTCGGCTGGCTGCTGGCGTTCCGCGCGCTGCAGGGCCTGTCGGCCGGCGCCGGCTCGGTGATCGGCCAGGCCATCGTGCAGGACCGCTTCGCCGGGCCGCAGGCCCAGCGCATGATGTCCCACATCATGATGGTGTTCGGGCTGGCGCCGGCGATCGCGCCGATCCTGGGCGGCTGGCTGCACGTGAATTTCGGCTGGCGGTCGTCGTTCGTGTTCCTGGCGCTGTTCGGCGCGGCGATGATCGTGCTGTGCCTGAAACTGCTGCCCGAGAGCCTGCCGGCCGGGAAGCGCCAGGCCTTCCACCCGGGCGCCATCGGCCGCAACTACCTGATGGTGCTGCGCAACCCGCAATTCGTGTTCCTGGCGCTGTCGGTCGGCCTGGCCTTCAGCGGCCTGTCGCTGTACATCGGTTCGGCCTCGAACTTCGTGATGGAGATCCTGGGCCTGCCCGAAACCGCCTTTGCCTGGATGTTCATCCCGCTGGTGGGCGGCATGGTGGTGGGCTCGGCCTGGGGCGGCAAGCGCGCCCACGCGTCGACCCCGGCCGGCATGATGTGGACCGGCTACGCGGTGATGACGCTGGGCGTGGCGCTCAACGTCGGCTATCACGCGTTGTTCCCGGCCAGCGTGCCATGGTCGGTGCTGCCGCTGTTCGTGTACACCTTCGGCCTGGCGGTGGCGATGCCGGCGGTGCAGCTGACCGCGATGGGCCTGTTCCCGCGCAACCGCGGGCTGGCCTCGTCGATGGTCGGCTTCATCCAGATGATGGCGTTCGCGCTCGTGTCGGGCCTGGTGGCGCCGCTGCTGTTCGAGAGCGCCCTCAGGCTGGCGCTGGGCGTCGCGGGCGGCCTGGCGCTGAGCTTCGGCGCCTGGCGGCTGTCGGTGCGCACGGCGCAGGCGCCGGGAGCCTAGCGTGGGCGGGGGGGCGGTCCGCCCTAGCGGCGGTTGGTCTTCATCGCCTGGTTGACTTCGCGCTTGGCGTCGCGGTCCTTCTCGGTCGCGCGCTTGTCGTGCTGCTTCTTGCCCTTGGCCAGGCCGATCTCGCACTTGACGCGGCCTTTCTTCATGTGCAGGTTGAGCGGCACCAGGGTAAAGCCGGCGCGCTCGACCTTGCCGATCAGCTTGTCGATCTCGGCCCGGTGCAGCAGCAGCTTGCGCGAACGCAGCGCTTCCGGGTGACTGAAGGTGGAAGTCGTGTTCAGGGCACTGACGTGCGCGCCGAACAGGTAGAGCTCGCCATTGCGGACGAGCACATAGGCCTCCTTGATCTGCACCCGCCCTTCGCGGATGGCCTTGACTTCCCAACCCTCCAGCACCAGACCGGCTTCGTAGCGGTCTTCGATGAAGTAGTCAAAAAATGCTTTTTTATTGTCAGCGATGCTCATGAAAAGGCGAAAATTCGCGTGTCGGTTAAACTACTGCCATGACGCCAACAGTTGGCGCATGCAAATATGAAACCAACATCATAACAAACGGTTGACCAATGGCAGTAGTGCACAAATCAGTTTTCCTTGGCTATAGCGCAGAACAAATGTTCGACCTGGTCGCCAAGGTCGAGGATTATCCCAAGTTCCTGCCCTGGTGCGCAGGGGTCAAGATCGTCGAGCAGAGCGACGACAAACTGGTCGCTAGCTTGCAGATCAATTTCCATGGCGTTAAGCAGAGCTTCACGACCTCGAACCACAACCAGCGTCCGACCCAGATGAAGATGCACCTGGTGGACGGTCCTTTCAAGATGCTGGAGGCGACGTGGAGTTTCAAGGCTCTGCGTGAAGACGCCTGCAAGATCGACTTCGACATGCAGTACGAGTTCTCGAGCGTCATCCTGGCCCAGATCGTAGGCCCGGTGTTCGGCATGATCGCCAACAGCATGGTCGACTCGTTCTGCAAGCGCGCCGAGGCGTTGTATGGCTGAGCTGCTCGCCGTCTCGGTATGCTACGCGAGCGAGCGCCACGAATGGCTGCGCCCGATGCAGGTGGCGCCGGGAACGACCATCGGCGAGGCGATCGAGCGCAGCGGCGTGCTGGAGGCCTTCCCCGACATCAACCTGACGACGCAGGCGGTCGGCATCTACGCCAAGAAAAAGACGCTCGACACAGTGTTGCGCGAGCGCGACCGCATCGAGATCTACCGGCCGCTGGTGGCCGATCCCAAGGACTCGCGCCGCAGGCGCGCGGCCAAGCGGGATGCTCCAGGCGCGCCGTCCGATACGGCGCGTAGGACCGACAGCATGGCTTGAGCGTTTCGCCAGTGCAAGGGTGTTGATTATTGCGCAATTGCAATAATTGGATAGATTTTCGGGAGTTTCTTGGTATCATGGCGGCTCCGATTCGTGCCGTGCCGGCATGTCCACCCGCAGTATTCCCGTCCCGATGTTGAATGCCCTGAGTCTGTTATTGGTGACCACCGCCTTGTCGGGGGTCATGTTGCTGGTCCTGTCCTCGCTGGCCAAGAGCGAGGTTGCCGGCATCCGCGAGTGGCGCCAGGCCAATGCGCTGGCGGTCGCAGCCCTCCTGCTGTTCGCCGGCCGCGGATTCGTGCCGGACTTCCTCAGCATCGAGGCGGCCAACGCGCTCTACCTCGGCACGATCACCCTGAGCTACGCGGGCTTCCGGCGCTTCCTCGTCAAGCGGGTGCCCTGGCCATGGCTGGCGGGCGGCGCGCTGGCCGCGATAGCGGGCGTCGTCTTCTTTCACCATGCGGTCGAGTCGGCGGCGCTGCGCATCGTGTCGGTCTCGCTCTACCATGGCGCGGTCTGCATCGCGATCGCGAGCACGCTGCGCCCGCAGGCCGAGCCGCGCCTGCGCTACCCGTTCTCGTTCACCCGCGGCGCGGCCCTGGTGCTGGGCGCGGGGCACGCCTGGCGCGCGAGCTTCTATGCGATCGACGCCTACCGCCCGTATACGCTGCTGGAAGGCAGCACCTATAACCTGGTGTTCTTCGCGATCGGCACCCTGGCGCTGCCGGCGCTGACCCTGGGCGCGGTCATGATGGCCAATGCGCGCCTGATCGCCGCCAGCGCCCATGCGGCGGACCACGACCACCTGACCGGCGCCGCCTCGCGCCGCGCCTTCTTTTCCTTCGCCGAGCGCGAACTGGCGCGCGCCGAGCGCCGCGGCGGCGGTCTCGGCCTGCTGCTGGTGGACGCCGACCATTTCAAGCGCATCAACGATACCCATGGCCACGGCGTGGGCGACCTGGTGTTGCGCGATCTCGTCGAGCGCACCCAGCAGGTGATCCGCAAGATCGATTATTGCGCCCGCCTGGGCGGCGAGGAGTTCGCCGTGCTGCTGCCCGACGCCGACGGCCGCACGGTGCTGGCGGTGGCCCAGCGCCTGCGTGCGGCGCTCGAGCGCACGCCGCAGTTGGCGACGCCGGCCGGGGTGTCGTACACGGTCAGCATCGGGGTGGCCATGCTGCAGCCGGGCGAGGGCCTCGCCGGCCTGATGGCGCGCGCCGACGCGGCGCTATACGCCGCCAAGGCGGGCGGGCGCAACCGGGTGGAGGCGGCGCCCGAGCCGGCCCTGGAGCCGCTCAGCGGCAGTCCTGCAGCGCGCGCCTGACCCGTTCGCCGTGCGCGGTCTTTTCTTCGTCGCTCAGATAGGTTTTTTCGCCATCCGGCCCGATCCGCGCGATGCGGATGCCAGAATCGAGCTGGGCCTGCGTCTCGCGCGCGGCCGCGCAATGCTCGGCCAGGCGCCGCCGGCGCTGCGCCTCTTCACGGTGTGTATGTTCCTGTTCTGCGCGCGCCTTGCTGCGTTCGCGAAAGGCGGCGTCGCGCTCGGCCAGGGTGGGCGGGGCCTTGGCGTCGGCCGGCCTGGTGGCGGGCGCGGCAGGTGCTTCGTCCGCGGGCGCCTGCTGCGCGAAGTCCGGGCGGCCGGGCGCCTTGAGGATCTTGCTGGCCGGCGTGCCGGGCGGTGGCGGGCGGTCGGCGTACTGGCGCGTGCCGTTCGGCCCGATCCAGACGTACTGGGCGTGGGCGGCGCAGGCGGCGAGCAGGAGCAGGGCGCCGAGGGTGGTTCTGGACAGAAGAAGCATGAAGGATTCCTGGATGACGGAGCAGGGCGCGGCTCGATTTCGCCATGTCCTGGCCCGGCTGTCAATTGCCGGGCACACCGTGCGAAAGAAATTTTGGCCTGGCCGGCGACGGAAATTACGAGTTTCTGTATAATTTGCTTTTGCGCCTATAGGAAATACTATGCGTCTCCTCCAAAAAGCACTCACCTTCGATGACGTGCTGCTCGTCCCGGCCTACTCCAACGTTCTTCCGGCCCAAACCTCCCTGCGTACCAAGCTGACCCGGAACATCACGCTGAACATTCCGCTGCTGTCGGCGGCGATGGATACCGTCACCGAATCGCGCCTGGCGATCGCAATGGCGCAAGAGGGCGGCATCGGCATCATCCACAAGAACCTGCGCCCGGCCGACCAGGCGCGCGAGGTGGCGCGGGTGAAGCGTTTCGAAGCCGGCGTGTTGCGCGATCCGATCACGATCCCGCCGACCATGAAGATCCGCGAAGTGCTGGCGCTCTCGCAGCAGCACGGCATCAGCGGCTTCCCGGTGGTCGAGGGCAGCCAGGTGGTGGGCATCATCACCAACCGCGACCTGCGTTTCGAGGAAGACCTGGACGCCGAGGCGCGCGCCAAGATGACGCCGCGCGACAAGCTGGTGACCGTGAAGGAGGACGCGGACACCGCTGAAGCCAAACGCCTGATGAACAAGCACCGCCTGGAGCGCGTGCTGGTGGTCAACGACAACTTCGAGTTGCGCGGCCTGATCACCGTGAAGGACATCCAGAAGTCCCACGAGCACCCGCTGGCCTCGAAGGATTCGCAGGGCAAGCTGCTGGTCGGCGCCGCCACCGGCGTGGGCCCGCGCGACGAGGAACGCATCGAACTGCTGGTCGCGGCCGGCGTGGACGTGCTGGTGGTCGACACCGCCCACGGCCATTCGCAGGGCATCCTCGACCGCGTGAAATGGATCAAGCAGCGCTTCCCGCAGGTCGAGGTCATCGGCGGCAATATCGCCACCGCCGCGGGCGCGCTGGCGCTGGTGGAAGCGGGCGCCGACGCGGTCAAGGTCGGCATCGGCCCGGGCTCGATCTGCACCACCCGCATCGTGGCCGGCGTGGGCGTGCCGCAGATCACCGCCATCTCGAACGTGGCCAAGGCGCTCGAGGGCACCGGCGTGCCGTGCATCGCCGACGGCGGCATCCGCTTCTCGGGCGACATCTCGAAGGCGCTGGCAGCCGGCGCGCACACGGTCATGATGGGCTCCATGTTTGCCGGCACCGAAGAAGCACCGGGCGAAGTGATCCTGTACCAGGGCCGCAGCTACAAATCGTACCGCGGCATGGGCAGCCTGGGGGCGATGGCCGACGGTTCGGCCGACCGCTACTTCCAGGAGGCATCCAGCAAGGCCGACAAATTCGTCCCGGAAGGCATCGAAGGCCGCGTCGCCTACAAGGGCAGCGTGCTGGCGATCATCTTCCAGCTGATCGGCGGCGTGCGCCAGTCGATGGGCTACTGCGGCTGCGCCACCATCGAAGAGCTGCGCGAGAAGGCGGAGTTCGTCGAGATCACCTCGGCCGGCATGCGCGAGTCGCATGTCCACGACGTGCAGATCACCAAGGAAGCGCCGAACTACCGTTCGGAGTAATCGATACCCGACGCGGCCCCGGTGGCCGCGTTTTCTGTCATGCGTCACGCCGGCGTCGTGCCGGCCAAACGTGTAGGGTGGATGGCGTCGCCGTCCACGCGTTCATGCCACGCATGCGTTGATCGAACGCGTGGGCGGCCCAGCCGCCCACCCTATGAACGGCTCACTATCCTAGTCCTCTTATGCATTCCAAAATCCTCATCCTCGATTTCGGTTCCCAGGTTACCCAGCTGATCGCGCGCCGCGTGCGCGACGCCGGCGTGTTCTCCGAAGTCTTCCCCCATGACGTCAGCGACGAGTTCGTGCGCGAGTACGGCGCCTCGGGCATCATCCTGTCGGGCAGCCACAATTCGACGCTCGAAGGCGATTCGCCGCGCGCGCCGCAGGCGGTGTTCGACGCCGGCGTGCCGGTGCTGGGCATCTGCTACGGCATGCAGACCATGGCGGCCCAGCTGGGCGGCAAGGTCGAGAATGGCCTGAAACGCGAATTCGGCTACGCCGAAGTGCGCGCCCGCAACCACACCGCACTGCTCAACGGCATCAACGACTTCGTGACCGACGAAGGCCACGGCATGCTGAAGGTCTGGATGAGCCATGGCGACAAGGTGCTGGACATGCCGCCGGGCTTCAAGCTGATGGGGTCGACCGACAGCTGCCCGATCGCCGCGATGGCCGACGAGGAACGCCGCTTCTATGCGCTGCAGTTCCACCCGGAAGTGACGCACACGACCCAGGGCGAGGCCATCATCGGCCGCTTCGTCCACGAGATCTGCGGCTGCAAATCGGACTGGAACATGCCGGACTATATCGGCGAAGCGGTCGCGAAGATCCGCGAACAGGTCGGCACCGACGAGGTGATCCTGGGCCTGTCGGGCGGCGTCGACTCGAGCGTCGCCGCGGCGCTGATCCACCGCGCGATCGGCGACCAGCTGACCTGCGTGTTCGTCGACCACGGCCTGCTGCGCAAGGATGAAGGCAAGATGGTCATGGACATGTTCTCCAAGAACCTGGGCGTGAAGGTGATCCGCATCGACGCCGAGGCGCAGTTCATGGGCCACCTGGCCGGCGTGACCGACCCCGAGCAGAAGCGCAAGATCATCGGCCGCGAGTTCGTCGAAGTGTTCCAGGTCGAGGCGGGCAAGCGGACCAATGCCAAGTGGCTGGCGCAAGGCACGATCTATCCGGACGTGATCGAGTCGGCCGGCAAGGGCAAGAAAGGCCAGACCATCAAGAGCCACCACAATGTCGGCGGACTGCCCGAGACGCTGAACCTCAAATTGCTCGAGCCGCTGCGCGAGTTGTTCAAGGACGAGGTGCGCAAGCTGGGCGTGGCGCTGGGGCTGCCGCATGACATGGTGTATCGTCATCCGTTCCCGGGCCCGGGCCTGGGCGTGCGGATCCTGGGCGAGGTGAAGAAGGAGTATGCGGATCTGCTGCGCGAGGCGGACGCCATCTTCATCGAAGAGCTGCGCAATACGCCGTTCGAGGTGCCGCAGGTGCCGGGGATCGATGCCGGCAAGGCGCCGCTGAACTGGTATGAAGCGACCAGCCAGGCGTTCGCCGTGTTCCTGCCGGTGAAATCGGTGGGCGTCATGGGCGACGGCCGTACCTACGAATATGTGGTCGCGCTGCGCGCGGTGCAGACCCTGGACTTCATGACGGCGCAATGGGCGCATCTGCCGCATTCCTTGCTCGGCAAGGTGTCGAATCGCATCATCAATGAGGTGCGTGGGCTGAATCGCGTCGTGTACGATATTTCGGGGAAGCCGCCGGCGACGATCGAGTGGGAATGAGGTTTTCTTTTGAACCACGACTTCGGTCGTGTTGAAACAAGCTCGCTTCGGCGAGCTTTTTTTTCGACCTCGAGCTGGCCCAACAAGACACCCGCGGAACGGCCCAGGATCGATACGCGTTCGATCGACGCCGACCATCACGGTCGCAGCTCCGGTCCGGGCAGGCGCGGCAAGATCAGGCAGCGTCGAGCGCCCGGCATGGCAATCACGGCTGTGCAGCGGCCTGCGGTGGTGGGTCATGGCGTCAACGCCCACCCCGGACTCCAGCGCAATCGCCGCCTGGCCTCGCCGACACCTTGCCCCGCCTGGCGCGAGCCTGGTCGATGCGCGGCCGTCGAGGCGGGGAGGGCGACACCGGCGCGCCGGGCGGGCTATGCTGGCGCGATACGACCAAGAGGAGAATCCGATGTTCTTTGACAACTGGCACAATATTTATCGCGTCGTCATCGTCGGGGTCGCCGCCTACGTCGGCCTGGTCGTGCTGTTGCGGGCCAGCGGCAACCGGACCTTGTCGAAGATGAATTCGTTCGACCTGGTCGTGACGGTCGCCTTCGGTTCGACCTTGTCGACAATCCTGGTCAACCGCGACGTCAGCCTGGCCGTGGGCCTGGCGGCGCTCGCGCTGCTGGTGATGCTGCAACTGATCATCACCTGGTGTTCGGTGCGCTCGTCCCTCGTCGGTGCCCTGGTCAAGACGCGGCCCACGGTATTGCTGCGCCAGGGCCGGCTTCGTCACGACGCCCTGAGGAAGGCGCGCGTGACCATCGACGACGTGATGGCGGCGGTGCGCAAGCAGGGACGCGGGTCGCTGCACGAGATCGACATCGTCGTTCTCGAAGCCGATGGCAGCCTGTCGGTGGTCGCATCGTCGCAGGCCGGCGACCGCTCTGCGTATGGCGGGCTGGGAGCCGTCGACGAGTGAGGCCGCGGGTAGCAAGCCGGGCCGGGCCGGCGATCAGGCGGGCGGCGCGCTTCGGCCGGTGCACGGGACGACCCGGCGGACCAGCCGTTCCACGCTGAGCCCCTGCACCAGCACCGACAGCACCACCACGATATAGGTCATCGTCACGACCGTGTCGCGTTCGGAGCCGGCCGGAAGCGACAAGGCCAGCGCGACCGAAATGCCACCGCGCAAGCCACCCCAGGTCAGCACCTGCCAGGCGCCCTGCGGCAGGCCGGCGCGTGGCCCGAGCGCCGCCACCGGCAGCCCTGCCGCCAGCAGGCGGGCCAGCAGCGTCACGCCGGCCGCCAGGAGTCCGGCGACAAGCAGCGGACCGGAAAACGGCAGCAGCAGGGCTTCGAAGCCGATCAGCACGAACAAGACGGCATTGAGCATGGAATCGAGCATTTCCCAGAATCCGTCGAGCTGCTCGCGGGTATGCTCCGACATCGCCCTGCGCCGTCCGCGATTGCCGATCAGGATGCCGGCCGCGACCATTGCCAGCGGGCCGGACACGTCGAGCACCTGGGCCAGGCTGTAGCCGCCCAGGACCGCCGCGACCGTCAGGAGCACTTCTTCCTGATAGCTGTCGATGCTCTTGAGCATCAGGTAAGTCACGCCCCCGAGGGCGGCGCCGAAGACGATCCCACCGCCGGCTTCGCGCAGCAGCAGCAGCGACGTCTCGGCGCCGCCCGGCAGGTGGTGCTCCACGGCGATCGCCGCCATGACCGAAAAGATCACGATCCCCACGCCGTCGTTGAACAGCGACTCACCCGAGATCACCGTTTCGAGATCGGCCGGCGCGCCGACCTTGCGCAGCAGTCCGGTCACCGAGATCGGATCGGTCGGGGCAATCAAGGCGCCGAACACCATGCAGAACGGCAGCGGCAAGGCGAGCCCCGCCAGCGGCAGCAGGTAGTAGAGCCCGGCGCCGACCATCAGCGCGACCGCCAGCGTGCCCAGCACAGCCAGCAGGCCGATCTGCCAGCGAAAGCGCGCCAGGCGCTGCAGGTCCACCTGCAGGGCGCCGGCGAACAGGAGCAGGCTGAGCATCCCTTCCATCAGCACGTCGGAAAAGTCGATTGCGCCGAACAGCTCAGCCGCGTAGCGGCGCGGATGGCTCATGCCCGCATAGTCGAGTCCAATGGCGACCGTCGACAGGATCAGGGCGGCCGCCATGACTCCGATGGTGGAGGGAAGTTTCAGGAAGCGCGCATTGAACCACGCGATCGTCGCGGTGACGACCAGGAAGACGGGGATAAATTCAGGCATCGGCGATATGCTCTTTCATGGTAAGGGCCGGGGACTGCGCCGCCGCGCTCGCTTCAGGGCTGGCGTGGCGGCGCCGGACGAGCAGCGTCCAGCGCTCCGCCTTGCCGCCGTCGTCGATGAGCGCACCCGCGGCGCCGGTAATGCCCGGCCTTTGAAGCAGTATGGATCGCCTGCCCGTGGCTGTCGGTTCGCCAGTGAACGCTGGCGCCTTTCTCCGATTCGCTGTCCCTGTGCAAGCGCGCGGCAACGGCCCAAGGACCGCCGCCATATCCGTTATAATTGCAAAAAATACATTCAAATTTGTGCAAATATACATTTGAGCTTAGAATAGCCGTCCTTTTGGCAAGACACCGGCCGCGCCGTTGGTCGTCGGCCGGATCGGCATGTCGATACCGGCGTCAGCGCGCGGCACGAAAATAAGGCTTGCCGCGTGGCGCACTTGCCGCGGCGCCGGCAAGCGGATGATGCTGCGTTCATGGGCTTGCATGCGGGACCGCACTGGCTCGCCTTGCGAGAACAGCGCGCCGCCCGCCGTCGCGGCTGGCGATTGCCGCTCTGCTGCTGCAACCCGCGCGCCCGGGGCGCCGTGGGCGGGGGCATGGCTGCCGCACGCCGCATGACGGGTATGGGCGACGCCTTGCGGCTACGGCGCCGGTCCTGCGGCGACGCCAGGTCCACCGGGGCTGTTCCGCCCGGCGCAAGCGAAGCGGGCCTTCGCGCGATTCGGTGCAAAATGACACCATGCATGGCGTGTTGTCAGGGCCGGCGATGCAAGCCGATGTCACGGCACGCGCCGTCCCTGACGGTCTCCCGATCGCGGCGCACAGGCAGCGCCACCGGCCGGGTGCCGGCGTGACGCCCGCCGGATCGATATGCATGCCGGTTTTTAATGATGACGTCGTCGATCCTCGCGACATTTCCGAAGAAAGGTAAGCGTAATGTCTTCTCCCACGCCGAACGAGGCCAGCGCCGCAGGGCGCCGCCCATGGCTACAGGTCAATCCGCCCGTGTTCTTCGTATCGGCCGTGCTGATCCTGGCATTCGCCGCCGCCGCCGCCCTGTTCCCGCAGCGGTTCGGCAACGCCTTCACGGCGCTGCAGGCCGGCATCGTGCGCGACTTCGGCTGGTTCTACATTCTGGCGGTCGCGTTCTTCCTCATCTTCGTGATTTTTCTCATGATGAGCCGTTATGGCGACGTCAAGCTTGGGCCGGACGACAGTGAACCGGAGTACAGCTACCTGTCCTGGTTCGCCATGCTGTTCAGCGCCGGCATGGGCATCGGCCTGCTGTTCTTCGGCGTTGCCGAGCCCATCCAGCACTATGCGCTGCCGCCGGTCGGCGAGGGCGGCACGATCGCCGCGGCGCGCGAGTCGATGATGCTGACCTTTTTCCACTGGGGCCTGCACGCCTGGGCGATTTACATCGTGGTCGGCCTGGCCCTGGCCTATTTCGCCTTCCGGCGCGGCCTGCCGCTCACGCTCAGGTCGAGCCTGTTCCCTCTGATCGGCAACCGGATCCACGGCCCGATCGGCCACGCGATCGATATCTTCGCCGTGCTCGGCACGATGTTCGGGGTGGCGACGTCGCTCGGCCTGGGCGTGTTGCAGGTCAACGCCGGATTTGCTCACCTGTTCGGCTTGCCAGTTACGCCGCAGGTCCAGATCATCCTGATCGCAGCGATCACCGGGCTGGCTGCGCTGTCGGCGGGCACCGGTCTGGACAAGGGGGTCAAGCGCCTGTCCGAGCTCAACATCATCCTTGCGATCGCCTTGCTGCTGTTCGTCCTGGCGGCCGGGTCGACCGTCTTCCTGCTCTCGGCCTATGTGCAGAACATCGGCACCTACCTGGGCGCGGTGGTGCAGCGCACCTTCCGCATGTACGCCTACGAGCCGAACGAATGGCTGGGCAACTGGACGCTGTTCTACTGGGGCTGGTGGATCTCGTGGTCGCCGTTCGTCGGCATGTTTATCGCGCGCATCTCGCGCGGGCGCACCATCCGCGAATTCGTCGGCGGGGTGCTGCTGGTGCCCGTGCTGTTCACCTTCCTGTGGATGACCGTGTTCGGCAACACCGCCATCGCCCTGGACCTGAGCGGTGTCGCGCCGATCGTGCAGACCGTCAGCGACAACCTGCCGGTCGCCCTGTTCGAAGTGCTCGAGCAATTGCCGTTTTCGGTCGTCACGTCCGGGATCGCGACGCTGCTGGTCATCACGTTCTTCGTGACGTCGGCCGACTCGGGCGCGCTGGTGATCGACATGATCACCTCGGGCGCCGCACCCCATCCGCCGGTCTGGCAGCGCATCTTCTGGGCAGGCTGTGCCGGCCTGGTGGCGGCGGTCCTGCTGCTGGCCGGAGGCCTCGAGGCGCTGCAAACCGCCGCGGTGGCCAGCGCGTTGCCGTTTGCGGTGATCATGGTCTTCATCTGCTATGGCGTGCTGCGCGCCCTGCAGACCGAATCGGAAGCGCCGATCGACCTGTCCGACACCGCGGCTGCCTCGCCCGAGGTGGAATTGAGCTGGCAGCAGCGGCTGGCGAGCATCACCGCCTTCTACGGCAAGCCCGAGATCACGGCCTTCCTCGGCGACACGGCGCGCCCGGCGCTCGAGGCGGTGGCGGCCCAGTTCCGCGAAAGCGGCCTCGAGCCGGAACTGGCCGACGGCGAATCCCGCATCGAGCTGGTCGTACCGCACGGCGATCGCGGGCAATTCCGCTACACGATCCGTGCGCGCAGCTACCGCGCGCCCAGCTTCGCGTGGACCGAAGGCGATGGGCGCGAATCGGCCAGCCGGCACTACCGCGCCATGGCGTCGGGCGCCGAAGGCGAGCCGCAGCACGACGTCACGGGCTACACGCGCGATCAGCTGATCAACGACCTGCTCAAACGATACACCCAGTTCCGCCACGTGCGGCGCCTGCCGTGAGGGGATCGCGCGGGTCGGCCGATTGCGGCGCGCCTTTCCGCTCCGCGCCGGTCGCCGGCGGAGTGACCAGGTCGCGCGACCGGCTCGCCGCCATTGCCGATCCCGGCGCAGCGGCAATGCGCCGAACGCCCCCCTAGATCGAACTGCTCAGCGAGCCAAGCAGATCACGCACGACCTGGCGGTTCGATAAATAAAACAGCAGCATCTCGGCGTCAACCAGAGAGCACGGTTCGTCCCGGTCCAGCACGTCGCGGGCGCGCTGCATGACGAGCAGATAATATTCATAAGTCTGCGCTTCGGGCGCCAAGGCCGTCTCCATCCACCGTACGAGCGTCTTGTTGTCCATGGCCAGCCCGGGCACCTGTTCGCCGCGGCGCTTCAGGTAACGCAGTCCGGCCAGCGACTGGGTATCGATCTTGCTGAGCAGTGCGTCGCGTCCTTCGGGCACGCGGAAGGCGCGCGCGTCGACGCCCTCGCGAAAGTGAATCGCATTCAGTGCGAACGCGATGCGGGCATCATAGATCAGCGCCCAGTCGCTCCAGACGAAATTGAGCCATTTGGACCAGCTGGAAATTCCCTTGAAGGGAAAACCGCATCCCGCGTGGCCATGCAGCTGCCCGGGTGACCGGATGTGCGACAGATCGGGGGGGCAATTCGCGAGGAAATCCCGGGAATAGGCTTCGATGGTACCGTCCCTGTTACTGGCCAGCCCTCCCCACACCCGGATCACGAAGCCGCATAACTGCGCCATGCGGGCATCGCGCTCCGTGCCCGGCAGGCCGTGGATTTCCCGTACCCGCTGCGCGACGGCCCTGCGCAGTTCCTGCGTCGCCAGCGCGCCGCCATCCTCGTCGCCGACCGGGAAGCCGTACTCCCTGGCCTGCTTCCTGGCTTTTGGGGACATCGGCCAGGCATAATCTTTTAATTCATGTCGATATGGTTTGAGATAGGCGGCAACGGCATCGCCGAACCGGGTTGCTTCTTCCAGCATGGTCTGATTCATCTTCCTGCTTACTGCTTCCTGCTTACATTGATCGGGTGTCGTGTCATGACACACATAGTATGCTTGCTACATTTCCATCAGGCAAGTGTTGCTGTTTACTAAAAATACGGACAGGCCGATACTGCTCTCCATTGCGCTGTTCAAGGGTTAGTCCGGAAACCCGTAGCCTGGACAATCCGCGCAACGCGCAGCGCCATCCCGTGCGCATGCCGCAGCGCCACCGCACCTGTCGGGTCGCGCCACGCCGTCGACCTGGCGCATCGCGCCGGAGCTTGGGGCCGGCCCGCCGCAGTCAAGCTGCGACATCGCTTGTCGCAGGCCATGTCAGACTGCCTGCTCCACCGTTTCGGGCGTTCCCACCATGCTTGCCTCCGTCGTTGCCGATCCATCGCGCCGTCCGCCATCGCGCCGCCAATGCATGCACTGGGTGGCGCACGCCGTCGCGCACGGACCGCTGCGCTTCATGCTGATGCACGTGACGGTCGACCCGCTGGGCGTGCTCACGGGCGCCGCCGGCGGCAGGGCGCATGCGCGCGTGCGTTGCGTGCTGCGCAGCGGCATCGTGTATGCGGCCGGCCTGCGCGGGCCGCGCGCTGCGCTGGGCGGCGCCTGCCGCGTGCTGGCCGCGGCGCTGCCCCAGCATGGGTATCACGAACGTGCGTTTCCGGTCCTGGAGCGCGATATCGGCGCCGCGCTCCGGGCGGCGGGGTTCGGCGCCGTTAGCGCCAGCCTCGAACGCAATGCCGCGCTGCGCGCGCGGCCGGCCCTGGGCACGGCGCAGGTCGACCGGCTGATCGCGGCCGCCGTCGCCCGCCATGCGGCGCACGGCGCGCCCGATGCGCGGCGCGCGCCGGCCACTAGCTCGCCCAATCCGCCGGCCAAGCTGCCGGACCCGATGTCGGACCCGATGTCGGTCTATCTGGCGGCGCTGGACGGCGCGGCGCGGGACTACGTCGAGGCAGGCCGCCCGGTGCACGGGCAGGGTGTCGACCGTCTCGCGGTGTACAACTTCATCGTCGGCCATGAAGGCCGGAGCCGCTACCGCGTCCAGGCCCTGCGCGCGCTGCCCTGGCTGCTGCCGCTCCTGGCAGCGCCGCAGCCGGCGCGCAGCGCGCGCGAGGCGGCCATGATCTGCGCGGCGATCGATGGCGCCGAGCCCTTGCACGACGCCGTCGCGCGCGCCTTCGACGTGCCGCGCGAGGTAGTCCGGTGGCTGGGCAAGCGCGCACTGCCGGGACACTGGCGGCTCGACGAAGTGCGTCTGCGCCGGCTGCTGGCGGCGCTGTCCTGGCTGCCGCCCGAGCGTCGGCCACGCACGCCTGCGCAGTTCGCCGAGCTGGTGCAGCTGTGCGGCGTGCTCGCCGGGATCTTCAGGTTCCGCGATGACCGCGGCGACCTCCAGATGCGCGCATGGTCGGCGCTGCACGGGACGTGCATGCGGCGCTGGCTGGCCGAGTGCGGGCGGCCGGGCTGGGCCCGCGATGCCCTGGCGCGCGACCCGCAGCGCTTCGCCGCCCAGTGCGCGGATGCCGCCGACTTCCTGGGGACGCTGGCCGATGCCGTCCAGTGCGCGCGCGATGCCGGCGGCGATGCCGCGCTGGCCTCGGTCGTGCGCTGGGCCGGCGGGATCGGCCTGCGGCGGCTGCTGGCCATGTCGGTCTGCTGGCACGCGCAGGCCTTCGGCGCCGATGACGCGCCGGCGGATGCCGCCGGCCCCGCGGGCCCGTCCGACGCGGCGCACTGGCCCGCCATTCTGCCCTAGGCCACCTGCTTCGGCGCGATCACCGTCGTCGAGCTGGCCAGCGCCGCGCAACTGCAGGCGGAGGGCGCGCGCATGCGGCACTGCGTCGCCACCTACGACCGCGCCTGCCACAGCGGCCACAGCGTCATCGTGTCGCTGCGTACGGCGGCGGGCGACGTGCTGTCGACCGCCGAGCTGCGGCTGGTCGACGGCGACGAGCTGCGGGTGGCGGTGCAACAGCATCGTTCGGCCCGCAACGGCGTGCCCGACGCCGCATGCGAGCGTGCGCTGGCGGCCCTGGTCCTTGGCCTCAACCGCAGCGAGGCGCAGGATCGGCTGCGTGCGCGGTTCCGGTTCCAGCAGGCGCAGCGGGGAAGGGCGCGCCGGCTCCATCTGGCCCATCAGGCGCGCGCCCACCGGGTGGCGCTGCGGCTTGCGGGCAGCGCGCTGGGCGAGGCCGTGGGCCGGGCTTGAGCGCCGCGCGGGGGCGCGCGCTGCCGGCGGTCGCGAAAAGGTCTATCATGATCCCTTTACCAACGCACTTATTTTTCGCCCATGACCACTTCCAGCTATCCCGACATCCGCCTCCTGATCGCCAACGAATGGGTCGACGCCAGCGGCGGCAAGACCATCCCGGTCGTCAACCCGGCCACCGGACAGCCGATCGGCACCGTGGCCCACGCCGCCATCGCCGACCTGGATCGCGCGCTGGCCGCGGCCCAGAAGGGCTTCGAGGCCTGGCGCGTCGTTCCCGCCGCCGAGCGCGCGGCCACCATGCGCCGCGCCGCGACGTTGCTGCGCGAACGCGCCGGCGACATCGCCCGCCTGCTGACGCAAGAGCAGGGCAAGCCCCTGGCCGAGGCGAAGATGGAAGCCATGGCCGGCGCCGAGATCATCGACTGGTTCGCCGCCGAAGGCATGCGCGTGTACGGCCGCATCGTCCCGTCGCGCAACCCGGCGGCCCAGCAACTGGTGCTGAAGGAACCAGTCGGTCCGGTCGCCGCCTTCACGCCGTGGAACTTCCCGATCAACCAGGTGGTACGCAAGCTGGCCGCGGCGCTGGCGACCGGCTGCTCCTTCCTGTGCAAGGCCCCCGAAGAGACCCCGGCGTCGCCGGCCGCGCTGTTCCAGTGCTTCGTCGACGCCGGCGTGCCGGCCGGCGTGGTGGGCCTGGTGTTCGGCGACCCGGCCGAGATCTCGGGCTACCTGATCCCGCACCCGGTGATTCGCAAGGTGACCTTCACCGGATCGACCCCGGTCGGCAAGCAGCTCGCGGCCCTGGCCGGCGCCCACATGAAGCGCGTGACGATGGAGCTGGGCGGCCATGCGCCGGTGATCGTGGCGGCCGATGCCGACGTCGCGCTGGCGGTCAAGGCCGCCGGTGGCGCCAAGTTCCGCAACGCGGGGCAGGTATGCATCTCGCCGACCCGGTTCCTGGTGCACAACGCGGTCAAGGACGAGTTCACCCGCGCGCTGGTCAAGCATGCCGAGAGCCTCAAGCTGGGCGATGGCCTGCAGGACGGCACCACCCTGGGGCCGCTGGCCAATCCGCGCCGCCTGGCGGCGATGTCGCAACTGGTGGACGATGCGCGCGCCAAGGGCGCGGTGATTGCCACCGGCGGCGCGCGCGTCGGCGACGCCGGCAACTTCTTCGCGCCGACGATCCTGGCCGACGTGCCGCTCGAGGCGAGCGTGTTCAACGACGAGCCGTTCGGCCCGGTGGCGGCGATCCGCGGCTTCGACAGCCTCGAGGACGCGATCGCCGAGGCCAATCGCCTGCCGTTCGGCCTGGCCGGCTATGCGTTCACCAGCTCGATCAAGAACGCCCAGCTCCTGATGAACCGGGTCGAGGTCGGCATGCTGTGGATTAACCAGCCGGCCACGCCGAGCGCCGAACTGCCGTTCGGCGGCGTCAAGGATTCGGGCTACGGCTCCGAAGGCGGTCCCGAGGCGCTGGAATCCTATCTCAACACCAAGGCCGTCTCGATGGTCGGCGTCTGACCGCGCACAGCGGGCCTACGCGTCCGGATCGGGCTTCACGCGCGTGAGCTTGTAGTCGGCGGCCGACCGTTCCAGCGCCAGCCCGAGCACGTCCTTCAGGTCGTCGGGGCTGGCGCCGCTGTCGAGCTGGCGCCGGGCGAAGGTGTTGCGCAAGGTGCGTCCGCCGGAGCGCGCCAGGTCCATGCCGGCGCGCTCGAACGTCGCCCGCATCTGCATGTAGACGGTCTTCCTGGTCATCCTGGCTCCCAGCAGGTTGGCCGGGAACACGAACTGGCCCGGGATCGCCATCGCTTCCCGCTCCTGCAGCCAGGCGCCGAGCTCCTCGGCGCCTTCGCGGGGCAGGGCGACCGTGTGTTCATGGCTGGTGTCGTGCTTTTCGTCCGGCGTGATGGTCAGCACGATCGAGCCGTCGATCGCTGCCTGGCGTCCCACCTCGGCCAGCAGCAAGCCCACCGCCTCCGATACCCGCAGGCCGGCCAGGGCGATGACGACCTGCATCGCCCGGTCGCGCCGGCGCTTCCAGCCATCGAACGGGGTCGAGCGCCGCCGCCGCGGCGCCTCGGCCGGCAGCGCGGCGAAGAAGCGCTGCAGCTGGTCTTCCGACAGCGTCCTGCCCGCATCGTCCTTTGCCATATGGGCGCGGTCGATGCCGAGGATCGCCTGCTGCGCCGGATTCGGCGTCACGCCGAGGTGGTCGTAGCAGCGTTCCAGCAGGCGCAGGTAGCGGTAGGCGATCTTGCTGTTCAGGACACGCTTGCCCTTCACGGTGCGGCCGATGAAGCGCAGCAGGTCGGCCTGCGTGACCCTGGAGAAGGCGAGGCCATGTTCCTGGAACCAGCCCGCCACGTTGTTGAACATGAAGAGGTAGATCCTGGCCGACTCGGCCGACAACACCCGGAGCGTGCCGTCGGCGCGCTGGCGGCGGCCGGTTTCGGCGAAGGCCGTGGTGGACACGAATTGCCTGAACGATCGTACCGGGTCGGCATCCCACGAAGATTGGATGGACATGAGGAGTCGCCTCGTGATGAGATGGTGCGATCCTATCATAAAACGTAACTAACCAACATAGTAAGCCACGCACGCCGAGAACTTTCGCGCCGCGGACTCCGGTAGGTACCGCCACCCGCACCGAGCCGCCAGGTGGAAGGGGGGGATGGTCCCAGCCGCAAACGATCGGGCGCAGGCGATCGGATGAAACCGGGCGCCGCTGACGATGCCAGGCAATGGCGCGCGCCGTCATTGACGGACCGCGATGCATTTCACTTCGACCAGCAATCCCGGATGCGCCAGTTCCGCGACGCCGATGCAAGTCCAAGCACAATGGCCGCGCGGAAACACGCGATCCTTGACGCGGCGGAAGACGTCCATGTGCTGCCGCATGTCGACGTGATAGGTGGTCATGTCGACGACGTCGTCGAAGCTGCAGCGGGCTTCCGCCAGCACGATGCGCAGGTTGTTCCAGCACGCCGCGAACTGGGCCTCCGGGTCGGCGATAACTTGCAGGTCGGGCGTGCGCCCGACCTGTCCCGCGCAATAGACCGTGTTCCCGACCACGACGGCGGGCGCATAGCCGGCCCGCTGCGCGAGCGCCTGCATGGATGCGGGGACGATGATTTCTCTGTCCGACAAGATGGCTCTCCTTTCAGGCGATGATACAGGGCGCCGGGATCCGTGCATGCAGCCCTACGGCGCCACGCCGCGCAGGCGAGTCGGTGCGACGTCGGTAAACAGCGGCAGGTCCGCCATCACGTCCGCCAGTTCCGGCGACGAGAACGACGCTTCCATGGCCGCTTCGTCCCGGAACACGCATTCGCAGATGGCGATGGTGCCTTCCCGGTCCAGGGCAGGGAAGAACGCCGTGACGCGCTGCAGCCCGTACTTGCTCCAGGCCTCCATGCACAGCGGAAGGTGGCCTTTCACGTAGTAGTCGCGGTCGAAACGGGTGTCCGGCGTGCCCTGGTAGGCGACGTAGACGACGACTGTAGAATCATGGGTGCTCATCTGCTGGTACTCCTTGTGTGGCGCCGTCGGGGCGCGGGTTGGAAAGGGAATGCATGCCGACCGGCTCAGGCGTCGACCGCGCCGCGCGCGGCGGTCCCGGCGGCGCTGGGTTTCCAGGCGAGCGTCACGCCGAGCGCCGCGCCCACGGCCAGGCAGGCCGCGATGCACAGGATGGCGACGGTGAAGGCGTGCGCGATGCCGGCCGGATCGTCGTGCACGCCGCGCACGCTGTAGAAGATCCCGCCGATCAGCGCCACGCTCAGGGCGGTGCTCACCTGCAGGGTCGAGCTGGCGATCCCGGCGATCATTCCCGAGAAGGCAGGCGCCACGCGGCCAGTGATCATCCGCATCAGCGTCGGCATCGAGAGCCCCTGGCCGAAACCGACCACGAACAGGATGCAGGCCAGCGGCGCGGACGCCGGTGCGGCCCCGGCCGGGCTTGCCGTCACCTGCCAGGCCAGGGCCGCGAAGCCGGCGCTCATCATGCCCATGCCGAGCGGGTTGACCCAGTCGCCGAGGATGCGCCTGCCGAACGGCGTTGCGAGCGGTCCCAGCAGGAATCCGGCGCCGAAGGGCAGGAACACCAGTCCCGCGTCCAGCGCACTGACCTGGAGCGCGTTTTGCAGGTACACCGAGAACAGCAGGAAGAACGCGCCGACCGTATAGAACAGCAGCGCGATTCCCAGCGCCCGGCCCATTCCCGGCGCGCGCAGGGCCGCGGGATCGAGCAGGGGCGAGCCGCCGGCGCGGGCGAGCCTGCTTTCGTAGCGCCAGAAGAACGCTGCCAGCAGCGGCGTTGCTGCCAGCGAGAGCCAGGACCACCATGGCCAGAGCGCCTCGCGGCCTTCGACCAGCGGCACGATCAGGGCGCCGAGGGTGACGATCGACAGCACCGTGCCGCCCGGATCGAGCCTGCTGGCGCGCGGCGCCCGCGTCTCTTTGAGCAAGGGGATGCCGAAGGCGATGACCAGGATCGCCACCGGCAGGTTGACGAGGAAAATCATGCGCCAGCCCATGCCGAACAGGTCCAGCGAGATCAGGATGCCGCCCAGCGCCTGCCCGATGACCGACGCCAGCCCGAACACCGCGCCATACAGGCCGAGGGCGCGGGGCTTTTCGGCCTCCGGGAAGATCGCCTGGACCGAGGCGAGCGCCTGCGGTGCCATGATCGCCGCCGTCACGCCCTGCAGGGCGCGCCCGGCGATGAGCGCCCAGGGCGACCACGCCAGCCCGCACAGCAGCGACGCGGTCGCGAAGCCGACCAGGCCGGCGAAGAACATGCGTCCGCGGCCGAACAGGTCGCCCAGCCGGCCGCCGGTGATCAGGGTCACCGCATACAGCGCGGCATAGGACGAAATGACGAGCTGCTCGGCCGACGCCGTGGCGCCGAGCTCCTGCTGGATCGATGGCAGGGCGACGTTGACGATGAAGAAGTCCAGCGGCGGCAGGAAGGAACCGACCAGCAGGATGGCGAACATCGCCCAGCGGCGCGGTTCGGGAGGTGGGGCGGGGATGTCTTGGTGCATGCAGTCCTCCATAAGGAACCAAATGGTTCCAAATTGGGTAAAAAAAATCAGTCGAAGATGCGCATGGCGACGTCGACGATGGCGATCATCTCGGCTTCCGGCACGCCGGTCTTGCCCAGCACGCGCATGCCCTGGATCTGGCACACCAGGAAGTGCGCCAGCACCCGGGCGTCGCCCGGCGCGATCTCGCCGTCCGCCTGGCCGCGCGCGATCGCGCCGGCATACAGCTGCTGGAGGCGCCGGAACATGCGCCCCGTGCGCTCCGCGATATCGGGATCGTGCGTGCCGACCTCGGTCGCCATGGCCACGATCAGGCAGCCGCGCCGCCCGAGGTCACCGGAAGACAGCGCCGCCAGCCGCAACAGCGAGGAGCGGATCGCCGCCTTTGCCGACCCCGGCCCGGACAGGAGGTCCGACGTGATGTGCAGGCCATTACTCATGTACTGGTCGAGCGCCGCGAGCAGCAAGCCCTTCTTGTCGCCGAAGGCCTTGTACAGGCTGCCGCGCGACAGTCCCGTGCCGGCGATCAGGTCGGGCAGGGATGCGCCTTCGTAGCCGCGGTCCCAGAACACGTCCATCGCGTCGCGCGCGGCGACGTCGAGGTCGAATTCGCGGGGGCGTCCGAGTCCGGACTGGTTCGCCATGCTGTCCTCGCCTGTCGTTGGGTGATATATAAACCGATTGGTTCCAATATTAGCACCGGCGCGTCGCCATGGCAAGCGGCATGCCGGCGCGTCACAGGCTGCGCAGCACCCCCATCGCGCCGGCCAGCTTTTCGGACACGAGCGAAGTCTCGCTATGCGTCATGAGCAGCTCGTGCGTGGCGCGGGTCATCGCCACGTACAGCAGGCGCGCCTCGTCGGCCGGATCTTCCTCGTCCTTCGAGGCGGCGCCGATGCCGGGGATGCAGACCAGGGGGAATTCGAGCCCCTTGCTGCTGTGCATGGTGATGAGCTTGACGCTGTCGTGCGTCGGCGTGAACGACTGCCTGCGGTCCTGTTGCCACTGGAAGGGAATGCCTTTGCGCGCGAGGGCGTCCACGAGCTGCTTGCCGATCCCGTAGCGGCGGTAGACGACCGCCATGTCGTTCCAGGGCGTGCCCAGCCGGTTGGCTTCGACCAGGCGCTCGGCCAGGAACGCGGCCTCGTCCTTCAGGGTGGGCAGGGTGATGAACAGGGGTTTCGGGCCGCGCCGCCCGGCGCTCATCGGCAGCACCGTGGGCGCCTGGTCTTCCTCGGCGTCGCTCGGCGCCAGCAACTGGTCTGCGAAGGCGCGCGCCACCGCCAGGATCTCGGCCGTATTGCGGTAATTGAGTTTCAGGATGGTGGTACGGCCCTGGGCCTGGATCCCGACGCTCGAAAACGAGAACCGGGCCCGCTTGCGGCCGCCGCCGTAGATCGACTGGGCGTCGTCGTACAGCACCAGCAGCGAGTTCGAATCCGGGTGGACCATCTGCACCACCAGCTTGAACCATTCGGGCTTGAAGTCGTGGCCTTCGTCGATCAGCACCGCGTCGTACTGGGCGGACGGGACCAGCCCGCCGTCGACCGACTGTATCACGCGCTCCACACAGGCCTCGAAGAAGGCGTTGGCATCGCCATCGTTGACTGGTTTGCCCGCGTGATAGGCGTCGAGCTGGCGCACGCACCAGGCGTGGAAGGTGGCGACGTGGACCCTGTCCTGCAAGCCCTTGGTTTCCATGACGCTGGCCAGCTTGGTCGCCAGCGTCTTGTTGTAGCACAGGACCAGGATCGGCCGTGCGCAGGACCTGGCCAGGTGTTCGGCGCGGTAGCCGAGGATCAGCGTCTTGCCGGAGCCGGCGACGCCGTGGATGACGCGATGGCCTTCGCCCAGGCTGCGCGCCAGCTGTTCCTGCTGCAGGTCCATCACGCGCAGCACGTCCGGCAGTTCGACCGTGAGCTGCCCCGGTTCGTCGAAGGCGCCGGCCTGGGCCGGGATGCGCACCTCGGGGAAGATATGCCAGCGGATGCGGTCGATCTGCGGCAAGCTCAGTTTCATCTTGAACTTGATGGGAAACATCTGCCATAGCCGCTGCTGGAAGGCTTCCGGATCCACGCCCTCGGTCATCTCGTCCTGGCAGATCACGAGATGCGGCGGCAACACATCTCCCAGCTCGGCCTTGTCGAACTGCCGCCGGCTGATATTGCTCAGCACCACACCATGGCCGTAGGGGAAGAACGGCTTGCCTTTGAGCGAACCGCTGGGCCACACCAGTTGCGGATCGCGTTCGAGCTTGCTGGTGACGGCGAACATGTACTGGCGCGCCTGTTCGAGCGGATTCTGTACCTGCTTGATGCCGGCGTCCGTCAGGATCGCGACGTTCTGCGTGTCGATGCTGCGGATCGTGTCGGGGCGCCAGTCCTTGACTTCCAGCACCAGCAGGCCCCGGTTCGGGTGGAACACGATGAAGTCGGGGTGCTGCGTGCGCTCGCCGATCGAGACGTCGTACCAGCACAGGTAGTCGTCCTCCAGTTTGTCTTCGAGGCGGCCCGCCAGGCGGCGCTCCCCGGGCGTCATCCGCGAGGCGCAGGCGCCGATCGAAGGAATCAGCGTTGCCATGTGCGCTCCTTGTCCAGTTCACCGGCATTCTACGTGAGGCATGGGGCGCGAAAACTCGCCAATCTTCACGGCGCGCGGCCAGCGCCGGCCGCGCCGACGGCATCGAGCAGGCCGCGGGCGCGCAGCCATTCCTCGGCGCGGCGCGGCCAGGTCGAGGCATTGCCCAGGCCGCCGCGCATGCCCATGCCGTGCGGGCCATGCTCGAACAGGTGCATCTCGGCCGGCACCCTGGCGCGCGTGAGGGCCTGGTAGAACAGGATGCTGTTCTCGACCGGCACCGCGGCGTCGTCCTGGGTATGGATCAGCAAGGTCGGCGGGGTGCGCGCCGTCACCTGGCGCGCGACCGACATCAGCTCGACGTCCGCCCTGCTCGGCGCGGGGCCGAGCAGGGCGGTGCGCGAGCCCATATGGGCCGCCGGTCCGTCGAGCGCGATCACCGGATACATCAGCACCAGGAAGTCGGGCCGCGCGCTCACCGCATCGAGCGCGTGGCCGGTGCGGCCGAGCGGGTGGTCGAACAGCGTGCCGGCGCTGGCGGCCAGGTGGCCGCCGGCCGAGCTGCCCATCACGCCGATACGATCCGGTTGCAGGCCGTATTGCGCCGCCTGCGCGCGCACCAGGCGCACCGCGCGCAGCACGTCCTGCAGCGGCGCCGGATGGCCGAATTCGCGCATGCGGTACTTGAGGACGAAGGCGGTCACGCCCAGGCTGGACAGCCAGCGTGCGTGCTGTTCGCCTTCGCGCACGACGGCCAGGCGTTCGTAGCCGCCGCCCGGGCAGACGATGACGGCGCTGCCGTTGGCGCGGTCGACGGCGGGCGGATACACGGTCAGGGTGGGTTCGGCGACCCGGCTGATGCGGCCGTCGACGAAGCGTTCCGGTTCCAGGCCGGTACGGGCGCCCGGCGGCCCCTCGGGCCACAGCGGGAGCGTGGCCGGCGCTGCGGGCCAGTCGGCCGCGTGGCCCGGAGCGGATGCGGCCAGGGCCGCGGCCCCGAGTGTTTGCAAGATGCGTCTGCGTGCGATGTGCATATCGTCCCTGTTCATCGTTCTTGTGGTAGTTCGCCAAATGGCCAGGGCAGCGGCCATGCTAGAATACGGGCGCTTGCCATGACCCTGCCCGGTGCAGCCTCCCGAGGGGACACTCCTCGACGTCGAGCGCCCCCCATAAGCCCTGTTCTTGCAGGGCTTTCGATTTTTGCCTGTTTGATTGTCCCACCGACTCCGGAATTCTCCCATGGAAATTAAAGTCAACTTCCTCGACAAGCTTCGCCTGGAAGCCAAGTTCGACGATTTCACCGTCGTCGCCGACCAGCCCATCCGCTATAAAGGCGACGGCTCGGCGCCGGGACCGTTCGATTACTTCCTGGCGTCGTCGGCCCTGTGCGCGGCGTATTTCGTGAAGTTGTACTGCAATACCCGGAATATCCCGACCGAGCATATCCGCCTGTCGCAGAATAATATCGTCGACCCGGAAAACCGCTACAAGCAGATCTTCAAGATCCAGGTGGAGCTGCCGGCAGATATCTCGGACAAGGACCGCCAGGGCATCCTGCGCTCGATCGAGCGTTGCACCGTGAAGAAGGTGGTGCAGGAAGGTCCCGACTTCGTGATCGAAGAGGTGGCCAGTCTCGACGCCGACGCCCAGGCGCTCCTGACCCTGCAGCCGTCGAGCGAAGCGAAAACCTATATCCCGGGCAAGGACCTGCCGCTCGAGCAGACCATCGCCAATATGTCGGGCATGCTGGCCAGCTGGGGGATCAAGATCGAGATCGCGTCGTGGCGCAATATCGTCCCGAATGTATGGTCGTTGCATATCCGCGATGCGCATTCGCCGATGTGTTTCACCAACGGCAAGGGCGCGACCAAGGAAAGCGCGCTGGCCTCGGCCCTGGGCGAATACATCGAGCGCCTGAACAACAACCATTTCTATGCCGGCGCCTTCTGGGGCGAGGACATCGCCAACGCGCCGTTCGTGCATTATCCGAACGAACGCTGGTTCAAGCCGGGCGCCGGCGACGCGCTGCCGCCGGAGATCCTCGACGAATACAGCCTGTCCATCTACGATCCCGACGGCGAATTGCGCGGCTCGCACCTGGTCGACACCAATTCGGGCAATGCCGAGCGCGGCATCGTGTCGTTGCCGTTCACGCGTCATTCGGACGGCGAAGTCGTGTATTTCCCGTCCAACCTCATCGAAAACCTGTATGCCAGCAATGGCATGAGCGCCGGCAATACCCTGGCCGAGGCGCAGGTTCAGTGCCTGTCCGAGATCTTCGAGCGCGCCGTCAAGCGCGAGATCCTCGAAGGCGAAATGGCCTTGCCGGACGTGCCGCAAGAGGTGTTGGCAAAATACCCGAGCATCGTGGCCGGTATCAAGGGCCTGGAAGAGCAGGGCTTCCCGGTGCTGGTCAAGGACGCTTCGCTGGGCGGCCAATATCCGGTGATGTGCGTGACCCTGATGAATCCGCGCACCGGCGGCGTGTTCGCCTCGTTCGGCGCCCATCCGAGTTTCGAGGTCGCGCTGGAGCGCAGCCTGACCGAACTGCTGCAGGGCCGCAGCTTCGAAGGCCTGAACGACCTGCCGCGGCCGACCTTCGCCAGCGAAGCCGTGACCGAGCCCTATAACTTCGTCGAGCACTTCATCGATTCCAGCGGCGTGGTGTCGTGGCGCTTTTTCAGCGCGAAGGCGGACGTCGATTTCGTCGAGTGGGATTTCACCAGCGCCGGCGAGAACGCGAACGCCGCCGAAGCCGCGACCCTGCTCGCCATCCTCGAAGAGATGGGCAAGGAAGTCTACACCGCCGTCTACGACGAACTGGGCGCCGTCGCCTGCCGCATCCTGGTGCCGGGTTATTCCGAGGTGTACCCGGTCGAGGACCTGGTGTGGGACAACACCAATAAATCGCTGCTGTTCCGCGCCGACGTCCTGAACCTGCACCGCCTGGACGACGCCAGCCTGGCTGCGCTCCTCGAGCGCCTGGAAAACAATGAGCTGGACGAGTATTCGGATATCGCCACCCTGATCGGCGTCGAGTTCGACGAGAACACCGACTGGGGCCAGCTGACGGTGCTCGAACTGCGCCTCTTGATCAACCTGGCGCTGCAGCGCTTCGAGGACGCCCATGAACTGGTGGGCGCCTTCCTGCAATACAACGACAACACGGTCGAACGCGGGCTGTTCTACCAGGCCCTGAACGTGGTGCTCGAGGTCGTGCTCGACGACGAACTCGAACTCGACGACTACGTCGGTAACTTGCGCCGCATGTTCGGCGACGCCCGGATGGACGCGGCGCTGGGGTCGGTCGACGGCAGCGTGCGCTTCTACGGGCTCACGCCGACCAGCATGGCGCTCGAAGGCCTGGACCGCCACCACCGGCTGATCGACAGCTACCGCAAGCTGCATGCGGCGCGCGCCGCCGCCACGCGCTAGAGTATCGGCGACAGCCCGCCATCGACCCGGATATTGGCGCCGGTGAGGTAGCCGGCGCGCGGGCTGGCCAGGAAGGCGACCACGTCGGCGACTTCTTCCAGGCGCCCGACGCGCCGCATCGGCACCTGGGCGAACAGGGGCAGGACGGCGCGCTCGATCTCGTCCCACGGCGCATCGGCAGCCAGGCCGCGCTCGGCCGCCGCTGCGCGAAAGCGCGCCTCGAGCGTGGCGCTGTGGATGGTCCCGGGCGAGACGGCGTTGACCGTGATCCCGGCCCCGGCGGCGTCCTTCGCCAGCGACGCCGTGAGGGCATTGAGCGCCGCCTTGGCCGCCGCGTAATCCGGCGCCGAGGGCGGCGCCAGCGTGGCCGCGAGGCTGGAGATGTTGATCACCCGGCCCCATTGCCGCTGCCGCATTCCGGGCAGCAGGCCGGTCGTCACGCGCAGCGCGGCCAGGACGTTGCGGTCGTAGGCGGCGGCCCACGATGCGGACCGGGTATCGCGCCAGCTTTCCTTGATGCCGCCGGAGCCGCCGGCATTATTGACCACGATGTCGACCGCGCCGGCCAGCCCCAGCGCCTCGCCGACCAGCCACTGCACCGCGTCTTCGTCGGTCAGGTCGCCGCTCACCGCCAGGGCCTTCCCGCCGCGGGCGACGATCCCGCTGGCCACGCCCTCGGCCCGCGTCCGGTCGCGGCCATGCACGATCACGGTCGCGCCTTCCTCGGCCAGCCTGACCGCGATCGCTTCGCCGATGCCTTTGCCGCTGCCGGTCACCAGCGCGGTCTTGCCGTTCAAATGCAGATCCATCATGCCTCCATTGCCTGTCATGATGACTATGCTAGAGTGCGCCGATGGACCCAACAAGTACGCACCTCGAAGTGCCCACCGCGCCCGAAGCGCGCGCCGCCTGCCTGGGTCCGGACGGCTCGGTGGCCCATGTGACCAGCGTGATGCGCATGATCCAGGGCCGCTGGAAGCTGCCAATCCTGTTCAGGCTGTTCGCTGATCCGGCGATCCGGACCTTGCAACTGAAAAGGGATCTATCCGGCATTTCTCAAAAGATGCTGACACAGCACTTGCGCGAACTCGCGGATGACGGCCTAATCGAGAGGATCGATTACGGAGAGAAACCGCTGCGCGTCGAGTACCGCATTTCCGGCCGCGGCAGGCAGTTGCTGCCGGTCCTGCTGGCGATGCGCGAGTTCGCCGCGCGCCATCCTTCCGGTCGACGCCATCGCTGAACCGCCCGGCCCAGGACGCCGGCGCCTTCCCGGGAGAGTTGGATGCGCGACGCAATCATCATCGGCGCCGGCCACAGTGGCCTGGTCTGCGCGTGGTACCTGGCCCGCGCCGGCCTGAAGGTCACGGTGCTCGAGCGGCGCGCCGTCGTGGGCGGCGCCGCGATCACCGAAGCATGCCCCCCCGGCTGTCGCAACTCCGTGCCCGCCCACACGGTCCCGCTGCTCAATCCCAGGGTGATCCATGGGATGGAGCCGGGCCGGCACGGCGTGCGCATGGTCGAGCGCCCGCTCGCCAACTTCCTGCCCCTGGACGATGGCCGCTACCTGAAGATCGGCGCCGGCCAGGCCGCCGCCGACATAGCCAGGTTCTCGCGCCGCGACGCCGACCGCCTGGACGACCAGCGCCGCCTGGACGGCGCCGCCGACCCGTTGCGCGAACTGGTGCTGCAGACGCCGCCGAACCGGTTCGAGGGCGGCTGGCTCGCCGCGCTGCCCGAACTGGCCAAGGCCGGCAGGCTGGGCAACCGCCCGCGCAAGCTGTCGCTCGCGGCCCAGCGCGAACTGCCCGCCCTGTTCAGCAGATCGGCCGGCGACTACCTCGACGGCTGGTTCGGGGGTGAGCCGATCAAGGCCATATACGGTTTCGACAGCGTGGTGGGGCATCATGCGAGCCCGTACGCGCCTGGCTCGGCCTACGTGCTGCTGCACCACGCGTTGGGCGAGGTCGATGGCCGCAAGGGCGCCTGGGGCCATGCGATCGGCGGCATGGGCGCCGTCACCGGCGCACCGGGCCATCACGCGGCGCGCGAAGTGCTGCGCGACGTCGCCTCTTGAGGCGCGGCGCGATGGCCCGTTGTCCCTTCGCCAGCCAGGTCCCGATCAGCGCCGCCGCCGGTCCCTATGCGGCGGGGCCGTTCCGGATCGTCCACCACACGACCGAAGGCAGCACCGCGCGCGGCGCTTTCGAGCGTTACCGGCAGGCGCGCGCCGACCCGCATTTCACGGTGGACCACGAGGGCATCTACCAGCATATCGACACCGGGCTCGCGGCGCGCACACTGCGTAATGACCGCAACGCGCCGCCCGACACCAACCTGCTGTCGGCGGTCCAGATCGAAGTGGTCGGTTTCGCCCACCTGCCCAAGCGCGCCGCCACCCTGGAGCGCGTCGCGCGCCTGTGCCGCTGGATCGAGGCGACCCACGCGGTCGCGCTGCATTGGCCCAACGGCTTGCCGAAACCGGCAATCGACGGCCGCGACCCCGGCGGGCATGAGCGCAACCCGCAGGTCTGGCGCGCTGAATCGGGCCATTACGGCCACTGCCACGTACCGGAAAACACCCACTGGGATCCGGGCTACACCGAGGCCGAGGTCCGCCTCATCATGAGCGGCCCGGGCGGTGCGGCGTGCGAGGCGCTGCGGGTAGGGCGGCGCCGGGCATCGATCGAGGCGCCGAGCCAGCGCCAGCTGCGACGGGCGCGCAGCACCATGCCCGGACACTGAAGCGCGAAGCCACTGTGTTCTGTATACAGAATACTGTATCCTTGTGGTTGGCGCATGCACGGCCCATGGCTGCGCATGACCGGTCAAAAAAACCACAGGAGACATGATGAAACACCTTCGGACATTTCGCCGCATTCCGGTCGCGGCGTTGCTTACAGGAGTGTGCTCAGCGGTATGCGCGCAGGAGGCGGTGACGATCTACGGCCTGCTGGACGTTGCCGCCGTGCAGGAAGCCGGCGGCAGCGCCGGCAAGGTCACCAAGATCAGCAGCGGGGTCGGCGCGGGTTCGCGCATCGGGATCCGCGGATCGGAACACCTGGGAGGCGGCACCTCCGCCATCTTCTTGATGGAAAGCGGCTTTCAGGCGGATACCGGCGCGATGGGGCAGGGCGGCCTGCTGTTTGGACGCCAGATCTATGTCGGCCTGCAGGGCCGCCTGGGCACCGTGACCGTCGGCCGCCAGTACACGCCGCATTACATGACCACGGTGATGGCCGATCCGTTCGGCTCGGGCTACGTGGGCGACTCGAAGAACATGCTGGCCGTCACCGGCAACGCGTTCAGCCGCATGGACAACACGGTCAAGTACGTGTCGCCGACCGCGAACGGGGTATTCCTCGAGCTGGTCGCGGCCCCTGGCGAAAACAGCGTCGACCGCGCCAGCGGACGCCAGCTCGGCCTGGCCCTCGACTACACGTCCGGACCGCTGCGCCTGCGCTTCGGCTACCACGACCGCAACAACGACACCGACGCCTTGCGCGGCACCGAGAACGCAAGGAACGCCATCCTCGGCGCCGTTCTCGACGCCGGCGTGGCCAAGGTCCATGCCAGCTACGGCAGGAATCGCGGGCTGAACAGCTCCGTCTGGCGCAACAGCGCCAATCCGTATGGCGACGCCGAGGCGCCGCTCGCATCCACCGACAGCCGGGACGCGCTGCTCGGCCTGACCCTGCCGTTCGGCCCCCATGCGCTGATGGCCTCGTGGATGCGCAAGGACGACCGCAACCCCGCCAACCGCGACGCCAGCCAGGTGGCGCTCGGCTACCGCTACCAGCTGTCCAGGCGCACCGAGCTGCACGCCTCGTGGGCGCGGATCGACAATCGCAACGGCGCCGGCTACACGGTCGGCAGCGCCATCGAACATGGCACGGGCGACCGCGCCTCCAGCGTCGGCATCCGCCATAGCTTCTGAACTGAAAAAAGCCCCGGTGCCGTCAAGCACCGGGGCCGTGGCGCGCAGGGGCCGCGCCTACTTTTTGCGCGACACCAGCTGCGCCGGGATGGTGAAGACCAGCAGTCCGCCGATCACCAGGCAGGCCGCGATGACCAGCAGGCCGTTGCCGGTACTGTCGGTCAGGGTCTTGACGTAGCCCAGCATCGACGGCGCGATCAGGCCCGAGAAGCTGCCGACCGAGTTGGCGAAGGCGATGCCGGTCGCTGCCGCCGCGCCGCCCAGGATGGCCGGGGGCAGGGTCCAGAACTGCGAGATGGTGGTCATGATGCCCATCGTCGCCAGCGTCAGGCCCACCAGGGCGATGGCCGTATTGCCGGCGTACAGCACGCTCCACACCAGTCCCGCGGCGCCGGCGAAACCGGCCAGCGCCAGGTGCCAGCGCCGCTCGCCGTGGCGGTCCGAGCTGCGCCCGGTCATGACCATGGCGACGGTCGCCGCCGCGTACGGGATGCTGGTCAGCAGGCCGATATGCCAGGCGTCGACCACGCCGCTGTCCTTGACGATCGACGGCAGCCAGAAGCTGATGGCGTACAGGCCCATGGTGAAGAACAGGTAGATCATGGCCAGCAGCCAGATGCGGGGATTGGTCAGGCCGTCGCGCAGCTTGTGCAGGTGCTTGCCCTGCGCCTCCTGGGCCAGGTTGTGCTCCAGCAGCGCCTTTTCGCGTGCGTCGAGCCACTTGGCGTCGCCGATGCGGTCATCGAGGAACACGAAAGCGATGCAGCCCAGCAGGACGGTCGGAATGGCTTCGAGCAGGAACAGCCACTGCCAGTTCGACAGGCCGCCCACGCCGACCATCGAGGCCATGATGAAACCCGAGAGCGGCCCGCCGATCACGCCCGACATCGGGATGCCGGTCATGAACAGCGCCGTGACCTTGCCGCGCCGCGAGGACGGGAACCAGTAGGTGAGGTACAGCAGCACGGCCGGAAAGAAGCCGGCTTCGGCCACCCCGAGCAGGAAGCGCAGCACGTAGAACTGGGTCGGCGTGCCGACGAACAGCGTGCAGGCCGAGATGATCCCCCAGGTCACCATGATGCGGGTGATCCACAGGCGCGCGCCGACCTTCAGCATCACGATATTGCTGGGCACCTCGAACAGCAGGTAGCCGACGAAGAACACGCCGGCCCCGAGGCCGTAGACCGCCTCGGAAAAGCCCAGGTCGCTCATCATCGAGAGCTTGGCGAAGCCGACGTTCACCCGGTCGAGATAGGCGAACACGTAGCATAGAAAAAGGAAGGGCAGCAGCCGCCACATGACCTTGGCATAGACGGCGCTTTCCTCGTCATGGGTGGCCGCGACCCCCGTCGCGGTGGTGGAACTCAACATTGTCTTGTCTCCTGCTGTCGTTATCGCTGTCGTTATCGAAACGCGCCGGGCACCCTCATGTGCCTTCGGGTTGCCCCGGCGCGGCGTGGAACCGTGCTTCAAGGATTCGCCGCCAGGACGAACCTTACTCGAACATATCGGGCTGGGTGCGCTGGAGCTGGTCCCAGATCGGCTGGAAATGCAGCCAGCCGATGTATTCGCTGCCCACGTGCTCGCGGCTGTAGCGCGAGCGTTCGGGCGGCACCAGCGCCGGCTTGATGCCGGTCGCCTCGACCAGCAATTGCTGCCGGCAGCAGCGTTCGAGCGCCATGAACCAATAGGCGGCCGATTCGATGCTGTGGCGGCTGGCGGTGAGCAGGCCGTGATTCTGGTGGATCGCGGCCTTCACGTCCTTGAACCAGTCGCACACCGACAGGCCGGCCTTTTCCTCCACCGCCACCTGGCCCGCCTCGTCCTTGATCACCACGTGGTCCTCGAAGAAGGCGGCGGCGTCCTGCGAGATCGGATCGAGCGGACGGCCGAGCGCCGCGAAGGCGGTGCCGTACACGGTGTGGGCGTGGCACATGGCCACGATGTCGGGATGCGCCTCGTGCACCGCCGCGTGCAGCACGAAGCCGGCGCGGTTGATGGCGTAGTCGCCCTCGACCACCTTGCCCTTGTGGTCGGCCAGGATCAGGTTCGACACCTTCACCTGGTCGAAGTGCACGCACATCGGGTTGGTCCAGTACAGCTCCGGGAATTCCGGGTCGCGCACGGTCAGGTGGCCGGCGAAGCCGTAGTCGTAGCCCTGCTGGGCGAAGAAGCGGCAGGCCGCGACCAGGCGCTCCTTGCGGTGCTGGCGTTCCGCGGCATGGGTCTCATGGACCGTCAGTTGGGGAAAGATCAGGCCGGCCTGCTTGGGCTGGTAGATCGATGTCGCGCCGTTGTCGGGCGCGAACGGAGGGTGTTTTACCTTGTCCAGCATGGTGTCTCCTTCGGTTGGGTAGGATGCATGGCGGCGCCGCCGCTGGCCGGCGGGCCACCGGAATGATGCGGATCGAACGTGCTGCCGGTCAGAGGTCGAGCACGAGCATCGTGCTGGTGGCGCGCGACACGCAGGCGGTCAGCCACTGGGCCTGTTCGTCCGGGCCGAGGATGTAGTCGCGGTGGTCCACCGTGCCTTCCAGGTAGCGAATCCTGCAAGTGCCGCACAGGCCGGCCTGGCACGAGGTCTCGATCCGCACGCCGGCCTGTTCCAGCGCCTCCGAGATGCTGCGGTCGGCGGCCACCTCGATCACGGCGCCGGTGCTGGCGATCTTCACCGCGAAGCCGCCCGGGGCCACCGGCGCGCAATCCCCGCCGGCCGGCGGTTCGGGCGCCTTGAAATGCTCGAAATGGACGGCGCCGGCAGGCCAGTGGGCGCTGGCCTCGGCGCAGGCGCGCATGAAGCCGGCCGGGCCGCAGTAGAACAGGTGGGTGCCATCACCCGGTTCGCGCAGCAGGGCCGCGATGTCCAGGCCCTGCGACGGCACGCCGTGGTCGAAGTGGAACTGGACGCTGCCGTGGCGCCACTCGGCGTCGAACTGTTCGCGGAAGGCCACGCAGTCCGGGTCGCGGGCGCAGTAGTGCAGCTCGAAGGGGATGCCTTCGGCTTCCAGCGCGTGCGCCATGGACTTGACCGGCGTGACGCCGATGCCGCCGGCCAGCAGGATCGCCTTGCTGGCGCCGGTCGCCAGCGCGAAGTTGTTGCGCGGGGCGCCGACGCTGGCCAGGTCCTGCACGCGCAAGGTGTCGTGCAGCGATTTCGAGCCGCCGCGGCCATGTTCGTCGCGCAGTACCGCGATCACGTAGCGATGGCGCTCGCAAGGCGCGTTGCACAGCGAGTACTGGCGCGTCATCCCGTTCGGCAGGTGGATGTCGATATGGGCCCCGGCCGTGAACGGCGGCAGCGGCTCGCCCTGCGGGTGCACCAGCTCGTAGGAGTTGATGCCGTTGCCCTCGAACCGGATCTGGCGCACCAGCAGCGAGAGGCGGGTGTCGGCCGGGTGGATGTGGGTCTGTGTCATTTCCATGCTTGTCTCCTGGTTGGCCCGGATGCGGGAGCGGATTCGCGCCCGGGCCGTACGCCATGTTGCCGCGCTCGGTCTCGCGCGTTCATTTGCGGGTCGAGCCCTCCAGTTCGTCGAAGCGCTGGCGGACGAAGGCGGCGCGCTCATCGCCCTTGAGCTGTTCGCTCTCGGTCAGGATGGCCACGATCTGGCGCGTCACGTGGCGGCGTTGCGCCACTTCTTCCTCGACCGTCGCGCCTTCCTTCACTTCCAGCACATTGCCCGAGCAGTAGCTGTTGGGCATGCCGCCCGATTCGCGCAGCCATGCGGCGAAATGCTGCGGGGTCGCGGCGGGGTTGCTCCCGCGGACGGCGTCGCGCAGCAGCTTGCGGAACATGAACACGCCGGCGTCGAACTTGGTCGGGTTCTCCAGCGCGTGCACGGCGATCGGGCGCTGGCTGATGATGGCCTCGTAGTCGCCGGGCGCGTACTGGCACTCCTTGTAGTTGGCGCGGGCGCGGTGGTCGGACGGAATCGGCGGGAGGTCTTCCAGCTTGTACCTGCCGAAGCGCTCGGGACGGCGCATCGCCACCTGGCCTTCCAGGAAGTCGATGGTCTCGTAACCGACCATCTCCTTGTTGCCGACGCCGCGGGTATCGATGCCCGGGCCCATCACGCGCCAGCCGAGCATCTTGGCGTTGACGTCGTCGACCGGCACGGTCCAGCGCACGATGTGGAAACGGCTGAACAGCTTTTTCTTCGACCCGTCTTCCGAGGTATAGGCATGCAGGCTCAGGTTTGGCAGCACCTGGTGCTGGACCCGGACGAACAGGCGGTCGCCGTTGACCCGGCGGGCGCCGGCGCAGGCCAGGCCGCGTCCGCCGTGCACGGGGATGAACTGCATGTCGGGCGCCACCTCCATCGAGGCCGCGCCGACCTCGTCGAAGGTCGTGCCCTGATAATTGCCGTTGACGACATTCTTGGCCGCGTGCAGGGCGGTCGGGTGGAAGTTGTCGGCCGCATTGTCCTGCACCTGCAGCCAGTTACAGTGCTGGAAATTGCTGTACGGGACAAGCTCGTCACCTTCGGCTACGGTGAAATTGCCTTCCCACTCAGGGAAGGGCGGTTCTTCCTCGGGCGGGCCCATGTAGGCGAACACCAGGCCGTGGCGCTCGAAGGCCTTATAGGCGCCCTGCTTGATCGAGCAGGCATACTTTTCGGCTTCCTTTTCTTCGCCCTTGGGGAAGGGCACGTGCAGGCAGGTGCCGTCGATGTCGAACACCATGCCGTGATAACAGCACATGATGCCTTTTTCCTGGATCGCCCCGTACTCGAGCGACGCGCCGCGGTGCACGCAGTGGGCATGCAACAGGCCGATGCGGCCGGAGCCGTCGCGGAAGGCGACCAGTTCCTCGCCAAGGATCTTGAGGAAATGCGGGGTGTCGGTCAGCTCGATCGACATGCAGACCGGGTGCCAGAAGCGGCGCATGTATTCGCCCATTGGCGTGCCCGGGCCGACCTCGGTCAGTTCCGGGTCGTGGCCCGGTACCTTGCTGGTGTGATAGCCGCCGAAAGGAATCAGTTTTTTCACGGTCGGCTGCACGCCGGGGTCGGCGACTTTGTCTCGGGTATTCATGGGGTCTCCTCGGTCGATGGTGATGGAACGTATTCCGTACTCTGTATACAAAAAACGCGAACAAATTTTTTTCCGCGACGAGTTAAAGTGGCGATCGACCAGCCGGTTCCGGACGATCCACGGCGCCACGGCGCGCCGGCACTCGCCGGCAACCAGCCCAGGTCGCGATCTTCACAAGTCGAATTCGCCATAGTAACCGCACTCCGTATTCTGTGTTCTGTATACAGAGTTCATTGTTGGCCGGACTGTTTCCAAAGTCAAGCGTTTCGTGCGCGACGGCGCATCTTTCGCTACGGCGGCGCAGCAATTGACTTCGTTGCCTTTGCACGTATACTGAATACAAAGGTGATCCCATGCTAACCACACTGTCCAAGATTCAAGCCCGTCCCGACCTGGTCGACGAGGTCTACCAGAACCTGCTCGATGCGATCAGCGCCGGCACGTTGCCGCCAGGGGCGCGCATCACGCAGGAAGAGATCGCGGAGCAGATGAACGTCTCGCGCTCGCCCGTGCTGCAGGCGCTGCGCCTGCTCAAGAAGGATGGGCTGGTCCAGGATGCGCCGGGGCGCGGCGTGCTGATCGCCGACATGGATCCACAGTGGATCGGCAACCTCTATCAAGTGCGCGGCGCGCTCGACGCGCTGGCCGCCCGCCTGGCGGCCGCGCGCAAGGTCGACCTCGGCGCCGGCATCATCGCCGACGGCCGGCGCGCGGCGCGCAGCGGCGACGTCAAGACCATGATCGACGCCGACATCGCCTTCCATACCGCCATCTACCGCGCATCCGGCAACCCGTTGATCGTCGAGACCACGCAGCTGCACTGGGTCCACCTGCGCCGCGTGATGGGCGCTGCGCTGCAGTCGGCGGGGCAGCGCGAATCGATCTGGGACGAGCACGAGGCGATCGCCGCCGCCATCGCCGCCGGCCAGGTCGAGCTGGCCGGCCAGCTGTCGGAACAGCATGCCGAGTTCGCGCGCCGGAACCTGCTCGAACGCCTGGGCGAAGTCCTGGGCGCGCGGCAGGCCAACGCGCGCACGCGCTGAACCAACCCACGACAGGGGGCGCCGCACGCTGACGGCCAACCCTGATCGCTCAGCCCACCCTTCCTGTTCGCCGCCTCGACGGCGGCGCGCCAAGACGCGTCCGCCAGGCCTCCAATCGCTCAGCGCCGTGATCGAAATCCCGGCCGCAGCCGGCCTTCGCTCAACTTGATGACTAAACCCGCCGCGCTGATTGTGCACGGTGGGTACGAATCCTAATATATCACCGCAGTCGGACGTTTGGATGCCTTGAGGCAACCTCGAGCCGCTGACGCCCCGTCGTCGGTCTTGCGAGCCGCAGGGCATGTCGGCGGACCCACCACAAAGCCGACAAGCGACTGGAAAAGTCGCGGCAAGCGCGGACTCGCCGCAGGCGGGCAAGCCGGGTGCACTGAAATATTAGTAGATCACGGCATGTGCAGAACGCATTCAAATATTATTATTAAGGAGACACAATGAGTTTTCCATCCAAGGGCCGCCGCCCAAGCCGGACCGCCATCGCGCATGCCGCCGCCCTGTTGGCCGCAGGCGCCATTGCCGCCCCAGGCCTGGCCCAGGAGCAGGGCCAGGTCCTGAATGCAGCCGCCCAGTCGTCGGAAGGCCTGCAGGTGGTGACAGTCACCGCGCAAAAGCGGCCGCAGGCCATGCAGGACGTGCCGGTCGCAGTCAGCACCGTGGACGAACGCGCGATCGAGAACCAGCAGATCGTCGGCTTCTCGGACCTGACCCGCGTGGCGCCGGCCATGACCATCAACGAGAACCCGAACAACAACAATATCTCGCTGCGCGGCATTGGTACCTTCGCCTTCAGTATCGGCATCGAATCGGCGGTCTCGGTCATTATCGACGACGTGCCCGTGATCCAGCAGTTGCAGGCGTTTTCGAACCTGAGCGATATCGCGCGCATCGAGGTGCTGCGCGGCCCGCAGGGTACGCTGTTCGGCAAGAACTCGTCGGCGGGTGTCATCAATATCGTCACCAAGGAATCGAGCGAGGAGCGCGAAGGGCACGCCCAGGTCACGGTGACCAGCGACGGCGAGCGCCGCGTGGAAGCCGGTATCTCGGGGCCCGTCAGCGACAAGCTGGGTTACCGCCTGAATACCTACGTCGGCAACCGCGACGGCGACATCAAGAACCTTCATTCGGGCGCCGACCTCAATGGCGAACGCAGCAAGGGCGCGCGCCTGCGCCTCGACTTCAAACCGACGTCCACCCTGGACGGCAGGCTGATCGCCGACTACAACAAGCGCCGCATCGAAGGCCCGGTCACGACCTTCCGCGAAGTGCCGCCGGGCGCGAGCCTGCGCGGGGTGGCGCCGATCGGGCCGGCCATCGTCGGCATCACCCCGGGCGAAGACAACCGCAGCGTCAGGATGGACGACCCGGGCTTCGCCGAACACGAATCGCGCAGCCTGTCCGGCGTATTGAACTGGAAGCTGGACAACCACACGATCACCTCGGTCACCACCTGGCAGGACTGGCAGTTCGACTTCCTCACCGACTTCGACGGCACCAATCTCGACCAGCTGGGCCCGCAATCGGGCGGCCGCTTCCACGGCGGCGTCACCGCCGGCGGGCCGTACCGCTCGCGCATGTCGACCCAGGAATTGCGCCTGGCGTCGAACGGCGACGGCCGACTGAGCTATCTCGGCGGCCTGTACTACGCAGACTCGCGCACCGAACGCACCTATATCCGCGGCCCGGTGTCGAACCTGGCGCACTGGGATGCGCGGTCGGGCAACCAGACCGCCGCCGCCTTCGCCCAGGCCGAATACCGGATCACGCCGTCCACCCGCCTGACGGCCGGCCTGCGTTTCAATCGCGAGACGATCGAGGTCGATTTCACCAACCGCCTGCCGGCGGTGCCGGTCAGCTTCGATGGCCGCAGCCGTGACGATGCGACCACCGGCAAGCTCTCGCTGCAGCACGACCTGTTCAAGGACGTGATGGTGTACGGTTCCTTCGCCACCGGCTACAAGGGCGCCGGCTACGACGTGTCCACCGGCTTCAACGCCGCCCGCGTGCGCCTGCCGGTCGCGCCCGAGACTTCCGACGCGTTCGAGATCGGGATGAAGAGCCGCTTCCTGCGCAACCGCCTGCAGGTCAATGCCGCGCTGTTCCACACCGACTATGAGGACTTCCAGGCCCAGTCGCGGCGCCTGGACCCGGTGGCGCAGGCCTACGAGAACGTGGTCACCAATGTGGGCGAACTGCGCACCCGCGGCCTGGAACTGGAAATCCAGGCCAAGCCGATCAACACCGTGCTGCTCGAGGCGTCGGTGGCCTGGGTCGACGCGACGATCAAGAAGTTCCCGAACACGAACTGCTATCCGGGCCAGTCGGTGGCTGACGGCTGCGTACCGGTCAACGGCGTGCCGCTGCAAGACCTGTCGGGCAAGCGCCTGTCGAATGCGCCGCGCACCAAGCTCAATCTGGGCGCGACCTACAACTTCGCGGTCGGAGAATCGGGCTACAGCGGCATCGCCAACGTGAACGGCCAGTACCAGTCGAGCGTCAACTACGACCTGGGCGCAAGTCCATGGGCCGAGCAGAAGGGCTACGGCACCGTCAACGGCAGCATCGCGCTCATCAACCCGGCGCAGAACCTCAAGGTCACCCTGTTCGTCAACAACCTGTTCGACAAGAGCTATGCCAGCTTCGTGGGCGATAACTACAATGTCTTCAACAACGTGCACGTGCTGACCCAGACCTTGCCACGCAATTCGGACCGTTATTTCGGGCTGCGCATGAAGTATGACTTCTGAGTCGCCCCGGTCCTGACCGTAACCCGGCGAAGCGCCCGCATGTCGCGGTGCGCTTCGCCCGCTTTCATTTCCAAGACATGAAAAAACTCATTCAAGCATTCTGGATCGTCATCGCTGCCCTGGGGTGCCAGCCAGCTCTGGCGCAAGCACCGGCATCGGCGCCGCCGCCCACAACGCAGGCCGACTCGCTGCGTCCCGCCTTCCTGCTCACCGGCGCGCAATTCCGCGACGGCCAGGACCTGTCCGGCCAGTGGACCTATTCGAAAGACCTGTACCGCACCGGCCTCACCGACATCAACGGCTGGGTCGCGAAGTCGCGCATGCAGCGCGCGCGCGACATCGACGTTGCCGCCGTCGAAGCCAAGGGCGGCGTCGACTTCTACGAATTCGACATGGACCGCGGCCCTCTCATCAGCGTGCCGGGCGCCTGGAATGCGGCCGAGCCCGAGCTGCGCTACTACGATGGCCTGATCTGGTTCCAGCGCAAGTTCGATGCGCGCCTGGAAGCCGGCAAGCGCGCCTTCCTGCGCTTTGAGGCGGTCAACTACCGCGCCTATGTCTACGTCAACGGCAAGGAAGTGGGCCGCCACGAGGGCGGTTTTACCCCCTTCGTGCTCGAGGTCACCGATGCGCTGCGCGCCGGCGATAACCGGTTGGTGGTCGGCGTCGACTCCAGCCATGACGCCCGGTCAATCCCCACCGTCATCACCGACTGGGACCTGTACGGCGGCATCACCCGTCCGGTGCGCCTGATCACGACGTCAGCTACCTTCATCGACGACGCCATGCTCACCCTGCGTCCCGACGGCCGCATCACCGGCGAAGTGCGCCTGCAGGGACCGCAGGCGGCGAATCAGGAGGTCGATGTGGCGATCGGCGCGCTGGGCACGGCGCGCGCCGTGACCGACGCCAACGGGCGCGCGACGATCGACCTGCCTGCGCCAAGAGGCCTCGAAAAATGGACGCCCGAGAAGCCGACCCTGTACGACGTGCGCTTTAGCGCCGCCGGCGACGTGCTGCGCGACCGCATGGGCTTTCGCACCATCGCCGTCCAGGGCAACCAGATTCTCCTGAACGGCAAGCCGCTGGTGTTGCGCGGCATCTCGCTGCACGAAGAAGAGTTCGGCCCCAACCCGGCGCGCAATATGACGCCGCAGGCGTCGCGCGCACTGCTGCACGAGATCAAGCACGGCCTGAACGGCAACTACGTGCGCCTGTCGCACTATCCGCATTCCGAGACCACGGTGCGCCTGGCCGACGAGATGGGTTTGCTGGTGTGGAGCGAGATCCCGGTCTACTGGACCGTCGACTGGGACAACCCGGCGGTGCTGCGCAAGGCGCTGGCGATGCAGGCCGAGACCATCTACCGCGACCGCAACCGGGCCTCGGTCATCCTGTGGAGCGTCGGTAACGAAACGCCGGTCGCGCCGTCGCGTACGCGCTTCCATGGCGCCATGGCCGACAATGTGCGCGCGCTCGATCCGAGCCGCCTGGTGAGCGCCGCGCTGCTGGTCGAGCGCAAGGGCGACGTGCTGGAGATCCAGGACCCGCTGATCGACAAGCTGGATGTGCTGGCAGTGAATGTGTACGCCGGCTGGTACGGCCCCGACACGCTGGAAGATATCGCCAAGCTGCGCTGGAACGTCCCGGCCGACCGGCCATTGATCCTGTCCGAATTCGGCGCCGACGCGCTGGCCGGCCACCGCGGCCAGGGGATGAAGAAATTCAGCGAGGAGTACCAGGCCGAGTACTACCGTAAGACGCTGGCCATGGCCGATCGCATCCCGACCCTGCGCGGGCTGTCGCCCTGGATCCTGAAGGACTTTCGGTCGCCGCGCCGCGAGCATCCGGTGTTCCAGAACGGCTGGAACCGCAAGGGCATCCTGTCCGAGACCGGCGTGCGCAAGCAGGCATTCGAGGTGCTGGCCGACTATTACCGCAAACCAAGAACGCACTCCACCACCTACCTCCGGAACCTTCCATGAATTTCACCCCTCGCGGCGCGCCGGTCATCACCGCCATGCACGTGGTCCCAGTCGCCGGCCAGGACAGCATGCTCTTGAACCTGAGCGGCGCCCACGGCCCCTGGTTCACCCGCAATATCGTGGTCCTCACCGACAGCGCCGGCAATACCGGGCTGGGCGAAGTACCGGGCGGCGAAGCGATCCGCCAGACGCTCGAGGATGCGCGACCGCTCGTCCTCGGCAAGTCGCTGGGCGACTACAACGCCGTGCTGAACGCCATGCGCCATGCCTTCGCCGGGCGCGACGCCGGCGGCCGCGGCCTGCAGACCTTCGACCTGCGCACCACGATCCATGCGCTGACCGCGGTGGAATCGTGCTTCCTCGACCTGCTGGGCCAGTTCATGGACCTGCCTGTCGCCGCCCTGCTGGGCGAAGGCAAGCAGCGCGATGCGGTGCCGATGCTCGGCTACCTGTTCTTCATCGGCGATCGCGGCCGCACAAGCCTCGATTACCGCGCCGAACCCGAAGCCGACGACGCCTGGCTGCGCCTGCGCAACGAAGAAGCGATGGACCCGGAGGGCGTGGTACGCCTGGCCGAGGCCGCGCAGGCGCGCTACGGCTTCCAGGACTTCAAGCTCAAGGGCGGGGTGCTGGACGGCGCGGCCGAGATGGAGGCCGCCGTGGCGCTGAAGGAACGCTTCCCCAATGCGCGCATCACGCTCGACCCGAACGGCGCCTGGTCGCTCGACGAGGCGGTGCGCCTGTGCCGCGACAAGCACGGCGTACTGGCCTACGCCGAAGACCCGTGCGGGGCGGAGAACGGTTTTTCGGGCCGCGAAGTGATGGCCGAGTTCCGGCGCGCCACGGGACTGCCGACCGCCACCAATATGGTAGCCACCGACTGGCGCCAGATGGCCCACTCGGTCCAGCTGCAGTCGGTCGACATCCCGCTGGCCGACCCGCATTTCTGGACCATGCAGGGCTCGGTGCGGGTGGCCCAGCTGTGCGAGATGTTCGGCCTGACCTGGGGCTCGCACTCGAACAACCACTTCGACATCTCGCTGGCCATGTTCACCCACGTCGGCGCGGCGGCGCCGGGCCGGGTGACGGCGATCGACACCCACTGGATCTGGCAGGACGGGCAGGGCGTGACGAAGGAGGCCTTGCGCATCGAGGACGGCCAGGTGCGGGTGCCGGCCCGACCGGGCCTGGGCATCGAGCTCGACCCCGACGCGCTCGAGGCGGCGCACCAGGCCTATCGCAATATGGGCCTGGGCGCGCGCGACGATGCGGTGGCGATGCAGTTCCTGGTGCCGGGCTGGAAGTTCGACCACAAGCGGCCTTGCCTGGTGCGCTGAGCGTCAGCGGCGGCAACAACAGCGCGGCCCGCGGGCCGCGCTGTTGTTAGTCGGGATACTTCGGTCCGGCCGTCACGAACACGCCGCCCTGCAGGAACACGCTCAGGTCATCGGCCGGCGGATAGCCGGCGGGCGGCGCCAGCTTGCCGTCGAACTGCGCCGAGCTGTCCGCTGCCCTGTACGCCAGGTGACGCGCGTGGCGATCGTCCCACCAGCTGCCTGGATTGTCCGAGACGCCGAACGCGATCGTGTGGCCCACGCGCGGGGTCACCAGGGAACGCTGCAGCAGCGCGACTAGGTCGTCGAGGCTGAGCCAGGTGACCATCTGGCGGTGCGTGGCCGGCTCGGGGAAGCAGAAGCCGATCCGGATGCAGACCGTCTCGACCCCGAACCGGTCCCAGTAGTAGCGCGACAGGTTCTCGCCCCAGACCTTGGACAGGCCGTAATAGCCGTCGGCGCGGGTCGGCATGCCGGCGTCGACACGCTGGCTGGTCTCGTACATGCCCATCGTGTGGTTGGTGCTGGCGAAGACCACGCGCCGGATGCCCAGCTTGTGCACGGCCTCGTACAGGTTGACCATGCCCAGGATATTGGCTTGCATGATGGGCGCAAACTCGACCTCGGTTGACACGCCGCCGAAGTGCAGGATCGCGTCCACGCCCTCGCACATCTGCATCACCTGGTCGCGCTCGGCCAGGTCGCACTGCACCACTTCTTCTCCCGGTCCCGCCGGGCCGATATCGGCCACGTCGGCCAGGCGTACGATGTCGGCGAAGGCCTGCAGGTGCGGCCGCAGGCGGCGGCCCAGGTTGCCGCCAGCGCCGGTGAGAAGGATGCGTTTGAATGGTTTGCTCATGGTGTCGGAATAAGAAGTGGAACGGGCCGGCAAAGCGCCGGTCCGCCATTACCGGCCGATTCGCCGCGCCAGTCAATGCACGCCGGGCCAACGCTCACGATGTTGAGTGATTCGCATGCGACCGGCACAGCGAGGCCCGGATCGGGAACAATAAGGCGCTGGAACGCTGATATACCAGCGCCGCCCAACCCGACGAGAGAGCACTGCATGCACACCGACGCCAACCGCTTCCACCTCGACCGCTCGCGCAACGCGACCGTGCAGGTCTTCGAGCACCTGCGCGAATTGATCGTCAGCCTGGCCATCAGACCGGGCACGGTGCTGGCGCGTCCCCAGCTGTGCGAGTACTACAAGCTGTCGGCCAGCCCGGTGCGCGAGGCGCTGCTGCGGCTGAAGAAGAACACCTGGTCGACATCTATCCGCAGCACCAGACCCGGGTGCGCCGCATCGACCTGGCCCAGGCCGGGCAGGCACACTTCTTGCGCCTGTCGGTGGAACTCGAGATGGCGCAGGTGCTGGCCCAGGAAGCCGATCCGGCCCTGGCGCGCACGCTGGCGGGGCTGGTCGAGCGCCAACGCGCCAGCCTCGATGACGGCGACCTCGCCATGTTCACCCAGATCGATATGGAGTTCCACCGCTGCCTGTACCACGCCGCGGCGGTGCCGGACCTGTGGTCGATGATGCGCAGCCGTAGCGGCAACCTGGACCGCCTGCGGCGCCTGCACCTGCCGCTCAACGGCAAGGCGCTGTCGATCCTCGAGCAGCACGCCGCGATCGCTGACGCCATCGGGCGCGGCGATGCGGCAGCGGCCCAGCACATGGTGCGGGTGCACCTGTCGGGCACCCTTAGCGCGATCGATGCGCTGCGCACCCGCTACCCCGACTTGCTGCTCCCGCTCGACTATCAGGCGCCGGTGATGGCGGCCTGACTGTTCGCCAGCGCGCATCGCCAGCGCTCGCGATATGCGGCCAGGCCGGCCAGCGCGCGCGGCGGCTTGACCCGCCCCGCGCCTGGAGCGACCCCTTCGCGGTGGCGCAGCAGCCAGCCGCCGCAGGTGGTGCCGCTGGCATCGTCCGAATAACTGACCGCCTGCTGCGGCCGCAGGCCCGCCAGCAGTGGGCCGAACCAGGGATTGGCGGTAAAGCTGCCCTCGACCGCAATCGGGCCGCGCGCCTCCAGCATCTCGAGGCAATAGTCGGTCATCAGCACGCAATACAGGGTGGCCAGGGCGAAGTGCTCGCCGGCGTCGACCGGAGGCGGACCGTCGATGCGGCCGCTACGGCCCGCGAACGGCCCGCCGCCCTCGGCAAAGCAGGGCAGCGCCATCGTCCCGCGCGCCACCAGGTCCTCTAACTGCGTGAACGAGCACGAGGCAGGCTCCGGACCGGCCAGGTGGGCGAACTCGCGCCCGCCCATGAAGCGCATGCAGGCCACCGGCTGGCCGAGGGCATTGGTATTGGCCAGCATGTCGGCGTCTTCGCGCAAGCCGTCCAGGCGCGCGCCGAAGGCGGCGGCGATCAGCCAGGTGCCGGTCGAGAGCAGCGTCCGCGGCGTGGCGCCGCCGTCGCGGCGGAGGTAGCGCAGCAGCGAAGCATTGCTGTCGTGGATGCCGCACAGGACTTCGCAGTCGGGCGCCAGGCCGGTGGCTTGTGCGACCTCGGGCCGCAGCACGCCAAGCACCGCCCAGGGCGGCGCCAGCGGCGGCATTTGCGCGCCCCAGCCCATGCGCGCCACCAGCGCCGAATAGTCCTGATCATGCGGGTCCCACAAGTCGGTATGGCAGCCCAGCGAGGTTGCCTCGCCCGCGGCCACGCCGCACAGGCGCCAGGCCCAGTACTGCGGATACATGAGGATGTGGCGCGCCTGGGCGAAGCGTTCGGGATAGCGGTGCTGCAGCCAGACCAGTTGCCGGCCCAGGTTCAGGCCGGCCGGCAGCCGTGGCGATCGGGTGTCGGCGAACGGCGGACGCAGGGCGTCGTAGTCGAGTCCCGGCAGCGCCGCTTCGTAGTCGAGCACCGGCAGCACCAGGCCGTCGGCGTCGACCACGGCGGCGGTGGCGCCATGCGTCACCGGCACGATGGCCGTGATGCGCGCGCGCCGGGCCATGGCGCGGCAGTTTTCCAGCAGCCAGTCCCAGATGCCGTCGGTGTCGTGGTGCGGATAGGGGCCATCGGCCAGGATTGCATTCGGACGCCGCGCCTCGGCCAGCTGGCGCCCTGAAGCATCCACCAGGGCCAGCTTGACATTGGTCTTGCCGATGTCGAGCACCAGCAGCGCCTCGTCGACTGGCGTGGGCATGAACGGGGCCATCAGTGGCGGCCCGGCTTGCCGCGCAACAGGCGCGACAGCGCGATGGTCGCCAGCAGCAGCACGCCGACCACGATGGTCATGTAGATGCCGGGAACATTGGCCATCGCCAGGCCGTAGGTCAGCGCACCCATGGCCAGCACCGCCAGCAGCACGCCGCCGATGGTGCCGACCCCGCCGGCGATGCTGACGCCGCCGAGGATGACCATGGTGATGATTTCCAGTTCCCAGCCGGTGGCGATATTCGGGCGGGTGCTGCCGATCCGGCCCGTGAGCAGGAAGGCTGCCAGGCCCGCCATCGCTCCGGTCAGCATGAAGAGCCCAAGCCGGTAGCGGTCGACCGGGATGCCGGAAAAGCGCGCCGCGTCCGGGTTGTTGCCGATCGCGTACAGGCGGCGGCCGGGAGCGGTGTAATGCAGCACGAGAGCGAACAGCAAGGCGAAGCCGAGCAGGATCACGAACGAACGCGGCACCGCGCCGAAGAACACGCCCTGGCCCCAGTTGGCCATCAGTTGCGGATAGCCGGTGAATGCCTGGTCGCCCAGGGTCACGCTGGCCAGGCCGCGGTACAGCGACACGGTGCCGATGGTGACCACGATCGAGGGCAGCATGAAGCGCGTGACCAGGAAACCGTTGAGCCAGCCGCAAGCCAGGCCGGTGCCCAGCGCCACGAACAGCAGGGAGAAGGGCGGCGCCCCGGCCGCATGCGCCAGGCCCATCGCCACCGAGGACAGTGCCAGGGTGCCGGCCACCGAGATGTCGATTTCGCGGCAGATGATGAGCAGCGCCATTGGCAGCGCGATCAGGGCCTTCTCGCTGAAGTTGGCGGTGCCGTCGAGCAGGTTGTACGGGTCGAGGAAATGCGGCAGCAGCGCGCCGCCGGTGACGAACACCGCCAGCAGCAGCAGGGTCAGCAGGGTTTCCCAGCGTGCCAGCAGGTGGCGCAGGGTGGTGCGTTCGCGTTCCAGGATGGTGTGGCGCGCGCGGTTGCCGGTCGGCGCTTCGGTGATGGTGGTCGCGTTCACGCGGCGCTCCTTGATGGTGGTGTGTCGGTCCGGTGTAGCGGAAGGATCTGGCGGCTGCGATTGCGTTTGCCGCGCGCGTTGAGGACCACGGCCACCAGGATCACGGCGCCGGTGAGGGCGCTTTGCCAGAACGGCGACACCTGCAGCACCGGAAGCGCGTTGCCGATCACGGTCAGGAACAGGGCGCCCAGCACGGCTCCGGCCACCGAGCCGACGCCGCCGGCGATGCTGACCCCGCCGATCACGCAGGCGGCGATCACGGTGAATTCGAAGCCGTAGGCGATCTCGGTATAGGCGACCGCATAGCGCGCCACCCACAGGTAGCCGCACAAGCCGGCGACCGCGCCGGACAGGCCATAGGTCCAGAGCAGGCGGCGCGCGGCGGGAATCCCGATATAGGCGGCGCAATGGGGTGCGTTGCCGATCGCATAGAGGTCGCGCCCGAAGCGGGTGTGGCGCGCCAGGAAGGCAATCGCCGCCGCCGCGAACAGGGCGATCCACACCAGGTGCGGCAGGCCAAATAGGCGTTGCAGCGGAAAGGCGACGAATCCGGCCGGCATCTGGTGCGCCGAGACCCAGGCGCCTCCCGAGAGCACGAACACCAGCCCGCGGTAGACGCTCATGGTGCCGAGCGTGACCACGATCGGCGGCAGCGCGAGATAGCCGATCAGCCAGCCGTTGATCAGGCCCAGCGCCAGGCCGGTAGCGGTCGCGGCCAGCATGACGAAGACCAGCGGCAAGCCTGGCTGGGAAGCGGCCAGCATGGCCGCCACCATCCCCGACAAGGCCAGCATGGCCGCGACCGACAGGTCGATGCCGCGCGTGACGATCACCAGCATCTGGGTTAGCGCCAGCATTACCAGGAGAGTGCTGTCGGTCAGGAGGTTGGCCAGCGACTGCGGGCCGAGGAACACCGGCGCGCGCAGGCCCACCAGCATGAGCAGGGCGACGACCATCAGCGCCAGCAGGGTTTCGCGTTGTTGCAGGAACTTCATGCCGCGGCCTCCGCCAGTGCAACGCCGGACGCCGCCGCGACCACCGCTTCGGGACAGGCCTCTCCACGTATGAACTCGCGCACCACCCGGCCCTGGCGCATCACGACCACGCGGTCGGCCAACCCCAGTACTTCAGGCAATTCGGACGAGACCAGGATCACCGACAGCCCGCGTTCGACCAGTTCGCCGACGAAGCGGTGCACGGCGGCCTTGGAGCCGATATCGATGCCCTTGGTGGGTTCGTCGAGGATGATCACCCTGGGATTGGTGGCCAGCCATTTGCCGAGCACCACCTTTTGCTGGTTGCCGCCGGAGAGTTCGGCCACGTGCTGGCCCAGGTGGGCGGCTTTCAGTTCGAGCTGTTCGGCGAAGCGCCGCGCCAATTGCGCCTCGGCGCGGCCGTGGGTAAAGAAGCCGAAGCGCGCCAGGATCGGCAGCGTGATATTGTGCAGGATCGGCAGGCTGAGGTGGGCTCCATGCTGCTGGCGGTCTTCGGGTACATAGGCCAGGCCGTGGCGGATCGCTGCGCCAGGCGTATCGAACCTGGCCGGGCGGCCTTCGAGCATCACTTCTCCCTGAACGCAGGGCGTCAGGCCGAACAGCGCCTGCATCACTTCCGAACGGCCGGCGCCGACCAGGCCATAGAAACCGAGGATCTCGCCCCTGCGCAGGGTGAAGGACACATCGGCGAACTCGGTCGGGTGGTTCAGGCTGCGCACTTCCAGCAGCGGCGCACCGATGTCCACCTCGGCCTTGGGATAGGCCTGGTGCACCGCCCGGCCCACCATCAGCGCCACCAGCTCGGGCTCGGTGACGTCGGCCAGGCGGCCCTCGGCCACGAAGCGGCCGTCGCGCAGCACCGTATAGCGGTCGGCGACGGCGTAGATCTCGTCGAACTTGTGCGAGATGAAGATGACGGCGGTGCCGGCGGCGCGCAGCTGGCCGATGATGCGGTACAGCTCGCGGATCTCGCGCTGCGACAGGGCGGCGGTGGGTTCGTCCATGATCACCACCCGCGCGTCCTGGGCCAGGGCGCGCGCGATTTCCACGAAATGGCGCTGCGCCACCGACAGGTCGCGCACCCGGGCGCGCACCGGCAGCGTCACTTCGAGGCGGGCGAACAGGCGTTCGGCCTCTTGCTCGATGCGAGACCAGTCGATGCGGCCGATGCCGCGTGTCGGGTGGCGGCCGACGTAGATATTTTCGGCCACCGTCAGCTCGTCGAACATCACGGTTTCCTGGTGCACCGCGGTGATCCCGGCCGCCATCGCCTCTTGCGGGCTGCCGAAGGCGACTTCCTGGCCGCCCAGCAGGATGGTGCCGGCGTCGGGCCGGTGGATCCCGGTCAGCATCTTGACCAGGGTCGACTTGCCGGCGCCGTTCTCGCCGACCAGGGCCATGACTTCGCCAGGATGGATGGACAGGCGCACGTCGTCGAGCGCGTGGATGCCGTTGAAGCGCTTGGCGATGCCGGAGAGCGCGAGGACGGGGGCGGCGTTATCGCCGCGCAGAGGAGGGCGTGTCAGTTCGGTCACTGGCATGGATATCGCAAACAGGTGGTGGGCGCCCGAAGGCGCCCCGGGTCAGAAGATATTGGCGTACTGGTCGACGTTGGCGGCGTTGTAGGTGAACGGCGCGCCGAGGGCGGCTTCGCCGTTGGCGTCCAGCACCACGCTGCCGAGGCGGCCGACCGAGACGCTGGCGCCGGCGCCGGTCGTCGCCTTGCCGGTCACGAATTCGTGCGCGGCCCAGGTGGCGGCGTAACCCAGGTCGATCGGGTTCCAGATCGCGAACTCGCGCACCGCGCCGCTCTTGACATGGCCGGCCATTTCGGACGGCAGGCCCAGGCCAGTGACGAACACCTTGCCCACCAGGCCTTCGTCGACCACTGCCTTGCTGGCGGCGACGATGCCGACCGTGGTCGGGGCGACGATCGCCTTCAGGTTCGGGTGGCTGCGCAACAGTCCGATGGCTTCGCGGTAGCTCTTGTCCGACTGGTCGTCGCCGTAGACGGTGGCGACCAGCTTGAGGCCCGCGTACTCGGGCTTTTCGAGCGTCTGCTTCATGACGCCGATCCAGATATTCTGGTTGGTGGCCTGGGCCGATGCCGACAGGATCGCGAGCTCGCCCTTGCCGCCTAATTCGGCGGCGGCCATCTGGATCTGCTTTTCGCCGATCAGCGCCGCATTGGACGGGTTGAGCTGCATTTGCCGTCCTTCCGGGGCCAGGCCGCTGTCGAACGAGATCACCTTGATCCCGCGCTGCATCGCCTTCTTCGCGATCGGCACCAGCGCGTCAGGGTCGTTGGCCGAGACCACGATGGCGTCGACCTTCTGGCTGATCAGCGAGTTGATGATCTCGATCTGGCCTTCGGCGCTGGGCGTGGTGGGGCCGGTATAGATCACTTCGACGCCGCCGATCTGGCCGGCCGCTTCGCGCGCGCCCTGGTGGGCGGCGTCGAAAAAGCCGTTGCCGAGGCTTTTCACGACCAGCGCGATGCGCGTCTGTTCTGGTTTCTTGTCGGCGCAGCCGGCCAGGCCGGCGAGCATGGCCACGGCCGCCGCCGCGAGCAGGAAGGGTTTGATCTTCAATGCGAAATCTCCATCAGGGCTGCCGATTGCAGGTCGTACTGGGAACGGTAGCGCGGCGCGTCCAGGCTGGCCGGCCCTTCCTCGGGTTCGACGGTGACCACTTTCACGCCGTACTGCTCGAGCAGCTGCACCGCCTTGTCCGAGGCGTCGGTGTCGGTGATCACGGTGGACACGCGGTCCAGGCCGCACAGGATCAAGCCGGCCTTGCGCGCGAACTTGGAGCTGTCGGCCAGCACCACGAGTTCTTCGGCCTGGCTGATCAGGCGTTTCTCGGCCTGGATCAGGAGCGGATCGGCTTCCATCAGGCCCAGCAGCGACAGGCCGTAGACGCTCATGAACATCTTGCTCGCGTAGTGGTGCTGCGTGATGTCGTTGTCGAACGGCGAGAGGATCACGTTCTGCTCGCGGTACACGCGGCCGCCCGGCACGATGATCTCGTTCTCGCTCGAGACCAGCAGGCGTTCTGCCATCAGGAAGGAATTGGTCAGGATCTTGAGGTGGGTGCCAGTCAGGAATTCGGCCATCATGAAGGTGGTCGTGCCGCCGTTGATGATGATCGTCTCGCCGTCGGTGCACATGCCGGCCGCCTGGCGTGCAATGGCGCGCTTGCGGGTGGCGAAGCACTGGATATTGTGCTGGAAGCTCTCGCTCGTGAGCGGGAACTGGCGCACCTTGGGCAGCAGGTTCTCGGCGCCGCCCCGGGTGCGGGTCAGCAGGTTGCGGCCTGCCAGCCAGCTGATGTCGCGCCTGACCGTCGCCGGCGAGGCATTGAGCCATTCGACAAGCTGCTGCACCGTCGCCGTCCCATGCTCGGCAAGCAGTTTCAGCAAACGCTTGCGACGTTTGTGGTTCACCATATCGTCTCCTCCGTGGGCCGCCTGTCGTGGCAGCGAGGGCACCGTCGTCGCGCCGGTCAATGCCGGCGAAATCGCGGTGTATTCGCAGAGATTAGTTTCTCAGTGCAATAAGGTCAATCATCAAATGATCAAGCGATTGATTATTTCCCTTCGTTGCAGCGCACAAATGCGCAGATCGCTCAACTCAGTGATTGATTGCATCTCGCTCAGCAAGTTGATTGTTTCCGCGTTGACACCTGTAGTCCGGCTGATTTCTACTGTTTGCGGTGCCGCGATCGCGACGCGGCGAGCAGGACATGGAAGAGACACTTCGCTCAGCGGGCGATGACAAAACAATCAACTGGAGAATTCGATGGGCGTTTCAAACGAGACCAATCAGCGCGAACCGATCGCCTCGCGCTGGGACGATGCGCTGGCGGCCACCCTGGACGAGCCGGGGCTGCTGCTCTACCGCTCGAACCTGCTGGGGTCGGACCTGCGCATCACCAATTTTGGCGGCGGCAATACCTCGGCCAAGGTCGATATGCGCGACCCGCTGACGGGCGAGCAGGTCGAGGTGCTGTGGGTGAAGGGTTCGGGCGGTGACCTGGGCAGCATCAAGCTCGATGGTTTCTCGACCCTTTACATGGACAAGCTGCAGGCGCTGAAGGCCCGTTACCGCGGCCTCGAGCACGAGGACGAGATGGTCGCCTACCTGCCGCACTGCACCTTCGACCTGAACCCGCGCGCGGCCAGCATCGACACCCCGCTGCACGCCTATATCGATCGCAAGCACGTCGACCACATGCATCCGGACGCCTGCATCGCGATCGCCGCCTGCAAGAACAGCGAAGCGCTCACCGCTCGCATCTTCGAGGGAGAACTGGGTTGGCTGCCGTGGCAGCGTCCCGGCTATGACCTGGGCCTGAAGCTCGAAGCCGTGTCGCGCGCCAACCCGCAACTGAAAGGCATCATCCTCGAGGGCCACGGCCTGTTCACCTGGGGCGACACCTCGAAATCGTGCTACGAGACGACGCTGGCGATCATCAAGCGCGCCGAGGACTGGCTGGCCCAGAACATCGCCCAGCCGGTGTTCGGCGGCCAGGCGGTGCAGCCGCTGCCGGCCGCCGAGCGGGCCGCCCTGGCGGCGCGCCTGATGCCGCTCCTGCGCGGCAGGATCAGCCGCGACGAATACAAGCTGGGTCACTTCGACGACAGCGAGGCCGTGCTCGAATTCGTGTGCAGCGCCGACCTGGCGCCGCTGGCGGCCCTCGGCACCTCGTGCCCCGATCACTTCCTGCGCACCAAGATCCGTCCGCTGGTGCTCGACCTTGACCCGGCCGCGCCCGACGTCGAGCGCCTGGTGGCGGGCCTGGACGACGCCCTGGCCGGCTACCGCGCCGACTACGCCGCCTACTACGAGCGCTGCAAGCGCGAAACCAGTCCGAAGATCCGCGACGCCAACCCGATCATCTACCTGATCCCCGGCGTCGGCATGCTGTCCTTCGCCAAGGACAAGGCCACCGCGCGCATCGCTGGGGAATTCTACGTCAACGCGATCAATGTGATGCGCGGCGCGAACGGCGTCGATACCTATGTCGGCCTGCCTGAACAAGAGGCCTTCGACATCGAATACTGGCTGCTCGAGGAAGCCAAGCTGCAGCGCATGCCCAAGCCGAAAAGTCTGGCCGGCCGCATCGCCCTCGTAACCGGCGGCGCCGGCGGCATCGGCCAGGCGGTCGCGCGCCAGTTGCTGCAAGAGGGCGCCTGCGTGATGCTGACCGATATCGACGCCGAGGCCCTCGACGGTGCGCGCGAGGCGCTGGCCAGGGTCGCCGGCAAGGACAACCTGGGCACGGTGCGCGCCAACATCACCGCCGAGGAAGAAGTGCAGGGCATCCTGGATGCGGCCGCGCTGCGCTTCGGCGGCGTCGATTTGCTGGTGTCGAACGCCGGCATCGCCTCGGCCGCGCCGCTGGACGAAACCTCGCTCGAGACCTGGAAGCGCAACCAGGACATCCTGGTGACCGGCTATTTCCTGGCCAGCCGCGGCGCCTTCCGCATCATGAAGCAGCAGGGCCTGAGCGGCAGCATGGTCTTCGTGGGCAGCAAGAACGGCCTGGTGGCCTCGAGCGGCGCCGCCGCCTACTGCACCGCCAAGGCGGCCGAGCTGCACCTGGCGCGCTGCGTGGCGCTGGAAGGCGCCGAACACGGCATCCGCGTGAATGTCGTGAATCCGGATGCGGTGATCCGCGGCTCGCGCATCTGGGACGGCAAGTGGAAGGAAGAGCGCGCCGCCTCCAACAAGATCGGCGCCGACGACGTCGAGGAGTTCTACCGCAAGCGCAGCATGCTCAAGCTGAGCGTGCTGCCGGAGGACATCGCCGAAGCCGTGTACTTCTTCGCCAGCGACAAGTCGGGCAAGAGCACCGGCAACATCCTGAACGTGGATGCCGGCAACGCCGCCGCCTTCACCCGATAAGCTACTATTGCGGCCAAATACGACAAGCGGCGGCCTGCACGCCGCTACAAGGAGACAAGCATGACGAGCGTCATCGACGCCGGCCTGGTCGCAGACCAGAACCGGAAACTGGACCCGCAACTGCAGGCCGACTATGAAGCGCTGGGCGGCATGCTGGCCCGGCGCGGGCTGGCCATCGAGCGTCTGACCGCACTGGCACAGGGCTTTGCCGTGGCAGTCCCGAGCTGGGGCGCCGGCACCGGCGGCACCCGCTTTGCCCGCTTCCCGGGCCGCGGCGAGCCGCGCAATGTGTTCGAGAAGCTCGAGGACTGCGCGGTGATCCACCAGCTGACCCGCGCCACGCCCAGCGTGTCGCCGCACTTCCCGTGGGACCGGCCCGACGACCCGCGCGAACTGCGCGAGAAAGCCGCGGCGCTGGGCCTGGACTTCGACGCGGTCAATTCGAACACCTTCCAGGACCAGCAAGACCAGCAGCACAGCTATAAGTACGGCAGCCTCACCGCCACCAGCGCAGCCGTGCGCGCGCAGGCGGTGGACCACAATATCGCCTGCATCGAACTGGGCCAGGCGCTCGGCTCGAAGGCGCTGACGGTCTGGGTCGGCGATGGCGCCAACTTCCCCGGCCAGCACAATCTGCGCGGCGCGCTGGAGCGCTACCTGGACAGCATGCGCGCCATCTACGCCGCCTTGCCCGACGACTGGAACGTGTTCATCGAACACAAGCTGTTCGAACCGGCCTTCTACGCCACCACCATCGCCGACTGGGGCACCAGCTTTGCCTGCGCCACCGAGCTGGGACCCAAGGCCAAGTGCCTGGTCGACCTCGGTCACCACGCGCCGAACACGAATATCGAGATGATCGTGGCGCGCCTGGCGCAGTTTGGCAAGCTGGGCGGCTTCCACTTCAACGACAGCAAGTACGGCGACGACGACCTCGATTCGGGTTCGATCAATCCATTCCAGCTGTTCCTGGTCTTTAACGAGCTGGCCGATGCCGGCCAGCGCGAAGGCCCGGGCTTCCGGCCGGCCTATATGCTGGACCAGTCGCACAATGTGACCGACCCGATCGAGAGCCTGATGAGCAGCGCCGCCGAGGTGCAGCGCGCCTATGTGCAATCGGCCCTGGTCGACCGCGCCGCCCTGGCCGCACTGCAGGAACAGAACGACGTGCTGGAAGCGGCGCAGACGCTCAAACGCGCGTTCCGCACCGACGTCAGCCCGATCCTGGCCATGGCGCGCGTGCGCGCGGGCGGCGCCGCCGACCCGGTGGCCTGCTACCGCGCCAGCGGCTACCGCGACCGCGTGGCCAGCCTGCGTCCCGCCAGGGCCGGCGCCAGCGGCAGCGGCATCGTCTGAGCATGGCAGGCCACGCCACGCGGGCGTTCCGCATGAAGCTCAAGCCGGGCTTTGAGGCCGAATACCGGCGCCGCCACGACGCGATCTGGCCCGAGCTGGCCGCGCTGCTGGGCGACGCCGGCATTCACGACTACGCGATCTTCCTCGACGAAGCCACGCTCGACCTGTTCGCGGTGATGAAGCTGCGCCCGGGCCACGACCTCGGCCCCTTGCCCGCGCATCCGGTGATGCGGCGCTGGTGGGACCACATGGCCGAGCTGATGGAAGTCGAGCCGGGCAACCGGCCGCGCGAATGGCCGCTGACGCAGGTGTTCCACCTGCCGTAATCAGGCCACATACAATAATCAGGAGACACGATTGAGACATACCCCCAAGCCGCGCCGTGCGCCGCTGGCCATCCTCATGGCCGCCTTGTTCCCGCTGACGCTGAATGCAGTCGCGCAGGATGCGCCGCCGCCCCAGGAAAAAGGGCCGGCCCCGGCCGACGCCATGCTGCACGCGCTGGACGTGAGCTATCCGACGCCGTACCGCGCCATGACTGCCGCTGAAGTCAAGACGGTGCTGGACCGCGTATTTGCCTACCTCGAACGCACCACGCCGGCCGAACTGGTCGACAAGAACAGCGGCGCCCCGGTCACCGACCTGGCGCGCGCCAATCCCGACGCCGTGCTCAAGCCCGGCGACTTCCGCCTGACCAGCTATGAATGGGGCGTGACCTACCTGGGCATGCTGGCCGCCGGCCAGGCCACGGGCGATGCGCGCTACCTCGATTACGTCAACCAGCGCCATGCGCTGCTGTCCCAGCTGACCCGCACCTATCTGCCGGTGGTGCGGGCCGATACCGCCAACTCCCACGCGCCGATCAAGAGCTTCCTGAACCCGCATGCGCTGGACGACGCCGGCGCCCTGTGCCACAGCTTCATGAAGGCCAAGCTCGGTGGATCGAAGGTCGACTACGGCCAGATGATCGGCGTCTGCGGCGACTTCGTAACTAAGCACGAGTACCGGCTGAAGGACGGTACGCTGGCGCGCGGCGGCCCGGACGGCAAGGGCGGCCGCAAGATGCGTCCGCTGCCAGATACGCTGTGGCTGGACGACCTGTTCATGGGCGTGCCGACCATGGCCTACCTGGGCAAGGTGACGGGCGAGCGGCGCCACTACGACGACGCGGTGCACCAGGTGACGCAGTTCTCCAAGCGCATGTTCAACCCGCGCCTGGGCCTGTACATGCACGGCTATGTCGAGGGCATGCGCGACCATCCCGAGCTGCGCTGGGCGCGCGCCAACGGCTGGGCGGTGATGGCGATGGTCGAGGTGCTCGAGGTGCTGCCGAAGGACCATCCGGGCTACCCGAAAGTGCTGGATCAGCTGCGCGCCCATATCCGCGGCCTGGCCGCGCACCAGACCAAGGACGGCTTCTGGCACCAGCTGATCGACCGCAGCGACACCTACCAGGAAACCTCGGCCACGGCGATCTATGCCTATGCGATCGCGCGCGCCGTCAACCGCGGCTATGTCGAACCGCAGGTGTATGGCCCGATGGCCAACCTGGCCTGGAATGCGGTGGCCAGCAAGGTGACGGCGAATGGCCAGATCGAAGGCATCTGCGTCGGCACCGGCATGGCGTTCGACCCCGCCTTCTACGCCTACCGCCCGACCAGCGTCAAGGCGGCCCACGGCTACGGCCCGGCGCTGCTGGCCGGGGCCGAGATCATCGAGTTGAACAAGAAGTTCAGGTTCGGCCTGAACGATAGCGGCCTGATGTACCAGGGCGGCCGCGACTAACGGCCGCCCCCCCCGGCGGTGGGGCTATTGCTTCACCGCCGTCTCGACTTTGACCGGGGAGCGCAGGCGCGCCGCTTCCTCGGCCACGTGGCGCTGCCAGTCGGCGCGGGTAGCGAAGTCGCCGGCGCGGGTCCATGCCGCGCCCACGTGGTAGCGCAGCACCTGGCCGGATTTGACCGGCGCCGTTACCAGCGCATTGCGTTCGTCGCCGGCAAAGCCGACGCCGTCGGCCGGCACGATCAGCGCCACGCCGAAGTCGCCGAAACTCTTCTGGGTCACCCACTGCACCAGGCTGCCGTCGGCGCGGTTCTCGCTGAACTCCACCTTCACTTCCTGGCCCTTGTCGCTGGGGCGCTTGTTCAGGCCCACGGCCGCGGCCAACGTGCTTGGGCCCGCGAAGCTGAAGGTACTGTCGATGCGGTCGAAGTGGCGGCCCGCATCCACGGTGAAGCGCTTGACTTCCAAGACCCTGGCGCCAGCCGCATCCCAGGCATCGTAGTGCAACTCGAACACGGTGCGGATCGGGCCATTGGCCAGGATCTTCCAATGGCGGTAGTTGGCGCCGACGTGCAGCTGCTTGCCGTCCCAGATGCCGGTGCCGCCGGCGCCGCGGGTCGGGCCGACGTTGTACATGTCGATGCCTTCGCCGCCGTCCACGTGGTAGTGGTCGTGGCCGATGTTGTACCAGCGGTCGACCACCGGATACGGCACCCGCTTGAACCAGATATCGAGGCCGCTGGTGACCAGCACTTCCTTGTCGCTGCCGGCCGGCGCCGGAGCTGCCAGCGCGGGACCGTAGGCGCGGTGGGCCAGCTTGTCGTTTTCCCAGGCGAAGTCGTCGAGGCGTTCCTGGACGAAGCGCGCGGTGGTCCTGGGCGGGAAGGGCGGCACAACCGCGTCGGCGCGTTCGATGGTGAAGGTGGCCTGCTTTTCTCCTGCCTTGAAATCGTGCTGGAACAGCAGTTCGCCATAGGCGGCGCCGTTCATCTGCGGGTCCTTGGCGGTGGGCGCGATATTGGTCACCTGGTAAGGCAGGACGCGGCCGGCGGCGTCCTTCACCACGATGCGCTGCGAGGGCACGTTGGGCAGGGCTGCGTTGACCTGGCGCCAGGGGATGGCGATGGTTTCGGCAGGGCGGGCGAGGTCGAGCGTGTGGCTGACGGCCACCTGCAATCGGGGGGCGGCGTCGGCGTGGACGGCGAAGGCGGCGGCGAGGGCCGGCAAGGAAAAGCGCAGGATCATGTCGGAATGCGTCGTCTGGTGGTTGATGGGTTCCTGCATGGTCTTTTTGGGAGGGCGCCGCTGTCAACCTTCATGCAGCCATCAAGCCCATTCAATCAGGGTATTGAGCGGATGCGGCGCTCAGCGCGCTGATTATCCGCGCCCCGCCATGGACAGCCCGGCATGGGGCGGCGTAGACTGCCATCATGATCATCTCGTCCGCCCTCGACTTTCGCGAAGCCGCGCGCCGCCGGCTGCCTCCCTTCCTGTTCCACTACCTCGACGGCGGCGCCGGCGCCGAGCAGACCTTGCGCGCCAACGTCGACGACCTGCAGGCCGTCAAGCTGCGCCAGCGCGTGCTGCGCGGCTCCGAACAGCTCGACCTGGGCGTGGAACTGTTCGGCGAACGCTACGACCTGCCGATCGCACTGGCCCCGGTGGGACTGGCCGGCATGGTTGCGCGGCGTGGCGAGGTGCAGGCGGTGCGCGCGGCCTGTCATCGCAATATCCCCTTCATCCAGTCGACCGTGTCGGTGTGCCCGCTGGCCGAGGTCGCGGCCAAGGCATCCCACCCGATATGGTTCCAGCTATACGTGCTCAAGGACCGCGGCTTCATGCGCGACGTGATGCGCCGCGCCTGGGAGCTGGGTTCGACCACGCTGGTGTTCACGGTCGACATGCCGGTGCCGGGTGCGCGCTACCGCGATGCCCACAGCGGCATGAGCGGCGCCAACGGGCCGCTGCGGCGCGTGCTGCAGGCGATGCTGCATCCGCGCTGGGCCTGGGACGTTGGCCTGCATGGCCGTCCGCACGACCTGGGTAATATTTCGGCCTTCCGCGGCAGCGCCACGGGCCTGGCCGACTACATCGGCTGGCTGGCCGCGAACTTCGACCCGGGCATCGCCTGGCAAGACCTGCAGTGGATCCGCGACGAGTGGAAGGGGAAGCTGGTCATCAAGGGCATCCTCGACCCGGACGATGCGCGCGATGCGGTGGCGTTCGGCGCCGACGGCATCGTGGTGTCGAACCACGGCGGGCGCCAGCTCGACGGGGCGCCGTCGAGCGCGGAGGCGCTGCCCGCGATCGCGGCGGCGGTGAAGGACAAGCTGACGATCTTCGCCGACGGCGGCGTGCGCACCGGCACCGACGTGTTCCGGATGCTGGCGCTGGGTGCAGACAGCGTCCTGATCGGCCGCGCCTTCGTGTATGCGCTGGCGACCGGGGGCCAGCGCGGTGTCGAGCAGCTGCTGCAGATCATGGAGAAGGACTTGCGCACCACGATGGTCCTCACCGGCGTGCGCTCCGTGCGCGAGATCGGGCCGCAGCTGCTGGCGCCGGCCGGGCCGAGGGCTTAACGCACCTCGAGCAGCTCGACGTCGAAGATCAGGCTCGCATTCGGCGGAATCGGGCCGGCGCCGCCGGCGCCATAACCCATCTCGGGCGGCAGGATCAGGGTGCGCTTGCCGCCGACCTTCATGCCTTGCACGCCTTCGTCCCAGCCGCGGATGACCTGGCCGGCGCCCAGCTGGAAGCTGAACGGCGCGCGGCCGGCCGAGGAGTCGAACTGCTGGCCGCGCAGCGATTCGGTGCCGGGCGCATACAGCCAGCCGGTGTAGTTGACCACGGCGGTGGCGCCGGCCACGGCTTCCTTGCCGGTGCCGGGGATGGTGTCGATCTTCTGGAAGGCGACGGCCGGCGCGGCCGGCGTGGCGGACTGGGGCGCCTGGGCGCGGTCGCAGCCGGCCAGGGCAAAGGTCAATCCGAGACCGAGGACGCAGGTAGAGAGCAGGTGTTTCATGGGATTCTTTCTTCAAGGTTGACAAATCGCAATCCCGGCAGCATACCTCGCGCCGCGCCGTAAGCCAACTCCGCCCGCCCGTTCACGCGTCGAACAGTGCCCGCGCGTCGCCGATCGCCCGATGTAGCGGGGCAGCGGCGCGATGCCGGCGCCGGCTGCCGCGGCCGGCGCCGGCTTTGGTGCGTTTCAGTCAACACCGTGAGCCCGTCCGCAGGCCTAGCGGGTGGGCCGCTGGCTGCTTAGGATGACATCACGCTGCCAGTCGCCCGACTGGCCTGGCCCATCCCGAGGGCCGCCTACAAGGAGATGTCAATATGAATGCCCGCGACAAAACGACCAGCCCTGGCGCCGAAGAGCTGGTGCCTTCACGCTACGCACTGCAGATCGGCGCGATCGACGTGCTGGTGATCAGCGACGGCGTGCTGCCGCTGCCGGCCGTGACCATGGCCACCAACGCCGGTCCGGCCGCGCTGGGGGTCTGGCTCGACCACATGTTCCTGCCGCCGGACTTCTTCGACTGGCCGCTGAACGTGATGGTGGCCAGAAGCGGCGACCAGGTGGTGCTGGTCGATACCGGCCTGGGTTCGCAATTCCCCGGCTTCCCGCGCGCCGGCCAGACGCCGCACCGGCTGGAGTCGGCCGGCATCGACCTGGGATCCGTCACCGATATCGTCATCACCCACATGCACATGGACCATATCGGCGGCCTGCTGGTCGACGGGCTCGGGGAGCGCCTGCGCCCCGACCTGCGCATCCACGTGAGCGCTGCCGAAGTCGCATTCTGGGCCACGCCCGATTTCACGCATACCGACATGCCGGCGCCGGTGCCGGACGTGCTGCGCTCGACCGCCAACCAGTTCATGGAACAGTACCGCGACCGCCTGCGCATCTTCGAGGATCGCCACGAAGTGGCGCCGGGCGTGGTCGCGCGCCGTACCGGCGGCCATACGCCGGGCCATTGCGTGGTCGACGTGGAATCGAACGGCCAGCGCCTGATGTTCGCCGGCGACGCCATGTTCCCGGTCGGCTTCGAGCATCCCGAATGGCAAAACGGCTTCGAGCACGATCCGGAGGAGTCGACCCGGGTGCGCGTCGCGCTGTTGCGCGAACTGGCCGACAACGGCGCGCTGCTGGTCGCCACCCACCTGCCTTTCCCTTCGGTGGGCCGGGTGGCGCTCGATGGCGACAAGTTCCGCTGGGTGCCGGTGTTCTGGGATCACTGACGGCCGCGACGCCGACAACATATCGGTTTCATGCGGCATCGGAAAGCCCGCTTCGGCGGGCTTTCTTGCCGCGGGGACGCGATCCTTCTGGTCCGGGGAATCGTTCCCGTCCGCGGAACCCGGGCGGGCGCCGCCTGCGCTTCAGGATGGAAGGGTGCCCGGCGGCGGCAAGGCCGCCATCACCTCGCGGCGGCGGGCGTCGCCGTTGACCGCGGCGGCCAGTGCGGCGGCATCTGGCCGCGGGCCGCGGCGCGCCAGCAGCGCCAGGATGGCGACCCGCATGTCGAAGAACTGCGCCTCGACCGAATACAGGTCCCAGGGCGTGCTGTCGAGCGCGGCGAGGAAGGCCGGCAGCGCGCTGCCCTCCACGCCGGCCCCGGCGTCCAGCGCCAGCTCGACCATCGTCTCGTTGAGGGTCGATGCGGCCGCGGCCAGCAGTTGCGGATGGCCGGCGTCGGCGCCTTGCTCCAGCAGCCATTCGAAAGCGTCGATGGCGATATGGCTGGCCGCCGCGGCCAGCGCCGCGCTACCGATCTCCGCGCCCTGTGCCATCAGCCAGACGAGTGCGGCGACGTTATCGGCCGCTGCCGCGGCAGGCAAGGCGATGCCCAGCACCGCCTGCCGCGCCTCGGCCGCGTGCTCGAGCAGGCAGGCCAGCACGTCCAGGTAGTCCTCTTGCGCCGGATCGGCGTCCGCCAGCGCGTGCGCCCCACGGCCGGCCGCGGCGGCGGCGATGGCGGCGCCGCCGTCGGCATGCGCATCGGCGCCCTGGAAGAGGGCGTGGCGCACCGCGGCCAGGTTGCCGTGGCGGCAGGCCATCTCCAGGAAGCGGTTCCAGAATGCCGCGGTCCAGTGATCGAGGCGCACGCCGTCGTGGACGAAGGTCTCGCGCAGCCCGGCCATCCGCCCGGCGACGAAGGCGGAAAGCCATGGGTCGGCCGTTTCGAGCAGCAGTGCGCCGCCATTGTCGGATACCGAAGCGGCGACCGCCTCGGGCCAGGGCTGGTCGTCCTCGAGCACGGCCTCGTGCAGCGCGCCGAGCGCGAGCCGCAGGTCGGCGTCGAAGGCGGAGCCCCAGGCCAGCAGGGCGCCCAGCTTGAGCCGCGGCGGCAGGCCGCTCATGCCGGCGAACAGCAGCATGGCGTCGGCATAGCGCGGTACGGGCGAGGTCGGCGCCATCCGGCCCGCTTCGAGCAGCGCGTGCCAGAGGGCGCCGATCTCGTCCAGCGAGGTGCAGCGTTCGAGCGGAAGATACCAGGGAGAATGCGGCATGAGGTGACCGTGCGGATGATCGGGATCGGCCGGCACTATAGCGCCTTTCGGGGCGCCAGTCATCGCCCGGCGATCAGCGCCGCGATCAGGTTGCCGTAGCCGACGTTGCACAGCCGTTCATCGCGGGTGATGTTCGAACGCGGGTCGTAGTGGGCGACGACGCGCAGGCGCTCGTCGCGGCCGGTCTGGCGGCCGTCGGCCGCGGTATCGATGTAGCCGATGATGCGGTGGCGCGCATCCTTGAGGGTATGGCGGGACATGGGCATGGCTCCTGTACGGGAAAACCCATAGTCTGCATGCGGCTGCGACGGGACGCGTCGCGCCGGCCCCGGCCGCTTCAGGACACGGCGCGCGCCGCGGCGGGATCGGCGATCAGTTCCATGACCGATTCCCGCTTGTCGAGCAGGTGCCTCGACAGGATCGCCGCCAGGCGCTTGCCGTCGCGGGCCTCGAGCGCTTCCATCATCTGGCAGTGCTCGTCGATCGCCTGGTCCCATTTCTCCGGAATGATGTTCGACTTGAGCCGCAGCGATTGCAGGCGCCGGTTCATGCCCAGGTAGGTCTGGTGCAGGACGGAATTGCGGGCCGCTTCGGAGATCTTGTTGTGGATTGCCTGGTTGCGGTTGTAGTAGCCGGGCAGGTCGCCCCGTTCGCGGCAGGCGAGCATCGCATCGTGCAGCGCGCGGATCTCGGCCACTTCCTCGGGCGTGATGCGCGCGCATGCATGTTCGCCCGCGAGCGCCTCGAGGCCGCTGACGAACTCGAAGGTTTCCCACACTTCCTGTTGCGACATCTTGTAGACCGAGGCGCCGCGGTTCGGCGCGATCTCGATCAGGCCTTCGGCGGCCAGGGCCTTCAGGGCCTCGCGCAGCGGCGTGCGGGAAATGCCCATGGTCTCGCAGAGCTCGCGCTCATTGAGTTTCATCCCGGGCGGAAACACGGATTCGACGATCATCTGGCGCAGGTGCGAGACCACGGTCTCGTGCAGGTGCTGCCGCGCCAGTTTCGGGAGCGAGCGCGGGGGCGGGCCGGGATCCGACACCGGTTCAACTTCCGGGTGCTGCATCAATGTCTCCAGTTCGATCATTTTGGAGGAATTCTATCATTCGGCCGTATTTGCATCGCTGAAAGCAGCAGGAGACGGGCAAAAATCCTACCCTTCATGCATGGCGGACGAGGGAAATGTTTCAATCGTGCAACGGTCGATGCAAGTGTCGAAAACCCCGTTCGCAGCGGCCTGCTTCATCGACCAAGTCTTTCATCGCGTCGTCGTTGATGAGCCGGCATGCGCCGGCTCGGTGCGGGCCGATGCCACGGCGCGGACTCGGGATCCGCGCTGCAACCCGTCAGGTGCGTCGCGCCCGGGACGGGCAGGAGACGGACAGTCTGTGCTGTCACAGGGCCGACAGCGTCATCCGCGCCACGACACTGATCGTATTTTGAATTCGGGACGCATGCAGCCTGGCGACCCGCTGGTTCGGCTGTTTGTAACTGTCGGTGAATAATCTTGCCCGCGTCCAGGTCATGCATTGCCCCGATATTGGCCAATGCCGTGCGCGGGGCTCACCCGGATTTCTTAACCACAATTCTCGCCTGCAAATATTCGGGGTGGCATACCACCCCGCTTATTGGTACTATGTAACTTGCATTTTGCATACAAAATACATTCTTCACAGTGAGAGAGAGACTTTATGTCCGACGATCAGCAATCCGCATCGCGGCGGCGCCTCATCAAGAGCCTGGTGTTCGTGCCGATGGGCGCGGGCGCGGCGGCAGCCCTGAACAACGGCCTGCCCAGTGCCAATGCCACCGGCACCGCGCCGGCCGAAGGCAAGCCCAATCCCTATACCCCCAAGTTCTTCAATGCGAAGGAATGGAAATTCGTGATCGCCGCGGTGGATCGCCTGATTCCACATGACGAACACGGCCCCGGCGCGGTCGAGCTGGGCGTGCCCGAGTTCCTCGATCGCCACATGCAGTCGCCGTATGCGGCCGGCAGCATCTGGTACATGCAGGGCCCGTTCCTGGACGCGACCCCCGAGTTCGGCTACCAGGGCAAGCTGGCGCTGAAGGACATCATTCGCGTCGGCATCGCCAGCGTCGACGCCTATTGCGCCAGGACCTATTCGGGCAAGGCCTTCGCCGACCTCGACGTGCGCATGCAGGAATCGGTCCTCAAGGAACTCGAGGGCGGCAAGATCAAGCTCGACGACATCTCTTCGAAGCAGTTCTTCGCCGATTTCCTGGCCGAGACCCGCGCCGGCTACTTCTCCGATCCCAGCCATGGCGGCAACAAGGACATGGGCGCCTGGAAGATGATCGGCTACCCCGGCATGCGGGGCGACTACCTGGAGTGGGTGAAGATTCGCGACAAACCGTATCCGCTGGGACCGGTGGACCTGGCTGGACGTAGGGGATAAGAAAATATGGCAATCGTTAAAGAGAAAAAAGACGCGGTCATCGTCGGCGCCGGCTGGGTCGGCGCCATCATGGCCAAGGAATTGACCGACGCCGGCCTGAACGTGGTGATCCTCGAGCGCGGTCCCGACCGCGACACGCAGACCGACTTCGCCTATCCGCGCGTGATCGACGAACTCGAAGGCTCGGTGCACCGCAAATACCTGCAGTCGCTGGCACAGGAAACCGTGACCATCCGCCACAACCTGAACACGGTGGCGGTGCCGAAGCGCCGCATGGGTTCGTTCAAGCCGGGCACCGGCGTGGGCGGCGCCGGCTCGCACTGGTCGGGCGTGCACTTCCGCGCGCTGCCGGAAGACTTCAACCTGCGCAGCACCATGGAGCAGCGCTACGGCAAGAAGATCATGCCGGCCGGCATGTCGATCCAGGATTTCCCGATCACCTATGAAGACCTGGAACCGCATTTCGACCACTTCGAATACGTGTGCGGCACCTCGGGCAAGGCCGGGATCGTCAACGGCAAGCAGGTCGAAGGCGGCAATCCGTTCGAGGGCTCGCGTTCGCGCGAATACCCGTTGGGACCGAACCCGGATTACCTGGGCGGCGAGCTGTTCTACAAGGCGGCGCGCGAAATGGGCTACCACCCGTTCCCGATCCCGGCCTCGAACGCCTCGGCGACCTACACCAACCCGTACGGCTGCCAGATGGGCCCGTGCAACTTCTGCGGCTTCTGCTCGGACTACGGCTGCCTGAACTACTCGAAGGCCAGCCCGAACATCAGCATCTTCCCGGTGCTGCGCGGGCGCAAGAATTTCGAGATGCGCACGCTGGCCCAGGTGCTGAAGGTCAACCTGACGGCGGACGGCAAGATGGCGACCGGCGTGAACTACCTCGACGCCGGCGGCCAGGAATGCGAACAGCCGGCGGACATCGTCATCCTGGGCGCGTTCTCGCTGTATAACGTGCACCTGATGCTGATCTCGAAGATCGGCCCGGCCTACGATCCGGTCACCAGGACCGGCACCGTCGGCAAGAACTATTCGTACCAGAACCTGAACCGCGTCTCGCTGTTCTTCGACAAGGACGTGCATGCCAACCAGTTCATGGGCGTCGGCGGCGGCGGCACCACCTTCGACGACCTGAACGGCAATCGCAACGATCCGACCAAGTCGGGCTTCGTCGGCGGCGGCGTGATCTGGGCGCGCCAGCCGGGCGGCGGTCCGGTGCGCGGCATCGCGACCGCGCCGGGCGTGCCGAACTGGGGCAGCGGCTGGAAGAAGGGCGCCAAGGACGCGATGCGTCACTCGTTCTACTACGAGGTGCAGGGTTCGTGCATGGCATACGACGACGCCTATCTCGACCTGGACCCGAACTACAAGGATGCCTTCGGCCGTCCGCTGCTGCGCATGACCTTCGACTGGCATGACAACGAGATCGCGGCGTCAGCCTACCTGGTCGACAAGGCGCAGGAGATGTGCAAGGTCCTGGACCCGCTGGCGATGAAAGGCGACGCCAAGAAGCCGGGCACCCACTACAACATCAACCAGTACCAGAGTACCCACACGGTCGGCGGCGCGATCATGGGCGACAACCCCAAGACCTCGGCGCTGAACAAGTACCTGCAGTCGTGGGACGTGCCGAACGTGTTCGCGCCGGGCGCCAACGCCTTCCCGCAGAACAACGGCTACAACCCGACCGGCATGGTCGGCGCGCTGGCCTACTGGTGCGCGAAAGCGATCCGGGAACAGTACATCAAGAACCCGGGCCCGCTGGTGCAGGCGTAAGAGGACGAACACATGACCCAACCAAAACCTGTCAAGAAAATCGTCCTCGGCCTCGCCATCCTTGGTACGGTGGTATTCGCCGGCGCCTACGGCTATGCCGTGGCGCCGACCGAGACCCGCAGGATCGAACCCGGCCCGCAACTGGCGAACCTCGCGGCCGGCGTCAAGCCGGACGCGGGCCTGATCGAGAAGGGCCGCTACGTCGCCACCGCGTCCGACTGTATCGCCTGCCACACGGCGCCGGGCGGCAAGCAGTTCGCGGGCGGCCGCGCGATCCAGTCGCCGATCGGGAATATGTACGCGACCAACGTCACGCCGGACAAGGAAACCGGCATCGGCAACTACTCGCTGGACGATTTCGACCGCGCGGTCCGCCACGGCATCGCGCCGGGCGGCGGAACCCTGTATCCGGCAATGCCGTTCCCGTCCTATGCCCGCATGAGCGACGACGACATGCGCGCGCTGTACGCCTATTTCATGCACGGCGTCGAGCCGGTCAGGCAGGCCAACCGCGACAACGAGATCGCCTGGCCGCTATCGCTGCGCTGGCCGCTGGGCATCTGGCGCAAGACCTTCGTGCCGGCGCAGGGCCCGATGGACCTGTCGAAGTATCCGGACCAGAAGATCGCCCGCGGCGCCTACCTGGTGCAGAGCCTGGGGCACTGCGGCAGTTGCCACACCCCGCGCGCGTCGACCTTGAACGAGCTGGCGCTGGACGAATCCGGTCCGGAATACCTGGCCGGCGGCCCGCTGATCGACGGCTGGCTGGCGGTGAACCTGCGCGGCGACAAGGTCGACGGCATGGGCAACTGGACGGCGCAGGACATCGTCGACACGCTCAAGACCGCCCGTAACAAGCACTCGGGTGTGCTGGGCGAACCGATGCAGGACGTGGTCAAGCACAGCACGCAGAACATGACGGACGACGATTTGATGGCGATGGCGCTCTACATCAAGAGCCTGCCGGAAACCGGCAACAAGAAGGCCAGCTTCGCGGCCAGCGATGCGACCGTCCAGAAGATCATGGCCGGCAACGACAGCGAACGCGGCGTCCAGCTCTACCTGGACAACTGCGCGGCCTGCCACCGTGTCGATGGCAAGGCGGCCGGCGACACGTTCCCGGCGCTGCCGGGCAATCCGACCGTGCTCTCGGCCGACGCGACGTCCCTGATCCGCGTGATCCTGTCCGGCGCGCGCCTGCCGTCGACCCACACCGCGCCGTCGGACCTGGGCATGCCGGGCTTCGCCTGGCGCCTGTCCGACGAAGAAGCGGCGCAGCTGGTCACCTTCGTGCGTACCAGCTGGGGCAACCAGGCTTCGCCGGTCGGCGCGGCCGACGTGGCCAAGGTGCGCAAGCTGGTCAAGGAGCACGAACTCCATACGGCGGACAAGGGCGATACCGGGCACTGATCCGCGCGCCCCGAACTGGCTGTAGGCAGGGCCGTCCCCACTTCTGTGGGGGCGGCTCTTTTTCCATGTAAAGAAGTGTAAGCCCAGTTCGAGCGGGTTTGCACGTGAGTCGTTTTAAATCAATCACTTGCGATAGGCAGTAGCCCAAGTGGCGAGAGATTGTCGCCTGGTGTTTCCACGTGATACGGTCGAATCCGTCACGTCACCTGGAAATACACAGATGCTTCCCACGACCACTTCACGCAATCTCTCGATCGACGTCCTGCGCGGCCTGACCCTGGCCCTGATGATCGTCGTGAACACGCCCGGCAACTGGGGCACGCAATACGCGCCGCTGGTGCACGCCCCATGGCACGGCTATACGCTGACCGACCTGGTGTTCCCGTCCTTTCTGTTCGTGGTCGGTTGCGCGCTGCGCCTGAGCATGAAAAAGCTGATGGGCATGGACAATGCGGCTTTTCTACGCACCGTGTTCAAGCGCGGCATCCTGATTTTCCTGTGCGGCTTCTTCCTGTACTGGTTCCCGTTCTTCACGGCCGACGGCCAGTTCATTCCCTTCGGCACGGTGCGCGTGATGGGCGTCCTGCAGCGCATCGGCCTGTGCTACCTGGTCGCGGCCCTGGTCGTGCGCTACGGCGGCGTGCGCGGCGCGCTTGCGGCCAGCGCGGCGCTGCTGCTCGGCTACTGGTGGATCTTGTGGCGGTTCGGCGACTACAGCCTGGCCGGCAACGCCGTGCGCACGCTCGACCTGGCCGCGCTGGGCGCCTCGCATATGTACACGGGCGACGGCATCCCCTTCGATCCGGAAGGCATCCTGAGCACCTTGCCGGCCGTCGTCAATGTGTTGGGCGGCTACCTCGCCGTCGCCTGGCTCGAACGCAAGGGGCGCACGATGCAGGCCGTGGCGGCGCTGCTGGTGGCAGGCGCCGCCTGCGTGCTGCTCGCGCATGGCTGGGATGCCGCTTTCCCGATCAACAAGAAGCTGTGGACCAGCTCCTACGTGTTGTGCAGCATCGGCTGGAACCTGGCGCTGCTGGCCGGGCTGGTGTGGGCGATCGATATGCGGGGACTGCGGGCCGGGACGTATTTCTTCGATGCGTTCGGCAAGAACACGCTGTTCATCTACATGCTGTCGACGGTGGGCGTGGTGGCGCTCGTGCGCCTGCGGGTCGGCGGGATGTCGCTCTACGGATGGCTCTACGAGCGCGCCATCCTGCCCTGGACCGAACCCTACCTGGCCTCGTTCCTGTTCGCGCTGGGCTATATGCTGGCCTGCTGGGTGGTCGCGTGGGCGATGGACAGGCGCGGCGTCTACGTCAAGCTGTAAGGACGATTCGGGCAGTTGTTGCAATTGCGGCACAACGCTCTGTAATGAATTGTAAGGTTTTGAATACTTGTCCGGCTTCAATCGGCATGCGTCAGACATTTCATGGCGAAAAAACCAGCGCTACGTAAAGAAGTGTAAGCACCGCGCCGCGGTTTGAGCTGGAAACGCATAAGTATCAAGCACTTAAGCAGTTTTCAGGCGGTCCTGGGGCGAGGTTTGGCCGGGGTCGGCAACGGTGCTACTGTCAAAACATGCAACGACGAAAGTGAAAACGACAGCAGCACATACGCAGGTGGGATCAATCGAGATGACGGGATCGACCGTCACGCTACCAAAAGGAAAACGAGCATGCTTGAATCGAACCGCAGGAAGACCTTGATCAGTTCCGCCGTGGCCGGTGCCCTGGCGCTGCTGGCCGCGCCCGCCCTGGCCCAGGAGGCGGCGCTTGATGCCCCACCGCCCGACTCGGGCAAGATCCAGGAAGTGATGGTCACCGCCACCCGCTACAGCACCTCGCTGCTGAAGACCCCGGTCGCGGTATCGGCCGTGACCCAGGAAGAGCTGACCCGCAAGGGCGTGGTCAACATCAAGGCCTTGACGGGCGACATCCCCAACCTGCAGCTGGGCGGCGCGGTCGACGGCAGCTCGGGCGTGCAGATCGCCATCCGCGGCGTGTCGAACTCCGATTTCACCGAGATCGGCAACCCGGCCGTCGGCCTGCACGTGGCCGGCATCTATTCGCCGCGGCCGCAGGGCGCGCTGGCGCTGCTGTTCGACCTCGATCGCCTGGAAGTGCTGCGCGGACCGCAAGGCACGCTGTTTGGCCGCAACTCGACCGGCGGCAGCATCAACATCATCCCCAACAAGCCCGTCATCGGCAGTTACGAGGGCAATGCGATGCTGGACGTCGGCAACTACAACCAGCGCCAGCTCTCGGTGGTGCAGAACCTGCCGGTCAATGACCGCTTCGCGCTGCGCTTCACTGCCAGCGGCGTCAAGCGCGACGGCTGGATTACCCAGACCCGCGACGACTACGACGTCAACATGCCGTCGAAGGGCTTCTATGCCGACGGCATCCCCGATACCGACCAGCGCCTCGCGCGCGACGTGGGCAAGGGCGACTACTACACCAACCGCGACCAGTGGGCGGCGCGCATCTCGGGCCTGTGGAAGGTGACCGACAAGCTGCAGTGGCTGGTCGCCTTCGAGAACTACCAGAACAACGACGCCGGCGACATCGCCATGAAGGATTGCGACCAGGCGGCCGGCACGCCGTATGCCTGCACCAAGGGCAAGTACAACGTGGCGATCAACATCCCGGGCATCACCGATATGTCGATCCGCACCGCGCGCTCGAACCTGGTGTGGAACGTCAACGACCAGACCGATATCGAGTACAGCTATGCGCATGCGATCCAGCGCCGCTTCCAGCAGCAGGACAGCGACGGCGGCTACCACCCGATCGAGGCCGACGTGGACGCCACCGCCACTAGCATCGGCGACCGCTGGCCGGTGTACGACAACGGCACCTACACGCTGGGCTCGAAATTCGCGTCCGACGTGCACGAACTGCAGCTGCGCCAGAACTTCGGCGGCCTGCGCTACGTGGCCGGCCTGTTCTACATGAAGGAGAAGAACAGCCTCGATTATGGCCAGGACTTCCGCGGCGGCGGCCCGAACGGCTATCCGACGGCGAACTTCTACCACCAGCCGCACCGTATTTCGGAATCGAAAGCGGCCTTCGCCCAGGCCGACTGGGAATTCATGCCCAAATGGACCCTGACCGCCGGCGTGCGCACCAGCCGCGACGAGCGCGAGGACGCCAACGGCCAGTTCTGGGAAGCCTACGGCACCGACTATTTCAACGGCCTGTACACGCCCGGCGCACCGGGCACGCCGGGCTGGCAGGCATCGATTCGAGCATGCTGTTGCCAGGCATGGGCGCCTATTACGGCAGCGGCGCCTTCCCGGCCGCGGCCTCGATCAGCAACCACAAGGATGGCTGGCGCAAGACCACCGGCCGCCTGGGCCTGACCTGGCAGGCTGACAGCCGCAATATGTTCTACACCTCGCTGTCGACCGGCTACAAGGCCGGCGGCTTCAACGACCGCTTCAACCTGTGCGGCAATGCGCTCGACCCGAATGGCGTGCCCTACGATTGCGCCACCGGCCCGGCCGGCCCGCAGTATTCCTTCCTGCCCTACAACCCCGAGACCGTCACCAACCTGGAGTTCGGCTACAAGGGCAAGATGCTCGACGACCGCCTGACGCTGTCGGCCACCCTGTTCTACAGCCGCTACAAGGACATGCAGATGACCGGCCAGCACACGGTCGGCCAGAACAAGCGGCCGTGCGCCGCTGATGACCCGGGCTGCAATGCCGTGATCAGCTGGTGGTCGACGCGCAATATCGGCCGCGCCAACATCAAGGGCCTGGAGCTCGAGGGCCAGTACCGTCCATGGCGCGACGCCCGCGTCACGTATTCGGCGTCGCTGCTGTCGGCCAAGGTGGCCGAGTACCATACCTTCAGCGACGACCTGGGTTGCGCTTCGCGCCTGGCGCAGGGCATCACGCCTTGCCCGGATTACTACGCGGGCCCGGACACTTCGCTGGCCCAGCTGCGTCCCTATGACGTGGTCGGCAACCGGCTGCCGTACTCGCCGCCGCGCACGATGAACCTTTCCTTCTCGCAGGACTTCCACTTCGGCAATGGTTGGATGCTGACGCCGTGGGTCCAGGCGCGCTGGCAGGACAAGATGTTCTTCAACCTGCGCAACCTCGACGAAGCGCACCTGTCGAGCGTGCAGGGCGCCTATGCCCAGGTCGACGGTTCGCTGCGCCTGAACGGACCGGACGGCGACCGCTATCCGTGGTATGCCGAGCTGTATGTGCGCAATGCCTTCGACAAGCGCGCCAAGACCTGGGCCGGCATCGGCGGTCCGGACGAGCGCTTCACGGTCGCGTCGTACAACGACCCGCGCATGTTCGGCCTGCGGGTCGGCGCGTCCTGGTAATGTGCGCTAGCGGCATGAAGTAGAGGTAAAGTAGGCGGCCGCGCGCTGGAGACCGCGCGGCTGCCCTCCTGCAATGAGAAGCATCGATGAAGGCGAAGCAAGGAATGGCCATTGACAATAAACAACGCATGCACCTGTTCTTCCTGACGGCGATCTGCGGCCTTGGCGGGCTGCTGTACGGAGTCGACATCGGGATCATCGATCCCGCCTTGCCCTACCTGCACCGTGCGACGAGCCTGAGCGAGGGCCAGCTATCGCTGGTGGTGGCCGCCGTGATGGCCGGCTCGATCCTCGGTTCGGTGGTGGCCGGCATGCTGGCCGACTGGCTGGGCCGCAAACCCATGCTGGTGGTAAGCGCGCTGCTGTTCGTCGGCAGCGTCACCGTCATCTACCTGTCGCAATCGTTCGTGCCGCTGCTGCTCGGGCGCCTGCTGCAAGGGCTGTCGGGCGGGGTGATCGCGGTGGTGGTGCCGCTGTACCTGGCCGAATGCCTGCCGGCCGACCGCCGCGGCCGGGGGCTGGCGCTGTTCCAGTTCGCGCTCACGGCCGGCATCGTGCTCGCCGCCTTCATCGGCAACCACTACCTGGGCAACGCCGAACTGGCGATCCAGGCCGCCGGCAGCGACGCCGTGGCCGCGACCGCGGCCGCCGACCACGCCTGGCGCAGCATGTTCATGGCGGTCGTCTATCCGGGCGCGCTGTTCCTGCTGGGCTGCCTGTTCGTGTCCGAATCGCCGCGCTGGCTGATGCGCCAGGGCCGCGCCGCGCAGGCGCGCGGCGTGCTGGGACGGCTGCGGCCGGCCGCCGCCTGCGAGGCCGAAGTGGCCGAGATCCAGGCCTCGCTGGACGAGGAACGGGCGCGGCCCAAGCTGGCGCGCGGCGCGGCCCTGGTGGAAATGCTGACCGAGCGCCGCTACGTGCTGCCGTTCGTGCTGGCCTGCGTGATCCTGGGCTGCAACCAGGCGACCGGCATCAACTCGCTGCTGCAGTTCATGTCGACCATCCTGCAGCACGCCGGCCTCGATCCGGTGAGCGCCGCCAGCCATGGCACGGCAATCAAGATCCTCAACATGGTGATGACGGTCGGGGCCATCATGCTGGTCGAACGCAAGGGACGCGTATTCCTGCTCAAGATCGGCACCGCCGGCATCATGGTGTCGCTGTGCCTGCTGGCGATCCTGTTCCACCGTTTCGAATCGCAGCGGGTCGACGTGCGCGGCGAGGTCGCGGCGCTGGTACGCGGCAATGCGATCGACCTCAACCTGGTCGACGCCAAGCTCGGCAATGGCGCCGGACCGGTGCAGCTGACGATCCTGTACCAGTACGGCGACGCCCAGCAGGTGGCCGAAGCGTATACGCCGACCGCGGAGGCGCAAGCCGTGCTGGCGCGCGAAGCGGCCCTGGCGGCTACCCTGGCCCCGGCCCAGCGCGCGCTGCTCGATGGCGCCCGCGCCGCCTGGGCCGGTCGCGGCGATCCGGCGGCCCTCGACGCCGCCCAGCAAATGATCGCGGGCCTCGCGCCCGAGGCGCGCGCCACGGTCGATGCGGCGCGCCGCGTCTATATGGCACAGCGGGTAGCCGTACAGCCGCCGAAGGGCGCGCCCGCCGGCACGCCGCTCGAGATCGTGCGCGCCACCGTCGGACCGACGCCCGACGAGAAGAGCGGCCTGCTGGCGGCCCTGTTCATCGCCTTCTTCATCGCCTCGTTCTCGATCGGCCCCGGCGTGTGCGTCTGGCTGGCACTGTCCGAGCTGATGCCGACCCGGATCCGTTCGGTGGGCATGGGCGTGGCGCTGCTGATCAACCAGGGCACGGGCACCCTGATCGCCGGCGCCTTCCTGCCGATCGTCGGCAACTATGGCTACCACATGATGTTCCTGTTCTGGGGCGCCTGCACCGCCGTGTACTTCATCACCGCCACTTTCTTCCTGCCCGAGACCCGCGGCAAGTCGCTGGAAGAGATCGAGCGGCTGTTCGCGGCGCCGCAGCCGAAGGCCGCTCCCGCGGGGCAGCGCGGGTGAAGCGGATCCCGAGGCGTCTGCTCGGCGCGCTGCTGGCGGCGGCTGTCTTGCCGGCCGGCGCCGGCAACCTGGTGATCGAGAGCTGGCGCGTGGACGACAAGGCCCTGTGGGACAACGTGCTGCTGCCGGCCTTCGCGCGCCACCATCCCGACGTCAAGGTGACATTCGCCCCGACCGCGCCCACCGGCTACGACGCGGCGCTCGGCGCGCGCCTGGCCAAGGGCACGGCGGGCGACCTGATCGCGTGCCGGCCGTTCGACGTGTCGCTGGCCCTGTACCAGGGCGGCCACCTCGAGCGGCTGGACGGCAAGCCGGGCCTGCAGCATTTCGACGCCTCGAGCCTGTTGGCCTGGCAGACCGACGACGGCAAGGACACCTTCTGCATGCCGGTGGCCTCCGTGATCCACGGCTTCTTCTACAACAAGGACATCTTCCGGCGGCTCGACCTGCAGCCGCCGCGCACGGTGGACGATTTCTTCCGCGTGCTCGATGTGCTCAAGAAGGCGGGCGTGACGCCGCTGGCGCTGGGCACGGCCGAGCAGTGGGAATCGAGCCAGATCGTCTACACCAATATCGGCCCGAACTTCTGGCGCGGCGAGGAAGGGCGAAAGGCCCTGATCGCCGGCCGCGCGAGGCTCACCGACCAGCCCTTTGTCGATGCGTTCGCCTTCACGGCGCGCCTGGGACGCTACCTGCCGGCCGGCGCCGCCAGGCAGACCTATGCCGCCAGCCAGGCACGGTTCGCGTCGGGCGGGGCGGCGATCTATCCGGCCGGCTCGTGGGACATCGCGCACTTCAGCCGCGCGCCGGGCCTGTCGCTGGGCGTGTTCCCGCCGCCGGTGCCCAGGGAGGGCGCGCCCTGCCATATCTCGGACCATATGGACCTGGGGCTGGGCGTGAACCGTCATGGCAAGAACAAGGAAGACGCCTACAAATTCATGGCCTGGGTCGGCTCGCAGGAATTCGCCGACCTGTATACGAACCGCTTGACCGGCTTTTTCACCTTGTCGCACCACCTGATCGCGGTGCGCGACCCGGTGGCCAAGCAGATGGCCGAGTGGCGCAAGCGCTGCGCGTCGACGATTCGCGTCAATGCGCAGGTGCTCAGTCGCGGCCAGCCGAGCATGGAAGTCGAGCTGTGGAACGTGACGTCGCAGGTATTGAACGGCAGCCTGGCGCCGAAGGACGCCGCGGCCAGGCTGCAGGAAGGATTTGCCAAATGGTACACGCCAGGGCAGAGATGACGCCGCACCGGTCGGTGCCTTCGCCGGTGTGATTGTGAAGGGCTCAGTAGCGCAATTGGGAGACACTCTTGGGTAAAACAAGTAAATATGGCGGCGCGCTGGCGTCGACCTTGATGGCGGCGCTGGTCGCATTCACCCTGCCGGCGCAAGCGCTGGCGGCGCAGGGCGCGCCGGCGTCGGCCGGCGCGGTGGCGGACGGCGCCAGGCTGCACCTGCAATGGGAGCTGCAGCGTCCGGTGGCGGGCGCGCAGCTGCCGAAGGGCACGTCGCCGGCGCGCTTCACCCTGACCAACCGGGATACCCAGGCCTTGCCGGCGCAGGGCTGGTCGCTGTACTTCAATGCGATCGACCGCATGCCGAAGGACGTGCAGTCGGGCGGCCTTCGGCTCGAGCAGATCGCCGGCGGCCTGTTCCGCCTGTACCCGGGACCGGATTTCAAGGGATTGGCGCCGGGCCAGACGATCGCATTCGACTACCAGCATTCGGATTCGGTCTATACCTCGTCGAAGGCGCCCTCCGGGCCCTACCTGGTCTATGACGCCGCGCCCGACACCGGCGTCGCGCTCGACTACCACGCCGTGCCGCTGGCGCAGCCGCCGCAGGCCGGCGTCAAGGACAGCCCGCATTCGCTGGTGACGCCGCAGGAACTCTACGAGCGCAATGCGCGCACCGCGCTGCTGCCGGCCGCCGCGGTGCCCAAGGTCTTGCCGACGCCGCTGCGGCTCGATGCCGGCAAGGGCGCCCTGGTGCTCAAGGGCCTGCCGAAGGTCGACGCGCCGTCGACCCTGGCCAACGAGGCGGCGCTCGCGCGTTCGCTGTTCCCGTCCACGCTGCCGGCCACTGGCGGCCCGGCGCTGCGACTCTCGGTGGGCAGCGTGCCCGGACAAAGCTCGCCCGAAGCCTATCGCTTGACCATCGCCGCGGGCGGCGACATCGCCATCGTCGGCAACAGCGCGGCCGGCGTGGCCCATGGCCTGCAGTCGCTGCGCGACCTGATGCCGCTGCCGGGCGCGAAGTCCCTGACGCTGCCCGAACTGACCATCGTCGACGCCCCGCGCTTCGGCTACCGCGGTTTCATGCTCGACGTGGCGCGCAACTTCCACGGCAAGGAAACGGTGTTCAAGTGGCTCGACCTGATGGCGCGCTTCAAGCTGAACAAATTCCACTTCCACCTGACCGACGACGAGGGCTGGCGTCTCGAGATCGCCGGCCTGCCGGAGCTGACCGATATCGGCGCGGTGCGCGGCCACGCCGCGAAACCGGGCGTGCGCCTGCAGCCGGCCTATGGCTCCGGCCCGGACCCGAAAGACCCGAGCGGCAGCGGTTACTTCACGCGCGACGAGTACAAGGAGATCCTGCGCTACGCGCATGCGCGCCACATCGAGGTCATCCCCGAGATCGAGATCCCGGGCCACGCCCGCGCCGCGGTGCAGGCGATGGAGTCGCGCTACCACCGCCTGAAGGCGGCCGGCGACAAGGATTACGCCAAATACCTGTTGAACGACCTCGAAGACCGTTCGGTGTACAACTCGCCGCAGCTGTTCGGCGACAATGTGATCAATCCCGGCCATGAATCGAGCTATGCCTTCATCGAGCACGTGGTGCGCGAAGTGGTCGCGCTGCACCGCGAGGCCGGCGTGCCGCTGTCGACCATCCACATGGGCGGCGACGAGCTGGCCCACGGGGCCTGGGAGAAGTCGCCCGTCAGCGCGGCGATGATGAAGAAGCACGATCTCGAGACCGTGGTCGACCTGTGGGACTACTTCTATGACCGGGTCGACAGGATCGTGCGCCAGCACGGCCTGTTCATGTCGGGCTGGGAAGAGCTGGCCGCGCGCCAGACGACGCTCGACGGCCGTCCCAAGCTGATCCCCAACCCGCGCTTCCCGGAGCGCGGCTTCTCGGCCTATGTGTGGAACAACACGGCCGGCAACGAGGATCTTGCCTATCGCCTCGCCAACGCCGGCTACGACATCGTCCTGACGCCGGTGACCCGCATGTACATGGACATGGCCCATAACGCCAATCCCGACGAGCATGGCGTGAACTGGGGCGCCTACGTCGAACTGGACACGGTGTACGATTTCATCCCGCTCGACATCAACAAGCATGCGCCGGAAGCATCGCGCATCGGCAAGGACCGCCTGACCGACTACGGCAAGCGCCGCGTGCGCGGCCTGCAGGCCAACCTGTTCGTGGAAACGGTGCGCGACCCGGCCCGCATCGACTACCTGGTGATGCCGCGCCTGGTGGCGGTGGCCGAACGCGGCTGGGCGGCCGATCCTGCGTGGGCGACCGAGCCCGATCCGGCCAGGGCCGCGCTGCTGCACCGCGGCGCCTGGACCGGCTTCGTCAACGCGCTCGGCCAGCGCGTATTGCCGCGCCTCGACCTGGACGGCTCGAAGGTCGCCTACCGCATCGCGCCGCCAGGCATGATCGAAGAGGGCGGGCGGGTGCTGGTCAACCACGTGCTGCCAGGGATCACCCTGCGCTACACGGTCGACGGCAGCCAGCCGACCGCCAGCAGTCCGGTGGTGGAGGGACCGATCGCCGCGCGCGGCACGGTCCGCGCCGCCGCCTTCGACCGCAACGGCAGAATGGGGCAGGTCGCCAGCATCGAGCGGCGCTAGCGCCCTTGCCGCGTTTGCCGACCTTGCTATATAGTCGGTGCTTTCAGCGGGACCGTTGGTGGATGCGTCGATGAGGAAAGTGGTGTGGCCAGGTGTCATGGTGGGTGCGTTGGTCCTGGCCGGCACCTGCTTCGCCACGCCGCCGGCCGAGCGACCCGGCCTGCAGGTGCTGCACTGGTGGACCTCGCCCAGCGAGCGCAAGGCCGCCGACCTGCTGGCGACGACGCTGGCCGGCGAGGGCATCGCCTGGCAGGACGCGGCCATCCCCGGCGGCGCAGGCCTCGGCGCCGGCAAGGTCCTCAAGGGCAGGGTGCTGGCCGGCGATGCGCCTGAAGTGACCCAGCTGATCGGTCCTTCGATCGCCGAATGGGCCGACCTGGGCCTGCTCCTCGAACTCGACAATGTCGCCGACGCCGGCGACTGGCGCGCCTTCCTGTTCCCGACCATCCAGCAGCTCGTCGTGCACCGGCGCCACGTGGTGGCGGCGCCGCTCGGCATCCATCGCGTCAATACGCTGTACTACAATCGCCCCCTGTTCGCCCGGCTCGGCCTGGCGCCGCCCGTCACCTGGCGCGATTTCGAGCTCGTCGCGCGGCGCCTGCGCGCGGCCGGCGTGGCGCCGCTGGCCCAGAGCAGCGAGGCATGGCAGGTAGCGGCGCTGTTCGAGAACCTGGTGCTGGCCGAAAGCGGCCCGGCCTTCTACCGCGAACTGTTCGTGCAGCGCAGCCCGGCGGCGGCCGCGGACCGGCGCACCCTTGAAGCCTTGCTGCGTCTGCGCACCATCAAGGGCTGGCTGCACGGCGAGCTCGACGAGCGTCCCTGGCCCGAGGTGGTGCGCCGCTTCGCGCGCGGCCAGGCCGGCATGATGATCATGGGCGACTGGGCCAAGGCGGAGCTGGCCGAGTCCAGGGCCTTGCCGGACCGCGACTTCGGCTGCGCGGCGGCGCCCGGCACTGCCGACTACCACCTGTACAGCGTCGATACGCTGGCCATGTTCGCCGGCGACTACCGGCAGATGGCGGCCCAGGAAAAGATGGCGCGGCTGATGGTGGCGCCAGGCGTGCAGGCCGGCTTCAATGCGCTCAAGGGCGGGGTGCCGGTGCGGCGCGATGCCGATCCGGGCGCCATGGACAGTTGCGCGCGCCAGTCGTGGACCGTGTTCGCCAGGGGCGCCGCGGTGCAGGCGCCCAGCCTGGTGCACCGCATGGCGCTGGACGAGGCCAGCCGCGACGCCATCATCGCCGAGGTGCACCGCTTTTTCCTGGACGATGGCGTGGCCCCAAGCCAGGCCCAGCGCCGCCTCGGCGCGCTGTTCAGGCTATTCAATCTCAAACCTCTTGGAGTGGCAGGTGCGCAAGATACTGATCGTGGACGATGACCAGAAGACCCGGGAACTCCTCAAGACCTACCTCGAGAAGAACCAGTACGAGGTGATCCTGTCGCACGACGGCGAGAGCTTCCTGGCGGCGCTGCAGGCCCAGGCCGACGCCTTGTCGCTGGTGATCCTGGACGTGATGCTGCCCGATACCGACGGCTTCATGCTGTGCCGCCAGGTGCGCCAGCGCTCCAACGTGCCGATCATCATGCTCACCGCCAGCTCGGACGAGACCGACCGCATCGTCGGCCTCGAGCTGGGCGCGGACGACTACATCGCCAAGCCCTACAGCCCGCGCGAGCTGCTGGCCCGCATCAAGGCCATCCTGCGCCGCTCGGCGGTGGAAGCGCCGGCCGCGCGCTATTACCGCTTCGTCGGCTTCACCCTCGACCTCACCGAGCGCAAGGTGCTCGACCCCGATGGCGCCCAGGTGGCGCTGACCGGACTCGATTTCCAGCTGCTCAAGTATTTCGTCGAGCATCCCGGCGTCGTCCTCGACCGCAGCCTGCTGTGCGAGGAGACCCGCGGGCGTGATTCGGGGCCGATGGACCGCTCGCTCGACGTCCAGATCAGCCGCCTGCGGCTACGGCTGCACGACGACGGCAAGCAGCCGGCGCTGATCAAGACCGTGCGCGGCGCCGGCTACGTGTTCTCGGCCGACGTCAGCGTGTCGAGTGCCTAGCCACATGAAGCCCTGGCTGCGGCGCCTGGTACCGGCTTCGCTGCTCGGCCGCCTGATGCTGGTGATGGCGGCGGGCCTGCTGGTGACGCAGGTGGCGGCGAGCCTGATCTGGGCCAGCCAGCTGCGCTACAAGTCGCAGGTGGAGGCGCAGTCGTCGGCCAGGTACGTGGCGCACAGCGCGGCCGGCGCGATCCGTTTCTTTCGCAGCCTGCCGCCGGCCTATCGCGCGCTCATCATCCAGCAGTTGCGCGAGATGGGCGGCACGCGCTTCTTCGTCAACCTGAACCACGCGCATGTGCCGATCGAGCAGATCGCCCCGCACCCGCTGGCCGACCAGGTCGTCGAGACGGTGGCCGCCACGCTCAAGTCCGACCTGCCGAATTCGTCGGGATTCCGGCTCGCCTTCGCCTGGCCCGACCGGCTGGTGGTGGCCGAGCACGACGTGCGCCTGGAAGACTTGCCGAACGCCTGGGTCCAGCACGTGCTGCTGCTGCAGCCCGACCCGGCGCCGATCCTGGTGATCCAGACCGAGATCGAACCGGGCAACTGGCTGTACATGGCGGCGCTCATGCCCAACCCGTACTTTTTGAGCAGCAACGATCCGTTCAGCTGGGACCGCTTGATGCCGCAGGCGCTGTCGCTGGCCGCGGTGCTGATCCTGTGCCTGCTGGTGGTGCGCTCGATCACGCGGCCGCTGGCCGCGCTGTCGGACGCCGCGGCCGCGGTCGGCCAGGGCCACGAGGAGGCCCATCCGCCGCTGCCCGAGACCGGCAGCCGCGAGTTCGTGAACACGGCGCGCGCCTTCGGGGCCATGCGCGAGCGGATCGGCCGCTATATCGAGGACCGCGAGCGCCTGTTCATCTCGATCTCGCACGACCTGCGCACCCCGATCACGCGCCTGAAGCTGCGCGCCGAACTGCTGGACGACGAGGCGCTGCGCGGCGAGTTCGAGGAAGACCTGGACGAGCTGGACATGATGGTCAAGGGCGCCCTGCAGTGTGTGAAGGACAGCGACATCCACGAGAACCCGGCCGAGATCCGGCTCGACGCGCTGCTGGGCCGCATGGTGAGAAGCGCCCAGCTGGCCGGCCACGAGGTGGGCTACCGGCCTTCCGGCGTCAGCGTGCGCGGCAAGCCGCTGGCGCTCAAGCGCGCGCTCGGCAACCTGCTCGACAACGCGTTGTACTACGGCGCGCGGGCAGAGATCGCGGTGCGCGTGGAAGCGGGCAGCGTCGTGATCGTCGTGCGCGACCACGGCCCCGGCGTCCCCGAGGATGCGCTGGCCAGCCTGTTCGATCCCTATGTGCGCCTCGCCCATGGGCGCGACGCCAACGACGGCGGCATGGGACTGGGACTGGGCATCGCGCGCGGGATCGTCGAGGCGCATGGCGGGCGGCTGGAGTTGTCCAACCATCCGCAAGGCGGACTCGTGGCGCTGGTGAGGTTGCCGGCCGCGGCTTGCCTGGACGGTTGACAGCCGCCTATACTGTCCGGGCCTGCCAACCACCGAGCCACGTCCGCCATGTCTTCGAGCACGCTGACCGTCCGACCCGCCGGCCCCGCCGACGACGCCTTCTTCGCCGCCCTGTACCGATCCACCCGCGACGACCTGCTGGCGCTGCCGGCCGATCCGGCCATGATCGACGGCCTGGTCGCCATGCAGCACCGGATGCAGGTGGCCGGCTACCGTCAAGCCTATCCGGATGCACGGTACCAGGTGCTGGCGCTGGACGGTGTAGCGGTCGGACGCCTGGTCTCGGCCGTGGTCGACGGCGCGGTGCGGGTGGTCGACATCGCCGTCCTGCCGCAGGCGCGCGGCCGGGGAGTGGCGGGGGAAGCCCTGCGCCGCCTGCAGGCGCAGGCGGCGGCCGGCGGGCGCGGCGTGGTGCTGGCGGTGCGCAAGGACAATGCCGGGGCGCGGCGCCTGTATGCGGCGCTGGGGTTCGCCGTGGCGGGCGACAACGATACGGACCTCGAGTTGCGCTGGAGCGCTCCGGATCAGCCGTGCGGTCGAGGATGGTGAGCCGGTTCGCTGCCGGTGCGGATCAGATCCATTCGGCGTGGCGGTCGATGGTGTCGGGCAGGTAGGTCAGGTACTGCACCATGCGCGGCAGCGCGCCGCGGTTGGGCGTGGCGCAATGGGGCAGGGCCTGGTGCCACAGGATGAAGTCGCCGGCCTGGCCGGGAATCGCCTCGGGCTCGAGGTCGCGCAAGGCCCAGTCGCGCGGATGGACGCCGGCCGGAACGCTGGCCAGCCACGCCGGCAGGCGGTGGTGAAAGCCCGGCACGCAGTGGAAGGCGCCATCCTGGGGGCCGCAATCGCCGAGGTACAGCAGGCCCTGCAGCCTGAACGGCACCGGCAGGCTCAGACTGGCGTCCCAGTGCACCGGGCTGCCCTGGAAGTGGGCGCCGGGCGTCTCGGGCGGATTGAAGCTGACCTTGTCGATCGTCGGATAGATCGCGGCAGTGCCGTACAGCGCTTCGCAGGCACGGCGCACCAGCGGCGCGGCGCGATTGGCGGCCAGGGCCGGGTGGTCGTAGAAGTCGAGCATCATGCCGCGCTTGCCCGGGTGATCGCGGTACCAGGAGGCGGGTTCGGCGGCGCTGGCCCCGAGGAAGTCCCAGATCGCCGCGCACGCCGCCTCGCATTGGGGGCGCGCGACGACGCCCGGCAAGACCAGGTAGCCGTCGCGGTCCCAGGATGCGCGCTGGGCGGCCGACAGGGCGTCGCCGGGCGCGTCCGCCGCGGCTTGCGCCGGCGGCGGCCGGCCGTGTTCGAGCAGCCAGTCCCGGAAGGCTTGCGGGCCCGGTCGCGCGCGGTGCAGGAACTGCAGCGCGGTCTCGATCGAGATGCCGCGCCGGTACAGGGCGCGCACCTGGCGTTGCCAGTCCGGCGCGCTGGCGGCGCCGCCCGTGCCTGCGCTGCGCGCCCGCAGCGCCTCGAGCGCGGCCTCGTCGTCGCAGGCGTCGGGCGCGCTCAGACCAGCCACAGGCCCGGGCCGGCGAACTGGGCGTCCAGAACGCCGTCCTGCGCCAGCCAGGTCGCGACCAGCTCGGCCCGGGTATGGGTCGCCAGATAGCTTTCCCAGCTCGCCTTGCCGCCGGCGGCGTCGGCGTCTAGGCCGGAGTTGTCGTACAGCGCCTGGACGAAGAGCGCGTCGCTGACGCCATCGTAGCGCGCCTTGAACTCGTCGGTGCGCAAGAAGGCGTCCACCAGCGCGGAAGGGGCGAGATCCCGTCCCAGCCACCACTGGAAGCCGCCCAGGTCGCCGGCGCGGTCGAGCACCGTCTGGTACAGCAGGCCCAGTTGCTTGACCATCGCCAGGTCGTCCTGCAGGAAGCCCAGGTCGAGCGTGCCGTCGCTGAATTCGCCCAGGTCGATGCCGAACAGCCGGTCCAGATCGCCGCTGGCCTTGTTCTCGACCTTCAGGCGGCCGTCGGTGTCGACGATGAACTTGTAGTCGGCGGTCTTGCCGGCATAGACGGCGGTGTCGATGCCGTCGTCGGCGATCCAGTCGTTCTCGCCGCCTGCCGCGGCCTCGCCGATGAGGTAGCCGTCGGCGGTGTTCCAGGCCAGCTTGTGTTCGTCGCTCTGCGAGACCGCCACCAGCACGTCGGCGCGGCTCAGGGCCGGCGTGCCGGCGCCGCCGGCCAGCTGCGCGGTCCAGAAAGCCAGGCCGCCGCTGTCGGGCGCGCGCCCGAACACGTTCTGGTACAGGGTCTCGACGAAAGCGGCGTCGGAGAGCGCGCCACCGCCGGCAGCCTGCCATTCGGGAGACTGCAGGAACAGCGTGGCCGCGGTCTCGATGCTGGCGCCGCCCAGGGCCCAGAACGAGAGCCCGCCCAGGTCCGGCGCGCGGCCGAAGGCGGCGTGGTACAGCAGCGACAGCGACGCCAGGACGCCCTTGTCGGCTTTCATGAAGGCGAGTTCGCCGCTCGCCGCATTGAGTTCGGCCGGCGCCAGGTCTTCGTGCCGGCCCGGCGCGAACAGCGCGGTTTCGTGGCGCGCCTTGAGCGTGCCGCTGGCGTCGAGATAGAACTCCCATTCGCCCTGGCTGCTGCGTCCGCCCTGCAGCACATTGTCGCCGGTGCCGCCCACCAGGCGGTCGTTGCCGATGCCGCCCACCAGGATATCGTCTCCCGAACCGCCGTCGAGCAGGTCGTCGCCGCCGGCGCTGCCGATGATGTCGTTGCCGCCGCCGCCCAGCAGGACGTCGTCGTCCGCGCCCAAGAAGATGTTCTGCGCGCTGTCGTCGCCGGTCACGAAGTTGCGGCCTTCGCCGCCGCGCACGGTAACGGCGCCGACGACGGCGGCGAAGTCGACATTGTTCAACTGCAGCGTGCTGCCGGCCGGCAGGCCGGTCGTGTCGATCACCAGCCCGATCGCGGTGGCGTTCTGGCCGCCGTTCGGCGGCGTGGTGGAGCTGCCGTTGACCAGGATGGTCTGCGGCGCGTTCAGGCCCGGGGCCGCGCTCAGCACCAAGGTCTGGCTTTGCAGCAGCGTATCCGGCGCCAGGCTCCCGAGGAAACCGGTGCCGTTGCCGGTCATGCCCAGCTGGGCGCTGGAACCGTCCTCGGTCTGGATCTCGATGCGGCGGATCAGGTCGAGCAGCGCCTGGTCGTTGGTCAGCAGGGCCGACGGGCCCTCGGCCCGCATCCCGGTGCCGACCGGGAGACTGACCAGCAGTTCGGTGCGCGGCCCGTTGCCCGAACCGAGGCCCAGCGGGATGTCGGCCAGGTTGCCGTTCGGCGTGTTCGGGTCGTCGGGGCGGGTGCCCGCAATGATGGGCACCGTCAACGCCTTGCCCGGCACCCCGGTAAGCGGATCGGCGGGCAGCGTTTCGACGTCGACCTTCACGCCGTCGATCGTGCCGGGGGCGGGCGGATTGGTCGGCGGGTTGGTCGGGGGATTGGCGGGCTGCGTGGTCTGTACCGCGTAGGATGGCGAGTCGGCCTTGCCCGCGCCCGGGTTGCCGGCCAGGTCGCTCACGCCGGCCAGGCTGACCGAGATGACGTTGGACGCCACGTTCGTGTCGGCGTTCGGCGTGAAGGTCGCAGTCCAGGTCTTGCCGCCGTCGCTGGTGATGAATTCGCCCAGGATGCCGTTCGGCGCGGTGACGGCCGACTTGTCGAAGCCGCTGACGATCTCGTTGAACGAAATCGTCAGCTGGGCGGTCTCGCCGGCGCGCAGGTCGCGGTCCGTCAGCGCAACGGTCGCCGTCGGCGCGCGCGTGTCGACCGCGTAGTTCGGGCTACCGGCGCTGCCGATGCCGGCATTGCCTGCCAGGTTCTGGATGCCCGTATAGTTCAGGGTCAGGACATTGGAGGCCGCGGTCGCGCCCGGGTTCGGGGTCAGGGTCGCGGTCCAGGTGATGCCGCCGTCGGTCGAGACCGGCTCCGACAGGGTGCCGTTCGGGACGGTGACGTCGGCGGCGGCAAAGCCTTGCACCGCCTGGTCGAAGATGAAGGTGACGGTCGCGCTGTCGCCGATCTTGAGAGCGGTGGCGTCGATCTCGATCGGCTGGGCGAGCACCGGCGCCGTGGTGTCGACGGCGTAGTTGTCGCTCTTGGCGGTGCCGGTGCCGGCATTGCCCGCCAGGTCGGCGATGCCGGCGAGGTTCAGCTCCAGCACATTGCTGGCGGCGCTGGTCTTGGAGTCCGGCGTGAAGGTCGCGGTCCAGGTCAGTCCGTCGTCGCTTGTCGCCAGCGCCGACAGCTCGCCGTTGGGGGCGTCGATTTGATCGAGGGTCAGGCCTGTGACCGCTTCGCTGAAGGTGAAGGTGACCGTGGCGGTCTCGCCGCTGGCGAGGGCGGTGTCGCTCATCTCGATGGAGACGACGCCTGGCCGTACCGTGTCGACGTTGTAGCTCGGGCTGGTGGCGATGCCGCCGCCGACGTTGCCCGAGAGGCTGGCGATGCCGCTGTAGTCGAGGGTCAGGACGTTGCCGGCGCTGCTGAAACCGGCCTTCGGGGTCAGGGTCGCGGTCCAGGTGGTGCCGCCGTCGAGCGAGACCGGGTTGCTCAAGGTGCCGTCGGGGACGTTCACGTCTTCCTTGGTGAAGCCGAGGACGGCTTCGGTGAAGACGAAGGTCACCGTGGCGCTGCCGCCGATGGCGAGGTCGGTGTTCGAGATCGTGATCGGCTCGGACAGCACCGGCGCGGTGGTGTTGACGGCGTAGTTGATGCTGTCGATGGTGCCCGCGCCGGCATTGCCCGCCACGTCGGTGAGGCCGCCAAGGTTGAGCGTCAGGACGTTGCTGGGGTCGGAGACGCCGGCGTCGGGCACCAGCGTCGCGGTCCAGGTGGCGCCGCCGTTCGAGGAGACGAAATCCTTCAACGTGCCGTTCGGGACGCTGACATCCTCGGCGCCGAAACCGGTGACCGGTTCGGAGAAAGTAAACACCACGGTCGCGGTCTGGCTGGCGCCCAGGCTGGTGTTCGAGATCGAGATGTCCTGGACCTGCGTCGGGCGCACGGTGTCGACCGCATAATTGACGCTGGAGCCGCTGCCGGCGCCGGCGTTGCCCGCGGCGTCGGCGATGCCGGCATAGTCCACGGTCAGGACGTTGCTGGCGGCACTGACCCCGTTAGTGGGCCTCAGGGTGGCGGTATAGGTGATGTTGTCGTTCGTCGCCAGGTCCTGCAGCGAGCCGTTGGGGACGCTCACGTCGGCAAGCGAGAACCCGGTGACCGCCTCGTTGAAGACGAAGGTGACGGTGGCGCTGCCATCGATCGCGAGCGTGTCGTCGCTGATGGCGATCGGCGACGCCAGGTGCGGGCGAACCGTGTCGACCGCGTAGGCGCCGCTGTTCGCGCTGCCGGTATTGGCGTTGCCGGCCAGGTCGGTGATGCCGGCATAGTTCAGGGTCAGCACGTTGCCGGCGGCGGTGACGCCGTCGTTCGGCGTCAGGGTGGCGGTCCAGGTCTTGCCGCCGTCCGGACTCGTCAGGTTCGACAGTTCGCCGTTGGGCACCGTGACATCGTCGACGGTGAAGTTCTTCACTTTTTCGGTGAAGAGGAAGGTCACGGTCGCGGCGTCGCCGATCTTGAGCGCGCCGTCCGAGATCGTGATGGCGGCGTCGAGCGACGGCGGCGTGAAGTCGAAGGTGTAGACCTGGCCGGCCGCGTAGCCGCCGGCGATGCCCTGGCCGCTGCCGCTGACGATGTCGGTGCCGACGGGATTGAGGTCGAGGCGCAGCGTGCCTTTGCCCTGGATGCTGTCGACGGTCACGGTCCAGGTGGTGCCGCCGCCGCTGACCGGCCCGATGACGCCGGTGGTTCCGTCCATGACCAGGGTGAAGTCGCTGGCGTCGACGCCGGTGACGCTCTCCGAGAAGGTCACGGTAAAGCTCACGCTGGCGGCGTTGGTGAACTCGTCGCCATTGCGCACGATGCTGGTGACCGTCGGCGCCAGGCCGTTGACCAGCACGCCGCTCAGGGGTGGGATCACGCCGAGCGCCAGGTCCGCCGGGTTGCCGGCGGCGTCGCGCAGCGTCCCGTTATCGAGCGTGATTTCGTCATCGGCGGCGATACCGTTGGCGTCCGCGTTGCCGGCGACGACCGTGTAGCTGAAGGTCAGGGCACTGGTGCCGGAGCCGCTGGCGTAGTGGGCCCGCACCTGGCCGCCGCTGTCGAGCGTGAGGGCGATGTACGGCGTGCCGCCGGTGGTGTCGACCGTGACCGCTTCGTCGAAGTGCACGGTGAATTCCAGCTGCTCGCCGGCGCGGTAGGTATTTGATGCCGGCACGGTGACCGAGCTGATGTCGGGCGCGACACGGTCGATGTCGTACGCCTCGCCGCCGGTGTAGCCGGATGCCGCATTGCCGGCCCCGTCCTGGATGCCGGTGCCGCTGTTCTTCAGGTCCAGGCGCAGGGTGCCATCGCCGCTGATGTGATTGACCGTGACGGTGTAGGTGAAGCCGTCGCCGGCGGGAACGATATTGCTGATCTCGCCGGTGGCGCTGCCGGTCGGTGTCAGTGCGAAGTCGGCGAGACCGACGCCGCTTACCGGTTCGTTGAACGTGACCGTGTAGTCGACCGAAGCGAGGTTGGTGGTGCCGGACACCGGCGTGGCGCGCACGATCGACGAGACCGCGGGGGCCGTGTGGTCGAAGGTGTATGTTTGACCGCCTGTGTGGCCGCCCGCAATGGGATTGCCCGCCGTGTCGGTGATGCCCGTACCGCTGGCTTTCAGGTCAAGGCGCAGCGTGCCGTCGCCACTGACCCCATCGACGGTGACGGTCCACGTGGTGCCGCTGCCGGTGGCATTCAAGACCGCGCCCTGAACGGTGCCGGTTTGGAACAGGGAGAAATCGTCGGCGGTCACGCCGGTGACGGGTTCGGAGAACGTGACCGTGTACGTCACGCTGGTGGCGTTGGTGGCTCCGGTGATCGGCTGGGCGCGCGCGATCGACGTCACCGTCGGCGCGGTACGGTCCAGGGTGATTTCGAGGGCGTCGCTGAGCTCGCTGGAAAGGCCGCCGCCGTTCGCGGTGACCTGGGCGTAGACGTTGTACTTGCCGTCGGCAAGGCCGCCGACGTTGATGTCGTTGACCGTCCAGCTGCCATTGTCGACCGTCGCCGTTCCGGTGGCATCGGTGCCGGCGTCATAGACGCCATTCTTGTTCGTGTCGACGAATACCCGCACCGTGCTGGTCGTGTCGCCGCTGTCGCTGGTGCCACTCAGGTCGAGAATAGTCGTATTGGTGTAGTTGTCGGTCGGGAGGCCGCTATCGCGGTTGGCAGCAAGATCAGGAGTCCCTGGCTTGCCGGGACCGGAGGACACCGGCGTGGACGAACCGTTGGCGACCGTAAAATTCGTGAGATTGAAGGTATTGGGCATGTCATCGGAGTCCCCGGTGAAATACAGCCGGAAAGTATCGATCAACGTGCCCGTATTTGCACCCAGGCTGAGGTAGTATTCCTCGGCGTAGTTCGGGCTGCTGATGCCTGGTGTTGTATAAACGGTCTTGCCGTTGGCCAGGCCGACGACGTGGATATTGGAGAAATTATTGGTGTTGGAATTGCCGTTCTGATCGAAGTCGCCGGCCGAAATGCCGCTGAGCTTGAAGCTCCCGGGCGCGACCAGCTTCACTTCAATGTATGACGTGAATACAAAACCTGCGGGATCTTCGTTAGGGTCATTGGCGTAAGCACCTGATTCGTCGGTGACGACTCCCAGGTTGCGGCCAGAGCCGTCGGAATACGACACCTTGAACAGGCCGTTCGCGGTGATGTTATCGGGAGTCGACCCGCCGAACGTCTGCAGTCCGTCGAAGTTGGCCAGCAAAGCGTGGTAATCGGCCGCGAGCGTTGCATCGACCAACTGGGGCGCGGCGATATGGCCGGTACTGATTTCGAGCGTCCAGTCCCCTCCGAGCCCTGCTGCACCGGTCAGGTTGGACGAGGCCGCGACGTCGGCTCCGGTAGCCTTCGAGAGCGCACCCACGAACTTCGCACCGGTCGTGCCTGCGCCAATATTGCAGCCGTACAGCAGAACGTCCGCACCTGGATTGAGGGCGCCGCGAATGGTCGTGAGCTGGTCAGCGTAAGCCGGCAGCATGTCGCTGTCGAGCTGCAGCGAACCGAGCGAGACTGTTCCTGCACTTCCATGGGAGATGATATGCAGCGCATCGATGCCGCTGCGTCCATCAAGCACCTCTGCCATCACCGCCAGGCCATCGGCGTTAGCATTCAGGACGTGGACTTCCGTTCCTGCGGCCATGGTAGCCAGCAAGGACTGGTAATCTGCAACATCGGCCTCGACGAAGACGATCGCCTTCTGCGCCGGGGGGGCCGCGTGCGATGCAGGGGCAGGAAACGTGTGCGGGAACGGAGTTGGTTGGCTCATGGCGTATTGAAGATATTGAACTAATGAGGCTGGCGGCCTGGATGCCGCCGCCTGGCCGAGTGGGTTACTGTTTTGGCGGGTACACGCCTTCGAGCGCGATGATGAAGCGTAGTGGGAGGTAAGGCTGCATGTTATTGTGCGGCTGGCTGGCGCCTGCCAGCCCCAGTGCCAGCGGACTCATCGTGACGTCCGGCGTGGCGGCAAATCCGTTCGAGTCGGACACAGGGCGGGTATTCTTCGGCGTCTTGGTCCAGACCGCGCCTGCAGGATCCGACAGCTTTCCCTGGTTGTCCAGCGCCTGCGGGGTATGGCTGTGGTTGGGCATCTGGCTTTCCAGCAGCGTCACGGCGGCTTCCCCGCCTTGCTGGCCTACCTGCCGCGGCGTCAGCCCCGGGCCGGTTCCCTGGTGCATCGGCACGCGACCGTTCAGGTTGGGCAGGGCGAAGGTCGTGCGGCCATCGCCGCCATAGATCGCTCCGATCACGCTGAACAGCACGGGATTCTGTTGGACGGGCATGATCTGGCCGTTGCAGTCGGCCCAGCCCCTGGGTGGGTAATTACCGGTAAAGATGCGAACTTCTCCAACGTAGGGATCCATTGGTCTCTCCTTATGAGCGCGATGGGAAGATGCCCACCGTGGCGATGCAGAAATTAATCGCCAGGTAGGGCTGCATATTGTTATGTGCCTGCGAGCCGCCTGCCGCGCTCACCGCATTGGCGCCCATCTGAACGTTCGGGGCAACTGCCGAATAGGTGCTGGCGCTTTGCGGCCAGACATGGCCCGCCGGCGGGATCAGCGTGGCGAGTTCGCCCGATGCCGACACCGAATGGGTATGCATGGGCATTTCGTTCACCGTGAGGGTATGCGCCACCTCGCCGGCCGCCGCGCCCATCGGGTAGTTGGGCGACGTGTTCAATGGCACGCGGCCGCGCAGGTCGGGCAGGGCGAAGGTGGTGCTGCCGTTGCCGCCGTACTGGGTGCCGAGCACTGCGAACAGTGCCTGGTTCGTCTGGATCGGCATGAGCTGGCCCTGGCATGGCAGCCAGCCGCGCGGAATCACGCCGAATGAAAATAACCGGATCTCGCCTACAAACGGTTCAGCCATGAAATGTTCTCCTTGATGTGCTGATACGATCAGCCCTGGGATGGGTATAAGCCTTCGGTCGCGATGATGAAGGTCAGCACCATATAGGGCATGAGGTTGTCGTGAGGCTGGCTGCCGCCGGTGGACGAGATGGCCGCGGAGGACATGGCAACCAGGGGCGTGCCCGCTGCGGGCTGGTCGAACACCTTTTTCGAGGCCCAGACATTGTTGGTCGGCAACGCCTGGTCGCCCGCTGCGGATTGCGCGCCGGGGAGGTGGACGTGCGCCGGCAGTTGCGACTCGAGCAAGGTCACGGTTTCGGCACCGGCCTTCTGCGCCAGCGCATAGTTGCCGCCACCACCATTTCCCATGCTGATCGGCACCCGGCCGCGCATGTCGGGTACCGCGAACGTGGTCGTGCCGTCGCCGCCATACGTCGTGCCGAGCAGGTGGTACAGCAACTCGTTCTCCGAGATTGGCAGCAATTGGCCATTGCACATCGCCCATCCCTGCGGCGCATAGGTCCCGGCGAACATCCGGATCTCGCCCACATATTGATCGGACATCTTATCTCCTGGTTCTGGACAAAACTCATGTAAACACGTGACAGGCCCGGGGAGCGCCATGGCCGGATCGATATGCCATGATGGCAACGAGGCTGTCTCCATCTTGTTTTTGGGAAATTCTACCTGAGGGTTACGGGGTATTGGCCGGTCAAGATCCATTGTTGCCCCAAATAAAACGAAATCTTTACCAAAAGTTGTAAAGGCACTACAACCAAGTGCGCTTCGTTCGCACGAACGCCATCGACGTTGCCAGCCATTCCCGTCGCAATCGACTGGGGAAATGCGACATGCGCAAGCAGGCGATTCACGACGCATATTCGTATCTCGAACATCAACTTTTTCGTTGAGAATGCCTTCCCCGTAGGCCATGCGACCGATGTCGGAGGCGGGGCGGTCTCCTTCCAGGCGAGCGGCCCGGCGAAAAGGTCGATCGTGTCCTCGATCCGTCGGCGTGGCAGACCGGGGGGAGCACGATGAAGGGTAGCTGGCGGCGGGAGCGCCTCGCGACCGGCGGGGCTGTGATTGGCCGCGGGGCCCGATGCACGGCGGCCTGGCGCCGGCTCAAGCGTCCGGCATGATCGGCGTGTCGCTCAGAATACTTCCGGCACAATGATCTCTGCCGGCACCGGCCGCCGCACGTAATCGTCGTGATACTCACGCTCGGGCAATTCGATCGTCGGCCGGTCGACCTCGACATACGGCATTTGCTGCAGCAGGTGGTGAATGCAATTGAGGCGCGCGCGCTTCTTGTCCACCCCCTGCACTACCCACCAGCGCGCCTCCGGGATATGCGTGCGCTCGAGCATGATCTCCTTGGCCCTCGTATATTCTTCCCAGCGCCGGCGCGACTCCAGGTCCATCGGGCTCAGCTTCCACTGCTTGAGCGGATCGTGGATCCGGCTCAGAAAGCGCGCATTCTGTTCCTCGTCCGAGATCGAAAACCAGTACTTGATCAGCTGGATGCCGGAGCGCACCAGCATGCGCTCGAATTCCGGCACCGTCTGGAAGAATTCATCGTACTGCTCGTCGGTGCAAAACCCCATCACGCGCTCGACCCCGGCGCGGTTGTACCAGCTGCGGTCGAACAGCACGATTTCTCCTGCGGCCGGCAGGTGCGAGACATAGCGCTGGAAATACCACTGGGTGCGTTCGCGGTCGTTCGGTGCCGGCAGCGCCGCCACCCGGCACACTCTGGGATTGAGGCGCTGGGCGATGCGCTTGATGACGCCGCCCTTGCCGGCGGCGTCGCGGCCCTCGAACAGGATCACGACCTTGTGGCCAGTGTGCACGACCCAGTCCTGCAGCTTGACCAGTTCGGCCTGCAGGCGGAACAGTTCATGGAAATACTGGCGCCTGCTGTCCTTTTCCTGTTCGCTGCGGGTGGGCGAGGGCAGCAGGGTGTCGGGATCGAGGTCGCGGTCGTCGAGTTCGAGCTCGAGTTCCTCGTCGTAGCTGTCGGTCAGGTCGCGCTGCACGCGCTGGGCGAGATCGGTAGGTTGGACGATGGGCATGGGGCATCCTGTAGGAGCAAAAAAAATCCGCCGCGTGCAGCGTCGACGGATGAACGCACGTCTCGTGAGCAAACGCACTGGCGACCAGGCCAGTCTAGCGCTGTCGCATGTCACCCATATGACAAGGCGCAGCACCGAAGGCGGACTGCGCGCCGTCGCCAGCCGCGCGATGCCGGCCTCGCGCCGGACGGATGGCACCGCAGCGCCATGCTATACTGGCAGCGTTCCTACTCTCGCATCGCATATGAGACGATTCTTCGTCATCTGCCTGACCCTGCTGCTCCCCCTGAACATGTTTGCCCTGGCCATGGCCGCATCCGCGATGCAGCCGGCCGCAGCGACGGAACACGTCACACCTTCCGAAGTCCTCATTCATACTGCCGCGCTCGAGACCGATGCCGCCGTGCCCCTGTTCGCCGACGCCTACCTGGGCGGCGGCATGGACTGCCAGGCCGGCTGCGACATCGATCCCGATGAACCGCCGGCCGGCGCCGATGTCCACGACTCCGTGTACGAAGACCTCGGCCTGCAACTCTCCGGCGGGCCGGGCGGCGCGGTCGCGCCCCAGGCGCCGCCGCGCGCCAGCCATTCCTCGTTCCCACCGCTGAAGCCGCCCCGCATCGTCTGACGGCCTGTCTTCGCCGCTCCCGCGGCGCCCCTGGCCGCCCACGATCCGTCGCGCGGCGGCGCATGCCATCCCGGCTGCGCCGCCGTGCCGGAGCGCGCGGCTGCGACATACTTTTAGCGAAATAACGAGGTAACACCATGGAATGGCTATTCGACCCGACAATCTGGGCGGGTCTGCTCACACTCGTCGTCCTGGAAATCGTCCTGGGCATCGACAACCTGATTTTCATCGCGATCCTGGCCGATAAACTGCCGCCGCACCAGCGCGACAAGGCGCGCCTGATCGGCCTGAGCCTGGCCATGCTGATGCGCCTGGGGCTGTTGACCATCGTCTCCTGGCTGGTCACGCTCACCACGCCGCTGTTCGCGCTGGGGCCGTGGTCGCCCTCGGGGCGCGACCTGATCCTGCTGCTGGGCGGCGTGTTCCTGCTGTTCAAGGCGACCGTCGAGCTGCACGAGCGCCTGGAAGGCGTCACGCACGTCCATACCCAGTCGAAGGTCTATGCCGGCTTCGGCGCCGTGATCGTGCAGATCGTGGTGCTCGACGCCGTGTTCTCGCTCGACGCCGTGATCACCGCGGTGGGCATGGTCGACCAGCTGGGCGTCATGATGGCGGCCGTGGTCATCTCGATCGGCGTCATGATCGTGGCCTCCAAGCCGCTGACCCGCTTCGTCAATGCGCACCCGACCGTGGTCGTGCTGTGCCTGTCCTTCCTGCTGATGATCGGCCTGTCGCTGGTGGCCGAGGGCCTGGGCTTCCACATCCCGAAAGGCTATCTGTATGCGGCGATCGGCTTCTCGATCCTGATCGAGGCCCTGAACCAGTTCGCGCGCCGCAACTTTCTCAAGAACGAGGCGCGCCTGCCGCTGCGCGACCGCACCGCGGACACCGTGCTGCGCCTGATGGGCGGCAAGCGCCGTCTCGATGCCGAAACCGACACCCAGGACGCGCAGGAAGACGAGGCGCACGCCTTCGGCGTCGAGGAACGCAATATGGTCAGCGGCGTCTTGACGCTGGCCGACCGCTCGATCCGCTCGATCATGACCCCGCGCTCCGACATGTCCTGGGTCGATCTCGAGGACGAGGCGGACGACATCCTGCGCCAGCTGCAGGAGTCGCCGCACAGCCTGATGCCGGTCGGCCGTGGCCAGCTCGACAACCTGGTCGGCATCGCCCGCACCAAGGACCTGATCAGCCAGCTGGTGCTGCAGGCGCGCATCGAGGACGCGGTCACCGATGGCAACGGACCGATCCGCAAACCGATCCTGCTGCCGGATACCGCCGGCGTCCTCAAGGCCATGGACACGCTCAAGCGCGCCCATGGCCAGCTGGTGCTGGTGACCGACGAATTCGGCATCGTCCAGGGGCTCCTCACGCCGGTCGACATCCTGGAGGCGATCGCCGGCGAGTTTCCCGACGAGGACGAGCAGCTGGCGATCCAGCCAAGGGGCGAGGGCGAGTGGGAAGTCGATGGCGCGGCCGACCTGCACCAGCTGGAGCAGGTGCTGGACACGGAGGGGCTGGTCAGCAGCGACGACGACTACACCTCACTGGCCGGCTTCCTGCTGGCGCGCTTCGAAAGCCTGCCCGAGCCGGGCCAGGAAATCGAGATCGATGGGCTGCGCTACCGCATCCTCGCGGTCGAGGAACGCCGCATCGCCAAGGTGATGGTCCGGCGCATCGTGCCGGACGCGCCCGAGCAGGCGGCTTGAATACCATTTTTACCAACGTCACCGTAACGAGAAGGACATCATGAAACGTACTCTCCTGTTTATCGCAACCAACCTGGGCATCATGCTGGTGCTGGGCATCACCGCCAGCCTGCTGGGCGTGAACCGCTTCCTCACTTCGAACGGCCTGGATCTCACCAGGCTCCTGATGTTCGCCGGCCTGATGGGATTTGGCGGCGCCTTCATCTCGCTGCTGCTGTCCAAGCCGATCGCCAAATGGAGCACCAAGGCGCGCGTCATCGGGCAGCCTTCCAACTCGACCGAGCAGTGGCTGCTCAGCACGGTGGCGGCCCAGGCCCAGCGCGCCGGCATTGGCATGCCCGAGGTCGCCATCTACGAAGGCGAGCCGAATGCCTTCGCCACCGGCGCCACGAAGAACTCGTCGCTGGTCGCGGTATCGACCGGCCTGCTGCAGTCGATGACCGAGCAGGAAGTCGAGGCCGTGCTGGCCCACGAGGTGGCACACATCGCCAACGGCGACATGGTGACCCTGACCCTGATCCAGGGCGTGGTCAATACCTTCGTGATCTTCCTGGCGCGCATCGTCGGCTATTTCGTGGACGGCATGCTGCGCAAGAACGACGAAGAGAACACGGGCCCCGGCATCGGCTACATGGTCACCGTGATCGTGTGCGAGATCGTGTTCGGCATCCTGGCCAGCATCATCGTGGCCTGGTTCTCGCGCCAGCGCGAGTTCCGCGCCGACCGCGGCGCGGCCAGCATCATGGGCCAGCCGCAGCCGATGATCGCGGCGCTGCGCCGCCTGGGCGGCATGGCCGAGGGCGAGCTGCCGAAGAACATGAGCGCCTTCGGCATCTCGGGCAAGGGCGGCGCAATGGCGCTGTTCTCGAGCCACCCGCCGATCGAGGAGCGTATCGCGGCATTGCAGGCGCGCTAGCGCGGTTGCGGGATCCCGGGCACGCCGGCGCGGATGGCTCGCGAATAGTCGTCCGCGTCCAGGTCGGCCTTGCGGGCGCGTGCATTGATGTGGCCGCGCTCGCGCAGGACCGGGTACGGCAGGCCGGGCGTGAGCGCGCCATGGTCGTAGGCGTATTCGGCGAAATGGCCGGATGCCAGCAGGCGGTAGTCGAGCGGCAGCGTCGGATCGATGTGGCGCGCCAGCTCGAACAGGATCGTGGTGCAGTTGCTGGTGAGCGTGTTGTAGAATTCGGGCCGGCCGCGCAACCGTTCGGCGCGCTGCAGGTAGTCGAGCAGCACCGAGCGCAGTTGCGCCGGCGTCGCGCGCAGCCGGTACAGGTAGACCTGCTCGCCGCGCGCATTGCTGCGGGTGCGGATCAGGTCGCGCTCGTCGGCGGCGACGATGATCTGCTCGAACTTGCGGAAGAAGCCGCCGAGCGCCGAGAATGATTCGTCGCGCTCCTTGCGGATCTCGAGCGAGAACACCAGCCGCTGGCCGTCGCTGAAGCCGAACGACACCAGCGTGTGGGCGATGTGCGGCCCCATCCAGTACGACAGCACCAGGTCGGCCGATTCCAGCTTCGTGAGGTCGTAGCGTCGCGTTTCCCAGCGCGGCGTGTAGTCGGTCTCGGTGCGCCATTCGAAGGCGCGCACGTTGCGCACTTCCAGGCGGTCGCCGTCGATCGTCGATGCGAGCAGGCGGGCGACGTCGTCGGCCCATGGCCGATCATGCGACGGCGCGAGCGACTGCCACCATCCCAGCATCGACAGTCCCGCCAGCGCGGCGGCCAGCAGCAGCTTGCGCTCGTGCCGCCAGCCCGGCGCCCGCAGCAGCGCCCGCACCGTGGCCAGGCCGAGCAGGCACCAGGCCGTGCCAAGAAGCAGGGCGGGGGCGGGCGCCAGCTGGAACCACAGCGCCAGGGCGCCCCACGCCGTGACCAGGAACACGGGCGCCGCCAGCGCCGCCCTGGCCAGCCGCCTCCAGTTCATGGCGCCGCCGCCGGCGCGGGCTGTTGCTCCGGCAGGAACCAGTTCAGGACCAGGGCGCACAGGCCGCCGGTCGCGACGCCCGATTCGAGCACATTGCGCACCGCGGCCGGCATATGGGCAAGGAATTCGGGCACCTGCGACACGCCCAGGCCCAATGCCAGCGAGACCGCGATCACGAGCAATGCGCGGCGGTCCAGCGTGACGCTGGCCAGGATATTGATGCCGGCCGCGGCCACCGCGCCGAACATGACCATCGCCGCGCCGCCCAGCACCGGCTCGGGCACCGCCTGGATCACGCCGGCCACCGCCGGGAACAGGCCCAGCAGCACCAGGAACAGGGCGATCCACATGCCGACGTGGCGGCTGGCGATGCCGGTCAGCTGGATCACGCCGTTGTTCTGGGCGAAGATCGAGCTGGGGAAGGTGTTGAAGATCCCGGCCAGCAGCGAGTTGGCGCCGTTGACCAGCACGCCGCCCTTGATGCGCTGCATCCACAGCGCGCCTTCGACCGGCTGGCGCGAGACCTTGCTGGTGGCGGTCACGTCGCCGATCGCCTCGAGCGAGGTGACCAGGTAGATCACGATCATCGGGATGAACAGCGACCACGAAAAGCCCAGGCCGAAGTGCAGCGGCGCGGGCACCTGGAACAGCGGCGCCTCATGCATGCCGGTGAAGTCCAGGCGTCCCATCCAGCCGGCGAGGGCGTAGCCGACGCCGAGCGCGATCACGATGGCGGCGCTGCGCAGCCACACCACCGGCACCCGGTTCAGGATCACGATGATGGCCAGCACCACGCCGGACAGCAGCAGGTTCTCGCCGGTGGCGAAGCTGCCGTTGGCCATGGCGCCATAGCCGCCACCCATGCTGATCAGGCCGACCTTGATCAGGGTGAGGCCGATCATCAGCACCACGATGCCGGTGACCAGCGGCGTGATGAGCCGTTTCACGAAAGGCAGCACGCGCGAAACGCCCATCTCGATGAAGGAGCCGGCGACCACCACGCCGAAGATTGCCGCCATCACCGCCTCGACCGGCGTGCCCTGCCTGACCATCAGGGCGCCGCCGGCGATCAGCGGGCCGACGAAGTTGAAGCTGGTGCCCTGCACGATCAGCAGCCCGGCGCCGAACGGGCCGAAGCGGCGGCACTGGACATAGGTGGCGATGCCGGAAATGACCAGCGACATCGAGACGATCAGGTTGGTGTCGCGGCTGGAGACGCCCAGCGCCTGGCAGATCAGGAGGCCCGGCGTGACGATCGGGACGATGATGGCCAGCAGGTGCTGCAGGGCGGCCAGCATGCCCAGGAGCGGCGGCGGGCGGTCATCGAGGCCGAGGATCAGTTCCGACTGCGCTTCGTGGACGTGCTGGGGTGGGGGCGTGGACATGGAAAGCTGCTGGGCAAAGACGCGATTCTACAGCCAGACGGACTGCTGCAGGCGGCCGCCGTGTAGAATGCCGCCTTCGATGGAAGAAGGGCAGGCGGATCATGGACACGGCGGGACTGACGATTTCGAGGATCCTGCATGCGGGCTACGTGTTCGAATGCGAAGGCCGGCGCATCGCCTTCGATCCCATCTTTGAAAATCCCTTCAGCCGCAACTGCCACGCCTTCCCCGACGTGCGCTTCGACGTCGACGCCATACGCCGCCAGCGCTTCGACGCGGTCTTCATCTCGCACTTCCACGACGATCACTGCTCGCTCGAGAGCCTGGACCTGCTCGACCGCGCGACGCCGATCTATCTCTATTGCCTGTTCGACGAGCTGTTCGACATGGTGCGCCAGCTCGGCTTCACCCGGGTGCACGGCCTGGCGCTGGAACGGACGGTCAGCATCGGCCCGTTCTGCGTCACGCCGCGCGAGGCGATGGACGCCGAGGTCGACTCGATGTTCCAGGTGCGCGCGGCCGGCATGAATGTGTTGAACGTGGTCGATTCCTGGATCGACGAGGACTTGCTGTCGCCGCTGGCGGCACTGGGGCCCTGGGACGTGGTGCTGTGGCCGTTCCAGACGATGCGCGAGCTCGAAGTGCTGGCGCCCACCCGCCATGCGGCCGCGCCGCCCGGCTTGCCCGAGCAGTGGATCGCCCAGCTGCAGGCGCTGCGTCCGCGCGTCGTGGTACCCAGTTCCTGCCAGTTCGTGCAGGAGCCCTGGTCCTGGTATAACCGCGCCTTCTTCCCGATTTCGTATGCCCTTTTCGCGCGGGAAGTCGGGGCGGCGCTGCCGCAGGCCAGGATCGTGCGGCTCGACCCTGGCGTCGCGGTGCGGCTCGACGCCGCCGGCCTGCATCCGGCGCCGCCGCTGCCGTGGGTCGTGCCGGTGGGCGCGCAGGATGTCGATTACGCCTATGAAGGCAATGCGGCGCCGCCGCCCACCGGCGAGATCGCCCGCCACTTCGCGCCCCTGGACGAGCAGGCGCAGCGGCGCGTGGCGGACTACTGCCGCCTGGAGCTGGCGGCGAGGTACCGCGACACCGAGGCCGGCAGCGACTACTTCGACCGGCCGCGCATCTGGCGCCTGTCGGTGTTCGACCATGCAGGCCAGGCATGCGACTACCACTACCGCCTCGACGGCGAGCAGGCCACCATGGTGGATGCCGGCGCCGGCCCGCTCGGCTGGACCACCGGCATCCCGGCCGCCAAGCTGCATGCGGCGCTCGAACTGGGCGAATCGCTGACCTCGATGTACATGCGCATCAACGACGAAACCTTCGATGCGGACACCGAGCGTGCGCTGCGCGATGCCGACGTGGTCGACGATCCCTTGATCCGCTGCCTGTTCGGGCACACCTTCGGCGCCTACCAGGCAGCCCAGCTGCGCCGCCTGCTCGGGCGCGGGCCCGGTTGATCGCCGCGCGCCCCCTCGATCGTCGCCGGCCGCGCTCCTGCAGCATCGAAAATAGCGCGCGTAAACTGGTGACATCGACAGAAGTTAGCCACTACAATCGGAGCGCATCGTGTCAAGACGATGCACCCGTCAGCGCCCGCCGTCGTGCGGGCGCTTCTTCGATATGCCCTGCATGCAGCCGGCATATCCGCCCGCACGGATATGGCATGCATGGGTTCGGCTCGAAAGGAAGTGGCGTGCAATCTCCTATCAAGGCATCTGTGATGGAGGCCATCGGCAACACGCCGGTGGTCAGGCTCGGCCGGGTATTCCCGGCGGCCAACGTGGTGGCCAAGCTGGAATTCATGAACCCGGGCGGCAGCATCAAGGACCGCATGGTGCGGGCGATGCTCGCGAGCCTGCCGCCGGACACCGAGCGGGTGGTCGAGGCGTCTTCCGGCAATACGGGGGCGGCCCTGGCCATGGCGAGCGCCGTGCTGGGACTCGTTTGCGAGGTCGCCGTCCCGGTCGCCACCAGCCGCGAAAAGATCAGGCGCATCGAGGCCTACGGCGCCACGGTGCGCGTCTGCGACGGCGAGCGCGGCCCCGACTACCAGGCGGCGGCCGAGGGCATCGCGCGCCAGGGCGGCGCCTACCACCTCGACCAGTACCGCTCGCGCCTGAACAGCCAGGCGCATTACGGCGACACCGCGCCCGAGCTGTGGTCGCAGCTGGAAGGCCTGATCGACGTCTTCGTGTGCGGCATCGGCTCGGGCGGGACGATCTCGGGCATCGGGCGCTACCTGAAGGAGCGCGATCCGGCGATCCGCGTGATCGGGGTCGAACCGGTGGACTCGGCCTACCGCAAGCTGGTCGCCGACACGCCGGCCGGCGGCGAGTTCTCGAGCAGGATCGAGGGCGTCGGCAAGGCCTGTCCGTCGCCGGCCTTCGATCCGGCGGTGGTCGACGACGTGGTGCAGGTGCCGGACGAAGAGGCGCTGGCCTGGATCCACCGGCTGGCGCGCGAAGAGGGCATCCTGGCCGGCGGCTCGAGCGCCTGCGTGGCGGCCGGGATCGCCCGCCTGCTGCCCGGGCTGGGGGATGCCCGCGTCGTGACCATCTTCCCCGATTCGGGCGCCTTCTACCTGTCGAAGTACTTCTAGAACAGCGCTGCGCGCCGTCAGCGCCCGCCGCGGCCGGCCTCGTCGTCGGCCTGGGCGCCGTCCGGCGCGCGCGCCGTCGGCAGGTGCCAGCCGAAGCGGATCGCCGCCAGGCGCAGGCCGAAGCACAGCGCGGCGCCCACCAGGGCCGTGGGTGTGGACGGCAGGCCGAGGGCGTCGCCTGCCACCACCACCGAGGCGCCGGCAAGCGCCGCGACGGCATAGATATCCGAGCGGAACACGGCCGGCACGTTCGACAGCAGCACGTCGCGCGCCACGCCGCCGCCGATGCCGGTCAACATGCCGAGCAGCGCCGCCATCACCGGTTCCAGGCCGAACACCAGCGCTTTCTGGGCGCCGGCGACGCAGAACAGGGCCAGGCCGGCGCCGTCGAACACCAGCACCGGGTGGCGCAGGCGGCCTACGGCCGGCGACCAGAAGAAGATCGTCACGCCGGCCAGGAGCGACACGCCCAGGTAGCGCCAGTCGCTGAAGGCGGCCGGCGGCGTGGCCCCGATCAGGACGTCGCGCACGATGCCGCCCGAGGTGGCGGCCACGAAGGACAGCACCAGCACCCCGAACAGGTCGAGCTGGCGGCGCATGCCGGCGGTGGCGCCGCTGATGGCGAACACGAAGGTGCCGACCAGGTCGAGGGTCAGCACCAAGGTCTTGATGGCGGCGCCCATGTCGAGGGCGGGAACGGGGAACACGGCGTACCTCGGGTCGAAATGGTGCGCAGCGCACCGGGTTTGTGACAGCCGAGCATTCTATCGCAGGGCGCCCGGCGGCGCCGTCTTGCCGCGTTCGGGACGATCCCCCGGGCTGCATGATCGCGCCCGCCGCGCCATCGCCATGGCCCGCATCGCCGTGGCGGGCCGCGCCTTCCAGCGTCGGCGGCGGCCGCCCGCTCTTCCATTGCATCGTCCCATGGTCGGAAAATGCCGTTCATGCCGGCCGGCGCCTGCCTGAAGGATGAACCGCGACCCATGCCGGGTGTGTACTTCTTGTCATCGGCGCGCCAAAGGCTTAATGTGGCGTGGTATTGACGGGCAATCCATTGGCCGCGGCGGGCGGCGCCCGTCCCGCTGGCCGCGCGATACCGACCGTATGCTCAAGCTGGCGGGCCGCGATTCCCCGCTGGCCGGGCTGCGGCCGGAGCAGGTGGGCTCGCGCGAGGGCGGCCTGTGCAAGCTGGACGACGCCGGCCGCTGGGAAAGCTATGCCGACATCCTGGCGCGCGCCGGGCGCGCGCAGGTCGAGGTGACGGCCGAGGCGCCGGCCGCCCAGGAGAGCCTGCACTGGTCGATGCACTCGTATGGCGCCATCTTCTGCGAGGCGCGGGTCAACGCCGTGACCGGCGAGCCGCGCGTGACGCGCCTGCTGGGCTCCTTCGATTGCGGACGCATCCTCAATCCCAAGACCGCCGCCAGCCCGTTGCGCGGCGGGATGATCATGGGCCTGGGGGCGGCGCTGATGGAAGAAACCCATGTCGACGGGCGCAACGGCCGCATCGCCAACCCGAGCCTGTCCGAATACCATGTGCCGGCCCACCTCGACGTGCCGCGGATCGAGGTGATGTGGCTCGACATTCCCGACCCGCATGCGCCGGCCGGCATGCGCGGCATTGGCGAGATCGGCATCACGGGCACGATGGCGGCGGTGGCGAATGCGGTCTACAACGCCTGCGGCAAGCGGGTCAGGGAGTTGCCGATCACGCTCGACAAGCTGATGTGACGGGAAAGCTCCCTGGCCAGGGCGGGAATCCGGCGCTTATTGCGAGATGCGCAGGATCGCCGACGCCAGGCGCGAGAAGCAGGGCGTCAGGTCGGCGTCGTTCGCGGCGTAGCAGTACATGCCGACCGGCTGGTTCGGCTTCTGGCAGCGCTTGGGGGCATCGACCGAGTTGGCCATGCACTTGAGGATCATCTCGCCGGTGTCGGTGTCGTAATCGCCGCCCGCCTTCAGCTTCGCGCCCATCCCCAGCGTGAACACATAGATGTTCTGGTCGCGGGCGCTCGAGGCGATCGCCTCGGCCAGGTTGCGCGAGGCATTCTCAACGTTGCGGCGGTACTGCGCGCTGCCGGAGCCGACACCGCTGCTGATGTCGGCCGTGACTTTGCGCGGCGTCTCGGTCACGATCGGGAACTCGCGCCGGGCGGGATCGTTGGGGTTCTTCGGGTCGTTATGGGCGTTGTACCAGGTCGGCAGATTGCGCGCGGCATAGGCATTGTTGCGGTAGATCCTGCAGTTTTCCTTGATGATCGTGAACTGGCTGTCGTCCATCTTGCCCAAGCCCCAGGTTGCACCGGCCATATCCATCGTGCCTGCAATGTCTCTTCCCAGCGTGTCCTTGCAGTCCGTGGCGCTATTGAAGGCCAGGTAGGAACCGAAGGCCGAGGGGGCGCCATCCGAGAAGAACACGATCACGCGCATGCTCGAGCGGCTGGCCAGCGGTACCAGGCTCAGCTGTTCACGCGCATTCCACATGCCTTCGACCGAAGCCGTGCCATCAGCGAAGGTGAGGGCGTTGATCTTGCTCTCCATCGTGAGCCGGTCGAATCCGCGCGTGTTGATCCTGATCGGCACATCGGTTTCCGCGCCGGAGGCAAAGTGGACCAGGGCCACCCGGTCCTGGGTGACATTGAACTTGCTCAGGAAGCTCTTGGCCGAGGCGCGCACGATCGACGCCGAGCTGCTGAGCGAACCGGAGGTATCGATCACCAGCGCCATGTCCAGATCGTTGCGGATGGTCTGCGCCGCCGCGACCGGGCTCAGCGAGTCGAAGCCCATGACCTGCATGATCGACACCGGCATTTTCGCATCGGCCAGCACGTCGATGATCGCCTGACCGCCCTTGAAAGTGACCGTGGTGCTGATGATTCTCGGCGCGGACAGGAGATAGTTGGTGGGGATATTCGCGGTAAAGAAATCGGCGGCAGCGGTGATCGCACTGGCGCGCTGCTCCATCTCGTTGTTGCCTGTGGTCACGGCGCGGGCGCCGGCCAGCGCGGCCGAGTCGACTGCCGCGTTCAGGCGCGCCTTGACCAGGTAGGCCAGGCCGGCGTCGATCGCCAGGCCGACCACGCCCAGGAGCACGAGCATGGAGATGGCCACCATGATGGCGACAGCGCCGCGCTGCCGGTGAAGAATTGGACGCATATCAGAACACGCTCATCGAATACAGGTCGGGCCCGAAGGTGGGCAGGGCATCCTTGCGGAAAGTGAAGGCATTGACCAGCATGTCGAACTTGTAGAAAGTCTCGACCACGTAGACGATCTCGCCATCGTCGAGCTTGCCCGTCAATACGGATACTGCCGGCCGCGAGCTGCTGCTGATGGCGGTGCACTTGCCGGCGCTGTTCCACGATCCGCAGGCATAGATGCGGCTGGTCGGCTGGTAGCTGCTCCTGCGGGCGCCGAGATTGCGCGCCGCATCGTCCCAGCGGTACTGGTCGAGCACCACACTGCGTGTCGTGCCCACGCCCATCACGCGCGTGATGTACATCATGCCCTGCTGGTTGACGTTCAGCGGCGGCGCACTGGCCATGACGGCATAGATGATGTCCTGGCTGCCGTCCTCGAGGTCGGTCCCGCCACGCGCGGCCAGGTTGGCGCCTTCGCGCGCAATATTGGTCATGATAATGTTCGCCTGGAGCGCGCGGGCGCCGTCGATCGCGCACAGCGCCAGGATCACCAGCATCGGCAGCAACAGGGCCAGCTCGACCGCGGCAATGCCGCGCTCGCGAGTGCGGCTTTTCGGTACAGTGACGACGGCCCGAGCCGATTGCAGTTTCGTCATGGGAAAATCTCGTTGCGCATGGTTGCCGCGACCGCGAAGCGGTAGACGCCGTCGGTAAAGAAGCTCGACAGCAAGGGCGTGGTCACCGGCCAGCTGCAGTCGAGCTGGATGACCACGATGTCGCCCGGTGCGCCGAACATGCCGTTGTTATAGGTGCTGGTCGAGTATTTGGTGCCATTGACCGATATCCGGGGCGAAGTGCGATCATACATGCCGAGCGAGTTGTCCTTGATCTTGGCGATGACGGTAGCGTAACGCTGCTGGGTACCGGTGGCCGATTCCGAGCTGCGGCCCGTGATGGCGAAGCGCGCGCCCTCGCGCACGGCATACTGCATCGTGAGGCTGGCGAAGAACATCATGCTGAGCTCGATGATCGCGACCAGCACCAGTAGAAAGACTGGTGCGATGATCGCCATCTCGACGAGTGTGGCGCCGGACTGACGGCGTGGGATGGAATACATCGTTATTCAGGCAATTTTAGGGAAAGTGGCACAGGGCATGCGGTAAGCTTCGGGGATTCTACAGGGCAAAAATCATTTCCCGTGTCGCTTTTATAGACGATTCAACGCCTTTGTCGGCGCCGCACAACATGAATTGGTTAGCTAGCATCGTTCCATCTTCGTTCCGTTCATTCGCGCGCGCGCGCGCGGGCCAGCCGGTTACCGGGCAGCGCGTGGCCTCGGCCGATGCCGAGGTGTGGATGGTGTTCGGCATGCGCGTGCTGTTGGCCGTCTCGGCACTGCTGACCCTGTATATCGGCGCCGGCGGCGTCACCCTGTCGCGCCACGGGACCTGGCTGATCTTCGCCGCCTACGTACTGCACAGCCTGACCCTGCTGGTGATCGCCGGCTACCGCGCCGGCTTCTGGCACGGCCCGCGGGTGTACTGGATCGATATCGCCTGGTATGGCCTGATCATCTGGGCCAGCGGCGGCACCGGCAGTCCCTTCTTTTCGTTCTTCTTCTTTGCCATCCTGGCATCGTCGTTCCGGCACGGCTTCGACGCCGGCGCCAAGCTCACCCTGGGATCGGTCGGCGTGGCGGCGGTCTCGGTGCTGGCGGCCCAGGGGCTGGCGACCTTGCAGATCCTGCTGCTGCGCGCGACCTTCATGCTGGCCCTGGGCTATATGGTCGCGTTCTGGGGCGGGCTGGCGGTCGACCAGCGCCGGCGCCTGGCGCTGCTGCGCGACGTCAGCCGCCTGTCCAACCCGCGCTTCGGCGTGCAGCACACGCTCGACTCGCTGATGAGCAAGATCTTGCGCTTCTATGGCGGCGCCAGCTGCGTGCTCTTGATGCAGGACAGCCATGAGCGCTGGACCATGAGCACTGCCCATCATCCGAAGAGCGGCCGCGCGATCGGCCGCAGTCGTCCCGACGCCGAAGACATCGAGCCGTTGCTGACCCTGGAGGACGGCGCCATCCTGTATCTGGCGCCGGTGCGCCATTTCGGCCTGTTCAGCATCGGGCCGGCCACCGCCCTGCGCCTGGTGGGCGGCGCGCGCGACTGGCACAAGACCAGGCTTGAACCCTGCGGCCACGTGGCCGACCTGCTCGACTGCGAGGGCTTCATCAGCGTGTCGCTGCCGCTGCGCAAGGGCGCGGGCCGCATCTTCGTGACCGGCGCGCGCTTCAAGCGCAGCGACGCCAGCTTCCTGAAGCACATCGTGCAGCAGGCTTTCCCCGTCATCGAGACGATCGACCTGCTGGACCGCCTGGCTTCCGAAGCGGCCTTCCGTGAGCGCCAGACGATCGCGCGCGACCTCCACGACAGCACCATCCAGCCGTATATCGGCCTGCGCCATGCGGTGGCGGCGATCCGCAACCAGGCGGGCGAAGACAGCCCGGTCGCCCCGGAGCTCGACCGGCTGATGGAGATGTGTTCGGGCGTGATCGGCGACATGCGCGACTTCGCCCAGCGTTTTCGCAGCGGGCGCCAGGAAGAACCAGAACTGCTGATCGCCTTGCGCCGCCAGCTGCGCCAGGTGGAGACCTTCTATGGCCTGGACGTGATGCTGGAAATGCATGCCGATGGCGCGATCAACGACCGCATGGCGGCCGAGGTATTCCAGATCGTCACCGAGGGCATCAGCAATATCTGCAAGCATACCCGCGCCCGCACCGCCGGCGTGGTGGTCGAGGAAGTGGGCGGCGTACTGGCGATCGACATCTTCAACCCGGCCGTGGCAGGGCAGGCGCCGCTGCCCTTCGTGCCGCGCTCGATCGCGGAGCGGGTGCAGGGCCTGGGCGGCAAGCTGGACGTGGAGGCCGACGCCCGCCAGACGCTGTTGCGGATCAGGATTCCAGTGTGATAATGACAAAAACCAAGGAGAGACATGACCATCCGTATCCTGCTGGTCGACGACCATAAGACCATGCTCTGGGGCCTCGAGCGGCTGATCCAGGCCGAAGGCGACACTTTCCAGCTGGTTGGCAGCGCCAGCGACGGCGTCGAAGCCAAGGCCTTGTGCGCCGAATTCCAGCCCGATATCGTGCTGCTCGATCTGGACCTGAAGGGCAGCAGCTCGATCGATTTCCTGCCCGCGCTGATCGGGAACGGCCGGACGAAGGTCGTCATCCTGAGCGCCAACCGCGACCAGGGAACCCTGGCGGCGGCGGTCAAGGCCGGGGCCCGGGGCGTGGTCAGCAAGGAAGCGCCGACCGACGACGTGCTGGCGGCCGTGCGCAAGGTGCACGGCGGCGAACTGTGGCTCGACCAGTCGCTAATGCAGGCCCTGCTCGGCCAGCTGGTCGCGCCGGCCCCGAAGGCCGACCCGGAAGCCCAGCGCATCGCTTCGCTCACCGCGCGCGAACGCGAGGTGATCGGCATGATCGTGCAGGGCAAGGGCGCGCTGAACAAGGACCTGGCCGAGCGCGCCTTCATTTCGGAGCGCACCCTGCGCAACCACCTGACCACCATCTACCAGAAGCTCGAGGTGGCCAACCGCCTCGAGCTGTACGTCTACGCCACCAAGCACGGCCTGTCCTGACCGCGCTGCCCGCCGGCGCCTTGCCGGCCCCCTCCTACACGGCGTCTAGGACATATGTCCTAGACCGCCACGGCAACAAGTCCCCCTCAAAAAGGTAGTTTTGACGGATGGCAACGAAACGGCCGATCCGTAAGATTCAACTCATGCGCTGCGTATCGCTTCACACGGTACGGCGGCAAGAGGACAGGAGCGAACGTGTACGAGATCGACCAGAAGCGGGAAGACAATCCGGAGCAGCAATACGAAAGAAGCGGCAGCCCGGCGATGTCGTACCTGGTCCTGAGCGTCCTGCTCGCAGTCGTCTGTTTCATCGCGGCCCTGGCCGTGTGGACGAGCGCATAAAGCCCAACCCATTTAAACCCTGAAAGGAACTACCATGAACTTCATCGCCAACCTGATCAAAGAAGAAGACGGCGTCACCGCAATCGAGTACGCACTGATCGCCTCCCTGATCGCCGGCGTCATCATCGCTGCAGTCAGCCTGTTGGGCGGCAACATCAGCACCCTGTTCGATACGCTGGCCAAGCGCATCGCTGCCAAGACCCCGACTGCCACCTAATTCAAGGTGTCGCGGCCGCCACCAGCGGCCCCCGTCCGGCACAGTTGCAGCGTGCCGGACTTTTTTTTGACCGGAGCCCATCTTGACAAGCCTGCCACTCCTGCTGTTGTTCGTACTGCTCGGCGCCGCCGTCCGGCACGACGTGTGCGCGCGCCGCATCCCGAATGCCGTCGTATTTCCCGGCATGCTGGCGGCGTTCGCGCTGCACGCGCTGCTGCCGGCGGGCGATGGGCTGTTCGGCGGGCAGGTGGGCGGCCTGGGCCTGCTGCAGTCGCTGGGCGGCTGGGGCCTGGGCCTGGCGCTACTGCTGCCGATGTACGCGCTGCGCCTGATGGGCGCCGGCGACGTCAAGCTGCTGGCGATGGTGGGCGCCTTCATCGGCGCCGGCCAGATCCTGACGATCGGCCTGGTCACGCTGGTGGCCGGCGGCCTGCTGGCGCTGGCGTTCGCCGCCTGGCAGGGCAGCCTGCGGCGCCTGGTCGGCAATGCCTGGCACATGGCCATGCACACCACTTTCTCGGCGCTGGCCGGCAGCATCGCCGCGCCGGTGACGCCGCCCGAAGCCGCCAGCGGCCGCCTGCCGTACGCGGTGGCGATCGCCGTCGCGACCGTCGGCTGCGTGCTGTGGATCCGGGTGCACGGGGAGCTGCCGCTGTGAGTGACGCGCTGCTGGCCCCCGCCAACGCCCGTGCCCCGCGCACGGTCGACGACACCGGCCTGCCTTTCCTGTTCCTGGCCGAGCTGATCGCGAAAGTGCTGTACCAGCGCGGCCAGCTGCGCCTGGCGGAGCTGGCAAGCCACCTGAAACTGAACGTCAGCGTCATCGATCCGCTGGTCGCCTTCCTGCGCGCCGAGAAGCTGTGCGAGATCGCGCGCGTGGGCAGCAGCGGCACCGACGCCGACCTGTCTTATATCCTGACCGATGCCGGCCGCGCCCGCGCCGCGGCCGCCGTCGCCCGCAATGCCTATGCCGGCCCGGCGCCGGTGACCCTGGCGGCCTACACTGCCCAGGTCAAGGCGCAGAGCGTGGCCGCGATGCAGGTCACACGCGGCGCGATGGCGGCGGCCTTCGACGGCATCGTGGTCAATCCACTGGTGCTCGATCAGCTGGGCGCGGCGATGAACTCCGGCCGCGCGATCTTCCTGCACGGCCTGGCCGGCAGCGGCAAGACCTATCTGGCCGAGCGCCTGCGCGAGCTGCTGGCGGGCGCCATCTCGGTACCGCATGCGCTCATGGTCGATGGCGAGGTGATTCCCTTCTTCGACGCCGTGCAGCACGTGGCGGCCGGCGAAGATGTCACCCTGGCCAGCGGCCTGGATCGCGGCAGCGCTCCGGACGCGCGCTGGGTGCGCGGCGTGCGCCGCCCGGCGGCATTGGCCGGCGGCGAGCTGACCCTGGACATGCTGGACCTGCGGTTCGACCCGCATACCCGCCTGTACCAGGCGCCGCCGCACCTGAAGTCGAACAACGGCATCTTCATCATCGACGACCTGGGACGCCAGCGCTGCACCCCGGAAGCCTTGATGAACCGCTGGATCGTGCCGATGGACCGCGGGGTGGATTACCTGACCCTGCACACCGGCCACAGCTTCCAGATCCCGTTCGACGTGATTGTCGTGTTCTCGTCGAACTTCGTGCCGCAACGGCTGTCGGACGGCGCATTCCTGCGCCGCCTTGGCTACAAGATCGAGGTGCCGGCGGCCACGCGCGACGAGTATGCGGCGCTGTTTCGCCAGGCCTGCGCCAAGGTCGGCGTGGCGTTCGACGCCGAGGCATTCGACTACCTGGTGGAACGCCACGGCGAGCGCAAGGTGCCGCTGCTGGCCTGCTACCCGCGCGACCTGATGCGCCAGCTGCGTGACCTCGCGCGTTACGAGGAACGCCTTCCCGAACTGTCCCGTCGCACGATCGACTGGGCGTGGGATAACTATTTTGCCGCCGGCGCCGCCGGGCGCCCCCTAGAGACCGAACGCCGCGACCGCGGCACCGTGGAGTACAACAATGCGTAAATCAGTAGGAAGTTCGCGAGCAATCCTGATCGTCGGCGTGGCCCTGCTGCTGGCACTGGGCGCCGTCGTGATGGCCGCCAAGTGGATGGGCGAGCAAGGCCCGTCCGGCAGCCAGGTGGTGGTGGCGGTGGCGAACATCAACCAGGGTTCGCGCCTGGCGCCCACCAGCCTGAAGCTGGCCGAATGGCCGGCCACCTCGGTGCCGCCAGGCGCGGTCACCGACCTCAAGGCCCTGGAAGGCCGCATCGCGCGCGCCGAGATCCTGGTCGGCGAGCCGATCATCGAGTCGAAGCTGGCTCCGAAGGGCACCCTGGGCGGCCTGTCCTCGGTGGTCACGGCCGGCAAGCGCGCCATGACGGTGCGGGTGAACGACGTGGTCGGCGTGGCCGGCTTCGCACTCCCAGGCAACTACGTCGACATCCTGGTCAACTTGCAGGCAACCGGCAGCGACCTGGCGGGTTCGCCGTCGATCTCGAAGATCGTGCTGGAGCGGATCCTGGTGCTGGCCGTGGCCCAGGAATCGACGGTCGACGACAGCAAGCCGCGCGTCGTGAACGCGGTGACGCTCGAACTGACCCCGGAACAGGTGGAAAAACTCGACCTGGCGCGCTCGATCGGCGAACTGTCGCTGGTGCTGCGCAACCAGATCGACCCGCAGCCGGCCGCCACCAGCGGCGCCACCCGCGAGTCGGTGCTGGGCCTGCCGGAACGCAGCGCCGCCCAACCGGTCGCTGAACCCGCCTACGAACCGGCGCCGCGCGCCGCAGCCCCGGTACGCCAGAGCGCCGCTCCGCGCAACGACGGCGTGCTCGTGATCCGCGGCCTGGACGCCGCTTCGCAAAGCTTCTAATCGACGACACCATCATGAACCAACCGTTTAATCAAACCCTGCTGGCTTCGAGCCTGACCCTGGCGCTGGCAATGACCGCCGGCCGGGCCTTCGCCGCCGACTGCATCGACCTGCGCAGCGACGCGGCCCCGCGCCTGGAGCTGGTGCGCGGCAAGTCGGTCATCAAGCGCTTCTGCACCCCGGCCAGCCAGGTCACCGTGGGCGACCCGAAAGTGGCCAATGTGGTGGTCCCGAACGCGGGCGAAGTGGTGATCGTGGCGCGCAGCGTCGGCACGACCAACCTCATCGTTTCCGGTCGCGACAAGAAGTCGACCGTGATCGACCTCGCCGTCGGCCTCGACACGGCCGCGCTGCGCAGCCAGTTCGACGCGCTGTTCCCGCAAGAGAAAGACATCCGCATCGGCAGCAGCGGCAACGCCCTGATCCTGTCGGGCATGGTGAGCGACGCCGTCGTCGCCAGCCAGCTGGTGGAACTGGCGGGCGCCTTCCAGGCCGCGGCTGCGCCAGCCGGCGCCGACGCGGGTGCAAGCGCGGGCGCCGGCAGCCCGTCGCCGGCCGGCGTGGGCGCCCCCGCTGCCGCGGCTGGCGGCGCCGCGTCCGAGTCGTCCGGGGCCAAGGTATTGAACATGCTGTCGATCGCCGCGCCGCAGCAGGTCATGCTCGAAGTGAAGATTGCCGAAGTGTCGAAGTCGCTCGTCGACCAGCTGGGCGCCAAGGCCGGTTTCAGCAAGACCAACGGCAACTGGACCTATGGCATCGCCTCGGCCCTGCTGAGCGGCGGCGCCGGCACCATCGGCGGCGTCGGCGCCGGCATCAAGGAACTCACGGTCGACGGCGAGAAGCGCGATGGCCTGGTCAAGATCCTGGCCGAGCCGAACGTGATGGCCATCAGCGGCCAGGAAGCCAGCTTCCTCGCCGGCGGCAAGATCTTCATTCCGGTCGCCCAGTCGGGCGCCGCCGGCGCCAACACCATCACGCTCGAAGAAAAGGAATACGGGGTGGCGGTCAAGTTCATGCCGACCGTGCTGGCTGGCGGACGCATCAACCTGCGCGTGGCGCCGGAAGTGTCGGAACTGAACCGCGAGGGCATCGGCATCAGCGCCAGCGGCATGAGTAACGGCGCCACCGCGATCCTGCCGTCGTTCACCACGCGCCGCGCCTCGACCACCGTGCAGCTGCTCGATGGCCAGAGCTTCGCCATCGGTGGCCTGATCCGCAATAACGTGACCAGCAACATCAAGCGCTTCCCGTTCCTGGGCGAAGTGCCGGTGCTGGGCACGCTGTTTCGCAGCAGCGATTTCCAGAACGACCGCACCGAACTGGTGTTCATCGTGACGCCGCGCCTGGCCAAGCCGATGGAAGCCGTGCCGGCGCTGCCGACCGACAAGTACGTGCAGCCGACCCGCGCCGAGTTCCTGCTCGGCGGCCAGCACGAAGGCAAGCCTGCCGCAGCCGCCACCGTTTCGAAGGAATGACCATGAAGACCATCCTGAGTTCCAGCCTGCAAATCAGCCTGCACGCCAGCCTGCTGGCATCCCTGGCCATCCTGGCCGGCTGCGCCACCGACGGCCCTGCCACGGGCGGCGACAGCGTGCGCGCCATGCTCGCCAGCCAGACGATCCCGCCGCAGCCGCGCGTGGAGCGTGGCGCCGACGCGCGCGCTGCGGTGGCGGGCTACGCCAACTACCAGCAGTCGTACGTGACCCCCGCCGCGCAGAGCAACGCCAGCGCCTTCGGCGACAAATAAGACACCAGCAAGAGAGCCACCATGAAGATCGCAGTCCTTTCGCGCGACGAGCGCCATCTGATCGAGCTGTCGCGCCAGCTGCGCGCCCGCCCGGGCAGCGACGAAGTCGACATGATCGCCGGCACCGCCGCGCGCCTGTCGACCATGGCCGACGAGGCCGTGCCCGACCTGCTGATCGTCGATGCGCCGCGCGCCGACGAAGGTGAGCTCGACCAGGTCGAGCGCCTGGGCCACCTGTTCCCGCGCATGGCTTTCATCGTGCTGTCCGAAGACCTGTCGCCCGACTTCCTGCTGCGCGCGATGCGCGCCGGCGTGCGTGAAGTGCTGGCGGCCCGGCCCCAGCCGGCCGAGCTGGCAGCCGCCGTCGACCACGTGGCCGAGAAGCTGGGCAGTCAGGGTGCGGCCCAGGGCCGGGTGCTGGCCTTCATCTCGTGCAAGGGCGGCAGCGGTTCAACGTTCCTGGCCACGAACCTGGCCTATGCACTGAGCGCCGGTGGCGCCAAGCGGGTGGCCCTGATCGACATGAACCTGCAGTTCGGCGACGCCTCGCTGTTCGTCTCCGACAGCAAGCCGCTGGCTACCTTGTCGGACGTCGCCACGCAGATCCACCGCCTCGACCCGTCGTTCCTGTCCTCGAGCATGGTCAGCGTGACGCCGAACTTCAGCGTGCTGGCCGCGCCGTCCGACCCGGCCCACGCCAGCGACGTCAAGCCCGAGCACATCGACGCCATCATCAAGCTGGCGCGCCGCCAGTACGATTTCATCGTGCTCGACGTCGGGCGCAGCCTGGACCCGGTCAGCATCCGCGCGCTCGACCATGCCGACACCATCCACCCGGTGTTGCAGACCACCTTGCCGTATATCCGCGACGGCAAGCGCCTGCTGAGCGTGTTTCGCAACCTGGAATACGGCGCCGACAAGGTCGAGCTGATCGTCAACCGCCACGACAACAACAGCGACATTCGTCTGAAGGACCTCGAGGAGGCCTTCGACACCACGCACCTGCGCACGGTGCCGAACCACTATGACGCCGCCGCCAGGTCGGTCAACCAGGGCGTGCCGATCACGCGCCTGGCGCCCGACAGCCAGCTGAGCCAGGCCTTGATGGCGATGGCGCGTGGCCTGACCGGCGAAGCCGCGCCGGTGCAGAGCGCGGGCCTGATGGCGCGCCTGTTCAAGCGCCGCAAGACCGACGCCTGAGATAGAGACAGTCCACGAGAGAGTCCACGATGAACATGCTTCCACCTTCTTCGCTGCGAGAACGCCTCGCCAGCGGCAGCGCCGCACCGACAACGGTCGCCCAGCGCGGCGGCCCGATCGACAACCGCGCCTACCACCAGCTCAAGGCCCGCATCCACGAGGCGCTGCTCGACCGCGTCGACCTGGAGAGCATGCAGCGCCTGAACCAGGACCAGATCCGCCAGGAGCTGCGCCTGCTGGTCGAGCGCCTGCTCGAAGAAGAGATGGTCGTCATCAACGACGCCGAGCGCAAGACGCTGACCCGCGACATCCAGAACGAGATGCTGGGCTTCGGTCCGCTGGAGCCGCTGCTGGCCGATCCGAGCGTGTCGGACATCCTGGTCAATACCCACAAGCAGGTCTATGTGGAGCGGCGCGGCAAGCTGGAGCTGACCGACGTCACCTTCACCGACGACGCCCACCTGATGAAGATCATCGACAAGATCGTCTCGCGCGTGGGCCGCCGCATCGACGAATCGAGCCCGATGGTCGACGCCCGCCTGCCGGACGGCTCGCGCGTGAATGCGATCATCCCGCCGCTGGCAATCGACGGTCCGGTGATGTCGATCCGCCGTTTCAGCGCCGATCCGCTGCGACTGGCCGACCTGGTGTCGTATGGCAGCATGACGGCCGACATGGCCGAGGTGCTGCAGGGCCTGGGCAAGGCCAAGGTCAATATCCTGATCTCGGGCGGCACCGGCAGCGGCAAGACCACCATGCTGAACGTGATCTCGGGCTTCATCGGCCACTATGAACGCGTGGTGACGGTCGAGGACGCGGCCGAGCTGCAGCTGCAGCAGCCGCACGTGGTGCGCCTGGAAACCCGCCCGCCGAATATCGAGGGCAAGGGCGAGGTGAGCCAGCGCGCGCTGGTCAAGAACGCGCTGCGGATGCGTCCCGACCGCATCATCCTGGGCGAGGTGCGCGGCGAGGAAGCGATGGACATGCTGGGCGCGATGAACACCGGTCACGAAGGCTCGATGGCGACCATCCACGCCAACACCCCGCGCGACGCCCTGACGCGCCTGGAAAACATGATCAGCATGGCGGCGCCGAACCTGCCGCCGAAAGCCATGCGCCAGCAGATCGCGTCAGCGGTCGGCGTGGTGGTGCAAGTCTCGCGCCTGACCGACGGCAAGCGCAAGGTGCTGTCGATCTCGGAAGTGACCGGCATGGAAGGGGAGGTGATCACGATGCAGGAGATCTTTACTTTCCGCCAGACCGGCGTGGCCGACGACGGCGCAGTGATCGGCCAGTCGACCGCCACCGGGGTGCGGCCGCACTTCGCCGAGCGCCTGCGGACTTTCGGCATCCACCTGGCGCCGCACGTGTTCGAGCCGCGCTGATCCTGGATTCGCCATGAACACCACCTTCATCCTGTTCATCCTGATGCTGTTCGCGGCCGTGCTGCTGCTGGTCTGGGGCGTCTACGTCGCGTGGCAGGCGAGCCGCGACCCCGAGGCGGAGCGCATCGCGCGGCGCCTGCGCAGCGTGATCAGGAGCGACACGCGCCAGGCCGACGTCACCATCACCAAGGAGCGGCGCTTGTCGGACAATCCCGAACTCGAGCCGCTGCTGCGCCGCCTGCCGGGCGCGCGCCGCCTCGACCGCATGCTGCTGCAGGCCGGCAGCGCGCAGCTGGTCGCATCGCTGCTGGCGGTGTGCGCGGCCTGCCTGGGCGCCGGCCTGGTGGCCGCGCTGGCGCTCGGCCTGCCGTTCCCGGCGGTGCTGGCCTGCGCTCTTGGCGCCGCCGGTCTGCCGCTGCTGCGCCTGGCGCGTGCGCGCGACGCCCGCATGGCGCGCTTCGAACGCCAGCTGCCCGAGGCGCTGGACATGATGGGCCGCGCCATGCGCGCCGGCCACGCCTTCCCGACCGCGCTCAAGCTGGTCGCCGACGAAGTGGCGGCGCCGCTGGGCGAGGAATTCAAGACCGCCTTCGACGAGGTGAACTTCGGCGTGTCGATGGCCGACGCCCTGAACAACCTGGCCCAGCGGGTGCCGAGCATGGACTTGCAGTATTTCGTGGTCGCAGTGCTGATCCAGCGCGAGAGCGGCGGCAACCTGACCGAACTGCTGGCCTCGATCTCGGGCATCGTCCGCGACCGCCAGAAGCTGGCCGGCCAGGTGCGCGTGCTGTCGGCCGAAGGCCGGATCTCGGCCTGGGTGCTGTGCCTGCTGCCGTTCGGCGCGGGCTTCATGATGTATGCCGTCAATCCCGAGACGATGGGCGTGCTGGTAAACGACCCGGTCGGCCGCCAGCTGACCGGCGCGGCGCTGGGGATGATGGCTTTCGGGGTGCTGGCGATCCGCAAGATCGTGCGCATCCGCATGTAATTTTCAGGATCAAGACAAATGACGATGCCTCAAATCGTGATGCTGGCGGCGATGTTCGTGCTGGTGTTCGGCGCGGCCGTGGGCGCCATGCTGCTGTTCACGCGCGACCCGGTCAAGGCGCGCCTGGTGGCGCTGGACGAGCGCGACACGCCGCGGGCCGGCCGCGCCGCCGGCTGGCGCGAACGCCTGGCGCGCCTGGCCGAACCGCTGGCCCGGCTGTCGGTGCCGGCCGAGGGCTGGGAGACCTCGCCGGTTCGGCTGCGCTTCATCAATGCCGGCTGGCGCGCGCCGTCGGTGCCTGGCCTGTTCCACGCCGGCAAGACAGCGCTGACGATCGGCCTGCCGCTGATGGTGTACATCGCGCTGCCGCACCATAACGAGCGCCCGCTGGCGCTGACCTTCCTGTACCTGGTCGGCTCGGCCGCCATCGGCTACTACGTGCCCGACATCGCGCTGCGGCGCCGCATCGCCAACCGCCAGCGCGAGATTTTCGAGAGTTTTCCGGATGCCCTGGACCTGATGACGGTATGCGTCGAAGCGGGCCTGGCGATGGATGCGGCGCTGGCCCGGGTCGGCAACGAGATCGGCCTGAAAAGCCCGGTGCTGGCCGAGGAACTCCAGTTGGTGACGCTGGAACTGCGCGCCGGCAGCAGCAAGGAAAAAGCGCTGCGCAACCTGGCGCTGCGCACCGGGGTCGAGGACGTCGACGCGCTGGCCAAGATGCTGATCCAGGCCGAGCGCTTCGGCACCAGCATCGGCACCGCGCTGCGCGTGCAGTCCGAACAACTGCGCACGCGCCGGCGCCAGCTGATCGAAGAGAAGGCGGCCAAGATCGCGACCAAGCTGTTGTTTCCTTTGATCTTTTGTATTTTCCCGGCGCTGCTGGTCGTGCTATTGGGGCCGGCAGTGTTGCAGATCATGCGTTCGGTGATGACGGTGGCGACCTGACGGCCTGCCCGTCCTGCGGGGGAGGCCGCGGGCCTTCCGCCATGGCGCGATGACGGACATCCTCCGTCCACGGGACTGGCGCCTGATGAGATAGTTGATTCATGAATGACGAACATCATGGATTGCAATTTGATTTCTATCTTGGAGAGCCCATACTGGAGTCAATCCAGCCCACCTACGAAAGAAAAGACCATGGCCAACCTGTCGATCCGCCCAAGCTTCGCAGCCCAGCTGTCCGCCTTTGCCGACACCCTTGCCAACTTCGTGCGCGCCAAGGCCGCTCCCGGCGCCGTCGCGCGCAGCGCCGATGCGGGCGACGTCTGGGCCCTGTATCGCATGACCCGCGGCGCCGACGCCGTCTCGCCGGCGGTCGCCCGTCGCCTGGAAGCGCACGCGCAGTCGAAGTAGTCGCCGCTGCTGCCAGTCAGGACGCCCCGCCGCGCGCGGGGCGTTTGCATTGGCGCCGTACTCGCTGAATATGGATGAGTATTGAACTGCTGAGCTCTCCGGCGATCCGGCCCCTGGCATCCATCATGGGTGGGGATCGTGAGGGCGCCCAAGTTCAAGAAGCCAGTGGAGCAGTGGCCGTCGTTGCACCAGCGGCCGCGGCTGCAGGTGCTGGCAGCCCCGCATCCGGCAGCCGGCAGCCGGGCTCGACCGCGCAGTCGCTCTCATTGCCGGGATTCGCGCGCCGGTGCGCCGCTGCCCGGATTGTTCCTGCGAACGTTGTCACCGTCACGGCCAGGCCAATGACCTGCAGCGGTTCCGCCGTTGCCGGTGCGGGCGCACCGGCAACGACCTGACCGGACCATCGACGCCGTCACCGGCCGAGGTGCACTCGAGAAGTCGCCACTGCACCGGGCCGTCAATTTCCGGGCGCGCGAACGGGTGCGGGCCAGCAGCAACGGCGCGGTCCATCTGCAGAACGCCAATGCCCATCGCCGCCGGTTCAAGAAATGGGTGGTGCGCTTCCACGGCGTCGCGTCATGGCGCCTGCCAAATTACCTGGGCTGGCATTGGGCGCTCGATGGCAAGAGGGTTACCTGCGTCGAACAATTGCTGCGCATCGCCACCGGACGCATCCATCGCTGACACTGACAGCGCCTCGCATTTTGGGTGTTGCGTAATTGCTGCATGGGCTGAATCCGGAAATACCATTCATGCACCGTTCATTGCGGATATGCCAAATCTGACAATGCATTAATGAACAAATACATTGAATGGCATTCATGCCGTCTGGCGGTCCTGAACGTGAATATTCACAATAATGGAATGCATTGGGAATGCGGTGAGGGAATATTCCGGTGACATTCTCACGCCGTTATTCGAGGTGAATGCTCGCCAGGGGTTCATTCCCGAGAATTGACCGCGATTCGCGCGCGGAGAATATCCGAGGTCCAGTGTCGTTGACAAGGTATTTGTAGGCGCTGCAGCGAAAAAATATAACGCCAAAGTATGTGGAGTTTTTTCTCCACTGCATGCATTATTACCGCCTGTACGATCGTTGAATTAAATCAAACCGATATTGGCTGCCAGATCTCGTGCGCAATTGCGGTTGGTGAACGTCGTTCGCATGGATAATGACTTATACAGTGCGGGCAGGGTGCAATGCACCGGCCAAAACGCACGACAGGGATGTTTTTCGGTGGAGCGATCGACTCGCCCAGCGGGGAGCGATGACGGCCGTTTGTTTCAGGATGGTTATGATTGACCGCGCAATCAGTCAGATAGCGGCGCAACTCAATGAATACCTGAGAGGCCTGCTTGGGACGTCGGAAGAATTGGTCGTGGTCTCGAATTTACTGGGGCCCGACGGCTCGCCGGCGCCCAATGTGAATAATCGGGTGATCCTTTTCCTGACCTCGATCGACAAGGATACGGTTACCCAGCGCCTGCCCGAGGGCCGCGCCACCGCGTTCTCGGGCTCCCAGCCGCTGTTCCTGAATATCTACCTGATGGTGGCGGCCAATTTCACGGGCGCGAATTATCCGGAGGCCCTGAAATTCCTGTCGCTGGTGATTGGCCATTTCCATCGCCAGCCAGTGATCGATCACGCCAATTCTCCCGATCTCGACCAGGGCATCGACAAGCTGGTGCTGGATATCGAAAACACCTCGCCCCAGGCGATGAGCAATATCTGGGGCGTGCTCGGCGGGCGCTACCTGCCGTCGGTGCTGTACCGCGTGCGCATGGTCGCCGTCGGCGGCGGCGATGTCCGGGCCCGGGTGTCGCCGATCATGGCACCCGAGACGGCGGCCAGCCATCGTGCGGGAGGCCGTCCATGAGCACCTACCGCGAGTGGTTCCGTTTCACCGTCGAGCATGCCTACCATGCGGGCGGCCTCGATGGCTGGCGCGCGCTGCCGGACGCGCCGACCCGGCGCCTGCTGGACGGCGCCGGGGTGCTGCTGCGCCAGGCGGCCGGCGCGGTCGTGGTGCTGGCGCCGGACGGGCGCCGGGACCTGCTGCCGGCGCGCGACGAGGATGGCGCGCCGTTGTCCCTGCGGTTCGAGATCAGGGTCGACGACCCCCTGTTCGGCGCCTACACCTCGCCCCAGCCCGCCCCTGGCCAAGTGCTGTTGGCCGACAGCCGGCAGGCGGTGCGCGAGGCGTCCGGCGCCTGGCGCCTGCATGCCGGCGAGTGGCTCGGCGACGCGGCGCTGGCGCCGGACGCGCCGCGCCCGCCAGGCCTGCCGCGCCCGGCATTGACGCTGCGCATCGCGCCGCCGCCATTGGAAACCGCCGATCCGGAACCGGCGCCGCGCTACGTCGTGCGCCTGGCGGCGGCGTCAAGCTACTGGAAATACTACCTGCTGGACGCCCTTGCCGGTCGCGCGCTGTCCATCGTCGACGTCGACGACGAAGTGGCGTTCACGCGCCTGGACGGCGCCGACCTCGATGGCAGGAAGGCCGCCGTGTTCATGTCCGACCGCGCGCTGGCGCTGCGGGCGCGCTCGCCGCGCCGTTTCCAGCTGCGCGAGCAGGCGGCGTTCGGCGACAAGGTGCTGGTCAAGAGATTGCCCGTGGCGTGCGCGGGCATCCGCCGGAAGGCGCAGGTCGATGGGCACGACGTGCTGGTATCGGAAATTTTCGTCAATTATTAACAACTTGCGGAGCTGAGGACGTGGCATACAAAACCCCTGGTGTATATATCCTGGAAAAGGACGCCTTCCCGAATTCGGTGGTGGAAGTGGCCACTGCCGTTCCGGCGTTCATCGGCTATACCGAGAAGGCCGACAACAAGGGCACGACGCTGAGCCGAAAAGCCTGGCGCATCACCTCGATGACCGAGTTCATCGACTACTTCGGCGGCCCGCCGGCGGCGCGCTTCAACCTGGCCGAGGTCGACCTGAAGGACGCCGGCGACGACGACGTCGTGGTGCCCGATCCGGCCAATCCGACCGGTCCGCGCAAGGCCTACCGCATGAGCCAGGACAGCGGCGCCTACCTGCTGTACTACAGCATGCAGCTGTTCTTCCAGAATGGCGGCGGCCCGTGCTACGTGGTGTCGGTGGGCGGCTATGCCGACGCGATCGAGGCCGATCCGCTGGTGGCCGGCCTCGACGTGCTGCGCAAGGAACAGGAACCGACCATGGTGGTCGTGCCTGACGCCATGCTGCTCAGGGGCACCGAGGACAGCCCGGGCGCGGCCGCGATCTCGGTGCAGCAGGCCGTGCTCCAGCACTGCGGCGAAGTGATGAAGAACCGTTTCGCCATCCTCGACGTGTACGACGGCTGGCGCGACCGCAAGGACCCGGCCGGCGACCCGATCGCGCAGTTCCGCGACGCGCTGGGCGTGAACAACCTGCACTTTGCCGCCGCCTACTACCCGTGGGTCGACACCACCATCGTGCCCGAGACCGCGCTCAGCTTCCTGAACCTGAACGACAAGGGTCTGCTCAAGACCCTGCTGACGGCCGACATGAAGCTCGATCCGGCCAATGCGCCGGCCGATCCGATTCCGCGCAAGGGCTTCGACGAGAAGGTGGCGGCGGTGAACGATGTGGACAACGGCTGGGAGATCGACGGCGCGCGCTTCCAGAACGCGGGCGACGTCGCCAAGGCCCAGCTCGGCCTGCACCAGTTGCTGGCCAAGTTCAGTCCCCTGTACGCCAGCCTGATGGGCCGTCTCGCCGGCCGCCTGAACCGCCTGCCGCCGGCGGCCGCCATGGCCGGCGTGTACACCAGCGTCGACAACGGCCGCGGCGTGTGGAAGGCCCCGGCCAACGTCAGCCTGAATTCGGTGATCGCGCCGGTGGTCAGCATCAGCCACGCCGAGCAGGAGGACCTGAACGTGACCACCTCGGGCAAGTCGATCAACGCGATCCGCGCCTTCATCGGCTCGGGGGTGCTGGTATGGGGCGCGCGTACGCTGGACGGCAACAGCCTGGACTGGCGCTACGTCAACGTGCGGCGCACCATGATCATGCTCGAGGAATCGCTGCGCCTGGCGATGGCCGCCTATGTGTTCGAGCCGAACACCGCCAACACCTGGGTCACGGTCAAGGGCATGGCGGCCAACTTCCTGACCGGGATCTGGAAACGCGGCGGCCTGGCCGGCGCCTCGCCGAGCGACGCCTTCAGCGTCTTCTGCGGCCTGGGCGAGACCATGACGGCCGAAGACATCCTGGAAGGGCGGATGAACATGACGATCCTGGTGGCCCTGTCGCGCCCGGCCGAGTTCATCGAGATCACTTTCCAGCAGCAGATGCAGAAGTCGTAAGGCCGCGCGCCGCGACGATCCCCACACCATATTAAAACTCTTCAAGCGAGGATACGATGGCAGACGACGGTTCCGCACAATCCAAGAACCTGTGGCCCCTCCCCAAGTTCTATTTCGAGGTCAAATGGGATTCCGAAGTGATGTCGTTCCAGGAAGTCAGCGGGCTCCAGGTCGAGATGGAAGAGCTCAAGTACCGCGCCGGCGACAGCAAGTCGTTCGGCGTGATGAAGATGCCGGGCATGATGAAGGTCGGCAACGTGACCATGAAGAAGGGCGTCTACAAGGGCGATAACAAGTTCTGGGACTGGTTCAACGAGATCAAGATGAATACCATCAAGCGCAAGCCGGTAACCATCAGCCTGCTCGACGAGACCGGCGCCCCGACCATGGTCTGGACCCTGCTCAACGCGTTCCCGATCAAGATCACCAGCACCGACCTGAAGGCGGAAGGCAACGAAGTGGCGATCGAGACCATCGAGATCGCGCACGAGGGGCTGACCATCGCCAACAGCTGATAGCCCCATGCCGACGATGCACAGCGAGACGACGGGGGCGCGATGACGGACGGCGCGAAGATTCGGCCACCGCCGCCGCCGCCGCCGGCGCCGGTGGCGCGACGCCCGGCGCCGGCGGCGCGCGGCGGCGGCGTGAGCGCCGGCAGCCTGCAGACGCAGATCCTGGCGCGCACGCTGCGCGGCGAGCATGCCAAGCTGCCGCCGGTCGCCTATGCGTTCCGGGTCGTGTTCGCCGAGAACGGCATGAAGGACGAGACCAGCTTCCAGGAAGTGTCGGGCATCGGCGGCGAGATGCAGGTCGAGGAAGTGGTCGAGGGCGGGGAAACCCGCTTCGTGCACCGCCTGCCGACCGGCGTCAAGTTCAAGCCGCTGGTGCTCAAGCGCGGCGTGGCGCCGGCCACGTCGGCCCTGGCCAAGTGGTGCCGTTCGACCCTGGAAGGGGGACTAGGACGCCAGGTCCTCACCGTGCCGCTGACCGTCTACCTGCTCGACGAGGAAGGCAATCCGCTGCGCGCCTGGCTGTTCGCCAATGCCTTTCCGACCCAGTGGGAAATCGGCACCTTCGATGCGATGAACAACGCGGTCGCGATCGAGACCATCACCCTGAGCTATACCTATTCCACCCGACTCCTGTAGACGCATGGCCATCGAAATCCGCAACCTGTCAATCACCTCGAAGCTCGTCCAGCGCCAGGCGAGCCAGCCGGACGCCGGACGCGAACAGTCCGACGATCCCCACGAGGACGGCGGCGCGCCGCCGCCCGACTGGCGGGCCGAGTGCCGGCGCATGATCCAGGAGCTGCTCGAGCGGCAGCGGGAACGCTGACATGGCCGAGAAGGAACGCTTCAAGATCAGCAGGTGGAATATCGTGGCCGGCAAGCCGAGCGGCGCGCCGTTCCAGGCCATGCTCAATCCGTCCGGCTACGAGATCGCGCGCCAGGCCAGGCCGAGCAAGGATGGCGTCGGCGACGGCAGCATCGAAGAGACGCTGAAGCTGGAGGACCTGGTGCTCGACGGCACCGGGGTGGTGGCCTCGGGCGCCGGCGTGCCGCAGGGCGTCGAGCAGCAGCTGGCCGACCTGCTGGCGATCGTGCAGATCAAGCGCATCGGCCAGACCACGGTCTATCCGATGGTGCAGCTGGTCTGGGGCGCCCTGTATTTCGTGGGGCGCGTGCGCCGCGTGGGCACCAGGTTCACCCTGTTCGCGCCGGACGGCACGCCGCTGCGCGCGCGCGTCTCGCTCTCGGTCGAGGAGTACGTACCGGCCAATAACACCAAGCCGGCGCGCGAGACGGCGGCCATGGGCAAGCAACTGCAGGTCGATGCCGGCGTGCGCCTGCCCGAGCTGTGTTTCGCCGCCTACGGCGACCCGGGCATGGCCGCCGCGCTGGCCCGCTACAACAACCTGACGTCGATGCGCAATGTCCCGGCCGGGACCACGCTCGCGACGCCACCGAAAGTCTGATCATGGCACAATCCCCCCTCGACAAGGCCGACGGCGACCTGCAGGTCACCGTCACCTGCGACGGCGCCCCCTTGCCCGACGCGCCGCGCCTGCTGTCGGTCGAGATCACGCATGCGGTCAACCGCATCCCGTCGGCCCGCATCGTCCTGCACGACGACAGCGACGTCGACCCCGCCCAGCGCATGGCCCTCAGCGACGGCGAACTGTTCAAGCCGGGCGCCGCGATCGAGATCAAGGCCGGCCGCGGCGAGGCCGGCCAGGTGGAGGGCGACCTCATCTTCAGCGGCGTCGTGGTGCGCCACGGCGTGCGCATCGGGCCGTTCGGACGCGGCCGGCTGGTCGTCGAATGCCGCGACAAGGCGGTCAGGATGACGGTCGGCCGAAAGAGCGCGAACTTCATCGACATGACCGACGACGCGATCCTCTCCAAGCTGGTCAAGGCGCACGGCCTGGAGGCGAGCGTCGATGCGACCAGCGTCACGTACAAGGAACTCGTGCAGTACGAGGTCAGCGACTGGGACTTCGTGCTGGCGCGGGCCGAGGCCAACGGCCTGCTGGCCCTGGTCGAGGCCGGCAAGGTGACCCTGGCGGCGCCGGACACCTCGAAGGCGGCGGCGCTGGAGGTCGAGTACGGGATCGACCTGATCGAGTTCGACGGCGACATCGACGCGCGCAGCCAGTTGACGGCGGTCGGCGCCGCGGCCTGGGATCCGGCGACCCAGGAGCTGGTGGAGCAGAGCGCGGGCCCGGCCACGCTCAACAGCCAGGGTAACCTGGCCGCGGCAGCCCTGGCCGGGGTGCTCGGGCTCGACAGCTTTCGCCTGCAGTCGGCGGCGGCGCTCGACAGCGACGGCCTGGCGGCCTGGACCAAAGCGCGCCAGATGCGCGCCGGCCTGGCGCGGGTGCGCGGTCGCATGCGCTTTCTCGGCAGCGCGCTGGCCAAGCCCGGCACGCTGCTGACGGTGAAGGGCGCCGGCAAGCGCTTCGACGGCGACGCCTGGCTTTCCAGCGTGACGCACGCGATCACCGACGGCGAATGGATCACCGAAGCCGAGTTCGGCCTGGCGCCGGACACCCAGGCCGAGCGGGGCGAACTGGCCGCGCCGCTGGCGTCGGGCCTGACGGCCGGCGTGTCCGGGCTGCAGATCGGGGTCGTCATGAAGCTCGACCAGGACCCGGCGGCGCAAACCAGGATCCAGGTGTCGCTGCCCGCCACCCAGGCCGAGACGGCGGGGGTGTGGGCGCGGCTGGCCGGCTACTACGCCTCCGAAGGCACCGGCAACTTCTTCATCCCCGAGATCGGCGACGAGGTGGTGCTCGGCTTCCTGAACGCCGACCCGTCGCATCCGGTCATCCTGGGCAGCCTGTACAGCGGCAAGCGCGCCATGCCCTACGCGCCGACCGCGGACAACTTCACCAAGGCCCTGGTCACGCGCAGCAAGCTGACCGTGGAATTCGACGACGACAAGAAGTCGATCACGATCGTCACGCCCGGCGCCAACAAGATCGTGCTCAGCGACGACGCCAAGTCGATCCTGCTGCAGGACCAGACCGGCAACAAGGTGACCCTCGATACCGGCGGCATCACGCTCGACAGCCCGAAGGACATCGCGATCACGGCCAAGGGCAAGATCACGCTCGACGCGATCGGCAATATCGCGCTGTCGAGCAAGGCCGACATCAAGCAGGACGCCATCAATATCGCCAGCAACGCCCAGATGAGCCTGAGCGCGAAGGGCGCCGCCAGCGCCGAACTGTCCGCCAGCGGCCAGACCACGGTCAAGGGCGCGCTGGTCATGATCAACTAAGCACCGAGCGAGAACACGATGCCGCCCGCCGCCCGCCTGACCGATATGCATGCCTGCCCGATGGTGACGCCGGGCCTGCCGCCGATACCGCACGTGGGCGGGCCGGTGATCGGCCCGTCGGTCACCACGGTTCTGATCGGCAAGCTGCCGGCCGCCGTGGTGGGCGACGCCTGCGTCTGCGTGGGACCGCCCGACAGCATCGTCAAGGGTTCGGCCACGGTGCTGATCGGCGGCCGTCCGGCAGCGCGCATGGGCGACACCTGCGCCCATGGCGGCAGCATCGTGATCGGCTTCCCGACGGTCCTGATCGGGGGCTGAGATGGGCGCCGCGCGCAGGACGCCATCGTTCCTTGGAACCGGCTGGGCGTTTCCGCCGCAGTTCGGGCGCGATGGCGGCGCCATGGTGGTGTCGGGCGAGCGCGACATCCGCGAGAGCCTGGGCATCCTGCTGGCCACGCGGCCGGGCGAGCGCATCATGCATCCGCTGTACGGCTGCAACCTGCACGCGCTGGTATTCGAGCACGTCAGCGAAAGCGTGGTCACCGAGATCCGCCACGCCATCCTGCAGGCGATCGCGCGTTGCGAGCCGCGGGTCGAGGTCGAACGGGTCACGGTGCTGCCCGGGCCCGACGCCCACGGCGTGCTGCCCATCGAGATCGTCTACCGCGTCCGCGCCACCAACACCGTCGCCAACCTGGTGTATCCGTTCCACGTGGAAGCCGGTTCATGAGCATGCGCGAGGGGCTGGCGCAGCGCACGCGCCTGCCCGCGGCGCTGGAGCCGCACTACATCGATGTCGACGAGCTGACCCAGGCCCAGTTGATGACGCTCGCGCTGCACTACGGCTCCCTGGTGAGCTTCGCCACCGAGGCGCCCAGGGAACGCTGGGACCGTACCTGGCGCGACTACTTCGGCGACGACGAGACGCTGGTGATGGCCGAGATCCTGTCGCTGCGCGTGCATCGCAACCGCGCCGCCTTCGACGTGCTGCTCGATCGCGCGCTCGACGGCCTGGCGCCGGGCGCGACGCCGGCGCCGCGCGGCGGTTCCCCGACCGCGCTGCTGGCGGCCATGGTCGAGCGCCTGGAGAGTTGGTCGGCGGCGCTGCTCACGCGCGGCAGCCCGGCCGGGATCGACCTCGGCACCCTGATCGCGGGCGTGCTGGACACGCTGCCCGCCTCGCTGCGCAGCGCGCTGGCCTACCGCGCCGCCCGCCCCGAATGGAACGCGCGCCGCGATCCACCCGGCCTGGTGGCCGAGCTGGGCGCGATGCTGGGCCTGGAGCCGGGCGGCGCGCCGCGCGACGACGAGCTGCGCGCGCTGTGCCGCACCTGGTTTAACCAGTTGGCCAAGGCGATCGAGATGGTCCAGCGCGGCGCCGCCCAGCGCCTCGAGCAGAGCCTGTCGAGCGGGGTGCACGATCCGGGCGCCGGCCTGCTGCTGGCCTTCGTGCAGATGTACGGGCGCGCCCAGGCTGCCGCCAACACCCTCACCGAACGCCACCTCGACTTCTATTACGAGCGGGTGCTGCGCATGCAGCCGCGGCCCGCGGAACGCGATTCGACCTTCCTGGTCTTCTCACCTGGCGCGCCGGGCACGCGCAGCACGGTGCCGGCCGGCACCGCCTTCCTGGCGCCGGCCGGGCGCCAGCTGGGCGAACTGGTATTCGCGCCGCGCGAGGAGCTGGTGGTGGGCGATGCGCGCCTGCACGCGTTGTACACCCTGTTCTGCGAACGCAATCCATTGACCGCACCCGAGAATGCGATGTGGGAGCTGCGCCATCACCGGCCCAAGAGCTACCCCACCGCCGTCCGTCTGGCCAGCCTGCCGGTGCCGGCGCCGGAACAGGCGGTCGAGCGCGCCAACCTGGTCCCGCGGCCGCTGTTCGGCGCCCCGCGCACTGCCACCGCGGCCGCGCCCGGGCAGGCCGCGCGCCTCGGCTTTGCGCTGGCCAGCAAGGTGCTCGAGATGCGCGAAGGCGAGCGCACCGTCCACGTCGTCCTGCAGCTGGGCGCCGACCGCCATGCCGACGCCGGCGCGCGCACGCTGGGCGGCCGGCTGGCGCAATTGGCGCCGCAGATGCGCGAATCGCAGGCCGAGGTGCGCTACAAGGTGCTGCGCCGGATGTTTACGCTGGCGGTCACCGGCGCCGGCGGCTGGATGGCGGTGCCGGCCTACAGCGTTGAATTCGAGGCCGCGGGGGAGGGTAACGGGGCCGGCATCCACGACGCGCTGCACATCCATTTCACGCTCGGGCACGAGGCCGGCCCGGTGGCGCCCTACGACCCGGCGCTGCACGGGCCGGGCGTGGATGGCGCCTGCCCGCTGCTGCGCTTCGAGCTCAATGGCGAAGGCTATCTGTATCCCTACGGCCTGCTGCGCGGCCTGCCGATGGTGCGCGCCCAGGTCGACGTCAAGGTGCGCGGCCACCGCTCGCTGGTGCTGTACAACCAGCTGGGGGCACTGTCGCCGGCAGCGCCGTTCCAGCCTTTCGGCCCGCTGCCGGTGCACGGGGCCTGGCTGGTGGCCGGCAGCGCCGAGACGGCCTGCAAGCGCCTGACGGCGGCCGAACTGGTGTTCGAATGGGGCGGCCTGCCGCAGGTGGCCGGCGGCCTGCGCGCCTGGTATGGCGGCTACGACGGCGAACCGTTTCGCGACGTGCGCTGCACGGTGGCGGCGCTGGCGGACGGGCGCTGGCAGCCGATCGAGACCGAGGTCCGCACCCGCCCCGGGCAGGCGCTGTTCGCCGAGGCCGCGGACGGCCGGCGCCGGGCCATCGCCCACAGCGAGGTGATCGACCTGGGTCCGGTGCTGCACCTGGCGCGTCCGCTGGCGCCGGCGCGCTGCGCGGCAGGGCAGCCGTTCGCCTGGGAGCCCGGCGCCAGCAGCGGTTTCTTTCGCCTGACCCTGGACAGCGGCGAATTCGCCTTCGGCCACCGCGACTATCCCTACCAGCTGGCGCGGGTACTGGCCCGCAACAGCCAGTGGCGCCACCGGCGCGAACCCGGCGTGCTGCCGAACCCGCCCTATACGCCGACCGTGGAAACCGTGGCGATGAACTACGCCGCCAGCAGCGCCATCGGACCGACTCCGGCGCCGTCGGGCGAGGCGCTGCTGCGCCTGCATCCTTTCGGCTGGGAGGCGGCGCGCGGCGGCAGCGAGCACGGCGACCTGCTGCTGCCATCGATCGACTATTCCGGCAACCTGTACCTGGGCCTTGCCCTGGGCGCGCTGGATGCGCCCCTGTCCCTGTTCTTCAACCTGGTCGAGGATGCGCTGCCGATGTCGGGCCAGCATGCGCGCCGCATCAGCTGGGCCTACCTGGCCGGCAACCGCTGGATCCCGCTGCCGCCGCACGCGGTGCTGGGCGACTCGACCCAGGGCTTCGTGCGCCCCGGCATCGTCACGCTGGCGCTGCCGCCGGATGCGGGGCGCGACAACACCATCATGCCGGCCGGGCTGACCTGGCTGCGCGTGTCGTGCGAGGATGAGCTGGACCGCTTCTGCCAGCTGTATTCGGTGCATCCGCACGCGCTGCAGGTGTGGCGCGAGGCCGACGACATGGTCCTGGGGGCGCCGGAACGCATCGCCGCGGCGACCATCCGCCGCGCGCGCCAGGCGATTGCGGGACTGGGCCGCATCACCCAGATGACGGCGTCCAGCGGCGGGCGGCTGCCCGAGGACCGGGTCCAGCTGCGCCGCCGCAGCGCCGAGCGCCTGCGCCACAAGGGCCGCGCGGTGGTGCCGGACGACTACGAACGCCTGGTGCTCGAACGCTTTCCCGACATCGACCGGGTCAAGTGCTTTCCCAATCTGTCGCTGGCGCAGCGACCGGACGGCGGCGCCTGCCCCGGCCACGTGCTGGTGGTGGCCCTGCCGGCCTTCGCCTCGCGCGGCCACCTGGGCGTGCTGCCGCGCCTGAACGGCGACCTGGTGGCGCGGGTCCACGACTTCCTGGCGGCGCGGGTCGGCGCCGACGTGCGCATCGAGGTCGCCAACCCGTTCTACCAGCGCATCCAGGTGCGCTGCAAGGTGCGGCTGGCGCCGGGGCTGGACCACGGCCGCCAGGTGAACCTGCTCGACCGCGCGGTATCCGACTTCATCTCGCCCTGGAACCCGGCCGGCAACACCAGCCTGTTCGGCTGGACCCTGCGCCAGCACGATGTCGAAGCCTTCCTGCTGGCCCAGCCGGGCGTGCTGGACGTCGGCGAATTCTCGATGCTCAGCGTGAGCGACGCCGGGCAAGACCGCTACACGCTCCTCGACACCGCGGCGCCGGGCCGCGGCGGCCAGCCGGCGCCCGACGTCACGCCGCTCTATCCGTGGAGCGTGGCAGTGCCGATCCGGCGCCACGCCATCCTGGTGGCCGACAGCGAACAGTCGCGCGTCGCCCTGCGCACGGGCATCGGCAAGCTGGAAATCGGCAGTACCTTCATCATTTCACCCGAGACCGACAATGACCAAGCGAAATAGAGACACGCTCAAGAAGCGCTTCGGCGATGGCGAGATGCCGTCGTCGAGCGACTTCGGCGACCTGATCGAATCGGTGCTGAACATCCACGACGACGGCATCGCCCACAATGAGCGCGACGGCCTGCGCCTGACCCAGATCAGCGGCAACAACCGGGTCCTGAGCATGTACGGCGCGGTGGAAGAGGAGAGCACCTCGTGGGCGTTCGGCCTGGATGGCCGCAGCGCGCGCCTGACGCTGGATGCGGCGCGCCGCGGCGCCGCGCCCGAGGCGCTGGACGCCGACGACGAGGCCGACGGCGGCGGCTACGCGGTGCTGACGCTGCTGGCGCCCGACGGCGACCGCCGCCTGGATGGCCGGGTCGGCATCAACACCCGCAATCCGCGCCACCAGCTCGAGGTGGATGGCGTGGTCGCCAGCAGCGGCCGGATCGGCGCCGCCGGCGCCCGGCTGGCCGAAGCCAATGCAGAGTGGCACACCATCGGCGGCCCCTACCAGGGCTGCACGGCGCTGGAGGTGACGGCCGGAGCCGGGCGCCGCGATTCCGGCAAGTACGCGCTGATGCATGCCTTCGCGCTGCGCACCTTCGACGCCAGGGGAGAAATCACCTATCACCAGGCCCACTACGGCTCGCGCCGCCATCGCCTCGAGCTGCGCTGGCTGGACGACAAGGCGGTGCCGGGCAACTACCACCTGCAGCTGCGGGTCGGCTGCGCCTATGGCGGCAATACCCGCATCCAGTACCACCTGACGTCCCTGTGGCTCGATCCGGGCATGAGCGGCTGCGCCGCGCCGGAGGAAGCATGAGCGGGGCAGGGGTCGCGCGCTTCTCCCTGCAGCTGGCGCCGCGCCAGGCGCGGCTGGTCGCCGAGGCGCTGGGCCTGCGCCCGTATGCCCAGGTGCAGGCGCTGATGGCGCGCCTGGAGCGATGGGCGCGGGAGTGGCGCGCCGACGGCGATGCCGGCCTGGCGCTGGATGCGGGCGAGCTGGCCCTGGTCGTGGCCGCCCTGTCCGACTTGCCCTACCGGCGCGTGCATGTGCTGGTGCGCGGCCTCGAGGCCCAGCTGGCGGCGCTGCAGGCGCAGGCGGACCGGCTGGAGCGCGCGGCATGACGGGCGCGCCTGGCAGCGCGGCGCCGGATCCCGGCGTGGCCGGCGAGGCCGAAGAGGCCAGCTTCGACGCCCTGCGCAGCGCCGGCATCGCGGCGCTGCAGCGCCTGTGCGGCGAGGTCTGGACCGACTTCAACCTGCACGATCCGGGCGTGACCATGCTCGAGCAGGTGGCCTACGGCCTGACCGACCTGGCCTACCGCACCGGCTTCGACATGGCCGACTACCTGACCGGCGCCGACGGCAGCATCGACTACGCCGGCCTGGCCCTGTATCCGCCCGAGGAGATCCTGCCCGCCGCGCCGCTCACGATCGAGGATATCCGGCGCCTGCTGTACGGCGAGATTCCGGAGCTGGCCGATGTCTGGATCCGCGCCGAGGAGGGCGGCCTGCTCGCGATCGATGTGCTGCCCGAGCATGACGGATCGGCGGCTGCGCCGGCGCACGCCGACGCGGATGGCGACCGGGCCGCCCTGGCGCACCGGGTGCGCGCGGTGTACGCGGCCAACCGCGCGCTGGGCGCCGACCTGGCCCGGGTACGCGTGCTGCGGCCGCGCCCCTACTACCTGCGCGGCGAGATCGACACCTGGGGCGAGCGATCCCGGGCCGAGGTGCTGGCCCAGGTGCTGTTCGATTGCGACCGCTACCTGTCGTCGGGCCTGTCGGCGCAGCGCCTGCGCGACGTGATCGCCCTCGACTGGAGTCCGGAGCGGGTCTACGACGGGCCCGCCACGCGCCACGGCCACGTCAGCGTGCGTCCGGGCGCCGACGGCGACGCCGCGGTCACCGTGGCCGAATTGATCGGCGTGATCCAGAAGATCGACGGCGTGCGCCGCATCCGCACGCTGGGCATCGTCGACGCCCGCCTGACACCGGTGGCGGCGATCCCGCGCGACCGCGCCGACGGCCACTGCGGCGTGCTGGCCTTCCCGCTCGGCGATGAACTGGCCGAGCTGCTGCGGGTGCAGCCGGAGCAGGGCATCGAATACGGCGTGAGCGAACAGACGATCCCGCCGGCGCCGGCCTGGCGCAGCGCCAACCGGCTGCTGGTCGAGGAGGCCAGGCTGGAGCTGGCCAAGCTGCGCTTCGAGCAGCGCGCCTTTCGCGCCGACGACAGCGGCGCGCGCACCCGCTACGCGCTGCCGGCCGGCACCCACCGCCCGCTGCATGCCTATTACTCGGTGCAGCACGAATTTCCCGCCGTGTACGGGGTCGGCCAGTACGGCCTGCCCGACAGCGCGAGCGCCGAGCGCAAGGCCCAGGCGCGCCAGCTGCAGGGCTACCTGTATCCGATGGAGCAGTTGATGGCGAACTACCTGCAGAACCTGCAGGATTTCCCGCGCCTGTTCGGACTCGGGCATGACGATGGGCGCAGCTACGGCACCCAGTACCTGGACGGCCCGGCGGCGCCCGGGCTGGACGCGCTGTATCGCGAGGGCCCCGACGCCACCCGGCTGCGCCTGGCGCGGGTGCTGGGGCGCCAGGACGCGCACCTGGAACGCAAGGGCCGGGTCTATGACTACCTGCTGGCGATCTATGGCGAGACCTTTCCGCAGTCCGCGCTGCGGCGCTTTGCCCACTATCACGCGCACGACACCGACACCTGGCTGCTGGACGCCAAGCGGCGCCTGCTGGCGGAGCTGGTGGAATTGAGCGCGGGCCGCGGCGGCGGCGCCGACTACACGCTGGCGCCGGACGCGCCGGGCGCGACGCCCCCGCTGGCCCGGCGCGCCGCCATCCTGCTCGGCTTCGACGGCGGTGGCGGCCCGCGCAGCCTGTGCCCGGGAGGCGCCGGCGCGCGCCTGGAACTGGTCGAGGAGGACGCGGCGGAGCAGGGCCTGGCTGCGCCGCCGGCGCCGGACGACTGGCTGCCGCTGCCGCCCGCGGCGGGCCGGGCCGGGGCAGTGGGCGACGGATCGCTCGCGCGCGCCGGCCGGCTCGACGAGGCCGTGTTTCGCGACGGCGCGCTGCTGGCCAACTACCGGCTGGCGCGCGATGGCGGCGCCTATCGGTTGTACGTGCAGGCCGGGGCGCGCTGGCGCCTGCTCGGCAGCCACGGTAGGCGCGACGAGGCGGTGGCGGCGGCCCATGCCGCGGTGGCCGAACTGGCCGGCCTGAACCGGGGCTGCGAAGGCCTGCACATCGTCGAGCACGTGCTGCTGCGCCCGGGCCTGACGCGCGAGGAGGACGGGCAGCGGACCGGCGACGGCCTTGGCAATCCGGCCTTCTACGCGGCCCACATCAGCGTGGTGCTGCCGCGCTGGACCTTGCGCTGCGCCGACCGCGGTTTTCGCAACTTCGTCGAGGAGACCGTGCGCGAGCACTGCCCGGCCCATATCCAGCCCGGCTTCCTGTGGCTCGGCCCGGCCCACATGGCCGAGTTCGAGGACCTGCACGATGCCTGGCGCCAGGCGCTGCGCGAGTGGCATGGGGCGGCCGGCGAGCCGCCGGGGCGCGACGGCGCGCCATTGCAGGCCGTGGCCGGCGCGCTGGTGCACTTCCTGCGGCTGCACCGCAAGGAGCCGGCATGAGGCAGGTCCCATGATCGCCCCTCACCTGATCGAGCGGCTCGACATCGAGATCGCGTTCGATCCGCCGGATCCCGAGCTGCACGCCGAGCAGCCGCTGCTGCGCCTGCTCAGGGAAACGCTGCTGCCGGTGCTCGACGAGGTGCTCGACGCCTGCGACGAACCCGGCACGGTGCTGGTGTTGCCGGCGCTCGATCTCGACCTGGGAACGATCGAGCGCGGCGCCTGGAAAACCCAGGCCCCGGCGCGCCTGCGCGCCTTGCTCGAAGATGCGATCGCGGCCGCGCGCCAGCAGGCGCGGCTGGCGATCCCCGGCGCCGCCGACCGGCCCCGGATCCACAGCACGGGTGAAGACGCGCTGGCGCGGCTGGCCGCCTTCCTGCGCAGCGGACGCCTGGGCTGGGATGCGCCGCTGGAGCGCGCCGACCTGCATAGTGCGCTGCTCGGGGAACTGCTGGCCACGGAGCGCGCCGCCTTGCTGCGGATGCTGGCCGGCGCCGCCGTCCAGCCGGCGGCGCTGCGGCGCCTGGCCGAGCAGTTCCCGCGCCACCAGCTCGAGGCGATCCTGGATGCGGCGGCGCCGCGCCAGGCGCGTGCGCTGCGGGCCTGGCTGGCGGCGCAGGCGAGGCCGCAGGCCGCCACGCGGGCCTGGTCGCTGGTGCTCGGCGTCGCGCTGGGGGCGCACGATGCCGGGGTCGGGCTGACAACCGTGGCGGCGGCGATCGCGCACGCGCAGGTGTGGTCCGGACCGCCCGCCATGGCGCTCGCGGAAGGGCAGCGGCTGGCGGCATGGTGGCGGCGCGGCGAGCGCGATGCCGCCGCCCAGGACCTGCTCGAACGCCTGCTCGTCCAGGGCGGCGCCGACGAAGACCAGGTCCGCGCCGCGCTGGCGCGGCTCCTGGGCGCCGCCTTGTCGACGCCGGACGGTGCGCGCCGCCTGGCGGCGGCCTTGCCGCTGCGCCTGCGCGAACGCCTGCTGCGCTTCCTGGCGCCCGGGCCGGGTCCGCGCATGCTGGCCCTTGCGGGCGAGGTCGAACGGCATCTGGTGGCGCGGGTCGGCGACCGCGGCCGGGCCGCCGCCGCGCACGCGCGTTGCTGGCAGGCCCTGCTCGCGGCCAGCCTCGGGGCGCTGGGCGGCGTCGTGCGCGAAGACCTGTTGCGCGCGCGCCTGGCCGCCATCGTGGACGCCGCGGCCCACGGCGCCGTGCTGCCGGGCCATGCCGAACCCGGCTTGGCCGATGCGACGACGCCGGGCGAACTTGCGCCGGGCGAACTGGTGCTACTGGCGGCCTTCCTCGAGCGCGGCCGCTTCGACGACCTGCCGCCCGCACCGGAAGGCGCACAGGCATCCACTGGCGACGGCCGCCACGTCGTCCTGCTCGAGCGCCTGCTGGCGGGCGCGCGGGACAACAATCGTTTGCGCGAGGCCTTGCTGCGGATGCTGGGCGTGGCGCTGGCCAGTCCCGCCGCGCTGCGCCGCCTCGCCACCCAATTCCCGCAGCGGCAACTGGCCGACCTGGTGCGCGCCGCCGCGCCGGGGCCGGCTGCGGCGCTGCTGGCGCTGTTGCTGGAATCGCTGGACGCCGCCAGCTTGCAGGCGCCGGCGGACGACGAGGCGACACGCGCGGCCTGGCAAGGCCTGCTGGTGCGCGCCTTGCGCGGCGATGCAGCGCAGCACGAGCAGGAGGAGCTGGAGGAGCAGACCGGGAAGGACGGGCAGGCCGGGCAGCACGGCCAGCACGGGCAGGACCGGGCGCCGCCCGGCCCGGACGGTGCGAGCGGTTCGCTGCAATCCCGGCTGGAAGCCTGGTGGGGGACGGGGCGGTTCGATGCGGCGGGCGCCGTCCATCTCGCGCATCTGCTGGCGCGGGCGGGGAGGTCGGGCGTCGATGCGCACCTGCGACAGGCGCTGTCCGGCGCCCTCGCGACGACGCTGGCCGCATCCGACGGCGGCATGCGGCTCGCGCGCGCGCTGCCGGAGCGCCTGCGCGAAGCGCTGCTGTGGTTCGCGCTGCCCGCCATGGCGCCGCGCGCAGTCGGCGCCCTGCAGCGGCGGCGCGCCCACGGCGGCGGCGGCGACGGCGACTCCTGGATCGCGTTGCTGGCGGCCAGCCTGGCGCCGGCGGCGTCGGCGGCCGCCGTGCAGGCGCTGTGCGACGACATGGACCCGGCGGCGGCCGGGCTGGCAGAGCTGGACGCGCTGGAGGCATGGTGGCGCAGCGGCCATGCCGATGCGGCGCGGGCGCTGCGGATGGAGCGCCTGCTGGCGCGCGCGGCAGCGGCAGGCGTCGACGGCGGTCCGGCCAGGGCGCTGGCGGCCGCCCTGGCGCGCACCGTGGCCTTGCCCGAAGGCCCGCGCCGCCTGGCGGCCGCGATTCCCGAACAGCTGGGCAGCGCCTTGCTGTGGTGCCTGGCGCCCGCGCTGGCGCCGCGGCTGGTGGCGCTGCTGCACGACCTGCGCCGGCGGCTGGCATCCAGGCCGGGGGCATACCGCGATTGCTGGGCCCTGGTCTATGCGCTGTGTTTCTCCGGGGCGCCTTCGGCGGCGGCAGTGGACGCCCTGTGCCGGCGCCTGGACGCAGCGGCCCCCCAGGGGCCCGCTGCGCAGGAGGATGCTGGCGAACTCGCCGTCGCGCGTGCCGACGCCATGCTCGATGAACTCGAAGCCTGGTGGCGTTCGGGCCAGCCCGACCCCGGCCGCGCCGCGCAACTTGAGCGCCTGCTGGCCTTCGACGTGTCCGACCCGCCGGGCGCGCTCGACGAGGCGGCGCGCGCCGCGCTGCGCGCCGCACTGGCGGCGGCCGTCAGGCGCACCCTGGCCTCGCCGGGCGGTGCGCGCCGGCTGGTGAGTGCGGTTCCCGAATACCTGCGCGTCTCGCTGCTGGCGCGCCTGGCGCCCGGTTTCGCTAACGCGGTGGTGGGGCGCCTGCGCGCGCTGGGCCGCTGGCTGGCGTCGACGCCCTCGGCGGCCGGGCCGGCCCCCGGCCTGCACGCGATCTGCTGGGCCGAGGTGCTGGTCGCATGCCTGTCCCCGACGGTGACCTCGGCGTCGGTGCAGGCCTTGTGCGCGCGACTGGACGCCTTGCCCGCGGCCGCCGCGCCGGCCCGCACGGTCTCGGATGTCGAGCGGCTGGCGGCCTTCCTGCGCCGGGGGCGCTTGCTGGGGGCGCGCGCGCGGCAGGCCGGAAACGACGGAACCGCCGGAACCGCCGGCGACGACCATGTGGCCTTGCTCGATCGCTTGCTGGCGGCGTCTTCGCTGCAGCCGCTGTGGCGCATGCTGGCCGCATCGCTGCAGCGGCCGGCGCAGGCGCGCCGCCTGGTCGACCAGTTCCCGGAACGGCAGTTGCGCGAGGTGGTGGCGCGGGCGGCGCCGGCGCAGGCGGCGGGATTGCTCGCGCTGCTGGACGCGTTGCCGGCGGCCGGGCCGGCGCTCGGCTTGGCACCACGCCGCCGGCGCGCCTGGATGGTGCTGCTCGCCGCCGCCGTGCGCGCCGCGGCGGGGCTGGCGCCGTTTCCCGGCATGAAGGCGCTGCGTCGCGACGTGCTGGACCGGTTCGCCTGGCCCGATGCGGCGCCCATCGCCGCATCCGCGTCCTCGCGCTGGCAGCCAGGGCCGGAGGAGCGCCGTGCGACGCGCGCGCTCAAGCGTCTGTTGTCCGAGGCCGCGCTGGCGCGGGCGGGGAAGGCCGGAAGCCTGGCGCAAGAGACGTTGCGGGCGTTGCGGGCCCCGCCGGCCCGGGCGGTGGAGATGCCGGATGGGGCGGCGCGCCGCATGCAGGACGAATGCGCGGCGCTGGCGGCGGCAATCGGGCCGCCCGACGGTGCGCAGTTGCTGGCACGCATCCGTGACCATCTCGCGCGCGACCGCCGGATGGCGCCTGGGCGCCAGGCGGTGATGGTGGACGCCATCGCGGCGGCGGCGGGCGACGGCGGCAGCGCACAGGCCTGCCTGCGCCTCGTCCTGGATCGCCTGCGCAGCGGCGCCACGATCGACCTGGAAGCCATCGCCAGGCAAGCCAGCGCGGGCGACGGTATCGCACCAGCGGCGGCGGCAGCGGCCGGGCCGCGCGGCGCGATCGTGATGGCGCTGCTGGCGGCCGAAGGCGATCCGCCGCCCCCTGCCTGGCGCGCCCTGCTCGAGACCCGGCGCGACGAAGTGCTGCGGGTGCTGCGCGCGACCGGCCGGCGCCGCGCATGGAGGGCGGCGCTGCGCGACGGCTTGCCTCAGGCGATGCTGGCCGACCTGGTCGAACTGGCCCGGCCCGATCTCGGCGCCGCCGTGCGCGCCATGTCGGAACGGGAGATGGCGCTCGCCGGCGTGTTGGGCAGCGGCTGGCGCGCCGTGCTGTGGCGCGCCGCCTTCGGCCTGGCGGCGCGGCCGGGCCAGCCGGCGGCGCCCGACCGCGCGAGCGCCTGCATCCAGGTGCTGCGCGCGGCGGCGCCGGACGAGCCGGCCCGGGCGTCGCTGCTGGATGCGTGGCGCGCCGCCGCGCTGCCTGCGCCCAGGCCCGCTCCAGTGGCGAAGGACGCCCAGGCGAGCGTGCGGCCGGGCGAACGCATCGCCCTGGACAATGCGGGCATGGTGCTGATGGCGCCCTACCTGCCGCGCCTGTTCGCCATGCTGGGGCTGGTGGCCGACGGTGTCTTCGTCGACCTGGACGCGGCCGAGCGCGCCGTGCACCTGCTGCAGTTCGCGGTGTCGGGCGCCGGCAGCACGCCGGAGTACGCGCTGCCCCTGAACAAGCTGTTGTGCGGGCTGCCGCTCGACGCGCCGGTCGCCGCCGGCATCGACCTCACGGTGGATGAGCGCGAGACGGTCGAAGGCCTGCTGGAGGCGATGATCGCCGCCTGGAGCGCCCTGGGGCGCACCTCGGTCGAAGGGCTGCGCCAGTCCTTCCTGATGCGCGGCGGCGAGCTGTCCCTGGGCGCGCAGGGCTGGGAGTTGGCGGTCGCGCACGGCCCGTTCGACATGCTGATGGACCGCCTGCCGTGGAGTTTTTCGATCGTGCGCTTCGGCTGGATGCCGGCGCCGCTGCACGTGAGCTGGAACTGAGATGAAAGGCGTGGAATGTCGGACGACATGAATGGACTGGCGGCGCCACAGGCGACCGACCAGCCGCTATTGCTGGCCAACGCGGCCGCGCTGGCGCGCGAGGCGGACTGGTTCGCCAGGGTGCTGCACGAGCGCTTCACCCATTATTTCGACGGCCGCGATGCGCCGTGCACGCTCGCGGCCCCGCCCGGCCTGGACGGCGACGCTTCCGAGTACGCGGACCTGGTGCGCGAACTGGGCCTCGGGGCCCGCGAGCGGCTGGTGCTGATGCTGGCGCTGCTCCCCCACATCCGGCCGCAGGCGCTCGACCTGTTCTTCACCCAGAACACGCAGCAGGGCCGGCGCTTCACCGAGTTCGGCGGATGGCGCGGCAAGACCCACGAGGGCTTCCTGCCGACCTGCGAGACCGCCGCCTTCCTGCTGGCCGGCGACGACCTGGCGCAGCGCTTCGATGTGCTGGCGCTGTTCGACGACGACCATCCGCTGGTGCGGCGGCGCATCGTGCGCCTCGAACACGCCGCCGCCGGCGAGCCCCAGCTGGGCGCGATGCTGGCCATGGCGCCGGACTACCTGCAGCGCCTCACCACCGGCGCGCGCCACAAGCCGGACTACGACCGCCAGTTTCCGGCCAAGCTGGTCTCGACGCGCTTGTCCTGGGACGACCTGGTGCTGGCGCCCGAGGCGCGCCACGACGTCGAGAACATCGGCCTGTGGATCCGCGAGTCGGGCAGCCTGCTGCGCGCGTGGGGCCTGGAGCGCGCCGTCAAGCCGGGCTACCGTTGCCTGTTCTACGGCCCCCCCGGCACCGGCAAGACCCTGACGGCGACCCTGATCGGCGCCAGCGCCGGGGTCGACGTCTACCGCATCGACCTGTCGATGATGGTCTCGAAGTATATCGGCGAGACCGAAAAGAACCTGGCCAATGTGTTCGACCAGGCCCAGGACCGGCGCTGGATCCTGTTCTTCGACGAGGCCGACGCCCTGTTCGGCACCCGCACCGAGGGCACGACCTCGAACGACCGCCACGCCAACCAGGAAATCGCCTACCTGCTGCAGCGGGTCGAGGATTTCCCCGGCGTGGTGATCCTGGCCAGCAATCTCAAGGCGAATATCGACCAGGCCTTCGCGCGCCGCTTCCAGAGTGCCGTGTACTTCGGCATGCCCGACGCCGGCCAGCGGCTGCGCCTGTGGCAGGGGATGTTCCGCGACCCGCGCCGGCTGGGCCCGGACGTCGACCTGGGCGTGCTGGCCGAGCGCTACGAGCTGGCCGGCGGCGCCATGACCAATGTGGTGCGCCATGCCGCCATCAGCGCCACGCGCCAGGGACGCGACCACGTCACCCAGGCCGAGCTGCTGCTGGGCATCCGCAAGGAAATGATCAAGGAAGGAAAGACATTCTGATATGAAAACGTTCGCCCTCGTCCATGGCATCGTGCTGGCCGCCGCCCTGGCCGGCTGCACTGGCGGCGACGCCGACAACCAGCCTGCCGCGGCAGCGCCGGCGCTCACGGCGGAACGCGCCGTGGGCCTTCCCGCCTCGGATGCCGCCGAGCGCGAACTGCTCCGGCGCCTCGCGACGCCGGAGGCGGCGCGCGTCTTTCGCCAGTACAACGCCAACAACAGCCGGCAAATCCAGGACCACCTGAAGGACGTCTATGGCGCCAGCCCCGATTTCAAACGCGACGCCGGGGGAGCGGGCCGTCCCCTGCGCGACGGCGTGGTCGGTCCGGTCACGCTCAAATGGCTGACAAGGTTCTGCCGCGACTATGGCATCGTCGCCGGCGACCCCGGGTTCGAGCGCGCCGTGACGGCTTCGCTGGAGCAGGTGGCGGCGATCGCCAGGGTGCATCCGGACTGGGTCGCGATCCTGGCCAGCGCCGAGTTCGAAGACTGGATTGCCGGCCAGCCCGACCCGGATCGGAAACGCAGCCTGCAGCAACGCCGCTCGGGCGACGCCTCGCAGGTCATTGCGCTGATCGAGCTGTTCCTGCGCGCGCCGGCGCCGGCGCCGGCGCCGCAGGCCGTCGCGCCGATCGAACTGACGTTCGGCTACGATCCCGAGCGGACCGAAAAGACCGACCTGGCCGAAGTGGCGTTGCGGATCGGTCGGCTCTCCGGCCACCTGCCCGAGCAGGAGCGCATCTTCGACGAGGAGGTGCGCGGGGTGCTGGAGGGACTCTACGTCCCGGAGGCGACGCTGGCCCTGATCAAGCGCCATTCGGAGGTCGATGCCTACCTGGTAAAGGACGAGCTGTTGCAACGGCTGCGCAGCGAGGGGCTGCCCGAGGCAGCCGTGATCGCATTGCAGAGACTGCAGGGCAAGGAATATGCCGATGTCGAGCAATTCCAGGAGGCGCTGCGCGAGGCGGCCGCCGCCGAAGACCAGCTCGACGCCGTCGAGCGCAAGCTCCTGGCGATCGTGCGCGGCGCGCGCACCGTGCGCTACCAGGCGCCGGCAACCCTGGCCGCCAGCCTGGCCGCGGGTGCGAAGCCGGATCCGGCGGTCGCCGCCTTGTTCCGGGGCTTCGAAAAGGTGGAATACCCGACCCGCGCGCTGTTCGACGCCGCTCTCGAGTGGCAGGTGAGGCGGGCGCTGGCCATGTGTCCCGAGCTGCCGCCGAAGACGCCGGATCCGCGCGCCCCGAAGGGTTGGCAAGGAAAGCTCGACGATCCCGGCCTGGCCGCCCTCGAGGCGCTGATGCCCGGGCAGGCGGACTCGTTCGACAGGATCAGGCAGCTGCGCAAGCGGCAGGGATGCCAGGCCGTCGAGCAGGTCGAGGCCGACGTGCTGGTCTACCAGGTTACCCGCTTCGTGGCGCCACGCCTGGACGGCGAGATGGACTTCGACATCCATCACAGCGTCCCCTCGCCGGAGCCGCGCACGAGCGACTGGGCGCCCGACTGGTGCCGTTGCGCCCGTCCGGAGCAGGACGGCATGGCGTATGGCTTCTACCCCTTGTGGCTCGACGCCGGAGAGCGCCAGATCGATTTCGGCGCCCTGACCCGCATCGGACTGTACGGCGCGACGGTCGACGACGCTGGCGCCCTGCAGGGTCCGCCGGGCATGGAAGCGCTGCTGGTTCCGGATCACCTGGCGAAAATGATGCGTGCCGCCCACCGCCACGACGTGAAAGTGGACTGGGTGGTCGCGCGCAGCGACTGGGCCAAATGGCGCACGCTGACGGCCAGGAGCAAGCAGGAGGTGCTGGACGCCCTGCGGCGCAATATCGTGGCGTTGCTGGCGCGCGAGCTGCCCGACGCGGGCCAGGGGATGATACGGCTGGCTTCGCTGTACCAGGACGCCGGCCCGACCGGCGGCGACGGCGTGGCGCTTTATTTCCGCGGCTTTCCGGCCGCCGACAAGGACTTGTTCAACGGTTTCGCGACCGCACTCTACCGGCAACTGGACGAGATGCGGCCGGCGCGGCGGCTCAGCCTCGTCGTCGACTATGACGAACTGGGGCGGCCCGGCCCGTTCGCCCATCGCAACCTGGTCGATCTGATCAAGGAAGTCAATCCGATCGGGACGTCGTTCGCCGCGAGCGGTCGCCAGATGGAGCAGGACATACCGATCCTGGCGCTGATCCCGGAACCGACCCGCGACAGCAAGAAGGCGCTGCGCACCGGGATCCAGAACGCGCTGCAGGGCGCCGACGCGGCGCGCCTCCAGTGGGCGCTCATGCCGGTGGTCGAATACGACGGGGTCGGTTCGGCCCAACTGGCCGACGATATCGTGTTCGCCGCGGCCAACTACCGCGGCATCGGCTTCTGGCCGCTTGCCTTCGCCGGGACGCCCGGCGCCGATGGCGCCCTGAGCGACAGGGACGCCAACCAGCTGTTGAGGAATTTCCTGCAGCCCTTCGGTGATTCGGCCAACAAGATCAGCGACCGCGCCAGCTACCTGTGTCCGCACCGCTTGTGGCTGCGCTGGCTGTTCTGGGGATCGCTGGCGGTCGCGCTGGGCGTCGGCGCGGTGTATTTCAACTGCCGAGGCTGCAACGAGCGCCTCGACAACAGCGACCTGTACTTCGTGGGAATGATGGCCCTGCTGGCGTTGCCGCTGCTGACCCTGGCGGTACTGGTGGTCAGCGATCCGCTGCTGACCGGCTACCTGAAGTACACGCTGGCGCTGTACGGCACCGGCGGCATCGTGGCGGCGGCGCTGGTGTCGCGCTACTACTTCAAGAAATCGCGCCGCAAGCTGCCGTAGGGCGGGTGCGGCGCGCGAGCGGCGGGCGCATCATTCGTCCGCCGGCTCGTGGAACTCGTCGGCCCGCGAAAACAGGTCCCAGGCCGCGATGAACAGGGCCGCGATCACCGGCCCGATCACGAAACCGTTCAGGCCGAACAGCGCCATTCCGCCCAGGGTCGACAGCAGGATCACGTAGTCGGGCAACTTGGTGTCCTTGCCAACCAGGATGGGACGCAAGATATTGTCGACCAGGCCGATCACCAGCACGCCATAGGCGGCGAGCACGATGCCCTGCCAAATGTCGCCGGTCGCCAGGAAATAGATCGCCACCGGGCCCCACACCAGCGCCGCGCCGACCGCCGGCAGCAGCGACAGGAAGGCCATCACCACGCCCCACAGCAGCGCGCCGCTGACGTCGAGCGCCCAGAAGATCAGACCGCCCAGCGCGCCCTGGGCCATCGCCACCAGCACATTGCCCTTGACGGTGGCGCGGATCACCGTCGTGAAGTTCTGGAACAGGCGGCCCTTGTACTCGCTCGACAGCGGGACTGCGCGCTGGATGCGGGCAGCCAGGATGCGGCCGTCGCGCAACAGGAAGAACAGCAGGTACAGCATGATGGTCATGCTGACCACGAAGTCGAGCGTGTTGCGGCCGATATTGAGCGCATAGTGCGCCGTGGCCTGGCTGATCTGGGCCGCGCCCTCGGCGATCTTCTGCTGCAGCGAGGCCAGGTTGGTCAGCTCGAAGCGCTCGAGCAGCGAGATCGCCCAGTCGGGCAGGGCGCGGATCACGAGGTTGAAGTAAGCGGCGACGTCGACCTGGCCGGCGCTGAAGCGGGCATAGATCGCGGTGACTTCGTTGATCAGCGAAGAAGTGATGAGGGCCAGCGGGAACAGCACCATCAGGATGATCACGAGCAGCGACAGCAGGGCGGCGAGGGTCGGCCGGCCCTTGGTCGCGCGCAGCAGGCGCGACTGCAGCGGCGCGAAGATGATGGCGAAGACCACGCCCCAGAACACGGCGCCGGAATAGGGCAGCAGGACCCAGAGGAAGGCGATGGTGACGATCGCCAGTAACAGGAGGAAGGAGTTCTGCGGCAGGGTGTATTGCTTCATCGGCGGTGCACGAGGTGGTTGAACGATTAATGTTTCCGGATGATACGCCATGCCGGCGCCCATACGGCTGACCTTTTGCAGCGCGCGGTGCGCCAGCTAACGCCCGGCGCGCATTGTCGGTCGATGTCGCTTGCTGACCACAAGGTCAGTTCAATCGTGCGCATTGTACATCTGTCATCTTGCGATAATAAATGGTTGCCGCGTCAAGACGAGGTCTGGCGGGCATTTGAACAACATTTTTTTATCGGAGTTACCATGTCCCGTTCCGCGCAGCGCGCCCCCCTGTCCACGCTCCATACCACCCTCGTCACCGCCCTCAAGGGCGCCATCCTGCTGGGCGCCGCATCGGCCGGCATGGCCCAGGCCCAGCAGTCGCCCGCCCTCGACCGCATGAGCATCTCGGCGGGCGCCTTCCGCGCCGAACCGAAGATCCACATCGGTGGCGACACCAACTATGGCCGCATCGACACGCCGGACGAGAAGATCGACGACGTCACCCTGCCGCGCGTGAAGGCCGAGCTCCTGATCGGCGACAGCCACGGCCTGTCGTTCGATTACTTCCGCTTCGACGAAGACTGGGCCGGCACCGCCAGCGGCGATACCGTCTACGAAGGCCGTCCCGTCAGCGGCACCATTGCCGCCGATGCCGACCTGCGCCTGGAGATGGCGCGCTTCTCGTACAAATGGTGGATGGGCAAGGAGAAAAATGCCTTCGGCATCGGCCTGGGCGCCGCCTACCTGCGCGCCAAGATCTCCGGTTCGGCCGAGGCGAACCTCAGCGCCTCGAATCCGGTGGAGAACTATGCGTTCAGCGGCTCGGCCTCGGGCAGCGACAGCGTGTGGGCGCCGACCGTCGAACTGGCATGGCGCCACTCGCTCAACGAGCAATGGCGCGTGTATGCCGAAGGCTCGGGCATCAAGAAGAACGGCGGCACGGTCGAGGGCCACGTGTGGAACGGCTCGGTCGGCGTCGAATGGTTCCCGCACAAGAACATCGGCCTGGTGGTGGACTACAACGTCCAGAAGATCGACCTGCACCGCAATGGCGACCGCACGGCCGACCTCGACCTGAAACTGAAAGGACCGTCGGCCTTCGTCAAGGTCCGCTTCTGAGCCGGACCGCACGCGCGATGTCGATCGCGCTGCACGCTCAATTGCTTCCGGTCATAATACATAGTGCCAAAGCACTGTTGTAGGGAGAACGATTGAGCGCGGAGCATCTGATCGGCTGTCATGACTGCGGCTGCCTGTACCACCGGGAGCCGCTGAACTCGCGCGAGCGCGCGCGCTGCGCGCGTTGCCGCCACGAGCTGTACCGCTGGCATGCGGGCGGGCCGCTGCGGCGCGCCGATTCGCTTGTCGCGCTGACGCTGGGCGCCGCGCTGGTCTATCTGCTGGCCCAGAGCTTCCCGATCGTCACGCTCGAGATGGGCGGCATGACGTCAGGCGTCACCCTGCTGCAAGCGATCGGGGTATTGTGGGACGAGGGGATGCAGGTGATCGCGGCGATGGTGCTGCTGTGCGCCATCGTGTTCCCGGGCATCGAACTGGCTTCGCTGCTGTACGTCGCCGTCGGCCTGCGCCGCGGCCGGCGCGTGCCCGGATTCAACCTGGTCCTGCGCCTGGTGCAGGGCGCGCGGCACTGGGCCATGACCGAGGTGCTGATGATCGGCATCCTGATCACGGTCATCAAGATGACCAGCATGGCCCGGGTGGTCCCCCATCCGGGCCTGTTCGCCTTCGGCGTGCTGACGGTCCTGTGCGCGCTCGTGATGCGCTACGAACCGAAGGCGCTGTGGGAGCTGGCCGACCGGCTGGCGCCGCGGCCGAAGGACCAGGCGCTGGCGCACGCGGTGGCCCACGCCCCCGACACCCTGGTCGCCTGCGGCGCCTGCGGGCTGGTCAACGGCCAGCCGTGGCACCGGGCGGCGAACGGCGCCGCGCACTGCCGCCGCTGCGGCGCCGCGCTGCACCGCCGGATCCCGAACAGCATCGGCTGGACCTGGGTGATGCTGGCCGCGGCCACGCTGCTCTATATACCGGCCAACATCCTGCCCGTGATGTACACCCGTACCATCGGCGGCGGGGCCGAGGGCGACACCATCATGAGCGGCGTGGTGCTGTTCTGGAATACCGGTTCGCCTGGCCTGGCGATCATCATCTTCGTCGCCAGTGTGGTGGTGCCGGTCTCGAAGCTGGTGGCGCTGGCCTGGCTCAATGCGACCGCCCAGCTGCGCTCACGCGCGGCGCCGCTGGCGCGCACCCGCGCCTATCGGGTGGTGGAATTCGTCGGGCGCTGGTCGATGCTCGACATCTTCGTGGTTACCCTGACCGTGGCGCTGGTCCGCTTCGACGCGCTGGCGACGATCACCGCCGGTCCCGGCGCGATCGCTTTCGGCTGCGTGGTGATCGTGACCATGGTCGCGTCGCACCAGTTCGACCCGCGCCTGATCTGGGACCCTATCGAATCGAATGGAGAACGACATGCCTGAACAAGACGGCGCCACAGCGCCGCAGCGAGCGCCGGCCCCCGGACCTTCCTCGCCCGACGTGGACCGCCCGAGCCGCTGGCTGCCCTCGCTGATCTGGCTGATCCCGCTGCTGGCGGCCATCATCGGCGCCTGGCAGGTGGTGCACTGGATGACCAACAAGGGCCAGACCGTGTACGTCTATTTCGCCACCGGTGAGGGGCTCGAAGCGGGCACCACCCGGGTCAAGTACAAGGACGTCGATATCGGCCGCGTGGTGTCCGTGACCCTCGCCGACGACGGCAACCGGGTGGTGGCCAAGATCGAGATGGCCAAGGAGGCCAACCGCTTCACCGCCGAGGATTCGCGGTTCTGGGTGGTGCGGCCGCAGATCGGCGCCAGCGGCGTGTCGGGATTGAACACCTTGCTGTCCGGTCCCTATATCGGCGCCGCGCCCGGTACGTCGGAAGAGACCAGCAATGCCTTCACCGGGCTGGAGACGGCGCCGCCGATTCCGATCGGCCTGAAGGGCCGCGAATACCTGCTGCATGCAGACAGCCTGGGCTCGATCGCACCCGGTTCTCCCGTGTATTTCCGTCGCGTGCGCGTGGGCCAGGTGGCCAAGGTCGAGCTGGACAAGGCGGGCCAGGGCATCGACATGTCGGTGTTCGTCGAGGAGCCGTACATCGGCTTCGTCGGGACCGACACGCGCTGGTACCACGCCAGCGGCGTCGACCTGCGCCTGGACGCCAGCGGCCTGAAACTGAACACGCAATCGCTGGCCGCGCTGGCCACCGGCGGCATCGCCTTCGAGTCGACCGACGGCAAGAAGCCCGCCGCGCCGGCGCCGGCGGGCAGCCGCTACCGGCTGGCGGAAGACCGCGCCGCTGCCCTGCGTCCGCCCGACGGCCCGGCCACCACCGCGGTGCTGTACTTCGACCAGTCGCTGCGCGGCCTGGCGCCGGGCGCGCCGGTCGACTTCCGCGGCGTGGCGCTGGGCGAGGTGCGCAGCGTCGGCATCGAGTGGGACCGCGAGCGGCGCCGCTTCAACATGCCGGTCACGATCGACATGTACCCGGGCCGCCTGGGCCAGGATTTCATGAACGCGCTGAACCAGGGCCGCGACGGCAAGGACATGATGGGCATGATGGTGGGACGCGGCCTGCGCGCCCAGCTGCGCAACGGGAACATCCTCACCGGCCAGCTGTACGTGGCGCTCGACTTCTTCCCCAACGCGCGCAAGGCCGCCCTGGGCGAGCAAGGCGAGCTGGCCGTGCTGCCGACCGTGCCGGGCCAGCTCGACGAGCTGCAAAGCCAGGTGGCGCGCATCGCCAACAAGCTCGACAAGGTGCCGTTCGACGAGATCGGCAACAACCTGAACCGCACGCTGGCGCAGGCGAATGCGACCCTCGCGCGCCTGGAGGGCCAGGTGCTGCCCGAAATGACGGGCACGCTCACGGCCGCCAAGGGCACCTTCGCGCGCGCCGAGAACCTGCTGGCGCAGGACTCGCCGCTGCAGTCGGACCTGCGCCAGGCCCTGCAGGAAGTGTCGGACACGATGGCCAAGCTGAACGCACTGGCCGACTACCTCGAACGCAATCCGCAGTCGATCATCCGCGGCAAACCCCAGGAGAAGAAGTGATGACGTCGTCCCCGATTTCACGCCGCCTGCCGGCCGCGGTTCTGCTCGCGGCCCTGCTTGCCGGCTGCGGCAGCACGCCGGTGGACCGCTTCTATACGCTCAGCGGCGGGCCGGCGACCGTCGTGCCGTCGACGGCGGCGGCGCAGCCGCTGTACTTCGAGATGCGGCCGGTCACCTTGCCCGGCCAGTTGCGGCGCCCGCAGATCGTGGTGAGCGCGAGCGACGGCCGGATCGACCTGGAAGAACACCACCGCTGGGCCGGGCCGCTGGCCGAGGAAATCGGCAACAGCCTGTCGCTCGGCATCGCGGCCCAGTTGGGCGGCGTGGATGTCTACCGCAGCGCGGCGCCGAAGGAAAGCATCGTGTACAGGATCGGCGCCGACGTCCAGCGTTTCGAATCGCAGCCGGGCGGCTATGCGCTGGTCGATGCGGTATGGAGCGTGCGCCGGCTCGATGGCGGCGAGGTGCAGACTTGCCGCAGCGTGTTCCAGGAGCCGGTGGGCCCTGGCCACGACGCCCTGGTGGCGGGGCATCGGGCGGCGCTGGCCAGGCTGTCGGCCACGATCGCGCTGGCGGTGCGCGGCCAGGCTGCGGGCAGCGCGCCGGCCTGTCCGGCCGCGGTCGACCGGTACTGATCACGCGGGCGGGCGGCCGACGCCGGTCGCCACAGGACCGCGCTGACATCGTGCTCGCTTATCGTGATCGCTTATCGTGATCGCTTATCGTGCTCGCTTATGATGCACTCCGGGCTCGGCGCCAGGCGCGGTGTGCCGCGCGCCGGCCAGCCCGGCGTCGCCCGGATGGCTGCGCAGCGCATTGACGGTCAGGGAATCAGGCGCTCGGCGCGCAGGCGGGCGAACAGGTCGAAGAACGAGGCGTCGGTGGCCTGGTAGGCAGTAAAGCCGAGGCGGCGGCTGTTGGCCATGTCGGTCATCACCTCGAGCGGACGGCCGAGGTCGAGATCGGTGTGCCAGGCCGAGGCCAGGCGATCGAGGTTGGCTTCGGCCAGGCCGTGGCGCGCGGCGATCTCGCGCCACAGCGCGTCGTCGTTGGCCATGGCGGCCTCGAGCGGCGAGATCGTGCCGTCGAAACCGGCCGCCTGCACGCCGAAGAAGTCGGCCAGCCTGGGCCACAACCAGCTCCAGCGGAATACGTCGCCATTGACGATATTGAACGCTTCGTTGCGCGCGGCGTCGGTATCGGCAGCCCAGACCAGTTGTTTGGCCAGCATGCGGGCATCGGTCACGTCGGACAGGCCGTGCCACTGCGCGCTCGATCCGGGAAACTGGAACGGGCGTCCGGTCTCCTTGCAGATGGTCGCGTAGACCGCCAGCGTGGTGCCCAGGTTCATGGCGTTGCCGACCGCCAGGCCGATCACCGTGTGCGGGCGATGGATGGTCCAGGTGAAGCGGTCGCGCGCGGCGGCGGCATAGACCTCGTCTTCCTGGGCATAATAGAAGTTCTCGAGCGGCAGGCGCGGCTGGCTTTCGCGGAGCGGGGTGTCGGGCAAGGTGCCCGAGCTGGCATAGGCTTCGAACGGGCCCAGGTAGTGTTTGAGGCCGGTGACCAGCGCGACATGGCGCAGGCTGTTCGTGGACGCCAGCGCGTCGAGCAGGTTGCGCACCAGCGCGGCGTTGACGCGGATGTTCTCGGCCTCGGTGTCCTGGCGCATCCAGGTGGTGATGAACACGTGGGTCGGTTCGACGTCGGCCAGCGCGGCGCGCAATGCGGCGGGGTCGAGCAGATCGGCGGCGACGTGGCGCACGGCCGGCAAGTCGCGCGGCGCGCGGCGCGACAGGCCGACCACGTTCCAGCCCTGGGCCAGCAGTTCGCGCGCGACGTGGTTGCCGCCAATGCCGGTGACGCCGACGACGAGTGCAGTTCGTTTCATATTGCTTCTCCCGATGTGACAATTGCCCCCCATTCTACCCGGCGCTGGCAATCGGCGCGCAGGCCCGCAACGAAAGGCGCTGTGCGCGTCAGTCGCCCAGCCTGGCCACTTCGCCGGCGTCCAGCTGGCGGGACGTCCGTGCCGCGAACACGTTGTCGTACACCAGGCCTTGCATCGTCGCCACCCGATGGGTTAACTCGACAGTGGCTGAGACCGGCGCGGCGGGGAAAGGTTCGCACAAGGAACGCGAACAGCGCCAAATGAAACAGGGCGCCGCATCGCTGCGGCGCCCCTTTTTCGTCAACACATCAGCACATCAGAAGCGGTAACGCAAGGTCAGCGACGTATTGCGCGGCGCGCCGTAGGTGATCTGGTTGAAGGCGGCGAACATCGCGAAGTGGGTCTTGTCGGTCGCGTTGCTGACGTTCAGCTGGGCCGACAGCTGCTTGGTGAAATCGTAGCGCGCCATCAGGTTGACCAGGGCGAACGATTCCTGCTCGATACGGCCGTCGATGCCAGGCGCCACGGTGCCGTCGATCGTGTAGGTGCTGCCTTCCCAGTTGACCCCGCCGCCCACGGTGAGCTTGCTCCAGGCGCCCGGCAGGCGGTAGGAAGCGAAGGCGCGCAGCGTCTTGCGCGGGTAGATCGCGTTGAAGTCGACGCCGTTGGCTTCCTTGGCGCGGAAGATCGCGTAGCCGATGCTGGCGTTCAGGCCCGAGACGATCTCGCCCGACACGTCGAGCTCGATGCCCTTGCTGGTGGCGCCGTCGGCCGCCCGGTAATAGGCTTCGGGCAGCTGCGGGCCGGTCGGACCGTCGCGGTCGATCTCGCCGGCGCGCTGGCCGAGGTTGTCCTGCTTGAGGTGGAACACGGCGAGCGAGGCGTTCACGCGGCGGTCGAAGAACTCGCCCTTGATGCCGGCCTCGTTGGCCTTGCCTTCGATCGGATCGAGCAGGCTGTTGTTCAGGTCACGCAGGTTTTGCGGCTGGAAGATGCTGGTGTGGCTGGCGTACAGCGAGTAGGTGTCGTTCAGGTCGAACACCAGGCCGGCGTACGGCGTGATCTCGTTGGAATGCTTGATCGAATAATCGGCTTCCCATGCGCCGCCGCCCGCCTTTTCGTACTTGGTCACGCGCGCGCCGACGATGGCCTTGAGCCGGTCGGTGACCGAGAAGCGCGCCATGCCATACAGGCCCTGCTGGGTCGTTTCGCTGTCCTGATAACGGGCTTGCGGGGCCCAGGAAGGAGTCGGGTAGCTGGCAGGGTTCCAGTTGTTGAAGTCTGCCACCGGCGGCGACACGCCTTCGGGCAGGCCCGGGAATTGCACCAGGCGGTTGTTCGAATAGAAGTCGGTCTTCGCATGCAGGTAGCCGATGGCCGCCTGGTGTTCGCGGCCGAAAGCGCTGAACGGGCCGCTGGCGTGGATGCCGTAGTCCTTCTGCTTGGTCTGGATGACGTAGGAGCCGGCGAAGGAGCCGATGCCGGCGCCCGTCACGCGATCCGGTACGCCGGACAGGTACAGCAGGTGCGAGTCGCCGTCGCGGGTAGCGTCGGTGTAGGTAAAGCGCAGGTTCCAGCCGTTGATGAAGCGGTGTTCATAGTCTGCGAAGAAGTTGTCGTACTGGTTGTCGAAGGCGGTCCATGGCGTGCCGGTGGTACGCGAGCGGTCTTCGGGAATCAGCGAACCGTCGGTGTAGCGGTATGGCAGGCCACCCCACATCGCGCCGCGCGGGCTCATTTTCTGGCGGCTGAAACCTGCCGAGAAGGTGCCGTCGCGGCCGATATCGGCTTCGACGGTGCCGTAGAAGGCGCGGTCCTTGTTCTCGAGGTGCTGGACCCAGCTGTCGCCTTCGCCGTATTCGCCGACGAAGCGGCCGCGCACGCTGCCCGACGCGTTCAGCGGGGTCGAGACGTCGGCCATGATGTGGCGCTTGTCCCAGCGGCCGACGGTCGCTTCGATGCGGCCGCCCAGCTTCTTGCTGAAGGCGCGCTTGCGCACCAGGTTCAGCGCCGCCGATGGCGTACCGGCGCCGGTCATCAGGCCGGTCGCGCCGCGCACCACCTCGACACGGTCGTACAGGGCCAGGCTGCCCAGCACTTCGCCGGCGCTCCAGGCGGCGTCCCAGGTGGTCGGGATGTTGTCGATCTGCAGGTTGGTGACTTCGAAGCCGCGCGCGGTAAAGCTGCCGCGGTGGGTCTCGTACTGGTTGACCGAGACGCCGGTGACGTTGTTGACGACGTCGGTGATGGTCAGCAGGCCCTGGTCCTCGATGCGCTGCTGGGTGATGACCGAGACCGACTGCGGGGTGTCGCGCAGCGACATGTCGAGCGGGGTCGCGGTGCGGGTGCGGCCGATGGTGTACGAGCCGACGTCGTCGGCCAGCTTCTGCGCCTGGACCTGTACCTGCGGCATCGACGTGGTGCCGGCGGCGGTGTTGCTGGCGGTGCTGCCTTCGGTGGCTTGCGCGTGCACGACGAACGGGAGCGCGAGGCCCACGCAGACCGTCAAGGTCTTCAATTTAACGCGTCCGCTGGTGCTGACCTGCTTTTCCATCTTTATTCCTGTTTTTAACGATGAGTGGGTGGCGGACGGGTCCGTGAAACGCGCGCCGGCCTATGACAGTAGGGTAACAGCTTGGAATGATAACTATTCTCATCTGCTTGTGTCAATGTATTGCGACGGCAACTTTTGGTATGTCGCGCGCATTGTGCAGCGCCATGGAGAGTGATGGCAGCGAACTGGGCTGTTTCCTGCACGCCGGAAGGTCTAAGCTGGCGTCATCACTGAACGCGAAAGGACACCGATATGGATCGACCGGAATTCTTCATCACCCCGGGCTATGGCGAGAAGTTGCATGCAAAGCTCGGCTATTCGCAGGCGGTCAGGGTCGGCAACCGGGTGGAGACGTCGGGCCAGGGCGGCTGGACCGACGACCTGGCGTTCCCGGAACGACTCGAGGACGAGATCGAACTGGCGTTCAAGAATGTCGAGCGCGTGCTGGCCGCGGCGGGCGCCACCTGGGAGAACGTGGTTCACGTTAATTCTTACCATGTAGGCGGATTCCCTCCCGGGACCAACGAAACGATGGCCAGGCTGTTTCGCCAGTACATGCCGACGCGCGCGCCCATCTGGACCGAGCTGGGCGTGGCGGCGCTGGGCGCGCCGCAGATGCGGATCGAGATCCGGGTGACCGCGGTCATCGAATGAGGCGTCGCGCCCGCTCGAGGTATTGCGCCTAGTGCCGGAACGTCTCGATCAGCCAGTCGACGAACACCGTCAGCCGTGCATGCTGGTGCCGGTTGGGCGGGTACAGGATGTGGAAAGGCATGGGCGGGCGGCGCTACTCCTGCAGGATCGGCACCAGGTCGCCGGCGTCGATCGCCGGCCGGACCATCCGCGTGAAATGCTGGCCGATGCCCATGCCGGCCCGCAGCAGCGCCAGCAGGCCATTGCCGTCGTTGGTGGACAGCGCGCTGGCCTCGATCTCCAGGCGCTCGCCGTCCCGCTCGAAAGTCAGGGGATTCGGCTTTGTCGTTGCCGCAAAAAAGTAGCCCAGGCATACGTGCCGTTCGAGATCGGCGGGTGTCCGCGGCGTGCCATTGCGGTCGAGATAGGTCCTCGACGCGAAGGTGCCGTAATCGAGGTCGACCAGCTTGCGGCCGACCATCGACAGGGTTTGCACTTCGCCGGCGCGGATCACGCAGTCGACGCCTTCGCCGATGATGTCGGCCGGGCGGTCGCTGATGCCCAGCGCCAGGGTGATGTCAGGGTATTCCAGGTGGAAAGCGGGCAGGGCCGGGGCCAGGAGCGAGGTCGCGAACGAGGCCGGGGCGTCGATCCGCAGATGCCCGCGCGGCTTGCGTTTCTGGCCGCGCATGGCGTGGTCCATGGCGTCCAGTTCGGCCAGCAGGCGGGTCGATTGCCGGTAATACGCCATGCCCTCGGCCGTCGCGGCGATCGCGCGCGTGGTGCGATGCATCAGCTTGTTGTCGAGATGGGCTTCCAGGTCGCCGATCAGCTTGCTGACCGTGGAGCGGGGCAGGCCCAGCTGGTCGGACGCCCGGCTGAACGAGCCGGTGTCGATCACGCGGACGAAGGCGCGCATGGCCAGGAGCTGGTTCATGGGAGGTCGGCTGCAGGGTGGAAGTCATGGGCCACCATTATCCACAAAGCGGGATCATCGTGGCCGATGTGCGATGGGGGAGGAGGGAGCCTGGCCCGCGTCGAGACAACCTCGTCCAGCCAGGCGCCGGGCCGGACGCGACGGGCCAGGGGGCGGGCGCGGGGTCAGGCCCGGGGTCCGGCCCGGGGTCAGGCCAACGCTTTCTTGTTCGCCTCGGTGATGGTCCAGTAATAGATCGTGCGGCCATCGACCTCGACCGTCTTCTCGGCCGGCCATTCCGAGCCCATGTCGAAGGCATGCGACACGACGCGCGTGCCGACCTTCAGCTGTTTCCACAATTGCGGCCGCAGCTTGGCGTTTATCGTCGGCAACAGGTAAAGGGTCACGACGGTCGCACTCGAGAAATCGGTCTTGAACAGGTCGCCGACACGGAACTGGGCGCGGTCCGAGACGCCGGCCTTCTTGGCGTTCTCCTTGGCTTCGGCGATCCGGGTCGGATCGATGTCGATGCCGGTGCCGCGCGCGCCGCGCTCCCTGGCCGCCGTGACGACGATGCGGCCGTCGCCGCAGCCCAGGTCGAACAGCGTGTCGTTCTTGCCGACCTTGGCCAGGTCGAGCATCTTGTCGACCACCTCTTGCGGGGTCGGCACGTAGGGCACGTCGAGGCGTGGCGTTTCCCTGGCTGCCTGGGCCAGCGCGCGGCCGAACGGGAACATCATCAGGCCGGTGGCGGCGGCGGCGGAGAGCAGCAGGGTACGACGGCGAGGTTGCGGTTTCATCGGCACAGCTCCTTGGTCAGGTGTGGACTTGGGGGGAGGAACGCTCTTGCATTATCGATCGGCCTTCGAGCGCAGCAGCAGCAGCAGCACGAGGCCGACGGCCAGCACGCCGACGCCGATCCAGGCGGCGTTCAGGCCACCGAGCTGCTGGCTGTACACGTACGACAGGCTGGACCACAACATATAGGCGCAGCTGGCGCAGAACAGGAGCGGCAGCACGGGGTACAGCGGCACCTTGAACGGCCGCGGCGTGTCCGGCTCGCGCCGGCGCAGCATGAACAGCGAGATGCCGGTCAGCAGGAAGAACAGCCAGAACACGGGCGCGGTGAATTCGACCATGGCCTTGAAGCCGCTGCCCAGCGCCGCGCCGGTCGCGACCAGGGCCAGGGCGGCGACGCACTGCACCGTCATGGCGACGGTCGGCGTGCCGCGCTCGCTGTCCCATTCGGCCAGGCGGCCCAGTTTCTTCCAGTCCAGGCCGATGGCGTAGCTGGTGCGGGCGCCGACGATCATGGTCGCGTTGATCGAGGTGAGGGCGGAAATCGCCACCAGCACCGACATGATCTTTTCGCCGGCCGGGCCGAAGACCACCTTCATGACGTCGGCCGCCACCGCCTCGGAGGCGGACATGCCCTCCATGCCGAGCACTTTCCAGTAGGCCCAGGTCACCATCAGGTAGAGCACGGTGATGACGACGATGCCCATGGACAGGGCCTTGACCATGTCGCGTGGCCCGCCGCGCATCTCGGCACTGATGTAGGCGGCCTCGTTCCAGCCGCCATAGGTGAGCAGGACGAAGACCATCGCCATGCCGAGGGCGGCAGCCGCCGGGCCGCCCGCTGCCGATGTCCCAGCGGCCGCGGCCGGCGCCGGATCGGCGAACAGGGCCGCAGCGCCGACGATCAGGAGCAGGCCGAGGATCTCCGCGACCGTCAGGAAGGTCTGGGCGCCGGCGCCGGTGCGGATGCCGCGCAGGTTGAGCGCGGACAGGCCGGCGATCACCGCGACGGCGTACGCCGTGCTGCCCCAGCCCGGCGCCAGCATCGTGAGCGGAATCGCCTGCTGCATGTAGTCGCCGAACACGAAACCGAGCAGCGCGATCGAGCCGGTGGTGATGACGGAGAAGCGCGCCCAGCCGAACAGGAAGGCGGTCGAGCGCCCGAAGGCCCGGTGCAGGTAGTGGTAGTCGCCGCCGGCGTGCGGATACGCGGTGGTTAGCTCGGCGTAGCACAGGGCGCCGATCAGCGAGACGAGGCCGCCCAAGGCCCACAGGGTAAACATGGTGGCGGCGCCGCCGCTCATGCTGGCGACGAGGGAGGGGGCCTTGAAGATGCCGGCGCCGATGACGACGCCCACGATGACGGCAACCGCCTCGCGCAGGCCGATCGTCGGCCGCGGACGGGGAACGTGAGGGGGGGAGATGGTGCGTTCCGCTTCGATGGCATCCATGTCATGGTCAGGTAGGCACGAGGCCGGTCGCCGGGAGCCGGTCATGCGTGGTTGCACATGGGGAACGCATGAATGCATTGCCGCTCACCCGCTTTTCGGAACTGGATGTTAACCAGACTGTAGAGCCGGTGGCGCGCGATTGGGATGCCAGTTTGATAAAGACGGCTGGCGCCGGGCATGGCGCCGGGCATGGCACGACGGCGGCCATTGCCGGCGTCGTGCATGGCGGGGGAGGGCCGGCGAGCGTCAGCCCGGCGCCGAATCGGGCCCGGCCCCTGGGGCCGACGATGCCGTCTGCAACGGCGCCGCCGCTTCGCTCCCATGGTTCGACGCACGCCCCGGCGCGGGGGCGCCGAGCCACGCGAAGATGGCCGGCCAGATCGCGGCGTGGGCGCTGCGGCCGACCAGCACGCCCACGTGCTGCAGGTTGACCCCGACGTCGCCGCGGTAGCCGAATACCTGCCTGCGTTCGCTGCTGGTCGCCTCGTGGAAGGGCAGCACCGCTTGCGGGGGAATCACCTTGCTGCGGAAATCGACCACGCTGGCGAGCGGCGAACGCAGGTCGCGCGGGCCGATCGCGCGGCCGCCGATGCCGAGCCTGCCCCGCATGAAGTCGTCGTTGCGATACAGCGACTCGACGACGTCGGTGAACAGGCGGCCGGGCAGCGGGAATTCGTCATGCGTCCAGCGCTCGACCCGCATATGCGTGGCCAGCGCCTTGGGATCGAGCAGCGACAGCCAGCGGTCGGCGACCCGCTCCCACTGGAAAGCCTGCGGCTCGGCCATGGCGCTCATCAGGTTGAGGTAGGTGCCCGGCACGTGGCGGAAGGCGTCGGCGATGCCGCGCGCGTGCGGGGTGGCGTCGACCAGCGGCGAGAAGCAGCAGCTGGCGCGCTCGAAGTGCAGCGGAGATTCGAGCAGGATGGTGGCCGCCACGCGCTCGGGATGCATGCAGCTGTAGATGGCGGCCAGGATGCCGCCCAGCGAGTGGCCGACGATCGTGAGCCGTTGCTGGTCGCTGTCGTGCGCGATCGCGCGCTGGCAGGCCGACAGCAGGCGGTCGCCGTAGTCGTCGAGGCCCACGTCGGGGTCGCCCTCGGGCATCGGCAGCCATTCGGCCAGGTAGACCCGATAGCCGCGCTCGCTCCAGCGCTGCACCACGCTGATGTCGGGCGCCAGGTCCCAGATGTAGGCGCGCTTGATCGGCGCCGGCACCAGCAGGACGGCCGGGCCGCCGCCGGGGGCGTGCTGGTAGCGGCGCAGCTGGAGGCCGGGTCGTTCGAGGATCACCGTCGACGGGGTTTGCTGCGGCCCGTAGCCGGCCCGCTCGAGCAGCTTGCCGCGCGCCTGGCGGCTGCGGTCCATCTGCTTGAGGGCTTGCGTCGCAATGCCCCCGAAGGCACCCAAGGCCCCCAAGACCCCGAGAGTGTTCCAGTTGCTGGCTTGCATGAATGGCGACCCCGTCGAATTGGCGATCACGAGACTTTACGCCAACGACTGCCGGACTCCAACCGCGCACGCGCGGTATCGGCAGCCTGTTTGCGCCAACTTAAACCCCGCGCGCAAAGAAATAGCTCTGCGGAATTTGTCGGTGCTACAGATACTTGACCCAGGCCTTGCCGCTCTCGCGCTTGTAGCGCCCGAACCGTTTCGTCGGCCAGTACAGCAGCGCCGCCAGCGCGACGGCGCCCAGCCAGACTTGCCACACATGGCCGACGTCGGCCCGGGGCGCGTGCACGGCGCCGGCCGCGATCCGCTGCGCGGCCAGCAGCAGGTACAGGTGCAGGATGTAGAAGAACAGCGGGGCGCCGCCGAACACCGCCGCCACCCGCACCCAGCCCGCGTCGACCTTCTCGATCCAGGCCAGCGCCAGCAGGCCGGCGCCCAGGGTCAGCAACAGGAAGTCGAGCGAGGGCGGGTATTTGGTGAAGTTCAGCCACGACATCGCGCTGCGCAGCAGTTCGTCGTGCGGCGCCCAGGATACGCTGTCGCCATAGATGTTCCAGCTGCGCAGCACCAGCAGCAGGACCAGGCTGGCCGCCCCGCCGGTGATGAGCCGGCGCCGCCGCAGCGCGGGCGCGGTCGCGCGCGCATACAGCGGTCCGCAGGCATAGCCGAGCAGGATCACGCCGATCCAGGCCAGCAGCGGATAGCTGACGCGCACCCGCACCGGATCTTGCAGCAGGTAGCCGCGCTGCTCGAGGATCGTCCATGCCGTGGCGGCCCAGGAACCCGGCTCGAAATCCAGCCCGGCCAGCGCATTGTGGCCGCCGACGATGGCCGCGCCGAGCGCCGCCAGCAGCGCCAGCGGCAGGCGGTGCAGCAGGGCCAGCGCCAGCATCGACAGGCCGATGGCCCAGATCACCTGCAGGTAGACGGTATGCGGCGTGAAGCTGCCGGTCCAGGCGAAGTTGATCACCACGATCTCGAGCAGGATCAGGAAGGCGCCGCGCCTGGCCAGAAAGCCGGTGGCGCTGCGCGGACCGCTCGCCGGGTTGGCGTACAGCCAGGCCGACAGGCCGGTCAGGAACACGAACATCGGCGCGCAGAAATGGGCGGCCAGGCGCGTGAAGAACAGGGCGGGATCGGTGGTCGCCACGTCCATGGGATCGCTGACCTGGTGTTGCAGGAAGAACGTCTCGCGGACGTGATCCACGGTCATCAGGAGCATGACGAGGCCACGGGCGACGTCGATGGAGGCGATGCGCTGGCCGGCGCCGCGGGGCTGGATGGAAAATGACTCGTTCATATCGTTGTGCTCGATGGGATCGGGGATTGTACTGGCACGGGCGCATCGGGATAAACCGGCGCCAGGCGAATGGCCTGCGCCTCTGGCATACTCGACCCATGCATAACGACCGACAAGGCAAGGTGTTACCGATGAAACCAGATATTCTCGTATTGGGCGGCGGATGGTCGCCGGAGGTACGCGAACAGGTGCAGCAGGCGTTCTCCTGCCATTTCGCGCCGGCGGTCCCTGCCGCCGGCGACGCCGCGTTCGCGGAGATCGCCGGGGGCATTCGCGCGGTGCTGACGACGGGCACGGTCGGGGTCACGACGGCGCTGGTGGCCGCCCTGCCGGCGCTCGAGCTCGTTTGCGTGAACGGCGTCGGCGTCGATGCGCTGCCGCTGGCGCTGCTGGCCGGGAAGGGCATCCGCGTCACCAACACGCCCGGCGTGCTCACCGACGACGTGGCCGATTTCGCGGTCACGCTGCTGCTGTCGACGGTGCGCCGCCTGCCGCAGCTGGACCGCTACGTGCGGGACGGCCGGTGGCCGGCCAAGGCGCCGCTGACCCAGGCGCGCAGCCTGAAAGGCAAGGTGGCGGGCATCGTCGGCTTCGGCCGCATCGGCCAGGCGGTGGCCCAGCGCCTGCAGGGCTTCGGGATGGAGATACGCTATTACCAGCGCAGTCCGGGTCCCGCGCCGGAACGGCGGAGCGGCTCGCTGCTGGCGCTGGCGAGGGAGAGCGACATGCTGGTGCTGTGCATGCCGGGCGGCGCCGATACCCGGCGCATGATCGACGCCCGGGTGCTCGAGGCGCTCGGCCCCGAAGGCACCCTGGTGAACATCGCGCGCGGCTCGGTGGTCGACGAGGCCGCGCTGGTGGCGGCATTGCGCGACGGCCGGCTCGGCGCGGCGGGGCTGGACGTGTTCGAGGACGAGCCGAACGTCCCGGCGGCGCTGTTCGGGCTCGACAACGTGGTGCTCACGCCCCACGTCGGCAGCTTCACGGTGGAGGCGCGGCGCGCGATGGGCAGGCTCGCCGTGGCCAACCTGGCGGCCCACTTCAGCGGCGAGCCCTTGCCGACGCCCGTGGTTTAGTCCAGGCGTTCGTGGTGGTCGGCCACGCCCTGCTTCCAGTAGGCCGAAATCCGTCCGGCCTGGCGCGGCAAGCCCTTGTCGGCCAGCAGCTGGCGTACCTGCACCATGAGCGCCGCTTCGCCGCCGCCCCATGCCAGGCCCGCGCCGGCCGGCAGGGACAGCTCCCTGAGCACTTGCAGCAATTGCGCGTTCGACGCCACCCAGTGCACGTCGGCGTTGGCCTGGGTGGCGAATGCGCGGCGGTCGGCCGCGTCCACCAGCAGCACGACCTGGGCGCGCGCCGCCGGCGGCAGCTCTTCCAGGCGGCGGGTCACGGCCGGCAGGGCGCTGGCGTCGCCGATCAGCAGGTGCCAGTCCATGGCGAGCGGCAGGATCATCGAGCCGCGCGGACCGCCGACGATGGCCTTCGCGCCGACCCGCGCGTTGCGCGCCCACTCGGCCGCGCCGCCGTGGCCGTGCAGGGCGAACTCGATGTCGAGCTCGCAGGCTTGGCGGTCGAAGCGGCGTGGCGTATAGTCGCGCCGAACCTGCTGGCCGCCGGGGCCGTCGAACATGAACTTGACGTGGTCGTCGAAGGACAGCGAGGTGAAATCCGACAGTGCTGCGCCCTTGAACGTGATGCTGACGAAGCCGGGGCTGAGCCGTTCGATGCGGGCGACGTCGACCTCGCGCATCCTGAGGTCGTGGCGCACGCGCTCGATGGCCGGAATCTGCGCGGGAATGTGGGATTCGGACATGGATCACTCCAAAATTAGTTGATAGTATCTACCATTATGCGAAAAGAAGTTGATAGAGTCAACCAAAGCCAGGCCGATCGTGCGGACGATCCCCTGGAGACGATGCACGCGATCGTGCATCTCTACCGTTCGCGGCAGCTGCGCGGCTTGCGCGGCGGCCCGCACGAGCTGGCGCATATGGAGATGAAGGCGTTGGGGTATTTTGCCCGTCATCCCGGCGCCACGCAGAGCGACCTGGTGGCGCATTCGGGACGGGACAAGGCGCAGGTTGCGCGCCTGATCCGCGCGCTGCGCGAGGCGCAGTTGCTGGAGGCGACGCTGGACGCGCAGGACCGGCGCAGCACGCGGCTGTCGCTGAGTGCGGCGGGACAAGAAGTGTTCGCCGGGCTGCACCGCCAGAGCGGCGCGCTGGGCGAGGTCGCCCTGGCCGGCCTGTCGGGCGACGAACGGGCGCAACTGGCGGCCTTGCTGGCGCGGGTGCGCGCCAACCTGGAGCCACCGCAGGCGGACTAGTCCGCCCGCCCGGATGCGGGCTACTCGACCCAGCCGAACCCGTCGCGCGCCAGCAGCGCGAACGATTCCGCCGGTCCCCACGAGCCGGCCGGGTAGGGATGCGGCTTCTCGTTCAGGGTTTCCCAGCCGTTGATGATCGGCTCGACCCATTCCCACGCCGCCTCGAGCTCGTCGCGGCGCATGAAGTGGGTCAGGCGGCCGCGGACCACGTCGATCAGCAGGCGCTCGTAGGCTTCGGCGCGACGCTGCTGGAAGGCCGACTGCAGGTCGAGATTGAGCGCGACCTGCTGCATCTGCATGCCGCTGCCCGGCTGCTTGGCGAACAGCTGCAGCCTGATCGCTTCTTCGGGCTGCAGTTCGATCACCAGCCGGTTGGCCACGCCGCCCGGGGTTTCGGGGAACAGCGGGAACGGCGGATTGGCGAATTCGATCACGATCTTGGACGAGCGGCGCTGCATGCGCTTGCCGGTGCGCAGGTAGAACGGCACCTTGGACCAGCGCCAGGTGTCGATGTGCGCGCGCAGCGCGACGAAGGTCTCGGTGTGGCTGCCGGCGGGCACATTGCTCTCTTCGTGGTAGCCCTTGACCTCCTGGTTGCCGCTCACGCCGTGGCTGTACTGCCCACGCACCGTGTCGCGCGCGATATCGGCCAGGCTCATGCGGCGCAGCGAGCGGATCACCTTCAGCTTCTCGTCGCGCACGGCGTCCGGCGACAGCGAGGTCGGCGGCTCCATGGCGACGATGCACAGCAGCTGCATCAGGTGGTTCTGCACCATGTCGCGCATCGCGCCGGCGCTGTCGTAGAAGCCGGCGCGGCTGCCCACGCCCACTTCCTCGGCCACGGTGATCTGCACGCTCGAGATGTTCGGCGCGCGCCACAGCGGCTCCAGGATCGAGTTCCCGAAGCGCAGCACCATGAGGTTCTGCACCGTCTCCTTGCCCAGGTAATGGTCGATGCGGTAGATCTGCGATTCGGCGAAGTGCTTGCCGACCGCTTCGTTGATCTCGACCGCCGAGGCCAGGTCGCGGCCGAGCGGTTTCTCGAGCACCACGCGGGCATTGGCGTCGACCAGGCCGGTCGCGGCCAGCTTGTCGCAGATGGTGGTGAACAGCGACGGCGCGGTGGCGAGGTAGAAGACGCGCTGGGCGCCTTCGCGCGAGGCGGCCTTCAGGGTGTCGAAGACCGGGGCCGCCGAGACGTCCAGGCGCACATAGACCAGCAGGTCGAGGAAGCCGGACCAGCTCTTGTCATTGAAATTGTCGGCACTGATGAACGAGCGCGAATGCTCCTCGACGAAAGCCAGGTAAGCGGCGCGATCGTAGTCCTGGCGGCCGGTCGACAGGATGCGGGTCGAGGCGGGCAGGTTACCGTGCAGGAAGGCCATATACAGTGCCGGCAGCAGCTTGCGCATGGCAAGGTCGCCCATGCCGCCGAAGATGGTCATGTCGAGGGGAAGGCCGTTGTCTTGCTCTTTCGCGTGCTCGTTCGAGGTGCTCATGTCTCTTTCGCTATCAGGTTGTATAGATCGCTTGCGTCGTGCGCTCGCCTGGTTGGTCTTCGATTGTAGCCTACATGAACGAAAAGAACTGGCAAGAGGGACAAGATTGCCAGGTCCGGCGCACGGACGTAAAAAAAGCCCGCGCAAGCGCGGGCTTGAAGCCACCAGGAGAGGGGATCAGAACTTGTAGCGCAGCCCGAAAAGGTATTCGCGGCCGGTCACGTTGTTCACCACCACGCTGTCGCGCTGGCGGCTGATGAACTGGTCGTTTTCCTCGTTGGTCAGGTTCACGCCTTCGAGCGTGAACTCGAGATTCTCGTTGACCTTGTACGACAGCGACAGGTCGACGTTGAAGGTTTCGTTCTTGCCCTCGACGTCGTTGTTGTTCTGGCCCGGCACGCGGGTCACGAAGCCCGAGCGCTTGGCGCCCGAGATGCGCGCGCTGAACTTGCCGTCGTCATAGAAGAAGGTGGCGTTCCACGACTTGGGCGACAGGTTCAGCAGGTCGTCGGTGATGGTGGCGCCGCCGGTCGGCGAGACCAGGTATTCGATCTTCGAGCTGACCTTGGTGTAGTTCAGCAGGGTGCCGAAGTTCTTGCCCCAGCCCGGCAGGAAGGTGAACGGCTGCTGGTAGCTCAGCTCGAAGCCTTTCAGCTTGCCGCCGTCGGTGTTGACCGGCAGCGTCTGCTGGAACACTTCCTCGCCGGTGAAGTTGGCCGGCAGCAGCGACAGCGGCAGGCCCGAATCCTTGAACGGCACATTGGTGCGCAGGCTCTGGATGTAGGTGTCGATGTTCTTCTGGAACAGGCCCAGGCCGACGAAGGCCTTGTTGGCGAAGTAGTATTCGAAGCTGCTGTCGAAGGTCTTGGCGCGGAACGGCTTCAGGAACGGGTTGCCCGAGTTGATCGACAGGTTGCCGGTGGTGGCGATGCTGCCGCCCGGCGACAGGAAGCCCAGCTGCGGACGGGTCATCACCTTGGCCGCGCCGAAGCGCACGATGAACTCGTCGGTCACGTTGGCGGTCAGGTTGAACGACGGCAGGGTGTCGGTGTAGTCGTGGTTCACCTTGACCTGGGTGCCGCCGCCGGCCGCCTGGTAGCCGATGGTCTCGAGGTCGGTCTTCACGTAGCGCACGCCGACGTTGCCGCGCACCGGGATATTCCACAGGTCGTGGCGGAACTCGCCCATCAGGTAGATGCCGTCGCTCTTCTCGGTGACCGAGCGGTTGTTGCCGCGTGCGTTGCCGTTCTCGATCGACGACAGCGTGAAGTCGCCCGGACCGCCGGCGGGGCCGCTCTTGATGCAGTTGCAGTAGATGTCGTAGGCGGCCGCGATGGCCTGCAGGTTCGGCATCACCCAGCCGGTTGCGTTACCGGCCGGCATGCCGAGCTGGCTGCCGAAGCCGGTCATGGTCGAGGTCAGGCCGGTGGCCCCTGCCGGCGGCGCGAAGATCGTGTCGTTCTGGTTCACGCGACGGAACTCGTAGGTGTCCGAGGTGTACTTCTTGCTGTTGATGCCGCCCTTGAAGGTCAGGCTGTCGCTGGCTTCCCAGGCCAGGTCGAACTGGGCCACGTTGTTGACGTTGTCGGTGCCCTGCGGACGGATGCGGATCTCGCTGGTCGTGGTGTTCGGCACCGTGGTCGGCTGGGCGCCGCTGGCCACCTGCGGCACGCCGATCAGGCCCAGCGGACCGCCATTGACGTCGAACGGATAGGTGATCAATGGACGGCGGCTGTCGCCACGGAAGTCGATGCTGTAGCCGTCGACGTTCAGCGCGTCCAGGGTCACCGTGGTCTGGATCGGATTGCGGAACTTCGACTCGGCGCGGCCATACCTGGCGCTCATGCTCCAGGTGTCGGAGAGCTTGTGTTCCAGCGTCAGGGTCGGCTGGGTGAAGGTGGTCTTCAGTTCGTCGAAGCGCTGCTCGGAGCGGATGTCGACGTTGTTGTAACGGCCGTACAGCAGCGAACCGTTCGGCGCGTACTGCGCTTCCAGCACGCCGACCTGCGGCTTGCCGCCCTGGCTGGCGCTGCGGCTGAACGAGGTCGCCTGCAGGAAGTCTTCCTGGCGGGTGGCGTCGAGCTTCGAGTACAGCATGTCGAAGGTCAGCAGCGTGCCGCGCTGCGGACGCCATTGCACCGAACCGGTCAGGCCCAGGCGGTCCTGGTCGTGGGTCAGGCGGCCGTAGCGCGGCAGGCGCGGGTGGAAGTTGTTCGGATCGCTGGCCGCGTTGTAGGCGGCGATGTTCTCTGGCGTGCCGGGAAGGCGCTCGGCGCCCTGCGCGGCCGGGCCGCAGGTGGTCGCGGTCGAGTTGGCCGGGTTGGCGGCCATGCCTTGCGGCGCGCACCAACCGCCCGACGAGGGGCCGTTATCCCAGCGCACCGTGCTGAAACCGTCTTCCAGCACGCGGCGCTTGGAGTAGGCGCCCGAGAACAGCACGCCGACCTTGCGGTCGAAGAAGGTATTGGAGACCATGAAGGCCGCGCGCGGATCGGTCTTTTCCGAGCCGTCGTTGTACTTGCCCTTGAGCGCCACGGTGGCATTGAAGCCGCGCAGGTCGAACGGGCGCAGGGTCTGCAGGTCGACGGTGGCGCCGAGCGAACCCTCGTCGACGTCGGCCGACGAGCTCTTGCGCACCGTGAGGGCGGAAAACAGCTCCGAGGCGAACACGTTGAAGTCGAAGCCGCGGCCGCGGTTGGTGCCGCCCGAGCTGTCGGTGCCGCCGGTGGTGGCCAGGCCTTCGATGCCGTTGATGCGCACGCGGGTAAAGTCCTGGCCCAGGCCGCGCACCGTGATGCTGCGGCCTTCGCCGGCGTCGCGGTCGATCACCACGCCCGGCACGCGCTGCAGCGACTCGGCCAGGTTCGTGTCGGGGAACTTGCCCATGTCTTCCGACTTGATGACGTCGACGATGCCGTTGTCCTGGCGCTTGGCGTTCAGTGCGCTTTCCAGCGAGGCGCGCAGGCCGGTCACGACCACGGTCTGGGCGTTGGCGGTCTCTGCACCGGCAGGCGTGGCCGCGACTTCCTGGGCAAAGGCCGGGCCCAGCGACAGGGCCGATACCGAGGCGGTGCCGAGCAGGCAGAGGGTCAGTTTGCGCAGGACTGCGCGGTGGGGATTGTGGTTCATCTTGTCTCCATGCGTTTTTAATCCGGCAGACCATGAACACGTCTACCGCCGCTGCTTGTGATTATCTGGCGCCATGAGTGGTCAGGCCAGTTGTTGAATTCTATGTCAACTTTAAGGATTTTGGTCAGGCCAATTAAAAAATATTTTTCAACTGGCCTGACCTGTTGCCGATCAGGTCTTTGTCGACAAGACCTGCTTGTAGCGTTTTGCGCCAATCGTGACGTTATCGAGCGTGATGTCGACAGCGTTGTGGATGAACCACGGCTGCGCGCCGTTGGCCGGCGTGCCGAAATCGGAATCGCTGATGCGAATGCGCGCGATCGGCGGGATGGGCGTGCCTGGCCTGCCATTGAAGCTCGATGCGACGGGCCCGAGCAGCATGAAGGCCTGGTAGCACGAGAACTTGCCCTTGCCGGTATCGACATTGCTGGCCCGGACATTGCGGATATCGATGTCCGATACCTGCGGCGGCCGGATGCGCATGGTGTCGTCGTCCGGCACGTAGTCGCAATCGATGGTCACGATGGCGCCGGCGCTCGAGGCCACCGGCGCCTTGATCTCGCGGGCGCCGGGCAGCGGCTTGTAAAGCATCGGCTCGATCGACACGCCATGGGGCAGCGTGACGTCGCGCACGTACAGGTGGCGCAGGAAGCCGCCCCGGTTCATATTGGTCTTGAGCCGGATCGCCGTATTCAGCGGATCGTCCTTCCAGTGGATGTTGCGGAACTCGAGCTTCTCTGCAAAGACGTACTCGATGCCCCCGGCCATTTCGCTGCCGAGCGTCACGCCGCCATGGCCGCTGTTCATCACGCAGTTGCGGATCACGATATTGCGCGTCGGTCCGTGCCGGGTGTCGAGGTTCTTGCCGGCCTTGATCGCGATGCAGTCGTCGCCGTTGTTGAACAGGCAGTCGTCGACCAGCACGCCGTCGCAGGCCTCCGGATCGAAGCCGTCGCTGTTCGGGCCCAGGCTCTCCATGTTCACGCGCCGGATCAGCAGATCGCGGCAGGCCACCGGGTGGTGCAGCCAGAACGGCGCGGCATTGACCTGGTAGCCCTGCAGCAGCACCTTGTCGCAGCCGATCAACTCGATCATGCATGGCCGCAGGAAGTGGCCGTGGCCGAACACGCGTTGTTCGACCGGCACGCCGGCCTCGGACAGCGCCGGCAGGTAGCGAGCATCGGCCTGCCAGCGCCCGTCCTCGCCCTGGATGCCGGCTTGCAGCCGTTTGTCGATGCCGGGGACCACTTTGTCGAGCGGCGGGTTGTTCGGATTGGCGTACACCTCGGTGCGTTCGCGTACCGGCTTGCCGCGGCCTTTCCAGTCCCACCAGCATTCCGGACCGTCGGCAAACCCCGGTTCGAACGGGACGCCGCCCTGGCCATTGAGGATGCTGGTCCAGTCCTCGCCGGTGAGGGCGATATTGGTCTGGCCGATGGCGTACACCATCGGCGAATAGTTCAGGCAGTCGTTGCCCTGCCAGCGCGACAGCACCAGCTTGCCGTTGGCGCCGCAATCGTGGTCGCCGTGGCGCGCATAGTGGGCCGGATTGGCGGCGAAGTGCACGCGCGCGCCGGCCGCCAGGTGCACGTGCACGTTCGAGCGCAGCACGATCGGGCCGGCGCAATACCACTCGCCCTTCGGGATCACGACCCGGCCGCCGCCCTTGGCGTGGCAGGCCGCGATCGCGGCGGCAATCGCCGGATGGCAGTCCGGCGAGGCCGGCGCGGGCGTGTCGAGCGTGCCCTCGACCAGCGATTCGACCTGTCCCTTTACCTTGACCAGCGTGCAGGGCCTGGCGCCGTGCGCGGTGATCGGGAAGTCCTCGTCGCGGAATGTCAAGGGCGTGGCGAAGCGCGCCACGATGGCGGCGGCGCGCTGCCATGGGTCGGCGGCCGCGGGCTGGGCCGGCGGCTGGGCCGCTGCAGCGCTCCGGACGCCGCCCAGCAGCAGGGAAGCGGCGGGCACGGTGCGCAGCAGTGCGCGGCGCGTGGCTTGGCGAGGTGTCGGCATCTTATTTCACCGCCTGGATGGTCACGCGCACCGGGCTGGCGTCGCGCGCGGCGATGTCCTGCGCCTGGCGTTCCCACTGCGCGCGGCTGGTGATCTCGCCCGCACGGCTCCAGGCGGCGCCCGCGTAGTAGCGCAGCGGCCGGCCCGGCGTGGCCTTGGCGAAAATCAGCTCGTTGAGGCCGTCCTGGGCGAAGCCTTCGGCGCCCGGCAGCACGATCGCGGTGCCGAAGGCGTCGTTGCTCTTCTGTTCGACCCATTGCAGCAGCACCTTGCCGTCGCGGCCGACCTGGATCTTCGCATCCTGGCCCTTGTCGCTCGGCGTCTTGTTCAGGCCGACGGCCACCGTCAGCGGAGCGGAATCGCCGGCGCTGGTGGTGAAGGTGCTCTCGATGCGGTCCAGCCAGTGGCCGGCGTCGACCGTGAAGCGCTTGACTTCGCTCACCTGGCGGCCGCCCGCATCCCACGGCGCGTAGTGCAGCTCGAAAATGGCGCGGATCGGGCCGTTGGCCAGGATCTTGTAGCTGGCGTAGTTCACGCCCGCGAACAAGGTCTTGCCGTCCCAGACGCCGGTGCCGCCGGCGCCGCGTGACTTGCCGACGTTGTACATGTCCATGCCTTCACCCTGGTCCTTGTGGTAATGGTCATGGCCCTTGTTGTACCAGCGGTCGACGATCGGGTAGTCGACCCGCTTGAACCAGATATCGAGGCCGCTGGTCACCAGCACTTCCTTGACCACGCCCGCGGGCGCCGGGGCCGCCAGGGCCGGGCCGTAGGTGCGGTGCGCGACCTTGTCGTTCTCCCATGCGAAGTCGTCCAGGCGCTCCGGCACATGGCGCGCGAACGCCTTGACCGGGAAGGGCGGCGCCACGCCGGCGATGCGCTCGACGGTGAAGCTGGCGCTCTTTTCGCCGGCCTTGAAACTGTGCTGGAACAGCAGATCGCCATAGGCGATGCCTTCGTGGTTCGGGTCCTTGGCCTGCGGCGCGACATTCGTCACCTGGTGCGCAAGCACGCGGCCCGCGGCGTCCTTGACCGCGATCTTCTGGATCATCGCGCCGGGCAGGGCGGCGTTGACGTCCTTCCAGGCGATCGCGATGGTTTCCGAGGGCCGGGCGATGGCCAGGTCGTGCTGCACGGTGACGGCGAACCTGTCCTGGGCCTGGCTTGGCGCGAGCGCCGCCGCCAGGGCGGCGGCGAGTACGAGTCGTTTCATGGTCTCCCCTTGTCAGTGGTGTTCGCGGTAGTCGGTCTGGCCGCCCCTGGGCATGTAGTGGTAGGTCCGCACCTTGTGCTGCACCTCGAACGCCGGATTCTTCACCAGGCGGATGATCTCGGCGCCGGCCATCAGCATCGGACCGTAGCCGTGCAGGGCGTCGACGCTGGTCGGGCGGTGGTAGTAATAGACCATGTCGCTGGCCAGGGTCGTGCCCACGCAGGTACCCTCGACCTGGCCCAGCGAATTGATGCGGGTCGACAGCGCGTTCCAGCCTGCCTGCGCGATCGAGCCGTAGGTCGTCGGGCTGATCCAGCCTTCGTTGACCGCGTGCGCGAACACGTAGGTGAACATCGCGCTGGCCGAGGTCTCGAGGTAGGAGTCGTTCCGGTCCAGCATCTGGTGCCACAGGCCGCTGCCGCCCTGCAGCTCGGCGATGCCTTTCAGGGAGGCGCGCAGCTGTGCCATCACCTTCGGATAGCCCGGATGGTCCTTCGGCAGCACGTCGAGCAGGTCGGACATCGCCAGCACCGCCCAGCCGTTGGCGCGCGCCCAGTAGAAGCGCGGGGCGTCCTGGTGGTTGGCGTGCCAGCCGTGGGTGTACAGGCCCAGCTGCGGATTGAACATCCGGCTCGACATGCCCAGCACATTGGCCACGGCGTCGTCGAAGTGCTCCCGCCTGCCGGTCAGGCGGCCCATCTCGGCCAGCGCGGGGATGCTCATGTACATGTCGTCGGCCCACAGCGAGACTTCCTGCGGACGCTTGCGCGCCATGGTGCCGTCCTCCAGGCGGAACTGGCGCTTGGCGACCCAGTCGCTGCAGGTATCGATCATGCCCTCGAGGTCGGGGCCGACCTTCGCCAGGCGGGCGCGGATCAGGGCCGCGCACATCGAGCCGGCGTCGTCGAGCGAGCGCGGATCGAGGAAGCGCGAGAAGCTGTTGCCGCGCTCGAGGCGGAACTTCTGTTCCTGGGCGCGGAAGTAGGGCAGGGTGTCGGAGAAGAACTGGAAGTGGCGGCGGGTCATGGCGGTAAAGCCGCTGTCGCCGGTGACCTGCGCGGCCTTGAGCAGGCCTGAATGGACGACGCCCATTTCATATACCTGGATGCCGTAGTCGCCGGCGCTGCGCTCGAAGACGGCGTCCGCGCTCGGCGTCCTGAGGTCGGTGATCGGCTGGCCGGTGCGCTTGCTGACGATGCGGGTCGGGGTGGCGCGGTCCATGAAGGAGCGGATCGATTGCAGCTGGGCCGTCACTTCGGCCACCACCGGCATCTTGTACGGGATCGGGTAGGTCCCTTCGCCCGGATCGCCCAGGTTGGTGTTGTCGGGATTACGGTACTTGCCCTCGGCGAGGGCGGGTCCGCAGGCGAGCGCGCAGCCCAGCATGGCTGCGAGCAGGCGCAGTTGAGTCTGACCTTTCATGTGTCTCCAATCGGCGTTGTTGTGTTACCCGTGGTGCTTGAACTTCGGGTGCAGGTCTTATGTGATGCGTTTTGGTCAGGCCATTCTAATTTGGTCAGACCAAAATCGCAAGGTGGACTAGCCACTTTCGATTTTTGTGTGGCATACTGAAAAAGAACATCCTTACAAGGCAGACCCATGAACCAGCTCGTCCCACGTACCATTCGCATGCAGGCCGGCGACAATGTCGCGATCGTCGCCAATGATGGCGGCCTGCCCGCCGGCACCGTGCTGGAGGGCGGCCTGGTGCTGGTCGAGGGGGTGCCGCAGGGGCACAAGGTGGCCCTCGTCGACCTGCTTGATAACGATCCGGTGATCCGCTACGGCGTCGTCATCGGCTATGCCAATGGCGCGATCCCGCGCGGCAGCTGGATCTCGGAGAAGGTGTTGCGCATGCCGGCCGCGCGCTCGCTCGAAGACCTGCCGGTCGGCACCCGCGCCGTGACCGACTTCGCGCCGCTGGAGGGCTATACCTTCGAGGGCTACCGCAATGCCGACGGTTCGGTGGGTACCCGCAACCTGCTGGCGATCACCAGCACCGTCCAGTGCGTGTCGGGGGTGATCGAGTACGCCGTCAAGCGCATCCGTGACGAACTGCTGCCGCGCTATCCGAACGTCGACGACGTGGTCTCGCTCGAGCACGTGTATGGCTGCGGCGTGGCGATCGACGCGCCCGGCGCCGACATCCCGATCCGCACCATCCGCAACCTGTCGAGGAACCCGAATTTCGGCGACGATGTCATGGTCGTCAGCCTCGGCTGCGAAAAGCTGCCGCCGACGCGCCTGTTCCCGGCCGGCGCGATTCCGATCGGCGCGGCCCAGCCGTCGGTCGTGACCCTGCAGGACCCGCAGCACGTCGGTTTCATGTCGATGATCGACGACTTGATGGCGACCGCCGAACGCCACTTGCAAAGGCTCGACAAACGCCGGCGCGAGACTTGCCCGGCCTCGAGCTTGGTGGTGGGCGTGCAGTGCGGCGGCAGCGATGCGTTCTCCGGCGTGACCGCCAACCCGGCGGTCGGATTCGCCACCGACCTGATCGTGCGCGCGGGCGGCGCCGTCATGTTTTCCGAAGTGACCGAGGTGCGCGACGGGATCGACCAGCTGACGGCGCGCGCCGCAACGCCCGAAGTCGCCCAGGCCATGGTGCGCGAGATGCAGTGGTACGATGACTACCTGGTGCGGGGCGGCGTGGACCGGAGCGCGAACACGACGCCGGGCAACAAGAAGGGCGGCCTGTCCAATATCGTCGAAAAAGCGATGGGATCGATCGTCAAGTCGGGCAGCACGGCCATCACGGGCGTGCTCTCGCCCGGCGACAAGCTGACGCAGAAGGGCCTGATCTACGCCGCCACGCCGGCCAGCGACTTCATTTGCGGTACCCTGCAGATGGCCGCCGGGATGAACGTCCACGTCTTCACTACGGGGCGCGGCACGCCGTATGGCCTGGCCGCGGTCCCGGTCATCAAGATGGCGACGCGTTCCGAGCTGGCGCGCCGCTGGCACGACCTGATGGACGTCGATGCCGGCCGCATCGCCACCGGCGAAGCGAGCATCGAGGACGTGGGCTGGGAGCTGTTCCGCCTGATCCTCGACGTGGCCAGCGGCCGCCGCACCTGGGCCGAACAGTGGAAACTGCATAATTCGCTGGCGCTGTTCAATCCGGCGCCGGTGACGTAAACGATCAAGATAGAGGAGTGGTGGTATGACTGAAGGTGTGAACAAGGTTGGCAAGCCGTTCAAGCGCATCCTGCTGACCGGCGCCGCGGGCGGCCTGGGCAAGGTGCTGCGCGACCGCATCAAGCCGTGGGCCGAGGTGGTGCGTCTGTCGGACGTGGCCGACCTGGGTGAGGCGCGCGAGGGCGAAGAGCTGGTCCAGTGCGACCTGGCCGACAAGCAGGCGGTGCTCGCGCTGCTCGAAGGCGTCGATGCCGTGCTGCACTTTGGCGGCATCTCGACCGAGAAGCCGTTCGAACCGATCATGCAGGCCAATATCCTGGGCGTGGCCAACCTGTACGAGGCGCTGCACAAGGCCGGCACGCGGCGCGTGGTATTTGCCAGTTCGAACCACGCCATCGGCTACCACCGCACCACCGAGGTGCTCGATGCGAACTCGCCGACCCGCCCGGACAGCTACTACGGCCTGTCGAAGGTATTCGGCGAGCAGATGGCGCGCTACTACTTCGACCGTTTCGGGATCGAGACCGTCTGCATCCGCATCGGTTCGAGCTTCCCCGAGCCGGCCAACAAGCGCATGATGACCACCTACCTGTCCTACGACGACCTGACCGAGCTGCTGCGCTGCTCGCTGTTCGCGCCGCGCGTCGGCCATACCATCGTGTACGGCCAGTCGGACAACGACAGCACCTGGTGGGACAACCGCCTGGCCTCGCACCTGGGCTACAAGCCGAAGGACAGCTCCAGCAAGTTCGCCCACCTGTTCCCGGATACCGCCGAGTTCCCGGCGGCGGACGACGTGACCACCATGTACCAGGGCGGGAAGTTCCTGCTCGACGGTCCGCAGTATTGATGCTGCGCCGCCTGCTGCTCGAGAACGAACGCCTGCGGGCCGAGGTCGCGCCGCAGGCGGGAGGCGGGCTGGCCCGCCTGGATTGGCTGGGCGGCGCTTGCGCGACGCCGCTGCTGCGTGGACTGCCTCCTGAAACACGGGAGCAACCCACGCCGTCGCATCTGGCCTGCTTTCCGCTGGTGCCGTGGTCGAACCGCATGGCGCCATCCGGCTTCGAGTTCGCCGGGCGGCGCCATGTGCCGGCGCCGAACCGTGCCGGCGAACCCTGTCCGATCCATGGCGACGGCTGGCAGCAGGCATGGGAGGTTCAAGCGCACACGGATGATGCTGCGGTACTGAGGCTGGAACGCCACGATGCGGCTCCCTTCGCCTATGACGCGACCCTGCGCTACGCGCTGGAGGGCGATGCGCTGGTGGTCGACCTCGCGGTGCGCAATGCCGGCGCCTGCGCCTTGCCCTTCGGCCTCGGCCTGCATCCCTGGCTGCCCGATCCGCAGGGTGCGCGCCTGCAGGCCAGGGCCACCCAGGTGTGGCTGTCCGGCGCCGACAAGCTGCCGTCGGTGCGCAGCCTGCTCCCGCCGGACTGGAATTTCATCGAGCCGGCGCCGCTGCCCGTCACTGGTGTCGACAATGTGTTCGAGGGCTGGGATGGACTGGCCCGGATCCGGTGGCCGGCGCGCGGCGTCGGCCTGGCGATCGAGGCGGATATGGATTACTTCATCCTGTACGCGCCGCCGGGACGCGACTTTTTCTGTTTCGAACCGGTCGACCATCCGATCAACGCCCATGACATGCCGGGCTATCCGGGGTTGAGCATCCTCGGTCCCGGCGCCAGCCTGCGCCGGCGCGTCGTGTTCCGGGGCAGTCTGCTGTGAGGCGCTGGCCGCTGGCCCTGTTGCTGCCATTGTCGGCGGCAATCGCGCAGCCGCGGCCACCTCCATATAACGCCGAGACCACGTACCGCAAACTCGCGGCCGACTATCCCTTCATCAAAATCGCTGCCAGTACGATGCCGGCGCCGGTCCAGGCGCGCAAGGGCATGGTCTATGCGCACCGGGGCGACACCTCGCTCGCGCTCGACCTCTACCTGCCTGCGCCAGGCGCGCAGCCGGCGCCGCTGGTCGTGCTGGTCCATGGCGGCGGCTGGCGCAGCGGCGACCGCTCCGAGCTGGCGCCGCTGGCGGCGCGGCTGGCCGCGCGCGGCTATGCGGCGGCCAGCGTCAGCTATCGCCTGTCGGGCCAGGCGCGCTACCCGGCGGCGATCGACGACGTGCGGCAAGCCGTGGGCTGGCTGCAGGCGAATGCGGTTGGCTTCGGGATCGACCCGGCGCGCGTGGCGATCGCGGGCGGCTCGGCGGGCGGGCAGATCGCCGCTCTGGTCGGCATGACGGATCGCGGCGCCATTCGGGCGGTGGTGAACATCGACGGCCTGTCCGACTTCACCTCCGGCGAAGCGTTGCGGCACGAGGACGATCCCGCCAAGAACCCGTCGGCGGCCGGCGCCTGGTTCGGCGGGCGCTATGCCGAGCGGCGCGAGCTCTGGCATGCGGCGTCCCCGATCGCGCACGTGGACAAGGCCAGCCCGCCGGTATTGTTCATCGTGAGCGGCGTGTCGCGCTTTTCCGCCGGCCGCGAGGCGATGACGGCCAAGCTCCACGCGCACGGCATCCTGGCCGAGACCATGGCGTTGCCAGGCACGCCGCACGCGTTCTGGCTGTTCGACCCCTGGCTGGCGCCCACCGTCGACGCGATGGACGATTTCCTGGGCCGGACGCTCGGTACGCCGCCGCCGCGCGCGCCGTGGTCGCCCGACCTGGGCAATGGCCGCTACCGCAATCCGATCCTGCACGCCGATTATGCCGATCCGGACGTGATCCGCGTGGGCGACACCTATTACATGGTGTCCTCGAGCTTCGCCAACGCGCCCGGCTTGCCGCTCCTGACGTCGAGGGACATGGTCAACTGGGAGCTGGCCGGCCATGCGCTGCCCCGGCTGGTGCCCGAGGCGGCGTACGCGTCGCCGCAGCACGGCAAGGGCGTGTGGGCGCCCTGCCTGCGCTACCACGACGGCAAGTTCTGGATCTTCTATCCCGACCCGGACCAGGGCGTGTTCGTCATCACCGCGCCCAGTTTCACCGGCCCCTGGAGCGCGCCGCACCTGCTCCTGGCGGGCAAGGGCATCATCGACCCGGCGCCGCTGTGGGACGACGACGGCCGGGCCTGGCTGCTGCACGCCTGGGCCAGGAGCCGCGCCGGCTTCAACAACGTCCTGACCTTGCGCAGCATGGCGCCGGACGGACGCAGCCTGCTGGACGACGGGGGCAAGGTCGTCATCGACGGCAACCGCCTGCCCGCCTACCGCACGCTGGAGGGCCCGAAGCTGTACAAGGCCGATGGCTGGTACTACGTGTTCGCCCCGGCCGGCGGCGTCGAGCATGGGTGGCAGTCGGTATTCCGTTCGCGCTCGATCGAGGGACCGTATGAAGACCGCATCGTGCTGGCCCAGTCGACCACCGATGTCAACGGTCCGCACCAGGGCGCCTGGGTCAGGACGCCGGAAGGCGCCGACTGGTTTTTCCACTTCCAGGACAAGCGCGCCTATGGCCGCGTGGTGCACCTGCAGCCGATGCGCTGGCAGGATGGCTGGCCGCTGATCGGCGGGCCGTCCGGCGCGCCGGGTGTTGGCCAGCCGGTGCTGGAACATGTCAAGCCCGTGCCGGGCACGTTCGCGCGCCGCGAACCCGTGGTTGGCGACGAGTTCGGCGGCGCGGTGCTGGGAGCGCAGTGGCAATGGGCGGGCAACTGGCGGCCGGACTGGTACGCGCTGGGCGAGGACAGGCTGCGCCTGCATGCCCAGCCGCCGGCGCCGTTGCGCCAGCTCGCGTCGGTGCTCACGCACAAATTCGTGGCTCCCACGTTCACTGCGACGGCCAGCGTGAAGCTGGGCGCGCTGCGCGACGGCGATCAGGCCGGATTCGGCATCGCGGGCCTGGCCGACCATTGGTTCGGCATACGCCGCGTCGATGGCGCGCCGCGCATCGTGTCGGTCCGCTGCGGCGAGGGCGGGCCGTGCGTGGACGAAGTGGGGGCGGTGCTGCCGCGTTTCGACGTGCGCTTGCGGATCGACGTCACCGATGGGGCCAGGGCGGCATTCTCGTACAGCGCCGATGGACGCGCATTCGTGCCGCTTGGCGCGCCCTTCGAGGCGCGGATGGGGCGCTGGGTCGGCGCCCAGCTGGCCCTGTTCTCCACCGGTGCGCCCGGCGCGCATGCCGATATCGATTACGTCCGGATCACGCCCTGAGCACGGTCAGGGCTGCGGATTCCAGCCCTGGCCGCCGTTGAAGCGGCCGAACACGGCGCTGCGCGTCGACAGGGGCCGGGATTCATCTTCGTTCATCCGGTAGCCGCCGAACCAGCGCGGTGCGCCGTCGGGCGAGGTATTGCCGTACTCGCGCCAGCCGGAAGCCGCATCCGCGACGCGTGGATTCGGCGCGGGCCGTCGGAGCCAGCCGTCGGGGCGGATGTGGCGGTCCACCGTGTTGCCGATGAAGGCGACATGATCCCAGGTGTGGCCGGTGCCGGGCGAACGCGCGAGATAGACGCTCGCCGGCGGCGGCGTGTTGCCGGCCGGGCCGGGGCGGTAGGTCAGTCGCGACCGGAGGAACACGAATCCCGGATCGTCGCGCTCCACGGTCCTGGCCTGCACCAGGTAGCCGCCGTTGCTGCCCGAAGCGCTGTCGCCGACGCTCCTGATCTCGCTTTCCTCGAACAGGGCGGCGCGGTTGTGGCCCCAGATGAAGTCGACGTTGCCCTCGACCAGCGAGCGCCAGATCCAGGCGTAGCCGGTCAGCTGGAGCGTGTCCTGTTCGCTGATGAAGGCCGCGTTGCGGGCTATGAAGCGGCCCTCGTCGTTGCTGAAGAAGAGCGTCTCGGCCTGGCTCGACTCGCCGTCGCTGCGCCGCGTGGTGTTGTGAAGCGTCAGGTCGCGGATCTCGAGCAGGTCGCTGTCCTGGGCCAGGAACAGCGCGCGTCCTTCGGAGCCGGGGTTGCGTGCGTCGCTGTTGGCGGCGCGGATGATGGTGGCCTCGCGGCTCTGCCCGCGCAGCATCAGGCGGTCCTTGCCGTGCAGGTAGAGCAGCTCCGGGTAGACCCCATCGCGCACATTGACGGTGACCGGTCTGGCGCGCGCCACGGTCATCGCGTGGTCGAGGGCGCCCTGCACGGTGCGAAAGTCGGCGCGGCCGTCGTCGTCCACGGTCACGCTGTCGCCGACCGGCCGATAGGGCGTGGTGCGGAAGGCCCAGCGCGCGCCCTTGAAGTCGCGGTTGGACAGCAGCGCCGGATCGACCACGACCTCGTAATCGACGCCGTAGTCGAGCTTGAGCGGCAGGCGTGCCCGCAACTCCTTGCCGTCGACCTCGATCGCGCGGTGGCGCACCAGGCGCTCTCGCCCCGGCAGGCCGAGTGCGATGACGGTCGCGCCTGGCCGGATCGTTGCGACGAGGACGCCGTCATCGCGCCGCAGGATGCGCATGCTGCCGGCGCCGCTCAGGACCGGCGCTTGCGCGAACGCCATGCGCAGCGGCGTGTCGGGCGGCACGCCACGCTCGGCGTGCGCCGGCTGCAGCCGCGCCGCCGGCAAGGCGGTGCGACGCGGGCCGGCGAAGGGCTCGCCGACGTCGAGCGCGAACCTGGCTTGCTGCCATGCCGGGTCCATGCCGAAGACCGTGATGGTGGCGCGGCCGGGCCGGTGCGCCGTCACCAGCAACTGCTCACCCTCGATGGCGACCGAAGCAATGCCCGGATCGCTGGAGGCGGCGTTACCGGCTTCTCCGGCTATGGCGATGCGCTCCAACGGGTCGCGCGCCTGCAGGGCCAGGCGCTTCGCACCGAGTTGCAGGGCGACGCGCTGCGCCGGCATGCCGGCCGGGCCGTCGCGCAGGTCGAGCAGGGCGTGGTTGGCCGCATCCCAGCTTGCCGGCGCGCTCGCTGCCAGCGGCGCGGCCTGGGTCGAGGTGACCCGTTCGCCGTCGATCCAGGCCGACAGCAACCCTCCCTGTCGTTCGACCCGAAGCACGAGCGGGGCGCCCGCCAGCGCCGCCCGCCGACGCACCTGCTTGAGGCGGAGCGCTGCGCCGCCGCGCGCTTCCAGCAGCTCGACCTGGAGCGTGGCGCCGCCATCGATGGCGCGCACGCTGGCGCCCTGCCAATGCCCCGCGCCGCTATTGCGCGCGCGAAGGACGAACGGCGCATCGCCGGCGCCGAGCGTCAGCCGCGCCTCGACGAAACCCTGCGCGGCGTCGAGCGGACGCGGGCCCGCGTGGGCCAGGACATGGCGCGGCACCTCGTGCGCGGGCAGGACGTCGAAACGGTAAGGAACCCGCCAGCCGACGTCGCCGCCATCGGCGCAGCCGGCGAGCGGCTGGCCGTTGAGGGTCGACCCCGCGTCGACGTGGACTCCGGCGCTGCCGCCTGGCGCGCGCACCACGTGCGCGCAGCCGGTGGCGCCGGCGATTTCGTAGGCGTTGGCATGGGTGACGATATGGGCCTCGACGCCGACGCCCACGCTGTAGTGGTGCGCATACACGGGATGCCTGCGGTCGCCCAGGTGATAATTGTTCAGCAGGTGGACCTGGCCATAGCGCACGCGCGGCGCGCGCTCGCTGACATGCTCGAACAGGTTGCCCTTGAAGGTCACGCGCAGGCGGGAGCGGTCGCCGACGGCCCGGTCGTTGCCGCCCACCAGCGTGTTCTTTTCGTGCTGGGCAAAGCGGTTGTAGGTGACGCTGACGAGGTCCGCGCCATTCGTGATGTCCAGCGCGCCGTCGTGGCACTGCCTGGGCATGCCATTTTCGACCGGCTGCGTATCGTCGGTCACCGGCGCATCGGTGAAGCTGTTGTGGTCGATCCAGACGTGGCGGGCATTCGACACGCTGATGCCGTCGTAGCGCGAATTCCAGTTGCCCCTGGCGCCATCGCCGGGGTCCCACTTCGGTTCGACGTCGCAGGGGTTGCGCAGCGCCAGGTTGCGCACGATGACCTGCGACACGCCCGAAACGTGCAGGCTGGCGTTGACGAAGCCCGCATCCGGGGTGACGCCGAGCAGCGTGGTGTTGGAAGGAATGCGCACCACGCCGCGCCGCGCCTGGTCGCCGGTATCAGCGAAGGGGCGGCCGGCGCTCATGTCGATGCGGGCCGCCACCCGCACGATGCGGGCCGGCGCCGGGGCGCTCAGCGCCGCCAGCAAGGCGTCGGGATCGCGCACCGTATAGACGTGGGCCGGCGCCGCCATGGCGCCGCCGCGCGTGCCGCCTTCCTGTGCCGCCCAGCCATCGCCCGGCGCATGCTGGCGCTCGCTGACGGCGCCCGCCAGCGCCAGCGCCGGCGCCAGCACCAGCGCGGCCACGGCGGCGCTCATCGGGCGCTCCCGAAGGCGCGGACGGTGGCGGGTACGCGCCGTCGCAACTCGCCGGCCACCATGCCCGCATAGCGTTCGGCGCCGGCCGGGCCCACATGGGTGTGGTCGAAGTTCGCGCCGGCGCGGGCCAGGGCGTCGGCCTGGCGCGGCCCCAGCGCCTGGACGTCGGCCAGCGAGAGCGCGTGCAGGTCGACCAGCGGCGCCCCGGTCGCGCGCGCGGCCTGGCGCACGGCGGCCGCCCAGGGCGCGAGATCGTCATGCACCCAGGCGCCACGGAAGCTGCGCCGGGCGAGCGGCGTCACCAGCACCGGCAAGCCGCCGGCGGCGCGCGTCTCGTCGACGTAGCGCCGCATATTGGCCGGGAATTCGCGGACGTAGTCGGTCGAGCGTCCCGGCTTGCCCGGCTGGTCGTTGTGGCCGAACTGGATCAGGACATAGGTGGCCTCGAAGCCGGCGCCGTCGCGCAGCAGCGCTTGCACCTCGTCCCAGCGCCCCTCGGCGCGAAAGCTGCCCGAGCTGCGCCCGCCGCGCGCCAGGTTGACGCAGGCGGTGTCAGGTGTCAACCGAGCGCACAGCGCGTCGCCATAGCCGGTGCTGCTGGCCATGGTGGAGTCGCCAACGAGAATTACGCGCAGTGGCTTGCCGGGCGCGGCGCCGACGCCGGTCATGCAGATGGAAAATAGCAGGGGAAGGGCGCGAAGAGGTAAGGGCATGGGCAAACTCCAGGGGTTTGCCCGATTCTATTTTGGCCTGACCAATTAAGCAAGCGGTCAGGCCATATTGCAGTCATCCGCGCGAGAATGTGCGCGTCACGCGTTCCAGGTGGGCGCGCATGGCGGCGCGGGCGCCCGGCGCGTCGTGGGCCGCGATGGCGGCCAGGATGTTGCGGTGGTCGAGCAGCGTCTGCTTGCGCAACTCCTCGGTCTGGAAGTGTTCCTTGAGCTTGTGCCACAGGCTGCCGCGCTGGTTCCACAGGTAGTCGATCACGCCGACCATGGCCGTATTGCCGGTGGCGCGGGCCAGCGCCAGGTGGAAGTTGCGGTCGGCGTTCTCGTTGCTGGCGCGGTCATCGTGCTGGCGCTCCATCTCTTCGACCGCCTTCAGGATGGCGTCGATCGCCGAATCGGTGGCGTTCTTGGCGGCGAGGGCGGCGATCTCGGATTCGATCATGCGGCGCGCGGCCAGCACCTCGAACGGGCCGGGGCCGGCCTCGGGCACGTCGGACGGCGCGACCGCCTTTTCGCTGACGTAGACGCCGGAGCCGCCGCGCACTTCGACGATACCCGACAGTTCCAGCACGATCAGCGCCTCGCGCAGCGAGGCCCGGCTGACCTCGAGCTTGGCGGCCAGTTCGCGCTCTGCCGGCAGCCGGGTGCCGGGCTGGATCTGCTCGAGCCGGATCAGCTCCTGGATGCGGGCGGCGACGACCCGATACAGTCGTGTCTCGCCCTGGCTGGCGTCGGCGGTGGCAGGTGCTTTTTTCATGTGACGAAGGCGCTTTCGGCTCGGTGACCGACGGGTGGGTGGCGGTCAGGCGATTCTAATTTGGCCAGACCAATCCCGCAAGGTGGACCTACCAATGTTGCAGGAAAAGACGTCTGCTCATGGGATGTCTGACGACTTGTTGTGAGGTATAATAAGCCCTCCTTCATCCCACACTTTCGACAGGTCACCATGGCTCTTCCGCAGCGCAAGCACCGCAGCCTGGCCCACGGCGTGGTCGAGCAGGTCACGGCCGTGATCCGCGACGGCATGCTCAAGCCGGGCGACAAGCTGCCCACCGAATCCTCGCTGATGGCGCAGCATGGCGTCAGCCGCACCGTGGTGCGCGAGGCGATCTCGCACCTGCAGGCGGCCGGCCTGGTGCAGACGCGACACGGCATCGGGACCTTCGTGCTTGACCGTCCGCAATCGGGCCTGGGCCTGGATGCCGAGAACATCCTGACCCTGCGCGACGTGCTGGCCATCCTCGAGCTGCGCATCGGGGTCGAGACCGAGACTGCCGGCCTGGCCGCCAGCCGGCGCAGCGAGCTCCAGGTCAACGAGCTGGCCGGCGCGCTGGCCGAGATGCAGCGTGCGATGGCCGAGGGCAGGTCGGCGGTGGATGCCGACAAGCGCTTCCACCTGTTGATCGCCCAGGCCACCGGCAACCGCTATTTCGCCGACATCCTCGAGCAGCTGGGCAATGCCATCATCCCGCGTGCGCGCCTGAACACGCCGGTGCTGGAGCAGGACAAGCCGGCCGATTTCCTCGAGCGCGTCAGCCGCGAACACGATGACATTTTCCGCGCCATCGAGCGCCGCGACCCCGAGGCGGCGCGCGCCGCGATGCGCACCCACCTGTCCAACAGCCGCGAACGTCTGGTGCAGGCCCAGCGCCGGCTGGAGGGCGCGGCCGGCTGAGTTTTTTTTGAACATTTTGCTTGCGAAGGCGTGAAGTCAGTTGTACGATGACTTACAACCTGACTCATCGAACTATTTTTTCGTCCAACACCGAGACCTACGGAGACCCTCGCATGCAACCAAATGAACTCAAGCAAGTCCTGTCGCACGGCCTGCTGTCCTTCCCGATCACCGATTTCGACGCGCAGGGCGAGTTCGATCCGAAGGGCTACGCAGCCCGCCTCGAATGGCTGGCGCCGTTCGGCGCGACCGCGCTGTTCGCGGCCGGCGGCACCGGCGAATACTTCTCGCTGCATGGCGAAGAATACGGCCAGATCATCAAGACCGCAGTCGATACCTGCGCCGGCAAGGTGCCGATCCTGGCCGGCTGCGGCGGCCCGACCCGCACCGCCATCGCCCACGCTCAAGAGGCCGAACGCCAGGGCGCCAAGGGCCTGCTGCTGCTGCCGCACTACCTGACCGAAGCCAGCCAGGACGGCCTGATCGCCCACGTCGAAGCGGTGTGCCGCTCGGTCAAGATCGGCGTCGTCGTGTACAACCGCGCCAACTGCCGCCTGACCCCGGATTCGCTGGCCAAGCTGGCCGACCGCTGCCCGAACCTGATCGGCTTCAAGGACGGCAACGGCGACATCGAACTGATGGTCTCGATCTGGCGCAAGCTGGGCGACCGCTTCAGCTACCTGGGCGGCCTGCCGACCGCCGAAGTGTATGCCGGCGCCTATAAAGCCCTGGGCACGCCGGTGTACTCGTCGGCCGTGTTCAACTTCGTGCCGCAGCTGGCGATGGACTTCTACCACGCCACCGCCGCCGACGACTTCGCGACCACCAACCGCCTGATCGACGAGTTCTTCCTGCCTTACCTCGAGATCCGCAACCGCAAGGCCGGCTACGCCGTCAGCATCATCAAGGCCGGCGCGCGCCTGGTCGGCCATGGCGCAGGCCCGGTGCGTCCGCCGCTGACCGACCTGACGGCTGAAGAAGACCAGATGCTGCTGGACCTGCTCAAGAAAAACGGAGTGCTGTGATCATGACGATTCTCGGTGAAATGATCATCGGCCAGCAGTGCCTGCGCGGTACTGGCGGCGAGGCGCGCGGCTTCAACCCGGCGACCCGCGCCGACCTGGAGCCGGCCTTCGGCCTGGCCACCGGCGCCGACGTCGAACGCGCCTGCGCGCTGGCCGCGCAAGCCTTCGACCCCTATCGCGCGCTGCCGCGGGAACAGCGCGCGCGCTTCCTGGAGGCGGTGGCGGAGCAGATCCTGGCTGTCGGCCCGGCGCTGATCGAACGCGCCATGCTGGAGACCGGCCTTCCGCAGGCGCGCCTGGAAGGCGAGCGCATGCGCACAGTGAACCAGCTGCGCCTGTTCGCCAAGGTCGTGCGCGACGGTTACTTCCTGAACGCGACCATCGACAGCGCCTTGCCGGAGCGCGCGCCGCCGCGTCCCGACCTGCGCCTGTCCAAGATCGGCCTCGGCCCGGTCGCCGTCTTCGGCGCCAGCAACTTCCCGCTCGCGTTCTCGGTCGCCGGCGGCGATACCGCATCCGCACTGGCGGCCGGCTGCCCGGTGGTGGTCAAGGCCCACGGCGCCCACCCGGGCACCTCGGAACTGGTCGGCCGCGCCGTGCAGCGCGCGGCCAGGGAATGCGGCATGCCGGAAGGCGTGTTCTCGATGCTGCACGGCGACGGCCGTACGGTCGGCCAGCAGCTGGTGGCGCATCCCGCGATCAAGGCGGTCGGCTTCACCGGTTCGCGCCAGGGCGGCATGGCCTTGATGCGCACCGCCGCCGGCCGCGCCGAGCCGATCCCCGTCTACGCCGAGATGAGCAGCGTGAACCCGGTATTCCTGCTGCCGGCCGCGCTGCGGGCGGGCGGTGCCGGCCTGGCGCAGGGCTTCGTCGACTCGCTGACGCTCGGCGTCGGCCAATTCTGCACCAACCCGGGCCTGGTGTTCGCGCTCGAAGGCGCGGCGCTCGACGGCTTCGTGCAGGCGGCCGGCGAAGCGCTGGCTGGCAAGGGCGCCGGCACCATGCTCACCGCCGGCATCCATGAAGCTTATAACACCGGCGTGGCGAAGTTCGGCCAGGTCGAGGGCCTGCAATTGGTGGCGCATGGCGGCGAGCAGGGCGCCGGTTGCGCCGCGCGCGCCGCGCTGTACCTGTGCGACGCCGACACCTACCTCGGCAACGCGGCGCTCGAGGACGAAGTATTCGGCCCGGCCGCGGTGGTGGTGCGCTTCAAGGACCAGGCGCAATTGCTCCAGGCGGCCGAGCGGCTGCACGGCCAGCTGACCGCGACCGTCCACGCGCAGTCGCCAGACCACGCGCTGGCCGGTTCGCTGCTTCCGATCCTGGAACGCAAGGCGGGGCGCGTGCTGTTCAACGGCTTCCCGACCGGCGTCGAGGTCTCGCACGCGATGGTGCACGGCGGCCCGTTCCCGGCCACCAGCGACAGCCGCACCACCTCGGTCGGCGCCAGCGCCATCGACCGCTTCCTGCGGCCGGTGTGCTACCAGAACGTGCCGGCCGAGCTGCTGCCGCAGGCCCTGCGCGACGACAATCCGCTGGGCCTGGCGCGCCTGCAGGACGGCGCCTTGCAAGTCGGAGGGAAAGCGTAACGCCTCAAGCTCTTATCGCAACACCAGCCGGGGGAGACACCGGCTGTTTCAACTTGTAAAGAACTGATCACCATGAATCAGCAAGTCATCGACGTCACACCGGCACAAACGGTGGTGGGCAAGTATCGCTGGACGATCTGCGCACTGCTGTTCTTCGCCACCACCATCAACTACCTGGACCGCCAGGTCCTGAGCCTGCTGGCGCCCATGTTGTCGGCCGAATTCGGCTGGTCCAACACCGACTACGCCAACATCGCGGCCACCTTCCAGTTCGTCTATGCGATCTCGATGCTGTTCGCCGGCCGCGTGATCGACCGCATGGGCACCAAGCGCGCCTATGTGCTCGCGATCATCGTCTGGTCGCTCGGCGCCATCGCCCACGCCTACGCGATCTGGATCGGCGAGGCGGTCAACACCGTGTTCTCGGCCATCGGGCTGGCGGTGGTGCCGGTGTCGATCGCGGGCTTCATGATCGGCCGCGCGATCCTCGCGATCGGCGAGGCCGGCAACTTCCCGGCCGCGATCAAGGCCACCGCCGAATACTTCCCCAAGCGCGAGCGCTCGTTCGCGACCGGCATCTTCAATTCGGGCGCCAACGTCGGCGCGATCCTGGCGCCGCTGACGGTGCCGGTGATCGCCGAGTTCTGGGGCTGGCAGGCGGCCTTCATCGTGATCGGCGCCATCGGCTTCCTGTGGATGGGCGCCTGGATCTGGCTGTACGACGTGCCTGAGCGCTCGGCGCGCGTCGGCGCGGCCGAACTGGCCTATATCAACAGCGACGCCGGTACGACGCCGGCCGCGGTCGACAACACCGGCGTCGCGAAAAGCTCGTGGTTCAAGCTGCTCGGCTACCGCCAGACCTGGGCCTTCGTCGCCGGTAAGTTCCTGACCGACGGCGTGTGGTGGTTCTTCCTGTTCTGGCTGCCGAAGTACATGTCGGCGCAGTACGGCATGTCGGCCACCGCCATGATCCTGCCGCTGGCGGTCCTGTACAGCATGACGATGGTGGGCAGCATCGGCGGCGGCTGGCTGCCGACGTACTTCCTGAACCGCGGCGCCGACATCTACCATGGCCGCATGCGCGCCATGCTGCTGATCGCCTTGTTCCCGCTGGTGGTGCTGCTGGCGCAGCCGCTGGGCTACCTCGGTTTCTGGGTCCCGGTGATCCTGATCGGCATCGGCGCCTCGGCGCACCAGGCCTGGTCGGCGAACCTGTTCACGACGGTGTCCGACATGTTCCCGAAACACAGCGTCGGCTCGGTGGTGGGCATCGGCGGCATGGCCGGCGGCCTGGGCGGCGTGCTACTGACCAAGCTCGGCGGCTGGCTGTTCGACTACTACGGCGCGCTGGGCCAGCTGTCGACCGGGTATATGATCATGTTCTCGATCTGCGCGCTGGCCTACCTGGTGGCCTGGTGCGTGATGAAAGCCCTGGTGCCGCAGCACCGTGAAATCAAGGACCTGTAAGGATGTCGATGGAAATGGAAATCGTCGCCGGCGTGCATTGCGCGACCGGTGAAAGCCCGATGTGGCATGCGGGGGAGCAGGCCTGGTACTGGGTCGACATTCCCGCGCGCCGCATCTGGCGCCTGGACCACGCCAGCGGAGAATTGCGCCGCTGGCTGGCGCCCGAGATGGCGGCCTGCATCGCCGCCCACGGCGGCGGCGGGCTGATCGCGGGGATGGAAACCGGCATCTTCCACCTCGACCTCAAGGACGACGGCACGGTCGGCGCGCGCCGGCTCGATGCGCCGCCGGTCGCCGAACTGGGCGAGGGCATGCGCTTCAACGACGGCCGCTGCGACCGCCAGGGGCGCTTCTGGAGCGGCACCATGTTCATGGACATGGGCGCCGCGCGCGCGGTCGGCGGGCTGTATCGCTACTCGGCGCGCGAGGGCCTGCACGGGCCGGTGGTGTCGAACATGCTGACCCAGAACGGACTGGCCTGGTCGCCCGAGGGGACGACGATGTACCTGTCCGACTCCCATCCGCAGCGCCGCCTGGTGTGGGCCTACGATTACGACGTCGACGCCGGCCTGCCGCACGGCCAGCGGGTCTTCCTCGACCTGACCGGCCAGAAGGGCCGTCCGGATGGGGCGGCGGTCGATGCCGACGGCTGCTACTGGACCTGCGCCAACGATGGCGGCGTGGTGCAGCGCTTTACGCCGGACGGCAAGCTGGATCGGGAGCTGGAACTGCCGATGGCGAAGCCGTCGATGTGCGCCTTCGGCGGGCCGGATCTCGACCTGTTGCTGGTGACGTCGATCGACCCGGGGACGGGCGGCGATGCGGGCGCCGTGGTGCTGCTGCGGCCCGGCGTGCAGGGCGTGGCCGAGACGCCGTTCGCGGTTTAATCGGCGTAGTCGATCCCGAGCTGCGCCGCGTGTTGGCGCAGGAAGGCCAGGTGGGCGTCGCGGGTTGCCGGACCGTCGTAGGCCAGGATGGTCCACAGCTCCGACGCTTTCATTGTTTGCCCCGGCGCCAGCTCGACATAGGGCGCGTGCACTTCGATTTCCAGCATGCCTTTGCCGGGGGCGGCGGGATCCGCGTCCTGATACAGTTCGACCTGGCCCTGTGCCGGGTGGATGGCAGCGCGCGGTTGATGGTCGAACCGGATTACCAGCGCCTGGCCGTCACGGAAGGCCGCCACCCAGCCGCGCGACGGCTGGACAAACAGCTTGCCCTTGCGCGCAGACTCGCCTGGCGCCGGCAGGTCGAGCGACAGCAGGCCGTCCTTTAGCGTGGTCTGTAGCGCCCCGGCCGGCTCGATCCGCATATCTTCCTTCAGCGCCACCGGCACATAGGCCTGTGTGTGCGCCGGCACGCGCGTATTGAACCAGATGTCGCGTCCAGCCAGTTTGCCGCTGCGGTTGGTGGCCTCGGCATCGAGCCGCAGGCTGTTCGGGCGGCCCGCCACCAGCGCATAGCGCTTGCGCAGCTGGACACCAGACACCGGGCTGGCCGGGCTGTCGAGCGTGATCTCGTCCGCTCGCTTGTCGACCAACGTGTACTTCGCAAGGCTCAGCCAGGGATCGGGCGGCCAGGTCGCCTTCGCCGCGGCGCGCGCCAGGTTCAGGTCTTGATGCACCCACCATTCGCGCTGCGGTCCGATCCAGACCTCATGGCCTTGATAGCGGATATAGCCCGAGTGCGCATCCGGAGGCACGGCGGGGTCGCCGGCACCCTCGTCGATCAGCAGGAAGTTGGGCTTGCCCGCCAGCGCGAACGACAGCAGGCGGCCGCCGGCCACCTCGGAAATGCGCGCCTGGACGACGCCATTGTCGAAACGATGCGCGGGAAGCTGGGCGGATGCGGCAATGGAGGTGGAGATGAAGGCGCAGGCCAGGCCGAGGGCCAGGCAGGACTGGGACGAACGTGGCATGAGGGCAGGCGCTTGCTGGTCACTGGGAGTTCTAGCATAGCAGAGGAGGGCGCGGCCTGACACAGCGCAAACAGGCCGCGAGACCGGTCATCCCGGTCGCGCGGCCTGTCCAGGCAAAAGGTCAGGCTGGATAAGCCGGACGATTACTTCGAAGCGTCCTGCATTTTTTCGCCGGCACGTTCCACGCTACGACCAGCAGCTGCGGTCGCATCGCTGGCAGCATCCTTGGCTTCAGCGGCGGCTTCACGCGATTCCTGGCGGACTTCGGCGGTGGCGTTGTCGATACGGTCGCCAGCGCGATCGGCGGCTGCTGCTGCGCGGTCGCCAGCGGCTTCGATACGGTCGCCTGCGCGCTCGGCTGCGGCGTCGGCAGCGGCCACGCCTTCACGGGTTTCTTCGGCGACGGCGCGGCCGGCGTTGTCGACAGCGGCACCGGCTTCTTGGGCAGGGCCCATATTGTCGTTCTTGTTGCAGCCGGTGGCCAGCACGGCGACGGACAGCATGATAGCGGAGAGGGCGATAGTGGTTTTCATGGTGTGCTCCTTAAAATAAATGTTGTCGTTTAGCTTACACCTATTGCTAATTTTTTGACTCACGCCACGACCGCAATCGTGCGCGACAGGGGCATTACAACATTTCCGCCGCTCATCGGCTGTGCGCTAGATAACGTAACAACAACTCCGCGTGCGGCGTCAACGTTGTCGGATCGGCGAAGCACACCCGAAGTTCCCGGTTGGCCCAGGTATCGTCGAGCGCCACGATGCTGACCGGCAGCTCGCGGGCAAAGCGGCTGGCGGCCGCCTCGGGCAGCATGGCGATGCCGGCGTCCTGCGACACCAGCTGGGCGATGGCGTCGAAGCTCGGCGCCCGCACCCGCACCTTGAGCGGCCGCCCGCTCTGCACCGCGCGCGCCTCGATGAAGTGCTGCATCGGCCGCTCGGCCGGCAGGCAGACGAAGGAGAATTCGAAGGCGTCGCGCATCCGGGTGGCGGGGCGTGCGGCCAGCGGGTGCGTGTGCGGCACCAGCAGCACCAGGCGGTCGGTCCGGTACGGCAGCGAGATCACGTCGCCGGTCGCCACATTGCCATCCAGGATGCCGATTTCGATCTCGCGCGCGCGCACCGCCTGCAGGATGTCGCGGCTGGTGCGCTCCTCCAACTGCAGGTCGACCTCGGGGTGGTCGGCCAGGAACATGCCCAGCGAGGCAGGCAGGAAGGTGCTGATCGCGACCGTGGTGCCGGCCAGGCGCACCGCTCTGCGCTGCGGGCCGCGCAGTTCGCGCACGGTATCGCGCAGCTGTTCGACCTCGCTCACCACGCGCGCCGCCCGCTCCAGGATGAAGCGCCCGGCCGGCGTCGGCGTCATGCCGCCGGCCGAGCGGGTGAAGACTTCGATGCCACAATCGTCCTCGAAGCCGCGCAGGCGGTTGCTGGCGGCGGACAGCGCGATCGGGAAGCGCTCGGCCGCCTTGCTGAGGCTTCCGGCATCGGCAATGGCCAGCAGCAGGCGAAGATCGGTCAGGTCGATATGCATGAGGTTTCTCGAAAGGCGAAGGCTGGCTCCAGGATTGACGCATTCTAGCCCGGATGGTTTCGCGGCAGAATAAGGTCTTTCGTCGTCGAGTCACGCAATGAGTCCTACCCAGATACGTTTGCACCGCTGGTCGCAGGATGGCCGCCTGTACGCGGTGCTGGCCGCCACCGGTTTCAGCATGAAGGCGGTGTTCGTCAAGCTGGGATATGCGGCGGCGCCGGTCGACGCCCTGACCCTGCTGGCCCTGCGCATGGGATTTGCATTGCCGCTGTTCCTGTGGCTCGCTTGGCTGGCGCGCGATCCCGAGGCCGCGCCGCTGTCGTTCAAGGATGGCGTCCATATCGTCATCCTCGGTTTTCTCGGCTATTACCTGTCCAGTCTGTTCGACTTCTATGGGCTCAAGACCATCACGGCGGGGCTCGAACGCCTGATCCTGTTCCTGTATCCGACCCTGGTGCTGCTGTTCCACGCTTGCCTCACGCGCCAGCGGCCATCGCCGCGCACCTTGCAGGCGCTGGCGATCTGCTACCTCGGCCTGGGCATCGGTTTCGTGCACGACCTGCAGGTCACCGGCTGGAGCCGCGACGTGATGGTGGGCGCAAGCTGGGTGTTCGCCAGCGCCGTCACCTATGCCTTGTATTACCTCGGCACCGGCGCGCTCGTGACCCGGATCGGCTCCATGCGCCTGGCTGGCCTGGCCGGCAGCGCGTCCTGCGTGTTCGTGCTGGGGCATTACCTGGCGGCGGGCGATCCGGCATCGCTGCGCAACCTGCCGCCCGCGGTCTGGCTCAATGGCGGCCTGATGGCGGTGGTATCGACGGCCTTGCCGATCTACTGGCTGGCGCTGGGCATCCAGCGCATGGGCACGGCCCAGGCGGCGGCGGTCGGCAACCTGGGGCCGGTGCTGACGGTGTTCGCGTCCTGGCTGCTGCTGGGCGAGCCCTTGTCGCTGTACCAGCTGGGCGGGCTGGCGTTGGTGATCCTGGGCGTGTCGCGGCTCAAGCCCAAGTCATCGTCCTAGCGCGCCTGGCGCGACACAGAATCGCACGATCCGCACCTCCGCTGGGCGGTTTTCAGCGTCCTCCCTATGGTACAACTCTTGCTGCAATGCACTTATGCCAAGAGCCCCGAGAGACCATGAAAATCACGTCATTCATCAAGCCGGCGCGCACGCTGCTGGCTGCCAGTTTTTGCGGCCTGTACGCCGCTGCCGCTGCGGCGGCGACCCCACCGCATCCCTGGGCCGCAATGGCGCAAGCGGATGCCGACTTCATCACCCAGTGGCTCGAACGCCAGTCCATCACGGCGGTCTATCCGGACAAGCAGGCGTTCGCGGCGCAATTGGCCGCGTCCAGGCGGGTGTTCGATACGGAATCGCTGCGCGTGAACAGCTACGCCGCTTACCGCCACGCGCTCGGCCGCTTCGTCGGGTCCCTGCAAGATCTTCATCTGCGCTTGCATCTCTCGCTGCAGCCTGCGACCTACCAATGGCCCGGCTTCCAGATCGTCTATCGCGGCGGGCGCTATCTCGCGGTGGCCAGCCAGGGCAGCCCGCTGGCCGGGCAGGAGGTGACGAACTGCGATGGCAAGCCGTTGGCCGACTGGGTCAACCAGGTCGCGACCTACGAGCAGTTCATTCCCGGGTTGGAGTCGACCGCGAACTGGGCGGCTCCCCTGGTGCTGCGGGATGGCGGCAGCCCCTTCATCCCGCGCCCGCGCAGCTGCACCATCGGCGGCCGCGATGTGGTGCTCGAGTGGCAGCCGGTGTCAGCCACCAAATTCGCTGCGGACCGCAGCGCCGCGACCGTGTTCCGCGACCGGGTCGTGGCCGCCACGCCGTTCGGCGCCGATGGCGCCTGGGTGCGATTCGGTTACTTCGCGCCGCAGACGCAGGCTGAGGGCAAGGCGTTCAAGCAGGTGATCGCCGAGGCGCCGGCCTTGCGCGACAAATCCGTCATCGTCCTCGACGTCCGCGGCAATGGGGGCGGCTCCTACGAATGGTTCATGGGTTTCCTGCGCGCGCTGTATGGCAAGGACTATGCCGATGTCCACGCGCGCTCGCGGCTCGAGATCGCGCACGTATATCGCACTACGCCCGAGATTCTCGCGTATTTCAAGAGCGATAGCGAGGCCGAGATCGACGACCTGATCCCGCCGGCCGACGGCTTGCCGTTCGATCCCGACTACGAGAAATACCAGCGCGCGCTGGAGGCGGGCCAGACGGTCTACGTGACGCCGAAAAATGCGCGCGCGGTGCCGCTACCGAAAGGAACACCGGTCAACCCGGTGAAAGCCAGGGTGCTGGTGCTGACCGATTACAACTGCGGCAGCGCCTGCATCGTGTTCGTCGATGAGTTGAAGCGTTTCCCGGGCGTCGAGCAGATCGGCGTCGAGACCGCGACCGACTCACGCACCGGCACCAGCTTCGGTGCGCCGCTGCCGAGCGGGAACGGTGTGATCGACGTCCCCGTCGTGACGCGCGACGGACGCGAACGTGGCGACAGTATCCCGCACCGTCCGGAACGGTTGTTCACCGGGAATATCGTCGACACCGAGGCGGTGAAGGCATGGATCAGGGACGAGGTCTTGGGCCAGAAGGTTCCAACGCGCGCGAATCCGTGACGGCGAACAGCTCCGCACCTTCCCAGCGTGGCCGGGAGGAAGTGCTGCGCGCTGCGATGGCCTTCTCCTCATAGGCGGGATCCAGCGCGCGCAGCACACGCGGAAAGGCGCGGCAATAAGTCGACTGGATCCCTGCGAGACGGGCCAGTTGCGCGTAGCCGATCACGGCGCCATCCGGGACGGCGTCCAGCACCTGGGCGATGCGCAGGCGCCAGTCGTCGGACCAGGCAGGCAAGCGTCTGCCAAGGTCGCGCACCGGGTCGCCGGGGTGAATGACGCCGCCTTCGATCACGCGCGCCAGCATTCCGCGCCGCGCGCCGATCCTCGCCGCCAGCCGCTCGCCATGCAGGTCGAGCCGGCCGCAGGCTTCGCAGGCGAACATCAGGCGCACAATGGCCCTGGCCCCGACCTGCAGCACGGTCCCGGAAGGCAGGCGGTCGATGTCGTAGTCAAGCAGAAGGTTTTCGCGCAGCGCCTGCGGCGCGAGGCCAAGGGCGGCATAACTGGTGCTGGAGGCCAGCAGCAGCTGGCGCGGGGAGAGTGGATCGAGATGGCGGTCGCCTTCGGCGCCGCCGTCCATCAGCCGCATGCTGTCGACCCGCACCGGTGCAGACGCACCGGGTGAGCGGATCGACAGGGCTTCGATCACCGGAAGATCAAGGCGCGGCGTGCAACGCGCGCGCCGCTTCGCGGTACTTGGCGGCGTTCGGCACGTCGGTCCATGCCGGCTTGCTGGTATCGTTGGCGATATCCTGCAGGGCGACGGCGATCATCCGGTTGACGCGCACCATATTGTCGTAGTCGATCTTGTCCCAAGTGTCGTCCTTGCCGTGGTAGTCGGGGAAGCCGAACGCCACCGCCAGGGTATGGGCCGGCACGCCGGCATCGGCCAGCGCCTGGTTGTCGCTGCGCGCGAAATAGCGGTCGCTATTGGTCGGATGCTTCCAGAAACGGATGCCGGTGCGCTCGCTGGCGCGCTGCAATGTCGTGCCCACGGTCGAGTAGTCGAAGCCAGTCATGGTCGCCGAGCCCACTTGCGGGCCTTCGCTGTCGTCGGTGCGGCCCAGCTGCTCCAGGTTCAGGTTCATTACCGTGTCCTTCAGCGGGAACACGGGATTCTTCGCATAGTAGCGCGAGCCGAGCAGGCCGAGTTCCTCGCCGAACAGCGCGACGAACACGATACTGCGGCGCGGACGCTCCTTCTGGGCGGCCATGGCGGCGGCGATCTCGATCACCGAGACCGTGCCGCTGCCGTCGTCGTTGGCGCCGTTATAGATCTCGCCGTCGCGGATGCCCAGGTGGTCGTAGTGGGCGCTGAGCATGACGTAGGTGCTCTTGAGTTGCGGATCCGAGCCGCGCAGCACGCCGATCACATTGCGCAGCTTGACCGGGCTGACGGTCGGGGCCACCACCTTGGCGGCCACGCTCGCGCCGCCTTGTTCCAGCGTGCCCGCGACGTCGGCCGCATGCAGCAGCACGACCGGCGGGCCATTCTTGGTCACCGGCTGGCTCGGGTCCATCAGCCAGCCGCCCTGGGTACGGCCATGGCGGCGCTCGCGGTCGATCATCACGATCAGCGCGGGCTTGCTTTGCAGCTTGGATTGCAGCACGCCTGCCGCGCCGGGGATCGCCGCTGCCGGCACCACCAGCACCTTGCCATCGGCCGCGCCCTTGTCGTCCAGCGCCGCCTGCCATGGCATGAACACGGCCGGCGTGTTCTTGAGCGTGACCGGATCGACGAAATTGGCCGAGGCGCCGCCCAGCGGAACCTCGATCGTCCTGCCACCCGCCGTCACCGTCAGCGTGATGTCTTTCTCGCCGCGCTTGGCGTACTGCCAGTTGGCGCTCTGGTAGTAGCCATCGTCGCCGGCCGCTTCGAGACCGGCGCGGCGGAACTGGGTCGCGATGTACTCGGCAGCCAGGTCGACGCCACGTGACGGCGTGCCGCGGCCTTCGAGCAGGTCGGACGACAGGAACGACAGGTGGCCGCGCAGCGAGTCGGCCGAGATCCGCGCGGTCAGCGCGGCATCGGCGGAAGTAGGGGAGGAGGCGCGCGAGGCGTCGGCTTGGACCGCGCAGCCGGCGAGGGCAAGACTGACGCTGAGGCCGAGGGCAGAGACGATATGACGCATGGTGGCTTCTTTGGATGGAAAAATTGCAATATGACATGTTGGCAAGATGCGGTCAATCGCATGGTGCGCAGCGAGTTTCTTTGGCGTCGTGGCGCTCGCCGCCGCATTCTCGCAACACGCCGCCGCCCAGGACATCGAAAACGTCATCGTCACCGGCTCCAACATCCGCACCACACAGAATGAAGGGGCCAGCGCGGTGCAGGTACTTTTCGGCCAAGGAGCTGGCCGCCACCGGCAAATCGAGCATCGCCGACGTGATCCGCTCGATTTCGGCCAACAGCGGCAACAGCTATAACGAACAGTTCACCGGCAGCTTCTCCTACGCGGCCTGGGCCAGAAAAACACGCTGAGCCTGGTGAACGGAAAGCGCGTCAGCCCCTACGCCACCGCCCAGAACCTGCAGGAGGTCTTCGTCGACCTGAACAGCAGTCCAGCCCTACGGCCAGGTCACGCCTGGCCGCAGCGGGAACGTGCTGGCCTATAACCCGGCCCAATACAAGACCCTGATCCCGGGCATCCAGCGCGCCCACGCTTCGCTGCGCGGCACCGTCAAGCTGGGCCAGGACCACGAGGCCTATGCCGAGGTGCTGTATGGCCGCCCGCGTGCCGACCAGACCTTCAGCGCGCCGTTGACGGTCGGCTCGGGCCTGCGCGCCTGGAACAACGCCAGCCAGCAGCTGGACGATATCCGCGTCGTGCTGCCGGTCGGCCATCCAAACAATCCGGGCGCCACGCCGCCGCCATTCGACGCCACCCTGTTCGACCAGGGCCCGCGCGTGAAGCAGGGCCGCGTCGAGTTCTTCCGCGCGCTGACCGGCGTGAAGGGCTATGCCGGCGGTTGCGAGTACGATGCCTCGATCGGCCATTCGGGCAGCGAGCTCAAAGAGACGGTGCAGAACTTCGTCAACCGCTACGAATTCGAAAAAGTGCTGGCGGACGGCAGCTACGACTTCGTCAACCAGGCCAATAACAGCGGGGCAGTGCGCAACCGCCTGCGCCTGTCGACCCTGCGTCCGGCCGAATCGAAGCTGACCACGGTGGACCTGAGCGTCACCCGTGAACTGGCCCAGCTGCCGGCCGGCGCGCTCGGCCTTGCGGCTGGCGCCCAGTGGCGCCGCGAAGAGATGGATTCGCAGAGCTCGACCGCGGTGTTGTCTGGCACCGAACTGCGCCCGGCGATCAACATCATCGACGGCGCGCGCAACGTCGCGGCGCTGTTCGCCGAACTGAATGTGCCGCTGCTGCAAGACCTGAACCTGAACCTGGCTGGCCGCGGCGACCACTACGACGACTTCGGCAGCGCCTTCTCGCCCAAGGCCAGCGTGCGCTGGCAGGCGGCGCCGTGGCTGCTGGTGCGCGGCACCGTGTCGCGCGGTTTCCGAGCGCCGTCGCTGCCAGAGATCACCAACTCGACCTCGGTCAGCTACGGCAACGTGGTCGACCCGCGCGATCCGATCTCGCCGACCCAGGCGCGCGGCATCACCAACCTGACGATGGCCAATCCGGACCTGTCGCGGGAGCGTTCGACGAATGCCAACTTCGGCATCGTGATTGCGCCGAACAACCGCACCAGCCTGGGCCTGGACTTCTATCGCATCCGCACCAAGGGCATGATCGGCACCGAGTCGGCCGACGATATCATCGCCAACGAAGCCACCAGCCCGGACAAGATCGTGCGCGACGTCCAGGGCCGCATCCTGACGCTGTATCGCCAGTATGCCAACCAGGGCAACCGCTCGGTCTCGGGCTTCGACATCGACCTGCGCCACGTGCAGCCACTGGCGGCCTACGGAAAGCTGACCCTGAACGCGCAACTGAGCCGGGTGCTGTCGTTCGAGCAGCCGCCGGCGGTCGGCCGGCCGCTGACCGAGGGCGCCGGCAACAATTATTTCGGTTCGATTCCCCAGTGGCGCGGCGTGACCGGCCTGACCCGGGACATCCAGCAGTGGACCAATACCCTGGTGTGGAACTACGTCGACGGCTATGACCAGACCACCCGTCCGGGCGAGCGCGTGAAACCGTACGGCACCTTCGACCTGAACCTGGCGTACCGGGCGACCGAGGCGGCGACCGTCAGCTTCATCGTGCACAACCTGGGCGACAAGCGTCCGTCGCGGGATTCGTCGCCCGCCTTCTTCGACTACACCCAGGGCGATCCGCGCGGTCGCGTGGCGTCGGTGAAGGTCAACTACCGCTTCTGATCGGGAAGGCGAAGCGGTTTCGGTCGATCCCGCAACCGCTTCGCACCATCGTTTCTTCGATTCGTCGCGCCCCGGCTTGCCGGGCGCGCGACTGCTGGGCACAATGGCTTTCATCCTGTTGATACGCGAAGGCCAGCCAGCATGTCCAGCACCACCTTGCCCATCCTCCCACGACGGCTTTCGCGGCCTCGGCGCCTGCTGGCCGACCTGCCGCTGTCGATCGGCACTAGCGCACTGCTGGCGGCGTTCATCAGCCTGGTCTCCGGCCAGTTCCTCCAGAACCTGCTGGTCTCGATCCTGATCGGCACCATCTCCTTCACCCTGGTCAACGGCGGACGGCTGCTGTTCTGGGACCGGCCCGACTGGGGCGTGCGCGAGTGGACTCCTTTCCTGACGCTGGCCGTGGCGGCGTCGCCGGTGGCGCACTTCTGCGGCCTGTATCTGGCCGGCTTGCTGCTCGGCATCCGAACGCCAACGCTGGCAGAGTATCCCACGGTGGAGCGAATCAGCATGATCCTGTTCACGCTGCTCGGGACCACGCTGATGGTGGTGCTGGTCATGAACCGCGAGCGGGTGCGCCGCGTCGAAGAGGAGCACGCCCAGGCCCGCCTGCGGGCCGAGATCATCGAGCGCCAGGCGCTGCAGTCGCAACTGCGGCTGCTGCAGGCCCAGATCGAGCCGCACATGCTGTTCAATACGCTGGCCAACCTGCAGGGCCTGATCGCCCTGGACCCGGCTCGCGCCAGCGAGATGCTGGACCAGCTGATCCAGTACCTGCGCGCGACCCTGAGCGTATCGCGCTCCGAAACGACGACGCTTGAGCAGGAATTCGCCGCGATGCAAGCCTACCTGGGCCTGATGGGCGTGCGCATGGGCGAGCGGCTGGCCTATCGCCTCGAACTGCCACCCGAACTGCGAACGGCGCGCCTGCCCACGATGTTGCTGCAGCCGCTGGTCGAGAATGCGATCGTGCATGGCCTGGAGCCGAAGGTCGACGGCGGCGAGGTCGTCGTCACGGCAACCGCATCCGGCGACAGCCTCGCGATCGAGGTGCGCGATACCGGCCTCGGTCTCGGCCAGGTGCCATCGCGGCGCGGCGGCGGCGTTGGCGTGGCGACCACTCGCGAGCGCCTGGAAGTCTTGTACGGCGCGCGCGCCGCGATTACCCTGTTACCGGCCGAGCCGCATGGCACGCTGGCCCGATTGACCCTTCCACTGGAGACGACCGCATGACCCGCGCCCTGATTGCAGAAGACGAACCGGTCCTCGCCGCCACACTCGCCAAGACCTTGCAGGGCTTGTGGCCCGAACTGGAGATCGTGGCCACGGCGCCGAATGGCCTGGCGGCGGTGGAGCATGGGCTGGCGCTGCGTCCGGACATCCTGTTCCTCGACATCCGCATGCCGGGCCAGACCGGGCTGGAGGCGGCCGAGGAGCTGGCCGAACCCTGGGAAGGACCACAGCCGTTCCCGCACATCGTGTTCGTGACCGCCTTCGACGACTACGCGGTCGAAGCATTCGATCGCGCGGCGGTCGACTATGTGCTCAAGCCGGTGAGCGCGGGGCGGCTGGGCAGGACGGTGGAGCGACTGCGCGCACTGGTGGATGCGCGCAGCGTCCCGGCTTTCCCCGCGCCCGGGGCGGAGTCCTTGGCCCAGCTGCTCGGCCAGCTCCAGGCGCTACTGCCGGCAGCGCAGGCGGCCGAGCGGCTGACCACGGTGCGCGCGGCGGTCGGCAATGTGATGCGCATGATTCCGGTGGCCGACGTGGTGTTCTTCCAGGCGGTCGACAAATATGTGAACGTCGCGACGGCGGACAGCGAGGCCTTGATCCGGGTGCCGCTGAAGGATTTGCTGCCGCAGCTCGATCCGGAACAGTTCAGGCAGGTCAGCCGCAGCATGGTGGTCAATATGGCGTGCGTGACGAGTGCGGGACGGGACGATCTGGGCAAGGTGACGATCAATTTGCGCGGGCGGCCTGAGAAGCCGAGGGTCAGTCCGGTGTATGCAAGTTTGTTCAGGCAGATGTAAAGGTGTCGGGCAGCTATTCGATATCTGGGACGAAGAAAACGCGCTCGATCTGCCCGTCGTTCTTGTTTGCCTCGAATACCCAAAGATAGCCGTAACCGTGAATGCTTTCGACTGTGTTCGGTCCAACGAAATACGCTGGATTGCTGTCGTAGTAGTAATAGCCGGTCGGGTGACCCAATATTTTCTCGATTTGTGTCCTGTCGAGCGCAGTTGCCTTGAACTTGCGGAGAAACGAGGCGGTCATCTTTCCTCGTTCAATCTGCGAGGCCTTTGCCCATGACTGGGGAGAGAATTCCTGATCACCCAGCTTCGCTGCCTGATCGAGCGCGGAGTTTTCCCGACAGGCCGTGAGAACAAGTGCGAGGATCAGCACAGTGCCGAGCGATTGCATATGGCCACCTCAGTGTTGAATAATGTTCAGCTTGCCTGACCGCAGTACCGAGATACACTTCAGAATCAGTAGCTCGTCGCTTCCTCCAAAGCGGCCGATCTGCAACCCTACCGCATTATTGTGGAGATCCATGACCTTTTCCGCAGGCGGATTCTCTGCGAACGCTTGATGAGCATTCATATAGCGCAAAGCACTCGCGTAGCCTATGTCGCGGCGGAAGGCATCGCTCGCCGTATTTCTCCCGCTCCCCCCCGAAGCGCAGTCTGCTCTGGCGCAGCGCATCTTCTGCGGAACGCTTGATGAGGATTGCTTGTTCAGGAAAAAGGATCAAATGAATTCGTTCGCTTGGAGTCAGCTTTTGAAACAAATCGGCATAGGTCGCGGTCATGAGTGATCCTGGTAGAGTCGCGAGTGAAAAGTATTTCACTGATCGGGAAAGCCGATTTGGCGAGGCTTAAAAGGGCCGCAATTGCGTCGCGTGGCTACGCGGATCCCAGCAAGTAGCGATCAGTCGCAAGCAACCGACTCGCCATGAACGAATTCTGTAAAATGCCGTCTTTCGCCAGTACAGAACACACCATGGAACTCCGCGCCGCCGCGCTGCACGCGCTGCTCGAAACCGATCCCGCCACCAAGGCCCAGGCCGTCGCCGCACTGGCCGCCGCGGTTAAATCCGGGAGCGTGCGCATTGACACCCGCACGGCGATTGCCGCGCCGCCCGGCATTCCCGGCCGCCCGCTCCGCCCCGAGCTGGTGCCGCCCCTGCAGGTCGGCCGCCGTTCGATGGCCACGCCGGAAGGCCGCGCCATGCTGGTCCACGCCCTGGCCCACATCGAGTTCAACGCGATCAACCTGGCGCTCGACGCGCTGTGGCGTTTCGACGGCATGCCGGAGCGCTACTACCTCGACTGGCTGCGCGTGGCCGACGAAGAAGCGCTGCACTTCACCATGCTGAGCGATCACCTCGGCACGCTCGGCCATGCCTATGGCGACTTCCCCGGCCACGACAGCCTGTGGGAGATGGTCGCCAAGACCAGCGACGACGTGCTGGCGCGCATGGCGCTGGTGCCGCGCACGCTCGAGGCGCGCGGGCTGGATGCGATTCCGCCGCTGCGCAAGAAGATCGCCCAGGCCGGCGACCTGGCAGCAAGCCTGATCCTCGACCGCCTGCTGGTGGACGAAGTAGGGCATGTGGAGATCGGCAACCGCTGGTATTTCAGCCTGTGCGAACAGCGCGGCCTGGAACCGCTCGCTACCTACGACGAGCTGACCGCGCGCTACAAGGCGCCGGTGCTCAAGGGCCCGTTCAATATCGAAGGCCGGCGCCAGGCCGGCTTCACCGAGGCCGAGCTGCAGCGCTACCGCTGATGGAAACAGGCTTTCTCCTGACGCGCCACTGGCGCGACACCGCCGCCGGCTGCGAAGTGGAATTCTGGCTCGCCACCGATGCCGGGCCGCGCCGGCTGCGGCTGCCGGTCCAGAAACCGGTGGCCTTCATCCCTGAGGAACAGCGCGATACCGTCGAGCAGCTCCTCCACGACGAACGCGGATGGGAGCTGCGTCCGCTCGACCTGCTCGATTTTCGCCATCGCCCGGTGGCAGGCCTGTACTGCCGCAAATACCGCCAGCTGATGCGCATCGAGAAAAACCTGCGCCAGCACGGGCTCGATGTGTTCGAGGGCGACGTGCGCCCGCCCGAGCGCTACCTGATGGAGCGCTTCATCACGGCGCCAGTGCACTTCGCCGGCACGCCGGTCGACGGCGATCCGCTGCTGCTGGTCGATGCGGTCCTGAAGCCGGCGCCGGGCTACCGACCCACAATTCGCACCGTGTCGCTCGACATCGAGACCACCTTCCAGGGCGAGTTGCGCTCGATCGCGCTCGAAGGCTGCGGCCAGCGCCAGGTGTACATGCTCGGGCCGCCGAACGGGGAGGGCGGCGAGCGTGCGCACGCCATCGATTTCGACCTGGAATACTGCGACACCCGGCGCGACCTGCTCGACCGGCTCGAGGACTGGTTCATCCGCCACGACCCCGACGCCATCATCGGCTGGAACCTGATCCAGTTCGATATGCGCGTACTGCAAAAGCACGCTGAGCGCTTCAACCGTCCCTTGATGCTCGGCCGCGACGGCAGCGCCATCGAATGGCGCGAGCATGGCGGCAAGCAGGAACACTATTTCATTTGCATCGCCGGGCGCCTGGTGATCGACGGCATCGACGCCCTGCATTCCGCCACCTGGAGCTTTTCGTCGTTCGGCCTCGAGAACGTGTCGCGGGTCTTGCTGGGAGAAGGCAAGGCGATCGACAATCCGCACGACCGCATGGCCGAGATCGACCGCATGTTCGCAGAGGACAAGCCGGCGCTGGCGCACTACAACCTCAAGGATTGCGAGCTGGTTACCCGCATCTTCGACAAGACCAGGCTGATGGCCTTCCTGCTGGAGCGCGCCAGCGTGACCGGGCTGGCGGCCGACCGCAGCGGCGGCTCGGTCGCGGCCTTCGAGCACCTGTACATGCCGCTGCTGCACCGCCAGGGGCGGGTGGCGCCCAACATCGGCGACGTCGAAGGCGCCGACAGTCCCGGCGGCTTCGTGATGGATTCGCGCTCGGGGCTGTACGACTCGGTGCTGGTGCTGGACTACAAAAGCCTGTATCCATCGATCATCCGCACCTTCCTGATCGATCCGCTCGGCCTGGTCGAGGGCCTGCGCGAGCCGGAGGAAGCCACCGTGCCGGGCTATCGCGGCGGACGCTTTTCGCGCACAAGGCACTGCCTGCCTGGCATCGTGACCCAGGTCTGGGCCGGTCGCGAGGCGGCGAAAAAGGAGAGCAACGCGCCGCTGTCGCAGGCGCTGAAGATCATCATGAACGCCTTCTATGGCGTGCTCGGCACCACCGGCTGCCGCTTCTTCGATCCGCGCCTGGCCTCGTCGATCACGATGCGCGGCCACGACATCATGCACCGCACGCGCGAACTGATCGAGGAGCAAGGCTACCAGGTGATCTATGGCGACACCGATTCGACCTTTGTCTGGCTGGGGCGCGAGCATGCCGAGAGCGACGCGCGGCGCATCGGCCAGGCGCTGGTCGACCACGTCAACGGCTGGTGGCGCGAGCATCTGCACACAACGTTGGGCATCGCGAGCGCGCTCGAGCTCGAATATGATGTGCACTTCCGCCGCTTCCTGATGCCCACCGTGCGCGGCTCGGACGAGGGCAGCAAGAAGCGCTACGCCGGCCTGGCCGCGACCGCCGACGGCGGCGAAGAGATGGTGTACAAGGGCCTGGAGACGGTGCGTACCGACTGGACCCCGCTGGCGCAAGCCTTCCAGCAGGGTCTTTACGAGCGCATCTTCAAGGGCCAGCCTTATGAGGACTATGTGCGTGAGCTGGTGGCCCGCATGTTGAATGGCGAATGCGACGAAGACCTCATCTACCGCAAGCGGCTGCGGCGTCCCTTGGAAGAGTATCAGCGCAACGTGCCGCCGCACGTGCGCGCGGCGCGCATGGCCGACGAACACCACCTGCGCCAGGGCCGCCCGGCACTGTACCGCAAGGGCGGCTGGATCCGCTACGTGATGACCCTGAACGGCCCCGAACCGATGGAAGCGCGCCACTCGGCCATCGATTACGAACACTACCTGACGCGCCAGCTCGAACCGGTGGCCGACGCCATCCTGCCCTTCCTGGGCGACAGCTTCGCCAATCTCACCAGCCCCCAGCAAACGCTGTTCTAGCCGATCCAGTCATCCTGTCACGCGTTGGAAACATCGGCTCGCTAGACTGCCGACACGTTTTCAACAGGAGATACCACGTGGATCGTCGCGGCTTTTTACGCAGTAGCGCTTACTTTACCGTCGCCAGCGCCGGCGGCCTGCTCGCCGCCTGCGGCGGCTCGGACGATACGCCGCCGCTAGGCACCTTCACCTTCCCGCTGGGCGTGGCCAGCGGCGACCCGAAGGAAGCCAGCATCGTGTTCTGGACCCGCTGCGCGCCGAAGAACAGCGCCGACGAAGTCGAGTTGCGGCTCGAAGTCGCTCTCGATGCTGCCTTCACCCAGGTCAGCGGCGTGGTCGAACTGAAGGCGCTGCCGGTCTATGACCACACGGTGCGCGCCAAGCTGACCAACCTGGCGCCGAATACCCGCTATTACTACCGCTTCCGCGCCGGCGCCGACCTGAGCCCGGTTGGTCAGGCCAGGACCGCGCCCGCTGCCAACAGCACGCCGTCGCAACTGCGCTTCGCCTGGATCACCTGCCAGGACTGGAGCATCAACCACTGGGCCGCCATGGGCATGCTGGCCAATGAAGAACTGGATTTCATCGTCCACCTGGGCGACTACGTCTACGAGACCGTCGGCGCCGACTTCCAGACCGGGCGCGCCGAGCCTGCGCATGGCCGCATTGACCTGCCGGACGGCGTCACCATGCCCGGCGGCGGGCGCTACGCCAACTCGCTGGCCGACTACCGCACCTTGTACCGCACCTATCGCGGCGACGCCCGCCTGCAGGCGCTGCATGCGAAATGCCCGATGATCGTGATCTGGGACGACCACGAGTTCTCGGACGACTGCTGGCAAGACCACCAGACCTATGACAACGCCAACCAGCAGCAGACCTCGCGCCGCCGCAATGCGACGCAGGCCTGGGCCGAATACATGCCGGTCGACTGGGGCGACGTGTCGTTCGACCTGAACAAGGCCGGCTACGACAATATCCGTATCTACCGCGACTTCCGCTTCGGCACCCTGATGCACCTGGTGATGACCGACCAGCGCCTGTACCGCGACGACCACGTGGTCAACGAAGCCGCCTATGCCCAGCTGCTGCAGGGCGATCCGGTGAACGGCGACGATTCGATAGGCTCGCGCTACTTCGTGCCGCAGCCGCTGCTGGCCCAGTTCGAGGCTGGCGCCAGGGCGGCGCTGGGCCGCAATCCCGGCCTGCTGGGCCCTACCCAGACCCAGTGGTGGAAGGACACCATGAAGGCATCGAACGCGACGTGGAAGGTATGGGGCAACGAGGTCACCCTCAACCGCATGTGGCTCGACATGCGCACCCTGGCGCCGGCGCCGTACAACAACCTGTACATCGTCAATGCCGATGGCTGGGACGGTTTCCCGTCGTACCGCGCCGAGATGCTGGGCCACCTGGCCAGCAACGACGTGAAGAACGTGGTGGCAATCACCGGCGACCTGCACGCTTTCCAGTGCGGCGTCATCTACGACAGCAACGACCCGGCAGGCGGGCGGCCGGTGGCGGTGGACTTCGTCAGCGCCGGCATCAGCAGCTCCTCGTTCTACCAGTACCTGCGCGCCGGCGCCGGCAGCACGCCGCTGGCGCCGCTGGTCGCCACGCCGCAAGGCTTCGACCAGGTGCTGCGCATGAATAACCCGGCCTTCGCCTATGCCGACCACGATGCCCAAGGCTATGCGGTGGCAACCGTGACGCCGGCCGCGTTCAGCGTCGTGTTCACCAAGGTCAAGCCGCTGGACGTGAGCGGCGCCGCGCCATCGTCGCCGCTGGCCAAGCGCACCCGCATCACCCTCGCCAGCGGGTCGACCATGCCCCGGGTCGAGGACAATGTGACGTAAGGGGCTGGCCCGGGGCCGAGTATGCTTTCTATAATGACGGTGTGTTTACATGCCGTCACCATGGAGTCCGCCTTGTCCTTCTTGATCGTCCTGGCCGCACTGGCCTTCCTCATGTTCGCCGCCTACCGGGGCTACAGCGTCATCCTGTTCGCGCCGGTCGCCGCACTCGGCGCCGTCCTGCTCACCGATCCGGCGCAGGTGGCGCCGGTCTTTTCCGGCATCTTCATGGAAAAGATGGTGGGCTTCGTCAAGCTGTACTTCCCGGTCTTCATGCTCGGCGCGGTGTTCGGCAAGGTAATCGAGCTGTCCGGCTTTTCCGAGTCGATCGTGGCGGCCGCGATCCGCTACATCGGCGCGTCACGCGCCAATGCCGTCATCGTCGCGGTGTGCGCCTTGCTCACCTACGGCGGCGTCTCGTTGTTCGTGGTGGTGTTCGCGGTTTATCCGTTCGCGGCCGAACTCTATCGCCAGAGCGACATCCCCAAGCGCCTGCTGCCGGGCGCGATTGCGCTCGGGGCGTTCTCGTTCACCATGGACGCCTTGCCCGGCACGCCGCAAATCCAGAATATCATCCCGACCACCTTCTTCCAGACCACCTCGTGGGCCGCACCAAGCCTGGGCACGATTGGTGCATTGTTCATCCTGGCAGTCGGCCTCTACTACCTCGAATGGCGGCGCCGCTCTGCTGCAAGAGCAGGCGAGGGCTATGGCACATCATTGGTCAACGAGCCGGAACGGGTCGACACCGCTGCCGGCGGCCTGCCGCATCCGCTGCTGGCGCTGGCGCCGCTGCTGCTCGTGGGCGTGGCCAACTTCGTTTTCACCCGCATGATCCCGGTCTGGTATGGCGGCGACAGCCACACGGTGCCGCCCGAGATCCTGCCCGGCATCGCCACCCCGGTGACGACCACCATCAAGACCGTGACCGCGATCTGGGCGGTGCAGGCGGCGCTGCTGCTGGGGATCCTGTTCGTGATCGCGACCGCGTTCCAGAGGGTGGCAAAGCGTTTCGCCGACGGCAGCAAGGCCGCGGTCGGCGGCGCGCTGCTGGCGGCGATGAATACGGCGTCCGAGTACGGTTTCGGCGGCGTGATCGCCGCGCTGCCGGGCTTTATCGTGGTGAGCGACGCGCTGCGCAGCATCCCGAATCCGCTGGTGAACGCAGCGGTCTCGGTCAGCTCGCTGGCCGGCATCACCGGCTCGGCCTCGGGAGGCATGAGCATCGCCCTGGCCGCGATGTCCGACGTATTCATTCGCGGCGCACAAGCCGCGGGGATTCCGCTGGAAGTCATGCACCGGGTGGTGGCAATGGCCAGCGGCGGCATGGATACGCTGCCGCATAACGGCGCCGTGATCACCCTGCTGGCGGTCACTGGGCTCACGCACCGCGAGGCCTACCGCGACATCTTCGCTGTCACCCTCATCAAGACCATGGCCGTGTTCTTCATCATCGGTGTGTATTACGCCACGGGGTTGGTGTAACTATTCGTGGTTTTTTCGCACCGCTTCCGGCAAAATCAGCAAGGCTTGCGTCTTGTATTGACCCAAGAATGGGCGGCGCGACTACAATGACTTCCGCAATGGTTTCCGTACAGCACTATTACTCCAGGATGGAACATGAAATCGGTACAACAAGAAGTCGACGAACGCAGCAACCTGACCGGCACCAACAAGTTCGAATTGCTGCTGTTCCGCCTGGGCGGCGACGAGCAGGGCAACCATAACGAGCTGTTCGGCATCAACGTGTTCAAGATCCGCGAGATCGTCGCCATGCCCGAGATCACCGCCGTCGCCGGCGCGCCCCAGCACGTGCTGGGCGTGGTCAACCTGCGCGGCCAGATCATCCAGGTGCTCGACCTGCCGGGCATTACCGGCGTCAAGCCCAGGACCGGCCTGAACATCATGCTGGTGACCGAGTTCGCGCGCACTACCCAGGCCTTCGCCGTCGAGAGCGTGGAAGAGATCGTGCGCCTCGACTGGAGCCAGGTCATGACCGCCGAGCACAGCGCCGGCAGCGGCATGGTGACCAGTATCGCGCGCCTGCCGGAATACGACGGCCAGCCGGCGCGCCTGGCGCAGGTGCTGGACGTGGAAACCATCCTGCGCAACCTGAACCCGAACCTCGAGCGCGAGAACATGGAGCAGGCGGTCGGCGCCAGGATCGCGATCAAGCCGGGCGCCGTGATCCTGGCGGCCGACGACTCGGTGGTGGCGCGCGCCCTGATCGAACAGGGCCTGGACGCCATGGGCCTGCCGTTCATCATGACCAAGAGCGGCAAGGAATGCTGGGACCAGCTGGGCGCGATCGCCGCCGCGGCCGAAGCCGAGGGCCGCACCGTGTACGACCGCGTGGCCATGGTGCTGACCGACCTCGAGATGCCCGAGATGGACGGCTTCACGCTCACCCGCAATATCAAGTCGAGCAACCGCTTCGGCAACCTGCCGGTCGTGATCCATTCCTCGCTGTCGGGCACGACCAACGAGGAACACGTCAAGAACGTGCGCGCCGACGCGTATGTGGCCAAGTTCTCGGCCGAAGACCTGTCGCGCACCCTGCGCAAGGTGCTGGGCGGCTGACCGGGGCCGCCCTGTGGAGGGGATCACGCGCATGTGACGAAATGCTATGATGCGGCCGTGATTCCCGACCTGTCCCAATTGCTGATCCTCGACAGCCTGCTGCGCGAGGGCAGCCTGACCCGCACTGCCGAACTGCTCGGCATGACCCAGCCCACCGTCAGCCGCGCGCTGGCCAGGCTGCGGCGCCATTTCGGCGACCCGCTGTTGGTGCGCTCGGGCCAGCGCATGCAGCCGACCGCGCGCGCCCTCGAACTGGCCGGCCCGGTGGCCGCGGTACTCGACGCAGCGCGCCGGCTGGAGGGCGGCCCGGCCGCCTTCGACCCGCTCAGCGCCCGGCGCTCGTTCGGCCTGTACATGGTCGACGGCGCGGTGGTGAACATCCTGCCGCAGCTGCTCGACGGCCTGGCCAGGCTGGAGAACGGCGGCGCCGGCCTGCAGCTGCGCAGCGTGCATACCGATCCCGGCGCGCTCGAGGCGCAACTGGAGCGCGGCCATATCGACCTGGCCATCGGCCGTTTCCCCCACCTGGCCAACAATATCCGCCAGCGCAAGCTGTGGGACGACGAATACGCCTGCCTGATGCGGCGCGGCCATCCGTGCGCGGACCTGCTGGACCGCGACGCCTACCTGACCCATCGCCACGTGCTGATCGAGATGGAGCACACCAGCCACCATAACGTGGCCGTGACACGCAAGCTGGAGACCCTGCTCGAGCCGGCGCGCATCCTGTGCCATGTCCCGAGCTTCACCTCGGCCGCCCACATCGCGCTGCACACCGACGCCATCGCCACCATCCCGCTGCGCCTGGCGCGGCCGCTGGCGCGCGACCTCGACCTGGTGCTGGCGCGAATGCCGATCGAACTGCCGCCGCTGCAGCTGGCGCTGTACTGGCACGAACGCAGCCACCGCGACCCGGCCAACCGCTGGCTGCGCGAGTTCGTGCTGGCCACGCTGACCGGCACCTTGGGTGCCGAGACCGGTTATGCAAAATCTGCATAATCCCCATGGCAATGGCGGCATGGCTTAAATAACTGAGAGCAACTATGCTTCGGCTATTCCTTTTTTTGCCGAGGCACGCCATGCTTCTCACTATTTCCGGACCCGGGCGGCTGCCGACCCGTTTGGCGCTCGTGACTGCGATGCTCGCGCTGGCCGGCTGCGTGTCGATGGGGCCGCAGCCGCCACTCGCGCGCCTGAACGACGACGCGGCTGCGAATTCATCGCGCGCTATTGGCTCGTTGGCGACCGAAACCGCGGCCTGGCCGGCCCAGGACTGGTGGCGCGCCTACGGCGACTCCCAGCTGGACCGCCTGGTGGAAGGCGCGCGCGCCGCCAGCCCCACGGTCGCCGGCGCGCTCGCGCGGGTGCGCCAGGCCGCCGCGCTCGAAGGCATGGCCGCCGCGGCGCTGGGGCCGCAGGTCAATGCCTCGACACGCTCGGCCCGCCAGCGCTATAGCGAGAACGGCAGCGTGCCCAAGCCGTTGGCCGGCAGCTGGCAGTGGGTCAACGACGCCAGCGTGAACCTCGGCTATGAACTCGACTTCTGGGGCAAGAACGCCGCCGGCGTGGCCGCCGCCGCCGGCCGCGTGAATGCACGCCAGGCCGAAGCCCAGGCCGCGAGCCTGGCCGTCTCCACCGCCGTGGTGCAAGCCTATCTGCGGCTGGACCACCTGTATGCGCAGCGTGACCTGGCGCAGCAGGAGCTGCGCCAGCGCAGCCGGATCCTGGAACTGGTGCAGCAGCGCGTCTCGGCCCAGCTCGACAGCAACGCGGAGCTGAAGCAGGCCGAGATCGGCGTGCCTGCCGCACGCGGCCAGATCGCGGCGCTGGACGAGGCGATCGCGCTGACCCGCGGCCAGATCGCGGCCCTGGGCGGGCAGGGGCAGGACGCCGCCGTGGCCATCGCGCGGCCGCAGCTGCACCTGCAGCGCCCGCGCGGCGCGCCGGCCGACATCCCGGCCGCGTTGCTGGGCCGCCGTCCGGAGCTGGTGGCGCTGCGTTGGCAGGTGGAGGCGGCCAGCGGCGAGATCGACGTCGCCAGGGCGCAGTTCTATCCGAGCGTGAACCTGAGCCTTTCGGGCGGGCTGGCCAGCCTGGGCTTCGACCGCCTGCTGCAGGGCGGCAGCCGCAGCTTCGCGGCCGGCCCGCTGGTCACCCTGCCGCTGCTCGACGGCGGCCGCCTGCGCAGCAACCTGGCGGCGCGCAACGCCGAATTCGACGTCGCCGCCGAGAGCTACCGCGCGGCCGTGGTCGAGGCGCTGCGCGACGTGACGGCGCAACTGACGTCGCTGCGCTGGCTGCGCGAGCGCGCGCGCGAACAGGAACAGGCGCTGGCGACCGCCGAACAGGCCTATGCGCTGGCCGAGCAGCGCTACCGCGCGGGCCTCGGCAACTTCGTGCAGGTGCTGATCGCCGAGACCCAGGTCGTGGCCCAGCGCCGCGCCCAGGCCGACCTGGACGCCCGCGCCTACGAACTGGACGTCAACCTGGTGCGCGCCCTGGGCGGCGGCTACCAGGCCAGCGCGCCGGCCCCGGCGCTGGCCTCCCATTAAGACATACGAGAGGACGCCATGGATACCAAGAACACCAACGACACTTCCCAGGGCCGCCGCAAGCTCGCGTTCGCCCTGACCGCGGCCGTGCTGGCCGTTGCCGGCGGCATCGCCTGGTCGTCGCCCGACGTGCTGGGCATCGGCTGGAACAGCCAGCACACCGAGGATGCCTACGTCGAGGGCAACCTGGTGCAGGTGACGCCGCAGGTGAGCGGCACCGTGACCCGCATCGCGGCCGACAACACCGACTTCGTGCGCCCGGGCGAGGTGCTGGTGCAGCTGAACGAAGTCGACGCGCGCCTGGCCCAGGACCGCGCCGAAGCGGCGCTGGCGAAGTCCGCGCGCCAGGTGCGGTCCCAGTTCGCCGGCGTCGAGCAGCTGCGCGCCACCGTGGTCCAGCGCGAGTCCGATCTCGGCAAGGCCAGCAGCGACCTGGAGCGCCGGCGCAAGCTGGCCGACACCGGCGCCGTCTCGGGCGAGGACATCCGCCATGCCGAGGACGCGGTGGCGGCCGCGCGCGCCGCGCTCAACGCCGCGCGCCAGCAGGTCGGCGCGGCGCTGGCCCTGGTCGACGGCACCACGGTCGAGGACCACCCCGACGTGCGGGCCGCGATCGCCCAGCTGCGCGACGCCTCGCTGGGCCTGGCGCGTACCACCCTGGCCGCGCCGGTCGGCGGCATCGTGGCCCGCCGCAACGTGCAGATCGGCCAGCGCGTGGCGCAGGGCGCGCCGCTGATGGCGATCGTGCCGCTGGACCAGATGTGGGTGACCGCGAACCTCAAGGAGACCCAGCTAAAGGACGTGCGCATCGGCCAGCCGGTGGCGATGACGGCGGACGTGTACGGCAAGGATGTCGTCTTCCATGGCCGCGTGGTCGGCCAGGAAGCCGGCACCGGGAGCGCTTTCGCCGCCGTGCCCGCGCAGAACGCGACCGGCAACTGGATCAAGGTGGTGCAGCGGGTGCCGGTGCGCATCGCGCTCGACCCAGGCGACCTGGCGCGCCATCCGCTGCGCCTGGGCCTGTCGATGAAGGTCGCGATCGACACCAGCAACAAGGCGGGCCTGAGCCTCATGCAGGCCGGCGCCGCGCGCCAGCAATACAAAACCGTCGTGTTCGAGACCGAGTCGCATGGCGCCGACGAAGCGATCCGGCGCGCGCTCGGCCGGCCGGGCGCGGTGGCGTCGCGCTGATGGAAAGGGCAGGCCATGAGCGCCACCGCTAGCATCACGCAACCCGGCACCCCGATCCCGCGTCCCGCGCTGCTGGCCGCGATCTTCGTGTTCAACTTCGCCGAATTCCTGTCGACCGGGATGACGGTGTTCGCCGCACCGGCCATCATGGGCCACATCGGCGCCTCGCCCGAGGAATACGCGACCGTCTCGGCGCTGTACGCGGCGGCCGCGGTGCTGTCGATCTCGCAGCTGACCGTGCTGCTGCAGCGCCTCGGGTGGCGCAACTACCTGCTCGGCTCGGCCCTGTTCTACCTGGTGGGGGCCTGGATCTGCGCCGGCAGCGGCAGCGTCGCCGCCTTTGCCGGCGGGCGCCTGTTGATGGCCATGGGCGGCGGCGTGTTCATGACCGCATCGCGCATGATGGTGAACCTGATTCCGCCGTCGCCGCAGCGCCTGCAGGGCATCGCGGCATTCGGCAGCGCGCTGTCGCTCGGCCTGGCGCTCGGTCCCCTGGCGGCAGCCAGCCTGGTGGGGCACGAAGCCTGGGGCGGCATGTTCCTGCTGCTGGCCGCGCTGGCGGCGCTCGGCGCGGGCATCGCGGCGCGCTGGCTGCCGGTGGGGGCCGACACGCTGGACGGCACCCCGACCCGCCTGCACCTGCCGGATGGGATCCTGCTCGGCGCCGGCGCCGGCGTCACGCTGTTCGCGCTCCAGCACCTGGCTTACGACTGGCATGGCGGCGAGCGCGGCGCGCTGCTGGGCCACCTGGCGCTGGGTCTTGGCCTGCTGCTGGCCTTTGGCCTGCTCAAGGCGCGCCGGCGCGAACCTTTCCTGCATCTGCACATCCTCGCCAGCGCGCGCTACCGCCTCGGGCTGATCATCTTCGCGGCCTGCTATGCGGTGCTCGGGATGGTCAACACCCTGTTGCCGCAGGCCGTGCAAAAGGGCATGGGCGTGGGCCTCGAGCAGGCGGGCGTGCTGCAGGGCGCGGGCCTGCTGTCGACCTTCGTGGTGTTCACCGTGATGCTGCAGATGGTCAAGCGCAATCCGCATCCCACCAAGTTCTTCGTGACCGGCTTCCTGATGCTGGCGACCCTCGGCTGGCGCTTCGCCACCCTCGATCCGCGCGCCGACGCCTGGGACACGGTGATGCTTTGGCTGGGCCTGTTCGGCGGCTTCCTGACCCTCGGCATGGCCACCGCCGCGATCCACTCATTCAAGGACCTGCAGGCCGACAACGTGGTCTTCTCGCATGCCCAGCAGCTCAAGAACATGCTGGGGCAGGTCGGCCTGGCGCTGGGCGTCGGCGCGACCAATATCGCGCTGCAGGAACGCAGCGCCCTGCATTCGTCGCGCCTGGCCGAGAAGGCCGCGGCGCTGGGCGACGGCGGCGCCGAGATGGCGCGCCAGGCGGGCCTGCTGGCGGGCCAGGACCTGTTCTGGATCGTGATGTGGATCGGCCTGGCCGGCGCCGTCCTGCTGGCGCTGCAGCGGCGCTTCGATTGAGGCCGGACTGGGTTCCGCCAGCCTTGCGCCACCCTTGTGCCAGGCGTGCGCCATGGTGTAAAACGATCGTTTTACACTATGGCCATGGATACCAACCCGCTACTGCTGGCCGCGGCCGAACGCCTGTTTTACGAGCGCGGCTACAGGGCCGCCAATATGGACATGCTGGCTCGCGCCGCCAATATGTCGAGCCGCACCCTGTACAAGCATGCCGGCAGCAAGTCGGCGCTGGTGGCCGAGGTGCTTGCCGCGCGCGACCGACGCTTCTTCGAGCAGGTCGACGTACTCGACGTGCAGGCGCTGTTCGATGCGCTGGCCGCGTGGATCGGCCGGGAAGGTGCGCGCGGCTGCATGTTCCTGCGCATCCTGGGCGAGACCGGCGGCGAGGAACCTGCCATCGTGGCCGCGGTGCTGGAGCACAAGGCCAGGCTGCGCGAACACGTCGGGCGCATCGTCAGCTCGGACATCGGGCGTATCGACGAGGTGCTGTCCGAGCGCATCGTGCTGCTGTTCGAAGGCGCGGTGGCGGCCAGCGCCTGGCAGGGCGGGGTCGCCATCGACACGGCCAGCGGTGCGGCGGCCGATCTGGTCATGGCGGCGCGGCGCGCATGACGCCATCCATCCTCCTGGGCGCCACCGGCTTCGGCCTGATCGCCGTCTGCTACGGCTTCGCGCGCTTTGCCTTCGGCCTGTTCCTGCCAGCGATCTCGGCCGACTTCGCACTCTCGCCCGCCCTGGCCGGCATCGTCTCGGCCGGCTCCTTCCTGGGCTTTTGCCTGGCGATCGCGGTCGCGGCCTGGCTGACCGAGCGCGTCGGCCCGCGCTTCGTCGCCGTCACCGCGGGCGTGGCCGCGGCGATCGGCATGACCGGCATCGCCAGCGCCGGCTCGGGCGCCTGGCTCGCCGCCTCGGTGATCCTGGCCGGGTCGAGCACCGGTTTCGCATCGCCGGCGCTGGCCGCGGCCGTGACGTCCATGCTGGCCCCAGGCAGCCGCGACATGACCAATACTTTCATCAATGCCGGCACCAGCGCCGGCGTCGCGCTCTCCGGCCCGGTGGCGGCGCTGATGGGCGCCGACTGGCGGCTGGCCTATGTCGGCTTCGCCGGCGCGGCCATCCTGATGGTGTGCGCTACCTTGAAGGTCCTGTCCGGCGCGACGGCAAGTCAGGTCGTCAAGGGGCCGCGGCTGCCTTCGCTGACCCCGGACCTGAAGCGCCTGATCGCGGCGGCAAGCCTGAGCGGCGCCGCCAGCACGGTGGTCTGGAGCTTCGGCGCCGACCTGCTCGAGGCCAATCTCGGCTGGGGCAGCCGCGAGGTCGGAATGCTGTGGACCGTGATGGGATGCGTGGGCGTGGTCGGCGCGGGCGCGGGATGGCTGATCGCGCGCATCGGCATCCGCAGCGTCCACCTGGCGTTCCACCTGGTGCTTGGAGCGGCGGTGGTCGCGGTGGGCCTGGACGGTGCGTCGCCGGTGCTGGTGCTCATCGGCGGGGGGCTGTTCGGCGCCGCCTACCTGATGCTCACCGGCGTCTATCTGGTGTGGGGAATCTCGGCGTTGCCCGAGCGGCCGGCAACCGCGGTGACCCTGGCCTTCCTGGCGCTGGCGGTGGGGCAGACGCTTGGCGCGACGGCATTCGGCTTCATCGTGGAGCGCATGCCGGCCGACGGCGCGGTGCTGTCGTTCGCGGCCCTGGCCGCGGTTGCCGGGGTCATCCGTCGGCAAGCAGAATGAAGAACGCCCGGCGCCAACCTTGACAGGCCGGCGCCGGGCGCGCATGGGTGACGGGTCACGCCCGCAGCATCAATCTTCCTGGAACGCCTCGTCGCGCTTCTTGCGCAGCGACGGCAGCAGCACGACGATCATCGCCGCCGCGGCCAGGCCCAGCATCACGCCCGAGATCGGGCGCTCGATGAACACCATCGGATCGCTGCGCGAGAGCAGCAGGGCGCGGCGCAGGTACTCTTCCATCATCGGGCCGATGATGAAGCCGAGCAGCATCGGCGCCGGCTCCAGTTCCAGCTTGGCGCACAGGTAGCCGAGCAGGCCGAAGAGCGCCATCAGGTAGACGTCGAACGTGCTGTTGTTCAGGCTGAACACGCCGATCGCGCAGAACATCAGGATCGCCGGATACAGCATCTGGTACGGGACCATGATCATGCGCACCCAGATGCCGATCATCGGCAGGTTCAGCACGACCAGGAACAGGTTGCCGATCCACATCGACACGATCAGGCCCCAGAACAGGCCGGGCTGCTCGGTCATGACGGCAGGACCGGGCTGGATGCCCTGGATGATCATCGCGCCGATCATCAGCGCCATCACCGGATTCGACGGAATGCCCAGGGTCAGCATCGGGATGAACGAGGTCTGGGCGCCGGCGTTGTTGGCCGCCTCTGGCGCCGCGACGCCTTCGATCGCGCCCTTGCCGAATTGCGCCGAGTTCTTCGACACTTTCTTTTCGAGCGAGTACGAAGCGAACGAGGCCAGCATGGCGCCGCCGCCCGGCAGGATGCCGAGTACCGCGCCCAGGCCGGTCGCGCGCAGCACCGGTGCGATGATGCGCTTGAAGTCGTCCTTGCTCAGCATGAGGCCCTTGACCTTCTTCATGACCAGGTCGCGCGATTCGTCATGCTCCAGGTTGCGCACGATCTCGCCGATGCCGAACATGCCCATCGCGACGATCACGAAGTTGATGCCGTCGGCCAGTTCGGGCAAGTCGAAGGTGTAGCGCGCCGAGCCCGAATTGACGTCGGTGCCGACCACGCCCAGCAACAGGCCGAGGATGACCATGCCGATCGCCTTGAGCAGCGAACCGCTGGCCAGCACCACCGAGGCGACCAGGCCGAGCACCATCAGCGAGAAGTATTCGGCCGGGCCGAATTCGAGCGCGACATCGGCCAGCGGCGGCGCGGCCAGGGCCAGCAGCACGGTGGCGACCGAACCGGCGAAGAACGAGGCGATCGCCGCCGTGGCCAGCGCCTTGCCGGCGTGGCCCTGGCGCGCCATCTGGTAGCCATCAAGGGCCGTCACGACCGAGGACGATTCGCCCGGCAGGTTGACCAGGATCGCGGTGGTCGAGCCGCCGTACTGGGCGCCATAATAGATGCCGGCCAACATGATGAGCGCCGATTCCGGCGGCAGGCCGAAGGTGGCCGGCAGCAGCATGGCGATGGTGGCGATCGGGCCCAGGCCCGGCAGCACGCCGACCGCGGTGCCGACGAAGACGCCGACCAGGCAATAGAACAGGTTCTGAAGGGTGAAGGCCGTTTCGAGGCCGAGTGCGAGATTGCTGAAGAGTTCCATCTTGTTTTAATTCCCACCGAACCATGGACCGAGGATAGGCATCGGCAAGCCGAGCAACTTGACGAACAGGCCTGCCGCGAACAGCGTCGCGCCGACCGCCAGGGCGACGGCCTTGGCCAGCTTGAATTTCTGGCCGGCGTAGCTGCTGATCAAGATCAGGACGATCGTTGCCGGCGCCAGGCCCGCGCCGCGCATCAGGAATCCGAACAGCAGCACGGCGACGAGCACCAGCGCCAGTTCCTTCCAGTACAGGCGGCCGATCGGCTCGCCAGGGCGGAAGAAGGAGCGCAGCAGCGAAGCTGCGCCGACCAGCGACAGCAGGCCGCCCAGCACGGTCGGGAAGTAGGCCGGACCCATGCGGCCGGCCGTGCCCATTTCATAGTCCTGGCCGATGACGATGGCGCTCAGGCCGAAGAGAAGAAAGACGATGCCACTCCAAAAATCCTTTGGGTGGCGTATGAAAGCTGGCACGTGGTGGTCCCCTTTTATCGTGTTGCAAACGCGGTGTTACGGATGCGGTGGTTCAGTTGGTGTAGCGGTATTACGGTATTGCGGCGAAACGGGTGCTGCAGGTACAACAAAACGCACCGTCCCGGCCAGGCCGCGACGGTGCGCGATTCAGGCGCGCATGCTCAGTCGGCGAAGGCGCCGGCCTTCTTGATGATCGGACCCCACAGGTCGATCTGCTGCTTGAGGTGGGTGCGCAGGGCTTCCGGCGTGGCCTGGTTGGTCGGCACCGGTTCGGTGCCCAGGTCGTTGAAGCGCTTGACCACGTTCGGGTCGCGCAGCGAGGCGCGCAGGGCGCTGGCCAGCGCATCCACGACCGGCTTCGGCGTGCCCTTCGGCGCGTACAGGCCGTGCCAGACGCCGACCTCGAAGCCTGGCAGGGCGCCGGACGCCAGCGTCGGCAGGTTCGGCAGCGACGGCACCGGGGTCTTGGTCGTCACGCCATAGGCCTTGATCTTGCCGCTCTTGATCTGGCTGGTGGTATTCGTGGTCTGGTCGCACATGAAGTCCACCTGGCCGCCCAGCAGGTCGTTCATGGCCGGGCCGGTGCCCTTGTACGGCACGGTGGTCAGTTCGACGCCCATCGCGGTCTGCAGCAGCATGCCGCACAGGTGCGAGGCCGAGCCCAGGCCGGCGTGGGCGTAGGTCACCTTGTCCTTGTTGGCCTTGACGTAGGTGATCAGCTCCTTCATGTCCTTGGCCGGGAAGTTGCCGCGGGCGACCACGGTCATCGGCACGTCGGTGATCAGGCCGACCGGTTCGAAGCTGTCGATCGCGTTGTACGGCAGCTTGCGGTAGAGGGCGGGCGCGGTCGACTGGCCGATGTGGTGCAGGAAGATCGTGTAGCCGTCGGGCGCCGCTTTCGCCGCGCGCGCAGCGCCGATGGTGCCGCCGGCGCCGCCGACGTTCTCGATGATGATCTGCTGCTTGAGCGTGTTGCCCATCGACTGGGCGATGAGGCGCGCCACGGTGTCGGTTGGACCGCCGGCCGCGAACGGCACGATCATGGTGATGGTCTTGGTGGGGTAGGCCTGGGCCTGGGCCAGGCCGCTGCCGAAAGCGGCCAGGCACGCAACAGCGCACAGCATCTTGAGCTTCATGTTTGTCGTCCTCGTTATCTCGTTCTTGGTATGGAAGGCGGCCCGCACCGTCGTGGTGCGTCGCTGCGCTCTCTGGCGTTGTCTGACGCAGGAGAGGTTGTACCAGTAAACATATTGATACGCAACTACGTGGAAATACGTATGTCGCGCGGGCGGGACGCGGGACTGCAAAAGCGGCAGCCGCCAAGCGGAAAATTCGAAAATGACAACGCCGACGGCGTCGGCCGTCGGCGTAAGGCTCGCGTAAGCGGCCGCGCTCAGACGGGTGGCGTCACGGGCAGCTCGCGGTCTCCCAGCAGCAGCTTGGCCGGCGTCATCGGCGTGGTGCGCAGGCGCTTGCCGGTGGCGTGGAAGATCGCGTTCGACACCGCCGCCGCCACGCCCACGATCCCGATCTCGCCGACGCCCTTGGCGCCGAGCTGCTTGCTGACGATGCGGTCGTCTTCCTCCACGAAGATGACGTCGATGTCGTGGATGTCGGCATTCACCGCCACGTGGTACTCGGCGTAGTTGTGGTTCATGAAGCGCCCGTAGCGGTGGTCGGTATGGGTTTCTTCATGCAGGGCCTGGCTGATGCCCCACACCACGCCGCCGCTGATCTGGCTCGCGGCCGTCTTGGCGCTGATGATGCGGCCGGCCGCGATCGCGCTCACCACCCGGGTCACGCGCACCATGCCCAGCTTCTCGTTGACGCGCACCTCGCAGAACACCGCCGAGTGCACCGCGCGCGCGTACTTGCGCTGCTTGAGCATCTGCGGCGTCATGAAGAATTTCTCTTCCACCCTGTCCTTGCCTTGCGCGCGCAGCACGTTCGCGATCTCGATCCGCCGCGCCGGCTCCTTCTTGACGAAGATCGCGCCGTCGCCGAACTCCACGTCGCGCATGCGCGCGCCGGCGAGCGGCGAGTCCTTCGCATCGGCCGCCATCTTGAACAGCGTCTTCTTGAGCTTTTCGCAGGCGCCGTGCACACCCGAGCCCACGGTCGCCATATGCGACGAGCCGCCCTCGATCGGCGCCATCGGCAGGGTCGAGTCGCCCAACTGGAACGTCACCCGTTCCAGCGGCAGGCCGAGCTGTTCGGCGGCGACGATCGACATCGCGGTATAGGTCCCGGTGCCGATGTCGGTCGCCGCGCTGCTCACCACCAGGCGGCCGTCGGCATGCATCACGGCCGAGACACGTGCCACCATGACCAGCGAATCCCAGATCCCGGACGCCATGCCCCAGCCGACCAGCTCGTCGCCGTCGCGCATGGAACGGGGCTCCAGCGGGCGTTTCTCCCAGCCGAAGCGCTCGGCGCCCTGGCGGTAGCATTCGCGCAGCTCCTTGGTCGAGAAGGGCTTGTCCTCGATCGGCGCGACCTCGGTATAGTTCTTCAGGCGCAGGGCCAGCGGGTCCATCTTCAGTTCATGGGCCAGTTCGTCCATCGCCACTTCGAGCGCGTGCACGCCGTGGGCGGCGCCGGGCGCGCGCATGTCGAGCGGGGTGAAGCGGTCGTGCGCGACCACCTGGTAGCCCAGCTTGATGTCCGGGCAGGCATACAGCTGGCCCGACCAGTTGACGATCACTTCCACATAGTCCTCGAGGCGCGAGGTTTCCTGGATCGCTTCGTGCCAGATCGCCTTGAGCGTGCCGTCGCGGTCGGCGCCCAGGCGCACCCGGTGCCAGGTCTCGGGGCGGTGCCCGAAGCTGAACATCTGCTGGCGGGTCAGCACCACGCGCACCGAGCGCTTGAGCTGCAGTGCGCCCATCACGGCCAGCGGCAGCTGGTATTGCGGGCGCAGGCCGGAGCCGAAGGCGCCGCCCACGTAGGGATTGCGGACCGTGACCTTGTCCTTCGACAGGCCGAAGCCGTGCGAGACGTACCAGCGGCTGTTCTGCGAGCTTTGCGTCTTGTCGTAGATCGTCAGGTGGCCGTCCTCGCCGTAGATCACGGTCGAGGCGAACATCTCCATCGGATTGTGGTGCTCGACTCCGTTGTAGTATTGCGAGTCGACCTTGACCGGCGCACTGGCGAAGGCCTTCTCGCCGTCGCCGGTCGAGCTGGGCGGGGTAAAGCCGGCCTTCATCTTCTTCGGCTCGTAGGCCTCGTCCAGGCGCTGCAGGTGGTTGGTCGCGTGCTCCTCGACGTCGTAGTGCACGCGCACCAGCGCCGCCGCATGGCGCGCGGCCTCGAAGGTGTCGGCGATCACCAGCGCGACCGGCTGGCCGCTGTAGAAGACCTCGTCCGAAAACAAGGGGCGGAACGGCGAGCCGGCCGGCGCCGTCATGTCCTTCCAGGCGATGTCGAACGAACGCATCTTGGGCCGGTTCTCGTGGGTCATCACGGAGATCACGCCATGGGCGGTGAGGGCGTCGACGGTATCGATGGCGGTGATGCGGCCCTTGGCCACCGTGCTGCTCACGACCACGCCGTAGCACAGGTCGGGGGCAAAGTATTCGGCGGCATATTGCGCCTGGCCGGTGACCTTGGCGCGGCCGTCGACGCGCGAGACGGCCATGCCGCTCTTTACGCGACCGGTGCCGGCCGGCGCGCTCGGCGCGCGCAGTTCTGGAATCAGGTCGGTCATGCTCGGTCTCCCTCTGGATTGCGTTCGCCGCCGCTGGCGGCGTCGGTGCCGCGGGCGGCGGTGGTCAAGGCCTGGACGATGGCGTTCTTCGCCAGCGCCAGCTTGAAGTCGTTGTGGCCGTAGCCGCGCGCGCCTTGCAGGATCGCGTCGGCGGCTGCCGCGAACGCGACTTCGCCGGCGGCCTGGCCAACCAGGCTCGCTTCTGCCGCCTCGATGCGCCACGGCTTGTGCGCCACGCCGCCCAGGGCGATGCGCGCAGCCTTGATCGCGCCGCCTTCGAGGTCGAGGGCGGCCGCCACCGATACCAGGGCGAAAGCATACGACAGGCGGTCGCGCACCTTGATGTAGGCGCTGTGGGCGATGAAGCGGTCGGCCTGCGGCACCGCGATATGGGTAATCAGTTCGCCCGGTTGCAAGGTGTTGTCGATCTCGGGCCGGTCCTCGGGCAGGCGGTGGAAGTCGGCGAACGGAATCTGCCGCTTGCCGCCGCCCGACTGCACGTGCACGACCGCGTCGAGCGCGCGCAGCGCCACGCACATGTCGGAAGGGTGGGTCGCGATGCAGGCATCGCTGGCGCCCAGGATCGCGTGCTGGCGGTTGACGCCGTCCCTGGCCGGGCAGCCGGTGCCGGGCTCGCGCTTGTTGCAGGGGGTGCCGACGTCGTAGAAGTAGACGCAGCGGGTGCGCTGCATCAGGTTGCCGCCATTGCTCGCCATATTGCGCAGTTGCGGCGAGGCGCCGGCCAGGATCGCGCTCGAGAGCAGCGGAAAACGTTCGCGCACCAGCGGATGGTAGGCGGTATCGGCATTGCGGGCGAGGGCGCCCAGCAGCAGCCCGCCATCGTCGCCGGCATCGATCCGGTCGAGGTCGAGGCCATTGATGTCGATCAGCTGCGAAGGGCGCATCACGCCCTCCTTCATCAGGTCGAGCAGGTTGGTGCCGCCTGCGATCGGGCGTGCTTCGCCGGCGTTCAGTGCCGCCAGCACGCCGTCCAGGTCCCGCGCTTGGGTGAAGGTGAACGGATTCATGCGAGCACCGCCCCGGTCGTGAATGCCGGCTTGCCGTCGCCGGCGTTCTTGCGCAGGTCCATCACCTGGACCACGGCGTCCGCGATCTGCGGGTAGGCGCCGCAGCGGCAGATGTTGCCGCTCATGAGTTCGCGCACGTCGTCGCGCGTGGTGGCCTGGCCCTCGTTCATCAGGCCGACGGCCGAACACAGCTGCCCCGGGGTGCAGTAGCCGCACTGGAAGGCGTCGCACTCGATGAAGGCTTGCTGGATCGGGTGCAGGTCCTCGCCCTGGGCCAGGCCCTCGACCGTGGTGATCTCTTTGCCGCTTTGCATCACGGCCAGGGTCAGGCAGGAGTTGATGCGCTTGCCGTCCACCAGTACCGTGCAGGCGCCGCATTGCCCGTGGTCGCAGCCCTTCTTGGTGCCGGTCATGCCCGCGCGCTCGCGCAACAGGTCAAGCAAGGTCACCCAGGACTCGACATTGAATTCGCGGTCCTGGCCGTTGATGCGCAGGCGGACCGGGTACTGCTGGTGAAGTTCCATGGTCATTCCCCTCTATGAGAAGCCATGACCTTACCCGTGCGGGGACGGCGCCACGGTTAGGTGACGCACCTATCCCGGAGCTTACTTGTCATTTTGTTCAGGGGCCGCGGAATACCACGGTTTTGTTGCCATCCACAAAGACACGACGTTCGATATGGAACTTGACGGCCGTCGCCAGCGCCAGGCATTCGTTGTCGCGACCGACCCGGGTCAACTGGTCGACCCGGTAGTTGTGGTCGACCCGGGTCAGCACCTGTTCGATGATCGGGCCTTCGTCGAGGTCGGGCGTGGCGTAGTGGGCGGTGGCGCCGATCAGCTTGACCCCGCGGTCGAACGCCTGCTGGTAGGGCTTGGCGCCCTTGAAGCCGGGCAGGAAGGAGTGGTGAATATTGATGCACCTGCCGGCCAGGCGCCGCGCCAGCCCGTCCGACAGGATCTGCATGTAGCGCGCCAGGATCATGAGCTCGGAACCGGTCTCTTCGAAAATCTCGAACAGGCGTGCCTCCTGCTGGACCTTGTTGTCCTTGGTGACCGGCAGGAACACGAAGCGGATGCCTTCGCGCTCGACCATCGGGCGCAGGTCGAGGTGGTTCGATACCACCGCCGTGATCTGCATATTCAGTTCGCCGTTGCGGCGCCGGTACAGCAGGTCGTCCAGGCAGTGGTCGGTCTTCGAGACCATGATCACGGTGCGCACCGGATCGAGCGGATCGAACATCTTCCATTGCATGTCGAGGCGCGCGCCGACCTGGCTGGCGAATTCGTCGCGGATCTGCCCGATCGGCGGCGAGTGCTCCTGCTGGCGAAACACGGCGCGCATGAAGAAGCGCGCGGTCGAATCGTCGTCGAACTGTTCGAGGGCGCAGATATAGCAATCGCGTTCGGCGAGGAAGGTTGCCACGGCGGCTACGATGCCGGTGCCGGCCGGGCAGCTGGCGTTGAGGATGTATTCGATGCGGCCGGCGGGCGCCGGGACGATGCTGCTCATGAGTCGTTCCTGTCGGTTAGGGGCATGGCGTATGCAGGGATGCCGGTCCTCGACGCGCTGCCGGCAGGTGAGCCGGGGCGGTGTCGGAGCCCGGCGCGGCCCGGTCGGCGGCGCTGGCAAGGCAATGTTGTCAGAATATATAGAATGAGGGATGCGGCAGTTCGCGTCAAGCGTGCGTGCATGGCGTGCTACCATGCGCGGTTTTTGCGCTCACCTACCATGCAGAACACCATTCGCCCGATGCGTCCCGCCGACCTCGAGGCCGTGCTGCGCGTGCAGGCGGCATGCTATCCGCCTGCGATGCAGGAAGCGGCCACGATCCTGGAAACGCGGCTGGCGGCTGCGCCTTCCACCTGCCTGGTCGCCTGCGATGCCGACGGCGTGTGCGGCTACCTGTTCGCCTATCCGTCGCGCCTTGGACGGGTGACCGAGCTGGGCGCGCCATTCGCCGTGGCGCCGGACGCGGACACCCTCTACCTGCACGACCTGGCCATCGATCCGCGCGCGCTCGGGCGCGGGCTGGCACGCACGCTGGCAGGAGACATGCTGGAGCGCGGAAGCGGCCTCGGACTGCCGCATGCGGCCCTGGTCTCGGTCCAGGACAGCACGGGCTTCTGGGGCGCGCTCGGCTTCGCGGCATGCGCGGCGACGGATCGCGGCCTGCTTGCCTATCCACCCGGCGCCGTCTACATGGCGCGCAGGATCGACTGAACCGCGCGCCCGGGCCACGCGTCCGGACCAAGCGCCCGGATTACTGGACGCGGCGCACCTTGGCCGAGCTGTTGGTGCCGTCCACCCGCAGGAAGATGGTGCCGAACATATTGCGCTCGATGCTCACCTGCACCTCGCTGCGGCGCGGCAGGACCGCTTCGCTGCCGTCGATGATGCGCCATACCTGGCCATTGGCCAGGCGGATCTGCGAACCCGGTCCCCAGCCCTCGAACTCGCCGACGACCGTGCTGCGGATCGAACTTGGCTGCGCTTCGCGCTGCTTCACCGCTTCGAGGCCAAAGTTCTCCTCGGGCCTGGCGGCGGGCGCCGCCGGCGTCGCGACGCCGACGGGAATCGCGTCATAGCAGGCCACGCGCGCGGCGACGTCGGCGATGGCGCGGCATTTGAGGAGCGCGGCATCGTCGGCAAGCGCGGAACCGGAGGCGAGGAGCAGTACGGCAAGTGGCAGGGCTTTCATTGGATTCCTTGGTCAGTATGCAAGCGTGCCCCGTCGCGGGGCGGCATCGATTATAGGGGAAGGCGATCCCGGCGTGGAAATCGGGGGGCTGCCAGCGGCCTCACGGTTAAATGCCTATACTTCAGGATCGGCGGCGCCAGCAATTCGCTTCGTGGCGCGCCCTCACCATCAAGGAAAGACCATGACCCAGCAAGTGACGATCATCGCAACGCTCCACGCCCAGGCCGGACGCGAACAAGCGCTCGCCGAGCGCCTGCGCGCGATGGCCGGCGAGACCCGCAAGGAGGCCGGCTGCATCCTCTACGAACTGCAGCAGTCGCACGACGACGCGCGCGAATTCGTCATGGTCGAGTACTGGCGCGACGCCGAGGCGGTGGCGCTGCACGACGCCAGCGCCCACATGGCGGCGCTGGTGGCCGACCTGCCGGCGCTGGTCGACCGTCCGGTGGCGGTGCGCAAGTTCACTCCGGCCGGTTGAGCAAAAAGGGCGCCGGGACGGCCCGCGCCGCAGGTTGCGCCTGAGCTCGTCATGGAAAGGCGTCGACCGGCAGCGGGACGGCCGGCGCGGTTTCCGCGCGTTCAACCCGGCTTGCCGTCGAGGCGCGGACGCGTGAGCCAGGGCCCGTAGCGCAGCAGGTAGACCACGAAGGCCGACGACCACAGCAGCGCCGACAGCCACAGCGCCTGCCCGCGCGCCGGCCCGTCGAACAGGTTGGCCGCCAGGCGCGCCGCCACCGCCAGCGGCAGCAGCGCGAACATGGCGACCTCGGGGCGGCCCGCCTCCAGGGTACGTCCAGTATGGCCGCGCGCGGTACGGGTGATCATCGCGCCGATCATGCCGGTCATGGCGCCCGCCGCCAGCAGGTGCAGGGCGGCGCTGCCGCCGACGACGCCGATGCCCGCCAGGCCGAGACACAGCAGGCCGGCTGCCAGCAGGGCGTACGACAGGTGGAACGACCACAGCAGCGGTGTGCGCAGGGTCGACAGCGGGTCCCATAGAACCAAGCGCGCCGCATTGAGCAGGCATGCCGCGACTCCTGCCAGCAGGACCGCCCAACCCGGCGCCGCGGCCAGCCAGCACACGGCCAGCAGCGCGATCGCGGCGATACAGGCCAGGTCGAGGCGGGGGATGCTGCGCGCCCGGCTGCCGGGGGCGCCGTTGCGGGTGAACATCGGCCCGACCCGGCCCCCGATCACCGCCACCAGCAACACCAGCAACAGTATCGCGCCATGCACCGGGGCCAGGGGCGAGACCGCGACCAGGCCGTGCAGCGCCAGGTGGAACACCAGGTTGCACGCGCCCAGCAGGGCGACCACGGCGCAGATCGGCAGGTTGCGGCGATTGTTCGACCGCAGCAGCAGGCGCAGGATGCTGCCCGCCACGGCGAACAGGAAGGCCACGTCGACCAGGGCGTACAGCAGCGGCGGCGCGCCGAAGGCCGCGCAGCGCCCGGCGAGCCACAGCACGGCCAGCGCCTGCAGGCTGCGCCCGCGCGGCGTCGCCAGCCCGGTCCAGTTCTGCACGGCAGTGAGCAGGAAGCCGGCGACCACCGCGACGGCGAATCCGAACACCATTTCGTGGGTATGCCACAGCAGGTCGACCGTCCCTCCTGGCAACAGGCCGAGGTAGGCCAGCAGCCAGGCCGGCACCGCCACCGCGGCGAAGGCGGCGGCCAGCAGGTAGAAGGGGCGGAAACCCAGGCGCCACAAGGGGGCGTCGGGCGAGGCCAGCTGCGGCTGGCGCGGGATGGAATCGGCGGGGGAGGCGGAGCGCATGGGGTTCTCCTGTTGAAGATGCATCCAGGATACATCAAAGCGCCGGCGCCTGGTTCCGTCTTTCGGACTAGTCCAACTGTCGGAAAATTTAACAGTCCGGGCTGGCGTATTGACAGCGGGTCAAAAATTTCCCGTGAAATCAATGGGATGCCCGCGAGACACAACCGGGCCTGTTTCTTGCTCATCCACGCTGAGTAACCATGAGGAGCTGTCGATGTCGCGTTTTACCCCGTTGTTGTTCGCGGCCGCATTACTGGCCCAGCCGGCGCAAGCCGCCGTCACCTACACCTGGCAGCAGGTCGAAGCCTCGAGCTCGATGCCGGCCAACCTGAACCTCGAACTCGTGTTTTCCAGTAAGGCAGTCAGCCAGGGTAGCCTGAGCCTCGACGTCGGTAACGAGTGCCGGTTCGAGACCTGCCAGTTCAGGCAGAACGACCTGCTGTCGCTGCGCTATTGGTACGGCGCTGCCGGCCCCCAGGGCGTCAACCTGATCGATTATCGCTACCGCACCGACCCCGGCGGCGCGTTCGATCATATACGTCTCGATCTGACGTTCCAGCCCGACGGACTGCTCAGCGGCTGGATTTCCGCCAACAATGGGGAGTCGGACTTCTTCATGCGCAGCAGCGGCCCGCTGTTCACGATGATCAGCGCGCATAGTGACCAGGAGCGGGGCTGCGGCCTCCAGTACCCCAATTGCTCGGGTTCCACCGGCCTGCTGGTCGAAGTACCGGAACCATCGAGCGCGGCGCTGGCCGGCCTGGGCCTGTTCGCGGCCTGGTTCGCGCGCCGCCGCAAGCACCGGGCCTGAGGTCAGGCACGCGGCGCGAGCAGCGCCGCGGTGTCCCCGGCGCCCATGCGGCTGGCGGCGTCGAAGGCGCTGACGCCGTCGGCATCGCGACGCGCCGGATCGGCGCCGCGCGCGATCAGCAGGCGCGCGATGTCGACCCGGTTGAACATGGCGGCGAACATCAGCGCCGTCTTGCCGGATGGGCCCGCATGGTCGGGAAGGGCGCCGTGGTCGAGCAACAGCGTGGTCACCGCCAGGTCGCCCTTGAAGGCGGCGCCATGCAGCGGGGTCTGGGATGCATCGTTCATCAGCTGCGGATCGGCGCCGTGTTCGAGCAGCACGCGCGCGGCGTCGCGGTGGCCGTGGTAGCAGGCCAGCATCAGGAGGCTGTCGCCGCGTTCGTTGCGCAGGTTGGGCGGCAGGCCCTGGGCCAGCAGCGCGCCGAGCGGTTCGGCCTCGCCGGCGCGGGCGTGCTGGAACACCTTGCGCACCCATTCGAGGGTGGCTTCGTCGAGTTCCGCCGGCGCGGCCGGCGGGGTGGAATCGTTGGCTTGCATGCTGGTCCCGGGTTGCATTGCGGTGCCCGATTAAATCATATCCGGCGCCACCATGCAGCCGCAACCGGCGCGCGACTCAGGCGCGCTGGCGGCCGGCCGCATGTTCGGCCGCTTCCATGATCCAGGCCGGCAGGGCCAGCGCCGGCAGCAGCATCCCGGCCACCAGCGCGGCATGCCAGCCATGCTGGGCATAGATCCAGCCGCCGAGGGCCGAGCCGACCGCGCCGCCGGCGAAGAACAGGGCGAAGTACAGGCCGTTCAGGCGGCTGCGGATCTCGGCGCCGAGGGCGAACAGGGCGCGCTGGCCCAGCACCAGGTTGGCGGCGACGGCGGCGTCGAGCACGATCGCGGCCAGGGCCAGCAGGCCGAGCGCCAGCGGCTTCGATTGCGGCGCGAACAGCGGCAGCAGGAAGCTCAGGGCGCCGACGGCCAGCGCGATGGCGGTGGCGCCGAGCGTGTGGCCGCTGTCGGCCAGGCGACCGGCGATCGGCGAGGCCACGGCGCCGGCCATGCCGACCAGGGCGAACAGGGCGATGCCGTTCTGGCTGAGGCCGAAATCGGGACCGGACAGGGCTTGCGGCACGACGGTCCAGAACAGGCTGAAGGCGCCGAACAGCCCGGCGTGGTACAGCGCCCGGCGGCGCAGCACGACGGTATTGGCCAGCACCGGCCACAGCGAGGCGATCAGGCCGGCATAGCGCTGGCCGGTGGCCGGACGGCGCTGCGGCAGCGCGAAGTGCAGCACGACGGCGAGCAGCAGCACCATGGCGGCGGCGATGCCGAACACGGCCTGCCAGCCCCCGAAGCCGGCCAGCAGGCTGGCCACCGGCCGCGCCACCATGATCCCCAGCAGCAGGCCGCTGACCACCTTGCCCACGGTCTGGCCGCGCGTCGCTTCCGGCGCCAGGTGGGCCGCGAACGGCACCAGCACCTGCGCCACCACGGCGCCGAGGCCGATCGCCAGCGCGGCCAGCAGGAATTGCCAGCCGGTGCTGGCGCTCGCGGCCAGCGCCAGGGCGGCGCCGGTGGCGAGCAGGCCGCTCACGATCAGGCGCCGGTTCTCGAGCAGGTCGCCCAGCGGCACGATGAACAGCAGGCCGAGGCAGTAGCCCACCTGCGTCAGGGTGACGACCAGGCCGGTGGCGCCCGGGGAAATTCCGAGCGCGGCGCCGATCGGGCCGGCCAGCGGCTGGGCGTAATACAGGTTGGCGACGATGATGCCGGCGGCGGCGGCGAGCAGCATCGTCATGCCGGTCGATAGCGGTGGTTGGGGGGAAGTACGCATGCTGTGCTCCTGGTTGGTGATCGAATGACCCATTCTAGGCACGCTGGCGGCAAAGATAATTAGGGCATAATGCTCACATACAATTCATTTAATGTGAACAATCATGGACAAGGTGAAGGCGATGCAGACCTTCGTGCGGATCGTGGAGGCGGGCAGCTTCACGAAGGCCGCCGAGTCGCTGAACCTGCCGCGCGCCTCGCTCACAGCGACCCTGCAGAACCTGGAACGCCACCTGGGCGCCCAGCTCCTGCAGCGCACCACGCGCCGGCTGTCGCTCACGCCCGATGGTGAGCGCTACTATGAACAATGCGCGGCGATCCTGGCCGCCATCGAGACCGCGGAAGCCGGTTTCCTGGGGCTGGACGCGCGCCGCATGCAGGGACGGCTGCGGATCGACCTGCCGGGCGCCCTCGGCCGCGCCATCGTGCTGCCGCGGATCGGCGAATTCCGCCGCGCCTGGCCCGGCATCGCGCTCAGCATCGGCACCGGCGACCGCCTGGCCGACCTTACCGGGGAGGGCATCGACTGCGCGCTGCGGGTCGGCGCGCTGCAGGACTCGCGCCTGGTGGCGCGTCGCATCGGCCTGATGCGTTTCGTGATCGCCGCCACCCCCGACTACCTGGCGCGGCATGGCGCGCCGACCTCGCTCGACGCGCTGGCGCTGCATGACGGCATCACGCATTTCTCGGGCCGCACCGGCCGCGCGTTCGAATGGGAGCTGCAGGATGGCGATGCCGTGCGCAAGGTCGCGCTGAAAGGGGGTGTCGCCGTCAATGACGCCGAGGCGAACCTGATCTGTGCATTGCAGGGGCTCGGCCTGGCGCAGCTGGCGCGCTACCAGGTGCGCGACCATGTGGGCGAGCTGGTCGAGGTCTTGCCTGGCGTGCAGCCGACGCCGATGCCGGTGTCGCTGCTGTATCCGCAGGGCCGCATTGCCAATCCGCGGCTGCAGGCCTTTGCCGACTGGCTGGCGCAATTATTCTCTGCCGACCCGGACTTGCGGCTGGAGCACGACTGAGGGTGCGCAAGCGCGGGTAGTAGCCGGGCCCGCACGATGGAAGGCGCCGCTGGTGCTGGCCGAACTGCGCCGGCGCTTTCCATGCCCGAAGCCGGGCAAGAGAAAGCGCTGAAGGCGCCGCGCCGTCACGTGGTCAGAAGTCGACGTTCATCGACAGCCACAGGCGGCGCCCATCCATATTGTTGACGTAGACGCTGCCGTACGTCGGCGCGGCCGTCGGCGTGGTCCGGTAAGGGCGGTAGTCGACGAAGTCCTTGTTCAGCAGGTTGTAGACCGCGGCATTGACCGAGACTGTCGGGCTCAGCCGGTAGCTGGCGCCCAGGTGCAGCAGGCCATACCCCTTGTAGTCGCCCAGCGCTTCCTTGGCGGCGCGGGTGCTGGCGGACGTGCCCGGATCGCGGTAGCGCTCGCTGCGGTACTCGCCGCGCAGCCAGGTATTCCACTGCGGCGAGATGTCCCACGTCAGGCGCGCATTGAGCGCGTGTTCGGGGGTGTCCGACAAGGGCTTGCCGGCGCCGGCGCCGCTCTCCTGTTCGCTGTCCGTATACGTGTAGTTCGCGCTCACGGCCCAGCCGGCGGCGAGCGGGAAGCGGGTCGCCAGCTCCAGGCCGCGCGTCACCGCCTCGTCGACGTTGATCGACTGGCCGAAGGCGTCGACGTTCGGCCAGTTGCCGAAGCTGACGCAGCCCGGACGGTCCGGCGCCGAGAAGAACGCGCAGTTCAGCAGGCCGGCGCCGCTGGTGATCTTGTCCTTGAACTCGTTGTTGAACAGGGTCGCGTTGGCGGTCCAGCCGGCGCCGTTGTCGAAGTAGGCGCCCAGCTCGGTGGTGACGCTGGTCTCGGGCTTGAGGCCCGGGCTGCCGACCAGCGGGATCGTGCCCTGGCCGCCGAAGCCGTTGATTCCCGGCGACAACTGCTCGACCCGCGGCGTCTTGTAGCCCTTGCTGACGCCGCCCTTGAAGGTCCAGCGCGGCGATGCCGTCCATACCAGGTAGGCGCGCGGGCTGGTCTGGCCGCCGAAGATGCTGTGGTCGTCGTAGCGCGCCCCCAGGGTCAGGGCCAGGCGCGCATGAAGCCGCCATTCGTCTTCCAGGAACAGCGCCTTCTGGATGAAGGCGAAGGCATCGGGCGCCACGCCGTCGACCATCCCGGCGTCCCAGTGCTGGGCGCCGATGGTGGTCAGGTGGTCGCCCCACGGCACCAGCAGCTTGGTGTCGAACACCTTGCTCTCGACCTCCAGCGTGCGCGCGGTCCCGGCGATCGCGCCCGGGGTGCCGGGCGGGATCGTGCGCCCGATCGTCTCGGTCTTGTTGACCATATAGCTGCTGTCCCAGGTGCCGAACGGCAGGCGCGCCTTGTAGGCCAGCGTGTACTGGTCGCGGTTGTATTTCTGCTCCGGGCCGTAGCCGCCCTGTACGCTCTGGGTGCCGAGCTGGCCGCGCGCGTTGTCGTATTTCTGGCGCGTGCCGTCCGCGTCCAGCGTCAACTCGTGGTACCGGTTCGGCGTGAAGGCCAGGCGCGCGCCGAGGTTGTGGACCGTCGATTCCACCGGATTGGCGCCCATGTTCAGCGGCGGCCGGGTCGGGTCCTGCCCTTCGTAGCGGATATCGGCGGCGTCGCGGCGCTGGGTGCTGCCGCGCAGCGCCAGCCCCAGCACCTCGCTCACGATCGGGCCGCTCAGATAGAACTTGCCCGCCCTGACGTCGCCGAAGGCCGATTCCTCCTGCACCGTGTAGTCGGCCGCGACCGTGCCGTTCCACTGCTTGCCGACCTTGCGTGTGATGATGTTGACCACGCCGCCCATCGCGTCCGAGCCGTACAGGGTCGACATCGGGCCGCGGATGATCTCGATGCGCTCGATCGCGCCGACCGGCGGCATGAAGCTGGTCGAGGTGCCGCCGAAGCCGTTCGGCGTGACGTTGCCGGCCGCGTTCTGGCGGCGGCCGTCGATCAGGATCAGGGTGTAGTCGCTCGGCATGCCGCGGATGCTGATGTTCATGCCGCCGGTCTTGTCGCCGGCGGCGGCGACGTCGATGCCTTCCACGCTCTCCAGGGCCTGGGCCAGGTTGCCGAAGCGTTCCTTCTCGAGCTGTTCGCGGGTCAGCACGGTGATCGAGGCCGGCGCTTCGCGGATCGTCTGCTCGAAGCCGGAGGCGGTGACGACGACCGTGGGCATCTCGGCCGGGACGGCGTTCAGGTTCGCCTGCGCGGCGAACGGCAGGGCGCCGATGGCGAGGCCGAGAAGAGAGCGGCGCAGCATGGGGGTAGGCAGGGTGGGGCTAGGCATCGTGGTTCCGTCGTTATTGTTTAAGAACGTGTCATTACAGGTGTAAATCTGTGTAAAGAGATCGAACTGGCAACATTCTAAACACAAATAAGAATCATTCCTATTCTTATTTTTGACCAGACAGCAAAAATGAGACGGTGCGCCCCCGGCTTCGGCCGGGGCGAAGGCGGAAGGATTCAGGCGGCCTGGCTGGCGGCGTGGAGACGATAGCGGCGCGCCAGGTCGGCCGCCGCCATGGGCGCCGCGAACCGGTAGCCCTGGAAGCGCTCGCAGCCCATGCGGCGCAGTTGCTGCCACTGTTCGGCGCTCTCGACGCCCTCGGCCACCAGGTCCAGGCCGCGGGCGGCCGCCAGCTGCACGACGGCCTGCACGATGCCGGCCGCGCCCGGGTTGGCCAGCATGTCGCGCACGCGCCACTCGAGTACACCCCAGAGGCGAACAGCAGCCATTCGGTGAGGTGGCGCCGCGAGCGCGGCAGCGGCGGTTGGGGTTGCACGGACATGTTCGGTACCTCCATGCCGGCCATCGTAGGCGGCCTCCGCGCCGCTCGCCATCACACCTCGGTATGATCGGGTATAGGTGCCGGCCGCGCGGCCGCGATGAAGGCGGTGGCGGCCGCGGCGTCCAGCGGCCGGCCGTAGTGGTAGCCCTGGATCTCGTCGCAGCCCCAGGCCTGCAGCAGCGCGCGCTGGGCCGGGGTCTCGACGCCCTCGGCGATCACCTCCAGGCCCAGGTTGTGGCCCAGGTCGATGACGGCCCGCACGATGGCGCCGTCGGCGCCGCCTTCCAGGCCGGCGCCCAGTGCGCGCACGAAGGACTGGTCGATCTTGAGCTTGTGGATGGCAAAGCGCTTCAGGTAGGCCAGGCTCGAATGGCCGGTGCCGAAATCGTCGATCGACAGCCGCAGTCCCAGCGCGCGCAGCGAGCGCAGCAGCGCCTCGGCGCGTTCGCCGCCCTCGACCATCACGCCCTCGGTAATCTCGAGTTCGATGGCGGAAGGCGGCGCACCGCTGGCGCGCAGCGTGCGCCGCACCATGTCGGCAAATCCGGGCTGGGCAAACTGGCGGGGCGACACGTTGACCGCCACCACCAGCGGCGGCGCCCCCGGCGCTTGCCACAGCACGGCCTGGCGGCAGGCCTGCCGCAGCACCCATTCGCCGAGCTGCACGATCAGGCCGGTCTCCTCGGCCAGCGGAATGAAGTCGGCCGGCGATACGTTGGCGCCGTCGCGGCGCCAGCGAAGCAGCGCTTCGAAGCCGACCAGCCGGCCGTCGCCCAGGCGCTGCTGCGGCTGGAAATGGAGTTCGAGCTCGTCGCGTTCGATGGCGCGCCGCAGCGCCGCCTCCAGCTCCAGGCGCTGGGCGGTGCGGGCGTTCAGGTCGGCCGAATACGGGAGCGCGCGGTCGCCGCCGCCATGGCGCGCGTGGCGCAGCGCGGCGTCGGCGTTGCGCAGCAGCGCCCGACCGTCCAGGCCATCGTGCGGCGCGCCGGCCACGCCCAGGCTCAGGCTCGAGAAGATCTCGTGGCCGTCGACGCAGAAGGGCGTGCGCACGCTGCGCAGCAGGGCGTCGACGGCGCCGACCAGCGCCAGGTCGTCGCGGTCGAGCCGGTACAGCACCGCGATATTGGCGCCGTCCAGACGAAACGGTTCGCCGCCGTGCAGCTGGGCCATGGTGTCGATGCGCGCCACCATGCTCTGGATCATGCGGTCGCCGAAGCCGTGTCCATACCCGCCGACCACGGCGCCGAAGCGGTCGATGGTGCCCAGCACCAGGGTGGCTGGCGCGCCGGACCGCAGTCGCTGCAGGGCGAGATCGAGGCTGCGCCGGTCCGGCAACCCGGTCAGCGGGTCGTGGCCGGCCTGATGGGCCAGCTCGTCCTCGCTGCGAAAGCGTTCGCGCAACTGCCAGATCATGAACGCCGCCGTGAGCAGCGCCAGCACGTTGAACAGGTGGACCATCTGCATGATGCGCTGCACGCTGCGCTCGTTCTCGCGGCTGGCCTGCGGCAGGCCGGCGCGCAGGGACGCATTGCTCGCGCCCACCTGGGCGGCGGTGCGCTCCAGGGTGAAGGACAGCGCCGCGCCGCAGGCGATCACGCAGGCGAGCAGCGCATAGATGGCCGGCCGCAGGCGGCGTGCGGACAACGCCTCGGCCAGGGTCGGGAAGCGGCGCGCCATCAATAGATCGAGGCGTCCGGCGAGAGCGCCGATTCGATGCAGCGGATCATGATGTCGCCATCGAACGGCTTGCCCAGGAAGCAGCAGGCGCCGGCGGCGAAGGCGCGCTTGCGCAAGGACTCCTCGGGGAATGCGGTGATGAAGATCATCGGCACGGCATGGCCCTCGCGGCGCAGCCGGTCCTGCAGGTCGATCCCGTTCATGCCGGGCATCTGGACGTCGGTGACGACCACCGCGCTGGCGGCGACGGCGCCGGCTTCGATGAACTGCTCGGCCGACCCGAACAGGGCGGCGGCAAAGCCGAGCGAGCGCACCAGGCTGCCGAGCGCCTGGCGCACCGAGTCGTCGTCGTCGATAATGGAAATGATGAGTTGATGTGACACAGGGCGCTCCGGTTCAGGAGGCGAAAGGCATCCTGTTCTCGCAAGCAGGATAGCCGCAATCGCGGCCGCGCGACATCATACCCGGGTATAGGATCCGGGGCGCGCTTCGGCCACCTCCAGCCCGAGCGCCTCGGCCATTCTCACCAGGTCGGCGAAGGTCTTGGCCTGCATCTTGCGCATCGCGTTCGCGCGGTGGATCTTGACCGTGATTTCGCTGGTGCCCACCTGGCCGGCGATCTGCTTGTTCATCAGGCCGCTGGCAGCCAGGCCCATGATCTCGCGCTCGCGCGGCGTGAGTCCGGCGTAGCGCGCGGCCAGCTCGCCGGCCGCGCGCGAGCTGGCGCGCCGTTCGCCGTCGCGCGCCAGCGCCGCCGCGACGGCGTCGAGCAGGTCCTGCTCGCGAAACGGCTTGGCGAGAAAGTCGACCGCGCCGGCCTTCATGGCGCGCACCGTCATCGGAATGTCGCCATGGCCGGTCATGAACACGATCGGCAGGTCGATCCGGCGCCGCGCCAGCTCGGCCTGGAAATCGAGCCCGCTGGCGCCCTGCAGGCGCACGTCGAGCAGCAGGCAGCAGGGGGTGTCGGGCAGCGCGGCGGCCAGGAACTCGGCCCCCGAGGCATAACCGGCGGCCTTGAAACCGCAGGACCGCAACAGGCTCGAGAGGGATGCGCGCAGGCCGGCATCGTCGTCGACGATGAAGACCACCGGCTCGCCCGGGTTCGCGGGGGATGCGGCCGCGGCGCTCATGCGGCGACGCCCACCGGGGCCGTGGCGCGCGGCAGGCTGAAGGAGAGGGTGGCGCCGGGGCCGTCGTGAGCCACGGCGTGGATCCTGCCGCCGTGGGCGTCGACGATCGAGCGGCAGATGGCCAGGCCCATGCCCATGCCGTCGGCCTTGGTGGTGTAGAAGGCCTCGAACAGGCGGCCGGCCTGCACCGCGCTCAGGCCCGGCCCGGTGTCGGCCACCTCGGCCTCGACCCGCTCATCGCGCAGGCGGGTGGACACCACGATGCGTTGCTGGCGCCGCAGCCGGTCCGGCCCCGCGCCGTCGATGGCCTGCATCGCATTCATGAGCAGGTTGATCACCACCTGCTGCAGCTGCACCGCGTCGCCCTCGACCGGTGGCAGCGAGGGCGCCAGGCGCAGCTCGAGCGCGATGCGATGGTTGCTCAGTTCGCGCTGGACCAGGCCCGCCGTGTCGCGCAGCAGGGCATTGAGGTCGAGCGGCAGGCGCTGCGACTCGCCCTTGCGCGCCAGGGCGCGGATGCGCTTGATCACTTCGCTGGCGCGCTGGGTATCCTGCAGGATCCGGTCCAGCGCCAGGCGGGCCTCGAGCAGGTCGGGTTCTGGCCGGTTCAGCCAGCGCAGGCAGGCATTGCCGTTGGTGCTGACCGCCGCCAGCGGCTGGTTGACTTCGTGGGCGATCGACGCCGCCAGCTCGCCCAGGGTGGTGACGCGGGTGGCGTGGGCCAGCTGGGCCTGGGTGCGGTGCAATGCTTCGGCCGCCTCGTGCGCTGCGCTGACGTCCATCAGCGCGCCGAGGTATTCGTACCTGCCGCCATGGACCGCCGCCAGGCGCGCGATCATGTGCACGTGCTTGACGGTACCGTCGGGCATGCGCAGGCGGTGGCGCAGCTCGAGCGCCGGTTCGCCGCGGTCGGCCTGCTCGACCACCGCCGCCAGCAGGTGCAGGTCGTCGGGATGGGTGCGCTCGCGCACCATTTCGTGCGTGGGCGTCACGCCCAGGTCGATCCCGTAGATGCGCGCGGCTTCGTCCGACCAGTACATGTCGCCGCCCGGGGCCTGGAAGCGGAAGCTGCTGGTGCGGCTGATGCGCTGCGTGCTGGCGAGGAACGCCTCGGACAGGCGCAAGGACTCGGAACGATGGCGCAGGGCGTCGGTGGCGGCCATGCCGGCCAGGGCCAGCATGGTGGTGATCGAGATCGCGGCGACGCTGACCAGGCAGCGCGCCATCGGGCTCGACGCCCAGTCGTGGTGGGTCAGGAGGAAGGCGCCCACCGTCAGCGTGACGCAGGCGGCGCCGGTGAGCAGCACGCCGCGGCGCGACCAGACGCTGGTGGCGCACAGCACCACCACCACGTACAGCACGGCGATGGCGATATCGAGCGCCGTGAAGGCGTCGACCACGAAGATCGCGAGCGTGAGCAGCACGACGCCGGCGGCCCGCAAGTTCGAGCTGGGGGACAGGAACATGTTCTCTTTCTTTTGTTATAGGCGGCGCTAACCGCATCCCGTTTTCTGGTCTTTCGACCATCTGGAGTATATGGCAAGTGACCGCGTGGCGGGAGTGGGCGGGCATTAAACCAAGGTATAGGTTGGCGATACCGATATCGGATGGTGGGGCCGGGGTTGGATATCTATCATCGGTTTCATGTACCGATCCGGGCGCGACGGGCGCCCACCTACCGAGGGGAGAACAGACAATGAGATGGTTCCAGGACTTGAGAATCGCCACCAAGATCATGCTGACCGTGGCGTCGATGGCGGCGCTGATGGTGTTGCTGGCCGCCTTTGGCGTGGCCCAGATGGCCAAGCTGCACGCCGTGGTGGACGAGATGCGGCACAAGTGGCAGCCGAGCGTGAGCCAGATCCTGGAGATCAAGGGCGCCTTGCTGCGCCATCGCACCTACGAGGTGCAGCACGTACTGTCCGACCGCGATGCCGACCACGATCATTACGAGGCCGAGATGGCGCGCCAGATGGCGGGCCTGGACGCCATGCTCGCCCGGTACCGGCAGCTGGCCGGCGCTGGCGCCGAGCGCGAGGCGCTGGCGCAGTTCGAGGATTCGGTGGCCGCCTACCGTGGCGCCGTGCGCCGGGTCGTGGCACTGTCGCGCGCCGGCGACAAGGCCGCGGCGCGCGAGCTACTGCGCGGCGAGTCGCGCCGCCACAGCTTCCATAGCGCCGACCTGGTCAACGCGCTGGTCGACATCGACGAGGCAGGCAGCGCGGCGGCCGCGGCCCGCGCCGAGGAGGTGTACCGCCAGGCGCATGCCAGGATCATCGGCCTGCTGGTCGGCGCGGTCGTCGTCGGCGGCCTGCTGGCGTTCTGGATCGCGCGCCTGATCGCCGCGCCGCTGCAGGAGGCGGTGGCGATCGCCGGCCGCGTGGCCCAGGGCCGGCTCGACGGCGAGATCGTCGCCGGCGGCAATGACGAGACGGGCCAGTTGCTGGCGGCGCTGGCGCGCATGCATGCGCGCCTCGAAGACATGGTGCGCCAGATCCGCCTGGGTGCGGTGCACGTGGAGCGGGTGGCGGGCGACATCGTGGCCGGCAGCCGCGAACTGGCCCAGCGCGCCAGCGCGCAGGCGGCCACGCTGGAGGAAACCGCCGCCACCATGGAAGAGATGAGCGCCACGGTGTCCGCCAACGCGGCCAACGCCCTGCGCGCCAGCCAACTGGCGGCCGACGGCGCGCGCGCCGCGGTCGACGGCGCGGGCGCGATGGAGGAAGTGGGCGCCACCATGGCCAGCATCAGCGATTCGGCCCAGCGCATCTCGGGGATCGTGGCAGTGATCGACGAGATCGCGTTCCAGACCAACCTGCTGTCGCTCAATGCGGCGGTGGAGGCGGCGCGCGCCGGCGAGACGGGGCGCGGCTTCGCGGTGGTGGCAAGTGAAGTGCGCCACCTGGCCAACCGCAGCGCCGGCTCGGCGCGCGAAATCCGCCAGTTGATCGATGAATCGCTGGCGCGGGTGCGCGCCGGGGCCGAGGTGGCCGGCAATGCCGGCGCCGCCGTGCGCGAAGTCGCGGCCGGCGCCGGCCAGGTGGCGGCCATCATGGCCGAGATCAGCGCCGCCTCGCGCGAGCAGAGCGTCGGCGTCGAGCAGTTGAGCCGCTCGCTGGTGTCGATCGACGCCGCGACCCGCCATGACGCCGGGCTGGCCGGCGATTCGCTCGCCTCGACCGCGGAGCTGGAGCGGCAGGCGGTGAGCCTGGGCGGCCTGGTCGCGGCCTTCCGCCTGCCCGGCGGCGCGGCGCCGGCGCTGGAGCAGGGCGGCAGCCGCCTGCGCCGCCTGCCTGCCCCGCCGGCGCTGGCCTGATCCCTTGCCCGGTGTGGAGGCCAGCATGCATCCGAATGAATACCTGCGCATCGCGCTCTTGGCCGTTGCGGTCTTGCTGGTGACCGCTTGCGCGACCGCGGTCATCGTCCAGACGCCCCTGCCGGAGCGGGGCGTGGCCATCCGCTAGCCCCAATGGCGCGCCGTTGTCGGCTATCATGCCGGGTGCGCCAGGGACGGGACCGTCCGCCCCCGGCGCCAGCGCCCCATTGTCATTACAGTCCAGAACAGGAGCACACATGAAAAAGACCTTGATCCTCGCCGCGACCCTCGCCGTCGCCGCCGTCCCGGCCGCCCAGGCCAGCGCCGACCTGGCCAAGGCGAAGGCCTGCATGGCCTGCCATACCGTCGCGAGCAAGCTGGTCGGCCCCGCCTACAAGGACGTCGCCGCCAAGTACGCGAAGGATGCGGGCGCCGAGGCGCGCCTGGCGCTGAAGATCCAGAAGGGCAGCAGCGGCACCTGGGGCCCGATCCCGATGCCGGCCAATCCGCAGGTCAGCGACGCGGATGCGAAGACGCTGGCCAAGTGGATCCTGGCCCAGAAATGACGAAGGCGGCGCCGAGTGCGCCGCTCCTTTTTGGCGCCGTGCGCGTTAATTCGCTACGCACTGGCGGCACATCCCCCACCGGATCATGGCGCTCAGCAATCGCTCTACCGTACCTAGTGTGCGGTCATCCTGGCAGCGCTGCCTCGAGCCGGGCGGCGCTGATTTCCCCGCGGCCGCCATGAAAATGCTGTGCCTGCCTGCGAACCGACTGCCTCGGCGATGCGCTCGATGCACTCGCCGGGACGGACAATGGCGGCGAGCGACCGGAGGCGGCATCGGACAGCCGCGGATAAGCGGCGCAACGCCGGCTTGCCTTGGCGTGCGCCGGGTTCGCCTGACGGACGATGTCGGTGGTCGGCGCGATTGCTGGAAAGTTCGCCTAGATACGTAGTTTCATGCCGACATGCGTCGGCTCGAACCCGAGGCTTTCGTAGAAACGTACCGCGTCGGGCCGACCCTGGTCGGTCGTCAGCTGAACGATGGAGCAGCCTGCTTGCCTGCTGACGTCGATCGCCTCATGAAGCATGATCTTGCCAATGCCTTGGCCACGCACGCCGCTCTTCACCCCGACAGACTCGATCTGGGCGCGTGTCGCACCCTGGTGTGACAGCCCGGGAATGAAAGTCAGCTGGAGCATGGCGACAATCTCGGCATGCCGTACCCCTAACAGGATCTGGTTGCCTTCTTGGGAAAGTATTGCGTGAAAAGCGGCCTCGTACCTGGCAGTCGTCGCCGCATCCAGGCGCTCGCGCTGACTGCCCAGAACGTCATCGGCCAGAAGCCGGCGTATCGCCGGCAGATCCTCGAACGTGGCAGCACGAACATGTATTCCTGAACCATATTGACTCATCTGCGGGCCTTTGATGCATTAACATTGTGTTGTGGAGTCACGGTAGCGCTACGAGAGCCTCCCGATGCGCATATTGATGGGCCAACATACAGGTCGACTGCGGTCCGGATCACCCCAGGCCGTGACGATATCGTTCGCGAAGCCCGCGAGCAATGCTTCTTTGCCGGCTTCCCTTGCGCTTCGCACGGCAGACCAGGTTTGAAGATATCCCAGGAATTCAGCCAGGCGCCATTCCACCCGGATTGCCAGTGCAGGTGCTGTCAGTTCGTCGAAGGGAAACGCGAGCGTCGTATATCCTGCATCGACGAGTTTCCGCCCCGGCGGCCAGTAGGGACCGATGTCTTCCCAATAGAATTTCTGAAAACGCTCGTTAAGCACGGGCTCCAGTTCAAGTACGCCATAGCTGATCAACGCCAGGATCGCCCCTGGACTAGCTACGCCACGCACTTCCCGATAGAACGCCGGCAGGTCAAACCAGTGCGCTGCCTGGGCGGCAGTGATCAGACCCGCACACGCGTCCGGCATGGGCAGCTGCTCGGCAGACGCGCATCGGTAACGGATGCGCTCATGTGGGATCGTGTTCGCAACCTGATCTGCACTTGGATCGAGTCCGACCACCTGGTCGAAATATGGTGCCAGCAGCCGGGTCAGCTGCCCGTTTCCGCAGCCCACGTCGACAGCCAGTCGGCGGTCGGAAGCGGTCTTGGAAAGGAAGGCAGCAAGGCTGTCCGGATACTCGGGGCGAAAGCGGGCGTAGGCCTGGCCGCCTTGGTCGAACCAGTTACGTGGCAATGGGCTATTGCTCGACATGCGCGTGCGCTCCTTACAGCGTGGCTTTGACAGCGGCTAAACGGGCAGAAAATCCCTGCCGTTCGAGCTCCCTGGCTGCGGCGGTCAACACTTCCCGCAAAGGGTAGCCAATTTCTTTCTCCAGAACGTCGATCGCAGCGAAAGTCGCGACCCAGTGGTGTTCGAGCCGTTCCACGAGCGTTCGTCCCCTTGGCGTCAATTGAATACGGGTTTTACGGCCGTCATCGAGTGCATGGCGTGAAATCAACCCATCGCTCTCCAGCAGACTCACCGTTTGGCTAATGGCGCCCTGCGTCAGGCGAGTGAGCCCGGTAACTTCGGTAACCGTCTGCGCTCCACTGCTGAGCGCACGCAACACAGGCGTATAGCGCGCCCGGTAGTTCAAGCTCATGGCGCGGTAGTGGTCATCAGCTCCCTGTTCGACCAGCTCACCGACATAACGAAGCAATTCTCCCAGTCCTGGCGGCAGTTTATCGTCCATCCGACCATTATGCATTAGTGCTAATGCAGTTTCAAATGCTGCTCGACGCCGGCGCCGAGGCGCGAGCCGCCTCACATCAATCATCGAAAACTTCGACGATAGGCCTAGAAATTATCCGTTTTTCACGCCGGCGCGCCACGCGCATAATGCATCCATCGCATCGAACAACAGGGCGAAAACGGCTGGCCAGGGTGGGCAGCTGAAAATCGACCGGTTCGATGATCCATAACCTACAAGGAGCACATCATGTTGAATGTACGTAAAAGCAATGAACGCGGCGGCGCGAACTTTGGCTGGCTGGACTCGAAGCACACCTTTTCCTTCGGCCATTACCACGATCCGAAGCACATGGGCTTCGGTCCGCTGCGCGTGATCAACGAAGACAAGGTGCAGCCGGGGCGCGGTTTCGATTCGCACGGCCACCGCGACATGGAGATCATCTCCTATGTGCTCGACGGCGCGCTGGAACACAAGGACAGCATGGGCAACGGTTCGGTGCTGCGCTACGGCGACGTGCAGATCATGAGCGCGGGTTCGGGCGTGGTGCACAGCGAATACAACCACTCGAAGACCGAAGGCGTGCACTTCCTGCAGATCTGGATCATGCCCAACGTGGGCGGCGCCGAGCCGCGTTACGAGGAAAAGCACTTCGACACCGCCGACAAGACCGGCAAGCTGCGCCTGATCGCGTCAAGCGACGGCCGCGACGGTTCGGTCTCGATGCGCCAGGACGCCAGCCTGTACGCGACCATCCTCGATGGCGAGGACCGGGTGGAGCATGTCCTCGCCGGCGGACGCCAGGCCTATGTCCATGTGGTGCGCGGCCAGGTGACGGTCAACGGCGTCGTGCTCGATGGCGGCGATGCGCTGAAAATCAGCGACGTCCAGGACGTGACCCTGGACCAGGCCGCGAACGCCGAGGTCCTGCTGTTCGATCTGCCACAATAAAGCCGGCGTCGCCATCGCCGCCCTGCCCGGCAGGGCGGCCCCTCTACCACGACCACGACAGGAGACCACCATGCAAGTGACGACCACCCGCGGCAACGACAAGCTGCAGTACAAGATCCGGATCGGCAAACACACGCTGATCGCCGACGCCCCCGAAGCCTTCGGCGGCGACGACAGCGGCCCCGAACCGCACGACCTGCTGGCCGCCTCCCTGGCCGCGTGCACGGCGCTGACGGTGACCATGTACGCGCGGCGCAAGGGCATGCGGCTGGACGACGTGCGGGTCGCCATCGACCACGGCCAGCAGGAAGGCGCCTATGCGCTGCGCCGCCACATCGAGTTCGTCGGCCAGCTGTCGGACGAAGAGCGCACGCGCCTGCTCGACATCGCCAACAAGTGCCCGGTCCACAAGACCCTGTCCGGCACGATCCGCATCCAGACCGACGTCGTCTAAACGTCCCCGGCCCGCGCGCACGGGTCGGGCAGCATGCGCGCGAACGTCCCGTTCGATCGCATCCGTTCGATCCACCACCTGAGGGCGGCGCCATCCTCGCCGCTGCGCCAGGCGAGGTAGAAGGTTTCATCCGCTTTCGGTTCCAGCACCTGTTTTTCGACCAGCAGTCCGCGGTCGATGGCCGGTCGCGCCCATGCCTCGGGCAGGAAGCCGAAACCAAGGCCCTGGACCTGGAACTCGTATTTGGTGCGCATGTCGGGCACCGCCAGCGTCTCCTGCCCGAACAGCAGGCCGACGGTGCGGGCGCCCAGCACGCGGGCCGAGTCCGAGACCGAGATCGCCCGGTAGGGCAGCAGGTCGGCCTTGTCGAGGGGATGGTCGAGCGCGGCCAGCGGGTGGTGCGGGGCGACCGTGAACACGAAGGCGCTGGCGCCGAGCGGTTCGGCGATATAGCCGCCGCCCGACGGCCCTTCGCCGGCGGCGCCGACCAGCAGGTCGACGCGGCGGTCGAGCAGGGCGTCCCAGGTGCCCGACAGCGATTCGCGCACGATGCGCAGCCGGGTCTGGTCGGCCACGCCATAGAAGGCTTCGATGTCGGGCTGCAGCGCGCCGCTCGACAGAACCGAATCCATGCCGAGGGCGATCTCGGTCTCCCAGCCCGACGCCACGCGCCGGACGCGGGATTCGAGGTCGCCGGCGGCGCGCAGCAGGTAGCGGCCTTCCTTGAGCAGCTCCTGGCCGGCGGCGGTGAGCGCCACCTTGGGGCCGAAGCGGTCGAACAGGCGCACGCCCAGGTCGTCCTCGAGCTTGGAGACGGTGTACGAGATGGTCGAGGGCACGCGGAACAGTTCCTTGGCGGCCCCGGCGAAGGAGCCGCGGCGGGCGATGGTTTCGATGATCTGGAGGGCGTCGAGGCTGAGCTTGAGCAATTGCGTGTCCTGTGGGGCGAGAGAGCACATGGTAGCGCCAAGGAGCGGCCCGGACCAAGCCCCCGCCCTCCGAAAATAGCAATCTGATTCTATCGCCGCGGCGAGTGCCTGACGATACTGGAATGGTTCGATGCCCTGTCGGCATCTCCCGCAAGGAGGAAAGCAAGATGGTCCTGATTTCACTGGGCGCCGGCATCCTGGCCGGCCTGTTGTACGGCTTGATCAACGTGCGCTCGCCGGCGCCCCCGGCCATCGCCCTGGTCGGCCTGCTGGGCATGCTGATCGGCGAGCAGGTCGTCCCGGTCGCCAAGCGCCTGATCGACGGCCACCCGGTCACTGCCAGCTGGTTCGCCAGCGAATGCAAGCCGAAGATTACCGGCGTGGCGGCCAAGCCGCCGGCGCCGCACGACATGGATGGCCCGCGCCAGGGCTGACCCCGATTTCCAACCGCCGCGTCGCTTACCGCGCCACGGCAACCACCCTCAAACAAGGAGAACATCATGAGCAATCCAAAACTCGAAGTCCTGACCCCGCAGAATTCGCAGCTGATCGTCATCGACCACCAGCCGCAGATGGCGTTCGGCGTGCAGTCGATCGACCGCCAGACCCTCAAGAACAATGTGGTCGGCCTGGCCAAGGCGGCCAGGGTGTTCGACATTCCGACCACGATCACCACGGTCGAGACCGAATCGTTCTCGGGCAATACCTACCCCGAGCTGCTGGACGTTTTCCCTGGACACCAGATCCTGGAGCGCACCTCGATGAATTCGTGGGACGACCAGAAGGTGCGCGACGCGCTCAAGGCCAACGGCCGCAAGAAGGTCATCGTGGCCGGCCTGTGGACCGAGGTGTGCAACACCACCTTCGCCCTGTGCGCGATGCTCGAAGGCGACTACGAGATCTACATGGTGTCGGACGCCTCGGGCGGCACCAGCAAGGAAGCGCACGACATGGCCATGCTGCGCATGGTCCAGGCCGGCGTGGTGCCGGTGACCTGGCAGCAGGTGCTGCTCGAGTGGCAGCGCGACTGGGCCCACCGCGACACCTACAACGACGTGATGAAGATCGTCACCGAACACTCGGGCGCCTACGGCATGGGCGTCGACTATGCCTACACCATGGTGCACAAGGCGCCGGCGCGCGCGCAGGGCACGCATGAGGTGCTGGCGCCCGTCCCGGCGCGCTGATCGATCCATCAAGGAAGTTCTCGCCGCCGCCCGCCCTCCAAAGCGCGCGGCGGTTGCCGCAAACCCGCCGGGCCAGTTGCAGCCGGCGACATTTGGAGTACACGCATGAACCAAGCACAGTCCAGCGCGGACGCGCAATCCTCGCCGCCGCTCATCCTGATCAACGGCTGTTTCAACACGGTCGACCGCGAACAGCCCCAGGCCAGCGCAGTCGCCATCCAGGACGGGCGCTTTCTGGCCGTCGGCGACACCGACTACGTGATGCGCCACCGCCGCGACGGCAGCCGGGTGATCGACCTGAACGGCCGCACCGTGGTACCGGGCCTGAACGACTCGCACCTGCACCTGATCCGCGGTGGCCTCAACTACAACCTCGAGCTGCGCTGGGAAGGCGTGCCCTCGCTGGCCGACGCCCTGCGCATGCTGAAGGAGCAGGCCGATCGCACGCCGAATCCGCAGTGGGTGAGGGTGGTGGGCGGCTGGAACGAATTCCAGTTCGCCGAACGCCGCATGCCGACCCTGGACGAGATCAACGCCGCCGCGCCCGATACGCCGGTGTTCATCCTGCACCTGTATGACCGTGCCTTGCTCAACCGGGCCGCCCTGCGCGCGGTGGGCTACACCAGGGACACGCCGAATCCCCCGGGCGGCGAGATCGTGCGCGACGGCGCCGGCAACCCGACCGGCATGCTGATCGCGCGGCCCAACGCGATGATCCTGTACGCGACCCTGGCCAAGGGGCCCAAGCTGCCCTACGACCTGCAGGTAAACTCGACCCGTCAGTTCATGCGCGAACTGAACCGCCTCGGCCTGACCAGTGCGATCGACGCCGGCGGCGGCTTCCAGAACTACCCCGAAGACTACGCCGTCATCGAGGAACTCGACAAGGCCGAGCAGCTCACCATCCGCATCGCCTACAACCTGTTCACCCAGAACAAGGGCAAGGAGCTGGAAGACTTCCAGCGCTGGACCGGCATGGTGACGCCGGGGCAGGGCAGCGACTACTACCGCCACAACGGCGCCGGCGAGATGCTGGTGTTCTCGGCGGCCGACTTCGAGGATTTCCTGGAGCCGCGCCCCGACCTCGATCCCGGGATGGAAGACGAGCTGGAACGCGTGGTGCGCCACCTGGTGGCCCAGCGCTGGCCGTTCCGCCTGCATGCCACCTATGACGAATCCATCTCGCGCATGCTCGACGTGTTCGAGAAGGTCAACCGCGACATCCCGTTCGACGGCCTGCACTGGATGTTCGACCACTGCGAGACCATCACCCAGCGCAATATCGACCGCGTCGCCGCGCTCGGCGGCGGCATCGCGATCCAGCACCGCATGGCGTTCCAGGGCGAGTATTTCGTCGAGCGCTACGGCAGCGCGGCGGCAGAATCGACGCCACCGGTGAAACGGATGCTGGAAACCGGCGTGCCGGTCGGCGCCGGCACCGACGCCACCCGCGTGGCCAGCTACAACCCCTGGACCGCGCTGTACTGGCTGGTGACGGGCCGCACCGTGGGTGGCCTGGCGCTGTACGGCACCGCCGGCCACCTGCCGCGCCAGGTCGCACTGGAACTGTGGACCGCGGGCAGCGCCTGGTTCTCCAACGAGCAGGAACGCAAGGGCCGTATCCGCGAAGGCATGCTGGCCGACCTCGCCGTGCTGTCGCACGACTTCTTCAGCATCGATGCCGAGGAGATCAAGGCGATCGAATCGGTGCTCACCGTGGTCGGAGGCCGCATCGTCTATGGCGCCGCCGAATTCACCAGCCTCGGGCCGCCGCCGCTTCCCGTGCTGCCCGAATGGTCGCCAGTGAGCAAGGTGCCGGGGCACTGGAGGCGGGTCGAGCCGCAAGCGCAGCAGAAGGCCTTGCCGCATCAGTGCAGCGGCCCATGCGGCGTGCACGCCCACAGCCATGACACCGCGCGCCGTTCGACCATGCCGGTGTCGGATTTCAGCAGCTTCTGGGGCGCGCTGGGCTGCAGCTGCTTCGCTTTCTGATGATGAGCGCCACGCCTGCTCCATCGCGCCTGCAGGGTTTCAACATGGGCTTCCTCGGAGGCTATGTCGATACCCTGGGCTTCATCGGCCTGTTCGGCCTGTTCACGGCCCACGTCACCGGCAACTTCGTGCTGCTCGGCGCCTCGCTGGCCGATCCGGGGAACATCCCTTCGCTGCTGAAGATCCTGGCCTTCCCGGCCTTCATCGTCGGCATCGCCGTCGCGCGCCTGCTGGTCGCGTCGTGCGAGCGGCGCGGGCGCGATCCGCACCGGCCCTCGTACCTGCTGCAACTGGCGCTGCTGCTGGGCTTCATGGCCTGCGGCATGGTGTCCGAACCGGTAACGCGCGACATGTCGAGCCTCGCCATGGCGGCCGGCCTGCTCGGCACCGCCGCCATGGGCGCGCACAGCGCGGCCAGCAAGCTGCTGCTGGCGCACCTGGCGCCGACCTCGATGATGACCGGGAACGTGACCCAGCTCGTCATCGATACGGTCGACCAGTTGCGCGGCGCCGGCGACGCGGCCACCACGGCGCGCTGCAGCAAGTTCTTCTGGCCGCTGTTCGGCTTTGCCGTCGGCTGCGCGGGCGGCGCCTTCCTGTTCCTGGCGTTCGGCTTCGTCGCCCTCGCGGTGCCGGTGGCGATCCTGTGCCTGCACCTGGCGCGGCCGGGGCTGGACCAGGCCTGAGGACGGCACATGACCAAGACCCGCCTGGAGGCGTTCAGCGACGGCGTGATCGCCATCATCCTGACCATCATGGTGCTCGAGCTGACCCCTCCGCACGGCACCACGGCCAGCGACGTGCTGGCCGTGGCGCCGGGCTGGCTGCGCTACGCGCTGAGCTTCGTCTACGTGGGCATCTACTGGGTCAACCACCACGCGCTGTTCGAACGGGTGGAACGGGTCGACTGGGCGACCTTGTGGGCCAACCTGCATCTGCTGTTCTGGATGTCGCTGATGCCGTTCGTGACCGCCTGGGTGGCGGAGCATCCCACCGCGGCGGCGCCCGTCGCGCTGTATGGCGTGGTGTTGTTCCTGTGCTCGGTGTCCTTCATGCTGCTGGCGTGGCGCCTGGGATTTCTCGCCGGCCTGGACCACGCCCACACCTGGCAGAACGCCAAGAACCGGCTGTCGCTGGCCATGTACGCGCTGGCGGTGCTGGTCTCGCTGTGGCAGCCGCCGCTGGCGGCGCTGATCCACGTGCTGCTGGCCGCACTGTGGCTGGTGCCGCACCGGGTAGGGCGCCCAGAGGCGTGACTGGACGCAGCGCGCCGGCGCTGTCATCATGCCGTCGGCGGCCGCAAGAACAAGAAGAGGAGCACCGTGAATAGTCAACAACGCACCATCGACGTCCTGATCGCCGACGACCATCCCCTCATGCGCGAGGGAATCGCGGCCGTGATCGGCAGCCAGCCCGACATGCGCGTGGTGGGGGAGGCGTCGGACGGCAACGAGGCGATCGACCTGTATCGCCGCCTGCGCCCCCATGTCACCCTGATCGACCTGCAGATGCCGCACCTGAACGGCATGGACGCGATCGCGGCGATCCGCGCCGAATTCCCCCAGGCCTGCCTGGCCATCCTCACCACCTTCCGCGGCGACGCCCGCGCCATGCAGGCGATCAAGAGCGGGGCCCAGGGCTACCTGCTCAAGAGTTCCTTGCGCAAGGAACTGACCGACGCGATCCGCATGCTGGCCGCCGGCCACCGCTACATCCCGTCCGAGATCGCCGGCGAACTGGCGCGCCACCTGGGCCAGGACAGCCTGACCGTGCGCGAGCTGCAGGTGCTCGAACTGATCGCGCGCGGCAACGGCAACAAGCAGATCGGCGCCGTCCTCAACCTGTCCGAAGACACGATCAAGGGCCACCTGCGCAGCATCATGGACAAGCTGGGCGCGAATAACCGCACCCATGCCGTGACGATCGGCATCGAACGCGGCTTCCTCGAGATCTAGTCCCGTTCCCTGTCATTTTTCCTGGTCCTGGCGGCGATGAAGGCATCGGTATCGGCTGCTTCTTCGTCGAGCTGGGCGCGGGTCGAACCCATGCAGTAATCCGCCTCGAAGTCGACCCGCGGGAGCGCCGGCTTGCCGCTGGCGCTGGCCGCCAGCAGGCGCCGCCATCTTCTCCGGGTGGAACGGCGTCCCCCGCGGGGCCTGCATGCCGGTAATGAGCAGCGCCGCGGGCTGGCGCAGCCATCGGCGTCCGCCTGGCAGCTGTCGACGCCGTTCGGGGCAAGGTCGCCGGCGCGATCGTCGAGCGAACTCCATCGCGCCCGGCCCAGGCGGCCGTTCGGCTCGGCCACGTAGCGCAGTGAATTGCAGTGCAGCGCATTGCGCCAGCCCGCGTCGGACACCACGGCCGCGAACAGGCCGGGCCGGTCGGTCGCGGCGCGCGCGGCGCCGGTCGCGTCCATACTCGCCGCCGCCGCCGCGCGACGGGCCACCCTGGCGCCGGGAGCAGGAACATACAAGACCGCCGTGCGCGCGTTCGACACAATCATGATGATCGTTGCGGGTGTCGACCGTGACGATCGGAACCTGTATCCATCACGAATTCGAGGAATGCATCATGAATAGGACTGAACGACTCATCAAGAAAACCGCCAACCACGGCGTCGCCTGGGAAAGTATCTACGGATACAGCCAGGCGGTACAGGTCAAGGACGTGGTCTACCTGTCGGGCCAGCTCGGCCATGACAAGAATGGGCAACTGGTCGCGCCGGCGCCGCTGGACGCCCAGGGCCGCCCCATGGACTTTGGCGGCATGGAGGCGCAGATGCGCCAGACCTACCTGAATGCGATCGCGTTGCTGGCCGAGTTTGGCGCGACCCTGGACGATGTCGTCGAGGAAACGCTGTACGTGCTCGATGTCGACGCCGCCTTTGCCGTGGCCGGCAAGGTCAGGAAGGAACTGTACGGCATGGACCAGCCGCAGTGCGCCAGCAACCTGATCGGCGTCACGCGGCTGGCCCTGCCGCCGCAGCTGATCGAGGTGACCTTCCGCGCGATCCTCCCCGACGGCGCCGGCGCCTGACACGCGTCCACGGCGGCGCCACCCCCACTTTCGTGGGGGTAGGCGAGCCCCCTATCTTGTCTGTGCAACATCCCGGGCAGGCGGCAACATGCTCTCCAGATCGTTCCAACCCGACAACCTGGAGAACACCATGCAGATTGCGTCCCCGATCCCGAGCCCGACCGCAGGCGCCTGCCGGCCGATCCGGCCCTGCCATGGTGGCCTGCCGGGCTGGCAAGTAAGACGGGTCACCGACTATATCGACGCCAACCTCGGCGCCACCCTGCGCACGGCCAGCCTGGCCGCGACGCTCGGGCTGAGCGTCAGCCACTTCACGCGCGCCTTCAAGCACAGCGTGGGGGTGCCGCCGCGGGTGTACGTCATCCGGCGCCGGCTGGCGGCGGCGTGCGACGCGATGATCAACTCGGACACGCCGCTCACGACGATCGCCCACGCCCATGGTTTTTGCGATCAGTCGCACTTCACGCGGACGTTCCACGAGGCGCTGGGCCTGTCGCCCCACGTCTGGCGCTGCCGCAACGCGCCGATGGCCGCGGATCGTCCGTACGCGAACGAACGGAAGCGCGCTGCAGAACTGGCTATGGTGGGGGCTGCCTAACCAGGAGGAGCACCCCGTGTTCGACTTCATTACCGAGTTCATGCAGAGCGGCGGCTACCTGGCCGTCTTCGCCCTAATGGCGCTGGAAAATATCTTCCCGCCGATTCCGTCCGAGCTGATCATGCCATTCGCCGGCTTCGTGGCCGCGCGCGGCGACCTGAGCGTGGTGGGAGTATTGATTGCCGGCACTGCCGGCTCCGTGGCCGGCGCCTTGCCCTGGTATTACGCCGGGAAGGTCTACGGCAAGGAGCGGCTGGAAGCGTTTGCCGACAAGCATGCGCGCTGGCTCACCGTCACCCATGGCGATATCGAGCATGCGATGGAGTCGTTCGAGAAGCATGGGCGCAAGATCGTGCTGTTCGGCCGCCTGATTCCGGCGATCCGTACCCTGATCTCGGTCCCCGCCGGTCTCGCATGCATGCCGATCGGGCAGTTCCTGCTGTATTCGACGGTCGGTTCGCTGGTCTGGACCGGCATCCTCACCGGCGCCGGCTATATGCTCGAGAGCCAGTACGAGCGGGTGGCCGAGTATGTCGATCCGGTCTCGAAGGCGGTGCTGATCGGCTTGCTGGGCTGGTACCTGTACCGGGTAGCGACCTTCAAGAAGCGCGCCAAGGCCGGCTGAACCGTCGCTTCAAGGCGGCCCATCCTCGCGCCACCGGACCTGGTTGCGCCCACGCTGCTTGGCCCGGTACAGCTCGGCGTCGGCCGCCTCGAACAGCTCGAACTGTTGTTCCTCGCCGGCCGGGTCGAAGGTGGCCCCACCCACGCTGACCGTTAGCAGCGGCGCCACGCCGGAGGCCTCGTGCGCGATGTTCAGCGCCGCCACCGCCTCGCGCACGCCTTCGGCCACTTGCCGCGCTTCGAGGGCATCGGTTTCCGGCATCAAGAGCAGCAATTCCTCGCCGCCGTAGCGCGCGGCCAGGTCGCCGGGACGGCGCATGGCGGCGCCGGCCACCCGCGCCACCGAGCGCAGCGCGCGGTCGCCGGCCGGATGGCCATAGCGGTCGTTGAACTGCTTGAAGGCGTCGATGTCGAGCAGGGCCAGCGACAGCGGCCGGCCGGAGCGCTGCGCGCGCTGCCATTCCAGGCCGTACATTTCGTCGAAACGGCGCCGGTTGGCGAGCTCGGTCAGGCCGTCGATGTTGGCGAGCCGCTCGAGCATGCGGCGCTGGCGCGCTACCTGCAGGTGCAGGGCCACGCGCGCCATCACCACGGTCTGGTTGAAGGGTTTGACGATGTAGTCCGAGGCGCCCATCTTGAGGCCGCTGGCTTCGTCTTCAGGGCGGTCCAGGCCCGAAATGAAGATCACCGAGATGTGGGCCGTCTGCGGGTCGTCGCGCAGGCGGCGCAGCACCTCGTAGCCGTCCATGTCGGGCATCATCACGTCGAGCAGGACCAGGTCGGGCAGGTGGCGCGCGGCGCGCTCCAGGGTCTGGGCGCCGTTGCGGGCCAGGACCACGGTGTATTCGGGCTTGAGCAGCTCGCCGAGCACTTCGCGGTTGATGGCGTCATCGTCCGCCACCAGGACCTTCTGCATTTCCACGACATTCATTGGGCGTCTTCCAGGCTGAGGCCGAGATCGAGCCGCGCGGCCAGGACGGCCAGCGGCGCCAGCGCCGCAGCATACTCGATCTCGGTGACTGCCCGCCGCACGTCATCGAGCGGCGCCTCGACCAGGCTGGTGTCCATGCCGGCCGCCAGCAGCGATTCGAGATGCGCCAGCGCATCCTCGGCGCGCGCGTCGTCTCTGCGCAGGTAGCCGTCGAGGTCCACGATCAGCGCCGCCAGCGCCTCCGGAGAGGCCGGCTTTGGCAGGTTGGCGGCGGCCACCTGGGCCAGGCCGGCCAGCACCGATTCGGCCGCCGCCACCAGGGCCTGCACCTGCACCTGAACCTGCACCCCGGCCCGTCCCGGCTCGCTGGCGCGCAGGTCCTGCTCCAGGCGGCTGGAGGCGGCGGCCAGCTCGAAGGCGCCGACATAGGCGGCGCTCGACTTGAGGTTGTGGGCCAGCGCCTGCAGTCGCGGAAGGTCGCACGCGGCCAGGGCCTCGCGCAGGATGCGCGGCGCGGCGGCGTACTCGCGGACGAAGCTGCCGGCCCGCTTCTCGAGGCGGCTGCGCTGGCCATCGACGTTTTCCAGGGCCAGGCGCCAGTCGATGCCGGGCACCGCCGGCAGCGCGCCGGCCGCGCCTTCGCGCAGCGACGCCGCAGCGGGGGCCGGAGCCGGGCGCCTCGGCTGCGGCAGTTCGCGGCCGGCCAGGCGCGCCGGGTCGATCCACTTGAGCAGGGTGCAGAACAGCAGGTCGGGGTCGATCGGCTTGCTGACGTGGTCGTTCATGCCGGCCATGCGGGACAGCACTCGGTCGCTGGCCAGCGCATGCGCCGTCATGGCCACGACCGGCAGGTCGCGCAGGCGCGGATCCCGGCGGATCTCGCGGGTCGCCGCCAGGCCGTCCATCTCGGGCATCTGGATGTCCATCAGCACCAGGTCGTAGTCGCCGCCCTGCGCCATGCGCACGGCTTCCAGGCCGTTGAAGGCGACGTCGACCCGCACGCGGGCGGCCGCCATGAAATCGAGCGCCACCTCGCGGTTGTTGGCATTGTCTTCGGCGAGCAGGATGCGCGCGCCATCCAGGCGCGGCAAATCCGCCATGGCAGGCAGGTAGTTTTCCATCGTGTCAGCGGGGCGCAGTTGCGGGTGCAGTACTTGCAGCAGGCTATGATAAAGCAGGGCGGGTCCGACCGGCTTGTGCAGGAAGGCGTCGACCGGTAGTTCGCCTTCCTCCTGCATGACGGTCTCGCGGGTGCAGGCCGAGATCATCAGGATCGCGGGCGGCGGTGCGCCGCATCCGCTTTCCTGCGCGCCGCGGCGGATGCGGCGGATCGTTTCCATCCCGTCCAGGCCCGGCATCAGGTAATCCATCAGCACCAGCCGGTAGGGCTGGCCCGCGCCGTCGGCGCGCGCCAGCAGCGCCAGGCATTCCTCGCCCGAGGCGGCGGCGTCGGCGTCCACCCCCAGCGTGCCCAGCATCTCGACCAGGGCGGCGCGGGCGGTGGCGCTGTCGTCCACCACCAGCGCGCGCACGTCCAGCAGCAGCGCCTTGCGCACCGCGCTGGCCACCGCCTGGCCCTCCTCGACGCCGAGCGGCAGGCGGAAGCTGAAGCGGCTGCCCTCGCCGGGGGTGCTGTGGACCGCGATCTCGCCCTGCATCAGTTCGATCAGCTGGCGCGAGATCGACAGGCCGAGGCCGGTGCCGCCGTATTTTCGGGTGGTCGAACCGTCGGCCTGGCTGAATGACTGGAACAGGCGTCCGACCTGTTCCTGGGTCATGCCGATGCCGGTGTCGCTGACCGAGAATGCGAGCGTGACCCGGCCTGCTTCGCTCTGCATGGCCTCGACCGCGACCACGATCTCTCCCCGCTCGGTGAACTTGACGGCGTTGCCCGCCAGGTTGATCAGGACCTGCCCCAGGCGCAGCGGGTCGCCGACCAGGCGCTGCGGCACGCCCGGACCGACGCGGAAGATCAGCTCGATGCCCTTGGCCTCGGCCCTGGCTCCCAACAGGCTCGCCAGGTGCTCGAGCATCTCGTCGAGGTCGAAGGGCACGGACTCGAGGCGCAGCTTGCCGGCCTCGATGCGCGAGAAATCGAGGATGTCGTCGATGATGCGCATCAGGTGCTCGCTCGCGCCCAGGATCTTGCCCAGGTAGTTGCGCAGGGCCGGGGCCGGCTCGCTCATGAGCGCCAGCCGGCTCATGCCCATGATGGCGTTCATCGGGGTACGGATCTCGTGGCTCATATTGGCCAGGAACTCGGATTTCATGCGGGTGCTGGCCTCGGCGCGCAGCATCGCCGCCTGCATCGCCTTGGTGCGCAGTCCCAGGATGCGCATGAACACCAGCATATTGAAGGTGCTGCCGAACACCAGCGCGTGCATGGTCCAGAAGTTGGCCGGCAGCTTGCCGTTGATGAGCTGGGCCGTGACGAGCGAGGTGCCGAAGGTGACCGCCCAGCCGAGCAGCAGGTAGCCGCCGACCGCATCGCCGGCGCGGGCGCGCCGGAAGGCGCCTGGAAGGCCGAGCAGCATCGGCATGATGCCCAGCGTGCCGACCACCAGCACCAGGTGGCGGTGGCCGATCAGGCCTGCGGCGAAGCCGATTGCCGTCAGCAGGCACAGGACGGCGAAGGTCTTCATCAGACGGCTGAAGATGCGGTCCTGGCCCGGGCGCGCCAGCACGTGCTCGACGAACAGGTAGGCGCCGCAGGAGGCCAGGGCCGAGGCCAGGCCGGCGCCGTGCTCGAGCAGCCACAGGTTGCCCGGCCACAGGTATTGCCCGGCCAGGCCGAACCAGGCCACCGAATACACGGTCACGCCGGTCGCCAGCAGCGCATACTTGCCGAACAGGTGTTCGCGCAGCGTGATCCACTGGCCCAGCGCGTACAGGATCAGGGTGATGCGCAATCCCAGCAGCAGGCCCTGCAGGACCTGTTCGCCCAGCGCGTCGGGCAGCACGGCGGTGGGCTGCATGAAGCTGATCGGCACGATCTTGGGACCGACCGAGGCCACCCGTACCAGCACCGTGTATTCGTTGCCGGGCGCGAGGCGCAGCACGGCGGCCGGCACCCGGCCTCTGAGGGCGTCGCCCGACGGCTGCTGCATGCGCCCCAGCGCGGCGATCTTGCGCAGGCGCCCGTCCTGGGCGAGGTGCACGTCCACTTCGTCCAGCAGCGCGTGGTCGATCTGCATCACCCAGCCGGTGGTGGAATCCTTCGGCACCGCGATCGGGATCCTGAGCCAGGTGGCCCCGGTCTGCATGCCGAGGCTGGCCTGGGCGGTGCGCGGACGGGCATAGCCTTGCGCCGCCAGCGCGGCGGCGGCGTCCAGGCGGGCATCGGGATCGCGCAGGACGGTCACCGCCGGCCAGGCGTCGACCACCTCGGCGTCGGCCGCCAGCTGCAGGGGCGCGGCATGCGCCGGCCCGCCCGCGAACGCCGGCAGGAGTAGCAGCAGCAGGAGCAGGAACAGCAGGAGCGGTCGAAACGGACCGGTGGCCGGGCCCGGGCCCGCGAGCGGCGCCGGGCGGGACAAGGTGGGTGGCGTGGGCGTCATCTACTGGAATCCTTGCTGCGGTCTGCGACGGACCGGGTCGGGCCCGCAATGCGGGACGGCGACGTCCGGGCGCCGGGCGCCGCGCTGCCCGCAGTCTAGCAGGAAGCCCCGGAGCCGGACAGTGGTGGATGCTACGTCCGAGCGGCGCCGGCAAGGCGTGCGGTAGCGCCGGGCGCGACTCAACATGGCTCCTGCGCGCGCCACGCCACCCGGTTGCGGCCCGCCTGCTTGGCGCGATAGAGCTGGGCGTCGGCCGCCTCGAACAGGGCGAAGGGTTCTTCGCGGCTGCCCGGCGCCAGGGTGGCGCCGCCGATGCTGGCGGTCAGGACCGGGGCCGCGCGGGAATCTTCGTGGACGATGGCCAGGCCGGCGATCGCCTCCTGCAGGCGGGCCAGCACCGCCTGGGCGTCGGCGGCCGGGGTGTCGGGCATCAGGAGCACCAGTTCCTCGCCGCCGTAGCGCGCGGCCAGGTCGCCGGGGCGGCGCATCGCGGCGCCTGCCACGCGCGCCACCGAGCGCAGCGCGCGGTCGCCGGCCGGATGGCCATAGCGGTCGTTGAACTGCTTGAAGGCGTCGATGTCGAGCAGGGCCAGCGACAGCGGCCGTCCAGAGCGCCGCGCGCGCTGCCATTCCAGGCCGTACATCTCGTCGAAGCGGCGCCGGTTGGCCAGCTCGGTCAGGCCGTCGATGTTGGCAAGCCGCTCGAGCATGCGCCGCTGGCGCACGACCTGCAGGTGCAGCGCGACGCGCGCCATCACCACGGTGCGGTTGAACGGTTTGACGATGTAGTCCGCGGCGCCCAGCCCGAGGCCCTTGGCCTCGTCCTCGGGCCGGTCCAGGCCCGAGATGAAGATCACCGCGATATGGGCGGTGCGCGGTTCCTGGCGCAGGCGGCGCAGCACCTCGTAGCCGTCCATGTCGGGCATCACGACGTCGAGCAGGACCAGGTCGGGCAGGTGGCGCAGGGCGCGGGCCAGGGCCTGGGCGCCGTTGCGGGCCAGGACCACGGTGTATTCGGGCTTGAGCAGCTCGCCCAGCACCTCGCGGTTGACGGCATCGTCGTCGGCGACCAGGACTGTTTGCGCGTCCCCCGGGCTCATGCGCTTTCCTCGGCTGCGAGCCGGGCCGCAAGCGCGGCCAGCGGTGCGAGTGCGGCGCCATACTCGATGTCGCGGATCGCGCGCCGCACCGGTTCCAGCTCCGCCGCCCAGGCGCTGCCGGCCAGCAGGGCATCGAGCTCGGCCAGCGCATCCTCGGCGCGCGCGTCGTCGGCGCGCAGCCAGGCGTCCAGGCGGTCGATCACCCTGGCCAGCACGCGCGGGTCGACCGGTCCCGGCAGCGCCGCCGCCGCCAGCTGGGCCAGGCCGGCCAGCACCGACTCGGCGGCCGCCACCAGCGATGGCACCTGGACGCCGACCAGGTCGTATTTGCCGGCCCGCAGGTCGTGTTCGAGGCGGCCGGCGGCGCCGGCCAGCTCGAACGCCCCGACGTAGGCGGCGCTCGACTTGAGGTTGTGCGCCAGCGACTGCAGGCGCGCATGGTCGCCGTCGTTCAGCGCGTCGCGCAGGGTGCCGGGAGCGCCGCCGTACTCGCGCATGAAGCTGCCGGCGCGCTTTTCCAGGCGAACGCGCTGGCCGTCGACGTTGTCGAGCGCCAGGCGCCAGTCGATCCCGGGCACCGCCGGCAGCGGCTTGCGTGCCGGCGCCGGCGCCGACCGTGGCGCCGTCGGTCGTTGCGCCGGCGGCAGCGCCCGGCCGCGCAGGCGCGCCGGATCGATCCACTTGAGCAGGGTGCAGAACAGCAGGTCGGGGTCGATGGGCTTGGTGACGTGGTCGTTCATGCCGGCCAGGCGCGAAAGCGCGCGGTCGCCGGCCATCGCGTGCGCGGTCATCGCCACGATGGGCAACCCGGCCAGGCGCGGATCTTGGCGGATGGCGCGCGCCGCTTTCAAGCCGTCCAGCCCGGGCATCTGGATGTCCATCAGCACCAGGTCGTAGTCCCCGTCCCGCGCCATGCGCACCGCGTCGACGCCGTTGAAGGCGACGTCCACCTGCATGCGGGCCGCTGCCATGAAGTCGAGCGCCACCTCGCGGTTGTCGGCATTGTCCTCGGCGAGAAGGATGCGCGCGCCATCCAGGCGCGGCAGGTCGGCCATGATGTCCATGCGCGGCAGCGCCACCGCCTCGTCGCCGGGGACGGCCTGCGGATGCAGCACCTGCAGCATGCAGTGGACCAGCAGCGCCGGGCCGATCGGCTTGTGGAGGAAGGCGTCCACCGGAAGGGCGCCTGCTTCTTCCAGCACCGCGTCTCGGCTGACCGCCGACACCATCAGGATCGCCGGCGGGATGGCGCCCGCGATGTGGCGGGGGATACGGCGGATGGTCTCGACGCCATCCAGGCCCGGCATCAGGTAGTCCATCAACACGATCTCATAGGGCCGCCCGTCGCGCTGGGCCGCGGCCAGCAACGCCAGGCATTGCTCGCCCGAGGCGGCGACATCGGCATGCGCGCCGAGGGTCGCCAGCATCTCGGACAGCGCGGAGCGGGCGCTGGCGCTGTCGTCGACCACCAGCGCGCGCACGTCGCGCAGCAGCGCCCGGCGCGGCGCGCCGGCCCCGGCGTCGTCGATCCCGAGCGGCACCGTGAAGGTGAAGCAGCTGCCTTCGCCCGGCGTGCTCTCGACCGAGATGCGGCCACCCATCAGCTCGACCAGCTGGCGCGAGATCGACAGGCCCAGGCCGGTGCCGCCATACTTGCGGGTGGTGGAGCTGTCGGCCTGGACGAAGGACTGGAACAGGCGCCCGACCTGTTCGGGCGTCATGCCGATCCCCGTGTCGCTGACCGAGAACGCCAGCGTGACCCGGCCTGCGTCGCTGGCCCGGGCCTCGACCGAGACCACGATCTCGCCGCGCTCGGTGAACTTGACGGCGTTGCCGGTCAGGTTGATCAAAACCTGTCCCAGACGCAGCGGATCACCCACCAGGCGGTGCGGGACGCCGGGACCGACCCGGAAGATCAGCTCGGTGCCCTTGGCGTCGGTCTTGATCCCGGCCAGGCTGGAAAGCTGCTCGAGCATCTCGTCGAGTGCGAACGGCACGGTGTCGATGGCCAGCTTGCCGGCCGCGATCTTCGACTGGTCGAGGATGTCGTTGACGATGGCCAGCAGGTGTTCGCCGGCGCCCAGGATTTTCGATACGTAGTTGCGCAGCCTCGGGCTCGGGTCGGCCATCAGGGCCAGCCTGCTCATGCCGATGATGGCGTTCATCGGGGTGCGGATCTCGTGGCTCATATTGGCCAGGAATTCGGACTTCGTGCGCGCCTCGGCCTCCGCGCGCAGCATGGCGGACTGCATCGTCTTGGTGCGCAGTCCCAGGATGCGCATGAACACCAGCATGTCGACCGTGACCCCGAACTGCAGCGAATGCATGGTCCAGAAATCGACCGGCAGCTTGCCGGCGATGAGCATGGTCTGGATGAAGGCGCCGGCGCAACTGGCGGCCCAGCCGACCAGGAAGTAGGTGCCGATGGCGTCGCCGGCGCGCACGCGGCGCAAGGCGCCCGGCAGGCCGAGCAGCATCGGCGCGCTACCGACGGTGGCGACGATGGCGATCAGGATCCGGTGATCGAGCAGGTCGACGGTCCACAGCGCGCAGCTGGCCAGGCAGATCGCGGCGCCGGTCTTCATGAGGATGCTGAACTTGCGGTCCTTGCTGCTCCGCTTGAGCGTCTGCTCGACGAACAGGTAGGCGCCCGCCGACGAGATGCAGGAGGCGGCCCCCATCACGTGGGTCGTCAAATAAAGATTGTCGCTCCAGAAGAACTGCTCGGCCACGCCGAACCAGACCGCCTGGTACATCGTCATGCCGCCGGCGAACATGGCGTACTTGCCGTACAACGGTTCGCGCAGGGTGATCCACTGGGCCAGGCTGTACAGCACCAGGCAGCTGGCCAGGCCGAGGAACAGGCCCTGCAGCATCTGTTCCTGCAAGGCGGCGCGCTGGTAGGCCTGCGGTTGCATGAAGCTCATCGGCATCACCTTGGGGCCGCGCGCCGCGACCCGCACCAGCAGCGTGTACTCCACGCCCGGGTCGAGCGCCAGGGGCACCGCCGGCACGCGGCCAGCGAGGTCGCCATGGCCTTGCTGGAGGCGCCCGGCGCTGGCCAGCTGGCGCATGTCGCCGTCCTGCACCAGGTAGACGTCGAGGTAGTCGAGCAGCGCGAAGTCGAACTGCAGCACCCAGTCGCGCGGCGCATCCGGCGCCACCCTGAACGGCACCCGCACCCAGGTCGGCACCTGCTGCATGCCGAGGGTGGCATGGGCGAGCTCGCTGGGGACGAAGCGTGCGGCCGCGGCCATGGCCCCGGGCGCATCCAGGCTGGCGCCGAGGTCGCGCAGGATGGTCGCTCCCGGCCAGGCGTCGACCTGCGCGTCGCCACGGCCCAGTTCGAGCGGCGCCGCCTGGGCGCCGAGCGTGGCCAGGGCCAGCCACAAGGCAGCGATCACGCTGGTCAGGAGGCGCATCGCGGCCGGCTCAGAAGGTCAGGTCGAGCCGCAGGTCGGCGGTGCGCGGGGCCGTCGGCGTGGTCATGCCGAAGCTGTCGATGATCGAAGGCCGCACCGCATTCTCCAGGTTGCGCACCCGGGCCAGCAGGCTCCAGTTGCCGCCCGCCGGCTGGTAGCGCAGGCTGGCGTCGGTCGTGGTATGGGCGGGGATCCGGTATTCCAGCAGCTGGCTCGGGATCGAGATCGCATACTCGGCGCTGCGGCGCGAGAACACGCCGGCGCGCAGCTGGCCGCTCGCCAGCGCGAAGCGGTGCTCGTAGCCCAGCGTATACACATGGCTCGGGGCGCGATCGAGCTTGCGGCCGGCCCAGGACGTGCTGAGCGTCGGCGCGTAGCTGACGTAGTGGGCGTCGAGCAGGGTGGCGCCGTAGCTCAGGCGGCCGTTGGCCCCGACCCGTACTTCGCCGTCCAGCTCCAGGCCGCGCGAACGGGCAACGCCTGCATTGCTGGTCAGGATGCGCGGGGCGCCCGAAACGATGGCGGTCCCCGACAGCTGCAGATTGGTGTAGTCGTACAGGAAGGCGGCGGCGTTGAAGGTCAGGCGCCCGCCCAGCAGTCGCGACTTGAGGCCGGCCTCGTAGGCGCGCAGTTCTTCGGGCTGGTAGTACAGGGCGCTCTCGGCAACCGCGACCGCGGCCGGGCAGGTCACGCCCAGCGCGGCGGTGCCGGCGATGCAGCCGTCGTTGAAGCCGCCCGCCTTGTAGCCGGTGGCCAGGCTGGCGTACAGCAGGGTGGCCGGGGCCAGGTCGAACTCGGCGCCCAGGCGCCAGGTGGTGCGTGCGGTCTCCAGTTCGGCCGCGTTCAGCAGGCGGCGGTCGGTGGCCGGATTGAAAACAGGGCCCTGCTGGAAGTCGGTCGAGCCGACGCGGTCCTTGTCGTCTTCGGTGCGGCGCGCGCCGGCGGTCAGCCGCAGGTCGTCGCGCACACGCCAGGTCAGCTGGCCGAACACGGCGCGGCTGCGCGCCTGGGTATGCAGCGGGAACGAATAATAGGGAGGGAGGCCGACCGGCTGCAGGCCCTGGAAAGCGTACGAGGTGTTGGAGTCTTCGCTGAAATAATACAGGCCGGCCTGCGCGCTCAGCGGGCCGCTGCCGTTGGTGGCGATGCGCAGCTCGTGGGAATCCTGCTCGTTGTGGCCGTCGTAGTTGTTGATCACGCCGAGCGCCACGGTCGGGGCCACGCGATAATAATAATTCTGGCGGATCTCCTGGTCGAGCTTGCGATGCGAAGCCAGGTAGTGGACGGTGGCCGGACCGAGGTCCCAGCCCAGGTCGGCGGACAGGCCGCGCGCCAGGCGGTCGTGCCAGCCCTGGACCGGGGTCATGTTCGGCGGACGAAAGCCGTTGGTCAGGCGCTGGTCGGTGGTGCTGGCGCGCCATAGCGGGCGGCCGCTGGCCACGCCGGTATAGAAATTCGTGTCGGGGACGAAGCGGTCGTTGTTGCCCTCGGTCTCGCCATGGTCGTAGCGCACGACCAGGGTGGCGTTGCGAGCGAGCCTGAGTCGCGCGCTCAGACGCGCGTCGCGCTCGTCGCGGTCCATGCCGGGACGGTGCGGTGTGCCCTGGCCATTCCTCAAGAAGGGGTCTTGCCTGACCTGGCCGACGGCGGCGCGCAGCGACAGCGCCCCGTTGACGGGGACATTGACCACGCCGTCGATCTTGCGCTTGCCGTAGGTGCCGACCTCCAGGCCGAGCGCGCCTTCGAGGCGGTCGGTTGGGGCGTGCGAGATCACGTTCACCAGGCCGGCCGTCGTATTGCGGCCGTACAGCGTGCCCTGGGGGCCGCGCAGCACCTCGATGCGGTCGACGTCGAGCAGGTTGCCGCTCTGGCCGGCCGGACGGGCGATGTAGACGCCGTCGAGCATGAAGGCGGCCGACGGGTCGCCCTTGTCGGTGGTGTCGTTGTTGCTGATGCCGCGGATCGTGACGCGCAGGCCCGAGAAGGCCTGGTCGATGTGCACGTTCGGCAGGCGGGGACCGAGCGTGGCCGGACTGTCGGCCCCGATGTCGCGCAATTGCTCGCCGCTGACGACGCTCATGGCGACCGGCGTGCGCGAGGCCAGCGACGCGGTGCGCTGGGCGGTGACCACGATTTCGGGCAGTGCCGCATCGTCGTCCTGGGGGGAGGGAAGGTGCTGGGCGTGGGCGATGCTGCTGCCGACGATACCGGATACTGCCGCGACCAGCAGCTTCTGGGCTGGGCGGACCTGCTTTGCTTTCATGTAAACGACTCCCTGTCTAGACTTGTGCTTACCCGTCCTGGGTAACGCGTCCCCATATTGTTATATTTTGGCAAATAAAATTGCGCGAGAGGATGCTAATCCGCCAGTCTAGCAGGTCATCAGTATAGGAAATAGTCTCTGGCAAAGTAATTGAACAAAAACGCGCAGTGCGCGTTGTATCGGTACCGCGCCGGCCCAGCCGGCCCAGCGCGCATGAGCGGTAAGCCGGCCCACGCTGGACGGCGGTTCTTCCGTCGAGGCAGCGGGCGCGTCCATCGAGCGGCATGCTGCCCGGTGCGGCCCGACAGGCCGTCAGCCGACCGCGAACTTGCCGATCTTGCCGAACTTGCCCCGGCTCGCGCACCCGGTACCGCGCACGATCCCGGCGGCGCCGCATCCGGGTAGCTCCGCTCCTACAGCGGACGAAGCCGGTCGCCTATGGCGCGCGGCGCTGGCACGCTTAACATGGACTGACCTTAACAGTTCAGGAGGAGAACGCCATGTCGACCAACGATCGAGACAAGGACGCGAAAGGACGCAGCTGGGACCAGGTCACGGATGGCACCACCAGCGTCGCCACCATGGGCGCGGGTTCGACCGGGGAGGTCGGCGCCAGCGCCGAACGGAAGGATCCGGCCCAGCGCCAGCAGTCCGGGCAGAACTCGCAGCAAGAGTCGCAGCATAATTCGCAGCAGAATTCGCTGGAGCAGGGCGGCCAGGGCGCGGCCGGCCGTACCGACGATTTGCTGGCCGGCGGCTCGAACGAGGCGCAGTCGGACCAGGGTTTCCAGGGCGGCGCCAACCGCCAGTCGGGCGATCGCGCCAACCGCCAGGGCGGGCAGGAGGCGGCGCGGACCGACGACGACCAGTACGACCAGGGGACGGCGCGCCGCGAGAACCGCTAGTCCCTCGGCTGGCGCGCCAGCCGGTACAGTACATGGCGCGCCAGGCGGTGGCCGGGCGCCAGGCCCGGGTGGTCGAAATCGCCGTCTTGATCGCGGCGCATGCCCAGGCGCTCCATCACCTGGCGCGAACGCAGGTTGTCCGGCACCGTGAACGACACGATCTCGTCCAGTCCAAGCCGCTCGAGGCCGTGGCGCAGGCAGGCCGCCGCCCCTTCGGTCGCATAACCCTTTCCCCAGTGCGCCGCGCCAAGCCGCCAGCCGATGTCGGTGCAGGGCGCGAACGGCAGCGTGGCGACATGCCGTTTCAGGCCCACGAAGCCGGCCAGTTCGCCGCTGTGCGCCACCTCGATCGCCAGGTAGCACATGCCGGTATCGCGCTGCATCGCATTGTGGACCTGCATGAAGCCTTCCACCTGCTGCATGCTCATCGGGGCGGGCAGGAATGCATGGACGCGCGGGTCCTGGTTCAGGGCGTGGAACGGCGCGGCGTCGCCGTCACGCCAGGTGCGCAGCAGCAGCCGGTCCGTTCGAAGCACTGCCATGCCTGTCCTCATCGCCATTCGTACCGGGAATCAAAGCCATATGATAACCAAACGCAAGTTTGTGTCAAAATGCGGCAATGAACCAGGAGCTTTCCATTACGCGCTCGTACCGCGGACAATCGCAGGAGCAGCGCCGTGCCGAGCGCCGCGCGCGCCTGATCGCGGGCGCCATCGCCGTTTATGGCGAGCGCGGCTACCACCAGGCCACCGTCAAGGCGGTGTGCGAGGCGGCCGGCCTGACCGAACGTTATTTCTACGAGTCCTTCGCCAACAGCGAGGCGCTGCTGATCGATTCCTATAACGCCGTCGCCTATGCCGTGCTGGGCGAGATCCTGCGCGCGGGCGAGGCGGCCGGGCGTGGGCAGGTGGCGCGCTCGCGCGCGATGCTGCATGCGTACTTTTCGGCGCTGCAGCGCGAACCGCGCTCGGCGCGCGTGTTCCTGGTCGAGATCCGCGGCGTGAGCCGCGCCGTGGACCAGGCTTTCGACGCTTCGCTGCGCACCATCGGCCGCAAAGTCGCGGGTCTGCTGGCGCCGGAAGCGGTCGACGACGAGTTGCTGCAGGCCGGCGTGATCGGGGGCGTGATCCACATCGCGCTGCGCTGGATCGAGGATGGCTATGCGCCGCCGATCGACGACGCGGTCGCGACGGCGCTGCGCCTGGGGACGGCGCTGGCGGCGCCGCCGCGCGCCCGGCGCGCGGCGGTGCAGGCGGCGTAGGAAAAAACGCCGCCCGGATGGGGCGGCGCTGGCGCTCAGATGTGCAGGGCGTGGCCGAGCGCGCGCAGGGCGGCTTCCTGCACCGCCTCGCCCAGGGTCGGATGGGCGTGGATGGTGCGCGCCACGTCCTCGAGCTGGGCGCCCAGCTCGATCGACTGGGTGAAGCCGCCCGCCAGCTCGGAGACGCCGACACCGACCGCCTGCCAGCCGAGGATCAGGTGATTGTCCTTGCGCGCGACGACGCGCACGAAACCATCGACACTTTCGATCGTCATCGCGCGGCCATTGGCGCTGAACGGGAAGCTGGCGGAGATGGCGTCGATGCCCGCGGCGGCCGCCTCGGCAGGCGACATCCCGGCCACCACGATCTCGGGATCGGTGTAGCACACCGCCGGAATCGCCGCCGGCTGGAACCAGCGGCGCTTGCCGGCGATGATCTCGGCCACCATCTCGCCCTGGGCCATGGCGCGGTGGGCCAGCATCGGCTCGCCCGTGAGGTCGCCGATGGCCCAGACGTTGCGCATCGAGGTGCGGCACTGTTCGTCGACCTTGACCGCGCGGCCGGCCATGTCCAGCATCAGGTTCTCGAGGCCCCAGCCGGTGGTCGCCGGCTTGCGGCCGACCGCCACCAGCACCTTGTCGGCCTCGAGGTAGGCCTCGACGCCGGAAGCGTCGCGCACTTTGACGCGCTCGCCTTCCATGCCCAGCACGGACGTCGCCAGGCGCAGCTCGACGCCGAGGCGTTCGAGCGACTTGGCGACCGGCTTGACCAGCTCGGCGTCATAGGCCGGCAGGATGCGTTCCGCCGCCTCGACCACCGTCACCTGACTGCCCAGCTTGCGATAGGCGGTGCCCAGTTCCAGGCCGATATAGCCGGCGCCGACCACCACCAGGCGGCGCGGTACGCTGTCCTGCGACAGCGCCTCGGTCGACGAGATGACGTTGCCGCCGAAAGGCATGAAGGGCAGCTCGACGGCCTGCGAACCGCTGGCCAGCAGCAGGTGCTCGCAGCGGATGCGCACCGTTTCCTGGCCGTCGGCCACGACCTCGACCGTCTTGCCGTCCAGCACCCGCGCCCAGCCGTGCACGACGCGCACGCCCTGTTTTTTCAGCAGGGCGCCGACGCCGCCGGTCAGGCGCTTGACGATGCCGTCCTTCCAGGCCACCGTGCGACGGAGATCGATTTTCGGGCTGTCGACGCTGATGCCGAGGGGCGATTCCTGCGCCGCATAGGTCGCCGCCTTGTGGTATTCGTCGGCCGCATGGATCAGCGCCTTCGAAGGGATGCAGCCGATGTTCAGGCAGGTGCCGCCCGGGTTGGCGCCCTCGACCACGATGGCCGGGATGCCGAGCTGTCCGGCGCGGATGCCGGCCACGTAGCCGCCGGGACCGCCGCCGATGATCAGCAGAGTCGTGTTGATCGTCTCCATCGGCTCACTCCACGAACAGGGTTGCAGGGAACTCGAGGTAGCCGCGGATCGCCTGCACGAACTGGGCCGCCACCATGCCGTCGATGACGCGATGGTCGAACGAGGACGACAGGTTCATCATCTTGCGCGCCACCATCGCGCCGTCCTTGATGACGGGACGGTCGACGATGCGGTTGACGCCGACGATCGCGACTTCGGGGCGGTTGATCACCGGCGTGGTGACGATGCCTCCCAGCGCGCCGAGGCTGGTGATCGTGATGGTGGAGCCGGTCAGCTCGTCGCGCGTCGCCTTGCCGTTACGGGCGGCATCGGCCAGGCGTGCGATCTCGGCCGCGCTCGACCACGGGTCGCGCGACTCGGCATGGCGCACCACCGGCACCATCAGCCCGTTGTCGGTCTGGGCCGCGATGCCGATATGGGCGGCGTCATAGGTGGTGAGCAGGTTCTTGTCGTCGTCGTAGCGCGCGCTCATCATCGGGTAGCTGCGCAGGGCCAGCACCACGGCGCGCATCAGCAGCGGCAGCAGGGTCAGCTTGCCGCGTTCCGCGCCGTAGCGGGCGTTGAGCTGGATGCGCAGCGCCTCGAGTTCGGTGACGTCGACTTCTTCGACATAGGTGAAGTGCGGGATGTTGCGCTTCGCTTCCTGCATCTTTTCGGCGATCTTGCGGCGCAGGCCGATGACCTGGGTCGCGTGTTCGCCATGCTGCTCGGCATAGCGCTCGTCCATGCCGCCATTGGCCGCGCCAGCGCGGCGGCCTTCGACGTGGGCGTCCAGGTCGGCGTGGGTGATGCGTCCGAGCGGGCCGCTGCCCGCCACGAACTGCAGTTCGACCCCCAGGTCCCATGCGCGCTGGCGCACGGCCGGCGGCGCCAGCGGCTTTTCGCCTTCGGCGCGCAGTTGCGGCGTGCCTGTCGACGGCTGGGCCGGACGCACGGCGGGCGCCGTCTTGACTGGCGCCGGCGCTGCTGCGCGCGCCGGCGCTTCATTGGCGGCGACGGCTTCGAGCTGCGGCTCGGCGACTTCCTCGGCCGGCGCGGTGGCGGCGGCCGACTTCACCGGCTCCTGCTTCGCCTTGTCGGCGCCTTCCTTCAGGTTGCCCGCGCCTTCGACTTCAAGGCGGATCAGTTCCGCGCCCACGGCCAGCGACTGGCCGATCGCGCCGCCCAGGCTCGTGATGGTGCCGGCGACCGGCGACGGGATCTCGACCGTCGCCTTGTCGGTCATGACATCGGCCAGCACCTGGTCTTCCTTGACCGTATCGCCCGGCTGCACATGCCAGGCCACGACTTCGACTTCGGCGATGCCTTCGCCGAGGTCAGGCATCTTGATGACGTGAATACCCATGAATCAACCCTCCATCACGCGTTTCAGGGCCGCGCCGACACGGTCGGGCCCCGGGAAATAAGCCCATTCCTGCGCATGCGGATACGGGGTGTCCCAGCCGGCGACGCGTCCGATCGGCGCCTCGAGCTGGTAGAAACAATGCTCTTGCACGAGCGCGGCCAGTTCGGCGCCGAAGCCGCTGGTCTGCGTCGCTTCGTGCACGATCACGCAGCGGCCGGTTTTCTTGACCGACGCCACGATGGTGTCGAGGTCGAGCGGCCAGATGCTGCGCAGGTCGATCACCTCGGCATCGACGCCGGATTCGCGCGCCGCCGCCTCGGCCACCCAGACCATGGTGCCGTAGGCCAGCACGGTGACGTCGTTGCCCGGACGGACGATGGCCGCCTTGTCGAGGTCGACGGTGTAGTAGCCCGTCGGGACTTCGCCTTTCGGGTGACCGGACCATGGCACCACCGGTCGGTCGTGGTGACCGTCGAACGGACCGTTATAGAGGCGTTTGGGTTCCAGGAAGATCACCGGATCGTCGTTCTCGATCGAGGCGATGAGCAGGCCCTTGGCGTCGTACGGGTTCGACGGCATCACGGTGCGCAGGCCGCACACGTGGGTGAAGAAGGCTTCCGGGCTCTGGCTGTGGGTCTGGCCGCCATAGATGCCGCCGCCGCAGGGCATGCGGATCACCATCGACGAGGTGAATTCGCCGGCCGAGCGGTAGCGCAGGCGCGCCGCCTCGGACACGATCTGGTCGGTCGCCGGATAGAAGTAGTCGGCGAACTGGATCTCGACCACGGGGCGCAGGCCATAGGCCGCCATGCCGACGGCGGTGCCGACGATGCCGCCTTCCGAGATCGGCGCGTCGAACACGCGCGACTTGCCGTATTTCGCCTGCAGGCCATCGGTGACGCGGAACACGCCGCCGAAATAGCCGACGTCCTGGCCATACACCACGACGTTGCCGTCGCGTTCCATCATCACGTCCATGGCCGAGCGCAGGGCCTGGATCATGGTCATCGCCATCGTTGGCGTCTCTTTCGGTTGATCGTCTCGTGCCATGCTCATACTCCCAACTGCTGACGCTGACGGCGCAGGTGCTCCGGCATGTCTTTATAAACGTCCTCGAACATGGTCGCGGCGCTCGGTGCGCGTTCGTCGCCCAGGATGCCGTAGCTCTCGGCTTCCTTCTGCGCGGCCAGCACTTCGGCTTCCAGTTCGGTGTGTACCGTCTCGTGCTCGGCGTCCGACCACCAGCCCAGCTTGGTCAGGTATTGGCGCAGGCGCGCGATCGGGTCGCCCAGCGGGAAGCGGGCGTAGTCGTCGGCCGGGCGGTAGCGGGCCGGATCGTCCGAGGTCGAGTGCGGGCCGGCGCGGTAGGTGACCCATTCGATCAGGGTCGGGCCGAGGTTGCTGCGCGCCCGTTCGGCGGCCCAGCGCGAGGCCGACAGCACGGCCAGGAAATCATTGCCATCCACGCGCAGCGAGGCGATGCCGCTGCCGATGCCGCGGGTGGCGAAGGTCACACTCTCGCCGCCCGCGATGGCCTGGAAGCTCGAGATCGCCCACTGGTTGTTGACCACGTTGAGGATGACCGGCGCGCGGTACACATGGGCAAAGGTGAGGGCGGTCGAGAAATCGGATTCGGCGGTGGCGCCGTCGCCGATCCAGGCCGAGGCGATCTTGGTATCGCCCTTGATCGCCGAGGCCATGGCCCAGCCCACGGCTTGCGGGTACTGGGTGGCGAGGTTGCCCGAAATGGTGAAGAAGCCGGATTCGCGCACCGAGTACATCACCGGCAGCTGGCGGCCCTTGAGGGGGTCGCGCTCGTTCGACAGCAGCTGGCAGATCATGTCGACCATCGGCACCTCGCGCGCCATCAAGAGGCTTTGCTGGCGGTAGGTGGGGAAATTCATGTCGCCGTCCTGCAGGGCGAGGGCGTGGGCGGTGCCGATCGCCTCTTCGCCGAGCGAGATCATGTAGAACGACATTTTCTTCTGGCGCTGGGCGATCACCATGCGCGCATCGAAGATGCGGGTCTTCATCATGGTGCGCAGGCCGAAGCGCAAGAGGTCGCGGTCAGGTTCCTCGGCCCAGGGGCCGACGGCGTTGCCGTGCTCGTCGAGCACGCGGATCAGTTGTTGGGCGATGTCGCTTGTCTCCAATGGCGCGACATCGATCGGCGGACGCCGGACGGAACCGGCAGCGCTGACTTGTAGGTACGAAAAATCGGTCTTGCAGCCCGGGCGGCCGGTAGGCTCCGGTACGTGCAGCGACAGAGGATTGCTCTGGCTCATATGTATGCTTTCCCTTTTGAGGTGTTTTGCAGCAAGGAGCATGATAGCTGGTTAGTTGACGTTTACGTCAACTGCGGATGACTATTTTTATAGTGCAATGCAACATGGGTAGCGCACCGGCCTTGCGCATGCGGCGTTCCGGGTCCGGGTCGGACAGAGTGTGCCTGCATTCGTCGGGCGATAGCGCCACCTGCCGCAAACAAGCTTCCGGCGGCGACGGCGCCCGAAGGTTGGCTCGCGACGCCAACCGGTTTCCTTCAAGACAACCCGCAACCAGCCGTCGGCCCTGGCGTCCGGGCTGCCGGGCCAGCGCTGTTGCTGTTCTTTGGGAAGACCTGCGGCGCGCCCGCGAACCACGCGCTGTTGCCGGAAGAAGAGGCCGCGCGGCCTGCGCGCTCGCCGAGGGTGCCGACGGCGGCGATGCGCTGTGGCGTGATGCCGTATTCAGCACGCGGCCTTGCCGGACGGGACCGGTATCCAGGAGGCTGGCATGGGCGCCGTTGGGCGTGCCGGCAGCCCATGCGCGGTGAGATCGGCACCTGTGTCGGCCGCCCTCACCGGGCCCGGGATCGCGACCGGGCTATGCCGAAGCCGCGCGGCGCGCGCGCAGCCAATAGCCGAGCCCCAGCACCCCCAGCCACACCGGAATCAGGAATACCGAAATACGCAGGCCAGGCGTCAACAGCATCACGACCAGCAGGAGCGCGACGAAGCCCAGGCACACATAATTCGACAGCGGGAACCAGGGACTGCGGAAGCTCGTCTTCGCGCCAAGCGCATCCTTGCTGCGCCGAAAACGCAGGTGGCTCCATGAAATCATGGCCCAGTTGAGCACCAGCGCTGTCGTGGCCAGGGTCATGACCATGCCCAGCGCCTCGCGCGGCAGGAAGTAGTTGATCAGGATCGCCGAGCCGGTGGCGACCGCCGACACGCCCAGCGCGACCAGCGGCACGCCGCGCCGGTTGGCGTACTTGAGCGCGGCCGGCGCATTGCCCTGTTCGGCCAGGCCGAACAGCATGCGGCTGTTGGCGTACACGCAGCCGTTATAGACCGACAGCGCGGCCGTCAGCACGACAAGATTGAGGACGTTGGCCACCCAGCCGCTGTCGAGCGCCTGGAAGATCAGCACGAAGGGGCTGCCGCCAGTGACTACCTTCTGCCACGGGTACAGCATCAGCAGCACGGCCAGCGCGCCGATATAGAAGATCAGGATCCGGTACAGCGCGTTGTTGGTGGCGCGCGGGATGGTGCGCGACGGGTCGTCGGCTTCGGCGGCGGTGATGCCGATCAGCTCCAGGCCGCCGAAGGAAAACATGATCACCGCCATCGCCATCGCGAGGCCAGCCACGCCGTGGGGGAAGAAACCGCCGTGCCGCCACAGATTGGCCACGCCGGCCTCGGGGCCGGCGCCGCCGCCGACCAGCAGGTACAGCCCGAACACGATCATGCCGACCACCGCGACCACCTTGATCACGGCAAACCAGAACTCCATTTCGCCGAAGGCTTTCACGTTGAGCAGGCTGATGCAGTTGACCAGCACGAAGAAGCCGAGCGCCGAGACCCAGGTCGGCAAGTCCGGGAACCAGTACTGCATATAGATGCCGAGCGCGGTCAGCTCGGCCAGGCTGACGAGGATGTACATCACCCAGTAGTTCCAGCCAGAGACGAAGCCGGCCCAGCGTCCGCAGTATTTGTCGGCGAAGTGGCTGAACGAGCCGGCGACCGGCTCGTCGACGATCATCTCGCCCAGCTGGCGCATGATCAGGAAGGCGACCGCGCCGGCGATCGCATAGCCCAGCAGCACCGACGGGCCGGCCATCTGGATGGTCGACGCGATCCCCAGGAACAGGCCGGTGCCGATCGCGCCGCCGAGGGCGATCAGCTGGATGTGGCGGTTCTTCAGCCCGCGCTTGAGTTCATTGTGCCCGTCGGCCATGGTCGGTCTCGTCTTGCCAGAAAGACAGGGATTCTACTGCATCCTTCGGGCGAGGCAAACCTGCGCCGCGGTCGGCGGCCTCGGGCTATGCTGGCGTTGACGGCATGTCGCCGACCATCACCAAGGAGAAACCATGCGCAAGATGATCATGATGGCCCTGGCAGGGCTGATCTGGAAACAGTTTCAAACGAAGGTCTTGAAGCGGCCGCCGGTGCCCAAGCGCACCTGGCGCTACTAAGCCCATCCAGCCATCCCGCTACACGCTGTGCGGCAGGCCCAGGTTGCGGTTTGCCGGCACGGCGACGTCGATCATCCGCGGACGCGGCAAGTCGAGCGCGGCCATCAGGGCGATGAAATCGTCGCGGCTGCGCTTGGCCAGGCGGGCATTGTGGCGCCGTTCCCAGCCGATGCTCGACACCGACTGGCCCTTGTAATCGTGGCCGGGCCACACCAGCACGTGGTCGTCGAGCGTGAACAGCTTGCGCGTGACGCTGTCGTACAGGCTTTGTGCGCTGCCGCTCTGGAAGTCGGTGCGGCCGCAGCCGTCGATCAGCAGGGTGTCCCCGGTAAACAGGTTGCCGCGCCACAGGTAGCACATGCTGCCGGCGGTGTGGCCGGGCGTGTGGATCACCGCGATATGCTCGTGCAAGCCGAAGCGGATCTGGTCGCCGTCCTGCAACTGCACCTCGGCCGGCGGGATGTCGCAGCCGCTCGGCACGCAGGCCTTGGCGCCCGTGTGCGCGCGCAGGCGGCCGGCCGACGTCACGTGGTCGGCGTGGGCATGGGTTTCCAGCACGTGGGTCAGGGTCAATCCGAGCCGCTCGATGTGGGCCAGGTCGCGCGTGAAATGGCGGTCCACCGGGTCGATGATGACGGCGTCGTAGCTCCCCGGCGCGGCCAGGATATAGGTAAAGGTCGACGACTCGGCGTCGAACAGCTGGATCGGATTGACTTGCATAGACATCTCCTCGGTTGCCGCGATGTTGTACCACAAGTCGTCATGCGAAGGTAGCCCGCGGGCAGTTCACGGGCGCAGGGTTTCCAGCTTTTCCCTCAGGGTCGCCTCGGATAGCTCTCCCACATGGCGCAGCTGCAGCTTGCCGCCGGCGTCATAGAACAGCGTGGTCGGATAGCCGGCCGCCCCGGTGCGCGCCGCAAGCTGGCCGGCCGGGTCGATCACGACGTTCCTGAGCTGCAGCTGCTGGGTGGCCAGGAAGCGCCGCACGATCGCGCTCGACTCGCCCTGGTTGACGAACACGAAGCCGATCTCCGGGTTGGCCGCCTGCGCCGCCTGCATGGCCGGCATCTCGCGCCGGCATGGCGGGCACCAGGTCGCCCACAGGTTGATCACCAGCGGCCGGTCGGCCAGGCTGCGCAGGACCACCTCGCTCCCGTCGAGCCGGCGCACCATCACGTCGGGCATCGGCGGGCGCGGCGGGGCAAAGGCCTGGGCCGCCAGCTGGCCGGCGATCCAGACCGCGCCGCCGGCCAGCACGCTCGCCAGCAGCGGCCGGCGCAGCTCGGCGCGGCGCCGGGTCAGTTCGGCGCCGATCACGCAGGCCACGATCAGGCCGGCGGCCAGTTCGAAGCCGCCGTCGCGGATGTCGAGGGCGGTCCACGGCGCCCTGGCGTAGATGTCGTGGTGCTTGAGCACGAACACGGCGCGGGCCGAGATGAAACCGGCCAGTATCATCCGCCACAGCACCGCGCCTGCGTCCGCACCGCGCCGGCGATACAGCCAGTCGGCCGTGGTCGTCGCGGCCAGGATGGCGAGGACGGTCAGCACGGCCGACAAGGGAATGATGAGGGGACCGAGCCTGACGACGTCCATGCTGCCTTTCCTGTGCTGCAAAAGCGCAAGTATACAGCCGATCTCCGAACGAAGCGGTACGCTGGGCCGGATCAGGGCAAGGCCGGCGGCGCCTCGGGCGGCGGCAGCTGCGCCACCAGTATCCGGTCGATCCGGTTGCCGTCCATGTCGACCACCTCGATCCGGTAGCTGCCCCACTCGAAGAATTCCGAGGTCTTCGGAATATAGCCGAACTGGTACAGCACGAAGCCGGCCAGCGTGTGATAAGCCCCGGTCTCCTCGTTGGGGAACCGCACGTCGGTCGCCATCAGGTCCCTGAAGCGGTCGAGGTCGACGCCGCCGTCGAGCAGCCAGCTGCCGTCCTGGCGCTGCACGGCGTCCGGGTCGTGTTCTTCGCCGATCACGGTGACGTCGCCCACCAGGGCGCTCATCACGTCCGACAGGGTGACCATGCCCTGGATGTCGCCGTACTCGTCGACGATCAGGGCCAGCTCGGCGCGGTTCTTCTTGAACAGCTCGAGCAGCACCATCGCGCTCACGGTCTCGGGCACGAACAGGACCTCGGACACCGCGTGCTCGATGTTGACCGCCTCGAGCGAGCCATGGCGCACCGACTGCGCCAGCAGGTCACGCACCTTCACATAGCCCAGGATCTGGGCGCGGTCGCCACGATAGACCGGAAAGCGGCTGTAGCTGTGGCAGGTGATCAGCTCGAGGGTGTCGCGCCGCTCGGCGTCGAGATCGATCATGACCAGGTCGACCCGCGGCGTCATGAGGGCCTTCAGGTGGCGGTCGTCCAGGCGCAGCGCGCGCGAGACGATGTCGTATTCGGTCTTTTCGAACAGGCCGGCGTCGGTGCCTTCCTTGAACATGCCGGCGATGTCTTCCTCGGTCGGCGCGTCCTCCTTGGCCTCGTGGATGCCGAGCAGGCGCACGATCGCCTCGGTCGTCAAGGAAAGCACCTTGACGAAGGGCGACATGATCGCCGACAGCATGTTGAGCGGCGGCGCGATCAGGATCGCCATGGTCTCGGGGTGGCGCATCGCGATGCGTTTCGGGACCAGTTCGCCCAGGATGATCGAGGTGAAGGTAATCCCCAGCACCACGACGAACAGGGCGATCTCGTAGGCGTAGGGCGCCAGGAAGCCGACTGCCTCGACTTGCGGCGTCAGGCGCGACACCAGCGAGGCTTCGCCGAAGGCGCCGGTGAAGATGCCGATCAGGGTGATGCCCACCTGGACGGTGGACAGGAAATGGCTGGGATTGTCGGCCAGCGCGATCGCGGTGCGGGCGCCGCGGCTGCCTTCGTCGGCGCGCCGCTCGAGGCGCATGCGCTTTGCCGAAACGAGCGCGAGTTCGCTCATTGCGAACACCCCGTTCAACAGGATCAGAACGAGGATGATCAATATGTCTGACATGCTGGGCGCTTGCCCCATGACCGGTCGAACCGGGCCGTGGCCGGGCAGGCCACGATGGCCTGCCCGCGAATCATGGCATAAATGACAAAATCCGGGAACACCGCAGCAGCCGCCTGTGCGTCACGGCGTGGGGCGGAAATGCTTGCGGATGCCGGCCCAGCACTGCTGGTAATCGCCTTGCAGCTGGGGCGAGGCCAGCGCCTGCGCCGTCGGCACCAGCGCCGTGCGGGTCTCGAACATGAAGGCCATGGTGTCGCCGACCTTGTGCGGGCGGCTGGTGTCGGCGTCGCTGGCCTTCTCGAAGGTGGCGGCGTCGGGGCCATGCCCGCTCATGCAGTTGTGGATGCTGGCGCCGCCCGGCACGAAGCCCTCGGCCTTGGCGTCGTAGGCGCCGTGGATCAGGCCCATGAATTCGCTGGCCACGTTGCGGTGGAACCAGGGCGGACGGAAGGTATCCTCCGCAGCCAGCCAGCGCGGCGGAAAGATCACGAAGTCGATCGTGTCCACGCCGGGCGTGTCCGACGGCGACTGCAGCACCAGGAAGATCGACGGGTCGGGGTGGTCGTAGCTGATCGAGCCGATGGTGTTGAAGTGGCGCAGGTCGTATTTATAGGGAACGTAGTTGCCGTGCCAGGCCACGACGTCGAGCGGCGAGTGCCCGATCGGAGCGGTCCACAGGCGGCCACCGGACTTGGTCACCAGCTCGAACGCGCCCTCGAGGTCCTCGTAGCGCGCCTGCGGCGTCAGGAAGTCGCGCGGATTGGCCAGGCCGTTGGAGCCGATGGGTCCCATGTCGGGCAGTTGCAGCAGGGCGCCGAAGTTCTCGCAGATATAGCCGCGCGCCTCGCCATCGGGCAGCGCGACCTGGAAGCGCACGCCGCGTGGGATCACGGCGATTTCCTGCGGTTCCACCTCCAGCAGACCCAGTTCGGTGGCGATCGACAGGCGGCCAAGTTGCGGCACGACCAGCAGTTCGCCATCCGCATTGTAGAAATAGCGGCCATCCATCGGACGATTCGCCGCGTACAGGTGGATGGCGCAACCGGTCATGGCCTCGGCCGAGCCGTTGCCGGCCATGGTCACCCAGCCGTCGATGAAGTCGGTCGGCGCGTTCGGCATCGGCAGCGGGCTCCAGCGCAGCTGGTTCGGCGGCGCCGGGGTATCGAAGCGGCCCACCAGGCGCGGCGCGTCGAGCGGGACGAAGCTCCCATGCACCGCCGCCGGGCGGATCCGGTACAGCCACGAGCGCCGGTTATGGCTGCGCGGGGCGGTGAAGGCCGTGCCCGACAGCTGCTCGGCATACAGGCCATAGGCGACGCGCTGCGGCGAGTTGCGGTGCCGGGGCAGGGCGCCGGGCAGGGCTTCGGTGGCGAACTCGTTGCCGAAGCCGCTCAGGTAGCCCTGGGTGAGTTCTGGCGCGTGGCGCATGGGGTCTCCTGGACGGTAGTCTGTTCGATGGCGCCACTCTAGAATAATCCGTCATGTTTTACGAGATGAATAGAAGAATGTAGACTATTCACATTATCAATACTACTGTTCGCACCACCGCCTCGGCGTGGACAATGCGACTCACTTGCCGGCCCGGCCGGCAGCCTGGAACCTCCATGATCGACGCACACGCACCATGCTCGCAGCACACGATATCGACCTGAACCTGCTTGCGGTATTCCAGGAGGTCTACAGGGAGCGCCAGATCTCGTCGGCCGCCCGCCGCCTGGGGCTGTCGCAGTCGGCCGTGAGCAATGCGCTCGCACGGTTGCGGCGCAGCTTCGGCGACGAGCTGTTCGTGCGCACCGCCAGCGGCATGCAGCCCACGCCCCTGGCGAGCCAGATGGCCGAACCGATCGGCGCCGCGATGGCGCAGGTGGCGCTGGCGTTGAACCAGCGCAGCCGCTTCGAGCCGGCGACCAGCAACCGCCGCTTCCTGCTGGCGATGACCGATGTCGGCGAGGTGTACTTCATGCCGACCCTGATCGAGCGCTGCCGCCAGCTGGCGCCGCATGTCGAGATCAGTTCGGTGCGGGTCGCCATGGCCTCGCTCAAGGAAGAGATGGAAGGCGGGCGGGTCGACCTGGCCGTGGGGCCGTTCGAGGACGTCTCCGAGGCGCTGTACCAGCGCCATCTGTTCAGGCAGCCGTTCGTGTCGATGTTCCGCAAGGGCCATCCGCTGGGCAGGGGCGAGCTGACCCTGGCGCGCTTCGTGGCCGCCGAGCACCTGCTGGTCGACGCCGCCGACAGCCCTTACGACCGCGTGAACGCGGCGCTGGCCAGGGCCGGCATCGGGCAAGCTACCGGTGGGTTGGGAACACGATTCAGGGTGCCGCATTTCACGGCCGTTCCCTACATCGTCGGCACCAGCGACCTGGTCGTGACAGTGCCGCAAAAACTGGCCGAGCGCGCCGGCCCGCCGTTCGGGCTCGAGTGGGTGACGCCGCCGCTCGATCTGCCGTCGCTGCAAACGCATATTTTCTGGCACCGCCGCTTCAACCAGGATCCGGGCAACCAATGGTTGCGCGGCTTGCTGGCCGACGTGTTCGCGGAATGAGAGTCAACAACAGTCACACAAAAGGAAGAGACAATGGCAGACCTGTTTGAAAACCCGATGGGCCTGATGGGCTTCGAGTTCGTCGAATTCGCATCGCCCACGCCGGGCGTGCTGGAACCGGTATTCGAGGCGCTGGGCTTCACCAAGGTGGCGACCCACCGCTCGAAGGACGTGGTGCTGTACCGCCAGGGCGGCATCAACTTCATCGTCAACAACGAGCCGAAGAGCTACGCCGCCTATTTCGCGGCCGAGCACGGCCCGTCGGCCTGCGGCATGGCCTTCCGCGTCAAGGATGCGCACAAGGCCTATGCGCGCGCGCTCGAGCTCGGCGCCCAGGCGGTCGAGATCCCGACCGGGCCGATGGAGCTGCGCCTGCCGGCCATCAAGGGCATCGGCGGCGCGCCGCTGTACCTGATCGACCGTTTCGAAGAGGGCAAGTCGATCTATGACATCGACTTCGAGTTCATCGACGGCGTCGACCGCAATCCGGCCGGCCACGGGCTGTCGATCATCGACCACCTGACCCACAACGTCTACCGCGGCCGCATGAGCTACTGGGCCGGCTTCTACGAGAAGCTGTTCAACTTCCGCGAAATCCGCTACTTCGACATCAAGGGCGAGTACACCGGCCTGACCTCGAAGGCGATGACGGCGCCGGACGGCAAGATCCGCATTCCGCTGAACGAGGAAGGCAAGGCCGGCGGCGGCCAGATCGAGGAATTCCTGATGCAGTTCAACGGCGAGGGCATCCAGCACATCGCGCTGCTCACCGACGACCTGATCGCCACCGTCGACAAGCTGCGCGCGGCCGGCGTGCCGCTGATGGCGCCCCCGCCGGACACCTATTACGAGATGCTCGACGAGCGCATCCCCGGCCACGGCCAGGATGCCGGGGCGCTGAAGGTGCGCGGCCTGCTGCTCGACGGCGCGGTCAAGGATGGCAACGCGCGCCTGCTGGTGCAGATCTTCGGCGTGCCGCAGCTGGGCCCGGTGTTCTTCGAATTCATCCAGCGCAAGGGCGACGACGGCTTCGGCGAGGGCAACTTCAAGGCGCTGTTCGAATCGATCGAGCGCGACCAGGTCAAGCGCGGCGCGATCGCGGGCAGCCAGGCCACGGCCGAAGCCTGATGCATCGCTCGTGAATTTGGTATCCTGAGCGTTTCCGGCGGCCCGCGTGGCCGCCGTATCGCTTCTGGAGTTGGTATGCTGGCTGCATTCGCCGTCCTGTTGTTGTTCCAGTGCCTGGGCGAAGGCCTGGTATTCGTCTTTCATCTCCCCTTGCCCGGACCGGTCGCCGGCATGTTGCTGCTGATGGCGGCGTTGATCGCGCTGCCCGCACTGCAGGCGCTGGTGGAGCAGGCCGCCAACACCTTGCTGTCGCACCTGTCGCTGCTGTTCGTGCCGGCCGGCGTCGGCATCGTCGTGGCAGCCGGCAGCGGCAGCGGCCACTGGATCGCGATCGTCGCGTCGCTGGTGGCCAGCACCGTGCTGGCGCTGGCGGTCACCGGGCTGGTCCTGCGCGGGATGGGCGGTCCTGCCACGGCGGACGGCGCGAGGGACGGCGATGCCTGATCTCGCCGAGTTCACGCACTTCTGGGTCTATCTGTCCGCTTCTCCGCTGCTGGGCCTGACGCTGACGCTGTGCGCCTACCTGGTGGCGCAACGTATTTTTGTCCTGTGCAAGGCCTCGCCGCTGGCCAACCCGGTGGCGATCACGATCGCGCTCATCGTGGCCGTGCTATGGCTGAGCGGCATGTCGTACGAACGCTACTTTGCCGGCGCCCAGTTCGTCCATTTCCTGCTGGGGCCGGCCACGGTGGCGCTGGCGGTGCCGCTGGTGCGCCAGCTGCCGCGCCTGCGGCGCGCCTTGCTTCCCCTGGGCACGGCCCTCCTGGCCGGCTGCGTGACGGCCATCGTCTCGGCCGTCGTGGTGGCGGTGCTCCTCGGCGCGACGCCGGAGCTGGCCTATACCCTGGGGCCCAAGTCGGCCACGTCGCCGATCGCGATGGCGGTGTCGGAGCGCCTGGGCGGCATCCCTGCGCTGACGGCGGCGCTGGTGATCGGCACCGGCATCTTCGGCGCGGTATTCGGCACCCAGCTGTTCCAGTTGCTGCGCGTGCGCTCGGACGCGGCGCGCGGTTTCGCGCTGGGCCTGGCCGCGCACGGCATCGGCACCGCGCGCGCCTTCCAGGTCAGCCCCGAGATGGGGGCGTTTGCCGGCCTGGCCATGGGTCTCAACGGCGCGCTGACCGCGCTGCTGGCGCCGTCGATCGTGCCGCTCGTCCTCGGCTGGATGCGCTAGGCCTGCGCTGCGCCGCACAATCGTCGCCCACGCTATGCTGGCCCCGTTCATTGACGATGGAGCCGATCTTGACAACCCACACGACGATCAGCCTCGCCATCCAGGGCGGCGGAACCTACGGCGCCTTCGGTTGGGGCGTGCTGGACCGCCTGCTGCGAGAAGAAACCCTCGCGATCGACGCGCTGAGCGGCTCGAGCGCCGGCGCGATCAATGCGGTAGTGGTGGCCGACGGCTACGCGCGCGGCGGCGGCCGCGAAGGCGCGCGCAAGGCGCTCGACCGTTTCTGGCGCACGCTGGGCACCTCGTCCACCCTGAGCCCCCTGCAGCGCACCCCGCTCGACCGCATGGCGCCGAGCTTCACCATGGAATTCTCGCCGGTCTACCATTTGCTGGAGATGGCGGGCGCGATGATGGGGCCGGTGCGCGAAGGACCGGTCACGCTGAACCCGCTGCGCAATTTTTTGTCGGCCATGATCGACTTCGACCGGGTGCGCGACTGCGAGGAGCTGCAGCTCTATATTGCCGCCACCAATGTGCGTACCGGGACCGGCAAGCTGTTCCGGCGCGAAGAAATGGATGCGCAGCGGCTGGTCGCCTCGGCGTGCCTGCCGACCGTGTTCGCGGCCGTCGAGGTCGACGGCGAGATGTACTGGGACGGCAGCTACGTCGCCAATCCGCCGCTGGCGCCGCTGATGAAGCACGCCAAGGCGAGCGACCTGGTGATCATCCAGAACAACCCGATCGCGCGCACCGACATGCCGCGCAATATCGCCGACATCGCGAACCGCGCCAACGAGATCGCCTTCAACATCAGCTTCGTGCGCGAGGTGAGCGCACTGCAATACCTGAACGGGGTGCCGGAAGAAAACCGTGGCGCGGGCATGATGCCGAACACGATGCACCTGCACCTGATCAGCGGCAATCACTACCTGACCGACCATGGCATCTCGGCCAAGTTCAACGCCGAGATGCCGTTCCTGCAGATGCTGCACGACCAGGGTGTCGAGACCGCCGATCGCTGGCTGAGGGAGCAGGGCGCGAACCTGGGCGTCAGGTCGACCCTGGACCTGATGCCGGTGTTCTTCCCCGACCAGGTCTAGCGCACGACGCCGCCGGTCTTGCGAACGGCGGCGTGTCGAGACCGGACAGGTGCAGGTCAGCTGTTTGCCGGCTGCGCCTTCCAGGCATTTTTCTTCGGTTTGAGCGCGAACGCCGCCAGCAGGGCGCCGGCCACGCCGACCACCATCGCCGCGGTGCTGCCCGAGAAGCCGACGATGTGTTCCTTGGCCAGCTTGCCGGCCTTCGGTCCCACCAGCTGCATGCGGCGGCGGGTCATGTCGGCGCCCAGCTCCGACAGGCGCTGCTTGCCGAGGATCGCCTCGGCGTCCGGCAGCAGCTTGGTTTCCTCTTCGGCGACATGGTGCATCACGTCGCGCATCAATTCCATCACCAGATCGTCATGGCGCGGATCGGCGCCCGAGGTGGCGCGCAGTTCGGCGATCAGGCGGCGCATTTCGTCGTGTTCCGGTTCGGCTTCGTGGATGAAGGGCTCGCTGCCGTCGCGCCGGCGCATCACCGGATAGAAGATTTCCTCCTCGAGCGTGGCATGGATTTCCAGGCCGTCGCAGATGGTCTCGGCCAGCGCCTTCTTGACGGTCGGGCTCTTGTCCTTCGAATACTGATGGAAGGTGACCATCACATGCGAGTGATCGAAGCGGATCATGTCGGTGATGCTTGGGTTCAGTTGCTTGAGATTCATGGTAGTACCCCCGTTGGTGGTTGTTTGACCGCTATGGTAGTTCGCCCCAGTTCGGCATGACTGTAGGCGCGCGCGCCGGCCGGCTGTCAGTCATGGCCGCTGCCGGCCGAACGCGTGAGACGGCATGCTCGCAACCCGAACTTGCGTGGCGGATTGTTTATCTGGAATAACAGGTTGTCACATTTATCCTACAAGGACACGGGAGCGCCCCTGACGGCAATCTCACGGCCGACCTGAGAACATGATGCCATCAGCTGCCGGTCCCGGCGGTAGCTTTATCCAGGGCAGCGCACGCATGCCGCGTGGCTGCCGGAATCCACCTCAATCGGAGATACCTGTCATGTTTGCACACAACAAGCGCTTGCAATATACAGTCCGCGTCAACGAGCCGAATCCGGCCCTGGCGAATCTCATGCTGGAACAGTTCGGCGGCCCGCAGGGCGAGCTGGCTGCGGCGATGCGCTACTTTACCCAGGCCGTCGCCGAAGACGATCCAGGCCGCAAGGACATGCTGTTCGACATCGCGACCGAGGAGCTGAGCCACCTCGAAGTCATCGGCCACATCGTCGCCATGCTGAACAAGGGCGCCAAGGGCCGCCTGGCCGAAGCGGTCGACAGCGAGGCCGACATGTACCGCGCCATCACCGGCCCGGGCAACGACAGCCACATCACGCAAGTGCTGTACGGCGCCGGCGCCCCGCTGACCAATTCGGCCGGCGTGCCGTGGACGGCGGCCTATATCGACTCGATCACCGAGCCGAGCGCCGACCTGCGCTCGAACATCGCCGCCGAGGCGCGCGCCAAGATCGTCTACGAGCGCCTGATCGCGCTGACCGACGACCCCGGCGTGAAGGAGGCGCTGGGCTTCCTCATGACGCGCGAAGTGGCGCACATGAAGTCGTTCGAGAAGGCGCTGTATGCGATGGAGCCGAACTTCCCGCCGGGCAAAATGCCGGTGGTGCCGGCCTTCGCCAGCGTTTACTACAATATGTCGCAGGGCCCGGGCGAGGTGCGCGGCGCCTGGAACCAGGGCGCCGACTGGGATTTCATCAGCGACCGCGAGAAGCAGATGGCCGTCGACGGCGGTTCGGGCGAGGCCGAAGTGGCCCTGCCCAACGGCGATATCGACGTGCTCAAGCAGATGGCCATGCGCACGATGTCCGATCCGTCGGCCACCCCGCGTACCGGGTCCGAATTAGGCATGATGCAATCGGCAACTGGTGGTACGATGGGCGGGTCGGGCGGTAATGCCATGGGCGACGCCAACGTCGGCTCCAAGGGCGGCCCGCTCGACGATACCGGCGTCGGCAATCCGATGGGCAGCGGCAAGCCGCTCAAGTAGTGCGTATGCTGATCGGGTAGTGCGGCTGCTACCCGGTAGTGCGCCTGCGCCTCGAGTAGCTCCCCTGCCGCGCCGGTAGCCGCTGACGCGCCTTTCCAGGCACGTTCGGCGCGGCCGGCGCGGTCTTTTACAGGAAGATGCATGGATATCCACACCGACGACAGCAATCGCCCGCATGGCCTGCCGCGCTGGCTGACCCCGCGCCGCGCCATCGGCTTCGGCATCTGCGTCATCGGATTTCTCGTCCTGCTCGGCAGCATGATCGAACAGATCATGAACGCCAACCCCAAGATGCTGGCGGCCCTGGCGGGCGGCGCCACCGCCGCCGCGGCGACTGCGCTGGGCACCTTGCCGGTCCTGTTCGCGCAGAATTTCACCAAACGCACCTACGATTGCTTCCTCGGTTTCGGCGCCGGCGTCATGCTGGGCGCCACCGCCTTCTCGCTCGTGATCCCCGCGCTGTCGGCAGCCAAGACGGCGGGCGCGGGCAGCTGGGAATCGAGCCTGATGGTCGGCGCCGGCATCATGTTCGGCGCCGGCGCCATCCTGCTGCTCGGCCGCGCGGTGCGCACCGAGGGCATCCTGTCCAACGAGCCCGACAAGGTCTCGTTGCGGCGCGCCTGGCTGTTCGTGTGGGCGGTCGCCCTGCACAACCTGCCCGAAGGCCTGGCCATCGGCGTGGCCTTCGCCGGCATCGACGTCGAGAAAGCCACCTCGCTCGCCACCGGCGTGTCGATCCAGGACGTGCCCGAAGGGCTGGTGGTGGCGCTCGCGCTGCACGCCGTCGGCTACAGCCGCCTGACGGCAGTCGCCATGGGCGTGGCCTCGGGCCTGGTCGAGCCGATCGCCGCCGTGTTCGGCGTGGCCCTGATCGGCATCTCGGCCGGCCTGCTGCCGTATGCGCTGGCCGCCGCCGCCGGCGCCATGCTGCTGGTGATCGTCAACGACGTGATTCCCGAATCGCGCCAGTCGGGTAACGGCACCCAGGCCAGCATCGCGCTGGTCTTCGGCTTCATCCTGATGACGGTGCTCGATACGGCGCTGTCCTGATTCGCCCTTGCTCGGCGGCGGGTTGACCACCGGCCGGGATGGCCGTAGCATGAAAATCATTGCAACTCTGCAGCTCAAGCATGACCGTCTCAACAAAGCGGGAACGAACCCGCGCCCGGATCCTCGACGTCGCCGCGCGCGCGCTGCGCCGTGACGGCTTCGAGGGCGTCGGCGTGGCCGACGTGATGAAAGGCGCCGGGCTGACCCACGGCGGGTTCTACGCCCATTTCGATTCGCGTGAAGCCCTGCTGGCCGAGGCGCTCGCCCATGCCGATGCCGCGTCCGGCCCCAATCTCGACCGCCGTACGGCCGGCTTGCGCGACGCGGGCGCCAGTCCCCTCGGCGCCCTGGTCAACGCCTACCTGTCCGACGACCATCTGGCGGCATGCGAGGACGGCCTGGGCTGCGCGGTGGGCGCCCTGGGCTCCGAGATGGCGCGCCAGGAGGCGCCGCTGCGCGACGTCGCGCGCGGCCGCATCCAGCGGCTGGTGGGTCGCGTGCAGGCCGCGCTGGAAGAGGGCGGATACGGTGGCGACACGCTGCAAGGCCAGGCCCTGGCGCTCACCGGCGCCATGGTCGGCGTCCTGCAGATCGCGCGCACCTTCGGTCCCGACCAGGGCAGGGCAATGCTGGCGGCCAGCCGGCAGGCCTTGCTGGCGCAATACGATCGCTGACACCGGACGTTCCAACGCGATTTCCCGGGCAGCCCGAGCGCCGCCCGATGTTCTGGCATAAAATATGACGCACATCATATTTGATGGTGCCGCCTACCGGTGCCGCCTACCACCACCAACCAGAAAGGGAATGTCATGAAACTCGACAACGCCACCATCCTCGTCACCGGCGCCAACCGCGGCCTGGGCCTCGAATTTGCGCGCCAGGCGCTCGCGCGCGGCGCCAGGAAAGTCTATGCGGGAGCGCGCGACCCGGCCAGCGTGACATTGGCGGGCGTGAGGCCGGTACGGCTGGACGTGACCGACGCGGCGCAACTGGCCGCGGCGGCGCGCGAACTGGGCGACGTCGACCTGGTGATCAATAATGCCGGCATCGCCCATTTCCAGCAGGTGCTGGCCGATGGCGTCGAGGACTCGCTGCGGACGATGCTGGAGACAAATGTGTTCGGCATCCTGGGCATGAGCCGGGCTTTCGCGCCGGTGCTGGCCCGCAATGGCGGCGGCGCCTTCCTCAATATCCTGTCCGTGGCGAGCTGGATCAGTTCGCCGGCGCTGGCGGCCTATGGCGTATCGAAGGCGGCGGCGTGGAGCCTGACCAATGCGGTGCGCAACGAGCTGCGCGAGCAGGGCACACAGGTGCTGGGCCTGCACGTCGGCTTCGTCGACACCGACCTGACGCGCGACATCACGCTGCCCAAGCTGGCCCCGGCCACGGTGGTCGAGCGCGGCTTCGCGGCGCTGGAAGCCGGCGCGGACGAAGTCATGATCGATGAGCTGACCCAGGCGGTGAAGGCGGGGCTGTCGGCCGCGCCGGGCATCTATACGCTGGCCAACGCGCGCTGACCCGCCCTGCGGCGCGTCGGCGATACGGCGGGAACGACAGCGGCAGAACGATAGCGAAAGGAACGATAGCGACGAGAACGATAGTGACGAGAACGACAACGGCCCCGCAGGGCCGTTGTCTTTATTGCATCAGGCGACCGGCGTCAGTCCCGGATCTCCAGCTTGCGGTTCAGGCTCAGCGCCGCCAGCGAAGCCACGGCGCCCGACAGCAGGTAGAGGCTGACATAGCCCAGGCCGAAGTGGGCCGACAGGCCGAGCGCGACCAGCGGGGCGAAGGCCGCGCCGACCAGCCAGGCCAGGTCGGAGGTCAGGGCCGCGCCGGTGTAGCGGAAGCCTTTCTGGAAGTTCGAAGTCGTGGCGCCCGCCGCCTGGCCATACGAGAAGCCGAGCAGGGTGAAGCCGATCAGGATGAAGGCGTTCTGGCCGCCGGTACCGCTATTGATCAGGAACGGGATCGACGCCGAGTACAGGGCGATCAGCGCCGCGGCGGTGCCGAGGGTGGTGCGGCGGCCGAGCTTGTCGGCGACCTTGCCCGAGACCAGCATGGCGGCAGCGGCGAGGCCGGCGCCCCACATCTGGATGTGCAGGAACTCGTCCATCGGGCGGGTGTCGTAGAGCTGGATCCACGACAGCGGGAACACGGTCACCAGGTGGAACAGGGCGTAGCTGGCCAGGGCCGCCATCGCGCCGATCGCGATATTGCTGCCTTGCTTGCTCACCAGTTCGCCGACCGGCGCCGGATCGAGGTGGTGCGAGTCGAGCAGGCGGGCGTATTCGGGCGTGCTGGCCAGGCGCAGGCGGGCGAAGGTGCCGACAACGTTCACGGCGAAGGCCACGAAGAACGGGAAGCGCCAGCCCCAGGTCAGCAGTTCTTCCTCGGACAGGTAGGTGAGCATGTAGGCGAAGATGCCGGCCGCGATCACGAATCCGAGCGGTGCGCTCAATTGTCCCAGCATGGCGTACCATCCGCGCTTGTTCTCGGGTGCGCTAAGGGCGAGCAGCGAAGGCAGTCCGTCCCACGAGCCACCCTGGGCGAAACCCTGGGCGATACGCAAGGCCGCCAGCAGGATGATGGCGGTGGCGCCGATCTCGCTGTAACTCGGGAGCATGGCGATGACGACGGTGCTGGTCCCCATCATGAGCAGCGAGATGCCGAGCTTCATGTCGCGGCTCCAGCGCTTCTGGATCGCCATGAACACGACCGTGCCGATCGGTCGTGCCACGAACGCGAGGGCGAAGATGGCGAACGAATACAGGGTGGCGTCGAGCCGGTCCGCCCAGGGGAAGAAAATGGCCGGGAAGACGAGGGCGGATGCGATGGCGTACGTGAAGAACTCGAAGTATTCCGCCGACCGCCCGACGACCACGCCGACGGCGATGTCGCCGGGACTGACATGCGCGTCCCTGGCATTGATATTGCGCGCCCCGCTGTTCGGGTGCGTGATTGGAGCGGCCCCTGCGCCGCCGGACGTCGTCGTGCTTTGCATATTGTGTTCTCCAGATGATGTCGACGGCCGCCATGTTAGTAAAATTACACCTTGATATTGCACCTCGGCAAAGGTGGGACAATGTGTCCAATGTTCTTTGGCGACCGTTGGCATTACAGTAGCATGTTCTCCCTCCATGTAACGTTAGATACCTAGCATGATTCCTAAAATTGTCCGCCGCGGACTCCCATTACTTCCGCTTGCAGCGCTGGCCGGCTGCAATGCTGTCGTGATGAATCCCACCGGCGATATTGCGAAGCAGCAGGCCGATCTGATCATCATTTCGGTTGCGCTGATGTTGTTGATCATCGTTCCCGTGATGATCCTGACCGTCCTGTTCGCGTGGCGATATCGCAAGAACGCCAACGCGAAATACGAACCCGACTGGGACCACTCGACCAAGCTCGAACTCGTCATCTGGGGCGCGCCGCTCCTGATCATCATCATCCTCGGCCTGATCACCTGGGTCAGCACCCACAAGCTGGATCCCTACCGGCCGCTCGACCGCCTGGACGAACACCGTCCGATCCCGGCTTCGACCAAGCCGCTCGAGGTGCAGGTCGTGTCGCTCGACTGGAAATGGCTGTTCATCTATCCGGAGCAGGGCATCGCCTCGGTCAACCAGCTGGTGACGCCGATCGACACCCCGATCCGCTTCAAGATGACGTCGTCGACCGTGATGAACACGTTCTACATCCCGACCCTGGCCGGCATGATCTACACGATGCCCGGCATGCAGACCGAATTGAACGCGGTGCTGAACAAGGCCGGCGACTACCAGGGCCTCTCGGCCAACTTCAGCGGCGACGGTTTCTCGCACATGAAGTTCGCCTACAAGGGCGTGAGCACCGAGGAGTTCAATGCCTGGGTCCAGGAAATGAAGGGCAATACCGCCGTGCTGGACCGCGCCGACTACCTGGTGCTGGAAAAGCCGACCGCCAAGGAGGCCGTGCGCCACTACGGCCAGGTCGAGCCCGCGCTGTTCAACCGCATCCTGAACCGCTGCGTGGCGGAAGGCTCGATGTGCATGAACCAGCAAATGCACGAAGACATGAAGCGCAACCAGATGGCCGCCGCCATCCGCCAGCAGTCGCAGGGCGGCAAGTCGCAGCTGGCGGAAGCGCTGGAAATGTGCGTGGCTCCTATTAATACCTTGATGAAGTAATCATGCAAGAATCATTCGACTTGACGAAGTTCATCTTCGGTCGGCTGGGCTGGGACGCGATCCCGTTCCACGAGCCGATTCTGATCGCTACCTTCGCGGGCGTGATCGTCGGCGGTCTGGCCCTGCTCGGCCTGATCTCCTACTTCCGCCTGTGGGGCACCCTGTGGAGGGACTGGATCACCAGTATCGACCACAAGAAAATCGGGATCATGTACATGATCCTGGGTCTGATCATGTTCCTGCGCGGTTTTGCCGACGCACTCATGATGCGCGCCCAGCAGGCGATCGCCTTCGGCGACAATGCCGGCTTCCTGCCGCCGCACCACTACGACCAGGTCTTCACCGCCCACGGCGTGATCATGATCTTCTTCGTGGCGATGCCGTTCGTGACGGGCCTGATGAACTACGTGGTGCCGCTGCAGATCGGCGCGCGCGACGTGGCGTTCCCGTTCCTGAACAACTTCTCGTTCTGGATGACCGCCATGGGCGCCGTGCTCGTGATGGCCTCCCTGTTCGTGGGCGAATTCGGCCGTACCGGCTGGCTGGCGTATCCGCCGCTGTCGGGCATCCTGGCCAGTCCGGGCGTCGGCGTCGACTACTACATATGGTCGTTGCAGGTCGCCGGCGTCGGCACGACCTTGTCTGGCGTTAACCTGATCGTCACCATCATCAAGATGCGCGCGCCGGGCATGGACCTGATGAAGATGCCAGTCTTCACCTGGACCTCGCTGTGCACCAACATCCTGATCGTGGTCACCTTCCCGATCCTGACCGCCGTGCTGGCCATGCTGGGCATGGACCGCCTGCTCGACACCGCGTTCTTCACGACCGATCGTGGCGGCAACCCGATGATGTACGTCAACCTGATCTGGATCTGGGGCCACCCCGAGGTCTACATCCTGATCCTGCCGGCCTTCGGCATCTTCTCCGAAGTCGTCTCGACCTTCTGCGGCAAGCGCCTGTTCGGCTACACCTCGATGGTGTACGCGACCTGCGTCATCATGGTGCTGTCGTACCTGGTGTGGCTGCACCACTTCTTCACCATGGGTTCGGGCGCCAGCGTCAATGCGTTCTTCGGCATCACCACGATGATCATCTCGATCCCGACCGGGGCCAAGATCTTCAACTGGCTGTTCACCATGTACCGCGGCCGTATCCGCTTCGAACTGCCGATGATGTGGACGGTCTCGTTCATGCTGACCTTCGTGATCGGCGGCATGACCGGCGTCATGCTGGCCATCCCGGCGGCCGACTTCGTGCTGCACAACTCGCTGTTCCTGATCGCCCACTTCCACAACGTGATCATCGGCGGCGTCGTGTTCGGCATCTTCGCCGGCCTGAACTACTGGTTCCCGAAAGCCTTCGGCTACAAGCTGGACCGTTTCTGGGGCTTGGTGTCGTTCTGGCTGTGGTCGATCGGCTTCTGGGTCGCGTTCACCCCGCCGTACATCCTGGGCTTCATGGGCTATACCCGCCGCGTGAGCCACTTCGACGATCCTTCGGTGCAATGGCTGTTCCAGATCTCGTTCCTGGGCACCCTGATGATCGCCGGCGGCATCGGCGCGCTGCTCATGCAGATCTATGTCAGCTTCCGCGACCGCAACACCGCTCGCCTGCGCGACTTCACCGGCGACCCGTGGGAAGGCCGTACCCTGGAATGGTCGACCTCGTCGCCACCGCCGGACTACAACTTCGCGTTCACGCCAGTGGTGTACGACAACGACACCTTCGCCGACATGAAGAAGAACGGCTACCGTCGTCCGCTGAAGGACTTCGTGGCGATCCACATGCCGAAGAATACCGGCGCCGGCATCATCATCTCCGCGCTCGCGTGCGCGGTCGGCTTCGGCATCATCTGGCACATGTGGGCGTTCACCATCGTGGCGTTCGTCGCCATGATGGCCGCGATCATCATCCATACCTTCAACTACAAGCGCGACTACTACATCCCGGCCGAAGAAGTGGCCCGGACCGAAGAAGCGCGTACCCGTATGCTGGAAAGCCATGTCTGAACTTAACGCATCTGTAACCGGCGGCAGCGTCGCCGACGACGTGAGCGGACGTTACATCGTCCGCGAACACCACCCGGAGCAGGGCACGCTGCTGGGCTTCTGGCTCTACCTGATGAGCGACTGCCTCATCTTCGCGTCCCTGTTCGCCACCTATGCGGTGCAGGGCCGCAGCTACGCCGGCGGTCCGACCGGCGCCGAACTGTTCGAACTGCCGCTGATCGCGCTCAACACCGCATTCCTGCTGGTGTCGTCGCTGACCTTCGGCTTCGCCATGATCGCGGCGCAAGCCAAGAACCTGGCGAAGACCCGCATGTGGCTGGTCGTCACCGGCATCCTGGGCCTGGCCTTCCTGTGCGTGGAAATCTATGAATTCCAGCACCTGATCCACATGGGCGCCGGTCCGCAGCGTTCGGGCTTCCTGACCGCGTTCTTCGCGCTGGTCGGCACCCACGGCCTGCACGTGACCTTCGGCATCGTCTGGCTGGTGACCCTGTTCTTCCAGCTGGGCAAGCACGGCCTGACCCCGGAGAACTTCCGTCGCCTGTCGTGCCTGTCGCTGTTCTGGCACTTCCTGGACCTGATCTGGATCTTCGTCTTCACCTTTGTCTACCTGATGGGAGTCCTGCCATGAGCGACCACCACGACCACGGCCACCACGGCCACGACGTCTACGTGACGCACTACAGCGCCAAGGACTACATGATCGGCTTCGCCCTGTCGGCGATCCTGACGATCATCCCGTTCTGGCTGGTGATGGGCAACGTCCTGGCGCCCGACACCACGCGGTGGGTCATCCTGGCCTTCGCCGGCGTGCAGCTGATCGTGCAGATGATGTACTTCCTGCACCTGAACTCCAAGGCGGAGGGCGGCTGGAACATGATGGCGCTGATCCTGACCATCGTCATCCTGGTCATCGTGATGGCCGGTTCGATCTGGGTCATGCATCATATGAACACCAATATGATGCCTGGCATGGGTCCGACCAGCACCCACGACATGACCTGAATGGCACGCTTCTAGTGTCCATGACGCGCGAACAGCCGGCAGGACCGGCAAGTATCGACCTGCCTCCACGGCGCTCCGCCTTCGTGCGGCGCCTGCTGGCGGTGCTGGCCCTGCTGCTGTTCGTGCTGTTTGCCGGCCTGGGGACCTGGCAGGTGCTTCGCCTGCAATGGAAACTGGACCTGATCGAACGCGTCGACGCACGCGTTCATGCGGATCCCGTTGCGCCGCCCGCGGTGGCGCAATGGCCGCACGTCTCCCGCGAATCCGACGAGTACCGCCGCGTACGCCTGTCGGGCCGCTACCTCTACGAATTCACTACGCCAGTCCAGGCCTTGTCCGAGCTGGGCGCCGGCTTCTGGCTGCTCACGCCCTTGTGCACGGACGCAGGCCACGTCGTCCTGGTCAACCGCGGTTTCATTCCTTCCAGCGGCGACATCGCGACCCGCTATCCTGCCCGCACCGCCGGCATCGACGCCTGCGCCGCTGCCCAGGGCGCGCATGTCGACATCACCGGGCTGCTGCGGATCGCCGAGCCGAAAAGCGGCTTCCTGCGCGATAACGACCCGGTCAATAACCGCTGGTATGCGCGCGAGGTGGGCGCGATCGCCGCCGCGCGCGGCTTCGATACCGCCAATGTCGCGCCATTCTTCGTCGACGCCGGCAAGGGTCAGGATCCGAAGGATGCGCCGGAGACCGCGGTGGGCGGCCTGACCGTCATTTCCTTCCCAAATAATCACCTCGTCTACGCGCTCACTTGGTATGCTCTGGCCCTCATGGTCGCTGCCGCCGTGTGGTGGATCGCCCGTCATGAGGCGAAGCGCGGCGGCGAGTCCGACGACTGAGACGGTGCGCGGACCGGCGATGGCCGGCCCGCCTGATATAACGGTTCCCAATGCAATCACCGCTGGATTTCTTTGCCAGGGCGGCGCGTTCGTCGCCGTCCGCCGCCGCCGCGAACGTGGAGTTCGCGGCCGGCCACAAGAACATGCTGCAGCTGATCGAGCTGCGCTGGATCGCCGTCATCGGCCAGATCACCACCATCGCCTCGGCGATCCTGATCTTCCACATCGCGCTGCCGCTGGTGCACATGCTGCAGGTGCTGGCCTGCCTGATCGCCTTCAACGTCGCCAGCCACCTGCGCTGGCACGAACGGCGGCCGGTATCGAACGGCGAGATGTTCCTGGCGATCCTGGTCGACGTCTCGAGCCTGACCGTGCTGCTCTACCTGTCCGGCGGCACCACCAATCCGTTCGCCTTCCTTTACCTGCTGCAGGTGATCGTCTCTGCAGTCCTGCTCGACGTGCTGTGGACCTGGAGCATCGTGCTGGTCACGATCGCCTGCATGGCGGGCCTGGCCATCTACGCCCAGCCGCTCGCGCTGCCGTTCGACCATGCGCGCGGCATCGGCAGCCTGTACGTGCAGGGGCTGCTGGTGTGCTTCGCCCTGAACGCGGCGCTGCTGGTGATGTTCATCTCGCGCATTTCCGACAATGTGCGCGACAAGGCGACCCAGCTGGCCGCGCTGCGCCAGCGGGCGGCCGAGGAAGAACACATCGTGCGCATGGGCTTGCTGGCCAGCGGCGCCGCCCACGAACTCGGCACGCCGCTGTCGACGGTCTCGGTGATCCTGGGCGACTGGAAGCGCATGCCGGCCTTCCGGGACGACCCCGAGCTGCTCGAAGAGCTCACCGAGATGCAGACCCAGCTCAAGCGCTGCAAGGCCATCGTCAGCGGCATCCTGCTGTCGGCCGGCGAGGCGCGCGGCGAATCGGCCGAGCGCACCACCGTCGGCCGCTTCCTCGACCGCCTGGCCGAGGACTGGGAAGCCAGCCGTCCGGTGCGTACCTTCATCTACAATAACCGGATCGGCGAGCACCTGCCGGTGGCGAGCGACTCGGCGCTGCGCCAGACCATCGACAACCTGCTCGACAACGCGCTCGAGGCCTCGCCCGACTGGGTCTATATGGACGTCCACATCGACGAGCGCACCCTGGTGGTGACCGTGTTCGACCGCGGTCCCGGCTTCGCGCCCAGGATGCTGGCCCATTTCGGCAAGCCCTATCATTCGACCAAGGGCAAGCCCGGCGGCGGCCTCGGGCTGTTCCTGGCGGTGAACGTCGTGCGCAAGCTCGGCGGCACCGTCACCGCCCGGAACCGGCGCCAGGACGAGGACGGCGGCGCCGAAGTGACCGTCCGCCTGCCGCTGGCGGCCATCGAACTCGACGAGGAAACAGACGATGCAGAATCCTGAGCCGCTGCTGCTCATCATCGAAGACGACGACGCCTTCGCCCGCACCCTGAGCCGCTCCTTCGAGCGGCGCGGCTACCGCGTGCTGGGCGCCGCCAGCCTCGACGAGGCCGCGGCGGTGCTGACCCACCATAGCCCCGGCTACGCCGTGGTCGACCTGAAACTCAAGGGCAATACCTCGGGACTGGCCTGCGTGCAGCTGCTGCACGAGCATGACCCGGATATGCTGATCGTGGTGCTGACCGGCTTTGCCAGCATCGCCACCGCGGTGGAGGCGATCAAGCTGGGCGCCGTGCAATACCTGGCCAAGCCGTCGGACGCCGACGATATCGAGGCCGCCTTCGGCCACGTGGCCGGCAGCACCGACGTCGAGGTCACCAACCGTTCGACCTCGATCAAGACCCTGGAGTGGGAGCGCATCCACGCCGTGCTGGCCGAGACCGACTTCAATATCTCGGAAGCGGCGCGGCGCCTGGGCATGCACCGGCGCACCCTGGCGCGCAAGCTGGAAAAGCAGCGGGTCAAGTAGATGCGCGTACCGATCGTGTTATTGGGCTTGCTGCTGGCGCTGGGCGGTTGTGGGCGCGCCGATACCGCCGCCGATGCCGGCGTGGCGGGGGACCGGGTCGATGGCTCGGCCCGGATCGAGGCTGGGCGCAAGCTGTTCGCGCGTTGCGCCGGTTGTCATGAGGTGGGGCCGAACGCGGGCAATATCTTCGGGCCGCAGCTCAATGGGGTGCTCGGCCGCAAGGCGGGCGGCGTGGCCGGCTATGCCTATTCGCCGGCGCTGAAGGCGTCGACGCTGGTGTGGGACGAACGCAGCTTGAATGCCTTCATCCGCGATTCGGAGCAGGTGGTACCCGGCAACAAGATGCGGTTCATGAACTTCATGAGCGAGCAGCAGGCGGGCGACATCGTGGCCTTCCTCGCTGCACAAGGCGGGTCGGCAGCGGAGGCGCCGCCGGCCACGCAGGACGAAGGCTGAGGCCGCAACGGCCTGGCCCTCGTCGGTCATGCCGGTTACTTGGTGCTACGGCGACGGCGCGCGGCCGCCAACAGGCCCAGGCCGCCGGCCAGCAGGGCGATGCTGGCTGGCTCCGGCACGTCGGCTGGCGGCAGGGCGTCCAGGTCGGTGATGGTCAGCGTATAGTTGCCATCGCCTGCGTATTGGGTGAGCGCGAAGGTGCCGAGCAGGAATTCGTAGCGGCTTTCCTTGCCCGTGTACAGTTGCGGGCCGTTCGCCGTCAGCACGTACTTGTCGGTATAGAAGTCGTACAGCTGCAGGCCGCCGGAGATGCCGGCATTGAAGAACGTGATATCCAGCGCGCCGTAGCCGGGGAAGTCGCCTGCTACTTCCTCGAACGTCAGACCGGAGCCGGTTTCGGCCGAGTCTTCCTGCCATTCGGTGTCCATCTTCCAGGTGGCCGCATAGTCACCGGTGAGCTTGAATTCATACCAGGCAGCATTGGCGGCGCCAGCCGACAGCAGGGCGGTGGCCAGGGCCATTTTCATCAGATTCTTTGCAAATTTCACGTGTTACTCCATCTCATTCTGGTTATCGACGACATCGGTTGATGCCACGGAGATAACTAAAGCAGAAATCGTGCCAGAAATGCAATGTGATTGAAATCAACGACTTGGCGGTCGATGTTTAAGTACATACAGCCATGAATGTAAATTAGCCCGACAGTGCGTTGCTACACATTGGTGCGACCTTAGCCGCCCAGTTTGCTCAGCGCGAACGCGGCAAGGAAGCCCGCCGCCACGATCAGGCCCGCAAAGTCATGGGTTTCTTCGAACGCCTCGGGAATCATCGTGTCGACCACCATCGCCAGCACGCCGCCGGCGGCCACCGCCGTGGTGGCGGCCAGCACCTCGGGGGGAAAGCGGTGGAAAACCGTATAGCCGAACAATGCCGCCAGGCCCGAGGCGAGGGTAATCCCCGCCCACACCAGATAGATATGGCTTGCCGGGCGGCCGGCGCGCTTCATGCCGGCCGCGCTCGACAGCCCCTCGGGCAGGTTGGACAGGAAGACGGCCACCACCACCGCCACGCTGACACCCTGGCCGTCCAGCAGCGACAGGCCGATCACGATCGATTCCGGGATGCCGTCGAGCAGGGCGCCCACCGCCAGCGCCGTGCCGCTGGCTTCGGTTCGTTCTGCCGCCGGGCGGGGGCTGGAGCGCTTGCGATGCCGCGCGCCCTTGCGCGCGAGCCACCAGTTGGCGCCGGTGTAGGCAACCGCGCCGAGCAGGAAGCCGGCGGCGGTCGAGGCGAAGCCGCCGGCCTCGAAGGCCTCGTCCATCAGCTCAAATGCCAGGGCCGAGATCAGGACGCCGCTGCCAAAGGCCATGACGGCCGCCACCACGCGCTGCGGCACCTCGTAGCGCACGCCGACGACGGCGCCAAGCACCAGGGCGGCGCCCGCCATGGCGCCCCACCAACCCGCCTGCAACCATCCCGGCAATGCGTCCAAACCGCCTCCTGTGTTTCATCCATGTTAATATTTTCCGCCGCACAGTGTGCGCACAGAAGGCTGACGACACGGCTTCCCACCCTGGCGGGCGGGAAGGGGAGCGTATCGCCCGTCTGTACATTCGCACAAATAGGGTTGCCACGATTATACTTTTCGGGCAGTATAGACGAGTGGCAACCGGCAGCGTCCGGATGCCCGATCAGCGATGAGGCGGCTCAACCCGTTTCTTTTCGTCCCCCGCATCCGTCGGGGGGCTTTTTTCGACCGCGCGGCCTGGGGTTCCCCACATCTGCCGCGTCTGGCGCCCCCCGCGCCGAATCGGACCATCGCGCCTGTGCGGCTCCCTGCCGCCGAGCGGCGCGCCCCACCGGAGAGTTGGATGAGCGAGTTGCTTTCACTCACGCATGCGCTGGCCTGGCCGCTGGCGCTGACGCTGGCCTGGATGGCCGGCGAGCTGCTGTACCGCTGGGCCAATGTGCCGCGGATTTCCATTTACGGCCTGTGCGGCTTCGTGTTCGGCAATCTCTCGAGCGGTTACCTGCCGCCGGCCCAGGCCGACAACTTCATGATGCTGGCCAACCTCGGCTTCGGGCTGATGTTGTTCGAGCTCGGCTACCGCATCAACCTGCGCTGGCTGCGCACCAATCCCTGGCTGCTGCTCACCTCGCTGCTCGAGGCCGGCCTGACCTGGGCCGCGGTGTACTACGTTTCGCGGATCTGCGGCCTGGCCGCGCTGCCGGCCTCCCTGCTGGCGGCCCTGGCCATGGCCAGCTCGCCTGCCGGCCTGCTGCGCATCGTCAACGAGCAGGGCGGCGGCGGCCAGGTGACCGAGCGCGCCATGCACCTGACCGCCATGAACTGCGTGCTGGCGGTGTTCGTGTTCAATGTGACCGTCGGCTTCGGCGTGTTCCAGACCTCGGGCGACGTGGTCCACGCCAGCTGGACCGGCCTGGTGGTGCTGGCCGCGTCCAGCGGCCTGGGCGCGGCGCTGGGCTACCTGCTGCCGCTGTGGCAGCGCATCGCCGGCCATGCACGTTCCAACTCGACCCTGACTTTCGCCGTCTTCGTGTTCCTGCTGGTGGCGATCACCCATGTGCTCAAACTGTCGCCGGTGCTGGCCGCGCTGACCTTCGGCCTGGTGGCGCGCCACCGCCGCGTGACCCTGAGCCCAGCCCAGCGCAACTTCGGCGCCCTGGGCGACCTGCTGACCGTGCTGCTGTTCTTTTTTGTCGCCACCACCATCGCCTGGCAGCCGACCGCCGAAGGCCTGATGCTGGGCTTGCTGCTGCTGCTGGTGCGCGCCATGGTCAAGGTGGCGGTGTGCACCGCCACCGCGCGGGTATCGGGCATTTCGGCGCGCAAGGGCGCGCTGACCGGCGTGGCGATCATGCCGCTGACGGTGTTCGCGATCATCCTGATCGAGCAGACCCGACGCTCCGGCGTCGACCTGTTCGACACCCTGGCGCCGCTGGCGCCGCTGGCGGCGATGGCCATGATCCTCGAGGTGCTGGCGCCGATCCTGACCCAGATCGCCCTGAGCGGCGCGCGCGAATCGGGTTTCGCCAAGTACAAGCACGTCGACAAGAAGAAGGAGGACCAGGATGCCGCTGCCTGAATTTGCCCGCTCCGAAGCGCTGACCATGGGCGTGGAGCTCGAGCTCCAGCTGGTCGGCCTGTCGGATTTCGACCTCGCGCCGGCCTCGCCCGACATGCTCGACCTGCTGGCCCGCGCGCCGTTCCCGGGTGCCGTGACGCCCGAGATCACCGAGAGCATGATCGAGATTAACAGCAGCATCCATACAGGGTACGCGCCGCTGGTGGACGAGCTGCGCCTGATCCGCGACACGCTGCTGCGCGCCGGCGACCGCCTGAACGTGGGCGTATGCGGCGGCGGCACCCACCCGTTCCAGCAATGGACCGAGCGCCGCATCTATGAAAAACCGCGCTTTCGCGAAGTCTCGGCCCTGTACGGCTACCTGGCCAAGCAGTTCACCGTGTTCGGCCAGCACGTGCACATCGGCTGCGGCAGCGGCGACAACGCGCTCTACCTGCTGCACGCGCTGAACCGGTATATCCCGCACTTCATCGCGCTGTCGGCGTCGTCGCCGTTCCTGCAGGGCAGCGACACCCAGTTTCATTCGTCGCGCCTGAATTCGGTATTCGCCTTCCCGCTGTCGGGGCGGGCGCCTTTCCTGCTCAAATGGACCGACTTCGAGCGCGACTACTTCAGGCGCATGGAAGACACCGGCATCGTGCGCAGCATGAAGGACTTTTATTGGGACCTGCGCCCGAAACCGGAGTACGGCACCATCGAGCTGCGCGTATGCGACACGCCGCTGACGGTCGAGCACGCCGCGGCGCTGGCCGCCTACCTGCAGGCCTTGTGCAGTTACTTGCTTGAAGGCAACGAGGCGCCGCCGCGCGAAGACGATTACCTGGTCTATAACTACAACCGCTTCCAGGCCTGCCGCTTCGGGCTGGACGGCAATATCGTGCTGCCGCAGGAACACCGTCCGGTCATGTTGCGCGACGACATCCTGGCCACCCTGGCGCGCATCGCCCCGCACGCGGACCGGCTCGGCTCGAGTGCGGCGCTGGCTTACCTGGCCCAGGTGACCAAGGCCGTCGGCGACGCCGAGCAGCTGCGCATCGTGCACGAGCACGAGGGCAGCGTCGAAGCGATGGTCAATCTGGCGCTCGGGAAATTCCGCGGCGAAGTGTAAAACCTATGACTGGCCCAACGGGATCTTGCCGGCCGCCTCGTCCGCGTCGAGGCGGGCGATCAGCGTGGCCAGGTCCTGTTCCAGGCGCAACAGGGTAGACTCGTCCAGCGTGGCCAGCGCATTCGGCAGAACGCCGGCCAGCGGCGCCGGGGCGCGGCGCAGCACTTCCTGGCCGGCCGGCAGGATGCGCAGCGCGACGTTGCGCCGGTCCGCCCCCTCGCGCGCGGCCGCCACGTAGCCGCGCTCGACCAGAGCGCGCACCAGGTTGCTGGCGGTCGACTGGTGGATGTCCATGGCGCGGCCCAAGCTGGTGGCGCCGATGCCGGGCTGGCCGTCGATGACCGACAGCGCCCAGACCTGGGCGCCGCCCAGGCCCGAATCGCGCTCGAGCTGGCGGAAGTGGGTCTTGACGGCATTGAAGACGATGCGGAACTGGCGCAACACGCGCTGGGGCGGTGCGTCGTTGGGCGGCGACAGGGGTTCTGGATGGGGTGCGGACGACATGAGCGAGATGATAATGCAACAGCACGTCGCGCGGGGCCGGCCGGTCCTTTTTCTTGGCGCTGTGCGCGTTAGATCGTTATTTTTCGACGACAAATCGCGTACTGGATAATGGCGGTCAGCAATTGCGCTGGCGTACGCAACTCACCGTCATCCAGCAAGCGCTGCCAACCCGAATAGTTCACCAGGTAGCGGCTGGCGATGCCATTGAAACGCCTGAGCCAGGTCTTGAAGCGGGCATGCCAGCCATTGACGTGATTGAGGTGGATCGCGCCGCGCGCCCTGATCCCGGCGCGCAGGTTGATGGCCTCATGCGCGATACCGGCGTCGCGCGCGAAGA